>Ga0163215_100007_pt1 | contig 997514 bp, 934 predicted proteins | sample SynspAceP_FD_185934 | JGI IMG/M metagenome (GOLD analysis project Ga0163215, IMG submission 185934) | Saline lake microbial communities from Ace Lake in Antarctica - Synechococcus sp. Ace-P (Hybrid Assembly) | ecosystem: Environmental > Aquatic > Non-marine Saline and Alkaline > Saline | place... | reverse complement strand
GCTTGCGTTGCTTTTGTATTGCTCCTAATTTGTAATCCCACAAAAACCAATGAAATAATGACAGCAAATGCTGATATGATTTCAGCGATCAAAGCATATTCTTCAAGTATTTCTTTCATATTTATCCAGCTTTATTTCTTTCAATTTCTCAAATTAAGCACAACGGATTAGCTATGAGTAGTGCGGAGGCAAGGAAACCTTTCAGTTTCCGTCTGAGCACGAAGCAAAAGCTTTTTGTTTTGTTTTAATTTTTTTTCGCCAGAGCAAAATCCTAAAGATTTTGCGGACACATAAATATACACAAACCATTGGTTTTAACACTAAAACCCGCATTACTTATAGGTGTTGTTGTAAGCAGTTTTTTATTTAGTTTCTTTTTCAATTAACCTACATAAAGTATTCAAAATTGATTTTTGATTCTTTGCGTAGTTGTCATTTGATGTTTTTTCATCAAGCATTTCCGTTTCCAAATAGTAATTGTTTACAGTTTTAACTATTTTACCGCTTTGCGAATGAAAAATAAATTTTGATTCACAAAAGTGGTCTATATTCATTTCTACTGTTTCTATTTCTCCATTTTCATTTTTTTCAGTAGTATGGATTACAGGTAGAATTTCTGCTTTTTTAATTTCATCCATTTTTGAAACGGATGTTTTCAGCAATTCCGACTTATCCATTTCTACAATTTTGAAAACATCACAATTAGAAAATTTACGCTTATAATATTTTCCGCCTTTCAGCCAGAAAATATAGAAAGGTCTTTCATAAACACAGTCTTCTGCATCTTCAACACTAATAAATTCTCCACCTATGCAATCGGTTTTAAATTCAATTATTAAGTCCGTATTAGATTCCAATAGGTTTTTTTTCAATTCCCAATATTCAGTATTCAATTCCTGTCCGTAAGAATTAATTACGAAAAGGAACAAGACGAATTTTAGAATTTTTATCATAAATTTATTGATTCTGCAAATGTCTTGTCCTGAAATATGGCTACAGGTTAAAATTGATTTTACGCTGATAATTGATATACCATATTCGGTGTTTTATAGTCTAAAGATAAATGTAATCTTATTTCATTGTATAAATTAATTGCATTTTTTGCAGCCCTCTTTGCGTGAGCTACGTTATCAAAGGTCTGATCGAGATAAAACTCGTCTTTTAAGATCCCGTTTACACGTTCAGCCATAGCATTTTCGTAGCAATGATTTTCTTCTGTCATACTAATATCTATCTTTTTTCTTTTGAGTATTTGTGTGTATACATTACTGCAATACTGTATTCCTCGGTCTGAATGATGAATGAGTTGCTTAATGTTTTTAGTTTGATAAATAGCCTTATTAAGTGCTCTTACACATCCTTTTAATTCCAAGCTATCACTTAGGTCGTAACCTACTATTTTGCGAGAATGCATATCCGTTATTAAAGCCAAATAACAAAAGCCTTTTGCAGTTCTTATGTATGTTATATCACTAACCCAAACTTGATTAGACCTTGTCACTTCTAAGTCTTTTATAATGTTATTATACTTATAAAAACGATGATAAGAGTTCGTAGTTCTAGCACTGGTTTTCTTTCTAAGTGTAAGCATATTATACTTCCTAAGTACTTTAAACAGTGTATCCCTACCAACTTTAATGTTAGCTTTAACAAACTCTTTATCTAAGGACCTGGTAAGTTTACGAACACCTTCTCTAGGAAGGGATTTGCGTCTTTTTCTAACAATATCTATAATCTGTTGTTCTAGTTTTAAACGCTCATCAGCTCTGTTTTTATGCTTGTAATAAGCATTGCGTTTAAGTCCAAAACAATGAGTTATAGTTGTCAAAGAAGCAAATCCCTTAGATCTCTTTTTAGCTTTAATTAAGGCTTTATACTTAGCTTTTTTTTTAGTTCGGCAACAGATTTATAGCCTAGATCTTCAGCAGCTACTTCAAGGTAAGAATCCAATACCATAGCATCCAGATCTTTTTTAAGTAGTAGTTTTTTAAGCTGTTCAACCTCTTTTTGAAGTGCTTTAATTCTAGATATTTCGTCTTTTGTTTCCACTTTTACTCTGGTATTCATTAAGTCTTTACGATTGTACTTTTTAATCCACTCGTTAACTGTTGTTGGTGCAATAGAGTAGAGTTTACAAAGTTCACTCTTTGTGTGTTTACCAATTGTAAGTTCGGCTAAGATTTTTAATTTAAAAGGTTCACTGTAACGTCTAATTACTTTGTCATTTCTATACATAATGTTTAAAATTATGTAGCCTTTATTCAGGACGGGTCAACCTTGCGCACAACGTGTTCGTGTATGGTTAGTTGCGTGGTTTAGCAACTAATTTAGTAAACAAATACAAGCCAGAGAAAATTCCGAAGGAATTTCCAAGTAAACAATAACCAAAGCAATTGGCTATACACGTTGTTGTGCACTGCTTATATTGTCTACTTTTTTTCAACACTAGATGGATTATCTCCCCATATTCCATTCAATAATATATTGCTAATCTGTGGAATACTATCACTCACAGAGACCCAAGAAACATGATCAAATTGGCCTTTTTCAAATTCTAGTGAACTCGCTCCACCAGTTGTTGCTAATCCATAATAGTTGTGATCATTTGCTGTAGTTTTGGAATAAGTGTGATGATGACCAGCAAAAACGGTTAATGCTCTATTCTTAGTTAGTTCTTCTATTTTTTTCCAATCCTTATTGTTTTCATAAAGCCACATTGGTCGATGAAGAAAGATGAAAGTCCAACTTGCAGAAGCATTCTCTTTTAAGGTTGTTTTAAGCCAATTCATTTGATGTTCACTTATTTCTCCATATTCACTTCCCGGTTTGTCTTCAGAGTTCAAAACAATGAATAAAGCAGTCTTATGTTTAAAATGATAATATGTAGATCCAAATTGTTTAACCCAATGAGTTTTCATTTTACTATTACGAATATCATTGTTTCCAGCTACATAGAAAAAAGGGACTTTTAGTTGTTTAGTGATATTGTTAAACTCAAGCCATTTTTCTTTAATTAATTTATCGTCAAACTTTGTTGAATCCAACTTAAAGTCTTTTGTGTCAATTAAATCACCAACAGATATCACAAAGTCGGGTTTTAGCTTATTTAATTTTTGAATAGCGTCTTCAAATACTCCTGGTCTAAGTCCTCCAGAATTATCACTCACAATTGCGAAATTAAAATCCTTTGTTTGATCTCTAAAATCAAGATGGGTCCACGGATTAGCATCTATTAGCTTATGGTCAGGGTCAATTTTTTGATTAAAATTGCATGAAAAAAATGAAATTGTAAGGCAGAAAATGAGTAATTTTTTAAGTGTGTTATTCATTTTTCAATATTTATTTCGGGTGTTTCAAAGTTGTGCACAACGGATTTGTGTATGATTTCGTTGCGTTTGTTAGTATAAAAATAATAAAAGAAAACGAACCTGAGGGAAATCCGCAGGATTTTCCGAGTACGCACGAAACTAGCAATGAATTATACACGTTGTTGTGTGTAGTTCTATTCCGCTATCCTTTTTTTTAAGTCCATTCTTTCGTGCAAAATTCTTGTTATTTCTACATAATTTTCACTTAAAGTTCTGTAGAAAATAATATGTCGATTTGCCTTTATTCCGAGAAGTTGCATTGATATTCCTTCGTAGTTTTTTCCCAAATCTGGATTTTCCGCAATTTCTTGACAATTAGAAATTAGTTCATCGTAATATTTGTCAGCTTGTTTTTCCGACCATACCTCAAATGTGTAATCCCAAATCTTTGATAAATCCTCAACAGCTTTGTTCGTTAATTTATATTCAGCCATTCGAGTGCTTTTTGGCTTTTAGAGATTCAAGATGTTTTTTTGGGTCAAAGTCGTGAGCTATTCCGCTGTCAATTCCTTCTTGAATTGCTTTTTTCAATGCAATTACTTTACTTTCTTCTTCTTCTAAAAGTCTTAATCCTGCACGAATGACTTCGCTAACATTTTTAAATCTTCCTTTACTTATGCTACTTTGCACAAATTGGTCGAAATAATTTCCGAGTGAGATTGATGTGTTTTTGTTCATTTTGAAACCATTTACATCAAATATACCAAAAATTGGTATGTTAGCAAAATTTTTATCGAATTACACACAACGTCTCGTATATGAAACGTAGCGTGTTAAAAGACGCTATCGTTTCGGATTATACACGAGCCGAGTTTTTAAATTTTTCTTTTTATCTTTATTTTTCTAAAAGCCAAATTTAAAAATTCGGCGTTCTACACAAATACACAAAAACCTTTGCTAAAGCCTATAATAGCTATGTTTTATATACATTGTTAGGCAACGTTTTTTATGTTTCTTTCAATTTATTTCTTTCATATTCAATGAAATCTGAATTTTCATACAATTTATTTTCTCTAATTGATTTAATCACTTCATCTTGTTGCATATTGGAAGGTATTAATTTCTCCAATTTTCTGATTGCAGAACTTGGAATTCCGAATTCCGATAATATTGTAAGATTTTCTCTTAGAAACTCATTTTCAATTAGATTAGTGTAGTAACTATAATTTCCAGACCTAAGGCCTTTTTCGTTGCATACAAACTCTTGAATTGAATTTATAACGGATAACCATTTTGGTATTTTATACTGAAACCAGTGTTTTTGTATTTGGAAATTAGTCATAATAACTTCTTCCATAACTTCCAATTCAGATTTATCACTATACCGCTTACCGAAAGACATTTTGTTTTTAGCTAATTCATCGCTATCATTATCTTTGTGAGTATTGTAATACTCCACACATTCAATTATATAATCTATATCAGAATTTATTAATCGACCTAGACTTTGATGAAAGCCATAGTTAAATGTTTTATTAACTAACCTACCAAGGCCAAGCGATTTTGATTCTCCTTTTTTCATTAAAAATTTCCAACTAAGATTAAGACAGTATTTAAGTTGTGCGTAACTTGGACTTCTTGTCCAAGTTATTAAATCATAGTTTGTGCTTATGTCTTCCCGTATAGTTTGAATAATATCTCTCTGACCATTGACTTGCACACCATTTTTTTTAATTACTTCTTTCTCATTTTGTGGGATTTGTTTGATACTCTCATATTGTTCTGAATCAAGATTTCTTACTTCATCTTCATCTAAGTTTATCAATACTTCATTGGATATCGGGTTTTGTTCAAAAAAAGGAATATCGATAATTACTTGTTCATTTGGCGGAACAGGATTAAAGTTGAAAATTGTGCCTGTGTAATGAATCATTAATCTTCCAGCACGACCTTTTATATTAGAATAGTCGAAATAATCAATTAATGTATTTTTACCTTTTGTTTTGTCAAAAAAGATTATGTTTTTAGCACTTGTATTTACGCCTTCAATGATAGTTGTTGTACAAAAAAGATAATTTAAATTTCCCTTATTAAAATAGTCAATAACTGTAGATGTTATATGTTTTTGCAATGCACCATCGTGTATTCCAATTCTATTTTGTAATATTTTAATCAAACTCCAATCTTTAGATATATTTTCTGATATCCATTCTATAATGTCAAGGTCTTCAGTTAGCGTATCTTCTATTTTACCTATTAGAAATTCGCAGAATTTTTTAGAAAGATATCTAACTCGTCCTGGTGATGAACAGTATATAATTGATTGATTTTCTTTGTTTTTTAAAAGTAAATCAAATAAAATGTCTTCTTTATATTCTTTAAATTTTATTGGTTTGTCAAATTTTTCTTTATGTTCAGAATATATATCAATTGTTTTAACATCTACAAGTGAGGATTTAGTTTTGTAGAAAATCGCATTATATTTCTCTACAAATCCTTCTGAAATATTGTCAATATTTGGGCCTAGCAAATAAAATTTACTATTGAAAGTTTTTAAAATATAATGAAGCGCATTGTTTAATGAATCAGCTCTTTCATCATCTCTTTGCGAACTTAGTTTATAAAACTCATCAATTATTATAAATTCTATATGTGGAAATTCTTTATATTCATTAACTCTCTCGGCAGTAAACAAATAGATGTTTCCTTTGTCTAATGACGGTTCTTGTGAAGTTCGGACAATTATTTTGTAGTTCTCATCGTATTTCCGCAACTTACGTCTTGTTTCATCAAGTAAAGCTAAAGTAGGTTGTATGATTATTAAATTCTTGAATTTATTTGATGCTACAAACTCCTCAATCAATAGACTTTTGCCAAAACTTGTAGGCGCACTAACCACAACATTTTTATCTGAATTTAAAAGTGACAAAAGATGTTTTTGGTCTTCGTGTAGATATTTATCTAAATTATCAGAATGATGATAAACTTGACGTATTAATGAATCTGTTGAATCTAATTGTAAGTTTTCTTTAGCTATGTAAGGATAAAAACCTACTGCTTCTATCAAATCTGTCAATACGTTGTTTAAAGAAGTCTCAAACTTATCTTTATCTTCAAGAATATTTACAATAATTTTTTGAGCAGATATCTCATCTTCAATGATTAATTGAGAACATTTTTTATAAATATTAAATGTTTCATCAAAATTAAAAGACTGTTTATTTTGAATTTCTAGTAGTATTTTTTCAATCATTCTCCTAGTTTTTGAAGTAATGAGAGTTTATTATGTAAACCTTTTACTAATTCAACCTTGTTCTGAACTGGCAATAGAACTAAAATAATATTCAATTTAGTTTTTAATGGATGATTATTGTTGTCATCAAAATACTTCTTTAATTCTTTCATTTCAGCTAAATATTCATTGATAAAAGTTTGGTCATTTTCATCAGAATGATTTGTAAATAAATCAGAATCGAAAGTGCATAATAAAGGAATATTTATAGAATCCAGTTTATCTATTAATTTTGTTGATTTACTCATTAAATCTAACCAAAAATCTTTTTCAGGTATATTATCGAAGTGTTTAAGCTTTTTTGAGACGATTAAAAATTCATTATTGAGATAATCACTTTGAAAATGCTCTTCTATATCTTGTATTAACGCCTTAATTCCTATTTTCCCATTTTTATACAACTTTGATTCTCCAAGCCATAAAGTTTTTGTGTTTGGCTCTATATGAACTGCATCAAACCCGTGAACAACAGCACCAAAAGAATCTTTAAAATATATTTTTGATAGTAAAGGTATTGTATTATGAAAATCTCTTAGTAGTAAGTGTAAAATCAATTCTCCGAATTCGCCTCTCCTCAAGTATTTATCTTTTAGGTCATCAGTGATTGAACCATCATTATCGTAAATGTCTTTTACTTTTTGAAAAGCATCAATCTTATAGATGGATTGAGCAGCTTCAGTTAGTCTACTTAAGATTTCATTGTTTGGCGTTTCTTCTCCATCGTGAAACCCAAATGCAAATTCATAGATTACATCAGAGAGTTTATTAATTAAGGGTTTGATTCGGTATTTCGAATCTCCATTGTCATCAATGTCAAAACCTACTAAAAAAGTACTTAATTCAGTATCATTTATTTTATGAGTAATAATTTTTTCAGAGTTAAATGGTGTACTCATAGGTTTTTTTTAAATGTTGCCTAACGTGTTGTGTATGATTTCGTGCGATTGAAAATCCGAGGATTTTCAGTTGCATTCCATTTTATTGTTTAAATATATGAATTAAAAGCTAAGTGAAAATTGAGCATGAATTATACACGTTGTTACAAAATGTAGCATTTATATTTACCAACTTTTCAAAGTTAAAGCCAAGATTAGAACTACAAGATTAAATCCGTAATATGTTGTCGTGCTGCTTTTCAATTCCGCCAGAGTGAGCTTAAATTTTTTCAATTAAACACAATTTATAATGAAACTAACGATCTATCAATTTATTTTCTATTGCGAAAGAGTGAGTTTAAATCTTTCAATCAATCACAATATATAATCAAACTAACAATTTATCTTCTATTGCGCTTGAGTAAGTTCGTTCAGGTATTCATTCCGTATGAGTGAGTTCAAATTTTTCAGACTAACACTATTTGTAATTAATAGCTCAATTTTTCAATTCCGTTTCGATCATATTTTAGTATTAGAATTCCGAGTTTGGTAATTTTAATATAAAGAACTAAATATGAAAGTGTTTGCAGCGTATTACTTGCGTTCGAGTTTTTCCGCTATTTTTTGTAACGGATTTGTGTATGATTTCGTTGCGTTTATAAAAAACTAATTTAGTAAATAAAAACTGAATTATAGTATGCGAGGTTTTTCCAAGTATGCATTGACCTAGCAATGAATTATACACGTTGTTGCCTAAAGTAGTTTGTATTATAATTGCTTAACTGAGTTTTTGGGTTCGAGTCGTGAGATAAAAAAGATACAAGCTAAACGCTAGTTTTGCTTTTACCTCTTAAATGTGGAAAAGTGTTTTTTTTCAAAACTCTTTGGAGCTTTTTACATATTAAAGATCAAAATTTCAATGACTTCTAAATTTATAATATTTCGTTCGAAATTTTCATGGCTTAAAATTTATCGTTCGAGTCGTGTAGAGCATAAGAGTAATCAGAGCAATAAATTCTAAGAGACATTATTTATAATTATCTTCTTGAGTTAGAATACTTGGTATAAAATTTAATGTCTTGTTTATTTCCGTTCGAGTCGTGCAGAACATAAGAGTTAGCAGAGTGTTGGGTTTAATTTTAAATAACGGAAATTGATTAATAACGAATGTTAAATTCTATTTTAGGCAACGGTTTAGCTATGAGTAGTGCGGAGGCAAGGAAACCTTTTTGTTTCCGTCTGAGCACGTAGCAAAAGCTTTTTGTTTTGTTTTAATTTTTATTCATCAGAGCAAAATCCTAAAGATTTTGCGGACACATAAATATACACAAACCATTGGTTTTAACACCAAGACCCGCATTACTTATAGGTGTTGTTGTAATCAGTAGCGACACATTCGAGTAAGCACGAAAGATTGCGTTTTCATATTTTCTCCGTCTGAGTAAAGTCCATCTGCGCAACAGTTGCGTCTGAGTTAAGTCCTTTCGTTATTCTATTGTTTAATCATCTGAGGAATAAATTCATCTTCTTGTCCGAATCTATAATCTATATTTTTATCTCTAAGAAAAGTCAATATATCTATCATTTCAAGTTTATTCACTTGACTTTCTAAAGTCACATAAATCCAATCGTTTTCTCCAGTCTTTTTTTCTTGACTCGGAAGATTTGATAGGATTTCATTTTTACAGGATTCAACAGTATGAAATTTTAAGTCTTTCATCATCAGGCCATCTTCGGAAAACATAATGAAATTGGTTATCATCCTTTCAGATTTGAAATCTGTTTTTAGAGAATCGTTGTTAATGGACTTAACCCATATATTAAATCTTTCTTTAAAGATTTGAAGCTCTGTATTAGAAGGCTTATCAGCTTGTACTTCAAAATTATTATCATTTTGTCCAACCATCAGAATAGGCAAAAGCATAATAATGACTAAAAAGTTTTTTTTCATTTTGAGCTATTGATTACAACGTGTTCGTGTATGATTTCGTTGCGTGTTTCAGCAACTAAATTAGTAAACAAAAACGAACCAGAGGAAATTCCGAAGGAATTTCCAAGTAGGCGAGTACTAGCAATGAATTATACACGTTGTTGTGCTTTCGTTATTTTTTATTTCAAAAGCTTCAATTCAGATTCAATGTCTTCAATTAATTTTTCTACTGAAATGACGGTTAATTTAAGCATCCTATCCATATGCCAACTATTAATATTTTTAAGGCTTCTCAAGAAATAAAGGTATTCTTTGTCTTTTTTTAATGAATTAAAATCATTTGGAACCATTTCTCCTATTATATCTACTGGATTCACATCTTCTTCGTTCTCCATCATTTGCATCAAGTCATTGTAATTTGAATCCCAGAAGCTCTCAAATCTGGTATTGAGTACGTTTTGAAAGGAATTTATAACTATGGTTCTATATGTTTCGGATTGCCACTTCGAAGATTCAATGCCAGCATCATAATACTCAACAATGGTTTTTCTTAAATCCTTATTGGAAATTAAGTTGATGCCTTCAGATTTCAAATTTTCGAAAGCACTCTTTTGGAAATTGGCAACCCAAGTAGTAGTTGAATTGAAGAAGTGGTATTTCAACGAATCTTGATAAGGTAAATCTTTCTCCATATGATTTAATAGCAAATCTATAGAGTTTCTTATTCTATTGTTAGATGGAATAACACTTTCTAAATCAATTTTATCCCGTTTTAATGATTCTTGAATACTTGATAAAATTTCTATTTCTTTAATCTTTTGCTTTCTATTCTCATTCCAATTATTTATACTCAAAGCAATCAAAATTCCAATTACCACAAGAATAATTTCTCCAATGGCATATTTAAAATACTTTCCAGTTTTATTTTCCATTAGTAAGTTTTGTCTAATTTTTCGAAAAATTTTTATCATTGATTAGCGGTTTGTCATAATGAAGCACAACGGTTTTGTATAAGAATAGTAGGGCGGAAAAAAGGCGACTATCATTCGGTTGGACACAAGTCGAATTTTTAAATTTTTTTTATTATCTTTTTTTGTAAATAAGCCAAATTTAAAAATTTGGCGACCTTGCAAAAATGCTACTGCTATTGGGTTAAGCTCTAATTGCCCTATTATTTTTATACTTTGTTGTGCAAAGTATTTTTCGCGTAATTAAGTGAAATATATTAATGCACCTGAACCAGCTATCGCTCCAATTATTACTGCTTGAGTTTTCATATTCGAACCGTATAAATGTCCATATAGAGTAGTAACTATTTCTAAATCTGTAACATCTTTACTCGAAACTTTTATTTCGTATTTATTTTTGTTTACAAATTGACTTTCGTTTCTAATTTTAATAAGAGTATTTTTTTGGTTGTCAATCATTTTTGTTCCCCATTTTAATCCAAAAACTCCTGTAATTTTTCTTTCAGTTTCTAATATCTCGGTATTCCCAGAAAACGAATTGCTTTTCAAATTGTATTTAATCTCTCCATTCTCCGATATTTGAGTATTCCATTTTTCACGAGATAATTGGTATCGTTTTTCGCCTATAGTAATTTCAGCATTTTTATAATTTGATTCTGTTTTTATTCCGCCTATTATAATATCATTTTCATTATAAACGTTAACGATTCCATTTTCTAATTTAGCAAGCATATCACTTCTTTTATTTTAATTAAGGATGTTTGTAAAGGTGCCCAAATATTTTGCACAACGTATTTGTATATGAAAAGTTGCGTGTAAATAAGCACAGATTTTCGGTTTAAAACTGACCTTAAAAATAAGAAAAAGCCAATGAATTAAGCACTTGCCAGCAATTTTTTATATACGGTGTTGCCACCAGTTTTTTTATTCATATTGGACTGTCACTCCTTTTTTTTCAAATTTTTCAATTGTTTCTTTTATCCCCGATTCGTTAAAATCATTTTCTCTTATCAGTAAATAATTCAGTTTCGGTAAAGTCAATAACGTATCAGGAATTGAAGTCAATTCATTTCCATTTACTGCAAGACTTTCTAAACCTTTAATTCCGCCAACCCATTCTGGGATTGTTTTAATTTCATTATATCCAATTGTCAGTCTTTTTAGTTTCGGAAACTCTAAAATACTTTTAGGAAATTCTTTCAGTTTATTAGAATGAATATTTAAGTACTCAAGATTTTTCAATTCTAAAAGTCCGTTTGGAAGTTTAGTCAAATTCTCATAATTGATTAAAACTTCTTTTTGGTCAAGATAATTTCCGTTTTCATAACCTAATTTTAGATTGTTTTTTAAATCTTTATCTTTGAGTTTCTCACAAATTAAATCTCCAATTGAATCTCTGTATTTATAATCAATTTCTCTCAAGTTGCTAATTGTTCCAACAACGTAATTAAATTTATAATTTTTTTCTCCGTAACAATTATATTGCTCAAAGTAAGTCGCTGAAAACTTTTTTCCACTACCAGCTCCAGGAAATTTATATCTATGCTTAAACGTTTCCTTTTTTGAAGAAGTTAGTAAAATTCCATTTTTGGGAATGAGTATTTTATTATTTGTAAAATAATTACTTTCGAGTTTTGGTTGGTTTTCTATTCCGAAAACTATTATGAAACTTTGATTTTTTCCAACAAAAGGTTCATTTTCATTAGCAAAATAAATTTCACTTCCAACGTCCCAATTTAAATAGTACAAAGTATGAGAAAGAACGTAAACAAATATTAAAGTCCATTCAATAATTTGTCGGTATTTGACTTTAGATTTTTTAAGTAGAAAACTTGTTAATACTAAAATTGAATAAATTCCAAATAACCAAAGTATAGCTCCAATTCCCCAAAATCCCATAATGAAGAATATGAAAATTCCGAAAAGAAAGACTATAATACTAAATAAATATATTGGATTTCTGATGTTCATTCAAATTGGTGGCAACAATAGTATATAGAACATATGTTCTATATACTGCTAATTTAAGATATATATAATATATGTTATATATATCTTTTATATAAATTCTAAGTATCGAGAGGATTTTTTATTTTCTTAAATGTAGTAGTGGCAACATGGGTGTATATTTCAGTAGTCTTTGTAGAACTATGCCCTAGTAAAACCTGAATTTGTCTTAAATCTACTCCAGCCTCTAATAAGTGAGTTGCAAAGCTATGACGCAGCATATGAGGCGTTACAGGGATTTTAATGCCTGCTTTTGCCGCTGCATTTAATACTATTTTTCCAATGCTTTGTCCTGAATATTGTTTTCCGTAAAAACCTTCAACGATGTACTTTTCTGGTTTGTATTGTTTATAATATTCTCTTAGATCCTTCAATAATGAATGTGAAAGTAGGGTGTAGCGATCCTTATTGCCCTTTGCGGCCTCAATCCGTATCATCATTCTTTTACTATCAATATCAGTAATTTTTAAATTTACGAGTTCATTGCGTCTAATTCCCGAAGAATATAAAAGACTTACAATACATTTGTGTTTTAAATTATTGGTATGTGCAATAATGAGCATAACATCTTCTTTTGAAAGTACTTTTGGTAATTTTTTTTCTTTTCTAGGTCTTTCTACCTCATAAAACCGATTAGGCATACCAAGTACAGATTCATAGTAAAACTTAATACTGTTAATTGCAGAATTGATGTAAGCATTAGACTTGTCTTCTTGAACTAGTTTCAATATATAGTTTCTAACATCACTTTCATTAATTGAAACTAATTCTTTAGTGTGGTAATGATTGATGAAAGTTTCAAAAGAAGTAACATATGTTTTTACCGTATTATTGGCATATTTTCTCATTTCTAACTTATCTAAATAGCTGTTAGGACAAATGCGGTAAGTAGCTGGTAATTGTCTTTTTCTAAACCAAGTAATATCAATGGCTTTGTTTGTATCCTTGATGTTGCTTTTATCAAAAAAGTAATTGCAGTTTACCCAAACAACGCCATTAAAGACCTCGAAAATTTTGTTCAAATTTTCTTTGGTATTCAAGATGTAAGCCATAGTAAACGCATTACTCCATTTCACTTCTGGTAATTGCTTTACTAGTGCATGAATAACTTTGTCAGTGTTGAATTGAAGTCCTATATAACGTTTTTCGTTAATTAAAAGATGCTTTAAAGTAATACTCCTTCCTTTCTCCATATCTTTTTTAAGGCAATCTAATTGATATAAATGATTTAGTCGTATCTTAATCGAATAATGTTCGCATAAGCATTCACTTAAGTTTAATTCGATGAGATTACAGCCGGAATGTTTGTATTGTCAAAAGCAAATTATCGGGAGAACCGATAAAAAATATTGTAACCTACACTGTAAGAGTGCGTACCAATATCAAAAAGCTAAGGAGCAACCCGAACGCTTTTATAACAAAGTAGACAACCAACTTAAGTTGAATCGTAAAATATTAAAACAATACAACAAGGGAGGTAAAGTAACCGTAAGAGAAACTGTACTACTAGAAAAAGGCTTCGACCCTAATTTTTTTACACATTACTGGAAAAACCAAAAAGGCGAAGTGTACCTATTTGTGTATGAATACGGATTCCTAAAAATAAAAGAGGGTCAAAACAATAAGTATGTTCTGGTACTTTGGCAAGAATATATGAGTACTACAAAGCGATAATAGCACACGATAAGCTGCGCTTTAGCCTAAAAATAAAAAGCCTAACCCGCTCGCACAAACTGATTTTTTGAGCTTGGCGTATAGGCACAAGACTTACAGACCCTTAAACCTATGAAAAGTGAATAAGTCAGTTTTTTTATTATGTTGAAGCAAACCATAAATGCCCATTTAAATCGGCAAATCAACTTAGCACTAATTGAAGTTTTTTTCAATAGGAAAACGAGATCTAGAATACAAAAAATCACATACCCTATAATTTTCAGCTAGTTCAAGTTTCCTAACTAAAATCTGTGCAGATTTTCTAGCTACCCTTCACTAGGTTCGGTTTTTATTTGCTAAATTGACGCCTTAACCTATGAGCAAATTTCAAGAAATCAAAACTGTCCTATCCCATTTTGTTTAATGTAAGAATGGTCAAAAAACTAGTAGGCAGCTTGGCTTTCTTTCTAATTAAAAATAACCCTTGAAAACAATCGTACATACGAACCATCTTGAAAACCTAAAGCAAAAGATTCTATCGTATACGCCAGTAGATGATGACCTGCTGCAAGAACAGATGCAATGCTACCACAGAATAGCGCTTAAAAAAGGGGATACCTTGGTTGTACCTGGGCAATTGGTGCATCACTTTTACTATGTGGCGACAGGCTGTATTTACTATTACAGACTAGAGGAAGGCGAGCAAAAAGTAGTAGAGTTTTATACCGATGATGTTTTTTTTACCGATGTGCCGGCTTACGTAAAGGGTACACCCTCAAACTATTATCTTAAAGCGACTGAGGCTACGGTTGTGTATGCCGTAACAAAATCCGATGCAGAGAACTCCTTTAAAAAGTCGCACCAACTAGAGCGTTTTGGTAGGTTGTCAATGCAAGAGGCCTTCATCAAAATTTTTACCAGAGTAGAACGTCTTAATAGTCGTACCAACGAGGAGCGCTATTTGCGATTGTTAGCAAAACGCCCAGACCTTATGCAGCGGGTGCCGCAATATTTAATTGCCTCCTATTTGGGATTAACACCAGTAGGTCTTTCAAAACTTCGAAAGCGCTTAGGGAAGGGGTAGTATGTAGCGTTTCGAGCAGTTGGGGTAGTGCAGACTAAAACAGTACTTGTTCCATAGTACAGCATTAGTTTATCGGGTTCTACAAATTTTATTATACTGGTTTAATGAGATTCCTAGATATAAATCCTAACTTGAACTTTATTAATCTTTAAAAGAAATCGTTATGGCCAATGCCTATATAGAAATGGATACCCTTAAATTTTTGTTGTTCAACGTGCACCATCTCAAAGAGGTACTGCAACAAGAACGTTTTTCCGAATACGATGAGGAGTCTATTGCTATGATGCTCGACTCGGTAAAAGATTTTTCAGATAAGGAACTGTATCCTTATTTTAAAGAGATGGACGAAAATCCTGCGCACTTCAAGGATGGGGAAATTATCGTACATCCACAAGTAAGCAAATACATGAAAGCAGGGGGTGAAATGGGCTTTTTAGCAGGTCCGTTTTCTTATGAAGCTGGTGGTATGCAAATGCCTTCCATGGTGGTACATGCTTCTGCTTTTATTCAGGAAGCCGCCAATAACCACCTACCGGGCTATATTGGACTTACCGTGGGCGCAGCAGAATTGATTGTACATTTTGGGAATCAATTCCTCAAAGATACCTATGTTCCCAAAATGATGGCCGGCCAATGGGGGGGTACCATGTGCCTCACCGAGCCACAGGCAGGAAGCTCCCTTTCAGACATCGTGACAACCGCCGTGCCTGATGGTGATGCGTATAAAATAAACGGACAAAAAATATTCATCTCCGGAGGGGATTATAAAGGATGCGAAAATATGGTGCATCTGGTATTAGCACGTATCAAAGGAGCTCCTGCAGGAACCAAGGGAATTTCACTCTTTGTGGTACCGAAAAAACGACTCGATAAAGTGGGTAATTTAGAAAACAACGACGTTACCACGGTAGGCGATTTTCAAAAAATGGGTCAAAGAGGCTACTGCACTACACATCTATTTTTTGGAGATAAAGACAACTGTACCGGTTGGTTGGTGGGTGAACCTCATAAAGGCCTAAAGTATATGTTCCTGATGATGAACGGTGCACGAATCGCTGTAGGTCGGGGTGCTGCGGCAATTGCTACAGGTGCTTACCATGCCTCCTTGAATTATGCCAAAGAAAGACCCCAAGGGAGGGAGCTGCAACGCACAGGAAAAAAAGACGCTTCCCAAGAACAAACCCTTATCATCAATCACCCAGATGTACGCAGAATGCTTCTATTACAAAAAGTTATTACAGAAGGATCCTTAAGTTTAGTGTTTTTGACCTCGCGGTACCAAGATCTTTCGGAATCGCTTCCAGATGTAGAAAGTAGAGCAAAATATAAATTACTGCTAGAAATATTGACTCCAGTGGTAAAGACGTATCCTGCTGAAATGGGCATCACTTCTGTGAATAATGGAGTGCAAGTGCTAGGAGGTTATGGTTTCTGTTCAGATTATATTTTACAGCAGTACTTACGGGATATCCGAATCTCAGCTATATATGAAGGTACTACCGGTATACAGTCCCAAGATCTTCTGGGAAGAAAAATCACCATGGAAAATGGAAAAGCATTGCAATTACTCTCTGAGGAAATTACGAATTCTATTAAAGAAAGTATGGCACACGAGTCGCTGAAACCTTTGGCCAAAAAATTAGGTAGCAAACTAGAACTAACGCAAAAAGTGCTACAATCGCTGATGGGTTACGCCATGAAAGGCGATTACCAACGGTTTTTGGCGGATGCCACGCCTTTTATGGAATTTTTCAGTACCATTATTATGGCATGGCAATGGTTAGATATTGGGCATGAAGCACAAAAAGCAATGGTTTCTGAGGATACTAATTTTAGTGCTGAATTCTACGAAAACAAAATCCACGCCATGCATTTTTATTTTAAATACGAACTCCCTAAAACAACGGGGCTTGCCGAAATACTGATGGACAAGCAAGCACTAACACTGAATACAGAAAAGCAAGTATTTGCTTAAATTAGAGTGAGGAGTCAGGAGCCAAGAAAAAAGATACAGGATCTAAAAACCCAACAATTAAAATGAGCATAAAATCAAAATTCGACCTAAAAGGTAAAGTAGCCATCGTTACTGGTTCCAGTAAGGGGATAGGGCTTTCCATAGCCAAAGGTCTTGCCGAGAGCGGGGCCAGAGTAGTGATCAGTAGCCGTAAACAAGAGGCTGTAGAGGCCGTGGCAAAGGAGTTCACAGAAGCTGGTTTAGAGGCTATAGGTATTGAATGTCATATTGGGGACACTGCCCAAAGAGAACAACTGATAAGCAAAACAATCGAAGCCTATGGGCGAATAGATATCTTGGTGAATAATGCAGCCATAAATCCGTTTTACGGACCCTTAGAAGCGGCAGATGAGGAAGTATTCGATAAAATCATGGGTGTTAACGTCAAGGCACCATGGATCCTTTCTAATTTAGCACAAGCATATATGAAAGCCAACGGCGGCGGTAGCATCATCAATATAGCATCGGTAGAGGGCATTCACCCCGGATTTCGATTAGGGCTTTATAGTATGACGAAATCTGCCCTGATCATGCTCACAAAAAACCAAGCCAAAGAATGGGGCAAATACGGCATCCGTTCTAATGTGGTTTGCCCTGGATTGATTAAAACAAAATTTAGCGAAAGTCTCTGGTCCGATGAAAAACTGGCCGCACAATATACCAGCGTCATTCCTTTAAAAAGAGTGGCAGAACCGGATGAAATGGCCGGAATTGTAATGTTATTGGCGTCTGATGCAGGATCCTATATGACAGGGGGCGTGTATGCAGCAGATGGCGGTTATTTAATTTCAGGCTAATATAACAGAACTATGAATTTTGACTACAGCGATACATCGATAGCACTTCAAAAAAAATTGAAGAATTTTATGGAAACCTACGTGCTCCCCATTGAAAAGGAGGTAGCAGAATTCCATCAAAATCCGAAAAATAATTGGAAACCTTGGCCTGGAATGGAATCCTTAAAACAAAAGGCTAAAGATGCCGGACTTTGGAATGTTTTTCTACCCGCTTCGTACGGCGCACTGAGCCCGGGATTTAGTAATTTGGAATATGCTCCTTTAGCAGAAATCATGGGGCGCATCCTTTGGTCTTCAGAAATCTTTAATTGTAGCGCTCCCGATACAGGAAATATGGAGGTGCTCGCCAAATATGGTACGCCGGAGCAACAAGAAAAATGGCTAAAACCTTTAATGAATGGAGAGATTCGCTCGGCTTTTTTAATGACAGAGCCTGAAGTGGCTTCTTCTGATGCCACGAACATCGAAACCGCTATTAGTGCCGACGGAAATGACTATATCATCAATGGTCGCAAATGGTGGTCCTCTGGTGCCATGAATCCCAAGTGTAAAATTGCCATTGTGATGGGAAAGACCAATTTTGATGCACCACGTCATGTACAACAGAGTATGATTTTAGTACCCATGGATACCCCAGGCTTAAAAATAGAAAGAGCGCTGAGTGTTTTTGGCTATCACGATGCTCCAGAAGGTCATGCTGAAATTATTTTGGACAATGTTCGCGTACCCAAATCTAATTTACTATTGGGTGAGGGTAGAGGTTTTGAAATAGCACAGGGCCGCTTAGGGCCTGGTCGTATTCATCATTGCATGCGCTTGATCGGGATGGCACAACGCTCTTTAGAAATTATGTCTGAACGCACCGTACAGCGCAAACCTTTTGGTAGAACCTTAGACAGCTTTAGTAGTATACGACAAGATATTGCCCTTTCGGCTTGTGAGATAGAACAAACACGTTTGTTGGTGTTATCCGCAGCGGATAAGATGGATAAAGTAGGAAACAAGGAGGCGAAAGACCTCATTGCCATGATAAAAATAGTTACGCCCCAAATGGCCCTAAGGGTTATCGATAGAGCCATTCAAATTTTAGGAGGAAAAGGCGTTGGCAGTGATACCCCCTTGGCGCACTTCTATGCCGCGGCACGAACACTGCGCTTGGCCGATGGCCCTGATGAGGTTCATATGAGTCAGCTGGGAAAAAACACGATAAAAAAGTATGTAAACGATGCACATGGCTAGCGAAGAAAATTTAAAACCGGTGCGAGTAGGCGAGGAGTTACATGAAGGGAGGCTCAAAGCTTTTCTGCGAGAACACGACCTAATAACACAGTTGAATGCAGATTTGATAGTGAAGCAATTCACCAATGGCTATTCTAACCTCACCTACCTGCTTCAAATAGAGAACAAGGAATACGTATTGCGTAGGCCACCTTTTGCTGCGCCCAAACGCGGGCATGATATGGGGCGCGAATTTAGGGTGCTACAGCAATTAAATCCTATTTATGATAAGAGTCCTAAAGTATATGTTTTTAACGAGGACCCTCAAATTATTGGAGCTCCGTTTTATATCATGGAAAAGGTGAATGGGGAGATCCTAACAGCTGCATCGGCCTTTCGTAAAAACGTTTGCCCTGAAGAATTTAAAACCATTTCGGAAACTTGGGTAGCTGCCTTTGTAGAATTTCACAATATTGATTATAAAACCGCAGGGCTTTCAGAACTGGGACGCCCCGAAGGATATGTAGCACGTCAAGTACTTAATTGGGGTAAGCAATACCTCGCCGCGGCTACCGATGAGGTGCCAGCAGCACAAAAGGTGATGACGTGGATGAGTGAACATCAGCCTAAAAAATATGATCATAGCCTTATCCACAATGATTTTAAATATGATAATGTGGTTTTTGAAAATGACCGTTGGGAGAAGATTTCAGCTGTTTTAGACTGGGAAATGTGTACACTGGGAGATCCTATGATGGATTTGGGAACCTCATTAGGCTATTGGACCACCGCAGAGGATCCTGAGTTTATGAAACAAGGGCTGCCCTCCCCAACCCTGATGAAGGGCAATCCCTCCCGAACCGAAATAGTACAACAGTATGCCTTAAAAAGTGGAAGAAATATAGATCATCTCACCTTCTACTATGTCTATGGTCTTTTTAAGATTGCAGTCATTGCTCAGCAGATTTATTACCGTTACAAACACGGCCATACTAGTGATCCCAAATTTGCGAATTTAAACAAGGCTTCTGCTTTATGTTGTAACACCGCATGGCAGGCCATTCAGAAAAATCAAATAGATAATTTATACTAAACATGAATAAGCAACACTATTTAAAAATAAATCCCGGGCAAGTATCAGATTTTGCAAATAGCGCATCTGAGCATCCAGTGTTCATGTTAAATATGTTAAAATACAAAGCGCTCGTACCGGAATCAGGAATGACAGGAAAGGAATCTTACAAGGAATATATGCGACAAGCGACTCCTTTTTTTCTTAAGGCGAATGCCGAAATAGTATTTTATGGTTCGCCCCAGCACATGTTAATAGGTCCCGAAAATGATGGCTTATGGGATGACGTTCTTATCATAAAATACAATTCTGTTTCCGATTTTATGACCATGATAATGGGCAAAGGTTATCCATCACAATTGCGGGAGCAAGCATTAGAAGATTCACGATTAATTCATTGTACACCTAATCAAAAAAATTAATCAAACAAACTTAAAAAATGAACTTAAAAGACAAAGTAGTAGTGATAACCGGAGCAGGCAGCGGCATAGGGGCGGCTACGGCAAAACTTTTTGGCACCCATAAGGCCATTGTCGTGGTCTCTGACATCAATTTGGAACGAGCGGAAAAGGTGGCCAGTGAAATTCGCAATGACGGTGGTAAGGCTTCGGCGATAGCAACCGATGTTACCCAGTATGAGCAGGTGGAGGCATTAGTACAAAATGTGGTTGAAAAACAGGGTCGTTTAGATGTCATGGTGAATAATGCAGGTATAGGAGGAAAAAAACAAGCAAAGACAGCCGATCATTCCTTTGAAGATTGGCACAATGTGATAGCGGTAAACCAAACCGGAGTATTCTATGGTATGAAGCTTGCCATACAACAAATGCTCAAACAGGGTCATGGCAACATTGTGAATGTTGCTTCCTTGGCGGGATTAAAGGCGTCTGGAAACAATCTTTCCTATTCCGCCAGTAAATTTGCCGTGGTAGGAATGACAAAATCTGCGGCCTTGGAGTATGGGAGAAAAAAAATCCGAATCAATGCCGTGTGCCCCGGATTTACCCATTCGGCCTTGTTAGAACAATTACTCGCTGCAAGTCCGGATATGGGCGATAAATTAAAACGAATGGTACCGATGGGCAGGTTCGGAGAAGCAGCGGAAATCGCGGAAGCTATTTGCTGGTTGGCTTCTGAAAATTCTAAATTCATAACAGGTCAAACCATAACCTTAGACGGGGGAACCTCATTATAAAAATAACCTATGAATACATTAGTAGTAACAGAAAAGGAGAACTATGTGATCGTTCAAATGAACCGGGGAAAGGTAAATGCCATCAACTGGGAAATGGTGAACGAGTTAACCGAGGTTTTTAAAAAATTAGAAGATGACCCTTCGGTGATGGGTGTTATTTTAACCGGACAGCCCCACTATTTTTCCGCAGGCTTAGATTTAATTGAACTGTATCAATACGATAAAAAGCAAGTACAAGAATTTTTTACCGCTTTTGGAGCTCTGTACCTGCAATTGGTGCAGTTTACAAAACCATTTATCTCAGCCATAACAGGCCACGCGCCAGCTGGCGGATGCGTCTTGGCCGTAACGAGCGATAATCGGTATATGGCCGAAGGCGAGCCCTATGTTATTGGCCTAAACGAAGTGGCTGTAAATATACAAATCAGTCAAAACCTAACGGAAATTTACGCCTTCTGGATGGGGGATGGGCTAGCACATCGCTATATTATGGAAGGGAAATTATTGAATGGCAAGGAAGCCTTGGCTGCTGGTTTGGTAGATGAACTGCTACCCTTAGATGCTGTTATGGAACGCTCCGAAAAACAAATGAAACACTATCTAAGAGCAGACCAGGAAATCTTGTTAAATACCAAGAAAAAACTGAGAAAACCGCTCTGGGATAAACTCGATTTAAACGCCGAGAACTCCTTAAAAGAAGCAACCATACTCTGGTGGAAACCCGAAATCAGGGCTAAGATGAAAGCCTATGTAGAGAGTTTTACCAATAAAAACAAAAAATAGATAAATCAAATAAGATGAATAAACAACAACTATTTGTAAAGAGACCCGTAGGCGCAGCAGATGCTACTACGTGGTCCTTAGAAACGAATCCAATTCCAGAATTAGAGGAAGGACAGGTCTTGATAAAAAATCATTATATCTCTTTAGATCCCGCCATGCGCGGCTGGATGAATGAAGGAAAATCATATATAGCACCGGTAGAAATTGGTGCGGTAATGCGTGCAGGTTCTGTGGGCGAGGTCATAAAAGTAAAAAATCATCCAAAGTTTAAGGTGGGCGACTTTATTTCAGGGCACGGAGGCGTGCAACAATATGTTGCGACCGATGGAAAAGGCTATTATAAAGTTGATTCAAAATTGGCACCCTTACCCACGTATATTGGTACCTTGGGCATGCCGGGAATGACCGCCTATTTCGGAATTTTAGAAGTGGGTAAAATTAAGGAAGGCGATGTGGTAGTGGTCTCTGGCGCAGCTGGTGCTGTAGGCAGTATTGTGGGACAAATCGCCAAGATAAAAGGCTGTACCGTAATAGGGATCGCCGGTGGGGCGGATAAGTGTAGCTATGTGGTGGATGATTTAGGCTTTGATGCCTGCATCGATTACAAAAACGAAGATGTAAAAGAGCGCTTAAAACAAGAATGTCCCAAAGGATTGGATGTTTATTTTGACAATGTTGGAGGAGAGATTTTAGACGCAGCATTAGGTAGGTTACGCATGCATGCCCGAGTGGTTATCTGTGGAGCCATCTCCCAATACAACAACAAGCAACATATGAAAGGACCAGCCAATTACCTTTCTTTATTGGTCAATAGGGCTACCATGCAAGGAATGGTCGTTTTTGATTGGGCAGATAGATATGGAGAAGCAGGTCAACAAATGGGCAAATGGATGGCAGAAGGCAAGTTGAAAACCCGTGAGGATGTTTACAAGGGCATAGAGAATTTCCCGGAGACCTATGACCGACTTTTCTCTGGCGATAAGTTGGGGAAATTGGTGTTGAAGGTAATAGAAGATTGATTTTTTAAACGTCAGGAATCAGGAATCAGGAATCAGGAATCAGGAGTCAGGAGACAAGCGGAGTAGGGAACTTTGGAAAACGAATAGTAGAAATGGTTTAATTAGTTGAAGGAATGAAAGCAATACGATGTAAAACATACGGTCCACCCTCCAATTTAACCTTGGAGGACATAGAGGCCTTAAAGGCAGGTCCAAAGCAAGTAGTAGTGCAGGTAAAGGCCTGTGGCCTAAATTTCCCGGATACCTTGATCATACAAGGCTTGTATCAATTTAAGCCAGAGTTGCCATTTACCCCGGGAAGCGATATAGCAGGTGTCGTAAAACAAGTAGGCGAAGGCGTCACCCATGTAAAGGTAGGTGATGAAGTTTTTGGCTTCGTAGCTCATGGAGGCTTAGCAGAAGAAGTTATTGTTCCAGCAAATGCTTGTTTTCCCAAACCACCTCAAATGGACTATCCCATAGCGGCATCTTTTATGATGGCCTATGGTACTTCGTATCACGCCCTAAAAGACAGGGCAAAGTTAAGGGATGGTGAGACCCTCTTGGTTTTGGGTGCCTCGGGAGGGGTTGGCCTAGCTGCTGTAGAACTGGGAAAATTAATGGGAGCCAAGGTCATTGCTGCGGCGTCTACCCAAGAAAAGCTAGACCTCTGCAAAAAATACGGAGCGGATGAACTCATTAACTATACCACACAAGATTTAAAATCTACCCTAAAAGAAGTAACCCAGGGGAAAGGTGTCGATGTAATCTATGATCCGGTAGGAGGTGATTTTTCTGAACAGGCCTTCAGAGGGATTGCTTGGAATGGTCGCCATTTAGTCATAGGCTTTGCAGCGGGCGATATCCCTAAGATGCCATTAAACCTGCCCTTGTTAAAAGGTGCATCAATCGTTGGCGTTTTCTGGGGTGGTTTCGCCATGAGCTTTCCTAAGGAAAATATGGGCAATACCATGACCCTAATGCAATGGTATGCGGAAGGAAAGCTAAAACCCCATATTCATAACATTTTCTCCTTAGAAGAAACAAAAGAGGCTTTGGAAGAAATGATGAACCGAAAGGTGAAAGGTAAAATGGTGGTTAAAATTTGATAAATGAAGCCATGGGGTATACATAATCAATGTATACTGAACCTAAAATTTTAGAGAACATCGAGAGAAAATTATATCCTAAATGCCTATCTGAGCCTTCTGAAGACCCATTTAGAATTTATTTCGACTCCCTAAATTTTAGGAAATAGGTACAGAATAGCTAAAAGTAGCAAAGGGTTAAATCAATAATAGGTAATACAACATAAGATGAGATTAAAGGATAAAATAGCCATTGTAACAGGAGGCTCACAAGGCATTGGAAAAGCTATTTCTGAACTGTTCGCAAAAGAAGGTGCTGTAGTCATTATCATGGATGTACTGCCCAAAGGCCAAGAAGTAGCCGAAGGGATCACAGCATCGGGTGCTAAAGCAGAATTCCATGCCGTTTCGGTCACTGATAAATCAGCCGTAGAAGCGCTTTTTGAACACGTGAATTCCAAACACGGTAAAATAGATATTCTAATTAATAATGCCGGAATAACTCGCGATCGTACGCTGGAAAAAATGAGCGAAGATGAATTTGACGCTGTTATAGACGTGAACCTAAAAGGGGTTTTTATTTGTACTCAGGCCGTTGCGCCGTATATGAAGGCCAACAACTATGGCAGAATTGTAAGTGCTGCCTCTAATGTAGGCTTACGAGGTAATTTTGGACAAACCAATTATGCGGCTACCAAAGCCGGTGTTATCGCCATGGCAAAGACATGGACTATGGAACTCGGTAAATATGGGATCACTGCCAACGCTATAGCCCCGGGCTTTACAATGACCGATATGGTCGATAAAATCCCCAAAGAACATGTAGCGGCAATAAAGGCAAGTATTCCCTTAAAAATAGCGGCAGAACCTATTGATATTGCTTATGGATATTTGTATCTAGCCTCCGATGAAGCACGTTTCGTTTCTGGGATTTGTTTAACTATTGATGGGGGTACTTCACGATAAATACTAGAAAGATGGCTCAACTAATATTTGAAAATTTACAAGAGTTTAAAACATTTGAAGGCAAAACGCTACCTTCAGGAGAATGGATTAGCATCACCCAAGAAATGATCAATGATTTTGCTAAGGCTACCTTAGATTTTCAGTGGATCCATGTCGATGTGGAAAAGGCCACCCAGCAGTCCCCCTTTAAAAAACCAGTGGCACACGGCTTTATGTCTGTCTCCCTACTATCAAAAATGCTGGGAGATCTTATACAAGTTACATCGGTAAAAATGGGCGTGAACTACGGCTTAAATAAAGTTCGTTTTCCAAATGCCGTCTTAGTAGATAGCAAGTTACGTTTAAATGGCAAGGTTGCGGCTATAGAGGAATATTCCCAAAATGGGATTAAAATTACATGGCACTGTTCCGTAGAAATTGAGGGAGAAGATAAACCTGCCTGCGTCGCTGAATTTATTAGTATCATGTTCGAATAATTGTGAAGTGATTCCAGAGGTAGGCTGTTGAATGAAAACATTTTATGTTGTATATTCGGGAAAACCAAAATAAGCCAAACTAATGACTAGACTCTTCGATTTACTTGACTACCAATTAAAAAATACTCCCCTAGAAGCTTGTATTAGTGGCAGAAATAAAGAAGGACATTGGGAATCGTATAGTACTCAAAAATTAAAAGACACCGCAGAAAAAGCGGCAGCTGGTTTATTAAAATTGGGACTGGTGCCCGGGGATAAAGTGGCGATTGTGTCCTATAAAAATAGACCGGAATGGATCGTTATGGATTACGCGGTGCAAATGGCTGGGATGATTAGTATTCCTTTATACCCGACCATTAGTGTTTCGGAATACGAGTATATCTTAAATGAGGCTGAGGTAAAAGCGGCCTTCTGTGGCGGATTAGATTTGTTTGATAAACTATCCAAAACGCAAAAAGCAGTAGCTACCCTAAAACATATCTATACTTTTGATGGCTTGAATGGCAGCCCATTTTGGGAAACTATTTTTGATTCCGAGGGTGTCCAGAGTTTAGAAAGTATTAGCTCTAAAATTAAAGCAGATGATTTAGTAACCATTATCTATACCTCTGGAACTACTGGAAACCCTAAAGGAGTGATGCTGAGCCATGCCAATATTATGCATGTAGTTACAGCAACGTCGGCATTATTAGTGGTAAAAAATACGGAAAAGGTATTGAGTTTTCTTCCACTTTGTCATATTTATGAACGCGCCGTTTCTTTTTGTTATTGTTATAAGGGCGCTTCGGTATATTTCTGCGGTACGGATAACCTTAGTGGGCCAAATGGAGATCTAGCAGCAGTTGCTCCAATAGCTTTTACGACCGTACCTAGATTACTAGAAAAGATTTACGAAGCTATTTACAACAAAGGATTAGCTTTAGATGGCGTAAAGAGAAAACTATTTTTTTGGGCCTTAAGCCTCACAGACCATTATAAGCTAGACCAACAGCTATCTTTTGTTGAAGGGTTAAAATGGAACCTTGCAGACAAATTAATTTTTAGTAAATGGAGAGCTGCCCTGGGGGGTAATGTAAAACAAATTGTTACGGGTGCCGCCCCATGTCCTGATAAAATATTACGAGTGTTTTGTGCGGCAGGGATCCCTATTCGTGAAGCGTATGGCTTAACGGAGACCTCCCCAACCTTAACAGCAAACTCTTTAGAACCAAATGGCACCATCATCGGAACGGTAGGGCCTGCTATTGCCGGTGTGGAATTGTATATTGATACGACGGCAGGAGACTATAAAGAGGGCGAAGGTGAAATTATGGCTCACGGTCCCAATGTGATGCTAGGATACTATAAAAAACCAGAAATAAATGCCCAAGTATTTAAAACTATTGATGGTAAAAAATGGTTTTGTACGGGGGATATAGGAAAACTAATCAAGGGACCTGATGGAAGGGAATTCCTTAAAATTACGGATAGGAAAAAAGAACTATTAAAAACCTCAGGGGGCAAGTACGTAGCGCCTGCACCTATAGAAAATAGGTTGAAAGAAGACTTTTTAATTGAACAAATGATGGTCATTGGTGACAAACAAAAGTTTGTCTCCGCTTTAATCTTACCCTCGCCAGAAGCACTAAAAAATTGGTGTCTCCATAAAAAAATGCAGTGGACCACTTTAGAGGATATGATTCAGCATGAAAAGGTCATCCGAAAATATCAAAAAGTAATCGACGCCTACAATCCTGAATTTGGTCATATAGAGCAAATCAAGAAATTTAAATTAATAGCCACCCCTTGGCTGCCTATTCATGAAGACGGTTCTTTGGCGGAATTGACCCCTACCTTAAAACTCAAAAGAAGAGTGATACGAGAAAAGTACAGTGAGGAAATCGCCGCCATCTATAAGGGGGACTAAAACACCGATAGTGCTGCACTATTTTTACATGACGTGATGATGTGTTTTTTAGTGGTTCCCCACGGACCTAAAAAAATAGGTAGCATCGTTAGGGATAGAAGTGATTAGGGTATGTTCGTGCTTTTTATAACGTGACCTGTCTTCTTCTGGGACATCTTCAAATTCATAGGTTCCCATAACTTCAGTCTTGACCAAATTCCACCCTAGTTTAAAATTAAGGGCGTAAACAACATTGGTTTCGACGATTAAAGGAGTGCCCGTATTGCTTAAATCGCCCGTCCAATGTTCCTTGGCGTTTATAGCACAGGCCTCATCAACATAGACCCAGGATACAATATAACCTTCATCACCATAGTATACATCTCCAGGTGTTAAGAGGTTTCGGGTTACTTTTACAGAATTTCCAAGGGTTAAGGTTCCAATCTGTTGCTCATTTTGATATACTAAAATGTAAGAGTTGAGCTTAAAGCCCGCAGTTTCATTGGTATACTGGTACGAGTCAGCATTGTGAATATCAAAAAAATTATTGCTGTTTTTAAAGTTGTGTAAGGGTTGTAGGATAGGAACATCGCTTTTTGGATTCAGTTCAATACTGCCGTCCGCTTTGATTACCCCAACCTTAATATAGTTAACGTCATTATTTCTAGAATCATAAGCATAATTAAAAACAAGATCGGCTGTTCCCTTGTTCCAATTTTTTAATTTGTTATCCTTATCGCTGGCCCATGTGTTCTTCCAATAGGTATCTTCGCTTTTTGTGATTTCAGGTATAGGACTCGTTGTAGTTTTGGATTTCTTTTTAGACTCTTTATCCATCTGGTTAGCCTGCTGCATCATCGCTTTCATTTCTGGCGTATTCATGATGCTATCATTTTTTCTTGCTCAGTGGTTTGGGAAAAACCGGCATAAGACAACAAAAACAAGAGTAGAAAAATAATTTTATGAGGTGTTTTCATAATGCTTTAGTTATAAAAATATTTACCAATCCACTTGGTATTTGGTGGTGTCGTTTGTGATGAGCTTACCAAAACTGTACTAGGCTTGGCTATGGTATCGAAAGCACCTTCCTCGTACATGCTGGGTATCTTATGTTCCTTTACGCTTTCAATAGCATATTCAATAAAATTGAAGCCGGCTTTTAAGTCTAAATCATACGTATATAACGTTTCAACAGTGTCTACCTCGGTATTGCTAACACTTGAATTACAATCTCCCTGATATCTAAAATCTGATTCCAAATACACCAATTCAAAATACGAACCTACTAAGGCGTTGTTCGAATAAGAATCTTCTATCCAGGGTATTAAATTTTCGTCAGAAACCATAAATAATAATCCCATATACGGTTGCTCTTTTGTCGCTAACGAAATATATCCGCCACTAACGGCTTTTCCATTTTCCTCTTCTGATAGGATATCATAACTGTTCGTACATTTAGAAAATAGGGTAAATGCGGTATCTGACCAAGAATTCTCTTTTGCCGCTTCAGAAATAAAACTAATATCTTTCGGAAAATTTATGCTGAGCTCACCGGAGGCAGACATAGCTCCAATGGTAATGACATCCATCATCCCAAAAGTAAACAGCACTACATCCATTTTTTGTGATGGATGGTTTTCTACTTTCGGATGATCTTGAGCAAGATTTACTTGCAAGAATAAAAATGCTAACACGACTACTAATTTTTTCATAAGACCTATATTTTAAAAGTTAGAGAATAATTTTTAGACAATAATCTATGATTTCGGAAATGAAACCAGGAGAAGTAAGAGCCACTAAACCTGCTAAAAAAAGAAATAGCAATAAAAATAATGCGCCATTTACACCGTCTTTTCTTCCTGGTTCTAAGGTCGATATTTTATGGTTGGATGGATTATAGTACACCACAACTTGTTTTCCGTCAGGATACAAATCTATTAAACGAGCTACTTTTTTAACATTGATTGTTTTATTTGAATTGTAAAAAAAGGGCTTATCTCCTTTATAGCTAAGGCCATTGACATCGTAGGTGTATAAAAAATCTAAACTTCTGGAAAGTCGAAACTTAATTCCGTCAATGACTACTCCCTTAGTTTTAGGCCAGTGCACCGATTGTTTTGCCCACCACCAACGTCGTATTGCAATGAACAAAAAAGGCAATACTGCTACGGGTAAAATAATGCCCACTATTTGAGATTCGCTCAGTGATGTAAAGTATTGCATGGGACAATTGTTTAGTTATTAAATTTTTTAAATTGTTTTAAATCAGTAAGTTGTAGCGCATCCCAAAGCTCATCTACATCCATACCCTTGCCTTCGAGCGTTACATAAAACCGTTGGTCGTAGAGAAACCTAATTTCAGATTGGTAATCAGATTTTGTGTCTTCATCGCGATCGGTTCCAAAGGTTAAGACACCATTTCGCTCTTTTTTTGAGTATCTAATGGTATTATTATATTCCGAGGTAACTTTGTTTAGCTCTAACATTTTTAAAGGAATTATTGCTGACATCACATTCTTAGCGCCAGCATCTAAAATTTCCATTTGTACAGTACCAGTTCCAAAACTTCCTATAACCGTTTCACTTGATGTAATTCTAGCTCCATTGGGATCAAGACTAAGGCTGCCCAATGTTTTGGGGAAGGCTTCCAGTAATTGATCGTTTGTTAAAAGTGTTTTTGTGCCTAATTCCTGTAATAGAAGCTCATATTTTTTATTGATGTCTTCATTCTTACCTACTACTTCATCCAATACGCTTTCCATAGCTTTAGATTGATTAGTGTCCTTACAAGAAACTAATAGTAGTATTACCAGAGTTAATTTTAATAGATTTTTCATTTTGTTTAGTTTTTTAGATGATTATTTTAATTGTTCTGCTATAATTAGTTTGGCTAAGGCCATGGTTTTTGCTGTATCACTAATCACATCATCAGAAATATCGACCTTTAGGGTAAATGATACGCCATGATAATACACTTCTAAATGTTCCTTTATAGGACTCCAATAAGCATTTTCTCCAACACCGTTTACTTTTGTTTTCTCAGGGTATTTTTCTAAATCAATGAAATACAAGAAAGACTCCATATCCGCTTCGCTATCAATCCATTTTATTTCCACAATATCACTAAGATAAGAGACCGTTCTTTTACGGTTGGTGGCAGATTTTTCTTTTACTACTTCCCGACCATTTTCCCAAGTGTATCTTAAAATTTCACCGGTCATTCCTTGTAATATGTGTGTTTTACGCGCCCTTGAAGGCTCAAAACCTGATATTCTAGATGCCAGTTCTAAGGTTAGAAAATCGTTATAATCTCCACTAAATACAAAATCACTTTCAGGGATTGCCGACAGGGTTTTCAATGGTAATTTGGTTTTTATGCAGTCCTGAGTTTGGACTTTTGTGATGTTATTAGCCTTTAAGGCTACCTCAATGCTCTTTTTCCCTGCATTTGCAAGTTGTAAGGCCTCTTCGAGCGAAATGCATTGACTTATGCTATCCCTTAACTTTTGATTTTTAGCTAGCTTTTTGTGTTGTTCGGATGTTTGTGAAACCCCATTTCCATACACAACCAACACTAGCATCAAAATAATTTTGATTTTATTTTTCATTCGATTTTTGTTTTAAATACATTATTATCAACTAAAGGGATTGGTGGGGACACCCATCATCCCAATCAAGGCGTCAAGACCCGTCATTATATTTCCAGATTTAATACCCTTTTCAAAGTATATGGTTTTAGCGACATTAAAGGCGAATTCCTTTAATGCTCCTTTAATTTTATCATCCATTCCAGAAGCATCCATGATAACAATGGTTTCACAGACAATGGCATATAGCTTTGTTAAGGTGACGCCATAAGTGGCCACAATACTTAGAGCCATGCCACCTATTGAATTGAGTACTTTCATTTCAGCAAGAAGTGCGATATAAACAGATAGCACTGCCATGATATCTGATAGTTGTTTGATGGTATCTTCACTTCCTCCTCCAGTTCCATCGGCTAACATGCCAAATACTTCACCAGTTTGTTGATTTATTTGCCAATAGGCCATACTCAAAGCGGTTTCATCGAAAATTTTAAAGTTTCCGTCACCTCTAAAAATTTTTTCATTCCAGAAATAGGTATTCGTAAGCGCCTCTTTATTTTCTTGAAACCAATTTTTATCAATCGCTTTTTGTCTTTCTAAAAGTGAACTGTTTTTTAATTCTGAGACTGTGCTCGTTGTAAAAAAGTGACCTTCTCGTATCGCTAATTGTGCTGTTTTCTCTAAGGTAATTTTAAATGCAGATACTCCAAATCGCGCTAAGCTGGTGTAGTTTGAAGTTGGTAGGTAATCGAAAGACTTGGTAGATGCTTTTTCCCCAACACCAATTCTATTTTTTATAATTGCAATTCTAATTCCAGAGGCAAAGGTCATGTTAGTCGCGCTAATAGCATCTTCTAATGGTGCCATTAGGGGTACTATCTCAGGATGATAAACGTAACCACCTTTGCTAAATTCTTCTTTTGCTTTACTAGTGTCATTGTCTATCAGTGCTTCCCCCCATGATCTTGTGGTTAATCTGTATTTTAGAACATCTGATAAGGCCGCCGAAATGGTAGGTCCTTCACCCTCAAAATAAATCGTAGCGCCGCCGTATATCGTATTGCGTACGGCTATCACGTCTAAAGCATCTGGTTTTATGTTTTGTTGTGTAAGTGGGTCCCATCCTGCTAAAACTCTTTTAATAGTAGTGTTCCCGGTTTTAACAGTACAATAGAGTCCAATTAAAGCTTGACCTATTTCTTTTGTAGCGGTATTTATAAATTTAAATGTATCAGTGGCTACCATTCGTTTGTTGTCAATCCCTACCATGGTCTTATGAATTTCTTCGGCTCCAACAGCGTAATAGGTAAATGTATATGGAGGTATTTCCATTTTAGAGATATAGTCAGTTATGGCTACCAGAGTATTTGTTTGATCTTTAGCAGCTAACACCATTCCGTTGGTGATTTCTGCCATTTTATTGAAAGTGGTGTTAGTATAGTTAGAATCGGAATCATAGACATTTAATACAATGGCTGGTGGACCGTTTTTATATATCTTTTCATTCGTTATATCATACGTATCATTATTGTCTCCATCAGTAGCATAGATAATAAGATCATAATCAGATTTTGATGCTTTTAATAACCAAGTGAATATTTCGGAGGGTGTCTTCCAATGATTTATGACAGCTGAGGGGTATTGTTTTAAAATAGAGGTGTTAAGATTTTCAATGAAGACCTCCATGTTCTCTTGGTAGTATGCTGTAGGCATACTTAATGAGGTGTCATAAAGAATCAAAATTCGTGGCGTTGGCCGGTTGTTTTCCATCAAAGCTTCAACCTGAATGGTATTATCGGTAATTGTGAAATCAGCTGAAGACAAATTTTCTACAAAGGCACCATTTTCGTCTGTCGGGGTAACATGTAATTTTACCAAGGGATAATTGGCTGGAAATGCTTTGATTTTTAAAGCAGTTACTTTTTTCTGTAGGTCTTTATTTGGTTTTTTTAGAATAGCATTTCCATTAATGCTAGGCTGCTCCCCGGAAACATCAATGATTTTTCCATCCAAAGTAAACGGATTCCCTACAAAAGAATTTTCTTGCATAACTTCAATTTGCTCATCAAAACTTTGAAATGCAAGTGCAGGAGTAAAGGTGCGTAATGTTCCTATTTGCCTAACAGTTTGTTGCTCTAAACTCAATCCGTTTAGAAAAGCAACATTAATTTGATTCCCTACCACTTGAGTGGCTAACCATTCTCCAGCGATGAACTCTTTTTCTGAGTTAGGATCAATAGAATCTCTATAACTAATAGAAACATTAATTTTTTCATTATTAATTTTTGCAGGTTCTGCCTCAGTGATATTGATGCCTTCACTTTTCAATTGGCCAAAAGGGATGCTGGGATCAAATAGGTGTGCATATTTTGTTTCCCCATTCAAAGTAAACGCTACTGTGGGTGTTCTATAATTATCCCAACGAAAATCGAAGGCATGTTTATCTAGACTCTCCTTATTTGAAATATGGTTCCATAGCTCGCTCGCCAAATTCTTGGAGGCATTTAGGCCATCATCATAAATCGGAATTTCATGAGTTGCATTGCCAGCAATCTGAAGTTCTTTTTTCCATTGACTCCATTGGCGCTTAGAAATATCTAAACCAAATTTGCGTTGTATGGGTCTCAAAAAAAAGCTAGGAACTTCCTCTGGTTGAATAGTTGTTCGTTCAAAAACTAGCTTTGAAGGTATCCCAGCTTTGGTATACATATAATTCAAAAGCTCAGCTTTTTCTCGTGGTGTAGCCATGCCGTACCTCAAAGCCCCTTTTATGCCCCATTTTAGTTGGGTGCCTATGTACCCTACAGACTTTTCTGCCGCAGGCATCAAATAAATTTCGTCGCGAACAAAATCAAACATGGCTTTGGCATCCTTTGAGGCTATTAGCAATTTCATTCTACCCTCTAAATGATCAGGACTTGTTTCTAAGGCCATAAGCATTTCTTCCCAGACCTTGTAGGGTGCTTTGCCAGTCCCCATAAAATTAGCTTTGTTATCCTCGCAACTTGAAAAAACTAATGGAATTTGTGTAGCAGCATAAATTAAGGCTAGTTGCTGAATAAATTCTCGTCTATTAGTTCCGACTTTTGTTGTAGCGTTTTTCATGAGTGTACTTATTTATTCATTTCTTGGTACCCTTTGAGGGCATTTACATCAAAAGCTTCCCAAAGCTCATCGGGATTCATTTTAACCTTATTATCATTGTTGCTAAAAGTAACATAGAAGCGCTGATGGTACAGAAATCGTATTTCGCTTTTGCCAGTAGTTATATAATAATCGCTAAGCGTTTCCATACCATTTCTCTCCTGTTTGACGACTTTAAAATTTTGGGTTTCTTGGTGTTCGTCTAAGGCATAACTATCCACCATATGTGCAGCTAATTGATTTGCTTCACCAGCTGCGTCCGCTATGGAGATCGACACCTTCTTGTCGCCAAAACTGCCAATGATTTGCTGGCCAATAACCACGACGTTCTCATCTACGTGCAAGGGGTTAAGTTGTTTTGGAAATGCTTTTCGCATTGCGTCTGCTGATAATGGTGTGATGTCAGCAAGCTTTTGTGCTACTTTCTGACCAGCTGAAAGTTCATTGTTTTCTTGAATGTTCTCCATTTCATTTGGTAATTCATTCAATATTTTTTTTGCTTCCGAGTTACACGACACACAAAGCAATACTACAAGGACGGAGCTTATTAAATTTTTCATTGGTATTGATCTAGTTTTTTTAAATTCTCAAAGTCTATATAGGACCATAAAACATCGGCAGTGTCTGATCCTTCTATTGAAATTCGGAATCGGTTATTGTAAATAAATTTAATAGTGTTTCGCTTAATTTTTGGCTGTAAAAAGGCAATGGTTTTATAGCCATCATGTTCAGTGTACACATATTCCGTTCCTTCCGGACCTTGATTTTTTAGCTTGAAGCTATCAAAGAAGTTTCGAACGATAGCTCTTGATCCTGAGCCATCTTCAATCCAGAAATTATAAGGACTTTCAAAAGACCCATACATTCCTTGTGCAACCTGGTTACTAGCCTCGAATCTATGCTCACCTATTTTTTTATGACCGTTGATCTGTTCTGGTATTACGGGTACTAATTGTATCCTCGTTAAAGGGGTTTTCTTTTTTAAGGCTTTGTACAGGGCTTTTTGACTTTCGCCGTCCTGATAGGGATTTGTCATCGTTTTTTCCTCCGTATTTTCTATGGTAGAAGAAACAGCGGTTTTAAGTATCGATTTCTTTTCTTTTTCAGCACTCTCGTTACAAGAAAAAAGTAATAGCGTAAATACAGACATATAGAATAATTTTTTCATGATTTTTATACTTTATGGTTTTGATCTATTTTTTTAAAATTAGCATCGTTGGTGTTACATTCTTAAGGCTATAAAAGAAGCCATTGTACATCGGCTGGCACTTCATCAATTTTCGTGATTTCAGTTTTTGATGGTGTAATTTTACCCTCTTTGGATGTAAAAGTTTCGGTAATTTCATATTTGATGATATTCCATCCTTTTTGGAGTTTCACATCATAAACAGTTGTATTCATATAATTTTCATCGTCGTTTCCGGTATAATTCAGCATATTGCAGGAGCCTTTTATCGCGGCAGCATCTTCGACAAAAACCCATTTCAAGTAATACCCTTTCGCTGCACTGACCATTCCATAAAGTTGTAGCCAGCTTGAAAGTTGCAGGCTGTTGGTGCAGTATAAGTATCCATAAGAAGTTGATCCATCTTCGCTTAGGACTTCTAAATCAGGTAAACCAGAAAGAATGACCTCAGCATTTTCATAAACTAAACCTTCATCGCTGCAACTAAAGGAGGACGCTATGGTATTAAACTTCAGTTCCCAACCTTGTGGTGCATTTTCTTGAGCTTTGATGGCCGCTTCTTTCAAATTCGATAAATAAGTATCGTCGAGTGGAATTATCACTTTACCATCAGCATTAATGTTGCCCATAGTGATTTTTACTTTTGAGATATAATCATTAAATAGTAATGGAACTTCGCCATGAGTCCAATTTTCTATCTTGCCTTCAATGGCATTTTGGGCATGTACAACTGGGCCAACCAAAAAAAATATAATGGCGATTACGATACTGTTTTTTAGTTTTTTCATCTGTATGGTTTTTAGTTTTTTAAATTCTATTTGGCTTCTATAATAGGATTCCATTTTCCATCAGCCCAAGCATTCAGCGCTTCGATATGTAATTTCAATTTTTGTGCTATTTTTAAAGGGAATGCAATATTCTTCCAGTTGCAATACTTTTCTATAACTGGGTCAGGGTCTAAAACCCAATCGGCATACTTAATGGTTTTATCTTCACTTTTAAAAAATGCTGTTTCAGTTTTTGATGTTGATTGATCATGCAATGCAGCTTTTGCCATTTTCTGAATCAGTTTTAAATAGCTTTTTTCGGCTTTTAAATAGGAACCTACCTTTTGTGTTTTTAAATAATCTTTGACTTGTGCTGAATTGCCATACACCCCTTTTGATTCTGGATGCGGAAAAAGCTCTGTGAACACCTCATCACCAGTATCCCTACGAAATCTACCCAAGGGATACAACCTGCAAACCTGCGGGCGGTCTTTATGAACTGTGCACCCTTTTTCACCTAAAAATATACAAGCATTCGAATTTTCTTTATGTTTTAAAAATTGCCCATTCAAGTAGTGATGCCTGAATTGGGTTGTTGTTATTTTTAGATGGCTTGATAAACGCAAGGTTTCATACGGATTTACTTGAATTCCTTTACCGTGACAGCACTTGTTACAGGCATGACACTGATATGAAAAAACAGCATCGATAGTTCTTATAGTATCCTTCAAACCCATTCCCATTAGTATGCTTTTTTAGCTATTTCTGATAGTTGCTTCATAAAATTTTTGTCCGTAATGCTTGTTTCTAGATAGGTCCATCTACGTTGGTCAGCACTAATTCCTATTTTTAGGGTTAGCGATTCCATTTTACCACTTTTTAATTTTTCTAAATTGGCGTCTGAAAATTGATAAATCCCATTTTCGCCTTCTAGGTCACCTTGAATAATCCAATCTTTATGGAACAATTTGCCATTACCCTGCTCGGTTTCGGCAGGAAACCCAAAGGCACTATTAAGGGTAAGTGCCGCTGCTGCCAACGATAGGTTGGCTATAAAGTCTCTTCTGTTGGGCTTCACATTTTCTGTTTTATTATTTTTTTTCATCGTTGTTATTTTATTCAATATTAAATCGCATGGTCGTTGGGCTAATACTTCCTTTTACGTTTTGCCCTTCTGAGGGTACAAATTGGAATGTGAATTCATAATCACCTTTAGAATCACCAGGTGTAATTACTGGCATTCCTCGTTCTGCATATTTCTGCCACGCAGGTATCGCATCAAAAGCTTCAATAGGAACAAACATATCGCCAGGTAACCAAGGCCATCCACCACGAGAGCTTTCTGAAATGGTTTTTCCATTGTGTTTTACCGTAGTTTTCATATCAAAAAGCACAATTTGATCTGCTTTAACATCGGTGGTTTTAAAGTTGAAATTTATTTTATAAACGCCCTCTTTAAATGCTTTAAACAACGCAACTGGAGTTTTTTGTTGAATGGTAGTGCTTCGTGTTAAACCTTGAATTGAAAGTTTACCCTCCACGTATTGTGAAAAGGACAATGAAGTTGTTAAAAAGTAATGCGGTTAATACCAGTGCAATTTTTGTTGTTTTCATAATTTTTAGTTTTTTAAATGTTAAACAAATGGGTGCAACGCTTAGAAAGTTGCACCCTTTGGTTTGTATTAAGTGTTTTAGTCTATTAATTCAAATTGTACCCACACGGCAGCTTTTTCGCCTGGGTTACCAACCTTAATGGGCCCTTCCAGAATTAGTTTACCAGTATTTTGAATTATTGCTAAAGGCATGCCTCCAGAAAACTCATGAAATTTAATTCCCTGAGCTATAGTTGTATCAAAAAAGGGCTGTTTAAGATTTAAATCTCTTAAACCTGATAAAGCTTCAAGAATTTCTTTAATATTTACGGGTGTAATGATATTGTTAGCGAGGACTTTGTCATTATTATTCCCCAAAGCAGTTGAGCTGTATTCTTTTACCCAAGTATAGATTTTAAACGTAGCATTTGGATCATTGTATTCTGTATTACTTATACTAAATACCATAGAATTGTTAATCATAAATCTATTTCGATCACCAACCTTTTTATTCTCCCTTACAGCAATTTGGTTACTGGAATTACCACAAATTAACGGATTTAACAAACCCGTAGTGGGCTCAGTACACTTGGTAATCATACTAGGGAATTTGATAATATCTCTATTGGTGTATTTTTTTTCTTTACCTAACACTTTATAGGCGATACACTGTTGAATTCCATAATCATCTGGGTTATCACTACCATCTCTACCATTAATATTCTGAATATCAGTTAAAGTTACTTTGAGTTTGTAATTTTCAATAACAGGGCGACACTTACCTTGTTTTTGAGTAAAAATTGTTTCTACTCCACATACATACCCATCCGTTAAGTATCTAAGTGTATACCCAATAGGTAGAGCATTACCAGTGCCAGAGCCTTGAAAAGAGCCTTTTATAAATTGCTGAAAACCTGCTTCTAATTTGTTCATAGGTACTGCAACAGCATTAGTGGCCTGTTGCGCATTACCTCCATAAATCACAATTTTTGCTGAAGATGAACTTCTAACTTTCTTATGGTTTATATTCGAACTTAATCCACCGCTGTTTATAAGACCACTAACGTCTAAAGTAAAAGCAGCCATTATTTCTTCACTTGAATATTCAGATTCTATAATTAATAATGCTCTTCTTCCATATTTTACTTGACTTATATATATAAGTTTGGCTAAGTTTAAATTACTTGGGATTGATTTAAATGCATTTTCAGCATTTATTTGGTCAGAATTAATAGAAAAATATGTTTGAGTAAAATCGATAAGTAGATAGTTTTTTTTGTTTTTTTCGTCAAAAGACATATTAAATTTTGATGCAATCCCAGCTAAACTATTATTATAATATCCATTTACTTTTACTGCCAAATCTTCTTCAGAATAAATTTGTTTAGTTGTGTAAGATAAATCTGCGGCGTCCGTATAGGAAGGTCTTATTTTTAGCTTGTTTAAAGCACTTTGCAACTCTCCTGTAGACCCAGGGTTATTAATTCTTTCATATGATTCGCCACTTTTAATGGTTGCAGTGGTAGAAATTACCACAGGATTTCTGGGAATATTTATACTCACAGTGTTATAACTTCCATTTATGAAAGAATCAGTGTCTAATATATTAGAGGGCATTAACCAACCATCATTAATAGCACCAAGGCTCATAAAATCAATAGCCGAGGTAGAATTGGTCACCCTATAATTAGCTGTAACACAATTTTTGTTTTCAACTTCACTTCCTATACGTGTTTCAATATTTTTAGAAACATTTGCTGCCATTGATGTTACTTTAACAATTACACCACTACTATTGCTTTTCGCAGTCAGCACCTTTGTAATATCAACATGTGGCATAGTGTAATCAGGCTTTGAAACATTTTTATTTAAATCTTTTATTTTTTGAGCCGCAGGATCATCTGGTCGTTTTATTTTTTTTATAGGTATTGATTGGGCAAAAATTGTGGATGCCATTAAAAGCATCATTCCTAACATTACTAGATTTATTTTTTTCATGATTATTAATTTTTAAGTTATGATTAATTAGTAGTGACAAAAACACTGGTAACTATAGCATTGTTTGTACCGTCAGTTAAATTTGTTGGTTCACCGTTTTTCCAGATCATGGCTACATTCTTGAATCCATTGTATTCATAACCAACCACATAAACATCTGTATCCGAAGCGAAAACAGACTGACCTTGGGCCCTATTAAGGCCGTCCGTGAGGTCTGTTCCTTCGCCGTTTTTCCATAATCGAGCTATAGTTTTTTCTGTACCCTGTATATATTCGCTTCCTGTTACATATATGTCATCGCCTAAAACAAAGATTGATTTAGCTTCTGGTAAATAGGTGCTTTCTAAAATTGAAGAGACACCATTTTTCCAAACTTTAACGGTGTATTTATCTGGGGTGTTTTCGTTTCCAGCAACATAAACATTGTTATCAGAAACAAAGATTGATTCACCCCCTACATATTTTGAAGTGTCGCCATACGAAGAGGCTACACCATTCTTCCATACTTTAGCTGTCCATTTCGAATCGATGTCTTCTTCTCCAACTGCATATATATCACCATTATTTATGAAAATAGAATTTATAAAACTTGCCTCTAATTCATTATCTAATGATATTGCCATTGATGTACCATTTTTCCAAATTTTAGCAACAGCATGCCCATCTTGATATTCATAACCACCAGCATAGACATCACCATCTGAAACAAATATTGAATTAACCCTAGCTCTAAAGGAACCATCTGTTAACAATGTGGCTACGCCATTTTTCCAAACGGTAGCTATACTGTTTTCGTAGCCTCCAATGTAAATATCAGAACCTGAAACATAAAGTGAATTAGCATAAGCTAAAGTGGTACCATCTGTAATGTTCGATACTTCTCCGTTTTTCCATAATTTAATGGTTGTGGAACTAGTTCCCCCGGTATTTTCAAAACCAACTGCATATACATTGGTTTCCAATTCTGTCTGTATTTCTTCTTCTTCTTCTTCTTCCTTGGTCTTATCACAGGAAAAACTAAAAGTAACTAGGAATAATAATGCGAGTAATTTTATTGGTGTTTTCATTTGTTGTTATTTATTTGTTTTAAAGGTTAAATGCAATTCGCCAAGAAACATATTGGTTGGAAGTAACCTTCTTTACTGGCTCACTTCATAATCAGTGTGTTTTTAAATATTTTTAAACCAGATTTTATATTTTTCTCCTAAAAAAGGTACTGGACTTTCTTTTCCGTTGATGGCATTCACAAGTCCCATAATCCACATATAGAGCAGTACAAAAATCCCTAAGATGTTGATGATCCAGCCCAAAATAGGAATCATCCCTATAATACCTAAAGCCAATCCTGTTACGGCTAAGCCTAGGGATTGCCGAATATGGTAGCTCGCAAAGGCATCTTTTTTATCGTTATTCATTACAAAGGCGATGATCAATCCTATGAAGGTGATATAGGCTATCATGGCTATGTTCTTCCCATCATGAGCCACGGTGATTTTGTTTTCTGTTGTTTCCATTTTAGTTTGTTTTAGGATCTATGGTGTTATAATCTGATTTGTAAATCGTTTTTTGAACTTCTTCAAGTCCAATACATTCCATGGTGGCACTCATTTTATTCTTTTTTAGATCGGTCATTTGCATTTCAAGCATCAATACATGATCGTCCGAGCCAAAATAATTTTCTAATCCTGGTGGTATATTTTTGTTCTTATTTTTATAGATATCATCAAAACTCACGGGAGCTTCAGACGTAAAATACATGCTGATTTCATACCGATCATTGGTAGCTTTCACCCCTGTGCAAGCATATCCCATAATTTCTTTGTCAGGTAGGGATTCATAAGCGAAGGACTCAGATTCATCTTCTGTTTCTTCTAAATCTAGATCGTCAGGCATGCTATTCGCCATCATTACTGAGTTTTTGTCAGATGCCATAAACATGACCGTAATTTTACGTCCGTTGTCCATAACCGTGAACATACTTTCCATAAGGGGCGTAGTAAAGCCAAAATAGGGTTGCCCTGGTTGTAGAAAGTAGTCTAAAACCATATCGCCTTCTTTGGTTTTCATGTTTAAAGAGTATTTCCAACTAAATTCATAGGATTCTGGAACAAGGTTTGGATCTACTTTTTCTTTTCCCATAGAAAAAGGGTTGATTTCGAATACTTTATCTAATGAATTGGCAGCTTTTTCGGCAACCTTATCTGATGTCTTTTCCAAAACAACATATTCTGTTTTTTCTTTAATACGGTCTTTTAATTTTTTTAAGAATTGGCCATAGCTCGTTTGTGATGATATCATCAGCGCTATTACTACAAGTAAAATTTTTGAATGCTTCATGTTATAAAGTTTTTAAAATTAGTTCTCCTTTTTTTTTTGAGATTATTTTGGTCTTGACACTACCAAAATTTATATGATCTAAGAGTGAAAACTGATCTTCAGAAAAAAGCAGCTTGTCCGTATAGATGGTGATAGTTGATCCAGTGAGTGGCTGAACTAGGTTATCACGTATTTCGTAGTTTCCTTGAAGGATTCCTAAATAGAATATGTGATTTGGATAGGTACTGGGGAGTACATTTTTTGAATTCGCCGTATCCAATAAGGTAATGCCAGAAACTTCGTTTGTTTTTTTGCTTAGAATAAGAACTACCTTGGCTTCGTTCGTACTTTTGGTTTGTGCTGAAGAAAAAAATACAGCAAACAAAAGCAGTAGGAGTGCACTATAATTTTTGTATTTTTTGATGCTTGCTTTCATGATTTTTGATTGTGAAACCAAAATTATCTGAAAGTATTTTGTGAAGATGCTATGTATGTAACAAAGTATGCAAGAGATGTAACATGAAAATTAAAACGCTATAAATCAATTGATTGAAAGTACTCGGAAGGTGTTTTTTTATATACTTCTTTAAAACATTTTATAAAATAGGAGGGAGTGTTGAACCCTACGGTATAGGCTACTTCATTTATAGAGGCATCTGAAGTCTTTAAAATATGAAGCGCTTGTTTTAAACGTTGAGATCTAATAAAAGAAGTTGTAGTGAGCCCAGTATAGGCTAATAACTTACGGTGTAGTTGCATTCTACTCATCGATACTTCTTTGCTAAAAAAAACGGCATTGAACTCAGGATTTGACAAATGAGTATCTAAAATTTGCTGCACTTTATTTAAAAATAATTCATCGGTAGGGGTTATGGCGATATCCTTTGCCTTCAAGATTAATTCTTGACTATAGCGTCTTCGAAGTGCTTTTCTTATCTCAATGAGGTTGGCTATTCTTTTTTCAAGAATTCTTAATTTAAAAGGTTTTGTGATAAAATCATCTGCCCCCGCTTTTAATCCCTTTAATTCATTTTCTTCCCCTATGCCCGCAGTAAGCAGTATAATTGGTATATGGCTTGTTCGTTCGTCGTTTTTTAGCGTATTGCATAGTTCAATACCACTGCAAATGGGCATTCGAATATCTGAAATTATGATGTCTGGAACTATTTCAATTGCTTTTTTTATCCCTTGTTTTCCATTTTCTGCTTCAAAAATTTGATATTTATCTTTTAAGGCTAGCATTATGAACCGTCGTACTTCTGCATGATCTTCAACCACTAATAACACAGGAAGTTCTATATTTTCTTGTGCTTCGACACAAACTTCTGTTGTAAAATTTGATGGCTTAGAAATTTGATGGCTTATTTTGTCATACGATTCTTTTTCAAAAGAGGCTTGGTTTATCGGAAGGATAATAAGAAAATTAATACTATTATCTTGCTCAAGATGTACTGCTATTTCACCATGGTATAACTGTACTAACTCCCGTACCAGCGAAAGTCCAACACCTGCTCCCTCCGCAAATTCATCTTTTTGATAAAACCGAGTGAAGAGGTTATCTAAATGAAGCTCCGTAAGGTTTTCTGTTGTATTTTTTATACTGATGTGTGCCTTGTCTTTATCTCTTGTGACTTTAAATTCACAGAATCCTAGTTTTGGGCAGTATTTAAAGGCATTGGAAAGTAAATTTGTAACTATCTTTTCTATAACATCTTCATCATACCAAGCATTTTTTAAAGGCGCAATTTCAATGGTATATTTTATTTTTTTAAGATCTGCATAATAGTCAAAAGAGGAGGCAATAGTGTGAAGAAACAGGCTAAGTTCTCCTTGAAAAATAGTTAATTTTAATTTCCCCTTATCCAGTTTAGCAAGATCTAATAATTGATCTACCAAAGACAATAATCTATTGGTATTGCGCTTAATCATAGAAAAATTGGCAAAATCAAAATCTGTGATATTGCCTTCACTTAATTTTGCATCAATAGGCCCAGAAATAAGGGTAAGTGGTGTTCTAAATTCATGTGAAATATCTGTATATAATTTTGATTTAAAATCGTTAAGTTTCTTAAATCGCTCGGCTTCTTCTTCAGTTAATTTTAAGTCTAGTTGCATTCTCCAACGCCACTTTAAATAAACATAGACAACAAAAATTGTACTCAAAATTAAAAGTGCATACACAATTTTAGCCAAATTGGTCAAGTACCAAGGTGAGGCGATGGTGAACTTGAAGGTGTCCGGTATTTCGTTCCAAACACCATCATAATTACTTGATTTTACTTGAAATTCGTAGTTTCCTGGAGCTATTTGAGGGTAACGGGCAAAATTAGTATTGCCTGCGGTAACCCAATCTTGATCAAAATTCACTAATTTATATTGATACATATTTTTTTCGGGAATAGAATATTGTAAACTCGAAAAAGTAAAGGTTATGGTATTTTGATCATGTTTTAGGGTTATCCCTTTTTTTAAGGGTTGCTTTTGATCTAAAACGTCAAAACCAGTTATTACGGTTTTGGGCAGTGTCATATTCCCCTTAATTTCATTGGGTTGAAACCAATAAAATCCGTCCAAACCGCCAAAATAGAGTTGCCCGGATCTATCTGAAAAATAAGCTCCCGTATTAAACTCGGTTGCCAAACCATCATAATTGTCGTAATTGGTAATATGTGGTGAATTTCCTAATATGTTTGGCGCAGTAAACTTTGTAATTCCTTTATTAGAACTTAACCATAAATTACCGTTTTTATCTGGTTGTATAGCATAAATTACATTGTTGGCCAGGCCATCCGCAACAGTGTAATTGTAAAACATATTCTTTTCAATATCAAGCGCATTTAGACCTCCACCATTTGTGCCGATCCATAATATTCCCTTAGTATCGTAATAAAGGGACTTTATTTTATCGTTGGATAAAGAATTGAGATTAGGTTGAAATTTGTAAGAGGTAAATCGTTGTTTGCTAATATCAAATAAAACAATTCCGTCTTCCTCTGTTCCCAACCAAAATTGATGGTCCTTGCCTTGAGCAATTATTCTAATATTATTACTGGGCAAGGAATCGTGAATGGTATATTTTTTAATTTCGCCTCTCTTTTTGTCAAATTGGATTAAGCCTTGCTCTCGAGAACCTAACCAATACGTATTTTTATTATCCTTAAAAATGCACCATATTGTATTGGCTGATAGTTTGGGGGTCGATGTATTTGAATAAATTTTTACTTGCCCTTTTTGATCTAGTATATTAAGCCCGCCACCTTGTGTGCCAACCCATAGATCTTGGTCATTATCAATGAACAGACTCATAATTCTATCAGAAGAAATAGTCTCTTTTCCATAGCTTTCCGTATTAAATATTCTCCAACTATTGGTGGCAGGTTCATATTGGGTTAATCCCTTGCCCGAAGTCCCTAACCAAACATCACCATTATTGTTCACCGTAATTGCTCGTATCACATCAATATTGATGTTTTCGGGCGTTTGAAAATTGGTTATCGAATTAAATTTTTCTAAGTACACATCATAATAACTTAGTCCCGCTCCATCAGAACCAAACCACAGTGTGCCAGTATAATCTTCGTAAATACTCAAGATATCCTTATAATGTAAGGCCCTTGGATTGTGTTTTTCAGTATTCAGATGGGTTGTCTTAAAGTTTTTTAAATTAATCATATATAAGCCATTACCATAGGTTGCTACCCATAGTCTTTCTTTTTTATCAATGTGCAGCGCTAAAATATTTAAATCATTCGGTAAGGGATCTAAAGCAGAAAGCTCTGATATTCTGTGAAATATTTCCTCATTTTTATTTCTAAAATATAGACCGTTTCCATAAGTGCCGATCCACTGCCTTTCTGAAGACTCAGAAACGATAGCGCTAAAATTTTCCTTTAGTACTTCCCCATATTTTGTCTTGGGATATACCTCGGTTTTTTTTAATGATTTAGGGTCAAGTTCTATTATTTTATTATTTGTTGTAATTAAAAGTGTCCCTGTATTACTTTGGCTTATGTGGTATATTTCGCCTTGAATTTCTTTTGCAGATAAGACAAGTTTAGGTTTATAAGTGGTCGCATCCATGACATAGAGTTCATGATCATAGGTGCCTACCCAAAAATTTAAATATGTGTCCTGAAAAAGTATGTTTGTGTTTTTTAAGCTAGAAATAGGTTTAAAAATATCTCTAACACGATCAAATTTATAAAGTGAATTGGAGGAAGGAATAATCCAAACATCTCCTTTCCGATCCGTATAAACTTTTCCTAGATTACTGTAATTAGGTTTGGTGATATCTAAAAAATTAAAGGGATAAATGGTAAATTTTCTTCCATCATATTTATTTAGACCATCTTGTGTGGCTATCCATAAAAAACCAATACTATCCTGCGAAATAGAAATTGCACTATTTTGTGACAAGCCTTCTTTTACCGATAATTGTCTAAATGAAACTTGAGTTTGAGAAAATGCGGATTCTATGTAAGTTATATAAATAGTACAAAGAAAGGCTTGTGCTATTATGTGTATACATTTCTTAAGATTCATGGACGGCTATTTTTGAAATATATTTTAGTATTTTGGTCGGCGGTAGTTTTAAAAACACTATCTCAGGAGTCTTACGTCATCACGTTCTGCTTACTTCCTTAAACTAAGACGGTATTTATGGAGATTTTTTTTAAAGTTTCTATTGAATTAATTTTTGTGCAGTGGCAAATTGTACTTTTCAAATAAAGCCAATGGCACTATTTATTTGTAATCTTTAAATTGTCGGGAGGAGGAAAATGATTTAATTTATGCTTCATTAGCTAAATTAATAAAAATGCGATACTACTTACTTGCAATTAAATGTACAACTAATTATGATGTGCAGGCTTTTTTTAGTATTTTAATTTCTTTTGTCAGTGGGTATCTTCCTAATCTAGGGATACCATAGGCTATGATAGTTTTTTAAAATTTATAAGACACACAAACACCTATTTTAAGCCACTTAAAAAAGCTATATTTAAGCAAATTTATACCGATGCACATACATAATTTTGAAAATAAGAATTCTATTTTAAATCAGTTTATTGCTGAATTAAGAAATGTAAATATCCAGAAAGATAGTATGCGTTTTCGAAAAAACATTGAACGCGTTGGTGAGGTTTTAGGGTACGAGCTAAGTAAAACCTTGTCGTATGCAACGCAAACCATTACCACGCCTTTAGGGACTAAAGACATGGCTTTGTCTTCGGATAAATTGGTCATTTGTTCTATTTTAAGAGCTGGTTTGGCATTTCATCATGGATTTTTAAACTATTTTGATGCAGCCGAAAACGGATTCATATCTGCCTACCGTCATCATGAAAATGATGCAGATGAATTTGAAGTGCTGGTGAATTACTTTGCTGCGCCTAATTTAGAGGGTAAAATATTGATTTTAGCCGACCCTATGTTGGCAACGGGTCGAACGCTGGAAAATGTTTTGAAAGGTTTAGAAAAGCACGGAAAACCAAAGCAAATACATATTCTAGCGGTTATAGGCTCTGAAGAAGGGATAGCGCATACGGCGACTATCTTTCCTGAAAACACGCATTTATGGATTGCTGCTGTTGATTCTTCATTAAACGCTAAAGGGTACATTGTACCTGGTTTGGGAGATGCAGGGGATTTATCCTATGGAGAAAAATTATAGGTGGCCCATATTATTTTTTAGAAATAAGCGCTAGACCTATAGAAGTCTTATAGCGCTACCTTGGTATGTACTTCGTTATTTTTTACAGGCTTCGGTTTTTCAATTTTTTTTTGTTAGAGTTAATGAATAGTTTTTTAAGAGTACTAAAAATTAGAAGACTCGCATACTTTTACGAGTAGAGCGTTTATGAATCAAACCAACCTTGACCATGAAAATTTATCTTGCAGATGATGATAGCGAAGATCGAGAGTTATTTTCCGACGCTTTAACCGAACTACCTTTAGAAATGACGCTAAAAACCTTTCAAAATGGCGTAGAATTAATGGCTGATTTATTTTCTGATGAACTTTTGCCAGAAACAATTTTCTTAGATCTTAAAATGCCCATGATGGATGGCTTTGAATGTTTATCCGATATAAAGTCCGAAGTAAGATTTCAAAATATTGATGTGATTATCTATTCGACTTTAATGAACGAGTGGGAGGTTGGGAAACTTCAAGAAATGGGTGCAAATGGCTTTTTACAAAAACCCACTTCTTTTAATCAATTAAAAACCATTCTCTATCAGTGTTTAGAAACGATAAAAAAAAATAAATTAGTAGATAAAAGTAATACAAGTACATTTTCAATACTTAAATAAGTAAAAGAAGAATAACATGCTTTAGATACTTGTTAGACTATTGCTAAACGCTTAGGTTCTTGGCTTTTTAGCATTTAAAGTGGCCAGCGTACTTATTCAAAGCTTATTGTTTTGGCCCTTTTATGAATTCTTTATAATTGGTTGAAAGTTTTTAAAGAAAATAGTACTTTGCATAACTAAACAATTTAAAACAACAGTATGGCTTCAGGTTTTTTTGCATTATTAGATGATATCGCCGCATTGATGGACGACGTAGCCGTCATGAGCAAAATTGCCACAAAAAAAACAGCAGGCATTTTAGGAGACGATTTAGCGGTGAATGCCGAGAAAGCTTCTGGGTTTATGTCGAACCGAGAATTACCAGTACTTTGGTCGATTACAAAAGGATCCTTTTTAAATAAGCTGATAATTTTGCCAATAGCCTTTTTATTGAGTGCCTTTGTGCCTATTGCCGTAACGGTAATCTTAATTCTTGGTGGTATTTATTTAGCCTATGAAGGTGCAGAAAAAATTTATGAGTTTTTAGGTGGCCATAAGCATAGTGCAAAAGAGGTTTTGAATCTCGATATGAGCGAAGAAGAGATTCTAGCCTTAGAAAATGAACGTGTTAAATCTGCTATCCTTACCGACTTTATTCTTTCCGTTGAAATTGTAATCATTGCTTTGGGTACGGTGACGGAGAAAGAAATTTCTATACAAATTATGGTGGTTACGTTTATTGCTATTTTAGCCACTGTAGGGGTTTATGGCATCGTAGCGCTTATCGTTCGTATGGATGAATTTGGCTTAAAACTTATAAATCTTAACGAACGCGATGATAGTTTTTCAGACCTTGTCGGCAGAGCTTTAGTTACTGCCTTACCTTGGGTGATAAAAACCTTAGCTGTTGTGGGTACTATTGCTCTTTTACTCGTTGCTGGAGGAATTTTTGCGCACAACATTCACTATATCCACGATCATTTTAATTTTATGCCTTCGCTTTTAAAAGAGTTTTTGGTAGGTTTACTCGTTGGCGCCATTGCGCTTGTTGTAGTCATGGGGTTTAAGAAGGTTTTTAGTAAAAAAGCTTGAAAAAATTAAATGCTAAATTCTAAGGTAGAATTAATCATAAAAAACTTAAACCAAGAAACAAAATCACCCAGCACCCAAGACCATTAAAGGATGCCTCTTGCTTTAATTTCTAAGTATTTATTAATGGTATTCACGGTTAAATGTTCGGGTTTTGTCAAGATGGTTTGTATTCCGTAGCGTTGTAGCTCTTTTTGCATCAGGCGTTTTTCTAGCGAAAATTTTTCAGCAATGGTTTTATGGTATATCGCTTGTAGATCTTCAGCATCCGCATGGATAAGCTGTTCTAACTCTGTATTTTCAAAAAAAATAACGACTAACATATGCTTTTTAGCAATGGCTGTTAAAAAAGGCAGCTGTCGTCGTAGTGCCGATATGTGCTCAAAATTGGTATACAAAAGCAGGAGGCTTCGATGGTTTATTTTTCTTTTGATATGAGCGTATAGTAAGCCAAAATCAGCATCGGTATACGCGGTATTGATATTGTATAGTTTTTCGAGAATAGTATTTAAATAGGTAATTTTTTGAACCGCTGGCAAAAAGGTTTCTATCTTTTTAGAAAAGGAGATCATGCCAGTTTTATCATTTCGTTTGAGCGCTACATTCGAAAAAGCTAAGGTAGAATTTATGGCATAGTCTAGTAATTTAAGTCCGTTAAAAGGCATTTTCATGACACGACCTGTATCAATAATCGAATAAATGGGTTGTGATTTTTCGTCTTGATATTGGTTCACCATCAACTGACTTTTCTTTGCTGTAGCCTTCCAGTTGATCGTTCTAAAATCATCACCAGGGATGTACTCTTTTATTTGTTCAAATTCTTGGGTATGCCCAATTCTACGTATTTTTTTAAGTCCAAATTCGGTTAAATTAGTACTCATGGCCAAAAAGTCGTACTGCTGCATTTGAACAATACTGGGATATACAGGAACCATTTGATTTTTCTGAAAAACATAACGTCGTTTGGCAATACCTAAGGTGCTCGAAACAAAAATATTCATATAGCCAAATACATATTCACCGCGATCTACAGGGCGTACCGTATACTCAAATTCACGTTTTTCACCTTTAATGGCTGTGGTATGGTATTCAAAATCTCTCTTTTGAAACTGTACAGGTAATTCGTCTATAATCTGCAATAGCACTTTAAAAGGGTATAGACTTTTAAACCGAATGCTGATCGGGTTTAAGTCGCTATTCGATAATTTTTGAGGCGTTTTGCGACTCGCTTCTATTCCATTTTTAGTGGCATACAAGAGAAACATATCTAAGATAAATAAAGCGGCTAATACATAGCTGGCGATCCAAGCAATAGGATATAGCGCTTTGATCCAAAAAGAAAGTATAAAACCCGCCGTTAAGAGCGCGATATACCAGAAAAATTTAGGGTGTAGGTATAAGGATTTTATGAATTTCATTTTATTTTTTTCGAATTTCAGTTTTCTTGTTTAAAACTTCGTTTATGCTCAATACAATAGTTTACGTTTAAAAAAGTATAATGTATTTAGTGCAAAGCATTAAGAGGTATAAAATATTTAGTACGTAAAACAATATTTAACATTTAGCACTTAACATTTAAAACCAATTTACCTGGGCACCTCCACCGATTCCATGATCATGTGAATAACGCTATCGGTACTCATGCCTTCCATTTCGCGTTCTGGGGTTAATATAATGCGATGATTCAGTACGGGTACTAGGGCTCTTTTGATATCGCTAGGAGTCACAAAATCTCGACCGTCGATAGCAGCAAAAGCCTTTGCCGAATTTAGGGTAGCAATACTTGCTCTAGGTGAACCGCCTAAATACAAATGTGGATGATGCCGTGTTTTGCCAATAATTTCAGCTACGTAGCGTATAATTTTTTCTTCAACACGTATTTCTTGAATTTTTTGTTTGAACTCCTGTAATTTTTTTGGTGTTAACACCGCTTCAATCAAACCTTGAGGTTTAATTCCTTTACGGTCGTGATGCGTTTGTAAAATGCGCACTTCGTCCTCTAGGCTTGGGTAATCAACTTTTATTTTGAATAAAAAGCGGTCTAATTGTGCCTCGGGTAGGGCATAGGTCCCTTCTTGCTCTATGGGATTTTGTGTGGCCAATACCATAAAGGGTGCTTCCATCTTATAGGTAGTACCGTCCATGGTCACTTGCAATTCTTCCATGATCTCGAACATGGCAGCTTGTGTTTTTGCGGGAGCCCGATTAATTTCGTCAATTAAAACAATATTCGAAAAAATAGGTCCTTTTTTAAATTCGAACTCTGAATTTTTTACATTAAAAATAGAGGTTCCTAAAATATCACTAGGCATCAAATCAGGCGTAAACTGAATTCTACTAAAATTGGTTTTTAAGGTTTTAGCGAATAATTTGGCCGTAACGGTTTTTGCAATTCCGGGAACGCCTTCAATTAAAACGTGCCCTTCCACTAAAAGCGAAACAATCAATAAATCTATAAATCGTTCTTGGCCCACAATAACCTTGGCTAACTCTGCCTTAATAGCGTTTACAGCTGTTTTTAACTCTTCAAGCGGAATTCTATTGTCAAAATTTAAATCGTTTTCTTGTTGATTTTCAAGGGGAGTATCTTTATTTTCCATGTGCTTTAACTTTAAATTTTTCAAGGGATGAATTGAGCGCTATCAGGGCATCATCCGTGAGTATTGTTTTATTTTTTACGCTGTTAATATTTTTAAAAAGTGCTTCAATTTCTTCAAAGCTATGATTACTTCTCGCCGCTAAATTTCTATAAAATTCTTCATTTTGCTCTTCTGTATTCAAATAGAAATTACTGCGTATTCCTTCCAAAAAATAAGCTATTTTATGATTTGCGATAGCGGTACGCTCTCCCTTTTCAAAATACATATCGGCTATAGTACGGGTAAATGCTAAACTTTGATTAACTAATGGATTCACTACCGGTATGGCTCGTTGCTTGCGTTTTCCTTCAAAAATAACATACAAAAGCACACCAATTAGGATTATGTAATAGGCCCATTTTAGCTCTTTGGTGTTTAGAAAAATATACATGGGCGAGGTATAGAATTTTTTTCCACTTTTATAATAGGTATCCATGTACAAAGGCTGTTCACTGTCTAGATAAGAGAGTAAACCGGCAGTATACGCACTATTTTCATCCTTTAAAATAAAATAGTTGGTAAAGGCAACGGGGAAGGTAGAGAGCATAATTTTACCAGCACCAAAGTCCTGTTTTATAATGCTTGGATGAACCTCAAAGTCGTTATTTTGATCAGAGGCATTAGACACTTGGCCCACCACAATACTGTTTAAAGTATCTAAGGCACTAAAGTACATGGTGCTGTAGCTTTTTTCGTAGCTAAAATTACGTTGTAAAGCTAAGTTCGGGTTAACTAATTTGTGTTGAAATTCATGCGCCAAGCCTTCATCTCCAAACAGACTCTCAGTAGCTAAACCTAAAGTATCTAAAAGGGAGTCTTCAAAATTACTGGAGGCGATAAAAAGTGTATTGCCTTTAGCCGTCCATTCTAAAAGATCAGCTAACTCGTCATCCCCAAAACTTACCGAATTATTTACAAAAAGGTAGGTGCTCGTGGAGTCACTATTATTTTTTAAAAATTCGAACGGGGGTCGTTCTACTTGCTGAATGGTTTTAAATTTTGATTGAATGATGTCAGAAAGTACTTTTGTGCCAAACGGAATTTTATGATGGCTTACATACGATGGAAACCAATTAATTTCTTCCTTTTTATTGTATTCTAAAAAGAGAATTAGCGCCAAAGTTAGCGTACCGATGATGATATAGACTAGGTTTTTTTTAAGCATTTTTTTTGAGTCTATTTTTGAGTGCATCAAAAGTGATCGCTACTTTTTGATACTTAATTTCATCAATTTCAAAATCGCCATACCAGATATAATCATACCATCGGGTTACCGTGGCAAACGGATCTTTTAAATCGTGCTGGTTTAGTTCATATAAGTAATCACTATTGGTTTTTTGAAGTTCCCAAGTAATGATTTCTTTTTCACTTAATAGTTTTAAGATTTGTAGATAATAATAGCGTACTGCTAGCCTATACTCTGTATTGGCAATAGCTTGTTGAATTAAATCATCAATATTTTCATTTTTAATGATATTTTCTTCCTCAGACAATCCGACTGCACTTTTTTGTAGTGCTGCATTTTTCATATTGCGGAGATTGGCATGTATAAAAAAACGAATCAATAAAAATATCAAAAAGAAAAGGAGTAGATAGGGAATCAGTTTTAGAAAAAATGCCATAGCACCAACGGCAGCATCAACCCCGAAAATCCACTCCATAAATCTGCGATACCAATTAAAAAACCAAGCTTTAACATCGTTCCACCAGGTATTTTCAACAACTTCAACTTCGTAGTTGTAATCAGGATTATCGCGGTAGGTACTTAAATCATCCGCACTAATTTTTTTAAATTCGATAGGTGCTGTATCATATTGAACCACAAGCGAATCTTGCTGTGAAAAGCTTGCCAGCGAAAAAAATAAAAAGCAAAAAATAAGTAGTAACCTCAACATAAATTATTCATCTGTATTACCACCTAGTCTTTTAATGCGATCAAGAGTATCATCTTTCTCAGGGTCAACACCTAATTTGCTGATGCGCTCAAAAGTACCTTCGTTGTTTTTTATTTCGTTTAAATTAAAATAGATAAGGGCAACAGCTACTAGTGAGATGATATTTAATAAAAATTGTGCTAAAGTTGAAATCATGTTTAAAACAACATAAATAGGGTCTCCAAAAACATCTCCAAAACCTTCAGCATCCATTTTGCCAGATAAGACACCCATTTTTGCATATTGATAAATAACAGCTGGAATTGAAAAAGCATAACCCGCAATTGTAACGATAATACCCACTACAAGAATAGTAGCAAAAGTCATCCACCAATGTTCTTTAACCAAATCAAAACTATAGCCAAACGAATCGGTGACACTGCGCCCTGTAAAGACTAGAATAGCAAAACTCAAAGCTAGAGGCACGTATAAGAAAATGCCAGGAATACAACAAAATATAAAACCTATCACTACTGATAAGCCTACCAAAATACCTAGCCCAATAAAGCTCCAGAATTTGTTATACACATGGTGTTTAATTTCTTCAAAATTTATAACACCATTATTTTTTGTGTAGGATTCCATATAATACAGGGTGGTGGCTTGTGATAATACATAGCTGGCTAATCCTGAAAAAGCAAACACCACCATGGTTAAAAAGAAGTAAATACCATTAAAAGCATCAAAATTTTGACTGTCTATGGCATTAATATTTAATAGGGAACTAAAACTCGAAAAATAAAAGGCATAACTAATTAAAAAAACCAATAAATAAGGCCCGACAATTTTTAAATACGTGCTAAAAAAGGGCTTAAACTGGGTACGTAAAAACGCAAAGGTATCAGTTAAAATATCCCCTAGCTCACGTTTTTTCTTTAATTCTATGTATTGATTATTCATGTATTTTTAAGGTTTTTTTTATGGATTTGAATGGGATATATAACGTAATAAAATAAGATTAGTGCCAAAGAGCCTGTGATGATAAAAATAGCGAGCCAGTCGGGCATTTCGGTATGTCGGGTAACAAAACCTTCTAAAAAGCCAGCCATCACAAAAAAAGGAATGGTGCTCACCACAATTTTTAAGCCACGAATAACTCCTCTTTTAAAAGATTCTAGCCGCGTATAGGTACCTGGAAAAAGTAGTCCGTTGGCTAACACTAAACCAGCGCAACCTGCAATAATAATGACTGATATTTCAATAGTGCCATGAATCCAAATGGTCCGGACCGATTCCCAACCTAAACCTTTTTCAAAGAAAAAATATTGAAAACTGCCCAACATTAATCCATTTTGCAGTAAAATATAAAGGGTGCCAACGCCTAAGAGTAGGCCATAAATAAAGGCCATTAAAGCTACTTTTACGTTGTTAATGGTGATTCCTAAAAACATATTAAACTCCCCTTGTTCCTTGTACACTGCCATTGGGTCGTTATTTTCAATATTATCTAAGGTCATATTTACATAGTTATCCCCTAAAATAGAGCGTACAAAATCACCTTCGTTCGCCGCTGAAAACGCTCCCACAGCACAGAAAAAGCCAAACACTAAAAAAGCGATGAACAGTTCGCGATGATGCTTATAAAACATGGTTGGGAATTCTGTTTTCCAAAATCGTACAATTCTGTTTTTAGATTCTCTTTTAGTCTTATATATTTGCCGATGTGCTTGAGACGCTAATTCGTTTAAAAAAAATTGAGTATTGCTATTGGGATAGAAGGTCTTTGCGTAACTTAAATGATCTGTTATTTCGATGTACAAGTCAGAAAGTTCATCAGGTTTAATGTCTGTTTTATGAGCTAAGACACTTTCAAAAGTTGTCCATTTGTCTTTATTTTGTTTTACGAAAGCAGCCTCGCGCATTAATTTTGATGTTTTAATCAAAGAAACAACAACTATGGAACAATTTCAAATAGAAACTGCTCAAAATATTAGTATTAGTCAAAATACGGCGCATTTAGGGGAGCGCATGCTGGCTTTTTTAATAGACACCTTTATTTTGATCGCCTATTATATTGTTATGATCCTAATTTTAGTTTCATTAGATATGGATTTGGGGGATACTTGGGCGATATGGATGTTATTATCTTTACCCGCTTTTTTATACTATTTATTACTAGAGACTTTTAATAACGGAAAAACTATTGGTAAGGCAGCCATGAAAATTAGAGTGGTAAAACTCGACGGATCGAACCCAAATTTTGGCAATTATTTTGTACGTTGGATCATGAGAATTGTAGATATCTCGATATCCTCTGGAGGCGTTGCCGTGCTTACGTTTTTAATTCGTGGACAGGGCCAAAGAGTAGGGGATATTGCGGCAGGAACTACGGTAATTAGTGAAAAAAAACGTATTTCTTTGCGCGATACTTTACTGCAAGAGCTCCCTGCGGATTATGTACCGAAATTCCCCCAAGTCACTGTTTTTAAAGATCACGAAATGCAAGCCATAAAAAATATGTATACCGATGCAAAGCGGAGCGGTGACCACAAAGTAATCGTAAATCTCAGTACTAAAATTAAGGAGGTAACTCAAATCTCAACAGATATAATGGCTATTGATTTTGTAGCAATTGTCATTAAAGATTATAATTTTTACACCCAACAATAACTAGCGTATGTTTTATTTTGCCATTGATATTTTAGGAACTATTGCTTTTGCCATTTCAGGCGTTATGGTGGCCATGGATAAACGCTTAGACATGTTTGGCGTCTTCATCATTGCTTTCGTTACAGCTGTTGGTGGTGGTACATTACGCGATGTGTTGATAGGAAGTACACCCGTAATTTGGCTACAGGAAACCGTTTATTTATTCACCATTATTGGCTCTGTGGTACTCGCTATTTTATTTAGAAATCAATTAAAATACGTTCGTAGGTCCTTATTCTTGTTTGATACCATTGGCATAGGATTATATACTATGGTGGGGATCCAAAAGGGAATTGCTTTTGGTTTGGCGCCTATTATGTGTATTGGTTTAGGCACTATAACGGCTAGTTTTGGTGGCGTTATTCGCGATATTTTATGTAATGAAATTCCAGTTATTTTTAGAAAAGAAGTCTATGCAACGGCCTGTATTTTAGGTGGACTAGGGTATTTTGCATTGAAACAAATTCCAATAGACGATGCTTTCCCATATATAGGGGGTATTATTATTGTGATCGGAATTCGTTTATTAGCGGTTAAATTCAAAATTGTGCTGCCGAGTATTTATAGGTAGTAGTCTAATGTCTAAAGTCAAATGTGGAAAGTAATAAAAGTTGCTAGTACATAGAGGGTAGAGGGTAGTATTTGAGATATCTTTAAATTTCAAACTCGACTACTGGATGGATAGTTTTTCAAATCAGAAAATCTTCAAATTGACCATATTGTTTGAACTTGTACTTGAACTTGTACTTGAACTTGCACATGAACTTGCACATGAACTTGAACTTGAACTTGTTTCCTTGTTACATTATTACATTTGAAATCATTGTTACATTAACTATGGTTTTGTAACTTTGCAACTTCAAATTAATACATCAATAAAAATACATATATGAGCAATTTTGATATCATTGTTTTAGGAAGTGGTCCTGGGGGCTATGTGACTGCCATTAGGGCATCTCAATTAGGATTTAAAACCGCTATTGTAGAGAAAGAATCTCTTGGAGGGGTTTGTTTAAACTGGGGTTGTATTCCGACTAAAGCATTATTAAAATCAGCTCAAGTTTTTAATTATTTACAGCATGCCGCAGATTACGGATTAAAAGTAGATAATGTTGATAAGGATTTTGACGCTGTAGTAAAAAGAAGCCGTGGTGTAGCCGATGGCATGAGTAAGGGAGTTCAGTTTTTAATGAAAAAGAACAAAATTGAAGTCATCAAAGGTTTCGGTACTTTAAAAGCTGGAAAAAAAGTGGAGGTTACCGATGCCGAAGGTAAAGTGACAGAATACAGCGCCAGTAATATAATTATTGCGACCGGAGCCCGTAGTAGAGAGTTACCTAATTTACCACAAGATGGTAAAAAAATTATAGGCTATAGAAAAGCAATGACCTTAGAAAGTCAGCCAAAGAAATTAATCGTTGTAGGGAGTGGTGCTATCGGAATCGAATTTGCATATTTCTATAATGCCATGGGAACTGATGTTACCGTTGTGGAGTATTTGCCAAATATTGTTCCAATAGAAGATGAAGATATTTCAAAACAGTTAGAACGTAGCTTTAAAAAAGCAGGCGTTAAGATTATGACGTCTTCGGAAGTTACCAAAGTTGATACTTCTGGTGCTGGCGTAAAAGTCACTGTAAAAACAGCAAAAGGAGAAGAAACTTTGGAAGCCGATATGGTACTTTCAGCTGTCGGTATTAAAACAAATATTGAAAATATAGGTTTAGAAGACATTGGTATTATCACCGATAGAGATAAAATTTTAGTTAATGATTTTTACCAGACGAACATCCCTGGCTATTATGCCATTGGTGATGTAACGCCTGGACCAGCATTAGCGCATGTAGCCTCAGCAGAAGGAATTTTATGTGTTGAAAAATTAGCTAAAATGCATGTAGAGCCTTTAGATTACGGTAATATTCCTGGTTGTACCTATTGCAGTCCAGAAATAGCCTCTGTAGGTTTAACAGAAAAGCAAGCCATAGAGAAAGGATTCGACATAAAGGTGGGTAAGTTTCCATTCTCAGCAAGTGGAAAAGCACAAGCAAGCGGAACTCCTGATGGCTTTGTAAAAGTAATTTTCGACGCCAAGTATGGCGAATGGTTAGGCTGTCATATGATTGGCGCTGGTGTTACTGATATGATCGCTGAAGCGGTTGTAGCTAGAAAATTAGAAACTACAGGTCATGAAATATTAAAGGCAATACATCCGCACCCAACCATGAGTGAAGCTGTTATGGAAGCTGTTGCTGCAGCCTATGATGAAGTGATTCACTTATAAAACATAAAAATTAAGAACGAAAAAATGCTGTGTTTCTGACGCAGCATTTTTTTTACAAGAAAAACTCTAAAGAACAAGCTGCTCCTTCCAATTTTTTCAACTAAAAGCTAGGTAATTAGAGCACATGGATTTTAAAAAGACTAGTGACACAATTCAATATAATTTTAAATGATGCTTAAAATATTTAGACTTACCGCCATCTTAGAAGGGATATCATATGTACTACTTTTTGGTATTGGAATGCCTTTAAAATACCTGGCTGAAATTCCAGAGCCGAATATTTATATTGGGTATGCACATGGTTTTCTGTTTATCGCCTATGTGGTTTTAGCTGCGCTATTTTGTTTGGAACAAAAATGGGGGGTAAAGCGTTTTGTAATCCTGTTTATTGCTTCACTACTTCCTTTTGGCACTTTTTATATCGATAAAAAATATTTAAAGCCCTTAGCGGTCAGCACTAATTAGTTGTAGCTTGTTCGTTTGCGGTTTGCTGCGAAAAAGTAAAAAGAAGTGTACTCGATACCCTTGCACCGACGGAGTCGAGGTGCACGTAAACTTAAGTTTGTTTTATCATTGCCTAAAGCCTAAAGCTTACGGCCTATGGCTATTTACAAAACTCTGTATCGCTAAGTCGTAACTCTGCAGTCCGAAGCCTAAAATAACGCCTTTTGCGACAGGAGAAATATAGGAGATATGTCTAAAATCTTCTCGACTGTAGGTATTTGAAATATGAACCTCTACCACAGGGGTACTGATAGCTTTTATGGCATCGGCAATACCAATAGAGGTATGCGTATAAGCCGCGGCATTGATGACAATACCATCATAGGTAAAGCCCACCTCTTGTAATTTCCCGATTAATTCTCCTTCAATATTAGATTGAAAATATTCTAACTGTGAATTTTTAAAACGAAACTGTAATTCTGAAAAATAATCTTCAAAAGTCGTACTGCCGTAGATTTCAGGTTCTCGCTTCCCTAACAAGTTTAGATTAGGGCCGTTTATAATAAGTATTTTCATATCAGGGTCGTTTGCTATTTTAGGGTATGCGCTAGCATAAGCCTAAAATAGTTCATTAATTAATTATTAAAATCGTCGTTAATTCTCCTTTTTTTAAATTACTCAGTAAATCTATATTTCTAATACCATCAAAAACATCAATTTTTGCGGTATTCGGTGCAATTGTTCCTAAATTTTCAGCCCTAATTTTTAAAATGTTTTCACCTTTGACCAAGTTAAGTGAAATACTTTTTTTCTCTTTTGAGATCGCATGACTGTTCAAAAGGCTTTCGTCATTAAAAAATATTGAAATTTTATCACCATCTAGCTTTCCTGCGTCCCAGACATGCAACGTTATAGTGCTACTTTTGGCAAAAAGTGTTGTAGTTTCTGAGGCCTTTAAAACATTTAAGCCGCTCATATTTATGGCTTTAGAAACACTTACATTTTCTTTAATGCTATCGTTTATTTTTTTTGAATTTTGAATTTTCTTATCCGCTATTTTTGCTATTTTTTCAATCTGATCAAAATTCTTAAGCTTTATTTCACCATCAATACAGGAAACACCATCACTGTATTTTCCAAAAAATGGACCTTCGAGCATATCTTGTCCTGTTATTTTTTTTAATTTACCACTAAAGTGAACATAACAAAAATCATACATTTTGATATCCGATTTAGTGTACTCTACGCCTTCTTCCTTAAAAAAGATTGAATTATCTGTTGGGTTATACTTGCCCACTAGGTACGATTTCGTTTCATGGGCTCCACCCATATTTGTTACAGAATACCCCTTTAATGAATTATCTTTCATGATTTCAAAATTAAGGCGATAGGAGATAAACGAACTGTCATTTAATTTTAAAACACCTAGATATTCTTGTTGATTTTGCGCATTGGCGGGCGATAAAAAAAGTAAAATAAAAATAAATGTTAAACTTATTCTTGGCATTTTTATTTTTATATTTGAGTATAACCAAAAATATAATTTATTATGAAATTAAGACTTTATTTACCACTTTTATTCGTTATTTTTTCATTCACATCGCTTAGCGCATCTTTTCCTGTGAAGAGAGCTGCTGCTACACAACAAAATGCAACGATAAGTGAAGATTCAAAAGCCGACCTATATACCCCTGCAGCAGCTCTTGCGGGTTATGACAAATGGGTAGCTGTTGCTTTGTGGTTTTTCTTAGGTATTTTTGCTGCGCATAGATGGTATGCTAGAAAACCAACAGGTTGGAACATCTTATTTATTTTAACTTTAGGTGGTCTTGGGGTTTGGGCTATTGTGGATTTAATAAATATTTTGACGGATAACTTTAACTAAAGAACTAATTTTTCACAGAAAGTAGCCGAGAAAATTTCTCGGCTTTTTTTTGCTTAGACTTAAGGGAGTCCCAGGGCACTAAATTTTTTAGGTGAACTACATGTAACCATTTAGTTTATAACGTATCGTATACCAATACCAAATCGTGCGGCTTGAAAACCACCATCATCGGAAATTAAAAGATCAGGGCGCCAATCAAAGGAAAAGTTAAGCGGAATAGTTTCAATTTTATAATCTATGCCCACATTGGGTCTAACACTAAAGGTGGTACCCCCACCGATAAAAGTAAATGACGGCCCAGCGCCGGCAAACCACCTTAAGCCATTTGTGGATGCTATTCTACCATGGTATTGGTACAATAAAGTGACTCCTGTAATGCCACTGCCAAAAACCACCTCGGCCTGGGCGGCTTGGTTTGGTTTAAAAAAATATTTTGCACTTGGGCCAACAAGAGTTTCTCCCGTCCCAAAATCTATTCCTAATCCCACGGAAGTTTTGTAATTCGTTTGACCTTGAACTTTAGTTAAGCCAAGAACCAAAAGTGTAATTGTTAGTAGTGTTATGTTTTTCATATAAAGTGTTTTAAATTTTCAAAATCATTAGTAGTATACAAAAATCAAAGCTACTTTTTTTTTATAGAAAACTACAACATAAATATGCCTAGGTTTAAACAAAACAGCATATTTACGCTGAGGAATTAGCGTACCATAGCCCTCCTATTTCAAAGGGCCACGGAACGAGACACCAATTCAGTACCCCAAAACAGCTCTTTTTTTAGTAGCGCTTGGGGCTGTATATTGGTTTGTAGGGTGTTTACACCCAAAAAAAAGGGAAGCCATTCAGCGTCCCTTTTCAAAAGAACTATTTTTTATACCTTAAAAATAGAGCACAAAACCAATATTGAATTGTAGGCTACTTTCTGCGATTTGATAATCTACAGAAAAATTATAACCTAAGCTTGGTTCATTATGTACATTTTGTTATAAAAAGCTAGCATAACCTCCTTGTAAACCAAGAAAAATAAGGCTGTCATTAATACCATCAATACTAGCTTTAGGGCATAAATTCCTAATTTCTTTGGTTTAGGCATAGCGTGGTAAGGCGCTGGTGTAGTATCTTTATGCCATGAACTGGAGTCAGGCTATTAATGATTATCAAAACTATTTAAAGATAGAAAGGGGTTTGTCTAAAAACTCGATAGCGAATTACTCCTTGGATGTTGAAAAACTAAAGTTGTTTTTAGAAGCTAATTCCATACAGGTGACACCAATTCATATTGATAAAATGCTGCTGCAACAGTTTATTTACACTATAGCTAAGGAAGTAAATCCCCGTTCCCAAGCTCGAATTATTTCGGGTTTAAAAAGTTTTTTTAATTATTTGTTGTTTGAAGGCTATCGAAAAGACAATCCTTTAGAATTAATCGAAGCCCCTAAAATTGGCCGAAAACTGCCAGATACTTTATCAGAACAAGAAATTAACGCGCTTATTGCGGCCATTGACCTTTCTAAACCAGAAGGAGAACGAAACAGAGCTATAGTAGAAACCTTATACGGCTGTGGATTACGCGTGTCAGAATTAGTCGATTTAAAAATATCGGACTTATTTTTTGAAGAAGATTTTATTAAAGTAACGGGTAAGGGCGATAAGCAACGATTTGTGCCGATCAGCGATCTCAATAAAAAATATATTAGAACCTATAAAAATCAAATTCGGGTTCACTTAAAAATTCAAAAGGGTTTTGATGATGTACTGTTTTTAAACAGAAGAGGTAAAAAACTTACCCGAGCCATGATTTTTACCATTATCAAGCAATTAGCTACAAAAATTGAGCTCAAGAAAACCATTAGCCCACATACTTTTCGGCATTCCTTTGCGACACATTTACTTCAAAATGGCGCTGATTTAAGAGCTATTCAGCAAATGTTGGGGCATGAAAGTATCACCACAACCGAGGTGTATATGCATGTAGACCGAACACATTTGGCAGAAGTGCTGACAAAATACCATCCAAGAAGTTAAACGGCTATAAGCTAAAAAAAGGCTGTGGCTACTGCGATATTCCTTGATAAAAAAATTATTTGGATCACAAGAATATAAAAGTGCTTAGAGTAATTCGTAAGCCTTATCTAAAACGGGAATAGTCTCTTTTATAAGGCCTAATAATTAAACGTGCCTCTCTGTCAAAACGAATGTAGTTGTAGACCCAATTTATAAAAACGATCATCCTGTTCCTGAATCCGATTAAAAAGAAAAGGTGCACAAAGGTCCAAACATACCAAGCAAAAATACCTTGAAATTTATAGTGCTTTAAATCAACCACCGCTTTATTTCTACCTACGGTTGCCATACTTCCTTTATCTTTATAGTGAAAAGGTTTTAATGGTTTTTGCGCTAATAAACGCACTAAGTTTTGACCTAAATTTCGACCCTGTTGCATGGCAGGTTGTGCCATCATTGGGTGTCCAGATGGGTAAGCGTCTAAAGCCATTGCGGCAATATCGCCAATGGCAAATATGTTTTTATGGCCTAAGACTTGGTTAAACTCGTTGACACGGATCCGTTTACTTTTTGTACGTATCTCTTCGGCATCTAAACCTTTTATTACCGTCCCCTGAACGCCCGCAGCCCAAATAAAAGTAGCCGCCTCAAAACTCAGTTCGGTCGCAGTGCTGACGACCTTACCGTCATATGATTTTACACGGGTATTTTTCCATATTTGAACGCCTAAAGCTTCTAAAAAATCTTCTGCTTTTTGCGAGGCCTTTTCACTCATTTCTTTTAAAATACGATCGCCCGATTGTATTAAATTTATTTGTACTCTACGCGTATCTAAATCTGGATAATCTTTTGGGAGAATGCCTTTTTTTATCTCAGCTAAAGCTCCAGCTAATTCTACTCCTGTAGGGCCACCACCCACAATGACAAAATTCATTAGGGCATCACGTTGATGTAAATCATCCGTGAGTAAGGCTTGTTCGAAATTCTCTAAAATGAGACTTCGGAGATTTAAAGATTCTGGAATAGATTTCATGACCATCCCGTATTTTTCAATTTCGCTATTGCCAAAAAAATTAGTTTCGGACCCCGTTGCCAATACCAAATAATCGTAATCAATAGTGCCGATAGAACTCATTAAAGTATTGGTCTCGGGTAGTATTTCTTCTACATTTGCCAAACGAAAATAAAAATTTGGATACTCTTTTAATATTTTTCGGATGGGATAGGCAATAGAATCTGGTTCTAAACCACCCGTAGAAACTTGATAAAGTAGAGGTTGAAAGGTATGGTAGTTATTTTTGTCTATTAAGAGTACTTGCACCTCTTTTTTACTCAGTTCTTTGGCCAGAGAAATACCCGCAAAACCGCCGCCTATAATGATAATTCTAGGATAATTACTTTTGGGAATATTCAATGCGCTCATCGAGGTAAAAATAAGCAAACGCAGATAGCTTTCATACAAGAAAGTAGTATTTTTAAATATTTATACCTCTTTTAAAAAAAATATAAAGTAAGTTGTAACAAAATGACAAACGATACTACTAATAATACGTAACCAACCTAAGTTTGAGTAAAGAATTAGAACATGCCTTTGTAACTGAACTGGAGAGCAATCAGAATATTGTTCACAAAGTCTGTACACTCTATACGAATGATCAGGATGCTCATAATGACTTATTTCAAGAGATCACTATTCAGTTGTGGAAAGCATATCCAAAGTTTAGAGGAGACTCAAAATTTAGTACTTGGATGTATCGCGTAGCCTTAAATACGGCAATTACCTTATACCGAAAATCTAAAAAGAGAGTCAAAACCTTAAACGATGATTCCATCTTTTTTAAAATAAAAGCGGATGAGTATGACCCTACTGAAGAACAACAATTAGCCCTGATGTATAAAGCTGTTAAGCAATTGAATGATATTGATAAAGCACTTGTTTTTTTGTTTTTGGAAGATAAAAATTACAGTGAAATTTCCGAAACCTTAGGTATTTCGGAAGTAAATGCAAGAGTTAAAATGAACCGAATAAAGAATAAATTAAGAACCATATTAAATCCATAGGAGGTATGATGGATGAATTAGAACTATTAAAAAAAGACTGGCAAAAAAAGGATGTTGACCATCCTAAATTGTCTTATAATGAAATTCACGGGATGCTTTGGAAAAAATCTTTTTCTATTGTGAAGTGGATCTTTGTGATTAGCCTTATTGAACTTTTGGTGCCACATTTGGTATATCTCTTTCCATCGCTATGGCCAAGTGACGGGTATGAACTTTACGAAAATTTAGGATTAGCCAATCCATTATTTATGTTATCTATCCTGTATTATGCAGTTGTAGCGTACTTTATCTTTCAGTTTTATAAACGATATAAAGAAATTTCAGTATTAGAAAATGCCAAGAGTTTAATGGCAAAAATTATCAGAACTAGAAAAACCGTTAAAAACTATATATTCTTTTCGCTTACTATGTTTTTATTGATGTTTATGACCGTTGTTTTTTTCATTTATATCAATGATGACTTTATTCATAGTCTTGAATTATCAGGAAAAGATATTAGTGAAATATCTAAAGAAAAATTAGAAAATTTAAAATTTCTGTCCATGATTATTGTGGCAGCAGCAGGAGTAGTCCTAACCCTCCTAATTGGCTTTATTTACTTTTTACTCTATGGACTTTTACTTAAAAAGTTAAATAGCAATTATAGTGAATTAAGAAAGTTAGAAGTGTAGCCTAGTTGCTAGTTGATTCTGAGCATTGCAATGAATCCTCTGCTTGTGAGTAGCTTAGGCAGAGTAGGTAGGTTGTAGTAAACGAGCTAGGATAATTGTACTATATCTTAGTTTAGGTATAGAAGGAACATGTGTTGGATAAAGACTATTTGCCAATAACGAGCGCTACGGCATAAAGCAACCCCTATTCTGAAAATAGTACAGGCTAATAGCATGTATTTTTAACAAGAAACCTGAAACTTTCTATAATCCGGAACCATCAAGGTTATACGACGCCCTACGTACGCCATTTACGTTCCTTGTTTTCTTCCTCTAGGAGGGCTAAATCTTTCGCAGAAATCACTTTTAAAAATGAAGGGTGCTGCTCAATGGCATATTCTAATTTTTCGATAATAGAATCAAAAGATTCGTTTTCGTAATCAATGGCTAAGGGTTCTTTAATAACAATAGATTGTAAAATTCCTTTCTTTTTAATACGAAGGCCCTTTTTATCAAATGAGCGTCTAAACCCGTCAATGACTACAGGAACTACCACCGGCCTATATTTTTTAATAATGTGTGAGGTGCCTTTTCGTAAAGGTTTCCATGGGGTGGTTGTTCCTTGTGGAAAAGTAATTACCCAACCATCATCTAAGGCTTTTCCAATATTAGAAATATCACTCATTTTTACTTGACGATTCACATCTTTTCCTTCGGCCCTCCAGGTACGTTCAACACTTATCGATCCGGCATATGCTAGTATTCTAGCCAGTAAACTTTTTTTCATGGTTTCGGCAGCGGCCACATAGTACATGTTTAATTTAGGCTGCCAGATGTACCCTAGATTCTTAATGGTATTATCTCTACCGCTTAAACTTGCATTAAACACATGGAACATAGCAACAACATCAGCAAAATAGGTTTGATGGTTGCTGACAAAAAGCACATTTCTTTCAGGTAAGCTTCTAATAATATCTGCTCCTTCAATTTCTAAAGTATTAAATCCTTTGTAGCGTTTGTGTGATATGAGCGCTAAAACTCGAATTAACCATTTTTTTAGAAACAGATAATGTCCGAAGGGGTTCTTTTTAAATAAAGGCATTCTCGAATGTGTTAGTATCTGCTAAATTACAAAATATGAGCTACAGAACCTGTTTTAAAAGTTCTTTTACTTCACTCAACATCATAGCAGTAGCTCCCCAAACGGTGTAACCATTTAATTTAAAGGCTGGTACCTCGACACTCTCGGCGTACGAAGTACTTAATTTTTTTGTAAAAACCAGTTTGTCATCCATAAAATCAGCTAAAGAAACTTCTATTAAAGCCTCAACTTCTGATTTTTGAATGATAAAACCACTAGGACTTCGACAAATACCTATATAAGGATAAACTTCAAAATTGCTAGGCGGAATGTAAATTTGAGTTAAGCTTTTGATTACTTCTACATCAGCAGGTGGTACCCCAACTTCTTCATGGGTCTCTCGCAAGGCGGTATGCAGTAAATCTTTATCCTCTTTTTCTACTTTACCTCCAGGAAACCCAATTTGGTTAGAGTGCACTCCTTTATAGGTTTTTCTTAATATGAGTAATAAATTTGTATTTTGGTGGTTATTGGGGTAAAATAGGGATAATACAGCCGCTTTTTTTGGGTTTTTAGTTAAATTTTGAATTTCTTGTAATTGTTTAACCCGAAATAAAGGTGTCATTTTATGGTGTGAATCTACCCCAGGAAGCGGGAGATTTTTTATTTTTGAAATCCGTTTAGAAAAATCATCAAAATTCATGACTCGTACGCAATTAATAATTATACTTATTTTTATTTTTAATGTGTTTACTGCTTGTAAAGATAAACCAAGCAACGTAAAAGCAGTAAAGCCAGAACAAGAAAGTTTAAAAGACAGCATCAAAATAGATTCGGTAGTTCCTAAAGCCAAAAGTGAAGAGTTTGTCCTCACCGAAGAAAATGTAATTCCCTTCTTCTTTGAGTATGAAAAGGATTTAAGAGAAGACAAGGTAAAAATCACCACGAATTTAGGAAGCTTTACCCTGCAATTATATGACAATGTCCCGTACCATAGAGCCAACTTTATATACTTAACAAAAAAAGGATATTTTGACAATACCATGTTTCATAGAGTGGTAAAAGATTTTATTATTCAAGGCGGTAATGCGGATAATTTAGAAACCGGACAAAAACGCCATGCTATTGGCAGGTATTTATTACCACCTGATACGAGAAAAGGATACAGGCATGACCGAGGTACTTTATCTATGCCCAGTAGCGAATTGGATAATCCGCATAAATTGGCTTCACCATTCGAATTCTTTATCGTGGTTACAAAGCCAGGTTCGTATCATTTAGATAAAAATTATACCCCATTTGGTAAGGTAATTCAAGGAATGAGTGTTGTAGACCTGATTAGCGTTCAACCCGTAGAGCAAGGCGATTGGCCGGTTCAAAATATATATATTCTCAAAGCAGAGGCTTTTAAGTAAGTCCATAATAGGTGCCTAACATCCCACAGCAATTGGTTGATTTTTTTTTGATACTTTCCTGTTAGCTTTAAACAAAAAAATCCCATTAGATGGCCTCCATCTAATGGGATTGTGATTTTTGTTGCTTAAAAGGACTTTTAGAAGGTGACCAAGATGTATGTTTCAAAGACACAAAACTTTCCAAATGGCGTTGTTACCATAGGCTTATTCGCCATGCATTTATTAAAGGGCCTACCGTTTTAAAAACTTAGGTATCTAATTGGACAACTAAAACCTTCGCTATTTTATTTCTTATTAGGCACAAAGTTTAAAGCTGCACCGTTTATACAGTGTCTCTTCCCTGTAGTAGCTCTTGGACCGTCATTAAAAACATGGCCTAAATGCCCACCGCAATTTGCACAATATTCTTCTGTACGTTCGTAGCCAATTTTATAATCCACGTCAAAGCCAACATTCCCTTCAATTTCTCGATCAAAACTAGGCCAACCTGTGCCAGAGTCGAATTTATATTCACTTTTAAAAAGAGCGGTACCGCAAGCTGCACACGTATAGGTGCCAGCTCCTTTGTTTTTTAGTAATTCACTCGAAAAAGCTCTTTCTGTGCCTTCTTCCCGCAATACAAAAAACTCGATGTCGCTTAATTGTGCACGCCATTCTTTTTCAGTTTTAACAATCTTAAAATTATCTTGTTGTTTGTTAGCGTCATTCATGGCAACTTGCTTTTCTTGCGAAACACCTTTGCAACCACTTACAATAATTGCAATCCCAAAAAATAACTTTTTAATCATAGCTTAATTTTTTTATTTTCTTTTCACACAATGTACGGAGGTATTTAATTCTAAGGCGTTAAAGAATTTATAAAGTTTGGTGAATCCAAGTTTAAAAGCATAAAACGGGCTATGAAAGGAATAGGATTCCTAAATTTCGAAGCATAGGAATACCATTGAACAGGTTTAAAATGAATAAAATTCATACCCAATCTCAGAACTTGGTCTTGGCTAAAGCAAAAAAAAATCCCGTTGTATAACAACAACGGGATTGGTATAAAGGTTTAAACAACGATTAGTCTATAGTACGGATGTCTAGTGTTTTAAAGTTGTTTTTATCTAAACTTAATTGATCCATCAAGTTGTACATATTATTCGTGTCAAGGCCACTAATTAAATCAGAAGGCACCACAATAATTCTAAATACCTGATTTAACATAAATTCATTATCAATTAGGGATAAATCATCACTTTCGATAATGATATCTACATCACCCAGTGTGTAATTAAACCGATATTGTAGAAAGCCCCCATCATCAAAAAATATGGTAGCTGTAGGTAGCGGTTCCCAAATATCTAAGCCATTATCCACAGCTTCTAAACGATATACTAGAACCGCATCGCCATCAATGATGTTTTCAGGAAATGTATAACGTACCGTATTAGTGCCAACCGAAAAGTTTACATTAGCAAGCTCGTAGGTTTTGCCAATTTCTGCATCTAGACCATCTAATCCATCAAAACCAGGAGGTCCCATGGGTCCTTCGCAGGAGATAGCGAATACAGCTAAAAATATTCCGAATAGTGTAATTTTTTTCATAATTATTGTTTTTTAAAGTTTGTGATGTGTTTGAGTATTATGTTATTCGTTTTAGTACGAAACAAAAAGCGTTCCATTTTTTGTTATTTTTAAAATAGTTGCTATTTTTAAAACAAACGAATGAAACCGCTAAGTATTATTCAAACTTGATTATATTGCAGTAAATAAGAGTATATATGGCAAAAGTAGAACCACATAGTTTATTTTCAGCATTTGATATTGAATTGTTTAAAGCTGGAAAGCATTATAAACTATATGAAAAATTAGGATCTCATCCCATTACATTAAATGGAGTTCATGGTACCTATTTTGCCGTATGGGCGCCGTCAGCTAATGCCGTAAGTGTTATAGGGGATTTTAACCATTGGAAAGTAGGCATGCATGAACTTCATGTACGTTGGGATGAAAGTGGTATTTGGGAAGGTTTTATTCCTGAGGTTTCTAAAGGTGCGCTTTACAAATACAATATTGGTTCTGCAAATTTTGGAATTCGAACAGAAAAAGCGGATCCTTTTGCCCGCTATTGTGAACATCCGCCAAAAACAGGCTCGGTTGTTTGGGATGCGGACTATGCCTGGAAAGATAAAGATTGGATGGGCTACCGTCAAGATAAAAATGGTTTAGATAAACCTTATTCTGTTTACGAAGTGCATTTAGGCTCTTGGAAACGTAAAAAAAACAATGAATTTTTATCCTATTTAGATTTTGCTGAAGAGTTAGTGGCCTACGTAAAAGAAATGAATTTTACCCATGTAGAATTCATGCCTATTATGGAATATCCGTATGATCCTTCTTGGGGGTATCAATTGACAGGTTATTTTGCACCTACCTCGCGATTCGGTACTCCTGAAGAATTTAAAGTTTTAGTCGATAAATTTCATCAAAACGATATCGGGGTAATTCTAGACTGGGTGCCTTCGCATTTTCCTGAAGATGCCCACGGCTTGGGCTTTTTTGATGGCTCACACCTGTATGAACATCCAGATCGTAAAAAGGGCTACCATCCTGATTGGAAGAGTTTAATTTTTAATTATGGCCGTAATGAAGTGCGTTCCTTTTTAATTAGTAATGCCGTTTTTTGGTTAGATCAATTTCATGTGGATGCATTGCGCGTTGATGCCGTGGCTTCTATGATTTACTTAGATTATTCAAGGGAAGATGGCGAATGGGATGCCAATATCTATGGGGGTAATGAAAACTTAGATGCGATCTCTTTGTTGAAAGAAATGAATCAATATGTGTATGATACTTTTGATGGCGTACAAACCATCGCCGAAGAATCAACAGCATTTACAGGGGTTTCAAAATCAGTTGATGCCGGAGGTTTAGGCTTCGGAATGAAATGGATGATGGGTTGGATGCATGATACCTTAACGTATTTCAAAAAAGAACCTATCTATAGAAAACACCATCAAAATGATATTACCTTTAGCATGACCTATGCTTTTACGGAAAACTTTATGCTGCCCTTCTCACACGATGAAGTTGTGTATGGCAAACAGTCGCTACTTTATAGAATGCCTGGGGATGAATGGCAACAATTTGCAAATTTAAGGTTGCTTTTTGGTTACATGTTTACCCACCCAGGTACCAAACTTATATTTATGGGTGGCGAATTTGGGCAATCCTCAGAATGGAATTTTCAAGAAAGCTTAGATTGGCATTTAACACAGTATGAGTTTCATTCCGGAACTCAAAAATTAGTAAAGGATTTAAACCTTTTTTACAAAAATAATCCAGCGCTTTACGAAAAACAATTTAGTCCAGAAGGCTTTACATGGATAGATTATGGGGATGCAGAAAACTCTGTTTTAGCCTATATTCGAAAAGGTCATGATACAAAAAACGATCTTATAGTAATTTGTAATTTTACACCGCTTACCCGAAGTTCGTATAGAATAGGAGTTACTAAAAAAACAAAAATTAAAGAGCTATTCAATACGGATCAAAAAGAGTATGGCGGTTCAGGTGCTGTAAATAAAGCCCTGAAAATAAGCAAAATACCATCGCACGGATATGAAAATTCTGTTGAAATAACACTACCACCTTTAGGGGTTGTTATTTTACAATAAACTCATGGGAACTACAACGTAATAGTTCATAAGTCCTTAAAAATTCTTTTTAATTTTCAAATTGAATGTCTTTTTTTTGCCAATACACTTGAAGAACTAAGTTATGATAACCAATACTGAGCTTGAATACAAGGGAAATCTTTATCCTAATGAAATTGTAGACTTTAAGCACGAAACCGATAAATTATATTTCACTTCTGCTAACGGAGTTTTATTGCAAATAACAGTGTTAAGAAACAGTATGGTAAGGTTCAGATATGCCACCGACTATGTTTTTGAACCTGATTTTTCTTATGCTATAAGTAAAAACGGCTTAAGGGGCTATGATGAACTGAACGTCACGGAAACCAAAACCGAATATTTGATAGAAACGATTCGGATGAAAGTTTTAGTCGATAAAAAAACCATGCGAATTCAAATCTCTGATCCCGAAGGAAATATCATCAATGAAGATGAATTGGGTTTTCACTGGGAAGAAAATCATGAGTACGGAGGTAATATTGTTAAAATGAGTAAAATTACCAAAACAGGCGAAAGCTTTTATGGTATGGGCGATAAAGCCACCCACTCAAATCTTAAAGGCAAAAGAATAAGCAATTGGGTTACCGATCAATATGCCTATGGTAAAGATCAAGATCCGTTATACAAAGCCATTCCTTTTTATGTGGGTTTAACAGAGAACAAAGCCTACGGTATTTTCTTTGATAATACCTTTAAGACCCATTTTGATTTTGCACAAGAAAAAAGAAATGTCACTAGTTTTTGGGCTGATGGTGGTGAAATGAATTACTACTTTATATACGGTCCAGAAATGGAGAAAGTAGTGCGTTTATATACTAATTTAACAGGTACACCTGAGCTTCCTCCGCTTTGGGCACTAGGCTTTCAACAGTCGAAATGGAGTTATTTTCCGGAAGCTCGTGTAAAAGAATTGGCTAAAAAATTCAGAGATTTAAAAATACCCTGTGATGGTCTGTATTTAGATATTGATTACATGGATGGGTTTCGTTGTTTTACTTGGGATAAAAAACTTTTCCCAAATCCTAAAAGAATGATTTCTGAATTGGCAGAAGACGGTTTTAAAACAGTCGTCATGATAGATCCCGGAATTAAAATTGATCGTGATTATTGGGTATATCAAGAAGCTATGGAAAATGACTATTTCTGTAAACGTGGAGATGGCCCCTTAATGCATGGTAAGGTGTGGCCTGGAGAATGTAATTTCCCTGACTTTACAAATCCAGAGGTTAGAAAATGGTGGGCTGAATTGTATAAAGAATTTATGGTTGATTTGGGGGTCCATGCGGTATGGAACGATATGAATGAACCAGCCGTGATGGAGGTACCTAGTAAAACAGCGCCTTTGGATACTCGCCATAATTATGACGGCAACCCTTGTACGCATCGTAAAGCGCATAATGTGTACGGCATGCAGATGGTTAGGGCAACCTATAGCGGCGTTAAAAAACATGTATATCCTAAGAGACCTTTCGTCATTACGCGTGCAGCTTATGCAGGTACCCAACGCTATGCATGTACATGGACAGGGGATAACGTGGCGACCTGGGAACATTTATGGATTGCCAACGTACAAATGCAACGAATGTGTATTAGTGGCTATTCCTTTGTAGGTTCCGATATTGGCGGTTTTGCAGAACAACCAGACGGCGAGTTATTTGCACGCTGGGTACAATTGGGAATTTTTCATCCCTTTTGTAGAGTTCATTCAAGCGGCGATCATGGGGATCAAGAACCTTGGTCCTTTGGGGAAGAAATAACCACTATTGTTCGAGAATTTATCGAATTACGGTATCAACTGTTACCGTATTTATATACCATGTTTTATAAATATTCCAAAGATGGTTTACCCATGCTTCGTTCACTAGTGGTTTATGATCAAGAAGATCCGCAAACACATTTTAGAACGGATGAATTTATTTTTGGGGAACAAATATTAGTTTGCCCCATCCAAGAGCCTAATGCAAAAGGGCGAAGAATGTACATCCCAAAAGGGAAATGGTATAATTACTGGACCAAAGAACTTGTGGTTGGGGGCTTAGAGAAGTGGGTAGTTGCGGATATTGATTCTATTCCCTTATTTGTAAAGGAGGGCGCTATAATTCCTAAATATCCTGTGCAACAATATGTTGGAGAATTACAAATCCAAGAGTTGTTTTTAAACGTGTATTATAAATTAGGTATTGAAAATTCAACGGTTTATGAGGACGCACAGGATGGATTTGATTATAAAAAAGGAAGGTATAGTCTTCGTAATTTTAAATTAACTGGTAAGCCCAAAGAATTAATTATTCAACAATTTAAAGACGGCACATTCATAACGCCTTATGATAAATTTGAAATAAAAATTCATGGATTGCCCTTTGTTATTACCGCTATTATGGTCGACAACGAGGAGGTTACCCTAGACGACGTAAAACTTGTGGAATATAACACCATAAAGATTAGCAAAGATTTTACTACCCTTCAATTATTGGGAAGCTAATTTTTTGTAATTTCGAACGATAAACATTAATGCTATCCAAAGATTAGCTTTCGGTTTTACAGTAAAAAGAAGCCATTTTTTTGATACTTATTTTAGAACTCACTATGAAAAAAATTATTTTAATTCTCGTTATTTTTTTGGGAGTATCAGCATGTAAAGTGAATCCGTTTACGGGTAAAAAAATGTTGAATATGTACCCTAATAGTCAAATTTTTCCAACGGCATTTGCACAATATGATCAGTTTTTAACAGAAAACAAAGCTGTCACGGGTACTTCAGAGGCACGTATGATTACAACCGTTGGGCAACGCATTGCTTCCGCTGCGGAACGTTGGTTAACGGCCAATGGATATCCGGGATATTTAAAGGATTATAAATGGGAGTATAATTTGGTACAAGATGAGGCTGTAAACGCTTGGTGTATGCCGGGCGGTAAGATTGTTTTTTACACTGGAATTTTACCTATTTGCCAAGGAGAAACTGGCGTGGCTGTTGTTATGGGGCATGAGGTTGCTCACGCATTAGCCGATCACGGTGCGCAGCGTATGAGTGCAGGTACGTTTCAACAACTAGGTGCCGTTGCAGGTAATGTATTAATCAAAGACCAACAAACCTTAAACACCTTTAATCAGGCCTATGGCATAGGATCGCAATTAGGTGTTATGTTGCCTTTTAGTCGAGGGCATGAAACTGAAGCTGATCGAATTGGCTTACAAATTATGGCTATCGCAGGGTATAATCCTGATGAAGCTGCAGAACTTTGGAAGCGCATGAAAGCCAATAGCGGAGGAGAGGCGCCACCAGAATTTATGAGTACCCACCCTTCAAATGATACAAGAATAGCAAACTTAACGGCTTGGGCGCCATTAGCGAAAGAAGAAGCGGCTAAATTTGGAGTTACCTCTTTTAAATAAAAACAAAACATTCACAAAAATTGTATTGATAACCGTCATCTAAAAATAGAAAAGCCGCCTTTGACATAAGGCGGCTTTCATGTTCTTAGGTAAGGCAACAACTAACCAAGACCCGGATCACCTTTCCGTAAAAAAGTTTACTCACGAATTAAAGCTTTTCAAAAAAAACCAACAACCAAATTATGCCAAGAATACAAGCTGAAAAAGGAAGCAAAAAGCTCTTAAATGCCTGGGCCTTTTACGATTGGGCCAATTCTGTTTACACGCTTACTATTGCATCCTCTATATTTCCTATATTTTATTCTGCCTTATTTACAACACCAAATCAGTTGGTTTCTGCATTTGGCTATCAAATGAAACCAACCGTTTTAATTTCGATTATCACCGCTTTTACCTTTTTAACCGTTGCCTTGCTTTCTCCCATACTTTCAGGAATAGCGGATTATGTAGGTAATAAAAAGGTGTTTATGAAATTCTTTTGCTATGTAGGTAGTATAGGCTGTATTGGCTTGTATTGGTTTAGTTTAGAGCATATTCATATCAGTATGTTGTTTTACTTTATGGGTTTAATTGGGTATTGGGGTAGCCTTGTATTTTACAATTCGTACTTACCTGATATAGCTTTTGAACACCAACAAGATACCATAAGCGCAAAAGGTTTTTCATTAGGCTATATAGGGAGCGTACTACTCTTAGTTTTAAATTTAGCCATGGTGATGAATCCTCAATGGTTTGGTTTTGATATCGGAACTACGGAAGTGTCACTAAACCAAGCAAAGATTGAAGCCATGAAAATAGCTTTTATCACGGTCGGATTATGGTGGGTGCTATTTAGTCAGTATACGTTCTATATTTTACCTAAAGGAGTGTCAACGGGTGCGAAAGTTACTAGAAACGTTGTTTTTAACGGTTTAAAAGAATTGCGAACTGTTTGGCATTTCCTAAAAACTAATGTTCGCCTTAAGCGCTATTTGGGGGCTTTTTTTGTGTTCAGTATGGCAGTACAGACCATTATGTTAATGGCTGTTTATTTTGGTGAAAAAGAAATTAATTGGGCAACAGATGCCGAAAAAACAACAGGCTTGATACTCAGTATTTTGGTCATTCAATTAGTAGCTGTTGTAGGGGCATTTGTCACCTCTAGAGCTTCCGCAAAATTCGGAAATATCAATACCCTAATCGCCGTTAATTTTGTATGGCTTTGCCTTTGTTTTTATGCTTTTTTTATGGTAAGCCCTATGCAGTTTTATATTGCAGCAAGTTTGGTCGGGCTGGTTATGGGGGGGTGCAGTCTTTGGGACGCTCAACCTATTCCAAATTTTTACCAGAAACAGAAGATACTACCTCTTACTTTAGTTTTTATGATGTTGCAGAAAAAATTGGGATTGTTATCGGAATGGTCATTTTTGCTGTGGTAGATCAAATCAGTAGTATGCGTTATGCTATTTTGTTTTTATTTGTTTTCTTTTTAATCGGTATTATTTTATTGTTTAGAGTACCTAAGGATCCTATAAAAGAATGGCAAGAAACGTAAGCTATCAATGGATAAATTATTTACTAATTCATTTTTATTTTCAAGGCACAACGGAAATTGAAATTTCAAACAATTTTAAACCTGAACCATTTTATGATAAGGAACTTAAATCCCCCCTTTAAGGGCTAGGGGGCCACTTTGCTAATAGCTCCTGAACCCGAACTTTTTGTATCTACTTTTGAAGGATTACCGCGGTAATTAATATCACCGGAGCCAGAAATTCGTGCCTTGAAATTTTCGGTGGCTGTAACATCCACATCTCCAGAACCTGAAATTTGTACACTAACTTCTTTCGCTGTTAAGTTGTAGGCGTCAATATCTCCAGAGCCTGAAATAGAAACGTCAAACCGTTCTGCAGTTCCTGATACATCAATATCCCCGGAACCTGAAATGCTGGTTTTTAAGTCCAACACTAAAAGGTCTAAAGTAATATCTCCTGAGCCTGAGATGGTGGTACTGAACGAATCACCTTTTAAGGTTGTTTGAGAAGTAATATCACCGGAACCGGATAAATAAACGGCATTAATTTCTTCAACAGGAACCGTAATTTTAATGCCTGCTCTTTTTGAAGTTTGTAAATTATAGCCCTTTTTAGTTTTTAAGATTAATTTGCCGTCTTTTACTTCTGTGATAATGTAGGCTAATAAATTTTCTTCCCCCGTAAGGATTAAAGCTCCTTCCTGGCCATCGATAAATTCAACATCGAAAAAACCAGTCATATCAAGGGCATCGTAGTTGCCAACCGACCGTTCTATGGCAGTGATGTTTCCGTTGCCTTTAATTTTATTTCCCCATTGCGCATTGCAAGAGGTAAATAGTAATAGAGAAAGTGTTACTAGTGCTAAATTTTTCATGGGTTAGGTTTTAGTGTTGGTTTTATTATTTTTTTGTGAATGTGATGCCACCATATTCACTATAAATAGTAATGGTATTCTTAGCATTTGCATTTCCGTAAAATCCTTTATAGTATTTTTCGCTCGATTTTTCACGACTCATGGTCAATTCAAAATTTTCTTTACCGTTGAAGCCTGCATATTCGGTATTTATTTCAAAAGTAAATTGATAGTCTGGGTGATATCCTATTTTAATACCCGTATAATCACTTTTAATACTTACATTTCCTGCATCTGCAGCCATCTGTCCTATTTGAATTCCGCCGTAATCTGAGTTTATCGCTACATTTCCATGAACAGTTGCTGCTATTACGTTGATGTAATCGCCGTTACCTTCTAGATTATTCACAGAACCAATATCAATTTTCCCATAATCACAGGAGTAGGATAAATTTTCCATACTGCGAATCGTTGAATTAGTGTAATCAGCGTTTAGTTCTAAACTGCCAGCCTTATCGATAGTAAAACCAGAGTAGTCTGCTGAGATTTTGCCACTATTGATGTATCCAATGGTAGATTTAGAGGTATAATCAAAATTCAATTCGTTGTTTCTGCCATGTAATTCTCCAATTTCTAAGCGACCATAATCACATGAAATTTTAGCATGACCGTCAATACGGTCAAGAATTATACTGCCATAATCATTATTCAAATGCACACTATTTTTTATAGGTACTTTTATGTTGTAATCAATTTGCATGTTTACATTGTTCGTAGAACCCCAATTCCAGTTCCAACTACTTTTGTTATTGTCAAAAATAGTTCTGGCCGATACCATACTGTTATTGGCTTCAAACGCAACCGTTATTTCATCTAATTTTTGCTGTACTTTATCTTCGTTATTTCCATTTACTTTAATGGATACTTCGATCACTATCCGGTCTTGATTCCAAGACGTAATATTTAAGTTTCCATAGCTATTATTTACTTTAAGTAGTGCATCAGCATTCACCGCATATTCTTTCTTTATAGATTTTTCTTTCGTGTGTTTTCCTTTTAAGCCTGTATGGGCAAAAATGCTTAGGGGAACTATTAAAAGTAACAAAAGGGAATAGTTATATAATTGCTTTTTCATGTTGTATTTTTTTAATTTCATCAATTTGTTGTAGCACATCTGCTAATAAATCTATTCTAGTTTGAAAATTTATAATCATAGCACTTAAAATAAACTTGCTATTCCCTCCATTGAGGAGGTCATTTTCAAGTTTACCATAATCTTTTTCTAAGGTAATAAGTTGCTCCATCGTGTCTTCGATGATTTTTTTTGTTGCTGGAGTGTGCTCGTTTTGTAATTTGTTTATTTCTTGCTGAATAACATTCGCAAAGTAAAATTCTGTTTTAGAAATTTCAGGCGATATGCTAACCACTTGTTGGTCTACAGAAGGGTTCGAATTAAAATAAAGAACAGTCAAACCAAGTAAGAACACTAGCGATGCCGCCATCGAGATATAAGCGTAGCTTTTTTTTCGAACAAGGCTAACAGGCTCTTTTTGAGACTTCAATTTATCTAAAAATCGCAATTCATGACCTTCATTAGGATTCTCAACATCAAAAGAATCTTCAAGGTTTTTAAACAAGGTATCTAAACTATCTTTTTTCATAAGCATTTCAATTAACAATGAACAGAAATTAATAAGCCGCTATTCATTCGCTTAAACTATTTTTTTTCAACGACATTCAGCCCTTAATACTTTTTGCCGTAGGCTTTCTTTCGCTCGAGAAATAGTAGTTCTGCAATTGGCATAACTGATATTCATAATGTCACTTATCTCTTCATAATCGTAGCCTTCAATCAAAAATAAGGTCAAAGAAATTCTGTAATTATCTTTCAATTGTTTCATGGTTTCCAGCACTTTTTGAGCCTTTAGTTCTGTAAACACATCATCGGAAGCAATTCCGTCATTGTCTTCAACCTTATACAATAAATCTCCCAATGCAACTTCATTTTTTTTCTGCTGCTTCCGGTAGTGGTAAATACTGTTGTTAATAACAATACGTTTTAACCAGGCACCAAAAGTTACTTCAGCCTTAAAAGTGGCTAACTTTGTAAATGCGTTCAAAAATGACTCTTGCATAATATCCTCTGCAACAAAACTATCTTTCACAATGCGTATTGCGGTATTGTACATCGCTTTGTAATACCGGTTGTACACTTCAAGTTGGGCGCTATGATTTCCTTGCAAACACAATTGCAATAACCCATCAATATGTTCTTTTTTGTGGCTCAAAAAGTGGTTGTTTGGTAGTAATGATGTTTCAATTTAGCGAATGTTACACTTTTTTTAGAATTTTTTTTATTTGTTGGCATAAGAATTGCCTTTTGTAGGGTATAAAATATTTAGATAATGCACTACTGGTACTAATTACGGTAGCTTAGCAATACGAAGTACAATTTAATTACTAATAAGAAATCTGCACCACGGTGACAGAATGACTGAAATATATCTATGGGAAATTCTAAATTTTCAAATTTTGACAATATGTCGTTACAGGGAATGGATGAGGACGCTGAACTTATTCCATTATTAACAGCGGAAGATGAAGAGGAAATGAACAGCGAAAAATTACCAGAAACATTAGCAATTCTTCCCTTGCGGAACACGGTATTGTTTCCAGGGGTTGTTATTCCTATTACCGCAGGGAGAGACTCTTCTATTGCCTTGATCAAAGATGCAAATAACGGAACGAAAGTTATTGGCGTGGTTTCACAAAAAGATGCTGATGTTGAAGAACCGGGCGTTGCTGATATTAACACCTTGGGTACCGTTGCGCGTATTTTACGGGTGTTACAAATGCCTGATGGAAACACAACGGTTATTATACAGGGCAAAAAACGATTTGAAGTAGCCGAAGTGCTTACTGAAAAGCCGTATATGACGGCTACCATTCGAGAAGCTAGCGAAGAGCGTCCAGAGCCAATGAATCCGGAATTTGCTGCAATCATTGAATCTGTAAAAGAATTGGCGTTAACCATTATAAAGAATAATCCAAACATTCCTAGTGATGCCTCTTTTGCCATTAAAAATATTCAGAGTGATAGTTTTTTGATCAATTTTGTATCCTCAAACTTAAGTGTTGGGGTAAAAGAAAAGCAAGAGTTATTAGAAATTGTCAGCTTACAGGAACGTGCCTTAGCGATGCTGAAATATATGAATGTTGAGTTGCAAAAATTGGAGCTTAAAAATGATATTCAGTCTAAAGTACGCACCGATCTAGACCAGCAGCAACGAGAGTATTTTCTACATCAGCAAATGAAAACCATTCAGGAAGAATTAGGTGGTGCTTCATATGAGGAAGAGGTCGATGAAATGCGGGAAAAGGCGAAAAAGAAAAAATGGGGTAAAAAAGTAAAAGAGCATTTTACGAAAGAACTTTCTAAAATGCAACGGATGAATCCGCAAGTGGCAGAATATAGCATTCAACGTAATTACTTAGAATTATTTTTAGAATTACCATGGAATGAATTTTCAAAAGATAAGTTCGATTTAAAACGCGCCCAAAAAATATTAGACAGAGATCATTATGGCTTAGAAGATGTTAAGCGCAGAATAATAGAATATCTGGCGGTTTTAAAGCTTCGAAATGATATGAAATCGCCTATTTTATGTTTTTATGGACCTCCTGGGGTTGGTAAAACGTCGTTAGGAAAGTCTATTGCTGAAGCTTTAGGTAGAGAATATGTTCGTATGTCATTAGGGGGTATGCGTGATGAGGCTGAAATTCGAGGTCACAGAAAAACATATATTGGCGCTATGCCAGGTCGTATTATTCAAAGTTTAAAAAAGGCAGGTACGAGTAATCCTGTATTTATTTTAGATGAAATAGATAAACTATCGAATAGCAATCAGGGAGATCCGTCGTCTGCCATGCTTGAGGTTTTAGACCCAGAACAAAATAGTGAGTTTCATGATAATTTCTTAGAAATGGGCTATGACCTTTCTAAGGTGATGTTTGTAGCTACCGCCAATAATTTAAGCTCCATTCAACCAGCTTTGCGTGACCGTATGGAAATTATTAATGTGACAGGGTATACGATTGAAGAGAAAGTAGAAATTGCGAAAAGACATTTACTCCCTAAGCAATTGAAAGAACACGGATTAACCGATAAGCATTTGAAAATAGGGAAGGCACAATTAGAGAAAATTGTTGAAGGCTATACCCGAGAGTCTGGGGTGCGTTCTCTAGAAAAGCAATTAGCAAAAATGGTGCGCTATGCTGCAAAATCTATTGCAATAGAGGAGGAGTATGAGATTAAAGCTTCAAACGAAATCATTGAAAAAGTATTAGGTGCTCCAAAAATGGAACGTGATAAATATGAAAATAATGATGTTGCCGGAGTTGTTACTGGTTTAGCTTGGACAAGCGTAGGTGGTGATATTTTATTTATAGAGTCGATCTTATCCAAAGGAAAAGGAACGCTAACGATTACGGGTAATTTAGGCAAGGTCATGAAAGAATCGGCCACCATTGCGATGGAATATATAAAATCTAACGCTGAACATTTCGGAATAGAACCGAGTGTTTTTGAGAAGTACAATGTGCATATTCATGTTCCTGAAGGGGCAACACCGAAAGACGGACCAAGTGCAGGGATTACCATGCTTACCTCTTTGGTATCTTTATTTACTCAGAAAAAAGTGAAGAAAAGTTTAGCGATGACTGGGGAAATTACCTTGCGTGGAAAAGTTTTACCGGTTGGTGGTATAAAAGAAAAAATATTAGCAGCGAAACGTGCTCGTATTAAAGAGATTATTCTTTGTGTAGAAAATAAGAGAGATATTTTAGAAATTAAGGAAGATTATTTAAAAGGACTAACCTTTCATTATGTTTCTGAAATGCATGAAGTTATACAAGTGGCTTTAACCAATCAGAGTGTTAAAAACGCCAAAGAGTTATAATGAAGTCATTTTAACTTCAGTTTTAATTGTTTACTTTTAAGTTAATTTAGTTTAAAATGAAGAAAATTACGATTGCTATAGACGGATACTCATCCACAGGAAAAAGCACCATTGCGAAACAATTGGCAAAAGCTTTAGGGTATATTTATATTGATACTGGTGCTATGTACAGAGCCGTAACCCTATTTGCCATTAGAAATGGTTTTATCGGAGGGGATCAAGACAATCCAGAAGCACTCGTAAAATTGCTGCCCAAATTAAATTTAAAATTCGTGTATAATGAAGCCTTAGAATTTTCTGAAATGTACTTGAACAATGAGAACGTCGAGGATGAAATTAGAACCTTGGCAGTTTCTAGGCAGGTCAGCGAAATAGCAGCGATTGAACAAGTTCGGTATAAGCTCGTAGATATTCAAAAACAAATGGGCAAGGAAAAAGGCGTTGTCATGGACGGTAGAGATATCGGAACTGTGGTTTTACCGGATGCGGAGTTAAAGTTATTTATGACAGCTTCATCCGAGAAAAGAGCCACAAGAAGGTATAAAGAACTTATTGATAAAGGCGAAAAAGTGACGTTTGCAGAAGTGCTAAAAAATGTGGAACACCGAGATTACTTAGATACCCATAGAGAGTTTTCTCCCTTAAAAATGGCCGAAAATGCTATTGAATTTGATAATAGTGATATGGGACTAAAAGAACAATTTGAACGCATTTACAACTACGCCATCCGAGTGATAGAAAAGTAACAACACTAGAGCGGTCCTAATAAGACCGCTTTTTTTATGCTTTATAACTATTTTTAAAGAAGGAGTTGTACCCAAAAAATTAGTCAAAGAATATTTCTTGTACATTAGAAGCGCCCTTAAGATAAAGCACTGATAGCCTTTTTAAGACTATCGTGCCATGCCGGAATTTCGAGTTCTAAGGCAGTTTTTATTTTAGAGCTATTCAAAACACTGTATTTTGGGCGTTTTGCAGGTAGCGGATACGCTTCTGTTGCTATCGGATGGAGTTGAATTGTGCTCTTACTGATGTCAAATATAGCTTTAGCAAAATCGAACCAAGTAGCAGTACCTTCATTACTGTAATGATAAATGCCGTACGGGATTGGCTTTTTCTGGATGATTTTAATGAGAACTTCAGCCAAATCTTTGGCATAGGTCGGGGTTCCAGTTTGGTCGTTGATGACCGATAGGGAATCCTTTTCGTTCCCGAATCGAATCATAGTTTTCATAAAATTACGTCCGTATTCCGAGTATAACCAAGAGGTCCTAATGATATATGATTTAGGGGCGTTTTTAATAATTTCTGTTTCACCTACACATTTTGTATTCCCATAAACACTAAGGGGTGCGGTTTTATCCGTTTCTATATAAGGAGAATTTTTGGCTCCATTAAATACAAAATCTGTTGAAATATGTAGTAAAGTAGTATTTGTTTGGTGACATGCCGTAGCTAAGTTTTTTGGGCCGATACTATTGACGTTTACGGCATTTTGAGTGTCACTTTCAGCCTTATCTACATTGGTATACGCTGCACAATTAATACAAAAATCGAAATTTCCGGAGGTAAATGCTGCTAATACCTGTTTAGCATCGGTAATATCAAGATCTTTTGACGATTTAAATAGATACGTATTGTCAGGATCTAAGGCTACAGAAAGCTCTTTAAAACACTGTCCTAATTGTCCGTTGGCACCGGTGACCAAAATTTTACTCATGTACTGAAATATAACTGATTAATGCGCGTAGTTAAGTTCTTTAAACAAAGGTAGAACTTTATCTTTGTCAGAAATAATTAAATCGCTTTCAGGTAATTGCCAATCTATACTTAAGGACCTATCATTGTAAATAATGCCAGCTTCCGAATTTTTATGGTAATAATTATCGCATTTGTAGAAGAATATAGCTGTTTTACTTAAGGTCACAAAACCATGTGCACAACCTTTTGGAATAAATAGTTGTTTTCGATTTTTTTGAGATAACACAGTGCTATGAATTTTACCATAGGTGGCAGAATTTTGCCGTATATCAACAACAACATCAAGGACGATACCGTCTAAAACACGAACTAATTTGGCTTGGGCATGTTCCCCTTTTTGAAAATGTAGACCTCTAAGTACCCCTTTGTAAGAATACGATTGATTGTCTTGAACAAAGTTTATTTTTTGTTGAATAGCTTCTTCTAACTTCTGATGGTTAAAACTTTCAAAAAAGTAGCCTCTTTCATCTTTGAAGACATGTGGAATAATTTCGAAACAATCTTTTATTGTTGTAGGATGAATATCCATATTTGTTTTTACTTTTTTTTAGTTTTTTTCAGCTAGCTCTTAGTTTTAAGTGCTATTAAAATTACAATAAATTTAATCTTCTCATGAGTTCAGGCCTGTTTGATCTACTAATAGGGATCACACTTTTTTCTATGAGGACACTATTATCTTCAATATCAATAATTTTAGTAAAATTAATAATAAAAGAACGGTGAATCTGAAGGTAGATACTTTCTGGAAGTTTATCTTTTATATTTTTTAAGGTATTATGCACGCGATAATCCTTTTTGTCTGTTTTTACTTCGATGTAATCTCCTTTCGCTTCAATAAAAAGTATTTCATTGAATTTTAATTTAATTAATCTTCGGTCAATATTGATGTATAACTCTTCACCTAAATTTGAAGAACTAGTACTCTCTTGCTGAGAAGAACTTGTTTTAAGAGCTACTTCTAAAGACTTTTTTACTTTTAAAATTGCTTTTTCGAAACGCTCTTGAGTTATGGGCTTTACCAAATAATCTACAATGGTTTCGTATTCATAAGCTTCAATCGCAAAATTAGTATCTGATGTTGTTAGTACAATTCTAGGCGGATTTTTAAGAGTTTGTACAAAATCTATACCTGTAAAACCAGGCATATGTATGTCTAAAAAAATGACGTCTACTTGCTGTTGATTTAAAAATTTGATGGCATCCATTGCATTAGAAAATGATTCAACAACCTCTAAATTTGGAATTTTTGAACACAGTTGTTCGACAATCACTCTAGCCATAGCTTCATCATCTACAATAATACACTTCATCTTTTAATTTTATAAGGTTTTACAATAGGTGTCAATTTTGTCTAAGATAGCTGAAAAATTATCTTTTAGGGCATCATCTTTTTGATTTAAGGCCGCTTCAAAACTCACTGCTAATTTATAATCTTCGGTTAAACCAAGAATACTTAATTTATGCTTTACTTTATGCACCAGATCACCCGTTCTTTTGAAATTTTGTTCCCGTACACTTTTTAAGTATTCTTCTTTTTCTAAGGGAATTTCTTCCTTTAGTACATTGATAAATTTTTGTTCAAAGGCGAGGTCACCAGCCGAAAGTTCTTTTATATAAACTAAGTTGGGTTGTTGCTTCATGTTATTTTTTTAAGGTAAAAAAGAAGGTAGTACCAGTATTGATTTTACTTTCTAACCAAATTTTTCCTTGATAGATATCGATTATTTTTTTCACGATAGATAAACCTATGCCTGTAGACCTTTCTTTATTGCCAACAGACTGGAAAATCTTAAATATTTTTTCATGATATTCTATAGGAATACCTACACCGTTATCTTTAATACTAAATTCCCAATGTGTGCTCGTTTCCTTACAGCCGATCTCCACGAGTCCCTTATCCCTCTCAATATGAACTACAGCATTGCTAAGAATGTTTTGAAATAATTGATGAATTTTTGTTTTATCCGCTACGACCATAGGCAGTTCATTTGTAATTTTTATTTGAACGTGATCCGGTATAAAAATGATATCTGTAATTTCTGATATCACTTCATTAACGTTGACATTCGTTGTGGCCATAGTCTCACTACTAATAGTAGAATATTTTAAAATACCATCAATTAAATTATCCATAGCTTCAACTTTTTCTTGCATCATGGCTAAGTTGTTTTTTCCAGCTTCGTCTAAAACATCTTTATAATCCTCGTTTAACCAACTAGATAAGGCACTTATACTTCGTAGTGGTGATTTTAAATCGTGAGAAACAATATGTGCATACTCTTGTAAACCCTGGTTGCTTGTTTCTAGCTCTTGTACTAATTTTTCTTTTTGTAGTTCTAAAAGTTTCTGATTGGTGATGTCTAAATGAATACCTAAAGAACCTATTACCTTACCTCTTTCATCATATCGTGGTGCGCCACTAATTAACCAATACCTTAGTTCACCAGAAGGATGCAATATTTCTACTTGGTACGAATCAGATACCCCATTTATTCTTCTTTCTGTTTTCTCTACAACGACATTTTTATTTACTACGTTAATAACCTCAAGGGCTTTTTTATTTACGAGCTGATCTTCACTATAGCCACTTAAATTACAAAAGCTTTGATTGACGAATTGTATTACATCATCGTTATCCACTTCCACTAGGCCTAAATTCATGTTAGCAATAATGCTGCTGTACTTTTCTTTTTGCTGCTCTAAATTGTTTTTATAATTCCGCGCTATGGTAATATCGGTATAGGTCCATAAATGGCCATTGTACAAATTGTTTTTAAAAACTGGAATATAATCGCGTTGTAAAATACGGCCATCGACCATTTCAAGAATATCCCCAAGAACAAGTTTTTTTTCTTCAACAATGCTATTGACACGTTCAATTGTTTTTTCAGGATTCTTGAAAAGTACTTTTGAGTTTTCAATGGCTTTAGAACAATTAAAGCCTTTTAACTTTTCTGGTGGGATGAATATGTTGAATATATCACACAGAATATTGTTGGTTAAAGCAATTTTACGATTTTGATCTTCAACTAAAATTCCTGTATTTAAGTTAGCAATTAACGAGGATAAGCGATCTTCAGATGCCTTTAATTGTTCTTCTGCTTTTAATTCATTGGAAATATCTTCAATTAGGGCAACTCGGTAGTCGATTACTCCATGAGCTGTTTTAACCGCACTAATGGTTGTTTTACCTGAAAGTATAGTGCCATCTTTTTTATTATATTTTTTTATGATAGAAAAGTGGTCTATTTCTCCTTTATTCATTTTATCATTTAGAGCGTTTTCGAGGTCAATATCACCACTGTCTGAAATATTATCAAGGGTATAATTTTTTATTTCAGCTATAGGATAGCCTACCAAATCTAGAAATGCATGGTTAGCTTTAATAATTTTTTCATTGGTATCGGTAAGTACAATACCCAAAGATGAGTTTTCAAAAATAATATCAAGTTGTTTTTTTTGCTCGGCTAAAAGTTGTTTTATTTTAGTTTCTTCACTAATATCTCTAATGACTCCCTGAGCACCAATAGGCACTCTGTTTTTATCATAAATCAAAGAGCCGTTAACTTCCACAAATTTTTCGGTACCACATCTTAAGGTGAGTTTTGGACGGTATTTTTTTATGGAGCCCACTTCCATCAATTTTTTAAAAGAATCATAGGTATATTCAATATAATCTTCATGAACAAGAGCGGTTAAATTTATGGGTTCTGTACTGGTGTCAAAACCTAGGAATTTTTTTGCAGAATCATTCATTTTAATCACATTCCCTAGCAGGTCCATAACCACATACGGATCAATGATATTGATAAAAATACCATCTATTTCAGAAGATTTTTCGCTTAAATGATTTTCAAGTCGGTTGTTCGCCTGCTTTAAATGGTGGATGGTATCATATAATTCTTTTGATTTAGCTTCAAGAATACTTTCGGCTTGCTTTCTTGCTCTTATTTGGCGGTCTAACGCTCTTCTTAATAAAGAAACATCGTTAACATCAGCATTGTTTAGAGAATAGTTTTTAGTGTGCATCGTGTACAATATCAAATTTAACTTCCGTTCCGTCTTCTTTTAAGACCTCATAAGATAGGGTACATTTTCCATTAAAATGTTCAAATGTTTTTTCAATAAGCCCTTGTGCCAATCGGTACAAACCCCTGGAGGAGCTGTAAATCATAGATATAGAGGTGTCTGATTTTTCAAGTATTTTAAATGAGGGGAGCTCTGCGTCTGGATACAGTTTTTTTACATGCACATGTATATGATCTTCGATCGCGTACAACATGCCAATTGGAGACTTGTAATTTTCAATAACTTCTGGATGTGATTTTGAAAGCCCATCAAAAAGATATAAACCTAAAGCATAGATTAAATCATTTGCGGGTGTATTAACCTCTGCACTTAAGTTAGTGATAAGGCTAAGCATTTCGTTAAAACTGTAGGTACCAATAGACGTATAGATACCGTCAGAGGGCAATTCAGAATTCTCTATGATGGTGTCTACAACCTGTAGGCCATACATAGATTCTACCATTTCTAAGAAATCAGTAAAGATAATTCCCTTCATACTCAAAATAATTTGAGCGAAAAGTAAGAAAATTAGTACCTAATCTAAAAAAAATGTTGTGAAACCTCAAATTTCCTATGCCTTTACTAGCTCATTTGTTTGCCAGTAGGCTAAAACTGCGGTTAATTTTTTTTCGTAATCTTCGTATTTTAGGGGTTTAATAACGTAGCCAGCAATGCCAATTCGATAACATTCTAATAAATCAGCTCTATTCTCAGAAGTTGTAAGAATAATTGTAGGAATATATTTGTACTGCTCGTCAGCCTTTAAAATTTCTAAAAATTCAATACCGCTCATTCGTGGCATGTTCAAATCTAAAAGGATAATATCAGGTAATGATTCGCTTGTCTTAAGGGCATCAATTGCTTGTTCCCCGTTTTTAGCTTCTATGATGGTATGCCTAGATTCGATTTTTGAAAGTGTTCTTTGAAACTTCATACTTTCAATCATATCGTCTTCGATAAATAGTATATTCATTACCCTTTTATTTAGAATACAAAGATGTACTTTAAATGAATAGCAAATGAATTTGTATAGATGAAATGCACTTTACTGTCGACGAATGGTGTGTTTCTTACGTTGTACGTATTTTATTTTAACCCGAAAATTCTTACAATTTAATTATTCGTGGATTTTATTTTAATTTTTTGAAACTCCTTTCATTTAATCCATATCGTAAAAAATGATTACTTTTCGCTACTTAAAAGCAAACGCAATTTGAATCCACTACTCATATTAGGAATTATAATTATTTATTTTGCCCTTTTAATGGGGATATCGTATTTCACTTCAAAAAGCAGAAGTGACGAATCGTATTTTACTGGAGATAGGCAATCGCCTTGGTTTTTAGTGGCCTTTGGTATGGTGGGGGCAGGGCTTTCAGGGGTTACCTTTGTATCATTACCCGGAATGGTCGGCAATAATTACTTTTATTTTTTTCAGTTTATATTAGGCAACGTTGTGGGTTATTTATTTATAACCTTTGTGCTTATCCCACTTTATTTTAGGCTTAGACTAGTATCTATCTACGGGTACCTTAAAGAGCGTTTTGGTGTAAAATCGTATAAAACGGGTTCTTTGTTTTTTTTAGTTTCCCAATCTTTTGGAGCAGCCTTGCGACTGCTTTTGGCTACCAAAATTTTACAGTTTGCACTATTTGATCAGTTAAACATTCCCTTTTTTTTGACGGTAATCATCATATTAGTTTTGGTTTGGTTGTACACTAATAAATCAGGAATAAAAACCATTGTTTGGACAGATACTTTGCAAACTACCTTTTTAATTCTAGGTGCAGTCATCTCTATCTATTCGATTACCTCATCCTTGTCTATTTCATTCTCAGAATCCGTAACGAAAGTTACCGAACATCCCTATTTTAATATTTTTAATTGGGATGAGGGTTCAGGAAATAATTTTTACAAACAGTTTATTGCAGGAATATTAGTAGCTATAGCCATGATTGGTTTAGATCAGAATATGATGCAAAAAACACTCACCTGTAAAACACAATGGGACGCGCAAAAAAACACCTTAACCTATAGCCTAATTTTAGCCTTAACCCAATTTTTGTTTTTAGGATTAGGAGTTTTATTATATATATATGCAGAGCAAAACGGAATTGCTCTAGATCTTGATGCTACTGGTAAATTAGTCAATACAGATACCTTATTTCCTAATTTAGCCCTAAATTATTTAGGCCCTGTTGCCGGAATTTGCTTTCTATTAGGTATTATCGCCGCGTCATTTTCTAGTGTAGATTCTTCCTTAACGGCTTTAACCACCTCATTTACCTATGATTTTTTAGAGGTTTCTAAGAAATCAAGTCAAGAGCGTAACCAACTAAAAAATTGGGTTTTATTGGGTTTCTCAACGGTGATTTTTAGTATTATTATGGCATTTTCAGGGAGTAAAGGCGATGTAATCTCCTTAATTTTCAAAGTAGCAGGCTATACCTATGGTCCACTATTAGGACTCTACATGTTTGGCATGTTCACAAAGATTAAGATAATTGATCGGTATGTACCGGTGATATGTGTAGCAGCGCCTATAATAACCTTTATCTTAAGTGATTTTTTGCTGGTTAAATATACCTTTGATTTAGGATTTGTAAATATTGCCGTCAATGCTGCAATTACTATTTTTGGCTTACTATTGATTAAAACGCGGAGCAATACTAAGGCCATTTAAAAAGTTTAGTTAGCGATGATGAGTTCGTTTTTGACAGATTTTAATAGGTAATGCTTTCATAACGAAGCTTTTGTAATTAAGTTAAAATTTCCTTTAAATTTAATTGCAGATTATTTATTGAAAACAGTATATTTGCACCCTCAAAACACATTTGTTTTGGTGGCATAGCTCAGCTGGATAGAGCACCTGCCTTCTAAGCAGGCGGTCCTAGGTTCGAATCCTAGTGCCATCACTTGATTAACAGGGCTTTAGAGCTTTAAACCTCTAAAGTCTTTTTTTATTTGCACTCAATTTGCACTCAAAAATTGGCTTTATATGGTTTAATATAAGTCTATTTGGCAATGTAAACTCATCACTCTCACCAGACGAGAATCAAACGTTTTTTTAGTTTCTTTTTCTCCCTATCCACAAAAAGCGCACGTTTGCGCGCAAAATCCAATAACGGAATCACTTTTGTATATTCTACAATGAAAGTTCACTACCCCTGTATTTTGAGTAATCCGTAAGTTCATCCTTGAACCCGTTAAAAGCTTCTTCCGACTTCTTGTCCCTGTTTCCCAATATGGAACTAATGACATAAACTCCTTTTCTGAGCAATCGGTTTTGTTGGATATTGGACTGCCTTGTAAATGCCACATTCATACTTTCACGAAGCCCGTTATCCATGTGGTGGTGTACCATTTCTCGATGCAGGTTCGGGTGTACATTTTCCACCGTTACCATAAAGGCGACCTTGTCGTACATTCCCCTTTCCATAAGATGTCCCGCCCATAGGTTTTCGAGGTTGTTCCTGCCCTCCTCAACAAGGTTTTTGATGACGGGGTATTGTTCCTTTAATGTTGTGGTCAAATCGGGAATTGAACTCAAATAATGGCTTGTTCTTTTCGGTAAGGAGTAACTTGATTTGTTATCCGTATAAATTGATTTGACCTCGAACCCTTCTTTTCCTTTTGCAAAATAAAAACCTTTGGCATTGAAAAAGGTGATATAGTCCTTTGGGGATTTCTCGAAGGGCGCATGTGTGCGTTCTGCATTCTTTATATAGGAACCCAAAGCGACACTTTCATATTGCTTTTTGTAAACGGGATTGATTTTTTCATAAAGCTTCGGAAATATCATTGGAAGAAACATGGCCGATGCTGTCAGCTTAGGGCTATTTTCGGAAGACTTCTCCGACAATATTTCCAGCATCAAATGGTTCTGACGGACGAAACCTGTGGATACATATTTCTCCATGGCATTGGGAAAGGGCAGACTACCCAAACGAACAGGAACCGTATGTCTGTTCGAATTGGTAAAGGACAAGTTGTTATCATTATACTTTACCCCCAAAGATTGGAACAAAAGACGAATACTCCCACGTTTCGTGCCGACATTGAAAACCTCTTTTTTCAATACCTTGCCAATGAGCTTGAATTTGCTTTCCAAGGTTTCCTTTTCTTTTTTGGTTTCAAGTTCATACAATCTGTTCCTAACGATTGGGAACGCTCTTTCAATCGCTTCCCTGAACACCCCTTTTTGATTACTTGGTAGATAACGGTCAAGGAATTTGAAATCTTTCGATGCCTTTAGGGTATTGTAAATATCATCGAATTTCTTAGCCATTATATGTTCAGAGAGCAGTCCTTCCTTTTTCGGAGATTTCAGATAGGATGTTGTTAGTTCATCCTTTATAAGCTTCTTGATTTCCAATTTAAACTGTTTGCTTTCGGTATCGATTTTCGTTGGCTCGTTGTCGTTACGGAAAATATCCTTGCGGTTTTCCATTAGGATATTTTTGCTCAGTTCTCTTTCCCTGAAAACATATCGCGATTTGTCATAGATGGTAAACCCCTCGACAACCTCTTCTTCTTTGTCCAATTTTATATCGATGTCCTGATATTCCTTTAGGACTTCGTCGAGTTCCTGTGGATGGATAGTTTGAAAAAGGTCATAGGTAGTCTCTATCTGTTTCAACAGGCGTTTCCTGTGCATCGGCAACAGCTTCGATTTGGAATGTGAATCAAAAACCTTTTGCAGTTTAGGGCCGCTCAATCCGCGGTGAACGGCAGAGCCGTTGATGAACCTTGTCCGGTAGCTTTTTTGGTTGTTCAGGCCATAGGCGACCCCTATCCTTCCTGACTCGTTTTTCGTCTGCCTTAATTCGATGTGATAGGGCTTGACCAGTCTTGTTAATTCATCGAAATTACGCACTTTGTATTTTTGGTTGATACCGTTCAGTACATCCTGCAAATAATATTTCGTTCCTTTTTCCGCATCCATTCCGAACTGTAGTTCGGGCAATCTGTATAACGGGAGTTGCCTTTCTTGTTTGGTGCTTGGAGATGGGGAGAGGCCATACTTTTTTTCTAGGTGCTGATGGACGGCAATGTTCCTTCGGAAGCTGTTGAAGATTCCTAGGACTTTTCCATCTTCCTTTACGTTGGTCGTTACAATATGGACATGCTCGTGCTTGGTATCGCTGTGCCTGACCACTACATAGGGCTGTTCCCCATACCCCATATTGTCCATGTACTCTTCGGAGATTTTATAGAAGGTCGCATCGTCAAGATGTTCCCCATGAGGAAGGTTCAGGCTAATGTGGGCATACCTGTTCTTGGTGGCATTGCGCTGTCCCTGAAAATGGAGTACGTTCCCGAAGAACTTTTGCGATATCCCTTGGGAAAACGTGTTACCGTAAACGAGTACTTGCATACCTTCTTTTCCAAAGATATAGTTCAATGTCCCCTTACAGGTTTCGCCATAAATTATTTGCCCTATCATTTTATTTATTCTTCTATCGTAATTTCTATAAGTGCGTGCAGCAATTCGTTCGTTTTTTGTATTTCATTTGACAAACTACTGTTCGGACTTCTCAGATTCTTATGGTGTGCGATCCTGACCAGTTGGTTGATGTTGTTGCCTATCTTGTTGATGTGGTAGGCAAGATTTGAAGTGTCGGGGAGCATATCTTTTTCTTCGGCCTTTTGTTGCAAGACCAATCTTCTCAGAAGCGGACTTATCACGCCCCTTTCGGAAATATCCAGATGATACGATTCGCAGATTAGCCTCAATTTGTCATATTCCGTTTCGTTGAACCGCAGCATTATGTTATGATACCGTTTCATTTTCCCCAATCGTTTTCGACCTCTTTTCTGTTGTTCCATTTTAGTTGCTTTTTAAAGCAAAACACTTCGCAAGAAGTAGACAATTCTAAGTTACTTAGAATACAGCTTGCTATCCGTTTCACGGATAAATATAATAGATAAATTAAGAATACAACTATCTTACTATCAGTATTTTAACTCACAAATACATATAGAACCATATGATATTATATGGAACCGATCCAGTAATTAATCCGGTCTTATTTGGTGTTAAGGAATCTTGGAAATATCCAAATCTCTTATGGATAGGGAGAGGAAAGGGCAAGGGGTTTTTTTCCCTTGTGCTTTTGTGCGGCCGCGAGGTGGTCGGGCAAAACTGGAATGGAAAGACTTACCCAGCGGACCAGCGAAGCGTGTCCGTTAGGGGGAGGATTGGAGTGGAAGATTTGTGCGACTTCCGCAGGGGCTTGGGGAAAGTGTATCTGAAAAACAAGCCGCTAAAAGTCAGATCTATATTGATATTTTATTTTAGGATAAGCCCCAATTTTTAGAGCTTATAAAAGAACAAAAATATGCATTTGGTATATCTCGATTTACCAAAGAATTTGGAAAAGAGGTACAATCAAATAGGTGCAATAACATACTTCTCTAAAAATTCATTTATAGAATTCCGGTCATAAAGAATGACTTTTTTTGAAGGGCTGCGAAAACCTGATTTTCTGTTCATCCCTTAATTTTTGCAAGGTGGATTTGGATTTTATCCGCAGTAGTTGCATCGCTTCCTCCATACTTATCCATTAAGAGGGAACACCTTGTTCTTTCGTGGACACAATATATTCAAAGACCCTATCCAATAGGATGTAAAAAGCTTGTTCTTCGATACAAATGACTTTCATAGATAAGTCAATATAGTAAAAGATTTTTAAGCTACTATAATTTGAAATCAGATGATAACAAATGAAAAAGAATTACCCGATAATCGCACTTATAATTAGCATTTTGAACAATAAAAATAGGGAATAGGCTCAGGTTTAGCTATGGTCATTTACTTGTTGAGGTATCACAAAATGTGATACCTCAACACATAGCGATTTTGTCCCTTGCTGGATATTGCATAAAGTACTTACTACAATAAAAAAATCGCCCTTTATTTGAGCTTTAAAGGAAGATATTAAAATTTGTGCGACACAATAAACTCTTTACAAAAGGTGCATTCTGTAAAGTGATTAGATAACATTTTAAAATTACTACCCAATTGGGACGAGAGCAATGTGGTTTCGTTTATGTTGGATAGGAAAGACAATTTTTTGGGCCAAGAAGTGGTTATGTTAAAAGCCGAGCAAGAAGAAGTTATGGTCAAGATACCGATGGCATTATCACTAGGTAGATTCAAAAAGAATAGATCTTTAATTTCAAGAAAACTTAAAGTCTTTGCAACGATAGCGCCAGTCGTCGGCAGGGCATCTAAATTTTCAGAGTCTATTACCGCCAGAATTTCATATTAACATGTTTTAGAACCAAGTACGAATTGAAATACAAAAGTCGATGCTTCTTTTCTGCATTCTTCTAAATTTTACTAATGACATAACGCTATATTTTAGGTTAAACAACTATTTAAATATTACCTGAAGGTATAATACGCAACCCAGCTGCGAAATGATTTAGATTAGTCTATTATATTCGAAATGCTATTTCGGAAATCAATTTAATAGAGGTGTTCCTCTAAGGGAATAATCCTTTCGAATTCTGAACAGGAGGAATTGAACAGTAAACCACGGTCTAAAATGCGCCCAAACTGCTCGGCTGTTGGTGAAATATAAATCTGTGTACCCTCTTCTTGAGGTTCTGATAATATTCTTATTGGAGTGATAGAATCCAATTGCACTAAATTTTCAGGGATTTCCGCTCTTGCGAGCGAAAGCAGCCCTCCTCCTTTATGGGATGCCACCAAGACCGCCCATACGCGTTCATCGAGTTTGATATTCATGATGAGATGGCCTTTAAAAGGCTTTAGAATTTGTTGCTCCCCTATGGAAAAAATCGTATCCCGCATAATTACTTTTGAGATGATAGTATCGCCTTTTTCATCGGCAGGAAAATCGGTTTCCCAATCTTTTACGAACAACCTACCGTTTCGGAGTTCGAGATTGTTGTTGGAATCTATTTCAGAACGTGTCATTTTTATGAGGAACTCTTTTCTTTTTATGAAAGTCTGACTATCAACGAACAAGGAGGCACTATCTACTTTGCACCAATAAATGCCATGATATTCACTAGGAATAATCGATAACGGTTTTGTGTTGGCAGGCTGCGGCTCACCAAAGACCACGGGTGGTTGACATGAAATTAAGATGCCCAAAAATAGTACGATAAGGATAAGGCTACGGCTATTCATTGTATCTTCAGTTTCATATTAGGTTTCAATGGGTGCTCATCTGAGCCTTTCTCTTTTTAAGTTGGACTTCCAAATCACGTATGGTCTCGGCGACCGAGTTTTCAAAGCTGTCTTCGTCAGAGGATGCGAATATTCTAGGACCAGGCAAACTCAAGCGTATTTCGCATATTTTACCCTTTCCATCAGTATCTTTTTCTTCTTTAAAAAAAACATCGGCCCCAATAAGCCAGTCGTATTTTTGACCCAGATCATCTACTTTTTGCTTAACTAATTCTTCTACCCCTTTTCTCTGAGCAGTCTGTACAAATTGAATAATCACTTTCATCGATTGTTATTTTTTTACTTCGTTTCAAGCACTAGCCCAGTTCTATGATAATACCATTTGAACAATGAAAATCGGTAAGGACGTACGCTATACCGATTAGCCAAATAGTCGCTTAATACCGATATAATGCGTTCATTTTTGAATGCGGGTTTGGCATTTCATCTTTTTCCATTAAATACACCTTGCCACCGTTCAAAAAGGTTTTGATGGCCACTTTGTTCAATAGCGATACACTTGATGGCAATGGGTCTTCATCTACCCGAACAAATCTTTTTTCGGGATCGTAAATACCATAGATATCTGCGCTGTTCTGAACGAAAAGCGTGTCTATTTTTCCGTCTAAGGCTGCAGGCACGACGTGCTCGATTTCAGAGGAAGTTCTGCCTGTACCATCATATTGCTTAAAGGTTTCAACTTTTTCTTTACGTTCCTCATCAAAAATAGGAGCGACTTTTTCCCAAGCAATTTCGTGCAAGAGAAACTTATCGGTCTCCGACAGATTGCAGTTTATAGGGTCGTCCAACAAATGTTGGTAACTGTTTTCATCTTTATATATCGAAAATAAATAGTCTTGTGATGCAACGATCATAGGAACATTGTCATCTTTCAAAAGGGTCATTAGTCCTTTATCAATCGCCCTAAAATATCGCGCTATTTCGTTCTTGCGATTCCGGTCTCCTTCCGCATGGCCATGATACATGGCGCGGCCCTGGGCATCTGCCCCGCTTTTATACTGTAGGCTTTTCGGCTCGTAATCATAGCCCACTCGATCTTCCATACGTGAAGGAATCAAATCATCGACGACTACCTCGGTGATACTGTGTCTGGTCTGCTCATAGAGTCTTACATTCTCCAGTTCCAAGGCTAAAACGTAAAAATTTCCATCGCCCGCAATCATGGGAAGCAAGGGTTTTAGGTAAAACCCGTTCGCCACATAATTGAACGCATCGAAATGAACGGGAAGCGTATATTTTTTGAAAAAACTATCGGAACGGAAAATGGCAAGTCCGTCAGATTGGTGCCGCCAGAATTCGCTGTCATCCAAAAGTTCTTGAATGGGTGCGATGAGCGTGTCAATTTCCCTAGGGCCCATTTCCTCTTTTTCCAGCTTGCTTTTGACTTCTTTCAATTGGTTCTTTAGTCTAAGGGTGTCCTTTCCCTTCAAGACTTCTTCCCCTGCACGATGAGTGGGAATGAAAATAGAAATGCAGCTTTCGCTATGGATACCTTCCAACTCCTCGATTTCCTTTTTTGTAATTAATGCCATTTTTCAATTAAGTTTTAAGTAGATTTCTTACTGTAGTTTTTATAAATGGAAAGATAGATAAGGGGTGTTTTACATGCAATGACATTGCTCAGTTTAGACCTCTTTTCGGAAATAAAGAAAAATAAGAGGAAGGGATTAATTCCAGATCAAACTTTAAATCGCTGCATTTACAATCTTAGGGGATTAAATACTCAGCCTTTTTTTAGGCATACGGTATACATCCAATGTCTTTTCTCCAGATTGCGAATCAAGTCCATTAGAATGTCTTCAGTAGCTATATCTCCAGCATCCAAGGCATGATCAGTGACTTCCAATATGGCGTCATGAATAATACTAAAGTCTTTCAGTACCTCTTGTACCATTTGAAATGAAGTCAATTCCTCTTCTACTTCCTTTACCCCAGAAAGAGACAAAAATTGTTTCAAAGTATATCTAGGCTTAATACCGAATACCCGTATCCGTTCAGCTATAATATCTATGTTTTCTTTTGTTTTTTCATACTCTATTTCAAATTGCTCATGTAACTCAAAGAAATTCGCACCTACAACATTCCAATGAAAATTTCTGAGTTTGTGATAGTGGACAATATAGTTAGCCATTAATTTATTCAGTGCAATAACAATTTCAGCGGTTTCCAAATAGGTAAAACCCAATTTTCTAAACGTTTTTGCTTTCTTAGGTGTTTTCATTTTATAGATTTTTTCTTGTTAATTAACCCGATTTTCTTAGAAAAAAGAGCAAAAATGTTCATTACTTTTAATGATATCAAATTTCAAAAATGAACTTAAAATGCTCTTTTATATAGTTATGACAATTATTTATTCAATGGATAATCTTTAAAGAAATTAACCATATCGAATGGGATACCAAATTCATCACAAGTGAATGGAAAGTCATTTGAATAATTTATAGATTGTGTCGTGAATAGAAGGGCATTACATTGTTATACCATTTTTCTACTGTAATTATCGCTGGTTACCCATTCGCCTATTCCCACTAATGAAGGGGGCGTGACAAAAAAAAGATCCGTTTCCTCCTTAAGTTTACCAATGTCCATCAGTTCTGGTATTTCATTATTTTCATTCTCTCAGAAACCTTAGGGAATTCCCAAAGCCATTCTCTTATCTGCTCTTGATAAGGCTCCACTAAATGAACTTCCCAATTTAATCTTAAATTTACATCTATCTTTTTTCAGTCCCAAAAATTCGCCGTTTTGTGGTACTAGTAATCGTAATATATTTAGTGCTGTTTTTTTTAATTTTTTGGATATTCTTTCCTTAAGGGATTAAAATGCTTTTTAAGCTATAAGAAAATGAATAAGCATGGCATAAAACATGGTATTCTACTAATAACAAAATGGTTTCGACTAGGCTCAACCTGACACATTTTAGTTATTTCCTAAAATCAATGGAAGGCCGGAATCTCCACCGCCAACAATAACCACTTTTGAGTTTGGTGACTTTGCAAGCTCTAAGGTTGCGTCTATTCCTTTGTCCTGTAAAATTTTATTAGTTAGCGATGCACTCAATATTCTATTTGCATCTGCCTTACCTTGGGCCTCAATAGTTACTTTTTCAGCTTCTTTCTGAGCGGTAACCAATCGAAACTTATACTCCAATGATTCTTGCTCTTGCTTTAATTTACGTTCAATCGCTTCTTTAATCGTAGCAGGTAATGTTACATCACGTACCAATACTTCGTTCAGCTGAATGTACTGACCATCAACAATTTTTTTGGTTTCTTCATATATCTCCGCTTGTATAGCGTCTCGCTTACTTGAATATAGTTGCTCAGGCGTATACCGTCCAACAACACTTCTTGCTGCAGAACGTATGGTAGGCAGTAATACGCGCTGGATATATTCAGTTCCCTTCTCTTGGTGTAATTTACCCAAGAATTCACGTTTTGGTTCAAACCAAGCCGAGGCATCCAATTTAATTTCCAATCCGTTTGAAGAAAGTACTTGCATCTTTTCAAAAACCTCTTGTTGTCTCACCTCATAAATAAAAACCTTATTCCATGGAGCAACAATATGAAAGCCTTCTCCCATTGGCGGCTCATCTGTAACCACACCTCCGTCAAAGGTTTTGTATAACACACCTGCATCTCCAGATCCTATGGTGATAGCTGATTTAGAAATTAAAATAACAAGTGCAATCAATATTAATATTGCGGGTAAAGCAATCTTTGGTAATTTATCCATTAGAATTCTGTTTTTAGATTAATCCGTTATTTTAGGATTTGATATGGTTGACCTTTATGCAACCGTGTTCGGTGAGTAAATTTTAGTTGTGCGCATGCAAAAAAACGATTTATGAATTTAATTTTTCTCAACACCTATACCAAAGGCCGCTCTTGTTTTTGAAGTTTCGCTAAGACCGATAGGTACTATTATAATTTTCATTGTTCTTTTTGAAGCTATTTTTTACTTTGGTTTTCATCTATTGTTTCTTTGTCAATATCAAAAGTCTTATTCTTGACATCAGTACCCCTATTTGGATTTGTAGGGTTTGATTGTTTTACTTTCCTCTTAAATTTTCTATTATCGCTCATTGTTTCTATTTTATTGATTTACAACTACTTATAATATACTACATAGGGCGTGAACTCTCCGTTAAAGCAGGTTAAACCTATGTTAAAAGGCTCTCAAGAAGCAGAACCTGACACGTTTAGCAGAGCTTCTTTCCTTCTCATTTTTATATTAGTCCAGAAATTCATATCTTATATAAACCACTTCAAATTTATCGGAATTCCCAATTCTGTGATTCTTTCTCTTGATAAACCTATCGAGCACTTTAGTTAAAAGTAATCTCAAAAAACAAAAACATGAACTCATTGAATGTTGCGCAGAAATTGATACAATCCCATTTGATAACTGGGACAGCGGACCCGGGAACGGAAATTGGTCTAATGATAGACCAGGCATTATTGCAAGATGCTACAGGAACTTTGGTGCAGTTGGAATTGGAAGCAATGGGTCTCGATAGGGCAAAGACCGAAGTGGCCGTACAATATGTAGATCATAATTTATTACAGACCGATTTTAAAAACGCGGACGACCATCTTTTTTTATATTCGGCGGCTCAAAAATTCGGGCTATGGTATAGTAGACCGGGCAACGGAGTAAGCCATCCCGTTCATATGGAACGTTTTGGAATTCCGGGGAAGTCCCTAGTAGGTTCCGATAGTCATAGTTGTGCCGCGGGATCTCTGGGAATGCTTGCCATTGGTACAGGTGGATTGGATGTCGCCGCTGCCATAGCCGGGCAACCCTATTTTGTGAAAATGCCAAAGATCATGGGCGTAAAACTGACGGGTAAACTTCCCGATTGGGTAAGCGCCAAGGATGTCATACTTGAAATGTTACGTCGTTTCGGTGTTAAAGGGGGTGTAGGTAAGATAATAGAGTATTATGGGAGTGGATTAAAGCATTTGAGTGCCATGGATAGGCATGTCATAGCGAACATGGGTGCCGAGCTCGGTGCTACTACAACGGTATTTCCAAGTGATGGGGAAACCCGTCGCTTTCTGAAATCCCAGCGAAGGGAAGGCGATTGGACCGAAATTTTAGCGGATGAAGGTTGCTCCTATGACCTAGAACATGAAATTCTTCTGGACGAACTGGTTCCCCTGATCGCACTGCCAACAAGCCCCGGCAATGTTGTCCCCGTTCGCGACGTGGAGAACAGAAAAATCAGTCAGGTGGTCATCGGTTCTTCCGCCAATCCAGGACTTAGGGATTTTTGGATGGCAGGTGCTATTGTAAAGGATAGAAGCGTAAACCAAGAAGTATCCTTCGATATCAATCCCACTTCCCGACAGATTATTCAGAATATGATCGGGAACGGAACTTTTGCCAATCTGATAAAGGCAGGGGCGCGCTATCACCAGTCCGGATGTATGGGCTGCATTGGTATGGGACAAGCTCCGGCAAGTGGCACTATAAGTCTTCGGACAATGCCCCGTAATTTTCCGGACCGTTCCGGGACAAAGGACGACCAGGTCTATCTATGTAGTCCCGAAACTGCTGCTGCCTCCGCTTTAGCGGGAAGGATTACGGACCCTAGAGATCTTGAAAATATGTTCGGAATGAAATATCCGCAATATGAGTTCCCGGATGAGGAAATCATCAATATGGATATGTTGGTGCCGCCGACCAAAGACAACCTCGAAATCGAGCTTAAAAAGGGACCTAATATCAAATCTCTTCCAGAGATGAACGCACTAAAATCGGCATACGAAGTTCCCGTACTATTGAAAATGGGGGACAATGTCTCTACGGATGAAATATTGAAAGCAGGTGCGGAAGTGCTTCCGTTTCGAAGTAATATTCCTGAAATAAGTAAATTCTCCTACTCCGTAATCGAAGAGAAATTTTATGACCGGGCCATACTTGCCAAAGAGAAATACGGTGGTCATATCGTTGTAGCCGGGGAAAACTACGCACAAGGCAGTAGTAGGGAACATGCTGCGATCGCACCAAAATATTTAGGTCAAGTGGCGGTCATTGCCAAGGATTATGCACGGATCGCATGGCAGAATCTGATAAATTTCGGCATTCTTCCCTTGGAATTTGAAAACCCCCAGAATTATGACCATATCGAACAAGGGGCTTTGATTGAGTTCAAAAACCTAAGGGCAGATATAATGAATAAAGGTCTCATTAAGGTTAAAGTAAAAAACAAGAACAATACTATGGAAATTTTCACCAAGCATAGTCTTAGCGATAGGCAAATAGGATTGCTTTTGAAGGGTGGGGTAATAAACGATTTTAAGGATAAACTTTCTTCTTAGGCCAAATACCTAAAAAAGAACCCATTGTAGAAATCGTCGATTTCACTACTTAATCTGATTATAAAGGGCAGAACCTATACTACCATCTTGTCAGGAAAACATTAACAAGAGGGACTATAAAACTATTTATTCCCAAGTTAGAGATACTTCCTATGGGTTGAACATTACCTATAGCAAACATAGATTTTCATTTGGAGGAATACTATTGAACAATACGGTAACATTGGATAATTTGGGAAGCATGAATTTTTAGTATTTAAATTAGAAGTCATAAAATGGTACAATGTAAAAACTAGGTAAAAAGAGAACCTACTAGCTATTCTTATTGTTGTAGAAACACTATTTTTCAATAGTCACTTTAAAAGAACGTTTTATGAATATTAGTATCGCTTCAAAGTTCAATTAAACCTATTTCTACTTAATTGAACCCACCTTTATTTAGACTTTAAAGATGACGTTCTAAGTCTTATTTTTGACGAGGGATTCGCACCATTTCACCGCATTATGGTCAAGTTCTGGTTCGATTGTCCAAGATTCGAAATTTGTAACAAGTTGGCGCAGTAATTGAGCCTATGTTCTGAGCTAAGATAAACTTAATTTAGGCAAATTTTTTAGGTAGCATTGGTAGTTACTTTTTTAACCAATTTACCAACTGTCAATCCCTGTCCGATAATGGAGAATACCACCACTACATAAGTAATGACCAAAAAGAGGTCCCGGTGCATTTCCTGAGTCAACCCCAAAGCCAGGGCAATGGAGATACCACCACGTAAACCACCCCAGGTCATGACCAAATTTGTTTTGGGTACAAAGTCCAGTTTTTTCTCAAAAAACTTTATCGGCAACAGCAATGATAAATACCGACAAGCCAAGACAACCGGGATAGCGACTAACCCCGCTAAGACATAATTGAATTGAAAGGATATGACCAGCATTTCCATCCCGATCAATACAAACAATACGGTATTTAATAGAATATCCAACAATTCCCAAAACTTGTCTACATAGGTTTCCGTAGTTGCTGACATTGCGGAGTGCCGAACGGTATCGTTACCGACCACTAATCCCGCAGTTACAATGGCTAAAGGCGCAGACAGATGGAACTTTTGAGCCACTACAGTACCCATCATTACGGCGGCCAAGGTAATAATCACTTCTATATCGTAATCGTCTATGGAACGCATTAATCGATAGGTAATCCACCCGATTAAGAGTCCCAAAAGAATTCCACCAATAACTTCAACCCCAAAAAGTTCTAAAATAGCCAAGGGGTCGATCTCTCCACTATTCGAAGAAGCCAATTGAAAAATAGTCAAAAAAACGACTACTCCTACGCCATCGTTAAATAACGATTCTCCTACAATCTTCGTTTCCAATTTTTTAGGGGCCCCCGCCTGTTTTAAAATGCCAAGTACGGCAATCGGGTCCGTGGGTGATATCAGGGACCCAAAAAGCAAACAGTAGATAAAATTGACCTCTAGCCCAAATAACTTTAAAATATAAAACATAAAGGTTCCAACTAAAAAGGTGGATACCAAAACCCCCAAAGTAGAAAAGACCAAAATAGGCCAACGTTGAACTTTTAACTGTTTAAAATTGGTGTGTAAAGCTCCGGCGAAGAGCAGGAAACTAAGCATTACATCTAAAAGCACAGTCTTAAAATCGATTTGATTTATTATGTACCGCTCCGCATTCAGCAAAGTATCATCCACATAACTAATGGCAAATACCGCCAAGGTAAAAACAATAGTAATCAGCATGAGTCCAATAGTATTGGGCAGCTTCAAGAAACGCACGTTAATATATCCGAATATGGCGGATATAAAAACAAGTATTGCTGCAATAACAAAGTAATCCATAGTGTTATTTTAATTCATTTATTAAAATGACCATTCATATTCAGAAATTTCTGCTTCCTTCTTTGCCAAGTCAACTTACACGGATATTACACCGGGAGCAGCGGACAATTTATTTTGAACTGTTTTTACGTATCCGCCACAACTCATACCACCGATGTGATAAGTATCTTTAATTGAATTTTCCATTTTTACTTTGTTTTAAAAGGTTAAAAAATAATTATAAACCATAAGGTGAGGTTAATTGTTACTTAAAGTGTTAAACATTTATCGAAATATATTGTTCATTTTAAATATTTTTATATTTATGAATTGTTGTTCTTTCCAAAAGTTGTTAGTGCTGTAACAAAAATATCTTTTCTTGAAAAGATATCTGCCTATTATAATTTATGTACATCATTATTTAATTTTTGGATGATTCTTAACTTGTTCCAGAGAGAGTTCTTTGGTGCAGAAAAGCCAATTATAACTAGTAACTCAATCCATTAATAGGTATAGGGAAAATAAAATCTACTAATATATTATGATGGGCTTGCGAAACATATTCCTTAAACGACTTCATACTTTTATGCATAACTTTCACATACTTCTCATCAAGTAAATCCATGATTTTTTCCAGTTTTAATAATTCATGTTTGATAACAATTTCTCTTTCACCCTTTCCAATTGGCAGTTTGCTATTTATACTAATCATGTTTTTCTCAAAACTATCTTCAACATCTTTAAAAAATTCGATTAGTAATGAATCAGCTGAAAACGTTTTTATGTGCGTTAATTCTATGGCAGAATGTTTCTCCACATCATCGAGATGTCCATCCATGTTTGCTGCCAGTAATGATATGTATGCAGGGAATTTGAGAAGTTTTTTGTACTCCATTGTGTGTGAATTCTTTAAATCTTTCATAACTCTTTTCTTTATCTGTTTAAAAACTAATTGCTGTCGTTCATCATCATCATACTAGATTGCATACAATCTTCACTCATCATGCCTTCATTTTGCATCATTTGCATCATTTGATTCATCATTTTTCCGTCTTTCATCATTGAATGCATCATATTCATTGTCATCGTGCTGTCTTTCATCATGTTCATACTCTCTCCCTCCATCATCATATTCATCATACCTTTATTTCCTTGCATCATATGCATAGCCTGATTATTACCTTGCATATTCTGTATAAATTCGGTCATATAATCGTCATTCTGGGTAATGGTATTAAAAACCTCTGTGCGGGTTTCAGGACTTTCCATTATAGCTTGAGGATTTGTTTCTTGTTTGCAACCGATTGAGCTTAAAAGCCCAACTGCAGATAAAATAATTACTAATGTTTTCATAATATTTGTTCTTTAGATTACTATTCTATTTGTTTATCGTTTTAAATAAATATTGAATAAATTAAGATAGTAGCAATAATCAAAATAATTAACCCCGCTCCAACGAAATAGAAACCATATTTTGTCAACTTATCTTTTTGAAAAATATAGTTTCTTTTTTTATCCTTCTCTTCTTTTCCTAGTTTCATTAGTTCCTGTTTTTAATTAGTATAATTTGACTTTCTAGTTCAAAAAAATTGTCGCCATCTATCTGTTTTATCATAAAACATTTTTTTTTAATATTTTTTACGTTAAGTTATAAATTGGTAAATATCAATGACAGTTCGATTGATACATTATATAATACTCCCCGATTACTATTTATTTTAATTTAAGTTCATAATTATAATTTGTTGTTTATTCTTTTTTAAAAAGCCTTATAATTTTTCAATTACATTTTACAGCATTGAAGTTATTTCATTGGCAACATCGTTCAAATTTTCATTTTAAAGATGAACCGTCATTACCGGCTTTTTTGAATGATTTGTTACACTTTCGGCAATACTTTTTGAAAATATGCTTGACAATCCCTTCCTGCTATGGGTGTACATTACTATTAAGTCCACATCATTAGAATCTTTAAACTTTTCAATTCCGCTTAATACGGTGGATTCGTTGTAAACGTGCATCGCATAGTTTTCCAATTTTGGGAAATACTTTAAAAACTCCCTTATTGGTTGCAATCCATTTTCAACACTATTAAAATCTGATATTGTGTTGATGTTCAGCAAATGGATTTTTGCATTGCATTTTTTGGCTATTTTTTCAACTTTTTCGAAAGCATTGGATATGTCTTCCTTAAAATCGGACACAAACACAATATTTTTAAAAGGAAATGTTACTGTATCTTCCTTTACTACCAAAATGGGCACTCTTGCTTTGCGGATGATTTTTTAGGTATTGCTTCCCAACAATTGCTTTAAAAATCCTTTTTGTATGCCTTTACTTCCCGTAATAATAAAATCGTGATGAAAATTGTGGGAATGTGCCACAATTGCTTCATCATCTGAAATAAATTCTAAAAACGTTCTTGATTTCAAACCTTTGTGTTCCGCGTCTTTATCTAAAACCCTCAATTTACTTTTAGCAACGCCTATTTCTGAAAGGGTTTCAGGATAGTTATGTTCCTCTGTCTTATCGAGTTTTACCCAATTTACAGGTGTATTAAGATGATGCAAAAAATGGATTTCGGAAGTAAAAAGTGCCGCCATTTCAATAGCCAAATTTGCTGCTTTGTCGCAATTATCTGAAAAGTCTGTGGGTACTAATATATTTCTCATCTTAGGTTATTTTTTAATTTGCCAATTATAAAATGATGCGATACAAGCACCAATTAGCCAACCCAAAATAAAAGTCTGAATAATTCCAATCCCAGCTTCCCAAAGTGGTACGTCCATACGCACGACAGAAGTTATATCTAATCCGTGAAGTAAACTATTAAAAAACTTTACTGTGCCGTCTTGACCAACCGTAAACATTACCACCATACAGCCCAAATAGAGCAGTGCTCCGGTAAGACCTGTGGCAAATCCTAATTTTTTGACATTTAGTTTCATGATTTTAAGTTTTGCATTAACCTGAATTGAGCAATTTCTTGGATTCTTCGTATTCTTCTTTTGTGAGTTCGCCTTTTGCGAAACGTTTTTTAAGAATATCCAGAGGGTCTTCTTTTTTAGTTCTTTGAAATGGAATATTGTATGGTAGGATAAAGATCCATAGTAATACAACAATCCATATAAGCCACCATATTAGGTGCATTCCGCCAAAATGTCCGTCGTGAAAATGCATATTATTTGATTTTATGCAGGAACGCGTTAATTCATTCCTGCTGGTTTATAATATTTTTATTTTCTAAATTACCAAAGTGCCAATACGACAATTAGAAAAGGTATAATCCATACATACATCATAATTTCTTGATTTTAATACTATGTTAATTGTGCATGTCTTCCGTATTCATTCCCTTATCGCCCATCATCTTCATGCTGGATTTCATACAATCTTCACTCATCATACCTTCATTTTGCATCATTTGCATCATATGATTCATCATTTTTCCATCTTTCATCATTGAATGCATCCTATTCATTGTCATAGTGCTGTCTTTCATCATGTTCATACCCTCGCCCGTCATCATCATATTCATCATGCCTTTATTTCCTTGCATCATTTGTATAGCCTGATTATTCCCTTGCATATTCTGCATAAATTCGGTCATATAATCGTCATTCTGGGTAATGGTATTAAAAACCTCTGTGCGGGTTTCAGGACTTTCCATTAATGCTTGAGAAGCTGTTCCTTGTTTGCAACTGTTTAAGCTTAAAAGCCCAATTGCAGATAAAATAATTACTAATGTTTTCATAATATTTGTTTTTATTGTTATTAATTCTTGTGCTATTTCAACCAATTTCCAAAGGTTCTTAAATTCATTGCTTAATTATAAATTATGCATTGCTACTTTCATAATTTTTGTAATGGAAGACCTAACGTGATCCAGTCATGCATTCCTCCCCTGTAATATAAAATTCTATCAGCTGGATAACCTGCACCCAAGAGATTCTTTATAGCTGTTGATGACTGTGGGCATTGTGGACCATTGCAAAAAAATATACTGGGGTTGATTTCGTCCAATTCATCCATTCTTCCGATCAATTTGTCATAAGGAATATTTTTTGAGCCTGGAATAGTTACTACATCGGAGGTATCAGGTTTTCGCGCATCGATAATGGCCAAACCCTTCATATGATGCTGATATACTTCTAACTCACCAACCGTATGTACGGCTTGTGCTGCATTTATCGATTGAATGCTGCCCCACGTTATGTCAACTTCCACTAAGCCAGATTCTGTTCCTATTTTTTTGGGAATCATATGGTTCTTATCTCTTTTATGGGTTCTAATCTCTGATATATCCTTATTTCTTGCCTTTAGGTCGTTTACTATATCTATTTCGGGCATACCAACAGATTCCACTTTCTCATCTACAATCAATAATGGTGAGTGTTTCAATTGATATTTTTCATATATTTCTGGATGATCCTCGAAATAATTTATTTTGTAGGGTAACCAAGCTTTCCGAAGCAATTTTTCAAGCAAAGGTCCATGAGGACAGGTTTTTGTTGCTGCTATTATAATTTCCATAAAAATTTTCTTTAATTATTTTTAGTGTTAAAAACTATTTTAAATTTTATATCTCTAGTATTTCGATGAATCTTGCATTTTGGCTTTCAAGAATTATACATTTATAAAAATTGATACCGCCTATTTTCTTTAATGGCTGTTTGTATATCAATTTCTTTCATTACGTCATAATTTCAAGTTTTCAGCCATAACATAATTTTTGGGATAATTATATCCATAGAATAACTTTTTCAATGTCAAAACCTATTTGTTATTTTTTCTGGAATTAAAAAATATTACCATCAATACTATTACAATTAGAAGTATGGGAATCCACCAACCCATATGCATTCCCCAGTAGTAGTAATCTTCGTTATTGTGCATCATTGTATTTACACCTCTATCTTGTTTGCAACTGTTTAAGCTTAAAAGCCCAATTGCGGATAAAATAATTACTAATGTTTTCATAACTTTTAATTTTATTGTTATTCATTTTTTTTACATCAACTTCAACATTAAACTAAAACTTCATCAGTTTTCAGAGGAAACCCCAAATCCAGAATGTTAAGTTTAAAGGAATCTAACTTGAATGATACAGGATTGTATTCAACATATATATTCTCTGCCTCAAGGCAAAGACTTATAATTCCATACACCTTTAATAAAGGTTTAAATTTTTGACGAAAAATATTTTGTTCTACTGCTGTGAGAGTTTCGTTTGTTTTTAAAGTCTTGATACTAAATGAATTTTTCATGATTAAAATTTTTAAGGTTCATTAAATATTTTCAATAACTTTTTCAAGCTTTGCTTTAATTTCATTGGCAATTTTTTCTAATTCTTCGTTCTCCACAGCTTGCATTGATGCCATTGGGTTTACCGCGGCTACCTCAATAACTCCTTCTTCAATTTCCTGTACTATGACATTGCAGGGCAACATCGTTCCAATTTTATCTTCTGCTTGCAAAGCTTTATAGGCATAAGGTGGATTACAGGCTCCAAGAATTTTGTACTTCTTGAAATCCACATCAAGTTTCTTTTTCATGGTTTCTTTCACATCAATTTCAGTGAGTATACCAAAGTCTTCTTCTTTCAATCCCTGAGTAACTTTATCGATAACCTCTTCAAAAGTGCCTTTGATTGTTTTATTAAAATAATACTTCATTTTTTTTATTTTTAGGGTTCAACGTTCGTTTTTGTTCTTCATATTCTTCTTTGGATATTTCGCCCTTGGCGAATCGGTTATCCAAAATATCAATAGGATTTTCTCTCTTCTCGTTATTTTGACTATTTCTTCCATTGTATAGAAATATGCCCAATAAAAGCACAACCGGTATTAGTATCCACCACCACATCATCATAATTGTATAGTTTTAATAGTTAACTAATTATTTTCATTTGTAGTTACTCCAATCTTTAGGGCAGGAATTTATTATCCTTTATTTTTCATTTTCTCTTTCATCTTGTCCATCATTTCAGGGTTTTTTTCCATCATTTTCTGCATCATTTCTTCCTTCATTTCAGGGTTTTCATCCATCATTTGCATCATCTTCCCTTTCATCTCCTTTTTCATCATTTTGTTTTTATGGATTTCATCCATCAGCATTTTACGACCCTTTTCACTCTCCATCATTTTATCGAGCATTTTGGATTGCATCTTTTGCATCATTTCCGGATTTTTCTCCATCATCATCTGCATATGTGATTGCATTTTTTCTTTCATTTCGGGATTTTTCTCCATCATCATTTTCATATTTCCAGATTCCATCTGTTCCATATGAGCTTTCATCAATATCTTTTTTGCCTCTTCGTTTTTTTGCGCCTCACTGATGAAATTGGTTAACTGAATAGGATTTGAAATAATTTCTTGATAAATGGCATTTTTATTTTCTTCAACCTGCAATGTCTCGGTGGCATTGAAGGTTGATTTGCAACTGATCATTGTTCCGACTAATCCAATTACCATTAAAATTTTTACTGTTGTTGTTCTTGAATTTTTCATTTTTATTAATTTTAAATTATTTATATACATTTTTTATTCTGAATCCTAGTTGTATTTATTGGTTGTTAAAAACCATCTTTCTCCTAAAAAGATAAGAGTCATAGCGACTAATGCAACAATTATGACAGTTATATCAGAGCTTGCTTTAATCCATAAAAAGGCACTTAAGACGATGACATCTAATAGTATTGCAGTTATAATTATGGCTGAATTGGCCTTAACCTCTATTCTTAAGTTACGAAAAATACCCCATTGGATGCCGATGTCCATTACTAAATAAAATATAGCTCCTAAAGATGCTATACGACTTAAATCAAAAAATATAGTTAGTACAATTGCAATTACAACAACGTACACCAACATATGTTTTTGAACATTCCCTGGCATTCCAAAATGTTTGTGAGGAATAAGCTTCATATTCGTTAACATTGCCGTCATTCTTGATACAGCAAAGATGCTGGCTATAATTCCAGATATGGTAGCTACTATTGCTATACCTACGGTGAACCATAATCCGTACTTACCAAAAGCTGGCTTCGAAGCCTCGGCCAATGAATAATCTTTGGCTGCTACAATTTCTGAAATAGTTAAATTAGAGGAAACTGCAAATGCCACTAATAGATATATTACTGTACATACTAAAAGAGAAATTATAATTGCTCTCCCAACATTCTTATTTGGGTTTACAATTTCTCCACCGCTGTTTGTGATGGTAGTAAATCCTTTATACGCCAAAATAGACAAGGCCAATGCACCTAAATAATCTGTTGTCTCGTAATCTGTCGAATTACTTAATGAAATAGCATCTTGGAAAGAAAATCCTGCAGCCCAGAGAGCTCCTATAGCAAAAATAGCGATACCTCCAACCTTAATGATAGCCATGACTAATGATGACTTTCCAATAATTTTATTGCCAGAAATATTAATTAGAAAGGCACCCACAATTAGGATTACACCGAGTATTGGCACCCAAACACTGTTGTTGCCCACATTAAAGAGCTGTAAGGTATAAGAACCAAAAGTACGGGCGACCAAACTCTCATTGATAATCATTGAGAATGCCATTAAAAGCGCACCCGATGCCGCAACAGTTCCTTTGCCATAGGCTTTGACCAAATACATAGCTATACCACCAGAAGATGGAAATGCATTTGACAATTTGATATAGCCATATGCACTAAATCCTGAAATTATCGCTCCAGCAATGAAGGCAAATGGAAATAAATTGCCTGACAGTTCAGCGACCTGACCCAATAAGGCAAAAATCCCCGCACCAATCATTACACCAGTACCCAATGCTACAGCTCCTATTAGTGATAGACTGTCTTTTTTATAGTTATTATTCATATTTAGAATCTTACTGATAGTCCGCCACCTGCACCAAAACGGTTATCGTAGCTTGCCATCAATGAAAAGTTTCGTGATAAAAAATATTCCACACCTGCATTCCAAACAACTTCGTTTGCAAAATTGTCTCCCGCAGGAAGGTCATCTACCCATCCAAAATCTGCTTGGTATTCATAACTGCCGAAAATGGCTGTTCTTGGGAAAATGAGTATTTCACGGCTTAAACTAATCTGTGGTCTTAATTTGTTATCGATACGCACATCGAGATTAAAGAGATAAGGCGTTAAATATCGAACTCCGGCAATTGCTGTGGTTGAAAGCTCATCCAAACTATCCTCCAGTTCGTTTTCAATATTAACACCACCAAACACTCTTAAATAATCGTGCAGATAACGTTCGTATGTTACTTCAGCTTCAAGATTTTCATTCCATCCATATTCGGCCATTACATTGAACTGGTTACGTATGTTGGACGTTGCAAAATTTAATTCGGTCATATGTGATGCCGCATCTACCATAGCCCACGTATAATATTTATCAGCTTCGGTAATCAATCCACTTATTGGATAACCGTTCAAACGGTCGTCTCTTGGTGTGTCATAACTAATAACCCTTGCCATCCCGCTCATCATATGGTACAAAATGTGGCAATGAAAGAACCAATCGCCATACTCGTTCCCATAAAACTCTATGGTAACTTCCTGCATCGGTGGCACATTAACGGTGTGTTTCAAGGGCGAATATTCTCCGTTCTTGTTGATGACCCTAAAAAAGTGTCCGTGTAAGTGCATTGGATGGTGCATCATCGTAAGATTGTTCAACGTTATTCGTGTTACCTCCTTATGGTTGATTTTTATCTGGTCGGTTTCCGAAAGTGGCACACCGTTCATACTCCAGATGTAGCGGTTCATATTTCCGGTAAGGTTCAGTAAGATTTCCTTAACGGGAACTTCTTTGTCATAGGTTGTTTTTTCGGGCGACTTCAAGTAATCGTAATTATATTCCGAAAACATATCCATTCCGTCCATTCCTTTCATATCATCCTTATCCATTTTTAAATCTTTGGACATTTCCATATTCATCTTTGAGTGGTCCATTTTGGAATGGTCCATTTTTTTATTCATCATTGAATCTTTTGGCATATCCATAGTCTTTTCGCTTGTTTTATCCATACCTGCCTCGTCGGCAGGCTGGTTCATTTCATCCATCCGCATCCCATATTCTTCTTTCATTTGAAAACGCTCATCTTTTTTGGGTTGGAATTTTAAGGCGTGTGCACCCATCTTCATATCCATTTTTGCCATTTTCTGCATCATTTTGATTTTATCGGGTTTCGGAACTACTTCCGCAGTAAGTACTTTGCCATTTCCAATAAATGCTGTGGCAGTACCCGAACCATCCTGTGCCATTGCCCGGAACTCAATCTTTCCGTTCTGTGGAATAGTTACTATAAAATCATAGGTTTCCGCAACAGCAATAAACGTTTTGTTCTTTTGTAAAGGTTCAACATTGAGGCCATCGGCAGAAACCAAAGTGGGCGTATCTCCCCCAAAAGTCATCCAAAATTGAGTAGATGCCGAACCGTTTATGATTCGTAACCTTACTTTTTCTCCTGCCTTAAAATCGGGATAGTCGGGCTGTTGTTTTCCATTGACCAAAAAGGCTGGGTAATAAATATCTGCTATGTCAGCACCTTCCATTCGTTGTCTCCAAAAATTGAGCTGTGCACCAAACGCACCACGGGCAATTACTTGGTTTAATGGCGTTGACGTTCCTTTTTTCATTCCGTACCACTCGTTGCCCCGTTTCAGGTTTCGCAATACGTTCATTGGCTTTTCGTTTGTCCAGTCTGAAAGCATCAAGACCAAATCTTTGTCATAGTCCAAGGTTTTCTCTTTTGGGTTTAAAATAAGAGAACCAAAGACACCACTTTGTTCCTGCAACATTGTGTGGGAATGATACCAATATGTTCCTGCCTGTTTTATGGGAAATTCATATTTAAAGGTTTCGCCTGGGCGAATGGGTGGCGTAGTCAAATAGGGAACACCGTCGTAAAAGTTGGGAATGATAATACCGTGCCAATGAACGGATGTTTCCACGTTCATTTCATTTTTTACATAAATGATGGCATATTCACCTTCGGTAAATTTCAAGGTTGGGCCTGGGATTATACCGTTTACGGTCATTCCTTTTACTTCTTTTCCAGCTTTGTTAACTATTTCTTCCCTGATAGTCAAGGTATATTCGCGAACTGGTAGATTTTCGTTATTTCCTTCTTGGGATTGCTCATAAATGTTTTGACCAAAAATGGTTTGGCATCCCAATAAAATAAGTAGTGATATGTATTTTAAATTCTTCATTTTCGATAATCTTATTAAATTGTTCTAAACCTTTTAATTGATTACTGTTTGCACATAGTAGGTTTTTACCGATTCTATTTGGTTCATTTCAAACTTCAATTGTAATTCCTGAATATCCAATACATCAAGAATTTCATATTAAATATCTTAACCCCTTAAAACCCACGTTTTATAAGGACATTATTTAAAATTCAATCGGCATATTTAATCCCACCATTATTTAGACATTCAATATTTGAAAAATAAGACACTTCTTAAAGTATTATTATTAATTAGAAAGGCACTTACTTATGAGAAATAAACCGGCCATAATAGTTTTTAAGAATAGACTCGTACTCTGTGCTTAGCTGTTTTGAAACATCATATTCCGGACTGTTTTTTACCTGCTCAACCGAGGCATTTATAATAACTTCTGAAGTTTCCCAATTTATTTCTTTTATCCAATCAGGCGATATAATTACCTTCTTGCCGGGAAACCAATTTCCCGTATCAACTACCATAAAATGAATTGTCCAATTGCTGTCATCTACTAAAAAATCCTCCAAATCGCCAATAGGATCATCCGATGCATGAATATTATAACCCTGCACGCTTTTAGCGCTTCGTAAGTGAGGGTCGCCGTCTGCTTCAGCGTCGGGGGTGTTTTTACTGTTTTTTACTGCCTCCTCCATAGGCACCGATGACATGGGCATCATCATTCCGGCAGTACCCATACCAGCACCCCAAATACTGCCACCCCAGTAATTTGTCCACGGATAATGTGCATACAGTTCTATTTCGTGCTGCCGCGAAACCGGTTGGTCAGTGTCTATTTCCGGGCTTTTTTTAATTTGTTCTTTTGTGAGGTTAACAGGGAATGTTTCATTTGCCCAATCACACTGTAAAAGCGCTTCTGGCGAAATAAGCACCTTACGATTTGAAAACCAACTACCTGTTTCGACAACGAGATAGCGTATCGTCCACGTTACATCGTCAAAATAAAAGTCCTTTACTTTTCCTATCTCGCCGTCGGTAGCGCCAATTGTAAAACCCATCAGATTTTTGATATTCATAATATTGTTTTTTAATTATTGCTTACAGATAATTTTACTTCAATGTTGCCGCGAGTAGCGTTAGAATAAGGACACACTTGATGTGCTTATTCTACCAATTCCTGCGCTTGTTCTAAGTTTACTTCTGGAATATTTACTGCTAGCTCTGCCGCTAAACCAAAACCACCGTTTTCGATTTGCCCGATGCTTATTTTTGCATTTACGCTTGTTTCTCCTGTCTTTATTTTACCTTTTTTAATAACTAAGTTTAAGGCACTATCGAAACAATCTGAATATCCTGCTGCAAAAAGCATTTCAGGATTTGCATAATTGTCACTTGCTCCGCCCATTGCTTTAGGCGATCTTACTTGTAGGTCCAAAATGTCATTATTACATTTTACGTGGCCATTACGACTACCTGTTGCAGTTGCTTCTGCTGTGTACATTGCTTTCATTATTGAAACATTTAAAGTGTTATTTATTTTTATTTAAAATTTATATCAAATAAAATGGCTGGTAAGTATGACCGGAATCTCCAGACAGAACCGTCTTAACTTTTTGTCCAACTTTTCCTTACAAGTCCAATCTATTTTTGCGATCTATTTTTCAAACACTACAGCATCGGATTTAGCACCTAAACTGGTAAGTGCTTTTGAAATAGCTTCTACAAATGATGGCGGTCCGCAAACATAAAAGTGCTGATTGAAATCTGTTATTTTTTCCTTTAAGAAAGTAATATCAATCATACGATTGTCATAACCGTCTTTTTTTTCATCAGTCAGTGTATTGATGAAACTTTTGCCAAGTATCTCACCAAATTCTTTTTTCAGAATTATATCGCTTTCGGTCTTGTTTGTAAAAATGAGTTTATTGTTAGCAATTTTGTTTTCAGCATGTAGCTGCCGAAGAATAGCTATGAATGGTGTAACACCTGCACCTCCTGCTATAAAAACCCCTTCGCCTTTGTATTCAATTGCACCCCAAGCATCACGAATGATAAGTTCATCACCGTGTTCTAATTTTTCTAATTCATTAGTAACTCCGTTATGATTGTCGTAAATTTTAATAATGAATTCAAGATGCTCATTGTCATTTAAACTTGTAAAAGTAAATGGTTGCTTTTCATTTTTAAGTTCAGGAGTGTTTATGGAAACTTCGGTTGCCTGTCCAGGGGTGAATTTGTAACCCTTTGGCTTTTGAACAATAAAACGCTTTACATCGTGAGTTACAGGTTCAACAGAAATAATTTTTACAATGTGATTTTTCATATTTTTAAGGATTATCAGTTGTTACTTCCTGAGCCAATCTTGCATCATCCGGAGTATTTTCCAAATCTTTATCCAATAAATACAGTGCATCAATTGTAGCCTTTTCACCACCTGCAATTTTAATTTTATCCAATAAACTAATAGCAAGATTTTCTTCTTCTGTTTGCTCCTTTACAAACCATTGCATGAAACTCCATGTAGCCCAATCTTCTTCATTATGGGACAACTTTACTAAGTTATAAATGGCTTTAGTATTACTTACTTCATGCTCAAACACTTTTTCAAAACAATTGTTTACGCTTACAGGGTCAGAAGTGGGAGCAGGTATGGCAGTCACTTTTACTTTTGCGCCTCTCTTTAGAATATATTTAAACAACTTCATCATGTGATTCCGCTCTTCCGCTGCATGACGGAAAAGAAAATTTGCAATGCCACTATATCCTTTGTTGTCAGCCCATGATGCATATGATAAATAGATTTGCGAAGCATGCGCTTCTTTTGTCATTTGTTCGTTCAATGCTGTTGTTAGCATTTCTGAAAGTCGATTTGTTTTCATAATAAATAAATTTATTTATTTTTAATTTGATTTTTCTAAAAAATGGTTATGCGAATCATAATAATCTTTAAAAATTTTAATATTGATTTCTAGTTTCTTTTCATTTCCTTTTTCATCATTTTGTTGTTATGGATTTTATCTATCAGCATTTTACGACCCTTTTCAAGCTCTGTTATTTTATCGTGCATTTTGGATGGCTTCTTTTGCATCATTTTAGGATTTTTTTCCATCATTATTTACTATTTCAATAAAAATCGGCAGAAGTTATAAGGAATACTATGAAGGAAACAACTATTACACTTGCAATAATATAGAAACCAACTTTTGTCAATTTATCTGTTTGAAACAGATAGTTTCGTTTTTTATCCTTCTCGTCTTTTACAAATTCAAAATCTTCTTTTCCTTGTTTCATTAGTTTCTGTTTTTAATTAGTATAATTTGACTTTCTAGTTTAAAAAATTGTCGCCATCTATCTGTTTTATTATAAAACATCAATCCATCTTTTTTAAGTATTTATACAATTCGCTATCTGTTGAAATGAAAATGGATGTTTTTCCATCAAAAGTCTTCTCAAATGTTTCCATTGATTTCATAAAGCCATAAAGGCTTTTTGATTGGCTTGACCTATCATAAGCTTTTGCATAAATCGAGGCCGCGGTGGCATCTGCCTTACCTTTGATCATCTCAGCATCCCTGAATGCAATGGATTGTATGTTTTTAAGCTCCCGTTCTTTCTCGCCATTAATACGTGAGGCTTCTCCCTGACCTTCTGAGCGGAATTTATCAGCGATACGGAAACGTTCACTTTTCATTCGCTCATAGACCTGATCCTGCACCTCTTGCACATAATTAATGCGTTTAAATCGAAAATCCAGTATCTTGATTCCCAGCTCAGTCGTCTGTTTATTGGCCGATTCCAATATCATATTCTGAATCTTATCCCGACCTACATAAATCTTTGCCAGGGAATCACCAATAATTTCAGTATCGGATGATTCAGGGACTCTGTTACTGGTGCGCACAGCTTCTTCAATGTCATTATTTGCTATGAAATCCCTTGTGTCCCCATCTAGAATATCATCTATACGTGATTGCGCATTCCGTTCGTTCGTTAGCCTTTTAAAAAATTGAAGCGGATCTGTGATCTGCCATCTTGCATAGGTATCGACAAAAATGAACTTTTTGTCCTTGGTCGGCACTTGGTTTGGAGCACCATTCCATTCCATATACCGTTTTTCGAAATAATTAGCATCCTGTATAAAGGGCAACTTGAAGTACATCCCGGGCTCTGTAATGGCTTCTCCGACTGGCTTTCCAAACTGAGTGATGACCACCTGATCCTTTTCCTGTACGATAAAAACACTACTGTTTAAACCTATCAGGATAATAATGGCTACTACTGAAATTATGATTGATTTAGTTTTCATTGATTTCTGTTTTTTTGTTCATCTGCATTTGTAGTAACGGTAACACGTTGTTGCCTTTATCGTCTGTTATAACTACGTTCCCGATTTTGGGTATCACATTTGACATGGTTTCAAGGTAAATCCTTCTTTTTGTTACCTCAGGCGCTTTAACAAATTCATTATACAGAGCCGTAAATCTGGCCGCTTCCCCATCTGCATTATTTACACGCTCGGCAGCATATCCTTCGGCTTGCTGAATGGTTTCCTCCGCTTGACCTCTTGCTTTGGGTATAACTTTATTGTATTCGGATTTTGCCTGATTGATCAATGTTTCCTTTTCTTGCTGGGCTTCATTTACGGCATTGAAAGCTGCTTTTACTGGTTCCGGTGGATTGACATCCTGAAGCACAACTTGCTCTATTTTAATGCCCATTGAATATTCCCTACATATTTGCTGAATGAGTTCCTGTAACTTGCTTCCTATTTCCGTACGCCCAACGGTGAGCACCTCATTTACGGTGCGGTCACCCACAATCTGTCTCATTGCAGCCTCAGAGATAGTACGGAGCGTACTTTGAGGGTTTCTCACTTTGAACAGATTATTATAAGCATCATCTACTCTGTATTGTACCACCCACTGCACCTCTGCAAGATTAAGGTCTCCAGTGAGCATCAATGATTCATCTTTTGTAATTGACGATTCGCTATATTGGGTGTTTATACCAGCTTTGGTGGTGCGGAAACCGAATTCCAGTTTTTGTTGTCTTTCTACGGGAACTTTATAAACGTCCTCAGCGAAGGGTATTTTGAGATTCAATCCCGGTTCTACTTGTCGTACGTACTTCCCAAATCGAGTAATAACACCTACTTCTTCAGTGCTTATCTGGAAAATTGAAGACCACAGAATGATCACCAAAAATAGCAATATGGCAATAATCCGCCTGTACTTAAGTATTTTTTTTAGTTGGGGTGGTAGTTCAAATTTTTTTTTATTCATTTTTGTTTATTTTTATTTTTAAAATAATGGTGACAGCAGTAAATTCTTTGTCCTAACATCCTACCTCTGGATATATATCCTGCTTTAAATATTTCCTAGTTTTATTTTTTTCTGATTTGAAATCACCTAATTTCTTTTTCAAGAATTACTTTTTCTTCCTGATATTCTTCCTTTATTATTAACTTGGAAGCCAAACGTTTCTGCAGTATGTGAAGAGGAGAATCCCGCTTGTTTCGCTAAACGGGAATTCGGTATGGTAAAGTGAAAATCCAAAATATAATTCCAAACCAAATGACGCACTATATAAAAATCATTCTCCAAAAGTGGGGATTCTCATAATTGATCATGATTTTATTAATTATATACTTTCAAAATGATTTGCCACGAAAGCATCTTTTTCATTATCCGTCATCTTATCAGCGGATTGGATATCAATACTTATATCCCTAAAATGTGAATCCTTATTCAAGTAATTATGTAGTTCAATTTTTGCATTTGTCGGGCCAAATAAAAGAACATTGTCATATTTCAAAATGACATCTGCAATTTCTTTGTAATAGGCTTCATGCATTTGCTGCCGTTTGTTATGCATAAGACTTTCGCTTCTGTTCAACGCTTCTTCTTTTGTGTTAAAAGTAAATTCTGATGTTATAAAATGACTGTGTTTCTTGAAATTTAGATCAATCAAATTTGCGATTGTATGATCCATCCAAATTCCTAGCTTTTTTTATTTTTTCATTTTAAATTATATTAAGTGGTTATTTTATGATCTTGCATCCTTCCAAGAATTGTTTCTAAAGAAGCTGTGAGTTTATCAATCGCACCAGATACGGCTAGTTCAACGGTATCGGCCTGACATGAAACGGCTATAGGTTGTCTGCCTTCAATTCTGGTTTCCAACAAACATCGCATATCGTTAAGTCCTTCCTTTATTCCATTTTCATCTGATAGATGAACTTCTATTCTTGTAATATGGGATTCAAAATTTTTCAACCCTTCTTCAATCATGGAGGTAAAATAATGCTGATCTTTTTCATTGCCACTTATCGTTTTATCAGTGTTAAATTGTATTGTCATAATTGTATTTTCTTAGTTTAATTATTCGTTTTCAAGCTTTATCTTCTTTAAAATCCTTTTCGTTCAATGAGCTTTCCTTTTCGTACTTATCTATGTGTTTTAGCATATTTATTTACGATCTCATTTAAAGAATGATAATAACCCTCAAGGTTTTTGATATTTATTTCATCCTCTTCGGAATCGTTTACCGGTATTTCAGTAATGTGTTTGGATAACTCGGGGAATTCCTTATGAATTTTAGCGGTGATGCTTATTATATTCTGTTCCAGTTCTATCTTGGTTTTCATATGTTTCGATTATTGCGTTTTCAGCTATGGCTAAAAAAATAGTCATTAAACAACCGTTAACGGCGGCCGCGAAAAAGTGTTAAGGAGACCAAATTCCTTCAATCCCTTTGTGAAACTCAGTTGGAATGGCAACTTCTATACAAACGCCTTTCTCTCTTTCCAATTCTGGAGAACACATAATGCCCATACGGCTGTTTTCCAATTAATATGGACATTATAACTATACGATTCCATTGTTCTTTTTGAAACTATTTTTTACTTTGGTTTTCATCTATAGTTTTTTTGTCAATATCAAATGTCTTATTCTTGATATCGCTGCCCCCAGATGGATTTGTAGGATTTGATTGTTTTACTTTTCTCTTAAATTTTCTTGTATCGCTCATTGTTTCTATTTATTGATTTACAACCAATTATAATATACAACATTCGTTGCGAACGCTCCGTTAAAGCAGGTTAAACTTATGTTAAAAGGTTTTTAAGAGTCAGAACCTTATACGTTTAGCAGAACTTCTTTCCTTCTCATTTTTATAGTAGTCCAGAAATTCATGCCTTATTTAAAATGAAATCTACATTTACTTTTTAAAGCTTGACCTGACCTAGGTCAGTTTAATTGTTGTTATTTAAAAATTAATCCTAGAATCTATACTATTACTAAGCTACCTGAGAAAGAATTCGCACTACTCTTTATGAGGGAAAACTTATTTCCAATTCTATTCCTAATGCTTCTCAACTACAATAATCAATGATATTAAGCATTCTTAACCTACGCCCATCTCCTAGGCTATCCCTCATGAAGTTCATACTCCATGTATCGTTTATATATTGAGGAACTAGTAATGTTTTTTTAATTCGTGTAATTAATCGTTTTATTTATTTAATCACAATCTGTACACCAATAAACAAAGCACTTACGGGAAGTTTTTTACTATAACTTTTTCTATGACAGGTTTGGCAGAATTATAATCTTCACCATAAAATAGAACATATTTGGCTTTAACATTGATACCAAAAATTCCATTTTTAAGTTGTACGAACATCTTGTCTAAATACATCTTATGCTTATTAACAGTTACATAAATTCTAGCTCCTTCGCTTATATCATAATTGAGATAAAAAAATAATCTTTTCCTAGAAGCAAGGCGAAATTTGAATAAATCAGGTTCTGATTCTAATAGAATCATTCCATAAGCGAATTTTCTTTGTATACCCGACAAAGGTTTTTTTATGCCATTTTGAGTATAAACTATTCGATACTGATTAATTGGTTGAGAAGGGTCAATAATCTCTTCCTTTATATTAGCATCGTACACGTAAGTATTATGGTTATTACTATGTTGAATGTAAAATAGTCGGGTAGGTGTTTTTGCTGGTTCTGGATAATCGTTTTGTGAATATCCTGAACAAAGGCAAAAAAACATCAGAAAAAAAATAGTAATAATTTTCATCTTGATTAATGTTCTATTTCTAATTAATAATAGCCACATTTTAAGATATGGCTGCATTTCAATTATGCTAACGTTTAGTATAAAATGCGTTTCAATGTATTTTCACACATTATTGTAGTCCGTTTTAAATTTATCTATACTCAGGGTTTTCGAATTCCCAACGCTTTCCATCATCCCATTCTTTACGGGAATTTCCATAACTAGGATAACCATTATTTGCCTTTAACATAGATGCCAAGTGGAGTAAATTATAGGTCATAAATGTTGTGTTTCTATTGGTGAAATCGCTTTCAAAACCAATAGGAGTTTTTAATTTTTCACCCTTCCATTCCTTGTCTCCATAACTTGGGCCTGGCCCAACTTCACCTAACCATCCAGAATCTGCCTGGGGAGGAACAGAGTAACCTACATGTTGAAGCGAATATAATATACCCATTGCACAATGCTTTACTCCATCCTCATTTCCGGTAATTATACATCCACCTACTTTACCATAAAAAATGTACTGCCCCTTATCATTCATTTTTCCGCTCATGGCGTATAGTCTTTCAATTAATTTTTGAGCTACTGAAGACTTTTCACCAAGCCAAATGGGTGTTCCCACAATAAGTATATCCGCTTCTATAATTCTCTTAAATAAGGAAGGCCATTCGTCTGTCTTCCAGCCATGTTCAGTCATGTCCGGATATACTCCACTGGCTACTTCATGGTCGATCAACCTAATCTCATCAATCTTGACTTTTTCTTTAATCATTATTGCTTTGGAAACTTCCATCAAGGATCCGGTATGACTATTTTCTGGCGATTTTTTCAAAGTACAGTTCACATAAACAACACTTAAAAGAGTAAAATCTAAATTTTTCATATTTATTTTAATTTATTGGTTATTACACTTGGCGTTAATGGGTGTTTTAAGTAAATCATGTTTAAGCAATTGTTCTTTAAAATATATACTCTTATTCGATTTAGGTATTTCTCAAAGCTATTCGATAGCTGTAGCATTAACTGCCCGTTTTAATATTAGCAGACCAATTACAGCGGATAAGGTAGAGGCTATGAGAATACTCAATTTAGCTCCGTTCAATACCTCTCCATCAAAAGCTGCATTTGCCACAACGATAGACATAGTAAAACCAACGCCAGCTAAACATGCTGCTCCAATCAATTGAGGCCAACTAATTTCACTTGATAAAGTGGCTAAATTAAACTTAGAAGCTAACCAACAGAAGCCTACAATCCCAAGTGGTTTTCCAATACATAAACCTATTAAAATACCAAAATTAATTGAGGTAAATACATTAAAGTGTACTCCTACTAGTAATATTCCAGCATTAAAAAAAGCAAATAAGGGTAATATCATGTAATTAACGGCTCCTTCTAACGAATGCTCTAATTGCTCTCCAGGTCCGGTTAATCTATTAATAGCTTTATAAATCGATTGTAAAGAACTGTGCCTAATACTTTCTTGACTATTGTCTGAATCTTTAATATTCACTATTTCTTGCTTAAAAATCACGTTAGCTTGAGTTGCAATACCAACTAAATTTCCTTTTCGCCTTGATGGAATTAATACTGCAGTAATCACACCTGCAAGGGTTGCATGTAATCCACTTTGATAAATGAAGAACCAAAGAAGAATACCCAAAACAATGTAGATGGTTTTAGAATAAACTTTAGAATAGTTAAGGAATCCCATTATTCCGACTATAACAATTGCTCCAATAAATGAATTGATGTGAAAACCGTGCCCATAAAATAATGCAATAACAAGAATAGCACCTAAGTCATCAAAAACTGCTAATGCAGAGATAAATGCCTTTAATGCCCATGGCACTTTGCTTCCCAGCAAGGCCATCAATCCCAATGTAAAGGCAATGTCGGTGGCCATTGGAACTCCCCAACCATGAGCACCTTCTCCTTTATAGTTGATTAATAAATAAAATAACGCTGGAATTATCATACCGCCAAGGGCTCCAATAACAGGCATAGTTGCCTTTTTTATGTCTGATAATTCTCCAGAAATGATTTCTCTTTTTATTTCTAATCCAATTAACAGAAAGAAAATTGCCATCAATCCGTCATTAATCCAGATTTCTAGAGGCAAAAAGAATTTTGAATCACCTGCAGTAAAGCCCAATTCAAAATGACGTAAAAATTCGTATTCTTCAATAAAACCAATATTGGCAAAAATGAGAGCAGCAATGGAAGCAATCAATAGCACTATCGCGGCAGCAGCTCCCCATTTCACAAAACTTTCCATTGCATGTCCAACAGGTCTATTTTTGACGGATTCAATATATTCTATAAGCGCGTGTTCATCCCAGGCTCCTGGATATAACTTCCCGTTAACAGTAATTGCTGGCACTAACTTTATTTCATTCTGTTTCGCTAGACTTATGTTGTTTTTTAATTCTCTAGTAATTGCATCCGAATTATAATCTTCTTTGAATTTTTGAGTATCAATACCTACACTTTCAGCCATACTATAAATAGCTTCTTTGGTATAATTACCTTCATGATCCAAAAGTAATTGGTCCATTTCGTGAAGTTTACTATATAATTTGGCAGTCAACACCGCCTTTGCAGTTAATTGAAATTCGGGATTATCTACGTTATTAGAAAAATATAGAAAGTTTACTTTAATCTTATCACCGTAATGCTCGATAACATTGTTTAGAATATGGCGACCATTTCGAGCGATTTTCTTTGTGTAGTCTATAAAAACGACTAGTTCTATATGGATGTCTTTATTCATCAATGATTTTTTAAAAGAATCAAATTATCACAGTGCAATAATGATTTTTAAGTGTTTCTATACAACGGTATTGGATATGAAACGTGTGGATTAGCCCATACCTTCTTATCCCTTATCGCATCCATTTTATTATTCATTTCGTGTTATAAATCGCTGTGCTTTTTCGAAATTTAAACGATTAAAACAGGCTTTTTCTTTAGTCTTTTTAAATAAATTAAATAATTATTTAAAAGAGTTCTTTTAGATATTTTAAATCCGATTTAGCTATGTCAATGACTTCAGCAGTTTTACCATTCATCATTAGCTTGGCCATCGAATTGGCCATTCCTATCACTTGTTCGAGCTTGATTGTTGGAGGCATTGCTAAGGCTTCTGGATCTGTAAAAATATTGATAATGGCAGGACCATCATGATTAAAACCATTGCGCAAAGCTTGTTCTACGTCTTTGGGTTCTTTAGCTTCCCAGGCAGCGATATTCATAGATTCTGCCAGTTTTACAAAATCCGGGTTTACCATATCGGTTTGCCAATCGACATAACCTTCCACTCTCATTTCCAACTTTACCATACCCAAGCATCTGTTGTTGAATATGACGATTTTAACAGGTATTTTATATTGGCTAATGGTCATTAAATCACCCAAGAGCATAGTGATGCCGCCATCTCCACAGAAGGCAATTACTTGTCTATTGGGGTTTGAAAGACCTGCTCCCATAGCCATTGGCATAGCATTAGCCATAGAGCCATGATTAAATGAACCTGTGAGATAACGATTTTTTCCAGCCTTTAAATAACGTGCAGCCCATACGGCACTCATGCCGGTATCTACGGTAAAAATGGCATCATCATTGGCGATTTCATCTATCAAGTAAGCCACATATTCTGGATGAATGTGTTTCTCTTTTCCTTTTTCCTTGACATAGGAATCATACTTTTCTTCAACCTCCTGATGCATACTGCGCATCTTATCCAAAAAATCTGTATTGGACTTCTTCTTTGCCATAGGCAAAAGTTCATGGATGGTTGATTTAATATCGCCACAATAGCCATAATCTACTTTGCCTCTGCGTCCCAGTCTTTCCGGTTTGGTATCAATTTGAATGATTTTGCATTTTTCGGGCAAGAATTCGCTATACGGAAAATCTGTTCCCAGCATAACCAGAACATCAGCCTTGTGCATAGCCTCAAAACCCGATTTATTTCCCAATAAACCATTTAAGCCAACGGCAAACGGATTGTCTTTGCGTTCAAAAAATATTTTACCTCTAAAACTATACCCCAATGGTGACTGTAGTTTTGCAGCCAACTGCATCACTTCGTTTACGGCATAGCGGCATCCATGGCCACAATAAAGCATTACTTTTTCATGGGAATTGATAACGTTTGCTAGTTCTTTAAGATGTTCTTCACTAGGTACTACCCTTGGCTCAGTGTAAAAATTTTTGCCAGCCGAATACACGTCTTCAATGTCAGCACTCGCCACATCTCCAGGTAAGCCTAAAACTGCCACACCTTTTTGACTTATGGCATGTTGAATGGCCGTTTGTAACCCATTCATGGCTTGTTTGGGTGTATTGGCCAAAAACACGTATTTAGAACAGTCTTGAAATAAAGATTCCGGTCGTGTTTCCTGAAAATTATCAAGCCCCATTTTTTCCGTATGTATGGTAGAGGCAATGGCTATTACCGGATTGCCCGCTCTATTGGCATCATATAATCCATTGACCAGATGTACGTGTCCAGGGCCACTGCTGCCCATACAACAACCAATACCATTTAACTCCGCTTCCATGGAAGCGGCATAGGCACCGGCTTCTTCGTGCCGTACATGAATCCATTGTATTCTTCCATCCCTTCGTACAGCGTCATTTACAGGGTTTAAACTATCGCCAGTAATTGCGTAAATGCGTTTTACACCTGCTTCTACGAGCATTTCTACTAAATAATCTGATACGTTTTTGGACATGATTTTTTTTATTGAAACGAATTGCAGCGTAATGAAATCAGCAAAGCGTAAGGTTAAAATTACTCTTAGATAGTTACTTTCTAGCAATCAGGCATTAAGTTGGCCACTAGAGTTTCATTAATCAAAATAAGGGCTTAAAAAAGCCTCAACTATTCGCAGCGACTGCCAATAAAATGGCTACGTAATGACAAACAGCAGCAGCGAGCACAAAAAAATGCCAGACAGCGTGGTTGTAAGGATATTTCTCCCATAAGTAGAAGATAACGCCCAAAAGGTAAAGCGCGCCTCCAATTAGAATCATAGTGAGAATATCGGCGGGAATAGTTTCAAAGAAAGTACGTCCGCCAACTAATATAATGCAAGTGAAGTCGTAGTGGATTACTTTTTAAAATGATTTTCCACAAAAGCATCTTTTTCATTATCCGTCAGCTTATCAGCTGATTCGATATCAATATTTATATCCTTAAAATGCAAATCCTTATTCAAGTAATTATGTAGTTCTGTTTTTGCATTTGTCGGGCCAAATAAAAGCACATTGTTATATTTCAAAATGACATCCGAAATTTCTTTGTAATAGGCTTCATGCATTTGCTGCCTTTTATTATGCATTAAACTTTCACTTCTATTCAACGCTTCTTCTTTTGTGTTAAAAGTAAATTCTGATGTTATGGAACGGCTGTGTTTCTTGGGATTTAAATCAATCAAATCTGCCGTTGCATGATCCATCCAAATTCCTAGTTTTTTTTGTGTTTTCATTTTCATTTTCATTTTTATTAAGTGGTTTTTTTATGATTTTGCATCCTACCAAGAATTGTTTCTAAAGAAGCTGCGAGTTTATCAATGGCACCTGATACGGCAAGTTCAACATTATCGGCCTGACACGAAACTGCTAATGGTTGTCTGCCTTCAATTCTGGTTTCCAACAAGCATCGCATATTGTTAAGTCCTTCTTTTTTTCCGTTTTCATCTGATAGATGAACTTCTATTCTTGTAATATGGGATTCAAAATTTTTCACCCCTTCTTCTATCAAAGAGGTGAAATAATGCTGATCTTTTTCATTGCCACTTATCGTTTTATCTGTATTAAATTGTATTTTCATTATTGTATTTTATTGGTTTAATTACACTTTTTTAAGCTTCATATTCTTGTAGATTGTTGTGATTATTTCCATACAAACTTTACTAATTGTTTTTTTACCTCTACAACCTAGATTGTCTTGCTGATTATCCAATTCTGATTCCTGAACATCTAAAACATCACCATACATATCTTCTTTAAAATGTATCTCGTTCAATGCATTTTCCTTTTCATATTTATTTATGTGTTTTGGCATATTTACTTACGATCTCATCTAAAGAGTGATAATAATCTTCAAGGTTTTTGATATTTATTTCATCTTCTTTGGAATCGTTTACTGGTATTTCAATAATGTGTTTGGATAACTCGGGGAATTCCTTGTGGATTTTGGCGGTGATGCTTATTATATTCTGTTCCAATTCTATCTTGGTTTTCATATGTTTTATATTAAGATGGGCTTTACCTGAATAGTTGTTTCCATAGTTACTTTCGAGGTAATGGAACGTGTTATTAAACAGGTCTTTTTTGCTTTTTTTAAAATGTGCATCGTCTTTTTTCTATGCATCTCATTAGTGATTACAACCGTAGGTTTAAGAAAAATCTCGCTCATCATTAATTTACGTTCCATCTTTTCCATCTTTCCTGTAGCCTGACAGCTGAAACTTGTAAAATCCAGTATGGAATTTTCAGCTATAGCTAAGAAAGTAGTCATTAAACAACTATTAATTGCCGCAACAAACAAATGTTCTGGCGACCAAATACCTTCAATCCCTTTATGAAATTCCGGCGGTGTAGCTACTTCAAAACAGACGCCATTTTTCTTATTTAATTCAGGAGAACAGATAATGCCTTTACGGCTGTTTTTCCAATTTATATTTACATTATAATTGTGAGGTTCCATTGTTCTTTACGATACTATTTTTTACTTTGGTTTTCATCTATAGTTTTTTTGTCAATATCAAATGTCCTATTCTTGACATCGGTGCCCCTAGTTGCATTCGTAGGGTTTGATTGTTTTACTTTCCTTTTAAATTTTCTTTTATCGCTCATTTTTTATATTTATTTGATTTACAACTACTTATAGAATACAGTATAGGATGCGAACTCTCGGATAAATAAGGTTAAACCTGTGTTAAAAGATATTCGAGAAGCAGAATCCGCCCATTATCTTATGCCAGAAATCAACAAAAAAATATTGATGAGAACGACTATAAAACTATTTATTCATTATTTAAGGCTAGTTCCTATGGTTTGAACATTCCCATTAGCCAACATGGCTTTTCATTTGGTTGTTTCAATAGTCGACAAACAAAAGGTTATTTGCATATTACAGACGTAAAAGAAATATGAGTACTAGAATTCATATACAATTGTTGTACTTCATGCTAGAATAACTGAAGATTAAATTTGAGACACGAACAAAGACGTAAATTGCATAAAGAAAATGAATCAATCTTTCAAAGATGTATCCTACTCATTAATTAAACCGAAAACAGATGAATAGAAAATCTATCAACTCAGAAGATATTATTCAGGTAATAATTGGGTCCTCTGCATTAACTGTACCTGTAGCATTCTCAGAAGAATCTTGGAAACTTAGTGAAACACTACCACTACTTAACGTAATTGTACTCGTTTTTTTATCATTAATATTCATCGGTTTATACTCAATTCAGGGGATATTTCAAGGGCGAATAAAGGACAGGTTATCCCATTTCGTTTTACGAACCATAATTGATTATGGAGTTGCCCTTATCGTCGTTTTTGTTGTTCTGTTTGCACTTAACAGAATGCCAATATTAGATGAACCAATAATTGCCCTAAAAAGAATTATAATACTTGCTTTTCCAGCATCTATGGGAGGAGTCATTGTTGATGGGTTTGATAAGGAGTAATTATATATTGATAAACATCTATTCTGCAAACATCATTAAAAATTGATAGAAAAAGTACGGAAGTACAAGTACTTTTCCTATAAAAAACCCATTCAAATTCTTTGCTTATTGATGTTTGCAGAATAAAGGGTTAATGCCATGTTATCCATTATAAAGTAAATCACAAAATGAGTGCAAAACTTCTTCATTTTGTAATGCCTCTTTCGCCTTTATAACAAAACCTTAACATGGATTCCTTGTCTAAGGGATTCAATCCTGTAAGTTAATACACTCAAAAACAATTATATATGAAACTATTATACATCAAAAGAAGAACGAAAACGGAAAAACGCTATAGTGTCAAAATGGGAAAACTCACTACAAAAGTTACTTATATCAAAAAATATTTCATTGGTCTACCAATCAAGACTTTGCATAAATATCGTGAAACATATTATGGTCAGGTAATGAACTGTGATGACTGCATGCTTTTTGTTTAAGAAACAGAATAAGCGTTAGACGAACAACATTAAATTAAAATAATTTATGAAAGTACTAGTAATAGGAGCGGGCAATATGGGATTAACATATGCAGAAGGAATGTCCAAATCAAAACTGCTTAAAAAAAAGAATATCATGGTGCTGGACAGTTCCGAAGAAAAACTGCAGGAACTAAACCAGATTTTACACTTGGATACCTTCAGGGAGTTAGAAGACTGTGTGCCGCAGGCGGATATTATTTTTATAGCTGTAAAACCACACCACGGCGAAAATCTATTCCAAAGAATACAGCCACTGGTGAAACCAGAGCAAATATTGATTTCGATTATGGCGGGAACGACCATTGGGACTATAAAAGAGTTGACGGGATTGAACAAAATAGTTCGTGCGATGCCAAATTTACCCGCAAAAATTGGTAAGGGACTAACCTCGTACGTGGCTTCACCTGAAGTTTCCAGAATAGAATTATTGACTATAGGAAGCTTATTGGATACCACAGGGACATCTGTACTAGTAAGCGACGAAAACTTTATCGATGCCTCTACGGGTATATCGGGTAGTGGTCCTGCCTATGTGTTTTACTTTATGCAAAGCATGATGGAAGCAGCATTGCAAATGGGGTTTTCAGAAAATGTTTCGAAAGTTCTGGTTAGCCAGACTTTTACCGGAGCAATAGAACTATTCAATCAAAATAACCTATCCCCTAATTCTTGGATGGAAAAAGTGGCGAGCAAAGGTGGTACCACACGTGCGGCTTTGGACTCTATGGACGACAATAATGTGGGGGAATTGATAAAAGAAGCCGCTTTTGCTGCTTTTAACAGGGCCGTTGAACTAGGAAAGGAGAAAGAATATGTATAAAGAACTGATTGTCATTAAGGTCGGCACCAATGTAATGACCAATAAGGACAACAGAATAGTGAGACCCGTTCTTAGAAGATTGGTAAAACAAATAGCAGAATTGTACGAACGCGGAATTGTCACAATACTGGTATCATCAGGTTCCGTTATTGCGGGCAAAGAGGTTATGGGCAAATCGAACATCAAGGACAAGACCCAAAGAAGACAGGTATATTCTGCCATTGGGCAGCCAAGAATGATGCGTTTGTACTATAATATCTTTCAAGATTACGGTATGAAATGCGCCCAAGTACTCCCTACAAAGCGAGATTTTAGTCCAGGGGTACACCGTCAAAATATGATCAACTGTTGTGAAGGGCTCCTTTCGGAAGGGGTAATTCCGATTGCCAATGAAGATGATGCGGTATCGGTAACTATGTCCATGTTTTCTGATAACGACGAGTTGGCTAGTTTGATAGCACAATTGATGAATGCGGACAAGCTTATTATTTTGACCGATATCGACGGACTTTATACGGGTAATCCCAACAACGAGAAAAGTAACCTTGTCCAATATGTTGATCCCGAGGAAGATTTGGACAAATACATTGAGGACAACAACAAGCCAGAAGAAGAAGGCAGGGGTGGTATGGGCTCTAAATTGAATTATGCCCAGCAGGCTGCTGCAGAACGCATTCCTACTTTTATTGCCAACGGGAAAAAGCATCACACAATTATAGATATTATTGAAGGAAAAAATGTGGGCACAAGAGTAGCCCTAGAACAATTAAATATATAGCATGAAAATATTATCAGAGAAAATAAAAAATAACGTTTTGGGATGTATGGGGAGGATTCTGAATGAAAACCGCACACTATTGCTGGAAGCGAACGAGATAGACCTTGGTCTGTTCCACAGTGATGATCAGGCCATGTGCGAGCGATTAGTGGTAAATCACAAAAAAATTGAAGAAATGATACGGGCAGTTAGAGAAGTTCGTTCTCAAAACGATCCGGTCAACAAGGAAATAAGCACTAAGGAATTACAAAACGGTCTAAAAGTCGTTAACAAAACGGCACCTTTTGATACAATCATGATCATTTACGAGTCCCGACCAGATGTTACTATAGAAGCTGCCGTTCTCGCATTCAAGGCCAATAATAAAATTCTTTTGAAGGGAGGAAAAGAAGCCTTGTACAGCAATAAAGTTCTTGTAAGCTTTTGGCATCAGGCGTTGTTGGAAAATGATTTGCCTACCGATTATATACAACTCCTAACTATGAACAGGGAGGAAACACAGGAGTTTTTGAAAAATCCTCCAGAAAAATTGGATCTCATAGTTCCAAGGGGTGGCGAGCGCTTGATAGCTTTTGTAAAAGAACACGCGAACTGTGCCGTATTAGTAAGTGGGAGGGGCAATAATTTCCTATATGTAGATCAACATGCGAATTGGGAAAAAAGCCTCGAGGTGATTCTTAATGCAAAAACGGATAAAATTTCGGCTTGCAACGCATTGGATAAAATATTGGTCAGTACGGACATTGATAACTTCCATGAAAAAATGACCGATTTGGGGCACATTCTAAAAAACAATGGCATAGCGATTTTGGTAGATAGTTATGTGAAGGAAGTTTTAAGGGAAGAGCCCCTTATTTCCGAGGAATCCGTTTGGGAAGAGGAATTTTTGGCCATGAAATGTTGTATTGGCGCCGTTGATTCTTTACCGGATGCCATTGAAAAGATAAATACAAATTCAGGAGGTCATTCGGCAACGATAATGACTAGTGATAAAGAGGCCGCAAAAAAATTCATGGAACAGGTAGATTGTGCGGTGGTATATCAAAACGCTTCTACCCGATTTACAGATGGTGGTCAAATGGGCGTAGGCGCAGAATTGGCCATAAGTACAGATAAGTTACACCATCGAGGGCCTTTGGGCTTAAATGAGCTTGTATCCAATAAGTACTACGTTTATGGCAATGGTCAAATTAGAGAATAGTAGTATGGATAATATCAAACTTTATTAAAAATAGAATATAGACGATGCAAATTGGAGATTCATACGATACTGTAGAACAAATAGAAGGGGCCATGCTACAACATGGTGATACACATAGTCGTTTGTATTTGATGCAGGTGGAGCAAAACAATTGGGATGAGCTTATCCCCAAGATGAAAGATCTGGCCATAAAGAAAAGTTATGATAAAATTTTAGGCCGGGTGCCTGAAGAAGCAATAAAAATTTTTCAATCAAATGGATATGAGATTGAGGCAAAAATACCCGGATTATACAACGGAGAAAAAGCAGGGTATTTTTTAGCGGATTATTTAGAAAAAGAACGTAGTTGTTGTAGCGAACAAGAACAAAAAACCATAGAATCGGTAAAAACCATTGCTTTGGCCGCCAATAGTTCTCTTGAGGATGCCCATTTTGAACTACCCAGTAATCTGTACGTTCGTAAGCTTAACAAGAATGATTTATTCGCCATGGTTTATTTACACGAGATAGCATTTAAATCGCACTCGTTTCCCATAAACAAAGCAGAGTATCTTTTGGAACTTGTAGAGCAAAACCATGAGTTTTACGGCCTTTTTCAGGAGGAGGAACTGCTTGTTACTGCCATCATTAAAATTCATAATGAAGAATCCAATGTAGAAATCATCGATTTCGCAACACATCCTGATTATAAAGGACAGAACCTATCTTATTATCTTGTTCAAGAAATCAAAAGAGATATGGACCTGAGTGAGTATAAAACCATTTATTCCTTAGTTAGGGCTACTTCCTATGGTTTGAACATTACCTTTAGCAAACACGGATTTTCACTAGGAGGAACCCTATTGAATAATACGGTAATACGGGATAATTTGGAAAGTATGAATGTTTGGTATTTGAATTAATTGTAGAACAGTGCATTACTAAAAATGTTAGTGTCCCTTAAAACGAACGGTTTTTGGGACTAAGCCTTTAAACATTGTAATAAAATATGCTAAGCCAGCGAAATAATTTTCACTACAACAACGTTTCATGAAACTACATTTAACCTCTTAAAGTTCAAATGGGCTCATTCTCAACTTAATTGAACTAGTATACTTAAACACACCTTTATCTAAACTCTTTACAGAATACACCTTTTGGAAAGCATTAATCTTTTCAGGTAGTATTAAGGTGTATTTAAACGGTCGTGGCTGTTGCAGAAGTGGTCTACGCATAAGAGATTGACTTGACTAGGCTATTTTTACAGAGGCTTTAGTAGAACCGGTCTTGATTGAATCTGTTGGCGAATAATGGTCAGGTAGGCTAGGAGGGCATCCATAACCGTCCTTAAATTATCAAGGGAGGGTCTTCTTCCCCCTTTCTTAAGATACTTTTTTAGATTGAAGGCAATCGCGGCCATGAGCATGACCTTATGTGCACCGGCCTTGCCCAAGACGCCTATTTTCCTTAGACCGTAGAACTGGGTCAAACTACCGAATACGGGCTCCACCGTACTTTGCCTTAGTAGTTTCATTTGTTTGCCCCTCTTACTATGTTGTCGGCCGTAGGCCCTCAAATATTGTTCGTCATATATAGTTCTGATTATTCTTTTACATTTTGAATTTGGCACGCATTGGGATTTCATGGGGCAGACCTTGCAAACTTTCGTTGCTGCCCAGTAGTTTTTCAGTACGGTACCGTCCCGGTTTGTACGGAATCCTTTGAAAGGCAGGGGCTTGTTCATCGGGCATCTATATTCGTCCTTTTCCTTGTTGTATGGAAATCCTTCTATTTTAGGTTTATATCTCCCAAAAACAGGTATCCATCCGGTAACTTTCCTCTGTTCGAGAAAATCGTAGTTGGAGCCATTGGAATAACCTGCGTCCGCCAGGAGATCCGTCATTATGAGCTCGCTGTTCCTTAAACGGTTCTGGACCTGCAAGCTGATATTGGTCAAGTACTGGCTGTCCCTGCCATCGGCAAAGTCGGCCTGAATATGCGAGATGACCCCTTCTGCGGTATCTACCGACATACTACAATGATAGTTCAGCTTTCTGGCCTTGCCCGGCTTTACCGATATACGCGCATCGGGATCATGGGGGTTATAATGCGTTTTATTGCTAAGTAACCGTGCTTTTTGTGGGATGCACCGGTAAGGCGTACCGGACTGTCCCTCAGATTTTGGTGGTGTTTCTCCACGCGCTTCAGCTCGTGCACGGGAGCGGAGACACGTGCGGGGGATACGGTTCCTGCACGTTTTTTCGTGGTTTCCCCGTTTTCTTCCGACACTTTTTTCAAATGGTTCTCCATCGGGGTGGCCGGCATTTTCGGCACTACGCTTTCCATGGATGCATTTGCCTTTATCGGGGCCGAATCCACTGCTTGGGTGTGTCCGGATACCATCCCGCTGTCGACACACAGGGTAAATACCTTGCTGAACAATTTTTCGAAAAGGTATGCCGGGTAAAGTTGCCTCGTCCTACTGATCGTTGAATGCCATGGCAAATCTTCGTCTATGTCATAACCCAGAAAGTACAGAACGTCCATTCGCATGCAGCAATGTTCCACTAGTTTCCGGTCGGAGGTGATGTTCTCAAGGTACCCCGTAATCAACAGCTTGAAAAAGACCACAGGGTCTATAGAGGGGTTGCCGGTCTTGCCATAGAGTTCCTTCGTGTCCTTATAGAGAAAACTCAGGTCAAGAGTTTCGCGGAGTCTTCTGTAAAGATTTTCCTGTGGAATTCGGTCCGATAACTGGAAACTAAGGAACAATTTCTCGGTATAATTCTTTCTGCCTTGCATACCTTTAATTTACGGATTTCCGCACTTTTATAGAAGTGAAAATCGATATTTATCGGAGTTCTGCAACAGCCACGGTCGTTTAAATGTACTTTGCAATTGAGCACTTTGGACTCTTTACAAAAACAGTCTTATGCAAAGAGTCTATTAAAAGAACATTGTTGTGGAAGAAGAATGTATTTTTTATAATATCCTTTAAGTATGTCTAGTGCAATTTTTTCAAATATTGCCCCCTTTTACAAATCAAACCCCTATAAGTCAATTACTTATAGGGGTTTTGTGTGGCCCCACATGGGCTCGACCCTTAGGCTGCTTGAGTTTGAGATAGTTTATTCCTCTAAAATTTAACTGAACAAAAAATAAATCATTTGTTGTACCTATTTTGTACCCAAAAAAAAGCCGACTCCCAAAATCCGGCTTTCCCTTTGTAAAGGCGGAGAGACTCGAACTCTCACACCTAGTGGTATTAAATCTTAAGTTTGTAGTGGTTGCTATTTTAAGGATACAGCCATTTAATGCTGCTTCAAGAATATAAAAGTTTAGTTTAAAGCTAAATTTCCAATCGTTCCTGATATTCATCCATGATATGTGTCGGCAAGTTTTTAATATAGATTTCAGTCGTTTGAAGTTTACTATGACCTAGCATTTTGCTCAATGCATTAATAGGCACATCATCCAGTATTAAATTTGTTGCCATTGAATGTCGGCTAACATAACTTGTCAGTCGTTCTTCAATCTCACAAAGGGTAGCAATCTCTCTTAAGCGTTTATTGTATCGCTTCCTTTCCCATTGTACATCATGATATTGTTCTTTGATAAGCTCTCTACGGATTATTGGAAAAATAAAACTCTCTTTAGACTTACCTTCTAAATAGTAGTTTAAAATAGATGACAATTGCTTTGTTACTTTAATGTCATATGGCCTCGCAGTTTTTTGCCTAGAATATTGAATTCGACCGTCTATAATAGAACCGACTTTTAAATAAGCCATATCTATAAATGATATACCATTCATTAAGTAAGAGCATAAAAAATAATTTCGAGCATGAAATAACGGATTGCCCAATTCTAACTCCAAATCAAGAATTCTTTTGACTTTATCTTTACTAATTGCGCGCTTTGCAGTTGCCTGTGATTTTATCTTGTATTTTTTAAAAGGATAATAGTCCGCCGACACCATTCCTTGATGAATTGCTTTGTTATAAATAGCTCTGATAGTCCTCATATACATTGACAAACCATTTAAACTATTCCCTTTTTTAAAATGGGCCGTTTCAAAACGCTTTAAATAAGTGTAGGATATTTCCTCAAACCTAAGTTTTTCCTTCCTATTAAATTTCTTTAGCGCTCCCATTGCACTTTTATATGCTCTAGCATTTCCAAAACGCTTGGCCTCTTCCATCTCATCTATTAATTGTTGCGCGTACTCAAAAAACAAAATTGATTTGTTAGACTTGGTAAGAATATTTTTTAGATCCGTTATACTTAAAGCTTCTAAACTCGAATTCTCTTCCAATAAATTAATACCATCCCGTAGGTCGGTTTTCTTCTTCGTCAATAGATTATTTAGACGGGGAACCGATGAAACTCCATTATAGTTTCTTTTGATTTCACGATTCTTTTCGTTCCAATAATCTGGTGGAACAGCAAAACCTGTTGCTATTGTAATAGTCTTTCGATGATGGCTCAATCTAAAAATAATCGGACACATTCCATCTTTTCGCTTACGCCTTGTATCAATCGAGAGTGTAATATTCGTTTTCATATTTTGAAGATACAAAAATTTGCACTCAATTTGCACTCAAAACAACGTATCATATGGTTTTATATGAATCTATAAAATATATAAGTAACTGTTTTACAGGGATTTTAACTATTTTTTAATTTATAAAGAACCAATAATCGGACGCCTTCTAAGCAGGCGGTCCTAGGTTCGAATCCTAGTGCCATCACACCTGAAGCCCCTTGTAAAAACAAGGGGTTTTGTTGTTTTTATAGGAATCGTTTAAATCACCTAGGGTTGGTGATGCATAGTTTTATAGCTTCAAATCAAAGTTGTATTTTTGTTATATGAATTTTTCTATAAATGTCACAAGATATAAATGATGATAAGGGTACTACTGATGCTTCTCTGTCCGGAGCTGAAAACCTGATCACGAAAACTAAACTTGAAGATACCGCACTAGATTCTACTTTAAAGAAGGAAGTTAAAGAAAAAAAATCATTTATTGAGCGGTGGAAAAACAGCCGACTTTGGCTTGTTAAGGGATCTTATTACCTTTTGCATTATACTTGGGTCGTCGTCATGGCTATTGGTGCTTTTATAGCATGGTTAATTGCAATGTTAATGGTATGATACGGTCACTTCCATTAAAACTAGTACATTTTTACGTACTTCTTTCGGTACTTGTATTTCTTGTTGTTCAAGGTTTAAAATTCTTTTCAATCGAAGGACCTGATTGGGTTTTTCACCATCTCAACGATTTTTTGCTTATTCCGATAGTGGCATTATTGGCATTACATGCGGTTTGGTTCTTGCATAATGACAGGAGTATCCGATTAAACATTTTAACTATTTTTAGTTTAGTGCTGCTGTTTGCTCTTGTTTTTGAATATGATCTCCCTAAACAATCATACCGATATACTTCTGATCTGTGGGATGTTATAGCCTATTTTTTAGGGGGTATCGTTTTCTATTTGCTGCAGAAAATACCATAAGTTCACTTTTTTTTTGCACCTAGGTGATGTTCTTAAACTTCAATGCTTGTCTTGGCTGTTTTTTGCGGCAATAAAAGATTTAAATCCGTTAAATTAGTTGGTATACTTATAGTATTTTGTTTAGGAACATAAGTATAACAGTAAAATTTAAAGACATGAATAAGAATCAGTTAGAAGGAAAATGGAAGCAAATAAAAGGCGAATTTAAGCAAAAATACGGCGAGTTAAGCGACGACGACACCACATATAACGAAGGAAAATTCGATGACATGGTGGGTCGTATTCAAGAAAAAACAGGAAAGACGAAAGAAGCCATCAAAAATGAAATAGACTCCTGGTAAGCTCTTACCTAAGATTATAAAAAGCTCCTTCAGGGAGCTTTTTTTATAGCTAAAAATACCCAATAGGACTACAAAGTTATTTTAGTATCTTTCTAATCAATTTAAAAGGATGCTCAAAAAAACTCGTTTTATATTCATTTTTGCGATACTTCTAAGTCTTTTTGATGGCCATGCACAAGCGCAGCTTAGTAAAGGTGAATTAGAAACCGTTTCGGTAGAAGCCATCAACTACTTTTTGTATTATCCAAAAGATTACGAAAGCAGCACGAAAAAATATGGCTTGTTGCTTTTTCTGCATGGAGCGGGTGACATTCCAACCAGCGAAAGTCAAGAGATAAAACCACCAAAAGCACTCATTGATGGCACACAATTTCCTTTTTTAGTGTTAGCACCACAATTGTTAGGTGTTAAAAAAATGTGGAATACTAAAGCAGTAATGCAATTGGTAGACAGCATCGTTAAAAACAACAGAATTGATCCCCATAAAATTTACCTATCTGGTTTAAGTAGAGGAGGAGCGGCAGCATGGAATTTAGCGATAGAATACCCTGATACTTTTGCAGCATTAGCCGTGGTTTGCGCCATGGCACCAACACCATATGCCAGTTGGATTGATAAAGACTTGCCCATTTGGGTTTTTCATGGAGAGGAAGACCTCGCTATCCCTTTTTCAGAATCCGAAGAAATGGTAACAAAACTTAAAGCTTTGGGGTATGCCGTTAAATTCACCAGATACAAAGGTCTAGGTCATGAAATTTGGGATGTGGTCTATAGCAATCCTGAGCTCTATACGTGGTTTGATAGGCAAGAAAAATAAGCACTAGCCTTCGTTAGTTTTCTTTAATCGCCAAGCCTACCATAGAATCTGCCGTACCGTAATATAAAAACCATTTATCTTTAAAATACACAAGACCTTCAATAAAAGTGGTGCCTGCGGCGTATTGTCCCGAAATTTCATGGGGCAAACTAGGGCAAATAAAAGGTTCTGCTAATCGCTCTAAAACTTTTGTGGGGTCATTTTTATCAAACAATACTTGCCCACCACAATAGGTGCCTTCAGGGACTTTATTAGTAGCGCCCTCGCCGCTTAGATTTTTACCATTATAGAGCAGTAAAATTCCGTTTTCCGTATATAAAGCTGGTGGCCCTGGTTCTGTTAAGTGACTATCAAAATCGTTTAACGTGGGTTTAAAAGAGTGTAACAGTTCTCCTTGATCATCCAAAGTCGGCTCCCAATTTAACCCGTCCTCGGAGGTGGCTACATTGACAAAAAGTTCTCCCCAATACATCACATATTTACCGTTTATTTTTTTTGCTTTTAAGCGGCCGTCAACCAGTTCTGTTACCATTGAACCCGATTTACTCCAGATATCTAAAAACTTCCCATTATTGGCTTTTTGAAAAACAGGACCATTTTTAACCCATGTTTTTAAATCAGTAGAAGAGGCACTAGAAAGTCGGGCTACGTCTTTGTTCCAACTCGTGTACAACATAATATAAGTTCCTTCTGGTGTTTCAACAACTCTTGGGTCTTCAATTCCGCCTGGATAATCCCACTGCTTAAATTCATCATTCATCGGAAATAAAACTGGTTCTGGGTATTTTGTAAAGTTAATACCCTCAAGACTATAGGCCAACCCTATTCGTGATGTCCGTTCGCCTAGGATGGCTTTTGGGTTGTCCTCAGCTCTGAACAGCATAAATATTGTATCATTTTTAACAATGGCAGCGGGATTAAAAACATCTGCTTTTTGCCATTGCACTAAGGTATCTAAAATTGGATCTTTAAAAACATAGCTCGTGTCTGATGTCATTATCGGGTTGATGGCTGTTTTTTCAAAGCCCAATAGCCATTTTTCCTTTGGAGTGGAATCACATCCTATAAGTGTACACAGTAAGCCTAAAATATAAATCGTATTTTTAGTAGTCATCAAGAGCTTCATTTTGGTTATAAAAAATTATTTTTTCAATACTTTCGTGTAATTTACGTCAAAATTTTTAGAACAGCTTAAAATTTGTCCCCATGAAAATTAGCATCCAATTATTAATCCTCCTCCTCGTTGCAGTTAGCTGTAAAAATGAGGCCAAAAAAGACGTGGAAACTCCAAGCATCCCAAAGCTTAAGGTTCTTTATACCCTGCCTAAAACGGTAGCAGAAAAGCCTAAAAGCTTTAAATCTTTTATAGGATTAGCAGATACGACCTTTATACGTTTAGCAGATTTTAGTGATGATTTTGTGTATGATTTACGCTATGCCACGACCAATAATTTTTTAAAAGCTAAGGTGTATGATTGTGCAGAGTGTTACATGCGTGTAAAAACAGCAAAAGCCTTGTTAAAGGCGAACAAAGCATTTATGGAAAAAGGATATAAAATTAAGTTTTTCGATTGTTACCGACCTAATGCTGTACAGTATAAAATGTGGGCAATAGTACCTAATCCGCAATATGTAGCTAATCCAGTGAAAGGTTCTATCCACAATAAAGGTGCTGCAGTTGATATTAGCTTAGTTACTTTAGCCGGTGAGGAGGTAGCTATGGGCACCGATTTTGATTTTTTCGGTAAAAAAGCCTACCACGATACTACCGATTTGCCTCAGGAAATACTGAACAATAGAATTTTATTGAAAGAAACAATGGAGGCTTTTGGTTTTTGGTCGATCAGAACAGAATGGTGGCACTATAACCTGTCTTCTGGCAGTAGCGACAAGGTGGCTAATTTTAAGTGGAACTGCACAGATTAAATCGCTTAAATTTTGGTACACACTAAAACACTCAATTTATTTTCACAATTGGTCGTAAAAAATAAATAATGCGTACCACCATCTTTGATATGATGCTTTTTTCGAATGCTAGCCACCGTATCAGGAAAATTACGAGTGGTAATGTTCGCTTTTGTAATCGCTAGCTTTTGAAGCGCTTTCTTTTGATAGGGTAATGCTGCTACAATTTTAAATCTTCGACCCGGAAAATCGATACAGCTATCTGAAGTGTATAAATGACTATGCTCATGTAATTTTTTTAATTTAAAATTAGTACCCACTAATTTAAACGCGCCAGATTTTAAAATAGCACTATTCGGTTCATACAAATAGCCCGAAGGTTTTGAATATGCCGGGATGCTTTCTTTTTCTTCATGGAGGTTAAAATTAAAAGTTTCTTCCTCGTTCTTTGAGAAGTTAATAGTTTTAATGACAATGTTTTTTTCGTAATCCTTTTCTAAAATCCATAACAATTCCTTCACCTCATTTTGAACGGCAACGACATGAATTTCTTTGACAAATTTTAGTTCTTTGAGTCCGATTGAAAAATCTAAAAGGGGAGAAGTCTTGATAAGAATATTTGAAGCTTTTGAAAAAAGCAGGTCTACATGATCAGGAACATTAGGCAAGCAATCTGCTAGAAAAAACACTTTCTCCTTACGGTCATTTCGCCGTGAAGGGTCGATATAAATCCAATCAAAATGAAGGTCGTTTTTTGTTAAAAGTTCAAGTCCATTTTCCGCAACACATTGTACATTTTTGACTCCTAAAAGATGCAGATTATAGGCAGCTATTTGAGATAGGTTTTCGTCTATTTCACAGTGTGTAATTTGAGCTATTTGTCGACTAAAAAAATAGCTGTCAATTCCGAATCCTCCAGTGAGATCAATGAGCGAATTTCCATGCATTAATTGGGCTTTATAATCCGCTGTAATTTCAGAGGAGGTTTGCTCAATATTTAGTTTGTTGGCATAGTAAATTTGTGGCGTTGAAAACCACGTGGGAAGCTTGTCCTTGCATTTTTTTTTGGCTTCACATTGTGCTACCAGTTCTTTTTGAGAAACCCCCTCGAAAAGTGGCTTTTTAAGCAAAACTGACATCATGTCAGTGTTCCAATTATTATTTATAAAATATTGAACACCAGTATTTAATATGTTTTTATTCAAAGTGATACTACAAATTTTTAGTAAGTGATTTAACCAACTTATTATCGGACAAAAACTCCTTTAAAATTACTTTTATAGCCGTATATCCAGGTACCGCAACGATCATTCCAACGATGCCAAATAGCAATCCAGCAATGATAATAATCAGGAATATTTCTAAGGGATGTGACTTCACACTATTCGAAAAAATAAGGGGTTGAGAAAAGAAATTATCAACCAATTGGCCAACGACCAAACCTATTAAAACATAGCCTGATTTTGCCAAAATTACCGTGCTAAAATCTGCGCCTAAATTGGTGGTCATAGTGAGTATAATCATAAGCACTCCACCGATGATGGGACCTATGTATGGAATGATGTTAAATAGGGCGCATAGAAAGGCAATTACAATGGCATTTTCAATCCCTACAATAAACAAGGTAATGGAGTAAATGATGAACAAAATAAAGAGCTGTAAAAGTAGTCCTACAAAGTATCTAGAGAGTAAATTATTTATTTTATGTATCGAGTTTGTCATTTTATTTTCTTTCCCATCTGGAACAAAAAGTAACAAACCATTTTGAAAAAGAGTGCTATCTTTTAAAAAGAAAAAAGAAATAAATAGCACCGAAAATAAACCGATACTTACCGAACTCAATACACTTAAAAATGAGTTTAAAAAGTTAGGGATAAATCCCACATCAAAGCCATTTAAAATATTTTTTTCTAAGTCTGATTCTTTCAAAAGTTCATTTACCGCATCTGGTGTTGCACTAAAATATTGTGTAATTTCAAGATATAAAGAGTTTAAATTTTCCTGTAATTTATTAATATCTAACAAAGATAAATTTTTGCCTTGTTCCGTAAGTAAGGGAACAAAAAGCGCTATGATTCCAGATAGGAGCCCCACCATCAATAACATCGTTATTATAACAGCAATGGTATTGGGTATTTTTAAGCGTCGCTTTAAGAAAATAACAATGGGCCTCCCGATTAAAGCAATCACCGCGGCCATACATACATAGGCCAAGACCGACTGTATTTGATACAAAAAATAGAGGATTAAAAGAATGCTTGTAATAATGCCTACAGCTCGTAAAATTCCCTTTGAAATGTCTTTTGAGTTCATTTAGTTAATTTTTAAAAACATAATGAATAATATTTGCGCCCATTTGTAATGCCTTTAATCTCATTTCTGGTGAATCATTATGCACTTCAGGGTCTTCCCAGCCGTCGCCTAGATCACTTTCATAGGTAAAAAGTAGTATAAGCCTGTTTTCATGGTAGATGCCAAATGCTTGGGGCCTTTTGCCATCGTGTTCATGTATTTTAGGCAATCCTTGTTTAAACTCAAAGATCTGCTTAAAAATAGGATCATCGGCACCTAGTTCTATCAATTTTTTGTCTGGAAAAACCTTGACAAGCTCCTTGGTTAAATAAGGTTCCATGCCATAATTATCGTCTATATGTAAAAAGCCGCCAGCCAGTAAATAAGTTCTTAAATTTTCAGCATCTTCATTGGAAAAATAAACATTTCCATGTCCGGTCATGTGTAAAAAAGGGTATTGAAAAATTTCTTCACTATTTATTTCTACACTAATCACTTTTGGACTAAGTTGGGTGCCGATTTCAGCATTACAAAATTTTATAAGATTGGGTAGGGCAGTGGGGTTGGCATACCAATCACCACCACCGCCATATTTTAGGATGGCAAGCTCTTGCGCTTGAAGAAGGTTAAAGCATAAGATTAAAAAACAAAATAAGCTTCCTTTTTTCCTCATAAATTATATTTTGACTTATTGAGAATACTAAAATAGTGTTTTAGAGTACATATCTCAGGTATATTTTTAAATGAGTCTTAAACATTCAAGATAGAAAAGCAAGCGGTCGCATACATACCTGCTGTTTCAGTTCTTAGTCTGGTTGATCCTAGTGCGACTGGAGAAAACTTATGTTCCAGGGCTTTTGCTATTTCTTTGGCAGAAAAATCACCTTCTGGGCCTATAAGGACCAAGGTATCTTCGTTTGGTTTTAAAAGCGCCTTAAGTTCTTTCTTTTCTGTCTCCTCACAATGGGCGATAAAACGTTGTTCAGGGTGCTTGCATAGTATAAACTCATGAAACGAAATAGCCTCATTTAAATGTGGAATATGATAATGAAGGGACTGTTTCATGGCGGCCTGAAGTACTTTTTGCATGCGATCTAATTTTAGCACTTTTCGCTCGGAGTGCTCGCAAAATAGAGGTGTTATTTCTGATATCCCTATTTCCGTAGCTTTTTCTAAAAACCACTCGAACCGATCATTCATTTTAGTGGGTGCAATGGCTATATGAAGTGAAGGTTTTTTGGGAGCTTGAAATGTGCTTTTTATGATTTCTGCACTGCATTTTCTAAGATTTGGATCGGTAATTTTTACATCAAATAAAAACCCTTTTCCATTGGTGAGCTGTAAAATATCACCTTCTTTCTTGCGTAGCACTTTAACAATATGTTTGCTCTCTTCGGTCGGGAAGCTGAATTTTTTTGAGCTTTCGTCAATATCTGGATGGTAAAAAAGTTGCATTTTGTTGTATTTTGGTTTCTGGGTGATGGGTTTTTGGATGTTGTGAATTTAGATTTTAAAAATCATCTTCAAATCAAATACCGTGCTTTTGCGGTTACCGACTGTTCAGAAAATAGTTCTTCTTTGTATTTTAAATACCCCACAATCCCAATCATGGCAGCATTATCGGTACAATATTCAAACTTTGGAATATAGGTCGTCCAACCCAAGTTTTTTTCGGCATCATTCAAAGCTTTTCTAATGCCAGAATTAGCAGCTACACCGCCGCCAATGGCTATGCGCTTAATACCAGTTTGTTTTACCGCTTTTTTTAGTTTAGACATTAAAATATTCACAATAGTGAATTGAATCGAAGCGCAAATATCATCTCTATTTTCTGCTATAAAATTAGGATTTTCTTTTACCTGTTTTTGAATAAAGTATAAAATACTAGTTTTTAATCCGCTAAAACTAAAATCTAAAGCGCCCACTTTTGACTTAGGAAAAGGGAAAGCTTCTGGGTTTCCGAATTGCGCATATTTGTCGATCAACGGTCCACCTGGATAAGGAAAACCTAAGATCTTAGCGCTTTTGTCGAAGGCTTCTCCTACGGCGTCATCTAAAGTTTTGCCTAAGACCTGCATTTTAAAATAATCTTCGACCAAAACAATCTGGGTATGGCCACCACTTATGGTCATCGCCAAAAAAGGGAAGCTCGGTATTTTACTGTTTTCTTCTTCAATAAAATGCGCTAAAATGTGCGCTTGCATATGGTTTACTTCAATTAATGGGATATTTAAACCGAGCGATAAAGACTTCGCAAACGATGTACCGACTAATAATGAACCCATAAGACCAGGTCCGCGCGTAAAAGCTATGGCAGATAACTGTTTTTTATCGATATTTGCCTGAGCTAAGGCTTGATGAACGACGGGAACAATATTTTGTTGGTGGGCTCTTGACGCAAGTTCAGGGACAACACCGCCATATTCCTCGTGAATTTTTTGTGTAGCCACCACGTTACTTAATCTTTTTTTGTCGCATAATACTGCCGCAGAGGTGTCGTCACACGAAGATTCTATAGCGAGAATATAAATTGGTTTACCTTCCATTCGTAAATTTGGAATAAAAATTGAAGTACAAAGATAAAACATAAAAATCCTATCAAAAAACTGCGTAAAATATTGTTAAGAATACTGCTGATACTAGTTATCATCTGTGTTTTATTGACCTTTGTTTTTTCGATTCCAGCCGTTCAAACTAGTTTGGCCTCCTACGCGACGAATGCTATCAATGAAAAATACAAAACCAATATATTTTTAGATAAGTTGCAGTTATCATTCATCACTTGGGATACGAATTTACGAGGAATTTATATAGAGGATTATCGGCAAGACACCCTTTTTTATGTAAAAACTTTGAATACGTCTATCCTAAACATCAGAAATCTCATCAATGGGGATTTAGCATTTGGAGCTATTAAAATTGATGAACTTAATTTTAAACTGAAAACGTATAGGGGAGAGACGAACACAAATCTCAACGTTTTTGTAGATAAATTAGATGATAAAACGCCTAAAGATCCCAATAGTCCCTCTTTTCATTTAAAATCATCAAAGGTGACGATTGTCAATAGTGAATTTAAATTAATTGATGAAAATTTAGAAACTAGTGAAGCGCTTAATTTTAAAAATTTACAGATTCAAGCCAATGATTTTGAAATTTTAGGACCAGTAGTATCCACTGAAATTAAAAGTTTAGCCTTTAAGAGCAAAAGAGGAATCTCGGTCGAAAATTTAGCCACTACTTTTACCTACACCAAAGAACAAATGCGTTTTGATTCTTTAACGATAAAAACACCAAAGTCAAATCTTCAAGGAGATGTTACCATGGATTACGGTCCGGGCGATTTTTTAGATTTTATAAACAAGGTGAAGTTTACAGCAGATTTTGTAGATTCTAAAGTGTCGTTTGATGAAATAAATTTATTGTATGATCAATTTGGAGAAGGCAGAGAGGCTTACTTTTCATCAAACATAACAGGTACTTTAAATGATTTATCCACTAATAATTTATTTTTAGTTTCTGATAATACAGGTATTCGGGGTGATTTTAATTTTAAAAACCTGTTTACCAGAAGTTCTCCATTTGTCATGGAAGCCGATATTAAAAATATATCGACAAGTTATTTTCAATTACGCGGTTTAATGCCAAACTTGTTGGGAAAAACTTTACCCTCCATCTTTGAGAAATTTGGAGAATTTACGATAAGGGGTCAAGCTACCGTTACAGAAAACACCATTACTTCAAAAGTAAATATTAATACCGCTATAGGGAGCAGTTATTCGGATTTGGAATTAAGCAACATTCAAAATATTGATAATGCGCGCTATAAAGGGTTTTTCTCCTTGATAGATTTTGACCTAGGGTATTTTGTGGATAGTAAAGATTTGGGAAAAGCTACCTTAGATTTTAATGTAGAAGGTCAGGGGTTTATAAAAGAAACCTTGAACACCGAAGTTATTGGTGATGTTTATTCCATTGACTTTAATAATTATAAGTATAACAACTTAAAAGTTTCTGGAATTTTAAAAGATCAGCTTTTTGATGGACTATTAGTTTCTAAGGACGAAAATATTAATTTTAGTTTTAAAGGTCTTGCCGATTTTACTGATGAAAAGAACAATTTTAATTTTATAGCTACTGTTGCTTATGCAGATTTACGCAAATTAAATTTTATAAAAGATAGCGTTTCCATATTTAAAGGAAATGTCAGTATGGATATTACTGGAAATACACTCGATAATATTATAGGAGAAATTAAGTTTTCTAAGACCAGTTATCAAAATAAAAATGACACTTATTTTTTCGATGATTTTAAGATAGCTTCAAGGTTTGAAACTAACAATGATCGTTTCATTGAAATTAATTCACCAGACATTATTACTGGTTTTATGAAGGGTAAATTTGTTGTGGGAGAATTAGGCAAATTAGCGGCTAATTCTGTCGGAAGTATCTATACTAATTTTAAACCCTATGAAATAAGCTCAGGGCAGCGTTTGGCATTTAACTTTAAAATTTATAATAAAATAGTAGAAGTGTTTTTGCCCGAAGTAAAATTTGGGGCTAATACTTTTATTAAAGGGGATATTATCGCAGATGAAGGCGATTTTAAACTTAATTTTAAATCCCCCAGCATAGAAGCTTATGGTAATGTTTTAGATAGTTTAGACCTACAGATTGATAATAAGAATCCACTTTTCAACACCTTTTTATCTGTAGCAGATTTAGCGACTAATTATTATGATGTAAAAGATTTTAACTTAATTAATACGACCTTAAAAGATACCTTGTTTTTTAGAACAGAATTTAAGGGGGGTAAAAATTTTAAGGATGCTTTTAACCTAAATTTTTACCACACCTTCGATAAAAATAAAAAGTCGGTCATAGGTTTAAAAACTTCTGACGTTAGCTTTAAGGGAAACACTTGGTTAATTAATAAAAATGGTGACAGCAAAAATAAGGTCATTATTAATAGCAAATTAGATAGCATTTCTATTGAAGAAATAGTGATGAACAATGAATTAAATGAGCAAATAAGGCTTCGCGGTCAAATAGCAGATTCTACGTATAAAGACTTAGAGCTTGAATTTAAAATTGTTTCCTTAGATAAAATCACACCAGCTATAGATAGTTTAAAACTTGATGGTCAAGTAGACGGTACGCTATACATACGACAGAAAGATAAGGTTTATAGGCCTACCTCTAATTTAGATATCACCGACTTTGCTATCAATAAAATTAAGCTTGGAGACTTAATGATAGATGCCATTGGTAACCAAGATTTAACCAAAATTGCCTTGACGACGCGATTAATTGATAAGGGTGTTGATAAATTAGACCTTAGTGGTAATTTAGATATCAGTGGGGCTACGACAACAGCAGATGTACTAGCCACATTCAACAATTTTAGTCTAGAGCCTTTTAGTCCACTTGGAGAAGGGGTCTTGTCAAATATTAGGGGATTTATCTCTGGAAATGCCAGAATACAAGGCAGGGTAGACAATCCAGAAATAACGGGCTTATTAAACCTTAGCAAAGCTGGTTTGGGAATTCCTTATTTAAATGTAGATTATGATTTCGGATTTAATTCACAGGTGGTGTTATCAAAACAAACCTTCGATTTTCGAAACATACAACTTACTGACGTCACCCATAAAACTAATGCCACCCTAAACGGTGTTATTAATCATAGTTTTTTTAGAGATTGGGATTTAGACTTAAACGTCAATACAAATAATAACCGTTTTTTGATTTTAAACACCCCATTTCAGGAAGAGGTGCTGTACTATGGGACTGGTTATTTAAATGGTTCAGGGAGAATTTACGGACCAACTAAAGCCTTGAATATCGATGTGGTCGGAGAAACCGCCAAAGGAACTTCCTTAAAAATACCCTTAAGCGATGTGGCGAGTATCGGGGATTACTCGTTTATAAATTTTATCAATAAAAACGAAATTAAAGGAGAAGACGAGCAACGAGAATTAGAAAAATACGAAGGATTAGAACTAGCCTTTGATTTGGACATTACTCCTGAAGCGGAAGTTGAAATTATTGTCGATCAAAAAACAGGCAGTAGTTTAAAAGGAACAGGAAGGGGTTTGGTGCTTATTGAATTGAATACCAACGATAAGTTTATCATGTATGGCGCCTTTGTTGTGGTCACAGGACAGTACCGCTATAGGCTAGGTGGTTTAATCGATAAAACATTTACAGTGGTACCAGGAGGTACTATTAATTGGGAAGGAGATGCTTTAGACGCTCAATTAAATATGCAAGCGGTATATTCTTTAGATGCCAACCCAGCACCTTTGTTAGATAATCCGGGGTATTCTAGAAGAATACCTACCAATGTAATTATCCGCTTAAAAGAATCTTTAGAACAGCCGAATATTGAGTTCGATATTGATTTCCCTGGCGCCAGTTCACTGGTGAAATCAGAGCTAGAGTACCGATTGCAAGACCCTACGGTCAGTGACAATAATGCATTTTCGCTTTTAGCGCAAGGCACATTTTTAAGCACTACTAACGGCGGGGCAATCGGCCAACAAGCCTTAACAGGGAATCTGTTACAGTCTGCCTCAGGGATGCTTAATTCATTTATAGACAACAATGATAATAACTTTAACCTTGGGGTATCTTTAGAGCAAGGTAATAATTTATTGACCGATAGTCAGGCCGAGAATAGGGCTGTTGTTAATTTTGACACGAGTTTAAGCGACAAATGGTTATTGAGTGGTAGCTTAGGAATTCCTGTTGGTGGCGGTAGTAGAATTAACCCTACGGCGCTGGGCGGAGATTTTGAGTTACAATACCTTTTTAATGAAGATGGTACCTTTAGAGCAAAAATTTTCAATAGAGAAAACGAGATACAACAATTTCTAGGAGACGTTCAAGGCTATACGCAAGGGGTCGGGTTATCGTACCAGATAGATTTTAATTCGTTTCGACAATTAAGGCAGCGTCTCTTTGCAAAGAAACCCAAAAGTCCACAGGGCGTCGTTAAAGACTCACTTCAAACAGAAAGAGCAAAAGATAGCTTAATGCGTTTTAGCCCTAAAAAATCTATGCGCTAGGTTTTTAATTTTTAGGTAGCTCTTTTTGGATTTCTATAATTTTCGAGGTATATTTTACTTGTGCGTTGACAAGGGTCCTAATTTTGCGTTCAACAAACGACAATTTTTTTTTCGATAGGGTGTTATTCTGTTTTTAAAAAAGGAAAAATATCAAAATACGTACCTTGAAATTTGAAACGTATTGATCTTTTTGCAACAAAAAATTAGAAACGTACAAGGATTCACGAATTAGCTTCGTTACGAAAACGTTATAGGTGTATACTATTGAAAATAAAGGGTTTCAACCCTTATTTTAATCCGAAAAGTTTGTTAATTTTGTTTTTTTAGAAATTGATGAAGGGAAAGATAAAAAAAATAGGAGTGTTTACATCTGGTGGAGATTCGCCAGGAATGAATGCGGCCATACGATCAGTAGTGAGGTCATGCGCGTATATGAAAATAGAATGCATGGGCATATACAGAGGGTATCAAGGTATGATTGAAGGAGACTTCAAACCTATGGACGCCCGTAGTGTAAATAACATCATTAATAAAGGAGGTACCATTTTAAAATCTGCCAGATGTACCGACTTTCATACCAAAGAAGGCAGACAAAAAGCCTACGATCAGTTGCAAGCCGCCGGAATTGACGGATTGGTAGTCATTGGTGGCGACGGTAGCTTTACAGGGGCTTTAATATTCCATAAAGAATTTAAAGTGCCGATCATTGGTATCCCAGGAACTATTGATAATGATATTTTTGGTACCACCTATACCTTAGGTTTTGATACCGCTTTAAATACCGTTGTTGAGGTTATTGATAAAATAAGAGATACAGCAAGTTCACATAACCGCTTGTTTTTTGTGGAAGTAATGGGCCGTGATGTAGGTCACATTGCTTTAAATGCAGGTGTTGGAGCAGGAGCAGAAGAAATTTTAATTCCAGAAGAAAATTTAGGATTAGAACGACTTTTAGAATCTCTTAAACGCAGCAAACTTTCAGGAAAGTCTTCGAGTATTGTCGTGGTGGCTGAAGGAGATAAAACCGGTAAAAATGTATTTGAACTAAAAGAATACGTAGAAAAGCATTTGCCTATTTACGATTGTCGTGTTTCTGTATTAGGGCATATGCAAAGAGGAGGTTCGCCTTCTTGTTTCGATAGAGTTTTAGCCAGTAGAATGGGAGTAAAAGCGGTTGAAGCACTCATCGAAGGTAAAACTAGTTTAATGGTCGGTATACAAGATAATAAAATTACGCTTACCCCCATAAGTAAGGCCATAAAAGGGCATACTAAAATAGATAAGGAACTCTTACGAGTTTCAGATATAATGACTGTATAATTTTAATAATTAAATAAATATAAAGATGTCAAATTTAAAGATAGGAATTAACGGATTCGGTAGAATAGGAAGATTAGTATTTAGAACAAGTGTAAAAAGAGGTGATGTAGACGTAGTTGCTATCAACGATTTATTAGACGTTGAGCATTTAGCTTACCTGTTAAAGTACGATTCTGTTCACGGAAAGTTTGACGGAACTGTAGAGGTAAAAGATGGTCACTTAGTTGTAAATGGTAAAACAGTGCGTATTACAGCGGAGCGAGACCCTAAAAATATTAAGTGGGATGCTGTTGGTGCCACGATTGTTGCTGAATGTACGGGTATCTTTACCACTTTAGAAAGTGCACAATACCATATTGATGGTGGTGCTAAAAAAGTAGTCATCTCGGCACCTTCTAAAGATGCACCAATGTTTGTTATGGGTGTTAACCATAAAGATGTTAAGGCAACAGATACTATTGTTTCTAACGCTTCATGTACAACCAATTGTTTAGCGCCTTTAGCTAAAGTATTAAATGATAATTTTGGGATCGACGAAGCATTGATGACTACCGTACACGCTACCACAGCAACACAAATGACGGTCGACGGTCCTTCTAGAAAAGATTGGAGAGGTGGTAGAAGTGCCTTATTGAATATTATCCCTGCTTCAACAGGTGCTGCCGTTGCAGTTACTAAGGTTATTCCTTCCTTGAAAGGGAAACTTACAGGGATGGCTTTTAGAGTGCCTACAGCCGATGTATCTGTAGTAGATTTAACGGTGCGTTTACAAAAAGAAACTTCTTACGAAGAAATCAAAAAAGTTTTTAAAGCGGCATCAGAAGGAGAGTTAAAAGGAATCTTAGGCTATACAGAAGAAGATGTGGTTTCTCAAGATTTTATTGGTGATCCAAGAACAAGTATTTTTGATGCAGGTGCTGGAATTGAATTAAATTCAAAATTCTTCAAATTAGTGTCATGGTACGATAACGAAGCTGGTTTCTCTAATAAAATGTTAGATCTAACGCAATACGTTGCTAAATTATAGTGTATAACCTTTAAGAACCTTGATGTATAACGTTTTTTAAATGGTATAGATCAGGGTTCTACTTTTATTCCTCTGAGTATGATATTAATTGTAGATAGTGGCGCAACAAAATCGGACTGGATTGCTTTAGATGAAAATGGAAAGCATTTATTTTTGACGCAAACTTTAGGTTTAAGTCCTGAGGTTTTAACCAGACCTGTAATTGAGGATCGTTTGGCGAATAATTTTGAGCTTTCTAAAAATAAAGATAAAGTATCTAAATTGTACTTTTATGGTGCTGGCTGTGGAACGGAAAGAATGCAGAATCTTTTGAAAGAAATTTTCACTTCTTTTTTTCCTAATGCTCAGGCCGAGGTTAAAGAAGATACCTATGCCGCCATTTATGCTACAACAAATCTTGGAGATCAAAGTATTGTTTGCATTTTAGGAACAGGTTCTAATTGTAGTTATTTTGATGGAGAAAAATTACATCAAAAGGTAGCCTCTCTCGGATATATTCCTATGGATGATGGGAGTGGTAATTTCTTTGGCAGAAAATTAATTAGGGATTATTATTTTAATAAAATGCCTAAAGATTTAGCGGAGAAATTTGCGAGGGAATACAATCTGGAGGCTGATGTCATCAAAGAGAATTTATACAAACAGCCTAATCCGAATACCTATCTGGCTACTTTTGCCCGTTTTATTGTTGAAAATAAAGAGCATCACTATTGTAAAGGCGTTATTGAAAAAGGATTTCAACAATTCATCAATAACTATATTATGCAGTTCGATTTAGCTACGAAGGTACCTATTTCTTTTGTTGGAAGTATCGCTTTTTATTTACAAGATGAACTTAGGAAGGCATTACATCGCAATGACTTGGTGGTTGGTAAAATTCTTCAAAAACCAATTGAAGGTTTGGTGAAGTTTCATCAGGCTAGTATTCAAAATTAGGATCAAAATAAAAACAAAAAAGCTTCTAGGTTATTTAGCCTAGAAGCTTTTGTATTTAAGTTAGTAATGTACTAATGTATTAATCGAAAAAAGTACAAGTTCAAATAGTATTTAGTAAAATCCGTGACCTTATACATCGGCATTAATTAGCTTCCCATCAACCATAAATCAGTAACCAAAAACCACCAACTATTTCACCGCAATCATAGAAATTTCTACATTGACAAATTTTGGTAAATTGGCAACTTCTACCGTTTCTCTTGCCGGAGCAGTTTCTGCATTAAAATAAGTACCATAAACCTCATTGATCTGGGCAAACTGGTGCATGTCTTTGATAAAAATTGAAGCTTTAATCACATGCTCAAAAGTCATTCCTGCTTCAGTCAAAATAGCTTTTAAATTCTCCATCGACTGTTTCGTTTCTTTTTGGATATCTCCTGCTACCAATTCTCCAGTAGCTGGGTTTATAGGAATTTGACCTGAAATATATAGGGTGTTTCCTGATAGTACTGCTTGATTATAAGGCCCTATAGGTGCAGGAGCATTTGGGGTATTAATTATTTTTTTCATAAAAAAAAGTGATTAAGAATTAGTAAACGTATCCAAACAAAAATACAACTTAATTAAAATAGTAGCACCAATAAAAAATAAGGAGTACTCCGACTGAATAAATATGAAGCATGAAAGTCAAAATTCAAAAATTTTGGAAGCTTATGTATCGAAGGCTTAATAGAAAAACAAGGTCAATACCACAAACTTTATAGCAAACATTAGCGTCTACTTTGCTTATCCCATTTTAAATCTTGTAACATGGAACTAGAGATGCCTATAAAGAAATCCCAGCGTTCGTAAAGACCAAATGGTGTCCAGTTAAAGCGTAAGTTGAAACTTCCTAACTCGCGTTGAAAACGTAATTGCGTAACAGAAAAACCTTGGTTCGTAAAATCGTATCCAGACGAGGCGCCTACTTTCCATTTCGGCGTTAATTCAATATTTCCAGAAAACATTAAACTATTACTGCTTATGGTATTTTGGCGATTTGGATTGGAATAGCTAACGGTATAGGCCAATCGCAAATCCCAAGGTATTTTGTTCGAGTAAAAAGTGGTTTCTCTTTCTTCCTCCTCTTCTTCGTCTCCAAAGCCACGTCTGCCATTTTGCATAAAATCAGCATCTCCAAAAAGATCATCAGTTCTACCGCCACTGGCAGCGCTATAGTCATATTTATTCTCTTCGTCGTCTTCCTTGTCGTCTTCTTTTTTCTTTTCAAAATCTTTATTGGAAAGCGAGTAGCTAAGGTTTGCTCTAGCGTTTGTTAATCTAAATAGGCTACCTCCGTTTTTAGCATTTAACGTATTTATTCGAGTTCCATTATTATCTATGGCATAGGGGTCTAAACTTCCGCCAAAATTTATAGCCATTTTATTGTTTAAAATACTGGTACCACCCGTAAAACTAACAGGACTTAATTTTAAAGAATCTGCATTAATATTATAGCCCGTAGAAAAGTTTAAATTTCTTAAGAGCTGTATCTTTTTAGGTTCGGTTTCCGTAGTATCCTTTGATCTTACTTTGGCTTCAATGGTATTGGCCAATGAAAAACTCAAGGAATTAGACATATTAAGGCTCGGCACCCCATTTAAGGTTCCTTCAAATCTCGTGTAGCGTCGTTGCTGGCCAGATCTATCATAAGTCAGTTCTCCATTGCTATCTAAAAGATCTTCGTAGTATTGATCAAAGGAGGGGGTGTACCCATAAGAAAGGGAAGGGCGCGCTACATGACGAATCACTTGTATTTTGCTATCTTCTTTAAAATTTAATCTCCCATACAATGTGGTCCCAATACTGGCATTAAAATTATAGCGATTAAAGCGATCAAAACCATTCACGGTATCGCTTACTACTGTTGTATTGTTGACCTCGTCAAATCTTCTATCAAAAGTTTCAAGTACCCATAAATCTTCATACGTACCTCCCATGGTAACGCTAAAATATTTTGCAATTTTAAAATTTGTGCTTATCGGAATTCGGTGTCTTGCACCAATTCTAGCATTATCAAACATCTTGCCCGTTAAAAAGTCTTCATCATTAGTGGTTAAGGTATTTTGGGCATTCACATCATATTGAAAATTTATATTCTGTATAATGCCTTTTTTAATACCATCTCTTTTGGCAAATGGAAATATACGCTCCATACTTGCTTGTAAGGTAGGCAAGGTCATATCGATATTGTCTCCTGTAGCTGTTGCGCTGGTTAATTGTCTATGGGTCGCTGTTAAACTTAAGTTTACAGAGGGGTACTCTGGAAATGTTTTAGAATAACTAATAGACGACGATAAGGTATTGTTTTGCGTGTTCGATAAATCTTGTGCGCGAAGTGAGTTTCTAAAATACTGGCTACTACCTAAGTTTACAGATGCTGAGAATCTTGAATTTGGACTCGATTTCTGATCCTGAGAGTGATTCCACTGAATGTTATAATTGGTGCTTCGACTATAATCATCAAAGCCTTTTTGACTGGTGACTAAGTTTTGGTATTGTAAATTAAAACCGCCCCTAAATTTGTATCGTTTTACATAAACAGATCGCGAGTTTAAACCGTAGCTTCCATTCGTATATAAGTCTCCGGTTAGTTCTACATCTGCAAATTCACCTATAGGAAGGTAGTAACCTCCGTTTTGTAAAAAATAACCTCGGTCTGGGATATTACCAAAAGTAGGAAATAAAATACCTCCAGAACGTCCTTGAGACATTGGAAAATAGGCAAAAGGCAGTGCTATGGGTGTGGGTACATCGGCAATGTACATATTGCTAAAACCTGCGATCACCTTTTTTTTAGGTACAAACTTTGCCCTATTGACTAAAATATAATAATCTGGATTAACGGTGTCTTTTGAGGTAGTTAATCGTCCTTTGCTTAAAAAATAAACCGAATCATTCTCTTTTTTAGTAATCTCGGCATACACCTTCATGGCATCGCCCCCTAAAGCACCTAAACTAGCTTGCTGTTCCGTTCGAGAATTCCAAATTAAAGCTTTTTGAGTATCAAAATTAAAACGAATAGAATCGGGCCTCACAATATTATCTCCTTGCTTAAAGTAAGGGAGCTGCGTGTAGTTTCCTAAAGAATCTTTTATTCTACCCGCATAAACTTCGTTCTTAATATAATCCATAATGATCACCCCAGCCTTAAGCTCTGTGTCTTGGTATTGAATTACGGCGTTGTTGTACAGGTATATTTTTTGATCTTTCTGACTTAGTTTTACATAGTCTCGAGCATTGTATTTTATATTATCTAATAAAAGCGGTTTTTTCTTATTTGTAGAATCTATTTTAACGGTATCAGCTTCTATTTTTGGCTTCGTTGCAATCTCAGAAAAATCTTTTGGAGCTACAATGCTGTCTTTAACAGATTTTATAGGTAGTGTTACTACTTTATTTTCTTGACTAAACATGCTTGTAATGCCACTAAACAGTAGTAAAAATAAAAGTAGATGGTGTTTGTTTGATTGCAAGGCTATAAATCCTATTTTTGTAATAGTTTGTCTTGTCTACGCGACGTTTAGAATCGGAGTCAAACTTACATATATTTTTTGTTCTGTAGTCGTAACATTACAATAATTTTAACCTTAAATTACAATTTGTAACTAATGAATAACAAATGTTTTCAAGTGCTAAATCTTTTGGCTTTATTTTTTAGCATCGCATTTTATGGCCATGGGGAAGAAAAACCCAAGGTAAATGATCCATTTATTGTAGTATTGGATGCAGGGCACGGGGGCCATGATCCAGGTAATTTAGGTAATGGCTATTTGGAGAAAACTATTGCTTTAAATATTGTATTAAGGGTCGGCGCCATGTTAGAAAAGAACCCGAACATAAAAGTGATTTACACTCGAAAAGACGATAGTTTTGTTGATTTATACAAAAGAGGTGAAATTGCGAATAAAGCCAATGCTAATTTATTTGTATCTGTGCATTGCGACTCCCATACCTCCGATGCCAATGGGGCTGGAACTTTCGTATTAGGACTTCATGCCAACAAACAAAACTTTGAAATTGCTAAGAAAGAAAACTCCGCTATTTATTTAGAGGATAATTACGAAGCACGTTATGCCGCCTATAATATCAATTCTCCCGAATCGGTCATAGGCATGACCATTATGCAAGAAGAGTTTTTAGATCAGAGTATATTATTAGCGAAATTAATGCAAGATAATTTTACCGGAAAGTTAAGCAGAAAGGATAGAAAAGTGAAACAAGCTGGTTTTATTGTGTTGCATCAGACTTTTATGCCAAGTGTTTTAGTAGAAACTGGTTTTCTAACCTATAAGCCAGAAGGAGCCTATTTAGATTCTGCTGCAGGTCAGCAACAGATGGGCGAAGCAATTGCGAGTGCTATATTAGCCTATAAGAACCAAATTACCAATACTACTGCCACGGCTTCGGTAAGCCCCACAGAACAAGAAATTGTTAAAAAAGAGATACCAGCAGTAGTGGTGGCAAAACCAGAAACAGCGAAAATTGAGAAAACGACTAAACAAGCAGTGGTGAAAGAAACCACTGGTGATAAAGTTGTTTTTAAGGTTCAAATATTTGCGAGTGCAAAAGAGGTTCCTTTAATTGCAGAAAATTTTAAAGGTTTAAATAATATTTCAAAAGAATCATTCAATAGTTTGTACCGCTATTTGTATGGCGAAACACAATTGTTCGACTATGCAAACCGACTAAAAAAAGATGCAATTGCCAAAGGATTCAAAGATGCCTATTTGGTAGCCTATAAAAATGGAGTTCGTATTGACGTGAAGGAAGCTTTGAAATACATTAAAGAATAATTCATTTGCTTTTAATAAATAATTCTAATTTTGTTTAGAATTTTAAATGTAGTTGAAGGGAATATAAGAGATGATGTAGATCTCGAACCATAAGAATGATTTTTGTTTAGACATTCTTTTCCCGCTAACGGCTGGCGGGTTTTTAGTTCATTAAAAAAAGTAATTAAAATAAGTATGCGTGTGAAATTATCAAGAGAGATTAAAACAGGTATTATTGTAATTGGCGGAATTCTATTATTTATAATGGGATTTAGCTATCTAAAATCCACATCGTTATTTGATAGTAGCAAAACTTTTTATGCGGTTTACGACAATGTGGGAGGCTTACAAACAGGAACATCAGTTTCTATAAACGGACTCAATGTTGGTAACGTAAACGATATTAGGTTTAAAGATGAATCTGGAAAACTAATAGTTACCTTCTCTGTGGGTAATGATTTTCAGTTTTCAAGCACTAGTATGGCAGAACTCTACGATACAGGAATTATCGGAGGCAAAGGCATACAAATTATTCCTGTTTTTGATGGTAGCCCCATGGCAAAATCAGGGGATACCTTAACCACAAGTGTTAAACCTGGACTTACCGATTTAGTTCAAAAAAACTTAGCCCCTTTACAGCAAAAAATTGAAGGCGCTGTTTCGAACGCAGATTCTTTGTTGATTAATTTTAATCAGATTTTAGATATGCAAACGAAAAGCGACTTGAGAGAGAGCATCAGCGGACTTAATGCCTTGGTGAAAAGTTTTCAAGGCAGTGCAAATTCGTTAAATTCACTACTTTCTGAGAATAGAGCGCAACTCGATGGTTCTATTGACAATATAAGCACCATTACTGGTAATTTTGCGAAATTATCTGATTCTTTATCGAGCGCAGGATTAACCACAACGATTAAAAACTTAGAGACCACCTTAGCTAATTTTAATCAAATACTGGTAAAAATAGAACAAGGTGAAGGTACCATGGGCAAGTTAATGACCGATGAAGAATTGTATAAAAATTTAACAGCCTCTAGTAAAGAATTGGATTTATTATTGCAAGATTTTCGGTTGAACCCAAAGCGTTACGTGAATGTATCTGTTTTTGGAAAAAAACAAATCGAGTATGAACTGCCAGAAAATGATCCAGCCCGAAATATAGAAAATTAATTATGATAGCATATTTACCACAAGTATTTTTTATAGTAGTATTGCTCTTAGGCATTGGCTATTTTGTCACGAATGTTAAAAAATTGGCTCGTAACATTAACTTAGGAAAAAACGTAGTTGTTGACGATCATAAATCGCAACGATTAACAAATATGTTTAAAATTGCATTTGGCCAAACCAAAATGGTCGTAAGGCCTGTTTCTGGATTTTTGCATGCCATTGTGTATGTAGGCTTTATTATCATCAATATAGAAGTTCTTGAAATTATTATCGATGGTATTTTTGGAACCCACCGTATTGGGCTCAGCGTTTTACCTGAAAGTGTTTACGGTTTTTTAATAGGAACCTTTGAAGTTCTTGCCGTACTCGTATTGGTCGCTGTTGTCATCTTTTGGTTGCGACGAAATGTGATTAAATTAAAACGTTTTTTAAGTGCTGAAATGACGGGTTGGCCTAAAAATGACGCCAATATTATTCTCTATATTGAGGTGGTTTTAATGTGTTTATTTTTAACCATGAACGCAACAGATACCGCATTTCAAGATTTGAATTCAGGGAATATTGTAAGTCAATTTTTAGCACCCCTATTTGATGGTTTATCTGAAAGTACCTTGCACGGTATTGAGAGAGTAGCCTGGTGGTTGCACATTGTGGGTATTTTAGCCTTTTTGAATTACTTATATTTTTCAAAGCATTTACATATTTTATTAGCCTTTCCTAACACCTATTATGGGAAACTAACGCCAAAAGGACAATTTCCCAATAATGAAACGGTCACCAAAGAAGTGAAGTTAATGATGGATCCTTCGGCGGACCCGTTTGCAGCTCCTGCCGAAGACCTATCTTCTGGCGAGGGAGGAACACCCGTACCTGATAAATTTGGAGCATCCGATGTGATGGATTTAAATTGGGTACAATTATTAAATGCCTATACCTGTACCGAATGTGGTCGCTGCACGAGCGAATGCCCTGCCAACCAAACCGGTAAAAAATTGTCGCCGCGAAAAATCATGATGGATACACGCGACCGATTAGAAGAAGTAGGTAAAAATATAGATGCCAATAAAGGAACTTTTGTTCCTGATGGAAAACAGCTTCTAGGCGATTACATTACCCACGAAGAATTATGGGCGTGCACTACGTGTAACGCTTGCGTTCAGGCTTGTCCTGTAAGTATAGATCCTTTGTCTATTATTATGGATATGCGCCAGTATTTGGTGATGGAGCAATCTGCTGCCCCGTCTGATTTAAATACCATGATGGGGAATATAGAAAATAATGGTGCACCATGGCCATTTAATCAACAAGACCGATTAAACTGGTCGAACGAATCATAACAAAATTTAGCTATGAGTACTACAATACATGTGCCAACGATGGCATCGCTTTTTGCAGAAGGAAAACAACCAGAAGTGTTATTTTGGGTGGGTTGTGCTGGAAGTTTTGACGATAGAGCAAAAAAAATAACAAAGGCCTTTGTTAAAATTTTAAACAAGGCTCAGGTAAGCTTTGCGGTCTTAGGGACAGAAGAAAGCTGTACAGGTGATCCTGCAAAACGCGCAGGGAATGAGTTTCTTTTTCAGATGCAGGCTGCCACCAATATCGAAGTTTTAAATGGCTACGAGGTTAAAAAAATAGTGACGACTTGTCCTCATTGTTTTAATACTTTAAAGAACGAGTATCCTAATTTAGGAGGCTCTTATGAAGTCATGCATCACACTCAGTTTTTAAAAGCCTTACTCGATGAAGGTAGAATTACCATGGAAGGCGGTCAATTTAAAGGCAAGCGAATTACCTTTCACGATCCTTGCTATCTTGGGCGTGCCAATGATGTGTATGAAGCCCCTCGAGATTTGATTCGGAAACTCGATGCTGAGTTGGTAGAAATGAAAAGCTGTAAATCAAGAGGTTTATGCTGTGGTGCTGGTGGAGCACAAATGTTCAAGGAAGCCGAAAAAGGAGATAAAGAAGTAAATATTGAACGTACGGAACAAGCCTTAGAAGTACAACCTGATATCATCGCAGCGGGTTGTCCATTTTGCAACACCATGATGACTGATGGTGTAAAAGGCAAAGAAAAAGAAAGTACCATTGCCGTGATGGATATTGCTGAGTTAATAGCCAACGCCGACGATTTATAAAGACTATCGGTATGTTTAAAAATGAAGCACTTGAGGTTACCTCCTTAAATACAATACAAAACGTTGTTTTTACTCCAGTGAGTAGCTCATACTTGTATGTTTTGTTCGTAAATAATAGCGTACAGTACCTGGTGTTGTGCCTCTTACTGTTTATAGCAAACTATTGGAGTTTTGAACCTTTTGTGGTGTATCAAACCCAAATCATTATTGTATTGGTATGCTATGTGCTACTACATAGCACACTTTCAATCTTAGCCTTTAAAAGGCGTAAATATGCCTTAAGAACCTATGACATTTCTTTTAAAAGTGGCGTTTTAGTTAGCTCATTAACCACAGTGCCACTCTCAAGAATTCAGCATTTAGATATTTCCCAAGGAATCGCATCTCGGTTTTTTGGATTGGCCAATGTAAAACTATATACTGCTGGTGATGACGGCAGCGATATGGTCATTAAGGGACTTTTATTGGCAGAAGCAGAGCAATTAAAAGAGCATCTTAGCGTACAAATTAATGAGCGATTTTAATTTTGAAACCCCGTCAAAACAGGCGCTTAAGGGAATTCTATTTTTAGTTTTCCCCTCCGTAGCCAAATCGTTTAAAACAGCTTACCTGCCCTTAGTATTCTATATTTTTCAAGTTTTTAGAAATCCTGACCAATATAGACAGTACCTTACGTACATTGTTATTGGGGTTATTGCTTTAATTATTTTTTCTGTGGTCAGAGGGTTTTTATCCTATCAAAACTTTAGCTTTTATATTTCTAAGGGATCTTTTATTTTGAAGCAAGGCATCCTAAAAAAACAACGCTTAGAAATTTCATTGTCTAAAATTCAAAACGTTCATATTGCACAAAATTTTCTACAACGCCTGGTGGGGGTCGTAGAGGTGCAAATAGATACCGCTGGTGATAAAACAACAGAAGTAGTTATTAAATCATTAACTATAGAAAAAGCGCATGCTTTGAAAGAGGTGCTGGTGATGAACACAGGTTTAGAGAAAGAAGAGCAGCCGAACGAAACCATTCTTCATATTTCGTTTTCTGAACTCTTCCTAGCCGGCCTCACACAAAATCATTTTAATAGTTTTTACATTCTTTCCGCCATAATTTTTGGATTGCTTATAGATTTTAGAGATGTTATGGAAATGATTGGGTATGCTGGTTTTGTCACCGATATGACTGAGAAAGCAGCATCAGGCACCTATTTTACCTTGGTTATTTATGCTGTACTATTCCTAGTTGCTATTGGCAGTTCAGTATTGTTTTCTCTGGGTAAGGTGGTACTTCAAAACTATGGCTTACGCATTAAACATACGACTACGGATCTTGAAATTGAAAAGGGATTGTTGAATCGCTTAAGTTATAGTCTAAAATCATCAAGAATACAATCTGTGGCCTACAGAACCAATGTTTTAAAACAGAAATTTGGCATGTATTCCTTGCGTTTTTATCAAGCCATGTCTGCCGCTAACTCCAAAAAAAACATTGAGATCGAAGGGATCAATCAGCATAACCTAAAAATATTTGAGCACTTTGTTTTTGGTTATACGATAGCTAATCCGATCGAAAACCGCATCAAACCAAATTCTTATTTTAAAAGACAATTGTTCATTAGAATGTTGTATTTATTGATGCTAATCAATGTAATTGCTATACCTTTGTTAGGGTTTACATTTGGTTTTATAAACTTGATTTTAGTGCCTTGGCTTGTATTTTTAAATTATTTAAGATACAAGAAGAGTTATTATAGCTATCAAGAAGCCTATTTAATTTTAGGAGCTGGTCGAATAGACACCGTGACAAACATCGTGGAGCATCATAAAATTCAGTCTTTAAAACTAGAACAAAATTTTTTTGAAAAAAAACGCGCGGTAGCTCGTATCACCTTGTATACCGCCTCTAATTTTATGACCATACCAGCGATGCCTTATGCAGAAGCGATCGAATTATATGATACACTATTGTATAACGTAGAAAGTAAAGGTTTAGATTGGATTTAAAAAATAAGACTATGTTAGTAGATTTTGCAAGCTTACCCGAAGAATCAAGAGTTTGGATATACCAATCGAGCAGAACTTTTTCTGAGACCGAATTGGTAGAAGTGAACGAGGCGATCAAAGCTTTTTTACAGGATTGGACCGCACATGGTAGCGATTTGAATGCAGGATATGAACTCCCCTATAATCGCTTTATCGTTATTGGCTTGGACCAACAGAGTCAAGGAGCCACAGGATGCTCTATTGATGCTTCTGTGAGGTTTATTCAAGGTTTAGAAAAAAAGTACAATATTGATTTGCTTGATAAAATGAACGTTTCCTACAAGCAAGGAGAATTTGTGGCTTACAAAACGCTTCTCGATTTTAAGGCCATGGCAAAAAACAAATCGGTATCAAAAAATACCATTGTTTTTAATAATTTGGTCACCAATAAAGAAGAGTATTTAAACCATTGGGAAGTGCCTGCGGAAGAAAGCTGGCATAATCGATTTATGTAATTTTTGTGCGCACCTCAAAAGTCTTCTTTTGCTTGACGATGCACGTGAAGGCTTTGAAAGCTAAAAGGTTTTTTTTTAGAGTCTAGTAACCTAATTACAACTTTCGAATACACGTTTTTGTTTCATATCACTGTAATAGAAAAAAATTGATTTGTTTCTCAGTTGACTCTTGAAAAGCAAGGCATCGCTCTAGCTGCTGTTTATTTAAAACTGAAATAAAAAGAGAAAAGCCGCATTTTATACTCGTAATGCCAACGTGTAAAGGGTATTCACTCCCAATTTTAAAGCCAAACATCGATAAAATGCAATAAAAGGTATTATTTTTGGTATCCTATATTTTAGAACTAAATTACATGATTAAAAAGTTTATAGTCATTCTTATATTTTTCAAGTGCTTCTTTCTTTTGGCACAAAAAAATCCTTTACTAACAAAAGATAGTATTGCCCAAAAACAATGGGTCGATGATACGTATAAAGCCATGTCTCTTGATGAAAAGCTAGGGCAACTTTTTATGCTTAGTGTAGCTTCTAACCAAAGTAAAGCCAGCACAGATAACATCAAAAAATTAATTAGTGAAGAACATATTGGTGGTGTAATTTTCTCAAACGGAGGACCAGTGCGTCAAGCCAAATTAACCAATAGCTATCAAGAGGCTTCCAAAATTCCTTTGATGATAGCTATGGATGCAGAATGGGGCTTGGCCATGAGGTTAGATTCTACCTATGCTTTTCCTTGGAATATGACCTTAGGAGCTATTAAAGATAGCAGTATTGTTGAAAAGGTAGGTAAGCAGATAGGAAGGCACGCCAAGCGCTTGGGTGTTCATATTAATTTTGCACCAGATATCGATATCAATACCAATCCAGAAAACCCTATTATCGGGAACCGCTCTTTTGGAGAAGATCGCGATAATGTGGTAAAAAATGCCATTGCGTTTATGAAGGGTATGGAAAGCGAATCGGTCTTATCTAGTGGAAAACATTTTCCCGGTCACGGTGATACCTCGGTAGATTCTCACAAGACCCTACCTCAAATATCATTTTCAAGGGCGCGATTAGACAGTATTGAACTCTATCCTTTTAAAAAATTAATAAATGAAGGTATTAGCTCTATTATGGTTGCCCATTTAAGTGTGCCCAGTTTAGAAATGCAGGAAAAAGTGCCTTCATCTTTGTCCGAACAAATTATATCAGGAATTTTAAAGGAAGAAATGGGGTTTAAAGGCTTGGTCTTTACAGATGCTTTGAACATGAGTGGTGTAGGGGATCCAAAAAAGCCAGGGGATATAGAACTTGCCGCCTTTATAGCAGGTAATGATATTTTATTAATGCCCAAAGACGTGGTCAGTGCAAAAGCGCGACTATTAAAAGCTGTCGAAGAAGGTAGAATAACAGAAAACCGATTGTCGACGTCCGTAAAGAAAATTTTACAAGGCAAATATAAAGCAGGTCTACATAGGTATAAACCTATTGCTTTACAAAATTTATATGCCGACTTAAATAGTCTAGAAAACGATTTAATTTATGAAGAGGCTATTGAAAATGCAATTACGGTAGTAAAAAATGAGGTTTCAATTTTACCGATTAAAAAACTGGAGACGAAGAAAATCGCCTATATAAAATTAGGTGATGATCCGCATGATGCTTTTTTAGAAGAATTGAATAAGTACGCAGTGGTTACCCCAATTAAGATGTCGGAGATAGCTTCTTTTAGCAGTAGTATATCGGCGTATAATGTGGTCATTATTGGGCATCATAAAAGTAATGACAGTCCATGGAAACCCTATGCCTATACCAAAGAAGAGTTGGCGAGCCTAAAAGCAATTTCCGAACTTAGAAGCTCCAATACTATTCTTGTAGAATTTGCAAAACCCTATGCACTATTAGCAATCGATAGCCTAGATGCTATTGACGGTATTGTGGTTGCGTATCAAAATAGCCGTATAGCGCAGCAGAAAGCAGCACAGCTCATTTTTGGGGCCCTTGCAGCCAAAGGTAAACTTCCTGTAAGTGCGCACCCTAAATTGCCTGTACATACCAGTATTTCATTCGATGGTATTGCACGGTTGGGGTATAGTTTCCCTGAGCGGGTAGGCATGAGTTCTACAAAATTAGCATTGGTTGATGGTTTGGTGCAGAATGGATTAGATTCCCTTATGTTTCCTGGGGCTCAGGTGCTGGTAGCGCGCAAAGGAAAAATAGTGTATCACAAAGCCTTTGGAAAGGCGACTTACGATGCAAAAACAGCACTCACTACCGATGCGCTATTTGATTTAGCCTCCTTAACCAAAATACTTGGTACCCTACCCATTTTAATGCAAATGGAAGAAAAAGGAACACTCTCCTTAAATCAAACCTTTAAAGAATTGGTACCCGCGTATGCTGAGACCGAATTAAACAATGTTACCGTTTTAAAAGCCTTATCGCATTATGGTCGTTTGCCTGCATGGATCGCTTTTTACCTTAGTACTTTAGATGAAAACCGTAAGCCTTCGGGCGATTTTTACCGCGATAAACCTTTAAAAGGCTATTCTATAAAAGTTTCGGAAAAACTATACTTAATCGATGCCTATAAAGATTCTATTTACAACAGAATTGGCCGACAAGACTTAAAATCGAACCGATACCGCTACAGTGATATTGGCTATTTTGTTTTTCATAAATACATCGAAGACGTGTATGGTGAAAAACAAGATGCGATAGCCGATCGTTTGTTTTATGGACCCTTAGGAGCAACCACCATGACGTATAATCCTTTAGAGAAGTTCCCTATAGAAAAAATAATACCCTCCGAGGAAGATACTTATTTTAGGTATGAAAGAGTGCAGGGTTATGTGCATGATATGGGAGCCGCCATGCAAGGTGGAGTAGGAGGGCATGCCGGGTTATTTAGCAATGCCAATGATGTTGCCAAAATGATGCAAATGTATTTGCAAGGAGGCGTTTATGGTGGTCATCGTTTTATGAATTCAAGAACCATAGCAAAATTTAATACCTGTTATTTTTGTAATGAAAATGTACGCAGAGGTGTAGGTTTTGATAAGCCCGATTCAAAAACGGGAGCACCGACCTGCGGTTGTGTTTCTCAAAAAAGTTTTGGGCATAGCGGTTTTACGGGCACATTTACTTGGGCCGATCCGGAAGAGCAATTGGTTTATGTTTTTTTATCCAACAGAACCTATCCCACAGCAAGCAATACGCTTTTAATAAAATCGGGTTTAAGAACGCGAATTCAAAAAGCCATTTATGATGCTATTGAAAAATAATAGTTATTTTTGAGTGTAATGTCGATACTGTTCTTTCGACTCACAAAAAAATTGGTTGGTTTTGTATTGAATTTCAAATTAAAACATGCCTATAGCCTAAAGCTTATAGCCTTTAGCTTACAGCTTTTAAAAATTTAATTATATGAAGATTGCCATTGTGTGTTACCCAACTTTTGGAGGAAGTGGCGTAGTTGCTACCGAACTAGGAATAGCGCTTGCCGAAAGAGGGCACGAAATTCACTTTGTTACCTACAAGCAACCGGTGCGCTTGGAGTTATTGAACAACAATATCTTTTTTCATGAAGTTCATGTTCCTGAATACGCTTTGTTTCACTACCAACCGTACGAACTGGCACTTTCTAGTAAATTAGTAGATACGGTAAAGTTATACGGGATTGATGTTTTACATGTGCATTACGCCATTCCACATGCTTATGCGGGGTATATGGCGAAGAAAATGCTACAAGAAGAAGGTATTTTTATTCCTATGATCACCACCTTGCACGGAACAGATATCACCTTGGTAGGCAAGCACCCCTTTTATAAGCCGGCCGTTACTTTTAGCATAAATAAATCAGATGTAGTGACCTCTGTGTCTGAAAATTTAAAAGAAGCAACCCTAGAGTTGTTTGCGATAGAAAATACCATTGAAGTTATCCCTAATTTTATAGAAACCTCAAAATTTAAGGTCGACTTTACCGATTGTCAACGTGGTTTAATGGCCAAGGATGATGAAAAAATCATCACGCATATAAGTAATTTCAGAAAGGTAAAGCGCATTCCAGATGTGGTTAAAATTTTCAATAAAATTCAAAAGAAAATACCTTCAAAACTGGTAATGGTGGGCGAAGGTCCTGAAAAAGAGAAAGCTGAGCTCTTATGTGAAGAATATGGCCTCACAGATAAAGTAATCTTTGTAGGCAATAGCAATGAAATAGATAAAATTTTATGTTTTTCTGATTTATTTTTACTGCCCTCAGAGACCGAAAGTTTTGGCTTGGCAGCTTTAGAGGCGATGATCAATAAAACTCCAGTTATTTCTAGTAATGCAGGAGGGATCCCAGAAGTAAATATTCAGGGTGTCACGGGGTATTTAAGTGATGTGGGTAACGTAAATGAAATGTCAGAAAACGCGATAAAAATACTCTCCGATGATGCCGTATTAGCAAGGTTCAAAGAGAATGCTTTTGAAAACGCACAGCGCTTTGATATCGTCAATATTCTTCCTTTATACGAAGCTGTTTATGAAAAAGCATTACAATCCAGATTTAAGAATATGCACTAGTGGATAGTGATTAGTTTTTAGAGGGTAGTGGGTAGTAAAAAAAAGCACTCCCTTAATCTCTCTTAAGGTGGTCGATTACTTATTTTCACTTATTACTAATTTGTCTAGAGATGTAAGTAAAATCAAATAAAACAAGCCCCTTAGGCCTCCTTCAAAGGGAGAATTTAAAAAGTAGTACGTTTTAGAAGCTAGTAGTTTAGGTTCTCCAATTTTCATGATTACACTTTTCACAAGAACCAAATCCTCAAATCCACACATCAACACATCTTCAAATCAATCATTGTTTCTTTAAAACAGTAGGTAGTTTTTAGAGGGTAGTAGTTTATTAAATTTGCCAATTGTTATATTAGTACTTTAACTCCATTATTACATTAACCCATGGTTACATTGAAACATGAGCAACTTTATAGCGAGTTTTATAGCCGTTCAAGGAGCTTTGTTTAGGTCTACCTATAGTTCAAGCTATCTTTGGATTCTCAAGTCTTAGAATGTTTATAACCATGTACTTTAAAAGATTTACACTTATTGCGTTTGCTTTTTTAGTGAGCTTAAATTTTACTTTTGCTCAAGAACGCGAAGAACTCGTCATAAGCTCAAAAGATTCTATAATATCAAGTTCTTGGATCCTCGGCATAGGTACTAACATCGTTGATGATTCGGGTGATGCCTTTGATGCCTTGTTTGATATAAAAGAAACCTGGCATGCTGTTCCCTACCCATCAAGAGTAAGTATAGGTAGGTATTTTAAAAGTGGTTTAGGTGTGGAAGCGATTGCTAGCTACAATACCTATAAGGCAGGCAAAAGAGTAGATGGCCTTATTTTAAATGAAGATAAGACCTATTATGCGATAGATACTAGGCTCAGCTATGACTTAAATAAGTTGGTGGGGCAAACAGGTTTTTTTGACCCTTATGTAGGTGTAGGTGTTGGGTATACGCAAGCCAACGATCAAGGCAGAGGTACTTATAACGCTGTCATTGGGTTCAGAACTTGGTTTTCAGATCGTTTTGGCTTAGACTTTAGCTCATCTGGGAAATGGCGCATGAATACGAATGCTACAAATCACCTGCAACATGCTGTTGGCCTGGTATATCAGTTTGGTATAGAAAAAGAGTTAAGCTCTAAAGGAAAAGATAAATTAGCGCTATTGGAAGCTTTAGAAGCCGAACAAAATAGGAGAAACGATTCCATTGCCCAAGCCCAAAGTGTTCAACAAGCAAAACTATTAGCAGCACAGATCGCCCAAGAGCAAGAGCAAAAACAATTAGCTGAGGCCGCACAAGAAAAACTAAGAAATGAGCGTGATGCACTCGAAAATGACATAAATGCCCTAGGAAATGTGTATTTTGACCTGAATTCTTCGTATTTGACCAGCGCTGCTAAACTTATTTTAACGAAATTAGTGCAACTATTAGAAGATAAGCCTCAAGTTAAATTACAAGTCTCGTCCTTTACGGATTCCAGAGGTGCTGAAAATTACAATACATGGCTTTCAGAGCGTCGGGCGCAAAGAACCATAGACTATCTAGTTCAAAAAGGAATTGAAGGTGATCGACTTATACCCAACGCAGCGGGAGAGAATGGATTGTTGAATGAATGCGATGATCAAACCTATTGTACAGAAAGCAAGCATAAAATAAATAGGAGATCGGAATTTAAAGTCCTTTATAAATAAAATTTTTTTAAAAAAAATAGGATTGATTGAATAAAAAATTTAATAAACTCCTGTAGCAGGGAGCTGAACTAAAAAGTAGATAACCAAACCAGCTATTTAATGTTATTTAACTCCTTAGCGTTTGCCATTTTTTTACCGGTTGTATTTCTATTGTACTGGTATGTTTTTAAAAAGAGTGTAAAAGTTCAAAATGGACTTGTTCTCGTAGCGAGTTACTTTTTTTATGGACTTTGGGATTGGCGATTTCTATTTTTAATATTAGCGAGTACTCTTGTTGACTATTATGTAGGCATCCAAATTGATAAGAATGCTGAAAAACCTCAGTTTAAAAAATACTGGCTTTGGTTAAGCGTTTTTTTTAATCTCTCTTTATTAGGCTTTTTTAAGTATTATAATTTTTTTACCGATTCGTTTATAGATTTGTTTGAAATTTTAGGCTACACAATTAAAAGTACCTGGACACTTCAAATTATTTTACCTGTAGGTATTTCTTTTTATACTTTTCAGACGATGTCCTATTCGCTTGATATCTATTACAAGAGAATAAAACCCACAAAAGACTTTCTATCCTTTGCTACCTTTGTTGCATTTTTTCCACAGTTAGTGGCAGGGCCTATTGAAAGGGCTTCCAACCTACTAGGTCAAATAACTCAAAAAAGAATAGTACATATTCCTCAAATCACTGCGGGTTTAAAACTTATACTTTGGGGATTATTTAAAAAAATGGTTATTGCCGATTCTCTAGCACCCATCGTAGATGATATTTTCGCTAATCATATGCACTACCCTGCATCTACCTTAGTTTTAGGGGTAACCTTGTTTAGTTTTCAAGTGTATGGGGATTTCAGTGGCTATTCTGATATCGCTATCGGTACTGCTAAATTGTTCGGGATTGAGTTGATGTCTAATTTTAAATTTCCAAATTTCTCTAGAAACGTTGCGGAATACTGGCAACGCTGGCATGTATCACTATCCACTTGGTTTAGACATTATGTCTATATTCCTTTGGGAGGTTCAAGAGTTAGTAAAATAAAATCAATTCGTAATATTTGTATTATATTTTTGGTCAGTGGTTTTTGGCATGGCGCCAATTGGACGTTTATATTTTGGGGAGGCTTTCATGCCTTAGCCTTTATCCCTGTATTTTTATTGGGTAGAAATACGGTCTACAAGAATAGTGTTGTTGGTCAAAATAGTTTATTGCCGTCTCTGACAGAAGTTTTTCAGGTACTCTTAACCTTTGGAATTGTTACTTTTTCAAGGATTTTCTTTAGGTCAGCTTCTATAACCGATGCCTTTAACTTTATCCACAGAATAGGAAGCGATTTTAGTTACGAAGCCTACCTGCATCCTATGGGATATAGAATGTTAGATTACTATATTTTGGTGGTTATTTTTGTGTTTTATGAATACCTCATCCGTAAAAACGAACGTAGCCCCTTTGCTTTTAAAAATAAATATGTTCGATTTTTTGTATATTCTTTAGTGGTACTTTCTATGTTATTGTTTTACGATGATGGCGTGGATAGATCCTTTATTTATTTTCAATTTTAAAAGCATAAAAGAATCTGATTACGATTTAGAAAAGAAGTTAGCCTTATGAAAAAGTTAGTTTTTAAAATAGGTATATATACTATTCTTTTGCTCATAGCCTTAGAAATTTGGGTTCGGGTATTTCATTTAGCCAAAGACACACCTAACAGATACCTTGATGAAAACAAGGTAGAAAAATGGATGCCAAACCAAAATGGATATGCCGTGACAGGAAATAGAAGACAAAATTTTTCTGCATATCACATTAATGCTTTCGGGTATAATTCGTACAGAGAATTTAACCCTAGCCGAGAAGGTTTTGAGCTTGCTTTGGTAGGAGATTCTTTTATTGAAGGGTTTCATCAGAATTATTACCAGTCTATTGGAAAAAAAATTGAAAACAAAATACCCGGAATCGAAGTATATGAATATGGCTATGCAGGATATGATATGGCTGACCAATTACATCTAATTCATCAATATGCTGATCAATTTAAGCTTATAGACGTGGTTGTTTTAGGGCTTAAATACAATAATGATTTGACTAGGGCAGTTTACGAGGTTGAGGGCTATCGCTTGGCTTTAGAATCACCGCTTAACAAACTACTTAAAAAAAGTAAATTACTGGTGTATGGGAAAAGTATAGGTATATTTTCTCCTATTCAAGATTTTATTTATACTACCCGAAATTTAATGGTAAACCCTGGGCCTCCAATAAAATCTAGTGCACTTGATATTTCTAGTGTAGAGACGAATGAAGAAGAATTACTCAAAAGAAACATTAAAAATCTAGAATCACTTATGAGTTTATATGGCTTTGATAAGGAGAAATTTTATTTTTTAATAGACGAAACAGTGACGCCTACGAGTTTTATCCAGTATTTAAAGGAGAATAAGGTACAGTTTATTACTATCGGTGCAGAATTAAAAAATTCAACAAAAAATACCACGCTTATTTATGACCATCATTGGAACAATAATGGACGAGAAATCGTGGCTCAAAAAATAGCAAACCTTTTAGAGAAAAAGCGATAGTATTCAATACGGCTTCGTTCGCCATCTACTACTTTATGGAACCTGTAGTTGTTAGTTTTGTTATAGTCTCAACGCAGAAAAATATCTTATACCTTACAAAAAAATAACAGGGGGCTCCCTAAACTATCATTTTTTAGTTTTATCTATGGTTTTTAAAGCGTCTACACTATACAGACAATATCGGAGTATATTAGTGTTTGCTAAGGCTTAGTCGTTGTTGTTTTTTGGCGCCTTGGAATAGAAATTCATTTTGGCTTAGCTGGTAAATTTTCACCTCACTACTTTTTTCTAAAGCAGTATATAAAAAATCATATGTAAACCTTTTTAAATAATTAAACTCTTGATCATGTATATTAATTTCAATGGAATTCTTGTTGAATGTGGCATTGTTTCTATTTTCTATGGCTCCTAGATCCATTGGGGATACAGTAGGCTTTTCTTTGTGAAATTTTCGCCTTAATTCGGGTAGTATTTCGTTCAATTTTTTGGCTTTTAAATACTCTTTAAGTTGTATTTTTTTAGTTTCTAACATACCGGCAAGTCTTGTTGAGCTATGGCTTTTTGAGAATATGATATGATGCTGAAACCTATAAATAGCATTGCTCCAACGGCGTTTGTAATCCATACCTCCAACGCCCATTTCAAACAAAAGATACTTATTTTTTGCGCACCATTCTACTTGTTTGTAAATCTCAATATGGCCCAATCCAAATTTAGAGTAATCAATATCATAGGAAGACATAGCACTAAATAAAATTTTGTCAAAATGATAATTTAATGAAATTTCTATGGGCTCGTTTTCGTTGTAAATCACGAATAAAGATGCTTGTTTGTTGTTGATTTTAGCAAAGCTTGTTTTTTTATAGCTCAGCCATTGGGCGATGTCTTTGTGTTTTTCATTGCGTTCGGTAAACCTGTTCTGGATCATTCGCTCTAAAGCATCCATAAGAAAATGGTATTTTTCTTCTGAAATTTCTCCATGATACAGGGCATAGTTGATGTTAAAACTAGCTTCTAACCTCTTTACAAACCGTCGGACAATACTGCGGTATTTGTATTTGAATTGGCCCTCAAGATAGCTATCAATAGTGCTTTCTGAATTTAAGTGTATGGCATAACCCCAATTCTCTTGTGCTATGATATGGTGTTGTAGGTTCGCATCAGTAGTTTGAAGCTTAAAATAATAGGGTACTAGTGACATGGAATATACCAACTTCGGGTTTGCTGAGTACGAATTTAAAAGGCGTACTTCTCTACCATAATAATCAACATCAGTGATAAAACCTGGCAATGCTTCTCCTTTTATAAGATGGGTGTTGAAAACTATATGTTGTTTTGATGCCATGAAGCTGTGGAGTCTTATTTTTAATTAGTGCACTACTAGTTGCTGAATGTTATTTTTTCCTTTTATAATAAACGTATTTTCAGAGTTCCTATTTTGATATACCTGACAATTTTTTTTCAGCTCAAAGTTTTTATGAAGAAAGCTATTTACATAAAAAATAAGGTGAGTATAAGGAGCTACTTCGTAGGGTATTTTTACTAGGTCAGCTGCATTGGTGATCACATGACCTTCCAGCACCGAATAAGTAGGTTTTTCGCTTTCTTTAGGCTGCCTTATTTTATAAAGCGCTTTACGCATTTGACCATAAAGAAGATGAAAATTTACTTTTTTTAGGGAAGCAATAAGTTGATGTCTAAGGATCGTTTGTGCTTCTTCTAACTTGGCTTTTAGCTTCGCCAAGGGATTCTTTGCATGATAAATAATGTATTTTTCATAGGTATAGGTCGTATTAATCCATTGCCTCTTGTGAAAAAAATCGCCCCTTCCCATATCAAATAAGTACAGCTTATGATCGTAACACCAACGCAAGTGTTTTATGGTGTTTAAATGGCCCAAATTAAACATGCCATAGTCAATATCAAAACAGCTATTAAAATGGAGCAGTGTTTTACCATTTAAAAAATTTAATGTAATAGTTATGGGTTTGAGCGCATCGTATATAACGTAAATTGCAGCCCTTTTCTCTAGCACCATCGTAAACATAATGTCTTGGTAATAGTCTAAATAGGGCAATTCAAAATTACTTTCATTTTTTTGACGAAACCTAAGGGCTGTCATTTGTTTTAAAATCGTGAATAAGCGGTCATACTCGGTTTTGTCGATAGCCCCATAATACATGGTATAGGTGGGCTCCAGACAAAGATCTAAACGATTTTGATGCCTTCTTAACTTTGAGCTTCTTGCCTTACCCACTTGGTGCAAAATATACGCATCTGCTGTAGCATGTGTTCTTAAATCAGCCAAATAGCCTGGGTATAAAGGAGCTGTCAAGTGTTCTAAAGCAAGCTGATCCTTAGCTACAGATAGGCTTAAATAGTTCGGAAAATCATAAACGCTTGTAATGCTAAAGTTGGCCGTTTTCACCAAAGGTTCTTGCTGTTCATACAGAACGGTATTGAGGTATTCATTTTTTACTTTTTGTATGAAAAACGGAAAAGACTGCTCCTTAAAAAAAAGATCAAGGAAAAAAGAAAAGCGACGTTGAGTTCTTGTGGTCTTAGCCATACTGTAAAGTACCTGTAGGTTAGTTTTTATAAAATTTACTGTTTTCTCGTTTTTACTGTGAAGGCATAGGTTGTTTTTTTGCCTATCACCTGATAATGGTCTTGGGTTTCTTTTGCTTTGTATAGTTTAATTTCATCTAAAGACTGCTGTGAGCTAAATAAAAAATCGAATATAATTTTCTTTAAGTGTTCATTTTTTTCTCCCTGAATAAGCTTAATTTCAATCCCTGTCGATGCCTCAAAAGGTAAGGCATCGATCACCAGTATCTTTTGTTCCTTATTGTTTTGAGCACTTAGCGTATACAAGCGTTGTTTTAAGCTTTTATAATACAGGTCAGCATTAATTTTCTTTAAGCTGTAATAGCTTAAGTATAGCATTTGGGTTTTAAGCTTTAGGTAGTTCGCATATAGGCGAGCCTTTCTCTTTTTATTGTTGTAAATAATATGATTGTAATAGTCAAAACTTTGCGTCATCCAGTTTTTTTTGTAGTAGTCGTAGCCCTTTAAGAGATCATAACTCAGCATCTTATGTTGAATGCACCACTCTATATTCTTCACCATATCAATGCTGCCCAAATGAAATTTAGCATAGTCGATATCGTAAGCACTTATCATATAAAAGCCGAGATTTTCTTTGATCATATTAATCCGTATGCTTATGGGTTCTTGATGATGGTAAATTACATAGAGTGCAGCTTGTTTGTTGACTATTTGCGTATAGATTTGCGCTTCAAAATCGGCTAAATGTTGTAATTCATAATTTACTTCTTTTTTCTGAGCAAACCTTTTTACTAATAATTTTTTTAAGGCTATGAATAGGGCCTCGTATTCGTCTTTAGGTATACTTCCCCAATAGCAAACGTACCGAATATTAAAACAAGTTTCTAACCTCTTGGTGTACCGTCTTAAGTTCGATCTGCTTTTTGCACTAAAATTAGCCGTTAAGTACGCTTCTAGGTTTTGGTATTGTTCTACCTGAATGCTATGCCCTTTTAAGGTCGTTACTTTAAGCCATGTATAGTCTTTGCTTGTAGATTGCTCTAGGCTTAAATAGTCGGGTATATCCTTTATGATAATGACATCTGCAGCCTTTAGAAAGGGCTTAGCACTAAAAAGCACTTGCTTTTTATAGCGAATACACTGATACCATGGAGAGAAATCATAGTTCTCGAATAGGGCTTTTAAAAATAGAATAGGGTGTAATTTCTCCATAGGGTTTACGCCGTTATCGTGAAATTTATTTTTTGAAAACTGCTTTTTCCTTTGATGGCATAGGCGTTTTTTTCATCTGAGAGCTCAAATACTTCCAAATCATGATTACCATCTTTACTGCTATATAAAAAATCGTAAATAGGCCGCCTTAGAAAGGCAAGGTCTTCCGCTCTCCAATCAACTTTACGCCCAATTCTTAAGCTGTCAAAGACTATATTTTGTTCTATTTCCCAGCTTAGCTTAGCTTTTTGTTGCTCCTGCTTTTTTTGTTCTTTATGAAGTAGGTACCGATGGTAGGCGGTGTCTACGTGAAGCTTCTTGAGCCATTTCACTAAGCTATAAAAACCTTGTGTTTTAAAGCTATAGTACCATGCCGTGAACCTTGCCACAAAGGAGCTAGTGTCATAAATAAGGTATTTATTAAAAAAATAAGTACGATCTGTTAGTTTGCTTTTGTAATCATAGGTTCCTTTTAAAAGATCATAAATTTCTATTTGGTTCTGGTAGCACCACTCTAATTGAAAAAAAAGATCAGTAAAACCCAAATAAAATTTTGAATAATCGGCATCAAAGGTTCTCACATACCCGTACATTACTTTGCCTAATACAGGGTTTAAAGCAATACTAATGGGCTTGTCTTCCTCATAAATGACAAATAAACATGCTTTTTTAGCATTAATAAGTGCGAAGCCATTTTCTTCATACCGATCCCAAACGTCCAAATCATGATGATTTTTACCTTTAAGGTCAAAACGTTTTTTTATAAGTTTTGGAAAAATAGCAAACAAGCGATCATACTCCTCTTTGGTAATGGCTCCATAATATACTTTATAAGAAATATTAAAACTTGTTTCTAAGCGTTTTTTGTAGGTTCTGAATTGTGCTCTTCTTTTAGGACTAAAATTGTTTTTTAAATAGTTGGCTAGATTACTATAATTATTTAGAGTAATCATGGACCCTTTATAGGTGTTTAATTTTTTTATTTTGGTTTTTTTGTAGTTCGAGTGCCATTTTACATTAAGATAATCAGGAATATCAAAAACTAGTTGAACCTTTTGTGTTACCGGTTTTATGGGGACTTCTAGACTGCTATAGAGCTGAGTATCTGTGCTTTTATTTTTTAATTCCTTAAAATATAAAGCAAACTCTTCCGGTTTTAAAATAAGATCTAAAAAATCTATATAGTTAGGCATTTGTGCAAGTTATTCAGGTTGAAGCCATTGGTATTTACTGGAATTTAAATAGTAATTTATCTAAGGAAAAACGCCCACCGATGATATGCCGATCTCTAAGCGATTGTAGCCATTTAAATTTAGTGATCTGAAATTGAGCCCACCCTTGATCAAGTAAGGAAGTGGTTTGATAATAAATGCGATGGTAGAAAACATACTCATGGTTACTCCATTTTACTTTGTTATACGTTGCGCCCATCGACAAGTCAAAGATCGTTATTTTGTTTTTTATGCACCACTGTACATGATGCCACATGCTAATATCACCCATGTTGTAGTGCGAATAGGCGATATCATAGGTTTGGATATGACTAAAAACCATATCGTTTATATGAAAATTCAACGTTATGCTGATGGGTGTGTTTTTGTCATAAATAACAAACATAGACGCTTTCTTGGAACATATTTTAGTATACGTTGTTGTTTGTAAGGCTGCCCAGTTTCCTAAATACCGGTTGTTAACTTTTTTTTCGTTAAACCTTTTTTTTAGTAAGCCATAAAAGGCATCAAAAATTTGAGCATAGTTGTCTTCATCCATGGCACCAAAAAACCACTGCGTTTCAATGCTGTTCTCGTGTAACAACTGTCGGTGTTTTTGTTTTAAATTTTTTCGATTTCTTTTACTTAGATGTTTTAAAAGATAGTCTTCTGGTGTTGTTATGCTTTGAAAATTCAATAAAAAGCCTTTGTATTGAAGCACATCGGTATGTTTTAGTTGACCGAGTACCTTGCAAGCGTCAAGATCCAGATAATCTGGAATATTTTTCACCACATACTTTTTACTTTCAGCTACAGCAAAGGCATTTGTAGGTTTAAAAGATTGTCCTGTTAAGCTGTTTTTTAAACCTTTGGCAAAAAACGAGACCACCGTATGATTTAGATACAGGCTAAAAATAAAATTAGATGACTTTAATGTCGTGTAGGTATCCATCATTTGTCCTGAGGGATTATAAACCTTGCCGTATTTTTCTTTCCTTTGATGACAAAGCTATTGGCTTCTGTTCTGGAGCGAAAAAGTTGCAGATCTGATAATTTTTCAGATTTCTGACATAAAAAATCAAAGACTGTTTTCTTTAAGTTTATAGCCTCTAAGCTAGCAAAGGGCATTTCCGTATAATTATCCCAGTCAATAGTGCTCGGTACCGCTTCAAATTGAATTTTACGCTGATTTTTTGTCCTAAGGTCTCTCTTTTTCAGCCGATGTGTTAACTGATGAAAATGTGTATGGAGCTCTAGATCTCTCAAATATTGTTTGGCTGTAAAATAAAAGCTGATTCCTTTGGCTAGGAGCGATGCTTTTAGGGAGCTACTATCATAGAGTAGGTGGTATTCAAAAGTATAACTTTTGGTAGCCCAACGATTTTTATATTCGTAGTCTCCTTTTGAAAAATCAAAAAATTTAAATTGCTGCGCTATGCACCATTCTAATTGTTTGATGATGCTGGTCATTCCTAACCTAAAGGAAGCGTAATCAATATCAAACACACGCATAATATCAATAGCAACGCTATCCGAGAAAAAAAGTAAGCTGATGGCAATGGGTTTATCTTGATCGTAGGTAACAAAAAACGCTGCTCTTTTTTCTAAGATCATGGGGTAGGTAAGTTCATGATAAAAGTTCCATTCGTCTGGATGCAAATTATTATTGGTTTCCTTTTTAGCATCAAAACGCTTTCGTAAAAGCAGATAAAAGGTATCAAACAAAAAATCGTAGTTAGCTTTGGTTATGTCACCATAATACATGGTATATCGAATCTCAAAACTGTGTTCTAGTTTTCTTTGGTATAAGTTAAATCGGTACTTACTTTTTTTGCTTAGCGTTTTTTGCATGTAGTCATGCACGCTGTTATACCCTTCTAAAGAACATAAAAAACCAGGATACTGTTCTATCCTCTTAAGTTTTAAGGGTTTTTCTAAAATAGGTAAGGGGCCTTGAAAATAACTATGAATGTCATAGCAAAGCAATACACTGCCATTTAGGGGATGCTTCTGGCCCTTAGCAATAGAATAGCTTATCCCCTTGGTGTTTTTTCCGCCTACATTCCTATACAGAGGTAATTTTGGATACTTAATAAAGCTAAGACTTGGTATACTTGGAAACACAACTTCTTTCTTTTCTTTCGAAAAATGGCGTCGCCATGTCGCTGAAAAGCTAGAAGATACAAAAGGATTGTGTTTTAACATAAGGGTTTTTTTTCGACCTTGGTCTAGTCTTTAAATATAACAAAAACAGAGATTAATTAGCGGCGCTTTTTAGATGGGTTTTTATAGCTTCACTTAATTTCTCAGTGAATTGTTGGGCACTTTCAGAAAGCAAATGTGAGCCATCAAAAGTTTGGTAATCTGCTAGTTTTTCAGAGTAATCAAAATATACAACGTTTTGATTTTCTGCAACACTATCTATTTTTTTATTGAAATCGAACCAAGTTTCATTTTCTAGTAGTAGCATATCCTGATCTATTGGCATGCGAATTAAAACTACCGTTCCTTTTTCTTTTAAATAAGAAATAGTTTTTATGAAATATTGAAATCTATTGGCGTTGTACACTTCTTCTTGTAATGATTTTTTATAGTAGTCTATCGCCTGCTGTTTCCATTCTTTTATGTCTTGTTTGCTTATGGTATGCGTAGCACTTTTTAACTTTACTTCATTCCAACCATTGGTATGCGCTACCAAATTATCCCATTTGTTTGTCGGGTACATAGCGTTGTATAAAGAATGAGGATAACAATTGCTGATGTAATCAAAATTTGGGTGCTCGGTAAGGGTATTAATTTTTCCTAAAATTCTTTTTTGGTCCAAATCTTTTACCTCTATCGCATCCATATTTTTAGGAGCTGTAAAACTTCCTGGGCTTACCGATAGTATGTATAGCCCTTTTGTGCCGTTATGCTTTAATTTACGTTTAATACTATTCAAATATAGTTCACCAAATTGAGTCTGCCCATGATCTATAGCAAAATTAATAAGAGGCTTTTCAAACTTAAATTCTTCTAATTTTGTTTCTAAAATATCGGGAGACAAACCATGATTAGCTCTCGATAGGCCTATAATTAAACCCCCAGCTTCTTGGGTAAATTTGTTGTAATTTTCATCTACATAGCTATTTGACAACTTGTTCATGAAAAAAAGATACGTTGCTCCAAATAACAAAAAAAACAAGCCTATTTTAACTAAAAATAATTTCATACGCTTTAAAATTGAAAATAAATAAAAGTATTTTGTCGATGAACGGCAAATAAAATAATGAGTAACATATAGCCTATATAAGCGAGGCTTTTGATAGAGCTCGTCTTGTTCAAAACCAACTCATATATCTTATTATTCCCCTTGTAATAATGTACTGTTTGCACCAAGCCAATAAACACAAAGCACAAAAAAAGTTCTAAGTAGTTTCCTAAAATATTAATGTGTAAACTTTTTAAAGTAAACATATGTTCTATATATACGAATGCCTGGCTGATAGAAGGAGATCTAAAAAATATCAGCGAAACCATAAGGTAACCCAGAACGATGAATGCTCCTGCACCATTGATTACTTTTTTAGGAATCTTATATTTTTTAAAAAGAGTTGTTCTTGTTTTAAGGCTAGCCACTTCTACAATTAGTAATACGGCATTTAACATACTCCATAGCACAAAGGTATAATTGGCACCATGCCACAACCCAATGACAAAAAATACCAGAAGTACGGCTTGTAGGCGTGTTAGTTTTAAGTTAACAACTAGTGGTCTGTAGAGGTAATCACGCATCCAATACATTAAAGATATATGCCAACGTTTCCAAAATTCCATGCTAGAGGTCGAAAAGAACGGCCTATTAAAATTGTGCATAAGGTCAAAGCCTAGTACTTTGGCCGCGCCTATGGCAATCGCGGTATAGGCTGAAAAATCATAATAAATTTGAAAACTAAAAAATAAACTTCCTAAAAAGAGGGCAATTCCATGTGGCGAGGTCGGGTCTGAAAAAGCCTGATCTACATAGATCCCTAAACGATCTGCCACCACTAGTTTTAAGAAAAAGCCCCAAGCCATCATGATCAGGCCTTTTTCTATTTGCTGGGTGTCTATCGCTATCTTTTTCTTTAATTGGGGGAGTAATCGCGAAGCGCGTTCAATAGGGCCAGCCACTAATTGAGGAAAAAATGCGACATAGAGGGCAAATTTCCCTAAATGTTTTTCAGCTTGTATGTTCCCGCGATACACCTCTATACTATAGCTCATGGTTTGGAAGGTATAGAATGAGATCCCAACCGGTAACAATATTTGATTGATATGGTAGGCTTGAGACACATCGGCTGTTGCTATCGCAATGCCAAAAAACTCTAGAACACCTAACAAGGAATCGGTAAAGAAAAGAAGGTACTTAAAGATCACTAAAATACCAACATTAATCAGGATGCTTGCAGCTAAAAAGCGTTTTTTAATTTTTTGTGTTGCTGCCTTGGCCATTTGTAATCCGCAGTAGTAATCAACTAGGGTAGATGCAAGCAGTAATACAAGCAATACAGGTTCTGCAGCGGCATAAAAGTAATAACTCCCTAAAAGTAACCAGAGCCAACGATACCGGTTGTTGAGGAGATAAAACCCCAAGACCATAAGTGGAAAAAAATAAAGAAATTCAAAGGAATTGAAAAGCATGCTATATGGCTACAAATGGATCAACGAATGTAAGCATTTCTGCTAGATGGCTTTGTTTTTGTAGGATAATTTACGCCTAAATTAGACGAATTACCTTTTAGTATCGATTACGATTCAACTTGTCCTTTAAATTCGTTTCTGTACCGATACATGGTAAAAATTTAATTAGGATATTGGTGTTGACGGTGTCATTTTCCACAATAAGTAAGTGGTGGGGTTTTCTAGATTATGTGTATTTAATTATAACAAAAATACAATCAGTTCTTAAACTATAGAGCTAAATTCTGAATCAGGATCACATCCACTTTGATTTACAGCTTTTTCTTTGGGTACTGATGTTGGCAATCTATTATGACAAAATTTTCTTATTTATAGGCTGTGTTATACTGTATAGAAACATTATTTGATTCCAGAAAATTTTAGGAAATTAAGTATTTATTTTAATTATCCTTCCAGGGTTTCCTACCACTACAGCGTAGTCGGGAACATCCTGAATGACAACTGAACCCGCTCCAATAACACACCATTTTCCGATCTTTATTTGAGGTATAATTACAGCACCTGCTCCTATATGTGAACCTGTGCCCACTTCTACTAAACCACAGAGGGTTGCATTGGGAGAAATATGTGCAAAATCATGAATAGTATTATCATGATCTACATTTGCAGCGGTATTGATAATTACGTGTTTTCCTATGTTGGTATTCGGTTGAATGATAGCTCCGGCATATATCACAGTTCCTTCTCCGATTTGCACATTTTCGCAAATGATGGCAGATGCATGTATCGCATTACTAAATGAGCATTTTAACAAGCCAGCTATTTCAGCCCTTATCCTATTATCACCAATAGCTACTATAAAGGGGATGTTATCATAACTAAATTCATTTTTGTTTAAACGGAAACCCTTTCGAACCCCATAAAAATTTTTATGCGCTAGTTTCGGGTCATCATCATATACTCCATCTAAAAGGTCATTATTATCCTTTATAATAAATTTAATTATTTGGGCATGACCTCCAGCACCATATAGCCTTACTTTATTATTTATGTTCATCGTTATGGTGGATTAATTAAACCTTTTAAATAGCATGTATAATAGGTTTTATACACATAAAATATAGGTAAAGGTAAAGATAAAATGTATTGGAGAAACTGATAATTATCAGTAAATACTATTGCTAATTCTTATTATATTAAGAATCGAGGGATATTTAAATCAACTTAAGTTAAAAAATGTAATTGTATTGCTTAGTGACTAAAATGAAGAGGTTACTAATTTAGAAATAACATACGTTTTATTGAACTATAAAAGCACTCTAATCTATCTTTTTTAAGCTAATTATCTATGGGATGTTCCAATATTTTTTCTGCAAGTTTACGTGAAAATAACCTCGCACCCTTATCGTTTAAATGGGTCGCATCATAAAAAAGTTCATGTTTTCCTTTAAAAATAGAATCATTTTGAAAGTCATACAGGGGAATTTTTTGTTTATTTACTATTTCAATAATTTTGTTATAGGACGCATTTTCAGTGAGGTTTACCTTTGTAAATTTTGGAGAGATCACAAACAATAACCGAACGTTTTTGTCTTTTGCGCTTGATATTAAATTCTCTAAAATGAGAACAAAGTTAGGATCTACTTCCTCTGAAGTATACTCACCCTTTAATTGCAATTCAGTACTATTAACAGATTTGGCCATAGTACTAAATAGCGGCATGTAACCCTTATAATCTTTTTGTGGTATTAAAAAGTACTTGATAATATGTACTATAGTCGAATTGTTACGATACGAATTCAAAAGCAGTTTATAATTACTAAATTTTGATTCTTGGTCTAAAATCGGTTTGAGCACATCTTTGTGCTCATTGTAAAACGGATATAAAACAGAAAACCTTTTGTATGCGATATCTGAGATATATAACCAATCTTCATCTATATTTAAAATAATTAGCTCTGGTGCTCTTTTTTTTAAGATTATTTTTTGAATGGCGTAGGCATAAATTAATTTTTGACCATTTGCTCCGGCATTGTAAGTCTCAATTCCCAAAACACTATCGAATACTTCCGGAACGTAATGTTTTATTGCGTGAGAGCTACCTGTTATTATTACTTTGGCAGATGTGTCTTGTGCTATATGATTTATTCGGGCATATTGACCCGTTTTTTGGGATTGAAAAATGTGATTTGCAAATAAACCCAAAACAAAATCAACAACTATAATTATCAGTATAAATTTAGTTGCTTTAATAAAAAATAGTTTAGTTTCAGTTGGCAGCATAGGTGCTAGAATTGAAAATATATAAATTGATTATTGTCGAAAACTCCCAAGTACAAAATAATAAAAATAAGAACGGAAAAAGTTAAAAGTCTAACTACTTCATGCTTGTTATCACTCAAAGAAAATAAGGTATTAAAAAACTCTTTTTTTACTTCAATAAGTAATAGCATAGAAATTGCTAGTAAAGAATAGATTAAAGCCGTAATGTCGTCTCCTTCTCCGATATATAATTGTCCAGGAGAAAATAGAATTTTATGAATAATTTGAAGAGCATTTTCAATACTATTTGCACGAAAAAATATCCAAGAAATATTTATTAGAAAAAAAGTTAGTAGTATGTTAAGAATAGCATTCTTTTTTTCCTTTTTTATAAAAAATGTTTCTATAACGAGGTAAGCTCCATTTAGAGCTCCCCATATCACAAAGGTCCAGTTGGCACCATGCCAAATACCACTCAAAAGAAAGGTAATAAATATATTGATAAACCATCTAGTTTTCGAAACTCGATTTCCTCCTAAGGGTATATACACGTAGTCTCTAAACCAAGTAGATAAAGATATGTGCCATCTAGACCAAAACTCGCCTATGGACGATGAAAAATAAGGTCTTCTAAAGTTGGTCATAAGATCAAAACCAAATAATTTCGCTGTACCTATTGCGATTAAAGAATATCCAGCAAAGTCCCCATAAATTTGAAAGGCAAAAAGTATTGTGGCGGCAATAAAACTTAGGCCATCATGGTTTTCTACATTATTATAAACAGCATTTACGTATATCGCTGCTCGATCCGCTACAACAAGTTTTAAAAAAAAACCATAAATCATATATTTAATGCCTTTTGAAATCATTTGAGATTCAAAAACTTTAGATTGACTAAATTGAGGTAGTAGATTACTAGCTCTTTCAATAGGGCCTGCTACTAATTGCGGGAAGAAGCTAACAAATGTAAAAAAAGACAGGTAATTATGGGTAGCTTTGATTTTACCTCGATAAATATCTATTGTATAACTCAATGTTTGAAAAGTATAAAAACTTATACCTACTGGTAAAATAATATTTAATCTTTCTCCTGAAAAGGAGGAGCCAAAAAGGGTGAAAACCGAGGTAAAACTTTCAATAAAAAAATTAAAATATTTAAAGAAAAACAAAGCACCGAGGTTCACAAAAACACTTAGCAGTAAAAATTGCTTTTTATTTTTTTTATGGCTAGTCGTTTCTATTTTTTTTCCTATCATAAAGTCCACGATAGAGCTAAAAATAATTAAGCCTAAAAACCGCCAATCCCACCAGGCGTAAAAAACATAGCTAGCCAGCAGTAGAATTCCATTTCTATAGTTTATTTTTTTGGCAGAAACAAGCCAGTAAAGTATAAAAACGATGGGTAAAAATATTGCAAAATCAATAGAATTAAACAGCATATTTTAAAATATTACTTATCATAAATCACGGTTGGAGACCGGTAAATTGGAAAAAAACTAGTATCACCAGAGGCTGGCTTGAAGCCTTTATTTAGGCATATTTCATCGTATATTTTTTGATTCACAATGTACTTCCAAACCTTAAAATTTTTATAGGTATTAGAAAAAGTTGCTTTAAATTGAAATAAAGAATCTGCTTTACTGCCTATACCACCACCTAAATTTAAATACTGAAAATTTTGTTCGGTTCCGTTTATTCTTGTTTGATCAATGATAAGTCTTAATGGTGACTTATCTAAATACTCTTCTCGGGTACCCGATAAATGATACTGTATTATTTTACCTTGTGTTTTAATCATAAGAGCGGCCGATACAATCTCCTGAGTATCGTTTAAAATTGCAAAAATTATTTCGGTTTTAAAATCGGTACTGCGCATCAGATTTAAAAAATAGTCTTTATCAAAAAAGTACGATGTTTCTGCGCTAACTCTTTTCATGGTTTCATAGTATAGTGGTATAAATTTTAATACATCTTCTGGTGTATCGCTTTTCACTATAGTACATTCTTTTTTTAGTTTATTTAAATATCTTTTAGTTATTTTAGAATAATTAGCCCGTTGACTTTCAAGTGTTTCATCTAATTTTATAGCCACAACACTCCCTAATTCTACAATGGTGCCGAGTGTAGATAATACTAGTTCTTGATTTTTTATTAAAGGATTAAGTCTTGAAAAAACAGCAATTATTTTTTCATTTTTTAAAAATTTATTCAAAGCGCTAGCAAACTCTTGTAGGTCAATGTCTTCAATTTCACCTACGATTGGTCCTGCATAGCCATAAACGGATGTTGCGTCAAAATATTCTGTATTTTGAATGGGCTGTATAAGTAAGGGTAGCGCTATTTTTGTGGTATTTTTTTTATAAAATAATAATATAGGAGATTGATTCTCGAGTTTTGAAAGATTATGATAATCATAGGTATGATAAAAATCATAATTATCCATAGCTTCAAGGACATTTTTCCAATCTTTTTTATCGGTAATTCGATGAATCATATTAGTTTGGTTTACGGTATTCAGGAAAAAAATCAAAGGCGGTGCTATTTGATTTGGAAACCTGATTTTTTTGTACCAATTCTTGATAAGAAGTAGGGTCTAAAATTTTTCTTCCTGTATAAAAAATTCTATCGGCACTTTTTGGAAAAAGTGCTTTCTTACTTTTGTAGAGTCCGTCTCCATTGCAAATACCACCCCCTAAGATGTAGGTTTTTTTACCCTTTTTAATACCCCACTTAATGACTTCAACTCTAAGATAATCATTAGGTCTTAAATTAAAATAATCTGAATCTGTTCCCCCTAAAAAGGCGTGCAGATAATTTTTATGGTTAATAATTAACTCAGTTGAAATAGGAATTCCTTTATAGGTGGTTAATGCAATCGCATAATGGGTGGGATTATTCAATATTAAATTTTTAAAATAATGCTCTGAAAAGAAAAGAAATTCTGGAGCTGAATTTCTTTTCATAGTGCTTAAATATATCGTGTAAAATGATGAAATCTCCTGTTCTCTGATTTCTTGGTTTTCATAAATTTTAAAGACTAACTCGTAGGTACATGCCTTTCTATAATTGTTTCTTACTTTCGATGAGAAGTTATGCCACTGCTCTTCAAAATTAGAGGATAGCGTACCATATACATTGTCTAAAGTTTCACATAAGTTACCAGAATATTCCTTATTGTTTCCATTTAAGTCAAATCTAATAAATTCGGATACGATATTATTTTCAGCGTACCAACGGTCCACAAATTCCCAAAATACCTTCTTTGCTTTCGGTTTTATCGTATCTATAAACAAGGGGCCACTATAGCCATAGGGAGAAATAACATCAAAGGAGGTACTATTTTTAATAGATCGCAAAATGATAGGCATAATAGCCAAAGAATTAGCTGAATTGCGTAACTCAAATGCAATTAATTTATTTGTACTATTTTGATGGTGACAAAAGTAAGAGTAGCAATAATACGGGTTGTTGTCGTAAAATTTGGAAAGAAGCGCATTGTATTTCTTTACATCTAGAGGATTATCAAGAGATAAAACACGAAATGCATACTCGGATGGAAAAAGTTTGGTGGCCAGTAGTTCAGAGAACTTTATAATTCTTCCACAATGTTCTACATGCCAGACCGCTTCATCTTCAATAACGTTACCCGCTAAAAGTGGACCGTTTATATAAAAATTTTGGGCCGATTCAAGATTGTCATTAACGTCAATTCCAATTTTAGACGAATTTATGGTGATGATTTTTTTATGGATAAGGTTTTTTAAAAAATTAGGCAATTCTTGATCCGTAAAATTCATTCCGCCAATGCAATTAATAACAATGTTGGCTGGTTTATCTACTATTATATTTTTTTGAGTGGCCGTATCGAGGTATTCTACTGTATATTCCCCACTGCTAGTTTTGTGAATAGTACTAAATTTCCCTGCAATATGGTTAAATTTATTTTGAGTCTTGAGTACTTCAATCGTATTAGAATACTGCACGCCAGCGCAACGTTGTCTTCTGCCTATTTCGTTGCCATAAAAACATGCAAATTTTTTAAGTTCTACTGAATTTAGCCTACTCAGCAAAGAACCGAAAGCGCTTGAAATAATACCTACAGTAGATGCAGCGCCTAGTTGTATCTTTTCAGCTTCATTTAAATCTTTAAAAGTTGCTTCTGCAATTTGTTCGGCGTTTAAAGTGCTTTCTTCTTTTAATTGCCATAAAAATTTAGGACGGTAGGTGAGTAGTTTTTCTTTGTCTATTTCAGCATCAGGTAAAATACCTTTTGTGGATAAAATGGTAAAAGAATCTATGGCCAAATTATAATCATGAATTTTATACAATAGTTCCAATCCACTGGCATTAGCACCAATAATAATTAAATTGGTGTTTTTAGCTGTTCTTTTTTGGGTAAATTCTTTAATTGTTTTTAAGGTCTGTGGTAAACTTTTTTGATAGGGTTTATTAATAAATAGTAGGTTATCTTTTTCTATGAGAGCGCTTTTTTTCCAAAGTGATTTTGTCGGTAGCGAACCGATGGCAAGAACTACTTTTTTAGCATAGAGTTTACCATTATTTTTTAACGAAATTTCCCAATAATCAGAATGCTCTTCTGTGTCTAGCACTTCAGAAGAGATATAGCTTACTTTAATGAGGTTTTTATTTTCAAGCCTTTCAATTTCGCGCTTCACTTTTTGCTCTATATAACAACCAAAAAATCGCCTTGGAATAAATAGATCTTCCCATTCATTATTTTTTAGTTCCTTGGCATGCGTTTCAAGCCATACTTTAGAGCGTTCTCCACCTTCTTTTTCAAATTCTTTTAAGAGCCAAATTTTATTTTCATTAAGCCAAATAAGGAAGTCAGCTAATTGAGGCTGTGGTAGAAAATTTCGTAATGACGTTATAAGAAGTGCTGAAAATCCGGACCTTGAACCGTAGGGAATTCCTGTATGAAATTCGCTGTTCTTTTCTATAATTGAAATGAATAGTTTTTCCGGGACACCTTTTTTCTCTACCAACTTCATGAGCTTTATAAGGCTAAAGGAGGTTGAAATTCCCGATCCTATAAATATAATATCTTGAACTGATGGTTTTGATTCACTCATGAGTGCCGCTTTTGGTTTTTATAATTCTAGCAGGGTTGCCCACCACGGTAGTGTAATCAGGAACATCCTTTAAAATAACAGAGCCTGCACCAATCACACACCATTTTCCGATTTTTACTTTAGGAATAATGACCGCTCCAACACCTACGTGCGATCCTTCACCTACCGTAACATGTCCGCAAAGGGCAGCTTTGGGTGAAATGTGTGCATAGTTACCAATACTATTATCGTGATCTACACTGGCTCCCGTATTAATAATTACATGTTCGCCAATGCTTGTGTTCGGCTGTATAATGGCTCCTGCAAAAACTACGGTTCCGTCGCCAATTGTTGCCGTCGGAGCTATTATTGCAGCGCTATGTATTGCTTTTCCAAAAGTACATTTAAGAAATTTTGATACTTCGGCGCGCTCTTTATTATTACCGATAGCTATAATTAAAGGAGGGCCATCATGTTCAAAATTAGCAAGATCGTTTCTAGCCCCTTCACTCACATTTTTTGAAGCATAATGCGTATTTAGCGGCTTATCGTCAAAAGTAGTAACGATGCTATAATTTTGTGCTTCTAATACTTCCCTAATCACTTGAGAATGTCCTCCAGCCCCATATATTCTCATTTTTTTTGAATTCATAGTAGTATTAAATATCTTGTTTATTAATTAACCAAAAGCTATTTGGTTCCTTGTTAAAAACAGCTTTGATCTAAATGCAGTATTGCTGTAATTTTATTTTAAACCCCGTTCTAATGCTTCTTTTCTTTCCACATCAAAAAACTCTGTTATTTCATTTGTGGCTACGGCAACACCGCTTGACGTTATTACTTTAGAAAACGTTTTCAGTAAAATTTTTAAGTCTAAAAAAAAACTGATGTTTTTGACATAGAAAACATCTAGTTCAAATTTTTTTTCCCAACTGATATAATTTCTTCCGGAAATTTGTGCTAAACCTGTAATCCCAGGCCTAACTGTATGCCTTAATTTTTCTTCCTTATTGTAATAGGGAAGATACCTAATAAGTAGGGGTCTAGGACCAATAAAACTCATATCGCCCTTAATGACATTTAGTAGTTGTGGTATTTCGTCTAGTGAAGACTTTCTTAAAAATGCACCGAATTTAGTTATTCTTAAATGGTCAGGTAACAAATTGCCGTCCGCATCTGTTTTATCTGTCATAGACTTAAATTTTAATGCGGAAAAAATCTTTTCATTTTTCCCAGGCCTTTTTTGACTAAAAAATGGATTTCCTTGAATAGCAATGAAAAGACAAAAAGTAATAAAAATAAAAATTGGTAGTAGCATTACAAATAACACTACCGCACCAATGCTATCTATAATTGGTTTTAGATACGATTTATACATAGTCCAAATTTAATAATAGTTCTGTTAAATTCAGGTTATTTTTTTTTTAATGGTTGTAATACCAATTTTTTGGATAAAAGAATACCCAAGTAATATTTTTTAAAGAAGCCAAATTATGCCTTCCTGTCTTTTTTTAGACTATACAGATCAGGTAATTATTGGGGAAAGCGCCATTTCTTTGATAAAATTTTAGAGATATTGGATGTTCTAATTTAAAAAAATGTTTTCTTTTTAATTTACATTAGTAGATATTTACTAAATAATTGTTAAAAACCCACGCTAAATTATAGGTGAATCCTTGGGTTTTAATCAACTTGAAAAGCATCTATTTTATTAAAAACTAAATGTAATTAAAAATGGGTTTATTAAAATCGCAAAGGAATAATTTCACGGAAGAATTTTTTGAAAAAAAAATATTTAGTCCTCTGTTTAGCAAGGCTATTAACCAAACCAATCAAGAAGAAGATCTAAATCCAAATAAAATTACAGATGACTCATATTACCATCAAGTTCATTTAACTGAATTTGTGCCGTCATTTTTAGCCCTAAGCTTGAATTCAGAAAAACCAATCTTATCGTATTTTAAGTTTAATAATTTTAAGGGTTTTATGTGCGAACTCTCTGGTATGGCTACACCGAAAGAGTACATGGTGAAACAACTAGGTAAAAGCGGCGAAAAAATGGTTATGAAGCGTCTAAAGCGTTTAGAAACCTGTTTTGATATTCGCTATAAAATGTACCATGGAGCGATAAATAAGGAGGAGTGCATGCAATTAATGGATGAATTTCGATCTATGATAGAAAAGAGGTTTGCACAAAGGGGAGAAAAACATAGCAGCCTTAAAAATTGGGATTTTTATAAAAACTCGGCCTACGAAATGATATTAAACAAAAAAGCCTCTTTATTTATCATATATAGCCATGAAAAACCCATAGCGATAAGCTTGGATTACCTGTATCAAAATATTTTTGAAAGCGCCATAAGCTCTTACGAAATTGATTATGCCAAATTTGGTTTGGGGAATACCATCATCGTAAAAAAATTAGAATGGTGTTTTGATAACGGATATGCTATTTTTAATATGCGCTGGGGTGATTACCCGTATAAACGCTTTTGGTGTAATGGTATTTTTGACTACAAAAATTATGTGGTTTACAATAAAAAATCGATACCCAACACCCTTCGAGCTTTTTTAATCACCAAATTAAACCAGCTGATTGTTTATATGATTTTGAATAAAGAACGGTTTGCATGGATAAAAAAAATTAAAGGGTTTTTAACAAACCGAAAAACGACTGTAGTTGTTCAGGATACTGAAAATGACAATGATGGTCAGGATTATGAAGAAATACCACATTATGTGTATGTAAAAGGTAATGGCGATACCGTTATAGATCTTAATGATGAGGCATATGCTACTTTACGAAAATATGTTTATGATTTTCAATATATCACGTCTAAACCATTCAAAACATTAGTGGTGTATAAAATCAAAGAAAAAGATGATTTTGTTTATTTTATTGAAACCAACGAAAAATCAAAGCAATTGGCTTTAAGACCCATAGCTCCCCAAAGTTTACCGCTAAATTCATGAAAAGATAGTATCCTTTAGCAACTCAAGGCAACACAGGCCAAATAAGAAATGATGAGTATTTTATCGGTACAGAAAGTGGGTGAAGCTAGATTTAAAAGTAAGTAAATACACCACTATTCATGTGTTTTATGTTCTTATTTTAATCAGGATATATTTTTTTGTATTGATTTTATTAAGTCACCTACATTATGCATGGTCATTAAATCAAATAATTTAAACTTAATATTAAAAACTTTTTCTATTTCGCCAATAATCATCATATGGGATAAGGAGTCCCACCCATCAATATCATTGGTTGAAGAGCTCTCACTTAGTTCAAAATTATCGTGACCTAAAACCTCGTTGAAAACTGGCTTAATTTTTTCTAATATTTCTTGATTTTGCATTTTATGGTATTTCTTGGTTAAAAAGCATTCGTAAGGTATTTCGATCTATTTTTCCATTGGCATTATGCGGAAATTCTTTTAAGAATTTTATGTGTGCCGGAATCATATAGTCTGGGAGCTTTGATTTCATGTAAGCTAAAATTTCGGAAGTATCAAAGGGTTCAGAGGCCATGACTAATACCAATTCTGTGTTTTCTAGTTTATTAAGGATATCAATGGCTATTAAATCGGTATTTTGCGCCATTTTTTTTGCATGAAATTCAACTTCGGATAGTTCAATTCTATAGCCTCTTATTTTTACTTGAAAATCTACGCGACCTATGTACATGTAATTTTCATCGGTATCTTTAAAACATAAATCTCCAGACTTATAAAATCTTAAAATTTGGCCCTGGTATTCTTTTTCAAAGAAAGTAGCCTTGTTCTTTTCATCATTTTTCCAGTAACCCGGTGTTAATTGTGGCCCTGCTATAGCTAATTCTCCTATCTCCCCTATAGGGAGTTCTGTGTTGTTTTCATCAATAATGATGTACGTAATTTCAGGTAATGGCTTTCCTATTGAAATAATATCATTATGGGTTTTACAAGACTCATTTATAGTATATCCGCTACTATAAATAGTATTTTCAGTGGGTCCACAATAATTGTATACCGTACTATTGGGAATGCATTTAACCCACTCATAGATAATATCACTGTATAAAGCCCCGCCCCCAAAACTGCAATAGCGTACCTCTGGTGCTTTAATTTCACCAAAATAAGGTCTTAAATAATGAATTATGGAGGGTACTAATGATAGCACCGTTAGTTTATGGTTTTGAAGCAATTTATAAATGTAAAAGTATTTAATGGCATTTCTGGGTACGGTGTATATACAGGCTCCGCTCAATAATGGAAATAGATAAGACACAACAGAAAAGTCGAACGTAAGCTCAAACATTTGTAAACACCTATCGCTTGCCTTGAGTTTAAAATCGCCATCGAAGTTTATCGCTGAAACAAAGGCATTTAAGTTGCTAAACGATATGGGCACACCCTTTGGTGTTCCTGTAGAACCAGAGGTGAATAAAATATAGGCCAAGTCATTTTTATCAATTGGTTTTGGCTTTAAATTTATAGGAACAGGCTCTTGGTTGGTAGGGTTTAAAACTTGACAATTCTTGTATTGCCCCCTGGCAGAGTCAAGTATGTATTTTATTTCTGTAGCCTCAATTATCTCTTCATTACGTTCAATAGGATGGCTAGGGTTAATGGGCACATAAGCCTTTGCTTCAAGCCATAAGGCAATAATTGAAGCATAGGTATATAGGTCATCATTAGCGATTAAACCTACTATTTTCTCAGAGTCATCCACATTAGAGGCTATGGCCTGTCGAATTTTAGATATTTCTAAAGCAAAATCTGAGTAAGTGTAAAATTTTTCATCAATATAAAAAGCATTTTTATCAAAATGCTTTTGTATAGACTCATGCATTGTAGCTATAAATTTCATAGTCGTACTAGCGTTTTAATTAATAAAAATGACCATCTCTATTCCACATGCTTAAGCCCTCAAAATTAAAATCTATGGCGTTATGGGCCAATCCTTTTTTTAGAACCTTATGCGTAAATACCGTAAAATAACGTTGGTTAATAGCTTGTGCTAAGGCAGTATCATCGGTAAAAATAAAGTTTCTTTTTGATTTAATTAAATTTTCAAGTAAGGCATCAATACATAGCTCATAATTAGCTTCTTTATCTACTATAAAATATTTTACATTAAATTCATTATAGTTTACGGTATAGGATAAAAAGCCGATAATTTTATCGCCCCATAAAATTTTTACATTATGTAAATAAATATTAGGACTCATTCCTGTTTGTAAGGTTTTACGCGGCGTTTTATGTGCAATAGGGGTCTGTATGTATTGGTTATTATTTATTTGCCAATTGATATAGTCTTTTGTTTTAAGAATTAAGTCATTTTCAAAGCTGGGCTTGAGCATACTCCAAGTTTCCTCGTCTACTTCGCTAATGTACTCATAGTGCAGGGCTTTTGTTTTTTGACCCAATTTAAATGTGTTTATTTGCCGCACACAGGTCGCTGTAATAGCATCGAGCGCTTTTACAAAAAATCGAAAGGGTTTTAGGAAACTAAATCTCGCCATTAAAATAGAAGCGTCTAAACTGAAAAATATCGTATATCTTAGTCTAGAAGCGATCTCTTTAAAGTCTTGCTTATCGTAAAAAGCTTTTACATTTTCGGTATAGGCTTTTACTAAAATTTGATTTCCTGCCAGTTGTACTGCCTGGTTGTAAATATAGGTCCCTAAGACTGTATTTTTATACTGCTCTTGAACCCACCAATCAATCATCCAATACACTTTAGCCTTGTTTTTGTTGAGCAAATCAGGAATCATATAAATAAAAGCACATACTTTGTCATTATCTAGAGCGATAACACCGCAGCAATCCTGTTCTTCGATACGTTCATTATCTACCAGCCACTGAGCCTTACTTTTAGGTAAGGGAGCTACGGTATCTTTCCAATAGGTATTTTTTTCAATGGCCTCACGTAATATTTTTTTAGTTATTCCAATGACCTCAATATTTTCACCCATTTTACTTCGTTATTTTAAGTGCTTTTTTTTCTAATACCCCACTACTTTTTTATAGCCTATTTTGTAATTTCTAAAGATTGGTATTCTTTTAAAATTTCATGCCAGACAAAATTTTGTTCGTACCGATCTACAATTAATTGCCTATTGTGTTCGGGGTCTATTTTAATTTTAGCCTCACAAATAAGCCTCATTTTTTCAAAGAGTTGATCTTCTTCTTTGGGGGGAATAATACTGCCATTTTCACCTTCTATGATAATTTCATTACACCCATTAATATCCGAAACAATACTATACAAACCCATGGCTCCAGCTTGCATGACAACATTTGGAAAGCCCTCTCGATAGCTAGGAAAGGTCAATACGTTGGCAATAGAGAAAAAGGGTCGAACATCTTGTTGCCAGCCTACCAGTACAATATTAGGACTGTTTAAAATGGCATCTTCTGTTTCTGGTAATACGGGGTCAAGCTCTTTTTCATAGGTCCCTACCAGCAAAAGCTTCGCCTGTGGGTACCTGGCATTTAGTTTTGTAAAACTAGCAATAAGCTCGTTTATTCCTTTGTCTTTGACCAGTCTTCCTACAAAAATAAAAACAATATCATTTTCCTTAAGCCCTAAAGAATTTCTTAGGATAGCTTTACTTTCTTGTGTGAATAGGCTAGGGTCAAAATCCCTAACATCAATGCCATTACTGCTGCCATTACCAATAATTTTCATTTTAGCGGCATGGGTAAATTTATTTTTTAAAATAATTTCCTGTAAACCATACGAGTTAGGATATATTTTGGTGGCACAGGCATAGGTGACTTTTTCAACCATATGCAAAACTATTTTTTTTAAGCCTTTAGCCTCTACTAAGGGTAACCCTGCAATAGTGTGCAATCTGTTGGGCACCCCTGCTAGTTTGGCAGCAAGCATGCTTACTGTGCCTGCTTTAGGCGTGTGGCTGTGGATGATAAAGGGTTTTTCTTTTTTAAAAATTTTATATAAGGTAAAAACAGCTTTTAAATCTTTTAGGGGAGTAATTTTTCGGGTCATCTCTACAGGAATAACGCGTACCTTTTGTGTTTTGTGAACCTCGGCTAAAAGTACATCATCTGATGCGATCCCTACCATTTCATAATAACTATTCATAAACTGTAATTGCCCACGCAATAAAGTATATAAAGAAGCAGGGATGGTGGTCACCCGTATTATTTTTTTCATTTTATAATTGTTCTGGCTTTAAAAGTAAATAATTTTCAGATGTTTCATAATACTTCATGGTTAAAAGACACGATAATAAGCTAAATAACGTTACTGTTTTGTTCGTTTAAGTTAATAATAGTTCATTGATGTTGCGATAAATCCTTGGTATTGGATATAAAGATGTAGTTCATCGATTTTTTTGTTAAAAAAAGGCAAATAAAAATCTAAAAAAAGGAAAGCTGCGTAGCTAAAGCGTGTTGTTCATCGAAAAAGCGGCACAATTTATCGGTAATTATCAGAAAATAGTAACTTTATCCATCTTAAAATAATTGTATCATGAGAAAACCCCAATTTTTTTTAACCTACCTACTTTTTTTTAGCCTAATTGTAACGTTCACTTTAAGTTCTTGCACCCAAGATGACCTTATATCGAATATTTTGGAAGATGCCACGACTGAAGAACCTGTACCAGATCCAGTAGATCCAACGGACCCTACGGATCCTATCACTACGAAACCCATCGGTACTCTAGCCATCAATACCACACCTTGTGAGTATACCTTAGCTAGTTTAAACGCCAATGAAACCTTAAAAATAGCCTGTCAGTTAAATTTGGATGGGCAAACGATCACTTTACCTGCCAATGTTATCTTAGAATATGATGGTGGTGAAATCATCAACGGTAGCCTAAGTTTTAACGGTGGTAAAATTGACGGAGCTTTATTAAATCAAAATTTAGAAGTATCCGGGAACGTTACCTTAATAGACCCTAGTTTTACCTTTTATCCAGAACGTTGGGATATTGTACAGGGCAATACAAACTCAGAGAGAGCGCAAAAAAATAATAACAATCTAGAAGATTTAATGTTTTTTACCCAAAAGATAGGGGCTTCAATATTCAATATTGACTCTTTTGATGCCTACTTTGAAATTTCAAAAGTGACGAGCACAACGACGAACCAAAATTTTTATAATACTATTGAATCAGTTAATATACCTTCTGATTTTCATTTGAAGATGACGGACAATACCAAATTAAGAGTATTTCCTAATGATAGGACAAATGGAGGCGTTTTGTTAGCCGTTAGAGAGGTTTCAAATGCCAAAATTAGTGGAGGAAATTTGATTGGTGATCGAGATGAGCATGATTATTCAAAATCCAATGCTGGAGAAGGAGGTAATCATTTGTTATATGTACATGGAGCAAATAATATTACTTTTGAGGGAATAAAAATGAGTATGGGATCTGCTGGTGCATTAGCAATAAATTCAATAGGTTTCACTTTCCAACCATCATATATACCTTCTCATAATATTACAGTACGCAATTGTATTTTTGAAAATAATAGAAGAATGGCCACGGCTATAACAGATGGTTATGATATTTTAGTTGAAAATAATACATATATAGATACAGCTTTAGATAGGCCAAAATCTGATGGTGGTGTTGTGGGTTTTGCGTTGAATATTGAGGCTGTAAGAACAAGGGATGCAAATGGTAATTTGGTTTTGTACGAACGTGTTTATGATGTAATACTTCGAGGTAATGTTGAAAGGGGAAGTCGTGTTGGTGCTTTTAGTATTTATACTGCGGAGAATGTGATAGTTGAAAATAATAATTTTGAAAATAAGGTGAGTTATGTCTACGCCTCTGGCACGAAAATTAGAAATAATACATTTAAAGCATCTGAAAAATCAAAACTAGTACCGGCCATAAATGCACTAGGATATGGAGAAACTGTTTTTAATAATGAGATTTCAGGAAATTTAGTTCAAGGTTACGATATCGGTATTGCCGCTTATTATAAGAATTTAAAAATATTTGAAAATAATATTGAAAACTCTATTACAATGGGAATACAACTAAAACAGGCTGAAAATATGGAGATACTAAATAACAAGATTTTTAGTACAGTAAAATCCAGTAAAGGCATAATGGCGCACCTGACTTTTGTAAATGATATACTTATAGAGGGTAACGAAATTAATGTTGAAAAAGAGCAACTTTATTTTGCATATTTAAACCGCGAAATTGGACAAGAAGATAATAAGGTTACCATTAATGATAATAAGTTATATTCTGATACAAAAGTAGCATTTGAAGTAGCGAAAGGTATTATTTTTGAAAATAACGACGTTAAAGGTGGGGTACAGCTTATAAATACCTCTAATGCCAAATTTAATAATAATACGATTAATTCATCTTCAAGTCACGGTATTCAGTTGAAATTTAATACTTTCAATGTAGATATAGGCAATAATGTAATCAAGGTACCCGCTAACTCCAATTTCCAATGTATCAAAAATGAAAGTAGCGGTCAAGTAAATATTTTGGCATCAAACTCCTGTGATTAACCAATTCTATTTGATTGAAAATGGATTGCTATAATTTTTAAAATATTGCTTAAATAAAAATTTTATTTAAGCAATATTTAACTTGAGTGCAGCATTTTTATTTGATCCTGAAAAGTATTTTTTATTAAATAATTTTAGATGTTAAATTATAGAATTCTAATAATACATTTTTTATTTAAGATTTTATTTAATTTTAGTTGTAATTTTGCTTTTAACTAAACGAAATTTACCACTTTTTTCAACGGCTATTTCATCAACATATTTTAGAACTATTTCAATTTTTTTTCCTAAACGGTTTCTTAGATTTTCGGTAAAGGCATTTTCGAAAATTAAATTATATACTTCGGCATCTTTCTCAATTAATACTAAAATACTATCTATATTATTTTGTTGAATTTGAAATCGTATTATGCCTTTTACACCCTTTAAACAATTGGAGATATTACCTAAATTAATTTTCCCCATTTCCTCCGAATAAATATAATCAGAAATACGACCTAAAATTTGTTTTACTAACGGGTTGTTGTTGCCACAAGAACAGGTTTCCTCACTTAATTCAATTTCATCGCCAATGTCATAACGTATTAATGGCGTGCCATGCGTATTAAAAGCGGTAACAATAAGGCGGCCTTTATTAGTGGGTTTATTATCAGGGTCTAAAACTTCAAAAACACCACTTTGTAATTCTAGATGTAATTTTTTGTTTTTACATTCTAGAATAAACGGAGCACCTTCTGAGGAAGCGTATTGGTTATAAAGGTTTGTTTTAAAGTAACTTTCAAGCACCTGCCGAATATCCTCCGTAATGGTTTCTGCCGTAGGGAAAATGGCTTTAATCGTATGGCTCGGGAAATCAATGGCATTGGCCATCCCAAACTTTGCAATTTCATACATGGTGGATGGAAAGCCTACCATATATTGAGGCTGGTATTTTATTAGATTTTCTAAATAGTATCTAAGATATTTGTTGTGAATATGAAATGTGGAGTAGTAACGTACATTATATAAGTAATCTGTTTTCCAAAACCTATTCTTTTTAAGATCTGAACTACTCAACAAACTTTTACCGCTAAACCATGCCGTTTTTTTACCTAATGCATACCCAAGACCATTTCTAAAATTATCAAGAATCGCAAAACGTTCTTGCACGTCTTCATGGGTATAGAGTACCTCTAGGGATTTACCTGTGGTTCCACCCGTTTTACTAAGACTTCCTTTATCTTTTAAAATGGTATAAACAGAATTTATCTCTTGTCTTAAATGTTCTTTATTTATTATCGGGAGTTTTTCAAGGTCTTTAGTGGAGGTGAATTTTGATATATCTATATTTTTATAAAGTGTTTGATAAAATTTTGAATTTTTCTTAGAAAAATTTAAAAAATTGTGAAGCTTAGTAAATTGTAAATCTTTTAAATCTTTTTGTGTTAACGTATTATTTTGATAATAAATATTGAGATACTTTTTATATTTACCTCCATATCTTTTAGAGTAGGCCATGTAATTATAGAAACTAACCATACATTCCTGCAAGAAATGAGGGCTCAACGTATAGATTTTCTCAGAAAAAGATCCCATTTATTTTGTGTTTTTTAAGATTTGTTGGTAAACTAATATATGTTGATTTACGGTTTTTTTTATGTCATAATTTTTAGCTTTATCAAGACAGCGTTTTGCGATTTTTTGATAAAATAATGAATCACCTAATAACTGGTTTATGCAATCGGCAAGTTCTTGTGAATTATTATCCTCAAACATTAAACCTACATCTTTATTAATTTCTTTTAACCCATTAACGTTACTTGTAACCAAAGGTTTTCCACTTGCTAATGATTCTAAAGATGAAATAGATAACCCTTCAGAATGAGATGAAATTAAATTTATATCACAACTTTTTAGTAATTCAGGAATATCATTTCTTAGACCCATAAAATGAACTCTATTCTCAACATTTAGATCATTTGCCAATTTTTCACAATCTACTTTTAAAATACCATCTCCGACTAATAGTAAATGTATATTATTACCTAACAACTTCATGGCCTTTATAGCAGTAGGGTGATCTTTTGTAGCATTGAACCTACCAACCATGATAATTTTTTTTATATTATCAGGAATATTTTCAATTTTTTTAGATTGAGCCTGATAGAAAGCTTCTAAATTAATACCGTTTTCAATAACTATAAATTTATTTTCATGGAAACCTAACCAACTTTGTATTGCATCATTTGCTTTATCGCTGATTGATATAATTTTTTTATATTGACCGTAGGTTAACCTTTCAATCCATTTATAGAGCTTTCTTTTTCGCCTTTTGTTTGTTGTACAATGTTCCGTTACGACCATTGGAATCTTCGAAAATGTAAAAGCAGCCCAATACTGTGCAGGAAATAAATGCACATGAATTAAATCATAATTTTTAACAAATCGTTTAATGAAAAAAATATTCTTAGGCGAATAAATAGAATTAGGACTATAATATATTTTGATACCTGATTCCTCTAATTTATGAATAAATAGACTCTTTGCTTTTTGTAATAATAGAAGTTCAATATCAATTCCTTTCTGTTTTATTAAAGGAATCATATCGGAAACTAATTTCTCTGCTCCTCCAGTACCTAATGAATTTATGATATATAATATTTTCATCATTTAATTTTTTTATTTAAAGTTGCGGTCATTATTTCTCTATGTGTTTCACATTTAAATAAATTGAGTAACATGGTTTTATGACTTTTAGAATGAAAATAAAATTTAGGCAGTATATTAAGCGCCATTAATTTTCTCAAATAGGTATTTTGAATAAATAGCAAAGCTTTATAACTATCTTTCTGAGTAATTAAATAGTCATTCCACGCTTGATTAAACAATGTGTCATTGGATATTATCTTATTTAATTCCTCTAATTTTATATTAAAAGAATTCAGCTCTTTATTTTTCATCAAAACTAGTGTAGATTTATTTTTTCTTCCTTGATAATAAGGAATTATTTCAAATTCTAGAGTACCGTTATTTAGGTTAAATTGAACTCCATAACCTTCTGTCCACGTGCCTTTTTGATATTTTTTTTTATAATCAAAAACAAAATTGCCTAAGCCATAAAAAATAGGTTTTTTATTATGGAATTCATAGCCACTATAACAATGGGTATGATGGCTAACAACGGCATCAGCACCTGCATCAGCAAAAAATCTTAAATTTTCTCGAACTCTTGGTGTAGGTAATTGGTAATGTTCCCTTCCACCATGAACTATAACAAAAAGATAATCTACTTGTTTTTTTATTGCTTTTATATCATAATAGTTTGCTACAGGGTTTAATGGATTGGCTCCATGTTCTTCTCCAGATGTGGTGCAGAATTCATTTTCAGCAAAATTCAAAACACCAATTTTTAAAGAATTTATAGTTGTAATAAATGGTTTTCTAGCTTGAATTAAATTTTCACCAGCACCAACAGTAGCTATTTCTGATTTTTTACATACTTTTAAAGTAGACTTTAAACCTTCTGAGCCATAATCCATAATATGATTATTAGCAAGAGTAACTAGATTTATACCTCCAAATTTTAATGCTTCAATAGATTTTAGCGGTGCCTTTATACAAGGTCCTGTCTTTTCAATTGGATTATTTGTTTCTGTTAAAGCACATTCTAAATTAGTAATTGCTAAATCTGCTGATTTAGTATAGGGTAAAAATTCACCAAAAACACTGTCGAATAGATTATCTTGGATAAATTTTTCATTTCTGTTTATCGGACAAAAATCTCCTGTAATAATAACTTTAGTTTCCATTATAAGCCTTGTTTTTCTTTTAATTAAAGATTGTGTTTAGAATACAAAATTAAATAAGTAAATAAAAAATTGTTCGCTTGTATTTTATCAATCCAAATAACCTTTTTTTTGAATTGCAATATAATATTACTGTTTATTTGATTTGGTAAAATTTTTAGTCTTAGTAGTCCTAAATATGTTAATATATATTTTTATTTAAAAAATCTAGTTGCGTATATCACAAGTAAAACAAAACTCAGGTTAACCTGATATTACTTTTAAATAAAAGTTAGCTATTTCATGAGCATTCGAAATAATATCATACTTACCCACAATTATTTCATTAGTAGTATCTCGTCTTTTGTAATTACCAATTTCTAATATTTTATTTGCCCAAGTTGAAGGCGGATTAGTTATTGATAAAAAGTTAACATTATCGGTTAGTTTTGTTTCCTTAGTAATGGTATCTGAAGCTAAAACCATTAAGCCAGCAGCTTGGGCTTCTATTAAAGTTAATGGTAAACCCTCATAAAATGAAGGAAAAACAAAGAAATCGAACATTTGGTACAATTGTGAAACATCGGTACGTAAGCCAAAAAAATGTACTCGCTCTGATATTTTTAGACTTTCACATTCAAGCATAAGTTTTTTTTTCAAGGGACCTTCTCCAACAATTACCAAATGAAATTGAGTATTTTGTTCACCTAACTCTCTTAGAATTTGTAACAAATAACTATGATTTTTTTGGATATCTAGCCGTCCTACATGACCAATGACAGTTTTACCTTTAAGATTTTCTATTGATTTATACTTTAATGATACGTTTTCATCAAATCTAAAGCTTTTAGCATCAATAGCATTCGTCATTAAGGTTAGAGGAAATTGTTTGCCAAACAGCCATTCTCCAGCTTTTTTTCCACAAGTAAAATAATGATTAGCATGCCTTGCAACCTTTTTTTTTAATCGAAGTTTTATTATTTTTTTAGCTGTTTCTTTTAAATTTTCTTTTTGAGAGATTATGGAAAATAAACTTAATTTGTCAATTGCAATATGTGCATGGGCTATCCGGCACGGTATTTTAAATTCTTTAGCAATTTTCAACGGGAAACAACTAAAGGTGTTTAAATGTGAATGTATAATTTGATACGAATTATTTATTTCAAAAAAGTTTCGAAGGGCGGTATAATACCTTTTTGGAAATATAGGGTTAATAGGGTTAAGCCTATGTATTACACCACCCAAACTCTCAATTTCTTTATCAAAGTCACCTTCTGATTGGCGATGTACCAAAAAATCAAACTGTATCTTGGTATGATCGATTTTGCGATAGTAGTTCATAATCATGCATTCGGCTCCACCAATGTCCATAATTGTAAAAACCTGTAAAACTCGTACAATAGCCATACTTAAAAATCGTTTTTAGTTTTATATTTGATATAAAAATGTAAGAGAATCCCAAAAGGTAGAGCAAGTAGGGTGGTTAACTTTTTAGGAGACTCTGCTATAAATGCCCAGTTTTTTGTAAACAACGAGCTAGAGACATAATGAATGGCATTTTTTAATTTATCTGTAAAGCTTTCCGTCAATTGCATTCTGCTTTTTCTTGAAAACGCAAAGCCTTGCGGATGTCTACGGTATTGTTTGAGCATGTTTCTACTAGAACCATCGTCTAAATATTCTACAATACAAAACACTTCATTGACAGGAAAAAGTTGATAATCTTGGTCAATGAGAAGGTACAAATAGCCCAGCGGCACAAAACGTTCTCCTTCAAAAATAGGATAAGGTGGGTATTGCTGTACCACCGCTGTTTTGTACACCAATTTTTTGTCACCTAATACTCCATGCTTGTTGTAAAGCTCATATAAGGTTGTTTCTTGAAGTTTCTTAGGCATCTCGGTCCCAATAATAGCTCCTTTTTTATTGGCATCTAAGCCAACGATACCGGCAAATTTGGGATTATCTTTAATGCTAGGGTAGTGCTTCAATATTTTTTCAATGGCATCATCGGGCATAAAATCATCACTATCAATACACACATTTAAAGGCGTATCAATAAGCCGATAGGCTGCGTTATGGCCCCCGTGCATCCCTAAGTTTTCTTGATAATGGTAGTGCAGGGCTATTTTATTTTCAGCTTCCCAACTCGCGACTAGTTCCTTGGTGGTATCGGTAGAACCATCATCGATGATTAACCATATAAAATCTTGGTTGCTTTGTCGAATCAGGCTCTGGTACACTTGGTCTAAACAAAAAGCCCTATTGTAGGTCGGTGTAAATACAGTGATGGTTTTCATTTCATTATAATTTATAGAAATAGTACATAAAATAGGTAAAGGCAAAATAGGCGAGCATGACTTTCCCAATTATTAAATGTTGTTTCTTGAAAAATTGTTGTTTAAGTAATGGGTAGATAATGATGATGGCCATCATAAACCAGGATAAATAAGCAAAGCGGTTAGAATAATTAGCCCGTATGACCAAAATCCAAAAACCATTACAAATTAAATAGGTGTTGAGTAATTTAAAATAAAGCGGATCCTTAAATTTCTTTTTAATCACAAAGTAATAGCCTGCAAATACCGCAAATCCACTATAAAACAAAAAATCCCAACGAAATCCGGTGCTCGAAAAAGTACCCTCCGCCGCTTCACTTGTTAAGTACCCAGCCAAGCGATCATCACCGCCAAAGCCTAGGCTGGCAAATAATGCAATCCATACGCTACCCAATACCAAGGATAAAGGTATACAAGCCAGCCAACCTTTAAAGAATACTTTTGGGTTGTTATAAAAATAAGTGCTTACGAAGGCTAATACTGGTAAAAAGAGTGTTTTATGAAAGCTTATGGCGAAAAAGAAAAACAAGGCCATTAGTACTTTTTTTCGATGGTAACTTACCCCCCATAAAAACAGTGAGCCAGCGGCGCCATTACGAACCCCATTAACACCGTATGTCCAAAACGAGTAGGACAGAATAAACATGATAAACGCATAATACCAATATTCTTTAAAAAACTCTTTTGAAATTTTATAAAGCGGAAAAATATAAATAAAAGCACAAAGTGTAAAAAAAATATTGATGGGTACCACTTGTGCAGAAGCTTGCATTAATAAATGCCAGCCATAATCGCCTACGTTTTCGCTAATTGCAGCACCTTTTTCGTAGGCCAAATACCCGCGATAATAGTTGATAGTATCACCAAAAGCAGCCGATGGTGGTCTTTGGCCGATATATAAAATAGAAAAAAATAAAAGAAAATAGCCTGAGATATTAATAAAAGCTAAATTTTTAGTGCTGTTCATTTGGAGGATACCTGTGTGCAACAAGGTAAATAGTACCCAAAATAAAGATAGGTTTATATATAGCGGATAGTACCAGTCTAAAGGAACAAATGTATTCATAGGCTATTTACGCTAAAGCTATTAGAAATACGATTTTTAAAATTTCATGTATTGTATCAACCATGGGTACCTATATTTTATTTATGATTTTCGCCGGATTCCCAACGACCACGGCGTTATCGGGAACGCTTTTTACCACGACGGCTCCAGCCCCAATTTTTACATTATTGCCAATATGTATGTCTCCTATGACGATAGCCCCTGTATAAATAGAAACATTATGACCAATAGTAGGGCGTTTTCCGTTCACTTCACCCACCGTTACTAAATGGTTTACATATAAGTTTTCGCCAATACTATCAGCATTTAAGATGGTACAATACGGGTGGCCTGTAAGGACTCCTCCTCCTAACTTTGTTGTGACATCAATTGTGAAATTAGCTTGTTTTCTGCAATATATATTTAATAGGTGCGAAACAAGGCTTCGCGTTCTAAAATAAAATAAAGTTCTAAAATCAGGTGCACTAGCCAGAAAATGAAGCAACAAACTTGTTTTACTTTGTTGTAGCCCCTTGGCAATAGCCCAGCGTTCCAAATCTTTATCAATGATGTTTTTTTGAGCACTGGTATGGTAGACGACCAAGTGGGGTACTAAGAAAATTTTATACAAAGAAAAGAGCATCGTTTTCATAAGCGAGAAGTATTTGTTGTTAAGCTTTTAAAAACATGCTCCCATTGCTTCATCACGGCATCAAGACGATACTTGGCTGCATTTATACGTGCATTTTCACCCATTTTTTTGCTCATTTCTTGATTGTTGATCTGCTTGATGATAGCATTTGCAAATTGCTGTGCTTCATTTGGGGGTATTAAACATCCATTTTCTGAGTTGATAATATTTCTTGGCCCATGCGGACAGTCGTAGGCAATAATAGGCAAACCGCAGGCCTGTGCTTCTAAAAGTACCAAAGGAAAACATTCATTATGCGAGGTCATGACAAACAAAGAGGATTGTAATAACTTAGCTTGAATTTGATCTGTTGCTCCCATTAAAAGTACTTGATGCTGTAAGTTTCTTTTGTTAATTTCATCTTGAAGCATTTGCACATATGCTGGGTCACCACTACCATAAATTTCTAAGCGCCAATCTTTAATTTCATTAGCTACTAATTCCCAAATAGCGATTAAACGGTCATAGCCTTTTACATGTGCAATTCTTCCCGCTGTAATCACTGTTTTTTCTTCTAGTTTTGCAATAACTTCTGGATAAAAAGTAAGTGGATTGGGTATAATACTAACGTTATTAGTTGCATAGTACTTGGCTTCATCCGTATTTAAAACAATAAGACGGTCATATTTAGATTGAACATAGTCTGCAAATTTTAAAAAGTAGGTCTTTTTCCAATGACTCGGATTTTCTCTGTAAGGTACTTCAATAGCCTTGGAAAAATGAAATTCTTTGACCTTTGGTATCCTTTTCAAGATGAAAGGCACAAAATAAGTATCGGTGCTGTGACTGCAAACAATTACGACATCTGGTGAAATGGTTTTTAGCTTTTTTCTTAAGGTATAAATATGTTTTGGAAGCTTTAATAGATTTTTAGGATGAAAATAACTTTTCTCGCGATGATAGTCTATATGTAAGTCATAAAGCCTAATGTTCGGATGCAATTGATAACACAAGGGCTTGTTTTTTTGCTCAGAAGTTATAATGTGTACCTCTGCGTTTTCTTGCACAGCAAAATAGTTGGCTTTAATTGAAAGAACCCTTTCAATACCACCATGCATATACATTTGATCAATAAGAAATACAATAGTCATTTTGTTATAACAAGCTTTTAAATAAATTATCCCACTGTTGAGCTATTTCTTCTATAAGGTAACGTTTTACATTCGCTCTAGCATTTGCTCCCATTCTTGTTCTCTGTTGCGCATCATTCATAAGGCTTAACATCCCGTTCGCTAATGCGGCGGTATCATGGTTGGGTACTAAGATACCATCCTGATGATGTGAAATTATATCAGAAGGCCCATACGGACAGTTAAACGACACACAAGGCACACCGTAGGCCATAGCTTCTGTTAATACCATACCAAAACCTTCGTACCTTGAAGACATCACATACATAGAAGCCTCTTTGTATTTTGCTGCTATATTTTTAACAGGAGCATGAAAATTAACCGAATTTTCAACCTTTAAGGCTTTAGCAAGTTCAGGTAAGGCCTCTTTTTCGCTGATGGTGCCGTAAATATCTAGTTCCCAATCAGGATGTGTCTCCTGAACTATTTTCCAACTCTGTAAAAGACGATCATAGCCTTTTTGAAAACTTTGCTTACCAACGGCTAATACTTTTTTATTTGTTAAGGTACTCATTTCTTCTTCTGGTGGATAAAAAGATAAGGGATTTGGGATTACTTTTATATTTTTAATTTTCCATTCCTTTAAATTACCATCAGTTAATACTATAAAATTAGTATAAGTTCTTCCCAAGATATTCATAATTCGAAATTTAAGGGACACTATTTTTTCTGATAGTAAACTAGTATTATTTTGAAGTGCAATGTTTCGCGATACATGTCTTTCATAAATCATTGGACATGGTTTTCCTAAAATTAAGGGCACGAAGAAACCTTTAAACCCGTCATCACAAACTGAAATAACATCAGGTTGAATAGTTTTTATTAAAGTTCTTAGATGCGTGGTATATTCAAAAATATATTTTATTGGGTTACCACTAACCCTTATATTATGAAACACTAATTTTGAACTAAAGTAATAGAAAGGCTCGGGATTAGGTTCATTTAAAGTAATAAAATGAATTTCATAATCATAATTTTGAACTAAATAATTAGCTTTCAATGAAAGTACTCTTTCTAATCCTCCTGGGCCACCAATTTGGTTAACTAAATATAATAATCTCATGGATTTTTATGATTTTAAGTCTTTCCACCTTTTTAATTCGGCATCGATAATAGTAAAACTTCCTGTGCTGTTGTAGGTGTGTACGGAAACAATTTTCGGATCCCAATCAGGTATAATTGCTTCAATTACTTCCTCTTCATAGGCTTCAGGGGTAAGTTCCAAAATTTTAGAAAAATTAAGACCGTAGCCATAGTGATACATAGAGTTTTGTGAAGGCCGCAACATATTTTCACCAACTTCACAAAAACCACCCCCTGGTCTGGCAACTCTTACATCAGATTTAATGGGGCTTTTAGGATGTAAAGTCCAATTTAATGAGGTCAAAGAATCGGCATAATATAAAAACAATTCATCTTCAAAAGCAACACCTGCATGTTCTCGAATATTGGTAAAAAGCCAATATTTATTATCTTTAAATGTAATAGTGGTGTCTACAGCTTCTATATTTTCCATTATATTTTGTACAAATTCCCAAGTATCCGGAAATTGAACGCATTTATATAGTTCAATGGTTTTGTTTTGGTTTGTTTCAGGAATCATGAACAGATGACCATTATCCTCAAATAGAAAGGGATAAGACATGTGGTATTCTTTTTCGATAATTTTTTTAGGCGTTGTATAATTTCCTTTTTTGTCAATGATGAAATGGGATATAAAACCTTTTCCTTGTTTAAATAGCAATTCTTCAATGAAAATATGAAACTCTTCATTTTTTTCAATGACGAAAGGGTCTGCCCACAATCTATCTTTTGGAGGAATAATCTTGGTGAAATTATCAAAATCTATATTTAAATCTTTCTGGGTTTCGGGTGCTAAATTGAACATTAATATCCATTGATTAAAGCTTATTTTTTTCTTTAGCCTTCGAATGGCAAATTGGAAATAGCGTAGTGGTACCAAATATAGTAATCCTAAAATTAGTACAACCTCTTGGAAAATATGTTGTTTTCTTATTGAAAAATTTTCTAATAGTTTTAATGTATTTTTTTCTTCACGATGAATTTCTTGTACTTTTCTATGAATAATAAGTGGTACTTTCCAGAATACCTTATTGTTGTTTTTTAAAAGATTTATTTTTTCAACTTGTGAATAAGATTGGTACACTATATTTTTTTCGCTATTTGCCTTTAAAATTTGATATAAGGTTAGCGTATGAACTTTATGGTATTTAAACACTTCTATCAAACCAGGAAATTTATTAGAAAACTTAGTCTTTCCAGAATATATTTCCCAAATGCCATACTTAGAAAGACTATTAAATTTTGAGGGTAAGGCATTGTGACTCAGATTTAATACTATTTCGGTTTTATTTTTTTCTAAATAGGTGTATAAATCGCCAATTGATTCAAAATTAATTCCTTTCTCAAAACTATTAGCTGTTAAGGATTGTATCAAAAATGCATCAGGCCCTATTGCAGAAAATAAGCGTCGTTCAAGGGAGCTAATTATTTGGTAAATTTTTTCTATAAATGAAAAAGAGGGCTGCTTTTTAATTTTGGTATTATTATTCGTAAAATTAACACATAGCACCTCCAAACCTATAAAACTTTGTTTTTGCAAAATTTTTATGGTTTCTAGCTTCCACGACGGAATTAGGTAACTATCTATAATAATGGCTATCTTCAAACTATTCTTTGAATGATTAATTTAATAAGCAAAAATTTATTGCTGCTTTTGCTCTAATTTTCAGTTGATTGGTAAATTTTATTTTTTAATAAATTCTCTACATTTTTCTTTCAATGGTTCGGCAAGTTTATGATGTAACTCTAAATTCTTTACCATGGTGTCTTTATTGATTTTTCCCTTTAAATCAAAATTTGCAGTAAACTCACCTGTTTTAGTATTTACGTCAATGCGATTAAACAATTCTAAAATACCATCAAAGCGGCAAGAGTCCACAAAACTGTCAAAGCCATTCACAAAAATTACAGGAGTACCCATGGCTAAACAAGGTAAGGCGCAATGTATTCTTGAGGTAATTACTAATTTTGCTTTTGCGTATTTGTGCAATAGGTCTTCAGCCATTTGAAACTTTTCTTCGTCCGAAATATTATTCAGAGGCTCTTGGTCTGGAAAATGTGCACGGTTCAATAAGTCTTCATCAATGAAATTCTTTACGTGGCGATTTTTTTTACCAAGACCAAAAATTTTGCCATTCAAAATACTTCTGATAATCGATTTTTTGCTGTAAAAAAGCTTCTGTTTGCTAGGGTAATTATATAATAAGTCCGTAATATAGATATCTTCTCCTCTTTCAGCATCATCTACTTTGTAGGAGTCTAAGGTTAGGGTTAAGCATCCTGTAAAATGGGCTTCAATGCCTTTCTCCATTAATAAATCTGCTGTAAATTGATCTCTGCAGCCAATAGGTTCATGTTTCTTTAAATAATTAATGCCCTCTGGGGTAAGCATGAATGGAGCAGCGGTATTGTTCATGTGGAAAGAAACAAATAAAGGACTAATTTTATCGTTAGGAATCCAATTTTGTGTATTGTGGATAAACCAACCATTCATAATTAACTTTACCGGTACATCGCTATAGTTGGCCATGTTTTCACGATCAACGTAGGCATCTACTTGTGGTAAAAATTGTTTGGCTGCCAAGCTTTGAATATTGTCTCCAACATTAAAATATTTTTGATTTTCTATGTATGTTAATAATCCGTATTTCATCCGTATTAATTTTATTTAATTTTTTTATAAAAGTTATATAAATTAGAAAACCTATTTCTCAAAATAAATTTAATTCTTTGTTTTGATTTTCGTTTATCGGTCAGTTTCGATTCAAGCATGTTGTTTATTTCTCCTTCTGCAATTTTTTTAATTTCTGCCTTCTCAGCTTCGTTATTTTCAAAGATAAAGGGTGAGGTTGATGTTTTAGCTTTTTGAGAGAGCTCCCACCAAAAATAGTTCATGCCTTTGCTAGCACTTCCTTGCTCAATGGTAGTGATCATTTTACCATAAAACTTTTGGTCTACATTAAATCCAAAATTGTTAGGGTTTTGGCCCGCCAAGACTAAGCCCAAAATAGTTCTAAAGCATTTCTCACAGTTACTACAATTAAACTGATCCCGTAATTCGGAATAACACACTCTTAACCGCAATGTTTTTTGGGTGTTTGCTACAAAATTAGCAATCAAATCTACTTTGTCTTGCCGTTGCAGTTCATAGCCATCGTGCTTTATGCTAAGGCCTGCCCATGTTATTTTTTCATCTGTTTCCGGTGTTGAGCCCCATTTGATGTCAATATCTTTGGTATAGGATGAGGCAATCGAAATTTCACTATATTTGTTTTTATAGGCTATGGGCGCCGTTACCCCTAAAAGTGAGATACCATGCTGTATTTCTCCCCACCAACCCATATTATCTGTTAATAAAAGAACGCGATATGAATAAAAATCACGCACATTCGACGTGATAAAATTTTTGCTATTGTCTGCTAATAATGGTTCTTCTTGAATATAATTTTTTAAATCGTTCCACTGCTCTAGGTCATTAATTTCAATATCTGGCCCATGAATGGTAATTAAGTCTGGTTTGGCTTCATAATTCCTTAAATAGGTAGCAAAGGCATCAACACCGCCACTGAAAAGCATTGCTTTTTTAGTGCCTTCAATACTATTTTTAACTTGTTTTTTCGCTTTTAACCCTCCTTTTAATGCTACATTCGGGTACCATTTTTGAAACACCTCTTTCAGTGCCAATAGTGCATTAAAATAATCTTCGTCCACTTCATCTACCTCAATATCAAAACCCGCAAACCAAGCAATAGTTATGGTATTTGATAAAAACGGAATAACACTAATACTTTTAGGAACCTGACTTACATCTGAATCATATACACAGTAATACGGATTATTTTTAGTAAAGTATTTCTGAGTGCCAGCACTAAAAGAATAATCATATGAAATTTTTCTTCCCTTATCAGAATATTTAATGCTATTAAGTTTTATCATATTATTTAAATCTTTTTAAAATAGGTTTAAAAGCATCTTTAAATAGTTGTTTCTCAAAAGCATTCGTGCCTATGTAGTAGGTTAAAATGCTGTATATAAGGGCGTAAAGAGCTCCTTTTAGTATAAAATTATACCATCCTTCTCCAGGTATCCAAATATTAATAAAATAGCCTATGCTAAAACAAATGATGACAACAATGATAATGCTACGAAACAGTTCTTTAAAAAAACGAATCATATTTAGTCCTATTGTATTGTGATAGTAGAAGTTCATCACATTTTGAACAATCATCCAGCCAATAATAGAGCCAGACATCATGCCGATAGCACCATAATTACCTGCTAAGTAAGCACCTAAAATAGTTCCTAAAATCATAAAAGAAAGGTAAAGTATGGCTTTAAAAGCTAATTTACTCTTGGCCTCTAATATCGAGTTTCCAAAGCCTTGCACCAAGGGTAGGGTATAGGCAATCATAATCATAAGGGCAATCACCCACGATTGATAGCTCCCTTCTTCCCCCAACTCTCCACCCACCCAAAGGTTCACGAATTGTAGACCAAACAGTAAAAATCCCCCAAAAATAAACATGAGCACTATTAAAGATAGCCGCGCAATCTTAATCATCATTGTCGTTAGTTCTTCTCCAGTAGCATTTGCTACAGACATTTGAGTGGCTCTGGGTAAAAAAACACCTGAAATTGCGGTAGAAAACGCACCATAGTAAGAACCTAGTGTAATGCCAATACCATAAATAGTTAAAACTTCTGGAATGCTAATTCTTCCTAAAACCCAATGCCCAGCTGACCATTGAAACATCCCTACCAATGCAAAAATAAAAATCCAACCCGAGTAGCTGAATATTTGTTTTACGAAGGTAAAGGAAAACTCGTGCAATTTAATCTTGACCTTGAGCTTTTTAAAAACAAAAACTAAAGTAGTGATAATGATGATAACATTAAAGACTGTATCAATGACGACCAGGGCAATGGCCTTGCCACCTAAAGTTAAAATAGCCACCACGGTAAGGGACCGGGTAATGTAACGGATGATATTTAAAGTTTTAGGAAACACAAAGGACTCATAGCCATAACAAATACCCGTAAAGGCGGCTCCTGGTAAGCTTATCGAAAGGTTGAATATAAGAATTACAAAAATGGTCTTGGCAATTTTTATTTCTTCTGCATTCATTTTGGTAAAATACGAATCGATAAAAAAGGTGTAGAATAGTATGCCCAGAATAACAATGACCGCAGAGATGACGAAAAAAATACGCATAGTAACAGCAAGAAAATTTTCTTCTCCTTTACTATCTTTTTCAGCCCTATACTTGGCTACAAAGCGTACAATAGTGCTGTTGAGTCCAAAATCTAACAAAGAAATGGTGCCGACTAAGGCTCCAATGGTAAGGTAAATTCCATACTCAGAAGATCCTATATGACTTAAAATAAAAGGAGTCAATAAGATCCCTACCACATTGGTTAAAAAAATTGTGGCGTAATTTAGGAAAGCTCCTTTTTTTAGTTGGCTCAAAATAGTATAGGGTTAAAACTACAATTAAAATTAAATTTTACAATCTACCGTGCACTTGGTCCGGCGCTAAGATGCCTTTAACATCGTACAAGATGCCATTGGGGGCTAATAAATTTTTTAAGTCTAAACTTAAAAACTCCTTATGCGCAACGGTCAATACTACTGCGTCAAATTTTTCAGTCGGGAGACTAGTACTGGTTTCTAATCGGTATTCATGATGCACTTCTTCTGGGCTTGCCCAAGGATCGTAAATGCTAACCTGTGTTCCGAAGCTAGTTAAATTCTTAATCACATCTACCGCACGGGTGTTGCGAACATCAGGGCAGTTTTCTTTAAAGGTGATGCCCAAGACCAAGACCTTGGCATTTTTTATTTTAATGTCTTCTTGCACCATTAACTTAATAACCTCCGAGGCTACATAGCTTCCCATACTGTCATTTAAGCGCCTACCTGCTAATATTATTTCGGGGTGGTAGCCAAATTCTTGTGCGCGTTGAGCCAAATAATACGGGTCAACGCCAATACAATGACCGCCTACCAAACCAGGTTTAAAAGGTAAAAAATTCCATTTGGTCCCTGCGGCTTCTAGTACCGCATGGGTATCGATATCCATTAAATTAAAAATCTTCGCCAGTTCATTTACAAAGGCGATGTTAATGTCGCGTTGTGAGTTTTCAATCACCTTGGCAGCTTCTGCCACTTTTATCGTAGGTGCTAAATGTGTACCTGCAATAATGACGCTTCTATAGAGGGCATCTACTTTTTGCCCAATTTCTGGGGTAGAACCTGAGGTTACCTTTAGTATTTTCTCGACGGTATGCTCTTTATCTCCTGGATTAATGCGTTCCGGAGAATAGCCTGCATAAAAATCGCTATTGAATTGTAAACCGCTTACTTTCTCCAAAACAGGAATACACTCTTCTTCCGTAGCTCCTGGATATACCGTACTTTCATAAATAACGATATCGCCTTTTTTTAAGACTTGAGCCACCGTTTCACTGGCCTTGTATAAGGGGGTCAGGTCTGGCCGGTTATTCTTATCTACAGGGGTGGGTACGGTGATGATAAAATAAGTACAGTCTTTTAAGGCCTCCAGTTGGTGGGTACAAAACAAGCCTTGTTGCATGTTGGCATCAGCCGCTAAAACTTGTTTTAAGTCGGCATCAGACACCTCTAAGGTTTTATCAACCCCTGCTTGTAATTCTTTGATTCTGGTTTCGTTAATATCGAAACCTATGACTGGATACTTAGTGGCAAATAAGCGGGCTAGGGGTAAACCTACGTAGCCTAAGCCTATCACTGCAATTTTAGCTGTATTCATTTTTTTTTACTCTTTTTTAATTTTATGACGGTATATAATACCTATTTCTTCTTACTATAACGCTCTGAATTAATTTAAAGTGCTTTTTTATTTTTTGCCTTTTTTCTTTTTTGTTATGGATTGCTAGCTAAAGAATTTTTTTTGTTCTCGATACAATTTTCTATCGAAAATCACTCGAACTGACAAAAAATTTCAAACTTCACAATAAATTTTCGATATGCCACCTGTGACCCTTTTAAAAAAACAGCTATCTTGTATATAGGCATAAAAAAACTAATCGTTTCGTTATCCTCATTTTGAAATTGCTCATTTCAGCTGTTCTTACTTCAAGTGCTCCCAATACCAATCTACCGCTTCTTTTAATCCTTTTTTAATATTATAGCTTGGGTTATAGCCCAATAAATTTTTAGCTTTTTCAATAGACGCTAACGAATGTGGAACATCACCTTGGCGCTCTGGGCCGTTGGTAATAGCAACATTAGCAATGTCAGCATCGTAGGCACTCAGGTATTCTTTAAGTAGGGCCGTAAGTTCATTTAAATCGGTGCGCTCGCCATAGGCCACATTATACACCGTATTAAGGGCTTCTTTATTTTGGGTCATTAAAGCCCGAACATTCATTTCAATAACATTATCGATATAGGTAAAATCTCTGGAGTAGGATCCATCCCCATTAATCACCGGTGATTCGTGCTGCATCAACTGCATGACAAACTTAGGAATAACGGCGGCATAGGCACCATTAGGGTCTTGCTTTCGTCCAAAAACATTAAAATAACGCAATCCTATAGTTTCTAAACCGTAAGTTCTACTAAAAACATCGGCGTACAATTCATTCACGTATTTGGTAATGGCATATGGAGATAAAGGTTTACCTATAATATCTTCTACTTTAGGCATACTTTTAGAATCGCCATAGGTAGACGAGCTTGCCGCATACACAAAGCGCTTAACCTTGGCATCGCGTGCCGCTACCAACATATTTAAAAAGCCAGATACGTTTACCGCATTACTGGTGATAGGGTCATTAATAGATCTTGGGACAGAACCCAATGCCGCTTGGTGCAACACATAATCGACCCCCTCGCAGGCTTTTTTACAATCTTCTAGATTTCTAATATCACCTTCTATAAGCGTATAATTCTCATTTTTTAAACAGGCTTCAATATTTTCTCTTCTACCCGTAGCAAAATTATCTAAACAACGTACTTTATTGCCGTTTTTTAGAAGGGCCTCTGAGAGGTTAGATCCTATGAATCCGGCGCCACCAGTGACTAAAATATGTGTATTGGGCTTGAAGTTTAAATTTTTGATGTCCATGTATACTTAGGTGTTAGGAAAAAAATCAAGTTGCAAAAGTGAGGTTTTTCTGCTTATTTGTGGTCATTATTCGTTTAAATGTTTATTTCATCTTTGAGATGTCGAAAAAGTCGAAAAAGTCGAAAAGGGGAGAAAACGTTGTTCGTTGTTGGTTGTCGGTTGTCGGTTGTTGGTTGTTCGTTGTTGGTTGTTGGTTGTCGGTTGTCGGTTGTCGGTTGTTCGTTGATTGTAGTTGAGGATAAAGATAAAAGAAAATAGAGAATAGAAAAGAGAATAGATAAGAGAGAAGAGAATAGAGAAAAGGGAAAAGTGAAAAGTGGAAAGTGGAAAGTGGAAAGTGAAAAATGAAAAATGGAAAGTGAAGAGTGAAAAGTGGAAAGTGGAAAGTGAAAAGTGAAAAGGGAAAAGAGAGAAGAGAGAAGAGAGAAGAGAAAATCAAGTACAAGTTCAAGTTCAAATACAAGCACAAGTTCAAGAGGCAGGAGCCAAGATTCAAGACGTGTCTGTTGTATCTTTTTTAAAATAATTAGAAAAAGGAGGCTCTTATTTTTTTAAAACTCTTAAAATATTGAATAAAAAAGGGGTTAGTAGAACACAAATAGTTAATTATAGCTTGGTTTATCGATAAAAAAATTAATTTTCAACTGAACACTGAACACTGAACACTGAACACTGAACACTGAACACTGAACACTGAACACTGAACACTGAACACTGAACACTGAACACTGAACACTGAACACTGAACACTGAACACTGAACACTGAACACTACCCACCAACCCCATAATACCCCTTATACCACTCCACAAATTTCTTAACGCCTACATTTAACTTTGTTTTAGGGGCGTAGTCGTAATCTTTAATTAAGTCATCTACATTTGCCCAAGTTTTGGCGACGTCACCGGCTTGCATGGGTAGCAACTCTTTGATGGCTTTTTTGCCTAGATTAGTCTCAATTTCTTGTATAAAGTCGGTTAGTTTTACACTGTTATTGTTGCCAATATTGTACACTTTATATGCGTTTGAGTTTTTAATTCTCTCGGTCGTATCTTTTTCAATAATTCTAAATACACCTTCCACAATATCATCCACATAGGTAAAATCGCGCTCCATGTCTCCGTGATTAAATACTTTAATAGGTTTATTTTGTACTATGGCTTCCGTGAATAAAAAAAGTGCCATATCTGGTCTTCCCCACGGGCCGTAGACCGTAAAAAAGCGCAATCCGGTGGTAGCAAAACCGTAGAGGTGGCTGTAGGTATGTGCCATTAGCTCATTGGCTTTTTTACTCGCGGCATACAAGCTTATAGGGCTGTCTACGGTATCCGTAGTTTCAAAAGGAATTTTGCTGTTTAAACCATAGACGCTAGAACTACTGGCATAGACCAAATGTTTAATCTGGTGGTGTCGGCAACATTCTAGTATATTTAAAAAACCGACAACATTGCTATCGATATAGGCCTCAGGGTTTTCTATACTGTAGCGAACGCCTGCCTGAGCCGCTAAATTACAAACCACATCAAAAGATTCATTTTTAAACAACACAGGAAGGTTTTCACGATCTTCCAAGCCTAGTTTTATAAATTTAAAGGCTGCAGCATGTGTGCTGCTCGCGCTTATCTTATTTGATATAGCCGCATTTTCTTTTGAAATACCTAATTCGTTTAAACGCGAAAACTTCAGCCCTACCTCATAATAATCGTTGATATTATCTAAGCCAACTACTTGGTGACCATGAGCTAAAAGTCTTTGGCAGGTATGAAAGCCAATAAATCCGGCTGCTCCGGTAACTAGTATTTTCATTTTTTTTTATTAAATGTTAAATTTAATGTCAAATGTTGAAACAACCAACGTATGAGTAGGGTCTTCGACAAGCTCAGACAAATATTCTAATAAACATTTGTCATTAAAATCATTTTAAAACTCTTTTCAAAAGTTTAAAAACTAGCAGTATCTTCAACTGTCAACCAACAACTGGCAACTAACTTTCATCTTTCCACAACTTTAAACATAAAATCAGAACCTTCATCGTTTAAGCGTCTAAAATCAATTTTTAGCTTGGTTTATGGATAAAAAATTAATTTTCACTTTTCACTTTTCACTTAAAACTTAAACCTGTCCTATGGTATAATACTGAAAACCAATCGTTTCCATTTTTTCTTTATCTAAAAGTCTACGACCGTCAAAAATAAAAGCAGGCTTGAGCATCTTGTCGTATATTTTTTCCCAATCATAGGTTTTAAATTCATCCCATTCCGTTAAAATAGCAATCGCATGCGCATCCTCGACGTCTTGTAAGGGGTCTTTGGCCACTGTAATTAAAGCGCGATTTTCTTCTGGGCTACGGGTGTTTAGGAAGTCAAGATCTCTCAGCACAGTCTGTTCTTTTACCTGAGGGTCGTAGATGCTAAGATGTGCACGCTCTTCTAGTAAGGCATCTGCCACATAAATGGCTGCTGATTCGCGCGTATCATTGGTATCTTTTTTAAAGGCCCATCCGTAAAAAACTATTTTTTTATCGGTTACGGTATTGTATAAAGTACTGATGATATTTTCGGCAAATCGTCGTTTTTGATAGTCATTCATAAGGATCACCTGTTCCCAATAATCGGCTACTTCTTGTAGGCCTAAGCTTTGTGAAATATAGACCAGGTTTAAAATATCTTTTTGAAAACAAGAGCCTCCAAAGCCAACAGAGGCATTTAAAAATTTAGAACCAATACGGCTATCAAAACCTACAGCTCTGGCTACTTCTTGAATATTGGCTTCTGTTTTTTCGCACAAAGCCGATATGGCGTTGATCGACGATACCCGTTGTGCTAAAAATGCATTAGCGACTAGTTTGGAGAGCTCCGAAGACCATACATTGGTTTGTAGAATCCGTTCTTTGGGGATCCAGTTTTCATAGATGGCACTTAGGGCATTTTTCGCAGCTTGGCCCGTAGGAGTATCATCCCCACCAATGAGCACTCGATCCGCATGCATCAAATCTTGAATAGCGGTACCTTCCGCTAAAAACTCGGGATTGGAAAGAATTTCGAAACGAACTCCTTGGCCGGTATTGTCTAAGATATTTTTTATAGCCCCAGCCGTACGTACCGGGAGGGTCGATTTTTCTACCACTATTTTATCGGTCGTGGCTACTTTGGCGATATTTCGAGCACATAGCTCTATAAACTTTAAATCAGCGGCCTGGCCTTTGCCTTTTCCGAAGGTTTTTGTGGGCGTGTTGACCGAGATAAATATAAGCTCGGCTTCGTCAATCGCGGTATCTACTTCGGTAGAAAAAAATAAGTTTTTATTTCGTGTGGCCGCAACGATCTCTTTAAGCCCTGGTTCATAGATAGGCAAATGCTCTAAATTAGCATCATTCCATAAGTCAATTCTAGCCTGATTAATATCGACAACAGTCACCTTAATATGTGGGCACATTTTTGCAATGACTGACATGGTGGGTCCCCCAACATAGCCAGCACCAATACAGCAAATTTTTGTAATTTTTTTCATGTAAATAGATTCTTTACGATGGAGTAATTTTTTTATGGTTTTTTTTTTTAAAACTTTTATATTTTCTCAGCATTTTTATTCATTCCTGTTGCGCTATTTGAACAACTAAAAAAACGCTTAAAAATTGGGCGTTTATTAAAAATAGCAACTCTTTTGCTTATTTTTTGATGCTGATCTGAGCCGTTGAATTTATAAAATACAAATATTGTAAATAATTTTCGATGTACAGACCTAATACAAGGTTAAAGTGCTTAAAAGCTAGATAAACAGAATTCCAGGAGGTAATATTAAATAGTGTTCCTTTCGATGATTGGTAGTTAGTCGATAAAATTAAGGCTTAAACGAATTAAAAAGAGGGAATGTTTTTTTCTATAAAACAATGATTAGTTTTGTTTGTTCATGTTACACCCCTTAAACCTAACCTTTGAGTACACCGACTAAAATATGGCTTTCCTCTCCGCACATGGGAGAAAACGAACAGAAATATGTTAAAGAAGCCTTTGACACCAATTGGGTGGCTCCGCTAGGTCCCAACGTAGATGGGTTTGAGTTGGCTATTGAATCCTATATCAATAACGGCGTAAAGGTTGCCGCATTGAGTTCTGGGACGGCTGCCATACACTTGGCGTTAGAAATTTTAGGCGTAGGGAAGGGCGATGAAGTGCTTTGCCAAAGTTTTACCTTTTCAGCTTCTGCCAATCCTATTTGCTATTTAGGCGCTACGCCCGTATTTGTAGATAGTGAAAGAGATACCTGGAACATCAGTCCGGCCTTATTAGAAAAGGCTATCAAACATCGTATAGCTGCGGGAATAAAGCCCAAGGCCATTGTTGCCGTGCATTTATATGGGATGCCCTATCAGGTAAATGAGGTTCAGGCCATTTCAGAAAAATACGATATTCCAGTAATTGAAGATAGTGCCGAGGCTTTAGGGAGTAGCTACCAAGGTTTAAAATGTAGTACCTTTGGTACTATTGGTATCTTGTCGTTTAATGGCAACAAAATAATTACCACCTCAGGGGGTGGCGCTTTAGTCACCAAACATAAGGCACATAAAGAAAAGGCTATCTTTTTAGCTACTCAGGCCAGAGACGATGCCCCGCATTACCAACATTCGCACATAGGTTATAATTACCGAATGAGTAATATTTTAGCAGGTATTGGTCGCGGCCAAATGGAAGTGATCGATGATCGTGTAGCGGCAAGAAGAGCAAATCATCAGATGTATTTTGATGCCTTACAAGGCATCGAAGGCATAGCATTTTTGCCAGAACCTAAGGGGTATTTTTCCAATAGATGGTTGTCCTGCATTTTAACACCGTCTTTTGCACATCGTGAAAAAATTAGAACTGTTTTACTAGCAGAGCATATAGAATCGAGACCATTATGGAAGCCAATGCACCTGCAACCGGTTTTTTCTAAATGCCTCTCCTTTACTGACGGTACCTCAGAAACGCTGTTTGATCGTGGCTTATGTTTGCCTAGTGGATCAAACCTAAGCGAAGAGGATGTTTTAAGAGTTATCCGAATAATCAAAACCATAGACCATGATTAAGAATTACTTTAGCAATACGGCTACAAAATATGCATCAAAATGGTTGGTATTGCTGATTGATATCTTCATAGTATCGATGTCTTTTATCTTATCTTATTTTATATTGTTTAACCTAACGCTGAATTTTGATGTAGCCAAGTTATTCCTGCAATTACCGGTAATTGCCTGTATTTCACTTATCGCCTTTTTAATAATTGGTTCCTACAAAGGAGTAGTGCGCCATACCGGAGTGCGCGATGTATACAATATTTTTAATGCTATCTGTTTGTTTAGCATCATCACCATAATCTTGGTGGTAGCCAATAGAAAATTTGTGGTCGTGGACGCGTTTACGATACCTTTAACGATCATCATTATTCACAGCTTGCTGAGCTTTATAGGGCTTACTTCTTCGCGTTATATTTTTAAAGCGTTATACCATAGTTTAGTGTTAAGTGGTTCTTATAATACCAAAAATGTTTTAATTTACGGTGCAGGAGAATCTGGAATTGTGACGCAAAGTGCGCTCACCAACAATACAAAAAGTAGGGTTAAGGTGATTGGCTATGTTGATAAAGATTCGCAAAAAGTAGGAAAGCATATTAATGGAATTAAAGTATATGGTCCTGAGGTGTTAACTGAAAAATTTATCCTTCAAAAGGATGTTTCTGAAGTTATTTTCTCTATCCAGAACATAGATCATAAAAACTTACGCGTTTTAGTAGAAAGCTTGGTGGATTATCCAGTGCTTGTGAAAATTGTGCCCCCTGTTGAAGATTGGATTAATGGAGAGTTAAAGCTCTCACAAATTAAACAAGTACAAATTGAAGATTTGTTAGACAGAGCACCGATATCTATAAAAAACAGTAAAATTAGTGATGCCGTTGAGGGTAAAGTCATTGTGGTTACTGGGGGAGCAGGTTCTATTGGTAGTGAATTAGTACGCCAAATTTGCACCTACAATTACAAATCATTAATTGTGGTAGACCAAGCAGAATCGGCTTTATATGATTTACAGCAAGAACTAAAGCAAAACGGTTATCATAACTTTGTTCCGATAGTAGCCGATATTCGGGATAAAAATAGAATGAACAACCTATTTCAAGACCATCATCCACAGCTTGTTTTTCACGCAGCTGCTTATAAGCATGTGCCTTTAATGGAATATAACGCCTATGAAGCCATAAAAATAAATGTAGCAGGGACTAAAGTCATGTGCGATTTGTCGCTAGCCTTTGAAGTAGAAAAATTTATTTTCGTATCCACCGATAAAGCCGTAAACCCAACAAATGTTATGGGGGCTACCAAGCGAATCGCCGAAATGTATATTGCTTGTATGCAACAACAAGGGGTAACCAAATTTATCACGACCCGTTTTGGGAATGTTCTTGGTTCTAATGGCTCAGTGATTCCTTTATTTAAAAAACAAATAGATAAAGGAGGTCCCTTGACCGTGACCCACAAAGATGTAACTCGTTATTTTATGACCATTCCAGAAGCCTCACAGTTGGTACTCGAGGCTGGGGCTATGGGCGAAGGGGGAGAGATTTTTATTTTTGATATGGGCGAGTCCGTAAAAATCTTCGACTTAGCCAAAAATATGATTAAGTTATCGGGCTTAAAATACCCAGAAGATATTGATATTAAAGTAACTGGTTTGCGACCTGGAGAAAAGTTATACGAAGAGTTGTTAGCCCACGGCGAGAATACCATGCCCACCTATCATAAAAAAATAATGATTAGCAAGGCACGGGATTTGGACTTCACCACAACACGATCTAAAATTGATCAGCTGTGTGTAGCGAATATGTTTTTTGATATGGATACTGTTAAGTTGATGAAAAAAATTGTTCCGGAATATATTTCGAATAATTCCGATTTGTGCCAACTAGATCTAAAAAGTTCAAAAGAAGAAGTACCAAGTGACTTAGCTTCGAAGGCTAAAAAAACGGCAACATCTTTACATCCATAAATCCTATTAGATTGCTTATATTTGATTTTTAACACGACACCTTATGAAGATTAGCACCAGAATTTTACTCTTAATTTTTAGTAGTATATTTCTTAGTTCTTGTGGTTCTAGAAAAGACATTGTCTACTTTCAAGACACCTCGAACTTTGAAACTTTAGTAGATGAAAATGCCTTTGAGCCAAAATTTAAAATTGATGACGAGGTCAGTATTTTAATATCAACCACCAATCCCGAGGCCAGTATTCCTTTTAATCTTTTTCGAGGCGTTGCCGAATCTGGAGGTACACCCGATCAAGTAAGTTATTTAGTCGATAAATACGGAGAAATTGATTTTCCTGTATTAGGTAAAATTAAAGTGGCAGGACTGTCTCCTGACGAATTGCGAATGCTGCTTAGAAGTAAACTAGAAGGCACGTATTTAAACGATCCCATCATCAACATTCGCTTAAAAAACTTTAGAGTAACCGTGCTGGGAGCAGTAAATAGACCAGGTACCTATTTGGTGTTGGGAGAACGCGTCACCATTTTAGAGGCCTTAGGTTTGGCGGGAGATTTAAACATTCAAGGGAAGCGTCAAAATATTATGGTATTACGAGATTTTAATGGTACGAAGGTGACCCGAAGAATTGATATCACCTCAAAAGAGGCCTTTAAAAACCCCATGTTTTACCTTACCCAAAATGATGTGGTGTATGTGGAGCCGAGTAAATCTGCGATAAAAACTTCCGCTCTCGACCAAAGGGTTACCATAGGCTTATCTTTAGTAACTTTTGCCATTACTTCAGTACTACTTTTGACGAGATAATTTAAATATATAAAACGTTACGCCTATTATGGAATTAAATTCCGATATAAATTCTTCCAATACCTTTGATTTTAAAGGCTTTATTAAAACCTATACCAAAAATTGGAAATGGTTTTTTATAACGCTAGTTAGTTTTTTGGCTTTGGCTTTTGTTTTTATACGTTATTCTCAGCCACAGTATGCCGCTGAAGCGCGAGTTCAGATTTTAGAGGAAAGCGGCTCTAATCCAGAATTAAGTGCATTTCAAGATTTAGGCATCTTATCTGATAATAGTATGAGTTCTGGGATTGAAGATGAGATTTTAGCGTTTAAATCGCGCTCTAATTTAATTGAGGTGGTTAATGAATTAAATTTGAATATAAAAATTGAAGCCCTAGGAAAAATATTGAGTAGTGAATTATACCAATCAGCACCTTTTAAAATAAATTTTATAGCATCAGATTCTATTATACGAAACTCCAGCTTTCAATTTTATATCGATTTTTATTCGGAGACTAGCTTTAATTATGCCACTGAGGAAGATGGTCCGTCAAAAATATATTTTTTCGGTACAAACATTCCATCGCCTGTAGGTGATATTGTAATTACCCCCGATGATTTAAAAAGCCTAAAATCGAGTATCGGTAGACGATTTAAAATATCTATTGCACCTGTAATTGCCGTGGCGCAATCCTACCAAGATAGAATTTCTATTTCACCACTTGGTAAATCTACGACCATATTAAATCTTTATTTAACAGACCCGATTCCACAAAAGGCAAAGGATGTGATCAATACCTTAATTCGAGTCTTCAATAAAAACGCGGTTTTAGATAAAAAAGCCATTGCCGATAAGACCTCTAATTTTATCGACGATCGAATCACAGAAATTTATTCGGAATTATCGGAGGTAGACCAATCCGCCCAAGATTTTAAAACAGGGCGTGGTATTACTGATATTGCCTCCGAAGCGAGTATGAACCTGAATTTAGGGGCAGCAAATCGGCAAGAATTATCAGCAGTGACGACAGAGTTACAGATAGCCCAATCGATGCGCGATATCGTAGAAGATACAGAGGGTTACGAAACCTTACCATCAAACATAGGCTTATCAGATGCAACGATAGGGTCAACCACAGGGCGTTACAATGAATTGGTACTAGAGCGAAATAGGCTGTTAAAAAGTGCAAATGAACAAAACCCGACCATTATAAATTTAAATCAGCAATTAGATGCTTTAAAAGGAAATTTAAAAAATAGCATTAATAGTGTTACCAATAACTTAAGCATGCAAGCCAATAGCTTGAGTGGGCAATTATCTCGAATCAATTCTAAAATATACTCCTCACCAAAAAATGAAAGGGCCTTAACAGACATTAGTAGAGAGCAGAATACTATTGAAGCCTTATACCTTTATTTATTAGAGAAACGAGAAGAGTCCCAGATAGCCTATGCCTCATCAGCACCCAAATTAAAAGTGGTCGATGAAGCTTTTGCTCAAAGCACAGCACCGGTTTCACCGAATAAATTATCGATTTATTTTGCAGCGCTGTTCTTTGGCCTTATCATTCCTTTTGGAATTATCTATGTGAACGATTTATTAGACTCAAAAGTGAGCAATAAATCACAATTAGAAAAAATAACAAAAGATATTCCTGTACTTGCCGAGCTACCAAAAATCACAAGAAAAAACCAAAAGATTTTGGTGAAAGACGATCGATCGGTTTTGGCAGAATCACTGCGCATTCTCAGAACTAATTTAGATTATTTGATCAACACCAAAAAGAATTCTACAAATAAGAGTAATGTAATTTATGTAACCTCTAGTGTGTCGGGCGAAGGAAAAACATTTATTGCCTCTAATTTAGCCATGGTCTTAGCAAATACAGGTAAGAAGGTAGTACTGCTTGGTGCTGATATTCGAAACCCGAAAATCTATTCTTTTTTTAATGAAAGTCAAAAAGATGTAGACGCATTAGGAACGTCCGGCACCCAAAGAAGTGATAATTTTGGATTAACCGATTATCTGTTCGATAAAACATTAGAACCTAAAGATATTGTAAAAAGCTTGTTGGTGCATACTAATGAAATAGATGTGATCTACTCAGGAAAAACACCACCCAACCCTGCCGAACTTTTATTGAGTCCAAGATTTAAAGACTTAGTCGCCGATATCAGTGCTACCTATGATTATGTGATTGTAGATACCGCTCCTTTAATGGTGGTGTCCGATACTTTAATTATTAGTAAATATTCCGATCATATTATTTATGTGACCAGAGCTGGGGTAACAGAAACCAATGTGATTAACTTCCCGATAAAACTTCAGCAAGAAGGTAAATTAAATAATTTATCTTTTGTAGTCAATGACGTGAAAGAAACTAATTTAGGCTACGGCGGAAAATACGGGTATGGCTATAACGAATCCGTAAAAAAATGGTGGAAATTTGGCGCGTAAATTGATTTGAAGTTGTAATGATTTGAGGTGAGAATTTGAAGATTACTGTTAGGTCAACTAGCTTGCATAGAAGGAGCAGGGGTGTCTAAATAGAACCATATGTTTTAGTAGTTTTACTACCCACTAACCACTATCCACTACCCACTAACAACTAACAACCATCAACCATCAACCATCAACGAACAACGAAAAACCATCAACGAACAACCAACCATTACCCAAAATTATAGTTCGTTTTCTCTAGTATCGGTAAAACTTTCTTTAAAATTTTATCATTAATCTTTATATTCTTTAGGGCCTCTAACTGTTTTAGGTTGTGCACATCAGTCCCTGCAAAATCAATTAAATTTTGATCTAATAACTTGTGGGCCACTTTGGTTACTTCGCTCCCATAATAGTTGCCTAAAGACAATAAATTCAATTGAAACAATAGTCCGTTATTTTTATAGGACTCGTATTTGGTCGTATGGTGTAAATACTGATACCGTTCAGGATGCGCAAAAATAGGGAAGTATTGCGCTGTGGCTATTTTTTCCACTGCATCTTTAAAATTGAGTGAGGCTTGTAAATACGACATTTCAATTAATAAGTACCGCTTTTTAATAGGCATTACCTCAAGGTTCTCTAAAAGATGCTCAAAATTAGCATCGATCATATGCTCTGCCGCAGCTTCTATTTTAATGGGCACCTTTAGTTGGTGTAATTCGTTTTGTAGCATAGCGAGTGATCGCCGTATGGTATGCGCTGTGTTTGGGTAGTAATGCTCCATAATATGGGGGGTCGCAATAAAATTGGTGATCCCGAGCTCTGAAAAAGAATGTAGTAATTGTAGGCTGTCTTCTACGGTCTTTGCACCGTCATCAATACCGGGTAAGATATGATTATGAATATCAACAAATCCCTCTAAATAATCTACTAAAAACTTCTTTTTCCTAAATATGTGAAACATGAACTACTGTTTAAAAAACAAAAGTACTTTATATAAGTGAAGGGACAGAAACAGCAGTGCTAAGATTTAATTTTTTTTTATGATTTTATTGCTATATTTTCTCTGCACTAACGTTATTTTTGCTCAAAAAAAGTGATACTAGATTACATCATAGCCATGTTGTGGAGCCTATCTCCTTTTGGTGAGGCTAAAGTGGGCATTCCCTTTGGAATGTTAAAGGGACTAAATATCTATTTGGTTTTTTTACTCTGCTTTGGAGCCAATGTATTGGTATTTCCGATGATGTTATTTTTTCTAGATAAAATTAACCACTATTTTTTACGTTGGCGCTTCTACAAAAAATCTGCCATTTACGTAGCCCGAAAAGCAAAAGTAGGTTCAGGTGAAAAGATCAAAAAATACGGATTTTGGGGACTGATGTTTTTTGTGATGATTCCACTTCCGGGAACCGGTGTTTATGCGGGTAGTATTGCCACCTACTTGTTCAAAATAGAGAAAAAAAGTGCCTTTTTAGCCAACGTTATTGGTATTTTCTTTTCATCGCTTATTGTTTGGGTAACTACCTATCTCACCATGCAAGGCATTGCTCAATAATACCCAGTAGAAACCCTGGAGTTGCTACATTTACTCGGACAGAAATTTTAAGACTGTTTAACTAAAAACAAATATCTTAGAATTATGAAAAAACGAGTTTACAGTACTGAATTTAAATCAGAAGCAGTACGATTAAGTTATCAGCGTGAAAACATTAAAGAATTGGCAGATGAGCTAGGTGTTGACGTTCAACGCATTTATAAATGGAGAGCAGGTCAAAAAACAAGTACTAACCCCAAGGTTGCCATAAAACCAGAAACCGATTCTTTAGAAGTAAAACGATTACGCAAAGCTCTTAAAGAAAAAGAATTAGAACTTGAGATATTAAAAAAAGCCGTTCACATTTTTTCCAAGAGCGATGGGAAGTCTATCAGTTTATAGTTAGCTATAAACATTTATACCCTATTGAAAAGATGTGTAACGTTTTAAAAGTAAGTCGAAGTAGTTATTATAGATGGTTTAGTCATGGTCCTTCTAATAGAACTATAGAAAACAGTTTGTTTACAGAGTTGATAAAAGATATTTTTGAGATAAGCAATCAAACTTATGGAAGTCCTAGAATTACAGAAGAATTAAAAAGAGGTGGACATCGTATATCAAAAAGAAGAGTTGCTAAATTGATGCGTATCAATGGTTGGAGAAGTAAACTAAAAAAACAATTTAAAGTTACTACAGATTCTAACCATCCATATCCTGTTTGTAGAAATCATTTAAATAGAAACTTTACGCCAGAGGCCTTAAATGAAGTTTGGGTATCTGATATAACTTATATAAAAACAGCTTCAGGTTGGTTATATCTTACTACCATTATTGATTTATATGATAGACAAGTCATCGGATGGTCATTAAGTACAAGATTGTATACAAACCAAACGATTATTCCAGCTTGGAAAATGGCATTGTCAAAAAGAAAAATAACGGAACCTTTACTTTTTCATTCAGACAGAGGTATACAATATGCTTCAATAGAATTTAGAAAATTAATTAATAAAAACACTCTAATTACTCAAAGTATGAGCAGAAAAGCTAATTGTTGGGATAACGCTGTAGCTGAAAGCTTTTTTAAAACTCTTAAAGTTGAAATGGTATACCATCATAATTTTAAAACTACACAAGAAGCTAAATTAGCAGTCTTTGAATATATTGAAGTTTGGTACAATAGGAAACGTTTGCACTCATCTTTAGGCTATAAAACTCCTAAAGAAATCGAATTAGAATTTTATCAAATCAAAAATGTGGCATAGGTCTTAGAAAATCTGTCCGACTTTTTGTTGCAAGTCCAATATTTGACGAAAACTATTCGACGTACACCGATTGGAAAAATATTCCCCGAATGGGTCGTAATGTATTTATGACGGTGTCCTATACTATTCAATGAAACAATAAACAGTGAACAATTAACAATTATCAACAAATAATTAGAAATAATAATAAAAATAAAATAATGAAAACAATAAAAATAATATTCGCTTTAGCTTTAGTCCTTTTCACTGCTGTCTCATGTGAGTCTGATGATACTGAGGTGGTTATGGATCCCTTAGCCGATTTAACCAAATTACAAACATTTAAAGCAAACGATCACAGTATAGAAATATATGCCGCGCAACAACAATTTACTATTGGGTACAACGAACTCTTTATCCGGATAAAAGAGGATGCCACTGATGCCTATATCCCAAATGTACAACTATCGTGGAGCCCTGTAATGCATATGACCAGCATGATGCATTCTTGCCCTAAATCTGAGATCATAACGACAGCGGAAGCCACCATAGCCAAGGGCTACCTTATTTTTCAAATGCCCGGGAATGCAGATGAATATTGGGATTTAAAACTAGATTACACCATAGACAATCAAAGTTTTACGGTCACAGAGCGTATTGAAGTACAGAGTCCGCTTGATGGCAAAAAAACAATAAATAGCTTTATGGGAACTGATACTACAAGGTATATTTTAGCGATGATGCCCTTTAATCCAGAGGTAAAAGTGAACGATTTTTCAGCGATGCTATTTAAAATGGAAACAATGATGAGTTTTCCAGCGGTAGAAAATTATAACGTAAGCCTTGATCCACGAATGCCAAGCATGGGAAATCATAGTTCTCCAAATAATGAAGATCTTAGCTATAAAGCGGATGCTGGGGTGTATAGTGGTAAACTTTCCTTGACGATGACGGGCTATTGGAAGTTGAATCTTAAATTAGAAAACGCAACTGGTGACGTGCTAAAGGGTGAAGACATAACGGATACCAACGAGAGCAGTAGCTTGTTTTTTGAAATTGAATTTTAAAATTTTTATAGCTATAAAACTGAACGAAGGCAGCCGCTTGGGTGTTGTTTGAATTAATAGACAACTAAAGATCAAGTAAGATTTCTCGGGGTATAGGCTAAGGCAATTTTAGTCTTGTCGCGTATCTGGATGCTAATACCTGGCGGCAGGTAATGAACGTCAATCAGCATTTGATTTATTTTATAGGTAAATGGTAAGAGGCTATCTATTAGATTAGATAGCCTCTTTTTTTAGTGTATGTAGCAATAAAACGTCCTACAAGGGCAAAAACGATTTACCTTCCTTTATATCGGACACTAAATCGCCAATGGTCGTGGTATTCATTTTAATAAAAAATCGTGTTTTAGTGGTACCCACCATATCATGTAAAGGGCATGGATGATTTGCATTGCAGTCTTTTAAACTTAAAACACAAGAGGTCAAGCGATCCTTACCATCTATTAAATCTACTATTTTTATCAAGTTTACACTTCTATTTTCTTCACTTAAGTAAAAGCCACCGTTAGGACCTTTTACAGAGCTAACAATATGATGTTTTGATAATTCTTGCAATATTTTAGCTAAATACGCTTTAGGAATTGCTGTGGGCTCACTGATATCTTTTGCCTGTATTTTATGTTCAAAAGAAGCATTAACTGCCAAATACAGTACTGCCGTAAGCGCATATTTTGAAGAATTGGATAGCATTATTTTATTTTTTTTAGTGCAACAAAGATAAGGAAACTTACCTCTTTTACTTTTATATAAAGATTAAAAGACTTTTTTATCTTTTTTATGACTTTTATCATGTTTTTTACTGAAATGTACGCGTAGTTTTGTGGTATTAATTTTAATATATACCGAAAGATGAAAATAGTTTTTAAAAGTCTAGCATTAGTATTTTCCGTTATTCTTATGAGTTGTGGCGGAAAAGAAGAAAAAAAAGAAGGTTTTACCGTAGGTAGAACTAAAGCCGCAGAAAAAACAGCAGAAGCTCCGGCAGCTACTAACGACATTCCTGCTTCAAAACGTATTACTTTGGAAGAGAAGGGTGTGGGTCAGATTAAAAACATCACTTTAGATGCTGAAATTAATATGGAGATGGCAGCAGCAGGAGAGGCTATTTTTAAATCGAATTGTACGGCTTGTCACAAAGTAGACAAACGTTTTATTGGTCCTTCACCAAAGGGAATTCTAGAACGTAGAAGTCCAGAATGGATTATGAATATGATTTTAGATCCTAAACTTATGACCGAAGAAGATCAGTGTGCTAAAGATCTGTTGATCGAATTTAACGGTGCAGCAATGGCGAACCAAAATTTAACAGTAGATCAAACACGTGCTATTTTAGAATATTACAGAACGCTATAGTGGGTAAAGGGTAATTGTTAGCGGGTAGAACAAAGAATAGAGAAAAAAGAATAGAGATGAAGTAAAAGCACACCTCGAAACTTAAAGTTTATTTTTTATAATTAGACTTAGTTTTTTAGCCTTTTTATCCAAAACCCAGCACCTAAAAAAGAATATTAATCGAACATAAATAATAGATACAATGAAAACAATCAACCTTAAATTATTATTGACCACATGCTTTACTTTAGTACTGCTAAGTTCCTGTAAAGAGGGAAATAAAAGTGAAACGAGTACAGACAATACCACTACGGAGGCTGCGCCAAGTACAGATAAAAAAGGACAAGCTTTTATTGAAGATGATGGTTCAACACCAAATGTGTTGCAAATTGCGATTGGTTCTCCAGATCACACCACATTAGTAGCAGCGGTACAAGCGGCTAGTTTAGAAAATGTTCTTGTAAATGCAGGTCCTTTAATGGTTTTTGCACCAACAAACGAAGCTTTCGCTGCCTTACCAGAAGGCACTGTAGAAAACTTATTAAAGCCTGAAAATAAAGCGGCATTAGCTAATATTTTAAAACACCATGTTACGGCTGGTAATTATGACAAGGAGTTTTTAAAAAAGTTCAAAAAACTCGGGCAAGCCAACGATCAAAGTACAACAGTTGAAGTTAAAGGCGACGATGTTTATGTGGGTGGAGCCAAAATTATTGCAAGCATTCCAGCAGGCAACGGTATTGTACATGTAGTTGATAAAGTAATCTTACCTCCAACACAATAATCAATTAAAATAAATTATAAACATTAAATAAACACAAATGAAAAATTATAAACATTATTTAGTAGCACTTATAGGCTCAGCGTTGCTGTTTAGTTGCGGTAATCAGAATGGAAAGAGCTCATCAAACGGTGCGCTTAATTCTAGTAATGCCGAAAAGGTGTATGTAGCGCCAGGCGAGCAAGATGAATTTTATGCCTTTATGTCGGGGGGTTATAGTGGTAACCTTACGGTGTACGGTTTGCCATCAGGTCGAATGTTTAAAGAGATTCCTGTTTTTTCTCAATTTCCAACCTCTGGGTATGGCTATTCTGAAGAAACTAAGCCTATGTTAGAAACCTCTTTTGGTTTTGTTCCATGGGATGATTCTCACCACCCAGATATTTCGCAGACAGAAGGTGTTCTTGATGGGCGTTGGATTTTTATCAATGGAAATAATACACCAAGAATCGCAAGAATTAGCTTAACTACGTTTGAAACGGAAGAAATTATTGAAATACCGAATAGTGCAGGAAATCATAGTTCTTCTTTTATTACTGAAAATACAGAGTATGTAGTAGCGGGAACTCGTTTTTCAGTGCCCGTTCCTCAGCGTGATATGCCGATCAATGAATACAAAAGTAACTTTAAAGGAGCACTTTCATTTATTAGTGTAGATCCTGAACATGGCCATATGGATATTAAATTCCAGTTAATGATGCCAGGTTTCAACTATGATTTATCGCACCCAGGTCGTGATAAGTCGCACGGATGGTTCTTCTTTACCACCTATAATACCGAAGAAGCGAATTCATTACTAGAGGTGAACGCGTCTCAAAACGATAAAGATTTTATTGCAGCGGTAAACTGGAAAAAAATTGAAGAATATGTGAATAATGGTGGTGGTACTATGATGCCAGCTAATTATGCGCATAACGTATATGATGAGGCTACACATACAGCTACGTCTACTATGAAAAAAGAAGTATTAACAGTAGATCCTTTAAAAGTTCCAGGTGCTGTTTACTTTTTACCAACACCAAAATCACCTCACGGTTGTGATGTAGATCCTACAGGGCAATATATTATTGGTAACGGTAAACTTTCTGCTGATTTAACCATACACTCTTTTGATAAGATGATTGCGGCTATCGAAGGTAAAAAGTTCGATGGTGAAGCCTATGGTATTCCAATTTTAAAGTTCGAAGATATCTTAGCTGGTGTTGTTAAAAGTGGTGGTTTAGGCCCCTTACATACCGAGTTTGATGGTAAAGGAAATGCGTATACTACCTTCTTTATTTCTTCAGAAGTAGTAAAATGGAAATTAGGTACTTGGGAAGTTATCGATAGAAAGCCTACATTTTACTCTGTTGGTCACCTAATGATTCCTGGAGGAAACTCTAGAAAACCATTTGGTAAATATGTCGTAGCCATGAATAAAATAACGAAAGACAGGTATTTACCAACAGGTCCAGAATTAGAGCACTCTGCCCAATTATATGATATTACAGGAGAGAAAATGGAGCTTATTTACGATTTCCCAACGCATGGAGAACCACATTATGCGGCCGGTATACCAGCTTCAATTTTAGCACCTAAATCTCAAAAGATATATAGATTAGATGATAACAAACACCCTTATGCAGCGCTAACTCCTGATCAAACTAGAGTAGAGCGTAAAGGTAATGAAGTGCACATCTATATGTCTATGATTCGTAGTCACTTTACACCAGATAATATTGAAGGTGTAAAAGTAGGAGATAAGGTATATTTTCATATTACCAACCACGAACAAGATTTTGATGTACCACACGGTTTTGCCATGATAGGTCAAAATACTTCAGAGCTTTTAATTATGCCAGGACAAACAAAAACATCTGTCTGGGAGCCTAAAAAAGTAGGGGTTTGGCCATTTTATTGTACCGATTTCTGTTCTGCCTTACACCAAGAAATGCAGGGGTATGTTCGAGTATCTCCAGCAGACTCTAACGTAGAACTCACTTGGTCATTAGGAGAATAATCTTCTTTTAGAATTTCTTTTTTAAACTTAAAAAGCGGGTACGTTTTATAACCTGCCCGCTTTTTTTATACCACCACGAAACAACCTCCACCATTAAATTAAAATGTAATTTAAAGTATCAAGTTATGAAAAAAGCGAGTATAGTAATGATGGTTGGTTCTTTGTTACTTCTTGGATTGTATTTCTTTCCTTTATGGAATATTATGCTAGGAGCACCACAGTATCCTGAACCTTTAGGGATGAACATCTATATAGATGGTATCAAAGGTTTTAATGAATTTGACATTCAAAATATAGACGGACTAAACCACTATATAGGAATGAAAACGCTTCCTAAGCCTGATGATATGTGGGAATTTAGTACTTTTCCTAAAGTTATCGGAGGTATGGTTTTCTTAGGTGTACTAATAGGTTTTTTAGGTTTTATTGGAAAAGTTAATCATAAATGGTTTTTAGGATGGCTCATTTTAATGTCTGTTTTAGGTATTCTAGGAATGTATGATTTTAATGCCTGGATGACAGATTATGGTACCAATTTAGACCCACACGCGATCATGAAATTGGCAAATCCTGATGGTTCACCCATGAGTTACAAACCACCATTAATTGGCAAAGCAAAAATGTTAAATTTCGATGTTGATTCTTGGCCACGAGCAGGTGCTTATATGATGTTTACAGGTATGGCATTAACTTTTGTTGCCTTTATCATGGGTAAAAAAAGTAGTACTACAAAAACTAGCTAAAGTTTTTATTTTTATCTTGTTCAAAACAATAGTAAGTGATTTATTGAAAGAATAGAGAAGCGTTTAGAATGATGAGGTGAAAATCAGTATTCTTATCGCTAGGCTCTTCTCTTCTTTTTATCATTTTGCTTAAAAATAAATCTATGAAAAAATTTACGTATTTCTTTTTCGTCATTGCTTTGGTATGCACTTCGTGCAGCATAAGTCCTGAGCCCATTGCTTACGGTTCAGATGGGTGTCATTTTTGTAGCATGACCATTGTGGACAAACAGTATGCAGCACAATATGTAACAAAAAAAGGAAAGAGTTTTAAGTTTGATGCCGCAGAATGTATGCTCAATCAATTAAAGACCTTTGATGAAAATTCTGTTGCACTGTTTTTAGTGACCGATTATGAAAATCCAGGAGAACTAATTGATGCCACGAATGCCACCTATTTAATTAGTCAAAATTTACCGAGCCCCATGGGTGCCTATTTAAGTTCTTTTAAAAATAAAGACCTAGCTGAAAATGTGCAAAAAGATAACCAAGGTGAGTTGTTCACTTGGGAAGGTATTCAAATGAGATTTGATAAAAAGGACGAAAAATAGTTAAGAGTAGGTATGGAAAATCCAATACACGAATTAGATAAAAGTGATTGTTTAAGACTTTTAGAAAATAATTTTATGGGTCGTTTAGGTTTTATCGCTGATAACACCCCTTTTATTCTTCCGACAACCTATTATTATGATACTGATGAGGATTGTATTTTATGTTATTCCTCAGAAGGGAGTAAGGTAGATGCCATGCGAAAAAACAACAGGGTATCTTTTCAGGTTGATAATATAAAAAGCATTAAAGAATGGCAATCTGTTTTGTTATTTGGAGAGTTTGATGAACTGGTGGCTTTTGAGGCCAAAATAAACCTTCAGAAATTTGTTGAAGGCGTGCAGGATACCATTAGCCAAATTCAAGCAAAAAGTCCCAAGTTTATTAATGATTTTATGTTTCGGATGAGTCAAGAACAAATGCCCATCGTTTACAAAATTCAATTAAAAAATATTACTGGGAAGTTTAGAACTCCCTAAATGAAAAAAAGAAAAGAATAAAGAAAAGAATAAAGAAAAAGAGAAAGAAAACACGGTTTTTTGGTTCTTCCTGAATTGAAAGCATCTCATACAATTATCTCTTTACTTTTTTAGCTTAAATTTTCGGAGTAAAAAAATTCAACTTATAAAAAAAGCTATGTACACTATAGATACCAGAATAAAAGATCAAAGTTTTAATGCCTTACAGGTGCAAAAACTGGTAAAAACAGACGTTCTCGAAATACTTAGTATTAGTTTAGAAAAAGGAGCTGTTTTCCCAGAACATACCTCACCTACCGATGCTCAATTAGTGGTGTTGCAAGGCTCCATTGTATTTCATATCAATAAAAAAGATTTTGAGCTAAGCACACAAGAACATTTTAGTTTTCCTAAAGAAGTGGCACATTGGGTAGAAGCTACCGAAGATTCAAAATTTTTGATCATTAGATAATGGTATATATAAAACAACTACTTACGTTTCTTTTTTTAGGTGTAGGACTGATCTCCTATGGTAAAACCATACCTATTTGTGAAACCTGCGAGGTTAGCTCTATTAAAACTGGTATTGCCCTAGCAGCAGATTTTGATACGCTGTTAATCAAAAAAGGCACCTACAAAGAGTTTAATATTCTCATAGATAAGCCACTAACCCTATTGGGTGAAAATTATCCCATAATTGATGGCGAAAAGCAAGGTGAAATTATTAGAATAGCCTCAGATCATGTTACTATAGACGGACTCTTTATCATCAATGTAGGCACTAGTTATACTTCTGATTATGCGGCAATTCGCGTGGTAAGAAGTGAGCATTTTGTGATTCAAAATATAGTTTTAGAAAAGCTTTTTTTTGGTATTTATTTAGAAAAATCAAACAACGGAAAAGTGTACCATAATAAAATTATTGGCGAGGCTAAAGATGAATACAATTCTGGTAACGGAATTCAATTATGGTACTCCAAAAATGTAGAGGTAAGCCGAAATATTGTTCAAGGAACGCGAGATGGTATTTATTTAGAGTTTTCGGATAACATTACCATTCACAATAATAAAAGCACCAATAACCTAAGGTATGGTTTGCATTTTATGTTTTCGAATGATGATGTGTATACCAATAATACGTTTGAAAATAATGGTGCTGGTGTAGCAGTGATGTTCTCAAAACGGATACGGATGGAAAATAATACTTTTAAGTACAACTGGGGAACAGCTTCCTTTGGTATGCTGTTAAAAGAAATTAACGACGCCGAAATTATTGGAAATACCTTTGAGGAAAATACGATCGGAATAAACATTGAAGGCTCTAATAGAATCACGTATAAAAACAATACGTTCGTTAAAAATGGCTGGGCTGTAAAAGTATTAGGGGCCTGCTATGAAAATAAATTTATCAATAATAATTTTATGCATAACTCCTTTGATATATCTTACAATAGCAACTTAAATGATAATGTTTTTGATCAAAATTACTGGAGTGATTATACGGGTTACGATTTAGATAAAAACGGAATTGGTGATATTCCGTACCGACCCGTAAAACTATTCTCTTATATTGTCAATAGAACCCCTGAGACTATAGTGTTATTGCGTAGTTTATTTATGGATATAATTGATTTTTCAGAAAAAGTATCTCCTGTTTTTACACCTGACAACCTTATGGATTCGAACCCATTAATGAAAAAAATAAAATGATTCAAGTACAAAATTTATATAAAAAATTTGGCAAAAATCAAGTCTTAGAAGGCTTGGATTTGCATATCGAAGGTGGAGGTATTTTTGCTATTTTAGGACCTAATGGATCGGGTAAAACAACACTTATAAAAGCCGTTTTAGGAATGGTACTCCCAAATAAAGGAACTATTTCTGTTTTAGGAAAATCCATTAAAAATAACTGGAAATACCGTCAAGAAATAAATTATTTACCACAGATTGCTGAGTTTCCTGGAAATTTGAAGGTCAAAGAACTGATCACCATGATTAAAGATTTGCGCCAAAAACCCAGCTCAGAAGCAATTTTGATCGAAACTTTTGGTTTAACACCTTTTTTAGACAAAAAACTGGCCAACCTTTCAGGGGGTACCAAACAAAAAGTAAATATTGTTTTGGCTTTTATGTTCGATAGTCCTATTATTATTTTAGATGAGCCTACAAACGGTTTAGATCCTCTGGCCGTAATTCGTTTAAAAGCTTTAATTCAGGTAGAAAAGAAACGAGGAAAAACTATTTTGTTAACCTCACATATTATGCAATTCGTAGCAGAAATTGCCGACGAGATTGTGTATTTATTAGAAGGAAAAATTTACTTTAAAGGCAGTGTTCCTGAATTGTTAGCGAAAACGAAACAAACTGACTTTGAACACGCCATAGCCACCATAGCAAACACTCCAAGCCATGTTTAAAATATTAAAATATAGTTTTTACGATTTAATGCGCAGCCGTTGGAGCTACGTATACTTTCTGTTTTATTTACTTTTAGGTTTCGTCTTGTTATTTTTAAATAACGATGTGTCGAAAGCGGTCATCACCTTAATGAATATTATTATTGTACTCGTTCCGTTAATTGGAACCATATTTGGGGTGATGTATTACTATAACTCCAAAGAGTTTACAGAGCTGTTATTGGCACAACCCATAAAGCGATCTTCAATTTTTTTAGGACAGTATTTTGGAGTTGCGGGTTCTTTAAGTCTTAGTTTGGTACTTGGCTTGGGTATTCCATTTGTATTGTATGGCCTATTTAGAAGTGATGCCATTTTTGATTTCTCTTTATTACTCGTCACGGGTGCGTTTTTGACTCTTATTTTTACGGTTCTAGCCTTTATCATTGCGATATCGAACGAAAATAAAATTAAAGGATTTGGGTATGCCGTGCTACTTTGGTTGTTTTTAGCGGTAATTTATGACGGTATCTTTTTAATGTCTTTGATTGTTTTTGAAGAATACCCCTTAGACACCTTTTCGCTTGGCGCTATTTTATTTAATCCAATAGATTTATCAAGAACTCTTATTTTACTAAAACTTGATATTTCTGCGCTTTTAGGATATACAGGAGCGGTTTTTAAGCAATTTTTTGGAACCAATATCGGGGTAATCATATCCGTATCTGTTTTAAGCTTATGGACACTTATTCCAATTTGGTTTTTATCATTTAAAGCAAAAAGGAAAGATTTTTAAGGATATTTATTAGGCTAGCCTTGGCTGCTATGCATTCATAGCTAATGGGAAAATAAAATATGACTAGCTCCTCTTTATAGAAAAATAGAGGGGCTTTTTTTGTGCCTAAACCTAGGGTAGTAAAACCCTGAGTTCATCATCTGTATGGTCGCTTTACGGATCATAGTTATGCTGAAGCCTTGTGGATCTACAGTGGTAAAGAGCAACTATTTATAGGTTGGCATAAAACGGTCATGCCTAAAGAAAATCTCGTAATTTTTGAATTAAACAGCAGTACTGTAAGCATTAGGTCTTTATCTCATCAAAAACGGCGAAGAAAAGCATATTTTCTTCGCCGTTATACGAGATGATATCTTAGCTTACGCCACTTCCACAGGCTCAATAGTGGCTAGTTCGCGATCAATGCTTACGATACCTTCTATTAATTGGTCTAAAATTATAGTTTTACTGCTTTGAAAGTGCGCCGTTCCTTGCGCCATCAAATTTTGATAGTAGGCAATCCCTTCCTTTAAGTTGGCAGCAAATTTTTGAATATACTTTGATTGCTTGTCTGTAGGCGTCATATTGTGCGCCACGATTAATTCACTGATATAATCTAGGTACATCTGTAACTCTTTGATAAACATATTGGGTCGATCTGTTCTAGTCATCGTATTAGCCTTTCCGTAGATATGTGAAACCATTTCTGACAAACTAAGAATTTTGTTGAAATAGGCCATATTGGGTCCGGGACAAATAGATACCCCTTTACCTTCAGTTTTGGTGTCTAAGCCATAGGCGAGTAGGGCAGAAGTACCTAGCCCCACACAGGTACATGATTTTTCAGTGATTTTATTCAATAGATAGTCATGTTTTTTTGTGGGGTAATTTTGATCTTCTAATTCCTTAATTTTTAAGTGTTGGTATTGCCGGGATGCGGTACAAATACCACTTTCTAAAAACTCTTTATTGAGAGCCACAAACTTTTTAGGGCAAGCACTCCCCGGTCTTCCTTTGGCAATATTTTTAGCCTTCTCTTCATCTTTTGTATTGCCTTTTAAACTGTGAAATGGAATTCCTAAGGGAGAAATAGTACTCAAATACAAATCTTCTTCTTTCGCAGCTACTAAACTATTCAGGGTTTTTTGATCAACGGTGGTCGCCTCAGGCACTAACAAAAAAGGCGTTCCCCAACCTACGGCATCCATTCCATAATGATGCAAAAGAAAATCATGTTCCTCGCTAGTCCCAACCCCACCTTGTGCGGTTAGTTTTAAAGGTAATCCAGTAGTAGGAATCTTTTTATTTTTAGCGGTAAGTGCGGCAGTTACTAGCTGATATACGTCACGAATTAAATTTTCTTTTTGTTCTTTAAACTCCTCTAAGATAGGCCCCATTAAAAAGCCATCTGTAGCAAAGGCATGACCTCCGCAGTTTAACCCAGATTCTATGCGATATTCGGAAACCCAAAGTCCCTTTTTGGCCAAAAACTTTCCTTGAATTAATGCCGAACGATAATCACTAACTTTTAAAACGATTTTCTTTTTGATATATCCGTTTTCATCAGGGTAAAAGTCTTCAAACTGCTCCATATAGCTGTACAATCTTGGGTTCATGCCCGCAGAAAGTATTACAGAGGAACTTAAAGTACTATTGGCATACCCCCGAAGGGCAGCGTGAGCATCATTAAATTCGGTAGCTAATTTTTCTTTTTTCAAGTAATTGTCCTTGTCTACTTTAGTCATGATATTCACATCAATACGACCCATTTTCAGGTTTTCATCGATCCAAAGTTTAATGTCATCCAGGGTAAAACCATCCTGAATAAATTTTTTAAATTCTTGTTTTAGATGTGAAGATTCAGGAAGCATTGCAAAGTATTTTTTAACCTCGCTCGTAGATTGAAATGTAAAATTTTTTAAATCTTCAAACTTTTTTTCAGCTAATTCTTGAATTAAATTTAGGTATGATGTGATTCTCTTAGCCCTAAAATCTTCTACCTTATCTGTAATTTCAGAATAGGGTTTTTCAAATTTGTCGCAGTACATTTTCCGTAATTTTTCAATTAAAATATCATCAACTAATGAAATAACAGAATCTATGCCGTACTGTGAGACTTTTAAAGGAGAATCAATGGTGAATCCTATTCCCATAACAGGAATATGAAAGGAATGTAATCTTGTCATAAGTGCTATTTTTTAGGTACAAAATAATTTTAAGTTTTGTGCCACTTTTACTGGTGTAAAAGTTAAAAAAAAATGGCATTTAAAACATGATATTTATCAAGTTTTACGAGGTAAAGGCATATTTTAGACCTAAATTTTTAAAATAGGTCATATCTTATAGTTTTCTTGGGCTTAGCCATTGATGCGACCAGCCTTGAGATGATATGCAATCTCCAAATGGAACCATAAATTTGATGATTTAAACCTAAAGCCGTTCAATTTAATTCGCTAGCCCAAATTATTTTTGAGATGTAAGGGATCATCAAAAAAAAACCTATATTTTTAAGGCCTAAAGAGTAGTATGTTTTCCCTAAAAAAACAAATTGATATTGCTTTCGTTTATTTTGCCATTGCCGCCTTTTTCGGCGTGGTATTGCGCTTGTTTGCTATCGCCGACATCCCCATAAATTATAAATTTTTTGTGCATACGCATTCGCATATTGCGCTTTTAGGTTGGGTGTATGTAGCGATAACGACACTTTTGTATGCTGTTTACTTAAGAAAACAGCAAGTTTCTAGTAGCTATAAATGGCTGTTTGTTTTTACTCAAGTGACGCTGATAGGAATGTTACTAACATTTCCATTTCAAGGCTATGCGCTTTTTTCTATTATTTTTTCTACCTTGTTTTTATTTGCTTCGTATTGGTTTACATGGTTTTTTATAAAAAAAACACCGATTTACAGTAAAACATTGGCCTCTTTTAAAATGATAAAAATAGCGTTGATTTATTTGGTCATTTCAAGTATTGGTCCTTGGGCTTTGGGAGCTATTATGACCGTTTTGGGACCTTTATCTATTTGGTACCGAATGGCTATTTATTTTTATTTACATTTTTTATACAACGGTTGGATGTTACTAACTCTTATAGGGCTTTTTATGTATATTCTAGAGCAACATCAGATACTATTCAGTAAAAAACAATTTAAGGTTTTTGTATGGGTTTTAAATGCAGGAGTTATTGCTACATTTTTTTTATCGACCTTATGGACAAATCCATCGATATTCTTTAATGTTTTAGGCGGAATTGGAGCTTTGTGTCAAGCCATTGCCTTTATTTTTTTAGGATATGTGATATATGAAAAAAGAGAAAAATTGAAACCTATTTTTTCAACATTTCAGATCAAGATCTTGAATAGTATTGCGCTGTTATTGGGGCTTAAAGTAGTGCTGCAAATAGCATCGGCTTTTCCCTATATAGCAAATTTAGCCGCTACCTATTTGAGTTTTACGATAGGCTATTTACACCTCACTTTTTTAGGTGTAGTGAGTTTAAGTCTGTTTTTTTTATTCGATTATTTCAAAATTTTTAGCATAAATAAAAAATCAATCTACCTGTACGGTATCGGATTTTTAGGGACAGAAATTTTAATTTTTTACAAAGGATTTGCGGCATGGCAAAAGCTAACTTTATTTCCGTATTATTTTGAAGCACTCACAGCAGCAAGTTTTTTAATTGCTTTAAGCTTGCTGTTGATCACCGTTCAAAAATCTAAATAGTTTAGATAATATGTGCAGCTATGATGGCGATACTGAAAGCAACACTCATCAGTAATAAGTTAAAGGTAATCTTAGGTTTTAGTTGCGCCAATACCGCTGCATTAAACGACATACATACAATAGTTACTAAAAAAAGTTCTAGAATTAGAGCAACTTTTGGAGCAGCACTTTTTAATATTAACATGGCAGCAATTGAGCCTAAACAACTTTGACCAATAATAGCAATGGCAGAATAGCCTAATTGCTTTCCTTTAAACTCAGTAAACAGATTATGATATAGGTTCATGGCTTTATTTTAAATGGGTTATTGTTTTATTATCATCAATTTGAACTTGTAGCGTGTCACTATTACTAATGGGGCACATGATGTATTGCTACAAGTTCAAAATTGACGATGATTTAGATTTTGTTTAAGCTTTAGGATACCAAAAGTTCCTTTTCTAATAGTTCTGCTTTAGGAAATAAGATGTTATTCTCTAAATGTATATGTAAATGAAGGTCGTCTTGAAATTCTTTTAATAAAGAGAACGCAACTTGATAGGTAGCACAAGCATCTTTTGGAGGTTGATACCCCTTTGTAATGTCTTCAATTTTTCTAAAACGCTCACCTTCATTATCATGTTCGTGCATCATACTTTGAATGGGGTTTTGTACCGTTCCAAAAGCTGGAGTTTTTAATGCCTCACCATGTTTTTTCGAAGCCACCATTTTCTTAACATATGGAAATAAAATCAGCTCTTCTTTTTTCATGTGCATGGTAAGCTCGCCGGCACTACCTCTAAATAAATCAAAAACTTCTTGCAATTCTGGATGACGGGCACCGTGAACTCTATTTATTTTTTCTAAATACTGTAACAATACAGGGATAGTTTCTTCCACATAGGCATGATGTGTTTTTTCAATATGGGTCGCTAAGACATCTAAAGCCCATGTTTTATAATCTTCAAGATCTTCGGTATTCGAATTTTCGATAGCTTCTAAAGCTTCATAAACTAAAGTAGCATTGAGTTGTTTTTCAGAGCAAGCCTGTTCAATGCTTCTTCGGCCATTGCAACAGAAATCGATTCCGAATTTTCCAAATACCGCTGCAGTTCTGTAGTCTTTTGCAACTATCTCGCCAATATTTCTTTCTAATGTTTGTTTCATGGTACGCTATTTTAAATTATTATTTTTAGAATCAGACAAAATTGTCCGATTTGAAGTTAATTTTTTTTATCGCTTTAAAAAGGTGAGCCCTACATCTAGACCAGTGGTCATTTCATAGAGGGTTGTTTCATCTAACATTTGTTTTAGATCATTTCTAATTTGTATAAATTTATGGTGAACAGGGCAGGGTTTTTCTGCATTACATCTGCTTAACCCTAATCCACATCCTGTATAAATGCGATCCCCATCAAGAGCAAAAACAAGCTGACTTAATTTAATGCTGTGAATTTGATTTTTTTCAATTTGGAATCCGCCGTAGGCTCCTTTTACAGAGTCGATAATATTATTTTTTGCTAACTGATATAGTATTTTAGCCGTAAAAGCCGAAGGGGAATCTATTTCTTCTGCAATTTCTTTTAGACTAACGCGGTTGCCTTCAAGCGATTGAAGCGCTATATATATAGTGGCCCTGATACCATATTCACAAGCTTTTGAAAACATAATTTCTTGTCTATTGAGACACAAAGATACAATAGTTTTTAAATCAGACAAAATTATCCGAATTAAAATTTATATTTTGTAATAAGGCACAATATTGGCATCTTGGACTGATCATATTTACTTTAAAAGTCCATTGTTTGTTGGCTACTTGTGAAACACTTGTTAGGCTTTTTCATATCGAAAAACCTATGTGTGTTTGCTATTCACCCGAATACTCGTACTGTTTTAAAAGTGTTAGTGAGGTGTAGTCCAAGGCTTTTTGAAGTGTAGCTTCCAGAATAATAGGGGGAGCGACACCTGCTTTTTCCGCTTCAAGCCATCTTGAAATACATAAACACCATTTTGAACCCGCCACAAGCCCGGGGAAATTCCACTCCGGAATAGCTTTGCTTAAATCATTGCCTCTTTTTTTAGTGTAGCTCAAAAATTCATCGGTCATCACTCCACAAAGAATGTGGGTGCCCGTATCTTGAGAAATGGTTCTACAATAGCCATCTCTAAAATACCCAGTTGCTGGATCGGTACAACAGGCTTGTAAGGCAGTGCCTAATACATTTAATTCCATATGCATTACTCTTTTTTTTTGTCTTGAATATTGCTATAAAATTAGTTATCTGCCTTAACAAAACAAAGTCTGTAGTCCTAATTTGTGAAAAGAAGACGTCTTAAATGGGTAGGTCGTTATAGTTAAGTCTTGTTCTATACTAATTTTTGGATGACTAAAAAATAAACGGTTGATGTTCTTTGGTTCTTATGATCTATTCATTGTATGCTATAATTAATTCACAATGTTAAAGTTGATGTGTTTTTTTGGTTCCCGTAATTCACATTTTTTAAAATTAATTCTTTTACTTACCTTGTACCCTAGGTATCATTTTATATAGACAGTTTCACATAGTAGTGAAATCTGTTTAGACTTATGGTAGGCATGACTTAAATAACCAAAAACAACACAACATGAAAAGAAGAGATTTTGTGCAGTTGTCCGGACTTGGGGCAGGAGCACTTTTAGTACCCAACCTAATGACGGGCAATACTATTTTTGCCGAGGCACTCTTAGAGCCAGGTATGGATACCATTGTAAAGAAAAGAATGGCAGATGTGGCCTTAAATACAGCAAAGTCTTTAGGAGCTACCTATGCCGATGCTAGAATTGGAAGATACTTAAATCAATATGTTTTTACACGCGAAGATAAGGTTCAAAATGTGGTGAATACAGAATCGTTCGGAATTGGTATTAGAGTCATCACTAATGGTACTTGGGGCTTTGCATCGACCAACGACGTTTCGGAAGATGGGATAAAAAAAGCTACGCAGCAAGCTGTAGCCATTGCAAAAGCAAATTCTAAATTTCAAAAAGAACCTGTGATATTAGCACCTGTTGCCAATTACGGAGAAGTTTCTTGGAAAACGCCTATTAAAAAAGACTTTAAAGAGGTGCCTGTTTCGGAAAAGGTAGATCTGTTGCTGACAGCAAATGCTGCTGCCCTTAACAACGGAGCTAATTTCGTAAATTCAGCATTATTTATGGTGAATGAACAAAAATATTTTGCCTCTACAGAAGGCTCATATATTGATCAAGATGTGCACAGAATTTGGCCAAATTTTGGCGTTACTGCAGTAGATCAAGCTAAAGGAAAATTTAAGACAAGAGACGCCATGAGCAGCCCTATGGGTCTTGGTTATGAATATATGGATGGGCTCGCATCAGAAAAATTAGTAGGGGCAGCAGGACTAACATTATATCGCAATAGCTATGATATTATTGAAGATGCTAAGGCAGCTGCACAGCAAGCAAAAGAAATGCTTTCTGCAAAATCTGTTGATCCAGGTAAATACGATCTAGTATTAGAACCAAACCATTTAGGTCTTACGATTCATGAATCTGTAGGACACCCTACAGAGCTTGATCGTGTATTGGGTTATGAAGCGAACTACGCAGGTACGAGTTTTGCGACTATAGACAAATGGAAATCAGGTAATTTTAAATATGGAAGTGATCTTGTAAATATTGTAGCAGATAAAACCCAAGTGGGATCCCTAGGTGCAGTAGGTTTTGACGATGAAGGCGTACAGTGTAAAAAATGGGATATCATTAGAAATGGAGTATTGGTAAATTACCAAGCCATTCGTGATCAAGTAAAAATGATTGATCAAAATGAATCTCATGGGTGCTGCTATGCGCAAAGTTGGAACGACGTACAGTTTCAAAGAATGCCAAATATTTCATTAGAAGCTGGAAAAGATCCTTACTCGGTTAGTGAAATGATTAAAGATGTTGAGAAGGGAATTTATATCGCAGGGCGTGGTTCATACTCTATTGATCAACAACGGTATAATTTCCAGTTTGGAGGTACCGTCTTTTACGAAATAAAAGACGGAAAAATTGTAGGCATGTTGAACGATGTTGCTTATCAATCCAATACCCAAGAATTTTGGAATTCTTGTGCTAAAATTTGTGATCAGGATGATTACCGCATGTTTGGTTCTTTCTTTGACGGTAAAGGTCAGCCTTCTCAAGTGAGTGCTGTTTCTCATGGTAGTTCAACCTCAAGGTTCAACAACATTAACGTCATTAATACAGGGAGAACCGTTTAATCTTAGTTTCACTATAATATTCATTACAATGGCAATATATACAGAAGAAGAAGCAAAAAAAATCATGGAAAAAGCCTTGAGCTTTTCCACAGCTGATGCTTGCGAAATAAACTTACAAGGCAGTGAAAGTGGTAATATACGGTATGCAAGAAATTCCGTTTCCACCTCAGGGCATCGCTCCAATCAAAACCTAGTTGTTCAGGCTAATTTTGGTAAAAAATCAGGGACGGCAAGCATCGATGAATTTGATGATGCATCGTTACAAAGAGTGGTAGCTAGAGCCGAGGAATTGGCTAAACTCTCACCAGAAAACCCTGAATTTATGGCTCCTTTAGGACCTCAGGTTTATGATAAGGCAATTAATTATGTGGAAGCTACCGCTAACATTACCCCTGAATATAGGGCCAATGTAGCCAATAGCAGTATTGAACCCGCTATAGCAAGTGATGTTACCGCTGCCGGTTTTTTAGATGATGCTTCAGGATTTTCGGCCATCCTAAATTCGAAAGGACTTTTTGCTTACAACAAGTCGACAAATATAGACTTCACAGTAACCATGAGAACAAATGATGGTACTGGGTCTGGATGGGTAACTAGAGATTTTAATGATGTGAGCAAATTTGATGCTAATGAAGCCTCAGGTGTAGCGATATCAAAATCAGTGATGTCACGGGAAGCTAGAGCTATCGAGCCTGGAAAATATACGGTAATATTAGAGCCATCAGCAGGCTTAGGCTTATTAAGTGGCTTAGGACGATCTATTGATGCACGACAAGCCGATGAAGGGCGTAGTTTTATGTCTAAAGATGGAGGCACCAAATTGGGTGTTAAAATAGTAGATGAACGGGTAAACCTTTGGTCAGACCCCTTGCATCCCGAAGTTCCAGTGTCTACTTGGAACGGTGAAGGTCAGCCTTTGAAGAAAACAGAGTGGATTAAAAATGGCGTGGTAGAGAATCTCGCTTACAGTCGTTTTTGGGCAGAAAAGAAGGGTGTTGAGCCAGTTCCTTATCCAAGTAACCTAATTATGGGTGGTGGCGATGCTTCGTTGGAAGAACTTATCAAAAGCACCAAAAAGGGAATTTTAGTAACCCGCTTATGGTACATTCGATCCGTAGATCCTCAGACACTTCTTTATACAGGATTAACGCGTGACGGAACTTTTTATATTGAGAATGGAGCCATTAAATATCCTGTTAAGAATTTTAGATTTAATGAAAGTCCCATCATCATGTTAAACAATTTAGAAACGCTTGGAAAACAAGTTCGTGTTGAAGGTAATTTGATTCCCTATATGAAAATTAGAGATTTCACATTTACCAGTTTGTCTGATGCTGTTTAGTACCTTATAATTTTATAAGTTTAGGTTGTTTTGAGACATTCAAAACAACCTTTTCTTATGTTATTCTACAAGACAGTATAAAAAATACTACCGTAGAATTCGGATTTAAATTTTGATTATTTAGTGGGAAACGCTTTTTTTTTTACAAGATTACAGTATGAATCTGGAGATTGGGATGTAGACCAACGTATGCCTTCTAATTTACTGAATTCTCTCGTAGAGTATACAACCCTTGCTGTGGATACCAAAGAAAATATTATTTCACTCGCTAGTGATGACATTTTCAAATGTCCCTTTTGTTACCTTTCTGGTCATAAACTAGTACAGTTTACCAAAAAAGAAAAAGAGAATTTTAAGAAGTATATTACGAATGGTGGGTTTGTATTTGTCGATGATTGTAACCATGACATCGACGGACTTTTCGCAAAATCGTTTGAACGCCAAATGGCCGATATTTTTGGTGAGGATTCACTGAAAAAAATTTCAAATGATCACGAAATCTATAATATATTTTTTGAATTTGAGGACGGTCCTCCCACGACTTCGCAAGAATTAAATGGTTGGGGAGACGATTTGGTTCACGAATATTTAAAAGCTATTGAAATAAATGGCAGAATAGGGGTGCTCTACAGTAATAAAGATTATGGCTGTGAGTGGGATTATGATTTTAGAAATAAACGTTGGTATAAAATAGATAATACCCGTTTTGGGGTAAATATAGTGATGTATGCACTTACATCGTAAATGAGAAATTGAATGGAGAAACATGTAGTAACAATGAAACATGAGCTAGAAGAGCTGACCTCGAAACTTGCCGATGTAAAAAAAGAAATTGGTAAAATTATCATAGGTCAGGAAGAAACGATAGAGCAGCTATTGATTACTTTTTTAGCAGGTGGTCATGCCTTGTTAGAAGGGGTTCCCGGTCTGGCTAAAACTTTGATGATTAAAACCTTATCACAGGCTATTGATTTAAAGTTTAAACGCATTCAGTTTACTCCAGATCTTATGCCCTCAGATATCATTGGTACCGAAATTCTGGAAGAAGACCACAGCACTGGAAAAAAATTCTTTCAATTTAACAAAGGACCAATTTTCGCTAATATTATTCTGGCTGATGAAATTAACAGAACGCCACCTAAAACACAGGCTGCATTATTGGAAGCCATGCAAGAGTTTGAAGTTACCTATTCGGGAAAAACCTATGCCTTAGAAAAGCCTTTCTTTATGCTGGCTACTCAAAACCCGATAGAACAGTCGGGTACATTTCCTTTACCAGAAGCACAGCAAGACCGTTTTTTGTTTTACATTAAAATAGGATATCCTACGGCATCAGAAGAAAAAGGTATTTTAAAAAGCACCACAGGGGTGAAAAAAGAGCATGTCAAGAAAGTGATTAGCGGAGCAGAAATACTACGATTACAGGAGTTAGTCCGTGAGGTTTATATTAGTGATGATCTTATAGACTTCGTTAGTAGTATCGTGCGAGCTACTAGACCTGAAACCACTACCAATGCGTATGTAAAGGAATGGGTAAGTTGGGGTGCTGGACCGCGTGCTGGACAGGCCATGATTCTTACCGCCAAAGCAAGAGCGTTACAGTATGGTCGCCTGTCGGTAAGTTTAGATGATTTAAAAAAGGTGGCACTTCCCGTATTAAGACATCGCATCATTATTAATTTTAGAGCGGAAGCAGAAGGGATCACTTCAGACGAAGTAACACATCATTTATTAACGAATACTGAAGTTCCTTCAAAAGTATAAGGCTAGGTGAAAAAAGACTATAGACAATTATTTCAACCCCATATTATCAATAGTATCTCTGGGCTTTCATTGATTGCACGGGTCATTGTTGATGGATATCTAGCAGGTTTAAATAAAAGTCGTAGGGTGGGTGTGGGTCAAGAATTCAGCCAATATAGAGGCTACGAATTAGGAGATGATTTACGCTTATTGGATTGGAAAATGTTTGCGCGCTCGGGTAGGTATTATATCAAGCAATCTGAAATTGATACCCATATTTCTGTAAAGTTTATTGTAGATGCCAGTAAATCTATGGAACACGCGGAGGATGGCGTATCAAAATTAGAGTATGTCAAAGTTTTGGTAGCGTCTTTGGCACACCTTGCCCAAGAACAGGGAGATGCTATTGGACTTTATGCCTTGAACAATACTAGTATTACAAGTCTTCAGCCCATGGTTCAAAAACAGCAGTATAAGCGGTTTTTACACGAGCTGATTCATATCAAAGGAGACGGGGTATGGCCCTCAAATACCATGAATTTTGATAAATTTCATGATAAAAGTAAAAAAGAATTGGTGTTTTTTATTACCGATATGTATGAATATGATTCAGAACTGACGGCCTTAATAAAAAGTTTAAAAACCAAAAGAAACGAAGTAGCTGTTTTACAAATTATGGGTAAAAAAGAACTTCAATTCAACTATAAAGGCTATGTGGTTTTTGAAGATTTAGAAACGGGTGCTAAGGTAAAAGTAGATACCAAAGAGGCAAAAAGCAGCTATTTGAGCGAACTTGATACCTTGATGAGCACAACTAAAGATATGTTGTTATCTAATGATATAGGATATCAATTATTTATGCTAGATGAGCCTTTGGGAGAGGCTTTACAGCTCTTTTTAAAACAACGAAGTCATTTACTATAATATGAGTTTTCTTAATCCTACATATTTATGGGCCTTGTTGGGAATTCTTATTCCTATCGCAATTCATTTGTGGAATAGAAAAAAAATAGTGACTATAAAAGTAGGAAGCATTGCCATGCTTAGCGCATCAGAGCCTAAGCGCACAAGCAGTATTAGACCCAATGAGTGGTGGTTACTTTTGCTAAGAATAGTGATAATTACCTTGTTCGCTTTTATCCTTGCAGGGCCTATTATTAAAAGTACAGAAAAGAAAGAGTCCCTTACCTACCTTATAGACCCTGAATTACTCCAAGAAAAAGGGGTGGAGCCTTTATTGGATAGTCTTCCTTCACAGGCACTGCGTATCATGGTAAGCGGGTTTCCTTTGCTTGAAGACTACGATGTTGAAACTAACAAGTCTTATGCGCCTACGTATTGGCAAATGGCGCAAGAGATGGAAACTCTGGAAACGGATAGTATCATTGTCTTAACCAAAGGCCTTGTTACGGGTATCCGCGGTATGAGACCTGCATTAGCTAAAGGTATTAACTGGCTTGTAGTGGATGCGGATGAAAAAACAACAGCTCTAGTAGAAGCCACCGTACTTGAAGATAGTATTGCATTGCTTTCTATAGCCAGTGATCGTAAAAGTTTGGTCTATTCCAAAGCTAATATTGCAAAAAATAGTGAAGACATTAAATTTAATACCGCCAAGGATAGTATTCAAATACATGGCAATTGGGTCGAACAGCGGATAGCCAAACCATTGAAAGTACTTATTGTGGCAGATGATAGCCTTTCTTCTGACTTGAACTATATAAAAGCGGCCTATCGTGCAGTAGAAAGATACCTAAATAGACCTATAGCACTAACAAGAGTACCAAAAATTGACAGCTTAGCTTTGGAAGCCTATGCCACACTAGTTTGGCTTAGTAAAAATAAACTTGAAAATTACCCTGTACCTACCTTGGTATATCGCCCAGATTCTTTGGCCAACCAATTAATTGTTCAGGGGAATACCAAAAAGACATTCTTCTTGACATATCGGCTAAATAGCGAGAATATAGTAACGGAGCATCTCCCTGAAAAATTGGTGGAATTACTTTCTTTACATGAAGGGGTATCAGAAAAGGCAAGTACCTATGACCAAAGAACTATAGATGCAAAGGAATTACAAACCGTAAAATTAAACCAGAAGAGTGATCGAAAATATGCTGCTATTTATGATCTTTCTTTATGGGTATGGCTCGTATTGGGAATTCTTATGGGCCTTGAACGAATTGTATCAAAATACAGAAGACAATGATAGATTCGGGAAAACATAGCCTAATACACTTTAGAAAACGCTGGCAGCTGCTAGAATTTCTTTCCATTGTGCTATACGCACTGGGTCCTGCATTTTTAATCTACATATTAAAGTCAGACTTTAGCCTTAGTTTGTTTCTTTTCCTGGGACTTGCTGCTGCCCTAATCCTATTTAAAAAACCTTGGCGCCTGACACTAGAAAAAGTAAGTAGTTACATAGATCAAAAGTTTAATGGAGTAGAATACAGTACAGGGTTATTGTTAATGCCTATGGACGAGCTTTCAACGATGGCCATGCTTCAACGGTATAAAATTAGCGAGGTTTTAAATGAAAATATAAAAAAAATAAAGCCTTTAGTGAATGTGAAAATGGCCTTTATTGTAGTGTTGAGTTTTGGATTTCTTTCCTTTATTTCCTACCAATTTTCATTACATAAATTATTTGAACCTGCAACAAATAACATTGAAAACCAACATAGCGTTAGGTTTCAGCCTTTGGATAGTGCCTTTGTAAAAGCTACACCGCCAGTATTACAAACTCAAAAATTAACGATTTATCACCCGTCCTATACAAAACTGGCCAAAACAGTAACTTCAGATATGAATATTAGGGCTTTAGAAGGATCAAAACTTGTTTGGGAGCTTCAATTTGATACCCTAATACAAGAGGCTTCTATAGAAATCTTGGAGAACAATTACCCTTTGTCCAAGCAGGGTACCACATATTCAAAACATCTAAGCTATACCGAAACAGGCTTTTATAATTTTAAATTTAAGGCTATAGATGGGGCAACCTACATATCGGATTTATATGCAATGGAAGTACTACAAGATGAAAGTCCATTAATAGAAATTCAGGGTTTGCAACAGTTTAGCTCATTTGATTTTTCACAAGCCAAAGTGCTTAATTTTGAGGTAGCCCTCTCTGATGATTATGGGGTAGAAGATAGTTTCATTATCGCTACAGTAACTAAGGGCGAAGGAGAATCTGTAAAATTTAGAGAAGAACGTTTGACTTTTGACGATAGAGTAGCATCGGGCTCTAAAAAACAAGTGCTATCCAAAAAAATAGATTTGGACAAAATGAGCATGGAGGCAGGTGATGAGTTATACTTTTATGTGGTGGCTATAGATACCAAAAGACCTAAAGCGAATATATCACGAAGTGAAACCTACTTTGCGGTCATAAAAGATACTGTGACCAACCAATTTGCTGTAGAAGGGACCATGGGAGCTGATTTGATGCCTGCTTATTTTCGAAGCCAACGACAGTTAATTATAGATACAGAAAAGTTGATAGCTGATCAAAATAAGATAACCAAAGAGAAGTTCAATTTTACCAGCAACGAGCTCGGTTATGATCAAAAAGCCCTGAGAATAAAATATGGGGAGTTTATGGGCGATGAGGTTGTTGGTGGAGGTGAAGCTCCAGAAGCAACTAGAGATGCTGGTGACGCTACAAATTCCGATCTATTAAAAGACTATACGCATGATCATGATGGAGATAATGAACATAATCTCGTAGAACACGATCATGAAGAAGCGGAAGGAGAAAAAGAAGAAGGCCCCTTGGAAAGTTACCTTCATAATCATGATGATCCTGAAGAATCAACATTGTTTACAGCCTCTTTAAAAAGTAAGCTTCGTAAGGCTATGGACGAAATGTGGAATGCCGAACTTTATTTGCGATTGTATACACCAAAAAAATCATTACCGTATCAATATCGGGCATTGACGCTTATTCAAGAGATCAAGAATAGCGCACGCATTTATGTACACCGAATTGGTTTTGACCCTCCACCCATCAAAGAAGACAAACGCTTATCTGGAACTTTAGACGAGGTTGTTACGTATAGTAAATTAGAAGATATCGCTCAACCTGAAGGCTTACCTTTTATAAAAAAAGCTATAGAGCGCCTCGAAAGGGTAATCACCAAGGCTTCTATCCTTACGGCAGAAGATAGAGAGTTGTTGGTAAAAGCAGGAAACGAACTCGCTGTATTGGCGATACAAGAACCAGGTAAATATCTGAACACCCTACAACTGTTAAAAAACACCTCAGAGCGCAGTGAAGCATCGAAAGTACAGTTAAAAAAACTGCAACAAGGCTTATTGGCAGCTATCCCTAGAACAAAACCAAGGCCAAGAAAAACAAAGGCAACCCAAAGTGCCATCAACGAATTGCTGCTGCAAGAATTAGAATTAAATGATTGATCAAATTAGTTTTTTAAATCAAGAGTATTTTTGGCCGGTAGTTATTGGTGGAATACTACTATGGTTGGTATTCGTTTGGAAAGAGTGGTCGGATGTTCTCAAAGCCCGATTTTATATTCATTCTCTTGTGGGCTTACTGGCAGTGACTTCTTTAATGATGCTGGCTTTAAAGCCAACGATTCAGAAAAGTGCTACTTCAACTATTGGAGTATTACTTACTCCAGATTTTAATCAATATCAATTAGATAGCCTTAAAAATATTCATAAAAATTTAAAAATCATTCCCTATACCATAAATCAACCTATCGGGAGTGCCAAAGACTCGGTCGGTTCCTTCTATATTTTAGGTAGGGGATTAGCAGCTTTTGATTTTTGGCAATTAGAAAAGCGACCCGCTAAAATAATTAAGGGCTATCAACCTAGGGGTGTCACAAAATTAAACTACCCTAGTACTGCATTTGTTGGTGACGATGTAGCTATTCAAGGAAGCTATTCTGAAGGAAAAAAAGGAAATCGCCTGGTGCTTTCAAACCCTAGAGGAGTGGGTATTGATTCTATCGTCTTAAGGGGACAAGCTTTTGAAAATTTTAAACTAAGGATGAATCTCAATGTGGTTGGTAAATTCAAGTATTCTTTGGTAGAGAAAGATTCACTAGCAACGATACTATCAAGTGAGCCATTGCCATTGTATATACAAGAGCGGCAGTCCTTAAAAATTTTTATGATCAACAACTTTCCCACTTTTGAGACAAAATTCCTAAAAAACTATTTAGCAGAAGTAGGGCATCAAGTAACTATCCGCACTCAATTGACTAAAAACAAGTATAAATATGAATACTTTAATACCGAACAACAAGCTTTTTATAATTTCACGGAAAAACAATTAGAGAAGTACGACTTGCTCTTTATAGACTTTGAGTCTTATATAGGCCTATCTAGACCGAATCGTTCAGCGCTTCACAATAGCCAAAAAATTAATGGACTTGGATTGTTTATTCAAGCTTCAGTATCATTTTTTAATGCTGTACCTGAAAAATCAGACTTTTCATTTGTGACTGCTGAAACCTTAAAAACTAGTTTAGGTTTTTCTCCGGAAGTAATGGTAGAAAAATTTCCCTATAATTTTAAACCTGAGTTTGGTTTAGAGGAAATACATCAGTACAACGACCAAACCTTAACGGCGTACCATAGAAGGGTAAATGGTCGGGTAGGCACAACGGTATTGCAAAATACTTATGAGTTGCTGCTTAACGGTCATAAAGAGGTTTATGAACAGTTCTGGGCTGAGGTAGTTACCCGTTTAGCAAAACGAAATTTTGCACCAACCGAATGGCTCCATAGTTCAAGATTTGCTTTCCAGGATGAACCCTTTGATTTTAAAATAAGAACAACAGTTTTAAACCCTGAAGTCTTGAATACGGATCAGACACAAATTCCGCTGCGACAAGATATGGATATGGTTAATAATTGGTACGGCACTACCTTTCCTAGAACCCTTGGGTGGCAGCAGCTGTATTTAAAAAACGATTCGTTGTCAACCTATGACTATTATATTATGGATACTTTGCATTGGAAATCGTTAAGAGCATTCCAAACTTTAGAAGCGAATCAACGACAATTTGACGGTACATCGGAAAAGCAAAAAACAGTACAATTTTGGGCTCCTATCCATTCATTTTGGTTCTTTTTTATCTTTCTCACAGCAATGGGGTATTTATGGTTAGCACCGAAATTATTTTCGAAATAGCTTACTTTCCAATACAAAAATTGGCAAAAATATTTCCAAGTAAGTCATCGCTTGTGATTTCACCCGTAATCTCACCAAAGTGAAATAGTGCTTGGCGAATGTCAATGGCTAATAAGTCTCCAGAAAAACCAGCCTCCATTCCTGATTGTACTTTCTGAATTTCTTCTAAGGCCTTTAAAAGCGAGTTGTAATGTCTTGAATTCGTTACAATGGTTTCGTTATTGCGTAAGGCACCTGTATTAATTAAACTGAGCAATTCATCTTTTAAAGTTTCGACCCCAAGACCAGTTTTTGCGGAGATAAAAATAAACTTTAACTGTGCAGAAACTGCACTGAGTTCTTTGCTGATAAACGCTGTAGACGCTTCGGTAATTTTATCCGCCTTGTTGATCAGCATTAAAATAGACTTTAAAGGAAACTGATTTTTGATTTTTTCTACTTCAACTTTTAATACATTCAGCTCCTTTTCATCAGTAATTAGCGACCCATCTACAAGGTATAAGACCACTTGCGCCTGCTTTATTTTTTCAAAAGTTTTTTTAATACCGATACCTTCAACCACATCTGTTGTTTCACGAATCCCAGCAGTGTCAATAAACCTAAAACCTATTCCGTTTATGGCTATTTCATCTTCAATGGTATCACGAGTAGTACCCGCAATATCCGAAACGATAGCGCGATCTTCGTTTAAAAGGGAATTCAACAAGGTAGATTTCCCCACATTAGGTTCTCCTACGATGGCCACAGGTATGCCGTTTTTAATAACATTACCAACGGCAAAGGAATCAATCAATCTTTTTAAAACCTGCTGAATTCTATTCAATAATTGCGTAAACTGGTCTCTGTTAGCAAACTCTACATCTTCCTCAGCAAAATCTAACTCCAGCTCAATTAAAGAGGCAAAATTCATTAATTCAGCTCTTAACTCTTTAATTTCATTGCTAAAACCGCCTCGCATTTGCTGAATAGCAATTTGATGGCTAGCCGCATTGTCCGATGCAATAACATCGGCAACAGCTTCTGCCTGACTTAAATCGATCTTACCGTTCAAAAAAGCACGCAGCGTAAATTCTCCAGCATCAGCAGTTCGGCAGCCATTTCTTAAAAATAGTTGTATAATTTCTTGTTGAATATAAGAAGACCCATGGCAGGAAATTTCGACAATATTTTCGCCGGTATAGGAATGAGGGCCTTTAAAAACAGAGACCAATACTTCGTCTAGGACTCGCTTGTCATCTACTACATGACCCAATAAGATCGTATGACTTTTTTGTTTTGCTAAATCTTTACCTTTCTTAGAAACGAAATGATGTGATGCAATGCTAATGGCATCTTTTCCAGAAATTCGGATGACTGCAATGGCGCCAGCTCCTGAAGGAGTTGCTAATGCGATAATCGATTCGTTTGAAAACATAGCTGAGAATATTTATTTGCAAAAATAACAAATTGCGAGCAGGAGAGCTTCGAATACCCTTTAAACTTTAAGCCACTTACGCTAGTCATTTATTAGTGCCAATTTCGTATCTTTGTAGTACTAAAATACCTTATAATTTTTGAAAAAATAGCTATATTTTCTTCACCCGAAAACCGATACGGAAAGAGCACTAATTTCGACTAGTGACTTTATCTAGTACCAAGAAATGACATTTTGTTATTAAAAATTCCGAAGAAGATCAACTTTTGAGCTAATTGGAACGTTGAAACGACTTCATAGAAAACACTAAATTTTTTAAACACTTAATTTTGAACCATGAAACAACTAGTTTTTACCAGCATGCTTATTTTTTTAACGATAAGCACAAATTACGCACAAGAGAAAACAGAAACCCCTAAAGATTCTGTCGCAATGGCTAAAGCGGCTGAAGATGCTGCAATTTTATTGCGAATTAAAACAGCGGAGAAAGAGGCTAAAGAAGCAGAAAAAGAACTTAAAAAAGCAGAGAAAGAAGCTAAAAAGGCTGAGAAAAAAGCAAAAAAGCTGGAGAAAGAGGCTAAAAAGGCTGAAAAATTGCAAAAAAGTATTGCTAAGGCAGAAAAGAGTATTGAAAAAAGTAAGTCCAAAATAATTAATTACGAGGATAAAATTATTAGAGGAAAAGCAAAAGGAAAACTTTCTCCCGTTGATATTTCAAAACTAAATGATAAAATTTCTAAAGAGCGATCCACAATGAACAAAACAATAGAAAAATTAGACAAATTAAAGCGGAAACAATAAAGAATTGGGTCTTAGTGTAACAATTTGCTAAGAACTTCGTCTTATAGGTAGTATTTCATCATCAATCTAAAAGATAAAATCATGCAAAGAGAAAACAAACAATTATTAGTGCTAACCCATTTAAGTCAATTATTAGATTTTGTTACGGGGATCGGCGGTTTTATAGTTCCTTTAATTCTATGGCTTACCCAAAGAGATACCGTTTTAAATATGGATAAAAACGGAAAGGCTATTTTGAATTTTAGAATAAGTATGTTTATTTACTTTATTCTTTGTATTCCTATGATCTTATTATTTGGTTTAGGCTTACTAGGTTTTGTGGTTTTAGGGTTTTTAACCTTTATATTTCCGATAGTAAATGCCGTAAGAGTTAGCAACGATGAGCAGCCCTACTATCCCATGAGCATAAAATTCTTGTAAAGCTATCGTTTACCGGCAAGCATTTAAAAGCCCCAATTTCGAATTCGAAATTGGGGCTTTTGAGTATTAATTAGGTTGGTTGTTTTAACTATTAAGCATTACAGGCATTACTAACATCGTAACTAGTTCACCTTCGTCTAAACCATCTACAGGGGTTAAAATACCTGCTCTGTTAGGTAAACTCATTTCCAAAGAAACATCGTCACAGTTTAGATTGGCTAACATTTCTGTTAAGAACCTTGAGTTAAACCCTATTTGCATATCATCACCTTGATACGAACAAGTTAAGCGTTCTTCAGCTTTATTGCTGTAATCTAAATCTTCAGCTGATATATTTAATTCAGCTCCAGCTATTTTTAAACGTATTTGATGTGTTGTTTTATTTGAAAAGATAGAAACTCTACGCACTGAACTCAAAAACTGATTTCTAGAAATAGAAAGTACATTCGGATTCTCTTTAGGAATAACCGCCTCATAATTGGGATATTTACCATCAATTAAACGACAAATTAATTCTGTATTTTCGAAACTAAATTTTGCATTGCTTTCGTTATACTCTATCGTAACGTCAGATTCACTCCCAGCTAAGATGCCTTTTAGTAAGTTTAAAGGTTTTTTTGGCATTATAAATTCTGCCACCTCAGACGCTGTGATATCAGTTCTTTGGTATTTCACCAATTTATGTGCATCGGTTGCTACAAACGTTAGGTTTTCTGGAGAAAACTGAAAAAAGATACCACTCATGACGGGTCTTAAATCATCATTACCCGCCGCAAAGATTGTTTTATTGATAGCCGTAGCTAGAATATCTCCAATTATCGTTGTAGCACTAGGATTAGAAAGTTCTACTGTTTTTGGAAATTCTGCACCATCGGCATAAGCCAAGGCATACTTACCGTGGTTCGAGCTAATTTCGATGGTATTATTGTCTTCCATTACGAAAGTTAATGGCTGCTCTGGAAATGTTTTAAGTATTTCTAACAATAGCTTTGCTGGTACGGCTATTAAGCCTTCGCTATCAGAATCAACCGTCAAAACGCTACTCATCGTTGTTTCTAAATCTGATGCTGATACTATAAGTTGATTTTCTTTTAAATCAAACAGAAAATTATCTAGAATAGGTAATGTGTTACTATTATTGATAACACCACCTAAAACTTGTAGTTGTTTTAGTAAATAGGTACTAGATACTATAAATTTCATTCTTTATATATTTTATTTTCTCTTAAATTATGGTGCTCAAAAATAGATAATTTTAAGGGAATCTACTGTAAAAATAACCCTAAACACTTACTATACGCCATCAGTACAAAGATATTTTAAATGTTGTTTTTAATGAAACAAACTTATTAACAGTTAAAAACGCAGAAGAGTTCACGAAAAAGCACCAAAATACTGCTATGAATTCCTTTGAACACCATTAAAAACGATGTCTTCCTCTATAAAAGCTCTTGTACGGTTTTTATTTTTTTAGCAGTCTTTTTTTTAGTTGTTTATAAATAAACGGTTGCAAGGCTTTTGAAAAAAGAAGCCTATTTTGAAATAGAGATCACGTACAATGGTAAGTATCCTAGTCAGATTTAGATTTAAGTTTTTAGTGTGAATGTGAATAAGGGATAGTGCAAAAAGAAACAATGTCGCATTTGGAAGATAATTTAGGAATACCTATTCCAAACCTTATCAGGGAAGGGTAAAATGAAAAGCGAGGTTTATGAAATGTACTATAAATTAATTTACGCCTTCAATTTTTTAGTTTTTAACTCCAAAATCGATGGTAATGGTATCGCGATAGTCCAAACCAATTAAGGTGGCTGCTCCTCCAACGGTATTCAAATCGCTCTTGTAAATGGCCAACTCGATATAATCCGATGAATTGAATAAGGCTAATAAATCTCCTGGGCCTTTTCGTTTATCTTTATCGATATCAAAATTTATAATATCGCTATACCTGTGATGAATTTTTGTTATTTTTTTATTGCGTATGTGCAAGACAAAATCTCGTCCTTTCCTGTAAGCCTCAAAAATATGACGTGGAATATTCGTAATTACATTGCCAAAATTGTCAATGTAAATGACACTACCAACAATGCCGTTACCTTCTTCAACAATACGCGGTGCAAATTCTCGAATATCTTTTAGCGCATCAAAAGGTTTACCAACAACATCTAGTGTACCTCCCCGTGCCAAATGACAAGCCGCTTTAACAAATACATCTAAAACAGGAAAAGAACATTCTTTAGGCGTTGGAATGTTAATTTTATAGACCTTGTCAGCCTTCATTTCGGAGGTGAGCAGGGACGTTGCGCCATTATTTGCAGTAATGAAGTAATGATCATCTAAAAACAAAATTAGATGCTCATTTTCAGGGGTGGGTTCTGCATCAACGCCGATGATATGGATACTACCTTTGGGAAAATTTTTGTACGAGTTTTTAATAATATAAGCACATTCAGGAATATTAAACGGACTTATTTCATTAGAGATATCGACAATTTTAGCATCAGGCAATTCTGAGTAAATAGCACCTTTTATAGCGCCTACAAAATGATCTTTGTACCCAAAATCTGTAGTTAATGTAATAATAGCCATGAAAAGAGGAATGCTAATTGTTTATCTATAAAAAAACTAAAACAGCAGCTAGATAAAGCTATTTTTAGTTAAATTTGTTTAACAAAACTACATAAAAAATAAAGCAACTAAAATTATATTTATACGATACTAATTAAACTTGATATTCTTTGAACGAACTTGTAATAGAACTAACGGAAATTAGTCCAAGAGATTTTTTTGGACAACAGAATGAGCATATAGATTTGATTAAAAAATACTTTCCAAAACTTAAAATTGTTGCGCGTGGAAGTAAAATTAGAGTTTATGGGGACGAAGGCCTTTTGGATGAGTTCGACAAAAAGTTTAAAATGCTCACAACGCACTATCAAAAATACAATAAACTCGATGAGAATAGCATAGAGCGCTTGCTTTTGAGCAGCGAAAAAGACGATTTATCATCTTCTGAAAGTAGTGGCGAGGTGCTAGTGCATGGCATGGGAGGTCGCTTAATTAAGGCACAAACGGTAAACCAGCGTAAATTAGTAGACTCTGTTCGCAAGAACGATATGGTTTTTGCTATTGGTCCTGCTGGTACAGGAAAAACTTATACTGGCGTAGCTTTAGCTGTGCAAGCTTTAAAAGAAAAAAGGGTAAAACGTATTATTTTGACACGACCAGCAGTAGAGGCTGGAGAGAATTTAGGTTTTTTACCAGGTGATTTAAAAGAAAAGTTAGATCCTTATATGCAGCCTCTTTACGATGCCCTGCGAGACATGATTTCTCCTGAGAAATTAGCACTTTATATAGAAAATGGTACCATCCAAATTGCTCCTTTGGCTTTTATGAGAGGAAGAACTTTAGACCATGCTTTTGTGATTTTAGATGAGGGTCAAAACACCACCCACGCCCAAATGAAAATGTTCTTAACAAGAATGGGAAAAAATGCTCAGTTTTTAATCACAGGTGATCCAGGGCAAATAGATTTACCCCGTAGAACAGTTTCTGGTTTAAAAGAGGCGCTGTTGGTATTACAAAGTATTGAGGGAATTGGTATTATTTATTTAGATGATAAAGATGTTATCCGGCACAAGCTAGTAAAGAAAGTCATCGAGGCTTATAAAGGAATAGAGCATCAAGGCTAGTTTTAATAAAAAAATGAATTAATCTAAGACGGTATCAATTTTATTTTCAACTTTTTAAAACTTAAAACTTAAAACTTAAAACTTAAAACTTAAAACTTAAAACCAGAACCCAGAAACCCAACACCCAGTACCCATTACCCAGAAACCCAACACCCAATAAAATGAAAAATACCATTATTGCAAGCAATTTCAATTTTCCAGGACAAGTAGATGTGTATAAAGGAAAAGTTCGTGAAGTATATCGGCTAGAGAACGATTTAATGGTGATGATTGCTACTGACAGGCTTTCTGCTTTTGATGTGGTTATGCCCAAAGGAATCCCATATAAAGGACAAATTTTAAATCAGATTGCGACCAAAATGATGGCAGATACATCCGATATTGTTCCGAACTGGTTATTGGCAAGTCCTGATCCTAATGTAGCTATTGGTCATGCTTGCGAACCCTTTAAAGTAGAAATGGTGATTCGAGGCTATATGTCAGGTCATGCGGCACGCGAATATACTTTAGGGAAAAGAGTGTTATGTGGCGTTGCTATGCCAAACGGGATGAAAGAAAATGATAAATTTCCAGCACCAATTATTACGCCTGCGACTAAGGCCGAAATGGGAGATCATGATGAAGATATTTCAAGAGAAGATATTCTTAAAAGAAAAATTGTTTCGGAAAAAGATTACTTAATTCTAGAAAAATATACAAGAGCTTTATTTAAAAGAGGTACTGAAATTGCCGCTAAAAGGGGTTTGATTTTGGTGGATACCAAGTACGAATTTGGAAAAACAAAAGACGGTAGGATTGTATTGATTGATGAAATTCATACGCCAGATTCTTCCCGATATTTCTATGCTGATGGGTATGAGGAGCGTCAAAAAAATGGGGCGTCACAAAAACAATTATCTAAGGAATTTGTTCGGCAGTGGCTTATAGCGAATGGTTTTCAAGGCTTAAAAGGACAGAAGGTGCCAGAAATGACCGATGAATATATTGAAACTGTTTCTGAAAGGTATATTGAGCTGTATGAAAAAATCCTTGGAGAGGATTTTAATAAAGCCGAGCTAACAAATATTCAAAAAAGGATTGAAAATAATGTTTTAGTCTATTTAAAAGGGCATATTAGATGATCATTTAGTAGGCTGTACTAGTGGTATTCGATAAGCCTCCTTTTTGGATATTGCTTTCCGAAGTTATGGTGTTTTTTTCTATCGTATTTTCATTTTCACTCGTCGTTGTTGCCATATAGATTAATACCGATACGATAAGACAAATAAAATATAATAAGCTTTTGATTTTTTGTGGTTTGGTCATCATTATTTTCGATTATCGGGAGTGAAAATAATAAAATTATATGAAATAAATGCATTTCAACCGATTTTTTGTGCAGTTTATCGATAAAACAGGTTTTTTGTTCATAAAGACGATAAGACTAGAGTTGCTTTTGGGTAGCACAACGTGTGTAAAGATTAGTATAAAAGGTTTTTTACCTTAAGATTTTTTTTCTCCTTTAGTTTAGATAGTATTTTTAAAAATAAAATGGCTGTGATATAGGCGTCACCCATGGCCGTATGCCTATCCTTTTTTGAAATATTAAATTTATCAGCCAATTCATCTAAAGAGTAGTGTTCTTTTTTAGTGATTAAATTAGACTTCAACAAGGTTTTCTTGTAGAGTTGTGAAGTGTCTACATACTTATTTTTTAATGCTGGTAAATGATGTCTCGCTAGAGCATTATTAATCATATTGATGTCAAAAATGGCGTGATGTGCAATTATTGTTTTGTTGCCGATGTAACTCAACAACATTTTTAAAGCCTCAATTTCTGAAACTTTAGGAATGCTGCCATGTTTTAGAATACCATGAATTTTCGCAGCTTCTTTTCCATAAACTTCTTGCTTAATGTAAATTTCAAAACCCTTGTTAACAGCAATAGTTTGTTGGTATACTGTCACTGCACCAACGCTAAGCATTCGATCATCGATATAATCAAAACCCGTTGTTTCTGTATCCAAAACAATAAAAGTTGTACTATCAATATCCTCAGGCATTGTTGTTTTGAACGTGTTGGCATAAACGATCCAAAAATCGGGTAAGTTTGGGGTGTTATTTTTGAAAAATTTAAACATTACATCGATTTTAACAGAAACCTATGGCTTACTAATTCTTGAATATCCTTTATGGTTTTAAACGTGCGTTTTAACTTCATTTTTTCTTCTTTAGATAACGCATTTAAATCGATAAAACGTCCAGAACTATTATTTTGGATGCCTTGTTTTGTTCTAAATTTTAATAAGGCCTTAGTGGCATACGAGCAGGCCAAGTATATTTCTTTATTATTAGGTTCTAACTCCGCCAGTTTTTCAAATCGCTCTGAAGTATTATTTATGGCCTTAATATGATGCGATAATAGTAATACTCTTGCTGCATCAGTTAATGGTCTTAGTGCTCTACTTTTAACATCAAACTCATCCTTATGATCGCCGTCTTGCTCCACCAAAAATTGTCTAAAAAAGCCAGTAGGAGACGGATTCTGTAAGGCTCCTTTGGCCAAATGAAGGAAAAAAATAGGATACTTTTTTACGCTATAAAAAATATGTTCTGATAACTCGTTGGCTAATTTAGGCTCGCCGTACACTACATTATAATCAAAGAAAATAGAGGAGAGCAATACTTCATCCATACCAGGATTAATAATCCAATGGGAAGTCATTTTTTTCCATTCGTTTAAACTTAAACACCATTTTGGATTAGATGCCATCATATCCGCAGGACAATATTCATAGCCCAAATCATGCAGACCTTTGGTTACTAATTTAGATAATTTTAAAAAATAAGTAGTTGTTTTTGGTAATGCTTCTTCTTCCACATCTTCGAATATCAAGGCATTATCTTGATCGGTATGCAACATTTGTTCGCTTCTGCCTTGACTTCCTAAGGCGAGCCAAGCAAATTTTACAGGAGGTGGAGTGGTCATTTTTTCTAAAGATAGTTGAACAACCTGCTTCATACATGCATCATTCAGTTCCGCTATTATTTTAGCGATAATAGTCATGGGAATATTTCCTTCTAAATATCCACTGAGCAAACCCATAATACTTTGCCGTATAGGCTTTAAATGCTTTATCTTTTTTACTCTTTTTGTGGCTTTAATCAATACTGCAGGGTTATTGCCTAAGGATACCATAATATCGTGTTTCGATACAATACCCACTACTTTTGAATTCACCGTGCCGTCTTTGGTGAGGCATAAGTGACTAATACAACTTTTCATCATCGCCATTTGGGCTTGAGTAATGGTCAATGATTTTGGATACGTAATAACAGGGGAGGTCATTATTTTAGCTGCTGTAGCAGTAATGGGGAACATACCTGTTCCAATTTTATTCCTTAAATCCTTATCCGTAATTATGCCAATGGGCAGTTTGTCTTCAAGAACGAGGATGGCGCCAATATTTTTTAAGGTCATTGTTTCTGCTAACTCTTTAATGGTCGTAGCAGGCGAACAGCTCACAATATTTTTTGAAAATTGCACGGACTGTAAATCGGTTAAGGGTATTTCGCTTGCTTCTTTGGATAGATCAATACTAGCTTCGCTATATAATTTTCCTCGATGACTTTTAGAATATGGATTTCTAGTGTTAGAAGCGAAACTTTCTATTAAAAAATTACCGATAACTTTATTTTCTAATGCCAGCGGTTTAAAAATGGCAATGGGGATACCATAAATAATACTTTCTTCATGTGCCCTTGCTTCTAATTCGTAATTTTCATTGGCCATAAGTGGCCTTAATCCAAAAATATCGCCTTCATCACAAATGTCTACAATGTCATTGGTTGTTTTTTTATATAGGGAAACTGCGCCTTTGTGTACTAAATAAAAAAAGGAATGTCCTTCTTCTTTTTCTGTAAAAATAACACTTCCTTTTTCTTTGTATATAATGCTAACTTGCTCAGATAGCCGTTCCAAGTCGCTCGTATTTAGACCATTAAAAGGGGGGTAATTTTTTAAAAAATCGGCAACTCTTTGCGAAATGGTATTTTTCATACGTAGTATCTTAAATAGTAAAATTACGAGATTTTCAGTTATATAAACAATCAACCTGCTTATTGCTTGTTATTCGAAATCAAATATTTCACCCTATAGCTACCGAACCTATATTTTTTTGAAGTGTTAGCAAAAGTTACACGACTTTTAAATTCTAAAATTAGAGAATGAAATATCAGCTATTTCATTAAAACAAAAGTAAAGATCAATGTGTTTTAAAAAGAAATACAAACCCTTTAAAAAATTGTAGGACAAGTAAATAACGACTAAATTTGTGGCATGTTAACTTTTTTATCACATAAGATGCCAAGGTATTTATTCTGGTTCGTAGTAGTACATATAAGCTATTTTTCATACGGTCAAAAAGCTAAGATCTTTACACTAGCAGATTTTGACTTATCTGGACCTGTAAAAACCTGCTTTGTGATCAAAGATTATGGAAAAGAGGAATTTAGTTTTAATCAAAATGGCATCTTGACAAAATTAGTAACACGCTATAATGAAAACGATTATGACATTACGTATTATAAATACGAAAATGAAGCCATACGCGAAAAACGTGTTGAGATTTACCGTGACGGTACTTTTGACAAGCAGACTTCGATAGCCAATATTTATAGTGTGGATAGTATCCCAAATGGTAAAAAAATCACGGAGAAAATAATATCCTACGCTAAGGAGTTTTTAGATCAATATGAATATTCTTATGATGTAAATGATAAGCTTATTCAGGTCTACAGAAATGATGGCAAAGGTATCGAGAATACGAAAGTAAGCTATGAAGAGGTTCAAGGAGAAACTACCATAAGCTATACTATAGAAGGGGAACTTCAAAAAACAATACGAACCTCAAACCGCAAAATCAATCCAAAACAAAAGGTAGTGCTCACAAAACAGTATTTTGAAGGGAAATTAAATACCGCTACCGAACAAGTTTTCAATGAAAAAGCTAATTTAATTTCGGAACAAAAATTTGTCTATGATAACAAGCTCAGCACTTTTGTTCCAGAAGAGGTAAGTAGGTATACGTATAACGATTTAGGCATACTAAGCGAATTAAAAATAAAAAAAGCTAAAGTAGAGCTCGTAAAAAAATATATTTATCAGTATGATAATGGCGTTAAGGGCAACTGGGTAAAGCAAATTGTAACACCTGATAACACCTATATTACGCGAAAAATCACCTATTATGAAATACCTTCAGAGTAATTACTTACTTTAAAATAGAGTAGTAGAGGAAAGTAAACCTTATGTTTTCATTCTAAACCAACGAATTAATAATTTCTTTTTTCACTTCATGCTTGCCGTCAAACATCATGATTTCGGCCCTATCCTTAAACAGAAGTTTTATTTTTTGCATCTCGACTTTCAATCGTTCTTCATCTATATACTCATCATCATGACCAATAATAATTTTAATACTGCTGTTATTGGTTTCTAAAAAAGCAAAATCGCTAGCTTTTAATTCATCGGGAATGCCCCCAGCGTATAAAATTAGTTGCCGACACGCTAATTTTTTATGAGCTAACCAACGGGTAACAATAGATACTCCTTGTGAAAACCCAAATAAAATAAGATTGCAATGTTCAGGGAAGTTTTCAGCGGTATAAACGGCGTCTAAATAGTTGTTTAAATTTTCAAGTTCTAAAGAGGTGTTTTCTTTGGTCAACCAACTAGCGCCTACATGAACGTATTTGTCATTTAAGTAATATTTTGAGGGTGCCTGTGGAGCAATAATGTAATTTTCTTTTGTATTTAAGTCTTTAAAATACTTTAAGAAATAACGACCTAAATAGCCAATGCCATGAAAAACTAGCCATATGTTTTTGGTGTTTTCGGTAAGGGTATTTAAAGTTTCGTAGGTGTTTGTATGGGTATAGCTTACTTTTTTTTCTAATGTCTGCATCAATTTTTTTTCTAACACTGTAATTTAAGAAGAATATTTAATTTCAAGGGTATTATATTCTGTTTGTTGCCTTCGAAATCCTTAATTTTACATAAAAGATTTACATGAACGATTTTAAAGAAAAAATTCTAAAGATTTGTAACGAAACTTGCAAGGGTACCCTTATGGAAACTTTAGATATTAGCTATGTAGATGTAGGTGAAAATTTTTTGGTGGGTAAAATGCCTGTAAGTCGAAAAGTGTATCAGCCAGACGGGGTTTTACACGGAGGCGCCATGGTAGCATTGGCTGAAAGTGTGGGGAGTGCGGCATCATTTATATTTCTAAATGCACAGGAGGTTAGCATTCGAGGAATAGAAATTTCAGCAAATCATGTTAAAAGTATTCGTGAAGGTTTTGTTTTTGCGAAAGCTACGATAATCCACAAAGGGCGTACAACGCAGCTTTGGGATATTAAAATTACCGATGCCAATGACAACTTAATCTCCGTTTGTAAATTAACCACTATCGCCTTACCAAAAAAATAATATGTTTAGCGATTTGATTTCAAAAGCCGAAAAACACTATGCTAGTGCAAAACCTTTTGTGCTCTATCGCAAACCATCAGCACAAATGGTCAAGGGAATATTTCAAACTGATGACGTGTTACATTATGTGCAGGATTACACCGAGAAGGGTTTTGTTTTTGCCCCTTTCAATGCTGAAGCTAAAACTATTTTACTTCAGGTTGACGAAACAGTAGAAGCGGAGTTCGAAGCTATGGATTCCATGGAAATGAGTACGGCTCGGAATAATTCTTTAAATGATGACCAAAAAGAGTTTCATATAGCTCTGATAAAAAAGGGAATTAGGGCGATTGAAGATAATGAATTTAAAAAAGTAGTGCTTTCAAGACGTTTAGATATCCCATTTGATGCATCCGTATTTACATTGTATGTCAATTTATTAAAGCGTTATAGCAAGGCTTTTTGCTATTTGTTTTACCATCCCAAAGTTGGACTCTGGCTAGGTGCCACGCCAGAATTATTATTAAAAACATCGAACAAACTACTTAAAACCATGTCGCTCGCGGGCACTCAAGAATATACTGGACAAGAAAATCCTAAATGGGGTAAAAAAGAGTTGGAGGAACAAGAATTGGTCACTGCTTATATCGCCGACGCTTTGAGTCTTGAAGTTTCACCAGTAGAAATTTCAGAAACAACTTCGGTCAGAGCAGGTAATTTATGGCATTTACGAACTTCAGTTTCTGGACACTTAAAAAATAATTCTGTGCAGTCTGTCGTAGCAGCCTTACACCCCACACCGGCTGTTTGCGGAATGCCAAAAGCGACCTCAAAGAATTTTATAGCGAGTCATGAAAACTATGATCGAGAATATTATACAGGCTTTTTAGGCGAACTAAATTTTAAAGAAGTCACCTATCGGGATACCAACAAACGCAACAAAGAAAATCAAGCCTATAAAACCATCAAAAATACCAGCTCTTTGTATGTAAATTTGCGCTGCATGAAAATTATAAATCAAACAGCTTCAATTTATATAGGTGGTGGCATAACTGCTGCATCAATCCCAGAAAAGGAATGGGAAGAAACAAAAGCAAAAAGTGAAACCATGCTGCAAGTTTTTAATAATTTTAGTTAGATAAAAAAGAAAAATTACGTGAAATATTCTACGATACCCTCAGCTCAAATTGTAGCGCATTACTGTAAAAAGTACGGGATAAAAGATATTATTATTTCTCCAGGTTCTAGAAATGCTCCGTTAACCATCTCTTTTACGGAAGATGCGTATTTTAGTTGCTACAGTATTGTCGATGAGCGAGCTGCGGCTTTTTTTGCATTAGGTATGGCGCAACAGCAACGAAAGCCAGTGGCTGTTTTGTGTACTTCTGGTAGTGCATTACTCAACTATTATCCTGCAGTTTCAGAAGCTTTTTATAGTGATGTACCACTTGTGGTTATTTCTGCTGATAGACCACCGTATAAGATCGATATTGGTGACGGACAAACCATTCGACAAGACCATGTTTTTGATCGACATATTGGGTATTCTGCAAACTTAAAACTAGATGTGACTCACGCCACAGCGACTATCAAAAATCAAGCAAAAGAATTTATTTCAGAAACACATAGTCTTGAAGAACAACAGGCAGCTATTGTAAGGTACAATAGTGTAAGCCTACAGGAAGCCTTTGCCAAAGCGGTAGGCAATTGTGAACCTGTCCATATTAACGTACCCTTCGAGGAACCTTTATACAATGTAACCGAAGAAAAATACACACTGGAAGATCAGTCAATTTCAGCGACCAACCCTGAAGCATTAATGGACATATCTAAATTTGTTTCGCTATGGACTAAGGCCAAACGAAAATTAGTTTTAGTGGGTGTGGACTACCCAGGCATGGTCAATCAAAAATATTTGGAGCTTCTGGCACATGATGATTCTGTGATTGTGTTGACCGAAACAACGTCAAACTTACATCATCCCAATTTTTTTCCAAGTATCGATAGTTTAATAGCACCTATAGAAAAATCAGCACAAAAAGACAAACTCTTTTCGTTGCTTCAGCCAGATATTGTGCTCACTTTTGGAGGTTTAATTGTATCAAAAAAAATAAAAAGTTTTTTACGAAAGTACAAACCAAAAGAGCATTGGCATGTTGATCAAAAAAAGGCTTACGATACTTTTTTTTCGCTAACCCAGCATTTTAAAACATCAGAAAACACCTTTTTAGAAGCAATTTTAACAGCGCCATCTGATATTGAAAGTGATTACTATCCGTATTGGTCTCGCGTAAAACAAGCCTATGAAAAGAGGAGGACTGCATATATCGAACAGATTCCTTTTTCAGATATGCTGGCATTCTCCAAAGTAGCGGATTCAATTCCTAATAATTACCAGCTGCATTTGGCAAATAGCTCAACAGTTAGGTATGCACAATTGTTTGATATAAACCCCTCTATTCCCGTTTTTTGTAATCGGGGTACTAGTGGTATTGATGGGAGCACTTCAACAGCTATCGGCGCTTCAATCTATGCCGAAACACCAACTCTTTTAATTACAGGTGATTTAAGCTTTTTATATGATAGTAATGCGCTTTGGAATAGCTATATACGGCCAGATTTTAGAATTATTGTGATTAATAATGAAGGTGGTGGTATTTTTAGAATATTACCTGGTCAAGAAGATACAGATAACTTTGAGCGTTTTTTTGAAACTACGCACCACATAAATATTGGGGATTTATGCAAAACCTACCGTTTTAACCATGAAATGGTACAGAATAGCGATGATTTAAAAACTTCGCTTCAAGAATTTTATGCACCAAGTAAACAACCTAAAGTGCTGGAAATTAAAACGCCGAGACTTGTTAATAATAAAATTTTGCTTAGTTATTTTGATTTTATATCTTAGGGGAAGATTAATAATCATTTAAAGAACACTAACAATTATGAGTAAAAGAGACGAACTAATCGAAAAGTATGCGGCAGATATCAAAGACAAATTTGGAGAAGCAGCTAACATGGATTTATTGACAAAAGTTACTATCGGCCTTGGACCATCTATTTACAATGCGGATTCTTCTAAAGTTTCAGGAGGAGATGATAAAGAAAAAGAAACCGTTAAAAATAACTATTTAATTAAAAAGTTAGGCATGAAAGAAAGTGCTGACATGATGCCAGCTATTGATAGCGTTCTAGTAAAATACGGTACTTCGAACAAAAATAAATATAGAGCTGTTGTGTATTATATGTTATGCAAGCACTTTAAAAAAGAGTCTGCTTACAATAAATAAATAATTCTTTTAAGGGAGCCCTCTTTTGAGAGTGGTCGTATTTAGGTATGCATTTTACAAAATACTGCGTATACAATCCTTTCTTTGAAGAAGACATTGAATTGCGTAGTCCTGAGACTGCGCTTTTTTTTGAGCTATACTTTTTTTATTAAAATTTAAATAGAAGTCTTGGTTTTTGAAGTGTCCCGCCGCTTCTACCTTCAACAATATAGTTTTATAAGATTATCAGGCCAATGTGGTCGATCGTTTTTAATGGCAAAACCAATGATGGAAAAGAGCATTTCAGCACTTAGAAGAAACCATTTTTTTTGCCTTGTATGTTTTTATTCTAGTAGTGCTTTGAGCATAGCTTCTAATTCCGTTTTGCTATACACCTTATGGTTTTGGATGACCGTATTAATTTTTTGGGTATTTCTAATATCTTCTAAAGGATTTGCATCTAAAAGTACGAGATCAGCCTGTTTGCCTATGGCTATTGTACCGTAAGATTTTTCCTTTTTTAGAAAATGCGCTCCGTTATAAGCCGAAGTTTTTAGAGCTTCTAATGGCGACATACCCGTTTGTACCATGGCTTCAAGTTCATGGTGCAAAGAGATACCGGGATAGGTGTAGGAATTATAAGCGCCGCTATCTGAACCAGCCAAAAGTTTTACGCCTGCATCATTTAAAGACTTGGTAAGGCTGCCGAAAAATTGATCTAATTCTTTTCTGTCTTTCCTTGCTTTTTCAGAGGCATTCAAAGCACCATTGATGCGACCCTGGTACGTTTTTATGAGCCCTTTCCCCATATATTTTAAATATACATCATCTGTATGATCTATTTCGTCCAAATAACTCAAGGTTTTGCCAATATGCAAAGTGGGGACTACGTAGACATTTTTATCTTTTAATAGCGCAAAAGTTGTTTGGGCGGTACTTGCTTGATAGCCTTCTCTAAGTAAAGGCATGGCTTGCCAAAAGCCAATTTCCTTGTTTTTTAGCATTTGAGTGACCTCAATTTCTGCCGAAGAACAGCCTTTCATGATATAATAAAGATGCTCAATGCCATCTATCCCGGCATCTACAGTTTCTTTTAAGCTAACGGTAAATGGCATATGGCCAGAGCTAATAAGTCCTCTTTTATCTGTTTCTTTTAAGGTTTTAAGATAAGCTTCTCCAGAAATTCGGCTGTCGTATAATTTCACAAAATCTGTTTGTAAAATTTCTAAACTATCCAAAGCCTTTGCTATGTCTGCGTCTGTGACAACTTCTAGAGATCCCGCCCAGGTGCCATTTGGGCCATCTATTTTTGGTCCTGAAGTATAAATTGTAGGTCCATTTAATGTTCCTGCCACAATTTCTTTTTTCCATTGCATAACACTAGGGCTTAGATCACCACCAGCATCACGAACAGTGGTAATGCCATTTGCAAGAAATAAGGGTAAGAGCTTTTTATTTTCTAAAATAAGGCTGTCACCACCCCTAAAGTGCGTATGGTTATCCCAAAATCCAGGTAAGATAAACGTGCCAGTAGCGTCTACTATTTTTTTTGAATCAAAAGTTTCAGTACTTCCAGAGGGCTCAATTTTGACAATTTTGCTTGCTCTAATGTAAAGATCTTGTGATTTTATTTGTCCCGTTATCAAATCAATTGTTTGACCGTTCTGTATCACCAGGTCGTAAGAGTTTAGCTGTTGGTCTTTGCAACTTGTTAGCGCTAAGTAAGCAAGAATCGGAAGAATATAGTTGTTAATTTTCATGCTTCTAAAAATACTTCAAATTTATTTACGATCCATCAATTTTACCTTTTTTTAAGTGCAATAGGTGCTGTATCCTATAAACTTCAAGTAGATAAGTAATAAAGGGGCCATAAACAGCTGAACTGAATGATTTCTAAAGTGCTAATTCATATAGATTCTTTATGTGCTAAGGATGAATTAAATTTACAGATAAAGTGTATTTTTGTAGCATGATTGAATTAGGAAATTATAATACATTAGAAATACTAAGGGATACAAGTGTTGGTCTCTTTTTAGGTGATGATGAAGGTAACGACGTTTTACTTCCAAATAAGTATGTTCCAGAAATGTACGAAATAGGGGATAAGTTAACTGTTTTTTGTTATTTAGATTATGATGAACGCCCGATAGTTACCTCCTTAACGCCTTATATTTTTAGAAATACGTTTAAATTGTTAAAGGTTGTTGAGGTAAATAATATTGGTGCTTTTTTAGATTGGGGTTTAGAAAAACATTTGTTAGTGCCTTTTGGAGAGCAGCGTGTAAAAATGCAAGAAGGACAATGGTATGTTGTGTACTGTTATTTAGATGAAAAATCATTTAGACTAGTTGCTTCTAATAAATTAGATAAATTTTTGAATAATGAAACCTTAACGGTTGAAGTTAATGATGAGGTAAATTTGATCATTACACGTCAGAATGATTTAGGTTGGGATGTGATTATCAATAACCAGCATAAAGGACTGATTTACCAAAACGAAGTTTTTAAGAAAATCGCAGTAGGTGATTTGGTAAAGGGATATATAAAGCACATAAGACCTGATCACAAAATTGATGTAAGTCTTCAAGCTCTGGGCTATGTAAGTGTAGAGCCCGCGGCAAACACTATTTACCAAATGCTTAAAAAAGAAGGTGGTTATTTAAATTTACACGATAAATCTTCACCTGAAGCCATAAGTGCAAGACTGCAAATGAGTAAAAAAATTTTCAAGAAAAGTATTGGAACCCTCTATAAAGATCGAAAAATAACAATTAAACCTGACGGCATTTACTTGCTATAAAGCTACTTAGTTAAAAACCTAACAAGTACGCATTGTGATACTCGAACAAATAATTTGGTGTTTCATCTACAATATTGTGGTTTTCAGATTAATAAATTAGATTAATTTTAAATATTGTGAAAAAAAAACTACTTTTATCACTTATAAAAATAATGTTCTTAGAACATATATAATTTAGAAAGAAAAGTGTATTAATCCCCCCTGTAATCCTAAATTTTATGCCGTTTATTGAAGAAAGTGATTTGCTTGATTTACATAAAGATATAGATAAAGCTCAGATTCTTAACGAAAGATTATTAGATCAAATTAAATACAAGAACAAAGAATTAAAATCAAGTAACCTTCAAAGAAATATTTTAGCGGGTTTTACTGGTTTGTTTCTTTTAGGAGTTCTTGCCTTATATTCTTTTAGTGCGGGGGCCCGTAGTAATATAAAAGAAGATAACAGCAAATTACTGGTCATGAGTTTAGATAGTCTTAAAGTTATTGAGGCTAGGCTTAATAATTTAAAGATGAAAAATGAAGAACTGAGCACTGTAAAAGAATTTTATTTAGCTAAAGAATTTTTAGATAAAGAAAAAATATACTCTGTACAGATTAAATCATTTATTGATAATAATTTATCGCTAACCACAAACGCATTAAATAATACCTTGTTTGTAAAAACAAATCCTTTTTATTCTTATTCCTTAGGAAATTTTGAAACCATAGAAGAAGCTAGATCTTTTCGCTATCAACTCGTTAAAATGGGCTTTAGTGATGCTTTTGTAGCTTCTTACCAAAACGGAAAAAGGTTAAAAATAGAAGATCCTTATTAGTTTTGACAAAATTAAAAGCTTGGCTTAATGCAGCACGACTGCGTACTTTACCATTATCTGTTTCTGGCATTATCGTAGGTGCGGCGCTTGCCCATGTAGAAGGCTATACTAATATTTTCATCTTTTCTCTAGCCATTTGTACAACCATTGGTTTTCAAGTAACTTCTAACTTTGCCAATGATTATGGCGATGGTGTAAAAGGTACGGATAACGATGACCGAATAGGTCCCAAAAGGGCCTTGCAAAGTGGTATTTTAACAGCCAAAGAGCTCAAGACAGGAATTATTGTGTCGGTACTAGTCAATTTAGTTTTATCGATTTGTTTACTCTTAGTTGCTTTTGGACCAGATCAGATTTTTCTGATTGTAATGTTTTTACTTTTGGCGATCGCTAGTATTTGGGCGGCCATAAAATATACTGTCGGTACTTCAGCCTATGGGTATCGAGGTTTAGGAGATATTTTTGTGTTCTTATTTTTTGGGCTATTAGCTGTTTTGGGTTCGATGTATTTATTTACGCATTATCTAAGCTTTCAAGCTATTTTGCCTGCGATAACTATTGGTCTTTTGAGTACCGCTGTTTTAAATTTAAATAACCTTAGGGATGCTGTTTCTGATAAAAAAGCAGGAAAGAATACTATTGTTGTAAAAATAGGATTTGAAAAAGGAAAGGTATACCATTTGAGCCTCTTAATTATCGCTTTTTTATTCCTGTTATTATTTACTTTTTTAAACTATAAATCTTGGATCAATGTTGTGCATTTACTAGTTTTTATACTTATTTTTACTCATGCCAATAAAATAAGAAAAACGGAACATCCAAAAGACATAGATCCGGAATTAAAAAAACTAGCGTTAAGCACCTTTTTACTGGCCCTTATGTTTTACCTAAGTTTTAATTATTTTTTGTAGCTTTGAATTAACACAACCTTAATAAACTATACCAAATTTGGAACAGCCCATTAAAATACTCATAGTAGAAGATAACGTAATCATCGCAGATGACATGCAGTCTATGTTAGAGGAAATCGGCTACGAAATTGTAGACAATGTTATTGTTTACGAACAAGCAGAAGAAGTTCTTAAAGCGAAGCAGGTAGACTTAGTTTTAATTGATATTATCTTAGCCTCTGATAAGACAGGAATAGATTTAGGCAAACATATTAGGGATAAATATAATATCCCTTTTATTTTTGTTACATCAAACTCAGATAGAGCTACGGTAGAAAGTGCCAAGACTGTAAAGCCTAACGGATATTTGGTGAAACCTTTTGAGCAACAAGATTTATATACCTCCATAGAAATTGCTTTATCTAGCTTTAATTATAATGAAAAACAGGGCAGTAGCTCTAAAGCTGAGGAATCAGAAAATGAAGAGGATAGTTTAGTTTCAAATTCTGTATTAAAGGACTCTATTTTTGTTAAAAAACAGCATTTATACTATCGTATTCAGTTTAGTGATATACAGTTTATAAAGGCTGATAACGTTTACTTAGAAGTAAATACAGCTGATAAAAAGTTTTTGGTTCGGTCACCACTGAAGGATTACTTAGAAAAACTCCCAGCTAAAAAGTTTTACAGAGCACATAAGTCGTACATTGTGAATGTAGATCATATTGAAGCTATCAATTCAAAAGATATTTTAATCAATAATAATTTAATTCCGATTTCAAAAGAATTTAAGGAATTTATCATTTCTGCGATGAATTCCTAAACAACATATTTTACTTAAAACTAGCGAGCCGATAAATTTTTTATCGGCTTTTTTTGTTAAAAAAATCGATGAAATACCAAATCAAAAAGTAAACTTAATTTTTACAACAAAAATTACCCATTACACAACAAAATAAAAAAGGGTCTAAACTTTCGTTGTATTTTTGAAATGTAAAATAATAGACCCCAAATCTTATCATTTTCATTTTCATATAGTGTTTAGTTTTAAAAAAAGACCGTCCAAATTTATTTCGACGGTCTTTTTAATTTTACATTGTTTTTTGAGCCCATTCTACTTATGGCTATATGTAAAAAACAATGTGTTTATTCGTGTTTTGGAGATTTAGTTACTAAATCATATGAGTTCCATGAGATAATTTTACAGTATATATAGAACAATCTGTTTGGAATTTACTTTTATATACTTCGGTAATTTTTGTTTTGAATGCTTTGGTTGCCGATTTTGCAATAAGGTTAATGGTGCAACCACCAAAACCACCTCCCATCATCCTAGCACCTAAAATATCAGGATTTAGTTTTGCTTGATGAACCAAAAAATCTAATTCATCACAACTTACTTTGTATTGATGTTGTAAGCCCTCATGTGAAGCATACATTAATTTTCCAAGCGCAGCTAAATCTCTTGCAGCAATAGCTTTTGAAGCAAGAAGAACACGATTGTTCTCTTGAAGTACAAATAAAACTTTTTGATAATCTTCAAGGCATATTTTATTTTTTATAGTTTCTAATTTGTTTAAAGAGGCGTCTCGTAAAGTTGTTATGTTCATAAGTTTAGCGGCGGTTTCGCAAACAAACCTACGTTCATTATAAGCAGTATCCGATAAACTATGTTTTACGTTGGTGTTGATTAAAATGAATTCGTATGCTTTAAAATCAATTTCAAAAGCTTTAGCTTCTAAGGTTCTACAATCTAAAAGAAGTGCATTGTTTTTAATACCGAACATGCTGGCATATTGATCCATGATACCGCATTTTACACCCACATAATTATGCTCTGCACGCAGAGAGATCACTATCATTTCTTTTTTGCTTAAGGCTAGATTAAAAACTTCATTTAGACCAAAAACTAAACTATTCTCTAAGGCTGCCGAAGAAGACATCCCAGCTCCGCTAGGGATATTTCCACCAAACGCGAAGTTGAAATTTTCAAGCGCTATATTCTTTTTTAATATTTCAGCAACTACGCCTAGGATATAGTTTTGCCAACTACCATTGGGTAAAATTTTTAAGTTATGTAAAGAAAACTTAAAGACCTCGTCTTTGTCCATAGCATAGACCGTAGAGACATTAGAATTACTTTTTTGTATACCTGCAACAATTCCCTTGTCTACAGCAGCAGGCATAACAAAACCATCGTTATAATCCGTATGCTCTCCAATAATATTTATCCTTCCAGGAGAAAAAATAAGTACTGGTTCGCTTTTAAATTTAGCAATGAATCCCTTTTTTATGGCGTTAATCACACGAGTATTCATTTTGGTATATTTAAATAGTAGCCTAAAGAACTTCTAAGAATTAGATAATGAGCGTTTTCTATGTGGACATATTCTTTATTCAAGATCATTTGAACCATTCGTTTTCTCATTTTGGTAAAATCGCTTGAGATGGTATGAATACCGCCTGCTACAATTTCTTTACCTAAGGTTTTATGATAAGAAATAAGACCCATGTGTTTAGAGTGTATAAGCGATTTCTTATGCATCTTCGTAAGTTTTTGTCATCAGAAATACCATAAACACTTCCTTTATTAAGTATTCTATTTTTTAAAAACGCAATAATTTTATGCGCTAGCCCCTTAAATAAGGACAAGGCTTGAGCAAAAAAGTCAATTAGCACTATTCTTCAGCAATCAAATGTACTCTTAATACTAAAATTAAATAGCTTGGGTAATTTCTTTTTTTGGAGGCATCGTAATGCAGTTCAAAAAATAGTGAACCATTTGGTTGTTCTGGTTTCTATTGAGCCTATTACGTTTAATTGCGAATAGAGGCGTAAACATTTGCTAACTAGTGTATACGAGCCATATACCACAAGATGAAATAAAAATGAAACGCTATCCTTTAAGGCATAAGCTTTCCGAATGAAAGGCATATTAAGTTGTAGGGTATACGAATAGCTACTACAACAAAAACGAGTAAACCTATTATCTGATGTTGTTCATTATTTGAAGGACTTCCTAAATAAATGTAAAGCGGATGACGAATTGCTTTGAAAAGTAGCCAAAAGTTCACAACCTGATTCACATTTTTCGCAGTAATATGACCGCTGCAGGGTCTTTTTAACCTGAAAAAAAGGGTATTATTTGTCACTGTTGTACCTAAACAAAAAAAGACAGTTACAAATTAACGTAACTGTCTGATAATCAAGTAGCGAGAACGAGAGTTGAACTCGTGACCTCCGGGTTATGAATCCGACGCTCTAACCAACTGAGCTACCTCGCCTTTTTAACGGCTGCAAATATATAGCTATTTATCTTAGCTATCAAAATAAGAAGCATAAAAATATTATATCAATTTTAATTTTTTAATCCTTTATAAATATATATATTGCCCATTGAAAAAGGATACCTAATGAGTGAAAAAGTAAAATTTGAAATTGAGTTCGTGATACAGTCATCACCTCAGTTGTTATATAACTATTTATCCACACCTTCAGGACTTTCAGAGTGGTTTGCAGACAATGTAAACTCTCGGGGCGAAAAGTTTTATTTTATATGGGACGAATCAGAAGAGGAAGCTAAATTACTGAAACGAAAGAACGAAGAATTTGTAAAATTTAGATGGGAAGAGCAGGAAGATGATAGTTACTTCGAAATGCGTATTATTGTTGATGAAATCACCTCTGATGTCTCGTTATTTATAACAGATTTTGCTGAAGAAGACGAAGTAGATGAAGCTAAAATGCTTTGGTCGAATCAAGTAGGTACTTTAAAGCAAGTTTTAGGCTCAGCCTAAGGCTATTTTAGGATAAAATAATATCTTTGACCTTGAATTTATTCAAGGTTTTTTTATGCTTAATTTTAACGGAAACATACTTTCTAAAGACACAAATTTTCTAAGCTCAGAAAATAGGGGACTTAAATACGGGGATTCTCTTTTTGAGACCATTAGAGTCGTCGGCCAAAAAATTTATTTCTGGGAAGACCATTATTTAAGACTTATGGCTTCTATGCGAATTTTACGCATGCAAATACCCATGAATTTTACCATGGAATATCTAGAATCTCAAATTCTAGAAACAATTGTAGCGAACGAACTTGAAAATTCAGCAGTTAGAGTTCGGTTTACTGTTTTTAGAAATGAAGGTGGACGCTATTGTCCCGAAACGAATGAAATTTCATTTGTGATTGAGGCAAAATCTTTAGAGACAAATTTTTATACTCTAAACAACGAACACTACGAGGTAGAGCTTTTTAAAGATTTTTATGTGAATGCAGATATGCTTTCCACCTTAAAAACCAATAATAAAATTATAAATGTCGTAGGAAGCATCTTTGCAAAAGAAAACAAATATCAAAATTGTTTATTGTTAAATCAACATAAGATGGTGGTTGAAGCGCTCAACGGAAATATTTTTATGGTCGTTGGGCAAACGATTAAAACCCCACCGAAAAGTGATGGTTGTTTAAATGGGATTATGCGTAAAAAATTAATTGAAATCATTAAAAAATTAGAAGGATATACCTTTGAAGAAACTTCTATTTCTCCCTTTGAACTACAAAAGGCAGACGAGCTTTTTATAAGCAACGCTATCGTGGGAATTCAACCGATCTCTAAATATAGAAAAAAGAATTTTACCTCAACTGTCGCCAGCAATTTGATAGGAAAACTAAATACTGTGGCCAGATTAGGATAAACCTATGTTGCCAAGATTAAACGGCTAAACGAATTACGCCTCTACATTTTATAAAGGAATTTTTCAGCTAATTTAAACTTGGGTTTTCTGGCGTATTTGACCATAACAAGTAAGTACCACCCAATTCCATCATTTTTTCTTTCCAAAAGGCATCAGGAGCTTTTTGAATAATGTCACTTTCATATTTGTTTGGTACAATCACCCAAGATTTTGATAATACTTCCTTATCCAACTGTAAAGAATCCCAACCTGTGTAGCCTAAAAAGAAACGAATGTCATCTTGAGAAATAGTATTGGAATTAATGAGCGCCACAATTTTATCAAAATCGCCACCCCAATAAATACCATTAGCTATTTCAATACTATTATCAATTAACTCAGGAACTTTATGAATAAAATACAAGTTATCCTGTTCTACAGGACCGCCATTGAAAACCTCAAAAGGCACTTCAATTTCTTTAACTAAATCATTTATAGTGTAGGCTAAGGGTTTGTTTAGGATAAAACCAACAGAACCCTCTTTGTTGTGTTCAGCCAACAAAACAACAGACCTACTAAATGACGTGTCGCCGGCAAGTGAAGGTTCAGCAATTAAAAGTTTTCCTTTTTGAGGTTGAATAGATATCATAAGGCTAAAGCTTAGTGCTTCTAAAATACTCTATTTTTTTTAAACTTTACAAAAAGGATAAAAAAAAAGCACTTCAGATGAAGTGCTTTAATAATTTTACTAAAGTATTTTTAGTTTACTGCTTTGGCTAATTCAGCACCAGCTTTAAACTTCACAACGTTTTTAGCAGCAATTTTGATAGTTTTTCCAGTCTGAGGATTTCTACCATCTCTTGCTTCTCTTCTAGATACAGACCAAGATCCGAAACCTACTAAAGAAACTCTATTACCTTTCTTTAGAGAACCTTCAACATTCCCTAAAAATGACTCTAATGCTTTCTTAGCAGCTGCTTTCGTGATGCCAGCGTGTTCTGCCATTGCATCAATTAATTCTGTTTTGTTCATAATTTGTAAAATTTATTAATGTTAAAATTTTTATACTTAAACAAAATTATAAGGATTTGTCGTTAACGCAAGTAAAACAAGGGGAAATTGCTTTTTTTGTTGATAACTCAAGGGCTTTGTTGATAAAGTAGGGCTTTTTTTACAGTTCATCGAGACCAATCATAGCAAGGGATTAGCCAACTTTTGCATTTTCATCTAAACTAAAACCATTTAATACATCTTGGGTTCGCATTTTTCGTTTGCCTGGTAACTGAATTTCTAGGAGTTCTATAAACCCGTCTTGAACAGCTACTTTGATTGATTTCTTGTCAAATATTACCGTTTTAACCTTATGATCATGTATTTCTTTGTGTATGGCTACGGTATATATTTTTAAAAATAAAGCCTGATCATTCGTGTATAAAGTAGTCCATGAAGCGGGGTAGGGGCTTAAACCTCTTATGTGATTGTATATTTCATCAATTGATTTATCCCAGTTTATTTCGCAAGTTTCTTTATGAATTTTGTAGGCTACTTTTTCTATGGGCGTATTGGGCTGTTTTTTTGTAGTCACTTTTCCAGCTTCAATTTGTTGAACAGTTTTTATCACTAAATCAGCTCCTAAATTCATGAGCGTGTCGTGCAGCGTACCAGCAGTGTCATCTTCCTTTATGGCAATTTTCGATTGTGCTATTATTTCACCGGTATCTATTTTGTCATCAATAAAAAAAGTAGTGGCTCCTGTGTATTTTTCGCCATTCATAATCGCCCAGTTGATCGGTGCTGCACCACGATAATCAGGCAGTAAAGAAGCGTGTAAATTAAAGGTTCCAAATGCTGGTATTTCCCAAACAACTTTGGGCAACATTCTAAAGGCAACAATAATTTGCAAATTGGCTTGTAGGCTTTTAAGTTCTTCTAAAAACGACTCGCTTTTTAAATTAGAAGGCTGTACTATTTTTAAATTATTTGTTAAAGCATACTTTTTTACGGCCGATTCTTGTAACTTTTGTCCGCGACCAGCGGGTCTGTCGGGAGCCGTAACCACACCTACAATGTTATACTTATGTTGTATGAGCTTGTCTAAAATTCCGACAGCAAAATCTGGCGTTCCCATAAATACGATTCTTAAGCTATTCATTATGATGGTATTTTATATTGGTTTGTAGCATTTAATGTAATTAATTCTTCTTCTAGTAAGCTTTGTAATGCCTTAAAAATAACTTCTTCCTTATAAAGGACCACTTTTACTAAGGCCCTAGAGGTCATCGGAGCTATTTTAAGTTGGGCAAGTATCACTTCTTTAGCGAGTTCAATAATGCTCTGAGCTATTGGAACGGCTTTTATGCAAATATCACAGGTGCCACATGCCTGTTTTTTTTCTCCGAAATAGCCTAATAAATAAATACTTCTGCATACGGAATCATTTTTTACATAACCGAGCATCGCATCAATATTTCTAGTTTTTTGTGCGGTAAGTAAGGCTACTTTTTTGGCGAATAAATGAATGGTGCTGTCATCTTCCCGAGGTACTAGAAATATAAGTTCAATGTCGTTATGTTGCGCTTTGTAAACGATTATTTCGTCTTTTTCTAATTGTATTAATGTGCTAACAATGACGCTTTCGGGTAGATTCACTTTTTTAGCAATAGACCAAGTATTGATCTTAGTGTCATATTCGAAAATTCCGCCATAGGTGCGTAAAATAGTTTGAATGATCAAGGCACTTTTACTGTAGGTTTCTATATAATCGAAAACTTGATTCTTCGTGGCAATAAACTGAATACTGGTTTTTTTGGAAAACGATTCTGACAATGCTAAAACCGAATTCTGGTCTAACATTCGAAGTCCGTTATAGGTTAAAAACGGATTTAATTTATAGGTATCACAGAAGGCATTAAAGTTTAAGGTATACACTTCAGGGCTAAGTTCTCCAAAGGATATCTGAAAGTAATTGTTAAGTTTATTATAGAGTTTTTTTAAAAAAGGAATGGTTGGTAATCCACTTAAAAATTGACCTTTAACTTGATTTTCATCGGCATTATTTGTGATAAGAATGGCTTTTGCTGGCGTACCATCTCTACCTGCACGACCAGCTTCTTGGAAATAGTTTTCGATACTATCCGGAATTTGATAGTGAATAACGGTACCTACGTCGGGCTTATCAATGCCCATTCCAAACGCATTAGTAGCCACCATTACTTGTGATTTATTCGTTAACCAATCTTCTAAGCGTTTGTCTTTTTCTTTTTTGGTTAATCCACCATGGTAATGCGCAGAACTTATATTTTGATTAATTAAAAAATTAGTCAGCTCGATGGTATGTTTTCTTGTTCTCACATAGACAATACTACTTTGTTTTGTTTTGGAAAGTAGTTCTTTTAATTGGTAGGGTTTATCTTCATTAAATTGAACAGAAAAGGCAATATTATCGCGAGAAAATGATGTTTTTTCTAACAAATAGTCTTTAAAGTTTAAATTTTCAATAATGTCCTTGGCGACCTGTGGGGTTGCTGTTGCCGTGAGTGCAATCATAGGCGCATTTGGCACCAAATCTTTTAAAATAGCACAATTGAGATATGCAGGTCTAAAATCATTTCCCCACTGTGATATGCAATGGGCTTCATCAATAGCGATCAGATTCACATTCATTTGTTGAATGCGATCTTTAACGATATCTTGCTGTAGACGTTCAGGCGATACATATAGAAATTTATAGTTTCCGTAAAGACAATTATCTAATAAATCGACTAGATCATCTTGTGAAATACCACCAGTTAAGGCTATTGCTTTAATACCTTTAGCTTTTAAAGTATCTACTTGATTTTTAATCAATGCAATTAAAGGAGAAACCACAATGCAAATGCCATTTTGAACCAACGCAGGAATTTGAAAACAAATTGATTTTCCACCTCCTGTTGGCAACAACGCAAGCACATCTTTTTGTGCTAAAACGGCATTGATAATTTTTTCTTGAGATGCTTTAAAATCATCGAAACCCCAATATTGTTTTAAGATGTTTCTCGGGTCTTTTTGCACAAGGGACTAAATTAAAGAATTCAAAATAAAATCTACTCTTTTGGTTATGGGTAATTTAGGGACTTCAATAACATCATATCCAAAATTGCTGTATGTTTTTTGAAGACAATCATGAATCTTTATGGCTTCCTCAAAATTTTCATAACGTTCATTATCAGAAGTATGTATTTCTTTCCAAGGGGGTAATAAAAATATTTTATCGTACTTATATTGACGGCATACCTTTGTAAACTCCTCTGGGTATTCGGTATTAAAACAATCTAAATAGGCTATTACATCATGAATTCCGCGATCTAAAAAAACGATGGGATCTAAATGCGCTTTGGCCTCTTTAAATTGTGTCACCCGACCTTCTAAAATACGTCGGCTAAAAAGTAGCGGGTCTGTTAAAAAAAGTTGTTCAACACCTTCTTTTCTAGCTTGTAAGGTTATTTCTCTAGAAATTTCATGAAAACATGTAAATCCTTTTTCTTCAATAGCTTTAATGACAGATGTTTTTCCAGTGCTCGGTCCGCCGGCAATGACAATTTTTTCAGAATTCAAAAGTTATTTTTTAAGCCACAAAAGTAAGGAATAATGAAGAATTAAATATTAATAATTTAATGAATTAAGCCTAAAGCCTTAGCCATAAGGTCTACAGTAAAAAAATGATCTTGTGGATGCATACAGCCTTTTTGTGTGTTTTTCAATTGCACAAGGTGCTATACACCCTAACTTTTACACTTTCAAGTTTCGACTTTTGTTGGTTTTAAAACTATCTTTGCAAAAAAAATATATGGATGTAAGTAATCAGAATGAATTTTACGATAAGCTTAAAGAGCGATTACTTAAAACAAGTACATGGCCCTCGGTTTATTTGTATAAATTTATAGTACCCACAGTAGGGACAGGAGTTAAAGAAATCGAATCAGTTTTTGATGATACGAACGCGGTAATTATTAGAAAACTGTCTAAAAACGGAAAGTACACGAGTATTTCCATAAGTTTACTCATGGAAAATCCAGACGCTATTATTGAAAAATACAAAATAGCGACAAAGGTAACAGGCGTTATTTCTTTATAATCGATATAAACTTAGTATATATAACAGATTTTTGTTAATTTGCAGGCTTTAAGAGTTTACTTTCCTCTTTGTATATTAATTAAGAAATACACTTTAAATTTGAGTTTAGCCAACAACGAAGTATTCAATCTAGAATACAATACCGAGCGATCACATCTTATTATACCTGAATATGGTCGCCACTTTCAAAAAATGGTCGACTATGCCATAAGCATTGACGATGACGAAAAGCGCAATGAAATAGCCCAAGCTATCATTAGCGTTATGGGTAATTTACAACCGCATTTTAGAGATGTGCCTGATTTTCAACACAAATTGTGGGATCAGTTATTTATCATGTCTGATTTTAAATTAAAAGTAGACTCTCCTTACCCAATAACAAGTAAAGAGATGTTACAAGAACGACCTGCACCTTTAAGTTATCCTCAGAATTTTCCGAAATATCGTTTTTACGGGAATAACATTAAGTTAATGATTGATGTGGCTATTTCTTGGGATAAGGGAGATAAACGTGATGGCTTAGAATATGCCATTGCAAATCACATGAAAAAATGTTATTTGAATTGGAATAAAGATACGGTAGAAGATAAGATTATTTTTAAACACTTGCATGAATTAAGTGATGGTCAAATAGACTTAGCCGCGGAGGGTGAAAACCTTACGGATAGTGGGCAGTTTTTAAAGAATAAACCTGCGAAACAAAATTCAAATCGCTCGAATAATAAAAAGAGCAGAACAACAAACTCGAATACTAATAATCGCAGTAAAAAGCGATACTAAAAATATTCAAAATTAAATGGGAACATTTAAAATTGAAGGTGGTCACCAACTACATGGTGAAATCACCCCACAAGGAGCAAAAAATGAAGCTTTACAGATCTTATGTGCTGTTTTATTAACTGCAGAACCTGTTATCATTAGCAATATTCCTGATATTGTAGATGTAAATAAATTAATTTCTCTTCTAGAAGACTTAGGTGTTAAAATTCAGAAAAAAGGACAAGGAACCTATAGTTTTGTTGCTGACGATGTAAATCTAGACTATTTACAATCTGAGCAATTTAAGCAAGATGGTAGAGGTCTTCGAGGGTCTATTATGCTTGTTGGTCCTTTATTAGCCCGATTTGGAAAAGGGTACATTCCTAAGCCAGGTGGGGATAAAATAGGGCGCCGAAGATTGGATACCCATTTTGAAGGTTTTATAAATTTAGGAGCAAAATTTAGGTATAATAAAGAAGAATCTTTTTACGGTGTTGAGGCAAAAAGACTTAAAGGTACCTACATGCTTTTAGATGAAGCTTCAGTAACAGGGACAGCAAATATTGTCATGGCGGCTGTATTAGCAGAAGGTACGACCACTATATATAATGCGGCCTGCGAACCTTATTTACAACAACTTTGTAAGATGTTGAATAGAATGGGTGCCAAAATCACAGGAATTGGATCTAATTTATTAGTCATAGAAGGGGTAACGGCACTTGTAGGAACTGAACACCGGATGTTGCCTGATATGATCGAGATTGGCAGCTGGATTGGATTAGCGGCAATGACCCGAAGCGAATTGACGATTAAAAACGTAAGTTGGGATGATTTAGGGCAAATACCCACCGTGTTCCGTAAATTAGGAATAACTATTGAACGAAAGGACGATGATATTTATATTCCTGCACACCTAAATGGTTACGAAATTCAAAACTATATAGATGGTTCTATTTTAACCATTGCAGATGCTCCTTGGCCTGGATTAACGCCCGATTTATTGAGTATTATTTTGGTCGTTGCAACACAAGCGAGAGGTGAAGTGCTAATTCATCAAAAAATGTTTGAAAGTCGTTTGTTTTTTGTAGATAAATTACTCGATATGGGCGCTAAAGTAATTTTATGCGATCCACATAGGGCAACAGTAATAGGGCACGATTTTAAATCTACCCTAAAAGCAACCACCATGGTTTCGCCAGATATTAGAGCAGGGGTTTCCTTATTAATTGCAGCACTTTCTGCAAAAGGAACATCGACAATTCACAATATTGAACAAATAGATCGTGGATACGAAAATATCGATGAGCGTTTACGCGCTATTGGCGCAAAGATTACAAGACTATAAATAAAATTACTTAAACACACACTAACATAGCCACAACATTTGATTTTCAAAGGTTGTGGTTTTTTTATTGGAACTGATTCAAAACCCTAACACTCAAAATTTGGATGTCTTTAAGTGGTCTGTCTAAATCGTTGGTAGCCGTTGACGCAATACTGTCTAAAACTTCGAGTCCTTTTGTGGTTTCTCCAAAAACCGTATAATTTTGGTCTAAATGAGGCGTTCCACCTATGGTTTTGTAAACTTCGCGTTGTGCTTCAGGAATATTATATAATGTGTAAGATTCACTTTTCTTATGAAGAGACAAAATGCTATCCGTATAATTTAAGATTTTTTCTTTATTACTTGCAGTTCTTGCTATTTGTAAAGAATCTAGTAAATAGGAAGAATTAGGACTGTTGGCAATTGTATTTTCTGCTAACCATTGGTTTATTCTGCCTTCTGCTATCGTTAATAAACTATCATTAAATACTTTTCCTTGAACAATATAAAACTGCATACCACTTGATGCTCTATCGGGTCTGCCTTCACGTGCGGCAGCCAAAACCCCTTTTTTATGAAATAGCTTGGGATGAAATTCTGCTGGAATGGTATAATCGACATCACCCGCACCTAAGGTATCTTGTGCGTTAAAATTTTTACTATTGGGATCGCCAGCCTGAATCATAAAATTTTTAATTACCCGATGAAACAATACGCTATCATAAGCTTTTTCGGCTATCAATTTCAAAAAATTATCACGATGTAATGGGGTTTCATTGTATAGTTTTAATTCAATAGCTCCATAATTCGTTAGGATTTCAATTTTAAGCTCTGGTTGTTCTACCGTACTTTTTTTGTCTTCTTTTTTTGGATTACAGGCGAATAGAAAACTAAAAATAACAAGGACTATCGTAGTAAAAGAGCCTAATTTCATAGGTGTTGGTTTTGGTTTAGGCCACTTCTTTTTCAATGGCCAAATAATAAGTGGCATCCTTACCAAATATCGGTATTATTTTTATTTGGCACTTATAAGGGGTTTTATCTTTACGATAATTAATGATGATGTCGGTAAAAGGAAGATCTTTTGCAATTTTTCTTCTGATGCGGTCTTTTACTTGCGCAGACGTATTTTCTCCCTGCAAAAAGGAAGGCGTTTTGTCGATGGCAAATGTTTTTGGATAGCCAGTCATATCAGTAAAACCGTCATTAACCCACATAATTTTTTTCTGATGATTTGTGATCACTAAGGCGTCAAAGCTTTCTTCTTTTAAAATTGTGTTTATATCAACCTTCCAATGGAATTTATGGGCTAGTTTTTCTAACTCTTGAATATCATTATCTTTTTTTAATAGCACACTCATGTTATTATAAAACGTACTGTACAAGTCCCAGCTCAATAAGGGCATTAATTGACTGCTAGCATTTTCAAAAGTTAAATTTATTTTTTTATTTTTTTGTTTCGGATAGGAGGATAGATAAATATCAAGACCCATCATCTTTGTTAAATTATTTTTCATTCGCTTTTTTATTTCAAAGATAGGAATTTTATAGCAGCCATTGATTTTCGTTTAACTAGTAAAACGCTATTTTAACATTAGTGCATTAGGGTTCCCCTAACTTTTAATTTCATTTATTCACTTTGTGCAGCATCATTGATTTCAATCCAATACCCTTCTGGATCTGTGATGTATATTTGCCGAACGCCATCAGCTCGTAAGCTTATGGCCTCTTTTTTTCCTGGCCAATCTTCATAAGAAATATTATTATCCTCCAAGTGACGGATAACAGCATCTAATTTTTGAGTGGATAAACAAATATGGCTCGATTTATGCTTTTTCATGACTACGTCGGTCTTCAATATTAAATGCAATTGGGTATTTCCATGTAAGGAAAACCATCTAAAATTTGGATCCTTTGTTGGGTGTTCTATTTCCTTTAAGCCTATGCTATTTTTATAGAAATCGCCTGTGGTTTTTAAGTCATTTACAATGAGCGTTGTATGGTCAATTGAAAAATTAAAATCTTGAGCTTTTGTAAATAATGTACATAAAAGAGCAGTAATACAAAGGAATGCTTTCATGGGTCGGGAGAATTAAAATTTCGTGTTTATACTCCGAAATTAGGAATTTCCGTTCATTTTTAGTCTTATTTGTCCAAAAAATCCTCTTTAAACATATGTACTTTACAGTATATAACAGTAAATACAATCTTTAGGCTAAAAAAAACACTATCTCAAGATCTTGAAGCTCAAGCACAAAAGTTTGTAAATTACTTAGGTATATTTTTTAGGGTATATTTTTGCAATAAGACTAGTGTAAAACTTTTTCTAAAATTATAAATTTCACCCCTTTTTTGATGTATGTTTTTGAGGTTTCTTGAAAGCCAAATTTTTTATAGAAGTTGGTTTTATCAACCCTAGCATTACACCATAGCAATTTTATATTTTCTGTAGTAGCAAAGTCAATGGTATGTTGCAATAGGTCTGTACCATAACCTCTACCTTGTTCGTCGGTATGAGTGGCAAACTTTCGAAATTGTACACTTTCCCCATCGATAAAAAGAGAAATTACGCTTATAAGTTGTTTATTTTTAAAAAGCCCAAAGTGAATCCCTTCTGCATCTTCTGCCAGTTGAATATATGAAATGGGCTGATTTGGCCAAAGTACAGCTTGACGCAAGGGGTAGGTTTCGGCTGTGGGAATTTTTTTAATGATGATCATCTACTCTTTTTTTAGATAGGCCTACTGTGCTGATTAGCGATACTAAAATAGCAATATCAAAATCAAAATTTTTATTTTTTTTGAGGGTGTTTCTACACTAATTGAGTTTTAAGATTATAAAAGGAGTGAATGGAAATAGTTTTCTTGTGATAGCTCCTAAAAAAAGTCATATACATTTATAATAAAATACTAATCCGTTTTTTTATTCCTTGGGTATTTTTTATCATCGCCTTGGAGCGTAAATACCACCTGAAGGTGAAATTTGGAGAAGCAGTTCAACTGGTGCACGAAGCTTTTTTTTAATTCGTTAAAAAAGGAGCGTACACCACTAAAACCATAGATTGGAGTTGCCTATTCCCCGAAGAAGAATAGTATTTTTTTAGTCTAATGCTTCTTTATAGGTTTTTAGGCAGCGTTCCCGAGCCATTTTATGATCAACCATCTTATCTGGATAGCTTAACTCCTGTAAGTCGGGTACCCACTTGGTAATATATTCTTTTTGTTTGTCAAATTTATCAACTTGAGTCATAGGATTGAAAATTCGGAAGTAAGGCGCAGCGTCGACACCGGAGCCTGCAGCCCACTGCCAATTACCTACATTTGAGCTCATGTCGTAATCTAATAACTTTTCAGCAAAATAAGCTTCTCCCCAGCGCCAATCAATTAATAAATGCTTGCATAAAAAACTCGCCGTTAACATTCGAACACGGTTATGCATAAATCCAGTTTCATTTAATTCGCGCATTCCTGCATCAACGAGGGCATAACCGGTTTGTCCGTTTTTCCATTTTTCAAATTCAGCTTCATTATTTCGCCATTCAATGCGATCGTATTTAGAGCGGAATGCTTTGTGTTGTGTATGGGGAAAATGCCATAAAATTTGCATAAAAAATTCGCGCCAAATTAATTCACTCCAAAAAATCTCGTTTTCTTCGGCTATCGCTTTCTTCATCATTTTACGTACAGAGGCAGTACCAAAGCGCAAGTGAGGTCCTAGTCTTGACGTACCATTTTCAATAGCTGGAAAATTTCTAGTTTTCTTATAGTTATCGATTAATGTTGGTGTAACGGTATAGTTGGGAACTTCAATCTTAGATTTTTCAAAACCCATATCAGACAAACTCAAGTTTGGCAGTTTTGTATGTGGGATGAGATTTTTTAAATAGCTATTGGTATAATGTATTTCTAAGTCCTTTTCAGGGTTAAAAATCGATTTCCATTTGTTTTTAAAAGGAGTATATACCACATAAGGGTCTCCGTCATCCTTTAAGACATCGTTTTTTTCAAAAATAACTTGATCTTTATATGTTTTGAAGGGAACGTTAAGGTCAGAAAGTAGTTTTTCTATCCTCGAGTCTCTTCCTTTGGCATAAGGCTCGTAATCTCTATTTGTGTGCACTTCTTGTACCTCGTACTCTTCTACTAATTTTTGAAACACATTTTCGGGTGCGTCGTGATAAAACGCAATAGAACTTTGGTTTTGATCCTGAAGTTCATTTCGCATTTTTTGTAAGCTTTCAAATATAAAACTCACACGAGCGTCGTTTTTTGGTAACTTATCCAAAATTTCGCGATCGAAAATAAAAATAGGAAGTACAGGAAAGTCACTTTTTAGGGCAGCTAAAAATCCCACATTATCATCTAATCTTAAATCACGACGAAACCAAAAAATAGTAACTTTTTTTGACATCTTTAGTTGATATTTAAGCTTGACATTCCACCATCAACGCCAACCACCTGTCCAGTCATCCAAGTGCTATTATCGCTTAATAGAAACAAAGCGATGGCTGCAATATCTGAAGCTTCACCAACTCGCTTTAAGGGGTGTCTTTCTGACATCATTTCAACTTTCTTGTCGTTGTTTAATAATCTTTTTGCTAAGGGCGTATTCACTAATGAAGGTGCTACTACATTAACTCTAATTTTAGGAGCATACTCCGCGGCAAGTGATCTTGCAAAGCCTTCAACAGCAGCTTTAGCAGCAGCAACACTTGTATGAAACGGCATGCCTGTACCAACAGCCACGGTACTAAAAAATACCATACTAGAGTTTTCTGCCATTCTAGAAATAATAGTTTTTACTACCTTAACAAGACTGAAAAAATTAAGTTCCATTTCCTCGTAAAAGGTGTCAATACTCATCATTTTAAGAGGTTTTAAGTTGATACTCCCTGGGCAATAGGCAAAGCCATGGATCTCCTCAGGTAAAACCGCTGTGTCTAGCGTATCTGTAAGCGCATCAAAAGCAATATGTGTAATGTTTAAATCAGCAATATCATCTTTTGTTCTTGAGGCAACAAAAACATTATGTTCTTTTTGTAATTCTTTTGCCATGGCAAATCCTATTCCGTGTGAACCGCCAATCAATACGATATTTTTTTTCATGTTTTTAGATTAAAATTTAAAGCTTTAGTTTTTTATGTTTAAAAATTTGGATCTTATGGTACCCATCGAAGGATAATTAAGAGCAACTCTAGATAGTTTTCAGTGTTAAGAAATTAGGCTGATTTTCCATTTTTCCAAATAAGGCCGTTAGTTTGTCCTCGCGATATTTAAAAATTGTTTTTAATTGATTTTTTATTAAAATAGAGTTTCCTATTTGGCCTAAAATACCGAAAGGTGCTTTGTAATCAATAATATCTTCCATTTCGACTCCGTTATCCACCTTTTTAATGAAATGTTTATGATGCCAAAGGGCATAAGGACCATAGCGCTGTTCATCTACAAAATATTCGCCTTCTTTTACTTGGGTTATTTCAGTTACCCAACGAGTGGTAAAGCCAGGAAAAGGAGTAACGTTATATTGTATAATTTGTCCTGCAAACATTTTTCTATCCGCACCGGAAAGTACTTGAAAACCCATGGCCTCAGGGGTAATGACTTTAAGATTATTGGGGTTTGATAAAAATTCCCAAGCTTCTTGGGGTGTAATGGGTAAAAATTGTTTGGAGTGTAATTGATGTAGTTTCATTGGCTGTGGTTTCAATTTTTAAAAAAGTACACTGAGTACGATAAATATAGTACAAAGATACTCTCAATTGTGTTTAATTAAAAATTAATAAAGTTAAACAAAAAATAAATCTTTAGTAGGCCTACCCAACAGATCGTATTTATGTTCATTGGCTTATTTAGGGATTTGTTAACAATTGATAGCATGCTTTATCACTAGATTTGTGTAAATTAAACAACTAAAATCTATGAAAAAAATAGTCTTATTATTAATGATGGGTGCATGTTTTACTACGAATGCACAATTTGAAACACCACAGCCTAGTCCGGCTGCAATGGTTAAACAAGTAGTGGGTCTAACAGATGTTACCTTAGAGTATTCAAGACCTGCAATGCGTGGACGTACTGTTTTTGGAGATTTAGTACCTTTTGAAAAGGTATGGAGAACAGGAGCTAATAAAAACAGTGTTATTTCGTTTAGCACAGACGTTAAAATTGCTGGAAAAGATTTAAAAGCAGGTTCTTATGCGATTTTTTCTAAGCCAGGAGAAAGTGTTTGGGAAGTTTATTTTTACACGAATACTGAAAACTGGGGAGCACCTCAAAATTGGGACGCTAGTAAAGTAGCGGCCATTGTGAAAGCAAATCCAATCAAAACAGCTGATAAAGCAGAGTCATTTACCATAGCGATAAATCACTTATCAGATAATGGAGCGCATTTAGAAATTTCTTGGGATGATACCAAAGTAGCTATTCCGTTTGAAGTGCCTACAGATATGGCTGTAATGGCTTCTATAGATAAAGTAATGAATGGTCCAGGTGCAGGTGATTATTATGCTGCAGCCGTGTATTATTTAAGTGCAGATAAAGACATTAAGAAAGCGCAAGAATGGATGGATAAAGCAATGTCAATGACTGAAAAACCAGCCTATTGGCAATTGAGACAACAGTCACTTATTTATGCAAAAGCAGGGAATAAAAAGGGAGCTATAGCCGCGGCTAAAAAATCGTTAGCAGGTGCTGAAGAAGCTAAAAATATGGATTATGTAAAAATGAATACCGACTCTTTAAAAGAATGGGGAGCGATGTAATTTGTTAAATTATCCAAGAAAAAAAAACGTCATAAGATATAAATCTTGTGACGTTTTTTTATGCCTCATAGGTTTTTAATAATCTCCGTTTTTTTTACGCTATATTTTGAACAGGTCAAGCTAAGTAGACATAATTTTTTATTGAATTCAGCAATTCAATGATCCTAAAAATTTTTCATTTTTTTAAAAAAAAACTATTTCCTTGCTTTGAATTCTATTTGAACGAAAAGAATCATTTATCGATTAGTAATCCCTATGGGAAAAGTATCACAGCCACCATATAGCGCTTTTGGATAATCATTTCGACTTCCCTTTCAAACGTTTAACCCATGATGGTTTTCACTTGGAAGATGTATTCGTGGCTCTATTATAATAGGTGCTTAATTAAAGTCTTTAATCCAATTTAATTTATTTATGAAATAGCCTAATCTTGTTCTTTGATTCACTGAAGCGTTAAATAGCTACTCTAAACTATCGTAAATTTTTAAGAACCATCCTGTTTAGTCTACCTCACTATTTTTTAAAGGTTTTTTCAGCATATTATCAAACAGTTGAAAAAAGGCAGCTATACCCATCACCAGCACACAGCCAATTAAATTTAAGAGTAGGTAGCTAATTTTCTCTTGTCCATCTTCATAAACATAAATAAAAGAATAGTAAATAAGAAAAATAAGCAATTGGGTTACGATGGCCGCAATAAAAACGGCATTCCCTTTCACGAATTTTACAAAGAAAGCCAATAGAAAAATGCCTAAAACGTTACCATAAAATATGGAGCCAATGATATTGACAAGCTGAATTAAATTATCAAATAAATTAGTAACGCAAGCAATGGCAATAGCAACAACACCCCAAGCAAGGGTAAACCACTTTGAAACGGATACGTAATATTCTTGGGATTTTTCAGAGTTTTTATCGGTATGTCTTTTAAAAATATCTAAGGAAGTAATCGTCCCTAAAGCATTTAACTCTGATGCGGTTGAAGACATGGCTGCTGATAAAATCACGGCTAGGAGTAGGCCTATTAGTCCTTTTGGGAGGTAATTCAAGATAAAGTGAATAAACACATAATCCTTATCATTGGTCTCTGTATCGTTATCCGCTTTATTAATTAAGGTTTTGGCAGCTTCTCTGTTTCTTTTATCTTTCGCATTTATGGCTATAATGTTTTGTTTTGCGTCAACCGTTGCATCATACTCTTTAATATCTAGCGCTGCCGAAAATTTATCTTGTGCCATTTTTTTCTCCATGGCAAGTTCTTCATGCTCTTTTTGTAATAGCTTATAATCGTCTGCATAAGAGGATTCTAATACGGCAGAAGTTGCTGCTGGATTAAAATTTAAAGGTGATGGATTATATTGGTAAAAAACAAACACTAAAACACCTACCAGTAGAATAAAAAACTGCATAGGAATTTTAAAAATTCCGTTAAAGATTAAACCAAGTTGACTTTCCCGAACCGATTTACCTGATAAATAACGTTGCACTTGACTTTGATCTGTCCCAAAGTAGGCTAAAAACAAGAAAAGTCCACCAGTCATTCCATTCCAAAAAGTATAACGCGTAGAGGTGTCGAACTCAAAATTTAAAATATCTAACTTACCACTAGCTCCCGCTATTTTTAAAGCTTTACTAAAAGTAATGTCTGAGGGTAAATAACCAAGTATAAAGAAAAATGCTACAAACATACCCAACATAATGATGAACATTTGTTGTTTTTGGGTAACGTTTACGGCTTTGGTACCACCAGAAACGGTATAAATAGTTACGATAGTACCAATAATAATATTCAGTGTAAATAAATCCCAACCTAAAACTGCCGATAAAATTATGGAAGGTGCATAAATGGTGATCCCTGCCGCTAATCCACGTTGAATTAAAAATAGAATAGCGGCTAGTGTTCTTGTTTTAACATCAAATCTAGATTCTAGAAATTCATAAGCGGTATATACTTTTAGTTTATGGTATAAGGGCACAAAAACAATGCAAATAATAACCATTGCTAATGGAAGTCCAAAATAAAACTGAACAAAGCCCATCCCGTCATGAAAAGCTTGACCAGGGGTAGAAAGAAAGGTAATGGCACTGGCTTGGGTGGCCATAACCGAAAGACCAACGGTTATCCAGTTGGCTTCATTACCACCAAGTACATATTCGTTTACGTTTTTACTTCCTTTGGTTTTCCAAACACCATAACCAACAATAAATGTAAGTGTTCCTATTAAGATGCTCCAATCTAATGCTTCCATAATTATCTATTGCCGGTCATTATAAAATAAAAAATTATGATATAGAATGCGTTGAGCAACAATACCATGGTGTATTCTTTTTTCCAGATAAATTTCTCATCCATGATGCTTTAATTTTTTAGGTTTGTAGTTGTACTAATATCTTTTCCAACAGATAACATATTAGCAAATAATTTATAGGCACCAGTTACTCCTGCAGGTAATTCTCTAAAAAAACTAAGTCCAGTATAGATATAATGACCCTTTCCGTAGGGGGCTATCAATAAGCTGCCTTTTTTAGGAGTTTCATCAACATCATTCATGCTTAGTATTGGGGTATATTCACTTGACCACTCCCTAGGGAAGTATAAACCGCGTTCTTGAACCCAGCCATTAAAATCTTCTGGGACAATCTTATTTGGAAAATTAATTAAACTGTGATTTTTTTCCAAAATCGTCACGTCAGCATCTTCTTCGGTAACTCGATCATTTGATAATTGTAACTCGAAAGGAGCAATATTCTCGAATTGTTTATCCCATCGTCCGGCAGTATTGTATTGTACAATTAAGGTACCCCCATTTTTTACAAAATCGAGCAGTAATTTCTGTTTAAATTTAAGTTCTGGAACTACATTATAGGCCCTAATCCCCATGACAATGGCATCATATTTTTCTAATTCACTAAGAGAGGAAACCTTTGCTGGATCAATAATTTGTACGGTATACCCAATTTGTTCTAAGCTTTCAGGCACGGCGTCACCTGCACCCACAATATAGCCAATATACTGGCCTGCTTTTTTAATATTTAAACGTACCACTTTTGTTTCTGCGGGCATTAAAACAGATTGTTGAGGAATATGATCGTATGCGATGGTTACTAATTCTTTTTGTATCGCTTCGCCATCAATGTTTAGAATAGGATAAATAAAGCTTTCATCTTCAGTATTCGGTGGGGTTAAGGTGAAATACAAGGTTTGTTCGTCCTCCTTTTTTTGAATACTAAATGGTTTGCTATCTCGATCAATTGTCCATCCAATGGGATACATCAATTGCAATTCACCTGTCGCATTTTCTTTGTGTGCCTTTACGACTACAGCTACTTGTTTTGGAGTGCCGTCTGCAAAAATCAATATTTTATCTTTTATGCTCGCCGTTGCTTTGGGAAGTACTTCAAAAGGCTGGTATAATTCCCCTTTATCAGATTTTGAATAACGGTAAACCACAGGTTTTTCTATCACTAAAGTGGTCCCTTCCACGTCTAGGGTAAAATATACCTTATGTACTTTAGGGGTTTCTGGAGCACCAATTAAGGCTTGATCTGAAACCGTATATTTCCCCAAGCTTCCTTTTTCATTTAACCAATACGCATTGGTATAAGCAGCGCTTTTAGGAATAGTTAAGCTAAGATCAAAATTAAATTTCTTGTTGTTTATTAAATCAGTAGTGGTAGTAGCAGCTTCGGTTGGACTGAGAGATGCAGAAATCAAATTTATTTTAGCAGTGCTGCGGTTTAAGGCTTCAATATTCACCTTTAAAGTACCTCCAGGATACGAAGTGGCACTTTCAGCAGAAGCTTCTAAATACAAGCCTGTTACGGCTTGTATAATATCAATTAATTCTTGTGATTTTGTGCTAACCCAATGCGTGTCCGTATTTTTTTGAAGCAAAGTATAGGCCTTTAGCAATTCGGGTAAGTGTATGGAAGGGTCTTTAAAATTAAAATTATTTTCAATTTCATATAAAATTTCACCAATAGCTTGGCCACCATCAATTCTTGACCAAGTGGTGTTAATACCGTCAAAAATATTAGTTTTATCTTTGGGTAAATCTCCTTTTAGGAGCTCTATATATTCTGTTTCTGAACCTCGAGAAGTAAGCCGCCCAAAACCTTGACATAGGTGCTGACTGCTAGCCATGGCAGCAATTTCGTTATTCGAAAGTCCTAAATTTGGATAGAAAAGTCCAGTATCAAAACTTAATAAATTGGTTTTATCTGCTTCATCAAATTTTTCTTGATTCCCATAAAACCACCAAGACGTATTAAAAAATAATCGTTTTGGTTGCCAAACACTTGTTTTAGATAATTGGTCTGGGTAAATAGCCGGATTGTTTGCTAAATCAAAGGCTTCGTTACTAAGTAATGCTGATGAAGTGTGATGCCCATGTGTCGTGCCAGCACTTCTATGATCAAAGCGGTTGATAATGACATCAGGTTTAAAGGTTCTAATAATCCAAACTACATCACTTAAAACAAGATCTTTATCCCAAATTTTTAAAGTTTCTTTTGGATGCTTCGAAAAGCCAAAATCTTTTGCTCTGGTAAAAAACTGTTCTCCGCCATCAACGCGTCGTGCAGCTAAAAGTTCTTGAGTTCTTAATACCCCTAATAATTCTGAAAGTTCAGGGCCAATTAAGTTTTGTCCGCCATCACCTCTTGTTAAGGATAAATAGGCGGTTTCGGCTTTTACTTCATTTTCTAAATAAGAAATAAGTCGCGTATTTTCATCATCAGGATGTGCCGCGATATAGAGTGCTTTTCCTAAAAAGTTTAACTTTTGAATAGCTAAATAAAGGTCAGATGAATTTGGTTTTTTTGGTACTTGAGCGAAAATACTATTTGATGCTAAAAGCAGCATCACAAACAATCCAGTAATCTGACGCATAGTCATGTATAATTTAGTTGGTCTCCAAATATAAATATATTAATAGGGAGTTGCTAGTTTTTAGAGTTACTTTAACAAAAGGGCTGGTTGCTAATCTATATTTTCGTTAATACCTTGATCTTGATTGTACTCATATACCTGCACTAGTGCTACTCCTTTCTGTAAGACCAAATTATTAGGATAGGTTAAAATTTCTCCATTACTTCGGCGCAAATGAAGATGAAAAGCTCTGATATCTTCAATAACATAAGTTTCGTGTCCGTTTTTATCGGTTTCATGAATCTCTTTATCAAATATTCTGATGGTATTTCCTATTTTAAATGGATAGGAAAAAAAAATAATAACACCGGCAGTAATGTTGCTCAAAATAGACCATTGGGCAAATAAGGCTACCCCAATTACAGCAAAAACAGAAGCTAAAATAGCCCCCAGATCTTTGACATTAACGCTCCACACTGGAATTAAAACACCTATAGAAATTAATGTAAGTGTTATTGAAATATATTTAACAATTAAATTTGTTCTTACCTTATCAAAATCTCCTATTTTACCTACCTTACGGACAGCTTTAGTGAAAATAAATTTCAAGATAAGTATAATGATAATCGTAATTAACGATGTAACTAATTCTTCATGATGACTAATCAAAAATTGTTTCATTTATTTATTTCGTTTGAATGTTGTCTACAGCAAGGGTCGCATTAAATAAATTTGCTATACTCAAATCAGATCCACGATCAGCTGCAAATTATAACATAAGAGTTGCGCTATGCCCTAAACTCCCTTTTTAATTTGCAAAAGCTCATCCTTACATCTAAGTAAGCGATTGATTTTTTTTAATCTTAAATTACAATCCTAAACTGTCGCGCAAAAATAGGTCACTATTCCTATTTTGTTCCCAATAAGGTGTTATAATTCTTTTGTTTTTTTGAGCTGATGAAATTAAAGTTCCATTTTCACTAACTTCAGTCCAACTTTCAATGCTGTATGGAAATTGTGTTGTAAATTGAATAGTTACAGTTCTTTTAAGTGCTGTATAATTGATGCTGTAACTGGTAAGTCCGTCTTCTAAAGTTTCTATTTTTGCGGTAGCATTTTGTGCTTTCATTTCTTTATGGTACACACGAATATATTCAAAAGAGGGGATGATACTTAATTCACCTAAGGGTAAATGAGTTGGATTTATTCTTATTTTATTCCATATTTCATCTTCAAGGAAGGTTTTATCAAGTGAAAATTCTTGATCACCTTCGCTTTCAAAATACGAATAGGAGGCTATATCAAATTTTTCTTTATTATTTAATTGTGCATATACTTGACCACACCATTCTTGCGCAGAAAACGAGGCTTTTAAGGCATGTGAATTATCACCAACAGGATAAAAAATACTCGTCATAATCGAGTAAGGGTAAATCCCGGTCAGGTAATTTTTAGTACTGTTGAGTTTTAAAACAGGAATATTATCAGGATTTGGACGATCGGCCTTGACTTGCTTTTCGGCTAAAAAAGGCTCCGTCACATAAATAAGTACGGCACTGCCATTTCTTAATTCTCCATAACGCGATTGTTGTAAGGTGTAGGAGGTTATTTCGGCCTTACCCGCATACCAGTATTTTTTAAATTCTTCGGTAAGTTGTTTTTTAGGCGCTTCGCTCACTGAAGTATCTTCAGTAGTAGATGAACTTACTTCTTTGTTGGTGCTTGCTTCTTTACAAGAAATGAATAGGGATAGCGCAAGGGCAAAGATAGTCAGCTTGTTTTTTAGATACTTCGTCATAATATTTTTTTTATAAAATTACAAACTATTGTGTCTCATGTCAAATACTAAAACAACATCTAATAAAAAGAAGTGAAATCTAGGACTTGGCACACTAGAGCCCCATTGTAAAAAGATGCACTTCAAGAACCCCCTTATGAATCCTTGGCTATTTCTAAAAGTGTTTTGTGCACTATATGTGTTGGCAAACCTACTACATTGGCGTAGGAGCCTTTTATTTCTTCGATGCCAATAAGTCCAATCCATTCTTGAATTCCGTATCCGCCTGCCTTGTCAAAAGGTTTAAAAGTGTGCATGTAGTACCAAATTTCTTCATCGCTAAGGATTTTAAATTTTACATGGGTAGTACTATGAAGTGTTTTTTGGAACGCCGCCGTAGTAAAACAAACAGACGTAATCACCTCATGCCAATCGTTCGATAAGGTTTTTAGCATTTCAAATGCTTCAGTTTGATCGGCTGGTTTTGCCAAAGAGACAGAATTATGCCAGACAACAGTATCGGAAGTAATAACGACTTGATTTTTTGCTAGCGTTCCTTTAAATTTTGATGCTTTAAGCAGCGCCAAATAATCTGATATTTCGCTGCCTTTTAAATGTTCTGGGTATACTTCTTCAACAGGTCGTACATCAATGCTGACTTCGATACCTAAATCCTCAAAGAATTGCTTTCTTCTTGGGGATCCAGAAGCTAAAATGATATCTAGCGTTTTTAATTTGTCTGTCCACATACCACTTATGCATTTTGCGCATCAAAATTACCATACCAATCGCCTCGCACTTTTAATACTTGCTCAATAACATCACGGACACAGCCTTCACCGCCATTTTTATGAGAAATATATTTTGAAATCGATTTCACTTCAGGCACCGCATCTTGCGGACAAGTAGCTAAGCCAACCAATTGCATGACAGGAAGATCAGGCAAGTCATCGCCCATATACAATACTTCTGCTGCTTTAATATTCTTGGCTTTTAAAAATTCTTGTAGTTCATTTTCTTTATGATGTGCTCCCAAATAAATATCGGTAACGCCTAACATTTTTAGTCGCTCTCGAACGCCTTCATTAGTCCCTCCAGAGATAATACAGACATGATAGCCTTTGGTTAAGGCTGTTTTTAAGGCATAACCATCTTTAACATTCATTTTTCGAAGCATTTCTCCCGTACTGGTAATGAGTAAACTACCATCGGTAAAAACTCCATCCACATCAAAAACAAAGGTGGTAATCTGTTTTAAATATTCTTTGTAACTTTTTTCCATTCGCATACTTTTTTGAGCTCCTATTTAAAGGTTTACATTTTATTTTGAATTGATTCGCTGAGTAGTTTATAGATTTTTTGATTGTTTTTTGAAGTCAATTGCTCTAGGTGAACTTGCATGGTTTGAATGTCATTGCGCATGGCGGGTCCAGTTTGTGCTTCTAAGGGAGCAATAGCATTAATCTTTAATGCGGTTTCCTGAATCAAGGGTTTTAAAATTTCGAATGAAACCTTATTTTCTTCACAAATTTCTTGCCCAATCCGGTACATGTAATTGGTAAAATTATTCACAAAAACTGCGGCTAGATGAATACTTTTTCGTTGTTCAGTGCTAATATCATAGACGACATCAGATATGGTTTCGGCTATGAAGTGCAGTACTTTGAGATCTTCGTTTTTGCTTGTTTCTAAGCAAATGGGAATTGTTCTGAAGTTTAATTTTTTTCCTTTTGTAAAGGTCTGTAATGGATAAAAAACACCGTAGTTCTGCAGCTCCGAAAGCGCGGTTAAGGGAACGCTACCTGAGGTGTGTACCACTAAACCTTTTAGGTGTATTAATTGCTTTGCAACCGATTGGATCGCATCATCGCTTACTGAAATGATGTACACATCAGCTTTTTTTATGGTTTCTAAGGCTTCAGTTGTTTCTGTTTTACTAGCAAAATGAGCTAATGATTTTTTACTTCTGCCAACTACTTGCACCACATTAATTGTGTTGTAAGCTAAAAAGGCATCAAACAATTGCGTTGCGACATTACCCGTGCCAATAAGTACTACTGAAACCATGCTCAAAAGTACAAATTTTAAAAATTAAGTGATGCTATTTCATTTTAATTTTAATTGGAGCTGCGCCCACCTTTAGTTCAGAATTATTTTAGATCTATTTCTTAAAAAATAAGAAATAATTAACATCTTATAGCTGCTTTTTGCTAGATATTACTTCCTAAATACTCTCAAAAGAACGTACTTTTGCATACTAAAATTTAAATGGTTTTTTTTTCAAGTATTTTGCCTTTATAGAATGTTAAATGTAACTATTTTATCAACGGATGAATTGCTTGTAAAGTCCGAGTTTAGTCGTAAAAACCATTGAAATAAATTTAAAAATTACCAGATGAAAGAACTGCTTAAGAAGTACCTCTTTTCGACCCGATTAATGTCTCTTTTGTTTATTGTTTTTGCTACGGCCATGGCCTTCGGTACGTTTATCGAGAGTTGGTATAGTACGGCAACGGCTAGAATTTATATTTATAACGCATGGTGGTTCGAGGCTATCATGGTTTTCTTTGTTATAAATTTCCTAGGCAATATGTTCAGGTATAAATTATTTAGTTGGAGTAAGTGGCCTGTTTTTTTACTTCATGCGTCATGGATTTTAATAATCGTGGGTGCTTTTGTAACGCGCTATATTAGTTTTGAAGGTATGATGCCTATTCGTGAAGGTGCATCAGAGAACGTTTTTTATTCTGATAAAACCTTTCTAAATGTAAATGTGGATGGGTTGATCGATGGTGAAAAACTTAGGAAGCCACTAGAGCATCCAATTATTGTTACTTCTGAAGGCATAAAATCTACATTGCCATGGCGACAAGATTTTAATGGACAAGATTTTAAAATTTCTTTTGTTGAATTTATTGAAGGCGCTAAGGAAGATATAATTCCTGATGAAAAAGGCAGTCAATATTTAAAAATAGTAGAATCGAGTGGGGGAGAACGGCACGATCATTACCTTGAAAATGGTGAAATATCCAGTATTCATAATGTATTGTTCTCATTAAACAAACCTACGGAAGGCGCTATCAATATTGTTACCACAGATAGTACGTATCAAATAAAATCTCCTTTTGAAGGCGATTTTATGCGAATGGCAGATCAATTTAAAGGTGTTTTAACGAAAGATAGTCTCCAAACCCTTCAATTACGTTCGTTGTACAATGTTGCAGGAATGCAATTTGTAATGCCTGATCCTCTTATGAGAGGATCTTACGGAATCGTAAAAGTTCCAGAAGAAGAAATAACAGAAAAAACAAGAGATGCTATTGTACTCGAAATAAGCTCGAACGGTGAAACGGTACAGCAAAAAATATTAGGCGGTCAAGGTAATGCAGATTACTCTAATCCTGTGACTGTAGGTGGTCTGGACTTTACGATTCGCTTTGGGTCTAAAGTATATGAATTGCCTTTTAATGTACGCTTGAATGATTTTATTGCCGAAAAATATCCAGGCACTGAAAGAGGGTTTTCTTCTTTTATGAGTAAAGTTACGGTAGAGGATGAACGGCCATTTGACTATGACATTTATATGAATCATGTATTAGATCACAAAGGCTATCGATTTTTTCAAGCCAATTTTGATCCTGACGAAAAGGGAACAGGCCTTTCCGTAAATCACGATTTTTATGGTACTTGGATTACCTATATTGGTTATTTTCTGTTATATATTGGACTTATGGGCATTATGTTTTTTGGAAAAACCAGATTTAGAGATTTAGCAAAATCATTAGATAAATTAAACGAAAAGAAAAAAAGCATACTTTCTCTTATACTTTTATTGAGTTTAAATTTTGGAATTCAAGCACAAGAAACACACAGCGCTGATGATGGTCATAATCATGTAGAAAAAACAACTGAAGTTCATTCTGAAGATGATGGTCATGCACATACGGCTGTGGGCCCAACAGCCGCACAAATAGATTCAATTTTAGAAACTACTATAGTTCCTAAAGAGCATGCTTTGGCCTTTGGCAAATTAGTCATTCAAGATGAAGGTGGCCGTATGAAGCCTATCAACACGTACTCCTCAGAGCTCCTTAGAAAATTAAGTTTTAAAGATAAATTTAAAGACTTAAACTCAGATCAGGTTTTGGTTTCGATGATGCTAAATCCGGCTTTGTGGTATAATATGGAATTTATAGCCTTGGATAAGAAAGGTAAAAATGATAGTATTCGAAAGATAATAGGCGTACCCAATGAACAACGCTATGTAAAAGCAACCGATTTTTTTGATAAAGAAGGGCTATCAAAATTTGAACCTTATTTAGAAAAATCGTTTTCTACCAATAATCCGAACAAATTTGAAACCGATATAAAAGATACCTATTTACGATTAGGTCTATTAAATAGAACTTTAGGTGGCGAGATTTTGAAAATATTTCCCCTGTTAGAGGATGAAAATAACAAATGGATTTCCGCTGTAGAATACCGCTCAGGAAATATTCAGGTGAGTGATTCTTTATATGGTAATTTCATCAATAATGGGTTGCCATTGTATGTAATGACGTTACGAAATGCAATTAAAACTAATGATTTTTCTCAAGCAGATGAATTATTAAAAGCCTTCAAAAAGAATCAAATAAATCATGGTTCTGAAGTTTTGCCCTCTGAGAATAGAATAAATGCAGAAGTCTTTTACAATAAGGCCGATATTTTTAATCGCCTCTATAAATTCTACGCCCTGGTAGGTTTACTGATGTTTTTCTTTTTAATTTTTCAAATTTTTAAAGATAGAAAAGCATTACGTGTAGGTATTAAAACGTTTAAAGTACTAATTTGGGCCATGTTTATCCTACATACTTCAGGATTGCTTTTACGCTGGTATATTTCGGGTAATGCACCTTGGAGTGATGCTTACGAAAGTATTCTGTATGTTTCTTGGGCCACTATGGGCATGGGATTAGCGTTTAGTAAAAAGAGTGATTTTACCATAGCAGCCACTTCATTTATTGTGTCTATGTTATTGTGGATTGCCCACGGCAACTGGGTAGATCCCGCTATTGCTAACCTGCAACCTGTATTAGATAGTTATTGGTTAATGATACACGTTTCGGTAATTGTAGGTAGTTATGGGCCTTTAACGGTGGGTATGATTTTAGGTGTTGTTTGCTTAATTTTAATGCTTTTAATGAACAAAAAAAATAAAGCAAAAATTGAACATACCATTAAAGAGCTAACCGTTATTAATGAATTAGCCCTTACCATTGGTTTGGTGATGTTAACTATCGGTAACTTTTTAGGAGGACAATGGGCTAATGAAAGCTGGGGGCGTTATTGGGGCTGGGATCCAAAAGAAACTTGGGCGCTTATTTCAATTATGGTATATGCTTTTGTTTTACATATGCGCTTAGTACCAGGTTTGCGTGGTAAATGGACCTTTAATTTTGCTAGTGTGGTGGCTTTTGCAAGTATCATGATGACGTATTTTGGCGTAAATTTTTACCTAGCCGGCTTGCATAGTTATGCAAGTGGAGCTCAGGTCATAACACCAACATTTATTTATTACTTGGTATTTGGAGTTATACTACTTGGTGCTGCTAGCTTTTGGCGCTATCGCATGTATAATCCCAAAAAATAATAATGTAATTTTAGTACTTTAGATTTATAAATATTAATAATCATGAGCATAAAAAACCCAGGCTTAAATACCATTTGTACCCATGTTGGGGAGTTAGAAGATAAGGAATTTAAAGGAGCAGTCTCTCCTTTATACATGAGTACTTCCTATGCGTTTGAAGATGTGGAAGTAAAGCGGTATCCACGCTATTTTAATACTCCAAATCAAGTAGCATTGTCAAAAAAAATTGCCGCTTTAGAGCATGCCGAATCGGCTATGATATTTGGAAGCGGTATGGCGGCTGTAAGTACGGCTCTAATGGCTTTTTTAAGTGCTGGTGATCATATAGTTTTGCAAAAAACCTTGTATGGCGGTACCTACAATTTAGTCACCGAAGAGTTTCAAAAATTTGGAATTTCTTATTCTTTTACCGAAGGTTTAGAGCCAGCACATTTTGAGGCTAAAATCAAGGAAAATACCAAGGTAATTTATATCGAGACGCCATCGAACCCCTTGCTTACGATTACCGATTTAGCAGCAGTTGCTAAAATTGCAAAAAAACATGGTTTGGTATCGATGATTGACAATACGTTCGCAAGTCCTGTAAATCAGAATCCTATCGATTTTGGGATTGATGTCGTTATTCACAGTGCCACAAAATATATGGGAGGTCATTCTGATATTTTAGCAGGAGCAGTAGCTTCAACTACGGAACATATGGAACGTATTTTTCATTTAGCTAAAAATTTTGGAGGTAGTTTAAGTGATTATACGGTTTGGTTGTTAGAACGCAGTTTAAAAACCATGGGCATACGTGTAAAAGCTCAGAACGAAAATGCTCAAAAAATGGCTGAATTTCTATATAAAAATAAGGATGTTCAAGCCGTTTTTTATCCAGGATTGCCTAGTCATCCTGACCATGAATTGGCCAAAGCGCAAATGAAAGGATACGGAGGCATGCTTTCCTTTGAATTAAATGAAACCATAGACGCGTATAGGTTTCAAAAAGCATTACAATTGATAAAATCATCTATGAGCCTTGCGGGTGTTGAAAGTACCTTATTATTACCAACAAAAACATCACACGCATTACTTAGTCCAGAAGAAAGAGAACATCAAGGTATTTCTGATCATTTAATTCGCTTTTCTATAGGGATTGAAGAAATTGAAGACCTGATAGAAGATATTTCTCAAGCAATAGAAAATAGCAAACCTTAATAGCCTTAACGAGCTAAAGAATACGTAAAGTAAACCTTAAAAACAGATCAGCTTTTTACCAACTCAACACTAAATTATGAAATTAGATATATTGGCATTCGGTGCACACCCAGATGATGTAGAATTAGGGTCGGGGGCGACTATAGCTAAAGAAGTGGCTAACGGAAAAAAAGTAGGAATAGTAGACCTAACGCGTGGAGAATTAGGCACTAGGGGGAGTGCAGAATTACGTGACCTGGAAGCTGCCAAAGCGGCAAAGATTCTTGGCGTTGTGGTTAGAGAAAATTTAGAATTTGCAGATGGCTTTTTTAGCAATGATAAGGGGCATCAATTAGCAGTAATTAAAATGCTTCGCAAATATAGGCCAGATATTGTGTTATGTAATGCGATACAAGACAGGCATATTGATCACGGTAAAGGTAGTGACTTAGTAAGTGATGCTTGTTTTTTAAGCGGTCTGGTTAAAATTGACACTAAGTTTGATGGTGACGATTCTTGGCAAGCCCCTTGGCGACCAAAACATGTATATCATTATATACAATGGAAAAATATTACACCTGATTTTGTGGTTGATGTTACAGGCTTTATGGACAAAAAAAAGGAGGCAATTATAGCCTACTCTTCTCAATTTTTTGACCCTAAGAGTAAAGAGCCTGAAACACCAATAAGTAGTAAAAATTTTACCGAGAGTATAGATTATAGGGCCAAAGATTTAGGAAGGCTTATTGGTGTAGCCTATGCAGAAGGATTTACTGCGGAACGTTTTGTAGGTATAAATACGCTAGATGATTTAATTTAGGCTATTTTATTTTTTAGGTAGTTTTACATAAAATGTACTCCCTTTTCCAATAGCACTTTCTACCCAAATTTCACCTTGGTTTTTCAAAACCATTTCCTTACAAAGGGCTAGGCCAAGACCAGTACCTTTTTCATTTGCTGTTCCGTAAGTCGATACTAAAGTATTAGAATCTGTAAAAACCTTTTGTTTAAACTCTTCGGTCATCCCAACACCATTATCTTGTATCGAAAATTGTATAAAGTCTTTTTCCTCCGTGGCTGAAAAAGTAATGTGGCCGTTTTTAGGAGTAAACTTTATGGCATTGCTCAATAGGTTTCTTAGTACTACATCTATTTGATTTTTATCGGCCCAAACTGTATACGCTTCAGAAACAGTATTTTGAATACTGATTTTCTTATGCTGCGCACTTTCATCTAGAAATTTAATGGTGTCATTTATCATCGTACTCAAGCCTATTTTAATTTGTTCAGAAGTAGCTCCAGTCATTTGCGTTCGTCCCCAAGACAATAAATTATTAAGTGTAAAAGATATGGCATCAACGTCAGTACTTACTTTTGGAATAAATTGTGAAAACTCTTCCTCGGTTATTTCTTTTTCTTTTAGCATTTTTAAAATACTTCCAAGCGCATTTATTGGACCACGTAAGTCATGTCCTATGATAGAAAAAAGTTTGTCTTTGGTATTATTTATTTCGTTTAATTCAATCTCCCTTTTTTCAAGGGCTTTATTTTTTAAGCGTAAAATAGCATTAAAATCTTTTCGGACTTTCGATTGTTTTCTCAGTAAAAAAATGATCAATCCAAAAATTACGAGCGTAAATAAAGCCAAGTAGGTATACACATTTTGTTTGGCTAATTCTTTTTCATTCGCTATAGCATCGTCTTTTTGCCTTTTATCAAATTCTAATTTTGTTTTTAAATTACCTAAGCTGGTCAAATTTTCCTTTCGAGAAATAGAATCAAAAAAGAGTTTGTATTTCTCATGATATTCCAAAGCTGAAATGGATTGCAAGTCTTCTTTTTTTATTTGATATAAAATGTCATAAGAATTGGTGCTATTTTCTAGTAGCCCTAATTTTTGTGATATTTCTAAAGACGATAAGGCAAACGCTTCAGCTTCTGTATATTTTTTCTGGATTAAATGAGCTCTGGCAATTTCATTGAGTAGTGGGGCTTTGTATACGTCATCGTCGAGATTTTCATGCAATTCTAAACTTTTTCCATACCAATATAAAGCAAGTTTTGAATTGTCCTGATTTAAATAAATATCTCCTTTTGTTTTATAGCAAGAAGACAGCCATTCATAGGACTTATTTTTTTCAAAAATAGCAATACTATAATCTATGTTTAAATTTGCATTTTCAAAATCTTTTAGGTCAACATACAAATCAGCCATATTGGCTTTAGTCTCTCCAATAAATTGCTCGTTTCCTAATTCATTATTAATAATAACAACTTCTTTATAAATATCTAGAGCTTGTTGAAAATCGTTTTGTGCAATGTATAGAATAGCAATATTTTCTTTAGCAACAGAAAGTAGTATTTTATCGGAGGTCTTTTCTGCTAATTTAGTGGCAAGTAAATAGGCTTTTAACGCTTCTGAATGATTTCCCAAATCAAAATGGTAATATCCGAGCTTATTTAATATGGCTCCTTCATTACGATTATTATGTTCCTTTGCTAATTCTAGACTTTCATTTAAGAGCCGAAGAGATTCTGTGTTCTCTCCTACATTAAAATAGTAATGGCTAAGATTAAGTAAGGCGATAATTTCTTCATTAATAAAATTATTTTTTTTAGCAATATCATAGGCTATTTTGGAGTAATGTCGAACACTGTCTAAATTTCTAAAAAAATACAGGTCAGAAATCGTATTATGCATTCTTACATAATCTACATTGTTTTTATTAAATGATGTAGTATTTTCAATATCTGCTAACTCTAGTTTTAGGCTATCTAATGAATTTGACTGAGCCTTACCAGAGCTTAGCCACAAAAAAAATAAAATAAGAAGTACTTTATTCGCAAAGGTCTTTAAAATGGTAAAATTTGATTCCATGAAGCTACAACGGGTATTTTTTTTAGAGTCTTTATATCGGATGCTATATACTGATGAATTTTTTATAAAATTAGTAATTTAATGTACTTAAACGGTGAATATAAGTATTTTAACGGTGAAATATAATTTAAAGTACACGTGATGTAAAATAATTCTGTCAGAATTTATTATTTTCAATGATTTGGTTTATGGCATTTCATATATTTTTAAAATTTACTATAAATTTTAAAAATAGCGCTTAATTTATTTTGAAGATAAGAACTAAAAAATTAACTTTGCAGCCGCTTACAAATGGTGGTTGTAGCTCAGCTGGTTAGAGCATCGGTTTGTGGTACCGAGGGTCGCCGGTTCGAACCCGGTCTTCCACCCTATAAGTTTTTAAAAGTCCTGTCTTAACTGATGGGACTTTTTTGTTTTATTTAAGTAAAAAGAGGGCTGAGAACCCCTTACAAGGTCGAGTTCGAGTAAAACTATCCTATAAGGCATACGTTTTTTCTAAGTGGTGTTTTATAGCTACTGCTTTTATATAAAGTTTATAACCCACCCTTGTACCCAATAAAAAAGCCTTATCTATTTATGGATAAGGCTTTTTTAAAACTACTTTTTATTACTTATTGGCTTTATCAACCACTAAGCGGTCAGCTCTATTTGCCACTTCCCAGCCCGTGTAAAACACCAATCGTGTTCTGTTTTCTAATAAATCATAATTTATTTTATCAGGTGTATCTCCTGGTTTATGGTAATCATCATGTGTACCATTAAAATAAAAAATGATGGGAATATTATTTTTTACAAAATTGTAATGGTCACTTCTGTAGTAAAATCTGTTAGGATCATTCTCGTCGTTATAGGTATAGTCTAACTCAACATTCATGTACTTTTTATTTACTTCTTCTGAAATGGTATGTAAATCTGTACTTAGCTTGTCAGAACCAATTAAATAAATATAATTACGATCACCTTCTCTTTTCGGGTCAATACGGCCTATCATATCTATATTTAAATCGGCTACAGTTTCATTTAAAGGAAAAACAGGATCAATATCCGTGTAGTACTGAGAACCTAATAGACCTTTTTCTTCTCCAGTGACATGTAAAAAAACAACGGATCTCTTTGGACCATGACCAGCATCCACAGCTTTTTTAAACGCTTCTGCTATTTCTAATAATGCTACTGTACCTGAACCATCATCATCAGCTCCATTGTTTATTTGGCCATCAGCACTAATCCCAATATGATCTAAATGCGAGGAAAATACTAAATATTCATTAGGTTTTTCGGAGCCTTTAATAAAAGCAACTACGTTTTCAGAATCTACATCCTCATCCGTACTTTTAACCGACAATTCAATTTTTTTCGAAATAGTTTTACTTGTATGATCGTCAGCTATTGCAGGTAAAAGATTTTTTGCAAAATCAGCATTGATAAAAAAGTTAAAAAACGCATTGGGATCTTCTACTTTTAAACCCATTCTACCGCTATCGTTTTTTTGCATATAATCAAAACGATTCTTATAACGACTAAAATTATTTTCATCGTAGTACATTACGCCTTTTGCACCGTTGTTTTTCGCAGCTTCAAAACGTTTTCCTACAGATTCAGACATATTACTCCAAACTGATTTCTCGTCACTTCCAGAAACCATATAAGTGCCATCAGCATTCATAGGTTCTCCGGCTTTTATTAAAACTAATTTGCCTTTTACATCTAAATTTTTATAATCTGAATAGTTTTCGTCTTCAATCCCATAAGCGGCATAAACTAGTTCGGTATAGCTACCTTCTGCAGCAGAAAAAGTTAACAGGCCTTCACCATTTTCAAAAGATTTGCCATCCACCGAGATACCCCCTTTAGGTAATTTACTTAATTTTAAGGGTACTTTTTGAATGTAGTCCCCATCGGCTTTGGCTGCCGCAATGCCTAATTTTTTATATTCATTTGCTAGGTATTCTACTGCTTTTTTCTGACCAGGCTCACCGGTTTCTCTTCCTTCAAATTCGTCAGAGGCATATATATAAAGGTGTTCTTTAAGTTCAGCTTCCGTAATGCTCTCTGCATACTGTGAAGGATCAACGACTTCCATTTTTGTGTCCGACGTAGTCTCACTGACTGTTTTTTGAGAAGAATTACAAGCCAGAGCTAGTAATGATGCAAATAGTACTATTTTTTTCATTTCTGTTTTAATTATAATTTGTATTTTCAAAAATAGTTAAAACTAAGTACTTTTAAACTAAAAATTCTAAAATGTGTCTTTTAGTTTTTCGCATATCTTGAGGGTGATTTGCTTTTTAATGTTTTAAACTGTCGATTAAAATTTGAAACTGAATTAAAACCAGAAGCCATGGCAATATTTTCTATAGAATTATCGCTGCTATTTTCAAGTAATTGACAGGCGTGCTCAATTCTAAATTGAATCAAAAATTGAAAAAAGGTTTTATTGGTTCGCTGTTTAAAAAAACGACAAAAGGCATTGGGTGTCATATAAATAAGGTCAGCTACATCATTTAAACTAATTTGATTTTGAAAATTCTTAATCACATAGTCAAAGACCACTTGCATACGTTTTCCTTCTATATCAGTGGTATTTTTTAAGGCCTTGAATTCACTTAATCGAATGCTTTTGACATTTAAAATGAGTTGAATAATTTGGAAGAAGTGTATAAACCGGGACAGCTTATCTGACCTTACCATAGTCTCTATTAATTCATGTAAATCCCTTGTGTCTGTAATGACCTTAAAATTTAGCTCAGTTTTAGAGAAAAAGGGTTTTAATTGTGCTAATTCAGGAATATTGGCATAGCAATCTTCGAATGACTTTCGAGTAAAAAAGAGTGAAATCATATGAATCCCAGCACTATTTTCTGAACTTTTAAATACATGTGGGTGATTACTTCCGATACAAAATAGAGCTCCTTTTTTAAAAGAATGTGCGCTATCTGCAATAATTAACTTTCCTTCTCCTTTTTTAATATAGCTGATTTGGATTTCTTCATGCTGATGTAATTTACTGTAAAATTCAGAGGTTCTATCTACCTGAACAGTGATACTTTCATGAATTTTTTTAGCTATTTTAAACGGTTGAGCTTTCACCATAAATTGAATTATATGACTTAGATTAACTTCTAAAGTTGTAAATATCCTAAAATTAAGGTAATATATGCATATATCTGGTTAAAATAGAAGCAAGACTAATTTTGATTACAACTTATATTTGACAGTATAAAAATAAGTACTTATGACAGTAAATTGGGAAGGCGTTTTGCCAGCGGTAACAACAAAGTTCACAAAAGACGACACATTAGACATGAACATGTTTAGTGTAAATATAGAAGCACAGCTACAGGCGGGAGTAAACGGAATTATTTTGGGAGGAACGCTTGGGGAAGCAAGTACCTTAACCGATGAAGAAAAAAAGATTTTAATTAAAGAAACTGTTCGGATTGTTGATGGTAAGGTTCCAGTCATCATAAATATTGCGGAACAAACAACTACTAACGCTATTGATGCGGCCCATAAAGCAGAGAAGTATGGTGCTCATGGACTTATGATGTTGCCACCCATGCGGTATAAAGCTACCGATTTTGAAACGCTAAGGTATTTCAAGAAAATAGCTTCTAGTACCGATTTACCCATAATGATTTATAATAACCCTGTAGATTATAAAATTGAGGTAACTTTAGATATGTTTGAAGAACTTTTAAAACATGAGAATATCCAAGCGGTAAAGGAATCTACCAGAGATGTAACGAACATCATCCGGATTAAAAATAGATTTGGGAATCGCCTACGAATCCTCTGTGGTGTGGATACCTTAGCCTTAGAAACCCTGGTTACAGGAGCCGATGGGTGGGTGGCAGGTTTGGTGTGTGCATTTCCCAAAGAAACTGTTGCCATCTATAAATTAGTTAAAGCGGGTAGAATTGCGGAAGCCTTAGAAATTTACCGATGGTTTATGCCTATTTTAGAATTAGATATAAGTCCACAATTGGTGCAAAATATTAAATTAGCGGAGGTAGCAACTGGAATCGGGACCGAATTTGTGCGTGAACCAAGATTACCTTTACACGGTGAAGAGCGTATTCGTATTCAAAAAATAATTGATGAAGGTCTTAAAACAAGACCCAAATTACCAATTTTATAAGGGTTTTGTTCTGAATTTAGGATGAAGTTTTACTTAATTTTCTAGTTTTTTACATAATTTTTCATGAAGTTAGCTAGCACTTAAATAATATGAATAGGACTATAAATTGCATCCGCTAAGCATTCAGGAAACTTATTTTTTCATCCATCGGCTTTGCTAATTTTCACAAAAACTAAAAGAATGATTTCAGGAAAAAATTATATTGGAAATAACTTATCTGGCTTAAATTCAAAAACCTATACCACCTTCAATCCGCAATTAAACGAAGCAAATAAGGAACAATTTCATGAGGCCACGCCCAAAGAAATAAACGAAGCTGTTTTGTTAGCTACCGTTGCTTTTGAAAGCTATAAAAAAATAGCAGGATCTAAAAAAGCAGAATTTTTAAATGGAATTGCTGATGAAATTTTATCCTTAGGTGATTTGTTAATTGAAACCTATTGCAATGAATCAGGTTTACCCGAAGCTAGAGCAAATGGTGAAAGAGCTAGGACTATTAGGCAATTGCGATCTTTCGCAAACCTAGTTGAAGAAGGTTCCTGGGTAGAAGCTACGATCGATACTGCTCAAGCCCTTAGAGAACCAGCACCAAAGCCCGATCTACGTAAAATGATGAAGCCTTTGGGGCCTGTAGTTGTATTTGGTGCAAGTAATTTTCCTTTAGCCTACTCAACCGCTGGAGGTGATACGGCTGCCGCTTTGGCGGCTGGTTGTCCCGTGATTGTGAAAAGTCATCCCATGCATGCTGGCACGGGTGAGTTGGTTGCTTCTGCCATTATAAAAGCTGCCGAAAAAACAGGAATGCCTAACGGTGTTTTCTCCAATTTGAATAGCAGCGGTATTGAAGTTGGTGTGCAATTAGTACAACATCCTCAAGTAAAAGCCGTAGGATTTACCGGCAGTATCAAAGGTGGTAGGGCTTTGTTTGATATAGCGGCTAAGCGTGAAGAACCCATCCCTGTTTTTGCGGAAATGGGAAGTATAAACCCTGTGGTTATCTTACCAAGGGCCCTAGAAGTAGACAGTGAAAAATGGGCCAAGACCTATGCCGGTTCTATCACGCTTGGAGCCGGTCAATTTTGCACCAACCCAGGCTTGATATTAGGGATAAAAAGTGCTATGCTAAACAGTTTTGTTAAGCGTTTATCGCAAGAAATTGTAAAAATAGACCCTACCTGTATGTTACATCCCAATATTTACGAATCGTATAAGAAGAATAAAGAAACTTCATTTTCACAATCAGGGGTTGAAGTGGTGGCAGATTATAGTCCCACGGTAAACAATAACTACGCGAAACAAGCTGTGGTAACCGTAGATGGTGCTACTTTTTTAAAAAATACAACGCTGCATCATGAAGTTTTTGGTCCTTATTCATTGGTGGTACAATGTGATAATACCAAAGAATTAGAACAAATCATAGCGACATTAGAAGGACAGTTAACAGGGACCATTCTTACCGATTCTATTGAAGCTAAAGACTACACAGATGTAATTAGTGCATTGAGCAATAGGGTAGGGCGGATCATTTTTAATGGCGTGCCTACAGGTGTTGAAGTTTGCCCGGCCATGCAACACGGTGGGCCTTATCCTGCCTCAACCGATAGCCGTTTTACGGCGGTAGGAATTCATAGCATCAAAAGATGGATTAGGCCTTTTTCCTATCAAGATTGGCCTAATGAATTATTACCAAAAGAATTACAGAACGAAAATCCACTACAAATTAGTAGATTAGTAAATGGAAATCACTCAAGCAATAAAATATGAATTTGAAGTTTGACACCTTAATTTTCTTTTTCATGTTGGGCCTTTTTATTTCGTGTAAAAACTCAGGAGGTGAATCTTCAACTGGTTCCACAGCAACACTTGAAACCTTGATAAAGTCGCACGAGGAGCGTGAAAGCTATGACAAAACAGCTTATCCTTTAGGCTTATTTACAGAAGAATATTACAAATCCGAAGCCTCGTATGCCGAAGATCAGTTGCAGTATTTTGATCGTATTCAAATGGATGAGCTTAGCGATACCGAACAAATATCGGCACAGCTTTTAAAGTTTGTTTTGCAAGATAAAATCAACTTCTATACGTTTGAACAGTATTTAAATCCTTTACTTTCTGATGCTGGCTTTCATTCTAATTTGAACTATATTGTACGCCCATTAACCAATTACGAACAGGTTAAGGCGTATTTAAAGAAACTCAACGCAGTACCAGACTTTGTTAATCAGCATTTTATCAATCTAAGAAAAGGTTTAGAAAAAGGAGTTTCACAACCCAAAGTTATTTTTAACGGATATGAGTCTACCTACGATACCCATATCGTTGAAAATGTGGAGGATAGCTTTTTCTTTTCACCCTTTACTACTTTACCCAACGAACTCACTGAAGGGCAGAAAGACTCGGTCTTGGCTGCTGCACATGAGGCAATAGCTCAACATGTAATTCCTCAATTTAAGAGAATCAAAGTATTTTTTGAAACTGAATATTTACCAAAAACAAGAACCACTCTTGGTGTTTCAGAAACTCCAAATGGGGCCGCCTATTACCAAAATCGAATTAATTTCTACACGACAAGTGAAAGCTATTCTGCTGAGGATATTCACCAAATAGGGCTTAAAGAGGTCGCTCGAATAAAAACCGAAATGGAAAAAATTATTCTTGACCTGGGTTTTGAAGGGAGCTTTGCTGATTTTTTACAATTTTTAAGAACAGATGAACAGTTTTATGCGAAATCACCGAATGAATTGTTGATGATTGCTCGTGATATCGCTAAAAGAGCAGACGCACAGCTGCCCAAATTTTTTAAAACATTACCGCGGAAGCCTTATGGCGTTGCTCCCGTACCTGAGGCCATTGCACCAAAATATACGACTGGTCGCTATGTGGGTACGTCTGTAAATAGTACGGATCCTGGCTATTATTGGGTAAACACCTATAATTTACCGAGCAGAACCTTGTATACCATGCCTGCGCTTACCGTACATGAAGCAGTACCAGGCCATCATTTACAAGGATCCTTAAACAATGAATTAGGGGATAGTATTCCTAAGTTTAGACGCAACTTATACCTTTCTGCCTATGGTGAAGGTTGGGGATTATACTCAGAATTTCTGGCAGAAGAAATGGGACTGTACACCACGCCTTATGAACATTTCGGGAAACTTACCTACGAAATGTGGAGAGCTTGCCGCTTGGTAGTGGATACAGGTATTCATACCAAAGGATGGTCTCGACCACAGGTAGTGCGTTATATGACCGATAATACAGCACTTTCATTGCATGAAATTAATACGGAAACTGATCGCTATATTTCATGGCCCGGCCAAGCCCTTTCTTATAAAATTGGTGAGCTTAAAATTCGAGAATTAAGAATATTAGCAGAAAAAGAACTCCTAGAAAAATTTAATATCCGTGAGTTTCATGAAATTATTTTAGGACAAGGCACAGTTACCCTTGCTATATTAGAGCAACGGGTAATTGACTATATTGAAAATAAAAAAAATGGCTAGTAAAACCTTTTTTTGTGTAGACGCCCATACGTGTGGAAATCCTGTTCGGGTGGTGGCAGTTGGTGGCCCTAATTTAGTGGGTGCTAGTATGAGTAAAAAACGGCAACACTTTTTAAAAGAGTACGATTGGATTCGGAAAGGATTGATGTTCGAACCTCGTGGCCATGATATGATGAGTGGTAGCATTTTTTATCCGCCGTCAGATCCAGAGAACGATTTTGGAATTTTATTTATAGAAACAAGTGGTTGTTTACCCATGTGCGGACATGGTACTATTGGAGCTATCACTATCGGCATTGAAGAAGGCTTAATTTCGCCCAAAACTCCGGGTAAAGTTCGGATGGAAACACCTGCTGGTTTGGTACATATCGATTACCAACAAACCCACAACAAGGTAGATTGGGTGCGGCTCACCAATGTAAAGTCGTACTTAGCAGCGACAGCGTTAACCATAGAATGCACAGGTTTGGGAGAATTAGTATTTGACGTGTCCTACGGAGGTAATTATTATGCCATCATAGACCCACAAAAGAATTTTAGGGGTATTCAAGAATTTTCAGCGGGGCAACTCATTCAGTTTAGCCAAGAAATTCGCGCAAAAATTAATCAAAAATATCCTGACACCTTTATTCATCCAGAAGATAAAACTATTCGAGATGTAAGTCATATTCTGTGGACAGGAAATACCATTTCGCCAACTGCAACTGCGCGTAATGCGGTGTTTTATGGGGATAAAGCGATAGATCGTTCGCCCTGTGGTACAGGCACTTCAGCACGTATGGCGCAATGGTATGCTAAAGGAAAATTAGCCTTAGGAGATGATTTTATTCACGAAAGTTTTATTGGTTCGCAATTTATTGGGCGCGTTGAAAAAGAAACTATATTAGCTGGACAACTAGCGATTATACCAAGTATTCAAGGCTGGGCAAAAATATACGGACACAACACTATTTGTATTGATGATGATGACCCTTATGCACACGGATTTCAAGTGATTTAAAATGGCAAAAAACATAGTGATTATTGGTGGTGGTATTGTAGGACTAAGTGCCGCTTATTTTTTACAGAAAGAAGGTCATCAAATAACGATATTAGATAAGTCTGATATCACCACAGGAGCGTCTTTCGTGAATGCGGGGTATATAACGCCGAGTCATATTATTCCCATGGCTTCACCGGGGAAGATTAAACAAGGTATTCAATGGATGTTTAATTCTTCGAGTCCGTTTTACATGAAACCGCGCTGGGATATCGACTTTTTTAAATGGTCATGGTATTTTCATAAATCTTCTACTGATGCTAAAGTTGAAAAAGCCATACCGCTTATCAAAGACATCAATCTTTTAAGTTTTGAATTGTTTAGGGGGATTAAATCTTCTGGTGACTTAGGTGATTTTCAATTGGCAAAGAAGGGCTTATTGATGTTGTATCAAACTCAGAAATCTTACGATCATGAAATACAAGTAGCGAAACGTGCTGAATTTTTAGGTTTAGAAGTTAAAGAGTTAAATAAAGCAGAGATTGCTAAACTGGAACCTAACATTAAAATCAATGCTGAAGGGGCTATTCATTATGAATGTGACGGACATACCACCCCCACAGAACTGATGCCTAAATTAATCCAGTATTTAACCTCGGTAGGTACCGTACTAAAAACAAATGAGGAGGTACTCGATATTAAAATTTCAAATCGTAAAATCGTGGGATTAACAACTTCTAAAGCCTATTATGAGGCTGATGAAGTGGTTTTGGCCGCTGGCTCTTGGAGTGGAGAACTTGCAAAAAAATTAAAACTGAATATTCCCTTACAAGCAGGAAAGGGGTACAGTATCAATGTAGAACGCCCAACAGGAATAACAATCCCGGCTATTTTGATGGAAAGTAGTATGGCCGTAACCCCCATGCAGGGTTTTACGCGTTTTGCTGGAACAATGGAGTTCTCAGGAATTAATACCATCGTAAGGAAAGAGCGCGTAAATTCTATCGCCAATGGTGCAAAAAAGTTTTATCCTGATTTTGAAATTACCCAAGAAGAACGCGATGCTGCCAAAACAGGATTACGACCCGTTTCCCCTGATGGTTTGCCCTACATAGGAAAATCGAGTGCCTATGACAACCTAACCTTTGCTACAGGTCACGCTATGATGGGTTGGAGCTTGGGCCCGGCGACAGGCAAGCTAGTCGCCGAAATTATCGATGGTAAAAAAACCTCTATGGATGTCAGCGCTTTTCACCCCGACCGAAAGTTTAGCTAAGGAGTTCTATGGTTAAAAATTGTGGGACTATTAAAAAAGTAAAAGTTGATGTATTTAATCTTTGAGCCTACTATCCTTACCAACGATTCTAGAATAAATTGAAGTATTAGCAAAGTTCATTTCAAAAAAATTTCTTTTTTCTTTAATTATATTTGAAAACTGAATGTGTAATGTCAGTCTTTTTTTAAGGTTTATATCTAATGAATGATCACCAACATCTTTTTAAAGTTTTAAAGGAAAGTACTATGTTTTTCCAAAATGATGAACTTCAATTGGATGTTTTGTACCAGGCAGCTCAGCGTTTAGATGCTAAATTACTTGTGATTTTAAGTGATGATCTACGCCTAAAAAAAATATTTTTTAAGGAGATGAATTCAGTATTGGTATTTGATAAAATTCAATTTCAAGAATTCATCTTAGCCATGAACCAAAATGAAACTAAAAAAGACTATGCGTTCAAAGATTGGAAAAAGCATTCAAAAAATAGCATCGTAATTCCTTCAGAACTCAAAGATGAAAATTACATTATAAAAGGCGATAATTACGAAGTTTTAAGTGCTATACAAGCTACATTCAAAGGTAAAATTAAATGTATTTACATTGATCCACCTTACAATACGGGCAAGGAATCGTTTAGTTATTCGGATAAATGCAACTCTAATTTTTGGCTCTCTCAAATTGAAAAATGTCTGCGTATAGCACATGAATTATTGACACCTGATGGCGTGTTATTTGTTAGCTGTGATGGTAATGAATTTGCCTATTTAAAAGTGCTACTGGATACAATTTTTAAGCGTGAAAATTTTATCGAACACTTTTCTTGGAAAAAAACAGATACCCCCTCTAACTTACCTCAAAAGAGTAAAAAAGTGTTAGAGTATATTTTATGTTACGAAAAGCATAGAGATGCTGTGAAGTATAAGGGATTTCCTAAGGCTTCTGGTACAAGTAACGGATTAATGAATCAATCAAATGCAATTAAAACACTCAGGTTTCCAATAAATACGATAGACACAGCCTTAGCTGATGGAGTTTATGAGAAGGGAACTTATGGTACAAAAAAGTATCGTATTGAACTCTTAGAGGATACCAGAGTTAACAACGGATTTTTTACAAAAACTGTACATTTAGAAGGTAAGTTTAAATGGAGTCAGAAAAATTTAGATAAAGAACTAAAACAAGGTACAAAAGTATCTATCCGTTCAAGCGCTTTTTCGCCATCCTATAAAAAAAAGGAATACGAAGTAGAAGCTCCTCTAAACTATATCGATAGTAAAATGGGTATCGATACCACTGAGAATGCAGGTAAAGAGTTAACACTGTTATTTGGAAAAGAAGTGTTTAGCTATCCAAAGTCAGAAAGTTTAATGGCCTATCTTTTTAATATGATTAGTAATAAATTGAGTAAAGACGATTATATTTTAGATTTTTACTTGGGCAGCGGTACTACGGCGGCAGCGGCCCATAAATTAGGCTATCGCTATATTGGTATTGAACATGCCGACTACATCAGAGAAATTCCCGTAGAACGGCTGAAAAAAGTTATAGATGGGGAGCAAACCGGTATTTCAAAAACATGTAGCTGGAAAGGTGGCGGTAGTTTCGTATATACGGAGCTTACTTTATCTCCTGAAAAAAACAACATTAAAGATGCTATTTTAAGCGATTCCTTTTTTATCTTGAATGCTTAAAATTTATAGGAATGCAAATAAAATATAACGAAGCTGATCAAACAATTGAAATTAAAGACGATATAAAAACGCATTATTTTGCTTTAAAAATTGTATTGGGTTTAAATGTATTAAGTGGACTTTTAAGTTTGGCTAATACTTACAAATCTGGGGTTGGTTTTATTGAACTATTGTGGATAGGTATGATGGTTATAGCACTAGTTTTTTTATACTATTTAATCTTTAGAAAATCAGTTGCAGAGCTAATTCCATTGCATCAAATAAAATATCTAAAACAGCGCTCTATTTTAGGGCGTAAGCAATTTTCATTGGTACTACATAATGGTAAAAGCCGCGATATTCCAAGTTCTAAAAAACTAGTAGATGTAAATCAACTAAAAGCTTTATTCAACGAGCTAGGTATACTTATGAAATGATTAAATAAAATACGTATTTCTGTAAACTTTGAAGCTTTTTGTAAAGTAGCAAAAATTAGCAGCATTTTCAGGATGCAACTTATTGGTAAAATAAGGCCGATTTTTACTCGTGATGCGTAATGAATAAACAAATACACCGACTATAACTCAAGTTATTGATTTAGTCCTTGAGGAAGTCATAGAAAAAAATGGTTTTGCTACAATGGTAAATATTTATTCAATACATACTGTTATCAATGAATCTTATGTGCTACATCAATTAGAAAGTCGCTTAAATGTAGCAGCTTAGTATTTATGGCATATGAAATAAAATAAGTTTTAATTTTTGATTTAAACGATATATCTCAAAACACTATTGTCTCTCAAAGACCTCGGGTTACACCTCCTGACTTTTGCTAGGTTACATAAAGCTAAAGTTGTTTGGGATAAAAAGATTTGAATTTGTAGTAGAAATTGAGCGGAATTTATAAAATTTTAAAATTAATGAACGAATACATACAAATTATTATCAATGCTATTGTGGGTACCTTTAATTGGACTTGGAAATCTATTATTTTCGAAGTGCCTTGGTATACCAACTATTTTTGGGGGTTAATTTTAATTTCATTAGTTATTTGGGGATTAGAAATGCTATTCCCTTGGAGAAAAAATCAATCTGTTTTCCGCAAAGATTTTTGGCTAGATGCTTTTTATATGTTTTTTAATTTTTTTCTATTCGCTATTGTTATTAGTGGGTTTTATAAACTTTTAGCGAAAGTTTTTTCTGAACTGGGAGTAGCTGCTAGCAGTTTCGCATTAATCGATTTTTCAACTTGGCCCATGTGGGGACAATTGCTCGTGTTTTTTGTGTTGTTAGATTTTGTTCAATGGTTTACCCATATTTTATTGCATAAATATCCATTTTTATGGGAATTTCACAAAGTACATCACAGCGTGAAAGAGATGGGTTTTGCAGCGCATTTGCGGTACCATTGGATGGAAAACATCTTGTATAAACCTTTAAAGACCCTTGCGGTCATGCTATTAGGTGGTTTTGAACCGGAACAAGCTTATATTGTTCATTTTATAGCCATTACTATTGGTCACTTTAATCATTCAAATATTAAAATTACCTATGGTCCCTTTAAATACCTCTTAAACAATCCAGTGATGCATTTATACCATCACGCCCACGAGTTACCAAAAGGAACATACGGTGTTAATTTTGGTATTAGCTTAAGCCTTTGGGATTATATATTTAAAACTAATTATATTCCAGAAGAAAGTGGCCTTATTAAATTGGGGTTTGAGGGAGATGATGCTTTTCCTAAAGATTTTCTGCACCAGAATATACATGGATTTATGAAGTCTAAAAAAAATGATAATTCGAGTACTGCACATTGATGCCTTTACTAGAGTAAAGAAATTCTATTGGTTATCACCTTACATATTGCTTAGTTTTTAATAAAGACTTTTGTCCTTTATTTTTTTACTACAAAACTTAAAACCGCCAAAATTGGCGGTTTTTTTTAGTAAAGTACAATAAGAAGCCTTCAGCCTCGATGTATCTTAACAGCAGTTGCTCGAAGGATCGCAAGCATTTGAAGTTTGCACTTCTGATAGAATTAGTTTAGGCTTTTCTTGAGATATTCCTTCTTTTTCTGCATACACGGTGATACTGAAAATACCTGTTTTACTCTCTTTAAATGCTTGGATTTCAGTTTTTGAAAGGTATTTTTCTAGAATATCATCCGGAATAACAATCGTCTTTTCTTTTTGAATTTTAACAGCCTTAAATCCATTGTTTTCAATTAATTTAAGGTATTCGCTCTTTTGTATGGCACCCGCAACGCAACCTGCATACATTTCGGCATCTTTTAATAAAGATTCCGGTAATTCGCCCACAAGAACGATATCAGAAATACTAAAATGACCTCCTGGCTTTAAAACTCTATGGATATCTTTAAAGACCTTTTCTTTGTTTGGAACTAAATTCAAAACACAATTACTCACAATTACGTCAGCTATTGCATCACTTAAAGGCATGGCATCAATATCGCCTTCTCGAAACTCGACATTATTAAAGCCTAATTTTTCGGCGTTTATACGTGCCTTCTGAATCATGATAGGCGTAAAGTCTATGCCGATAACTTTTCCTTCGTTCCCAGTTTCATTTCGAGCCACAAAACAGTCGTTTCCGGCACCAGAACCCAGGTCAACAACGGTATCACCTTTTTTAATTTGAGCGAATTGTGTGGGTAATCCACAACCCAATCCTAAATCAGCATCTGCTACATAGCCACTAGTTTCCGAATAATCATCCATCATAATATTATAGACTTTATTCGATGGGGTAGTAGCACCGCAACATGAAGAAGCATTTTCAACTTTTCCTTGCTCTGCAATTTTACTATAGCGTTCTTTTACGATATTTTTTAGTTCTTGTTCTTTGTTCATTTTAATTAATTTTTTATGTAGTTTATGGATACCTATTAACAACAATCAGTTTTAGAGATGTCTTGGTTTAAAAAATGAAGCATTACTTCTTTCATTTTTAGCCAATTTTTCTGGTCAATACAATAACAAACGCTTGTTCCTTCAACATTGCCTCTAATCAGTCCTAAATGTTTTAGCTCTTTTAAATGTTGTGAAATCGTAGGTTGTGCCAGTCCAATTTCAATGACTAAATCGCCGCAAATACACGTGTTTATTTTAAATAAATGTTCTAGGATTGCTACTCTAGCTGGATGCCCAAATACTTTTGCAAATAAGGCAATTTTATTTTGTTCAACCGTAAATATCTCAGTTTTAGCTAAGCCCATATTGTATGTATATTTGTTCATTGCAATATTACGATAAATAAACCTAATTTTTACTTTATTTAGATTTTATTTTAAAAAGGTATTTTAAGCTATCAAGGTTTAATTACAACTATAAGTTGTAATTTTTTTTGACTTGGTGTTTTGCACTTCTTTCTAGGATGTCAATTGGGCCAATTCAAGTGCCAAATTTTCTCTTGCTTGTTTTTCGTATTTTTCAATAAAGAAGTCGGTTTTGTAGATAGATGCTAATGCTAAAAAGCTTTCCAACACTTTTTTTCTTCCTGTTCGATACATAAAATCTGGATAACTTTGATACTCCTTGCGTATATTCTTAGCGTATCGCGTGTATTCGATATTGCATTTTCCTAAAATTGAAAGATCACCATCTAAAAGTATATTGGTATCATGATCCTCAGAAAATTTATGTTTTTTGGTAGCTTCAATGGCACCCCTGCACTCTTCAATATATGGAAAGGAAGTTTTCGATATTCTTTTTTGAAAGAGTAACGAACTTTTCAATTCGTTATCACTTTTAGTGGCGGTATAAATGATGTCATGGTAATAAACCGCAAAGATGAGACTATCTAAATTCAAAATTTGTGTTTTTACCTCATCTAGCTCCTTCAATATATTTTCTAAATGCTCTAAATTATGATAGTAACGTAATTTGGAGGAATATTCTTTCTCAATTTCTTTCCAGCATTCCAAATTATACATTTCATCTTTCGAATAGCGGCTGATAAGCTGTATGAATTTTTCTTTTAGCATTTTTGAGGAATTTTAAGGCTTAAATTTCAGAACCTACATAAACATAGCAACTACTTCACCAACATATTCTCTTTTTGGTGTTATACTATGCTTTTTTTTGTGTCGCGCTTTGGTTGTTCGATTGATTTTTTCAAGGTATTTCGTGAAATAAAACGTAGTAAGGACAGGCGCCATTTTCGCATCGGTTTATTTTTTGAGCGTAAATCTGTACTAAACGTTATCTTAATGAAATACGCTAAAAGTTTAATACCGTGTTGAAATAGAATTAATTTTCTACATTAAACTGAATACTCCAAATACCTCTCACTTCATTTTCTGCATAGCCAAGTGCTTTATCATTCGGATAAAGATTTTTTATAGCTTTATAAGTTTCGGGAGAAACTTCTTTTTCGGTACCATGACATTGTAAACACATCGTATTTGTAGTTATGGGATAGTAAAAACTAACGGTAGAGCCCTGTTTTTTGGTAATAGCTTCTACGGCCGTTTTGTTGCTCATTGCAGTTTTAAAATTTTCAATGTACCCTAGTTCTTCTGTATTTGCCTGGTTTTTTTGGTTTCTTGGTTTATCACTAACGCGTTTAATCTTTGCATTATGAACCGTCGACATGCTATCTGTTAAGGGGTAGGCTTGAATAGTACAGAATTCTAAGGCTCCTAATGTGCCTTTTTTCTGAATGGCAGTCATTAGGTTCTTGCCTAAGGTTTGTTTTGTAGCAAGAGCATAGCTTAAGCCAATGTCCTCTGCAGCAAGCTGGGGTTCATTTTCTTTTTTAGGTTCTTGTTTCTGATGATCTTCAAACCATTCTGGTGCATCAATATCGTGGGTAAACATATAATCGGCAATACGTTCTATGTCTTCTTCAGGATAGGGAAGGTAAGGCATAAGGCCAAAACGCCTAACTGCACCGGGCATTTTCGATTTTTCTATAGCTGGTTTTTTAGTCCAAGCAATAATATCTTTAATGAATGCTTCTTTAGTAGTAGTCTCGTTGATATAATGCTCTTTTACAGCAATCATAGGAGGGGCAATTCGGTTTTTTCCAGTAGTACTCGGGTTATGGCAACTATAACAATTTGTTTCCATGAGTTCTTTACCGCGATGTTGTTCGTTGTTTTCGGCATTAACTTGTTGCACAATAACAACTGATTTTTTACCAGTCTCTTTACAAGCCACTAGGGTCATAAAAATCATAAAAAGAATCAATTTTTTCATGGGTATAATTTTAGTTGCTTCGTACTACAGACATCAATGAACCTGTTGCAGGTTTTATTTTATGCAAAGTGACTTCAAGACCCTTTTGTGTTTAGGACATTTTACCAGTAGCACAGCTTACAAACGACTTGGCTTTTGATGTCAATGAATTTTCTTCGTCAATTGCAGGATAGCCTATTCGTTTAAGTTTTTCTTTGACCTTTAAGCTACTTTCTGGACCATCAGAAGTAAATGATAAAGTAGCTGTATCAATGTCCATGGTAATCCCCGTTATATTGGGAATAACCGTTATTTTTGAGCTTATTGTTTTTGCACAGCCACCACATTTTAAATTCTGAACGATGATTGAATTTTGCATATATCTAGACCTTTATAAATAAAAATACTTTAATATTATAATTCACTTTTTTTAAACTTTACAAAGACCCAAATTTAGTTCCAAGCCGAATAACCACCTTTTAGATTCATCACCTCTGTAAAGCCCATTTTAACTAATTTTTTAGCAGCACTCATACTGCGAGCTCCAGAACGACAATAGACATAAACAGGAGTTTCTTTTTGATACTTTTCAAATTTTTTTTCAAAGGCAGCACTGTTAAAAACATCAATATTTACCGCATTTTTTATATGTCCGGCACTAAATTCGGAGGACGTTCTCACATCTACCAATTGTGCTTTTTTACCGTGTATGGCCATTTTAAATTCGGCCACATTTAAATTTTTTATAGCTTTTAATGTTTCACTTTTTGTTCCAAATAATTGACTTAAAAACGACATATTTTTTTCTATTTAATTTGAGTAAATTTTAAAAATGGAAGTAGTAAAAACCACCCCACTACTTCCATTAAAACAACCAACCAATAAACTTTATCTAAGTTTACTGTTACAAATTTAGAGCGATTATGAGTGTTTTACAGTAACCTAGGTTACATAGGAAGATTTTTTATAAATCAATAATTTTTATAAAATTACGGTATAGTTTTATTTTACCCATTTCTTCTAATTTTTTTAAAAGCCTCGAAATAACTACCCTTGAACTGTGCAGATCGTAGGCAATTTCCTGATGGGTATTATGAATCGTATCTTCTTGGTTAATACGTGATTTTTCTTTTAAAAAATTAAGCAAACGTTCATCCATATTCTGAAAGGCAATCGAATCAACCGTCAGTAAAAGTTCATTTACCCTTTTGTGGTAGCTTTCAAATACAAAATTACGCCACGATTTATACTTTGCTGTCCATTCTTCCATTTTCTGCACCGGAATCATGATTAAAACCGTATCGAGCTCAGCAATTGCCCTAATTTCACTTTTAGAATTGGCCATACAACAGGTTAAAGTCATAGAACAAGTTTCACCCTTTTCTAAATAATATAAAAGCAGTTCATCTCCATCAGTATCTTCTCGAAGTATTTTAATAGCTCCTGAAATCAATAAAGGCATACTTTTTATATATTCTCCAATTTCTATTAGTTTATAGCCTTCTGGAACTTCTTTAAAAGTACCAATGGCCACAATTTCGTCTAGTAATTCTTTTTCAAAAATTGTCCCGTAATTATCATACAGTTGTTGTAACATAAGCTTCAAGTATTGGCTATCAAAAATACAGCTATTCATAGATTGTTGCAAGTAAATTAAACCATGTGGCTCTTTTACTCTTTTAATTTTACGCTAAGCTTCCCTTATGAATTTGAAAGGATTAAAATGTGTTCACAAAATTAGTGGTTGAATTTAATTTTTATTTGGGGGAGCAGTTATTCGTTTTTGAATTGTGGTTTCTACTACAGAATTAAATCTAATATTATACCCACAAATACGCCTACAAGCCGTAATTTTGTTTTTCGAAAAAATACAGGATGATGAATGATACTATTGGACGTTTTTTATACGATTACTTAGTAAAAATTGGAATAAACCAAGATGTAGTTGCCTTATTAAATTCGGCGATTATATTAACTTTGGCGCTCCTTTTGGCTTGGATTCTTGATTGGATTATTTGGAAAGTATTGCGTTCTTTTAGTGTACGTTTGGCTAGAACTACCAAATCTAATTTTGATAATTTTTTAGTTTCCAATAGAGTTCCACGAGCACTGGCTCATATTATTCCCTTATTTATATTATTTGAATTTTCTCCTATAATATTTTTTGATTTTAATTATGTTGGCGGTTTAGCACTAAAATTGCTTTATGTTGTAACGGTCATATTAGTTTTATCTATTACTAAAAGAATTTTATCCGCTATAAAAGACTATTTGAGAACACTCCAGCACTTGAAAGATAAACCATTAGACAGCTATATTCAAGTACTCATGATTTTTGCCTGGTTAGGGGGTATTTTAACCATTTTTGCGATACTATCAGGAAGTTCTGTTTGGCAGTTTTTTACTGCACTAGGGGCAGCTTCAGCTGTTATTCTGTTGATATTTAAAGATTCTATTTTGGGTTTTGTTGCCAGTATACAGGTGAGTATTAATGATATGGTTCGTATAGGTGATTGGATTACTTTTGAAAAATATGGTGCAGACGGCGATGTTATCGAAATTAATTTAGCTACGGTGAAAGTTCAAAATTTTGATAAAACAATTACCACGATACCGACTTATGCCATGATTTCTGATTCCTTTAAAAACTGGCGTGGTATGCAAGATTCAGGGGGAAGACGTATAAAACGCTCCCTTATTATCCGCCAAAAAAGTATCCGTTTTTTAACCGAAAAAGACATCGTTGAATTAAAGAAAATTCAATTGATTGCAGCGTATTTAAATACCCGAAGTGAGCAAATAAATAAGTACAATGAGCAGCATGAAATTAATAAAGAGGTGACTATAAACGGTCGAAATCTTACCAATATAGGCGTTTTTAGAAAGTATATAGAAACCTACTTAGAAAATCACTCTGCTATTAATAAAAAAATGACCTTGATGACACGACAATTGAGTCCAACACCACAGGGAATTCCTTTAGAAATTTACGCGTTTAGTGCTGATAAACGTTGGGAAAATTATGAGTATGTGATGGCAGATATTTTCGATCATCTCTTAGCTTCTCTTGACTATTTTGATTTAGAAGTGTTTGAATTACCGGTATCTTTTGAAGCATTAAACCCTTAGTAAACATCCTTATCTAAGCAAGAACACGCACAAAATGGAACTAAAAAAGGCATTTACCTTTATGCTTATCAGTACATTGTCATTTTCTTTAATGAATGCCATTGTAAAATATTTAGTGCATTTGCCAGCGTATGAATTGGTTTTTTTTAGATCCTTAGGAACCTTACTTTTTTCAACATCATTTTTAGTCTACCATAAAATTCCAATTTTAGGTAATAAAAGAAAATTATTACTTTCTAGGGCCATCTTTGGTGTTATTTCTATGACCCTATTCTTTATGTCATTGAAATATTTGACTATGGGAACAGCGGTGTCATTACGCTATATAGCCCCTATTTTTGCCGCAATTTTTGCTATTTTTATGCTTAGAGAAAAAGTGAAACTAATTCAGTGGTTATTTTTCGCCATAGCTTTTGGAGGCGTTTTGGTATTGAAAGGATTGGATAAGGAAATAGATACGTTTGGCCTAAGTTTAATCATCGGAGCTGCATTTTTTAGTGGCTTAGTTTTTGTGACGATTACTAAAATAGGGAAACAAGACCATCCTGTTGTCGTGGTCAATTATTTTATGTTTATTGCTACTGTGGTGGGTGGTTTTTTAATGCTTTTTAATTTTGTAACCCCCAAGGGTATCGAATGGCTTTTATTGCTGTTATTAGGAGTATTTGGCTATTTTGGACAATTGTACATGACCAAAGCTTTTCAATCAGCAAGTACCAACCAAGTAGCTCCTTTTAAATACATTGAAGTGGTTTTTACGGTGACCATTGGTTTTTTTTGGTTTCAAGAAACCTATAGCCTTTGGAGTTTGTTAGGTATTTTGATGATTATTGGTGGTCTGGTACTTAATGCCCTGTACAAAAGAGCTTCGCTTTAAATTTTACTAAACATAGAATCGATTTTAAAAGGTTCGGAATTCTTTGTTAGGCGCACTATAGTTTGAATGATCAAGTGCTCGTCTGCATTATTAGGCAATTGATAATGCAACCCGCAATTAAGTTTAATTAGTGCTCTATTTCCACAGGATCAAAAGCGTTATGCTCTTTAAATTGCTCGTAAATTAACTGTTTTTCTTTTAAAGTAAATTTTTTGCTTTCGAACCAATCATGAATGGCAATTTTTTTGTTTTCGACTTGAGCGTTTCTAATGGCTTGTAAGGTCACTAAATGCCAATGTACCCCCTTTTGTCTCGAAACAGAATATCCTATACTTTCTGTGATATACGATATTCTAGGTTGGTTTACCAAACGGACGCCATTTTTTAAAATAACCAATGTTTTTGTCACTTCCACAACTTCCGAAAACGAGTATCGTATAAAATCATCAAAGCCATCTTGTTTTGTATTGTATACCTTATCGCCAATTTGTAGTACGTCCATATCTTAAGAAAGGTGGCAAAAATAAGCTTCCGAGTTTGTTTAGAAAGAATTAAAAGGATGTAAATTATTAACAAATAATTTTTTAAAAATAAAATGTTAATTATTTTTATGTAGCTCCATTATGCGTTCTAAAATAACATGACAAATCTGCTATCTAGTACATTCATAAGTAATAGAATAAAGCTCAAAACAGGAGCGCAGGGACATATACTCAGTTTTAAAAAAAGAAAACTACAAGACCTTCACAACTGGCGTTGTATTCGAGAAGCAACTGTAGCCTTAGAAATTTGTTCAAAGGTTTAATGTTTAAAAGCTTCTTCTTATATCCGTATTAAAAACAAATAAGTTGCCTTGACATTAAAAATGTAAAGGCAACTTGAATATGTGCTGTAAAATGTAGTGAAATTATTTGGCGATGGTGGCCCTGAGCATCCAAGCCATCTCCTCGTGTTCCTGCATTAATCCTGTCAAGAAATCTCCTGAACCTGCATCCTTGTACTCTTCATCGACTTTAGATATATTTTCTCTGATGAACTGAATGATGGTGTCATGATCTTGCAGTAAGGCTTTGATATAATCGTGACTGGTATTGTCGCCTTCGTATTTTTCTGTTAGATGTGTTAAATCTAAAAATTCTTTGAGTGTCCCGGGAGCATAGTGTCCTAGTTTACGAATTCGTTCTGCCACACTGTCCGTAAATAATTTTATAGCATTGTAATGCTCTTCAAAAAATACGTGTTTCGTATGAAAATCGTGACCCTCTAAATTCCAATGAGCTTTTAATGTTTTTGTATATAAAACAAATTCGTCAGCTAATAATGTTTCCAGTATCGCTGTAACTTTTTTTCTGTTGTCTTCTGATATTCCAATATTCGTCTTCATAAATCTTTTTTTCTGTTTGAATCAAAATTACTAGATTTACTGCAGTATGCTTATCGCAATCGATAAAATTATTGATACAATGCTGTCTACTTAAATAACAAATAGATGAAATATATAACTCCCCTGTATTACAAGTAATTTTTTATTTCCACTACCCACTACCCACTACCCACTATTCCCTGATTATTGCCAACCTCCGCCTAGGGCTTGGTATAAATCGATCATCGATTGTAACTGGCTATTTTTTGCATTGACTAGGTCTAAGCTTGCATTGAGTGCATTTTCTTCTGAACGTAACACTTCAAGATAATTAGCTAATCCATTGTTTAATAATTCTTGTGAATAGCTCGTTGCTAGGGCATACGCCTCGTATTCTTTCTCTTTAATTTCAATTTTTTTCGTCGCAGTCTGATAGGAAAACATGGCATCAGAAACCTCTTTACTGGCTACCAAAAGCGACTGTTTAAAATTTAATCTAGCTTGCTCTTGCTGTGCTTGTGAGACTTCATATCGTGTTCGGATTTTACGTGCACTAAAAATGGGCTGTGCCAAGCCGGATATGATATTGGCAAAAATAGAATTGCTACTAAATAAGTTGTCTAGTTCTAAACTTTGCAAGCCCCCGGATGCTGATAAGGTAAGTGACGGATAAAAATTTGCTCTTGCCACATTGGTCAACTCAAACGCATTTAGCAATTGCATTTCTGCAGCGATTACATCGGGTCTATTACGCAATAATTGCGTAGGAACGCCTATGGCTAGATTTGAAGTAATTTTTTGTTCTTCGAGCGTTGATCGTTCTATATCCGAAGGAGTTTTACCCAAAAGTAAGGCCATGGTATTTTCTAAAATAAAGCGTTGTTGCTTTAAATCAATTAAGATAGCTTGGGCCGTATAGTACTGCGCTTCTGTTTGTTTAACACTCACTTCGGTGACATTACCCGCTTCTTTTAAAGCTTTGGAGGTTTCCAGACTTTTTCCTCTGGTTTCAATCGTAACTTCAGTAATTCTTATTTGCTGGTCAACAGCAAGTAGTTGATAATAGGCCGAGGCTATATTTGCAATTAAGCGGGTTTTAACTGCTGTGTGCGCGGCAACAGTCTGTAAATAGCTTGCCTGGAAAGTGCGTTGATTGCTTCTTATTTTTCCCCAAATATCTGCTTCCCAAGATAAGGCTCCTGTAATTTCATACTGATCTAGTGCACCATCAAAAAAGGATCCAAATTGACTGTTTCGTGCTAATTCTTGATGTGTATAGGTAGCATTGGCAGCTAAAGTAGGATAATAACCTGCTTTCCCTTGCTTAAAATAAGCCTCAGAGGCTATAATTTGTTGCATGGCCACGCGAATATCGATGTTGTTTTCTAATCCTTTCTCAATGTACTGGGCCAATATTGGATCGGTAAACAGCTCTTGCCAAGAAACAGCTGCCATGGAGACACTATCTTTTGCTATTTGATCCGTTCTAAAGTTAGCTTCTTCGAGGCCTACTTCGGGTTGGTTGTATTTCTTGGCTACAAAACACGATTGTAAACTAAGCATAGCAACAACAATTAAACTTAATTTTATACGACTAGATTTTTTCATTTTTTTAATCTTTTGAAAGCGCAACTATGCTTCTTCAATTGCGGTTTTTGGTTTAGAGCTTACTTTTTCTTGCAACCATTGGAACAGCATAAACAAAATAGGAATAACAAAAACTCCTAAAATAGTACCGATAAGTAAGCCTCCAACAGCTCCTGTACCAATCGCCCTGTTGCCTTCAGAACCTACGCCGGAAGCTAGTACCAATGGCATAAGTCCAAAAATAAAAGCCAAAGAAGTCATTAAAATAGGACGCAAACGTGCTTTTGCACCGTCGATGGCGGCGTCAAAAATACTTTCGCCTTGTTGTCGCCTTTGGATTGCGAATTCTACAATTAAAATAGCATTTTTAGCTAAGAGCCCTATTAACATGATTAGGGCAATCTGGAAATAAATATTATTTTCTAATCCTGCTAACTTAGTGGTGATAAAAGCGCCGAAAACCCCTAATGGCAGAGATAATAACACTGCAAAGGGCAATAAATAGCTTTCGTATTGAGCACTTAATAAAAAATAGACAAATACAATGACTAATAATAAAATAATACCTGTTTGGTTTCCTGCGGCTAATTCTTCACGTGTTAATCCAGAATAGGCAGTAGTATAATTGCTCGGTAGGGTAGAAGCCACATTTTCGACGGCTGCAATACCGTCTCCAGTACTAAATCCTGGATTTAAAGCTCCAGTAATTGAGGTTGAATTAAACAAGTTAAAGCGAGTTACCGATTGTGGTCCAAAGCTGCGTTCAAGGCTTACAAATTGCGTAATTGGAGCCATGTCACCACTTCCTGTTTTTACAAACAAATTACTTAAATCTTGTTGATTCGCTCGATCTTCTGGTAAAGCTTGAATGTAGACTCTGAATTGTTTTCCAAAACGAGAGAAATCTGCTGCGTAAATACTACCAATATACCCTTGTAAGGTATTGAATATGTTATTGATATTAACGCCGTATTCTTTGGCTAGAGGCACATTAATATCTAATTTGTATTGCGGATATTTGGTGCTAAAAGACGACTGTGCATATTGAAATTCAGGTCTTTGACTTAATTTTTCAATAAATTCTTGGTTCACCTTGTCTAAATCAGCAAAACTACCTCCAGAACGGTCCAATAAGTTTACTTCAACTCCCGTAGAATTTCCAAAACCGGGAATACTTGGTGGTGAAAAGAAAATAATATTAGCTTCTGGAATGGTTGAGGCAACGCCAAATAATTTTCCGATGATGGTCTCAATAGCAGTTTCATCGGTTTCACGTTTACTCCAATTTTTTAGTTTAATAAATCCTAAGCCGTAATTGTTTCCGGCACCACTAATTAAACTTCTACCATTAATTAGGGTAATGGCTTCAATACCCTCAATAGTTTTTATTTTTTCATACAAATCTCTATTGACTGCAGCGGTACGATCTACGGATGCTCCCGGTGGTAACTCTACATTTACGAAAACTAAACCTCTATCCTCGTCAGGAACAAAACCCGTTGGAGTGGTGGAGGAAGCATACCAAATACCTGCAACAGCTAAGGCGAGAATCACGACGTTTATCCATTTATGTTTGTGTAAAAAGGCGATAGATCGTCCATATTTTTCAGTCAAAGCCGTAAACCCCTTATTAAATCCGTCATAAAAACGCTGTAGAAAGGTTTTCTTTTTCTCCTCTTCCGAATGTGGCTTTAAAAGTAGCGCACACAAAGCCGGACTCAAGGTTAAAGCGTTGATAGCAGAAATGATGATGGCGACAATTAAGGTAACTCCAAATTGTTGATAGAAAACACCTGTGGGGCCAGTTACAAAAGTTACAGGTATAAAAACCGCAGCCATGACCAAAGTAATGGAAACAATTGCACCTGAAATTTCGTGCATGGCTTCTAACGTTGCTTTTTGAACATCTTTGGCGCCATTATCAATTTTTGCGTGTACTGCCTCGACGACGACAATAGCATCATCGACCACAATACCAATCGCTAAGATTAAAGCAAAAAGGGTTAATAAGTTGATGGAATACCCAAATAGATTTAAAAAGAAAAATGTACCAATAATGGATACGGGTACGGCTATGGCAGGGATTAAAGTAGATCTAAAATCTTGTAAGAATATGAATACCACAATAAACACCAAAATAAAGGCCTCAATTAAAGTGGTTGTCACTTTTTCTACAGAGGCATTTAAAAATTCATTGGTGTCATAAGGTATGATGTAATCAATACCTTCTGGAAAATCTTTTTTAAGCGATGCTAACTCCTTTTTAACTTCTTCAATAATCGCTTGTGCATCAGATCCTTTGGTTTGAAAAACACCTATGGCCACACTTGGGTTCCCATTGGTATTCCCACTCGCGGCATAGGATTGTGCATCTAATTCTATTTTTGCAACATCTTTTAACCTTAAAAAATTACCATCACCGATAGCTTTTAAAATGATATTCTCATACTGTTCTTCATTTTTATAGCGACCGTCGTAGGTAATAACATAGGAGAAAGCCTCGCCATTATTCTCTCCAATAGTACCAGCAGCAGCTTCTTGACTTTGTTCATTAATAGCTGCGGTAATATCGGCAGGTGTTAGTCCGTAGACTGCTAATTTATCAGGTTGTAACCAAATACGCATCGCATAATCTTTGGCTCCAAAAACCGAAACATTACCTACACCATTAACCCTTTGAAAAGCAGGTACAGCATTAATTTTTAAATAGTTTTGAAGGTAGGTATCATTGTAATTTTCATTTGTGCTAAAAAAACTAATAAACATTAAAGCACTTGTTTGTTGCTTTTCTGTAAGTACCCCCGTCTGCCGAACGGCTTGTGGTAAAAGCGGATTGGCTCTTGCTACACGGTTTTGTACGTTTACGGCAGCGATATCTGAATCTACATCTTGATCAAAATACACGGTAATATTCGCTGTACCATTGTTGGTAGCGGTAGAGGTTAAATAGGTCATCCCTTCTACACCATTAATTTGTTCTTCAATCGGGATGATTACACTCTCTAAAATGGTCGCTGCTGTTGCTCCTGGATATGAAGCTGATACTTGTATCGTCGGAGGAGCAATATCAGGATATTGAGTTACGGATAAGGAGCGTAACCCTAAAAACCCTAAAATCACTATAATAATAGAGATGACTGTAGATAATACAGGTCTTGTTATAAATGTTTTAAGCATTATTTTAATTTTTAAATTGGGTTGTAGAACTGCTTTTATTGAAATGCTCTCTGGATAGGTTTGGCAATGCTATCAAACTCCGTTTTTTCGGGTGTTACGGGCATTCCATCTTTTACTTTACTCACGCCTGTAGCTATTATAATATCTCCCTTTTTTAGACCTTTTTCGATAATAAATAAATTACTGCTCGACCCTTTTATAGTAATTGCTCTAGAACTCGCTAGGGTAGTATTGCTCGTATTAGTTTTAAGGGTATACACAAATCTGTTGTTCTGATTTTCAAAGGTTGATGCTTGTGGCACAACAACAACATTTTCAAATACCGTGGGTACCTTTATCATCCCGCTATTTCCGTTATTTAAAAGACCGTTTTTATTCGTAAACATGGCGCGAAAAGATACCGTTCCTGTTTTTGTGTCAATCTGAGAATTGATGGTTTCTATTTTTCCTTTCTCAGAATATTCACTACCATTAGCCAAAATTAAAATCACCCCCGGTAAGTTTTCTATTTTTTCTTCTTTAGTAGTCCCTACTGCATTTTGGATAAAATTCAGGTATTCTTTTTCATTCATCGAAAAATAGGCATACACATTACTGATGTCCGAAACTGTGGTTAAGGCGTCTTGTGTCGTGGGGCTCACTAATGAACCTTTACGCATTCTAATTTGACCTACATAACCGTTAACAGGACTCTTTATCGTTGCATAACCAATGTTTGATCTTACACTATTATACGCACTTTTAGCCTGTTGTAATTTAGCTTTAGCTGTTTCTAGTTGTATGTTGCTAATGATGTTTTTATCAACTAATGGTATAAGTTTATCGACTTCCACCTGAGCTGCATTTACATTGGCTTTGGCGGCGGCGGCATCTTGATCTACAGCATCTGTTTCTAGTTTAAATAGTGTTTGACCTTTGCGCACTTTTTGACCTTCATCAACCAAAACATCGGTAATATAACCCGCTATTTTTGCACGTACCTCACTATTGACCATGCCTTCGATACTTGTGGGATAATTGGTATACGTGGTTACCGTTTTGGTAGGAATTTCAATCACGGGCAACGTCAAAGCAGGTTCTTGCGCTGCTGCTTGGTTTTTGGAGGCAGTATCATTTCCGCAGGAAGCTACTATTAAAAGAAGCACAATTGATAAGATGTTCGTTATATTCGTTGTCATTGTTTTCGTAGTTTAAGCTTGTTTTTGAAACTCGTATATTTCTTTTAGTTTTTTGTTTATTTTGAGCTGTTGTTCTTCTAAATATTCCTGAAATAACAATCCAATGGATTTTTCATTCTTAAATTTTTCGGGGTTATTTATGGTATTAAAAGCATTAATTTTCTGAACGATATCCAATTCCTTTTGAACTACATGCTGTTGTCGTTTTATGGTATTGATGCTATAAAATTGATTCGTTCTAAAATATCTTTTTCTATCACCAGATTTGGTATAATACTCAATAAAGCTTAGTTGTAAAAGTATATTCAAACTAGTAGAAATTGAACTTTTACTCGCTTTTGTGCTACTAATTATCTCATTAAAGCTTAATCCATTGTTTGATGATAGTATAAGTGTGGCATACACTCTTGCGGCTAAGGGAGAAAGGTTCGCGTGATCTTCAAGCCTAATACCAACTTCTTCTATAAGTTGTTTTTTTTCTTCAAGTACATTCAATGGTTCGCATTTTTAATATTTAAAAATGCAAATTTAGTATTAGTTCGTTACATAGCGAACCAATTAAATTCAAAGTTTTGTTAAAATTCAAAGTTTTGTTAAAATTCAAGTTTTGTAAATTAAGTAGGTGTTGATTATATAGTAATACTAGCACATTACATAAATGGCGATAGAAGTCGCACTACTTTTTCCCACAGGTGTAGGTATTTTGGTCGGTTCAACCAATCTTTTGCATTTATTTGTACTGATGCCTTTAAATCATTTTCAAAAACATCAGCTAATTGATGGGCTATTTTTTTACTGTAGACCATAGCATTGACCTCAAAATTCAGGTCAAAACTGCGATAATCCATATTAGCAGAACCTACTATAGCTAAATCATCATCAATGACCATAGTTTTCGCATGTACAAATCCTTTATTGTACTGGTATATTTTTGCACCATACCTAAGTAACTCTGTATAATAAGCATTGGCTGCGGCATTCACCATTTTCGAATCTGATATACCCGGTATTAATATACGAACGTCTAAGCCGCTTTGAATAGCAATTATTAAAGCATCCATTAAACTTTCTCCAGGAATAAAATAAGGACTGGTAATAAAAATTCTTTTTTTAGCCATATTAATGGCCTTTAGTAAGGAATAGAAAATAACAGGCTGTGCACTATCAGGTCCTGAGGCAGCAATTTGCATGGCTTCTTTACCTATAGTTTTATTTTTCGTGTAATCTTTAAAATAAATAGGGCTATAGGCTAGTTTATTGGGACTACAAAAATTCCAATCGCAGATAAAAAGATATTGTAGTTGCGCTGTTGCTTGACCTGTGACCATTAAGTGGGTATCACGCCAAAATAAATGATCTTTTATAAGCGTATCATTTCGGTATTTATCACTCACATTAATCCCACCAATAAATCCAACACAGGTATCAATAATTACTATTTTTCTATGGTTTCTATAATTGAGTCTATTGGCCAATGCATACCATTTTATTTTATAAAATGGCGCAGTTTGTACGCCAGCATCCTTTAATTTCTCAATAAAGGATTTGTCTAAGCTATGACTTCCAAAATCATCATATATAAACCTAATTTCAACGCCTTCTTTTGCTTTTTTTATGAGCAGTTCTGCCACTTGATTTCCCGTAACATCATTCTCATAAATGTAATATTCCATGTGAATATGTGATTTGGCTTTCTCAAGGGCGCATAATAGTTCAGGAAACTTTTCTTCGCCATTAATCAACAATTTAATCTCGTTGTTTGCGGTAAGTTGACTGATGCCTGAATTTTGAATATATTTGATTAATTGCTGATAATGATCTGATATAATTCCTGAACTAGTAATAGCATGCGCGTATGATTTCTTTCGTTGGGTTATTTGCTTCCAAAGAGGTTCATCTAGTAGAATTTTTTTGCTGTAAATTTTTCTTTTTCTGTAATTAACTCCGAAGGAGAAGTAAAAAAACACCCCTATAAAAGGGACAAAAACGATAAATAGAATGTAGGCTAAAGCTTTAGTACTACTGCGCGTATCCAATAATACTCGAAATATGATTACAAGAATTACAAGGATGTAAGTTATTTGCGCAGCTAAAATCCAACTCATACTAAAGACTATTGTTTACCTATTTCATTATTCATGATTAGCGATGAGGCATCGCTATTAAAAAAAATTAACAATTTATATTTTTGTGTTTTTTCTCACGCAAATTAAGCTTAATTTCTCTGCAATCTTTTGTGCTTAGTTTATTTTTAAAGTCATTATGATTCGTTTTTCATGGTCTAGAAAATAGTTGTCTAAAATTAGGTCTCCTGAAAACCCTAATTCTTTGTAAATTTTTATCGCAGAATGATTATGTGGATATACGGTTAAGGCAATTTCTGTCACATTATCAGACTTTAATACCGTTATCAAATTCGAGGTTAACTGTTTTCCTAGACTTTTACCTCTTGCATCTGGATGTACACCTAAAGACAATACCCAAGCTTTCTTTTCATTGGTGTTTATACCTCCTAATGCATAGCCTAATATTTTGTCATCTTCTTTCGCTACCACAAAATAATCGCCAGAAATATCAAAAAGCTGTCGTACGACAAAAGCAGGATAAGCATCGGTATTAAAAATTTGTTGTTCAATGGCAATAATGCTTTCGAGGTCTTCTAATTGCGCTTTTACTATAGTCATCATTATTTTTTTACTGATTTACATAAAGATAGTTTGCTTTTAAATGCTTTTCTAAGTGCTACTAGCTAGTGCTCAATAGGTTATTAGAAGTTCTTTTACCTTTTGAGTGTATACTTGTAGTGCGCTTTTTTTATGGTTAAATGGTGCTATTCTTATCTCGAAATGCCTCGTACTTTTCAATAGTTTTTTTGACTAATACTTCTTTTTCAAATAAATAGGTTTCGTATATCTTGCCAAGAGAATCTTCATCTATAAACTTCTCCGGATGGTATTTATGATTAAAATCGTTGATTTTTTTCATCATTATTTTTTCTTTTTCAATCGTAGAGAGGTAGGCTATTAAAGTAGTACGTTGCGAAAATTTGCTGAGTTTAAAATACCGTTTTCGATCTCCTGATTTGGTGTAAAAGTCAATATAATTTAGCTGTGTAAGGACACTTATGTTGACCGAAGTAGAACTTTTACTTGCCCCTATAAAAGCTCTGATAGCTTCAAAGCTGAGTCCGTCATACGATGACAAAATTAAAAGCGCATATATTCTCGATGCTAATGGAGATAGTTTTAGGCGTTCTTCAATATCTATACCTAGGCTTTCTACAAGTTTTTGCTTCTCCGTGTTCTTCGTCATTTTATATCCAACAATTATTAAAGTTTATAAAAATAGTACTAGTTCGTGTAATAACGAACCAAATGGCCAGAAATTTCTAAATTCCTAGTTTTAAAACTATTTAAGTTTTTTAAAGTGGGGCGATGAATCGTAGTGTTCTTTAAAGCCTTATTTTTTCTACCTCATATAGTTTAGGGATATGAACATTCCACGAAAGGGTGTCCTTAATTTTTACCCTAAAGGCATCCAATGCAGCAGGCTCTCCATGTATTAAAAATACTTTTTCTGGAATATTTTTAATAGTACCCATCCAATGAAGTAAGTCTTCTTGATCTGCATGTGCAGATAAACTTTCAATACTCTCAATTTTGGCTTTTACGGGGTAGTATTTGCCAAAAAATTTAATTTCGTGCACTCCATCTTTTAATTGTCGGCCTCGCGTACCTTCCGCTTGGTAACCCACCAATAAAACCGTGGTTGAGGGCTCGTCAATAAGTTGCTGTAAATAGGTTAGTACTCTACCACCGGTCACCATGCCGCTGCCAGCGATAACAATTTTTGAGCGTTTATCATCAATAGTTTCCCAGGTTTCTCGGTAAGAACTTACAATGTTAAAATGATGAACCATAGCTTTGTACTCTTCAGGACTTAGTTTATGCCATTTGGCGAATCTATTAAAAACACCTAACACATTATTGCCCATGGGGCTATCAATAAAAATAGGAATATTCGGAATTTTATTTTTCTTGTACAAGTCCCAAAGAATAAACATTAATGTTTGCAAGCGTTCCACGGCAAAGCTGGGAATAATAAGATTTCCTTGGTTATGGATTGTTTCTTTTATTAATGTGGCCAATTTAGCTTCTATGTCTTCTTTTGGATGTAATTTGTCGCCATAAGTACTTTCTATACATAGATAATCTGCCCATTCGGGTCTCATAGGTTTTCGTAATAAATAATCATTTCTTCTTCCTATATCGCCTGAGAACACAAATTTTTTGCCAAGGATATCTAACTCAATAAAAACGGCTCCAATAATATGCCCGTTGTACTGCATCCGATAAGAAATATGATCTGCTATTGAAACCCATTTATTTTCTTTGGCAACTTGAAATAATCTCAGCGTTTTTTCTACATCTTCTAGCGTATAAAAAGGCAGGGCAGGATGGTGTTTTGTATACTGTTCTTTATTCGCCTTTTCGGCTTCTTCTTCATGTATTTTTGCACTATCTCTTAAAATAATTTCAGCAATAGCCAAAGTAGGAGCAGTGCCTAATATTTTACCTTTAAAACCTTGCATTACTAAGCGTGGCAAATAGCCTACATGATCTAAATGTCCATGGGTTAATAACACCATGTCGATGGCCGAAACGTCAACAGCTAAAGGTTGCCAATTAATTTGTCTAAGCTCCTTTAAGCCTTGAAACATGCCGCAATCTATAAGGATATTGAGCTCTGAAGTTTCTACTAAAAACTTAGAACCAGTAACAACTCCTGAAGCGCCAAGAAAAGTGATCGTAGCATATTTTTCCATAATTATACGTTATCAAGGGTACATAAATGTTCAATTTCGTTTAGAATTTTTTTCTTTCGTAGCTCTGAAATACCGAGGTGGTCTAAATAAAATTTATCGTCTAATAGGTCGCGACAGAGTACGATATTTCTACCTAATAAAAACTGTTTTTCTCGATTGCTGAGTATGGTGGAAACGGTAATTGGGTAAAGTCCTAAAGTATCAATCAAATCTTTCAAGCCTTCATTTTTTGGATAATCCCAACTCATTAAATACAAACCACAACATTGGCCATACTTTAAAGCATCTTCGGTAAATCTGGTATTCGTTACTAGCCAACCTTTTCTAAGTGTATTGTTTTTTGAATTTTTACTCCATTGAATTTTTACATCTTGAAAGCGAGAATGGATATAAAGTGGAATTTTCACATTACACTTATATTCTTTTTCACTGTGAAACTTACATTCCACAACCGTAGTTTCATTATCTTTTGTAGCTATGACATCTATTTCATGACTCACGCAATGCCCTTGTAAAATTTTATTAACCTCAGTTTGGTATCCAGAGTTTTCTAATAGGGCACTAACAAATCGCTCAAAAGGAAACCCTGTTGGTCCTAATTCATAGATGGCTTTTTTAAGTTTATAGCGCGAGGCATAATGACTTTCTTTTTTTTTAAGCAAGGCAAAGGCTCTATGATACACTTCTTTGGTAGAAATCCCTTGATATAATTCATCTCGAACTATGTTAATAATGTTGTCGATGGTTGCTTTATCTGCTTTTGTTTTATGTAATGAAGCACGCAATTTCTCATAAGAAAACTTTGCTTTCTCCCCAGATGATTTTATAATTTCAATAGGCGTGTTTTCCATAGGCTACTTTTAAGAAATTTTTATTTTAAATGCACTGTTGTAAAGAACTAGTGATTTGTATTACAGCATCATCATCGTTACGCCACTTTGGTCTAGGATATCGAAAAATTTGAAAACTAAATTTTTTAGTTTGTTCAAAAAATTAGTATCGAAAGCTTGCTAAGCCCACGTTCAGAAGGTAAAAATCAACAAACAAAATACCTACTATTTTTCTGTAACACAAGGCACAATTAAAAACGGTATCGTTGTTTTAAAACCTAGTTTTTTTATGATGGGTTCGTTGATTAAATTCTCTAAAAAACTATGCTTGTAATTTACCATTGCCAAAATTTGTATATCATGAATATCGATAAAATCTTTTACTCCTTGTTCTACATTGTCGTAATCGCGCATCCAATGAAAACTATGTAACTGACTTTCCATCACTTTTTTTAATTGGTCTAGATTTGTTTCTTGTATGGGCGTTAAATTTTCTTTTTCATTGATATGAACCACCCTAATCCTAGCTTTAAAATGGCTGCTCCACCTTATGATAGGTTCTAATTCTTCTCCGTAAAACCTATTAAAATCTGTTGGGAAGGCAATCTGTTCTGGGCTTTTAAAAACACTTTCTTCAGGAACTATTAGTATAGGACAGTCTTTTATTTTTAGAATACTCGCAACGGTATTGCTGCCAAAGAAAATGCCTTTTGCTTTTGAAGCACCTTTGGTACCCATAACTACTAAATTAATTTTAAAGGTTTGGATGGCTTGTAGTATAGCATCTTGTAAATCTTCAGGACTTAAAACAATTTTAAATTCATGCTTGTTATTTGGATATGATTTTTTTGCTTTTTCAACAAGCTCATTAAGCTCTAACTTATTATTTTCGGCCATAATGGTCGATAATTTATTGGAACGTATAGCGGCACTCGAAACTTTGAGTTTTGCGGCATGTATAAAGTAAAAAGTACATGAATCTTTAGCGTACAATTGCAGAATATAAGAAGCTGCACGCCACGCATTATCAGAAAAATCGGTAGGTAATAATATATTTTTGTTCATCGTAAATGTTTTATTTATTAGTATTATTTTGACGTTATTTTTTTACTGATTTGATGGAATTACTAAAAACGGAATTTGTAATTGAAAACCAATTTGATTGATGGTTGATTTAAAAAATAAATTTTCAAAAAATGAATGTTTGTTATTGATCATGACCAATAAATTCACTTTGGTCTTTACCTGAAATTGAGTGATGGCCTCGGCGACTTCCATGTGCTTAAATTGATGAAAAACAAAGGCTAATTCTTTACACTCTTGTGTTAAAATTTCTTTATTCGCTTCCTGTTTTTGGGTTAAAGTATTACCGTCGCTCACATACATGGCATTAATTCTTGCCGTATGCATTTGTGCTATGCCTTTTAGTAATGCCAATTGATTGTTCATATAATCAAGCTCTAGATCTGTTGGAAATAATATATCATGAGGATTTTCGTAGTCAAAATTTGAAGGGATGGCTACTATGGGACATTTTATTTCTTTAAAAACATGAACGGTATTAGACCCAAATAATACTTCTTTTGCCCCTGTAGCACCTTTAGAGCCCATGACAATGATAAGCTTAGGGTACTTTTCCGCATATTCCTTTATGGCTCCAATTAAAGTGTCGAATCGAGACCTAGTCTCAAAACTATGAATTGGATTCACTGTGAAGGAATTTGAAATACGATTTTTAAGTTCCTTTAAATTTCGCTGCGAATTGCTACGTAATGCATCGCCTAAACCAAATTGAGCAGGTGCTCCGATAGCATATTCAAGATTGTAAATGATGGGTGTGTAGGTATTTAATAGGTGAAATGTGCACTCCTCATCCTTAAAAAGTTGAATTGCGTAGGTAATAGCATTCCAAGAATTTTCAGAAAAATCGGTAGGGAGAAGAATGTGTTTCATGATATTTTTATTTAAAGGTTTAGGCTTTTAAAAAAAGCATACAGTAATTAAGAGACAAAAGACCTTTTTAGAGGTAGGTTTGAGCCTTAAAATGTCAGGTATAAAACATGGAATCTATCCAAAAAATAGTTTTAAGCCACAATCCATCTCGATCATCTATTTGTATTTTGTAAGGCTAAAATTGGAATCTCAAGTTCTAAACTTACTTCATCTAATGTTGTCGGAAAAAGCATGTCTTCTAAAAACGAATGCTGAGTATTTACCATCGTTAAAAGATCTATATTCTTTTCTTTAATATATTTTTTAATACCCTCTTCTACTTTTTTAGCATCCTCTGTATAATAATTTGTCGTGTTTTCTCGTAATTCATCTTTTATAAATGTCTGATTATCCTCTTGCCGTAGTGATAATTTATAGGGTTTTGATATATGTACTACATGAATGTGGCTGCGATAGGGTTTTGCCAGTTCTGAAACTAATTTTGTCTCTCGACGCTTATAGGGAATCAGGTAATTGGTCGGAAATAAGATTTGTTTGGGTTGCGTATTGGTATAGTTCGCAGGTATCGCTAAAACAGGACATTTAACATATTTTAAAACTTGAAAGGTTTGACTTCCAAAAAGAAGGGCTCTTTTGTTCGATTTTCCTTTAGTTCCCATGACAATTAAATCTATATTTTTTTCTTCTGCAATAGCATTTGCTTCATCGACAAGGGTGTTATTGGCAGAAATAGTATGATAGCTATATCTTGGGTTTGGGGCTAATTCATGAACTGTAGCGATAAGTTTTTTTAATTTATTTTCGGATTCATCTTTAACACGTTCTAGCACCTCTGTAAATACTTGTCGAGTCGTTAAATCGTCATGATCATAAAATTCGTTTTTATAGGCATGCATAAAGTAAAAGTCTACTTTTTGGTATTTAAAGAATTGTAGTGCATACTTTATAGCATTCATGGAATTGTCTGAAAAATCGGTAGGCAACAATATGGTCATCATAGTCCTTCATTTAAATCTTGAACCTAAAAATAATTTATTCACAGACTACATACTATGATAATTGTCATGTAAGATGTAATGCTAAGATTTGATAAGGGTATAACGAAAAGTGTTTTTTTTAAAAATTGTAAAAGTCAAACTAGAACTTTAGCTCGGATTGTTTAAATTTGGTCAGATTATTATACCTAAGATAAATACTTTGAATACCAATAAATACGTATTATTTTCATCTGACCATCAATATGTGGTAGAATACTTATTTAATCAATTGGTTTTAAGTAATAGTATTTCTGAAGCTTTAATTTTTGATAATTATGAACTCGCTATTCGGTTTCAGAAAACAATTGTAGAAGAGTGTAAGTGTCAATGCTCTATTAATACGTACATTGAATTTAATGCATCGAACACGTAAATGCTGTTCATATTTTTTCAGGCATTATGACTCTTTAGCTTTTTTAAGAATAGCTTTTAGTCGGTCTTTTCTAAGCTCTTTTTCGGCTTTCTTTTTATTTACCTTTCTAGCCATGAGCTTGGCATGTTTGGCTTTGTTTTTTGTATTTTTTTGACCTTTAGGTTTGGGCATCCTATGTTTTTATGAGTTCTTTTTTTTGGTTGGACTCCGATGTAATCCAATATGCTAGTGCAAAGTTACTAAAGCGTCTGATATAAACTGTTTTCAAAATTAAATGTACCAAAATACAAGGATAATTAAATTAGTGCCTTAGTTCGCTAGCATTGAACTTTGAGTTTTAAAATAGCTTTTGATATACCTTTGGTAGACGTTCTTAATTCATAATCGCTAGTATACTGATTCGAGGAGCAAATCTATTTAAGACTTTAGGATGACTTATAGCCATATGTATAATTCCGACGAAGTTTTAAACAGAAATAGGAAGTAAATAGTATTATTTATGATTAAGAATTTGCTGAGTTGCTAAAAGATATTTTTTTAAAAGATACTTAAATTTGCAAAATGCTTGCTTATCAAGAATATATTAAGAGGTCCTGGAGCGATAGGTTAAAATAAAGTGTTGAAAAAGTATTTAGTCCTGTTTCATGAATCTACCATGTCAAGACCTAACTCATTTTTACCAACTGTATTGGTTACCCAACTATTAATATTTTTGAATGTAATTTCTGCAATGTGGTGCAAAGCTTCTTTGGTGACAAATGCTTGATGTGGTGTTAGCAACACATTAGAAAAGTTTAGTAGTCTTTTTAATTGCTCATCCTTAATACCATCTTTACTATTGTCTTTAAAGAATGTACCTTTTTCTTTTTCATAAACATCGGTGCAATAGCCTCCAATTTTCCCTTTCTCTAAAGCTTCGATAAGCGCTTTGGTATGGACTAAGGCACCTCTTGAGGTGTTTATTAAAATAACATCAGAGGACATTAAAGCTAGTTTTTCTTTATTGATGAGATCGTAATGTTGGTTGCTCAAAGGAATATGTAGACTTATAATTGCCGCTTTTTTACAAATTTCATCTAAAGTTACATAGGTAACATCGTACAATTCTACGAGATCATCATCTGGTTTAAGATCATTAGCTAATATTTTACAACCAAAACCATGCATGATCTTCACCATTATACTTCCAATTCTTCCAGTACCTATAATGCCTATTGTTTTACCATGTAAATTAAAACCCATTAAATCATTTTGTAAAAAATTGTAGGTATGTACTTGTTCATTCGCTTTTATTATTTTTCTATTTAGCGCAAGTAATAAAGCCACAGCATGTTCTGCAATAGCGTGCGGAGAATAATCTGGGGCATTAGCAACTTTAAAGCCAAAACTTTTAGCTACTTTAAGATTTATATTATTAAAACCTGCCGAACGTATTGTAATAAAACGAACGCCCAAACCCCACAGTTTTTCTAGTACTATAGCTGATGCATCATCACCTGAAAATATACAAATTACTCTACAACCAACTGCTTGAAGAACAGTTTCAGTATCTAAAGCGTCTGGTGTAAAAATAACTTGATGCTTATTTATATTAGCGGTATTTAAAAAAGGAATTTCAAAAGGTTTAGCACTATAAACTAGTATTTTCATGGGTAATATCTTTTCTAAATATTAAATCTTGCTCTTCCATAGCTATAAGAACTAGTCTTATATAATCATCAATTGTTTTTTCGATATTCTTAGGATCGGTGATATCAATACTTCCTCTCCAAATCATAGCTCTTTCTTTACCTTCGCAAATACAATATAAAGTTGTTTCTGCATGGTAAATAGTAAATTTATCGTAATAACCTTCTTCATAATAAATACCTTGGTGTGAAAGGTAATCATCGTTAAATCGACCTTGATAATTATCTAGTTTTGATATAGCTTTCATAAAACTTTCTCTATTTTCGGAGCCAGTTATTTTGGTAAATAAAATTGCGTCAAATTTTTTATCTAAAAGACTTTGCTCAACATCATCTAATTCTTTCTCAGTTTTTGCAGAATTCGTAAAGGCTAAATCAAAAACATCTGAACTAGTTATTGCTACCACGTTTCTTTTTTTGAATTCTTTTTGTAATTTAACTTCAAAATTTTCTCGAGCTTTTTCGTTTTGAGTCATTCCAACAAGTAATACTTTATTAGCATTAAAAATAACAATGTCTGGATTTTTCCAGTTCTCCACCAGACTAGTAGAAGAACACCCGATAAAAAGCAATATGGCAATAAGTAATAGTTTTTTCATTTTGTACTTGTTTCTAGCCGAGTAAGCGTTTTTCTTTTTTCATGGCGATGGATATAATTTTGAAAAGTTCTTTTTTGAGTTCTCTATTTTTTTGGATGTAAGCGTTTATAGTAATCGTAAGTTCTTTATGCGTCTCTAAATATGCTTTTTCCATATGTAACTGGTCAATAGTATCTACCAAAACTTCTAACTGCTTTTCATGCAATTGTACCGTTTTTAATAAGGGTACTAAATCATCTTCTAATTTTTTAAGTTTTGTAATGCTATTTAAACTTTCTTGAAAGAATGATGTAGTAATTAACTGCTGAGTATAGGATTGAATTAAGTCGTTTAAAAATAACTGTTCATCCTTACTAAAATTTAATTCAGAAAGCCATTGTTTAATAGTATCATGTATTTCTTCGGCACTTAACCATTCTAAATAAGTGTATTTTGAAATATTATTTTTCATGTCTCTTTTATAGTGTGCTACAAATTAAAATAATCAAGGTTTAATAGTTGTTCTTAGAATAATGGCAGTAAAAATAATGTCGATACTCCACAATAAGGTTTTTAAAATTATGGGCACTTTTAAAATATTAAAAAATGTCTGCATAAGGAATACTGAAAATTATTAACCCTAACAAATTGATTAGTGCATTAAAATTTTAGGGATTCAGCATTCATTCGATGCTTATTTTTTAAAAAAATCTTTAACTAATGCTTTTACCTGGTTCTCAGTCATACTATCAGCCTTTGCGACTGTTTTTACTTTATTAGCCAATGGAATATGATGTTCCTTTAAGTACTTACTAAACTTTTCATTGGTGTTGGCAGGACCAAACAGCGCAATGGCGTCGGCATCTTTAATGGCATCGGCCAAAGTAGTAAAGTATGTTTTTAATTGGTGTTTTTCTCGTTCGGCATAAGTACTTTCATGCGTTATATTTTGAGTACTACCCGTTTTCACCCGAGAACCACCGGTACCTGTTCTATTAAAAAATTCTATTTCCGAAAAAACTGTCTCTATTTTTTCATCTGAATCGCTCAAGTAAACAATAAGGCTTTTTTCTTTATCTATCCAAATTCCTATATTTTTCATAAGTTCTGTTTTAAATTTATTTATTAATGTAAGGCTAATATGGGCGTAATAGCGTCATATCCTATTTCTTTGACCAATGGTGTAGAAAAGATATTACCAAAACAGTAGTGTTTACGATTAATCAATGAAATCATATCACTGTCTCTACTTTCTACTAATTTTAATAACTTTTTATCGCCAAAAAGTGTCGTTTTTTTTCTTCTAGAAGTGTACGCTCATCAAATACATTTAGTCTGTAAAATGTATTGGACTTTGCTACTTTTAATTGCCTACTATACAATAGCTCAGAGTACGCAAGGAATTATACATCAGTAGTAACTAGAATATTTTTCATTATTTTAATTTTATAATTGAGGTATTACCATAAATGGTACTGTAATATGGAAACCTAATTTTTTAATGACAGGCTCTATAAAAAGGCGCTCTAAAAAAGTGTGTTTGTTCTGAATCATTACCAGAAGGTTAATTTTATTTTTTACTTGAAACTGATTAATCGCATCGATGACTTCATTATCGGGCATATCGTGAAAAAGACTAGCACTACCCAACAGCTTCTCTAATTGTTTTTTATTTTTTTGCTGTACATTATTCAAATCAAATCCAGAGCTTACATGCATTACATTTATTTTAGATTTATGTTGTTTTGAGATGGTTAATAGGGATTCAATTTTTTCTTTTTGATATTCAATTTCATAATCTGTAGGGAATAAAATCTCTTTTGGAGCTTCATATTCAAAATTGGGAGGTAGCATAAGTACCGGACATTTGGTTTTTTTTATTATATGAACAGCATTAGACCCAAAAAGAATCTCCTTAGCACCTGTTGCTCCTGTAGTGCCCATAATGATCATATCTATCGCTTCTTGTTCTGTAGTCTCTATAACCTCGTTGACTAAGGTGTTAAAAGCAGTATGAATTTTAAACTGGTGATTTGGATTTTTATACTGACTTTCTAAACGAGCTTTTAGCTTTTCTAAGCGATTTGTAAAGGTTTCTTGCATCACATCACCCAAGCCTATGAGTCCTGGACTTCCCAATAAATATTCGGTTTGGTAAACAGGGGGTGTATAGGTATGCAATAGAAAAAAAGTGCATTTTAGATCTTTAAAAACAAGTAAAGCATATCTAATTGCTTCAAAGGCATTATCTGAAAAATCGGTAGGGAGCAAAATTCGTTTCATGATCTTTTAATTTTATCTTTTTATAAATTTAAGGGTGAAGAATTTGAAAAACTATGATATTGGTCAGTTCGCTATTTTATTAAGTTTAGTATTTTTATCTTTTAAAATCATAAAAAAATGAAGCTTAATTTTAAAACTATTATCGACTCTGATGTTCCAGTTCTTATAGATTTTTATGCTGATTGGTGTGGACCATGTAAAGCATTAGCCCCCATATTAAAGCAAGTAAAAGACGAGATGGGTAACGCTATCAAAATTATTAAAATTGATGTGGATAAAAATCAAGCTACAGCTTCAAAATTTCAAGTTCGCGGAGTGCCTACCATGATATTATTTAAAAAAGGGGAGCAGCTCTGGCGGCAATCAGGTGTACTTCAAAAAAATGATATTATTAGTGTTATTAAATCTCATTCGTAATACTAGGTCAAAAATATTGATGCCATTTTTATTCAGATTCGTGTAAAACTAGAAGTGGTGTTGTGGTTTGGTAACTAATTTTTTCAACTGTTGGTCGTATAAAAAAACGTTCTAAAAAATTTAAATTCTTGGTTATCATTACCACCATGTCTAGCGCTCTACTTTCTGTAAAACAAACTATAGAAGTCTCTAGTTTTTCTCCTGTTATTTTATGAAAACTATGTTCAACACCCTTAAAATTAGTGGCTAATAGCTCTTTGTTATTATTTTGTAAAACATTAAAGTCAGCTCCATGAAGTACTACATATAAAAACCGTATGGCCGAGTTATTGAGCAGTGCTATGTCTTTTAAATGAGCTAATATTTTTAAATTATACTCTATTTTAAAATCTGTTGGAAAGCCAATTTCTTTTGGTTTTCTAAAAACGGTATTTTCAGGTATCACTAAAATTGAGCATTTTATTTTGGCTATTACATTTCCTGTGTTACTCCCTATGGCTACCGCCTTTAAGCCTGTTGCTCCTTTGGTACCCATAATAATGAGATCTATATTATTGTCTTTTACTTCTTTTTGTATATGATCCGTAAAAAAACCATAAAAAGCCATAGTATGGAAGGTGTGTTTTGTGTTGAAAGGTAAATGTTCTATGTCTTTAAGTAATTTTTGAAGTTGTTCTGTGGTTTCCTTTAAAATAGTTTCTTCAATAATTTCAGGTGCTATAAATACAGTCGATTCACCTCCAGAATACGATTTTATGGGATTTACATGAATTAGGTAAAATGTGCATTTGCTTTTTTTGAATAATTCCATGCCATATGTAATCGCATTCCATGAATTTTCAGAGAAGTCTGTAGGAATAAGTATATTTTTCATTTTAGGTACTCTTTAATATATAGGATAAATTTAATTCAGTATAAATTATTATCAAATGACTTTAATCATTTGATATCTTTTACATCAATATTCATGTTAGACAAAATTTTAAATCATGAAAAAAATAGACGAAACTGGGTCAAAAAAGATATTTCTTCAAAGATTTTAATTTGATATTCGGTGTCTATAGAATAGATTTCAACTATTGAATTTTACTTAGATACTCTTTTTGATTTAAAAAATATTCTAGAGCGCTATCTCTACAAAATTTAGAAAAATGAAAATTTAGATGAAACAAGAGAGCATGTGATTCGACTTCAAGATTTGAGTTATAAATGTAATGTAGGGTTAGAAAAAGGTAAATTACACACAGGTTTTTTGGAAGAATTTCAAGATCAAAAAATAGCACCAACAGTTTTATTAGAAAAAGAACATTTAAGATTAAAGAAAATTATGGGTGCTTTTCAAAAATATTTTAACGAGATTAAAAATGAGGTTTTAGTATTACAAAACATACCCTTTCAATAAGTAAAGAAGAAAATTTAGCTATTTAATCAGAGAAAATAAAAGTGGCAAGAAACAATTAATATTAGGTCTCTAAGGCTATCCATGCCAATGCAGCAGGGCCTAATACAGCATCTGAGCTAGTTGCATTTGAAATCAATACTTTAATTTTTCCTTTATAAGCACCAAACAAATACTTTTCCATATTGTTTTGTATAGGTTTTAATAGAATTTCCCCTGCTTTACTTAATCCACCAGATATAATAAAAGCCTCAGGATCTATATGAGCAACAGTATCTGCCATTTTACTTCCTAGTATTTCACCTGTTCTATCAAAAGCTTTTAGGGCGATAAGATCCCCTTCTAAAGCTGCTTTTGAAATATGTTCTCCTGTTAATTCTGTAAAACTGATAGTTCTTAAAATAGAGTCTTCGCGCATTTCGGACAGTAACTCAAAAACTGTTCTTTTTATACCAGTTACTGAGGCATAGGTTTCTAAACAGCCTCGTAAACCGCAATTACACATTCTACCTTGTGGATCAACATTTACATGACCAATTTCGCCAGCGACCCCATGTTCCCCGATTAATAATTTTCCATCTGTTATAATTCCACTGCCCAAGCCTGTACCCAAAGTTAATGTAACAAAGTTTTTCATTCCTTTAGCAGATCCAAATAGTAGTTCTCCTAAAGCCGCTGCGTTAGCGTCATTAGCAATAAAAACGGGTAGCTTAAAAGCTTTTTTCATTGTTTCTAAAAGTGGAATAGCTTTGCCCCATTTCAGGTTTGGAGGATTTTCTATTTGTCCAGAATATGGGTTTGCATTGGGTGCTCCAACACCAACAGCAATAATGTTAATATCAGAATTTTGTTTTAAAATAAGGGTTTCCACTTCAGATTTTAGTTTTATCATAAAGACTGAAAATGGTTTTTCTGCTTCCGTTTCAAAGACTTTTTTATCTAAAATTTGACCATCTTTACTTACTAGACCTAGTTTAGTTAGGCTACCACCTATATCAATACCAACTACTATTTGTTTCGCCATTTTCATGATTCTTTAAAAGTATACAAAAGAAATTAATTTTTATTTTTTTTCAACTGATGCATATCATTTTATAAAGCGTAGTCTTTGTTTAAATTGTATAAAATTCAATAGTATGAAAGCACTTGCAACCTTAAAAAATATAGATTCTGATACTTGTGAAAAATTAATAGTTCGTAATTTAAGTAGAATACTTGATATTCGAATCCTTGATATTGATTTGGAGAATGGCATTATAAGTCTTGCATACAGTATGCAAGATTCTTTTGAACAGGTTAAAAGAGAATTACGTAGAATTGGCTACCCTATTCAGAATTACACTAATACTTCTATAAAAAAATCAAATTCTCAAGAAGCGACGCCTCAAAGTGCCCCTGTATGTATTTCAAGTAGAAGAAGACCTTATTATTCTTTTAATCCACAAAAAACTGTAAACTAGAATTTTTGAATGGCAAATACTTTGGAATAAAACCAGATACTGTTGTTTTAAAATAATTAAACAAATGTAAAAGAGGCCTAATTCATTAGACTTCAAAAAGCATTAATACACGTATGTCTGAATGGTAAGCAGTTTTTTTTACTGCAGGTTTCTGCAATAAATTTCTCCCAAAAACTATGCTGATTACGCATCATAACCATCAAATTCACTTCGTTTTCAACGATGTTTTTTTTTAGAGTTATACTTAAACTCATCTCAAACGCAATATGCTTATGTGATAGGGTAATGAGACTATCTTTTCTTCTATTCGTTTTTTTGTCAGTTACTTAATCGAAATTCAGTAGTACTAAAGGGTATTTGTATTTTGACCTTCCAAATAGCTGCTAACTGGTTTAGAGGAAGCAGTTCTGATTTACTTGGAGCTCTGTCAAAATTAGCAAGAAAAACTATAGCTTTTAATTGTTGGAAATTATTGTGAGCGGGTGTTACCAAAACTAGTGGTTTCTTGAAATGTTTTAATAATTTTCCAGGAATACTTTCTATAAAAAATTTCTTTGCAGCGGTTGCCCCTTAAGTACACATAGCGATAAGATCAATATCTTTATGGATAACAATTGAAGTTAAACCATCGTTGAGGAGATCTGCCTTTGAAATAGTTTCAAAGCTATGATTCGAATTGTTATGATTTTTCTTTAAATAACTTAAGATATTATCTAATTCTTGTTCCGCATATTTTGAAAGTGAATCATAAATAATTCCTAAGCGTTGCTGACTACTTTTTCCAAGAAAATTCAACTGTTTAGGTTCGTAGGCATGTAGTATATAAAATTTACATGAAATTTTCGCATAAAGTTTTATAGTTGTGAAAATGGCGTTCCAAGAATTATCAGAGAAATCTGTGGGTAAAAGAATTTTTAACATGACATATATTTTAATTTGTTTCTAGAAACGAAGTTAAAGGAAGCACTAAAAAAGGAATAGTTGTATGATACCCTATGGAATCTATGCTTGTTCTAACAATCAACCGCTCTAAAAATGAATGTTTATGGTTCATCATTGCTAAAAAATCGGTTTGGTGCTGTGCTATATATTCATGGATGGCGTTAGGCATTAATTTACCTTTTAATTCTTCAAATGAATGTTCAATACCCTTAAAATGCGTAGCTATCAATTTTTTATTTATTTTTTGATCTTCCGTTAGGTCGTAGGTATCCATCACTTTCAAAACGCGCAGTGATGCCTTTTGTACGATAGCGATATCAAGTAAAATTTTTAATTCTTCTTTTTGAAGCATTGTACTATAATCGGACGGAAATAGAATCGACTTTATTACTTTGAATTTGTAGTTATCCGGAATCACTAATACTGGTTTTGTAGCTTTTCGTAACACGTGGACGGTATGCGTACCTAAAAATATTTCTTTGGCTCCTGTTGCTCCTTGTGTTCCCATAACAATTATATCTATTTTTTCTTTTTGGGTGATACTTAAAATTTCATCTGTCAACGTATTAAATGCTGGGACGGTTTTAAATTGGTGTTTCGGATTCTTAAATTTCGTTTTGATTTCAAGAAGGGTAGTTTCAAGACCTTCAAATGCAATATCTATCCCTACATCTGGAATAGCACTAAAACTTGGTCCTCCTAACAAATAATCAAGTCGGTAAAAAGCAGGTGTATAGGTATGAAGTATATAAAAAAAACATTTTTCATTTTTAAATAATTCAATCGCATAAACAATAGCATTCCAAGCATTGTCCGAGAAATCTGTAGTTAAAAGTATTTTTCTCATTTTTCACTATTTTAAGGTTTATCGTGATAAATTTTGTAGTACTAAAAAGGGTAGCTTTAAATGCAAACCAATTTCATCAACGGTAGATCGGTATAACATATCTTCTAAAAATGAGTGTCTAGAATTTACCATGACCAATACGTCTATTTCATTTGTGTCTATAAATTCTAAAATAGCTTTAGCTTTATTTTTTACAGGGGATCTCTCAAAAGTTAAGTAAGCCTTTGATAAGGATTCTTGTAAAAATCTTTTGTTGTCTATCTGTCGATAACTTAAATCCTCAAAATCAGAAATATGAAGACAGTATAGTTGCGATTTAAATAAGGCCGCAAGGGTGTTTAATAATTTTAATTCTCTGCGTTTATACGGTATCATATAATCTGTAGGGAATAGTATTTTTTTTGGTTGTCGGTATTCATAATTTTCTGGAATAGCTAATACAGGGCATTTCACATATTTAAAGACTTGCACCGTATGGCTGCCGAAGGTAATTTTTTTGTCAGCAGTTGCTCCTTTAGTACCCATAAGTACTAAATCTATATTTTGTTCGTTGGCAAAATCATTTACAGCATCGACTAATGATTCAAAAACAGCTATAGATTTGTAGGTGTGTTTCGGGTTATGTTCTTTTACATCAATTTTTTCAACGAGATTTTTTAACAAGTGTTCTGAATTTTTTTTTATAGTTTCTTTTTGTTCTCTAAATGAATCAGCATTCGTTTTTTTAAAAGGACCATAAACTTCATCAGCAAAGGCATGAAGAAAATAAAAGTTTGTCTTTTCACATTTGTACAATTGCACTGCATACTGAATAGCATGCAGTGCATTGGTAGAAAAGTCGGTAGGGATTAAAACGGTTCTCATAGCCTTCTATTTTAGAATAAGAAAATAAAAATAGCAGCAGTCGCATATATAAACTATGACCTTAGTCATGTAAGAACGACAAATGATAAAAAATTATTCGTGAAGTACTAAGAGAGGTAATTTGGTATGAAAACTCAACTGTTCAGCTGCAGAGTCAAATAAAAGTTGTTCTAAAAAATTGAGATTCTTGGCGGTCATCAGCACCATTTCTATTTTTCTAGTATCTGTAAACTCTTCTACTACAGTAGCTACTTTTTTGTTTGCTATAGTTTCAAAACTATGCGATGCTATAAAAAGTTCGTTTAGGTAATCTTTTAAGTAGATTCTATTCTGTTCTTGAAATGGTGTTGTACTTTTTTTAACTGCAGAAAAATTCAGAACTTTTAATTTAGCGCTACTAGTATACAGCACTTCTGCTATTTCTTCAAGTACAGTGTGGGAATAAAAAATGGTATAATCTGTTAGTAATGCAATGTTTTTTAAACTGGTGAAGTTTATTTTTTCTGGAATCACCAAAACAGTACAAGCTACTTTAGTGATAACATCCCCAGTATTACTGCCTAATACTTTTTTAAGTCCAGATGCGCCTTTAGTGCCCATTACAATTAAATCAATATGTTGCTTGTCAATTGTTTTTCTAATACTATGAATAAGATCACCATACTTTACTGTGATGCTAAATTTATGGTTGTTATTTGTTTTTAGTGCTTTTATTTGAGCCTCTAAATCAGCGATTTTTTCTTTAATTAGAAGTTTGTCAGTTTCTGGAAATGTTAAAAAGGAATTGTGTTGAACACCTGAAGCATTTAGATTACCAACATGCATCAGATAAAAGTGGCAAGGTGTATCTTTGAAAAATGCAATTGCATATTCAAGAGAACTCCACGAATTATTCGAAAAATCAGTAGGGATAAGGACGTTCTTCATTTGGTATGGCTGGTTCTCAAAAATAACTAGTTAAAAATACCCCAACTATGATATTTATCATAAAAAGCTCTTGACATTAACTTATATAATGAAGGGCTTTTAATTCTTTTATTCTTATGTTTCTACCTTCAATAGCAATTAAGCCTTCTTTTTTGAATCCTGACAGCGTACGTATTAAAGTTTCTGTAGCTATACCTGCTACACTTGCAAGATCTGTACGTGATATTTTAATGGTGTCGTCGGTTTTTTTATTCATAATCTCCGCAAATTGTAGTAAGGTTTGCGCTGTTTTTTTGCGCACTGAACTATAGGCCATCTGTAATAGTTGTGCTTTTATTTCTGTTATATCATTTGAAAATAACTCTATCAATTCTAAGGAAATTGTATGATTATTTTTTAAAATCTGTTTTAAATTTTCTTTAGAAACACTAGCTAGTTTTGTGACCTCAATACATGTTGCAGATTCGTTGTAAGGTATATTGTTTAAAAAAGAAGTGAATCCTAAAAAATTATTGGCTTCGTGTAAAGAGGTAATCAGTTCTTTACCATCTTCATCAATCGTATGGCATTTTACAAGACCTTCTAAAATTAAGTAAATCATGTTAGAGTTTGAGCCTTCTTTATAAATTACTTTTCCTTGGTAAAAATGAATAATTTCGCCATTATCTTCAAAAAAATTCTTGAGCTCCTGTAAGCTTAGTATAGTATCTTTTGATGGTTCTGGTTTTACCACTCTATCTTGTTGTAAACGTTTTAAAATCTCTGCTTTTGCTAAACGACTTTCGATAGCGCTAATAAGGTCTTCTTCCTCAAAAGGTTTGGTCAAGTAATCATCTGCTCCCATATCCATTCCTTTTCTAATTTCTTTATGTTCCGTTTTTGCGGTTAAAAAAATAAAGGGAATATGTTTGGTTTTTGTATCAGCAGATAAATTTTCTAATACCCCATAGCCATCTACTTCGGGCATCATAATATCGCAGATGATAATATCAGGTAGCTGTTCTTTTGCAAGCTTAATTCCAATTTTTCCATTTGGAGCAGTTATTATGGTATAGTCTGAAAGTTCTAGTAATTCTTTAGTATTCTCACGTAGTGCTCTATCATCCTCAATTAATAAAATTTTTTTCATTTTTTCTATTTTTTGGATTATTGCGGTATGTTTACTGTAAAGGTAGATCCACTGTTTTCTACACTTATAAAATTGATAGTAGCTCCTAAATTTTCTAAATGTTGTTTGCAAATATTTAAACCTATACCTGTGCCCTGAATTAAAAGGGCATTATCAGCTCTAAAATAACGATCAAAAATATGGACTTGATCTTTTGATGAAATGCCAATACCTTGATCAATTACATGTATGGCTAAGTTGTTGTTTTCTTGTGTAACTTTTATATCTATGGTCGTATTCTCAGGAGCGTATTTAATGGCATTATGTAGTAAGTTAGAAAGTACAAGTTCTAATATTTTTTCATCGAAGAGCACTAAAATAAGATCAATTTCTTGTGGATATGCTATTTTTTGACCTGTTTTAAGTAACATATTTGCATTATAAACCACCTCATTTAGCAGTTTACTTAGCAGAAACTCTTGCATATAATAATTAACCTTTCCAGAGTCTAATCGCTCTATAGAAAGAAAATCGGTAAGAATAGTATCTAAATGGCGAACCTTATTTTTTATCGTGTTTACATGTTTTTCTCTTTTTTCTTGTTGTTCAGTTGCCGTGTATTTTGAAAGTAAAGTTACGGAGGTGAGTATACTACTTAACGGAGTTTTAAACTCATGAGAAACTAAAGATAAAAAACGTGTTTTTAATTCGTTGAGCTCTTTTTCTTTGTCAAGTGCTTCCGAAAGTTGAAGGGTTCGTTCTTTTACGGTTTTCTCTAGTTTTTCTGTATAATTTTTACGTTCGGTAATATCAAGAATAATAGCTACAAAGACTTTACTATCGCCGTTGCTTGATTTTTGTAGGTGTACTTCTACGGGATATGTTGATCCATTTTTACGTTGGTGTACTGTTTCAAAGGTTATTTTGACTTCCCCATCACTTAAAGGATTAATTATTTTATTAAATTGTTTAAGGTTCATCCCAGGCTTTATATCAATAGGAGTCATTACCTTAAGCTCTTCTAACGAATAGCCAATATTACGCTGTGCTTCTTTGTTTACATTTACAAATAATAAAGAGCTTTGATTAAAAACATAAATTTCATTTAAAGATTCATCGAAGATCTTTGCCCAATGACTTAACTCTGCTTCTTTCTGTTTTCTCTCAGTAATATTAATAACTAAAGCCATGACATAAGTAGCACCGTACAATTCAAAAGGGTTTAGTCCGGCTTCAACAGGAAATTCCCTTCCATCTTTTTTCACTCCAAATAAATCTCGGCCATGACCCATTTGGCGTTTTTCGCTTTTTTCAATAAAACCAGTTACATGGTGCCTATGATTCTTATGGTATTTCTGAGGGATAAGTGTAGTTAGAGGTTTTCCTAAAAGCTCATCTTTTAGATAACCAAACATTTGTTCTGCAGAAGAATTGGTTGCCACAATGATTTGATCTGTATTTACAACTATGATACCTTCTGAAACCCCTTCGGAAAGTAAATTAAAAATATTACTGTTTTTTTGGAAAACCTGCATAACTCAAAGTTAAAACTTTACAACTGATTTATATCATAGAAAATGAAAGGGCTTAGGTTTATTTTTAAATCTTAACTAGGTTAAATCTATAAAATGTTGAATTCAGATAAATTAGGGCTAGAAATTTACCAAAACTTAGGAAAAATTTTTTATGCAGTAGCTATGGCTGACGGAGCTGTCCATATTAAAGAATTACATAAACTTAAAGAAATTGTGCGTGAAGAATGGATACACGTTGATCGCATTGAAGACAGCTTTCATTCAGATGCTGCCTACCAAATTGAGACTGTTTTTGATTGGCTTTTGGAAAATGAAAATAATAGTGAAGCCAGCTTTAAACAATTTCGTGAGTTTTATAAAGAATACCCTGAACTTTTTACAAAGCCCATAAAAAGCTTAATCATGCAAACAGCGAATGCCATAGCGTTTTCGTATGCAGGTAAAAATAAGTCAGAGCTTATTGTGATGGCTAAATTAGCATTATTATTTAAAGATTAATTTAAAGCTTGACGGTAAGTATGGGGTAATCTGCATGGTTTGCTAAATTTTCTCCAATACTACCTATTAAAAAATTTGATATTCCTTTTCTGCCATGCGTTGCAATGGCCATAATATCAATTTTTTCTTTTCTACTATAATTAATAAGTCCTTGTTCTACGCTATAATCATTGTATATGTCTACCATTTGATCAGCTTCCATTGCTTTAAATAAAAACTTGGATATTTTATCTTGAACTTCTAACATGCTTAGAAAATTATCTGGGGTATTGACATAGATCAATTTTAATTTCGCTGAGAAAATTTCGGCAAAACCTTTGATTTTTTTTAAACCAGCAATAGCATCATCTTGAAAACTACAAGCAAAAAGAATTTTTTCAACCTTAAAATTTGGATTTGGGTTTTTTATAATGAGCACTGGAATATTGGCGCTACGTACTACTTTTTCCGTATTGGAACCAAAAAAGAATTCATTAAAACCACTTGTGCCATGAGAACCCATGACGATTAAATCTGAATGCTCTTCGTGAGCTATCGTATTTAGCTCATTAAAATTTTTATAATTCTGTACTATTTTATTTATTCTTATACCTTTCAAGTAGGGATTATCTAAAAAAGGTTTAAATCTTTTTTTGGCCAGTTTTAAATAATAGTTTGCTTCTTCTTGTTCCTGAATTTCATTTTTCGCAAGTACAGCTTCTGAAAGACCTAACATATGAATCACTGTTATTGTGGCATTTTGTTGTTGGGCAATAATTGCTGCAACTTCTAAAGCATTTGATGCATGTTCAGAGAAATCTATGGGTACTAGTAAATTAGTCATTTTATAGTGCCTTTTTACGTTTACTAATTTTTTCTTTACGTTTTTGCAATTGCTTATTTAGATCTGAAAGTGTTGCAGCGGCAGCTTTTTCAAAATTGTTTTCATTAGATTTTGCAAAAATTCTGGGTCTAGGAGCACTTAATTGCACTTCGCATATTTTTCCATTACCTGTAGGGTCATTTTCCACCTTAAAAAGTACATCAGCGCGGATTAAAAATTGAAATTTATGGGCTAGTTTAATAAGGTTACGTGTAACTATTTCATTCAACGATTCACTAGTTGCCATATCTTGGTACTGAATATTTATTGTCATTTTATTTTAGCTTTAAAATCATATTCGAAAATAGCAATCCCACTTCTTTTTTAAAATGACTTATGTCATTTCATTATAATTGGTAAATCACCAAATTTATAATTCACTATTAAATTTAAGAAATCATGGCACTCAATTTTAATCAATATGCAACAGAGGGAAATACGTTTTTAAAGGAGTACACCAAAGAATTAGATTTGGGCAAGGATACCGATAAGGCAGGAAGAATATTTACAGCAATAATGCATGCTTTACGCGATATTATTCCAATAGAAGAATCTTTACAATTGCTTGCACAATTACCTATGTTTCTGAAAGGTGTTTATGTAAATGGATGGAGTATTAAAAAAACAAGACCTAAGGTAAAACAAGTTGCAGAATTTCTAGATTTGGTAAGAGAACATGATGGTCCTTCAGCAGTTAATGACTTTGAATATGGTGACGAGGTGGCGGAACAATATGTGGATACCACATTTCTATACTTAAGAAAATACATTTCTCTTGGCGAATTGGAGGATATTAGAGATTCCCTTCCAAAAAACCTGAAGAACTTAATTCATTTTAATGTTATGTTTTAATTTATGCCATTAAGCGAGTTCAATAAAAAATCCATGAGCACATTTAAACTCATGGATTTTTGATATGAATGAAATGCTATTTTTTAGTGATAAGGTTTTCTTTTTCCATTTGCTTTATAATTCGAGCAACATAATCTTTTATGGTAGCTGATATATTCTGAGGACTAACAATATCAAATGTACCAACCCATACTAACGATTTGTTATCGTCTTGATTAATATTGTATAGAGAGGTTTCAAGGTGATATACTTTAAAATTAGAATAGTAATTAGGTGTAAAATATACATCTTGATACCTGTAATAGTATCGTCCAAATCGTGTCCATCTGTTATTCATAGTATAATAACCGGGCGAATAATTTGTTTGTTCATCTACCCCTTTAACAGTAGTAATTAAAATAGCATCAAAACCTTCTTTTGCCAATTTTGAAACCATAGCGTTTATTTCTGCTTCACTTTTTTTTGTTTCTGTAAAGCTTTCTTCCAGAACAGTGCCACTTTCATTAACATTAATATTTCGTTTGCTAAGTGCAAGTTGTAAATCTTCTTCAAAAATCTTTCTTGCCGTCAGGTTATCCGTCATTCCGATGACCAATAATTTTTCAGGCTTAAATTCAGCAATTTCTTTGTTTTTCCAGCTATCAACAAAACGTGTAGATGAACACGAAGTGAAGATGATAAATACCATAAAAAGTGATTTGATTTTCATATTTTTTTTTATGTTGTAAAACTATTTTATTAGATTTTCTTTTGCCATGACCTAAGTCATTTTAATTTAAATATAGCTTGGAAAGTTAAAATAGTATTAGTAATACCACTGAATGACCAAGGTCATTTTACAGAACAGTTTAGGAGTTTACCTTTGTATCAATTAACAGGACCACACCTGAAACATTCAATTTTTAAATGGATATGGGTATATCAACACTAAAGGTGATTTAATAATTGAACCAATGTTCTTAAATGTATATCCTTAATTTATGAAGAGTACTTAATAGGTTTATTATTTATAAAACATTAAACGACGAAAACGAACTTAAGATTTTTAATCTGCACTTTAACACTGAAGGAGAAATTATAGAATATTTTGAAAAAAGGGATAGTATTTAAATGACTAAAAAACAATATACAATACCATGGATCGGCGCAAAAATCTTAGTGAACGGACTAATTGGTATTTATGTGAAAGACCAGGCTTGGGAAATACGAAAAAATGATCTAAATAAATAAAAAATGGAACGATTAAAAGATAAAGTAGCTATTATAACCGGTGGAGCAGGAGGTATAGGCTTAGCTACAGCTAAACTTTTTTTACAAGAAGGTGCTAAACTAGTTATTGTTGATCTGGATAAAGAGAATCTTGAAAAAGTGAGCAAGAAGTTAAATCACAAAAATCTTTCTTTTTGTGTTGCCGACGTATCCAAAGTTAAAGATACCGAAAAGTATCTGGAAAAAACTTTAGAGACCTTTGGTAAAATTGACATATTTTTTATGAATGCAGGCATAGAAGGTACTACGAGACTTATTTCAGAATACCCTGATTCTGTATTCGATAAGGTTATTGCAGTAAATCTTAAAGGTGTATGGTTAGGTTGTAAGTATGTAATTCCGAAAATGGAGCAGGGTAGTAGCGTTATGATTACCTCTTCTGTAGCAGGCTTAAAAGGTTTTACAAATTTGGGTGCTTATGTAGCCACAAAACACGCAGTAGTAGGTCTTATGCGTGTAGCAGCTTTAGAGTATGCTACTAAAAAAATCCGAGTGAATACCATACACCCAGGACCAGTTAATAATGATATGATGCGCCGATTAGAAAAAGATATGTCTCCAGAAAACCCACAGCAGGTACTTGAAAGTTTTGAAGCAACGGTTCCTTTTGGTCGCTACGTAGAATCAAGTGAAATCGCCGAAATGGCACTATTTCTTGCTTCAGATGAAAGTAAGTTTATCACAGGTCAAACACATGTAGTCGATGGTGGTATGCTAATTTAATATAGGATTACAACCTTACTCGTCGAATAACACGCAAAAAAATGATACGTATAATTAAAGACTCTGAATAACTTTTTCCAGTTTCTCTTGTACTTCTTTTGAAATCGTAATTAAATCCTTATTTTTAATGGCTTGCATAGAGGCAACTGGGTTTACCGCTGCCACTTCAATTATACCTTTTTCTTTTTCTTGAACTATAATATTACAAGGTAGCATAGTGCCAATTTTATCTTCTTTCAAGATCGCTTGATAAGCAAAAGTAGGGTTGCAGGCTCCCAAAATTTTATAATTGTAAAAGTTAACATCTAGTTTTTCTTTTAAAGTAGACTTCATATCAATTTCTGTCAATACTCCAAAACCTTCATTTTTTAAGGCTTCTTTTGTCTTTTTAATAGCTTCTTCAAAAGAAACATCTTTTAAATAAGTTGAATAATAGTAGTCCATTTTTAGTTTGTTTTATGATAAAGTAAGTTACTAGGCATCTATAATAATCTTGGTATCTGAGTTAGAATTTTTTAAAATCCATTGGTAAAGTGCTTCAACGTCTTTCTTTTTACAAAGTTGAGTACCAGGAGACATTGTTGCAGCAGTACCACAAGCAACCCCATATTTAGCCATCTCTGACAATGATTTTCCTTGAGCAAGACCCAGCACCATTCCTGCTACCATACTATCTCCAGCACCTATGGTGCTTTTCTGAAAAACTATAGGAGCAGCTATATATTCAACAAAATCTTCAGTTACCATAAGTGCTCCTTGCGGACCTAAGGAAACCACTAAAACTTCACATGGGTTATTTTTCAAGAATTTTTGTGCTAAAGTTTCTAATTCAGTAAAACTTATAGTTTCAACACCACATAATTTGCTAAGCTCCCCTAAATTTGGTTTTAGTAAAAAAGCACCAGCTTTTGCACCATAAACTAAAGGCTCCCCAGAAGAATCGAGAATAAATTTCACTTTTTTACCTTTAGCAATAGTAGCCACTTTTCCAAAAAAATCAAGAGGCATATTAGGAGAAAGACTTCCACTAGCAACTAAATAATCACCTTCTGATAAGATAAGCTCTACGTGCGCTAATACGTTTATACATTCTTTTTCAGAAACATCAGGACCAGGCATTCCAAAACGGAATTGTTGATGTGTTGTAGTATCTGTTACTGCGAGATTTTCTCTTGTCCATCCAGCAATAGGTATCATTTTTTGTGCAATATTTTCAGCCTCTAATAATTGATGAAGATGAGATCCGGTTGGCCCTCCACCTAAATAAAGGCATGTTGATGTTTCATTTAATTCATTAATCACTCTAGAAATATTTATTCCGCCACCACCTGCTTCAAAAATGGGAGTAGTACATCTTAATTTACTATTAGGTTTAATACTAGCGACAGTTGTGCTTTTATCAATAGCTGGGTTAACGGTGAGCGTAACTATTTTTTTCATTCTGATGCTGTTTATCTAAAGTCAAAAAACAAATATACATTGAAACTTAGCTTTGTAATATGACCAAAATCATTGTTGTACCTAAGATTTAAAAATATCTTTCCTTAAAATTAAAAATATGAAAGGTTTTTTAAACTTAGGAAAAGTTGTAGGTGTGCAACTTAAAGTACATTGGACATTTGCATTATTACTTATTTGGGCGGGATACATAGAATTTCAAAATAGTGGAGATATCAATAGAGTACTTATAAATCAAGGATTTATATTTGTGTTAATGGCTTGTGTGGTTTTACATGAACTTGGGCATGCATTAATGGCAAGACGTTTTAATATTAAAACAGAGAAAATAATATTATTGCCTATAGGTGGTGTGGCTACTTTAGAAAAAATGCCAGAAAAACCCAGTCAAGAATTGCTCGTTGCACTAGCAGGGCCAGCTGTTAATGTTATTATTGCTTTTGTAATAGCTTTGCTTATTCCCATAAGAAGTTACTTTAATTTTGAAGCAGTATTTGTTGATGAAATTCTCTATTCAACGTCATTGCAAAATTTTCTATTCTATCTTTTTATAGCAAATTTAATGCTTGTCATATTTAATCTTGTCCCTGCATTTCCTATGGATGGTGGTCGAGTGCTAAGAGCTTTATTATCCTATAAATTAGGAAGAGTAGAGGCAACGCAAATAGCCTCAGGTATTGGTCAAGCGATGGCGGTTGTATTTTTTATACTGGGCTTTTTTTTAAATCCTTTTTTAATTTTAATTGCCTTCTTCATTTTTTTTGCGGCCTATGGCGAAAACCAAATGGTTAAAAAAGATTCTTTATTAAAAGGACATAAAGTGAATGAAGCTACTTTAACTAACATTACTTTTTTAAACCCAAATAATACGGTGCAAGAGGTAATTGATATAATACTTGCGGGAACTGAAAAAGATTTTGTGGTTGCTGAAAATGGGAAAGCTGTGGGTATAATTACGCAAACAGAAATTATTAGAAATGCCAAAACGCCTACAGTAGAAGTAAATGGTATTATGAATAAAAATTTTCATATTATAGAATCTTCCACAGACATAAGCGATGTTTTAAAATTAATGCAAAAAGAGAAAATTAATTTCTTTCCTGTCACTACGAAGTCAAGACTAATAGGTGCTATAGATGTTTACAACATTAGTGAATTTATGTTGTTAAACAACAAATAGAATAGTGAGCAATGAGTTCTTCTGTTTATATTACTTCACATTTAAATACAACTTATATTCACGACGTCTTTTATATTTTTAAAATAGTTTTTAGAATCGCAGCGTGCTGATCTAGGTCATTTCCTTTAAATGTATTTTTAAAAGCAAGATCATTAAATAGTAAACCCATTCATTGCTTCATTTTCAGCTTGTAGTAATGGATTATGAACCATTTGAGTATGATTAGCTAATGCTTTTTTTGCTGCTATGTAGCCAAGATTAAAAATAGTATCTATATTTTTTAAGGAAAACATTCCAAAATTTACCATGTGGTCAGGACGTATAAGTACATCGCAATCTTGAAATTTTTGAAATGTTTCACCAGCTATCATGATATGGTATACACGCTCTATAACATTATGGGCATGTTTAAAATCTTCCATTTTTACATTTTCAAAAGGGTTTACATACACTCCAATAACCTGATCGCAATGCATTTTTATAAGATCTACAGGGAAATTATTTAGTGTACCTCCATCGGTATAATACCCAGTTTTAATTTTTATAGGAGCAAATATTCCTGGTACTGCGGATGATGCCAAAATAGGTCTTATTAGTTCACCAGTATTAAATATTTTCAAAGTACCATCAAGTAAGTTGGTGGCAGTTATATAGAGTTGTTTTTGTAAAGTATCAAAATTATCCTGAGGAAAATAGGTTTTAAATTGATCATAAAATTTTTCAGTATCAATAAATCCAGGTTTATTCTTCGCGTATTTATTAATACTAAATATTTCGGTTGTTTTAAAAAAATCTAATATTTCTTGCCATGAATAATCTGCGGCATACAGTGCACCAACAACAGCTCCAGCACTGGTACCTGCAATATAGCTAGGACAGATATTATATTCTTCTAAGGCTTTTAGAACACCAATATGTGCAATTCCACGTGTACCACCGCCAGAAAGTACCAAACCAACAGTCATTTTTGAACAGATTTTATATTCCTGTCGCGAAAATAATTGTTGTCAAAAACATGAACTATGATAAGTATCATATAACGTAATTTATAACATTTTTAAAATAGGGATAAATAGGATGACCAATATCATATTTATACCTTTTTAACTAGCTTATATTTGGTATATACGCAGTAGAAATACATGGCAGCTCAATTAAAAGATCAAGATTTATATCAAAGTATTTTTGAATCATCTTCACAAGGGATTCTTGTGGTAGATAATTTTGGCTTAATTCTGCACGCAAACCAAGCAATTGGTGTCCTTTTTGAATACCCATCTTTAGAACTAGTGGGTACGGAATTAGAAACACTAATTCCTAAAGAGTTAAGTGGAGCCCAACCTGGTTTAATAAAAAAGTATGCTAATACCCTAAAAAGAAGATCTTTTGGGAAGTTTAATTTGTTAGGTCTTAAAAAAGATGGTTCTCAACTGTCTATACTAATTAATTTACACCCAACAGTCGTAAATGGCAAAGAGCTGGTCATTGTATTTGTAACTGATACTTCTGAAAACCTTTTATTAGCACATGAATTAGAAGTTAGTGAAGAAAAAAACAGAGCTATTCTCCAAGCGCTGCCAGATATAATCGCAATACAAAATATAGAAGGTACGTTTTTAGAGGTACAATCTGCCAATAATTATCAATTTCCGTACCCGATACAAGAAATAAAAGGTAAAAAAATAAGTGATTTTATTCCTGATGCTTCTGAATGTAAGCATATTCTAAGAACTTTTCAGCAGGTTATAAGGAAAAAAGAAATGGAAATTATTGAAGTTACTATTCCTGTTTTCAAAAGAATTATTGACCTTGAAGCTCGCATTGCGCCTTTTGAAAAGGATAAGGTTTTAGTAGTTTTACGAGATATTACCAAATCAAAAGCAATTCAAAATGTATTAGACACTAGAAATAGAGCACTAGAAGTTGCCGGTAACGGTATTGTTATTGTTAATGCGCAAGACCCTATATTGCCTATAATATATTGTAATAAATCTTTCACTGAATTAACAGGGTACGCCTATGAAGAAGTCATAGGAATTAACTGTGCCTTTTTACAGAATGATGATCGAGATCAAGAAGCTATAACGACTATGGTTAAAGCCATTAAAAATGAAGAATCATGTCGGGTTGTACTTCGAAATTATAGAAAAAATGGTACACTTTTTTGGAATGAAGTCAGTATTACTCCTTTATTTAACGAGGAGAATAAACTGACACATTTTATAGGAGTTCAAAATGATGTCACCGAAATTATTGAAAACAGAAAAAAACTAAAGCGTTACACTGAAGAATTAGAGGAAACAATTGGAGGCCGTACCACAGAGCTTAAAGCCACAGTAGAGAAGTTAGTAGCCACTAATCAAGATTTGAAAGATCAGATGCTATCTACAAAAGTAGCAGAGGAAAAAGCAAGGACTAGTCAAGCTATGTTTGCAGCAATAGCGCAAAACTTTCCTAAAGGTGTTATTATTGTTTTTAATACAAATTATGAATTGGTTTATATTGAAGGGGAAGAATTAGATCGTATTGCTATAAAAAAGTCTGACATAATAGGAGTAAAGCTAGATCATATGTCTTTTTTCTCAGACAAACAAAAATCAAAATTAAAGGAAGATATAAAAAAAACATTAGGTGGTGCAACAATTTCTTGTGAAGTAGTTTTTCAAGGGCAGAGCTATACAGTGAACTCAACACCACTTTTTGGTGATGATAGAAAAATAGTATGGGTTTTGTTTGTCTATAATAATGTCACTGAACAAAAGAAAATACAACAAAACTTAGAGGCATCTTTAAAAATTGAACAAGAATTAAACGAGTTAAAATCTCGCTTTATTTCTATGGCTTCTCATGAGTTTAGAACGCCATTGAGTGCTATTTTATCGTCAGCAATTTTAATTGGAAAACAAAATGAATCTGGGAATGAAGAGCGTAGATTAAAACATGTATTTAGGATTCGAAATAATGTAAAAAATTTAGTTATAATTTTAAACGATTTTCTCTCATTAAGTAGATTAGAAGAAGGGAAAATCATGCCTGTTTCACAGCATTTTGAATTCATTGAGTTTTCGAAATTAATTTTGGAAGAAATGAAAACAACAAAAAAGGATGGGCAAAAAATAGTCTTGTTAACACAAGAACTGAAGATAGATGTGGATCTAGATCCTAAATTAGTAAGTCATATACTTATAAACTTACTCTCTAATGCTACCAAGTATTCTAAGGAAAATCAAAAAGTACTTTTAGAAATTTCAGCTACGTCAACATATGTAACTTTAACTATTAGCGATAAAGGAATTGGTATTCCCAAAGAAGAACAAGATAAGCTTTTTGAGCGCTTTTTTAGGGCTACAAACGCCACAAATATTCAGGGTACTGGGCTAGGATTACATATCGTAAAACATTATGTAGAATTAATGGGAGGAGCAGTAAGTTTTACTAGTGAAATCGAAAAAGGCACTTCTTTCAAAGTAAAATTACCTTTAAAAATGGTTAAATCTTAAATTTATCGACATGAAAAAAATATTATTAATTGAAGATAATGTAGATGTACGTGAAAATACAGCAGATATTCTAGAATTCGCGAACTATGACGTAATGACTGCTGAAAATGGTAAAATAGGAATAGAAAAATCAATACAATTTAAACCAGATTTAGTATTGTGCGATATCATGATGCCAGAGCTTGATGGTTACGAGGTATTAAAGGCTTTAGCTAAAGACAGTAGTACTGCCAGTATACCTTTTATTTTTATTACAGCAAAAACAAATAGAGCTGATGTTCGAATGGGTATGAATTTAGGTGCAGATGATTACTTAACCAAACCTTTTGAAGAACACGAATTATTAGAAGCTATTTCGAGTCGATTAACTAAGAATGAATTTTTAAAAAAAGAAATTTCTAATAATTTAGAAGGACTTAATACATTTTTAGATGAAGCATCAGCCTACATAAATATGGAAAGCCTAACCCTTGGGCATACGCTAAAACATTATAAAAAAAAAGATATTATTTTCTGGGAAGGCGATAATGCGCATTCTTTGTATTTTATAGAACAAGGGGCTGTAAAAACATATAAAAACACTCCAGAAGGAAAAGAATTAGTTACTGGCATTTATAGTTCAGGAGATTTTATTGGACAACTTTCATTATTGAATACTCTAGGTTGTTATGTAGAAAATGCTACTGTTTTAGAAGATGCACAAGTTGCGGCTATACCTAAAAGCGATTTTATTAAATTACTTTTTGAAAATAATATAGTTTCTCAAAAATTCATCAATTTAATATCTAATAATTTAATTGAAGTACAAACACAATTGTTAGATATGGCTTTTGCCTCAGTACGCAAGAGAGCTGCAAAGGCTATTATTGAATTGCACAATAAGGGTCTTATAACAAACGAACCCGATACAGGAATGGCAATACCTAGAGAAGATTTTGCCGGTATGATTGGCACAGCTACGGAAACCGCTATTAGAACGCTATCTGATTTTAAAGATGAGGGTATAATCACGACAGATCGCAGTCGACGAATTATTATTTTAGCTATCGATAGTTTGCATAAAATTGCTAGCTGGGGATAAAAATTATAAAAAGATAGACATTTAATCATCATCCTTATTTCTTCGAAATAGCATTTTCATTTTTTTTAACACAAGCGTTAAAAACATTTGTTGAATACTGCTACTAAAATTTTTAATTAAGTGTGACGGCTGTAGGTAAAATTTTGTTTGATTGTAGATGAACTTTAAGCTTTCCATTTCAATTTCTCTATGGATTTTTAAAATATGAAGCCTTTCATCAATTTCTTCAAAAGAATTGTAGTGTTTATTCATAATTCATCAAAATAAATAGTAGCTAATTTTTTAATTATAGGTTTATTTATTTGATTTTTAAAAACGTATAATAGTAAACCCACCAGAACATAAAAACCACCAACGATTATAAAACCCTGATAATAACTATCCAGTGCTTCACATAGTGCTAAGGAGACTCCAAATGATAATAAAAGCAATGAAATAATTAGGGCTAAACCAACCAAAATAGATTGTAAACTCTCCGTAAAAAACCGTGTCAAAATCTTAAATACCCTCAGCTTTATATATTCCTCACTATGTTCTAAATAAGACCTTATAGCTACTTCCGCTTCTATAAGGTCTTTTTTTGTATTTTCTAAAGCCATGAAAATTTTACTTTTGAAATTGAGCGTTTTTCTTTTTTAAATCCTCTAGTTTACGTTCTAAAGTTTCAATAATATCATCCGCCTTATAGCTCATGGTAGAAATGGCCTCATCTAATTTTCTGTCAAAGTTGTCTTTTTTCTCGTTGGCTGTTTTTGTAAGCTCGTCTTTAGCATGGCTAATACGTTCACTAAGGTCGTGGCTTGCATCGTCTACTTTACGCTTAATTTTATGGCGTGTTTCACTGCCTTTATCTGGGGCATATAATATTCCAATTCCTGCACCAAGTGCAGCTCCAGTTAATAATGCCAATAAAACATTTCCGCTATTGTCTGTCATGATTTTAATTTTTAAGATTATACTATAATTTTATTTATTGCTCCAAATTAAGTCTATAGTAATTGTTTTGAAATGATTTGAATCATTTTAAAACTGAGTTTTAATTTCCAGCTTTGAGTGTGAAATAAAACCTAAAAACAAATGAAAACAAAAAGTAGAGATCCAAAAAAAGAACTTCTATTAGGTGCAGGGCTAGACATTTTGCATCAAGAAAGTATAGAATGGCAAGAGACTATAGCCTTTTGGAGAGATGAAGCAAAATTCTTCAACAATATTCTAACTAAAAAAGAACACCAGGAATCAGAATATACAAGTCTTCTTAAAAATCTAGAAAAGGTGCATCATCACCTTTTTAATTTTATGTCTAAAGATATTATAATACATGAAAAATTTCTCGCTAGGTTAGTGAAAGGTGAAAAAGGCTTAGCTGATGAAAATTATAGAGAACAGCATAAAGAGCTACAGGAAAAAATGGAAGTATTTAATCATGATTTTAAAAATTTTAAAAAAATGGTTTTTGCTTATGTTAAAAAACTGTAAGTCTACCAGTACAAACCTAAAAAGTCTGTAATACAGAATAGCTGTTTAAAGATAATTATTTGATTTTTTTATACTGAAATATGAAACTTACTATTTTTAAAATCGTTGATTGAAATTCAGATAATATATCTAATTCTATGGCCTTTGATTATTTCTTGAGTATGCCATTTTTTGGGAAGTGATTTTTTAGAAAAGTCTTATCGGCTTTACAGATCATTAAACCCGTATCATAAGCCATTACTACCGCTGTATATTTTTATATAGCTGTAGAATAATATTTTCAACCCGTATTTTGTGCCATGAACCAAACAATCAGAGAAGGTGGTAAACTTTCTAAACCTGCCTCTGGTCTTGTGTTAATGAATGCAGATGAAACTATTTTGCCCGTAGGAAAATTTCAAGTTTATTGCATAAAAAAATTTAATGTATCCTAAATAGTAGTGATATATTATTGAAATTAACTACATATACTTGGTCAAAAATCTAAAAAAGTCTTTTTTGAGATCAGCATAGATAGCTCTTTGCGTTTCTATTTTATCTCTAAAATCTAGATGTTTCTGAACTAGTGTTATATCTAAGGCATCTATACCGGCCTTTAATTGTCCAGCTATTCTTATTTCATGAACATTCATAGTTTCTAAAAGATCTTCTATTACACCGCCATGAAGTATAAATTCATTTTGAAAATGTTCTAATTGTATCAGTATTTCTTTTTTGGTGTATCTAGTGACAAGTTCACTTAATCGATTATTGAAAAACTTTAATTCGTCTTTCCAAAATAAAAGTTCAAGCTTCCAAAGCTCATGTTCAAAGTGTAAGTTTGAATTTGATATTGTTTTTGTATTCATTTTTACTTATTTTAAAGTTAAAAATATTTTGATGCTCAGAGGTTTTTATGATTACATCTAAAAACCTACTAATTACTACTCGATGCTGATCCAAATTCTACCAAGCTATCTTCTGCCTTCATTATATTTTCAATCCCCTGTAATAATGCATCTGGATTAAAAGAAATGCTATTAATACCTTCTTGAACTAAAAATTTTGCAAACTCGGGAAAATCACTTGGTGCCTGACCGCATAAGCCTATATTTGTTTTGGTTTTATGTGCAGACTTGATGGCTAAAGAAATCATTTTTTTAGCAGCTTCGTCATTCTCATCAAATAATTCACCCATAAGCTCAGAATCTCTGTCAACACCTAATGTTAATTGCGTAAGGTCATTAGAGCCAATGGAGAAGCCATCAAAAAGTTTAGCAAATTCTTTGGCTAATATAACATTACTTGGAATTTCAATCATGGTATAGATTTCAAGACTATTTTCACCTCGTTTTAGACCATTATCTTCCATGACAGAAAGTACTTTTTCACCTTCTGATAGTGTTCTACAAAAAGGTACCATTACTTTAAGATTTGAGAGTCCCATGGTTTCGCGCACCTTTTTTATGGCAGCACATTCTAAGGCAAAGCCTGCTTTATACAAGTCATTATAGTATCTAGAAGCCCCCCTAAAACCAAGCATGGGGTTTTCTTCATGAGGTTCAAAATTTACGCCTCCAATTAGGTTCGCATATTCATTTGTTTTAAAATCACTTAGTCTTACAATAACTTCTTTAGGATAAAAGGCAGCCGCTATTGTTGCAATTCCTTCCGATAATTTATCAATAAAGTATGTTTTTTTGTTGCTATAATTTTTGGTAAGTTTTTCTATTTTATTTTTGACAGCATCATCTTTCATGCCATCAAAATTAACTAGTGCCATAGGATGAATTTGTACAAGATGTGTAATGATAAACTCCATACGTAATAAGCCAACACCATTATTCGGATAAAACGAAAGTTGAAATGCATTTTCAGGATCGGCAAGAATCAATTTAACTTCGGTACGTGGCATTCGAATCCCGGAAAAATCAATTTGTTTTTCTTCGTAAGCTAGTTTGCCTTCATAAATATACCCAGTTTTTCCTTCTGCGCATGATAGGGTAATTGTTTGGCCGTTTTTTAGTACCTCCGTAGCATTACCGCAGCCTACAATTGCAGGAACTCCTAATTCGCGAGCTACTATTGCTGCATGACTGGTTCTACCGCCTTTATTGGTAATAATACCTCCAACTTGTTTTAGTAATGGATCCCAATCGGGAGTAATAGTATCGGTGACAATTATCGTGTCTGTCGTTAAATCTTTAGCTTCTTTTGGACTGTTCAATAAAACAACTTGACCAACCTTTATTTTAGAACCTATGGCATTGCCTTGTGACAAGAGCGTACCTTTTTCTACTAGTTTATATTCAATATGAATGTTTTTATTTTTACTATGATGCACAGTTTCTGGGCGAGCTTGAGTAATAAATAGTTCATTAGAAATTCCATCTTTAGCCCACTCAATATCCATGGGTTTCTTGTAATGTTCTTCAATCAATAATGCCCATTTTGATAAAACTTTGACTTCTTCATCATTCAATACAAATTGATTTTGTTTTTCAATGGGAGTGTCAATATTTATAGTGGGCGTTTTATCTTCTTTACCACCATAAATCATGGTTAATCTTTTATCCGCTAATTTTTTTTGAAGAATAGGGTAGTGGTTGGTTTTTAGGCTTGGCTTAAAAATATAAAATTCATCAGGATTTACAGTTCCTTGCACAATGTTTTCTCCTAAACCCCAAACTCCAGATAGTAAAATAACATTTTCAAAACCAGATTCTGGTTCTATAGTAAAACCAACACCAGAACAAGCTTTATCTGAACGTACCATTAATTGCACACCTACTGATAAAGCAATGTCTTCATGTTTAAATCCCTTATCTTCTCGGTATTTAATAGCACGATTGGTATAGAGTGAAGCAAAGCAATTTTTTACAGCCGCTAAGACAGCTTCTTGTCCTACTATATTTAAATAAGTATCATGCTGTCCTGCAAAACTTGCATCAGGAAGATCTTCTGCAGTGGCGCTACTCCTTACCGCAACAGCTATGTTCGTATCTCCGCACAAGTGGTAATAAGCATCGGTAATAGCCCTATTAAAATCGCTTGAGAATTCGCTTTTAAGAATTAAGTCTCGTGCACGTTCTCCTATCAAACTTAAATTATGATACTGTTTTTTATCTAAGTCATTGATAATATTTTCTAAAGCCTGTTGTATTTTGTTTTCTTTGAGAAAACTCCAAAAAGCAAATGAAGTAGTTGCAAAACCATTAGGAATACGTACCCCTTTGGCGGTCAATTGGTTGTACATTTCTCCTAGTGATGCATTTTTTCCACCAACCTGACTAATATCGTGGATACCAATGGTACTAAACGTTTTAATAAGCATCTTCTCAAAATTTAATGATGTATCAAATGTAATGCTGCTTATTACCAAAACCAATGATATACATCAGTCTACATTCTTTTTAATCTCGCTGTTTTCCTTTTATTTCTTTAGTATTTAATTGATACAATGCGAGTACTATCGGTATTTATTTTACCTAAAAAGTCGCTCGTAAATTTTGGTTGTACCTTTTCTTTTTTTATGATTAGATTTTGGACTACTGTTTAAAATACACGACTTTGTTGGTGTTTGCATCTATGCCACTTAATGCCTGCAATTTTCCATCTATTAAAACTTATTGCAATGATCCAAAGTACTAATCTCATCAACCTAAAAATAATCTATGTTATTTTTTTGTACAGTGCCAATCTTATCATCTTGACCTGATTAGGTCACGATGCTATAATACTTGCCTCATAGAAAAAGCTAATTGGTATTATATCTAAATTGCCTTATAAGATATATCCGATACGACCTATACTATTTCCCCTTAAGTTTTAAGGCTAAAGCAAGTGCGAATTCCAGTGCTGATATGGCTTATTTTGAGAAAACTGTAGTATATACTATAGTCTTACGGATGGGGTATTTAAAATTATTCTAAAAAATCTAGTAGTATAGCATACCATTTAAAATCATCATGATCATGGCAGGTTTTATGCCCATGACTTGAATCATTTTGTAAAGCAATAGGCTGATGTACATTTATAGTAAAACTATAAATTATGAGTACTGAAAAATTTACTTCTAAAAATTATCTTGATAAAAATGAACTTTGGTATCCGCTGTTTGTACTAACGAATCATTGGAAATCTGATGTGGAATTTTATAGGGAGGATCTTCGTTTTTTATTACACCTTATGGATACGTATGCTATATGGATTAGTAAATCAGAAAATGTAAAAATGGTAGAAGAATTAAAAAATAAGCTCCGTCATTTAAAAGCAACAGCTAAAAATCTAATTGCTAAAATAAGTACACACAACCTTCAATTGGGCTATTTGGTTGAGGATTCTTTCAAGGTTGACGCTGAAACAATTAAAACAAATCATGAGCATTTAGCTACAGAACTAGTTGAATTTGTTAAACAATTTCGTAAAAATCGGAAGGAGGTATTTGCCACATCCAAATACATCTTAAATAATGAAGAATTAACAAACCTAAAATAGTCTTAAAACGTTAATTATGAAAAAATTTCATCAAATATTAGAGGACATTACACGTATCACGAGCGTTATAGAAACTAAGTATCCTGAGCTTTATCAATTTTTAGATGAAAACCCAATAACTATTCCGTCGCTTGTTCATCCCAATTTAGATAACGCCGTTCTAGAAGATTATTTCGATGATTTAAATAAGCTTCTAAAACATCATTTAGAAACACATGAAACAAAAGTAGTATGACAGGATTGAAAAAAATACTGTGGCTATTTTTCAGCCTAATGATTTTGTTTTTGATTTTTATCTTTTGGTATCAAAATAAATATTCGATGGATAATGTTGAACCTTATCAAGTGAACTCACCTCAACTAAAAAAAACATTACTAATAGCAAGTCAAGGAAGTCATTTTAAGAATAAAGTGACGTCAGGGATAACGGACTATTACAAAACCGATTCACTTTTTATCAATGTAATCGATGTAAGTTCTTTAGATATCATTAAGGTGAATGATTATCGTGCCATATTAATTCTAAATACTTGGGAAACTTGGAACCCACCAATTTCTGTTGAACAATTTGTTAAACGCACAAAAAAAGATGCTTCTAAAATTGTGGTTTTTACAACGTCAGGAGACGGCAATTATAAAATGGAAGGGGTAGATGCCATTACAGGAGAATCCAAATTAGTAGATGTGCCTTTATATATCGATAAAGTTACAGCTAAGTTAAACCCCATTTTGAAGCTTGAAAAGTAGATTTCTTTTTACTTTTTTTCTTCTTTTTTTGCTTTTCGTTCTTGTTTTCTAAAATAACCTCTCGTTAAGAAATTGTGTTTTAAAGCCTCCATATTTTCATTAAAACGCTCAGTTCCTTGTTCCACATTAAGCATTGTTTTTTCTAATTGTTGTACTAATGTAGAATCTTTAGAAACATAGTTTATCAATCCATCACCTTCTATCATACCACTAATTAAAGTATTCAAATCTTGTGAAATCTTATGTATTTCTGCACTAGATAATTCTAAATTTTTGATGCTATTGCGCATGTTTCCAGCAGAAATAGTATCTGAAAGTAAAACACCGGCAGTACTTTCATCAAAATCTATATTTTTAATAATCGCATTTAATTCAGCAATGGTAGCATTCGCTTGGATACTTGTATTTTTTAAATTGATAATTGTTTGATGCAGGTTATTTGCCATCACCGTATCATTAAGTAATTTACCGAAAGTACCTTTTCCTTGTGTTAATGATTTTGTTACTTTCAACAAATCTGCAGTTAACAAAGCTGCATTTTCATTGGTTGTGTTCAAGGTATTCATCATGTCTTGAGTGGCCACCTTGCTGTAAGAGTTGAGTTCATCATCCGGTTGTATTAAGCGCTCTTCTTCTACACCAGGGATTATATTTATAAGCATACTGCCCACTAATCCGTCAGATCCAATAGAAGCAATAGCGCTCTTTTTAATATGTTTTAGCATTTTATTATCAATAATCATATGCACCTTTATAGTGGTGTCATTAATCATTTCTATTTTGTTAACTGTCCCTACGTTGATGCCAGAGAAACGAACATTATTTCCATTTTGGAGTCCGTTTGCATTTTTAAATACCGTACTTACCGAAAAAGTTTTTCCAAACATATTCTGCCGGTTCCCAATCAAATAAGCGGCGAGAACTAGCAGTAAAGTGCCAAGAACCACAAAAATGCCTAATTTCAGATTTTCTAATTTTGTTTTTGCCATACTATTATTTTTTAAAGAAAGCTTCTACCTTCGGGTCTTTATGTTCTGATAATTCAGCATAAGTGCCTTCTGCATAATTTAATCCGTCTACCAATAAAATCATCCGCTCTGAGATTACTCGTGCGCAATCGACATCGTGTGTGATTATTAATGAGGACGTGCCGTATTTCTTTTGTATACTGCGCATCAACTCAATAATCTCTTTTGATGTAATTGGGTCTAAACCACTTGTAGGTTCATCATACAAAATTACTTTTGGTTTTAGAATAAGAGTTCTCGCCAGTGCAACACGTCTTTTCATGCCACCAGAAAGTTCTACAGGCATTAAATCTATAGCATGTGCCAAACCTACATTTTCTAAAGCCTCCAATACCAAAGGCATAGTGTCAGACACAATACCTAATTTTTCCTTATGCCTACGCATGGGGAATTCTAAATTTTCTCGAACGGTCATTGAATCATACAGCGCACTACCTTGAAAAAGGAAACCGATTTCTGAACGCAATTCATCTAAAGTTTTCTGATCTAAAGTGGCTATTTCTTTGCCTAAAACTTCAATATAACCAGAATCAGGTTCCATAAGCCCTATCAAACATTTTATCATTACTGATTTTCCAGAACCTGATTTCCCCATGATTACCAAATTCTCTCCTTTGTGTAGGGTTAAATTAAAACCATCTAAAACAATGTTATCACCAAACCTTTTACTTAGATTTTTAATAGCAATAACTACCTCTCGTTCGTCGATGGTGTTATTTGCTTGTTTACCTTGTGTTTTAGCTTCCATATTATAGTTCATAAAAAATATCAGTAACGAAAACGGCAATAAAATCCACAATAAAAAGCAGTAAAGATGCCATTACTACGGCTGTATTTGCCGCAATACCAACACCTGCCGTTCCTTTATTAGAGAAATAGCCTTTAAAACAACCCACAAGCCCAATCACAAAACCAAATAAGAACGATTTTATCGTAGCGGGAATTAAATCGCCAAAAGTCAAAGCATCAAATACAGTATTAAAGTACAGTAGAAAGGAAACATCACCCTTTAAATTCTCGACTAGGGCAGAACCATATAAAGCGATTAAATCGCCAAAAACTACTAATAACGGCAGCATTAAGGTAGTTGCCACTATTCGAGTGACTACTAAATATTTAAACGGATTGGTGCCTGAAACTTCCATAGCATCTATCTGTTCGGTAACGCGCATAGAACCTAATTCCGCACCTATGCCCGACGCAATACGCCCAGCACAAATTAAAGCGGTTATTACAGGACCAATTTCTCTCACAATAGAAATACCTACCATATTAGGCATCCAAGAAACGGCACCAAATTGAAGTAAAGTAGGGCGAGATTGTAGCGTAAGTACCAAACCAATAATAAATCCTGTGATTGCCACTAATAATAAAGACCGAACGCCCATTTGATAACATTGGCGCAACAGTTCTTTAAATTCGTAAGGAGGTTTAAGTACTTCTTTAAAGAAACGACCTGCGAAATGAGACAACTCACCAACCTCTATAAAGAATTGCTTTATTTTATACGTCATTTCGTATACCAAAGTCATATTGTTTTTATTGTTTATTTCTATCAAATATAGTATAGGTCTGATAGATTAAAAATGACCAATATCATGAACTAGTAGTTATACATCTTTAGATATAAGAAGTCTGTAAGTAATAATTTCTACAGGTATGATTAAAGTCATATGTTCTAATAAATAGGACTACTATTTTTGTATTATGATAATGATCTAATTTAAGACCACTTTAAATTGTTAAAAAAAAGCGACTTGATGGAAAATAGGATTACAAGATATCAACGCTACTTATTCGTTCTTTTATGTCTTCATTTATCCTGTAAAGAGAATAATTTAAATGAGATAAAAAATAATGAAACAGGTTCTGAATTTATTAATGACAAAGTAAACATTAAAGTGATACCAAAAAGTATTGAAGTGTCTCGTGATATAAGGATCAGGGAATATTTTATGTATATGGACTCATTAGTGAATCATTATGATACTTTAGTTCCTTATCCTTTTTCTGAGCATCTTTTAGTTCGTTATAACGCATGGATTATAGACACACTTGCAAATACGGACTATTACCGCATGGCAGCTCGTAATTCATTTATTTACGATCAGCGTAATATGGTTGTCTTAGCTAAAGGTAATAGCTTACAAATACCAGATTCCTTATCAGCCTGTAAATTACTGCAACAATTTGAGGACACCCAAATTGATGTAAATATACCGGAATACAAACTCCGACTATTTCAAGGTTCTATCTTAAAATATACATTTCCAGTTCGTGTGGGTCAAAATAGAAAACGTTTTCTTGCTTTTGGCAATAGGGAAACAGATTTACGTACAAAAGAGGGGAGGGGATCCATTATAAAGCATGTTAAAAATCCAGATTTTTATAATCCAGTGGATGGTAACCGATTTTATCTTACCAAAAGAGATGACGGAAACATAACATTAATGCCTCAGATTCCTTGGATAGAAACGCAAATAAATGGTCTTAGAAACGGTCAAATGATTCACCCAACGACAAATCCTGAAACTTTAGAAAAGGCATATTCTAATGGCTGTATAGGAACAAAAGAAGCGGATGCTTGGATTATTTATTATTACGCTCCACTCGGTACTAAAATTACAATTCGCTATGATTTAAATACCTACGAAGAGGGTAGGGTTGTAAATGTTTTAAAAGATATTTATAAAAAAGAGTATTAAAGCCACTCAAGAATTTATAACATTTTTTTGTAGAATATTTTTAAGTGTATTTTTGTGAGAGCTTCAGTAAATCATAAATCACTCCCTGCCTCTCTTGTTTTCAATATCAATATATAAATCTTGATGAAGTCGATTTAGTTTTTCTGTTTTTGTACATCCTATTTAAAATTATGTAGCCTTTATACCGGACGGGTCGAGCTTGCGTAGGAATGAGTTCTCAATTAATCAAAAGAAATTCTAGCAACTAAAGATTATGTAAAACTTAAATCGGAAGTGAAGTCTGCATTAGCATTAATAAAATCACTTAGATTCTAAAATAATTAGTTAGTTGAAAGTGCTTTGAAACAGTGTAAGACATTGTTGTAACTGCACTTTTTTGATATTTTAATTAGTAATTCTAGGAGTGTATAGTAAATTCCGTATACGTTTATTTTTTTTTATTACTTATTTTTTCCAAGAGTGCTAAGATTGGTATGACAGTCTTTAAAGGATTTATTCAAAGCGAATTTAAATGATAAGGTATAAAAAAACCCATAACTTTCGTTATAGGTTTTATTCAGCTGAGAAAGAGTAACTCTCCATTATCGCATTTTATGAGTGTTTTCAGGGTTTAAAGGATAGATTTAATTTTATGACCACCTAAAACGCCCCTTTTTAATAAAAGTTTGTGATTTCATAGAGATTTGATCACTTATCACATGGAATAGTTGCCATCACAAGGATTAGAAATTTAATAGAGCGGAGGTTACTATAATTTAGATATTACTTTAGAATAGATTTAATCAAATAAAATATCCTCTATTGTAATTTTTTCATCAACTTTAAAATCATATAGTGTTAACCTTCTTAGTGTGTAATAATCTACCCAAAATCTTTCTAATGAATTGAGATAGTCGACAACGGCTTTGTCCTTTTCTTCTTGGGCTATGTTCAAATCTGTAATTGTGATCTTACCCAAAACATACCTCTTTTTGGTAATTTCGTAACGTCTTAAAGCAATTTCTTGTGCTTTTTCTGAGGTAGCTAAAAAATCTCTTTGACTAGACCAGTTTAATGTATGTAAAAATATTTCTTGTTCAAAAGCCTGCTTTTCTTGTTCAATATCGTTTTCTACCAAATCAAGATCAGCTTCTGCCATTTTACGTCTTGATTTTGTTACTCCCCAATCAAAAATAGGAAGTCCTACTGTTAATGAAACATTCTGTTGCTGGTCAAAATCTTGAAAAAGATTATCATATTCTTCTGCACGTCTGTTAAGTCCAAAATTAGCACGTAGATTAATTTCTAATCTATTACTACCTTTTACTTCAGCCAATCGCTGTTCTGCCTCTAGTCTTCTTCGTCTAAATTCAATCACCGATTTTCTGTTGGTCTCAGCTTCCTCTAATGCTTTGTCTATGCTAACATCAAAACTTTCTAATTTCTCTGGAACTTCAAGTTCTATAGATTCTGTTTCTAAACCTAAATAACGCGCAAGATCTTGTGATGTTTTTTTTAGCTGAATAGTGTTTGTCGTAAGATTATTTTGTGAAATTAAATGACTTAGTTCTATTTGCAACAACTCGTTTTCTGCAATTTTACCTATTTTAAATCTTCCTTTCGTGATTTGTAATAAGGTATCTTGATTTGATAGATTTTTTTTAGAAATATCCAAGATTACCTGTGCTTTTAATAAACCAAAATAAAGTCTGCATGTAGTCAAAGAAATATCTTCCATATTTTCTATAATATTTCGCTTCGATTCTTCATAACGTAATGGTTCTATCTCACGTTGCCATTTATAAGGATTATAAAATAAGGAATTTTGAAAATAATTAATCGAGAAAGGTATTAAAGAGTAGTTGGTTGCTTGTTGATCACCAAAACGATCAACACGATCTATTTGACTGTTAATTGACAAGTCTCCACCTGTAAAGGGCACTTTTTGTTGTAATTGAAGTCGAGCATCCATAACCGACTGATTTTGATTTACAAAAATATCCTGACCCTGGTCGTTTATTATTCTTCGAATAGAATTTGAATATTCAGGTATCGTTGCTCGCAAGCTCAACTGAGGTAAAAAATCAGCTTGGTAATTTCGAAACCTCCAATAGCCCGATTGGTAGGTGTTAATAGCTCTCACATATTCTGGAGAATTTTTTTGAGCTATTTTAATAGATTCAATTAATTGTATTTTCTGAGATTGGCTATAGCTAAAAATATGAAAAAATAGTACAAGAAAAAATATAATTTGTTTCATCTGGTTTGTTTTATTCAACTTGATATATATTAGAACAATGATACTATTCATGCCTAATTGCTTCAATCGGATTTTTGTTCGCTGCAGATTTTGCAGGTAAAACTCCAAAAATAAGTCCGATAAAAGTTGCTACTAAGAATGACAATAAGATAGAACCAAAAGATACTATGGTCTCAATACCAGTAGCAAACTCTAATATATAGGATGCAATTACACCTAATAAGCATCCCACAATACCACCACTAAGACTAATCAAAATAGATTCAGATAAAAACTGTAAAATAATGTCTTGTTTAGTAGCGCCAATTGCCTTCATAATACCAATTTCTTTTGTTCGCTCTAAAATAGAAGCTAGCATAATGTTCATAATACCTATTCCACCAATTAATAAAGAAATACCTGCTATAATGATTAAAACAATATTAAAAATCTGTTTTGTTTTTTGTTGTTGCTTTAGTAAATCAATTGGAATTGTAATTTCAAAATCGAGCATGCCATTGTGCTTTCTTTTGAGCATTTTACTCACTACCTCGGCGGTAGATTTTAATTCGTTAGAATTATTTACTTGAATAGTTAGCTTATCAATTTGATGGTAATTACCTCGCAGTTTTCTTTTCTTAGGGCCATTATCTCCGCCACTAATCATAATCATGCCACCTCCAAAGTCTAACACTTCATCAGTAATAATTTTCCGATCCTTGTAGCGTACTAAGAATGTTTTTATCGGTATATAAATATCTTGGTTTAAGTCTCTAATTCCTAAATTCTCTTGTGCAGTTTCTGATATTAGTTTTTCTTCAATGATACCAATAACCTTAAGCCAAACGTCTTTTACTTTAATTTGTTTACCAAGAGCACTTTCGCCAGTGAATAATTTTTTAGCTACTTTTTCACCAATAATACAGACGGGTAGCGCATTTATACTTTGTACTTGTGTAAAGCTTTCGCCTTGACCAATATGAACATTCGAAGTTTCAAAAAAAGCATTTGTTACACCTATGAGTCTTACAGGACTTTGTCTCCCTTTTTTAATCATATAGGTTGACAAGATAATCTCAGGACTTAATAGTTTAACCGTTGGAATGTTTTCTTGGATACTTGCCATGTCCAATAAATCTAATCCTTTTGAAAATCTTATGGTTTCTGACGCATCACCTTCTTCTTCTGATTCCGAAGAATTTTCGTCCGCTTCGTCTGGGATAGGAGTAACAACTATATTGTTTACACCTACCAATTCTAATTGCGCTAAAATTTCTTGTTCTGCTCCCTTCCCAATGGCTAGCATTGTAATTACTGCGGCAACACCGAATATAATTCCTAAGGCGGTCAAGAACGTACGTAATTTGTTGGCCATGATAACACGAACCGCTTCGGAAAGATTAGACTTTATGGTCTCTAAAAGTATTTTATTGATCATAAAGTAATCTTAGTTGAGTGCAATAATTCCTTTCTCTTCTATGCCTTTTGGTTTGTTCATATAAACAAGATCCTTTTCAGACAAGCCTTTTTTTACGATGATTACATCTTCATTAGAATCACCAAGTTCAACCTGTTTTTTATCAATTGAAAAACCTGAAGAAATGTAGACGTAGCTAATAGAATCTTTTGAGAACACCGCTTCTAGAGGAATCATTAGCACATTTTTTTGTTTTTGAATCAAAATACGATTTGATGTTGTCATTCCAGGACGAATATTTTGATTAGCTTCTTTTAGCTCTATCATTACTTGAAATAGCTTTATGTCAGAGCCTCTTTTATTTTCTCCTACATTGGCAACACTGGTCACAACCCCTTTCATAGCAATATCAGGAAAAGCGTCAAAACCAACAGAAACAACCTGATCCTTTACAATTTTTCTAATATCTACTTCGTTTGAGAACGTTTTTGATTCCATTTTTGTCAAATCAGGAAGTGTAGCAATAGTTAAATCCCATGCATTAATATCTGATCCTACTTTCTTTTTACTTCCGTCCCAATTTTTAGCGTAAGTTACCATTCCACTAGCATCTGAATAAATAGTAAAAGACATCTGAAGGGCGACAAGATCGTCTAACTTAGCTCGTATTTTAGAAACTTCCGTACCCACTTCGACCATTTTCGCAACGGCTTTTCTTTTTTTGATATTGTAGTCTTCCTTTTTCTCTTTTAAATCTCGCTCCGCTCTTTCTATTTTTATTTCTAACTGCCTTATAGTCACAGGCGATTCATAAATAGATTGTTTTAGCTCAAGTCTATCCTCTTCAATATTAAATAGAATATCTTTAATAGCAGTCCTTTCTTGCTTTAGGGTTAGGGTAGTATCTAATTGTTCTTGTAGAAATTTTGATTCGGCGCTTTCCAAGTTCAAACGCGCATCTATAATCTGTTCATTTACCGAAGAAGGATCTAGTCTTCCAACATAATCTCCTTCTTTAACAACAGTGCCTTCAGGAATAAGGTCTTGTATTTTGATATTATTTAATCTAAATTTTTGCAGGTTCGCGGGCCCATCTATATTCTTTAGACTTGTGGATTGAGCCTCCCCAGATATGATAACTTCACTTAAAAACTCTCCCTTAACTACTTCAGTAGTTATCGAAATGTCTTCTTCTGAGTCTGATTTAAAAAAAAAGTAGCCGAAAATTAATAGTAAAACAGGTATTCCTACAAAAATAAGGCGTTTTTTATTCATGGTTAGTTGGTTTTGATGCTGCTAAAATTAACTAATTAATTAGTTAAGAAATGACAACAACTGTTATTATTTTCATAATATTTGTGAGAAAAGTACTTAAATAAGTTTTTAAAATGGTCCGATTTCTTTTGCTTATTAGTAATGACATTCTAAACCTAGAACTAGGGTAATACCATTTTATCTCAAAATTATTGAATTACTAGAAATAATATAAGCTCTGCAATGAAGCTTATATAAAGCTATAACAGCTGCTTAGCAAAAGGGTTTAATACCTTCAAGAAGGCTTCATTAAAATTATAATAGCAATAATCATACATTAGCAAATAGACACCATTAATATGGAAATATTGTTATATAGTATAGTAAGCGGAACCATCCCTCAACCCGTTTTTTTTTACTAAATGAAAAAATATTTCCGTGACGAACTGCATTAACTTTCGCTCCTTCACTTTTGTAAGTTCATTCTCGCATTAAATTTTATGTAGGTTATCGAAAAAGTAATGGCCATGAAGTTTCGGGAAGCTACGAAATGACCTTGGATTGAGTCCCGATATATATGATTTTGATGAGGAAAACTCAGTAATTATTTGACTACCTAGAATTCCAAATCGTTCCCTGAATGTACTCTTATTAACTTGCTATTTTTTGAAATTAAGCAAAATAAACAAAAATGAAAAACCCTCTAAATCAATGATTTAGAGGGTTTTTGTTGCCGTTTATAGGACTTTCAGCGGAGAAAGAGGAACTAACCAAAATTGTAACTTTCACTGTATTTAAAGGTGTTATAAGCGGTAAGGAAATTTAGTGACACCGAATTAACCCCTTTTTAACATTACTTTAACTATTGTAGTGGGATTTGGTATAGTTTATAAGGTTTTGTTTGCTTTTCATCACATGGGTATAGAATACCAAAAATTTAAGAACGTAATCGATATAAAGACTTATTGCAGTATGTAGTGGTTTTTATTATGGTTTTAAGGTTTAGCTATTACTTAGTTTAGGCAGCACACCTAGTTATATGCAAAAGCAATTCAAATATAAATCTGGGTTTAAAAGATTGTTTTTAAAGACATTATATAAAAAACATAGTTTATGATAAATAAAACCAATCGAATTATTTAAGTTAAACATTTTGTAGGCTACGTTATAAAAGTCTGTTGAGATAGCCTTATGTTCAATCCTTGCTATATATGACTATAAGTCCTACCATAAAAGAACGTAGCATATAGTTTAAAAATCACCTCAATTGAAGGTATAAACTACATTAGCAATTAGTATTACTTAACATTTCATCCTAAATATGATATATATCATATTATCATAAAGCTCCTCACATTATCTTTATGGGATATAAGTGTGCTTAACTTATAAAACATGAATCTTAAATAATAGAGTTTATCAATTAAATGTGAAATCTTTTTTTACTAAAATATTGTCCCTCTTTTTAGCAGTATTTATACTGTTCGCCACCTTTTCATTTACGGTGGATATGCACTTTTGTTGTGATAAATTGGTAGATATTTCCATGCAAGGAAATGCGAAAACCTGTAAAGACGAGGTTCAAAAAACTAATTCTACTAATAAGCAATGTACTTCACTTCAAGAAGAAGAGTGTTGTAGTAATCAATCTTTTTTTAAAACAGGAGATGACACTATTAAAAAAGCCAGCGTCGAAGTTGGTTTGGAAACGATAGTTTTCCTTGACACCTTTTTTTACACATATGTAAATTTATTTGAAGGACTAAATACTACTATAGTACACCTTAATGAGTATAGACCACCCTTGTTATCCAAGGACATACAGATTCTTGACGAGATATACTTAATTTGATTTTCTACACAGTGGATTGACACATCAATCTTCGAACTCTTTATTAAACTACTTATTGGATTACAGTAGTGTAAACACTTGTCGCGCCAATTTAAAAAAGTGGTCGAAATGGGTATGAAGGACTATAAAAACATAGAAAACTGGAGACCTAATTTCTATGATGATATTATGTAAACAACAACGAAAATCATATAAATAAAGGCGATTAATATTTACTACTTTAAATAAACTAAGGCAAATTAAAAAAATTAAACATTATGAAAACAATAGTAAAAATTTTAATGACAATTGGATTAGTTGGAACAATGCTTAGTTGCAAATCATCCTTCAATGCTACCGAAACAATGCAGGTAGAAGAAAATAGAAGTGCAATTTATCAAGAAATCATTGCAAACCCTGTCCAGATGACCAATTTCATCAGCGAGGCGCAAAAAAATGAAGACGCCAAAAAGATATTGATGAAGGCCCATATGGGACAGATGGAATCTGGAAATATGAAAATGATGATGGATAAAAATCCCGAAATGAAAGAAAAAATGCAATCCCATATGCAGAAGATGATGGAAGAAAACCCAGAAATGAAGCAAAAGATGCAAGCAAAAATGCTAGCCAAAATGATGGAGAGTGAAGAGGGGCGTAAAATGCTAATGGAAGAAATCCATAACAACGAAATGATGAAAAAGGATATGAAAGCAAAGATGATGCAAATGATGAATGAAAACCCTGAAATGATGGAAGAAATGATGCAAAAGATGATGGATAAAAAAACCGAAATGAAGAAGAAGATGAAATGAAAAATGAATGATACTAATTAGTTAACAATTAAAATTATAGAATTATGATGATGTGGTGGTGGATAGTAATACCGGTTGTGTTTGTATTGGGCCTATTTCTCTACAATGGAAGAAATAGTCAAAATACGGTGACGAGAGAAAATCCTATGGATATTCTGGATAACCGATTCGCTAAGGGCGATATTTCCAAAGATGAATATGAAGAACAAAAACGAACGTTGAACAGTAAAAACTAAAACAATGAAGTATTATTTTAATAAAACAATCAAAGGCACTTTTGAAGAGGTTATCGATAAAGTTACTCAAGGACTGAAAGATAAAGGGTTTGGAATACTGACCGAGATTGATGTGACAGCAACCTTAAAGAAAAAGTTGGATGTAGATTTTAAAAAATATAGGATACTCGGAGCTTGCAATCCTGCCTATGCCCATAAAGCGTTGCAGGCAGAAGATAAAATTGGAACGATGTTGCCTTGCAATGTCATCGTACAGGAAATTGAAGAAGGCGTTATAGAGGTGGCAGCGGTAAACCCAATGGCATCGATGCTTGCTGTGGAAAATAAAAAATTGAACGATGTTGCCACTGAAATAACTTCAATGCTGGAAAACGTAATTGAAAAATTATAAGGTTTTTAAAAAGCGATTAACAACAAAATAAATAGTAATCTAAAAATTAAATAGTATGAAAACACTAGTAATTATTTTTTCAGTAATCGGGCTTATCATGTTAAACAGTTGTAAGCAAGACACAGATGTACAAGCGATGCTTCAAAATTCTGAAACCAGGAGTGAAATCATTAAAACCATTTCAGAAAATCATGATTTTATGACAGAATTTATGGAGAATATGCAAGGAAACAATCATGCAATGCAAATGATGCAAGGCGATCAGAAAATGATGGGCACTATGATGCAAGGCGATGGTATGCAAATGATGATGAAAGATAGTATGATGATGAAAAATATGATGCAGGGAATCATGGGCAACATGGAAGGACGCCAATCAATGATGAACGGAATGATGAAGGATGGAAAAATGATGGGCAACATGATGAAAATGATGCACGAAAAAGGCATGATGAGCGAAGATTGTATGCAATCCTGTATGAAGATGATGGGAGAAAAAGGAATGGACATGCAGGGAATGAATAATATGGACAATATGGATAAGCCAAAAAATGAAGATCATACTAGTCATCATTAATTTTTAACTTCTAAAAATAAAACAATGAAAACAACTCACTGGATATGGATGGTTCTAGGTTGTGGATTACCGCTACTATTTATCTTTTTAGCACCATCATTTGGTATAGGAGGCGGTTCTTCCCTCTTCACTTTTATAATTATAATGTTTGCTATCCATCTTTTTATGCCTCACGGTTCACATGGAGCTCATAGCCATACGCAGCATGAGCAAAAGGAGCAAGAATATAATAAAGAAATACCTAGCGCAGAATCTAAAAAAGAACTTAAAGATCATTAAAAACTAAAATCAATGAAACGAAAATTTCAAATAGACGGAATCAGTTGTGGTGGATGTGTATCTAGGGTCAAGAAGACTCTAGAAGAACACCCCAACATCGAAAAAGCAGAGATTTCCCTGTCACCAAAAGGATCTACCCTTATTACGATGAATGAAGCACTTTCAGTAACCGAATTACAAAAGCAGCTTGAAGGGCTCAATGGATATACAATCAAAGAAATAAATTAATAATAACTTAAAACTAAATAGTATGCATTTTTACGACGGACATTTTGGAGGCATGCACCTAATATGGTGGATTATTTGGATCATTTTAATCGCTTGGATATTCTTTATCCCTGCAAATATCCCATTTCAAAAATCAAAGAAAGAAAGTCCTCTAGATATTTTGAAAAAGCGTTTTGCCCTTGGCGAAATATCCAAGGAAGAACTTGAAGAATCGAAAAATATTTTAAACTCAAACAACTAATTTAACCATAGTATTATGTATAAATTAAATGTAAAAAAATTAGGATTTGCCTTTGGTCTTACTGGTGCCTTAATTTATTTAGGTTGTATGATTGTAATGGCAACAGCAGGACAAGAAGGATCAATAGTCTTTTTTAACAGTCTTTTACACGGCTTGGATACTACAAGTGTTATTAGAATGGATGTTCCACTTTTAGAAGCATTTTTTGGTATTGTACAAACATTCATATTGGGCTGGCTCGTTGGTGCTTGTATTGGGGCCTTTTATAATGCTCAAATTAAGATTAAAAAGTAATAACCATTTTACCAACAAGGATAAAATGGTTACGTAAAGCCAAGATTAGCACTGAATTCGTTCAAAAAAAAAGCCTAAAAAGTTTTAAAAAAAGTAGTACTCCAGACTTTTGCAAAGAGGAAACAAAGGCAATCTGTACATACTACTGGAACCGTAATAAGAAAAAGAGGTAAAAAAATACTGTAAGAATGAAAACTAGAAATAGTAAACAGGAGCAACTATCTGAGACACTTTTAGATAAAATACATGCTTATTGGAGAGCGGCGAATTATCTTTCAATAGGTCAGATTTATCTTTGGGACAATCCGCTAATGCGTCAACCCCTCAAACCGGAGCACATCAAACCCATGTTGTTGGGCCATTGGGGTACAACACCAGGGCAAAACTTTATCTATGTGCATCTCAACCGGATCATAAAAAAATATAATTTGAACATGATCTACGTTTCAGGTCCTGGTCATGGTGGACCTGCACTTGTGGCCAGCACATACCTTGAAGGAACCTATAGTGAGGTTTATCCAAACATAAGCCAAGATGAAAAAGGGTTGAAAAAGCTGTTTACTCAGTTCTCATTTCCTGGGGGTATTCCCAGTCATGTTTCACCAGAATGTCCCGGTTCAATTCATGAAGGTGGCGAGCTAGGATATTCGTTGAGCCATGCTTTTGGGGCTGTTTTTGATAATCCAGATTTGATCGTGTCTTGTGTGGTGGGGGATGGAGAAGCAGAAACGGGTCCCTTGGCTACAGCATGGCACTCCAACAAATTCCTGAATCCGATTACAGATGGCGCTGTACTTCCGATTCTGCACCTTAATGGCTATAAGATTGCTAACCCCACGATTCTTGCCCGGATAGGGGATACAGAGCTAGAACAGCTTTTTCTAGGTTATGGATGGAAGCCCTATTTCATCGAAGGCGATGACCCTAAACAAATGCATCAAAAAATGGCGGCATTGTTAGATCAAGTAATTGAGGAAATAAAAACAATTAAGGAAAGCGCCGCTTGGGATACAACTACAGAACGCCCGCAGTGGCCGATGATCATTTTAAAATCACCTAAAGGGTGGACAGGGCCAAAGTTTGTAGATGGTTTACCAGTAGAAGGTCATTTCAGGTCCCATCAGGTTCCCTTGTCCGATGTCAGAAATAATAAGGAACACCTTAAGGAACTTGAGGCATGGTTTAAAAGCTATAAGCCCGAGGAACTTTTTGATGAACAGGGCCGTTTTTTACCAGAATTGGCAGAATTAGCACCAAAAGGCCAACAGAGGATGGGTGCAAATCCCCATGCCAATGGGGGTATTTTACTAAAGGAACTCCATATGCCCGATTTTCGTGAGTACGGATTAGTGCACAAACGTGGTGAGATGGGAAACGGAGATACCCGTGTTTTGGGAGAATTTGCTAGGGATATTATAAAGCTAAACCAATCGCAACGGAATTTCAGAATTTTTGGACCGGATGAAACACTTTCAAATCGATTAAATTCTGTTTTTGAGGCTACCGACAGGCAATGGGAAGCGGAAATCATGGAAACAGATGAACTTCTCAAGAAAGATGGTCGTGTGATAGAAATGCTCAGCGAACACCAATGTGAGGGTTGGTTGGAAGGTTACCTATTAACTGGAAGACATGGTCTTTTCAATTGCTATGAGGCTTTCATCCATATCATCGATTCCATGTTCAACCAGCATGCCAAGTGGTTAAAGGTAACGGCTGAACTTCCATGGCGGAAAAAAATTGCTTCCCTGAATATTTTATTGGCCTCCCATGTATGGCGGCAAGATCATAATGGGTTTACACATCAAGATCCAGGCTTTATTGACCATGTCGTGAATAAAAAAGCAGAAATAGTTCGTGTTTACCTGCCACCAGACGCCAATTGCCTCCTATCCGTTATGGATCATTGTTTCCGTAGCAAACATTATGTAAATGTAGTAATAGCAGGCAAGCACCCCGCGCCACAATGGCTTTCAATGGAGGAAGCGGTCATACATTGTGCTAAAGGAATAGGTATTTGGACCTGGGCTAGCAATGACCAGGATTCGGAGCCCGATGTGGTAATGGCTTGTGCCGGAGATGTTCCGACTCTTGAGACCTTGGCGGCAGTCTCCATACTTCATGAAAAACTACCCTATTTGAAAATACGGGTCGTCAATGTCGTCGATTTGATGAAGCTACAGTCCGAGACGGCGCACCCGCATGGATTGAACGATGCTGATTTTGATATGTTATTCACAAAAAATAAACCGGTCATATTTGCCTTTCATGGCTATCCTTGGTTGATTCACAGGCTAACCTATAATCGCAACAACCATATTAATCTACACGTTCATGGCTACAAGGAAGAAGGTACGATTACTACCGCTTTTGATATGACGGTACTGAATGATATGGATCGTTTTCACTTGGTACAAGATGTCATAGAACGATTACCAAACTTGGGCAATGAAGTAGCATATCTGAAACAAGAAATGCAGGATAAGTTGATCGAACATAAGTATTATATCCGAAAAAATGGGATGGATATGCCCGAGATTAGAAACTGGGAATGGAAGGGCTAAGAAAAAAACCCCAACAAATTCATATATAAAAATGAATCTTAAAAATTATTTGTCATTATGGATTGGAAGAAATAGTAGTATCAGATAAATAAACAATAATGAAAACAACCGTTAAAATGAAAAATATACTTGTACCCACCAATTTTTCAGAAAACTGTAAAAAAGCAGCGAAGCTAGGAATAGAAATGGCCAAATTGTATGATTCGGAAATTCACTTTTTACACCTAATGAAAACCCCTGTAGATTGGGTTAAATTGGATAAATTAAAAGAAAAAAGGTATCCCGAGACATTAATACAAATTGGTAATGCCAAAACAGCTTTGAGAGCCTTGGAAAAAATAGCTGAACATGAAGGTTTAAAGTGCCGTACGTTTCTTCAATATGATGCAGGACAAACTGATATTTTAGAACATTCAGGGCATTTTCACCACGATTTTATTATCACTGGAAGCAGTGGTACAAAAGGGGTCATTCGAGAAATAATGGGAAGTAATGTCGAGGAAATTGTGCGAAAAGCGAACGCACCAATTATCGTTGTAAAAGATGAGGCTGTAAACTTCCCTTTCAAAAACATTCTTTTTGTTTCTGATTTTGAAGAGGACGTTAGTGATGCCTTTAAACAGGTGGTTTCTATTGCTTCAAAATGCAATGCAAAAATTCACCTATTACGTATCAATACTAAAAGCGATAATAATAGTGTTGCACTTGGAGTACAACCCATGAAGCAGTTTTTAGAAATATTTCCTGAAGTAGAAAATTATACTATGAATGTATATAATGAAATAGATGTTGAAACTGGAATAAACTCCTATTTAAAAAATAATCCTGCTGACTTAATTGCAATGTGTACCCATGGAACAACAGGCTTTTTAAGTCTATTCTCTAAAAGCATTACCGAAGGTGTTACCAATCATTCTACCCTACCCGTAATGACAATACATATATAAACAATGAATAATACAATAAATATAGTAAAACATTCGGGAGATATTGTTCCATTTGATGTTGATAAACTCATCAATTCATTACGCAGAGCTCAAGCAAATGAAGAGTTAATTCAGCAAATAATTACGCAAATTCAATCTGATATTTATGAAGGGATTACCACTAAAAAAATTTATCAAATGGCATTCAAAATGCTAAAAGTTAAATCGAGGGTAAGTGCTTCAAAATACAAACTAAAAAAAGCATTGATGGAATTGGGACCTACTGGTTTTCCTTTTGAAAAGTTAGTGGGTAAACTATTTGTTCACGAAGGGTATGCAACAGAAGTTGGAGTTATTGTACAGGGTAATTGTGTGCAGCACGAAGTAGATGTGATAGCGCAAAAGGATAACAAACATTATATGATTGAATGTAAATATCATAGCGACCAAGGACGATTTTGTAATGTGAAGATTCCATTATATATCCACTCAAGATTTTTGGATGTTGAAAAACAATGGGCGTACCAAAAAGATCATGCAACAAAACTCCATCAGGGCGGTGTGTACACCAACACTCGTTTTACATCAGATGCAATAAAATATGGAGAATGTGTGGAAATGTTATTGACTAGTTGGGATTATCCAAAGGGAAATGGGCTTAAAGAACGAATAGATAAGTCTGGCTTACACCCATTAACCGCTTTAACGACTCTAACCAAAGCTGAAAAAACAAAGTTATTAGATAAAGATATTGTGCTCTGCAAAGAGCTTCACGAAAACCCTAAGCTATTGGAGCAGATTGGGATTGATAAAACCAGACACCAAAAGATTTTAGAAGATTCTGAAGAGCTCTGTAAAATCAGTTAAAAATCATGATATAAAAGGTTGAGAATATTAAAACAAAAGGTATGAAAACTGAAAAATTGAAACAACAGGATAGCATAAATTTCGAAGCATTTTACCAAGTACTGGAAAATGACAGCAAATTGCTGGAAGAGGCTTTTGAAACAGTATTGAAGATGGTAAGTACAGATCCAAAAGCTGCAAAGAATATAGCGCATCTAATTAAGGAAGATTTTCACGGATTATATAAGGAAGTAGTGGCTTTATCCATACCTGAAAAAGATCAGGGCAACACCCCTTCTTGCTGTGGTGGTAACTAACTAGTGGATTGCATATTGGTACAAATTATGCATAACGACTTAAAAATAAAAACAAATGAAAAACAATAAAATAAACATCCACTTTTTGGGAGCAGCAGGTACAGTAACTGGCTCAAAATATCTAGTGGACACCGGAGATAGGAAAATACTGATAGACTGTGGTCTTTTTCAAGGGTTAAAGGAATTACGTCTTAAAAACTGGGAACATCCATCTGTAGAGGTTTCAAGTATAGATGTTGTACTGCTTACCCACGGCCATTTGGATCATACGGGATATTTGCCACGTTTAGTAAAACAAGGATTTAAAGGTCCAATCTACGGCACTAACCCTACTTTGGACATTGCCGAAATCATCCTGAACGATAGTGCAAAAATCCAGGAACAGGAAGCTGAACGAGCCAACAAAGAGGGGTATTCAAAACACAGCCCTGCAGAACCGTTATACGATTTAAAGGATGTAGAGAAAACCATTCCACATTTTAAAGGTATTCCTCAATCACAATGGATTCCATTATTTGATGGGATCAGGGCTAGATTTCAATATAATGGACACATCTTAGGTGCTACCTATATCGATTTGGATGTATACGGAAAACGTTTTGTCTTTTCAGGTGATATTGGTAGAACAAATGACTTATTATTATATCCACCTTTAAAACCAAAAAAGGCAGATGTTCTGTTTATCGAATCCACTTATGGTGGAAGGTTTAATCCAGAAGAATCGGAAGCTATTCCTCAGATTGAAAAATTGGTAAATGAGACGATCAACAGAGGTGGAAGTCTGTTCATTCCAAGTTTTTCAGTAGAAAGGGCTCAATTGATGATGCTCATTTTCTGGAGACTGCTCAAAGAGAAAAAAATGCCCAAAGTCCCAATGATAATGGACAGCCCCATGGGAGCTAATGTTCTTGAATTGTTTCATAGCACAAGAGATTGGCACAAACTTGAGAAACAAGAATGTGATGAAATGTGTTCCTATTTCACCGTGGTGAGCAGCTATCGAGAAACTATGGAATTAAGAACCGACAACAAACCCAAAATTGTGATTGCAGGAAGTGGTATGCTTACTGGAGGTAGAATGCTCAACTATCTTGAAACACAAGCACAAAATCCTAATAACACTTTGCTTTTTGTGGGCTATCAAGCTGAAGGAACCCGTGGAAGAAAACTATTGGAAGGCGATAAGGAATTAAAAGTGTATGGAAAATGGGTGGATTTCAAAATGCAGGTAGCCGAAATTGAAGGTCTCTCGGCACACGGTGACCATACAGAACTTATAGATTGGATGAGTAAGATAAAAAACAAACCAGAACGAATTTTCATTGTACACGGTGAAAAAGAAGGTGCGGAAGCACTTCAAAAAGGAATAAAAGAAACATACAAATGGGATTCCGAAATACCACAATTGTACAGTATTGAAGAAATTCAATAGATCACATCAACTTTATAATTAAGATAGATATGGAACAACACTCAAATATATTAAAATACAAACATCTCGGAATTTACACGCAAAACGAGAATGTGGTGTATATGCGAGAGGATTGCCACGTTTGCGTTTCAGAAGGGTTTGAGGCTCTTACCCGAATTAGGATATCTAATACAAGCATCTCAATCGTAGCAAGTCTTAATATTTTAAATTCAGATATTCTGATGCCTAATGAAATTGGGTTATCGGATGCTGCTGCAAAAAAATTGAAGGTTTCAGAAAATGACACCTTGTATGTTTCACATTTGGAACCTATTGAATCCTTAAGCTACGTTAGGGCCAAAATCTATAATCAAAATCTTAATTACAACGCTTATAAACAAATTATATCTGATATTGTTGAAGGCAATTATTCTAATGTTCACTTATCGGCATTTATTACAGCTTGCGCAGGTGACCGAATGGATATAAATGAAATATCTGACCTTACTAAAGCTATGATTACTTCCGGGAAGCAATTGAATTGGAACAAAGAAATCGTGGTTGATAAGCATTGTATTGGCGGATTACCTGGCAATAGAACGACGCCATTGATAGTTGCCATAGTTGCCGCTTACGGGCTTACAATGCCCAAAACGTCTTCCCGTGCCATAACTTCGCCAGCAGGTACGGCAGATACAATGGAAGTATTGACTAATGTAACCCTCTCTTCCGAAGAAATCAAGGCAGTTGTTGAAAAGGAAGGTGGTTGCATCGTGTGGGGAGGTACAGCACAATTGAGTCCTGCAGACGATATTCTTATCAAAATTGAAAAAGCGTTGGATATTGATAGTGAAGGACAGCTTATCGCTTCGGTTCTTTCAAAAAAAGCGGCGGCAGGATCAACACATGTGGTCATTGATATTCCAGTAGGCGAAACTGCTAAGGTGCGCAGTACGGAAATGGCTCAAAAACTGAAAACCCATATGGAAACAGTTGGTAATGCTGTGGGGCTTAATGTGAAAGTTATCATTACAGATGGTACACAGCCTGTTGGTAGAGGTATTGGTCCTACGCTAGAAGCCATTGATATATTAAAAGTTTTAAAAAATGAAGCTGATGCACCCAAAGACCTAGAGGAAAGAGCTTTGCTTTTGGCAGGAGAGCTATTGGAACTTTCTGGAAATGTTGGCTTGGGAAAAGGAAGTCAAATTGCAAAGCAAGTGTTAGAATCCGGAAAAGCTTATCAAAAATTTATCGCTATATGTAAGGCTCAAGGTCGTTTTACCCTACCAGTTTTGGCACCACATAAGGTGGAAATAAAAGCGGATAAATCGGGTATTGTAAAAAGAATCGATAACAGAAAGATTGCAAAATTAGCCAAACTTTCGGGTGCGCCACAATCTAAATCGGCAGGGATTCTATTAAATATCCATTTGGGAGATCGTATCGAAGAGAACCAATTACTATATACTATATATGCAGAATCCAAAGGCGAACTTAACTATGCTATGGAGTATAAAAATAACCACAACGATATTATAGCCATAATTTAAAAAATAGACTATGAAAACTATATTATTTAGCCTTCCCGGAAATGAAGAACTCACAGAACTTTTGGCAACGAAAATGGATGCAGAAATAGGGAAATCTACTTTGCGTAAATTTCCTGACGGAGAATCTTATACACGTATTCTTTCTGATGTTAAAGATAAATGTGTCGTATTGGTCTGTACCTTGCACGAGCCAGACAAAAAACTATTACCACTCTACTTTTTAAGCCATACTGCAAAATCGCTTGGAGCGATGTGTACCTGTTTGGTAGCACCATATCTTGCCTATATGCGTCAGGACAAAATTTTTAATGAAGGGGAAGGGGTAACCTCTGGTTTCTTCGGAAAATTGATTTCTGGTTTTGCAGACAGTATTACCACAGTTGACCCACACCTGCACAGAATAAGTTCTTTGGGTGAAGTGTATCAAATTCCTAATAAGGTTATTCATGCAGCCAATGCTATTTCAGAATGGATAAAGGAAAATGTTGAAAACCCTGTTCTTATCGGTCCCGATTCTGAAAGCGAGCAATGGGTATCCGAGGTTGCCAAAAATGCAGGAGTACCTTTTACGGTATTACAGAAATTGCGTCACGGTGATCGTGATGTAGAAGTCTCGGTACCGGATGTGGATAAATACAAGGATGCTACACCTATTTTAGTGGATGATATAATCTCGACTGCACGAACAATGATTGAAACTGTGAAGCATCTAAAAAATGCAGGGATGAAACCACCTATTTGTATAGGTATTCACGCAGTTTTTTCAGGAAACGCCTATCAGGATTTGTTAGATTCCGGTGTAGAAAAAATAGTTACCTGTAATACCATTCCACATTCTTCTAATGCTATTGATTTGAGTGACGTAATGGCAAAAGAAATTAAGAAATTAATGCATCACATATGAGAATACAAGGGTTCATACTGATTTTTATCTTATTCAGCATTACTATGCGAGGACAAACTGAAATGCTTATTGGGCAGATTTCAGGCAGAGTCATAGTTCGAGAAAATTTTAATGAAGAAGGTGTTTTTTTAAACAAACAAACTTTTGAATCTGGAATAGTTATCGATAAAAATGGATATTATGAAATTGAGGTAATCACAGAATTATTTGACAAAGATAAAAAAACTACCGATAAATACACAACGACATATCGCTGTAAACCTGATGAAGCCAGTATAATGGTAATGGCATTTCCGTTTTCCAATCCTAAGTCAAAAGAAACCGAAATCAACACCATCTCTAAAAATTTTAAAGAGATTTATGATTTGGATAACCTAGAAGATATTGAACTGCGAATGAGTTTTGATTCAGGCTTATTGAACTTTTTTGGTTCAAAAAGTACCATTAAGATTTTCGAGCGAAAATTAGACGGTAACAAAAACAATATTAAATCTAAAATCAATATTAAAGCCTATTCATTGGGTATTCGTATCAAGCAACTGGACTATTCTGTCAATGAAAAATTAAACAGTATGGGTTTATTGACCTTTCAGAAATTTACTGAAGCCGATGGTAGTTATTTTACAATGAATTATAAATAAAGAAAAATGAAAAATTACGATACACTATCAGAAGCCATAAAGGATCTGCAAAAAAGAGGCTACAGCTATGATTTCAATTTGACACCCGAGTGTTTGGAATGTGCTTCCCTAAAATTAGAAATAAACCCAGAGGACTTTGAAGTAGATGAAATTTACCGCTTTGAAGGAATGAGTAGTACTGATGATAATAGCATTTTATATGCTATTTCATCTAAAAATGGAACTAAGGGTCTTCTGGTAGATGCATACGGTGTATACGCCGAAAATATTTCAGAAGCTATGCGGAAAAAATTACGATAACATTTAAATAGAATAATATGGACAATCACAAAGATCATAAGAACAAAAAAATGGACCACAGTAAAGAGGATCATTCCAAGATGGACCACTCAAAAATGGATCATGGTAAAGAAGACCATTCGAAAATGGGTCATTCAAAGATGGACCACTCAAAAATGGGACATTCTGACCATGGCAGCAACGTACCTATGGGAGTGGCAGGCCATGATCATCATAAAATGATGATTGCAGACTTCAGAAAACGGTTTTGGGTAACCCTTGTGCTTACAATTCCAATACTATTCTTTTCGCCAATGATTCAAGATTTTTTTGGCTATGAATTTCTTTTATCAGGTAATCCATATATACTTTTTGCACTTTCAACTGTGGTCTATTTTTATGGTGGTTGGCCATTTTTAAAAGGATTTTGGTCTGAAGTTAAAAAAGGTGCGCCTGGTATGATGACCCTTATATCTATGGCAATAAGCGTGGCTTACTTTTATAGTTCGGCTACTGTTTTTGGTTTAATAGGAGTTGACTTTTTCTGGGAACTGGCAACCCTAATTGCCATTATGCTCGTTGGGCACTGGATTGAAATGAAGAGTGTACTTGGTGCATCAAAAGCATTACAACTTTTAGTAAGCATGATGCCAGCTGAAGCACATCGAGTAAAAGGTGATACAATTGAAGATATTTCACTTGAAGATTTATTAAAAGACGATGTGATATTAGTAAAACCCGGAGAGAAAGTTCCAGCTGATGGTATTATCGTAGAAGGTTCTAGTTACTTGAATGAATCTATGCTAACTGGAGAATCGAAACCAGTAAAAAAGGGATTAAATGATAAAGTAATTGGTGGTTCGGTAAATGGGAATAGTACTTTAACGGTAAAGGTTGAGCATACAGGAAAAGATAGTTATCTCAACAAGGTCATCAAAATGGTGGAGGAAGCGCAAAAAACAAAGTCTAAAATGCAAAACCTATCGGACAGAGCGGCAAAATGGCTGACTTACATAGCATTGGCTATTGGTTTCGGGACATTGGCGGTTTGGTTGATTTTAGGTTTTCCATTTGTATATGCATTGGAAAGAATGGTAACGGTAATGGTTATTGCTTGTCCACACGCTTTAGGTCTTGCTATCCCATTGGTAGTAGCCATATCAACAGCGGTTTCGGCTCAAAACGGTTTGTTAATTAGAAATAGGACTGCATTTGAGGAATCTCGAAAAATATCAGTCTTGTTATTCGATAAAACTGGAACCCTTACTAAAGGAGATTTTGGGGTTACACGAATTGAATCCGTAAATAATGCTTATACATCTGAAGAAGTTTTGAGGTTTTCAAGTGCATTAGAGCAAAGTTCAGAACACCCAATCGCTGTAGGTATTATAAAAAGGGTAAAAGAAGACAATGTTACCATCCCGAAACCTGAAAATTTCAACGCAATTACAGGTAAAGGTGTGGAGGCCAAAGTAGAAGGTAAACAAATAAAAGTCGTGAGTCCAGGTTATTTAAGAGATGAGAAAATAGACATTCCAGAAGATGCTTATAGTGATGCCGCTGAAACAGTTGTTTTTGTATTGATTGATGGAAAATTAGCAGGCTATATAGCTCTTTCCGATGAAATTAGACCAGAATCTGCTGAAGCAATTAAAGTGTTCAAGAAGAACAATATCAAAGTCCTAATGGCAACTGGTGATAACGAAAAAACAGCGAAAGCAGTCAGTGACAAACTTGGATTGGATGGCTATTTTGCTGAAGTATTGCCACATCAAAAGGTCGAAATTGTTAAAGACCTTCAAGATAAAGGTGAATTTGTTGCCATGACAGGCGATGGTGTAAATGATGCACCTGCATTGGCGCAAGCCAATGTTGGTATTGCTGTTGGTTCTGGTACAGACGTAGCTGCTGAAACCGCAGATATTATTTTGGTAAATAGTAACCCACAGGATATTGCCAACTTAATATTATTTGGAAAAGCAACCTACAACAAAATGATTCAAAATCTAATATGGGCAACTGGTTATAACGTCGTTGCCATTCCATTAGCAGCTGGAGTATTATATTCTTCAGGCTTTGTTTTAGGGCCAGCTTTAGGAGCTGTCTTGATGAGTTTGAGCACCATTATTGTAGCTATTAATGCTCAACTATTAAAGCGAAAAATAGCAAACAAATAATGAATAGGAGAGAAAAGCTTAACAGGATATTTTTAATCTTGAGTGTGAGCTCAAGTAAGCATATTCATAAAAGTCATAATGTTTCGATATTGCTATTTCATTTAGTTTGTTCTACGAAATATCGTTGTTTAATTTAAGTCCAAAAGTCGATAGGATTTTGTGTCAAACATGTTTGGATATTCAATATAGATATGAAATTCAATTTTTGGAGATAGGAAAGGATAAAGATCCCGTTCAATTTTTGATTCAAAGTGTACCAACTTAAAGTCCAACTAAAATTGTGAGGACGCTAAAAATTTCTACGACAGAGAAATATTCTTTCATGCAGCTGGAGTCAAAAGAGCCTTGTGGAGATGATCATTTTGGGAAAGTGGTTTTTACATCAATACAGTTGGTCGTCATGGGAATGAAAAGACAATTAGTGAATATTTAAAAAATAAAGAAAAGGAAAAGGAATATGAAGTTTTACATAAAGATGGTTAATTGAGACTCTTTTAACAATATAATACTAATGCCCCGGGGATTATTTATTTCCATCTGTGGATATAGGTTATCACCTAATTAAATCGTTTAGCCAAGTAGATTTAGATGTAAATTGTCGCTTATTTACAACATAATAGTTATATTTGTCGTTAATAAACAACAAAATGAATTTAAAGAAAGCTGTACTTCTCCCCAAATATCAAAAAGTTTTTGATGCTATAGGAGAAAATATCAAACTCGCTCGAAAGCGTAGAAAACTTACTGTTGAGCAAGTGGCAGAACGTGCAGGGATTCACCGTGCTACCTTGTATCGGGTAGAAAAAGGGGATCCATCTGTGGCCATAGGTATTTACTTTAATATATTCAGGGTACTAAATTTAGATAAAGACTTCTCGCAGCTTGCGGCAGATGACCCGTTTGGGCGCAAACTTCAAGATCTTGATTTACTATAAGCGATGGCAGGAGGAAAATTTGACATATACGTGTACGCGGATTGGAAAGGTCTAGGTGGTCCTATTCAAATAGGAATACTTTCAGCACATTTTGCGAAAGCAAAAAAAGCGTTCAGTTTTGAATATACTAGAGAGTGGCTCAGTAAAGGGTTGTATCAATTACTTGATCCAGATATTGGCTTTTATTCAGGACCACAATATCCCACAGACAAAGAAAATTTCGGAATATTTCTGGACAGTATGCCTGATACTTGGGGTAAAACGCTAATGATACGTCGAGAAGCTCAAGACGCAAGGGCAACCGAACGAAAAGCTAAAGCGTTATATGAAACAGATTATTTGCTAGGTGTGTATGATGAGAGCCGTATGGGGGCGCTTCGCTTTAAGACTGATCCCGAAGGTCCTTTTTTGGACAACGACGATCAAAACCCTACACCGCCGTGGTCATCACTAGGCAATTTGCAGGAAGCCGTAAGACACCTCGAAAATGATTCTGAAAGTGATGCTATAAGAAAATGGATAGCAGTACTTATTGCGCCGGGTTCTTCGCTTGGCGGTGCTAGACCTAAAGCTAATATATTAGGAAAGGATAAAGACCTATGGATTGCAAAATTTCCTTCCAAGACCGATACGGTCGATAAAGCTGCTTGGGAATATCTCACCTATAAACTGGCAATTGCCTGTGGTATTGAAATGGCTGAATCAAAAATTGAGCGAATCTCTGGTGTCTACCATACTTTTCTAACCAAACGTTTTGATCGTGAAAATGGCAACCGGATTCATTTTGCATCTGCAATGACGATGACTGGGAATACAGAAGATTCATTAAAAACGAAAGCGCCAAGTTATTTGGATATTGTGGATGTAATAATTAATTACGGGACAGATGTCGAAGAGAATTTACACCAACTATGGCGTAGAATTGTATTTAATATTGCAGTTTCAAATACAGATGATCATTTGCGCAATCACGGATTTATTTTAAGTGAAAAGGGTTGGAAATTATCGCCAGCCTACGATTTAAATCCCTCCGCAGAAAAAAATGGTTTGGCACTCAATATTGATATGGATGACAATTCATTGAGTTTTGAACTTGCAAAAAGTGTTGGAGACTATTTCCGTTTGAGGGAAACAGCTATGAATATTATTATTGGTGAAGTCTTAAGTGTGGTTAGTGAATGGAAATCAATCGCTAAACAAATTGGGATTTCTAAAAAGGAACAGATACGAATGGATGGAGCGTTTAGAACAGAACTGAAAAGTTAAACTGAGTAGAAGTTCAAAAATCTCAAAAATTGATAAACCGTTTTCTGTTTATTTATTTTGTAGAAGATAGAATGTAATTGCCGTCAAATTCTACACTTCAGATATTGAAGAAGTGGTAAGATGATTAGAATTTTAGCGATGAACGTTCTTTAAATGATCTTTTTAAGCAGTTTTTTAATTTTCAGGATTTCGCAAAGAAACTGTAAATCGTGCAGAAATCTACGCATAGGTGATCTTTAAGTATTAAATTAGCTTCACTCGCTAATATATTGAACACAATCTGAAATTTTATAAACGAATTGTGAACCTAATTTTAATACTAATTAGGTTGATTTGATTCATCGATATAAAAATAAAACTTTAATAAATTAGTGAAAGGATTCAAACATTGTCTTTGAATCTCTTTGGTTACGGGTATCTGTTATAAATTCTAATCTTTGTTGTTGATTTGTGAATTCATTTTCTTGAAATGTTTGGCATAATACTAGTTCGGGTTGTTTTTTAACCAAATGACCTAGGTCAGTAGCGGGAAGTATTTTTTACGTTTAATTTTCGGTGCCGTTAAAATAACAAAAAATAGTTGAAAACCTTAAAGCCTTAAGGCAAGCGAGACCACTTTTAGTGCTACGACCTACTATAGCTATATTTTGAATCATTTACGTCGTATTCTTTACGTTGTTGACTATAAATGTAGTGATGAGAAGTGGTATTAAAAATAAAAAAAATCATAACTTGGGTAGAGCAAGGTATGACTTATATCATATTTAACTAAAATATATAGCCCTAATTTCATCGCATTAAAAAGTACTTAAGATGAAAAATATTCTCTATGCCACCGATTGCTCAAAATATGATACTCATACGCTCCAATATGCTTTAATGTTGAGCGATATACTAAAAGCGAAGCTTACGGTTCTACACATATTTAGTCTTCCTCCAATTGTGGTTAATACCATGCGGACTAAGAAATATCTAAGTGAACATGCCCATGACGAACAATTACTTGTTTTAAAGAATTATTGCTCCAATCACTTGAAAGATACAGAATCAGCATCAAACATTAAATATGAGGTAAAAGAAGATGATTCGGTTACCAATGGAATTTTGAGAGAAGTAGTAACGCTATCTCCAGATTTAGTGATTGTTGGAATGAAAGACGAACATACCGCCCGTGGATCATTTACGGGTAGTATAGCCAAAGCACTCATTAATAAAGCGCCTGCTCCCCTTCTTATAGTTCCTAGTACAAAGGCGTTCCATAAAATAAAGACACTCGTTTATGCGACTGACTTTGAAGAGTCCGATTTTTTAGCAATTAAAAAATTGGTAAAAATTGGCAAACCTTTTGATGCCATAATAAAAATCGTACATATTACTAACAATGATGAATATGCAGTAAACGATAAGATGGCATGGTTTAAAGAAATGCTATTTGAAAAAACAAGTTACAGAAATATTACCTTTGACATTACTATTAATGATAACATATATGAAGGCTTAAGAGTCTATATTGATACCGTGAGTGCAGATATGATTGCCTTATTGGAACGCGAACAAAATGGTTTCCTAAAAAAACTTTTCCATAAAGATTTGATTAAGAAAATGGAATCAAAAATAGCTATTCCAATGCTGAGCATTAACGAAGGTGCACTTTAGAAATTATCTTTCTGATTTTGTGACATAAGGTCTAAGAGATAAATTGAGATGAGTATTAAGTAATAATTCGCCTATTTTACATCTAAATGATTCGATGAATTCACTTTACGAAGTCTCCATGATAGTAATTTAAACTATATCCACAATAGAATTAACATCGGCACCTATCTGGGTAATTTTTTTAAAATACCTATATCTGCTAGCCAGTTCAACTCATTTTAATGCAAGCCCAGAAAGCAAATTCGCAAATTAAGCAAGAACTCGTAAACAGTATCGTACATGGCTTTGGAATTATTTTTGGAATCGTAAGTATTCCTATACTAATAGCCTTTGCAATTAAAAGTGATAACACACCTGGTATTATCGGTGCAGCTATATATGGATTTTGTTTTTTACAACTATTTACTTTTTCTACCCTCTACCACGGTTTTCAACATGTTCAGGCTAAACGTATATTAGAAATTCTTGACCACATCAGTATCTATTTCTTGATAGCAGGCACTTATACTCCTTTTTTATTGATATATATGCCTAATGCTTTTGGTATTACCTTGCTTTCGGTTTTGTGGGGTCTGACGGCCTTGGGAATCATTTTCAAGATTTTTTTCACAGGTAAATGGAAGGTTTTCTCAACGCTGATCTACATAGCAATGGGCTGCATTATGATAGTTGGTGGACGTACTTTTTTTGAAAGTATTCCCACTAATACCCTTATCATGATTCTAATTGGCGGAGCACTTTACCTTTTGGGGGTTATCTTCTACTTATGGGAGAAATATCCATACAACCATGCTGTATGGCATTTTTTTGTGCTCGCTGCTGCTGTTTGTCATTACGTAGCCATTTTAATGGCAATCGCTGAGAATAATTGAGGCTATTTTAAGGCCTTCTTATGATCAATTATACCCCTACACCTAATTACTAGAAATTGACTATCTAATAGTAATTTTAATAGTACGAGTAAAAAATTTCAATACGCTATAATTTATAGCGCTTTAATTTTCACCATTAACTTTAGATTGCTAGCGGTTGGGATCGCACTTGGCTATATTGAACAATTGTTGGAAGTTTATAGTAACCTATTTCTAATGATAGTAAACCTAGCGTAGATGATTCACAAAATGTTTTTGTCACACGTTGACTACCTATCAAAAAGAGTATTTAAAATGGTGTAGAATAGCACATAGTTGTCGTCTTAATTGCTAAACAAATCACTTCTCCCTTTAATCCACAAAGTTTAAAATTTAGACCGAGACAGACTGCATAATCGGTCGCTCACTTCCTTTTATAAGTCTTTACTCCATCTAAATTCTTGAGCTGGTTACTGAAAAGGTAACAGCGATAGGCACTATAGGAAGTAAGTGGATGTAGAATCCTATGTTCTGTATGATTTTACTACAAATAAGTGTAGTGGTTATTCAACTTCCTACGATTCCATATCAACTGAAAAGGAAAACGCTCAGGATATAATAAGTATGTGGTTAAATGACATTCTGTCAACTAATTGACACCAATAAACATCAAATTATATGGCGTCACTTTTGCGGTAGTTTATTGAAGTTTTTGCTGAATTAGTTCTATTCCAATACGCTTATTTACCCAAGTCAAAAGTATAACAACCCTGAAATAAAATGAAGGGATGGAATAGCAAGAGGGTAACACGCTACGCGATGTTACGTTTATTCCATTTCGCTATAAACTTACTTTTTATAGGAGTTAACGGAGTTTTATGATTATTTAAACTTAGGAAATAAACGCTACTTTTTACTAAAAAACGAATATAGCCCAATGAAATCAATACATATTTTACTAAAAAATGGATAAAGGATACGAAAAAGAGCGATTTGAAACACTAAAGATCAAATCTTCGGTAGCATTAAAATTTAAAGAATTTTCTAAGCGAATGTCAAAGTCGCAATCGATGACTTTGCTTTTAATGCTTGACTTTTTTGAAGAAAATGGAATCTCACCTTCCGAGGCAATTGGTCCGCGAATGGAAACTTTAGAAGCAAGACTTGCCATGCTCATAAAGAAACGGATGAATGGCATGATTGCCATTTTAAAAGACATCGAAAAATCGCAAACCAAGCCTACTGCGGCCATGCTATACTCCCTTTTTGAGCAATCAGAGCCAATCAAAAAGGAATTAATCCTTGAAAAAAAGAATACAGGTGAACAACGGCAAGTACGTTTTGTAGAAAAAAATAGGAACATTAAAAACATCTAGATTATGGGAAAAGTAAATTATATAGTCCACATGAATGCAATCTTCGAAAGCTTTAATACAGATCTTCGAATTAAACAAGGTCACATTACCCTTTATTTCGCATTCTTTCAAAAATGGAATCGTGAATTTTTTAAAGATAAGCTCACTATTAATAGCGCTTTAATTATGGATAGTGCTAAGATTAGATCTAAAACAACCTATCATAATTATCTTAAAGATTTAAGTGATTGGGGCTATTTGCACTACTTTCCTTCCTATCATCCAGCAAGAGGTTCAATAGTGAAGCTTCCCAAATTCGGGACAACTAGTGGGACAACTGATGGGACACCTACGGTTCAAAAATTGGACAACAGCGTACCAGAACCTAGCCAAAATTTGGTATCTTCTTATAAACTTAAAACAAAAGAAAACTTAAAACAAAAGAAAACTTAAATAAAAGGCCGGCCAGACCTTTTAATGAATTTGAAGTTTTACTTTTTCTTAAAGAAAACAAATGGGATGCTGATGAAGGAAAAAAATTCTTTGCCTATTATAAATCTAAAAATCGGGAATTAAACAGAGGACTTAAAATTGAAAACTGGAAAACTGCCGCTTTTAATTTTATGGAAAATGGTTTTGTAACCAAAGAAGAACGAACTAGTCCAATTTCTGGCTATCTAGATAATTTACGAGCTAAGCAGAAGAAAGATTATAATATTCCACTTTAAAAATTATTTAAATTTTGATCTTAAGATAGCCATATCTTTTCCAACTTTCATGTCTAAGATCTTAGCATAATGTTGGGTCGTTTTTAAATTTGTATGTCCTAACATCTTACTAACTGATTCTATAGGCACGCCGTTAGTCAAAGTTACCGTTGTTGCAAACGTATGACGTGCAAGATGGAATGTAAGATTCTTCGTTATTTTCGATAAAGTTGCAATCTCCTTGATATAAGCATTCATTTTTTGATTACTTAGAACGGGCAGGACTAAATCTTTTTCTTTCAATAGCTCATTATCTAGGTACTTGTCGATAATTACTTTGGCGATTGGTAAAATAGGAATATTACACCTTGTATCAGTTTTTGACCTTTTTGTCTTAACCCATTGTTCGCCATCCACGCCTACAACTATATCACCTCTATTTAGTTTTTTAACATCTGCATACGCCAAACCCGTGAAACAACAAAAAATAAAAATATCCCGTACTTGATCGAGCCTATCCATTTTCAACTCTAAATCTATAATTTTTTGAATTTCTTCTTCAGTCAGAAATTCCCGCTCAACGATTTTAAGCCTGCCTTTCCAGTGAAGAAAGGGATCTTTATCGATCCAATCGTTTGCATGTGCAATGCGAATGATCTTTTTAAAGTTTGTAATATATTTGATTGCAGAATTGTGCGCACATTTGCGAGTAGTCTTAAGATAGTATTCAAAGCCTGTGATAAACAAATGATCTACATCTTGTACAGGAATATCATTCCTCTTGTATTTCTTCTTTATAAAGTCCGTTACATGCTTTTTGCAAGTTTTGTAACGTTCTGCGGTTCCTGATGAAAAATCTTTTCCAATAAGACTTTCAACTTCTTCATTGTGCTCCTGAAATATTTCGAGTACCATTTTTTTGGTTTTGTCTTTTCCAAGAAGAACATCTCGGAGATCCATGGCTGAATATAAATGATTATCCCGTTCAAAATTCTGTTGAATTGAGTAAATCTTGTTCTTTAAAACACTTAAATGTCTATTTATTTCTTGAGCTTCAGCAGAGTTTCCAAGAGCAAGTTGAGTTTTGGAGTTCCATTCATTGGACTTTACTTTGCGGTGAACACTGCATTCGGCTCTTCGCCCATCAAGGGTTGTACGCAGGTAAATGTTGGCCTTACCGTGTTCGTCGGCTTTACTTTTTTTAATATAAAATAAGAGAGAAAGCGAATGTGACACCTTTTGTTTTTTAATTTATCATCAATCTACGAAAAATAAATTAAAAAAATATCATGTTAAGTATTTGTAATTCAATATGTTAACTTCAATTCGGTGTCAGTTAGAGAAGTGATTTAAGTGACACCGAATTAGCCCCTTTTAGATTACATATATTTGATATCAAATGATATTGAATAAAATGAAAAACCCTGTAAATCAACGATTTACAGGGTTTTTGGTGCCTTTTGTAGGTCTTTCAGCGGAGAAAGAGGGATTCGAACCCCCGGAGGTGTGACCCTCAACAGTTTTCAAGACTGCCGCATTCGACCACTCTGCCATTTCTCCAAGTGTCTATTGCCTTTGCCTTATCAGTGCACTAAGCCCTGAATGGAAATTTGACTTCCCGCAGGCGGGTGCAAATATAACAACCTTTTTTGAATTTTATCAAAGGTTTTAAAATATTTTTTAAAAATAATTTCTTGCTGAAATTTATATTTTATAATTAGTAAATTACTCACTGGATTTAGACTTTCGCTTATCGAATAAAAGCTTAAAATGACTAACTTTGGCTGCAAAAAATAATTGATAAAGAAAATGACGAATAGTATTCAACAATTGCAATGGCGTTATGCAGTGAAAAAATTTGATGATGCTAAAATTCTCCCTGAAGCTAAAATTCAAATTTTAAAAGAGGCTTTTAATTTAACCGCAACTTCTTACGGTTTACAGCCCATAAAGATGTTAGTCATCAAAGATAAAAAGCTTCAAAATCAACTTGTAGAAGTTTCTTACCATCAAAAACAAGTGGGACAAGCGTCGCATCTTTTAGTTTTTTGTATTGAATCACAAATAGACGAAACCTACATAAACAATTATTTTATAAACGTCAAAAAGCTTAGAAATACATCTGATGAAATTTTAAAGCCTTTTCAAAGTTTTTTAATTCAAGATTTTTCTAAAAAAACCATTGACGAAATTAAAACTTGGGCTACCAATCAGGCCTATTTAGCCATGGGTAACCTATTAACGGTATGCGCCATCGAAGAAATTGATGCCTGCCCTATGGAAGGTTTTTTAGCCAAGGAATATCATGAAATTTTAAAATTAAAGGAAAAGAATTTAGAAGCTGTATTAGTTTTACCGGTGGGATATAGAGCAGCGGATGACGTATTTTCTAATTTCGCGAAAGTCCGAAAACCACTAGGTGACTGTGTCATTGATTTGTAATTTTAATAAAGTATCAAGTACTAAAGCAACCTAGAAAAGAAGACAAAATACAATAACTAAAATTTAAAAAAATGCCTGGATTTGAATTTTTTGGAGACTTAGAGCGAAAAGAAGTGAATGATGTTTTAGATTCAGGAGTTTTAATGCGTTATGGTTTTGATAAGGCTCGAAACCATTGGAAGGCATTAGAATTAGAACAACAGGTAGCTGAGCGAATGCAGGTAAAGCATGCTCACGTGGTGAGTAGCGGAACCGCCGCCTTGACCGTGGCATTAATGGCAACGCATATCAATTCTGGCGATGAAGTAATCTTACCCACCTTTACTTTTGTAGCTTCTTTTGAAGCCATACTTTCGGTTGGTGCTGTTCCAATTTTAGTTGATGTAGATGATACCTTGGGATTAAATGCCGAGGCGGTTGAAAAAGCGATTTCCAAAAAAACAAAGGCGGTAATGGCAGTGCATATGTGTGGTTCTATGGCAGACTTAACAAGCTTACGTAAGGTATGTAAAAAGCACAACCTAGTACTAATTGAAGATGCGTGCCAAGCTATTGGTGGTACATTTAATAACAAACCTTTAGGTTCTATTGGGAAAATAGGCTGTTTTTCTTTTGATTATGTAAAAACCATTACATGTGGTGAAGGTGGGGCAATTATTACCAACAGCAAAGATTTGTTTACAAAGGCACAGGCGTATACAGATCATGGTCATGATCACTTAGGAACGGATAGGGGAGCAGACAAGCATCCCATTTTAGGTTATAATTTTAGAATATCTGAACTTAATGCTGCAGTAGGCGTGGCGCAAGTAAAACGCTTAGATGATTTTATTGCTATTCAAAAAAAGCATTATAGTATTGTTGAAGAAGTTTTGAAAAATATTCCAGAAGTAACATTTAGACGGATACCCAAAGGAGGTGTTCAGAATTATTCTTTTTTTAATTTCTTTTTGCCAACGAAAGCGGCTGCGAAAAGAGTACATGAGGCATTTGGAAAACAAGGCGTAGATGCTACATTTTATTGGTTCGACAACAACTGGCATTACCATCGGAAATGGGACCACCTAAAACACTTAAAGGGCTTGAATTATTTTTCAAATGCGCAGTATGACGGCCTGCCCAATTATTATAAGTCAGACTTTTCTGCTTCTGATGCCATTATTTCTAAGACAATTTCTTGCCTTATAAAACTAAGTTGGACAGAAGAAGAAGTTAGGGAAAGGGCTCAAAAAATGGCTAAAATTATTAAAGAATTAAGTTAGTAAGATACATAATCTACAATTTCAAGACCATAACCTTCAATACCCACTCTTTTCGTTTGAATTGTGTTGGTTAGCAAGCGTATTTTTGAAATATTTAGATCATGTAAAATTTGAGCGCCAACACCAAAATCTTTTGAATCCATCTCTATTTTCGGGGCTTTTATTTGGCCATTTGTTTGCAATTCTTTTAAGGCAGAAAGGCGATTTAAAAGGTTTAATGATTGAATTTCTTGATTGATAAACACAAAGGCTCCTTTGCCAGCGGTGTTAATGGCATGAAACATATCTTCTAGTTTTTTATCTGGATTATTCGTTAAAGTACCTAGAATATCATTATTAATTAACGTAGAATTAATCCGAGTCAATATTTCCTCGTCTTTTTTCCATGAACCCTTGGTGAGGGCTATATGGATTTGATCATTGGTCGTTTGTTGATAGGCACGCAGCCTAAAATCTCCAAAACGTGTTGTAATGGTAAAATCTTCTTTCTTCTCAATCAAACTATCGTGTTCCATTCGATAAGCAATAAGGGCCTCGATGGATACAATTTTTAAATGATGCTTTTTGGCTACTTTTAGTAATTCAGGTAAGCGTGCCATGGTACCGTCCTCATTCATGATTTCGACAATTACTCCTGCCGGTTGTAAACCAGCTAAACGTGCAAAATCTATAGCAGCTTCTGTATGCCCGGTTCGTCTTAAAACACCTCCCTCTTTGGCTACTAGAGGAAAAATATGACCAGGTCTGGCCAATTCATACGATTTTGTTGTAGCCTCCGTGAGTGCTAAAATTGTTCTAGCTCTATCTGAGGCTGAAATTCCAGTAGTAACGCCATTCCCTTTTAAATCTACAGATACGGTAAAAGCCGTTTCCATATGATCGGTGTTATTGGTAACCATCATGGGTAAGCCTAACTCTTTGCATCTACTTTCGGTCAAGGGAGTACAAATTAAACCACGGCCATGATACGCCATAAAGTTGACCATTTCTGGAGTGACTAATTCTGCAGCCGCCAGAAAATCACCTTCATTTTCTCTATTCTCATCATCAACGACGATAATAACTTTTCCGTTTTTAATATCGTTAATCGCGTCTTCAATAGTATCAAGATGAATACTTTTTTCCATGTTCATTATTTTGTACGAATTCTTTTTAAGATTACATTTTGAAAAAAATCGATAATGCTTCCAAAATCTATAAGTCCTTTATCTGCTGTGGCTCTTTTGGTTAAGAAAATACCTAAAGGCATCATGATCAAGGTAGAAGCCCAAGCTCCTAAAATAGGGTTTATATTACCTTCTTTCGCATAGTTTTCAGCAAATACGCCTATAAAATAGTAGGTTAGGAATAAAACAATAGCAATGACCATAGGTAGGCCTAGACCACCTTTCCTGATGATGGCCCCTAAAGGAGCTCCTACAAAAAATAAAATAATACACGATAACGCCAACGCAAATTTTTTGTGAAGCGATACAATGTGCATATTGTAAATTTTGAAACGTTTATCTAATTCCTCTTTCTTACTTTCAATAGACCCAATAATATTTGTTGTAGTATTTAATGCCGAGGTTAAAATTTGCGCCTTTTGATAGGGTTCAAATAAATTTATAAGCCTTAGGGTGTCAATATTTTTCTTAAACAACTCTAATGAATCAGCAGGCCTGTTCATTAATTTTGTTCGGGCAATACTGTCCGATGCTGACAAGTTTAAAAAAGCACCCATTCGATTAGAAATACTTTTAGAAAAAGTACCAACAATAGCTTTATTATTGGTATTTATAGAATCGGCATCCTTAATTAAGCGTGATACATTTTTCATCTTATCCGTGGTCACCTCACGGTCTTCTTCTAAATTAACATCGAGCCGAGAAATATCTTGGTTTAGGGTATAGGTGTCGAAGCTAGATTTTGCAAACGGTTGTTTTCTATTTTCATTCGCATCTTTCGTCTTTCGTTCCTCGTAATAATACCCATCTCTTAAAACAAGTTGCAGAATATCTGAGCCTTCACTACTTACTAATTCTCCCGTTTTAGCCTTAATTACGGTGTTGTTGACATTATTATCTAGTTTTCTATGAATAATAACATTGTCAAGATACCGCTCATTTTCTCCGTACTTTCGGTCAACTTTCATATTCATATTGGTGCCTTCTAAATCACTAAAAGCACCCTCGACAATAGCAGTGGATGGTTTTACTTGGCCAATATTTTTACGAAGATTATATATTTTTTGTTCTGCAGCAGGAATCACACTATTGGCAAAATAAAACACCAAAACACCTAGTAAAGAAACAAAAATGATTAAAACAGCCATAGATCGTTGCAAGGATATGCCGGAAGCTTTCATCGCTGCAAATTCATAGTTTTCTGCTAGGGACCCAAAAGTAAGTATAGAAGCTAGTAGTACCGTTAAGGGCAGTACTTTCTCGGAGAGATTGGGCATAATATAAAACAAAAACTTACCGATGATGACAATATCTAAGCCTTTGCCTGCCAAATCATCTATAAATAACCAAATCGTTTGGAATATGAAGATGAGCATCAAGATGGCAAACGAGCTGAAGAAATTATATAAAAAACGCTTTAAAATATAACTGTCTAATATTCTCAAGATCTAATTTTTGATGATGTAGTATCCTTGTTTTTTGTACTTGGCCTCATCAAAAGTAAATAAGCTTTTTGACAAAAGCTGATTTGTTTTAAAAGAATTAACAGTGATGGTAGTTTTTGTACCATTTTTGCCTGTTTCTATAAGTTTATAAATATGTTTAGTTTCTGCATCAACACCTAATAAAATTGTTTTGATTTCAGAATTCGTATCCATGGGTGTTAACTTGACAAATTGTATTTTACGTCCTTCAATGGTTTGCAGAATATCCCAAGCATAGGTATGCCCAGTTTTATAGAAAGTAAGCATTTTTGATGGTGTAATTGTATTTTCATCATCGGATTTGTTCTCTATAGTAACTTCCTCATTTTCAGGAACTATAGTATAGACTTTATTTCCGTCAAAGATTTGCTGAGCCCCTAAATAGTTGAACAAGTACTTATCGCCTTGCATCGTAACATCGCCTCTAGTTTCTTGATTGATATTCGCTTCTTTATTTTGTAGGCTATACTTAAAATCTACGTAAATATTATCGTACGATTTTACTTTAGTATACACTTCATCTAATAATGTTTTTGCTTTCGCAGCATTCTGTGCCATCCCTGCGGCTGACGTTAAAAGGATAACAAATACCAGTAATTTTTTCATTTTAAATAGTTTTAAGCTCTAGACTTTTTTGCCAAAGCTGTAATTTGTAATACTAATTGTTTTTTTATCAAAAAAAGATCAGATCAATGATTCGCGATTCTAAATAAAATGTATCGCGTAAACCCAAAGTGTATTTTTATTTTCAAAGGAACACTTTTCAAGGCGACTTGCCTTCGTTTTTTAGGTTTTAAATCTATAATTTATTTAGCTTTTTTCGTTATTCAATAGCTGATCTAAGGCCACCATATCAGAGATTAAAACTTGTCGCGCTTTACTGCCTTCAAATTGTCCAACAATACCGGCAGCCTCTAGTTGATCTATAATTCTACCCGCTCTATTGTACCCCAATTTTAATTTTCTTTGAATTAAAGAGGCTGAGCCTTGTTGTGCAATAACAATAACTTCAGCGGCATCTCGAAACAAAGCATCTCTTTCTGATATATCATAATCAATACTTGTGCCAGAATCTTCACCCACATATTCAGGCAACAAATGCGCATCTGGGAAACCTCGTTGGGAACCTATATATTCGACTATTTTGGCAACCTCTGGAGTATCTACAAATGCACACTGAATACGGGTAACATCGTTACCTTGCGTATACAACATATCACCTCTACCTATTAACTGATCGGCGCCTTGGGCATCTAAAATGGTTCTTGAATCTATTTTTGAGGTTACTCTAAAAGCGATTCTCGCTGGGAAATTCGCTTTTATAATCCCCGTAATTACGTTAACCGACGGTCTTTGTGTGGCTATAATTAAATGAATTCCAATGGCTCTAGCTAATTGCGCTAAACGAGCAATGGGCGTTTCTACTTCTTTACCAGCCGTCATAATTAAATCGGCAAATTCATCAATCACTAAAACAATATACGGCAAGTACATGTGTCCGTCATTTGGATTTAACTTCCGTGCTTTAAACTTGGTATTGTATTCTTTGATATTACGAACGAGGGCTAATTTCAGAAGTTCGTACCTATTGTCCATCTCTATACAGAGTGAATTTAAAGTGTGAATTACTTTTGTATTATCGGTTATAATAGCATCATCGGTATCGGGCAATTTGGCTAAAAAATGTCGTTCAATTTTATTGAAAAGAGTAAGTTCTACTTTTTTAGGATCAATAAGCACGAACTTTACTTCCGAAGGGTGTTTTTTGTATAAGAGTGACGTCAATACAGCATTTAATCCGACCGATTTACCTTGTCCTGTGGCACCTGCCATTAACAAATGCGGCATTTTTGCCAAATCAACTACAAAGGTTTCGTTACTAATCGTTTTACCAAAAGCGATAGGAAGTTGCATTTCTGCCTTTTGGAACTTACTTGACGTAATAACCGATCGCATCGAAACAATAGTGGCATTTTTATTAGGAACTTCAATACCAATGGTACCTTTACCTGGAATTGGAGCAATAATCCGAATGCCTAAAGCCGCAAGTGATAGGGCTATATCATCTTCTAAGTTTTTAATTTTTGAAATACGAATACCGGCTTCGGGGACTATTTCATACAAGGTTACGGTAGGACCGATAGTAGCTTTAATTTGAGCAATACCAATCTTATAATTTTTTAAGGTTTCGACAATCTTATTTTTGTTTTCCTCTAGTTCCTCTTGATTTATTGTAATTCCACCAGTAACGCCATGTTGGTCTAATAACTCTATTGTTGGAAATTTATAATTACCCAATTCTAAGGTAGGATCAAACTCACCAAAATCTTCCACTAATTTATTAGCCAGCGAATCTAAGTCTTCCACTTCTTCAACAACACTTTTTACCTCCATTTTAAGATCGTCAATAACCTCTTCCTCTTCTGGAATCGTAATTTCAAATCCGTCATCAATAGTTTTAGCCTCTGGCTCTAAAGGAGGGATGTCTTTTTTATGCGTGTAGGTATCAATCAGTGCTTGTTTTTCTTCCTTGGCAATTAAATCCTCAATTTCTTCGTCAGTATAGGTTTTTGAAGTTTCCTTATTTTTAAATTCGGAAGATATTTCTTTTTTATTCTTGGTGTAAAAATCAGCTATAAGATCAGGAGTTACTTTGAATAAGCGCACTAAAATAAAAACTAAACCAAATAGCAGTAGCAGAAATACTCCTAATTTTCCCGTGTAATCCTGTAAATAATCATTCATTTCATAGCCTACGATACCCCCTAACAGAGGGTATGATTCCGCAAAAAAACCAAGAGCTATAGCCGTCCATATAATGAATACCAAACCCCAACTCCATTTTCTGAGCAGACCAGTAGCTTTTAAACTCAAAAAAAGTTTTAGACCGGTTAAAAAAAATAAGAACGTAAAAATGAAAGAAGCTACACCAAAGCCTTTATAGATAAAAAAGTGGCTGATACTTGCCCCAAATTTGTTGAGTAAGTTTTTGGTTTCTTTATTTCTAGAAACAAATTCAGACAATAAGCTTTGATCTCCTTTCCAGGTAAAATAGAATGAAATAAAAGAAAAAAAGAGCGCTACACTAAAAAGCATAATTAAGCTTCCTAGGATAATTTTATTTTGTTTTGATAATGAAAAGAAACTCTTTTTGGGAGTTGCAGTTTTTTTTGGGCTTTTTGTCTTCTTTGCCATTAAGTCATTAATTCTTGGGGCTAAAATACGAATTTAGCATTTAAGCTTGGGGGATTGTTGTTTTAAAAAAATTTGGGAATATAGATGATTAAACCAATAATAGTGGCGGCTATGGAAACTATCATCACGGCTCCGGCGGCAATATCTTTTATAAAACCAATTTTAGGATCGAATTCGGGCTGAATAAAATCGGCTACTTTTTCTACAGCAGTGTTCATACCTTCAATGCCTATCACTAAAGCAATGGCGAAGATTTGAAGAATCCATTCTATGTTTGATATTTCGAAATAAAAACCAGCAGCGGTGATTAAAAGCCCTATAAACACTTGAACTTTAATACTAGCTTCTGTTTTTATTAAAAGTAAAGCTCCGCGCAACGCAAAGCCCACACTTTTTATTCGGTTTACAATAAACGATTCCCTTTTTTTATTCATCTAACAAGGCCTCTAACGCTGCTTTATAATTTGGTTCATCAACAATTTCAGCAACTTGTTCGGTATAAACAACTTTTCCTTGTTCATTTAAAACAACTACAGCTCTCGAATGTAAAGGTGCTAAAGGACCATCAGAAAAGGATAATCCATACGAACTACCAAAATTACCGTCTTTAAAATCAGATAACATTTCTACACTCTTAATCCCTTCCGCACCACAAAAACGAGCTTGTGCAAAAGGTAAATCTTTAGAAATACACAACACCATTGTATTCTCTAATTCAGCTGCTTCTTGGTTAAATTGGCGTACAGATTGTGCACATGTTCCAGTATCGATGCTTGGAAAAATATTCAGCACTACTTTTTTACCTTTATAATCGGCTAAAGTTGCCGTAGATAAATCGCTTTTAGTGAGCTCAAAATTGGGTGCTGAAACCCCATTTGATGGTAAACTTCCTATGGTGTGAATCTGATTTCCTTTTAGTGTTACTGTAGCCATAATCCTAGTATTTAATTTGGGGTGAAATTATAAAATATATCCCTAAAAACTAAGTAAAATTAGTTGAAAAAATAAAAGTCCATTTATTTTAGTAAACGGACTTTCTTTTCTAATTATTTAGTCGAGGATATGAGAACATATTGGTAAAGAAAAACTTTGTACCTCGATACGTTTATCAAATTCAATGCTTAAAAAAACTAGCCGCCTAGAGGCTTCAACTTTTTAATAATGATGTAAACTTCATTAAAAAAATGAATTCAAAATAGTTAGGCTAGCAGGTAATTTAAATTCACATAAATCTACTTACTTATCGATAGCACCCATAACGCGTTGCATAAAACTATTCAAAGCTTCTTTTTGTGGGGTTCCGTTTTTGATAGCTTTATGAACTTCAAGGGCGCCATACATATTCGAAATTAATTCTCCGATAACGTCAAGTTCTTCATCTTTTAAAGAAGAGACTTCTGTCAAGTCCTCTAAGGTTTCTATCGTTTCAATAATATAGTCTTCATCGTTTTTCTCGATAAAACTTGTTAAATGTTTAATTACTGGTAATTTCATTAATCAATTCTTTTAAAACCTCGTATTTGTTTGTTTGTATCTGATTTTTAAGCTTACCTCCGGTAAAAGCGGCGAATGTGGGTAAATTGTCTACGTTCGCTAATTTTCTAGATTCAGGAAATTTCTCAGCATCGACCATTACAAAAGTAATCGTCTCATTTTCTGTAGCTTCCTTTTTGAATTTTGGTTTCATAATACGGCAATTTCCGCACCATGTAGCCGAATATTGGACCATAACATTTTGGTTTTGGTCAATTATCTCTTTTAAATTATCTTGTTCTAATTCTAAAATCATCGGTATATGTTTTATTTATATTTTAAACAAAATAACCTATTGCCTTTAGTGACAATAGATTATTTCTATATGGTTTTGTGTTCTTAGTTTGCGTGAGCAGACAAGTAACTAGCCACTCCAGATCTGTCAGCAGTCATCGCATTTTTCCCTTCTTCCCAATTTGCTGGACAAACTTCTCCTTTTTCTTGTACGTGAGTGTAGGCATCGATTAAACGTAAATATTCATTTACGTTTCTCCCTAAAGGCATATGATTAATTCCTTCATGAAAAACAGTACCTTCTTCATCGATTAAATAGGTAGCTCTATAGGTAACATTATCGCCTTCAACAGTAACTACGCCTGTTTCTTCGTTGTATTGTTCATTGGTTATGTCTAGAATACCTAAGGTAGACGCTAAGTTTCTATTGCTATCTGCTAAAATTGGGTAGGTTACACCTTCTATTCCGCCGTTATCTTTGGCTGTGCTTAACCAAGCAAAATGAACTTCGGCAGTATCACAAGAGGCTCCGATAACCATGGTGTTTTTTTTCTCAAACTCTCCTAATGACGCCTGAAAAGCATGTAGCTCTGTAGGGCATACAAAAGTGAAATCTTTTGGATACCAAAAAAGAATTACTTTTTTATTATTTTTTTGAGCTTCTTCTAATACATTTATTTTAAAAGTGTCTCCTAAATCATTCATTGCATTTACGCTTAAATTCGGAAACTTTTTACCTACAATTGCCATAGTAATTTATATTTTATATTGTTATAATCTACGGCAAAATTAAGACTATTATAAACCTTTCTCTCGGCTTTGGATTGCTATATTTGATAGGTGTATAGGCGTTACAAATGGACTAGAGTTAAATGCATTTTCTTTGTCAAAACAAGAATTTTGACCCCATTATTCGATGAGTTTGATAAAGAAAAGAATCATATATTGACAAAAACTAAAAACTATTTTTTTAATTTAATACGGAGCATTTAAAATGACTTTGGTCTTTAGCTTCTTACGGTTTTTTGGCACTAACCAATTGTCTTATTTTAATATTGAGACCAGCAAAAGTGAGGGTCATAATAGGGCTTAGCCAGTTGAAAATAGCATAAATAAAATATTCTCCTGTGCTTACGCCTAATACCCCTGCTTGATAAGCACCACAGGTATTCCAAGGAATTAATACCGAAGTTACGGTGCCTGAGTCTTCTAAGGTTCTACTTAAATTTTCTGGCGCTAATTTTTTATCTTGGTATGCCTTTTTAAACATTTTACCAGGAATCACAATCGCTAGGTATTGGTCACTAGCAATGGTGTTAAGGCCTAAACAACTAATAACGGTACTTGAAAAAAGTCCGAATGTGGAAGTAGCGATCGATAATAGTGCCTTTGTAATTCTGGCTAAGGCTCCGATCCCATCCATAATACCCCCAAAGACCATAGCACAACAAATTAAGTAAATCGTCCAAAGCATCCCCTCCATTCCGCCTGAGCTGAATAACTCATTTAGTTTCTCATTGTCCGTTACAATGGCTGTATCGGTAAAAATAGCATTAAAAAGTGCTGTTACTTCCGATTCATGAAGTGTTTCTAATATGTGTGTTTGAAAAATCATAGCAAAAATAGCAGCCAATCCAACGCCTACGCCTAAGGCCACCAAGGGCTTTGTTTTAAAAAGGATTAAAACAATAACCACAATGGGAACTATAAATAAGTAGGGTGTTATGGTAAAGGTGGTTTCAATTGTTTTTAGTAAACCGCTGATATCTGCAGTTCCTGTGGTATCAATATTTAAACTTATGATGGTAAAAACTACTAGAGTAATAAGTATGGTAGGTACGGTGGTATAGGCCATATATTTAATGTGAGTGAACAAATCTGTTCCTGCCATAGCTGGAGCTAAATTTGTGGTATCACTTAAAGGCGACATTTTATCACCGAAATAGGCACCAGAAATAACGGCACCAGCTATCATTCCTGTCGGAATGCCAAGGGCTGTTCCTATTCCTACCAATGCAATACCAACGGTGGCTGAAGTGGTCCATGAACTCCCCGTAGCAATAGAAATAATGGCTGCAATAATTACAGAGGCTGGTAAAAAAATAGTGGGGTTCAATACTTGTAATCCGTAATACACCATCGCCGGAATAATACCACTTACCAACCACGTGCCTGCCAAGGCTCCAACTAAAAATAAAATCATGATGGGAATAAAAACGCTTCGTAAATTTTCCCATATTTCTTTGGCCATTGTTTTTAGGGTAGACTTATTAAATAAACCTACGATAGCGGCAAAAACACCTCCAACAAGTAAAATAAATTGATTAGAATATTCTCCCAAGACTTCACCGCCTGCAAAGAAAATATTATAGGCTAACATAGCCATTAAGAGCACAACAGGAATTAATGCTTCCCAAATACTTAATTCTCTGTTCTCTACAATATGTTCATTTTCAGGACCGGAGGGGTTTAAACTTTGGTTTTGCATTAATGTATCTCGTTAGTTATCTGGTAATAATACGATTTTGCTGGTTTTCATGCAAGAAATGTCATTCTCTAATTTTATGATACAGGCTTTAGGTTCAAAATGTTTAATTGTTCCATACAGCCTTTCATGGTCTTGTAAGTTCTTTGAATATCGTTGTCTAAACCAATAGAAAATCTGATTAAGCCTTCTGATAATCCCATTTCTATTTGTTCCTCTAATGGAATTTCAGAAGATGTTGAAGTGCCCGGTGCGCTAAATAGGGTTTTATAAAACCCAAGACTAACTGCTAAATACCCCAAGTTTTTCTCTTGCATCAACTCCATTAGAGCGTTTGCATTTTCTAATGAACCCACATTTAGGGTTAAAAGACCCCCATACCCATATTCAGAATTCATTTGAGTTTTCATTGTTTGGTGTCCAGGATGTGATGCTAATCCAGGGTAGGATACTTTGAGACCGTCTTGCTCAAACTTCTCGGCTAAATACAAAGCATTTTCACTGTGCTTTTTCATTCTAATGTGCAAGGTGCGCATATTTTTTAAGATAGATGAGGCTCGCAAACTGTCTAAGGTGCTACCTAATAACATTCCAGCTCCAGAATTCACATCTTTTAAGCTCAAACAAAAATCAGTCGTTCCACAGACTACACCTGCAACGCAATCGCTGGTGCCGTTTATAAATTTAGTTAAACTGTGAATTACAATATCCGCACCTAATTTTCCTGGAGCCACAGATAAAGGTGAGAATGTATTATCAACTACAAGAGGTAGTTCATGTTTTTTTGCCAATGTTGAGATGGCTGCGATATTGGCCACTTCTAAAAGAGGATTGCTAACGGCTTCGCAATAAATCATTTTAGTACTATCGGTAATGGCATTTTCAATGGCCTCGATAGAGGTTGTATCAACAAAGGAAACTTTGATGTTAAATTTTTTTAAGAAATTTTTCATGAAGGCATAAGTACCGCCATAAATTGTTCTGCTGCTTACAATATGATCCCCAGAATTACACATTTGCAAAATTACCGCCGTAATAGCTCCCATACCGCTACCATAAACATTAGCGGTTTCTGTGCCTTCCAAAGCAGCTAAAGCTTCTCCTAAATATAAGTTTGATGGTGAAGAGTGACGACTGTATAAATAACAGCCTTCGGTGTTTCCTTCAAAAGTATCAAACATTGTTTTTGCTGATATAAAGGTATAGGTTGAAGAATCGGATATAGAAGGGTTGACACCTCCATACTCTCCAAAATACTGTAAATCTTGTAACTTATCTGACGCCTTGTAGTTCATACTATTAAATTTTTTGAACTACCAAAGTAAAAATATTTAGTTTTAAAACCAATACAATTCATATAAAGTAAACTATTTAACTGATAATAATGATATTATTAGTTTTTAATTCTAATATTATTAAGTTTTAGCTATATTAGATGAAAATTTATCTAAATGATTTTTGACGAAACAGATCGAAAACTTTTGAGTTTACTACAACAAGATTGTAAACGAACCACAAAAGAGTATGCAATTAGTCTAAACTTATCCGTTACAGCGGTTTACGAGCGGATAAAGCGACTAGAAAAAACAGGTACGATTAGTAAATATGTAGCTTTAGTCGATAAAAAACAGGTCGAAAGACCTTTTACGGTGCTTTGCCATGTAAAATTGGCACAACATACAAAAGACTATGTAACGCTTTTTGAAAGGGAAGTTGTAAAATTAAAGGAGGTCGTTGAGTGTTATCACATCAGCGGAGATTACGATTATATTTTAAAAATTCATGTGAGTGATATGGAAAAATACAGAGAATTTATGGTGTCAAAACTTACGGCGATTCATCACATAGGAAGCACACAGAGTTCTTTTGTGATCGCGGAAGTGAAGCATACTACAGCGATTGCCTTGTGAAAATTAAAAAGAAAATAGATCTAAAAAAATACAAGTTTAGGAGCTAGAACATTAGTTTAAGAGAAAATAGTGCTAATTTTGTGCTGTTTATAAAATTCAATCAAAGATATGAGTAAATACGATGTAGCCATTATTGGTTCAGGACCAGGAGGATATGTTGCAGCCATTCGCTGCGCACAATTAGGAATGAAAACAGCCATAATAGAAAAGTATAGTACCTTAGGTGGTACCTGTTTAAATGTAGGTTGCATCCCTTCGAAAGCTTTATTAGACTCTTCGCATCATTATGAAGATGCGATAAAACATTTTGAGGATCACGGTATTGAAATACCAGGAGAAATTAAATTGAACCTAGAAAAAATGATTTCTCGCAAGCAAGGAGTAGTTGATATGACTACCAAGGGAATTCAATTTTTAATGGATAAAAACAAAATTGATGTTTTTGAAGGCATCGGTAGTTTTAAAGATGCTACCCATATAAATATCAAAAAAAACCATGGTAAAACAGAAACCATTGAAGCAAAAAACACCATTATTGCCACGGGATCTAAGCCCTCTAGTTTACCATTTATAACCTTAGATAAAGAACGTGTTATTACCTCTACAGAAGCTTTAAAGCTTAAAGAAGTGCCTAAACATATGATTGTCATTGGGGGAGGTGTTATTGGTTTAGAGTTAGGGCAAGTATACAAGCGATTAGGTGCTGAAGTTACTGTTGTAGAATATATGGACAGGATCATCCCAACCATGGACGGTGATTTGTCTAAGGAATTAATGAAAGTTATGAAAAAGCAAAAAGTAAAATTTGAGCTTTCTCATAAAGTAAAATCTGTGGAACGTAAGGGTAAAGAAATCGTTGTTAAGGCAGATAATAAAAAAGGAGAAGAAGTTAGCTTTACAGGTGATTATTGCTTGGTTGCTGTGGGTCGTCATGCCTATACAGAAGGTTTAAATTTAGAAGCGGCAGGTGTACAACTAGAAGAAAGAGGTAGAGTCGCTGTCAATGAACACTTAAGGACCAATGTCTCAAATATTTATGCCATAGGCGATGTTGTTAAAGGGGCTATGTTAGCGCACAAAGCTGAGGAAGAAGGTACTCTAGTGGCTGAAATTATAGCGGGTCAAAAACCACATATTGATTATAACTTAATCCCCGGTGTTGTATATACCTGGCCAGAAGTAGCTGCAGTAGGCAAAACAGAAGAACAATTAAAAGAAGCTGGAATTGAGTATAAATCAGGCTCTTTCCCGATGCGTGCTTTAGGCAGATCTAGAGCAAGTGGTGATACCGATGGATTTGTAAAAATACTTGCCGATAAAAAAACAGATGAAGTTTTAGGGGTACACATGATTGGTGCCCGTGTTGCTGATTTAATAGCTGAAGGAGTTACAGCTATGGAATTTAGAGCATCTGCCGAAGATATCGCTCGTATGAGTCATGCGCATCCAACCTATGCGGAGGCAGTAAAAGAAGCGGCACTAGCTGCCACAGCCAACAGAGCATTGCACGTATAGTTTTTAACAGCTTTAAAGCATTAAAAAAGGCTACTTAAATTTTTAAGTAGCCTTTTTTTTCTTTTGTTGCTCTTTTAATGAGCAGCCTAACATGATACTGCCTTTCGATCACTATTTATTATGTGAGCCGTCACAATACGGTGGATTACTTGTTTTTTTACACGTACATAAAAATGCCTTTTTATCTTCTTCAACGGTAAATCGCATGGGTGGGGTAGCATTTTGCGCTCTGTGTGAACCATCGCAAAAAGGTTGATTGCTACTGTGGCTGCATGTACACCAACTGTAAGCCTTATCTTTTTCTAAATCAATTCCTATTGGACTGTAATTTTTTTCGCTCATGGTCTTTTTTTGAGCGTGAAGATAATTGAAACTTTGGATTACTGGATACGAGACAATTAATCTTTAATTAATCTAAATAACTTGAGAGTTGTAGTTCTAAGCTTTACGATATAGCCTTTAAACAGTTTTGTAGGGAATAAAATCCAGGGATCTAAAGGTTCAAAAAGTTGTACTCTCTTGGCTTTAATGCTCGTCTTTATCGCTATTTTATGAGTTTCGTAATATAATGCTGTTCTGGTGCTTACCAACATAAAAAATAAAGCGCCGACTATAACTACCATGGGAGAAAGGCTGTGATCTAAAAAATAATACAACCCTAAACCAATGAAACTGCCGTATAAAATAATATAATGAACTACATAAATAGACAGGGTACTTTGCCCTATTTTTAATAAAGTGGGGTGTGTTAACAAACCGCGTAAAATCATAAAAATGGCAAATACTAGAAATACATCGCCTAAACGAATAAATAAATAATTATTAAAGAACACATCAGCGATGAGCTGAATGTTCGTATACTTCGCTAATGCTAAAAACAGTTCGGAAGAACCAAAGATTAAACCTAAACCTAGGACAATTGATACTGAAATAGCTACTGGATATAGATATTTAGCTTCTTTAAATTTTGAAAATACTAGGGATAAAAACGCCCCACAAGTGGCGTAACCGAACCAAGGAAAAATCGTAAACACCGATCCATTGGCTTTCGTTAAAAAGTTTGCGAGCGATACCGGCAAATAATTGAATGACCATTGTTTGTAGGTAGGCTCGAAAATAAATAATAGGAGGGTGATCGTGATGAGTAGTAAAGGAAAAAATGCCTTTCTTTTGGTGGTCAGTACATAGAGCCCTATAATGCCTAAAATAGAGAAACCAATACAGTGTAAAACATCAATATAATAGAAAGAGTCATAGATATAACCCCCAAATAAACCCCAGAAATTCAATCGCAATAAATAACCGATAAATATAAGCTGTAAACCTCTTTTTATTCCTTTGGTTACTCTAGGATTATCAAATCCAGATTTTTCACCCTTAATAAGTAAAAAAGTAAAAATAAATCCAGAAACCGTAAAAAAAACAGGAGCTGTAACCCCTCTAAAATAAAGCCAAAGCGTATATCCAAAATTTGACGTATCTCTAAAGGCATTATCTAATAAACCATCCACAAAATGTCCTTGAAGCATCATTAAAATAGCCCAAGCACGCATGGCGTCAATAAAATAGAGTCTGTTTGGTTTAGATATCATACTTCATATTTACTGTATATACTTGTTAAACAGTGTGTTTGGATGTTTTAACGCGCAAAATTAGATAAAATTTGGTTATGTATGCATATTTTGCGGTATTTTCGTTGAATTAAAAATTTTATTCTTCAATATGGCAGTAGTTTTAGCTTTTGCAGGAAGTAATTCATCGGTTTCAATAAATTTTAAACTTATAAATTTTACGGTTAGTTTACTTAAAAGCCATGAGGTAAATACCATTAATTTAGCCAATCATCCCTTTCCGATGTACAGTTATGATGAAGAAAAAAATAATGGCTATGATAAGGCCTTAATGCGCCTAAAAAATGATATTGAACATTCAGACGGAATCCTTATAGCCGTAAATGAACACAACGGACATCCATCAGCTTATTTTAAAAACCTAATAGATTGGCTCTCTCGAATAGAACGGAAATTCTTAGCCGAAAAAAAGATATTTTTAATGGCAACCTCTGGTGGCAAACGTGGTGCGATAAGTGCCTTAGAAGTTGTTGAGAATTTGCTTCCTAGATTTGGAGCAGAAATTATAGCGACCTTTTCATTGCCCTCTTTTGATGAAAATTTTGATGAAGAAAAGGGAATTATGCACGAAGAATTGGCAACAGCACATAAAAAGGCATTGCAATTATTTCTATCAAAATTATAACTTACTGTGCGTACAAAAATTTCTTTTCCAGTTGATGACATTACTAAATTTAAAGTAGCGCTTTTACAATGGGCGCAGCAGTTTTATGAAATTGCTTGGTTAGATAGTAATGACAATCAACAAAAATACAGTTCGTTCGATGCTATTTTAGCTGTTGATGCCCTAACAGCCATAAAAACAGATGTTACCAATGCTTTTGAAGATTTAAAAGTATATCAAAACGAAACCAAAGATTGGCTATTTGGCTACCTATCCTATGATTTAAAGAATGATGTTGAACAGCTTACTTCAAAGAACAATGATGGCATAGAATTTCCTGAGCTGTACTTTTTTCAACCAAAAAGGCTTATTAAAATCCAAAATAATACGGTTGAATTTGATTATTTACAGATGGTTGATGATGAAATTGAAGCTGATTATACGAGCATTTTAAATCTTTCTTTTGATAAGACCTCAGATAGCACTACACTAGAAAAATCATTGTCTATTAAAATGCGAATTTTTAAGGATGAGTATTTTAAACAAGTAACGCAACTACTTGCACATATTCATCGTGGCGATATTTACGAAGCTAATTTTTGTCAAGAGTTTTACATTGAACATCAGCACATTGATTCTATCAAAGTATATCAAAATTTAAATGCTATTTCTAAAGCGCCTTTTGCCTCTTTTTTAAAGATAAATGACAAATTTTTGTTGTGTGCTTCTCCTGAGCGCTACTTAAAAAAAGAGGGACTAAAAGTAATTTCCCAACCCATCAAAGGCACTGCCAAAAGATCTAAAAATAAAAAACTAGACCAGCAATTAAAGTATGATTTAGAACACAATGAAAAAGAGCGTGCCGAGAATATCATGATTGTAGATTTAGTGCGAAATGATCTCTCTAAATATGCCATTAAAGGTAGTGTTCAGGTAGAAGAGTTGTGTAAAGTGTACAGTTTTGATCAGGTACATCAAATGATTTCTACGGTCGTTGCAGAGGTTGCTGACGACATAAATCCAGTTGACTTAATAAAAAGCACGTTTCCGATGGGCAGTATGACAGGGGCTCCAAAAGTATCTGCCATGCAAATTATTGAAGATTTAGAAGCTTTTAAACGCGGTTTGTATAGCGGAGCTGTGGGTTACTTTACGCCAGAAAATGATTTTGATTTTAATGTGGTTATTCGCAGTATTTTATACAATTCTAGTAAACCGTATATATCTTTTGCAGTAGGGAGCGCTATTACAGCAAAAGCAACTCCTGAACACGAATATCAAGAATGTTTGTTAAAAGCAAAGGCCATGCGAACAGTGTTAGAATAAGCCATGTGATTTACGGTATTAATCTTCTTAATTTAGTTATTTTTACATCGTGTTACGCGAATTCAAAAAACATATTGATTTAAAGTTCCAAAATTTATTGGAAGCACCTTTTTTATTGGCATGTAGCGGAGGTGTTGATAGTGTGGTACTGGTGCATATGTGTTCTGAACTACAGCTAGATTTTTCTGTGGCACATTGTAATTTTAAATTAAGAGGAGCCGCTAGTGATGCCGATGAGGCGTTTGTAAAAGATTTAGCAATTTCCCTAAATAAAAGGTGCTTCTCCAGGACTTTTGATACAATTGGTTATATAAATACTCAAAAAGTATCCTTACAAGTTGCTGCCCGAGAGCTTAGGTATGCTTGGTTTTCAAAAATTTTAGAAGAAAATAAAATAGCTACTGTAGTAACCGCACATCAAGCAGACGATAATTTAGAAACTTTTTTAATCAATTTATCACGAGGCACCGGTATTGAAGGCTTGACGAGTATTCCTGAAAAAACAGCAGCTATTTCAAGGCCTTTGTTGCCCTTTTCAAGGGATGAAATTCTTGGATATGCCCAAGAACATCGCTTAGGCTGGAGAGAAGATCAAAGTAATAAAGAAACCAAATACTTACGCAATAAAATTAGGCATACGATTGTGCCTAATTTAAAGGAGCTGCATCCAAATTTTCTAAATAATTTTTTAAAAACTCAAGCGTTTTTGGGGCAGACGGCTTCGCTGCTAGCTATTCATATTGAAGCGCTTAGAAATGCTATTTTCAAAAAAGAAAAGGATATTTTAAAAATTGAAATTGTTGCTTTAGAAAAGCTCAATCCTTTAGAAACCTACATTTACCAGCTTTTTAGACCTTATGGATTTCATGATGCCCAAGCAATAATATCGCTTTTTGGAAGTTTATCAGGAAAAGAACTTGTAAGCCCAACACATCGTATACTAAAGGATAGAAACTTTTTTTTAGTACAGGAAATAAAGGAGTCAACACCCAAGTTTTACGAAATAAAGAAAGGTGAAAAATCCATGCTTTACCCGATACATTTAGAAAAAGAGGTTGTTTTAAGCATGGATGAAATAGCACCAAACTGCTTGTATGTTGATGCTAAAACGTTGACCTTTCCTTTAATTGTAAGGAAGGCAAAAATAGGCGACTATTTTTATCCGTTTGGGATGCAAGGCAAAAAAAAGCTCAGCAAGTTTTTTAAAGACGAAAAATATAGTCAATTTGATAAAGAGAATCAATGGTTGTTATGTTCCGAAAAAAACATCGTTTGGGTTATTGGGAAAAGAATAGATAATCGCTTTATAATAAGCCCAAAAACAAAAGAAATAATAAAATTTACTTTATATAATGAATAAGTTTTTAATCCTATTTTTTACTCTACTCCTTAATTTTTCAGGCTTCTCCCAAAACGATGCAAATCCTGTTGTCTGGTCACAAGAATTAAATAAAATCTCAGAAACGGAATACGAGTTAGTTATTAAGGGCGCTATAGCAACAGATTGGTATGTATATTCACAATATACCGCTGAAGGAGGCTCGCAACCTAGCGAATTTGAGTTTATGAAACTTGGCGAAGATTACGAATTAGTGGGTACAGCCAAAGAGAGTGAAACTATTACGACGTATAGCGATATTTTTGAGGTTGAAGAAACGTATTTTAAAGAAAACCTGACGTTTACCCAAAAGATAAAAGTACTTAAACCTAACCTTAATCAGGTTAATGTGGTGTTGTATTATCAAGTTTGTAAAGATGTTTGCATTCCTGGAGAGATAGAATTTATTTTTGCTTTGGGCGATGGCCCTATCAATTTAGAAGAGAAAACTGTTGACGAACGCAGTAAAATATTAAGTGAGGAACTTATTTTAGATTTAAAAAATAAAAGAGCTTTGACAGATGGCGTTGCAGAAGCTGTTAACGGAAACTCTGGCTTATGGATGATTTTTGGTCTAGGTTTTTTAGGAGGATTAATAGCCTTATTAACACCTTGTGTTTTTCCTATGATTCCGCTGACAGTTTCGTTTTTTACGAAGCAATCAGGCACTAAAAGTAAGGGTATTTTGAATGCTATTTTATACGGATTTTTTATCGTTTTAATTTATTTTTTATTCAGCCTACCCTTCCATGTATTTGATTCTGTAGATTCACAAATTCTAAATACCATAGCCACTAATGTTTGGCTTAATGTCGCCTTTTTTCTAATATTTTTATTCTTTGCTTTTTCATTTTTTGGATATTATGAATTGACCTTACCGAGTTCATGGGCCAATAAAATGGATAATGCGTCGTCGAAAGCAGGTGGTGTCATCGGGATCTTTTTTATGGCGGTAACGCTGGCGATTGTTTCTTTTTCTTGTACGGGTCCCATTTTAGGTGGACTTCTGGGAAGTACGGCTTTAGCTGAAGGTGATGTAGCGACCAATTTATCGACGGGAATGTTAGGTTTTGGCGTGGCTTTAGCTTTGCCCTTCGCCTTATTCGCACTTTTCCCAGCTTGGTTAAATTCTTTGCCTAAATCTGGTGGATGGATGACGACCGTAAAAGTGGTTTTAGGCTTTTTAGAATTGGCACTAGCCTTAAAGTTTTTATCGAATGCCGATTTAGTTGGCAATTGGGGCATTTTAAAACGAGAACTATTTTTGGGGATTTGGATCCTCCTATTTGCTTTGTTAGCGCTTTATTTATTTGGAATTCTACGTTTTCCACACGATGGTCCTAGACAAAAATTAGCACCTGCCCGTAAAATAGTGGCCATTATTAGTACTGGTTTTGTGATTTATTTGGTTTTAGGATTAGCCAAAGTGATACCCTTAAAACTATTGAGTGGATTTCCTCCACCAGAGTTTTATAGTGTATTTGAGCAAGAAAGCGATTGTCCGCTTGGCGTAAATTGCTTTAAAGATTTTGACGAAGGTGTAGCGTATGCTAAAAAAGTAAATAAGCCTATTTTGCTTGATTTTACAGGTTGGGCATGTGTCAACTGTCGTAAAATGGAAGAAAATGTTTGGACAGCAACTGATATTTATCCGATGATTAAAAACGATTATGTATTAATCTCATTATATATTGATGATCGCAAAGAACTTCCTGAACTAGAGCAATTTGATTTTAAGTTCAAATCGGGTCGTGTAAAACGAATCGAAACGATAGGGCAGAAGTGGGGCACTTTCCAAACCCTAAACTTCAATGCCGCATCGCAACCCTATTACGTTTTACTTTCACCAGATTTAGAAGTATTAAATACTGAAATTCAATATACAGATGCCGAGACCTATAAAGCGTGGCTGATAAAGGGCTTAGAGAATTTTAGGGAGTGATTGTTTTCTAGATTTGGAATTAGTGTTATCTTTCCAAAAAACTATATCTCCTTGAAAAAACTAAAAAAAGTTGCCCTTATCATTGTAGGATTTTTAGCCTTAGTTGCCATCGGAATCTTTATATTCATTCAAACTTTAAAACCAAAATACAGTGGAGAAGTTGCTTTGGCAAAGCTCAATAATGAAGTTGAAGTTTATTATGACACCTACGGAATTCCACATATTTACGGCAAGTCAGAAAAAGATGCTTTTAGAGCTTTAGGGTATGTGCATGCCCAAGATCGTTTGTGGCAAATGGAACTATTACGTAGAATTGCCCCAGGAAAATTATCTGAAGTTTTTGGGGTTGACATGATTTCTACAGATAAGTTTTTATTGTCTTTAGGGATTGATGATGCCTCTGAAAAAACAATAGCCAACCTAGACAAAAATTCGGAGACCCTACAATTAACTCAGGCGTATTTAGAAGGTGTTAATGCCTTTATAGACGAGGGTCCAACACCAGTAGAATTTTATTTAACGGGTTTAGACAAAACTCACTTTGTTATAAAAGACGTTTATAATACTATTGGGTATATGGCCTTTAGTTTTGCCATGGCACACAAAACAGATCCTTTGTTAACGAATATTCAAGAAACCTTAGGTGCTGCTTATTTAGCAGATTTAGAAATAGGAGAGAATCCGAATCTTACTTTAATTGATAATTATCCATCCCAAAAAGATACGCTAAAAAACACTATTTCAACTTTAGCTTTCGCAGCCTTAGAAAAACTACCTGTTCCTTTGTTTGAAGGAAGTAATAGCTGGGTAATCGCTCCAGAGAAAACAAAAAACGGGAAAGTAATTTTTGCAAACGATCCGCATATTGGTTTTTCACAACCATCGGTATGGTACGAAGCTCATGTAAGCACCCCATCCTACGAGAAATATGGCTACCATTTGGCCGGAGTTCCGTTTCCATTGTTAGGTCATGATCGTAATTTAGCCTATGGTTTAACCATGTTCGAAAATGATGATATTGATTTTTATTACGAAGAAATTCATCCAAGCGATGCCAATCAATATAAATATAAAGGGGAATGGACAAGCTTTGAAACCATAACAAAAACGATCAAAGTAAAAGATGCGGATGATGTTACTTTTTCTTTTAAGAAGTCAGTTCACGGACCTATTTTAAACGGAATAGCGGATCAGATTAGTGGCGATAGGCCCGTAGCTATGAAATGGATCTATACGGAGGTAGAGAATAAAACCTTAGATGCCTTTTACGCGATCATTCATGCTCAAGGTCTTGAAGATTTTAAAACAGCTTTAGCAGCGATTCATGCGCCTGGTTTAAATATTATGTACGGCGATGCAGAAGACAATATAGCCTGGTTTGGTACGGCAAAACTATATCAGATGCCCGATAGCGTCAATACCAAATTAATACTCAACGGCAGTACTGGCCAACAAGAACCACTGCGTTTTTTAAATTTTTCAGAAAACCCCCAAGCGATTAACCCTCCTTGGCACTATGTGTATTCTGCAAATAATCAAGCTGATTCAATTTTAGGGAAAATTTACCCAGGCTACTACCTCCCAGAAAATAGAGCCAAACGTATTGTTAGTTTATTAGAGGCAAAAAATGATTGGGATATGGTATCGGCCAGTGAAATGATCAATGACGTTACCTCGCCGGTCAACCCCGCTATTGCTGCCAATTTAATACCGCTATTAGATACTTCAAAATTATCAGATCAACAAAAGGCAGCCTTAGGAGCATTAGAAATTTGGGACGGAACAGCAGATTTAGATAGCTATAATTCAACGCTTTATCATAGATGGATTTACTTTTTCTTAAAAAGTACGTTTCAAGATGAATTAGGAGAAGAGCAATTTGATCAACTAGTATCAACTCATTTTGCTAAAAGATTGATAGCCCCTATGTCCGGAAAAACGGAATCTGTTTGGTGGGATAATATTAATACAGCGACCATAGAAACCAGAAGTGATATTGTAAACACTTCTTTTTTACAGGCCTACAACGCTTTAGAAAATTCTTTAGGTGAAAACTATACAAAATGGACATGGGATAAAGTGCATACCATTGAACACCCGCATCCAATTGGGCAGGTGGAAGCGCTACGTTCGTATTTTAATGTAGGACCGTATCCCGTAAATGGTACTCGAGAGGTTATTAATAATATGTCGTTCAATTATACGGAAGATGACGTGTATAAGGTTACTTCTGGACCTTCCACACGTAGAATTATTGATTTTTCGAATGTAGAAAATAGCATTAGTATTTTACCTACCGGCCAATCGGGTAATATCTTTAGTCCACATTACCAAGATCAAGCAGAAATGTTTGTGAAAGGAGAATTTAGAAAAATGATGATGAATAAAGAGGAGATACTAAGACTATCAAAAAATAAACTTACATTTAAACAAAAATAATTTCTTCGTGTTTGTGCTTATGAAAAAGAAAATTTTTGTTTTATTTTTTCTCAATTTAAATTTTGGATTCGTTACAACCGCACAGACCTCCATGGTAGATGTTTACAATTGGTTTGATTCAATCCATGGTGATGAGAATGCTGAACTGTACAGTGGAATTTTATTTGTAAACGAATTTAAAGTAACCAATGACAAACATCGTTTTTTTAAAACAGATAGTTTTGTAGATGGTACCGTATCATACAACGGAAATACGTATTACAATCAAGATTTAAAGTATGATTTATTGACCGATGAATTACTAGTAAAACCAAAGACCGCCACTAGTGCCTTAGTCCTCCAAATAGTAAAAAACAAAATTGATAGTTTTAGCGTAAAGAATCAAAAATTCATTAAACTTACTTCTAATGCAAGCCTGAGTTCTGATTCAGAATTTTTTGAGAAACTTTCCGAAAATAAAATTATTCTTTTGTTAAAGAAACATTCGGCCATCAACTTAGGTCCAAGGAACGAAGTATTGTATTACGAGTTTAGATACAAATCAAAATTTTTTTTCCAGTATAAGAATGTGGTCTTTCCTGCAAATACAAAAAATGATATCATAGCAGCATTTCCCGAACAAAAAAAGATGATTAGAAAAACCTTTAAAAAGAATAAGCTTTTAAGAAAAGCAAATCCTGATAGTTTTATGCAATATTTGAGTGATGAACTTGAAATTTTTTACTCAAACTAAAGGAAGTATGAAAGTATTTTTAAGTCTAGTTGTTTTTTTTACCTTCTTATGCAATCTAAATGCTCAGGATAATAAAAAACTAATAACCCTAAGCTTTACCAACGAAACCAAACAACAAGTTTTTTATAAAATTGAGAATAATACGAGTTATTCTTTTTTCTATATCGACAAATGGTTAGATGCTCGCGTATTTTCAGGAGACTTTAAAGAAGTGCCTATTGAAAGTATTTTAGACTCCTTATTTACGGATTCAGAGTTAAATTTTATAATACTTGAAGACACAAAAGTTATTCTAACACAGAATAATTTGGTTTATGATGAGCTTCCTGATCTATTTTTTGGAGATTCTTTACAAAAGAAAACCCAGATAATTACGCAAACAGCTATTAACCCTGTATTGGTAAATAAATCAAAAATCAACACCAATAACACGATTGAAACTTTTAAAATTGGTAGAGAGCAAAAGAATACCAGTACAAACAGTTATGAATTAAAAGGTTATATAACGAATGAAGAAAGTCTAGAACCCATAATAGGTTTATCAATTTTGGTGGAAGGGACAAATATTTTTACAATCACTGATGCCAATGGCTTTTACAAAATTCAACTACCTACAGGAGAAAATATACTTGATTTTAAATCTATGGGGATTGAAAACGTAAAAAAAAGAGTTATTATTTATAATAACGGAGTACTTAATGTTGGTTTACGTGAAGGCTTTGAGTTGCTAAATGAAGTTATTGTGCAAGCTGATGCCAATAAGAATATTGACGAAACAGCTGGGGGTACCGTTTCGATTGATGTTGAAGAATCAAAAAACATACCCTTAGTGCTAGGAGAACGAGATGTTTTGAAAGTAGCCACAACATTACCAGGCATTTCTACAACGGGCGAAGGATCAGAAGGATTTAATGTTAGAGGAGGAAATTCAGATCAGAATCTAATTTTATTTGATGATGCAGTTATTTACAATCCCCAACATTTTTTCGGAATCTTTTCAGCTCTAAATCCTTTTGCTCTTGGGAGTGTTAATATTTATAAAGGGAGCATGCCTTCTGAGTTTGGTGGCAGACTTTCATCTGTTTTTGATATTAAAACCATTAATGGAAATAATGAAAAAATAGTTGGTGAAGGTTCCGTAGGACCTGTAACTAGTAATATACTATTAGAAGTCCCGGTAGTTAAAGGAAAATCGTCTTTAATATTTGGTGGTAGAGCTGCATATTCTAATTGGCTTTTGAGATCTTTAAATGAAGAATCCCTAAATAGTAGTCAAGCTTCTTTCTATGATTTTTTGGTGAGTTACAACCATAAAATAAATGATAATAACAACATTAAAGCAACAGGTTATATCAGTAGGGATGATTTTAGTATTGCTTCTGATTCTCTCTTCGGCTATGAAAACAAAATAGTTTCCTTAAAATGGGATCATAAATTTAGCGACAGAAGTTCAGGAAACATTGTAGTTTCAAACAGCCAATATATTTTCGATATTGGTTTTGAAAGTGATAGAAATAATGATTTCTTATTAGATTATAAATTAAATGAAACAGAAGCCAAGATAAAAGCGAATTACGCTTTTAATTCCAAATTTAAACTAGATTTTGGCCTTTCTACAAAACTCTACACGATCAACCCAGGAAATATAGAACCTAAAGGGAATTCAACAATTCAATCGCTAACAATAGCGGAAGAACGGGCTTTAGAATCTGCAGTTTTTGTTTCAAGAAATTTTGATATCGATGAAAAACTTTCTTTTGAAACGGGTTTAAGGTATTCATTTTATGCAGCCTTAGGTGAGAGCGTGCAAAGAGCGTTTGAATCTGGCGAGCCCAGAAATGAAGATACCGTAAACAATACCATAAATTACGATAGAAATGAAGTTGTAAAAACCTACGGAGCACCAGAAATAAGGCTATCTGGGAGGTACAAGTTTTTCCAAGATTTAGCTTTTAAAATGAGCTATTCGAACACCGTTCAATATATTCATAGGTTATCAAACAATGTAACAGTTTCTCCTATTGATACTTGGAAACTATCTGATTTAAATATTGAACCACAACGAGGACAACAGGTGTCACTTGGTTTATTTAAAAATTTTGAAAGTAATATTTACGAAGTAAGCCTAGAGGGGTTTTACAAAAAATCTACAAATATTCTCGATTTTAAAACAGGTGCTGAATTGTTATTGAATCAAAATATAGATACCGAAGTACTACAAGGAGAGGGAAAATCATATGGTGTAGAATTGCTTTTAGCTAAAAATGTAGGAAAATTTAACGGATGGTTGGGGTATACGTATTCAAGATCATTTTTAAAGCTTGATAGTGCGTTTGATGAAGAACGAATAAACGAGGGTAATTTTTTTCCCTCAAATTTTGATAAGCCACACGATTTTAGTTTCGTGGCAAATTATAAGTTTACGAAAAGATTCAGTTTAGCGACTAATTTTGTGTACCAAACAGGTCGCCCTATCACAGTACCAGTAGGTAATTTTTCTTATAATAATAATGAATATGTTGTGTTTAGTGACCGCAATAGTTTCAGGATTCCTGATTTTATTCGCTTAGATTTGGGCTTTAATATTGAAGGTAATCATAAAAAACAAAAATTAGCACATAGTTTTTGGACCTTTTCAATTTATAATGTATTGGGTAGAAATAACCCTTTTTCTGTGTTTTTTATTAATGAAGATGATCAAATAAAAGCAGTGCAAACTTCAATCTTTGCTATTCCAGTACCATCGATCACCTATAATTTTAAATTTTAAATGGCTATGAAAATGAATAAAATGCGCCATGCTTATAATAGCCTCATTCTTGTGTTTTTCCTTTTTGGTTGTACTGAAGTAATTGTAATTGAAACGCAAGATTTTGAAGATATATTAGTGATTAGCGCTAATATAACGAGTGAAGCGAAGCAGCAAGAAATAAATATTAGTAGAACTTATAAAGTAGGTTTTCAAGATGTAAAAGAAAGTGGTGCAAGGGTAATGGTAACGGATGATTTAGGGGCTAATTTTGAGTTTAGTGAAAGTACTCCTGGTACCTATATTTCTGATGTTGTTTTTTCAGCGCAGTTAGATAGGAATTATAAACTAAATGTAACGACTACCGATGGAAACAGCTATAGTTCTGAATCAGTTTCACCTATTAATACCGCATTTCTGGAAGATGTAAGAGTCGAAGCTGTTACAGATAACAATGGAGAAGAAGGAATAGCGATAAAGGTAGATAGCTTTGATCCAGAAGAAAAAGCTAGATATTTCAGGTATGAATATGAAGAAACTTACCTTATTCAATCTTTGTTTAACAACAGTAAAGATTTAATTATTGTTTCAGAAAACCCCCCATCTTTTGAAACTGTTCCTAAATCTAAAGAAGAAAATATTTGTTATAATACGGTCTTTTCAAATGAAATTTTGATTGCGAGTTCCGATCAAACCACTGATGGGCGAGTTACAAATTTTCAACTAAATTTTATACCGCGAGATGATTTGAAAATAAGGAGAAGGTACAGTATTTTAGTGCATCAATTCGTGCAGTCTAGAGAAGCAAATGCCTTTTATAAATCACTTCTAGATTTTTCAAGTAATGAAAATTTATTTATACAAACGCAACCCGGTTTTATTTCGGGAAATATAAAATCAGAAAATACCAAGGCAAAAGTTTTAGGTTTTTTTGAAGTTTCTATGCTTAGTTCAAAACGGATCTTTTTTAATTTTCGTGATGTTTTTCCTGAAGGTTTGTCTTCTAGATATACTTTAGGTTGTGGCGTTGAAGATTTTGATTCTTCTCGCTATGACGTTTTAATATCGCGCTTAAAAGGAGGAAGGGTAAAATTTTTAAGTTTTGAACAAGATACAGGTACCTACAAAGTTGCTCGCGATAAATGTGTAGATTGCACCTTACATGGAACCAATATAAAACCCGATTTTTGGATAGATTAACCTTTGAACCATGAATATAAAGAAAAATACTGTATTCTTTTTTCTCTTTTGCGCTATTTTCGCTCTAAAAGCCCAGAATATACAGCATAATGATATAAAAACTGTTCTCAATACATTAGATCAAGAAGCCGCTTTCGTGACTTATAACACTAATGTACTACTAGTTGGCGAATCATTTTTTTATAAATTTCACGCTATAAATAAAACGAATAAACCAAGTGTTATTAGTAGAATTGGGTATATAGAACTTGTCAATGAATCTTTAGAAGTTGTTGCTCGACAACAATTGCAGTTAATTAACGGAATGGCTTACGGTGATATTTTTATGCCAACTGCTATTCCTTCTGGGAATTACAAACTATTAGCTTATACGCAATGGATGAAGAATTGGGGGGTTGATAGTTTTTTTCAATCTGATATAACCATTATTAATCCGTTTCAATCGAATCAGAAAGCTGTTTTAAATAATTCAACAGCGACTATAGCGCCTATTCCTAGGTTAGAAACAGTAACAAATACTACTGGGCTTAGCCTTCATTTAGAAAAAGAGGTGTTCTCCAAAAGGGAAAAGGTTAGTGTAGATTTTAATAGCAATACTGATGATATTATTCATGGAAATTACACGATGCTGGTTAGAAAAAAAGAATTGCTATTAAATACACTTCCAGCGAAAGCAAAGCCTATTGCCAAAACGCCTCTCAATACTACATTTTTTGTTCCTGAAATGCGTGGTGAACTTGTTTGCGGCAAAATTATTGCAAAAAAGAACCTTTTACTTGTTGACAATAAAAAAGTGGCTTTAAGTATTTTAAATACAGATTATCAGTTGAAAATATCCAGTACCGATAGTGACGGTAATTTTTGTATTTCGATTTCCGATAACCCCTTAGATAAAAAGGGTATTTTACAAGTTCTGGGTGATGATGAGGGGAATTATGAAATAGTTTTAAATGAAAAATCTGGCATTGATTATGAGCAGCTCGAATTTAAAAAATTTGAGTTAGATTCTAGCATGAAGCAAGCAATATTAAATCGAAGTATTCATAATCAAATAGAAAATGCCTTTTATAGCATAAAGCCCGACACTATAAAAATGCCAACTAAAAGGCTTCCTTTTTATGGAAAAGTTGGAACAACCTATCTATTAGATGACTATACTCGATTTCCTAGCTTTAGCGAAACAGTAGTTGAAATAATTAGGAATGTAAGAATCACTAAAAAAGGTTTGAATAAAAATGAAATCCTAATTACTGGCATTAAGGAAAATTATAATGACGGTGCCTATAAACCATTAATTGTTGTAGATGGTATTGTTGTTCAAGATGTAGATGATTTAATAGGGTATAATGCCAATAAGATTAAAAGTATCACGGTCGTTAAAGAAAAATACATGGTGGGTGCCTATGTATTCGCCGGAATTTTTGATGTCATAACCTTTGAACAAGATTTTGCCCAAACCTACACGAATCCAAAAATCAAGGAAACAGTTTTCAATACCAATGTAAATCACAAAACATATTTCAAACAACAATACGCCAGTTCCATGGCCGAAAAATATAGTCATATTCCTGATTACAGGCATCAATTGTATTGGAATCCTGAATTTACTGTGTCAGCGCCAGAAAATACTTTTGATTTTTATACCTCAGATGTCTCTGGTGTTTTTCAAGTAACTCTTTTGGGATTTTCTAAGTCCGGAAAATTTATACAAGTACAAAGAAATTTTGAAGTGGAATAATTTTTTGTAATGAACAACTTACAAAAATATTTTCCTATTTTTAAGGAAAATACAATCCATGCTTACAAAAGTTTTTGGGAGTGCCGTCTTTGGTGTTGAAGCGACTACCATCACCGTTGAAGTAAATATTGATAAAGGCGTAGGGTACCATTTAGTGGGTCTACCAGACAACGCCATCAAAGAAAGTAACTACAGAATTGCTGCTGCTCTACAAAACAATGGCTTTAAAATTCCCGGTAAAAAACTGACCATAAATATGGCGCCCGCCGATTTACGTAAAGAAGGTTCGGCTTATGATTTAACCTTAGCTATAGGCATTTTAACAGCATCTGGACAAATTAAGTCCGATTCCGTAGAGAAGTATATTATTATGGGTGAACTATCGCTAGATGGTAGTTTACAACCTATAAAAGGTGCTTTACCCATTGCCATAAAAGCAAAAGAAGAAGGTTTTACAGGGTTTATTTTACCCGAAGATAATGCAAGAGAAGCAGCGATAGTTAGCGGATTAGAGGTGTACGGCATTAAAAACATTAAAGAAGTGATTGATTTTTTTGACAAAGCAACACCCTTACAGCAAACCATTATTGATACCCGAGCAGAATTTTATAAAACCTTAGATTTTCCCGAGTTCGATTTTTCGGATGTCAGAGGCCAAGAAAGTATTAAACGTTGTATGGAAATTGCCGCCGCTGGCGGACATAATATTATTTTAATTGGTCCACCTGGTGCGGGTAAAACAATGCTAGCCAAACGTTTACCTTCTATTTTACCACCAATGACTTTACACGAGGCTTTAGAAACGACAAAAATTCATAGTGTAGTCGGTAAAATAAAAAATATGGGACTAATGAATCAACGACCTTTTCGAAGCCCGCATCATACCATATCCGATGTAGCACTCGTAGGCGGAGGGGCATATCCTCAACCCGGAGAAATCTCCCTTTCTCACAATGGTGTTTTGTTTTTAGATGAATTACCCGAGTTTAAACGTGGTGTTTTAGAAGTCATGCGTCAACCATTAGAAGATAGAGAAGTGACCATTTCAAGAGCACGCTTTACGGTAACCTACCCGAGTAGTTTTATGTTGGTGGCGAGTATGAATCCGAGTCCGGGTGGTTATTTTAATGATCCGGATGCACCTGTAACTTCTTCTCCAGCAGAAATGCAACGCTATTTGAGTAAAATTTCTGGCCCACTATTAGACCGAATCGATATTCATATAGAGGTAACTCCTGTACCCTTTGAAAAACTATCGGAAGAACGAAAGGGTGAGGGGAGTGTGGAAATTAGAAAACGGGTTACCGCAGCTCGTGAATTGCAAACAAACCGTTTTGAAGAAATCGAAAATGTGCATTACAATGCGCAAATGAATACCAAGCATATTCGGAAATACTGCAAAATGGACGATGCCTCGAAAGAACTCCTAAAAAACGCTATGGAGCGCCTAAACTTATCAGCACGTGCGTATGACCGAATTTTAAAAGTAGCTAGAACTATCGCCGATTTAGATGCCGCAGATGATGTTACGGGGGTGCATATCAGCGAGGCCATTCAATATAGGAGCTTGGATAGAGAAGGGTGGTTGGGGTAGAAATATACGTCTAATAACACAACCTTATCATTGACTTGAATTAAACTTGAATTTCTTGCCCTTGAACTGCCAATTCAATAGGAAAATCATAATTTACCGTGCTCATAAAAGCTTCAAACATTTGAGTTCGTTCGTCATCAGTATTTGTTGGATCATGATGAAACATTATTAAGTGTTTGGCCTTGGCCCTTGAACAAAATTCTGCAGCTATGTCAAGAGAACCATGTCCCCATCCCACTTTGGTCTTGTACTCTTTTTTACTGTATTGTGAGTCGTGGATAAGAAGATCAGATTGATACGCCAAATTAAATCCGGAAACCCAATCATCTTCGGGAAAAAGATGTGATTTTCCAATTACAGGTTCGTGATCTGGCATATAGGTTATTGATTTGAATCCACACTTTATACGGAAACCAACCGTTGGCCCAGGATGACTTATGTATTCTGAAGATATTTCAAATTTTCCAATCCTAAAATTTGTATTTGGTAATTCTTCTATGATAAGTGTTGCAGGTATATCCCTTAATGGTATCGGAAAAAGTGGTGGAGACAAAAATCGATTTAATCTAGACTGTAGTGATTCTGGGCTGCCGCTAGGCCCCCAAATATGAACCTCCTTTTGGGGATTAAACAATGGCTTACAAAATGCCAGTCCTTGTATATGATCCATGTGTAAATGAGTCAATAAAATATTGATTCTATTGGCTTTATAATAGTGATCAAAATCGATACCTAAAATTCCAGTGCCTGCATCAATAATGATTCGTTCATCGCCATTAATGACTTCTATGCAAGAAGTATTTCCCCCATAAGTTTGATTTGTTGGGGAGGAGGTTGGATATGCTCCACGTGTACCATGTAGCTTTACTTTCATAGTATACCTTCATTATCCCAGAAAATTGCCATAGCTCCTGAAAATACTTTAGACCTCCCTATTATTGGAATAGAGGTTACTGATATTTTAGTTGATTTGCCGTTCAAGGATTTAATCCAAAAGGTTTTGTGAGCTGGAACTTTATTTCTTATCGTTTGCACTAAAGGAAGTTCCAATGGGTTTAAATCCTTGCCATCTTCATCGTGAGGAAAAAATGAAGTTCCCCAATCATCCACTGGCATAGCACCTGTATCTTCAAATTTTTTACCAAGTATTCCTTCTGCCGGTTCGTTGTAAAATAGTAAGGTTCCTTCAGGATTTACAATAAAAACGGGTACCGTAAGGCAATCTGCTAACTGTCTGCTTAAAATAATTTCGATTTCGTGTGCAGGCATAGGAAGGAAATTTAGCAGTGTTACCTCTAAATATAAGAAAAATTGTTCAAATGGTCTATAATTATCGTAAGAATAGGTAGTTACTTTATAAAAGATTAGAATTTATAAAATTCAAAATTTAGGCTCTATTTGCTAGGCCTAGGTTGCCATATGATACCCGATAGTGCGGATTGGTCATCCGTGATTTCAGTATCATCTCACGAATAAACCTAAAACCCTTCAAACCAACAACCATCAACAAGCAAGGAAAAACTAATGCGATTTACTATTCACTTTTAGTCCTTCACTATTAAAATTATTAGAAGTAATCAAGGTTACCCCATGTTTTTACTATATCTTATCCAAATAAAAATAAGGTATGAGCAAATATTTCATGGTATTGATATTTTTTATGGGTTTAATACACTCAAAAGCACAAAACATTTCTGCGCCTGAATTGTTAGAGAATGCTATAGCGTTTCATGACCCAAATGGTCTTTGGAGCAGTCTTCAAGGGAAATTGTTTATAACGATGAGTTATCCAGACGGAAGGGAAAGACGAAGTGAAATTAAAATTGACTTACCAAAGCAATACTTTGAATTAACTTCAACAACCGATGGGAATACTATGGTACAAATCGTAGATAAGGGAGATTGTATTCTAAAGTTAAACGGAAGTACCAAAATATCAGAAGAGGATTTGAAGGTACATCGGTTGAGTTGTGAACGTGCTCAAATGATGAAGAACTATTACCTTTATTTATACGGTCTTCCGATGAAATTGAAGGATGAGGGTACTTTTTTAGATGCTAAGGTGCAGCGTAAAACATTCAAAGGAAAAGAATATTTAGTGCTAAAAGTTACCTATGATGAAAATGTAGGGAAAGATATTTGGTATTTTTATTTTGATCCAATTAGTTATGCCATGGAGGTCTATCAATTTTTTCATGATGAGTCTTTAAACGATGGAGAATATATTCTCTTAAGTGAATTGGTAACTATTGGAACTATTAGAATGCCAAAAAAGCGTGAATGGTATTACAATAAAGATGATAAACATTTAGGTACTGACACGCTAACCAAAGCTTTAATACTAGACTAAGCGCCTATTTTATCAAAGCTTTAGCTTGTTTATCAGTGCACTATATTTTGTCGATTTATGATGCTTAAATTAATATTTAAAAGCCATTTTGACTAATAACCAATCACGAAAAAGAACAGCACAAACCAAAAACCATCAATTATAAGGTCTTAACAGTTACTTTCAAGCCTTCGACAATGGCCTCAATATTTTTCACCGTTTCTTTAGGGTAGTATTTGATAACTACATGCGGAATCCGGATGGTAGTAAATCCGTTTTTAAAAGAATGCATCGCTTCTTCTAAATCTACAATGGCTTGTTCATGCGAAATGGTGTTATAATCGGTGTCAATCTCAATATTGAGTTTTACACGTGAAATGGCTAAATCAATAGATTTTTTTCCATCCCACCATTCCAGCATCGAAGTAATTCCGATAGCTTTTAGGCCGTAATACAGTTGTACGGCTTCAACAGGGGTCTTTTTTAAAGAGACTAATTTGTCTATTCTCATTTTATGCTGTTTGCAGAGTTCTACTCCGTAGGTGTCAAAGGCATTTTTATGATCAATATAACTTAGTTCTTTATTACATTCTAAACATTTCATAAGTAGGTTAAATAGGTATTCGGGATTATTATAACCGTAACTTTTTAAGAATAGTATATGAAGCTTTAAAATTTTAGACGAATGACATTCTTTTAGATGAACAGCACTCCATAATGCCGTTCATCTATAGTTTTTAGTTCATTTTTTTCTTGGCAAGATTCAAATGCTTTTCATTTGTTCTCTTTATATTTACCTACAAATCAATCTTTGGTATGACGAAACAGATTATAATACTCATGCTGGTGTTTTCGCTGTGCGGTTGCAAGCAGCACGAAGAGAAATCAGCTTTAGCTAAAAACACACTCGAAGCTCCAGTTTTATCTTTTAAAGAAGCGAACAGATTAGCTAGTTTGCCTTTAGAATGTATGCAAGTAGAATACCCCAATAAGCTCAATCAATCACTTAACGATGCTACTCACATAGCTACGCCAAAGAATTTACATCCTGCATTTTATGGGTGTTATGATTGGCATTCTTCCGTTCATGGACATTGGTCTTTGGTGTCGTTGTTGAAGCAATTTCCTAGTTTGCATAGCGCTGCAACAATTCGTCAAAAATTGACTGAAAATATGTCAGAAGCACACATCTTACAAGAAGTAGCCTATTTTAAAATGGAAGGCAACAATACTTTTGAACGTACCTATGGTTGGGCATGGATTTTAAAATTAGCCGAAGAACTTCATACGTGGGATGATCCTCTAGCTAGAGATTTAGAGGGTAATTTACAGCCCCTGACAGACTATATCGTAAATGCCTACAGTAGTTTCCTTCCTAAATTAAATTACCCTATTCGGGTTGGGGAACATACCAATACAGCATTTGGTTTGCGATTGGCGCTAGATTATGCTGAGAGCATAAATGATCAGGAGTTTGTACAGGTGATCAAAACAAATGCATTGCGATTTTATGCTCTTGATGCAGCTTGTCCTCTAGATTGGGAGCCAAGCGGATTTGACTTTTTATCTCCCTGCTTAGAAGAAGCTAATTTAATGCGAAGTTTATACGCTCCTGAAGCGTTTAAAATTTGGTTTGATGCTTTTTTACCCGAATTAACAAATCCAGAATACAGTTTACAACCAGGAGAGGTTTCCGACAGAACCGATGGTAAATTGGTACATTTAGACGGATTAAATTTTAGCAGGGCTTGGTCTTTGTATGGCATTGCGAATGCAATACCAGAGTATACTCATTTAAAAAATATAGCTGCCGAACATATTCACTATTCACTACCTAACATTGTCGATGGCAACTATAGCGGTACGCACTGGTTAGGAAGTTTTGCATTACATGCGTTAAACCACAGTAAATAAAATGTTTAAAAAACTAGGTCCTGGAGTTTTAGTAGCCGCCGCTTTTATAGGTCCGGGGACAGTAACCGCCTGCACCTTGGCAGGGGCAAAATTTGGCTACGCCTTACTTTGGGCGATGCTACTTTCTATAATAGCCACCGTAGTGTTGCAAGAAATGGCAGCACGACTGGGCATTATAAGTCAGCAAGGATTAGCCGATGTCATTAAATCTGAACTAAAAACACCCTGGATAAAATATACCATTATTGCGATTATTTTAGGGGCTATTGTCATAGGTAATGCAGCCTATGAAGGCGGTAATATCGGTGGCGCCACTTTAGGACTAGAAGCTATTTTTGGCATAGAATACACTAAATTCTACCCCTTTAGTATCGGGATTATTGCTTTTGCGTTATTGTACTTTGGAAATTATAAAGTACTTGAAACCGCCTTAGTTTCTTTGGTTATTTTAATGAGTTTATCCTTTTTAATAACTGCGATAATTACCAAGCCAGATATCGGAGCAATTTTTCAAGGCTTATTTGTGCCATCAGTTCCTGAACAAAGTATTTTAACCATTATGGCTTTGGTGGGTACAACCGTGGTACCTTATAATTTGTTTCTGCACGCTTCTTTGGTGAGTGAAAAATGGACGAAGTCTGACCTAAAACCTGCACGCTGGGATACGCTAGTGTCTATTACCTTAGGCGGTTTAGTTTCTATGGGAATTATGGTAGCAGCCACTACCATCCCAAATAAAGACATCAACAGTGTGCTAGATTTAGCTATGGGTTTAGAACCTTTGTATGGGAGTGCAGCTAAATATTGTATTGGAATTGGACTTTTTGCTGCGGGTATTACTTCTGCCATTACGGCACCCCTAGCCGCTGCTTATGTAGTTAATAGTTGTTTTGGTTGGAAAGCCACCTTAACCGATTGGCGTTTCAAATTGGTTTGGATGTTGATCATAGGTTTAGGCGTTTTTTTCCTATCTTTTGGCATAAAACCCATAGAAATTATAAAATTTGCGCAAATAGCAAACGGAATTTTATTACCCATTATAGCTATTTTTTTATTATGGGTTGTCAATCGAAAATCGGTCTTAGGAAGGTATAAAAATAATATAATTCAAAACAGTGTAGGCATCTTAATTATTATTATAACCTTAATTTTAGCCATAAAAACTATAGGAACCGTCTTAGGATATTCAGATGTATAAGTATTCCATTGATATCAATGCAGATCTAGGCGAAGGTGTAGAGAACGAAGGGCAATTAATTCCTTTTTTATCGTCTTGTAACATCGCTTGTGGAGGTCATGCTGGTGATGAAAAATCAATGCGAAGCACTATTCAGCTGGCGAATCAGCACCAAGTAAAAATTGGCGTACATCCCTCATATCCTGACACTAAAAACTTTGGAAGGCTTTCAATGCAAATGACGCCAAAGGCTTTAATTGAAAGTATCACAAGTCAAATTTCGTATTTTAAAACACTTTGTGATCAAGAAAAAGCTGTACTATATCATATAAAACCTCATGGTGCTTTATACAATGATGTAGCAAAAAATGCCGACTTGGCTAAGATTTTTCTAAAAGCTATTTCATCCTTTAAAAAGGAATTAAAATTGTATGTTCCTTATGCTTCTGAGATTGCAAAAGTGGCGTTAAAAGAAGAATTCACCCTAGTTTATGAAGCTTTTTTAGATCGAAACTACAAGGATGATTTAAGTTTAGTTTCGCGTCAGGAAAATAATGCGATACTTGAAAACCCACCTGAAATTTTAGCACAGCTTTTAAGTATTGTAGAAGACCATCAGCTCCAAACAATTACGGGTAAATTCGTAAAAATAAATGCAGAAACCTTTTGTATTCATGGCGATACTGATGCTGCTCTTGAAATTTTAACGTATCTTCATAGGAATGTTTCAAACCATCAAATTAGTATAAAATAGTGAAAAAATATCCCATTTCTATCCGACCCTTTGGTGTACATGCTGTTTTAATTGAATGGCCTGAAAAAGTTGAAGAAGCTATTCTCAATGATATCTTATCGTTTATAGCGCATTTAAGACAAAACTGTCTAAAAGAAGGCAATTGGGAATTGGTGCCAGCATACAACTCACTGACCCTAATTTTGCGGTATGATACTATTGATTTTGATACTTTTAAAGCACAGCTAGAAGCTTGGTATGCTGAAAAAAAAGATGTCAATGGCGTTCAAAACTACCTATGGCGATTTCCAGTATGTTATGATGAGAGCTTTGGAATTGATCTTGAAGAAGTAGCCCAAAGGTTAAACTTAAGCGTGGCAGCACTTATTGAAAAACATACAACAAATGTATACACGGTTTATGGTATAGGTTTTTTACCGGGTTTTATGTATTTGGGAGGTATACCAAAAGATTTAGAAATTCCCCGAAGAGCATCACCACGAGCAAAAGTATTAAAAGGGGCAGTAGGCTTGGCAGGAAAACAAACAGGTATTTATCCACAAGAATCTCCAGGAGGATGGAATATATTGGGCAATTCATCAGTGCCTATTTTTGATCCTAAAAAAGATACCCCATGTTTGGTCAAAGTAGGCGATAAAGTACAATTCTACTCTATCTCAAAAGCAGAATATGATTTGCACAAAATTGAAGCCGAAGTAGGAATTTATCAAATGGAAAAAATTAAAATCGATGCTTAAAGTTTTAAAATCGGGTTTTTATACTACAATTCAAGATATTGGCAGGTTTGGCCTGAGGGACAAGGGTGTTCCGATTTCCGGAATTATGGATATAGAAAGCGTGTTTAAATTAAACGCTCTTTTAGAAAACCAAGAAGATGCTGCCGTTTTAGAAATAACGATGACAGGACCCACTTTAGAGTTTGAAGAAGATACCTTTATTACCCTTGGGGGTGCGGAATTTTCCATGACCTTAAATAATGAACCGATAGAGAATTTTACAGTGATAAAAATTAAGTCCGGTGATATTCTCTCTTACGGACGATTAAAAAAAGGGTTTAGAGGATATTTAGCGATAAAAGGTGGCTTTACCTCAAAAAAAGTATTACAAAGTAGATCGTACTACCCATCCATAAACCCTAAAGGGCTTATCAAAGATAGAGCAGAAATACCCTATGAAAAAACTACTGTTTTTAAACCTAAATTATCAGAAATGAAGGTGGATGATGATTTGGATGGAAATATGTTACTTGTTGGAAAAGGGCCAGAGTTTACTATGCTTTCTGATAGGCAATTGGAGCATCTTTTTTTTAAGGAATTTAGCGTTGCGAATGAAAACAATCGAATGGCTTATCAGTTGAATGAATCCATAAAGGGACATAAGGTTTCTATGTTAACCTCAGCAACATTGCCCGGTACCGTTCAATTTACACCCAATGGAAAACTAATTATTTTAATGAAAGACGGACAAACGACAGGCGGTTACCCAAGAATTTTACAACTCACCGATAAAGCAATTTCTGTGCTAGCACAGAAAAAAGCAGGAGACCTTGTTTTGTTTAAACTGATTTAAAACAGGTTTTTAATCATTTTCGCATATTTTAAAGGCAAGGTATATGGTGGGTAACGTAGCGGAATATCTAACCAAGTTCCTTTTTTAACGATGGCTTTCGAATGGGAAAATAAGTCGAAGGAAGTTCTTCCGTGGTAAGCCCCAATTCCACTAGGTCCAACGCCACCAAAAGGCAACTTTTTATTCGTAATGTGGATGATGGTATCATTTATAGCCCCCCCACCAAAACTGTATTTTTTAAGTAATTTATTTTGGAAATCTTTGTTATTACTGAAGATATACGTCGCTAGAGGCTTACCGTAACTCGAAATATAACTATGAAGGTCTTCTTCATTTTCATAACTAAGAATAGGAAGAATAGGACCAAAAATCTCACCTTTCATTAATAGGCTATCTCGTTTAGGTTCATCAACAAGTGTGGGTGCCAGATAATTATCAGCATCATTTTTTTTACCCCCAAATAGGATGCTTTCGCCTGCTAACATTTCTACTAATCCCTGGTAATGATTTTTACTAACCGTTCTCGCATAATCCGAAGATGCCTCAATATGTTCCCCATAAAATTGGGTGATCGCTTTTTTCAACGCTTCAATAAGTTCACTTTTAACCGAAGTATGCACCAAAATATAATCGGTTGCGATACATGTTTGCCCGGCATTTAAAAACTTACCCCAAACAATACGTTTTGCCGCCACATCGATAGCAGCTGTATTATCCACAATAGTCGGATTTTTACCACCAAGCTCTAAAGTTACTGGCGTTAAATGTTTTGCCGCACTTTCATAGACAATTTGACCAACGCGTGTGCTTCCTGTAAAGAAAATATAATCCCATTTTTGAGCTAATAATTCTTGTGAGGTTTCAACACCACCTTCAACAACGCTTACATAATCTTCTGGAAAAACCTTTGCAATAATTTCAGCGACAATTTTAGAAGTATTTGGGGTAATTTCAGAAGGCTTAATCACGACAGTATTTCCTGCGGCAATAGCTCCTATTAAAGGGGCGATGGCTAATTGAAATGGATAATTCCAAGGTGCTATAATTAAAACAGTTCCGTAAGGTTCCTTATAGATATAATCGGAAGAGGGCCAATTTAATAAGGTACCGGATATTCTTTTTGGTTTAGCCCAGGTATGAAGTTTACGAATAGCGCTTTTTAATTCTGCCATCACAAACTGCGTCTCTGCCGCTAATGTTTCAAACTTAGGCTTTTTAAAGTCAGCATATAAGGCATCACAAATAGCATCTTCTTGAAGTTCTATTTCCGTTAATAGTTTTTTTAGATATGCTTTTCGGAAGGGAATTTCCTTCGTTTGCTGTGTTTTAAAAAAAGTGTTGTGCTGATGTAATAATTGTTTCATCTTTCAAAAATAATTAAAAATGGATACATTTTTTGCCTTCATAAAGATATTCTATAGCTTCAAAAAACTACTAGAAAATTCAATTTAAAAAAACACAAGTATCACAAGTATCACTATTTACAGAGAATACAACTTTTTTTAGGTTGTTCGAGCGCTTTATGAGGCTTAAAAAAATGTTTAAAAGTATTGACTATGGTACAAATGGCGTATTTATATCGTTGAATAACAAATAGTTACGTCGTTTTAATGAAAATTGGATTTGGACTAGTATCTTTTGTTAAAAAATTAGTGAATTTTAAACAATTACCTTTGAAAGTATAGAGAATAGTGAAGAGAACACGAATATAGAAGCATATAATTGAATGGAATTAAATAAATATAGCAAAACCGTTACTCAAGACCCTACGCAACCAGCTGCAAAAGCTATGTTATATGGTATTGGTTTTAAGGATGAAGATTTTGAGAAACCAATTATTGGCGTGGCTAGCACGGGATACGAAGGGAATCCTTGTAACATGCATTTAAATGATTTAGCGAAGCTTGTAAAGCAAGGAATAAACGCTGAAGCTTCGGTAGGTTTAATTTTTAATACCATTGGGGTTAGTGATGGTATCTCTATGGGAACTCCAGGGATGCGTTATTCTTTACCCTCCAGAGATATTATTGCCGACTCCATGGAAACGGTGGTGCAGGCCATGAGTTATGATGGTTTGGTAACCGTTGTGGGCTGTGATAAAAATATGCCGGGTGCCTTAATGGCCATGATACGCTTAAACAGGCCTTCTATTTTAGTATATGGCGGTACTATTGCTTCAGGTTGCCATAATGATAAGAAATTAGATGTTGTTTCTGCCTTTGAGGCTTGGGGCGAAAAGGTAGCGGGAACGATGAAGGAAGATGAGTTTCAATGCATCATCAAAAAATCAATTCCAGGTGCTGGCGCTTGTGGCGGCATGTATACCGCAAATACGATGGCATCGGCAATTGAGGCCCTCGGTATGGCTTTGCCTTATAACTCATCGAACCCTGCCATTAGTAAAAACAAAGAGGTAGAGTGTATAAAAGCTGGGAAAAAGATGTTTTATTTATTGGAAAACGATATTAAACCTTTAGATATTATCACTCGAAAATCTATAGAAAATGCGGTTCGCCTCATCACGATTATGGGTGGATCTACCAATGCGGTACTGCATTTTTTAGCCATTGCTAGGGCAGCAACTATTGATTTTAGCTTACAAGATTTTCAACATATTAGCGATACCACACCGTTTATTGCAGATTTAAAACCAAGTGGAAAATACCTCATGGAAGACGTTCACCGAATTGGTGGAATCCCAGCGGTATTGAAATATTTATTAAAAAACGGACTCCTACATGGCGATTGTTTAACCGTTACAGGTAAAACCTTAGCTGAAAACTTAGCCAATGTGCCTGATTTAGAGCCAGGACAAGATGTAATAAGGCCTTTAGAGAATCCTATAAAAGCTACAGGACATTTAAGAATGTTGTATGGAAACCTAGCAGAAAACGGTTCCGTTGCAAAAATAACAGGTAAAGAAGGTTTAAGGTTTCAAGGGACTGCAAAAGTTTTTAATAGCGAGTATGATGCTAATGATGGCATTCGCGATGGAAAGGTAAAAAAAGGCGATGTAGTGGTTATTCGCTATGAAGGTCCAAAAGGCGGTCCTGGAATGCCAGAAATGCTAAAGCCAACAGCGGCAATAATGGGTGCGGGTTTAGGCAAAGAAGTTGCGCTAATCACGGATGGTCGTTTTTCGGGTGGCACTCATGGTTTTGTAGTAGGGCATATTTCTCCAGAAGCTCAGGAAGGTGGTACTATAGCCCTCATTAATGATGGTGATATAATTACCATTGATGCCGAAACTAACTCCATTACTCTTGAAGTTTCTACGGAAGAATTGTCGCAACGAAGAGCCTTATGGATCCAACCTGAATTAAAGTTTAAAAAAGGGGTATTGTATAAATACGCGCGTTCAGTTTCATCTGCATCTCAAGGATGTGTTACGGATGAATTTTAAAATTATTTTATCTCCGTGAAGACGGAAATCTTTATTCGAAATACTATGAGTACACAGACTATAAAAGAAAAAAAGACAGAAACTTCTTCAAAAACTACGATAAAAATATCAGGTGCTGAGGCCATTATTCATTGTTTATTAGCGGAAGGGGTTGACTTAATATACGGGTATCCTGGTGGTGCCATCATGCCGGTTTATGATGAATTGTATAAATTTCAAGATAAGCTTACGCATATTTTAACACGTCATGAACAAGGCGCAACGCATGCAGCTCAAGGTTATGCCCGTGTTTCTGGTCGAGTAGGGGTAGCCATAGCCACTTCAGGTCCTGGAGCGACTAATTTAGTTACTGGTTTGGCGGATGCCCAAATTGATTCTACACCAATGGTATGTATTACCGGTCAGGTTGGGAGTCATTTATTAGGTTCTGATGCCTTCCAAGAAACGGATATTGTGGGCATATCCACTCCTGTGACCAAGTGGAACTATCAAATAACTAAAGCTTCCGAAATTCCAGCCATTATGGCAAAGGCCTTTTATATTGCTAAATCGGGTCGTCCTGGTCCCGTTTTAATCGATATAACCAAAGACGCCCAATTTGATACCTTTGAATTTTCTTATGAAAAATGTACAGGTGTTCGTAGTTATAATCCAGTTCCAAAGCCAGACATTACTCAAGTTAGCCTAGCTGCGCAATGGATTAATGAAGCTAAAAAACCTTTTATCGTTTATGGTCAAGGCATTATTTTAGGGCAAGCTGAAAATGAACTAAAAGAATTAGTGGAAAAAGCAGGAATTCCTGCCGCTTGGACTATTTTAGGTTTATCGGCTATGGATACTGATCATCCACTAAACGTAGGTATGGTAGGGATGCATGGAAATTATGGCCCCAATGTGTTAACCAATGAATGTGATTTACTGATTGCTATCGGAATGCGTTTTGATGATCGTGTTACTGGAAATTTAGCGACCTACGCAAAACAGGCGAAGGTGATTCATTTTGAAATAGACCCTGCAGAAGTCAATAAAAATGTAAAAGCAGATGTAGCGGTTTTAGGGAACGCTAAAGAAACATTGCAGTTATTGCTGCCTAAAATAAAAGAGAATTCGCACGAGGCATGGCATAACGAATTCAAGAAAAAATACGAGATCGAATTTAACGAAGTCATAGATAAAGAGCTAAACCCTACAAAAGATGGCTTAACCATGGCAGAAGTCATCAAAGAGATTAACATGGCTTCAAATAACAATGCCATTATTGTAACCGATGTGGGGCAACACCAAATGGTGGCTTGTCGGTATGCAAAATTCAATCAGACTAAAAGTAATGTTACCTCTGGTGGATTAGGAACTATGGGTTTTGCTTTACCAGCGGCTATTGGTGCCAAAATGGGGTCTATAGATCGTGAGGTGGTGGCGATTATTGGTGATGGTGGCTACCAAATGACCATTCAAGAATTGGGAGTTATATTTCAACATCAAGTAGCCGTAAAAATAGTAGTATTAAACAATGATCATTTGGGCATGGTGCGGCAATGGCAAGAGTTATTTTTTGAACGTAGGTATGCTTCTACAGTCATGGTAAATCCTGACTTTGTGAAAATAGCAGAAGGTTATCATATTGAAGCAAAACGAGTAAGTGATCGCAAAGATTTAAAATCTACGGTTCAAGCAATGATGGCATCAAATAAGCCCTATTTCTTAGAGGTAAAAGTAGAAAAAGAAGATAATGTTTTTCCGATGATTCCCACAGGAGCCTCAGTTTCGGAGATTAGATTAAAATAACCAGTTGTGCGCAATTGATAAATTTTTTATTAAAGTGATAGAAAATTGAAAACTTAAATGTCTGTCTGAGCTTGTCGAAGACCTTTTTAGTAAGCATTTCGACAAGCTCAATGTGACAAATTAGCTGACATTTGACAACAAAACTATGTAAACCTTAGGGTTAAAATAATAAGATCATAATAGTAAAATGGAGAAAAAGTGGTTTACGATATCAATATATTCTGAGAATAATGTTGGTTTATTAAATAGAATTTCGGGGATTTTTCTAAAAAGACATATCAATATAGAGAGCCTTAATGTTTCAAAATCTGAAATCCAAGATGTTTCTAAATTTACGGTAGTCGTTTTTATGGAAGAAGAATTAGCCCGCAAAGTGGTAGGCCAAATTGAAAAACAAATAGAGGTGATTAAAGCCTATTACCATGAAGATGATGACACTATTTATCAAGAATCTGTATTATTCAAAATAGCGTCAAACCTGTTGTTTGATGAACGTCAAATTCAAAATATCATTAAGGATAGTAACGCTACCATTGTTACCGTTTCTAGAGATTTCTTTGTTTTAGCAAAAACAGGCCGAAAACATGAAATAGACGAAATGTACCAACAATTAGCACCTTTTGGAATCATGCAATTTGTGCGTTCTGGCCGAATAGCAGTCACCAAAGCAGAAATGCCGATATCATCACTTCTAGCAGCATTTAAAAAATAAATACAAATCAATTTTATAATAAACGAGTTTATACAATGGCAAATTATTTCAATACCCTTTCATTACGAGAAAAACTAACCCAATTAGGACAATGTAGGTTCATGTCAACCCATGAATTTACCGATGGTGTAGCGGCTTTAAAAGGTAAAAAAATTGTGATTGTAGGTTGTGGAGCCCAGGGCCTAAATCAAGGTTTAAATATGCGTGATTCTGGATTAGACATTTCGTATACGCTACGGGAAGCCGCCATAAAAGAACAACGGCAATCCTATAAAAATGCTAAAGAAAATGGCTTTACTGTGGATACCTATGAGGCACTAATCCCAAGTGCAGACCTAGTGATTAATTTAACACCAGATAAGCAACACACGAGTGTTGTAAACGTCATAATGCCTTTGATGAAAAAAGGCGCCACCTTGTCGTATTCACATGGATTTAATATCGTGGAAGAGGGTACACAAATCCGTAAAGACCTAACCGTTATTATGGTAGCGCCAAAATGCCCAGGTTCAGAGGTTCGAGAAGAATACAAGAGAGGTTTTGGCGTACCTACATTAATTGCAGTACACCCTGATAATGATCCTCAAAATAAAGGGTTTGAACAAGCCAAAGCCTATGCTGTCGCTACGGGTGGGGATAAAGCAGGCGTTTTAGAATCATCATTCGTTGCCGAGGTAAAGTCCGATTTAATGGGAGAACAAACCATTCTTTGCGGGCTGCTACAAACAGGCTCAATTCTTTGTTTTAATAAAATGATAGCGAAAGGTATCGATGCAGGATATGCCTCAAAATTAATACAATACGGCTGGGAAACTGTTACTGAAGGTTTAAAATATGGGGGAATAACCCATATGATGGATCGCTTGTCAAATCCGGCTAAAATAAAAGCATTTGAATTATCAGAAGAATTAAAAGACATCATGAGACCTCTTTTTCAAAAGCATATGGATGATATTATTGAAGGGGAATTTTCAAAAACCATGATGGAAGATTGGGCGAATGAGGATAAAAACTTATTAACTTGGAGAGCAGCTACAGGGGAAACTGCTTTTGAAAAAACGCCAGCTGGGAATGATAAAATATCAGAACAAGAATATTATGACCATGGGGTTTTAATGGTAGCCATGGTTAGGGCAGGTGTAGAATTAGCCTTTGAAGCCATGACCGAATCTGGTATTATTGCAGAATCTGCTTATTATGAGTCTTTACACGAAACTCCCTTAATTGCCAATACCATTGCCCGGAAAAAATTATTCGAAATGAATCGCGTAATTTCAGATACGGCAGAGTACGGTTGTTATTTGTTTGACCATGCCTGTAAGCCATTACTAACCGATTTTATGAAAAAAATAGATACAGATGTGATTGGTAAAAAATTCGGTGAAGGCAAAGGCAACGGAATTGATAATGCCAAGTTAATACATGTCAACAAAGCATTACGATCGCACCCTGTTGAAATTGTTGGTGCACGATTAAGAGCATCTATGACGGCGATGAAACCAATTGTATAGGCAGGTGTTCGTTATAAATCGAGCAGAAATTTTAGTCCAAAAAATACATCACTGGGAAGCCATATTTTCAATAAAATTGATTCTAGTTGTTTTTGTGATCTTAACACAGGATAATGTAACTATTGGGAAAAATGATTTATTTGAGTACCTTGTTTAAAAAAAATAAAAATGACTAAAACCACTATGAGAATTCCGGAAGAGTATCAAATTAATAACACGATAGAACAAAAAACCTATTTGGTAGATGGGGAATTAAAATCTTGGACAGGTGCAACTACTAAAGTGTATTCCACCATTTCGTCTACCGAAAAATACGAACCAACCTTACTTGGAAGTATTCCAGATATGGGTGAAGCGGAGGCTTTAGACGCCTTAGATGCTGCTACAGCTGCCTATGCTAGAGGACAAGGCGTTTGGCCGACCATGCGTGTTAAAGACAGAATTGAATGTATGGTTGCCTTTGTGAAAAAAATGGAAACCAAACGGGAAGAGATTGTTAAATTATTGATGTGGGAAATTGGTAAATCATTACCTGATTCACAAAAGGAATTCGACCGAACCGTGGAATACATTTATGATACTATTGAAGACTATAAAAAACTAGATCGTGATAGTGCTAAATTCCAAAAGCACGATGGCGTTTATGCCCATATAAAAAGAGGACCGTTAGGCGTAGTTTTGTGTTTAGGACCTTATAATTATCCCTTAAATGAAACTTTTGCTTTGTTGATTCCTGCGATTATCATGGGAAATACAGCTATATTTAAACCAGCGAAGCACGGTGTTTTGTTAATAACACCTTTGTTAGAAGCTTTTCAAAGTTGTTTCCCAAAAGGGGTTATAAATATACTTTTTGGTAGAGGTAGGGCCGTAGCGGCACCGATTATGAAAACGGGTAAGGTTGATGTGTTAGCCTTGATCGGAAACAGTAAATCTGCAAATGCATTACAAACTCAACACCCGAAAAGTAACCGTCTGCGCTTGGTTTTAGGCTTAGAAGCAAAGAATCCAGCTATTATTTTACCGGATGCCGATTTAGATTTAGCGGTCGATGAATGTATCGCAGGAACCTTATCCTTTAATGGTCAGCGTTGTACCGCATTAAAGGTAGTATATGTGCACGAGGATATTTTGCATGAATTCAATACCCGTTTTGCTAAACGTGTTGATGAATTGAAATTTGGAAACCCTTGGGATGCTGGAGTAAAACTAACGCCTTTGCCCGAACCAGATAAACCGGCCTATATTCAAGGTTTAATTGATGATGCACTACAAAAGGGCGCTAAAATAATCAATAAAAAAGGCGGACAACATTCCGATAATTATATATGGCCTGCGGTTTTATTTCCGGTAACAAAAGATATGTTAGTATATCAAGAAGAGCAATTTGGTCCGGTAATTCCCGTATTGTCGTTCAAAGATATTGAAGAACCTTTAGATGATATGGCAGCATCGAATTACGGACAACAAGTGAGTTTGTTTGGTAAAGATGTATATGCACTTTCACCCTTAATTGATACCTTGGTCAACCTCGTATGTCGCGTAAATTTGAACAGTTCTTGTCAGCGTGGTCCCGATGTGTATCCGTTTACTGGAAGAAAAGATTCAGCACAAGCAACCTTAAGTGTGCATGATGCTTTGCGTTCTTTTTCTATTAGAACCTTTGTAGCTTTTAAAGACAATGAATTAAATACTGAAATTATTGAACAGCTATTGGAGGCAAAGCTTTCAAACTTCGTAAGTACAGATTATATTTTGTGATTTTTAGATTAAATTTTAGTACCATAAAGCGGCCATTCTGGATTTTCTAGAATGGCCGCTTTTAATATTGCCTCTTGATAAATTTAAATATGCTTCGCTAACCAGTCACCAACTTCACTGGTTTTGTAGGCTTTGGCATTTTCTGCTAAATCTTCCGTAACAATCCCTTCTGCTAAAGATTTATTTACTACCACACGAATGGCTTCTGCCTCTTCTACTAAACCAAAATCCTCAAATAGCATAGCTGCTGATAAAACGGTTGCTAGCGGATTTGCAATATCTTTTCCTGCTGCTTGCGGATACGACCCGTGAATAGGCTCATATAATCTTGCTTTTTCACCAACAGAAGCAGAAGGCATTAATCCCATCGAGCCTGAAATTACAGAGGCCTCATCGGTTAAAATATCTCCAAATAAATTCTCAGTGATCATCACGTCGTACGAATTTGGCCATTGTACCAAACGCATGGCCACAGCATCGACAAATTCATAAGAAACAGTCACTTCAGGATAGTCTTTTTCCATGGCTTGAACGGTCTCTCGCCATAATCTCGAGGATTCTAACACATTCGCTTTATCAACACAACACAGTTTTTTACCGCGTGTCATGGCCAATTCAAAGCCTTTTTTAGCTAAACGTTGTATTTCTACTCTGGTATAGGTCATGGTATCAAAAGCGGTATTACCATTATCCAAACGTCCTCTTTCACCAAAGTAAATGCCACCTGTCAATTCTCTTAAAATAATTAAATCGGTACCTTCAATACGTTCTCTTTTTAAAGGTGATTTATCAATTAAAGAGGGGAAGGTAAAGGTTGGTCGCACATTAGCGAACAGCCCTAATTTTTTTCGCATTTTCAGTAATCCCTGCTCTGGTCTTACAGTTGCAGAAGGATCATTATCATATTTAGGATGACCAATGGCACCAAAAAGTACCGCATCAGCAGCTTCACAAATGGCATGTGTGCTATCAGGATAAGGTTCTCCACAAGCATCAATGGCAGCAGCACCTGTTAATGCTGGTGTCCAAGTGATTTCATGCATATATTTTTTGGCGATGGCATTCGATACTTTAACGGCTTGATCTATGACTTCAGGACCAATTCCATCTCCTGCTAAAAGTGCAATAGTTAATTTCATAATTTTTTTGCTTTAGGCGTTAAGCGCTAGGCTGTAAGCTTTTTTATACATTTCGAAGTACGAAGCAATCTGTCTCCATAATTTAATTTTTAAGATTTTGTCTTAACACTTAACACTTAACACTTAAAACTTTATACTTCGTACTTTTAATTTCGTATTTTTTTTAATTCCCCCTTTGGGGCTAGGCGGCTATTATATTCAACATTTTCTCTGTGGCCTTTATAGCGGATACGGTTTGGTCAGAATCTAAACCACGCGTGATAAATTCTTTTCCGTTGCTTTCCCAAGTGATGATGGTTTCACAAAGGGCATCAGAAGTACTTCCGGGAGGAATCCGAACCGCATAATCTGTTAGTTTTGGTAAGCTAATTTTCAAAGTTTTATACACCGTTTTTAGGGCATTCATAAAAGCATCAAATTGGCCATCTCCCTGGGCGTGCTCTTCAAATAATTTACCTTCAATTTCCACAGCAACTGCAGCAGATGGTTGTAAGCCTTTGGCATGTGAAAGTAAATAAGACTTAATGACTGCTTTTGTTTCAATGCCTGTGCTATCTAAAACATCAGAAATAATATACGGTAAATCTTCTTTGGTAACGCGTTCTTTTTTATCCCCTAATTCAATAATGCGCTGGGTTACTTTTTTTAATTCTTCATTATTCAGCGTAAGTCCTAATTCTTGTAAGTTTTTTTGAATATTTGCTTTTCCTGATGTTTTACCAAGGGCATATTGCCTTTTACGACCAAAGCGTTCAGGCAGTAAATCATTAAAATACAAATTGTTTTTAGAATCTCCGTCGGCATGAATACCCGCGGTTTGCGTAAAAACATTAGCACCTACAATAGGTTTGTTCGCTGGAATACCAAAACCAGTGAAGGCAGAAACGAGTTTACTGACCTTATAGAGTGATGATTCGTTAACATTGGTTTGTATATTTGGCAAAAAGTCATTGATTACCGCAATAACACTAGCTAAAGGAGCATTTCCAGCTCGTTCGCCCATGCCATTTACCGTTAAATGTAATCCCTGACAACCCGCTTTTAAGGCCTCCATGACATTGGCAACACTCAAATCATAGTCATTATGCCCATGGAAATCAAAATGTAATTTTGGATATTTTTGTACAATGGTATTTACATACTCGAAAGTCTCTGTATGCGTTAAAATACCAAGTGTGTCCGGTAAAAGAATTCGTTTTAAAGGTTGTGTCGCTAAAAAGTCTAATAACTGAAATACATATTCGTGCGAGTTGCGCATTCCGTTGCTCCAATCTTCTAAATACACGTTGGTAGCAATGCCTTGATCTTGGGCTAATTTGATGACTGATGCAATTTCTGTAAAATGTTCTTCAGGAGTTTTCTTGAGTTGATGTATTAAGTGGTTTAAAGAACCCTTGGTTAACAAATTTTGAACTTCTGCGCCAGCTTGTACCATCCAATCTATTGAAACGCCTTTGTCAACAAAGGTCAAAACTTCAATTCTATCTAAATACCCTTTAGTTTTAGCCCAAGTGGTTATTTGTTGTACCGCAGTTAATTCCCCTTCAGAAACTCGTGCAGAAGCAACTTCAATGCGATCTACTTTTAACTCATCTAAAAGTAATTTAGCAAGGGTAAGCTTTTCAGAAACTGAAAACGAAACGCCAGAGGTTTGTTCCCCATCGCGCAGTGTCGTATCCATGATTTCGATTTTTCTCTGCTGCATAAAAGTGTTGCTACTATTAAATTGATTCGTTTAACGCATTTTGAATTGAAAACTAGTTCAATATAACTAGAGTGGGGTGTTTTTGGCAAATGTTACAATATCACTTTTGATATTCATCAAGTAATCAATATCATCAAAACCATTCAGCATATTATCTTTTTTATAGCCATTGATGTCAAACGATTCTTTTTCACCAGTAGCTATTAAAGTTACCGTTTGCTCTTGAAGGTTTACTTCGATTTGCGTTTTTGGATTTTTATCGATTTCAGCAAATATTTTGTTTGAAAAATCAGCACTTACCTGCACAGGTAAAACCCCAATATTTAGGCAGTTTCCTTTGAAAATATCTGCAAAAAAACTTGAGATGACACATCGAAATCCGTAATCATAAACAGCCCAAGCAGCATGCTCTCTAGAAGATCCAGAACCAAAATTGCGCCCTCCAACTAAAATTTTACCTGAATACTTTGGGTCATTCAGTACAAAATCTTTTTTGGGAGTAGCATCGGTATTAAAACGCCAATCTCTAAATAGGTTGTCACCAAAACCTTCACGGGTCGTGGCTTTTAAAAAGCGTGCGGGTATAATTTGATCGGTATCTATATTTTCAATAGCTAATGGAACTGCTGTACTTCTTAATAGGGTAAATTTATCGTATGCCATTTTTTGTATGCTTTTGGCTTTAAGCGCTAGGCTTTAAGCTGTTTTGATTTTATTCTTTGAAAAGCGTAAAGCATATAGCTTTAAGCTTACGGCCGTTTAAGCGAATTCCTTCATTAACGCTCTAGGATCAGTTACTTTTCCCGTAACAGCTGCAGCCGCAGCAACTAGAGGCGAAGCTAAGAGCGTTCTAGATCCAGGACCTTGCCTTCCTTCAAAATTTCTATTGGAGGTACTTACGGCTAATTTTCCTGCAGGCACTTTATCGTCGTTCATGGCCAAACATGCGGAACATCCCGGTTCTCTAAGTTCAAAACCAGCTTCATGAATAATGTCTAACAAGCCTTCTGCTTTTATAGCAGCTTCAACTTGATGTGAGCCTGGCACCAACCATGCGGTAACATTTGCCGCCTTTTTTCGTCCTTTAATAATAGAGGCAAAAGCTCTAAAATCTTCAATTCGACCATTCGTACAACTCCCGATAAAAACAAAATCGATAGGTTTTCCTATCATACTTTCGCCTTCATTGAAGGCCATATAGCCTAATGATTTTTTGTAAGTGCTGACACCACCTTCTACCTGGTCTGCATTCGGAATGTTTTTTAAAATTCCCATCCCCATCCCGGGATTAGTTCCGTAGGTGATCATTGGTTCTATATCAGAGGCATCAAAATAAATTTCCTTATCAAATTCAGCATCTTTGTCGGTATAAAGTGATTCCCAGTATACCATTGCTTTATCCCAAGCGGCACCCTTGGGTGTAAATTCACGTTCTTTTATATAATTAAATGTTTTTTCGTCTGGAGCAATCATACCACCGCGAGCACCCATTTCGATACTTAGATTACACACAGTCATTCGACCTTCCATCGACATATTTTCAAATACATCACCAGCATATTCTACAAAATACCCTGTAGCACCTGACGTGGTTAATCGTGAAATAATATATAAGGCGACATCTTTTGGTGTAACCCCAAAACTTAGTTTTCCGCTAACATTGATCCGCATTTTTTTTGGCTTGGGCTGCATAATACATTGTGTAGCCAAAACCATTTCTACTTCCGACGTACCAATACCAAAGGCAATAGCCCCAAAAGCACCATGTGTTGACGTATGTGAATCACCACAAACAATTGTTGCGCCTGGTTGTGTAATGCCATATTCTGGACCAACTACGTGTACAATACCATTTTTAGCGTGGCCTAAGCCCCAATGGCTAATGCCATGTTCTTTTGCATTTTCCTCTAATGCCTTTAACTGATTTGCGGAAAGAGGATCTTCGACGGGTAAATGTTGATTGATCGTTGGTGTGTTATGATCTGCTGTAGCAAAAGTACGCTCTGGATATAGCACACGAATCCCTCTTGTTTTGAGACCTAGAAAGGCCACAGGGCTAGTTACTTCATGTACTAAATGCCGATCGATAAACAATACATCTGGTCCGTCTTCTACATGTTTTACGACATGGGAATCCCATACTTTATCAAATAGTGTTTGCTTCATGTTGATGTGATAAAACTTTAATTTTTCTTACGCTAAAAAGAGCAATTACAAATTTATTGAATATAGAATTCTTTCCTTTAAAAATAGTATTGGAATTACGACGTTCAACTAATATATTTCCAAATATTTTTATGCTTTACAAGCTGGGCATAGGTAGTACGGATAGCGCTATTTTCGTCTTTTGTAAGGCTTGGATCATCTTTCAAAACCTGTAAGGCATAAAACCTTGCAGTCTTTAAAATATCATTATCTTTTACGATATCGGCAATCTTTAAGTTCAACATGCCGCTTTGTTGGGTTCCCATTAAATCACCCGGACCCCGAAGTTTTAGATCAACTTCCGCAATATCGAATCCGTCGTTGGTGCGTACCATTGTTTCTAGTCTTGTTTTTGCCTCCGTAGATAGTTTATGACTGGTCATTAAGATGCAGAAACTTTGATCTGCTCCACGGCCAACGCGCCCTCGCAATTGATGTAATTGTGACAAACCAAAGCGTTCAGCACTCTCAATAATCATTACTGATGCATTCGGAACATTGACGCCCACTTCAATGACGGTAGTAGCCACCATTATTTGTGTTTCCCCCTTTACAAAACGCTGCATTTCAAATTCTTTATCTACAGGCTTCATTTGTCCGTGTACGATTGAAATTTGATAATCTGGCAAAGGAAAATCTCTCGCAATACTCTCATAACCATCCATTAAATCTTTGTAATCTAAGACTTCCGATTCTTGAATAAGAGGATATACCACGTATATTTGGCGTCCTTTTTTAATTTCTTCTCGAATAAATTGAAATACTTTTAAGCGGTTAGAATCGTACCGATGCACTGTTTTTATGGGCTTTCTGCCTGGTGGCAGTTCATCGATGACAGAAATATCTAAATCACCATATAAGCTCATGGCTAATGTTCTCGGAATAGGTGTCGCGGTCATCACCAAAACATGAGGAGGAATATCATTTTTATGCCATAATTTAGAACGCTGTGCCACACCAAATCTATGTTGTTCATCTACGATAGCAAGGCCTAAATTTTTATACTGCACTTTATCTTCTAAAAGTGCATGAGTGCCTATTAAAATATGAAGTTCTCCATTTTCTAGTTGCTCGTGAATAAGCTTTCTCGCTGATTTTTTTACCGAACCGGTTAATAATGCGATATTAATTCCTAAGGAGCCTACCAAGGCTTTAATACCCACAAAATGTTGCTGGGCTAAAATTTCAGTTGGTGCCATTAAACAGGCCTGAAAACCGTTATCAATAGCTAACAACATCGACATTAAGGCAACAATGGTTTTTCCTGAACCCACATCACCTTGTAATAGCCGATTCATTTGGGCATTACTGCCTAAGTCTGCCCTAATTTCTTTTAGTACCCTTTTTTGAGCGTTCGTAAGTTCAAAAGGCAAATGCTGGGTATAGAATTCGTTAAAAAGTGTACCCACTTTGTCAAAATTGAAGCCTTTAATACGCTGTTTATGTAACATGTTTTTAGCAATTAGCTGTAATTGCACATAAAATAGTTCTTCAAACTTTAACCTAAATTGCGCTTTCGCTAGTACACCTTGATTTTTCGGAAAATGAATGGCAAACATGGCCTCACTTTTCGAAATTAATTTTAATTCATCGATAAGTGAAGGTGATAAAGCTTCCGAGAATTGTCCTTTTAAATCGCTAAAAAGCTGCTGTATTAATTTGCTGATTACCCGATTGCTAATCCCTTTATTGCTCAGTTTTTCGGTGGATGGGTAAACCGGTTGCATCATGACTTTTAGCCCTTGTTCATGTTCCGAAAGTAGTTCCATTTCTGGATGAGGCATGGAAAAACTATGGTTATAAAAATTTGTTTTTCCAAAAACAACATAAGGGGTGTTCAGTTGTAAATTTTCACGAATCCACTTTTGACCCCGAAACCAAACCAATTCTATTTGACCAGTGTCATCCATAAAAGTAGCCACCAAACGTTTCCCTTTTTGTTGTTCAACGGTTTTAATGTGAATGATTTTCCCAATGATCTGAACATCAGCAGAATTTCGTTGTAGTTGGTTAATTTTATAGTACTGTGTTTTATCTATATACCTGTTTGGAAAGAGCTGAATAAGGTCTTGATAGGTATGAATACCGAGTTCTGTCTTCAATGAATCTGCCCTATTGGGGCCAACACCTTTGAGATAGGCAATAGGAGTTTGAAGGTAATTCGCATTCATCCGACTAAATTACACGTTCAATTAAAAAACTACAACTATAATTTGGTTTGTTTTATATGGCGGTACGATTTTAATATTTGGCCAATGTAATTAACCGTAATCAATATTTTCATCAAGAGACTCGGATGTATTTAGAAGAATTGATGGTACAAGACCTGAATTACCGAAAATTACAGCTTTGGTGAGCAATTTTGGGTATTAAAACGACAAAAAACGTGGCTGCTTTTATAATTTCGGCTTTTGTATTATAAGGTATTTTTAGCCATTATCAGTAAGACCAATGGTAGATAGCCTAAAGCTATAAAAATCAGTAAAAATTTAGTAAGGCGAAAGCAGCATTAAGAATTATCCATCGAAACGCTATCGAATCTAGTCCAGTGCCCGAATGGCTCAAAATACTTAAAACGTTTAGCTAGTTGGGACTATTGTAGGCTTATTCTGTTTGAATAATTATATTTGCGCTATGACACGAAACTTGGTCCTTCTTTTACTTTTTATGGTTTTACCCAAAGCCACACTAAAAGCACAGACTCAAAACAAGGTTGATTTTGAAAGTGCAAGAATTTCTTTAGAAATAGCTCCTGTAGAAAAAAAAATCTCTGGTACTGTGGATTATAATTTTAAAGTTTTGGGTGCTGTAGATTCTATTTTTTTAGATGCCAAACAAATGAAGTTTATAAGTGTTCATTGCAATGGCAAAAAGGTGAAATACAAGAATAATGGTGAGCAAATAATTATATATAAAAAGCTTAAAAAAGGATCCAATCATTCTTTAATGATACAGTACACGGCCATTCCAGAACAAACAGTTTATTTTGTTAGTTATGATGATGCTGTTCAGGGAAATGAGCAGATTTGGACGCAAGGACAAGGAAAATATAGCAGTCATTGGGTTCCTAGTTTTGATGATATGAATGAAAAGGTGGAGTTCGATATCACGATCACTTTTGATTCTCAGTATCAAATAATTTCAAACGGAAAATTAATAACATCAATACCGAATAACAACCAAACGACTACGTGGTCTTTCGATATGCAAAAACCGATGAGTAGTTATTTGTTGGCTTTTGCTATTGGTAATTATGCGAAGAATACCATCCAAAGTAAAAGCGGAATCCCCATCGAACTCTATTATTATCCACAAGATAGTCTAAAGGTAGAACCAACCTATCGCTTTACAAAAACAATGTTCGACTTTTTAGAAGCCGAAATTGGGGTATCATACCCATGGCAAAACTATAAGCAAATTCCGGTAAAAGATTTTTTATATGCAGGGATGGAAAATACCACGGCTACTATTTTCTCTGATACTTTCATGATAGATTCTGTTTCTTTTACGGATAAAAACTACGTGAATGTTAATGCACACGAATTAGCACACCAGTGGTTCGGAGATATGATTACTGCTGTTGATGGAAACCATCATTGGTTACAAGAGGGTTTCGCTACCTATTATGCCTTGTTGGCTGAAAAAGAGGTTTTTGGAGATGATTATTTTTATTGGAAGTTATATGAAACTGCCCAGCAACTTTATGCGCTATCAGGGGATGGAAAAGGCGAAGCCTTAATGAACGCTAAAGCCAGTAGTTTAACTTTTTATCAAAAAGGTGCTTGGGCTTTGGTGCTCCTCAGAAATCAAATTGGTGAAAAAGCCTTTAAAAACGGAATTAAAAATTACTTAGAAAAGTATAGATTTAAAAATGTAACCACTCAAAATTTTCTTTTTGAAATGGAGCAGGCGAGTGGTACAGACTTAGCTACTTTTAAATCGGAATGGTTAATAAGTACTGAATTTCCCAATAGCGAAGTTTTTTCATTTTTAACTGTTAATTCTAAAAGTTTAGCGCAGTATTTTGAGCTCAAAGAAACAGTGGAAAAAAACCTAAACGAACTTGAAAAATTAAAATCCATAGAAGATCGTTATAATGAAACAAAGTCTGTTGCCTTGAAAAAACAGTTGATTTTAGACTACTTTCCATTATTTTCTGAGGATTTTATCCAAAAAATAATGGCATCTAACGAACTTCAAATTCGTCAAGCCTTACTATTGGCAACGGAGCAAATTTCTGAAAATCTAAGAGGCGCGTATGAAACTTTGTTAGCAGATAAAAGCTACATCACCGTAGAATCTGCCTTATACAAATTATGGGCTAGCTTTCCGGAACATCAAAAAAAGTATTTGGATAAGACACAGGCTGTTATTGGTTTTCCTGATAAAAATGTTAGATTACTATGGCTTACTTTGGCCATTGCTACTCCTAATTATAATGGTCTTAAAACAAAAGAGTATTTTGATGAACTCAGTGCTTACACCAATTCGGAATTTTCGATAGAAACACGCCAAACGGCTTTTAGCTATTTGCATCAAACTTTGGGATTAACAGACCCGAACTTAAAAGACTTAGCTAACGCCGCCATGCATCATAGTTGGCAGTTTAGAAAATTTGCACGAAATTTAATTGAGGAAATACTGAAAGATACCGATTATAAAAATAGATTTACAGCGCTGGTAGCTACGCTAAATTTAGAAGAACAACGTTATATAAAAAGTAAACTGTAAAGAAATGAGAGCTTTAGTTATTTCAGGTGGTGGTAGTAAAGGTGCTTTTGCCGGTGGCGTTGCACAATATTTGATGGAAGAAGCACATCATAATTACGATTTATTTATTGGTACATCGACAGGTAGTCTTTTAATTTCGCATTTAGCGTTACATAAAATTGAAAAAATAAAAGAAATTTATACCTCGGTTACACAAAATGATATTTTTAGCAATTGCCCGTTTATTATTCACAAAAAGCACGGAATTGAAACGATTGGTGTGCATCATTTCAACGTTTTAAAAAACTTCTATAAGGGTAGTAAAACTTTTGGCGAAAGTTTTAATTTGTTACAATTAATAAAAAATACGATCAGTTTAGAAGAATTTGAAACTTTAAAAAATGGTCCTAAAGAAATAGTTGTTACCGTTTCTAATCTTTCCCTAAATCAGGTAGAATATAAGTCAATAAACGACTTTAGTTATGATGAGTTTTGTGAATGGATTTGGATTTCTTGTAATTATACCCCTTTTATGAGTCTTGTAAAAAAGAACGGGTGTGAATATGCTGACGGTGGTTTAGGTACGATGGTGCCTATTGAAGATGCTATTCGACGAGGAGCCACCACCATCGATGCCATTATATTACAAACAGAAGTAACACATTTAAACAGAATGCCATCTAAAAACGTATTCTCCTTATTAACCAATATGTTTGCGTTTATGCTCGACCGTATTGAACATCAAAATATAAGAATAGGCAAGTTCGTTGCCAACCATAATGGGGTCATTATAAACTTTTATTACACGCCAACTGTTTTAACGACTAATTCTCTTATTTTTGACAAAGATAAGATGAGCACTTGGTGGCAAAGTGGTTTTAATTATGCCAAATTTAAGAGCACAGAAAGTAGTGAATTAGAACCTCAAACCCAACTTAATTTATACATTTGAAAGCATTAGTTATTAGTGGTGGGGGCAGTAAAGGTGCTTTTGCGGGTGGTGTGGCACAATATTTAATGGAAGTAGAAAAAAAGCAATACGATCTTTTTTTGGGCACTTCTACAGGTAGTCTTTTAATTCCACAATTAGCCTTAAATAACATTGGCAAATTATATGATATTTATACCAATGTAAATCAAAACTCTATTTTTAGCCTAAATCCGTTTATCGTTAAGAAAAAGGATAATAGAGAGTATGTGACTATTAATTACTTCACCACTCTATTACAATTTATAAAACGGAAAAGAACTTTCGGTGAAAGTGGTGCATTACGCCGCACGATTAAAAAGAATTTTTCTCCTCAAGAATTTCAAGAACTCAAAAAATCGAATAAAACTTTAGTAGTAACGGTATCAAACCTGTCAAAAAATAGAGTAGAGTATAAGCAGTTGACAGATTTTAATTATGATGAATTTTGTGATTGGATTTGGATTTCCTGTAATTACATTCCCTTTATGTCTTTGGTGACTAAAAATGGTTTTGAATATGGCGACGGGGGTTTGGGTTGCGTTGTTCCCATTCGTGAAGCCATTAAACGAGGCGCAACAGAAGTTGATGCTATTATTTTAGAATCAGAAAATTTAAATCAACATAAAGTTTTAGGGAAAAATCCGTTTTCATTGATGCTCAGTATTTATGGTTTTGTATTAGACCAAATCGAATATCATGATGTTTCAGAAGGGGTGTTATCTGCAAAACTTAATAATGTAAAACTCAATTTATATTATACCCCGACAAGCCTTACCGAAAACTCTCTAGTTTTTAATAAAAAATTAATGCACGATTGGTGGCTACAGGGATTTGGTTATGCAGAGGCAAAATTCAATGATGGTAAAGAAAAATAGTTATTCGTTATTGCCTGTTTGAAAAAATATAAAACTATTTTATTTTAAACCTCCTCGAATTAAGTAGGCTTTAAAAATTATTGGGTATTTTCTTAAGTCAAATTTTTAAGGACCTATTCAATTTTTTAATGCTTACATATTCACATTTTTAATCATCAAATCTTCAAATTGGCAGCTTGAAAATAGGGTAAGCTTCAACTTATTTTACCACAAACTACTAATTTCTTTTTTGACAAAAGACAAAGCTGTTCCGGACGGTGAGGCTTTATCCATAGTATCACTCAACACATCTTCTCGTAATTTATCGGCAGTCTCGGAGTCGCTCATGGCTGCTTTTCTGATCGATTGAATTGTTGCACTTTTTGCCGCCTTAATAATATTCCAACAATCATCGGTAATATATATTTGTTGAGAAAGATTATGCTCGAATTCCGTTTCAATACTTCGAATTAAAAGTGATTCATAATCGTTCTTATTGGTAGATTTTGGAACAACACGTACAACAAGACTTGGAATTGAAATTCGTTCTAAAAACAATGCCATACGCTCATAAGCCTGCAAGCGAATGGGTAAGGTACTTTTTTGAGTATCTTTCTGCAACAGGTATCGTCTACGACCTTCTTCATTTTTAGTATGTAGTTTAAAAAAATAAAAGGCAACAACGCCAGTGACTACAGCAGGTAATAAAAAAGCAAAAGCTTGTAGAATTTGATCTCCGTTCATAATACGTATGGTTTTATATAGTTTACCTTTTTTAAACGACACTTTTTTTAAAAAAGTATTTTCTTCTCTTTTTTTATACCTATAGAGGTACTGTGCTCATGCTTTTAGCTGGTCACAAAATAATTTGACAAGAATGCCTTTTTAAAATTTTTATTTTTATAGAAAATATAGCAATTTAAAAGTAGATACGTTATTTGTTCGCCGCTTTAAATTGTTCACGAAGTTCAAAGTAAAAGCCATCAAACTTTGGAAATACTTTGATACTCATTCCTTCTGAAAAAGCGCCATCTTTCGCTGTAGGATGTATACGGTTTACATTAATGCTATGCTTCTTTAAAAATAAATTTACCAACATCGTTGCTTGATTCAGTGCTACATCAAATTCTCCAGTATTGGTAAGCGTTTCAACCACGATATTCGTATCTCGGTAATTTTTTAAAACCGTTGCTATTTTGCTTATCATTGTTTCTGAGATTGCTTTTTCAGCGGCATCTTTACTCACTAAACCTTCGCGAATAGCTTGGTTTAAAGAAACGATGACAGCCCCATTTGATACACTGATGTTTGCAGATTCTCCTAAGACTTTTTTAAAATCTGTGAGTACCAATAAAGCGAGCGAGTCATGACTACTAAAACGATCTGTGATTTTTTTTAATTGAATTTCTTTTTCCCGCAAACTTTCTAATGTTTTCCCGATATTTTCAGATTTTTCGATAGAAGCAGACGTAAAATTATTGATATTTTGCATTAAAGATTTATTGGTCTCTAACAATTCATCGGCTTGTACTTTATACGAGTCAGCTTCTGTTTTGCTAATAATTTCCTTTTTTCTTGAAATAGCCAATTGGTTTTGAATCGAATCTTTAACCATTTTTAGATTTTCGATCTCGAGAAGTAAGTCGCTCTTTTTTTGAGCTTGGATGGGGTTTACGCCTAGTAAAATGATAAAGAAGAAAAAAGAATATTTAAGCATCATCAAAAGTATTAATTTGTTAAGGTGATTTATAATAATTTTATTTTAAGTTTTATTTGCGGGTGTTCTGTAAAGTGAACTATTTGTTGGATAGTTAGGAAGATAGTTTAGTCGTAAAATAAGTGCTTAATTTATGTTGTAACGCGTACATTGTTACATTTAATTCATTTTCAATTCAAAAAATCTTCAAATCAACCATTGTTACATTGCATACATTGAAACACTACTTCTAACTTTTATTCAAATAATCTAAACTCATTTCTGTCATAGTTTTAACCCCCAATAATAAGCCACTATCATCGATTTTAAAATCAGGAGTATGGTGTGGGAAAGCTTGGGTGTTTCCTGGTGTCATTCCTCCTAAGAAGAAATAAAAACCGGGAATGACTTTTTGAAAATAAGAAAAATCTTCAGCGCCAGTTACTGCTTTTTGGGTTAGTACCTTGTTTTTCCCAGCTACACGCTCTAAAGTAGGTAGCATTTGTACCACTAAATCAGGATCATTATAGGTTATTTCTGTACTGTTGGTAATTTCAATAGTTGCGTCGCCACCATAGGCTTTGGCAAGCGCGGGGACCATTTCTTGCATTCTACGATTAATGAGCTTCTGCATGTCGTAGTCCAGAGTCCGTATGGTTCCAATCATTTCAGCACTTTCTGGAATAATATTAAAGCGCACGCCACTGGTAATTTTACCCACGGTAATTACCGCTGCTTCGTTCGTAAGTTCTGCTTCACGGCTAATAATGGTCTGTAAACCATCAATAATTTTAGCACTAATTAAAATAGGATCAACGCCAGACCAAGGTTGAGAACCATGACTTTGTTTTCCTTTGACTTGAATAACAAATCGCTGTGCAGCCGCCATAGTACCACCAGATTTGTAGCGAATAGTACCTACAGGCGTGCTTGAATTAATATGCAATCCAAATATCGCATCGACTTTAGGATTTTCTAAAACACCTTCTTTAATCATTAAAGAGGCTCCGCCTTCTTCTCCTGGAGGTGCACCTTCTTCGGCAGGTTGAAAAATAAACTTAACCGTACCCTTAATTTTATCTTTATTTTTAGAAAGAACTTCGGCAACGCCCATTAAAATAGCAATGTGGGTATCGTGACCGCAGGCATGCATGACACCTACTTTTTCTCCGGCGAATTCGCCAATTTCAGACGATTTATAAGGTAAATCGTTACGTTCAGTAACGGGTAGGGCATCTATATCTGCGCGCAAACCAATAACTTTACCTGGTTGATCACCTTTCAAAATGCCTACCACTCCTGTTTTTGCTACACCTGTTTGCACTTCTATTCCTAGTGATTTTAAATGTTTGGCTATTTTCTCAGCGGTTTTAAATTCTCGATTTGATAATTCTGGAAATTGATGAAAATCTCTGCGCCAATCGATTACTTTAGATGCTACTTTTTCAAAATCTTTTTCTAATCCTGCGTTTTGTGCTAAAAGGATTCCCCCAAAAAAAAGGCAAAAAATAAGTGTCAGTTTAGTCATAATTTAAAATTTTATCAGGTTATAGTCGTTTTTTTGTAATTGGATAAGCGCTGTCATGGCTGATAATGCGACTTGTACATTGGGCAGCAATTCTTCTTTGCTAAAGCCTCTAGAATGTATAGACTGTCCACAAACAATCACTTGCCCTCCAGCAGCTTGTAGCGCAGAAATAAGTTCAGCATTCGGATTGTTCATTCCATATCTTTTTTGATATGCCTCGTTGCTAATAAGATCTTTTGTCGCCAAATTATGCAGTATTAAAGCTACTTTTAGATTTTCAGGTGGAACGCCTGCCTGAGCATGCATATTTAAAAAACGAGCAGCAGTTTCTATAGACCTATTGAGTTCTCCTTGGTTATCGGGAGTTTTCATGATATCAAAAACAGCTTTAAACGCTAAAGAGGTATCGGTCTTAAAATCTGGATTTTCAATTTTAGATACTTTTCCAAATTCCTTTATGACAGGACCAGCAGCTCTGTCTTGTGCAAATCCAGAAAAAAGAAAACCACACAAGGCGATACGCAATAAAAATATTGGTTTCATTATCAAACAGTTATAAAAATTAAGATATATTAAATGACTCTAGTCTTTCAAATATATTGAAATTCAATAGAATGAGCTGTTAATGTTCATAATTATTGAAAATAGCATTTTAGATTACTAGCAATAATCGTTAATTTCACGCCTCCTTAAAATAATAATCAAATACACTTGGAAAACTATATTAATCAGTTAAATGAAGCTCAGAAAGCACCCGTACTCCATAAAGACGGCCCGTTAATTGTTATTGCAGGCGCTGGTTCAGGAAAAACACGTGTTTTAACGTTTCGTATTGCCTATTTGATGAGTAAAGGTATTGATGCCTTTAATATTTTGGCCCTCACCTTTACGAACAAAGCAGCACGTGAAATGAAAGACCGTATTGCTAGTATCGTTGGAAATTCTGAAGCTAAAAACTTGATGATGGGTACTTTTCATTCTGTTTTTGCAAAATTATTGCGTTATGATGGCGACAAATTAGGTTTTCCTAGCAATTTCACCATATATGATACCCAAGATTCTCAGCGCTTAATTGCTGCCATCATTAAAGAAATGGGCTTAGATAAGGATATTTATAAATATAAGCAGGTACAAAATAGAATATCATCTTATAAAAATAGCCTAATTACAGTGCGGGCCTATTTTAATGATACGGACTTACAAGAGGCCGATGCTATGGCGAAAAGACCTAGAATGGGCGATATTTATCAGAATTATGTGGATCGATGCTTTAAGGCAGGAGCGATGGATTTTGATGATTTACTGCTGCGAACAAATGAATTATTAAATCGTTTTCCTGAGGTACTTGCCAAATACCAAGATCGTTTTCGCTATATTTTGGTTGATGAGTACCAAGATACGAATCACTCACAGTATTTAATTATAAAAGCTTTATCTGATAAATTTCAGAATATTTGCGTAGTGGGTGATGATGCACAAAGTATTTATTCTTTCCGAGGTGCTAATATTAGCAATATCTTAAATTTTCAAAAAGATTACGATAATGTTGCGATGTATCGCTTGGAGCAAAATTATCGTTCTACCCGAAACATTGTAAATGCTGCGAATTCTATTATTGCCAAAAATAAAAATCAACTAGAAAAAATTGTATGGACCGATAATGATGATGGCGCAGCTATTATCATTCATCGCAGTCCTACAGATGCTGAAGAGGGTAGGTTTGTAGCCGGTTCTATTTTTGAAAATCGAATGCAACATCAAATGCCAAATGGAAATTTTGCAGTGTTGTACCGAACAAATTCGCAGTCGCGAGCTATAGAAGATGGCCTAAGAAAGCGAGACATTCCGTATCGTATTTATGGGGGATTGTCATTTTACCAACGAAAAGAAATAAAAGATATATTATCCTATTTGAGGTTGGTCATAAATCCTAAGGACGAGGAAGCGCTAAAAAGAGTCATTAATTTCCCTGGCCGGGGTATAGGACAAACAACGATAGATAAATTGGTAGTCGCGGCAAATCATTATGGCCGTTCAATTTTTGAAGTTATTGAAAACATCGATAAAATAAATTTAAAGATTAATTCTGGAACAAAAAATAAACTGGTCGATTTTACCACCATGATTAAAAGTTTTCAAATCATGAATGAAACTAGTGATGCTTTTGTTTTATCAGAGCATGTAGCTAAGAAAACAGGAATTTTATTAGAGTTTAAAAAAGACGGCACGCCGGAAGGGATTGCCCGTATGGATAATATTGAGGAGCTACTTAATGGGATAAAAGATTTTGTTGAAGGGCAAAGAGAAGTTGTTGATGCTACCGGAAATATTAGTGAGTTTTTAGAAGATGTAGCACTGGCGACAGATTTAGATAACGATAAAGGAGATGATGATCGAGTGGCTCTAATGACCATACATTTAGCGAAAGGTTTAGAATTTCCGTACGTATATATTGTTGGGATGGAGGAAGATTTGTTCCCTTCTGGCATGAGTATGAATACGCGGAGTGAATTAGAAGAAGAACGCCGTTTGTTCTATGTAGCACTTACTCGAGCAGAAAAACAAGCCTATTTAACCTATACACAAAACAGGTATCGTTGGGGGAAACTAATCGATGCAGAACCAAGTCGGTTTTTAGAAGAGATTGATGAGCAGTATGTTGAAAATTTAACGCCGATTGACAAAGCGGGCTACCGCTATAAATCATTAATTGACACTGATATTTTTGGTGATGTTGATAAAAGCAAATTACGTCAGGATAAACCTAAAAGTGGCGTGCCACCGAGCACCATACGACCTAATGAAAACCAGCTACAGAAGCTAAGAAGGTTGAAACCAGATTTAGCACAGCCTATTGGCAATACTAACGTTATTGATCCTAAGCTGCAGGAAGGTAGTCTTATCAATCACACCCGATTTGGCCGAGGTAGGGTACTTAAATTAGAAGGTGCTGGTAATGACCGAAAAGCTGAAATTCAGTTTGATGGCGCTGGTCTAAAAAAATTATTACTGCGTTTTGCTAAATTAGAGGTCATTGATTAATTTGTAGGAAGCAGATATAGCTGCTTTTTAAATTTTTTTAAGAAAAAATACAACTGTATCCCTGTGCTGCCTTGTTTACTTATGAGTTTCTATAAATGCTTTTAGTCGTACAGAAGTGTCTAGTAACGGTAACAAAATCCATCCATGTGCTTCATTTTCATACACTTTTAGTTCATGAGGAACTTCTAATTCTGTTAACCTAGCGGCTAAGGCTTGCCATTGCGAATTTGGTATGAGAGGATCAACTCCTCCATAAAATAAGGCTGTTGGTGGCGATGTACTTTTAACTTGATATAAGGGACTAGCTGATTTCAGAAAATCAGAATCCGTTCCAAATTGCCCGATCATAGATTTTAAACCTTGATTTTCCGTATTTTGATAGTTATCATCAATTAAATTAGTAGGTCCAACAATGCTACACACCCAATTTACTTGATGCGCAGTATCAAAGGCATAAGACCAAAGGAGGGATAAGTGACCACCAGCACTTACACCAATAAAACTTAATTCTTCTCCAAGGATATATTCTTGCTTTTTCGACTTTAGATGATCTACAACAGCCGTAATATCATGGACTTGCATAGGATGTGGATTCTCGTTTCCAGTCACCAGTCGATAATTTAAATTAACTACCGCCATGTTTGGGAAATTCTGTTGTATAAAATCTTTAAATCCGTTCATTTCAACCTTATCGCCTTCAAACCAGCCCCCACCATGAACTAGTAAAACTACTTTTGTATTTGAGTTTCTATCTTTTGGAAGATAAATATCATAGACTTGTCGCGCATCATCACCATAAGAAATATTCCCCAATTGCTTGTAAGCTAAGGGTAAAGTTTCATTCTCTATCTCTGGATTTGTAGTTTCGCAATTACAAAAGCTGAAAAGTAAACATAGAAGCCCAAAATATAAAATGGTATTTTTCATGCTGTATAAATTAAATGGCCAATACTAAAAACTCGTCCTAAGCTTTTAATAGATGAAATTTTGATGTACTTTGTAAAACGTTTTATTTAGTATAAAAGTATGGCTGAATTTATAAAAATATATCCAGAAAATCCTAATCCTAAGGAAGTTAAAAAAGTTGTTAGCATCCTGCAAAAAGGAGGTTTAGTTATTTATCCTACAGATACTGTTTATGGTTTGGGGTGTGATATCACAAATACCAAGGCTTTAGAAAAGATTGCCAGAATTAAAGGTATAAAATTAGATAAGGCTAACTGGTCTTTTATTTGTGCAGACCTCAGTAATTTATCAGACTACGTAAAGCAAATTGATACAAAAACCTTTAAGATTTTAAAACGCGCCTTACCTGGTCCTTATACTTTTATATTACCCGGAAACAATAATTTACCCAAAGAATTTAAAAAGAAGAAAACAGTAGGGATAAGAGTTCCTGACAATAGCATTACTAAGGCCATTGTTGAAGCCTTAGGAAACCCGATAGTATCGACTTCAATTCGGGATGAGGACGAATTATTAGAATACACGACAGACCCAGAATTAATCTACGAAAAATGGCAAAACTTAGTAGATCTTGTGATTGATGGTGGTTATGGGGATAATGTGGCATCTACGGTGATCGATTTATCCGAAGATGAACCTGTTGTTATTAGAGAGGGCAAGGGAAGTATAGATTTATTTTAATACAATATAGCTATTGTAGGCCGAAAATGTTTTCAGGAAAAACTACAAATTAATTTTAATGCTACGCAGCCATACACTGCCACGATAAAATGTTACCCGAGTATTTAAAATTAAGATAAAAAAAAGTCCGCTCAAGGCGGACTTTTTAAATATGTTCTAATTTTTAAGAATTAGTTGATTTTAGGATCTTTCATTCCTTCTTCAATCATTTCGTAGAATTGGTCTATTTTTGGAAGTACAACAATACGTGTTCTTCTATTTTTAGACTTATCTGTTGCAGATACAGGCACATATTCTGATCTTGCTGCTGCAGTCATACGCTTAGGATCAACATTGTAATCGTTCTGTAAAATACGAACTACAGCTGTTGCACGTTTAGCACTTAAATCCCAGTTGTCTAGTAAAGTACCGTTTCCTCTGTAAGGTACATTATCTGTATGACCTTCTACCATGAAGTCGAAATCTGGCTTATTATTTACCACTTTCGCTACTTTACCTAAAACTTCTTTAGCTCTATTCGTAACGGTATAACTACCACTACTGAAAAGTAATTTATCAGATATAGATACAAATACAACACCTTTTTCAACGCTAATTTCGATATCTTCATCATCAAGGTTACCTAAAACACCTTTTAAGCTTTGTACTAAGGCTAAGTTTACAGAATCTCTACGTGTAATAGCATCGTTTAATTTTCTGATTGTTAAATCTTTTTCTTGTAAACTTTCTAATGATTTTTCTAAATTTTGAGCACCTTTAGAAGATAAGGTTGTAAGGTTACCCATGTTGTTAATCAAATCTTGATTATTACTCTTTAAGAATGCATTCTGGTCTTCTAAAGTCTTTAAACGAGAACTAGCAGATGCTTTTTCTTCTAAACAGCTATTTAGTTTAACCGTTGCAGAATTCAATAAATCCTGAGTTTCTTGATTTTTCGCTTCTAATTCAGCGTATTTTTTTTGTGACACACAAGAGGATAACAATAAAGTAACTCCTAAACAGCCTAAAATTATTTTTTTCATAAATGTTAATTCTTAAATTAAATTGTTAATTACGTGCAAAATTATACAAATAAAAATGCTGTTAGCATTACTATTCGTTAATCTTTTACTAAAATGTTAAACTTTCTTACGTGATATACGAAATGAGACCATACAATGGATGTCGTTGCATAGTAATTAGGCATATATTTTGTTTTTTCTCGTTTTTTATAAATTTTAATAAAGTTTTTATAAAAACTCAAGTGTGCTCGCAAAATGGCAAAGCAATGACTAAACTTTCCTTGAAAAATAAACCGTAAACCCGCAACACCGTCTAATAAAAGTCGAATGCATATAATTACAAAGGCTTTTTTTCGAGGCAAGTTTTTAGTGATAGAATATAGAGAATTACGAAAGTTTAAATAGGTCTTTTTAGGGTTCATATTACTCAAGGTAGAACCTCCTAAATGAAACACTTTTGAGGTACCCACATATAAAATTTTATACCCGTGGTTATGAGCTCGCCAACATAAATCAACTTCTTCTTGATGAGCGAAATAATCTTCATCAAAGCCGTTCAATTCTTTAAAAACAGCGCTTTTGATAAATAAACAAGCACCGGTAGCCCAAAATATTTCCCGAATGTCGTTATATTGACCCTTATCTTTTTCTAGCGCCTGAAATATTCTACCACGACAAAAAGGATAGCCCAACTGATCTATAAAACCACCGGCTGCGCCCGCATACTCGAAAAAATCTCTTTTTTTGTAATCTAAAATTTTAGGTTGAATGATAGCTACTTCTGGGTTGCTTTTAAAAGTATTTATGATAGGCGCTAACCAGTTTTCTGTAACTTCAACATCAGAGTTCAGCAAACAATATACAGGTGCATCGACCAGCTTTAAGGCATCATTATACCCTTTTGCAAATCCGCCATTCGTTGCGTTTTGAATTATTTTTATATCTGGGTACTGTTGTTTTATAAAAGAAATAGACTTGTCAGTAGAGGCATTGTCCGCTACATAAATGTCCGCATTTTTAGAATATTCATGCACGGAGGGTAAAAATTGCTCTAATAATTTTTCTCCATTCCAGTTTAATATAACGATAGCTATTTTCGACATGTATGATGAGCCCGAGACATTCTAGGCCAAACTTAGCGGTATGTAGCTATACTAGTACACACCAGATTTAATTTAATTTTTAAAGGCACAAATTAACGGCTAAAATCAGGAATTTCCTTTAAAAAGAAATATTTTTCTTGATCAAAATCCATTTTACAGTAAAAATGCTGCAATCCGTTAGTGACCATTAAAAATTCAGCCCGTAATTGTAAATTATATGTTGCGATTTGATCAAATGTAATTTGTGTTACCGTTACTTCAGGAGCTTTGCACTCTACCAATAGCGCTATTGTTCCGTCAGCTTTAAACACGATAATATCATATCGTTTTACTAAGCCATTAAGCTTTAGTTGTTTTTCTACATTAATAAGACTTAAAGGATATTTTTTTTCATTTATAAGATAGTGCACAACATGTTGTCGCACCCATTCTTCTGGTTGTAAAATGACAAACTTTTTACGAACAACATCAAAAATATAGATTTTATTTTCGCTATTTTTGAATCGAAAAGTATAGCTAGGAAAGTTTAAAACTTGCATATAACAAATTTGAGGATTTTTTCTGAATGGATGAAGTAAAAAAAATAGTTAACGACATAAAAGCAAGAATTATAAAACCCATTTATTTCTTTATTGGGGAAGAAGCTTATTATATTGACAGGTTATCCGAATATATAGAAAAAAGCGTTTTAACCGAAGAAGAGCGTGGCTTTAACCAAATGGTCATGTATGGGAAAGAGTCCACTATTGAAGATATCATAAGCAATGCAAAACGATATCCAATGATGGCAGAGTACCAAGTTATTATTGTAAAAGAGGCACAACATTTAGCAAAATCTATAGATAAACTTATCCCTTACGTTGAAAATCCGCAACTAACAACCGTTTTAGTTTTTTGTTTTAAATATTCAAAACTTGATAAGAGAAAAAAAATATTCAAACTCATTCAAAAACACGGGGTTTTATTTGAAAGTAAAAAATTGTATGACAATCAGATTCCGGACTGGATTAGAAAAGTTTTATTAGGAAGCGGGTATGCTATTACCCCTAAAGCTGCTATTCTTTTGGCGGAATTTTTAGGGAATGATTTAGGTAAAATTCACAACGAATTAGAAAAACTAAAAATTGTCATTTCAAAAACCCAAGAAATTACACCCGAAGTTATAGAACAAAATATAGGAATCAGTAAAGACTATAATAATTTTGAGCTTAAAAAGGCTTTAGGCGAACGAAATGTCATAAAGGTGACAAGAATCCTAAACTATTTTGCGCAAAATCCAAAGGATAATCCATTTGTGGTCACCATTACCTTGCTACACAGCTTTTTTACTCAATTACTGCAATATCATGGAATGAATGATCATAATCCAAAAAGTGTTGCCAGTGTGTTAGGTATTCATCCTTTTTTTGTCACCGAATACCAAATTGCCGCAAAAAATTACCCCATGAAAAAGGTGAGCAGTATTATTGCTGATTTGCGTGAACTAGACCTTAAAGGAAAAGGGGTGGGTGCTAATTTAGAACCCAAAGAACTACTCAAAGAACTTTTGATAAAAATTATGTAACTTATTTTTTGTCAAAGCTATATTTACCAGGACCAACCAGCATAATAACAACAAAAAAGGTTAAATAGAGTAGTGCCATTTCTTTCTTGGCTAGGGGATCTGCGCCATGAGTAATAAAGGCAGCAACCGCCATAGTAATTGCGGAAGGTAATGCGGCCCATCTGGTTTTTATGCCTATTATTATTAATATAGGACAAACAAGTTCACCTATAACAGCCAAAAAAAGCGAAGGTGCAGCACCAATCCCTATTGGATCTCCAAATTGAATATCACCGCTGATTAAGTTTTGAAATTTAGGGATTCCATGGGTTATTAATAAGACAGAAGGAACAATTCTTAAAAGTGCTAGACCAATATCATTACTTATTTTTTTTTGCATCACGGGGAGGTTTTGGGATAAATGTACTACAATTTTTCAATTATTAACTAAAGAATAATTAGTTGTTATAAATCTATGCTAAAGTCATACCTGCGTTTTGATTTTAAGCCATTAAAAGACAACTATTTACTTTAATTTAGGGTAATCCGAGGGATTAACTTCATGCATAATCCCGTATATTTTTTCAAAAATATCTTCTGCATTAGGCTTAGAAAAATAATCACCATCTGTTGAATAGGAAGGTCTATGACTATTCGCTGTAAGTGTTTGAGGCGCACTATCTAAAAATTTGTAGGCCCCTTGCTTTTCTAGTATTTCTTGTAAAAGATAAGCAGAACATCCTCCTGGAACATCTTCATCAACAATTAATAGTCTATTTGTTTTTTTAACACTTTTTAAAACATCATGATCTAAATCAAAGGGCAATAAACTTTGCGCATCTATTACTTCAATATCGATCCCTACCTCTCTTAATTCTTCTGCAACCTGAAGGACAATTCGTAAGGTAGACCCATAGGATAAAACCGTAAGATCATTACCTGTTTTAACCGTTTCAACCAATCCAATAGGCGTGCAAACCTCACCTAAGTTAGTAGGTAAGTCTTCTTTTAAACGATACCCGTTCAAGCACTCTATAACAATCGCTGGTTCATCACTTTGAAGTAAGGTATTGTAAAAACCAGCAGCTTTTACCATATTTCTTGGTACTAAAATATACATGCCGCGTAACAAATGAATAATACCCCCCATTTGAGATCCAGAATGCCAAATACCTTCTAAACGGTGTCCTCTTGTTCTAATGATTAAGGGAGCTTTTTGTTGCCCTACCGTTCTATACAATAAAGTAGCCAAATCATCACTTAAGGTTTGTAAGCCGTACAATACATAATCTAAATATTGTATTTCCGCTATGGGTCTGAGGCCTCTTAAGGCTAGACCAATCCCTTGACCTACAATAGTAGCTTCTCGAATGCCAGTATCTGCAATTCTTAATTCGCCATATTTAGCTTGTAAGCCTTCTAGGCCTTGGTTAACATCACCGATGGCACCAGTATCTTCGCCAAAAATTAAGGCTTCTGGGTATTTTGAGAATATGGCATCAAAGTTTTCTTTTAAAACTACTCTACCGTCAACCTTTTCAGAAGTCTCGTCATAACTAGGTTTTACTTCTTTAATGTTGGTAGCCTTGTTGGGTAAATCACTATATAAATGCGAGCTAAATTTGGGCTGCATTTCTTTATAAAACTGATCAATCCATTGCGTTAACTCTGCCTTAGCTTCATTATTTTCACCTAATAAGTACCGCAGTACTTTTCTAGCTTTAGAGGCCAAATCCTTTTTGATAGGCTCATCGATAGCTATTAAATCATTTTTTATTTTAGCGATAAAAGCTTTATTAGGACTGCTTGCTGAAATTTTTTCGAACAATTGAATTAAGGTTTTCTTAGCTTCCTTATGAGGTTCTAAAAATTCGTTCCATGCTTCTTTCTTTGCGTTTCTAACCTGCTTTTTGATATCTTTCTCAACGAGCTTAAGTTCTTCGTCAGTAGCGATCCCTATTTCAAGAATCCATTCTCTAAAACGCTTGTTGCAATCATTTTCTCTTTCCCATTCTAAACGGGCTTCACTTTTATACCGTTCGTGGGAGCCAGAAGTAGAATGCCCTTGTGGTTGTGTAAGTTCTACCACGTGAATTAACACAGGAACATGTTCTTCTCTAGCGATATCAGACGCGTTTTCATAGGCATGGATCAGGGCGGTATAATCCCAACCGTTTACCTTTAAAATTTCGTAGCCTTTATCTTTTTCAGTTCTTTGAAAACCTTTTAAAATTTCAGAGATATCTTCTTTTGTAGTTTGATGTCTTGCATGAACCGATATCCCATAATTGTCATCCCAGACACTTATCACCATAGGTACTTGTAAAACACCCGCAGCGTTGATGGTTTCAAAAAAGTGACCTTCACTTGTACTTGCATTGCCAATGGTTCCCCATGCCACTTCATTTCCATTGTTAGAAAAATTAGTGGTATCAATACCCTTAACATTTCTATATATTTTTGAAGCCTGAGCTAAACCTAGAAGTCTTGGCATTTGGCCAGCAGTCGGTGATATATCTGCGCTACTATTTTTTTGTGCCGTTAAATCTTTCCATGAGCCGTCTTTATGTAAACTAGAAGTTGCAAAATGACCTCCCATTTGTCGACCAGCACTCATAGGTTCTTTGGCTAAATCTGTTGTGGCGTATAAACCATGGAAAAACTCTTTAGGGGTTAAATGCCCCAATGCCATCATAAAGGTTTGATCCCGGTAGTATCCACTTCTAAAATCTCCATTTTTGAAGGAACGAGCCATAGCCAATTGAGGTAGTTCTTTACCGTCACCAAAAATACCAAACTTAGCTTTTCCAGTAAGCACTTCTCGTCTTCCAAGCAAACTACATTCTCTACTAAGTGTCGCTATTTCATAATCGTTGAGGATCTGAACTTTAAAATCGTCAAAGGAAATATCATTGCTAGACTGTTGTAGATTAACTTTCATTTTTAATATTTAGAATTTTTACAAAAATATCAAAATAGAATGAATTTCACAATCCTAAACTTGTTATAAATCTTTATGATTCTTTAAAATATCGTTATTATAAATAGTTACAATTACCATATTTTTAAATAATAATTTAAAAACTGAGAATATCACAATGTTTTAGAACCATTTTCTGGTAAAAAGACTGGTAAGGGTTCTAGGACTTAAGGTTACTATAAAACGTATTTTTTGGCCATAATCTGGCTGTGCAATTTCCCATCCATTATTCGAATAAAAAGGTAAATACAATTCAAAATAGTCGGTCACTAAATTTAAACGAATTCCAGCATCATACACAAATCTGGTCGTTTCATTTTTATTTTTTATAAGCCCAATATCTCCATAAGCTTCAATCCAGCGCCAAACGCTTAAACTTGTATTGTTGGTAAACATAAAGTTATTGGCGAACGGACTTTCTAGTCGAGATTTAAAACCACCCTCTGCAATAATAATTTGCTGACTGTAAATCCCTGAAGATTCTGATCTTCCTAAGTAATTATAATCAAACAAATAATCTGTTGGGCGATCTAAGGCAAAACTAAAATAATCCGAGTCTGTTTTATTGGTGATGAATTTTCCTGCAAAAAACCGTGTATTGAATTGCATGTTATTTTCATATAATTTACGATATTCTAGATTGAACGAAAGTTTACTAAAATTACTGCCATATTGCCCGTCAGCAAACCAAGAAAAGTAATTTATAATTCCATTTTTAAAACTAGAATAACGAACATTAAGTACACTATAATCAGGTGGAGTTTCTAATTCTTCTAAGCCTTCTCCGATAGATCTAAAAATATTAACATGCCTAAATCTTAAAAAATCTCTACGATCAGATCTAAAATCATCAGGTCGCCATCCGAATACTACAGATGGTGTAATAGAGCTGTATCTTGAATTTTTTTGAAAGTGGAAGGAAGAAGCATTTACTAGGTAATTCGATAGATAAAACCCTGTTTTATTATGATATTTTCTAAACCCAAATCCTGCTGATCCTACCAAAGTTTTTTCATTAATCGAATAACTAGGAGAGATATCATATAAGAAAGGTCGCTCTAAAAAGGTCTTATTATAAATCCTCATGGCTGGCGTTATGCCATCATACAGATTATAACGCACGGTAGGAACATAAAATATTTGATTGTAAAATGGGTCTTCAGTATCCTTAAAAAACTGAAATTTCAATTTTTTGTTACTGGATAACAAACCTCCTAAAGATTTCCAGTTATCCCGTTGATTAAATTCTGGAATTTTCTGATCGTAGTTAAGTACCAATTTATCCTCTCCTAATCTAGGGATGGTAAAGGTTTTGGTACTATCAATACCCGTAAACCAATATTGGGACACCATCGAATCGTTTTTAAGACCAAATAGCGATATAGGCACCATGGTTCCGGTTTTATTTTTTAGTGTGACCTTTAAAGAATCTGCAGTCTTGTATACTTTTTTAATTTTAAAATCAATGCGCTCATTGGTACTCACGTACTCATTTAAAAACCATGAGATGTCTTTATCGACATTGGTATCTAATATTTTTTCAAAATCCTTTGAAGATACAGGTCTGAGCTTATATTGGGCAAAAAAATCTTTGATACTTTTGTCCACTTTTTCTTTACCCACATAATTCCCTAAAAACGATAAGCCAGCCCCAGCTTTATACCGGTTTCCAATTTTTTGATTAAATTTTAATAGAGAATCATTGGAAGTCGTTAAAGGCTGATCTATATTTTTTCGAGCAGCATACATGTACAATAGGGGGTACTGTTCTGTAAACTTTATTTTAGCCAAGTTGTAACTTCTAAATCCCCAAATATTAGAAAGTTTTCCTAATAGTTTTTGATCAGGATAATTCTCCTCAACATAGGATATCATCATATAATTGACCAAGGCATCTATAACATATTTTTCTTTTCTAGGATCAAGAAAAAGGGTTTCAACAAGGAAACTATTTAAGGCTGTTTTTAAAAATTTTAGTTCAAATTGAAATTGATTTTCATAAGGCCTAATAAAAGAGGGCAGTTGGTTAATGCCATAAAGAGGGTCTTTATTGTAATCTATAGTACTAACAAGTAAGTCTGTATGTGGAAAACTACCTAAATGTTTGTAAATATAATTAGCTACTTTATCTATGGCAATGGTTTGTGAGATTTCATCATATTTCGTGACGTTGATGTCGGTGGTTACCGTAATATGTTCTGTCTCGTGTTTTACAAAAAAGTTATAAGGGGCTATAATTAAATCACAACTTTTTCTATAATCACCTCTTAATTTAATTTCTAGGGAATCTTCTAACTCTTCCTTACTTTCTTTTTCAAAATTTGATATCAGAAACAGATTCTTTGGATAATTAAATACAAGGTCTGTATTGGTAATTCCTGTGTATAAATCTTCTAAATCTTTATTGGAGTACAAATGCCATTCGCCATCATATACAGCAGGCGTTAGGTACCAATCTTTTAAGTAATATTCGTCATTTGGACTATAACCAAATAATGTAAATTTACTTGGAGGTAGTTGAACCTGGTAGGTTAAATTTAGAGTGGCATACTCGTTTGGAGCAAGCTTATTATTTAGTTTTATTTTTACAATATCCTCTTCAGCACCCCGTTCCCAGGCAACCACAGAAAATTTATCATCAACGATCCCGTAAATTTTGGTAAAGCCCCTTTCATCGTCTTTGGCTAAATGAAAACTTTTTTTAAACTCTTCTTCGAATCGTTTGCCTAATGGTGTTTTTTTATTGCTATAGGCATTGGCCCAATCGTTAAAAAAGAGCACTTCTAATGTGTCTTGAGAGGCATTAAAAAACTTAAATTCTTGAATAATATTAAGTGTTTTTGTATCTCCGTTTAGGGTAGCGTTAATTTTATTACTATGCTGCGCAGCACTCCACTGACCGAAAAAAAGCAGTACAGTGAAAAAAAGAATATTTAAAAAAAAAGGAAGTTTCTTAAAAAACATACACACTTAAAAATTAGGACTATGAAGATGTCCTTTATAGAAATTATCGATTATTTCCACAATTTCTTCTTTTGTATCTACCAATTGAATAAGGTCTAAATCTTTAGGGCTAATGTTTCCGGCCTTTAGCATCGTATTTTTTACCCAGTCAAAAAGACCTTCCCAAAATTCAGTACCCACTAAAATAATGGGAAATTTTTCAATTTTATTTGTCTGGATTAAAGTGATGGCTTCGAAAAGCTCATCTAAAGTTCCAAAACCTCCGGGCATGACCACAAATCCTTGGCTATATTTAACAAACATCACCTTTCTCACAAAAAAATAATCAAAATCTAAACTTTTATCGCGATCAATATAAGGGTTATCGTGTTGTTCAAAAGGGAGGTCAATATTTAAGCCTACCGAAATTCCGCCTGCTAAATGTGCACCACGGTTACCGGCTTCCATAATTCCAGGACCACCTCCGGTAATAATACCGTAACCAGCTTCTGCAATACTCTTGGCAACATCAACTCCGAGTTGATAATATTTATCCCCCTCTTTTGTTCTCGCGGAACCAAAAATAGAAACACAAGGACCAATCTGACTCATTTTTTCGTAGCCGTTAACAAATTCACCCATGATTTTGAACAATGCCCAAGAATCATTTGTTTTTATTTCGTTCCAGCCTTTATGATGTTGCTCTTTTCTCATTTTTTAAAACTTTTAACTTTTTGAAGCTAAGGATCACAAACCTAATTCTTTTCTCAGAAACTTTGCTGTATAACTCTTTTTATCTTTACTTAGTTGTTCAGGAGAACCTTCCGCAACTACCATGCCGCCAGCTTTCCCTCCTTCATAGCCTATATCTATTAAATAATCGGCCATTTTTATCACATCCATATTGTGTTCAATAACTAAAATGGTATTCCCTTTGTCAACGAGTACATTTAAGACTTCCATTAAAACACGAATATCTTCAAAATGAAGTCCTGTAGTGGGTTCATCCAAAATATAAAAGGTATTGCCTGTATCTCTTTTTGATAGCTCTGTAGCTAATTTAATGCGCTGAGCTTCACCTCCGGATAAGGTGGTTGATTGTTGCCCCAAAGAAATATAGCCTAGACCTACATCTTGTATGGTCTTTACCTTTCTATAAATTTTAGGAATTAATTCAAAAAATGCGACTGCCTCATTAATGGTCATATCTAAAACGTCAGCTATAGATTTTCCTTTATAGCGTATTTCTAGCGTTTCTCTATTAAAACGCTTGCCATTACAGGTTTCGCATTCCACATAGACATCGGGTAAAAAATTCATTTCGATAACTCTGAGGCCCCCACCTTGGCAGGTTTCACAACGACCACCTTTTACATTAAAACTAAATCTACCTGGTTTATAACCCCTAATGGCTGCTTCGGGGGTTTTGGTAAATAAGCTTCGTATTTCGCTAAAAACCCCTGTATAAGTTGCCGGATTTGAACGAGGAGTTCTACCAATTGGCGACTGGTTGATATCAATGACCTTATCAATATGCTCTAAACCGGTAATTTTCTTGTACGGTTTTGGAATTTTGACACCATTAAAATAATGAGCGTTCATGATAGGGTAAAGGGTTTCGTTTATTAAGGTAGATTTTCCACTACCAGAAACGCCTGTAACACCTATAAGCTGACCTAAAGGCAAGCTGATCGAAACGTTTTTTAAATTATTTCCGGTGCAGCCGGTTAAAGTGATTGTTTTTCCGTTTCCTTTTCTTCGCGTTTTGGGGACTTCAATTTTTCGTTTTCCTGTGATATAATCCGCGGTTAGTGTATTGAATTTTTTTAAATCAGATGGTTTTCCTTCTGATATAATTTCTCCGCCATATTTACCCGCTCTAGGACCAATATCAATAACATGATCAGCTCTTTCAATCATATCTTTATCATGTTCAACCACAATAACAGAATTTCCTAAATCTCTTAGGGATTCTAAAGATTTTATCAAGCGCTCATTATCGCGCTGATGCAGGCCAATACTTGGTTCATCTAAAATATAGAGGACACCTACTAATTGTGAGCCTATTTGAGTTGCTAATCGAATACGTTGGGCTTCACCACCAGAAAGCGATTTTGAGTTGCGGTTTAATGACAAATAATCTAAACCTACATCTAACAAGAATTGAATTCTAGTACTTATTTCCTTAATGATTTCTTCTGCAATTTTCAGTTGATTTCCTTCAATTTTTTTAGGGAGATTTTTAAAGAACTGTGCTAGCTCGGTAATATCTAAATTTGCTAATTCTGCGATGTTTTTTTCATCAACTTTAAAATTTAGAGATTCTTTTCGCAACCTAGAGCCTGAACACGTGGGACATTCAATTTTGTCCATATACTCCTTAGCCCAACGTTTTAAGGAAGTAGAAGCAGCTTCATCAAACTGACTTTTTATAAAGTTAGCAATTCCTTCATAATCAATTTTATAGGTGCGTTTAACCCCTAAAGTTTTTGAATCAATGACGAAGGATTCGTTGGCACCATTTAAAAGTACCTGCAAGGCTTCTGATGGTAATTTATCAATAGGGTCGCTTAGCTCGAAGCTGTACCGCTGTGCAATGGTTTCAATTTGTTTAAAAGCCCAAGATTTTTTAAAAGGACCAAGGGGAGCAATCCCACCAGCTTTGATAGATAATTTTCTATCAGGAAAAATCTTGCCTTCATTTACTTCATAGATATGACCCAAACCGCTGCAATCTGGACACATGCCCTTGGGCGAATTAAATGAAAAAGTATTCGGTTCTGGATTTGGGTAGGATATACCGGTAGTAGGACACATTAAATCGCGACTAAAATAACGCGCTATTTTCTCGCCTTCCTCTAAAACCATTAAAACATTTTCACCGCTATACATAGCCGTATTTATCGATTCTGCTAAACGTTTATCAAAATCTTCGCTGTCAATAACTTTTAATCTATCAATGACAATTTCAATATCGTGAACCTTATAGCGGTCTACTTTCATGCCTTTGACAATGTCTTTTACTTCGCCATCAACACGTACCTTTACGAAGCCTTGTTTTGCTATTTGCTCAAACAGTTCTCGATAATGCCCTTTTCTAGATTTAATAACGGGCGCTAAAATATTTATTTTTTTAGAGAGGTATTCACTTTTAATTAATTCGCGAATTTGGTCGTCGGTATAACTAACCATCTTTTCGCCGGTATTATAGCTATAGGCGTCACCCGCTCGGGCAAATAATAGACGTAAAAAATCGTAAATCTCGGTAATCGTACCAACGGTAGATCTCGGGGATTTTGAGGTGGTTTTTTGTTCAATAGCAATAACTGGTGAAAGTCCGTCTATTTTATCTACATCAGGGCGTTCCAGCCCACCTAAAAATTGTCGTGCGTAGGCGGAAAAAGTTTCGATATAGCGGCGTTGACCTTCTGCATAAATAGTATCGAAAGCAAGTGATGACTTTCCACTTCCTGAAAGACCTGTAATCACCACAAGTTTTTCTCTGGGAATGGTAATATCAATATTTTTAAGGTTGTGAACGCGAGCGCCTTTTACCTCAATATTTTCTTCGTAATTTATCATTTTCTATAGCAAAGTTGCAAAAATACAATTTTGACTACTAAAAGAGTAATTCATTTGATTTTGTTTTTTGTCAATTGAAAAGCTTAACATAAATTAGCATTTAGAACTAAAATTTAAAGATGCAATTATTAGGAATTGGCTCACGCATACTACATCCCGAACATGGAAAAGGGGTGGTGACTAATGTAACCTCCAAACATTATTGGGTTACTTTTATAGAAAAAGGCTTAGAAACGATTGAATTAGATGCAGAATTTGAAGTTATTGAAGCCTTGGAGGATGATGTAGATACCATCAGTTTCTCGGAAGTGGAGCAATCATTAATTACTATTTTAAGAAAATGGAGTGATGTGAGTGCTGTAACGCCTATAGCAGACAAGTGGAAAGGTGGAAACCTGGTGTTACAACCCAGCGATAATCATTTATCGAACAAAGAAATTCCCATAGATACGTTCTTTCATAAAATTGTTATGGTTCGTGATCGCATTCGGGTGATGGAACAAAAGATAAATGCCAGCAAAAATCTTGACGACCAAGAAAAAGTGGATTTACAACAATACGTTACGAGAATTTATGGAAGTTTAACGACGTTTAATGTGTTATTTAAAAACCAAAGTGACCATTTTGTTGGAGATAAATCTAAATAACCTAGTTGTTGGTTGATAGTTTTCGTTATTATTTCAAGAGTGTTTTGGGGAAAACTTTATATATCAGTAGACAAAAAAGAATAAAAAACGGGATACAACAACACCTACAAGTAACGCGGATTTTGGTGTTAAAACAAAACAAAAAGCTTTAGTTTGTGCAAACCATTTGCTCTAACGAACATTTTACTCTTAAACAACATCCATCAAGCACAAACCATCAACCAATTCACTTATATCGCCTGTTTCTTTTCGCTTAAGTATTTCCAATAGCGGGTAGGAACGTGTTGCTGGTGCAATTTTAGATTGATACGCGATTTAATGTTCGTGCTTTTAAAGTAGGTATTCCAAAGCTCTAGATAGTCGTATTCTGTAGGGGTAAAGGCATTGTTTTTGTGTATGCTATTGGTGTACATTTCATTTAAATCCAGAGATACTAGTTCAACAGATTTTAGGTCATAAAACAAACCGTATTTTCGTTTCACATCATAAATAAGCCATTGTTGATCTGCATAACGCGAACGAAAGTGTTTTGAAATTAAGGGCAAGACATCAAAATCGGGCTCAATAGGAGCAAAGTAAATACCATCCTTCGTGAGTTGAAAACGCACAAAGGCTTCCATTCTATGTTTTTCTCGTCCTACGGATTTGGCAATCTGGCAGGTGCGTAATACAATATCATCCGAGAAATTTAAGTGCATGAATTCGGTTTTAGAGAATAGCTTTTGAATATAGTGATAGAGTAGTAGTTCCCTGTTTTTTGTTTCACTTAAAAACGTAAAATAAATATTTTTAATGGCTGCGGTACTCTTCTTTTCTATACCACTCCAAACGCGTTTGGCTTTTTCCATTTCTGTAAACACTATTTCTGTTTCTGAAAATAATCCTCTTTGTACATCAGAATTTCTTTGTATGTCAGCCACTTGAATTTTTTCTTCAAAAGCCTTAAATACGCAGGTTAAGAAGCCATTAAAACTTCCATCATATATTAAAATTTTTGCTTCTTTCATGGTATGGGTTTTTCTATATTTCTAATCACCTTACTGTTTACTCTAGTGGATTTCATTTTGCATTCCAAAACAACATTTGCAGTCTTGTGAATCAAAAAGCCAGGTATCAAGTTCGTGAGCAAATTAAACTTAGAATTCACTTTTTAATCCAAAACTCTTTGATAGCCATTTCTTTTGCAATGATTTGAATTTAAGCGCCTTCGCCATAATTTTTTAAGGACGCTTTTCCATTCAACGATACTATATCCGATACTTAACATACTGTTTTGTGTTTTTTCTAAATAGAAGAAGGTCTTTTTCATTTTGGTAGTTTTTGGTTTTTTATAGGTCTAGTTAAATAAGGATAATTGCGTACTGTATTGATTTCTAAATTTCCCTTGTGAATTTTGTAAAATCAAACTTTTAATTTGGGATGATTGTAAATCTTGATGTCTATAACTAGCGTCACAAATCATAAAATACTTAGCCCTGTTTAAGGCTACTCCGATTTTTTTAAGATGTTCCCAATTTAGTTTTCTAAATTTTCTAGCTTGTACAATTTTATGAACAGAATACATCCCTAAGCCAGGAATGCGCGCTAACATTCTAGGTTCGGCAGTATTTACATCGATAGGGAATTCATTTAAATTTCGAAGGGCCCAACCTAATTTAGGATCTACATCAACATCTAAATTGGGATGATTTTGGTTCAAAAGCTCATGAACACTAAACCCGTAAAATCGAAGTAACCAATCGGTTTGATAGAGTCTATTTTCGCGTAACATAGGTACCTGAGAACCTATAGCAGGTAAACGTACATCATTGGCCAAGGGCACATAAGCAGAGTAGTAGACCCGCTTCATTTGATAGGTTTTATAATAATGCACTGCGGAGTACATAATATCTTTATCTGATTCCCCTGTGGCTCCAATGATCATCTGTGTGCTCTGACCTGCGGGAGCATATTTTGGCGTACTTTTTATAATTTTTCTGTCCGCTTGGTATTGAATGATTTCATTCTTAACTTTTAACATGGGCTTTGTAAAGTCTTCATGTTTTTTGTCTGGAGCCAATAGTTTTAAGCCGGAAATAGTGGGAACTTCAATGTTTACAGATAAGCGATCGGCATACAAACCCGCTTCTCGCATAAGTTCATCACTGGCGCCAGGAATCGATTTTAGATGAATATAGCTATTAAAATTCTCCTCTAAACGTAGTTTTTTTGCCACAGCTACTAAGCGTTCCATAGTGTAATCAGGACTTTTAAAAATTCCAGAGCTTAAGAAAAGACCTTCAATATAATTTCTTCGATAAAAATTAATGGTTAAATCTACCACTTCTTGAATCTTAAAGGCGGCCCTCTCAACATCATTACTTTTTCTAGTTACACAGTAGGCACAATCAAAAATGCAATGATTGGTTAAAAGAATCTTTAATAAAGAAACACAACGACCATCCTCGGTGTAGGAATGGCAAATCCCCATGCCCGAACTATCCCCTAAACCTTTGTTGGTATTGGTACGCTTACTGCCACTGCTGGAACACGACACATCATATTTAGCGGCATCCGCTAAAATATTCAATTTTTGTTTTATACGTTCAAAATTCATAGGCTGTATTTGTAACAAATCCAAAATTATGGAATATATCCTAATTATGGAAATATTCCATATATTATTTTGGAATTATTCCAAAAAGTGTATATTTGAGGAGAATAGAAGGCATGCACTTATGGAAAACGAAATAACATTAAAGCGATTTATTGAAGTACGACGCGACTTAGGCTATACACAAGCCGAGTTTGCTACTCTTTTAGGGGTTTCAAACACCACAGCTGATATTGAACGTGGAAGAACAAAACTTTCTGGAAAAATTGTGGTGGAGTTATTCAAGCAATTTAAAATAAATCCGCTCTGGTTATTTGGTGATAGTGAGCATAAATATTTGGAAAGCTCAAATACTAGTGTCATTCCAAAGGTGGTTACCGTTGATATGTCTGATAAGGAAAATATGGTTTTAGTAAATGCCAAAGCTGCTGCAGGATATCCTCAAAACATTCAAGATGTTAGTTGGTACCAACAATTACCTGCTTTTGATTTGCCAATTCCAGAATTTAGAAATGCCACGTACCGTGGTTTTCAAGTGGAAGGGGATAGCATGTTACCCAATTTAAAACCAGGTGAATGGGTGCTGGCAAAAGCAATTGAACATATAGATGATGTAAGTCCCAATAAAATATATGTCGTAGTACTGCAAGATGCTGTTTTGGTAAAAAAGGTAATTAAAAAACCAAACTCCAATAATGTCACCTTAGTTTCTTTAAACGAAAGCTATCCGCCATACGAGATTAAACCATTTCAAATACAAGAAATCTGGCAAGTGAACAGTAAAATAACATTTGGCGTTGATGCCACTACTGAAACCGGGCTATTACGTCAGTTGCAAGAATCAATGGAGGAGTTAAAAAGTCAGCTAAAAAAAGATTAAAAACAACATGAAATGCAGCAGGGGCTGCATTTAGTTCGATGGAGTATTCCTGATTCTAGCTGTAAACTTTATTTTTTTAGTTAAAATTTAACACCCTTAGCACTAACAACTGCGTAAGTATTCTTTTATTTTTACTACCAAAAGAAAAAAAATAAACTATGAAAATTATTAAAATATCAGCATTCTTATTTTTTGCACTTTTAACAACCAGTTGCAATTCTAAGAACAAACAAACAATAAACAAAACGACAGAGAAGGCCATCCCACAGCAAGACTTATCAAAATATGAAACTGCTTATTTCGCTAGTGGCTGTTTTTGGTGTGTAGAAGCTGTTTTTGAAAGTGTAAAAGGTGTTCAAGAAGTAATTTCAGGCTATGCCGGTGGGAAGGAAAAAAATCCAACTTACGAGCAAGTGAGTTACGGAAGAACCACACATGCCGAGGCGGTAAAAGTATATTACGATCCTAAGGTAATTTCTTTTGAAACTTTAGTAAAGGTATATTTTGGCTCGCATGACCCCACTACCGTAAACGGTCAAGGGCCTGACATGGGCAAACATTATCGTTCTATTGCTTTTTATAAAAACGATACAGAAAAGAAAATTATTGAAAACTATATGGCTAAGCTAAAAGCAGATAAGGTATACAGTAAGCCATTAGCGACCGAAGTAACTAAGTATAGTATTTTTTATGACGCGGAAGACTACCACCAAGATTATGAAAAAAACAATCCGAATAACGGGTATATTAAAAATGTTTCGGTACCTAGATTAATGCGTTTTCAAAGTAAATATCCTGAATTATTAAAGGATGGAGCTCATTAATTATTAGAGAACTCCCTGCCTATATGTAGCATTGATATTTATATTTTTAGCTGGGTTTTTAGACAAATAAAATCTTTTGGATAGGGTAGCATTAAAATTTTCAGTTTGTGGCATTTTTATGGGAATAGGAACGAAGCTTGGAATTCTCCAAAATTTCAGTGTTAAATTTTATCAGGGAATTAAGAAACATCAATCTTAGCTTTATCGGTATCTATAGTTTTGGCAGATAAGAGTGTACTGGGAAATTTGCCTTTGCTAGTTTTGGTTCATGGCTAATTTTATTTCCCGCGCCCTTTTCGACTATTTTTCGGGCATGGCTATATGCAATGCATGTCATATTTTGCATAACTTTAAAAATGCGTGAATAGCTTTTTTGAAAAGTTGAGGGTAAAAAGTGGTGTTTGAATATTGTTTAAATTCGCAACTAAAATTAGTTAGATTGAAACAAATTATCCTAAAAAATAAACATATTGAATTAACCGTATTAGATTACGGAGCTATAATTCAAAAAATAGTCGTTCACGATAAAAACGGCCAGCCAACAAATGTAGTCCTTGGTTTTGAAAATCCGGAAGAATACCTTCAGAACCCGGCCTATTTAGGGGCATGTATTGGGCGTTATGCCGGTAGAATACGCAAGGGTGAATTTTCTCTTGAAGGCGAAAATTATAAGTTATACAGCCAGGAAGGTATTCATCTTCACGGAGGAAAAACTGGTTTTGACCAAAAGCAATTTACAATTGAAGAAGTACACCAAGAGGAAGAACCTTTTGTAAAACTATCGTATTTGAGTGCGGATATGGAAGAAGGTTATCCAGGTAATTTAAAACTCTATGTTACCTATAAACTTAAAGCCAATGAAGTGCATATTACTCACGAAGCTATTACAGATAAAACTACAGTGGTTAATCTAACAAATCACTCCTATTTTAAATTAGATGCCGCAGCGAATGTAAACCATTACGAGCTGTATATTAATAGCATTGGTTTAATTGAAATGGATGCTAAATTACTACCCACCGGAAAATTGTTAGCTGTTCAAAATACCAAATTCGATTTTTTGAAAGCCAAAAAAATAAACGCTGTGGCACTAGATTCTCCTTTTGCCATAAACTCTATGAAGCCAGTAGTCGCAAGTGCTTTTTCTGAAGTTTCAGGAATTTTTATGGAAGTAGAAACCAACCAAAAATGTGTGGTTGTTTATACGCCACCCAGCACTGGCACAATCTGTTTTGAAACTCAAAATTATCCCGATGCTCCCAATCATTCAAATTTTCCATCTAGTGTTTTAAAACCTAATGAAACGTATAAAAACGAATCTATTTATAGATTTTCTGTACGTTCATCATAGCACATCGAAATACCTATATTCATTCTATTTCTATAGGCTTGCCAAAAGTATTTACAACAACGGTTTTTTAATAAAAAGCCGTCTACAACAAATCGTTTAGACGGCTTTTAAAATTTATTTAATTCAATTTTGTTACTCTTCCAGCAATAAATTGAGCTTCACAGTAATGTTATCTCTTGTTGCTTTACTGTAAGGACAAATTTCATGGGCTGCATTCACTAATTTCTCACCCATATCTTTATCTACTGTCGGTAAATAAGAGTCTAGGGTAGCTTTAATGAGAAAGCCACCATCTTCATCTTTTTGAAAAGCAACTACCGCAGTTACACTAAAATCGCCTAAATCATCTACCTTATGATCCTTGGCTACGGCTTGGACGGCGCCAGCAAAACAGGTAGCGTAAGCAGCGGCAAAAAGTTGTTCTGGATTGGTATATTTTTCTTCAGTATCATCCTTACCATTAGGCATTTTAACATCAAAATCTATTAATCCGCCTTCACTAGTTACATGACCGCTTCTACCGCCTTTATTTGTTGCGCTTGATTTAAATATTGTCTTCATTTGTTGTACATTTAAAATTATGTCATAATATAGGCATAGATCTTTAGCTTAGAAAAAATGAATTATTAAATTTGTGTGAATATTTACAAATTCTACATAAATTAAGAATAAAATAGTGATAATCACTAGACAGCTAATGACAAGGATACCGTTGAAATACGCCGTAGCGTATACTTATTAAATTACCTGTTTTAATTAACACGATACTTTTGAAAAAAAAACAAGCTATATCGGCATTGGAGGAAAAAGATGGAGTGAAGGCTCCTGAAATTTTTAGTGCCAATTCTATCTCAAAAATTAAAAGTTCTAGAAAAGCACAACCCAGTGCGGCCGAATTGATTGAAGGAATCACAAAAGGAAATAAAACAGCTTTAAGCAGAGCCATTACCTTAATAGAGAGTAAAAATCAAACACACCACCAAAAAGCAAATACCATTATTGACGCCTGTTTACAAATCAAAAAAAATACCTTGCGTATTGGTATTACTGGTGTTCCAGGTGTGGGTAAAAGTACATTCATTGAAGTTTTTGGGATGTTTTTAAGTTCCTTGGGGAAAAAAGTAGCTGTTTTAGCGGTAGATCCAACGAGTACTTTAAGTAAAGGAAGTATTCTAGGAGATAAAACAAGAATGGAGGCTTTAGTTAAGAATGAAGCTGCTTTTATAAGGCCTTCTCCTTCTGGAGAGTCTTTAGGCGGTGTAGCGCGTAAAACGAGGGAAAGTATTGTGTTATGCGAAGCTGCAGGATTTGATGTCATCTTAATTGAAACGGTCGGCGTTGGTCAAAGTGAAACCGCAGTACATAGCATGGTTGACTTTTTTTTATTGCTCAAATTAGCAGGAGCAGGTGATGAATTGCAGGGAATCAAAAGAGGAATTATGGAAATGGCAGACCTTATTGCCATAAACAAAGCCGATGGAAAGAACAAACAAGCAGCCAAAATAGCCAAGGTAGAATTTAATAGGGCTTTACACTTATATCCTCCTAAAGACAATGGTTGGACACCCAAAGTACTGCAATGCTCTGCCTTAGAAAATATTGGGATTGAAGAAATTTGGCAGACAATTCAAGAATACTTAAACGAAACCAAAGCCTTTTTCAACGAAAAACGCAAGCAACAAAATAAATACTGGCTGCTACAAACGATTGATGACCAGCTAAAAACAAATTTTTACCGCAACAAAAAAGTAACTTCAGAACTTAGTCTATTAACAGAAAAAGTGATGAATAATAAAATTTCTCCTTTTATCGCAGCGGAGCAATTATTGCGTATTCATCAAAAATGAACGAATTTTTAATAGCGAATTACCTAGAGATGACTAGATATAGTTTCCCTTAATTTTATTCAGAAACAGTAAGGTAAAAAACGTGCAAATTGTAAGCAACTAAGCTCTAAAATATCGTTGTAAAATTTTTTAAATTGATCCTCTACTGCTTATTATTAGTTTCATAGGATACCTGCGAACGCTCCTTGAAAGAAAAAAAACATAGCTTTAAGCATAGCATTGAGATGTAAGCTTGTAGCGTTCCCTGGTATAAAATAAGTATCGCTTCGAAAACAAGGTAAAAAAATAACACTAAAGAACCTTTTTTAAATAGTTCAATAAGATAGATTCATTGAACCTTTTAGAATGAATACCCTTTTTAAGCTTTTCAAAATAGGGTTTCACTAAAATACCATAAATTTGCAATTGTAAAATTATTTATATGGAAGTTTTAACCGACCAAATGCTCTCGATTGTTGTTCCCTTATACAATGAAGAAGACAATGTGGTGCTGCTCACACAAAAGATACATGAAAGCCTAGTTGGGTATAGGTATCAAATTATTTATATCGATGATTTTTCAACAGACGCCACTCGAAAAGTGATAAAAAGTATGAACGATACTAAGGTTCATTTAATCGCTTTAAAGAAAAATTATGGGCAGAGTTTGGCCCTTGCTGCGGGAATAGATTATGCTGAAGGAGAATACATTATCACCATGGATGGAGATTTACAAAACGACCCTAGTGATATTCCACAAATGTTAGCCTATGCCGTAAGAGGTGAATATGATTTAATTACAGGAATCCGCCAAAAAAGAAAAGACTCTTTAGTAAAGAAAATACCGTCTAAAATCGCTAACTTTTTGGTTAGACGTGTCACTAAATTAGATATAAAAGATAATGGTTGTGCTTTAAAAGTATTTACAAAAGACATTGCTAAAGATCTTAATTTATACGGTGAAATGCACCGTTTTATTACGTTGTTGGCATTTTTAGAAGGGGCGCAGATTAAACAAGTTCCTGTTAAACATCACGCCCGTCATGCAGGTGTCTCAAAATACGGATTAGAACGTGTTTTTAAGGTAGTGGCTGATATGATGTTGTTATTATTTATTCGTAAATATATTCAACGCCCCATTCACTTATTCGGGATTTTTGGTGTACTCCTTATTATGTTAGGGATAGTCATAAATATTTATTTGTTAGTGGTTAAATTAATGGGAGAAGATATTGGAAATAGACCATTATTAATATTTGGATTGATGTTTATTTTGGCAGGAATTCAGTTATTTACTATCGGAATTGTGATGGAGTTATTAATTAGAACCTATTATGAATCACAACAAAAAAGACCTTACAGAATAAAAAATATAAGCATCGGTGACCAAACCAAATAAAAAGCTAATTACGGCCCTAAAATTTATCATTAGTGGGCTTTTAATCTATTTTATTTTCACAAAAATCTCTTTAGAGGAGGTGTTGCAAACCTTGAAAAAAACCCAGCCTTTATATCTTTTTTTAGCGCTCGTTTTTTTTATAATATCAAAAGTTGTGGCGTCCTTTAGAGTTAATTTGTATTTTGGTCAATTACAGATTTTTTTAACTCAGTGGAGTAATCTAAAGCTCTACGTGCTGGGTATGTTTTACAACCTTTTTTTACCTGGCGGTATTGGTGGTGATGCTTACAAGGGCTATGTGATAAAAAAGGAATTTGATGTTCCTACAAAAAAAATAGTTTCTGCTTTGGTTTTGGATCGTTTAAGTGGACTATTACTTCTTTTTATTTATGCCTGTATACTTGTTAGTTTTTTGGACTTTAATATTGTATTTCCTATTGCATACCTTTCATCTGCATTAATCATCCTAAGCATCGTTGTATTTTGGGCAATACAGAAAAAATTCTTTACGTACGTGTTACCCATATTTTGGAAAACCTTTGGGTATTCTGCACTAGTGCAGTTGTTTCAATTAGCTAGCGCCTATTTTATCCTAAAGGCTCTTCAAATTGAAGTTGATACCAGTGCGTATTTATTTATTTTTTTAGTTTCCTCGATTGTTTCCGTTATTCCATTAACTATAGGTGGTATAGGCAGTAGAGAACTTACTTTTTTTTATGGTGCCACCTTGTTGCATTTAGACGAAAATACCTCGATAGGGGTAAGTATGGTTTTCTTTTTAATTACGGCTGTAGTTTCTTTTGTAGGTGTGTTTTACCACTTTAAAAAACCTAAATTAGAATTAAAACGCTAAAGAACCATGTCTTACGGTTTTTTAAGGGTAAGGAAAATACGAGTTTAAACATTGGTTAAAAAGAGAAGTATTCGTTGATTTAAAAAATGGTCTCCTAAGTACAACAAACTCATTTAAAAATATGTACCAAATGCTTATTCCTTAGCGTTTTTTGTCTCGTAGCTGGGTTTAAAAATTTGGCTTGTAAACGGGTTATTCTAAAATCAATAACCGTGTATTGTTTATTCCAATCGAAGCCATAATCTTTTAGGGTTTGCAATTCTTCATCTGAAGCGTAGACCCAAAGCGCATCGGCATCTAGCAAATCTTCTACAGTAATACTATTCAATGGTTTTTGATTATAAAAATCTAACGCCCAAGTATGTTCGGCTGATAATTTGTAGATCGAATCTTTAGGGATATTTTGGTCTTTGACTACTTCAGCCATTGAAGATCCAGCTTGGTAGCTCAGCAAATTCGGATAAAAATGAAAATTCAACACAAAATTCAGCAAAAGTGATGTTATTGCGGCAGTAGTAATAATGCGTACACTATAAGGTCCAGGTTTTAAGATGTAGAAAATGATAATTGCTGCTGCGATAGCAAATAAAAGATACGATATCATCGATTGTATTTCAAAAACATAAAAGCAGAGTAGGAGAGCGGCTATAAACGCAAAACCTAATATAAAATACTGAATACTTAATAAAGCTTTAATAGCCTTATCTTTTACAAAAATATTTAAGCTATACAAATACGATGCCGTCAAAATAGAAAATAACGGCATTACAATATTCAAATAATGAGGTAATTTAAACTGTGCAAAACTGATTAGAATAAAAATTAATGTAATACCTCCTAAGGTTAAAAATTCGTATTTGGGATTGTATTTAAATCTTAAATTAAAAAACGTTTTAAAACGTGCATAATACGCAGCTATACCAATCAAGGTCCATGGTATAAAAGTCCATAAAAATGTATGAAAAAAGAATAAATAATCACTGCTATTCTTTCCAACACCTTCCCCGCTCATACGCTCAAAACTTTGTTCCCAAAGAATAAATAAAATACCACTTCGGTCTTGGCGACCACGAATAATTTTTTCTGGATGCAAATCAAACTGAAGGTAATATGCGTATAGTATGGGTGTAATAGTTATAGCAAAAACAAGGATAGCCATGAATACACGCCAGTTTAAAAAGCGCATCCATTTGCGCGTGTAAGCTAAATGACATAAGATGGGTAAGCCAATAACCACAAGGGCTATTTGTCCTTTTGTAGAAAAAGCAATTCCCGCCCCAAAAGCGCCCAGAATAATATGTTTTAAAGAGTTTTTATTAATATAGGCTGCCATATGCCACAGCGAAAAAATAGTAAAACCTGTTAAAACTGCGTCAGTTCTTACATCAATTACTGATAAGACTATAGTTTGTGAAGTTAAAAAGATTAAAGCAGCAATTTTTCCAACGTAATTGTTATACAATAACTTTCCTAATCCGAAACAACTGTAGGCGCCTAAAACAGTTGCCAAAATTGCTGGTATTCTATAGGCCCAATCGTATAAACCAAATATTTTAAAAGATAAGGCTGCGAGCCAATAATGCATGTGGGGCTTATCTAAATATTCCTCTGGCCCCTTGAACAGGTTTATAAAATCATTTTCCTGTACCATTCGCATGGCCATCACGGCAAATTGGGCAGAATCGTTTTCAAATAAGGTAGAAAATAGTCCTGCACAATAAATAATAAGAACTAAAAAAAGTAAAAACCAATATCTGGCATTTGATATCATAGCCTAAATTTAAGCGTTGCAAATATATATAACTTTGCAAATAACCAACTAAAAATCAAGCCAATAAATGCCCCAGTTATGATGTCTAAGGGAAAATGTACCCCAATATAAATTCGACTATAGGCGACCAAACAGGCCCATGTCAGCAACAAAAAACCAATGTATTTATATTTTTCTTTAAGTAGGTATGTAAATAAAAAAGCGACAGCAAAAGCATTCGATGCATGTGCAGAAAAATATCCAAATTTTCCGCCACAAGAACTTTTAACCAAGCGCATTAGTCCGTTAACTTCTTCATCATAACAAGGCCGTAAACGCTGTACGCCATATTTAAAGAAATTAGCTAACTGGTCAGTGACTGTAATTAATAAGGCTATTGTAACGAGCAAAAGAAGTAATTTTTTTAGTCCGTATTCTTTATAGAAAACTACGGCCAAAAGCAAATAAATAGGAACGGCACTAAATTTATGGGTAATAAATAGCCAAAAACTGTCCCATGATGAAGTTCCTAAATTATTTAGGAAAAGAAAAAGTTCTTTATCATAATGGATCAATTCTTCGAGCATAGTTTATTCTTCGTATCGGGATACTTCTCGGTCGTAAAAAACAGTAGCTTGTTCAATAAGATTTTCTGCTTCTGCCTCGAGTTCTTTTTCATCTTCCTGAGAAAAATCTTCTAACCATTCTACATCATCATTCTCTAAATTAATAATAAAACGAGGATATTCTGTATGTACCACAAATATGGCTGTAGGATAATCAGTATTATCGCCTAATAAAAATTTTGGAAAGTCCATAAACTACTATTTTTAATGATAAAAATACAATTAATTGTACTGTTAAACTGCTTTATGCTTTAGCATTCGCAATTAATTTTAGGGTTAAACTATTGAATCTAATATACAAAAGAATGGCGGATGTGGTTAAACCCGCTAACAACCCAATCCAAATGCCCGTACTTTTTAAATCGGTATACAAACACAAATAAAAACTGGTCGGGAAGCCCACCAACCAATAGGCTATAAAAGTAATTACCGTGGGTATTTTTACATCTTGAAGTCCACGAAGGGCGCCTAAAATAACGACTTGTAAGCCATCAGAGATTTGAAAAACAGCAGAAACGATAAGCAGTTGCGCTGCAATTAAAATTACCTCGGTATTATCCGCTTGATTAGCCACATCATTCACATCTAAATAAATAGATGGCAACCAATGATTAAAAATTAAAAAGAGGGCTGCAAAAACAATTTCTAATAAAAAAGTAAGCAAGAAAATTGAATAGGCAATACGTCGTAATTCTTTAAAGTTAAGCAAGCCTTTTTGATTTCCTACACGAATCATGGCCGCGACACCTAAGCCCATGCCCACCATAAAAGTCATACTCGACAAGTTCAATGCAATTTGATTTGCGGCTTGATGGTTTTTTCCTAAAACACCACTTAACCAGACTGCAGAAGTAAAAATAGCGACTTCAAAAAACATTTGTAATGCTGAAGGAAATCCTAAATTGATGATTTTCTTCATCACCTTTTTTTCTAAGACTTTAAAATTAAAACCTGTGACGTAGGGATGAAATTTCTTTTTATTACGCAGCAAAACCCATAAATAAATAACCATGACCACTCTTGAAATTAAAGTACCAATAGCTGCACCCACGATACCCATTTCAGGAAAACCCCAGTTCCCAAAAATTAAAACATAGTTTAAGAAAATATTGACCACGTTTGCTATGACTGTAGCATACATGGGATATTTTGTTTGTGATAAGCCTTCAGAAAATTGCTTAAATGCTTGAAATATTATTAAAGGAACTAAAGAAAATGCCACCAAATCTAAATAAGGCATAGCCAACTCAACCACTTCAATGGGTTGTTTCATTAGGTACATTAAAGGCTTAGCCACTAAAATAAGACCAAATAAACTGAGTCCTAAAAAAGTACATAAGACTAATCCGTGTTTAAAAGCGCTTTTACCCGTCGCCACTTGACCTGCGGCATCAGCTTCGGCTACCAAAGGTGTAATAGCTGTAGAAAAACCAATACCTAAAGACATGGCTATAAACACAAAACTATTTCCTAAAGATACTGCTGCCAGTTCGGCCGTACCCAACTGACCCACCATAATATTGTCAGCAAATTGCACAAAAGTATGCCCTAACATTCCCAATATAACGGGAAATGAAAGGCTGAGATTGTATTTAAATTCTTTTGTGTATTGTGAAAACAAAGTGGAAAATTTTGTGCAAATATAAGTTGTTCTTATGGGTAAAAAATAAGTTTTAAAAGATAGTTTTAAGCAAAGAATTATCTGCGTTTAGCTTCATTCCAAAAAACATCCATTTCAGCTAAGGTCATGTCTTTTAGTTCTTTTCCTAAGCCTTTTGCTTTTTGTTCTAAGTATTGAAACCGTCCAATAAATTTTTTATTGGTGCGTTCTAGGGCATTCTCTGGATTTATTTTTAAAAATCGCGCATAATTCACAAGTGAAAAGAGCACATCACCAAATTCAGCTTCCATAGCATCATGATCATCCTTCGCAATTTCTGCTTTAAACTCTTGTAATTCTTCCTGTACTTTTTCCCAAACCTGTTCTGGTTCTTCCCAGTCAAAACCTACTGCGGTAACTTTTTCTTGTATTCTACTAGCTTTTACTAATGCAGGCAATCCTTTAGGTACGCCTTCTAATACACTTTTTTTGCCTTCCTTAAGTTTCAATTGTTCCCAATTTCGCTTTACTTCCTCTTCGTCTTTTACTTTTACATCACTATAAATGTGCGGATGCCGATGAATTAGTTTTTCGCAAATTTCATTCGCCACATCTGCAATATCAAAATCGTTGGTCTCACTACCAATTTTGGCATAAAAAACAAGGTGTAACAATAGGTCTCCCAATTCTTTTTTTACTTCCTCTAAATTATGATCTAAAATAGCATCGCCTAACTCGTAGGTTTCTTCAATGGTCAAAGAACGAAGGGTTTGCATCGTTTGTTTTTTATCCCAAGGGCATTGTGTTCGTAGCTCATCCATAATGGTCAGTAAACGGTCGAATGCTTTTAATTGGTCTGCTCTTGAATTCATTCTTGTTGGGTTTCTGGGTTTTGGTTTGAATAATTTTAGGTTTCAAATTGTTTAAGTCAACACTATCAAAATTGTTGTACTTACTTATTTATAGGCTCGTAAACTCAAAACTCTAGTCTTTGCTTCTTCAAACTCTTTCATCATCGTTTCCACAATCTCTCCCGCAGGTTTTATGTCATGAATAAGGGCGGCAACCTGGCCTATTTCCAGCTCACCTTCTTCTAGATCGCCTTCAAACATTCCCCTTTTTGCTCTTGCTCTACCCAAGAGTGTTTTTAAGGCTTCGGCGTTTGTTCCTTCAAGGTATTGCTTCTGAATATCGCTATAAAACTTGTTCTTTAATAATCTTACGGGTGCTAATTCTTTAAGCGTTAAATCCGTATCACCTTCTCCAGCCTCAACAACTTTCTGTTTAAACGCTAGGTGAGATGATGCTTCGTGGCTCGCCACGAATCTACTCCCTACTTGAACGGCATCAGCTCCTAAAATCATAACCGCTAACATGGCCTTGCCTGTCGAAATTCCTCCTGCTGCGATAATCGGAATGCTAATTTTTTCTTTTACTAACGGAATTAAGGTCAAGGTAGTGGTTTCATCACGACCATTATGTCCGCCAGCTTCAAAACCTTCGGCGACTATGGCATCAACTCCGGCTTCTTGTGCTTTTAACGCAAATTTTACGCTACTTACCACATGGACTACTTGTATTCCTTTTTCTTTTAAGAAGGTAGTCCATGTTTTTGGATTTCCGGCAGAGGTGAATACTATTTTCACCCCTTCCGCAACAACAATATCCATAAGTTGTTCCAAATCGGGGTACAACATGGGTATATTTACTGCAAAAGGTTTTTGTGTTGCTTTTTTGCATTTTTGAATATGTTCTTGAAGCACGCTTGGATACATTGATCCTGCGCCGATAATACCCAATCCACCGGCATTGGAAACCGCAGCGGCTAATCGCCAGCCGCTAGCCCAAATCATACCTCCTTGGATAATTGGGTAATCAATCTTAAAAAGTTCTGTTATCTTATTCTCCATCTTTATGAAATTACTCCAGATCCTATTAATTCATCATTACGATACCAAGCAACAAATTGACCTTCGGTGATGGCTGATTGTTTTTGTTCAAAATCAACATAGAGCCCCCCGTTGATTTTATATAAAGTCGCCTTTTGCAGTTCTTGACGGTAGCGGATTCGCGCTTGTACTTCCATTAGTTCATCTTCTTTTAATGCTAAATCTGTACGCACCCAATGCAATTCTTCATCGCTTACAAAAAGGGTATGACGGTATAATCCAGGGTGGTTTTTGCCTTGTCCTGTATAAATTACATTTTCCTCAACATCAGTTTCTATAACAAATAAGGGCTCTTTAGTACCACCCACTGCTAAACCTTTACGTTGTCCTTTGGTAAAATAATGTGCACCTTGATGTTCTCCCACAACTTTTCCATCATTAAGATGATACTTTGGTTTTTGAGAACGGTAGGCTAATTCTTCATTTTTAGTTAAAAAATCGACCTTTTTGGTATCGTAAATAGGGGTGTGCGATGGTATTTCAATAATGGTCCCTTTTTTAGGTTTTAATTTTTGTTGTAAAAACTCAGGCAAGCGTACTTTTCCAATAAAGCAGAGGCCCTGAGAGTCTTTTTTCTCGGCGGTAATTAAGTCGTTAGCAGCGGCTATTTTACGTACCTCAGGTTTTAATAATTCGCCTATTGGAAAAAGAGTTTTAGAAAGTTGCTCTTGGGATAACTGGCATAAAAAGTACGACTGATCCTTATTAGGGTCTTTCCCCGAAAGTAATTGATAGGTTTTAGATCCGTCAGTATTGGTAATAGTTCCTTTTCTACAATAATGACCTGTAGCCACATAATCAGCCCCTAATTGCAGGGCTATTTTCATAAAAACATCAAACTTAATTTCGCGATTACAAAGCACATCAGGATTAGGGGTACGTCCTTTTTCATATTCGTTAAACATATAATCAACGATGCGTTCTTTATAGTCAACACTCAAGTCTACCGTTTGAAAAGGAATTCCTAATTTTTCAGCTACAATCATGGCATCATTACTGTCCTCTAACCATGGACATTCATTCGAAATCGTCACCGAATCGTCATGCCAATTTTTCATAAAAAGACCAATTACATCATAACCTTGTTCTCTTAAGAGATAGGCTGCAACACTTGAATCTACGCCTCCTGAAAGGCCAATTACTACTTTTTTCATGGGTCTATAAAATAAGGGAACAAAAATACAAAAAATGCTTTTAAGAGGCATAGTCGATTACTAGCGAATAATATGACAGTATCTAGTATTAATTTTTTGTTAAATGAGCTAAAAATAAGCAACCAAAAGTAAATTGTACATCTATTAGTAGTTAACAACTAATACTAAAAAACACATTTTGATGAAACAATTAATTAACTTAAAATCGTTTATCGTACTTTTTCTAGCCTCCATTTCTTTGGTGTCTTGTGATTTAAGCAATGATGAAAATAATACTATCAATACATCTGTTGTAGATGTTATAAAGGCCAATCCAAATTTAAGTAGTTTAGTGGCCGCCTTAGAAGAAAACCCAGATAGTAACTTACTTAATTTGCTATCAAATTTCGGAAGTTATACCGTATTAGCTCCAACCAATGCCGCTTTCAATGAATTTTTAAATGGTGCCGCACTGTCGGATATTCCAGCTGCAGATTTAGAAGCCTTACTTTTAAACCATATAGTACTCACGCAAGCAAATGCAGCAACCTTTGTGAGTGCAAATGATAATGGAGTATTTTATACCAAAACAGCGGGCTCAATTTTGATAGGCGACCAAAGGTCATTTATAAATATTTTCTTCGATGTGGTAGATGATGTGCTTAGTTTTAATGGAGAAGCAAATGTTATTGAGGCTAATCTTGTTGCTGACAATGGTTATGTTCATATTGTGGACAAGGTTATTAAAATACCTTCGATTGTTGATTTCGTTGTGGCCGATTCAAGGTTTTCATCATTACTCGAAGCCTTAACCGCTCCAGATCAGCCAGATTTTCCGACCATATTGAATACGCCTAATGGTACAGCACCTGCACCTTTTACGGTTTTTGCACCAATTAATGAGGCTTTCACCGCTCTTGAAACAGTACCCACTGGAGAAGAGTTAACTAAAGTATTACAACATCACGTCATTGCAGAGGAGAATATTTTTATCAATCAAATTAGCACGGGATTAGAATCTCCTGCCACCTTAGAAGGGGATATTTTAAAATTTAGGATTCAAAATGGCTTTGGTTTTATTGAAGACGGAAGTGGAAATACAGATGCAGAATTCATCGCAGGAAACCTAGATATACAAGCAAAAAATGGAATTATTCATGCTATTAACAAGGTACTTATTCCAGATATGACTAATTAATTAAGGTCAAAAGTTTTGTTTAAGCTGCCAAAATGCGGCTTTTTTTTTGTGATTAATGCGTTTTTAGAATGTAATTTCGTTAAACTTATACTAAAAAAGATTAAACAAAAGCAACCTTTTAAGTTTTTATGCATCTTTGTGATGTTGAATTTTTTTAAATAAATATTAAACAAAGACAAAATAATAATTTAAAATCCCTAACAATGAAAAATTTAATTTGGTTAAAAAAAACAGTATTAATTTTGGTTTTAGTGTCTTTCACTGTAGCCTGTAGTGATGACGACGAAGTATCAGCTCAAGGAACTACCATCACTGATTTAGCAATTGCGAGTCCAGCTTTATCTAATTTAGTAGCAGCACTTACTGCTGCCGATGGCGATTTACCAGCGGTATTAAAAGGCGCGGGACCATACACTGTATTAGCACCAACCAATGCGGCTTTTGATGCGTTTTTAGATGGTAGAGCTTTAGAAGATATTCCTTCTGAAGTGTTAACACAAGTGTTATTAAACCATGTACTTAACGGAAAAGTAGAAGCGGCAGATTTATCAGGTTTAAATGCTGATGGTATTTTTTATGCTTCTACATTAGCAACAGGAGCTAAAGCAAATACTCAGATGAGTATTTATTTTGAAACTGAAGGTGGTGTTGAATTTAATGGGTATTCTAATGTAGTTGATCCCAATATACAAGCTAGCAACGGTGTTATACACGTAGTAGATGCCGTTATTGATTTACCTACTGTAGTTACTTTTGCTACAGCTGATGATCGTTTTTCTACTTTGGTTAGCGCCTTAACTGCTGATGCATCTTTTGGATATGTAGCGGCTTTAAGTACTGCTAATGGAACCGCACCAACGCCATTTACGGTTTTTGCTCCAACCAATGATGCTTTTGCAGCACTTTTAGTTGATTTGGAAGCCACTGGCCTTATCTCTATTCCAATTCCTACCTTACAAACAGTATTAGAATACCATGTAATAGCAGAAGCAAACGTACTTTCTTCTGAATTACCAGGTTTAGATGGCGCAAGCGTTGAAACTCTTGGCGGTAGTAATATCACGATTCAAGCATCTCCTGCAGGAATTATTGGTCCTGGAAATGATACTACCTTAAACCCTATTGTAATTGCAGATGTTCAAGCATCAAATGGTGTGATTCATGCCTTAAGTAGAGTTATAAGATAAGACCTATGTTTTATAGAGAAAGCCCTTCTGAGTTGATTTTCAGAAGGGCTTTTTTATTTATAAGCACAAAAATTAGCTTAAAATAATCTTATTTTGTTAAATTAATATTAAAAAAGATTAAACAAACGCAACCTTTTTACGATTAACGTATCTTTTTATTGGTTAACATTTTAGTTAAAAAGTTAAACAGTTTAAACCTAAAAACACGTATTATTATGAAAAAACTATTAAAATTAAAAAGTCTATTGCTAAGTGTTGTTTTACTCACATTTGTCTATTCATGTGATGATGATGATAATCAGCAACCTGAAATGAAGTCTAACATCGTACAAACTGCTCAAGCCACTGATGCCCTTAGTAGTTTAGTTGCTGCTTTGCAAAAAGCCGATGAAGGAACTACTAATAATTTAGTAAGCACCTTAAGTAGTGATACTCAGTTTACTGTTTTTGCTCCAACCAATGACGCCTTTACCGACTTATTTGCACAATTAGACGGCTTTGATTCTTTAGATGATTTTGATTTGTTGGAAGAAAAGAATCTATTAGCAGAAATTCTTACTTACCATGTAGTTGCTGGCGCAGGAGTTAAAGCTGCGGACTTAGTTGATGGGCAATCAATCAAAACCGTACAAGAAGAAAATGTAGTTATTCGTTTAGACGGCGACAAAGTTTTTGTACAGGATGCTACGGATGCTGATGCTGAAGTGGTAATTGCTGATGTAGAAGCTAGTAACGGTGTTGTTCATGTGATAAATAAAGTTTTGGTACCCCAGGCTGTTTTAGATGCTTTAGAAAGTATTGCGATTGCCCAAAGAAATCTTGTTGATGTAGTAGTAAATACTGAGACTTTATCTGTTTTAGAGGCTGCGGTTATTAAAACCGACTTAGTAGCTACCTTAAGTAGTGCTGGTCCATTTACTGTATTTGCACCAACCGATGATGCTATTGCTGCTTTATTAGAGACTTTAGGTGATGACTATACTAGCTTAGATGATTTTGATACAGCAGACGAAATTGCATTGTTAAAAAATATTTTATTGTACCACGTCATTCCCAACGCTCAAATTGCTGCTGGCGATTTAGCTGCTGGTTCTGTTGGTACTGCTTTTGCAGATAATAACCTAGAAATACTAGCTTCTGGAAATACCTTTGTAATTGGTGATGCTTCCTCAGTGGATGCAAATATTACAGGAACTGATATTTTTGCAAGTAACGGTGTTGCACACACGATTGATAAAGTGTTATTACCACAGGTAGCTATTGACCTAGTGAATAGAATTACAAACGGTACCTTAGTAGATATCGTTGTTGCTACAGATCCACTTTCTTTATTAGAAGAGGCTGTTATCAAAGCAGATTTAGCAGGTACCTTAAACGGGGCTGGACCGTTTACCGTATTTGCACCAACAAATGATGCTTTTGTAGCTTTATTAGAAGTTTTAGGTCCTGCATATACGAATATTGATAGTTTTGATACCCCTGCGGAAATAGCATTATTAAGAAACATTTTATTGTACCATGTTATCCCATCTGAAGTAAAAGCTGGAGATTTAGCTGCCGGAATGGTGGGGACTGCATTTGCGGGAAATAGCCTAGAGGTGATTGCTTCAGGAAATACTTTTGTTATTGGAGATGCGTCTTCGACAAATGCAAACATCACAGGAACGGATATCTTAGCGAGCAATGGCGTGGCACATACCATTGATAAAGTTTTACTACCCCAAGCCGCATTAGATTTCGTAGCAAGGTTAAGCAATGGAACTTTAGTGGATATCGTTGTTGCCACAGATCCACTTTCTATATTAGAAGCTGCGGTTATTAAAGCAGGTTTGGTTGACACCTTAAATGGAGCAGGTCCATTTACTGTATTTGCACCAACCAATGATGCTTTTGTAGCCCTATTGAATGCCTTAGGGGATGACTATAACAGCCTAGATGATTTTAATACTACTGCTGAAATCGATTTATTGAGAAATATTTTATTATACCATGTTATTCCAAATGCCGAAGTGGCTGCTGGAGATTTAGAAGCGGGTATGGTAGGTACTGCTTTTGCTGGTAATAGTTTAGAGGTGATTGCTTCTGGTGGTTCTTTTGTAATTGGTGATGCTTCTGCTACAAACGCTACCATAACAGGTACAGATATTTTTGCAACTAATGGTGTTGCACACACGATCAATAAAGTTTTATTACCTGCAGCTGCAGTGGAATTTGCTACTAGAATTAACAACGGAAGTTTAGTTGATATCGTTGTGGCTACACCTTCACTATCTTTCTTAAAAGAGGCTGTTATTTTAACTGAACTGGTTGATACTTTAAATGGAACTGGTCCTTTCACCGTATTTGCACCAACAAATGATGCCTTCAAAGCTTTGTTTAGAATATTAGGACAAGATTTCGTAAATAGAGAAATGGCTGCTTTTGATACTCCTGCAAGAATAAGTGCTTTAAAAGATCTTTTACTTTACCATGTAGTTTCAGGACAGGTTTTAGCTAGTGATTTAAAAGCTGGTAGTGTTCCAACGGCATTTACAGGTAATTCTTTTACAGTGGTTGCGTCAGGAAACAGTTTCGTGATTAGAGATACTACATCTGCTAGCGCAGATGCTGGTATTGTTGCCACCAACATATTAGCAACAAATGGAGTTGCTCACGTAATTAATCAAGTATTGGTTCCATCATCATCTTTTGGTCCATTACATTAATATCCTAGATTGTTCATAAGTGTAAAAGCTGTTGTAAATTTTACAACAGCTTTTTTTTTGATAAAACTTTAGAATTAAATAGCATCCATAACACAACAATACTACTGAATATCCTAAAAGGCTGTTGTAGCTTTATATGGATACAAAAGAGCTATCCTAATGTCTCTTGTTTCAAGCTTACATATGACCACTCCAAAATAAGCTGTTTGGCGTTAAGATAAAAGTAGCCAAACGATAGCCAAAAATTGCCTAACAACATAATTTGATACTTTAATGCACAAAACAAACTCATTGACAACTATAATTTTAAAATACTCCTCCTAAAGCGCATCTTTGACATCCCAAATCTTACCAAACAACCTCAAAAAAAAGCTCCTAAGTAGTATCATCTACAAAGGAGCTTTTTTTATTTATGTGAAGTTTGGTGTTTCTTATTTTTTACCTATTTTTTTTTGTTGTTCAGCTTGTTCCATCATCTCACGCATTTTCTTTTGAAACTTATTTTCTTTCTTAGGCTTCAGTTTATTTTCTTGAATTTGTGCGTGTATTTTTACATCATCCAATATAAAATGCTTAATAGCTAACATAATAAAAATTGTAATTAAGTTCGATACGAAGTAATACAAACTTAAACCACTGGCAAAACTATTAAAGAAAACCAACATGAACAAGGGAGATAAATACATAATAAACTTCATATTAGGCATTCCTGGTTGTTGTGTCATATTCTGACCCGTCGTCATCATCATGTAAAAGAAAATCGCAATCGAAGCCAAAATTGGGAACAAACTTACGTGATCTCCATAAATAGGAATGCTGAAGGGTAGCTGTGCAATAATATCATATGATGCTAAATCATCGGCCCATAAAAATGGTTTTTGCCGTAGGGCAAACGATGTTGGAAAAAACATAAATAAAGCATAGAAAATAGGCATTTGGATTAAAGCCGGGATACAGCCACTAAGCGGACTAACGCCTGCCTTGTTATTCAGCTTCATTGTTTCTTGCTGCCTTTTCATGGCGTTGTCTTTATACTTTTCGTTAATCTCTGCAATCTCTGGTTTTAAAACCTTCATTTTGGCTTGAGATAAGTACGATTTATAGGTAACGGGCGACATGGCTAAGCGCACTAAAATAGTCATAATTATAATGGCAATACCAGCAGGAGCAAAGCCACTTAAAAAAGTAAACAAGGGTGTAAATACATACCTGTTAATCAAACCGAAAATACCCCATCCGAAGGGAATGGAATCTTCTAGTCCTAAGGTTTTATATTGTGCTAAAACTTTGACATCGGTAGGGCCGTAGTACCAGTTCATCGTATAGGCCAATTCGCCATCTTCTAGTTTTAGGGGAGCTTGGGTTTCATATTCTTTCATAAAACCTTGGGTATGGCTTTCTTCAGTGACCAAGTTTGTGGAACGTAATTTAGCGGATTCAAAATGTGTATCCGAAGCTAATATTGAGCTAAAGAAATGCTGCCTATACGATAACCACTTTATGTCAGTTTCTGTTTCTTCATCCAAATCACTACTCTCAGATAACTTACTTATATTACCATCTTCATGATTATACGTTAATCGTGTATATCGATTAGCATATTGAATACTTTTTGAATGACGGATAGCCTTTAATTTCCAATCTAAATTAATGGGTTGTGCATTATTAATTACCCTACTTAAACCTTGAGACCTAATGGTGAAATCGACCAAGTATTCATTGGGCTTCATCTCATAGGTATATTCTAAAAATTGATTTGCAGCAACTTTAGCTTTCATAGAAAGCGTAGTTACGCCATTAGCCTCTGATAAACTAGGTTCAAAAAACAAATCTTTTGTATTTAAAACTCTATTATCGGTAGTAGTAAAGTTAAGTGCGAACGACGCATTACCATCTTTAACTAAATAAACAGGAATAGAATCGTATGTTTTGAACTCTTTAAGTCTTACTTCAGTAATTTCACCTCCTTTATTACTGATTTTCATGTACACCAAGTCATTTTCCAAAACAGATGTTCCTTCAATGGCTTTGGTATAGCTAAAGGCTCCAATAGAACTTTTGTAATTTGCGATTGCCGTAGAATCATTTAAGTTCAAGGGGGCAGGGGCAGGGGTATCTTGTACAACGGGCTCTTGCTTTTCAGAGGCTACATCTACCTGTTCCTGTTGTACTTTATCAGCTTCAATTTCTTCTTGCGTTGGTTGATTTTGCCAAAACATAAAAAGCAATATTCCAAAAATCAAAACAAAACCTATGATTGTATTGACGTCTATTTTTTTTTCTTCCATCTAAAAACTATTCTATTTTATTCTGATTTTTTTATTCAATTCACAAATATAACTCCAATTATAACACTAGTGCCATACTGACATATACGCTTAAGGCATTATTCTCTAAAGAAGTTAAATTTTATTTAACAAAGCAGCTTTAACAAAACCAACAAATAAAGGATGTGGGGTTAAAACTGTACTCTTATACTCGGGATGGTATTGCACACCTATAAACCAAGGATGTTTAGGAATTTCAATGATTTCAACCAGCCCAGTTTCCTTATTAATACCGGAAGCAATCATACCTGCTTTTTCTATTTGTGCTTTATAATCGTTGTTAAATTCATAGCGATGGCGATGACGTTCTGCAATTTCCGTAGCACCATGATATACCTCTTTAACTAAAGAACCCTCTTTCAGCTCACAGTCCCAACTTCCTAAACGCATCGTGCCTCCTTTATTGGTGATATTTTTTTGCGCTTCCATTAAGTTAATAACAGGATGTTCTGTGCTGGCTAACATTTCTGTAGAAGTAGCATCCTTGTAGCCCAGTACATTTCTAGAAAACTCAATAACTGCCATTTGCATTCCAAGACAAATCCCTAAAAAAGGAATATTATTTTCTCTTGCATATTGTACTGCCTTAATTTTACCTTCAATACCTCTTTCTCCAAAACCTGGAGCCACTAAAATACCATTTAAGCCTTTTAATTTTTGCTCATAATTTTTGACAGTAATATGTTCCGAATGTATAGAACGTACATTTACTTTTACTTCGTTGACTGCACCTGCATGTATAAATGATTCTAAAATGGACTTATAAGAATCTTGTAATTCTACATATTTACCCACCAAACCAATAGTTACTTCGTGTTTCGGGTTTTTATGCTTATTTAAAAACTGATTCCATAAATCTAAATTTGGTCTTACCGTATCAGGCAAGGCCAATTTTTGAAGGGTCACGGTGTCTAGGCCTTCTTCCTGCATTAAAATTGGCACATCGTAAATAGTTGATGCATCAATCGATTGTATCACAGCTTCTCGCTTTACATTACAAAAAAGGGCTAATTTTTGTTTTATTTCATCAGAAATTTCATGCTCTGTTCTACACACTAAAATATCAGCATTTATACCGCTTTCCATGAGTGTTTTTACAGAATGCTGTGTTGGTTTTGTTTTTAACTCTCCTGCCGCAGATAAATACGGTATTAAAGTTAAATGAATAACAATCCCATTGTGATCTCCTAATTCCCATAATAACTGGCGAACCGCTTCTATGTAAGGTAATGATTCAATATCGCCAACAGTGCCACCTATTTCTGTAATGACAATATCATAATCACCACTTTTTCCAAGAATCTGGATGCGTTCTTTTATTTCATTGGTGATATGTGGAACCACCTGCACGGTTTTTCCTAAAAACTCTCCACGACGTTCTTTGTCTATAACACTTTGGTATATTCTACCCGTCGTTACATTGTTAGCCTGTGACGTTTTTACATTTAAAAACCTTTCGTAGTGCCCTAAATCTAAATCAGTTTCTGCACCATCGTCAGTAACATAACATTCTCCATGTTCATAGGGATTTAAAGTCCCTGGATCTATATTGATGTAGGGGTCTAATTTTTGAATGGTGGTTTTATAGCCTCTGGCCTGCAAAAGTTTTGCTAAAGAGGCGGCGATGATACCCTTGCCAAGCGAGGATGAAACCCCACCCGTTACGAAAATATATTTTGTCTGTGACATGAAGCGCTAGGTTGATTACTTAACGCAGGCAAAAGTACAAATTGCACAAGATATACGGCCTATTGTTTAGGAAAATCTTTTTGAACCTTTTTTATTAAAGCTTCTAGGCCATTTATTTTAATTTCGGTCATGGCCCTAAGCAAGTTACCTAGCTTCCCTTCAGGAAACCCCTGCTGTTGAAACCAAATTAAATAGGGTTCAGGTAAGTCTACTAAATAACGCCCTTTGTATTTTCCAAAAGGCATTTTGTAATGCGCGAGCTCAATTAATTCTTGGGTATTGTTTTTTATAACATTGTCTTTCACATCCAAATATATAAAAGTTGCGTATATATTTTAATAATAAAATAGAATAGTTTAAAAGACATTTCCAAATGAAAAAAATTATAAGAATTATTGTTTGTATTCTTATTTTGAGCGCATGTTCTAATGATCGAGAAGATCTTTTAGATGCCATTACAACTAACAATGACCCGCCTATTGACCAATCAAATCTAGATAGCGACGGTGATGGTGTTAGCGATACAACAGAAAATGAAGATGGTACGGATCCCAATAATGGCTGCTCTTTTATAGTAGCTAAACAAACTACACAGACTTCGGATGCATGGAATGAGGGTGACTGTGATGCTGACGGTCTTAAAAACGCTTTGGAAATTACAGATAAAACAAACCCTTTAAAAGCCGATTCTGATGAAGATGGAGTGCTAGATGGCGTTGAGAAAACTGACGGTACTGATCCCTTAAAAGCCGATTCAGATCAGGATGGGGTCAATGACGGAACGGAGAAAGTTGACGGTACAGACCCATTAGTGGCAGATACTGACGGGGATGGAGTTCAAGACGGAGTCGAAAAAAATGATCAGACCAACCCTTTAAATATAGATACTGATGGTGATGGTGTAAACGATGGAATCGAAAAGGCGGATGCGACAGACCCCTTAAAAGCTGATACTGACGGAGATAATCTATCTGACGGAATAGAAAAAGAGGCGGGTACTGATCCTTTAAAAGTGGATACAGACGGGGACGGTGTTTCTGATGATATAGAAGGAATAAATAATACCAATCCCTTAGATTATTGTCTTTTTCTTTTAACGAGTCAAAATCAAACGCCAAGCAATGCATGGAATATAGAGGATTGCGATTTAGATGGTACTTCAAATGCTCAAGAAATACTAAACGGAACAAATCCTTTAGTCTTTGATGAAACTGCACCTGAAACTTCCCCAATTGCAGGGACTTGGAACTTAACTAATGCTGTTATTAATGATGGAACAGGAACAACAGTATTTTTAAATACTACCTATTCATTAACCTATACGGCAACTTCAACAAATGAAAATGTAGTCGTTGAATTTACAGAAAACCCTAATAAAGTAACAAGCACAGGCACTTATGGAATGCTCTTAAAGTTCACGTTTTTAGGCACAGACTATGAAGATAGCTTTAGCTCAGAAAGTCCATTTGCTAATGGCGATTGGGACATCCAAGGCAATGCGTTAACGGTTAGCGCAAATGCCAGCGTCAATGGCTCTTATGAGATCATCACACTCACAGAAAACACCTTACAAATCAGCACGACGATTGATAGGGATGTACCTGCGGGCGGTGTCATCATAAAAGCGAAAGGAACACTAATTATGACCTTTAATAAATAATTTTATAAAAAATCTTCTAGCAAGAAGCCTTTTGTAGCCAACAGAACCTTATCTTTTAAAAATAATTTATATTTTTAAAAAAATATGGGTATGAAAAGAAGAGACTTCATTGGAACAACCGCTGTAGGTTCATTAGGCATCATTTCCTGCCATGCAACAACAGCTTCGATACCAAGCAAAGAAAAAGATTTTGTTTTAAAAAATAACATTAATCACAGTGTTTGTCATTGGTGCTTTAGCAAAATTCCCTTAGAAGAATTTTTAATAACCTTAAATAAGCTAGGAGTAAAAGCAGTTGATTTAATGGGACCTGAAGAATGGCCCCTTTTAAAAAAATACAATATTCATTCTGCCATGTGCAACGGTGCAGAAATTAGCCTTACAGAAGGTTGGAATGACCCACAATACCATGAGGTACTTATCAAGAATTATACGGAAATGATTCCTAAAGTGGCTAATGCTGGTTATAAAAACCTAATTTGTTTTAGTGGAAATCGCAGAGGAATGGATGATCAAGTAGGTTTGCAACATTGTATTGACGGACTTTCTAAAATTATGCTATTAGCTGAGCAACACGGTGTAATTATCCAAATGGAATTATTCAATGCCATTAATCATCCTGATTATATGTGCGATACCTCTGCTTGGGGAATTGAACTATGTAAAGGCTTAGGATCTGAAAGTTTTAAATTGCTTTTTGATATTTACCACATGCAAATTCAAGAAGGCGATATCATTAGAAGCATTCAAGATAATCACCAGTATTTTGGACATTACCATACAGCTGGAGTTCCGGGTCGCCACGAAATAGATGAAAATCAAGAGTTATATTATCCTGCTATCATGCGCGCTATTCTAGCTACAGGCTATAAAGGGTACGTAGCTCAAGAATTTATTCCTGAACGTGAAGATAAAATTGAATCTTTAAAACAAGGCTTTTTAATTTGTGATGTGTAATACGCTTAGGTCTATTTACCTAGTATTTTTTATGTGACGCAGGTATAAATTTGGTCTAGTAACGCTTTTTAAACGGATGTTGCAGTCCTGACCTTAAGTTGTTTAATCTTTTTTGACCTTTATTAATTATAAGCCCGCACTTCTCCCATATCCAGTGGCACAGGACCTATGTTATGAGAGGATGGCAAGTAGAGTCCATTTTCCATCACTTTCCATTCGTCCCACGTGGCTTCTAGACCACCGATCGGAATAATTTTTACCCACATTTGATAACTAATTGGGAAACCATTGGGTTGTAATTTCCACAAATAAGAGTCTCCAGGTGTTGTGCCTCCTGAGGAATACGTAACCAATAAAGCTTCAGAGCCATCTTCTAAAAGTACTACACTTCGTCTGGTTCCTTTATCAAATACTTTAAAAGGAGCCACTAACCAGAAAGAATCATTATTAAAAAAATTTACCGCCTTAGCTATGATTTCTGATTTAGAAGCATTAAGAAGTTCAGTTGAATCATCAAAAACCTGACTTTTATTAGGTTCTGAAAGATTTAAATGAACCTTGTAATCACTCCATTTTACTTCAACCTCTCCCTTTGCTTTATGCCATTTGTATTGATGCGCTCCGCCTGCAAAAGTCCATTCGATATAGCTAGTTTGTAAATAAGCCTCATGGTTTATAGCCTTTAACATTTTTTGTGCTAAAATATCAGCCTTTTCGGGTTTTGAACCCTCAGGTAAAGGTTCGTTGTAGATCAGATATATGGCCACAAATACCAGCAATAGCAGCATGAATGCACCAAGTACAATTTTTAGTATTATTTTAAAAATTCTTTTCATATATTTTCGCTGAGTACCAAGCGCCTATGGCTATACCCCTTTTTATTTGTAATATCAATAGCCTACAGCCGCATCGTCTCCGCGCTTATCAGCACCACCTTCTAACTTTCCGTTAGGCAATATCTTAATAGCATCTACCTTACCTATAATTGGGGTGTTTTCTTCATTAATGATATATTCTTTTAACTTTAAAGCGTTCAGTATTTCTTCTGAAAATCCGTTGGGCTCAAAAACAACAACATCGGGTAACCATTGATGATGAAATCTTGGTGCGTCTACCGCATCTTGCATACTCATATGATATTCATAACTATTCAGAATAGTTTGTGCTACAGCAGTGATAATTGTAGAACCACCTGGCGTACCTACCACCATCCATAGTTTTCCGTCTTTTTCAACAATGGTTGGCGTCATACTACTCAGCATTCTTTTTTCTGGTGCAATGCTATTGGCTTCAGCACCGGTGAGTCCAAACATATTAGGAACGCCGGCTTTGGCGCTAAAATCATCCATTTCATTATTTAAAAAGAAGCCTAATTCATCGCTATATAATTTAGAGCCAAAGCCGGCATTTAAAGTCGTTGTTACCGCTACCGCGTTACCTTCAGCATCAACAATAGAGTAGTGGGTTGTTTCCATGCTTTCTACAATTTGTACTTTCCCGTGAGACACGTCGTCAGACTTAGTCGCTTTATCAAAGCTAAAACTCTGCATACGTTCTTTTAAATACGCATCACTTAATAAAACATCTAAGGGGATGGTTACAAAATCGGGATCACCTAAATAGTAATTTCTATCGGCATAAGCACGGCGAGAGGCTTCCGTAAATAACTGAATACTTTTTACCGAATTATGATCAAAATCACCAATATCGTAAGGTTCTATCATTTTAAAAATTTGCTGCATGGTAACGCCTCCACTGCTAGGCGGACTCATAGAAATAATCTTCAAATCTTTATATTTAAATATAATAGGTTGACGCCACTGCGCTTCGTACTTTTCTAAATCTTCTACGGTAACATAGCCTCCTTTTTCTTGAATATAGTTGGCTAATTTTTCAGCAACTTCACCCTTATAAAATCCGTCTCTCCCTTTGGCCATAATGGTTTTCAATGTGTTTGCTAAGGCAGGGTATTTTACGGTATCACCTTCTTTGTAGATCGTTGCAAATTTGGTAGTATCGCTATTAACTTCCATAAAAACGGTTCGGTAATACGCTAACCTTCTTGCTTGATCAGCAGTAACAACAACGCCACGTTCGGCGAGTTCAATTACAGGGCTAATGATTTCTTGTAAAGATAATTTTCCGAATTTTTTATGTACTTCAATAATTCCAGCAATGGCTCCTGGAACTCCAACTGCGGTGGCTCCTTTGGTGCTCATATCCGGAATTAAATTTCCTAAGGAATCTAAATACATATTTTTATGTGCAGATAATGGTGCTTTTTCTCTATAATCTAAAGCTCCAAAATCACCATCGCTTTTACGATATACCATAAAACCGCCACCGCCAATATTACCGGCTACAGGATAAGCTACTGCTAATGCCAATTGTGTACCTACCATAGCATCAAAGGCATTTCCACCTTTACGCATAATATCTGAACCAATTTTTGACGCTTCTATTCTGGCAGAAACTACCATAGCGCTATCTGTAACTAAACCAGTTGGTGTTGGTATTGGTGATTGATCTTTACACTGAATACAGCTCAAAAGTACGGCAAGGAAATAAATGTATTTTTTCATTGGTAATTGGGTTCGTTTAAAGTGAATTATATGTTTGTTTTGAAAAATCGATTAGCTCTTTAAAAAAAGAAGTGAATTCTTTTTCGAACTCTTGGTAATGTTCGTTTAAATCTAAGATAGCAAAATTCATTTTAGATTTATTTTTTGTACGTCTATTCATTCCATTTAAAACCTGTTCAATACCTTCCAAATTAGCATAATTTACGATCCAATTCTCTTTGATCATATACGGCATCATATGTTTAGTTGCCTCAGGTAGTATAGAATAATTAGCTTCTAATAACTCGTAAAAATTAGCGACAAATTCAGCTAAAGGAACCTCTGAATACTGGTTCCAGTTTTTAGCTAAAAAATGATCGTAAAAAATGTCAACAATAATTCCGCTATAATGACTGTAATTTTGATGTAATTTTTTGGTACTTAGGCGTACCGTTGGGTGCGCATCTGTAAATGTATCTATATGACGGTGTAATTTTATTCCTTTTTGTACTCTTTCCGGTAAATGTGTAAACTTATTTCCTTGAATACTATCGGCAAAAAAATTACCAAGGGAAACTTCATCATCATTAAAGGATAAATAAATATGCGCTAAAAAATTCATACAATCGCAAAAAACACTAATACGTTCGAATTTACGAATAAGAGGAATACCATTTAGTACGAACCGATTATATTTGCAAAAACTTTTATACAATTATGACACTGATCAAATCAATTTCAGGAATTCGAGGAACTATTGGAGGCAAACCAGGCGATAATTTAACGCCAATTGATGCTGTAAAATTTGCGGCTGCTTATGGTATCTGGCTTAAAGGGTATACAAATAGTAAGCACAAACTAAAAGTAGTTATTGGAAGAGATGCTCGTTTGTCTGGCGAAATGATTCAGAATTTAGTGGTTTCAACCTTAGTAGGTTTAGGGATTGACGTAATTGATCTAGACCTGTCAACGACTCCAACCGTTGAAATTGCGGTGCCCTTAGAAAAAGCAGATGGTGGTATTATTTTAACTGCTAGTCATAATCCTAAACAATGGAATGCCTTAAAATTATTAAATGAAAAAGGGGAGTTTTTAAATGCTGAAGAAGGTGCTTTAATTCTTGAAATAGCTGAAAAAGAAGATTTTGACTTTTCCGAAGTAGATGATTTAGGGGAAATTACCAAAAACGATGCTTATATCGATATTCATATTGACGAAGTGCTAGACTTGCCCTTAATTGATGCCGATACCATACGAGCAGCAAAGTTTAAAGTGGTGGTTGATGGTGTTAATTCTACCGGAGGAATTGCAATTCCTAAATTATTAAAAGAATTAGGGGTCGAAGTGGTGGAGTTGTATTGTGAGCCAACCGGTCATTTTCCTCATAACCCAGAACCTCTAAAAGAACATTTAGGCGATATTTGTGCATTGGTTTTAAAAGAAAAAGCGGATTTTGGAATTGTAGTAGATCCTGATGTAGACCGCTTGGCTTTTATAAGCAACGATGGTGAAATGTTTGGCGAAGAATATACCTTGGTGGCTTGTGCTGATTATGTTTTAGGAAAAACGAAGGGCAATACGGTATCGAACTTATCATCCTCAAGAGCACTTCGAGATATTACGGAGAAACACGGCGGAACTTATGAAGCTGCTGCCGTTGGCGAAGTAAATGTCGTCACTAAAATGAAGGAAATTAATGCAATTATCGGTGGGGAAGGAAACGGAGGCATTATTTATCCAGAAAGTCATTTTGGTCGTGATTCTTTGGTTGGTACGGCTTTATTTTTAATGTTGATGGCTGAAAAAGGTGGCACTGTAGCAGCATTAAGAGCTAGTTATCCGTCTTATTTTATGAGTAAAAAGAAAATAGAATTAACGCCAGGTTTAGACGTAGATGCTATTTTAGAATCTATGGCTACGAACTACAAAGACGAGAATATTTCAACTATCGATGGGGTCAAAATCGATTTTGCTGAAAATTGGGTACACCTGCGTAAATCAAATACAGAACCAATTATCAGAATTTATACCGAAGCGAAATCTCAACTAGAGGCCGATAGTTTAGCCTATAAGATTATTGCAGAAATTAAACAAATAGCAGGTTTAAAATAACACCTTGCAAAGTCTAAAGTGCTTTTTGCATGGGGTGTAGATTAAAAGGTAATTTTTGAAATAAAATTACCTTTTTTTTATTGGGTATTAGCCTTATTTCTGTGCTTCCAACGTCTATGAGTCCATAAATAATAAGGCGGATTTTCACGAATTTGTTGTTCTGTTAAGCGTAAAAATGCATCTGTTATTTCGTGTTCTGAGGTACTTTTTCCTCCGCTAGTAATGGGTATAAAACTGGCTTTATAATAGCCTCGTTTTACTTTCGCTACTTTTAAAAAAACAACCGCTAGATCCATTTTTCGAGCCATGGTTTCTGGTCCGCTAAACACCGGTACTTTAATACCCATAAATTCTGTCCAATAAGGTGCTCTATGGGCTTGTGGAGATTGGTCACTAACCATTCCGTATATGGCAGTCACCTGATCCTTGTGGTTTTTTACCACGGTTCTTACCGTTTCTTCTTGCGTAATTAATGTGGTATTAAAACGTGCTCTAGTACTTCTAATCCAGTGGTCAAAATACTTGTTTTTTATTTTTTGGTATACGGCATAGCCTTGAGACTTAACGTAATTATTGAGACTCACATTCCACTCCCAATTGGCATAGTGAGAACAAACTATTAAAATACTTTTTGTTTTCTCAAGCTCGTGTAGTACTTCTAAATTGGTAATATGGTATCGTTTTTTAATATCATCCTTGGATATATTCATGGTCTTAATCATCTCCATAAACGTATCGCACAAATGACCGTAAAAGGTGCGTTGTATTTCTTTTAATTCTTTTGCAGATTTTTCCGGAAACACTAATGCTAAATTGGTATACACTATTTTCTTTCGATAGCCTAATACCGTATAAACGATAAAAAATATAAAGTCTGATAGCCAATAAACTAGCCTAAAAGGAAGTATAGAAATTATCCAAATTAGAGGATATGCTAAAACAAATACAAGTAACTGCATGCCATATATTATTACGCAAATATAGCTATATTTGGAAGCAAATAGAAGCCTAAGTATTATGTTTGATGAAATGCATTTTGCCACTTTGGGGATTATTGCCCTAAACATTTTAGTGTCCCTTAAGGGCTTTAATGATCTAGTTTTTTTTGATCGTTATAAATTTCAAGTAAATGCCATAGCTGCTGGTCAAAAAGAACGAATGTTTACTTCTGGGTTTTTACATGTAGATTTCTCCCATTTATTTTTTAATATGTTTACGCTGTTCTTTTTTGCTCCGGTAGTCATTGAATGGCTAAATTCAATACAATTTTTACTTATTTATGTGGTTAGTTTGGCAGCTGGTAGCCTACTGAGTATGGTTTTTCATAAAAACGAGCCCTATTATAGCGCTGTTGGTGCCAGTGGCGCTGTTACCGGTATTTTATATGCGGCTATTTTATTGGAGCCACAAATGCGTTTAGGATTTATTTTTATTCCAATTCCTGTGCCCGCTTATGTTTTTGGTATTGGGTATTTGTTGTATTCTATTTATGGGATGAAAAGTAGGTTAGGGAATATTGGGCACACTGCTCACTTTGGTGGGGCTATCGGTGGATATGTTACAACGCTTATTTTTTTCCCAAGTCTTTTGCAAACCGATCTTTTGATGGTCGCTTTGTTGGCGCTTCCTATCGTTGTTTTGTTTGTATTACAAAAAGCAGGAAAATTAAATTAAAATGCGCTCTTTAAATAGGCAGAAGTTTCAAGTAGTATTCTGACACTATTTTAGTGTATTATTTTAGTTTTGGATACCTTATAGCAACGCTAAAAGGGGCTAATACAGCTAATTTTAAGTTTTTTTAATCTCAATAAAATGCCATGGTTTATGAAATCTCGGAAGCTGCACCTTAGGTAAAAAGGCCTTATAGCATCCAAAGATTCTCTTTTGTCCCATAAAATGGCACAGAACATTTATAAAAACAAAAGAGCCAGATTTGTAAAACAAACCAGGCTTTTTATTACAAGAATATACTAGATACCATTTTACATGGTGCTTCCCAGTAATTCAGCAATTTTACTTTCAAGTGCCTCTCCTCTTAAATCTTTAGCGATTATCACGCCATTTTCATCTAAGATAAACATTGCAGGAATGGCATTTACGTTGTATAATTTTGCTATTTCATCAAAATACTTAACATTAGATACTTGGTTCCATTCTAAACCATCAGCGGCAATCGCATCTGTCCATTCTTCTCTTGTTTTATCTAATGAAACACCAAGAATTTTTAATCCACTTTCCTTATATTTATCATAGATCCGAACTAAATTAGGGTTTTCAGCTCTACATGGTTTGCACCATCCAGCCCAAAAATCAATAATCGTATACTTTCCTAATGCATCTTTTAAAGCCAATTGTTCCCCAGTAGGTGTAGGAGCCGAAAATTCTGGAGCCTTTGCACCAATAGCCGTATCTTTATTTTTATCTGAAAAAGCTTTAATTCTTTTCGCTGCCGCTGTATTTTTCACTTCTGGCGTGAATGCTTCATATATTTCAATGATTTCATTTTCAGGAAGCTCTTGTGTCTGTTGAAAACGCTCTAACAACATAGCAGAAATTAAAGCACTGGGATTTTCTCTAGCAAAATTAAGTTCAAAATTTTTAGCTTCTTCCCTAAATTCTAATAACTCAGCTTGAACTGCATCTTGGCCAGCTAAATCACCACTAGCACGAGCTTTTTCAAAATCTTGACCCATTGAAGTATATCGTTTTGAAAAAATTCTACTTTGATCTAAGAATTTAGAAAACATGTCATTCTGGTCGGTACCTTCAATTTTAGCAAATAAAACACTGTCTTTTTGAAAGCTAATATCGATAGTTCCTTTTTCTATGACTACTGGAATATTTCCATTTACATTGTCAATAAATATGTATTGTAAATCTAAGGTGTCTGCTTTTCCTGTAAAGCTAAATTTCCCATTTTCAACTGTTGTTGTATCTACATCAACAGGCTGATTTAATTCGTTTACTCTTTTTAGGTATACTTTTGTTCCATTTTCTAAATCACCTTGAACGGTGGCATTTATAGAAAATCCGTCTGGATTACTAGTACAAGCGAATAATAAACCAATGGCAAAAATTGCAAATATTACTTTTTTCATTATTTAAATTTTAGTGCGGCAAATGTACTTATATAATAGCAAAAAAAACAAGCCTTTGTAAGCTAATTTAGTTCAGAAATTTATTTGTTACTTTAAAATTGGTAACGTATGCCTAAACCAATATCAAAATCAAAATTATCCGAAAATTCACTATAACCCAACAAGCCAATTTCTGGACGGATGTCTAAGGAAAGTACCAGTGGAAAATCAAAGTTGTATTCAATGCCAATATTAGCAGCACCAAAAACAAATAATCCTCCGTCAATTTTTTGAAGACCATTGGGGCTATTTTCAGAAGGACGTGGTTCAAAATCTACATTTCCTAAACCACCACCAAATCCGTAATACCAATTAAAATCGCCATCTAAAGGCATTACCCATTGGTACACTCCCGATAATTTAAATGCATCATAAGCTCTGCTATCACGCCATCCTAAATTTACTTCCAATCGATTTACTCTCGAAAACGATTTTTGATACGATATTTCAGCTCCTAATCCATCGCTATCTCCAAGCCTTAACCCTATAGTATGATCAGACATATCCTGAGCATTCAAGAAAAGCGGCATACACAACATTAAAAAAAGTGTGTTTTTTAACAATTTCATCTTTATTTATTTTAAAATTCACCTCAAAAATAGCATTTTGCTTGCGTTCTCTAGTTAATAAAAACTTAATTTAGCAGTCAAAATTTTTATAGTTTGAAAACGGTATCCTTAGAAATATTAAAAGAAAGTTTAGTTGGTGAGTTAAAGCTAGATACGCTGTCTAAGGCACTCTACGCCACTGATGCATCGGTATATAGAAAAACACCTCTTGCGGTTGCATTTCCAAAAGATACAGCAGATATAAAAAAAATAATCTTGTTTGCCCAAGAACACAAAATAGGAATAATTCCAAGAACCGCTGGAACTTCTTTAGCCGGGCAATGTGTAGGTGAAGGGATTGTTGTCGATGTGTCTAAGCATTTTACAAATATTATTTCTTTTGATGAAAGTAAAATGCAAATTACGTTGCAACCCGGGGTTATCCGTGATGAATTAAATCAGTATTTAGCAGCTTATGGGTTGTTTTTTGGTCCGAACACCTCTACAGCCAATCGTTGTATGCTTGGTGGAATGGTAGGTAATAATTCTTCGGGAACTACTTCTATTCAGTATGGTGTTACACGTGATAAAGTGGTACATCTAAAAACCATATTGGCAAATGGTGACGAAGCTGAATTTAAATCGCTCACAAGTCAAGAGTTTACATCCAAACTAACAGAGCATACTTTTGAAGCCTCCTTATATAAGAATATACACAAAGAACTATCGAATACAATAATTCAAGAAAACATTATATCCGAATTTCCTAAACCCGAAATACACCGAAGAAATACTGGCTATGCCATCGATGAACTTTTAAAAAGTGATCTTTTCGGAGGAACATCAAACCGTATTAATATATGTGAATTACTAAGTGGTAGCGAAGGAACTTTAGCTTTTACAACAGAAATTACCCTACAATTAGATAAAATACCACCTGCATTGTCCGCGATGGTCGTAACACATTATCACAGCTTAGAAGATTGTTTAGCAGATGTTGTTCCTGTCATGAGGCACAATTTACATACTTGTGAAATGATGGACAAGGTCATCCTTGATTGCACTAAAAATAACCGATCGCAATTACCAAATCGCTATTTTATTGCAGGCGATCCGGCTGCCGTTTTAATGCTTGAAGTAAAGGCTGATAAGCCTGAATCTTTAGAAGAACAATTGGGAAACCTTTTAAAAACCATTGAAAAATCAGGTTTAAGTTACTCTAATCCTATTTTACGTGATGGGGATATCAACAAAGCTGCTGAGTTGCGAAAAGCGGGATTAGGACTTTTAGGAAATATTGTAGGCGATAAAAAAGCAGTAGCTTGTATTGAAGATACCGCTGTTGCTTTAGAAGATTTAAAAGATTTTATTGGAGAATTTTCTCAAATCATGAAGAGCTACGAGCAGAATGCGGTGTATTATGCACATGCTGGTGCTGGAGAAATTCACTTAAGACCTATTTTGAATCTCAAGAAAAACGAAGATGTTAAGCTGTTTAGAGCCATAACTACTGACGTGGCTAAACTGACCAAAAAATACAAAGGATCGTTTAGTGGGGAACATGGTGATGGTATCGTAAGGGCTGAATTTATTCCGTTAATGATTGGGACGGAAAATTATGATTTATTAAAAAGAATTAAGTCTTATTTTGATCCTCAAAATATATTTAATCCTGGTAAAATAGTTGACGCCTATCCCATGGATGAATCCCTGCGTTATGAGATTGACCGAAAAGAGCCAGAAATAAATACCTTGTTCGATTTTTCGGATAGTGAAGGGATCCTTAAAGCGGCTGAAAAGTGCAATGGAAGTGGCGATTGTAGAAAAACTCACCATAGTGCTGGCGGTATGTGCCCCAGTTATCACGCCACCAAAAACGAAAAAGATACCACGAGAGGGAGAGCTAATGCCCTACGCGAATTCTTAACTACATCTGAAGCACCCAACAAATTTGACCATAAAGAACTTAAAGAAGTATTCGATTTGTGTCTCAGCTGCAAAGCTTGCGCTAGCGAATGCCCAAGTAATGTTGATGTAGCAACGCTTAAAGCAGAATTTTTACACCAATACCAAGAAGCAAACGGCTATTCATTACGCAATAAATTGTTTGCGTATAACACAAGATTAAATAAATTAGGCAGTGCTGTTTCAGGACTTACCAATGCCATATATGACAGTAGTTTTTTTGCGGGATTCCTGAAGAATGCTTCTGGGGTAGCCAAAGAAAGAAGTTTGCCGAAAGTATATCGTTTTAATTTTGATAAGCATCTTCACGAGTTTAAAAATAAGCAGGTGGCTTCTAAATTGAAAGTAGCTTTATATATTGATGAATTCACCCATTACTTAGATGTTAATCTAGGGAAAGATGCCATTGAAGTTTTAACCAAATTAGGCTATGATGTAGAATTATTTTATGCTGAAAGTGGTCGTACCTATATTTCTAAAGGTTTTTTAAAACAAGCTAAGAAAATTGCGTTAAAAAATATAGCCTCCTTGAAAGCTTTTGCAGCACAAGGTATCCCTGTGATAGGTTTAGAGCCTTCTGCAGTTTTAACATTTAGAGACGAATACAAACGTTTTTCTGTAGATGCTGAAACCACTGATGCTATTGCACTGAATAGCTTTATTATTGAAGAATTTTTAGCGTCTGAACTTCAAAAAGGAGCCATTAGTTCCGAATTATTTACCAATGAAGCGCGAAAAGTGAAGATTCACGGACATTGCCATCAAAAAGCACTTTCGAATCAAAAAGTAACTTTTGATATTTTGAACCTTCCAAAAAATTATGAAGTCACTATTATTAGCTCTGGTTGTTGCGGCATGGCAGGTTCATTTGGATATGAAAAAGAACATTATGAATTGAGTATGCAGATAGGGGAATTAAAGTTGTTCCCAGCAGTTCGAAAATCATCCGAAGATACCATAATTGCAGCGAATGGGACCAGTTGTCGTCATCAAATTTACGACGGAACTAAACGCATTGCAAAGCATCCAATTACTATTATAAAAGAAGCTTTAGTTTAAAAATTATTCTAAATTTTGTTCCTATATTCAGTTTTTGGATTACTAACAGGATACAATTACCTTTGAAAACATTTAAAATTTAAACACAAATGGCAGGAAATACCTACGGTACACTATTTAAACTCTCTACGTTTGGAGAATCTCACGGAATCGCCATTGGAGGTGTTATAGACGGTTGTCCAGCGGGAATCACCTTAGATTTTGAGACCATTCAAAATGAACTAGATCGCAGAAAACCCGGACAATCAGCCATTGTTACCCAACGTAAAGAATCGGATAGGGTAGAATTTTTTTCAGGGATTTTTGAAGGTAAAACTACAGGAACTTCTATCGGTTTTGCGATACATAATACCAATCAAAAATCAAAAGATTACACACACATCAAGGATTCATACCGACCATCGCATGCCGATTACGTATATGATCAAAAATACGGGTTTAGAGATTACCGAGGGGGAGGACGTAGTTCTGCGCGTGAAACTGCTAGTAGAGTAGTAGCTGGTGCCATCGCAAAGCAAGTATTGAGTAGTTTTAAAATTAATGCCTATGTTTCGCAAGTTGGCGATTTAAAACTAGACAAAAATTATAAAGACATTGATTTCTCTTTAACCGAAAGCAATCCCGTTCGTTGTCCAGATTTAAAAATGGCAACTAAAATGGAAACCTACATTAAAGAAATAAAAAAACAAGGCGATACCATTGGTGGTGTGATTAGCTGTGTGATACAGAATGTACCCGTAGGCTTAGGAGAACCCGTTTTTGATAAACTACATGCCGAATTAGGAAAAGCCATGCTTTCTATCAATGCAGTAAAAGGATTTGAATATGGTAGTGGTTTTGAGGGTGTTACCATGAAGGGTAGCGCACACAATGATCAGTACAATAAAGATGGAACAACCAAAACCAATTATAGTGGAGGTATTCAAGGTGGAATCTCTAATGGTATGGATATTTATTTTAAGGTAGCCTTTAAGCCAGTCGCAACAATTATTCAAGCGTATACCACCATCGATAAAGATGGAAACGAGGTAAAAACACAAGGAAAAGGACGACATGATCCCTGTGTAGTGCCTAGGGCCGTGCCTATTGTGGAAGCTATGGCCGCCATAGTATTATTAGATTTTACCTTACGCAATAATGCTGTTACGTTATAAACCAGTGTATTCGTAGTTTTAAACTTCACTTTATTCACCCAATTCCTTCCCGAATTGGACACCTTCGGTGCCTCTTATTTGGAGATGCCTCAGCTACTTTTTTAAGTAGTTCTGGAGGAGAACAATGTCCTGAAAATTTAGTTTTTTGCAGCTTTCCGCGAAAATAAAGTCAGTACGCTAGCTCTAAATGCTTTGTTCATAGAATTGTCGATTTCAAAAGAAAAGTTATTTGTTTTTATTTTCAAAATAGTATCTTTCAGCATCATAAATTTATTGTTGTTTATAAATGCAACAAAAAATCATAAATAATTGGCTTAAACCATTAGATTCATATGAAAAAATTAGCATTACATTGGCAGATACTACTAGGAATGTTACTAGGTATTGTATTTGCTTTAGTATTAGTACAAGTAAGTTCGCTTTCCCCAGAGGAATTAAAAGAAATAGAACGTGCACAAACAGAAATTGTACAACTAAACGCTGACAAAAAAGAATTAAAAGCCCAATTGTCACAAATTCAAGCAGATTATGCCGCAACGACCATAACAACCTTTGAGTTTCATCAACAAAGGTCTATTATAGGATTAGAATTAGATAAACTAGATACTGTACTAGGAAGACTCAAAGAAATAACGACGCAACAAACTTGGGCCCAAAGTCTTATAAGTGATTGGATAAAACCATTTGGAACCATATTTATCAACTCTCTGAAGTTAATCGCTATTCCGTTAATTCTGGCAGCACTTATAAAAGGAGTCTCAGATTTAAAAGATATCTCTAGTCTTTCTAAAATGGGATTTAAAACAATAGCTATTTATGTTTTAACTACAATCATTGCTGTTTCTATTGGTTTAGGTGTCGTTAGTTTGGTTAAACCTGGAGGAAGTATAACCGAAGATACACGTAATGAACTGATAGAAGCTTATGCAGGCGACGCTGAAATGAAACAAAAAGATGCGGCTGCTCAAAAGGAAGCAGGTCCATTACAAGCCTTAGAAGATTTAGTACCGAGTAATATATTCGAAGCTGCTGCTAGTAATAGTAATATGCTACAAGTGATTTTCTTTGCTATATTTTTTGGTGTAGCATTAATATTAATTCCTGAAGATCTCGCAGAGACTGTAAAGAAATTTTTTGATGGTTTCAATGAAGTGATTCTAAAAATGGTCGATTTAATTATGCTCACGGCACCATACGGTGTATTCGCCTTAATGGCGGCATTAGTCATAGAGGCCCCGAGTGCCGATTTATTTAAAGCACTAGGCATGTATGCATTTTGTGTGGTTTTAGGATTGGCCTTAATGATCGTGGTGTATATGACCTTCGTAAAAGTCTACGCCAAAAAATCGCCTATATTTTTTCTAAAAGGAATGATTCCTGCACAGCTACTGGCTTTTTCTACCAGCTCTAGTGCAGCTACATTACCCGTAACCATGGAAAGGGTTACAGAACATATAGGGGTAGAAGAAGAAGTTGCCAGTTTTGTTTTACCAATAGGTGCCACTATTAATATGGACGGTACAAGCCTTTATCAAGCAGTAGCAGCAGTGTTTATCGCTCAAGCCTTTGGTATGGATTTATCTTTTGGTACCCAGCTGGGAATTATCGCTACGGCAACACTAGCCTCCATAGGTTCTGCAGCGGTTCCAGGAGCAGGTATGGTGATGCTTGTTGGTGTCTTGGGGTATGCTGGTATTCCTGAAGCTGGTTTGGCCTTGATTTTTGCTGTTGACAGACCACTGGATATGTGTAGAACAGTTGTCAATGTTACTGGAGATGCTACGGTTGCAACCGTAATTGCTAAATCTGAGGGTAAACTACATGAACCTAGAGTAAAAAACTGGGATGATAACTTAATAAAAAAAGATGCTTAAAACCTTTTAAACCCTAACATTAGTTGATACGGCTATGAAGCCCTTGGAAATTAAAATAGACCCTAAATTTGAAGAAGTCTTTGCGAATTATCCACCTTTTGTTCGCAGTAACATGAACTATTTGCGCGAATTAGTAGAAGCTACAGCCCAAGAAATAGAGGGTGTTAAAACCTTAGAAGAAACCCTTAAATGGGGAGAACCTAGCTTCATCACCAAACATGGCAGTACCTTGAGAATGGATTGGAAAGCAAAAGCTCCCAAGCAATATGCGCTATATTTTAAATGTACTAGTAAACTGGTTGTAACGTTCAAGCAGGTTTTCGATCAGAAATTTCAATATGAAGGTCATAGAGCACTAATTTTTAAATTAGAGGACGAAATCCCAAAGACCGAATTGAAACAGTGTATTAAAGCAGCCTTGAGGTATCATAAGGTAAAACATTTAGAAGATTTGGGAATGTTCTAGCTTAAGTTGGACTCTTTAATAGTTTTTTTATTTTTTAATAGTATCGAAAGGTGCCATCTTTTTCTTAGGGATTCCATATATACATAACAAATAAAAGGAGACGGATTTGCGATAGCCATGTCATCTTGGAATAGGGTCAGAAAATTCAGTACCATTTTGTTTTCTGGGTTACTTCAGTGGGTATAAAATACTTCAATTTCCTTTGGTTAAGGTGGAATTAAATTTGTTGGTATGTATATTAATCGTAATATTGCAATGAATTGATAAAAGAAATAAATTAAGGTCAGAAAAAGCTTATTTCTTATGGTCCTTGGCCACATAGAATTAGTCTCGCTTCGATACCGTAATTATTGTTAAGAATTAGTTTTTGGTTAAGAATGAAACAAATGTAGTTTTGCCAACATCTTAAGACTACAGTTTCATTTCTTTTGAAGTCTTTTGAAGAGATAAGGTTTTTTTTTAATAATAATTTGATGAATTTAATGAGTAAAATGGCCATAAATAGCACAGTGTTACTACCAGAAATAGAAAATTTAATCAAAACTTTAAATCCTCAAGACATACCAGAGGAGCGGAAAGTCATTTTAAATCCCCTGATAGCAGTCCTACAAGAAAAATTTTCGAATCGTCAAGATATTCGAATTAATTTTATTTGTACGCATAACTCGAGACGAAGTCATTTGTCTCAAATATGGGCACAAACCATGGCTAGCTATTTTAATATCAGGGGTGTATTTTGTTATTCAGGGGGTACAGAAGCCACAGCACTTTTTCCTATGGTTACTGAAACATTGAAAAATTCAGGATTTCAAATTCATGCGCTTTCTGAAAGTAAAAACCCTATTTACAGTATTAAATATGCTCAAAATGAACATCCTATAATCGGATTTTCTAAAAAGTTAGAGGATGACTTTAATCCAAAGACAAATTTCGTGGCCATTATGACTTGTGATGCAGCGAACGAAGCCTGTCCTATGGTTTCCGGTGCTGAAAAACGCATACCAATCACTTTTGAAGATCCAAAAGCATTTGACAACACCCCGCAACAAGCTCAAAAGTATGCGGAAAGAAGTCTGCAAATTGCGACCGAACTATGTTATGTTTTCTCTCAAATTAAATCTTAAAAATGACATCAAAAAAATTAAGTTTCCTAGATAAGAATTTAACACTTTGGATTTTTGCCGCCATGGCATTTGGCGTGGGACTTGGGTACTTTATACCTACATTTCCTGACATCATAAATTCTTTCAATAGTGGTTCAACAAACATACCTATTGCTATTGGTTTAATTTTAATGATGTATCCACCTTTGGCAAAAGTGAATTATAAACTTTTACCAAAAGTATTTAGAAACACAAAGATTCTTTCGGTCTCGTTACTACTCAACTGGATAGTTGGTCCTATTTTAATGTTTATTTTGGCCATCACCTTTTTACGGGACTACCCAGAGTATATGGTCGGTCTTATTTTAATTGGTTTAGCTCGTTGTATCGCTATGGTTTTAGTTTGGAACGACCTTGCCGAAGGCAACAGCGAATATGGAGCAGGTTTAGTAGCCTTAAATAGTATTTTTCAAGTTTTTGCCTACAGCTTTTATGCTTGGATCTTTATAACGGTGCTACCTCCTTATTTTGGTTTTGAAGGTGCCATCGTTGATATTTCAATCAGAACGATTGCAGAAAGTGTTGCCATTTATTTAGGAATTCCTTTTGTGATGGGAATTTTAAGCCGACTCATTTTAGTGCCATTGAAAGGGGAAGAATGGTACCAAAAAAAGTTCATTCCGACCATTTCGCCCCTAACCTTGATCGCCCTTTTGTTTACGATTGTAGTCATGTTTTCATTAAAAGGGGAATTAATCGTAAAAATTCCCATGGATGTACTAATTATTGCCGTTCCGTTACTGATATATTTTACACTAATGTTTATCATTGGCTTTTTCTTCACAAAAGCAATGGGTGCAGAATATGATAAAACGGCAGCAGTAGCTTTTACTGCAGCGGGAAATAATTTTGAATTGGCCATAGCCGTTGCTATTGCTGTCTTTGGACTAAATTCTGGTCAAGCCTTTGCAGGAGTAATTGGCCCATTAGTGGAGGTTCCTGCATTAATTTTATTAGTTCGAGTTTCATTTTGGCTAAAGAAAAAATATTATTCGTAACAAATAAACAACAGCTGATAAAAGTCATTTATTGTTTAGAATGGCACCTGTACATTCGTGATTAAGAATACCAAAAGTACCCAAGTTTAGAACGAATAGAATATCCTACAGGTATCACAACCTTAAGCCATCTCGACCATCAAAGATGTGGTTTTATAGCTGATTTAAGGAAGGTTTTTTGTTTGGCCATATTTACAGTTTCCTAACCTCTAGATGAACTAAAAATGCTGGACATACAGCAGTTTCTTAAAAAAGAAAGTGTGGGTACTTTTAAACGAATTAAAACAAATGCTATGAATTATCAAATCAAAGCTTCATCCACTTCAAATCAGGATGCCATCATCCACATAAAGCAATCCGATATAGCTTTTGGGACAACCACAAAAACAGCTGATATTTTACCAAATCCTGCTGAATTGTTTTTGGGTTCATTTTCTGCGTGTATGTTGAAAAATGTGGAACGTTTTTCCGATATGATGAAATTTACCTACACCAAAGCCACGCTTGAGGTCCAGGCAACACGTCTTGAAAATCCACCGAGAATGGACAACATCATGTACAATTTGACCATTTACAGCAAGGACAAAAAATTGAATACCAATTTACTTAAAAAGAATATTGAAAAATACGGGACCATCTACAATACCGTAAAATTATCCTGTTCTATTTCAGGAACAATTAATGTGATTGATCATGTTTAATGCAGCTTACATCAATAATATTGTTTATTTTTAAACAAGCTTATTCTAAATTTTAAAACCATGAAAATTAGCACACTTTTACTAGTATTTCTCTTTGGATCTTTAAGTATCACTGCTCAATCTATTATCGGAGCATGGGAACGTGACTATACGAGTGAAAACGGAGATACCTTAAAAACTACCATTATTTTTACGGAGGAGCACCAAGTTTCAACGACCTATGAGGCTAAAACAGGTAGCTTTATAAGTACAACAGGCGGCGGCTATACACTATCTGGTAATACCTTTAATGAAATAGTAGAATTTGATACAGAAAACGCTGAACGAGTGGGTACAGAAATCGCACATAAAGTAGCTCTAAATGATAAAATGATGACATTTACAGGTACTGGTGAGCAATTTACAAGAATAGACGATGGTACTTTAGGAAAATTACAAGGAGCATGGCTGATGTCAGGGAGAGTTGTTGATGGAAAAAAGCAACAGAGAGCGACAGATGGGCCAAGAAAAACAATGAAAATATTATCTGGTACACGCTTTCAATGGATTGCTTATAATACCGAAACCAAACAGTTTATGGGAACAGGTGGTGGCACCTATACCACTATAGATGGTGTTTATGTTGAAAACATTGGTTTCTTTTCAAGGGATAACAGTAGAGTAGGAGCTTCCTTAGATTTTAAATTTGAATTAAAAGAGGGTGATTGGCACCATTCTGGTTTATCAAGTAAGGGAGATCCAATTAATGAAATATGGAGTTTGAGGGAATAGTAAATACCTTCTAAAATGGAAATAGCTTTATTACATAAGAAAGATGGTAGCCCAGAATTTCAAAATCAAATACGGGCTTTATTCCAGCAACTTGCCCCTACTAAAAAACAACTACAGCTGCACGAGATTTTTAATGATAAAAACGACTTCACTTTGGTTTACGGCATCAAGGATGGTGAAATTTTGGGAATGGCCTCCATGTGTGTTTATAGTGTTATTTCAGGAAAAAAAGCTTGGGTCGAAGACGTGGTTGTTCATGAAGATGCACGCGGTAAAGGATTGGGAAGAAAACTAATGCAAAAACTATTAGAAGTCGCTAAGGAAAAAGAGGTGACAGAAATACTACTTTTTAGCGCTGAACATCGTGTAGCTGCTAAACAGTTATACGAAGATTTAGGTTTTGAAATGAGTGCCAGTAAGCTTTATAAACTATTGCTTTAAAAGTGAATATTGAAGCCCATACCTACACGTCTACTAATTTTTTAAATGGCTTTAAAAATGATATTAAAAAAATAGGCCTCTTTTGTAATTTCAAACGATTCTTCGAATACATTAGCAGCAACTTATTTTTATATTATGGCTAAAGTTGCGCTGCACTGGAAAATTCTAATAGGCATGCTATTGGGGTTGATTTTTGGATACCTCATGCTTCAAATTGATGGAGGTGGTGAATTCGTAAAAAATTGGATAAATCCCTTGGGTATTATCTTTATCAATCTCCTAAAATTAATTGCGATTCCTTTAATTTTGGCTTCCTTAATCAAAGGGATCTCCGATTTAAAAGATATTTCGAAATTCAGAAATATTGGAGTACGCACGATGCTTATTTTTATCGTAACGACTATTATAGCCATCACTATCGGCTTGGTAAGTGTCAATATTTGCAACCCAGGTATGGGTATATCCCCTGAAACAATTGAAAAATTAACAAGTACCTATGCTAACGATAGTGGGGTAACCGCAAAAATAGCAGAAGCTTCCGCGCAACAAAATACAGCACCTTTACAGTTTCTTGTAGATATGGTGCCAGATAATATTTTTACGGCTTTGAGTAACAATAAATTAATGCTTCAAGTAATTTTCTTTACCGTGTTTTTGGGGATTTCATTATTATTGATAGGTGAAGAAAAAGCAAGGCCTTTAAAAAATATTTTTGATTCTCTAAATGACGCCATTCTAAAAATGGTAGACTTAATCATGAAAAGTGCCCCCATTGCTGTTTTTGCTTTATTAGCAAATGTGGTTGTAAGTTCTGGTGATCCTGACTTATTATATGCGCTATTAAAATATGCTGGGGTTGTCGTATTCGGTCTATTTTTAATGATGGTTTTTTATTGTTTTGTGCTTTATTTTAGCACAAGAATTAATCCGTTTTGGTTTCTAAAAAAAATGATTCCTGCCCACGTCTTGGCATTTTCTACCAGCAGTAGTGCCGCAACTTTACCAGTTACCATGAAAATTGTTGAAGAAGACCTTGGTGTTGACCAAGAAGTTTCTAGTTTTGTATTGCCGGTTGGGGCCACAGTAAATATGGATGGCACTAGCTTATATCAAGGCGTTGCCGCTGTTTTTATTGCACAGGCCTTAGGGTTCCCCCTAGAGTTTTCTGATCAAATAATGATTGTTTTAACAGCCTTATTAGCTTCTATTGGCTCTGCAGCGGTTCCAGGTGCGGGCATGGTTATGCTTGTAATTGTATTGGAATCTATTGGATTCCCAGCAGATAAATTAGCTATTGGTTTAGCACTTATCTTTGCAGTGGATAGACCTTTAGATATGTGCAGAACAATCATCAATGTAACTGGTGATGCTATGGTAAGTATTGTAGTTGCAAAATCAGTGCATAAAATAGATTTTAATAAAACAAAAAGAATATAAACCGTTATGGGCATCATGACAAATGCCTTTTAACGACAGTACTTGAAGTACCCCATATGAACAAGAAAGAGAGTATAGCAATACAAGAAGAATACGCTGATTTAATTGATATTGATAACAATTTAGACCGTCTTGTAAAAAAGATAGAATTATTAAGTTATTTAAATCCGTTAAATACGGAGAAGGAAAAACAGCGATTTTATGCTTCAAAGTTTACTGAAAACCCTATTCTAAAATACCCTAAAATAAAATTTCATCCCTACAAATTGCACCGGATGTTCTTTTCACAACGGTTAGAACGGATTACCGATCAGCAGGTTCAAAAATTATATCAGGATATCATTTATTATTATTCTAATATGGTACAATGCATTCAAACCATTGGCGAACCCAAGAAATTTTATTACAATTCCTTACGTGTTTATGGTACTCCAACGGAGAAGGATGTACAAAATGCCGAGTTTATCTTACATCATTCCGATGAAGCCACAAGTTCAGATATGGAGAAAGTGTATAGCCCATCTGATGCAAAAGACTATTTTGATGAATTTTCAAAAAACTATAATTTTCCTTTAAATATAAAGTTATCTACGGCCATCGCCGCCGATGCCATGGTCAGTAATACAACTCAAACCTTATTTCTTAAAAAAAATACCAAGTTCAGTAAAAACCAGTTGCTCACCCTGGCCAACCATGAAATTGGAGTACATTTAGTAACGACTTATAATGGTCTCGAGCAACCTTTAAAAATATTTTCTAACGGATTTCCACGTAACGTTGAAACTCAAGAGGGTTTAGCTGTTTTTAGTGAATATATGAGCGGTGCATTGACCTTAAACCGACTTAAAACACTTGCTTACCGCGTTTTAGCTTCTGATAGTTTAATTAAAGGCTATAGTTTTTCAGATACTTTTGACATGATTCACGGAAAGTATAAATTGAATCGTGATGATGCTTTTGCCATTACCATGCGTGTACATAGAGGTGGAGGCTTTACAAAAGACAGACTCTATTTAAGCGGATTAAAAAAGATTTATAAGCGTTACCGCCGCGAGGAAGCTATGGATAATTTGTTAACGGGAAAAGTTACGATAGATTATGAGGCCGATATTGAACATTTACAAAAATTAGGACTTGCCAACCCCATTACACATCGCAATATAGCATTTGCTAAAAATGAAAATGAGAATAAAACCTTAGATTTTATTCTCAATCATTTAAAATAATATTTTTTCGCTTGACGCTTGATTAGGCGTGTTCTGGACAGTTTTCACAGCTACAGGCATCTCCTTCACAGGTGCAATTACCATCTTCGTGCATCGCACAGGCTACTTTTTCACCATTTTCAGAGGAATGGTGTTTTCCTTGTTGCTCTTTATTACAGTCACATTCACCATCTTTATGCATTTTACAAGACATAGCCGTTTCGCCACCGACAAGCTTCAAATCCATTTTGCAAACAGGGCAAGTGCCAGGTTCATCATAGGTTTTACCTAACTCACAGTCCATCGGGCATTGATAAACCATCGCTGTTTCTTGATTTTCTTCTTTGGTGCTTTCTGTTTTAGCCTCTTTACAAGAAGTCATAAAAAGCATTGAAAAAACGAATAATGTAATTATTTTTTTCATTAGAGTATTGTTTTATTTTCAACAAATATAAATAGTTTTGATATCTAATTTTTAAAATGACGTTTAAAAATACTAGGATTCCTTATAGCGTAATATTTCTACCCCTCGGATATTTTATTTGAAATGAAAATGTTTCCGAAGTTTCTTCATTTTTATCCAAACTTAATTTCCATGTGAGTAAGCCCTTTTCTTGATCATAACGGGCATTATTTGTACTAATATCACTTACTTTAATTTCTTTATTTTCAGAAATAGGAATCCTGTCCATAACCACCAAATCTATAGTCATAGGCTTATTATTTTTAATCTCTATTTGATAGGTTCGATCTAAAATTCTAGTGTTTCCAGTAAAAGACTTACTTTTAAAATTCATGTCTTGTTTTCTTGTTACTGCAATAGCCCTATCAATGCCTAAAGAAACAGTCATTTCTTTTTTTACCGTATACGGATCAATAGTGGTTTTACCCGCATAGGTGCCACTAAAGTAAATGTTTGCTTCGCCAGGCAATAAGTTTAGCTTTTCCCAATCGTTAAATGATGCAGTTAAAAATACATGTTCATTGATAATTGGTGCAGCAAAAAATTCGTAAGTGGCGTCTAAGGTGTAAGTATTAATTTCTATAGCACTAATATCACCATTGGCACTAATAGAATAGGGCTTTTTAATCTCAAATTTAGTCTGTATTGCTTCTTCAACAATGCTGCTTTTTTTAGTGCTAATCACAATAATTCCGTTAGCAGCTCGACTTCCGTATAACGCTAGAGAAGATTCATCATTCAAAACCTCGATATGTTGAATTTCATCAGCATCTAAATCACCTTCCATAAAATCATCGATCGGAACACCATCAATAATATATAATGGTTGAATTTCTTCTTGTGTATAATTTGAAGATACACCTCTAATTTGAACCCCCGTTGCTCTGCCCTGTAATGGTCGCGTAATAGCAGCGTCTTGAGTCCCATAACCAATAACAACATTTTCATTTAATGCCTGCGCATCTTCTTCTAACCTTACATTTATCAGAGAAGCATAAATAGGAATTTCATAAGTTTTAAATCCTACATAAGAAAAAACCAACTCTTGCCCATTAACAACGTTTAAGGTATACTTGCCGTCAAAATCTGAGTTAGTACCTTGAGTAGTCCCTTTAACCAATACACTGCAACCAGGTAAGGGTTGACCTGATGCATCGGTTACCATGCCCGTAACCGTTTTTATACTAGGGTTATAGGCATATTTTCTTTTTTCTATTTGAGAGCGATAGCTTTTTGCTTGTCCGAAATTTAAATAATGAGTTGCTAAATTAGGTTTTACGGCGTTATAATTAGGATTTCCTGTGGCAAGGGTTAAGGCCACATTGTCCCAGTTCTCTCCCGTTTTTTGATACACATGGGCTTTATAGGTTAAGGATATGACATCGTTTATTTTATTCGATTTTAAATCGTAATTAGGAATCCAGCCAGCATCTTGTACATTATAGCTTATGCCTAGATTCAGTGATATCGCTATAGGTGCATCAAACTTTATAGTGATTTCTCCCTTTGGTTCAGAAGGGGTATTGAGCCGTGTTGACAGCTGTTTCTGTAGGTTTATAGTATCTTCATTAAGAAGGTTTATTTTAAGATTTAGGTTGAAAATTTCGTTTTTAATCTCCGTTATCCTATTTCGATAATACTGACTAATGGCTTTAATTTTATCTAAATCTAAAGCTTGTGTTTCAGAACTTACTAATCTATTGGTATTCAACACCTTTTCTTCTTCATTTAAACCAAAGATGTCATTTTTTAATCGGTTGATTTCTAACGCTATAGCCTCAATTTGTTTTGTAAAAGCCATAGCTTCTGGACCTATGGTACTGTTTTCTAAATAATTTAAGGAATACGAAATGGCTTGAATAGAAACGCCATTTAAGCCTGAAATTTGTATACTACTTTCATCAATTTTAGGCGATAAAGCAGTTAGGGTAATGATGGAAGTACCTTGTGCTAGTTTGAGATGCGCCACTCTTGAAATATCAGCACTGTTCGCATACAGGGTAACCGATTTTATTTTAGAGGGAATTTTATCTGCGGCAAAAAATAAACTAGGCGCAAAAACAAGTAAGAATAAAAGCTTTTTCATGATTGTTGGTTTTAAATTTGGGCTAAAGCTACTTTAGCTTTAAAAAACTTGAAACCAACAATTCGTAAACGAGCCTGTTGCCTTAGGGAAGTAGTTCGTTGAACTAGTGTTCTCTATTCTTCTAAAAATTTTGATTTTAATTCTGGAGTAGGAATCATACAAGCCTCTTTTTTACCATACCATGAATAGCGGTTTTTCGCAATGTAATCGTATATCCTATTTCGTATTTTCTCAGGTATCCATTCAAAAATGGCTAAAACCGACCAAAAACCTCCAAAAGATCTGCCTATTTTTAGGGCAGCAGTAGATTGTGTATAGTATGCCACACCAGGTTCAATTAAAATAATGGAATCTAACTGCGCTGCATCAATATGGCGTTCAGCCACCATTTTTTGACCTATTTCACTTTGTAAGGCTGCAAAACGATAGCTATCATTTGTATCGCGCTTAATAATAAATTGAACAGCGTTACTGCAAAGATTGCAAACCCCATCGAATAAAATAATTTTTTTAATTGCTGTCATATTGGGTATCCTATTAAATGCCTTTTGAACTTATTTTTTAGCCTCTACCAATTCTAACTGATGGATGCTCACATTGGTAGTAAACATGCCATAATTCACTATGGCTTTGTTTTTTTCTAACTTATCAATGCTACCTACCGCTTTCCCATCAAGCATTCTCACTCGGTCTCCGAGTTTAAACGTTGGTTTAGGTTTGTTTTTTTCAACAATAGCTTTTACCTTTTTTTCCTTTTTCTTTTCCTCGCGAATTACGTCTACCTTTTGAATCACTTCTTTTTCAACGGCAACTTTTTTCTGCTTTTCTATTTTTACTTGTTGTACCGATTTTTTTTGACGTTTGCTGTTTTCAGTCTCTACAAGGCGCAATAATTCAGAAACTAAAGGTCGTTTCTTTTTATCTTGAAAATACTTCAATGCCACATCATTCACCTTATTCCCCAAATAAATCATTCGTTGATTGGCATCATACAATTCCTGATAATTTTCTAATTTAACTTTTGTTCTTGCATTTAATTCTTCCAAACGCTGCGCTTCACTTCTTGCTTTTGACTCTTCCTCTTTTAATTTTGAGCCGGTTTTTTCCATAGAACTCCGCTCTTTTTGTAGTTTGGCAATAGTCGCATCAAAACGCACTTTACCTTTCTCAATTTTCTTTTTAGCACGGTTAATTAAACTAAACGGAATTCCGTTCTTTTGTGCAACTTCAAAAGTAAAAGAACTTCCTGCCTGACCCAAAACCAATTGGTAGGTTGGTTCTAGTGTTTTGTCATCAAATAACATATTGGCATTGGTAGCGTTCGGCAATTCGTTCGCCAATAATTTTAAGTTAGAGTAGTGGGTGGTGATGATCCCATAAGAACCTCTTTCATAAAAAACTTCTAAAAATATCTCAGCCAAAGCACCTCCTAATTCAGGGTCGCTACCCGTACCAAATTCATCGATCAAAAAAAGTGTTTTATCATCGCATTTACGCAAAAAATAGTTCATGTTTTTTAAGCGATAGCTGTAGGTACTTAAATGATTTTCAATAGATTGGTTATCACCAATATCTGTTAAGATGCGATTAAACAAGCACACTTTACTGCGCTCGTGAACAGGAATTAACATACCACTTTGAAGCATTAGCTGCAAAATACCTAATGTTTTTAAGGTAATACTTTTACCACCCGCATTAGGTCCTGAGATGACAATGATTCTATTTTCTGGATGCAAGTATAAGGTCTGTGGAAAAGTTTTTTCTTTTTTACGCTTGTTCGTTAAATACAACAAGGGATGATAGGCATCACGAAGAAATAACTCGTTCTTATCGCTAATTTCAGGCATAATGCCCTCCATTTCGCCAGCGTATTTTGCCTTTGCTGCGGTAATATCTAAGTGCGCTAAAAAATCTTGATATAATGCTAATTCTGGGGTAAAAGGTTTAATATGTAAGGTTAATTCTCTTAAAATACGTTGAATTTCTTCTCGCTCATCAAACTCTAAGTTATTTAATTGACGACTGTATTGTAAGGAAGCCTCTGGCTCAATATAAACAATACTACCCGTTTTCGAAGTACCCATTACCGCACCTTTCACCTTTTTTCGGTACATGGCTTTAACCGCCAAAACACGACGGTTATCCACCACAGATTCGCGAATTTCGTCTAGAAATTCTGAGGCTTGATACAGCGATAAAGCGCGACTAAAACTTTGATTAATTTTTCCTTTAACAATATTTATTTCTTGTCTTATAATTCGTAAATCGTTAGAAGCCGTATCTTTTATTTCTCCGAATCGGTCAATTACGGCATCGATATGCGTTGGAATGGCTAAATTTAATTCTACAGCTTCCGAAGCCTCAAAAAGTAAAGGGTAATAGTCCTTAAATTTTTTTAAAAACTTCTTTTGCGTATTCACTGTGGTACATAGACTCCCAATTTTTTTGAATCCACTTAATTCTATCGTTGCATTATCTATTTTTAATAGTTTTAATTCTTGATGAATAGCATCAAAACCATGGTTAGGCACTCGGTTGTCATTCGTATAAGAAGCCACATATTCTGAAGTTTGTCCCAAATGAATCAAAATTTGCTCTTTTGATCTTAAAGGTCTTATTTCTAGGGCTTTTTCTTTACCCAATTCTGTGGTACATCTGGCAGAAATTTGATTTAAAACCGTGTAAAATTCTAAATCTTTTAATGTTTTTTCGTTAATCTTATTCATTCCAATTTTTATAGCCATACAAAGATAGCTATTCATACGGAGTTTATAGCGAAAGCTAGTATCCCTTTAATACGTCCCGTTAATTTTAATTATGTAGGCCTTTAAGTATGCTTTTAAAACAATAAAAAATCTTTTTTGGGGTTTATAAGTAGGCTATAAGCTCTTGTAAACCATAATATTAATAACCAAAATGAAAATAAAAATACTATTTTATCTAGGAATCACTTCGCTTTTAGTAGCCTGCGGTTCTACCAGAAAAATGACCATGGGCATAACTGAACCTGCTATCGTAAGTATATCAGATGATGTTAGAAGTATTGGTATCATAAACAGAAGTGCCCCGTCTAAAGGCAATAGTGCCTTGGATAAAATAGATCAAATTTTATCTGCAGAAGGTCTTAATTTAGATAAAAAAGGAGCTGAAGCTGCTATTGCATCGTTCGCTTCGGAAGTTGGAATGCTCAAAAATTTTGATGAAATAAAAATTATCGAAGCAAATGAAGACATAAAAAGCGGATTGGGTGTTTTACCAGCTACTTTATCGTGGGACATCATAGCACAAATTTGTGAAGAAAATAACGTAGATATCATTTTCTCTTTAGCCTATTTTGATACCGATACAAAAGCAACACTCGCGGTAACTACGATGCCCTTAAAAAATAACTTGGGAGTAAAAGTAAATGTACCTGCTCAAAAACTAAGCTTGAACACCATGATAAACTGCGGTTGGCGAATCTATGATCCGCAAACGAAATTAGTTATTGATGAACGTTTTTACACTAAAAATATGGCCTTTATGGGTCAAGGTATCAATCCTGTAAAAGCATTGGAGACCATTCAAAATAGAAATGAAACCATTGAACAATATAGCAAAAATGTAGGCATAGCGTATGCCAAAAGATTAGTGCCCAATAAGGTGCGAATTTCTAGGGATTATTTCGTGAGCGGAACCAATAATTTTAAAGTAGCACAGCGAAGAGCGCTTACAGGCGATTGGAGCGGAGCCGCCGAACTGTGGGAGCTAGAGCTAATGAGTAGCAATCGTAAAATTCTTGGACGAGCAAATTACAATATGGCTATAAGTAGCGAAATTGATGGAAATTTAGATTTGGCTATCGAATATGCCTCAAAAGCCTTTACTGATTATAAAAATAGATTGGCATTATCGTATGTGAATCAGCTAAATTATAGGGTAGCTCAAAACAATTTGCTAGAACAACAAGCTTCTAAGTAATGAGAATAGCTGTTAAAATTGTTTATTTTTGAGGCTGATAAGCACTAAAACATGCAGCTAGCCATTAACGACAGTTGGAAACAGCAACTAAAGGAAGAGTTTACAAAACCTTATTTTGAGGAGTTAATAGCTTTTGTAAAAAAGGAATATGCAAGCCATATATGTTACCCTAAAGCCACTGATATTTTTGCTGCTTTTAACTATTGTTCCTTTGAGACCACTAAAGTAGTCATCATTGGTCAGGACCCCTATCACGGCCCAAACCAAGCCAATGGACTCTGTTTTTCGGTAAAAGAAGGCATACCCCATCCACCATCCTTACAAAATATTTTTATAGAAATAGGGGCAGATATCGGCACGGTTTATCCTAAAAGTGGAAACTTAGAGGCTTGGGCAAAACAGGGCGTTCTATTATTAAATGCTACTTTAACCGTTCGCGCAAGTGAAGCTGGAAGTCATCAAAAAAAGGGTTGGGAAGTTTTTACCGATGCTGTTATACAACATTTGTCCAACGAAAAGGAAGACCTTATATTTTTACTTTGGGGTGGATTTGCGAAAAATAAAATAAAATTAATTGACACGGATAAACATACGGTTTTTGTTTCTGGGCATCCTTCTCCACTGAGTGCCAATAGAGGCTACTGGTTTGGAAATAAACATTTTAGTAAAACAAACGAACACTTAAAGAAATTAAACAGGTCTGAAATTAGGTGGTCATCCTAACTAAAACCTTCTATTAAATAAATTTTCCGCGAAAAATGTAGGTAGTATACTTGCCGAATTAGCTATATTTCTTATTTTAGCCAAAGACACCAAACCAAAAAATACAATTTTACAGTCGAACTAACTAAGCCTGGTTGCCCATGAGTGTTAAATCTATATTATTAGTGGATGATGATGAATCAACCAACTTTATCAACAGTATTTTTATAAAAAAATTAGATATTGATGTACATGTTTATAAAACCTTAAATGGAGCTGAAGCGCTCGAAGTGATTAATACTTCAAATGCAAAAAATGGTTTTTTTCCCTGCTTAATTATCCTAGACATCAACATGCCTGTCATGAGTGGATGGTCGTTTTTAGAACACTTTAAAAACTTGCCTCAACCCATAAAGGAACAGTGTTTTGTGGTAATGACTACCGTAAGTGAAGATGAAAAAGACATTATAAGGGCTAGCAAAAATGAAGATGTAAAAAAATTCTATCAGAAACCAATGTCTGATGAAAAGTTTAGTCAATTGATTAGTGAATATTTTTTCTAAATAAGAACGGCGTCGGGAGTTAGTTTTTTAGCTATTAAGTTCAAATCTAGCAAGGTATTTTGAACAGCATCTAGGGTCTCTTCGGACAGTTGAGATTGACTCCATTGGGTGATAGACATCCACTCTTTAATATCTTCTAGTTTTTGTTCGTAGGCATTTGCTAAAGTTCTATCGATACTGGGAATATTTTTAAACTCAGCCGTATATCCGTTAATAACTTCTAAAATATGCTGCAAAATCCCAGCCTGCTCGCTACTAAATTTATTAGTCGCTGCAACTACGAAACAAGGCCATGGCGTAGGGCAGTCTGCTAAACGTCTAAAAACGCCTTTGTCTACCAAGGGTTTCGTGGTAAAACGCTCCCACATAAAAAAATCGGCTTTCTTTTCCGTTAATGCGCTTACAGCACCCTCTAAATGATCAATTATTTCGAATTGTAATTTTTCTAAATCCCATTGTTCATTTTTGCCTAAAACATAGGCCATTAAATGACTCCCGCTCCCTAAGCGACTAATGGCGGCTTTTGCATTTTTTAATTCACTTATTGCCTTATAGTCACTCGCTGCAGCCACATGAATTCCCCAAAGTAGGGGTGAGGCGATATATTCTTGAACTATTTTTGACGGGTTTCCTTCTACAATGCTTTTTACAATACCCTCCGTTAAAATAATCGCTAAATCAGTTTCTTCGGTGGCGAGCATCTGACTCATTTTACCAGTTCCTTCTGGAATATTTGTCCATTCTAATTGAATGCCCCGTGCTTCAAAAGCACCTTCTTCAATAGCCATCTGCCATGGAAAATTAAAATGCTCAGGTACTCCTACAATACGGACTGTTTTCATACTTTGGTAAGCGTTTTTAACGTTTTTTGGATTAGTGTATCCATTAATTCAGCGGGATTTTTAGAAAATTCACCAGTGCTTCTATTCGCTATGATAGCGTTTAATGAAATAGCTCGGTGCCCTAATAATTTTGATAGGCCATAGATACCAGAAGTCTCCATTTCAAGATTAGTAATTTTTAAACCCTTATAGCTAAAGGAAGCTAATTTATCATTGAGACCATCATCTTCTGTTTTTAATCGTAGAACTCTTCCTTGGGGACCATAAAAACCAACATTGGTCGCGGTAAAACCCTTGTAGAAATGTAAACCTTCAAATTTTGAGGCTAAATGTTGATCATAAGAAACAATGTATGGCCTTGATTTGTACTTCGACCAATTGGTGTGTGTTATAAAATCAGCTTCCATTTCGGAGTGCATAACCTGTGTTGCTTCATAAAAACGCAATAAACTATCAAAGCCTATAGCAAATTCACTGATAATTACAGAGTCAATAGGAATTTCAGGCTGAATAGAGCCTGAGGTACCAATTCTTATAATTTCTAATTGCTTTTTTTCTTTGTGGATTGTTCTATTGTTGAAATTGATATTGACAAGAGCATCTAACTCATTGAGTACTATATCTATGTTATCGGTACCTATTCCGGTAGAAATAACAGATATTCGCTTTCCATTAAGCATCCCGGTATGGGTTATAAACTCCCGTTTACCCTTTTTAACTTCAATGGTATCAAAATAATTTGAAACAAGGGCAACCCGATCAGGATCACCAACAGTAATCACGGTATCAGCAAGATCTTGGGGTAGTAAATTAAGGTGGTAAATGCTTTGGTCTGCATTTAAAATAAGCTCTGAAGGCTTTAACTGCATGCTATAATTTTAAAATTCTTTGAGATTCTGTATTAAAAAGAAAATTATACTTAAGGGCACCTCCTAAATACACATCATTTTCTTGCATACAGGAATAATAACTTGTTTCTCCTTTTAAGATCCCTTTACCAGTTTGTGTTAAGCGCACAGGGTTAAAGGAAGAAAATAAAGGTTTTAGTCGGTTTAAGGCATTTTGAAATTGATTGTCACTAAAACCTAAGACACCTTGGTTTTTTAACAAAACACTTAAAAATTGACCCTTAGAGCTTGGTTTTTTATCCAAAGCTAACTGCAGAATATTCGTTTCCATCTCATTTAATCCATTTTTAATAGAAGGAAAACGGTGAAGGTGAGCTTGAATAGTACTTTCTAAATAGTTAAAATTGAAGTTTTTAAAATCCGAAAGATTTTCTAATCGAATCGGGTTGTCACTGCAATACAGTTGCCAAACGTAGTCAGCATATTCAATATCGTCTTGAGTCAACAGGGTTTTAGTTTCGTAGAGTTTTAGTACATGCTCATCACTTAATTCATTAAGCCCATAGAGTGCATCACTATCATCCTCTTTTCCGCTACATACCAAATGAATTTGGGCGTATTTGCGGTGTATTTTTAACCAACTGATGACCGCTAGAAGATTCACTTGGCAAAATAAATCATACTCGAACCATAAAACTATTTGATCTTGTTGTTTATGGTTGCATAAAGAGCGATACTCTTTTAAGGTTTTTTCAATAAAACTGGCCTTTGAGACTTTATAATTTTTATTCAGAAATTCGAATCGCGTTTTCCAGAAAGATTCACTGCCTACATTCGTTTCTGTTTTTCCTTCACACAACATTTCTCTCCAAGTAATAATATCACCAGTAAGTTTTAGCTTTTTTAATTTTGATGTAAACGCATCACCGTTTGTTATGTGAAGTAGCGAACTCATAGTGTGTGAATATTAAAAAATTAGAGTATTAAAAATACTATTAAATAAACAACTATAAAAGTTAATTAACAGAATTTAGCCACCAACTCGTTTTACTTTAAAACCTTTTTCTTTTAAAATTGTCATTATTTTGGCTCTGTAATCGCCTTGAATAATGATCGTATCGTCTTTAAAACTGCCCCCAACACTCAAGGTTGTTTTTATTTCTTTCGCTAATTTTTTAAAATCTTCAGTAGCCCCAGTATATCCTTCTAAAATGGTAGTGGGTTTTCCTTTACGTTTTTCATACTTACAAATGATTGGGTCATCTTGCATCCAAATTTGATTTGTTTCGCTACTATCCGAGCTTTCCTCGGTAGTTTCGGATTCGTGTTCTGGAAAAAGATTTTTTAACTGGTCTTGTAAGTCCATTTTACTTAATTATTTTTTATACTAATAGGTGGTAGGCAGTACCTGTTACCAAAAATACCAATCCCTGAAAACTGAACACTGCTTACTGAAAATTGTTTACTTTTTAATAAGTCCAAGCTCTATCAAACGTTCGTGTAAAAATGCACCGGCAGTGGTATCATCGTATAATTTAGGGTTCTTATCGTCTACACAATTCGCTAAACAATTTAAAGGCATTTCACTTATCGGATGCATAAAAAATGGTACCGAATAGCGCGATGTTCCCCATAATTCTCGTGGCGGGTTCACCACTTGGTGAATCGTTGATTTTAGTTTATTGTTCGTTAAACGCGAGAGCATATCACCCACATTAATCATTAACTCATTAGGCTGAGCAATCGCATCAATCCATTCGTCATTGTGGTTTTTTACTTGTAAACCTTTACCGTGAGCACCCATTAATAAGGTTATTAAATTAATGTCGCCATGGGCCGCAGCGCGAACTGCGTTTTTAGGCTCACTAGTAATCGGGGGATAGTGAATAGGTCTTAAAATAGAATTCCCATTTTTAATGTAGTCATCAAAATATGTTTCTTCTAAATTTAGGTGTATCGCCAAAGCTCTCAGCACATACTTCGCTGTTTTTTCGAGCATTTTATAGGTTTCTTCGCCAATGGTATTAAAAGCAGGCAATTCTTTCACCTGTACATTATCTGGATATTCTTCGGCTAATTTTTGATCGTTTTCTACATATTGACCAAAATGCCAAAACTCCTTTAAATCGCCTTCTTTTTTGCCTTTAGCATGTTCCTTGCCAAAAGAGGTATACCCGCGCTGTCCGCCAATACCTTCAATTTCATAACTATCTTTCACTTCTGAAGGCAGTTGAAAAAAGTTTTTTATTTCAGCATATAAATCATCGACCAATTGCTGGGGTAAAAAATGACCGCTTAAGGCTACAAAGCCTATGTCTTCGAAAGCGCTACCTATTTCTTTTATAAATTTTTCTTTTCTTTTTGGGTCTCCAGAAACAAAATCCTGTAAATCAACACTCGGAACATAACTCATAATCACCAAATTTTACATCAAATTTAATTAAAATCTAGAAGTTAAAATAGTATTGTTAAGAATGTTTTCTTTGGGAGGTTTTTTTGTTACATTTATACCAGTATTTGGCCTTTAATTTTTCAACACTTATGGAGTACAAAAGCTTTGCTGTTACTGACAATCAAAAACTAGCGCTGTACAAACAGCTGCTAAAACCAAGAATGATTGAAGAGAAAATGTTGATTTTACTTCGGCAGGGTAGAATATCTAAATGGTTTAGTGGCATAGGGCAAGAGGCTATTTCTGTGGGCGTAACAGCAGCATTGCATAGCTCAGAATATATTTTACCCATGCACCGTAATTTGGGTGTTTTTACGAGCCGTAATATTCCCTTACATCGTTTATTTTCACAGTGGCAAGGTAAATTAGGTGGCTTTACTAAAGGTAGAGATCGTAGTTTTCATTTTGGTACTCAAGAATTTAACATCATCGGCATGATCTCGCATTTAGGCCCACAATTGGGAGTTGCAGATGGGATAGCTTTGGCTGATAAATTACAGCAAAAAAAACAGGTGACTGCTGTGTTTACGGGTGAAGGAGCCACAAGTGAAGGTGATTTTCATGAAGCGCTGAACCTTGCTGCCGTATGGAATTTACCTGTACTTTTTTGTATTGAGAATAATGGATACGGACTTTCTACACCCACTCATGAGCAGTTTAAATGCGAAAATCTGGCGGATAAAGGAATTGGTTACGGGATGGAATCGCATATTATTGACGGCAATAATATTTTAGAGGTCTACGTTAAAATAAATGCTATTTGCACTGATTTGAGAGAAAATCCTAGGCCTATGCTGTTAGAATTTAAAACCTTTAGGATGCGCGGCCATGAAGAGGCCAGTGGTACAAAATATGTTCCGCAAGAATTATTAGATACGTGGGAGGAAAAAGATCCTATTCGCAATTATGAAGCCTACTTATTAAAAGAAAAACTTATTACTCAAAACGATATAAAAAACTTTAAGGCTGAAATTCAGACTGAAATTGATGCGAATTTACAGCTCGCTTTTGCGGAAGAAGAAGTTTCTAGTACTACTGAAGCTGAGTTAAACGATGTGTATAAGCCTTTTAGCTATGAAGAAATTTTACCTACTTCGAAGACTAAAAATATCCGGTTTGTAGATGCCATCTCGGAAGGCTTAAAACAGTCCATGGAAAAACACGATAACCTCGTATTAATGGGACAAGACATTGCCGATTATGGCGGTGTTTTTAAGATTACAGAATCGTTTATACTGGATTTTGGCAAAGAAAGGGTCCGAAATACGCCTATATGCGAATCTGCTATTGTTTCTGCAGCCATGGGTTTGTCTATTAATGGAATGAAGGCTATGGTTGAAATGCAATTTGCAGATTTTGTGAGCAGCGGATTTAACCCCATAGTCAATTATTTAGCAAAATCGCACTACCGATGGAATGAAAATGCCGATGTGGTCGTTCGCATGCCTTGTGGGGCAGGGGTAGGAGCAGGTCCTTTTCACTCGCAAACCAATGAAGCTTGGTTTACCAAAACACCAGGTTTAAAAGTGGTATATCCTGCTTTTCCTTATGATGCAAAGGGACTTTTAATTACGGCTATTAATGATCCTAACCCCGTATTGTTTTTTGAACACAAAGCCCTTTACCGCAGTTTATATCAAGAGGTTCCAGAAGCCTACTATACCATCCCGTTTGGAAAAGCGGCCAGCCTTAGGGAAGGCGATGACATCACTATTGTATCATATGGAGCAGGTGTTCATTGGGCTTTAGAGGTATTAGACAAGCATCCCACAATCAAAGCAGACCTACTTGATCTAAGAACCCTGCAACCTTTAGATATGGAAGCTATCTATAGCTCCGTTAAAAGAACAAATCGATTGCTTATCCTTCAAGAAGACAGTCTTTTTGGTAGTATTGCGAGCGATATAGCCGCACTGGTCATGGAAAACTGTTTTGAGTTTTTAGATGCTCCTGTAAAACGAGTAGCAAGTTTAGAAACGCCCATTCCTTTTGCTAAAAAATTAGAAAATAATTACTTACCCAAAGGCCGCTTTGAAAAAGAACTCCTAGAGCTGTTAGCGTATTAGCAATAGGAGTAAAAATTTACTTTATTAAACTAAAAAGACAACTGTCTTATCTCTACCTTGCGCGGTATTAACAGCGTTTTAACTTTTGTTTCGTACTCGAAAGTAACTCGAAAGGAAGTTTTAAACGTATATCCCTATAAATAAACAACAATCATATGAAGAAAGTTTTAATTTTAAGTGTAGTCCTAGGTCTATTTTTAAGCAGTTGTGGCGCCACTAAATTGGCGAGAGAACAAGGTAATTTGCTGAGTGGTACTTGGACTCTAAATAACGTAAGTTTTGCCGACCAACCTGGCACCTTCAAATCTGTTATTTTTAATGACGCCCAAGATATTTGTTTCGAAGGAAGCAATTGGTTTTTTAGAGATAACAACAACACAGGCCGCTACACTATAGCACCCTCTAGTTTGTGCCAAAGTGGAGATCGTTTTATTCGTTGGTCTATTATCACCAATGATTATGGAACAAATGAACTTCAATTTAAAATGATTGACGAAAACAGAAAAGATATTTCTGGCGGTTTCGGATATCGCTTAAGCATAAATACACTAAATGCATCAACTATGGTGTTAGCATCAAAGGTAACTGCAAATGGTGCTCCAGTGTCCGTGATTTATGAGTTTTCAAAAAAGTAATACTTTTTAAGTACAAAAGAAGTAAAACAAAGGATAAAAATAATAATAAGGAAAAGCGTAATGCTTGATGCCTAAAACCAAAAAAGTAAGGATGAAAAATATAGGAATAAAAGTAGCAACAATCATCATGACCTTAAGTCTTGTCGTAGGATGTAACGCTGTAAAAAATGCAAACAACACCCAAAAAGGAGGTGCTATAGGTGCAGGTGGCGGTGCCGTGATTGGTGGAATCATCGGTAATAATGTAGGAAGTGGAAACAATACAGCTCTGGGCGCTATAATAGGTGCTGTGGTTGGTGGTGCTGCTGGTGGTTATATTGGTCATCGTATGGACAAACAAGCGCAACGCATTGAACAAGAAATTCCAGGGGCTGAAGTAACTAGAGTCGGAGAAGGGATCAATGTAGTTTTCAACGAAGACGCTGGCGTGTATTTTGACACTAACAAGTCTAACGTACAAGGAACTTCAGCAAGTACCTTAGATCGCTTGGTGGGTATTTTAAAAGAATACCCAGACACTAATATCTTAGTAGAAGGACATACAGATAGTGCAGGAGCAGATGCGTATAATATGACTTTATCAAAGCAAAGAGCGCAAGCGGTGAGCAGTTATTTAGCCAGCAAAGGAATCGCTGCAAACAGACTTACCACAAAATGGTATGGAGAATCTCAACCCAAGTCAGACAATAATACAACAGAAGGTAAGGCCAAAAACCGTAGGGTAGAAATGGTTATTGTTGCCGATGAAAATTTAAAACAAGAGGCGATTCAAAAAACACAATAGTAAGAGTACAATCTTAAAAATAAATACACAAATCCCGACATTCATGTTGGGATTTGTTTTTATAAATAGGTATCTTCACTTTAAGAAAAATTGTTCTCAAAAAAATCTTTGACGTATTTTTTTTGCCTTATTTGGATGGAGCTTTTATAGGTTGCAGCTAATGAAGACTGAAGTTTATTCAAGCTGTAAAAAAAATGCTACTTAAAATTTAAGTCCTTCGTAAAATAAGCCTTGGGTCTTTATGGGCTAATAATGTTTTAAAATGATGTATGACACAGGTATTATTGGTGGTGGATTAGCCGGACTCACCGCTGCCATTCATTTAACACAAAAAAATAAACGTGTTATCGTTTTTGAAAAGCAGACCTATCCACATCACAAAGTTTGTGGAGAGTATGTTTCTAACGAAATTATTCCCTATTTAAAGAGTTTAGATATTGCTATTGTAAACTCCGTCAACATCGACACCTTGCACTTTTCAACCCAAAAAGGAAATTCTATTGCCACCAAACTGCCTTTAGGTGGATTTGGTATGAGCCGTTTTACTTTGGATGAAATCCTCTATAAAAAAGCGGTGGAATTAAAGGTCACTTTTGTTTTTGAAGCTGTTACTTCTGTGGTATTTAAAGAAGATAGCTTTGAAATTGAGTCCGATTCAGGTCGCGTGGTTTCCGCTACAACAGCGATCGGTGCTTACGGAAAACGATCAAATTTAGATAAAAAGCTACAACGCAATTTTATGGCAAAAAAGTCGTCTTGGCTAGGCGTAAAAGCACATTACCAGCATCCAAATTTTCAGGATAATGTGGTCGCACTTCATAATTTTAAAGGAGGGTATGGGGGCTTATCCAAAACAGAAACTGGCGCTATTAATTTTTGCTATTTAGTTCATTATGAAACTTTTAAAGAACTTAAAGATATTGAAAGGTTTAATCATTCGATAGTTTCTGAAAATCCATTTTTAAAAGAGTTTTTGACAGAGGCTACGCCACTATTTGAACAACCCTTAAGCATCGCCCAAATATCATTTGAAAAAAAAGAAGCCGTAACCAATCATGTATTGATGTGCGGGGATACTGCAGGTTTAATTCATCCACTTTGCGGCAATGGTATGGCTATGGCCATCCATAGCGCAAAAATTGCTAGTGAATTACTTTGCTCATATTTTGAGGATCCCACAAAAGACCGCAAGACTTTAGAACTAGCCTATAAAAAACAATGGAAGAATGCCTTTGGGTATCGCTTATGGATCGGCAGTAAATTACAATGGATTTTACTTCACGATACACTTGCCAACGTTGTCATGGGGATTGTTTCTAAATCACCGTTTCTACTGCGTTTTTTAATTAAACAAACCCATGGAAAACCAATAAAATGCTAAGAGATCTTTCCAAAAGGAGTTACCAGCCAGAATTAATGGATAGTTTTGATGAACCCATTGCTTCCTTAAAAGCTGTTTTTCAGGATATAAATCGTGTTAATCATCTTTTAGGGGGCAATGCGATTACCATTAATGCTTTAAAAAAAATACTTCAAGATCACCCACAAGAACAGTACACTATTGTGGATATGGGCTGCGGCGATGGGAATATGCTTCGTGAAGTTGCCACTTATTTTAGAAGCCAAAAGCTCAAAGGAAACTTTATTGGCATCGATTTAAATAAAAACGCACTTAGCATTGCCCAAGAAATGTCAAAAGATTTCCCAGAAATAAAGTATTTAAATCAAGACATTTTAAAAATTGACAGCCATACATTTCACTGTGATATTTTAATAAATACCCTCACCATGCATCATTTTACAGATGAACAAGTGCTGGTATTTTTAAAAAAGTTTACCCAACTTGCACGGTATGCTGTCGTTATCAATGATTTACAAAGAAGTCGCCTTGCGTACTATCTTTTTCACTTGTTTAGTAGTATTTTTATCAAAACAAAAATTGCTAAAATCGATGGTTTAATTTCTATTCGCAGGGCTTTTATTAAAAAAGAACTGCAGGGCTATTCCAAAGAAATACGGGGTACTACCCATAGCATCGATTGTAAATGGGCCTTTAGATACGTTTGGATTTTAAAACCGACTCACATAAAAGAAAATGCATGAATGAAGTAAGAATTGTAACTGTTGCCAAACAACTGCCCGAATACAGTCGTGAAACAGCAGCTATTTTACCCCTAGTCGAATTTTGGCTTCAGAATCAAGACGAGCGATTTCGACGAAAAGTATTGAAAATATTTGAAGGTGCTGCTGTAGATAAACGGTTTAGTATTATGAAACCCGAAGAAGTTTTTACGGCAAGCTCTTTCGAGGAAAAGAACGCCATTTATGCGCGTGAAGTTAAAAAGTTAGGCGTTCAAGTTTTAAAAAATGCTTTAAAAAAATCGGACTGGAAAGCAGACTCTATAGATTATATCATCACGGTGAGTTGTACAGGAATCATGATTCCGTCTTTAGATGCCTACATCATCAATGACTTAGATTTACGAGAAGATATTGTTAGGCTTCCCGTAACCGAAATGGGTTGCGCAGCAGGCGTATCGGGCATCATCTACGCAAAGAATTTTTTAAAAGCGAATCCCAACAAAAGGGCTGCCGTGATTGCGGTCGAGAGTCCCACTGCCACCTTTCAGCTAGAGGATTACTCCATGGCAAACATGGTAAGTGCTGCCATTTTTGGCGATGGTGCTGCCTGTGTGTTGTTATCGTCTGAAGAACAAGCTATAGGCCCCAAAATAATAGGAGAAGGCATGTATCATTTTAAAGACGCTACTCAAATGATGGGTTTCGATTTAACCAATGAAGGACTAAAAATGATTTTAGATCCGGAAGTACCTGCTACGATAGCGGAGCATTTTCCAAAAATTATACACCCTTTTTTAGCCAAACACCATAGCAGTATTGAACAAGTGGACCACTTAATTTTTCATCCAGGCGGACGCAAAATTGTACAAACCGTCGAAGAGTTGTTTGGCGCTTTAGGGAAAAATATCGATGATACCCGTGAGGTACTTCGCTTGTATGGCAATATGAGTAGTGTTACGGTGCTGTATGTATTAGAGCGATTTTTAGACAAAAACCTTGAAAAAGGAGCGCAAGGGATCATGTTAAGTTTTGGACCTGGTTTTTCTGCACAGCGGGTTTTACTAGAATGGTAGTTTTTTTTTATGTGAAAATTGTTTACTATAAAAAATAGGAATAGGTAAACGTCTATCCGTATTTTATTTAAAAATTTATAAATTAGTACTACAAATATGCTGTTTTTGAACTTGAACTCTTGCACTAAGCGAAGTCGAAGTGTGAACTTGAACAAGATGTTCATTCTTAATACCTTGTACGCAATACGTAAATAATATGTCAAAAAATAAATGGGCTTTAATTCTTGGGGGTAGTAGTGGTCTAGGTTTAGCTACTGCTCAGAAATTAGCACAACATCAATTTAATTGCATCCTTATTCATCGCGATCGGCGCAGTGAATTAGCTGAGATTAATAAAGCCTTTGACGCCATAAAAGAAAACGGAGTTCTTGTAAAAAGTTACAATATAGATGCAATCAATGCAGCGAAAAGAGAAGAAATTATTAGCGATATAAAAACATGGATTGGCACCGATAAAATTGATGTTTTAGTACATAGTATTGCCAAAGGAAATCTAAAACCTATGTTTTCAACTACGGAAAAAACATTAGCGCATCAAGATTTTCAACTGACTTTAGAGGCTATGGCGATCAGTGTGTACGATTGGACAAACAGCTTAGTGCAGCAAAATTTATTAGCAGAGGATACGCGGATTATCGCGTTTACAAGCGAAGGGAATACGAAAGCAATTCCGAATTATGCTGCTGTATCAGCTGCAAAAGTAGCCTTGGAAGCAATCATACGAAACATGGCTTTAGAATTTGCTCCCATCGGAATAAAGGCGAATTGCATTCAGGCTGGAGTAACAGAAACGGCGTCTTTTAAAATGATTCCTGGAAGTGAGCTCATCAAAGAAAATGCTCTAAAAAGAAATCCGAATAAACGATTAACGCAACCCAAAGATGTTGCCAATGTAGTTTATTTGCTCACTAGAGACGAAGCTAAATGGATTACAGGAACTATTGTAAAAGTAGATGGGGGTGAAAGTTTGCGATAATATGAAGTACCTCAATATCCTACAACAGTTGCCCTATTCTAGTCCGTTTTTATTTGTGGACCAACTAAATCATGTAGACGAAAATGGCGTTGAAGGTTGGTATACTTTTCCGAAAGATGCCGAATATTACAAAGGCCACTTTAAAAATTCTCCGGTAACCCCCGGGGTTTTATTGACAGAATGTTGTGCTCAGATTGGTTTGGTATCCTTAGGGATACACTTGCTTACCTCAAGTAATACTTTAGATACCGCAACTATGGAAATTGCCCTGACTAGCTCAGAAATGGAGTTCTATTTGCCTGTTTTTCCTAATGAGAAAGTCCGAGTGATTTCGGAGAAAAAATATTTCCGTTTTCAAAAATTAAAATGCTCAGTCAAGATGTATAATGCGGAAGATAAGTTGGTTTGCAAAGGCACGATAGCCGGTATGTTTAAAGCTACAGCACATGAATAATCGCGTTGTCATAACCGGATTGGGTATCTGCGCTCCAAATGGGGTAGATCTAGCTAGTTTCACGCATGCGTTGAAAAAAGGCATCAGTGGTATTCGCTTTCATGAAAACTTAGCTGCATTAGAATTCGGCTGTCAAATAGGAGGGGAGCCTGCAATAACCAAAGAACTACTAGCACACTATTTTACGCCCTTACAATTGCGTGGACTGAATGCTACCGGTATTATGTATGGCGTCATTGCCGGCGTTGATGCTTGGAAAGATGCGCAGTTACCCATAGCACATAAAGCACAACCCGCATGGGAAAACGGAATTATATTTGGGACCGGAATTTTAGGTGTAGATCAGTTCAGGGAGGCTATTCATTTAATTGATGCCAAGAATACGCGCCGATTGGGAAGTACCTCCGTGATGCAAACCATGGCTAGCGGCATTAGCGCTTATTTGGGGGGTATCTTAGGCTGTGGAAATCAAGTAACGACAAATTCTTCGGCTTGCACTACAGGCACCGAAGGCATTTTAATGGCTTATGAGCGCATTAAACACGGAAAAGCTATACGAATATTAACCGGGAGCTGTAGTGACAGTGGTCCGTATGTATGGGGTGGTTTTGATGCCATGCGTATTTTGCCGAGAGGGTATAATGATAATCCCACGCAGGCAAGTAGGCCTATGAGCGCATCCGCCTGTGGCTTTGTACCGGGCAGTGGGGCTGGAGCTTTGGTCTTAGAATCTTTAGAAAGCGCTTTAGAAAGAGGAGCTACCATTTATGCCGAAGTACTGGGTGGCGCTATAAATAGTGGAGGTCAACGTGGTGAAGGTACCATGACAGCACCCAATAGTGAAGCCGTTCAACGTTGTATTACTGAGGCTATTGCGGATGCTAAAATTAATAAAAATGATATTGATGTGGTCAACGGACATTTAACCGCCACAAGCAAAGACGGATTAGAAATTGAGAATTGGAGTAAAGCTTTGGAACGCGAACAGGGTGATTTTCCTTATATGAATTCGTTTAAAGGAACAGTCGGACATTGTTTAGCAGCTGCTGGGAGTATTGAAGCGGTAGCCAGCATTCTTCAATTTAAAGAAGGGGTTGTTTTTAAAAATACAAATTGTGAGGATTTACATCCTGACATTGAGGCTATCGTGCATCCGACGAAAATACCTAGAGAAACTATAGCCTACGCACCCAATATCATCGCAAAAGCAAGTTTTGGTTTTGGTGATGTAAATGCTTGCGCTATTTTTAAGCGGTTTAAGTCTTGATGTCGAAAGTCGAAAGGGAAATTAGTAGCTATTTTTTAAAAGGTAGGGGTTAGTAAATTAGATGAAAATTATCCCATACTCAGGAGATTACTTCGCTTCGCACACAATTAGAGTTAATTAAAAAAATTGAATAAAAAAATGAATACAGAAGAACGTTACCAAAAATTAAAGGCTATCGTAAAAATATACCTACCAGAAGATGTTACGGTAGATGACATAAGCAGCGATAGTCATTTTATTAACGAATTAAATATCAATTCTGCCAATCTAGTCGACATTGTTTTAGATGTTGAAGATGCTTTTGATATTATGCTAGAGAATGCCGATATGGACCAAATGCAAACGGTTAACGATGCCTTACAGATTATTGATGCAAAATTAAAAGCTAAGCTTTAATTATTCTTCCGCAGTATTCGTAGGTTCAGTTTCTTCTTTTTCTTTTATGAGTACAGAAGCCAATACACCTCCTAATAAGGATGCTGCAATTACGGTTAAGGATAACCATTCTGGTATTTCAATTTGATGTGAAAACAACATTTTTAAACCTACATAGGCCAATATCACCACTAGGCTATAATTGATAAAACGGAATTTCTGTAACATCCGTGAAATCAGGAAATACATAGATCGCAAGCCTAGAATTGCAAAGATATTAGAGGTAAAAACAATAAAGGGGTCTGCGGTAATGGCCAAAATAGCAGGAATACTGTCTAGAGCAAAAAGTATATCGGTTAATTCAATGACTACAAGCGCTACAAAAAGTGGGGTAGCCGCATTTAATCCCATTCGCTTTACAAAAAAATCATGTCCATTTAATTGAGAAGTGATTGGGTATACTTTTTTTATTTGTCGAAAAACAAAAGAATTTTTAGGATCAAATTCGTGATCATCACCTTTAAGCATTTTAAAGGCGGTATATAAAAGAAAAACACCGAAAACATAAATGATCCAATCAAAACGGGTAATTAGTGCCACGCCAAAAAATATCATTAATGCCCGGAATACGATTGCGCCTAAAATCCCCCAAAATAAAACCCGGTGTTGGTAAATAGGCGGAATTTTAAAGGTCGAAAATATAACAGCGATCACAAATACATTGTCAATGCTTAAGGATAGTTCGATTAAGTAGCCTGTAATGTATTTTAAAACGGCACTGTCTGGCGTTAAGCCTGTTGGGTTCGCAATAAGTTCTTCGGTAAACAACCAATAGATAACAGCACTAAAGCTCAAAGCAACAGCGGCCCAAACTGCCGTCCAAATGCCTGCTTCCTTAGATTTAATGATATGATCTTCTTTATTAAAAACGCCTAAGTCTAGCGCTAGAAAAAAAATAATAAGTGCCAAAAACAATATCCAAACGATCATAAGATACTTTTTAAAGCTGTAAATGTACTCATCATTTCAGAATTCATAATACTCAAATGCCATTATTTTTTTCAAAGCTAATCTTCCCTCATTCCCGCCATTAATTTAATAAAATAAGCAGGCTTCAGGATAATTTTAGTACATTTAAAACCAATAGATGAACATACCTTAAAACTAAAACCAGATGAAAAACAAAACATCACTAGTACTAGTGCTACTTATCTTTTTAGGCAGCCTAGGAACGACCCTAAAAGCACAATCGGAGATTTTAAAAAAGCTAGAAGAAATAGCCGTTGTGGATCAAAAAGTAATGATGCCGATGCGCGACGGTGTACGATTAGCCACCGATATTTATCGTCCTAAAACAGGAGGTCCAGTACCCATTATTTTTTCAAGAACGCCGTATAATTTCAATACTTGGCAAAACGGTAAGGAAAGTACAAGAACCTTAGAAACTGCCTATAGAATGGTAGAAAAAGGCTATGCCTATGTGGTTCAAAATGAACGTGGTCGTTATTTTTCAGAAGGGGAGTGGGATATCCTAGGGACGCCACTCACTGATGGCTATGATGCCTTTACTTGGATGAAAGAACAAAGTTGGTCGAACGGAAAAATAGGCACCTTAGGCTGCTCTTCAACCGCAGAATGGCAAATGGCCGTAGCCGCACTCGATCACCCGTCGCATGCCGCTATGGTACCCCAAGGCTTTGGCGCCGGTGTGGGTACCGTAGGCAAGTTTCAAGAACAAGGAAATTGGTATCGTGGAGGAGCAGAGCAACTCTTGTTTTTCTCTTGGCTGTACGGGGTAGAACACGATAAATTTAAACCACGCATTCCTGCTGGAGCCACACAAGAAGATTTAATCCGAATTTCTAGGTTCTATGACCTAGGTCCTGAAAATCCACCGGTAGATATGCTTGAGGCTTTATCGCATTTACCTATTCAAGATATTTTAAAAAACATCAACGGAAAAAAGGAGATTTTTGATAGTATGGTAACGCGTAAACCGAATGATCCCGCATGGTTTGAAGGCGGACTCTATCATGATACGATGGATTTTAGTGTGCCAAGTTTTTGGTTTGCTTCATGGTACGACGTTTCTATTAGTCCTAACATCGCCTTATTCAATCACGTACGTGAAAATGCTAAAGAAGCGATGATTCGCGATAATCAGTATTTAGTGATCGCACCCACCTTACATTGCGCCTATACTAGAGCTACAGAAGACACGATGGTAGGCGAGCGCAGTGTTGGGGATGCCCGTTTAAATTATGAAGAGCAAATTATGGCCTGGTTCGATTTATGGTTGAAAGATGCGCCTAACGATTTTAAAGAAAAAACACCCAGAGTACAATATTATACTATGGGGAGCAATACTTGGCAATCCTCGGAAGAATGGCCTCCAAAAAATGCAAAAATGACCAGCTATTATTTGTCTAGTGCTGGCAATGCCAATACCTTAAACGGCGATGGTGTTTTAAGTACAAAACCACCTAAAACAGATATGCCTGACAGCTTTACCTATGATCCCATGAATCCTGTAATGTCGTACGGAGGTAATGTATGTTGTACGGGTAATGCCGTTCAAGGTGGTGCCTTTGATCAACAGCAAATGGAGCAAAGAGAAGATATATTGGTGTATACCACAGCTCCTTTGAAAGAGGGTGTAGAAGTTTCAGGCTTTATAGAAACGAAGCTCTTTGTATCTTCTGACGTAAAAGACACGGATTTTACCATTAAATTAATTGATGTGTATCCAGACGGTCGTGCCTATAATTTGGATGAAACCATACAACGCGTACGTTATAGAGAGGGTTACGATAAAGAAGTATTTATGGAAAAAGGAAAGGTCTATGAGGTTAATTTAACCCCGATGTCTACCAGTAATTACTTTAAAGAGGGGCACAGCATACGCATTGAAATATCGAGTAGTAACTTTCCGCGATTTGCAAGAAACCTCAATACGGGCGGCGATAATTACAATGAGAAAGAGGGTGTTATTGCACATAATAAAATTCACCATAGCAAAAATCAAGCCTCAGAAATACGCCTGCCTATGGTAAAAAAATAAAGCGAATTACAACCAATCGCAGCGCGCACTTTACATGTAAACCTAAAAAAAAGCCCAAACTGTAATTACAGCTTGGGCTTTTTTAATACGTGAATACAAGTATTACTTAACTCTACTTAGTTTGTCTTTACGCTTTTTAAGCTGACGTTCTAAGTCATCAACAGATTGCATGATCGAGGCTTCAAAATTGCCATTACTTGATTCTGCAAACAAACGAGGTCCAGGAATACTCAAGCGAATATTACAAATCATTCCTGTATCAGGGCTAGAGGTGTTTTCTGTTTTAAAAAATACATCAGCTCGGATAATGTTATCAAACTTATCAAAAAGCTTGCTCAACTTTTTACCAGTGAAAATTTCTAGACGTTCACTCGCTTTAACATCGTCGTACTCATAATTGATATTCATATATTATTATTTTTAAAAATGATACTTTGATTACTTCTTTAATGTAGAAAATTAAATATACCACATTTTTTTGGGAATCTTGACATAACACAGCGTTAAATACCATGTTAAATTACAGGTAGATTGAAGTAAAATTCGTACCTTAATGGAAGACTTTAAAACCTATGGGATATGGAACATACAAATCAGATTTCGGGACGTCAAAAACCATTACGAGATAGCAACACGCATCTTATTCAGTTAGAACGGTATATGAACGATTTAATTCAAAGTACCATTCTGCTTAATAGTTATTGTTATGAACCAAAGACTAGGGAGTTATTTGAGTTGAAAAGTGTCTTAAAAGAAAAATTTAAACAACTCTTACAGGAAAATGGTAGCCTTAAGCAAGAGCTGCAACAAAAACAAACGGATGCTAACACACTTAGGATGGGTATTAAAGCGCAAATTAAAAAGATAGAGCAACTGCATAGAGAGATTAAAGAATACTGCGGTTTAAGCCATAACGATTCGCAATTTATGGTATAAATTTTGATGCTTATTTAGGAAAAAAATCTATGAAATACCTTTTAATAGCAAGCTTATTGTTTCTTTTCGCTTGTGGGAGTACCCAGAGGACCGTGGCGCCAAGTGCTGAAAGTAGGGCATTAGACCAATTACTAGCCACTAAAAACTTTAGCATTAGCGCTGATTGGGCCTATCCCAATGCCACTGCGAGTATGGCAGCCCTTTCGAATACGGGTTTATTGGGCATTGGGAATACGGCCAATGCTATTAATTTAATTGGAAATCCTAATTTTTTAAAAGTAATAGGAGACAGCATCTCGGCCTTTTTGCCCTATTATGGAGAACGACAAATGGGAGCTGGTTATGGCTCGGATAATGGCATTGAGTTTAACGGAATTCCGGAAACCTATAGCCTTAAAAAAGACGAACAAAAGCAGCGCTATACGATGGAGTTTACCATCAGCGGTAAAACTACCGAAGTCTTTAATGTGACTATTGATTTTTTTCCTAACACCACAGCGCAAATAAATATCTTCAGTTCACAGCGCAGAGGGATCCGCTATCAGGGCAATGTAGCTGCAGTTGAGAACGAAAAGTAGTGCTCATCTTTAAACTATTCTAGACCTTGAAAAGTAGGCCTGAGAACGATGCAGTAAACAGTACTCATTAGGCAAGCTTTTTTTTAAGGATATTAAGTCAAAAAATGCAAACTATTAAAATATGACAGAACGGCACGAGTTTTTTATGGAAAGAGCTATCGCATTGGCGGCTGAAGGCATGAATGCCGATGCAGGACGACCTTTCGGTGCAGTGGTAGTCAAAGATAATGAAATACTAGCTGAAGCCTATAACCAAGTAACTACGATGAATGATCCCACAGCACACGCAGAAATTGTGGCGATTCGTAGGGCTTGTGAAAAGCTTAAGAACTTTGAATTAAGAGAGTGTATCATTTATACCTCTTGTGAACCTTGCCCAATGTGTTTAGGAGCCATTTATTGGTCGCAAGCTAAAATGGTCTATTATGGGTGTAGCCGCCAAGATGCTGCTGCCTATAATTTTGACGATCAGTTTATTTATGACGAGATCGATAAGAACATGAAAGACCGTAAAATTAAATTTGTGCAAATCGCTCAAAAGAAAGCGGTACAAGTGTTTGAGGCTTGGAAATTGAAAGCATGAAATTATAACATAGACTTAAACCTTGAAAACAAAAAAAACCTTTGAGCGAATCAAAGGTTTTTTTTATACTAGTTTATAGTTCTATTGGTTAAGATTAATACCAATGTTAGCAACACCTACAACAGTATTATCTGTTTTACTTGCTAATATGGCAATATGTCCATTGAATCTTGATAATTTATCGAAATTAATTTTATTGCCGTTATCCAAATTAGTGACTAAAGTCTCACTTATTTTACACGTACAATTATTTAAAGTAATGGCATTTTCACCATTATCTCTAGCATTATCAAAGCGTATAAACGCAGGATGAACCTGAGTATTGGTCCCTGTTAATTCGATAAGAATAAAAGTACTACCGTTATTATCTTCGGTAAATTTAGCTTTTCCGCGAATGTCTGAACCATTAAAGGGCACAATTTCAAATTCTGTTTCTTGTAAGATTACCGTTTCAATTGACGTATCTTTTTTACATCCAGTAAAAAGTATAAACGATAAAATTAAGATAAATGCAAGGGGGGGGGGTTTTCATAAAAAAAATAGTGTTAATTTAGGAACAAAGGTAGTATATAACCTTTCGTTTAAATCCGATTATCGACGAAATGAAACATTTAAGAGTTAAGTAGCTGGAATTTACTATCAGGTCGATAAGAGACAAACAAAGGTTAATTATCTTACGATACTGATTTTAAAATCTTACACGGTTTTTTTAAAAAACACAAAAAAGTTTACATGATCGTAAGCCGACGATTTACTATACAAAGTAGTGTTGTAAATTTTACTTTATGGTCTCAATTTTTTATGTGGTCCTGTGCATGATTTAATAGTCGGCGGGATGATGCCGTTGGACTCAGAAGTAAGCTTATTAGAAGTTAGTAGGATGGAGCATTTAGAAACAATATAGGTCTATCCTGATATATTCTATTTTACATACGCGAGCTATTAAATAATCCTGTGGATGATTTAATAGTCGGCGGGATGATGCCGTTGGACTTAGAGATAAGGTTATTAGAAGTTGGCAGGATGGTGCCTTTAGAAACAATATAAGTCTATCCTGAGATATTCTATTTTACATACGCGAGCTATTAAATAATCTTGTGGATGTTTTAATTGTCGGCGGGACAATGCCGTTGGACTTAGGTAAAGTGATTAGAAGTTAGTAGGATGGAGCATTTGACAAGAATATGTATCTACCTTGAAATAACCTATTTTACATAATATAAATTATAGAACAAATATGGTTATGGCGTAAAACGGCGTATGCTTGCATTTTACATAATTGCAGATATAACAACGCCGTAGGTGTTTTATATCGTCAGCCATTATGTAAAAGCCGTTTTACTGGAATGATGAAAACAACATAGTCGTAAGCTATAATTACGTTATAGTTCCTGTAAGAGAATTATAACACTGGAATTATGTAAAAGCTAATAGTGGCTTCGTTAGAATAATAACCAAATAATTATCCAACGCTTGCCTTAGCCTGTCCTGAGCGCTGTCGAAGGGCCAAAATAAAAGCTAAGCTTTTTGCTATTATTAAAAATCGCGTATTCGATAAAATGTACGTAATAAAAAAATTTACGAGAGTACTCACGTCGTTATTATTGTTCTAGACGTGTTCGTGAATGCGTTGCATTTCTCGTAGATTGCCACAAGAGTATAAAATTTTTTAGCACTAGCCAACACGTTTTCCTAGAACTATTTTTTAAATTCTATTTAACATAATGTTTAATAGTTGCCATTGAATAGATTACTACTTTTTAAATAATCGTTGATCAAAACCAAAAGGTATTATTTCTATTATTTTAACCTTTGAAAATTCAACGTGTGAGGGATTTATTAAAAAATTAAAATCACCAGGAGCAACCACCGACGGAACCTTTAGAATAAGGTCTTGGTTAGCTGATATGAAATCATCACCAATTTTCTGAGTTTTATGCGAAGGAGGATGAGAATTCCATGTTGTACCGTTTAATTTATTGGCAGAAAGAAAAGAGATATTAACATCGGGTATTTCAATTGAAACTACAAAATAACCTCTAGGTAATATTCCATATGGAACATGAACCGCGACTTCTGTCATAGCCAGAGCTATCGATGACGCTGTATATAAGACCTTTGTTCCTTTGTTATTCCATCTGCCCCCATTAATTTCAGCCCCTGTGCCCGATAAATCATTTTTGTATTTTCCTCGTGCTATTCGATAAACAATCATGCTAAAATACCATGTTCTATTCTACCTAATGTATCTTTTACAATACCTATTCCGACAGAAGTGTCTAGTAATTCCTTAGGGCTTACACCGCCCAAGGAAACATTATTCATCATCAGCCATGAATGAAATGAGTCCATATCTTCAAAAACTTCTTCCCCGTATTGCATTAACTGTTGAATTTCTACAATTTTTTCTGTTTGTTTTGGCGCAAAAGTTTTGTTATCCTTTTTATATCTGATAAGTGTGCGTAAAGTTGTGTCCAAAACAATAGCCCAATCTTTATCCTTTAGGGGTGTTTTAAGCGCAACGCTTTCAAATGTTTTATAGTCAATACCATCTCTAATGACCTTAACCAATTGAAAGCCGCGAGAATCATCGTTCCAATCATATGAGACAACTTCAAGAATTTTTCTTGGTTTTCCTTCAAAAGTGACTTTAACCAAATTCTCGAGAGCATCTACTTTCTCCCTTACTACCGTTCTCTTATACGCAGTTTTTCCAACAGGAACTTTTTTATGTAAACTATTATCTTGTCTCACATATTCAACTTGTTTGACTTGCCCTGCTTTCTTTTTAGTTGTCATAATTAAAATTGATTTAATCTAAGATATTAAAAAATAAAGACATTTGTCCTAATATTAACGACAATTTACAAAATTTATTATTTTATGAATCTTAAGATCTACTGAATGACCATTTCTTTTTTTCTTGATAAAAAAAGAAACAAAAAAATCAAGGCTAACAGATAATTTTAGAAACAATTTACGGCTCATTCGCTATATTCTAGAAAGCATTCTGATTCTAAAGACTGCTTTGAACTCTTTGTAATATTCTAGTGTTCAACATACCGTATTGCGAGCCCTCTAGAATATGGCCGCTCCCCTCGCCTATTGTTTTAACAAAATTCTCTTAGGCCAAAACACAAGCCACCTACTAACTATACGTTAATTCTTTCAATTCACAATTAGCTAACTGTCAGTGACACAAAATTTTAAAATTTAATCACTTTGTTTTGTAATTTCTTACAAATATTGTTGAAACCCATTTCTACTTCTAAACAATAGATGAAATTAATTATAATCATTTGCCATGGATACAAAAAATAAAATAACCGGTCAGATAGTAAGAGCTGATAATGGGATTGGAATTGTAAACCTAAAAGTTGTAATCTTCGATATTGATGCAATAGCCTCAAGGAAAATTAGAGATGCTAGTAATCTTATGGCAGGCACCACTCCTCCTGATTCTACAGATTCCTTACCCTTAATGAATACTCTTGGATTGTTGTTCGGAACAGCTAATGAAGAGGATATGAATTTAAGGGGCGTAGCGCCTGCTGGCGACCGTTTAGGATCCGTTTTAACAGATGCGTATGGCAATTTTGAAATTGAATTTGAAGATGTTGCCTTTAATGACGTGGGCAAGGAAAAACGTCCGGATATACTATTGACAGTTATTGGCCCTGATATCACGGAAGTAGTTGATGGTTTTGGTATCGGAAAGACGGAATTGATTCGGTTGGTGCACATGGCAATCTACCCGAGCTGGAATGCTGGGAGACAAGAAGCTTATTTTATTAAAATTCCAGAAAACCTGTTTGAAAAAGCAGGATTGCCAGTGAAAAGTAAAAGAACAACTTTATCCGCTGCTGAAACCTTAAAAAAAGATTTAGAAAATCAAAAGAAAGAAAGGGAGGAAATTCAAAAGGTAAGACTAGAATTTTCTAAAGAAGAAATTCAAAAAGAAGTAGCTCTTAAAGAAAAAAGTGAAAAAGTCGCCAATAGAATTTTAAACAATGCTTCGTCTACATCTGACAAACCATATTTTATAAGCGGAACAATTTCAGCACGCGACCGTGAAATAACAAGAAGTAAAGCGCTTGCTGAAGCTCAAAAAACAGGAATTAATAGATTATCCAAAATTGGTTTGCCTGGCCCCGACGATACAACATTAGCCAAACCATTATTAGTAAGAATTCCTGAAAATATTCTACATCTACGATTCCCTGATTGGAACACCCTACCAAACCCTTCTTATAAAGTATCAGTAGATACGGTTTGTGGTTTGATAAACCTCACTGCTGGTGGACGGAAACTGGTCAGGAGTAAAACATTAAAAAACTTGATTGACCAAAACCGACCAATTGCAACTGAAGATAGCTCCGAAGTAGATACCGATGTGAATAATGGAACTGGGACAGAAAACGAGGATGATACATTGGAGTTGACTGTGCAACAACGAATTCAGCTCCTCATAGAGCAACAGATAAGTGATGTGGTAATCTCACAGCCTGTAGAAAAGGAATTACCTCGATCAACCTTGGCAAGATTACAGGCAGATTTAGATAATGCCGTCATTACACCTGGCCCTGCAGACACAACGTCCTTCCACGATTTTCACACACTGCAAATTGCTTTTGAGAATGTGTGGACAGAGGCATTATCTTCTGTTCACAAGGCTTGGATTCAACTTATCTATGGCACAATGGTCCGAATAAACAAGAGGTTTGATGACGTTGTTGACCAAGTAGCTCTGGATGAATTATCCTCTTTAGGCGAGTTATTTGAAGTAGGTCAAATGTTGGCGCCTTTGGATGATTATGCGTTTAATCCGTCCGAAGCTCCTTCAGAGAATGTGATTTTTCTTATTCCAGAAGCTATTGATATTTGGTGGAGTATTAGCCCGGAAGGTAGAGAAAGTATAGAATCGTTAAGTAATAAAGATTATAATACGGAAAGACGTGATGAAGACGACAATATGATTCCAACAATTGCGCCTGCCAACTACGTGAATAATTATAATGGTGGAGGAAATCGTTATCAGGAGCTTATAGAAGAGAGAAGAATTAATATGCGACTTCATTTAAGTCTTATGCTAACGATGTATCCAAGTGCAGGAAATTCGGTTACTGATGAAACGAACGTTGGAAAGACCAGATTATCTCGACTTTTAAATGATCTATCAAATATGTTAGGTGAAAATTATAAGTTTGAGCACTTCGAAAAAAATTCAGTTAATTACGGTATTATTACTACCTATAGAAACACAATGAAACCCTGTGCATATCAATGTGGAAATCTTGTAAAAACAGTACCGTTAGCCCCAGGTGAAACACGTTCATTTGAAGTGAAGCAAACTAGCAAAACCAGCCGTGCTAGAAAGGAAATAGAAAAAAACGCATCAACACGTTCTTTCGATTCAACCTCTACTAGTCGGTTGGATAATGAAATAGTTCGTCGGGCAGAAGAGGCAACAAATTTCTCAACAAATACGTCAGGCACTTTTAACTTTGCAATAGGTAGTATTACTAATACAACGTCTTTCCAAGCAGATCAAAAACGGCATTCTCAAGACACCAAAAAATCGTTCCGTGAAGCAATACTTAAATCAGCGGAAGAATTAAAATCTGAACAAAGTTTAGAGGTTAGTTTTACAGAAGATTTTGACTATTCATCTACAGAAAGCGGTGAACTTAAAAACCCAAACAATGAATTAACAGTAACTTATTTACTATATGAGCTTGAACGCCAGTATAAGATTTCAGAAAAAATTCACGCGCTAACTCCCGTTGTTATGGTCGCACAGGAAATGCCAGCCCCAGATGATATTAAAGAGTCCTGGCTGTTGCGTTATGACTGGATTTTAAAACGTGCACTTCTAGATAGACAGTTCTTACCTTCTATTGAGATGTTAAGAAAAGATTTTGTTTCAAATGAAGTTTCTATAAACCTTAAAAAAGCTAATTGGCAAACGCAGTTACGTATTGTGGAAAAACTCCAAGGTGAAACTTCAGAATTATTAGAAGGAAAAAGAAGGCTACATGACCAACTGATAAATGCCGAATTTAGGTCTGACATGGCTAGTGCTGTAGATAATTCTGGTGGTTTTTTACATAAAATTGCCAAAGCGATCTCCCCTATTGACCCTACAGGTATGGCTGCTGAAGCTTCAGAAGCATATGTCAACCAAGCAAAAAGTATGTTAGAAGTTGCAGAAACAGAATTTGCCAACGCCGCAGAGAAATTAGCTAACTCGAGAGAGGCGTTAAATTCTGCGGCCAAAGAATATAGCAACGCAGTAGAATCGACAACTCAACGAAGAACACTAATAGATCAATTAAGAATTCATGTAAAGGATAATATCCTTCATTATATGCAGGCAATCTGGTCTTACGAACAAAATGATCAACGTTATTTCCGCTTATACAAAACGAAAGTGTTTTTTCCTAAAAATAGCAGCACCGAATTGACGGTAAGGCGCGCAACACCAACTGATTCAGATGGTGTACATATCCCAGGAGTTCCTGGGCCAAATGTCGTGATTGAAGGTCTAGGTGTGCCAGAATGGGATCTTGCTGCATCGGACTTTAATAGGCCTTTACATGAAGTGGCGGATTTAGATAAACCGTTAGGTTTTAAAGGCAATTATATGTTGTTCCCACTTAAAGAGTGTAATTTAATTACCGATTTTATGATGTCAGAATTTGTTGATGGATATTTTGGTGTGAGAGATCCTGATGCCTTATCAGAATTTTCAAATGAGGAACTAGCCGAATATCAAAAGGTGCTCAAACAAAAAGCAGATCAATTACGTGGAGCAGGTAACATTAGTGAAGCAGATGCAAAAGATGCAGAAGCCAATATTGTGAAATCAATAATTGGACAGCGTTTAGACAGCACTCACAGAGATGTTGACACCATTTCCCTGCCAACTGGTCAGTTGTATATGGAAGCATTGGTCGGAAAAAACACACTTCTCGAACCATTCAAACTAGCACATCGTGGCTATGATGCGCTTTCTGCACGTGAAGACCTTCGCAGAAAAGGGCTTGAAAATTTACGATATGTAGCTAGAATGACTTCCGAAACACCGGATTTTGAGGATCCTGATGTGGATAAAAATGTGAAAATTAAAGGAGGTGGAGATGTAATTGTAAACACAGATTGATGTCGGACACACCTTTAAATACACATCCTATACGTGGTAGAAATGGAAGTCTAATCAATGTTTATCCTGACCGTTCAGTAGGTGTTTTTGACTCTAGTGGAATACTCCTTAGAGCTTATCCTCCTGGAAGTAATTTACCTCCAATGGTTAGAGGTTATTTAAGGAGGTATGATTTAGAGCATGCTGGAAATACACCTACGGAAAGTCGAAACCCTGAAAATCGACGGACCATTGCTCAACCTGAAGTGACTCCAGAAGATCGAGGAACTAGTCTCAGTAATCGAGGTACTCAAGATAGGGCAGCACCTGCTTTTCAGGGTGTAGATGAAGAAGGAAATATTACTTTTTTTGTCGATGGTCGAGCTACTTCTGGTGTTTCAAATACCGACTCTCCTGTTCCAAGAAGCAATTTTGATACTCTTGTTTCAAGTATTTCTGGTATTCCGGGTGTTTCCGGTGAAAATCCGTCACAACAAGGAGTTAGATATCAAAGTCATAGAGATCCAAATGGAAATTTAATTTGGACAGTGTCTCCTCCGGATGAAGAGAATACTGGTCAAGTCGGTCATGGAGGTATTCCTAATAGACAAGAAATTTATGGTGATATATTTCGAAGAAGTGGTGAAAATTTAGAAGATGCACTTACTCAAATTATAACGGTAGCAGGAAGAGAAATTGCTATTTCAATTGCCATTGCACCTATTGGAAGGCTAGCAACTTTACTAATGTCGTTGGGTGGAAGAGGTGTGCGATCATTTCCGCAATTATTAAATTTTATTAGAAGAAGAAGAATTAGAGATGTTGAGGCAGCTCTACAAACCCTAGATCATTCTTCACTTCAAACACTTGAAAGCATCTTAACAAGTGCAAGAGGAAACTCTTTAACTGCAAATCAAATCTCGGAAGGAAATAGGATTCTTGGGCTTTTGGAAAGAGAGTTAGTCACTACCGCACGGAATCTACCATCACGTTATTTAAGACCCTTTAGTACCCGACAAGTAAATAGAGCGATTCAAAGATTATCACAATCTGCTAGAACAAAACTACAAACTATTCTTCTAAACAGAGATTATCGTGAATCTATAGCAAGAATAAGAGACCCTAGAATTCTTAGATTTATCAACCAGTTCTCACAATCTAGAAATTTCGATCAAGCTGTTCTTAATTATGTTCAGGGTGGAAACCCTCAAGTTGGAGCACGGTTTGTAATGCAATGGGTAGTTACACATGTACCTGTTAATCGGGCAGGAAGGATAATTTTCGAACAATCACAAAGAGGTAGTCGTTTTACAGATCTTATATTTAACAATGTCAAATACGAATTTAAAAATGTTATGCAATTATCGAATAACCAAGATATGCGTCGACAGCTTTCACATGATATTAATCTAGTATTTAATCAACAGGCTCTGGGGCCCAATGGCCGTGGTATTCCCAATGGACTCAATTGGGTATTTGCGGGTAATCGTGGATTATCAATACAAACAATTAGAGATACATTAATTAGAATTATAAACACTACGCACCGTGGACACCCGAGAAGAACTGACATGATAAGATGGGTACAAAACCATGTAACAGTATGGTCACCCTAATATTTATGATAAATATTAAAATTAGGGTTTCTAAAAGTAAGATGACCTAGTTGAAGCAATATAAATAGTAATAAGAAGTTGAATAAAAATCTATGTGCCTCAATCTCATTCCACACACATTACACTTCCCTCCTACACTTCGACTTCGCTCAGTGTAAACTAGTCGCATAAAAAGTGTTTATTCATTGCTTGCTTATTGTTTTTTAAGGTATTCATGCATCTCATTCTTCGATGTCATAAACAATGTAAAGGAAACTTTTGGAAGTAATTTTTTTTAAGAAACTTTAGAAATATTTTTGTTTTTGCTAAAGCTTAATTCGCGCCTTTCTTCAAAAAACTAAGTATTCTGAAAATCAAAATACTTAAATTCAGGTTTCCTTGTTATCTATCAGGTATTATTTTTGTTACATAATGTCATCTGCGTTATATTTAAAATTAAAAAAATCGAAAATTAAAAGTTCTAAGTAATATGCTATTTGTTTACTATATAATTTTCTTTTTCTTATTTACTGTAATCTTGAGACCTTTCACTACTTTAATTCATGAATTAGGTCACGGTATTCCTGCATTACTATATACGAATAATAAAGTAACATTGTACTTAGGTTCTTATGGTGATCCTAAGGAAAGTTTTAAAGTTGCCTTTGGTAGATTAGTGCTTTTTTTTAATAAAAAACCTTTTAATTGGAATATTGGTCTTTGTGTAAGAGAAGAGCATATACCTTCGATAAATAAACATATTATTGTTGTTCTGATGGGACCCCTTGCATCATTGGCTTTATCGCTTGTATTAAGTTATTTTATATTTTTTATTGATTTAAACGAACATATTTTAGTTATACTAGCTTTATTTAATATCTCAACGTATTATGATTTCTTTATAAACATTGTACCTAATAACAAACCAATTAAACTGCACAATGGTTCTCTTGTTTATAATGACGGTAAACAAATTTTAGATTTAATGAAGTTTAAAAATGTATACGAGGAATATAATATTGGAGTTGTGTATTATACTAATAAAGACTATAAATTGGCCGTCTCATCATTTGAAAAAGTGATTAAAAAAGGATATGATAAGCCAATTATATATCAATTTTTAGTTAGTGCATATTTACTAATAAAGGATAACGAGAATGCCCTTAGAGTTAATAATTTGTATACTAGTAAATTTAATGAAGCATTAAATTCTAATGATTATGCAAATATGGGCCTTATAAAGTCCTTTTCTGGAGCTTATGAAAAAGCGATAAAAGATTACAATAAAGCCATTGAACTCAACTTAAATAATAGTATAGCATATAATAATCGTGGTTATACCTATAATTTATTAGAAAACTATGAAGAAGCAATAAAAGACTTTGAAAAAGCTATAACCTTAGAAAAGAGTTTTGCTTATGCTCTAAATAATAGAGGATTTGCCAGGATCAAACTTGGTTTAAAAAAAGATGGTCTTAAGGATCTTGAGGATTCTATGGCTATGGACGGCACTAATTCTTATTGCTATATGAACTTTGGTATTTATTATTATGATAATCAAGATTATAAAAAAGCTTTAGAGTACTTTATAAAGGCCAAGGAATTAGATAGTACTACTTATTTGTTAAATGATTATTTACAAAATGCTAAAGAAAAATTAGAATTATAATTTATAAATCATAAGATCCACCACACTTATTCATAACCTTCTGAATGCTTTCTAATGGTACTCATGCATCTCATTCTTCGATGTCATTAACATTGTAGAAGAAACTTTTTGGAATAAATTATTTTAAGAAACTGTAGATTGCCAAGGCCCCAGCTGGCTCATTCGCTAAAAAAGTCTACCAGACCTTTTCTTAACGCTCCGCCCTGCCGTAACCAAAGCTCAAGTTAACTTTCGACTATGCTCAGGACAGGCTCCACGCAGAACATTATAGAACATTTTGCCTAATTGGTTGAGCCATTGGCTGAAGCCATCATCAAGAAGCTTGGCGCGCTGTCGATATTCCACAGAAGTTTAATCTATGTAGCTATACTTGCATTATGTAAAATATCCCAGAAGCATTGCATTTCATTACAATAATACGAACTAGGGACATTAAACTAGTAAGCGGTTTGCTTTGCAGCGTTTTTTTTAAATAATTATGCTATCGCAATACTACAAGAAGCTATTATAATGGGTTTATCAAAATGTTTTTATTAATTTAAGGATCAGTTTTGACCTTTACATTAATATGGGATAGAGAATAAACAACGAAAAGCACATGTCTCAAATACTGAATTCGGAATAGATAATTTAGTTTGTTTTTAAATATAAAAACAATAGCTTAGGTAATGAAAACCGCTAACCAAGCTGATAAAATTCTTCAGAAGTGGAGCTACCTATACGTGAAAAATCAAGCGAAACCTTAAAATGGGTTCATAGTACCATAAGCAATGCAAAGCGAAATTTTGTGGTACCTACCATAAAATCAAAAAAAAATAGCCTCAATTTTAATTCAATGAATTTGCCTACAAACGTAACCGAAGATACTTTGGAGAAAAAATATGTGATAGATTGGTGATAGGACTCATGACAACTATACAAAAAACACTATCTTAGTTTTTAAGACTTAGGTCTTACTACTTTATAAAAATAGTATGATGTAGAATTTAACAAACTAACCAATAACTAAAATAACATGAAACAAAACTTCGTATGTATTAGCATCGTATTTACTGTTTTCTTTAGTATTATAAGTACAGCCCAAGATAAAGTACTCCAATTAGAAGAGTATAGCAAATGGAAACGTATTGTATCATCAGAAATCTCACCCGATGGCGAGTGGTTTACGTATGGTCTTAGACCAAATGGAGGCGATGACACTTTATTTGTTAAAAAAACAACTGCAAAAACATTAGATTTTACATATCGTATCCCTCATGCAAGTTCACCCTCATTTTCTAGCAATAGTAAATGGGCAGCGTACCTTATTTCGCCATCAATAAAAGCCACTAAAGAGCTAAAAAAGTCAAGTAAAAAAGTATTCAGAACAGCTGAGTTAAGAAATCTCATTACTGGTGACTCTATTCAATTTAAAAGAGCAAAATCGATGACATTTTCTGAAGATGGAAAGTATTTTGCGATATCTCTAGAAAAATCAGAAAGTGATAAATCAAAACACAAAGGGCAAGATTTGATAGTCGTAGATTTAACAACGCTAGCTAGCTTAAACTTTGGTAATGTTAACGAATTTGCATTTAATAAAAACTCCAGTCACTTAGCATATACTATTGATGCAGATGAAATGGTTGGTAACGGTTTATATGTATACGACCTTACTAACAATAAACTACAAAATTTAGACAGTGATAGAAAAACATATAGCAGTCTTATTTGGGACGACGCTAACCTACTAAAGAAAGACTGGGCTAATAAAGGCACTCAAATTGCCGTGTTAAAAGAAAAAACAATAGATACGTTAGCGCAAGCGCACAGAGACAATATGCTTTTAACCTTCTCTAACGTGCATCAAAACCCAATTAAAAGAACTTTAAATGTGAATGAAAAAACCAATTTCCCGAATAACTTTGTAATTAGTGAGAAGGGAAGCTTGCAATTTAGTAATGATGGAAGTTTTGTTTTGTTTGGAATTAAAGAGCAAGAGGAAAAGATGAAGATGGATAAGGATACTATTGCCAATCTTGATGTTTTTCATTGGAATGATGAAACTATTAATTCTGTACAGAGAAGTAGGGAAAATAGCAACCGAAACTTTACATATTGGGCATCATACCAATTTAATAATAATGTATTTACTAGGCTTACAGATGATAGTATGCGTAATTTATTGTTCTCTAGAAACTCAGAGTATTGGGTAGGTAGCGATCCAAAACCTTACATTAATGATGTAAACTGGGGTATATCTCCTGAAGATTTGTATCGTGTTAACTTAAAAACTGGAAAAAGAGATCTTATAGTTAAATTAATAAAAAGACCTTTAGACTACTCTCCTGACGGAAATTACTACGCTGTACAGAAAGACACAGCTATTCATATAATAAACTTAGCAGACAATACACTAACCAATATCTCTACATCTGCTGATGTTAATTTTATGAATATAGAACATCCCTATCCTCATGAAAAACCACCTTATGGTGTAGCAGGATGGACAAAAGATGGTACTTCTATTATCTTAAATCATAAATATGATTTGTGGTCATTAAAACTAGATGGTTCAGCTTCTAAGAATATTACACAAGGCTTTGGAGACCAAGAAGAAACACGATTTAGATACCAAAACCTAAACCCTAATGATCCATATATAGATACAAAAGAACCACTACTTTTAAATGCCTATGGAGAATGGACAAAAAAGGCTGGTTTTTACGAATTAAAAATAGGTGAAAAACCGAAGTCATTACTTTTTGATGACTATGCATTTACAACAATTGTGAAAGCAGAAAAGTCTGATAAGGTGGTGTTCACTAAAGAATCTTTTGTCGAGTTCCCAGATTACTATGTTAGCAATACATCATTTAAAAAACCACAAAAGTTAACGGATGCTAATCCTCAGCAAAAAGAGTATAAATGGGGTTCTAAAGTATTAATAGATTATACCAACAGTAAAGGAGAAAAATTACAAGGTACACTTACGCTTCCTGCAAATTATGAAAAGGGGAAGAAGTATCCTATGGTTGTGTATTTTTACGAGAAAATGTCTGATAGACATCATCGTTATTATATGCCTACTTATGATGACCGTCCACATGGTTCTACGTATGCTAGTAATGGTTATTTATTCTTTCAACCAGATAATGTTTATGAGGTAGGAAAACCAGGCACAAGTTCTTTAGACTGTATAACATCTGCAACTCAGAAAGTAATTGATTTAGGGTATGCAGATCCCAAAAGAATAGGATTACAAGGACACAGTTGGAGTGGGTATCAATCTTCATTTATACTCACACAAACAGATATGTTTGCATGTGTCGTAACTGGTGCACCACCTACGGATCTTGAAAGTTTTTACAATAATATTTACGGAAACACAGGAACCAACCATACTGGTATTATGGAAATTGGACAAGTAAGAATGGGAAGAGGTGTTACACCATGGACACATCGTGAAATCTATCAGCGAGAAAACCCAATGTTTCATGCCCAAAACATTAAAGTACCATTTATGATATTGCATGGAACAGCTGATGGAGCCGTAGATTGGACGCAAGGACTTGAGTTTTACAACGCAGCAAGAAGATTAGGCAAAGAAGTTATTTTCTTATCTTATCCTGGAGAACCACATCATTTAAGAAGAGAAGCCAATCAAAAAGATTTTCAAATTAGAATGAAACAATATTTTGACCATTATTTAATGGATAAAGAAATTCCTAAATGGATGGCAGATGGTATACCGCACCTTAAAAAGCTTTATGATAAAGCAAAGTAGTCTTGAATAAGAACTATGAACGCTAATAGCAGTTAAAAGCTTTACCAAAGCAAGGTTGCATAAGGCAGAACTATAGTACAGATTGGTGTATAAGTATTTGAAAGAAGTTTATTAAAATAAAAAAGCCGCAAATTGCGGCTTTTTGTTTGCGACAGGTCTCGGAATCGAACCGAGGAGTTCATCCATAGTTAAACTTGTTCTAAAAACATTACAATTATTAATTGGTTGCGTAACCTGTTGGATGTTGCAACATATTCGCCTAGTAAATTTGTTAAGTCTACTATGTATTGAACTATTTTTAGCGATGTAAAACGTACTACTAGTGTTAAAATTAATTGTTTCATATTCATCTTTTCTTTTTTAAAAACTGTTAGTAAGAAATATGACAGAACAACCACTACAATACCTTGCAAATGTTTATAATCAAAGAACCTTAGACAACTTATATTGTTATTTTTTGACTGTACGTAATAATACACAAAAAACAAATGAATTAAGCAAGCAAATGTCAAGTTTATTGCCATTCCATACACATTACCACTACTCTACTATCGTCGCTTCGGGCAAAACGTGTTCCATTACATTTTAAAGAAACTTTTAGAAAGAAAAAAACAAAGAAGAGGATAACAACTAAGCCGGTATATCATACCGGCTCAAAAAATAAAGATTATCAATCAATCTTTTTATGCCCTAAACCAAGCTTAAGCTATATAAAATGATGCATTTTAGGACAAATGTATTATTTAGTCAGTAATAGTGGTTTATCCATTTAAAAACTATAATTCTATAAATAACTCGAATAAAAAAAGCCTCCATTTCTGGAAGCTTCTAAATTTTAGTTCGCAATAAGTCTAGTAATACATTATAAAACTACTAATTCTATTGTTCCTACATCTTGTGTTTGGCCTACCAATACTTTTATATCTTCTATTTCATAATTGACATATCCTTCAAGTGCTATCTCAATTTTATAATCAACCGGCATTAAACCCTCAAATATAAAATATCCTTGCTCATTAGTAGTTGTGGTCGCAAAAGGTTCATCTCCTTCCACAGCATCAGATCTATACAATTCTACTAGAACATTATTCAAGTTAACTGCTCCTTCTAAATCATCATTAGCCTTTTCTCCTGTGACAACTCCTTTAATACTTCCTGAATTTGCTTCTGCTTCTACCCGTATTACAGGTTTTAAGATATACTTTTCTGAACCTGTTTTAACAATTGATTTTTGAACATCCCAATCTAATACGAACGTATACGAAAATCCTCCTTCTAATTGGGTATTCATATTTAGCTTTAAGCCTGATTGCTGAGCACTAGGCGTAGTAAGTTCTAAAGGTTCACTAGGTAATTCATTATCTCCCTCAACAACAACTGTATTTCCATCTCCGAGAATTAGTCTAATTTGCTTTAATGTACCTGCTGGAATAAGTTCATTTGACAATACAAGGTTCACGCCACCTATAAGGTCTGTTAAATCTACAAATTGTGCTCCTTCAAAACTCTCAAAACTTTTCCATCCTTCTTCATCTTCTGAACTGTTATATTGAACATCAACAATATGAACATTTACCGCTAAATAATCACCTGGAGCATCAATTAATTTTAATTGAACCCTCGCTGTATTATCTGTTTGATCGCTATCACTACAACTTTGAAAACTTAAAATTGTAACTATTAGTAGGGCTAAATAACTTGTTTTTTTAAAAATCATTTTTTCTGAATTTTTATTTAAAATTTGGGTGTTACTTATTTATTTGATAAAAATACGCATAATTTCATATTTACATCAGGTATTTAACAACTGACAAGTCAAAAACCCTACCAACATTTTTAAATTTTTTTTCGCTAAACAAATTTCTTCTTAAATATATCATTTGAGAAAGATAATTTGGAAGGGAAATACGCCTGTTAAATCAATTATAATTAATTAGAATCTAAATCATTCCACATTCATTTATTCAAAAGATTCTTATTGCTTTCTAATGGAATTCAGGCATTCTCTTAGTCGATATCACTTCACTACCCTAATTCGGCTCTTATTCCTAAATGCTAGTCATATAAAAAGTGTTTATTCATAAGGTTTATATTATTTTAGAGGTGTTCAAGAATCTCGCACAAAATAAGGATTCTCAATCTTTGTTTTTTAACCGTAACCAAAACTCCAAGCACCATACATTTTAATACTAAGAGGCTCTCTATTTACCACTCATTTTAGCAAGAAAATCTGCTGAGTATCTGAGGTTATTATGATTTTGGATTAATATTCTGATTCACTCGAAATAAATTCTCTGGATCGTACTTATTTTTGATGTTCACCAAGCGATTATAGTTATGCTTATAACTGGCTTTAACACGATGTTCACCTTCGTCCATCATAAAATTAGTATAGGCTCCACCGGCAGAATAGGGGTGTAATGCATTATAATAGTCTTTGCACCAATTTGTAATTGTATCTGCATTTTTAGCATCAGGATCTACACCAACGTATACGCCTGCATATTTCGCATCTCTATAGGCCCAAGGTGTATCCTCAGCACCTACTCTACTAGCGGCTCCACTAATATGATACAGATGCATTTGAGATAATGGTGTCGGAATAGTAGACCCAAACTTTAGATGTTGAGCCGTAATTTCTGGTGTCAATTCGTTAAAAAAGTCGGCGCGCCAATACCATTGCATTCCCGTTGGAAAAAAACCATCGAACATACTTTGCAAAGCTGGATAAGGCATTTCACCAACATGAGCAAACACAGGATCAAGGTCTAATGCGGTCTTAAATAAAGCATCAAATTTATCGGCATCACCTACATAACACCAAACAATAGCACAGAACTTTTTATGGTGCAGTTCGGCTGGAAATGGAGATTCTGGAACCACCATAGTAGCGATAAAACCACTTAATTCATCTGGACTATTTTGAATAAACCCATCATACCAAGCCATAATTTCCTCCACGCGTTCTATTGGCCAAAATGTTGGTCCTGCGATTACCGTTTTAAGAGGATGTGCCTGAAACTTAAACGACGTAACAACTCCAAAATTTCCACCGCCTCCTCTAATTGCCCAAAACAAATCGCTATTTTCAGTGGCATTAACAGTGACAAAACTGCCATCTGCCAAAACCATATCCGCTTCTAACAGATTATCAATAGTGAGGCCGTATTTACGACTTAAATACCCCACTCCGCCACCTAGGGTTAGTCCCCCTACGCCTGTTGATGATACCATTCCAGACGGAATCGCTAACCCAAACTCATGTGTGGCGGTATCTACCTCACTCCAAATATTACCTCCTCCAACTTTAACCGTATTATTCGACGTATCGACATTCACAAACTTAATTCCAGATAAATCAATCACCAAACCATCATTGCACAAGCCTAAACCTCCTCCATTATGACCACCTCCTCGTATGGCAACTAACAAATTGTTTTCTCTCCCGAAATTAACTGCAGCTATAACATCCTGTGCATTTTCGCACATCACAAATAATCCAGGATGTTTATCTATCATCCCATTGTACACTTTTCGAGTGTCGTTATAGGTCGTATCGGCTGGTAAGATAAGCTTGCCTTTTAGTTGTGCTTTTAAAGTAGATAGAACCTTACTATTTAAGTCTTTGGCTGATTTTTTCATCTTTTATTTCTTTAGTTATTAATTGGCTTTCATCAAAAGTAGAATAGAATTATTTTCTATAATCCCACTTTTAGACCAAATAAATGTAATTTTAGTTCAGAAGAAATTTAGCAGTAACTAACTGAATACCTATTATTTACTTATTGCAAATAAAATTTGAAGGCAGAATTTTATATTTTTTATAGAAACATTTTGTAAAGTAAGTGGGACTACTAAAACCAGTTTGATAGGCAATTTCAGAAATATTACTGTCTTTTATCCTTAGTAATTCTAAGGCTTTGTTTAGCCGATAATCTCTCAAAAAGATATTAGGAGATTTACCCACTAAACGCATCATCGTTCGGTATAATTTAGATTTACTATAGCCCAAATATTCTTCAAAATCATTTACACTTATGGATGTATCTGACCATATTTTTTCAGTAAAAGTCATTAAATACCTTATAAAATCCTCGTCTTTAGTATGTATAACAGTAATTTCATTCTCCTTCGTAATAGGTTTGTTTTGATTTTCTCCTTCATAAAGATCTTTAACTGCTGTTGTGATAGAAAAACTGCCTTTAGCAATATCACTTAAATAGTTTGACGTTTTTATAGTATCCTCAAAAAAGCCCTCCTTCTCAGTAATTGGAATACCAGCACTTATGCCTATTTTAAATTCTAACTCTGGAGTAATAACACAATTGTGAATATTTCTAATTTTTAGTCCACAATGTATAGCATCAGTAACAGAAGCAAAAGACATTAAAAAGCTAGTGCCATCTTGTTTGATCAGACTTCCATTATTAGTAGCGGTTAATGTTTTTATTGAAGTAGTATAGCCTCTAATGCCTGCGTTTAAAGTACTTATTTCATTAGCCCTTATGGTTTTGTGCTTTAATTTAACCACCATGAGCGTTCTAAAAGCTGGATCGTTTATAATATTAAGACTAGTATCTTTAGATTTTACTGGATCTTCTATTCGTCCTAGAAAAGATTCTACAATAGCTTCATTTACTTCTAAAATTTGCTGAGGAATAGCGCCATGAGCGGTACTATGTAAATCTATCACAGCCTGCTTATTAGGCGCTTCCATTAAACAAAAAGCTGTTTGTCGTTGCTCATCGCACCAATAGGTAAGCCCACGACAATTATACTTGTGTTCTATTTTTAAATCTTCTTGATGCATTTCTGCTATATCTTTTGCTGTAATCCCATTTGGTAATTCATGCAAATCCATAAATATTGGCATAAGAATAATTTTTAGTAAGATACTAATTTCAAAAATAACAAGCTACTTTTTAAAAAATAGCTTGCTGTCTTTATTTCAGATACATAAATTGCAACCTTCTTAACCTTAGTCGTTTGTCAATGGCGAATGATGTTCGTGAACCATTTTCCAACCCTTGGGTGTATTGACAAATAGTAAGGTAATTTGGTCATTTACCACCACGAGGCCTTCCCCGAACTTCAGCTGAAAATCAGAATGGAAGGTTAAATTCGCCACCTCACCGTACACAGCGATCTGTAAATCATTGGCATCGAACTTCAGCACTTCGGTTACGGAACCAAAAACAGAACGCTCATAGGCTTCGTTGGCAACATAACCATTACGTGGTTCTCCATTCTTGAATTCAGTAAACTTTGGGCCGTAGGCGTGAAAGGAAATCAGTTGTTCCATATCGCCATCTTTAATACTTTGGGCAATGGCACCAAAAGTTTCTAGTACCTCTTGTTTTGCTTCTGGGAACTCTTCATTAATTAAATCGGTTTTCACTTCTTCAATTTCCACTTTGTTGGTGAATCCGACAAGGATGATTGTGGAAATCAACAGTACTGCTATAAATGTCATTTTTGTTTTCATTATATTTTAGTTTAAAGAGTTTATAATGTAGAATAGGTAGGTCTCTCTAAAAGCACAGTATCATTTGATCTGTAGAAAGTAACATACACACATTTATGTCTGTTTTAGAGCTAATGCTATTAGGATAGCCTAGTAAGTATTAGGGGGGAAGTTTAAACACTGATGGGTTTTATCAGTAAAAATTTGGTCCTGAAAAAACATCTTTCAGGTCTACCCAAAAGGTGTATGGTCTACCCTAGCTTCAAGGGCGCATGGTGTTCGTGAACCATTTTCCAACCCTGGGGCGTCTTAACAAATAGTAAGGTAATTTGATCATTCACAACCACCAGTTCTTCTCCGAACTTCAGATGAAAATCAGAATGGAAGGTCAAATTCGCCACCTCTCCATACACAGCGATCTGTAAATCTTTAGCATCGAACTTCAGCACTTCGGTTACGGAACCAAAAACAGAGCGTTCATGTGCTTCATTGGCAACATCACCATTACGAGGTGCTCCATTCTTGAATTCGGTAAACTTAGGGCCGTAGGCATGAAAAGCAATTAGCTGATCCATATCACCATCCTTAATACTTTGGGCAATGGCGCCAAAGGTTTCTAGTACTTCTTGTTTTGCTTCCGGAAAATCATCGTTTATTAAATCGACTTTTAGTTCTGGAGCTTCCACTTTTTCTTCGCACCCTGTTATCAATAATGCAAAAAACATGATGCATACTGCTTTTAATTGTGTCTTCATAATTTTAGCTATTTAATGGGTTCTCAACAAAAGTAGAATGGAATTATGTTCTATAATTCTACGTTTGGACCAAAAAAATATACTTTTAGACCAGAAGAAAATTAAAATACAACTATTTGAATAACAATATGTTATTAGCTTAAAGTGAAATTTGAGGGGAGAATACCGTATTTTTTATGAAAGCATTTTGAAAAATAAGCGGGACTACTAAAGCCTGTCTGGTAGGCAATTTCAGAAACATTGCCACTATGTTTTTTTATTAATTCTAGGGCCTTATTCAAGCGATAATCCCTTAAAAATATATTGGGAGATTTGCCTACCAAATTCATCATCATTCGGTACAATTGAGATTTGCTATACACTAAATTTTTCTCAAAATCGCGCACGCCTACCTCGTTTTGTGACCATATTTTTTCGGTATATGTCATTAACGAGCGCATAAAATCTTCTTCTACTGTCGTTAAAACAGTAATAGATTTATGGGCTAATCGCTTGTTCTGATTTTCACCTTCGTAAAGATCATTTACCATTTCTGTAATCGAAAAACTGCCTTTGGCAACATCACTTAAATAATCGGATAATTTAATCGTATCCTCAAAAATGTGCTCTTTTTCGGTCACTGGAGTTCCTGCACTAATACCAATTTTGAATTCTAAATCTGGAGTGATACCATCATGGTAGGCATCTTCGATTTTTATTCCACAATGTATGGCATTGGTCACCGTATCAAAGGCCATTAAAAAGGTATTTGCTTCTTGTTTTACCAGACGACCCTTATATTCAGAGGTGGCGGCTTTAATCGATTGAGCATAGCCTCTAAGTGCCGCTTTTAAGGTTGGTATCGCGCTTGTTCTTAGTATCTTATGTTTTATTTTGACGACCAATAAGGTTCTAAATGCGGGTTCATTAACAATGTTGAGTCGTATATTTTTAGATTTTTCAGGGTCTTCGATACGTCCTAAAAAAGATTCGACGATGGTATCGTTAACTTCTATAATTTGTGTTGGAATAGCCCCATGGGCGTTTTCGTGTAGTTCTATTAAGGCTTCTTTATTAGGGGCCTCTATAAGGCAGAAAGCCGTTTTGCGTTTTTCGTCGCACCAATACGTCAGCCCACGACAATTATATTTATGCTCAAGATCTAAATCGGCTTGGTGCATTTCTGCTACATGCGCTGCGGTTATGCCTTCAGGAAGGTGGTGTAAATCTAAAAATAGTGGCATAATCCTAATTTTACTGTAATTTACGTCATATTTTTTTATTAGAATTTAAAATAGGAATTGTTTTGAGGAAAACCCTAAATGTTTGATATCTAGGGTTTTCATTGAAAAGCTCTCTTTTCGCATACCTGCTGCTACTTGTTTTAGGATATTTGCTAAAGATTTAGCAGAACACCACGATACCCATTGCTATTGGTTTCGCAGTTCATCCTAGCATAAACCTTTTTTATTTTCTTAACTTTGCTCGTCTGATTGTGCACTAGTTACAGCTAAAAACAAAAAAATCATGATGATTCCTAAACTACATTATAGACCCCAAGCAAACGCTGCGAAAGAGCTCTTAGACCATATCCAAAAAGGGTGTACAAGTGGCATTGAACTGGTACAATTAGGCATAGCAAATATTTCCGAAAAAAAGTTTTTAAAAATAGCATCAGAGGCCAGAGAAATCACCTCTCATTTTCAAACCAGATTAATCATAGAACAGCAGTACACCATTGCAAAAACCATTAAAGCCGATGGAGTAATCTTAAAAAAAACAGATACTTGCCCCAGGGTAGTTCGAAAATTTTTATACTCTTGGCAAATGATTGGTGGTATAGCACATACCTTGAGTGACGCAGAGTCATTGCTATCCAAAGAAGTAGATTATATGAGTTTGGGTCCTTTTACGTCGGCTACAAACAAAGAGAATTCAAGTCTGGCTTTAGGTTTACATGGGTATACGTTACTAGTGGAAGCCTTAAGAACGAAAACACCAATTATTGGTTTTGGCGGCATAACTACCGGAGATGTTACAGGGCTTTTAGAAACAGGAGTTTCTGGAATTACGGTTTCGGAAGCGATTAATGGCAATTTTGAGCAAATAAAAATATTTCACCAATTACTTAACGCAGCTTCAACACAAGAACAAAGGCATACTTTTGAATAATTCTGCGTATAGTCCTTGCGTTGATGTTCAACAAATCAATTAAAAACATAATGCTTCCCTCCTATTATCGCCAGACATAAAAAGGGTCTAAGCCTCGGAGTTTCTTTGTTTTTCAGAGGTTCAAGAAACTTGAGAAAGGCTTTGGCTCCCAATAGCCTTCTAGTACTGTTCGCTAAGTTGTCTCTCTGATTGTTCCAAAAGTAAAATAAAAGGTAGTACCGGTCCCCTCTTCGCTTTCTAACCAAATAGCACCATTGTAGTAGGTGATAATTTTTTTGACAATAGAAAGTCCAACGCCAGAGGATACCCCCGTACTTTCTAGTTTGGTAAAAACCTTAAATATTCTTTCAAAATAGTCCGATTTAATTCCAATTCCGTTGTCTTTTACAAAAAACTCAAAATGGCCTTCTTTTTCAGTAGCTCCAATTTCAATCAGTGCCACTACTTTGTCATTGTAGTGAATGGCATTTTGAATTAAATTCTGGAATACTTGTCGAAACCTCCAAGCATTACCATATATCGTAGGCAGTGAGTCCTGGATGGATATTTTTACGTGACTCGGCAATAAAATGGTTTGCACCACTTCGTTCACTAGTATATTAAAATCAATAAAGCGATCTTCTGATTCTAATTTATCTATAGTAGAATAATCTAAAATTCCCTTGATCAAAAAATCCATTTTTTCTACATTAAACAATACTTGATGTAAAGGTTTTAGGGCGTTTTCGTTCAATGCTTCCTTATGATCCTCCATAAACCAATGTACCAAAGAATGAATATTGATAAGAGGTGCCTTTAAATCGTGAGACACCACGTGGGCATACTCATTTAATTCCTCATTTTGTAGGGATAAATTTTTGAGCAATTCTTCTTTTTTCTTTTTTTTGTGCCCTTATCTGTTCTTCATTTTCTTTTCTTTGAATTACATTCACCAGCATATTGGCGAATACAAACAGAATATCTTTTTCATTTTCTTCATACCTATTTATTTTGTGTACCGCGTCAAAGCCAATAAATCCTATCAATTCTTTGTTTTTAATCTTAGGAATGGTAATTAAACTTTTAATGCCTTGTGGTTCTAAAATAGCACGAAGCCCTTGCTCACCATCTTCGGGTAAAAGACTCACATCTTCCACATAAAAAGCCTGCCCCTGCCTATGTGCATCTAGCCATGGGATAATAAAATCGGTAGGTATGTTTTGTAAATTAGCTATTTCGGGTACAATGCCTTTAGCGCACCATTCATAGGTATTTGAGGTGGTATTGTTTTCAAAATCGTATGAAAAAATATAACTTCGATCAGCACCCACAAATTCTCCAATTTGTTTTAAGGATTTTCCAATCAGGGCATCAATATCCGTTAAATCTGAATTAATATAGGTGGTAGAAATGCTTATTAATAAGTCTTGAAAACGCAGCTGCCTTTCAATAATTTTATCTTTAACGAAACGTTGATCATCGAAGTGGGTATGGCGCTCTTTGTTTTTTAACGTTTCTTTGCTATCCTTTTGCTGGTCCTTTTTCATTTGAATTTTCACGATTTGAGATGAAAAAGTAGGCTATTTTTCATGGTGCAAAGATACTGTTTACAGATTTAACTTACAAAATGTAAAATATAATCTGTATAATTTTATTAACCCTGTGATTTATTCTTTTAGGCATTGGCCTTTGTATCATTAAAAACCTTAAACTATGAACTATAGTTTACCCAAATGGGTACAGGCCATCTTTATTTCTATTTCAGCTCAAAGATCATACAATGCTGCCAAGGCAAATTATCCTTATTTTCTACGAGTGTAAAACCTGCAGTTTTGAACTCTTTAACTGCTTGTGCCTCTGTCATTTTATGAATAACTTTTATGGGAATGTTGGGGTCTTCGCCGCGGTATTCTATCAAGAATATTTTACCTTTTGGTTTTAGTGCTTTTTTTATAGCTAAAAGCATCTCGAGCGGATACTCAAATTCGTGATACACATCTACCATTAATACTTTATCGATACTATTTTCTGGTAAGTTCGCATCTTTCTCGCCTCCTTTGACCAAGTAGACATTCGTGATACTGTTACGTTCTTTTTGATAGCTCATTTCGGCCAGCATTTCTTCTTGAATGTCTACGGCATAAATGGCACCTTCTTGGGTCACGGGGGCCATTTTAAAGACATGATATCCGGATCCTGCACCTATATCGGCTAGGACATCGGTAGCCTGTAGATCTAAATTTTTTAAGAGCATTGAAACACTTTCTTCTTGCTCACGTTCTGGTCTATTGAGCCATTCCATGCCCTGAAAACCCATAACATGGGCAATCTCCCTACCTTGATACCACTTTCCTATGCCGTTGGGGTCATTGCGTTTGTAGGTATACATTTCACTCGATTCGGTTGCCGAAGCCTCTTTTTTCTGGCTCTTACAGCTTTGCAAGGGAAGCATGACAATGCTTACTAAGAGTAGTAGAAAAGCCTGTTTTGCCGAAAGTATTCGTCTATATTTTTTATTCTCTAGTTTCATTTCAATGTCGTTTAATTTCTTTTCTCGTAGCGAATGTTTGTCCTGCACCAAGTACAACACAAAAATACAAAAGCTTAGAATAGCATGTATTTTTAGCCGCTTTTTATCTGATCAATTTTCAAACATGCCATAAAATCGTATTATTAGTAAGGTACTTGAACAAAAAAACAGCCTCATAACTATCTACGAGGCTGTTTTTAAGACTTTAGAACTCCCTTTTTTATTTTAGCGATTTCATATCGATAACAAATCTATACTTTACATCATTGCTTGTTACACGTTCGTATGCTGTATTGATATCTTGCATATTAATGAGCTCAATATCACTCGTAATATTGTGTTCTCCACAAAAATCTAACATCTCTTGGGTTTCCTTGATACCGCCTATTAAAGAGCCCGCAATACGCTTACGTCCCATAATAATACTACCCCCATGAAAAGGCTTCAAAGGTTCTACGGCCCCTACTAAAACCATAGTCGCATCAATTTTAAGGAGGCCTAAGTACGGATCCATTTCGTGACCTACTGGAATGGTATTTAATATAAAGTCGAAGCTTGCTTGATGCTTTTTCATGTCGTCTTGATCTTTAGAGACTAAAACTTCGTGTGCGCCTAATCTTTTAGCGTCTTTTCCTTTTTCAGGTGATGTCGTAATCATAACCACATGCGCGCCTAGGGCGTTGGCAAACTTTACGCCCATATGCCCTAAACCTCCTAAGCCAATAACCCCTACTTTATCTCCTTTTTTTACCTTCCAATGCGTTAAGGGAGACCATGTGGTTACTCCAGCGCATAATAAGGGTGCCGTTGCCGCTTCGTCTAAGTTTTCTGGAATACGTAAAACAAATTTTTCATCGACTACTACAGACGTTGAATACCCTCCATAGGTTTGCTTCCCATCGCTATGTGGATCAGCGCTATTATACGTGAACGTAGCTCCTTTTTCACAAAATTGTTCTAAATCTTGTTCACAAGAATTACAGGTCTGGCATGAGTCTACCATGCACCCTACACCTACTAAATCGCCAACCTTATAATGGCTAACATTTGGCCCCACTTCGGTAACACGACCAATAATTTCATGTCCTGGAACTACCGGATAGGTAGATCCCTTCCAATCGTTCCTTACCGTATGGATATCACTATGGCATACCCCACAATAAGTGATGTCAATTTTTACATCGGCTGCTCCTACGGCTCTTCTCTGTATGTCTAAGGGTTTTAGTTCTTCTGTTGATGCCGTGGCACCATATGCTTTTATCGTTGTCATACTTATGCGTTTTTTAAGGTTACTTTTAATACTATTTCTGTCTGTAAAAGTTTAGATACAGGACATGCTTCTTTAGCTTTATGCGCTATTTGCTGAAATTGTTCTGCATCGATATTCGGCACATCTCCTTCCAAATCTAAATTGATTTTGGTAATTGCTCCATCTTCAAAACTAACGGTTGCCGCTACATCTAAGCTTGTTGCCGTAAAATTAGCTTCGTTGAGTAAGAAGCTTAATTGCATGGCAAAACAACCTGCATGCGCCGCTCCTATCAATTCTTCAGGATTGGTTCCTTTTTCTCCATCCTCAAACCGAGTATGGAACGAATAAGCGGTATTATTAAGAACTTTACTTCCTGTGCTGAGCTTTCCTTTTCCATCTTTTCCACTGCCTTTCCATTCGGCATTTGCTTTTCTAGTAAATTTCATTTGTCTTATATTTTATTCGTTATGCTTCTTGTGCTACTACCTTCGGGTAATCAGTGTACCCTTTCTCTCCTGTGGTGTAGAAGGTTTCTTCATCCCATTCGGCTATCTCTAGATGATGTTCAAAGCGCTCCACTAAATCAGGATTGGAAATATACAATTTCCCGTAGGCTACAAGATCCGCTAAACCTTCCTCGATAATTTTATTTCCTTTTTCTTGATCGAAAGCGGTGTTGATCATTAAAGTTCCTTTGTATAAAGGTCGGAAATGTTTTGCAATTTCCGACACAGCAAATGGAACATCTGAAACGTCTGAAAAAGGTTCAGATAGATGTACATATGCCAATGCATAGTCGTTTAATTTTGAAATCAGGTATTCAAAAGTGGGAATGGTATCCTTATCCATCGTCATCCCGAATAAGCCATGTAAAGATGGATTAAAACGTACGCCTATTTTTTCCTGAGGTATTACTTCTTTAACTGCCTCTAAAACTTCAAAAAAGAAACGTGTTTTGTTTTCCACGCTCCCTCCGTATTCATCTGTTCTAGTATTAGAAGATCCATTAAAAAACTGATGAAACAAATAGCCGTTTGAAGAGTGTATTTCTACGCCATCAAAACCTGCTTTTACGGCATTGGCTGCTGCATTCTGAAAATCTTTGACCGTTGTTTTGATTTCCTCGATGGTCATTTCTTTTGGCGTAACAGTATCTTTAAAACCTTCTGGCGTATACGATTTAGCATTCGGATTTAAAGCCGAAGCCGATAAAGGCAATTCGCCGTTGTGAAAATCAGGATGCGACATCCGCCCCACATGCCATAATTGAATAAAGATTTTTCCTCCTTTATCGTGTACACGCTTTGTTACTTTTTTCCATCCTTCTACTTGTGCTTCTGAATAGATGCCAGGCGTATTGATATAGCCTACTGCTTTTTCAGATACTTGAGAACCCTCTGTAATGATTAAACCCGCTGATGCTCGTTGTTCGTAATACAAGCCGTGTAAGTCATCTGTGGGCACGTTACCCTCATTCGCGGCCCTACTTCTCGTCATGGGTGCCATGACGATTCTATTTTTTAGGTTAATGGTATTCGTATAAGGTGCTAGTAAATTTTGTTTGCTCATATTTATTGTAATTTTTTGCTTAATAATTCAGCTACTTTTTCAGAGGAAGCCGGGTTTTGGCCTGTTATTAATAAGCCATCTTCAATAGCATAAGGTTGCCAGTCTTCTATTTTAGAGTAGATACCACCGTTAGTTTTTAACATATCTTCTAATAGAAATGGAACCACGTTGGTTAATTGTACCGCTTCTTCTTCTTCGTTGGTAAATCCGGTTACTTTTTTTCCTTTTACTAAAGGTTCATTAGAACTGTTTTTTACATTTTTTAAAACTGCTGGTGCGTGGCATACAAAGGCAACAGGTTTATGGTTGTTGTAAAAGTCCTCTATCAATTTAATAGAAGTTTTATCTTCTACTAAGTCCCACAAAACGCCATGCCCACCAGGATAAAAAACAGCATCATAATCTTCTTGTTTAATAGTCGCTAACTGGCGTGTGTTGGCTAGCTTCTCTTGTGTGGCCTTGTCTTTATCGAATCTTTGCGTTGCCGCTGTAGCCGCATTCTCTGAAGCACTGCTTGGATCTATGGGAGGGTGGCCTCCTTTGGGTGAAGCCAACGTAACCTTGTGTCCTGCATCTGTCAGGGTGTAGTAGGGTGCTGCAAATTCTTCAATCCAGAATCCCGTTTTATTTCCTGTGCTCCCTAAAGAGTCATTGCTTGTCAATACAAATAGTATATTTTTCATGTCGTACTTTTTTAAATTTTTGAATGAATTCAAAGTTATGACACTAAAACATCAATTTAATTGACCTATATCAATTAAGATAGCTTTAACTTTTTTGTTTTTTCCGCACTCTACTTAGGTTTTCTGGCGTAACTCCTAAGTAATTTGCTATATCATAATTAGGTACCCGGTCTTCTATACTAGGATAAGCGCTACAGAATTCTAAGTACCGTTCTTGCGTGTTTTTTTCTTGGGTAGATAAAATACGTTTCCGTTGAGAGACAAAAGCCTTGGTGACTAGTATCCTAAAATAGCGCTCAAAAATTGGGGCTTCTGTATAAATTTTTTGAAGTTGATCGTAATTAAGGGATAACAATTCAGCATCTTCAATAGCTTCGATATACAAATTTGAGGCTATTTGATTGTAAAAGGCATCAAAATCACCAATCCACCAATTTTCTATGGCAAATTGAATAATATGACGACCTCCTTTAGCATCTATGTAATACGCTTTTAAGCAGCCTTTTACTACAAAATATTCATGCTTTACATGGGTGCCTGGTTTTAATAAAAAATTTCCTTTTGATACGGAGACTTCTGTAAGTACCTCCTGAAATAATTGTAAATCCTTGGCTGAAGGATGAATATGGGTTTCAATATGTTTTATAATCGACTGATGCATACTACAAAGATGCTATTTTGTTTGACTTTTCGCAATAGCATCTAGGCTAATTTCGTTCTTATTTAAAGGCTAACTAACGAATGCGTACCGTTTAATAACAACTTGCAACTAGATACCACGCTAGAATCTCGAGTTACATTATTTAATAGGAATGTTTCTTTATGAATCCTTATCTTTACTCCTTATATTTTTTGATTAAAACTAGTGCAACAAATAAAAGCCTACTTAGAAAAAATAGCCACCATCTCTGCATCCGATTGGGACTTTTTTATGTCCAAATTAGAACGACGGGTAATTCCTAAAAAATCGATTTTTCTACACCTGAATGAGATTGAAAATCACATCTCCTTCATAGAATCTGGCGTGGTCCGTTTGTTTATTCCCAAAGAAAATCCGGACAAGGAAATCACTTTTGGTTTTAGTTTTAAAGATCAGTTTATCAGTGCTTATGATTCATTTTTAACTCGATCCCCTTCAGCCTACCAATTGCAAGCTCTTACCGAAACAACGATTTTAAGTATTACCTATTCCGATTTGCAACTGGTCTATAAAACCACCCAATTAGGAAATTTAGTAGGTCGTTTAACCGCTGAGCGTCTTTTTTTAATCAAATCAAAACGGGAACAAAACTTATTGAACCTGACCGCAGAACAACGCTATATTAATTTGTTTAAAGAACGTCCAGAGCTATTAAAAGTAATCCCTCTAAAATATATCAGTTCGTATATTGGCGTGACTTCGCAAGCTTTAAGTAGAATTCGAAAGCGGGTTTGAGAAGCTTTTGAAAGTCGAAAGTCCAAAGTCAAAAGTCGAAAGTCTATTAGTTTACAAATTAGAGCCAAGACATAAGAGGCAAAATACAGGAATCAAGACTTTATGTGTGGACTATTTTATTTGCTGAAAAATGCAGTCTAGTATCTTGGTTTTTAAAGCGTAGCGGTCTTGAATCTTTCTTAATTAATTGATTTGGGTTCATTGTTTCTCTCCCGACGTCAAAGTATCTTTGTAAAAAAAAGCTATGTTGATTATTATATTTGTTGCCGTACTCTGGTATGGCGGTTTGTTTTTCCAATCCTTTTTTTTACATCGGTATGCTGCTCATCAGGTATTCACGATGTCTAAAACCATGGAACGGATTACCTTTGTTTTAACTTGGATATTTCAAGGGCCCAGCTATTTAAGCGCCTATGGCTATGGCATCATGCATCGCATGCATCACGCATATACCGATACCGAAAAAGACCCACATTCTCCCTCACACGATGACAACTTATTTGCGATGATGTGGAAAACAAAAACCATCTATCAAGATATTAATACCCAACGTGTAGCCATAGACCAACGTTTTACTAAAAATGTGCCCCAATGGAAAGGCTTTGATGTATTTGCAAGTTCTCGAATTTCTAGACTACTATGGATATCAGCGTATATCTTATTCTTTGTTTTCTTTGCAACAGCTTGGTGGCACTGGTTATTATTACCGGTGACCTTTTTAATGGCACCCATTCATGGAGTCATCATTAATTGGTTTGGACACATTTATGGCTATGTCAATTACACGATGAAAAACACTAGCAAAAACCTCTTTCGTTTTGATTTTTTAATGATGGGCGAAGGCTATCACAACAACCATCACAGACATGCAAATAGAGCCAATTTTGGTGTAAAATGGTATGAAATTGACGTCACCTATGTAATAATTAAAATATTAGATGGTTTTGGTCTTATTCGATTGAAGCCTATTAAAGTTAAAAATCAATAGGATTATTTAACACCTAGGGTAGAAACTATAATTGATCCATCAGCGTTCACCTCATAAACGAAGTATAATCGTACCTTTTTGAAAACACAGCAATAGGTAAAAATTTACCTTAAAGTATTGGTTTTTTTCATTACTCTTAGGAATTGAATATTAGGCTTTTAGATAAATAATGAGTTGATTTAAAAAAACACCCTACAAGCTATCTTGATAGTATTCGGATTTCTACACGTCTGTTGATTCTTCCTTTGGCTACATCTCTAGTGATCACCAATGGTTTTTCTTGCCCCCAACCTTTTGTTTCGATATTATTTTTATCGACTCCTTGGGCAACAAGGTATTTTTTGGTAGCTTTTACTCTTCTTTCTGATAATGCCTTGTTTCTATTGGCGTTTCCGATAGCCGTATGCCCTTCCAGTAGAATTTTCATGGAAGGCTTAGCCTTCATGATTTGCGCTAGTGTATCCAATTCTATTTGAGCCTCGGGCTTTATAGCATACTTATTCAGATCGAAGATGAGGTTTTGCAAAACAAAAGAATCGCTTGTTTCTATTAACATCGCAATATCCGTGCTCTCTGTAGGTAAAGCGTCATTTACAATGAGATTGCTTTCTTCCACTTCTTCCTCTACTATTTCTTCTTGTACTAGGAGCTCTTCTTCCATTGGCTCATCTAGGCTGTACACATATGATTGTTCAACACTTGTTTGGCAGTTAGACCATATTGTGGTGTAGGTGCCAAAAGCTGAGAGACTTATTTCTTTCTGATTATCCTGTGCTAATTTTTCACCTTCAAAAAGCCAAACTAATTGATCTAAATCGCCATAAGCGCCGGGCTTTAATAGGGTACTTTTTAAAAAGACTTCGCCTGCTCTTTCTTCTTTAGAAAAACTTACTTTTTTTTCTGGATCGGGATTCCCGACCTGTAAAACAGCAAAAGCATATTCGGCTTCACACCTAGGTCTTTCTAATGTATTTTTACAAGAATATTCCAGGGAACCCCCCAGTGTGATGTAATAGATGCCGGCTTTCATAGGTGCCGTAAAATTTTGGGTTGATTTTCTTTTTGTGAAGCGATACCCTCCAAAACTTTTAGCACAAACTGAGGTATATTCATGAATGCCCCAATAAACTTGAACAATACAACCGGGACAATACTCTTTACTTTTTTGAGATTCTATTCGTGTTGTAATGTTAACTTCTTCACCCTCCGCTACCGCCAAAAATGTAGTTTTTTGTCCATTCATAGTCACCTTGGAAAATGTAATTTCCCGACCTGCATACTCCAATTTGGTTGTCGATGCTGGCGTTATAAAATCGTACTGCGCATGGCTGGTTAAAAAGCCAAAGAGTAAAAAAAGGGCCGTAAAAAATGTGTTGTTTTTTATCATGGAATGTCTTGTTGATCCCTAACTATTCCTATACATAGCTAGCACATTTAAAACGACGACTTGAGGCTTTTGTTGCTTTTAACAGAAAAATGGGGTGTTGTGGGATTCTTATGTTAAGCTGAAGACCGCATCGCTACTACCTAGAACGCGAACAATAAGCGCTTTCCGTAGCATCTTAAATGGCCTATCAGCATAACAAAGATGAACTAAAATAACATTTCAATTTTAGCATAAAAATTGAAAATAACTAGCCTTCTCTCCTTAAAACCTCTAAAGGCGAACTTCGCAAAACCGTTTGGATGTTGCTAAGGCCAATGACTAAAACTAGTACTGTAATCCCTGGTAAAAACACTAAAAACGGAATCGAAGAAGGCACAAAAGGCTCTTTAAAAACAAATAATGCCAAACAAAGGCTACTGACTAAGGCCAGTAAAATGCCTACCAAACTTCCTAAAAGTCCTAAAAAGACATATTCTAAAGCCGATATTTTTAAAATTTGAGTGTTTTTAGCCCCAAGAGTTCGCAGAAGCACACTTTCTTTAATACGCTGGTATTTACTGGTACGAACCGAGCCTATCAACACAATAATACCCGTAAGAATACTAAAAAAGGCCATAAAATTTATAATCCAAGAAACTTTATCTAATATATCTTCCACGATGGTAAATACTTGTCGCAAATCAAGTACCGATACATTGGGAAACAGTGCCACTAAATCGCGTTGCAAATTCGCAGATCCTGGTTCATCCGGAACTGCTGTGGTGATGACCCTAAACTGTGGTGCCTGCTCTAAAACACCCTTGGGAAAAACTATGGTGAAATTGGGTTGTAATTGTGTCCAATCTACACTTCGAACACTACCAATAGTCGTTTCTAGCAATACGCCTTGAACATTAAAAACAAGTGCATCACCCACCCCTAATTTTGCGTCTCGTGCAATATTATCTGAAATAGAAATCACTACAGGAGCTCCTTTTGGCAACTCAGGTGTCCACTCCCCTTCTAAGATCTCTTCAGAATCTGCTAGGGTATCGCGGTAGGTAGTTCTAAATTCATGTCTTAAAATCCAACCCCCCATTTCTCGAACAGAATCTTGCCGAATATCATTCACCAATCGGTCTTTTATTTTATGTACACGCATGGTAACAATCGGGATACTACTTAAAACAGGTAAATTACCATCCGTGAGTCGCTTTTCGATGGCTTCGCGCTGGTCCGTTTGCACATCTAGGATAATCATATTGGCATTTTCTGCCGTCTGACCAATTTCGGTTTTCGCCAATAAAATATCCTTGGTAAAGTAGAGCGTACTAATTAAAAATGTTCCTAAACCAATCGCCACTACCAGCACTACAGTCTGGTTATTAGGTCGAAATAAGTTTAACAAACTTTGGCGCGTCGTGTAACCGAAACGTTTCGGAAAATAGCGTTTTATCAACTTCATAAACCCTGTGGCAATAAAGGCTAGGGTCGCAAATGTCACCAGCGTACCCGCCACAAAACTTAAGGCGTATAACGCGTCTTTTAACAACCAAAAAGAAAACAGAAAGAGGAAGAGTAAAATTAAGCCCAATACGAAAAATCGCACTTTAATTGGGCCTTGTGATGCTTCTTCATCCACACGGAGTACTTCTAATGGGGAAACATACCAAGTTCGCAATAAAGGCAACAAGGCAAATAAAACAGACATGAATAATCCTAGAAAAATTCCTATTAAAATGGGCTGTATTGAAATACTTATTTCTACTGTAAAAGGTAAAAATTCTTGTAATATATAAGGGAATAGCTCTTGAAGCGCCACACCTATAAGGGAACCTATTAAGCCACCAACAATACCTATCCCTGCAATTTGTAGTAAGAAAATTAAAAAACTTTGCTTTCGAGAGGCACCCATACATTTTAAAACGGCGATAGATTGTAATTTTTCTTTGATGTAAATATGAACAGAACTTGCAATACCTATACAGCCTAATAATAGAGCGATAAACGCAGCTAAATTTAAAAATTTACCTACATTATCATAACGTCTGCCCAAGCGTTGACTTGTGCTTGTATGTGTATCTAAATCGGCATTTTCCGCATCTAAAAGGGGACCAATTTTCTTTGCAAACTGGCTTAAATTGAGTGAATCTGAGGCCTTATAAAAAAATTGGTATTCCTTGCGACTTCCGAATTGTAATAGTTCTGTATCTTCAATAAGCCGATTGGGAATAATCACCGTGGGTGCTACAGAAGTAGAAATTGCGGTACTTCCTGGTATGGCTTTTAGAGCACCTGCAATAGGCAAGGTAAGTTCGCCAACCTTTATAGAATCACCTGCTTTTACATTAAACTGAAGCATTAAGGTGGCATCAACCAATGCTCCACCTAACTCTTGATAAGTTACTGATGCTGAACTAGGTTCGGTATCAATAGTCCCATAAAAAGGAAAATCTCCTTGCACCCCTCGAACCTTGACCAATTTAGTGCCCCCATTTTTAGGAAAGGCTATCATCGATACAAAATTCACTTCCTGTGCATCAGGTTTTAAAGAGTCAATAATCGCTTGAGCTCGAACGCTGGGTTCTTGGCGACTGTCGATAATATAGTCCGCACCCATCAAAGCTTTCGATTGTCGCTGAATGTTATCTTTTAAATTTGTACTAAACAATTGAATGGAAACGACTGCAGCTATGCCTAAAATAATTGAAGCCATAAACAATAAAAGTCGTACCCTACTTGCTTTGGCATCGCGCCAAGCCATTTTAAAAAGCCATTTAGTATGTTGATTCATGTGTGTCGTAGCTATGCTTGCAGTACTGCTGTAGTTTGATTCGTTAAAATTTGGCCGCCTTTAAGTCGTAATATTTGTTGCGTTCTATTGGCTAAGTCTAAATCGTGTGAAATAATCACTAAGGTCGTGCCTGCTTCTTTATTTAAATCAAACAATAATTGAATGACTTTCTCGCCTGTTTCTTCGTCTAAGTTTCCAGTAGGTTCGTCCGCGAACAAAATAGAAGGGCTGTTCGAAAAGGCTCTGGCTAGTGCCACGCGCTGTTGCTCTCCTCCTGAAAGTTGCGACGGATAATGGTCAAAACGATCGGCTAAGCCCACTTTATCTAATAATGCCATACTTTTTTCTGTGGCATCTTTTGCGCCTTGCAATTCTAAAGGAACGCTAACATTTTCTAAGGCTGTAAGGGTGGGCAGTAACTGAAAATTTTGAAAAATGAATCCCACTTCCTTATTTCGTAATTGCGCGCGTTGGTCTTCATTTAAGCTGCTCAAATCTTGACCACAAAGTTCAACCGTACCCGCATTAGGTGCATCTAAACCAGCACAAAGACCTAGTAAGGTTGTTTTTCCACTTCCAGACGGACCAATAATTGAGAATGTTTGTCCTTTTTCAACGTCAAACGTAATGTTTTGCAATACTGTTAATTCTTTTTGACCACTGGTATAGGTCTTTTCTAAACCAGTAATCTTTAATATCTTTGGCATATAATTTTTAATTAAAAATGACACCTTATGTCAAAGGCTGAAAATAATCAATTGAGGACAAATTTACCAACTTCAATGCACCCGATATTCTTAAAGTTTTGTTATTTTACGATGGCACTATTTCTGTTGTCTTGTGGAAACGATAAAAAAGAACAAAGTTCCTCAGATGCCGCTGCCAAAGAGACAAGCACACCCACCCAAACAGCCACAACAAGTACCAAGACGATTCTTTGTTTTGGGGATAGCATTACCGCTGGTTACGGACTTGATGATACGGAGGATGCATTTCCCGGACTATTACAAGAAAAAATTGATTCTTTAAACTTAGAATATACTGTGATCAATTCAGGCCTAAGTGGCGAAACTACCGCTGGTGGAAGAAGTAGAATTGATTGGGTTTTGAATCAAAGTATCGATATTTTCTTGTTAGAATTGGGGGCGAATGATGGACTTCGTGGTGTACCGCTTTCAGAAACTCGTGCCAACTTACAGGCCATAATTGATATGGTGCAAGAAAAGAGTCCTACAACAACGATAATTTTAGCAGGAATGCAATTACCACCCAATATGGGTCAAGAGTATACGACAGAATTTAAGCAACTTTTTGTCGATATCGCTAAAAATAATGGTATCGCTTTTATTCCTTTTATTTTAGAAAACGTAGGGGGTATTGCTGATCTTAATCAAAGTGATGGCATTCACCCTACAGAAGAAGGTCATAAAATAGTAGCTAATACTGTTTGGGAGGTTTTAAAGCCGATGTTATAATTCGTTTTTGATCTAAAACTGACGTCAAGGTTTAATTTTTTATTTTGCCACCTAAAAACAAACAGGTTTCGCTGAGCTCGTCGAAGCGGGTTCAACCATTTTAGAAGGTCTTCGACAGGCTCAGACGGACACTTTAGCATTCATTTGTTATGGTAGAACTCAATAATACTTTTCTAAATTTTAAACTTTTGACATTCGACATTCGACATTATGACCTTCGACATTGTCGCTTACCAGTCAATAGGAAAATAGTCTTTTAAGAACTTTCCTGACCAATGTTTTCCTGTGTTGATACCGTCAAATAAAGGATCTAGTACTCGCGCAGCACCGTCTACAATGTCTAGAGGCGGTTGAAAATCTTGTTCTTCCTGTTTCTTTTTTGCTAATGCCGCAGGGTCTTCATCGGTGACCCAACCGGTATCAACGGCATTCATAAAAATACCTTGCTTTGCTAAATCACCAGCTGCGGTATGGGTCAGCATATTTAAAGCCGCTTTTGCCATATTGGTGTGTGGATGGCGCGATTCTTTAAATGCACGGTGAAACTTGCCTTCCATAGCGGTTACATTAATCATATGCTTTTGTCCAGTATGCGTCTTTTTCATCACTTCGGCCAAACGGTTACACAGCACAAAAGGCGCGACAGCATTTACTAGCTGAACTTCAATCATTTCGGTAGTTTCTATTTCACCGAGTTTTAGGCGCCAACTATTGGTATTACGCAAATCTACCTGTTGCAAATCGGCATCTAATTCTCCTTCTGGGAACACTTCCTTTGCTACCAAAGCCTTGTCAAAACTATAGGGAATTTGTGATAGTTTGGCGGAAGCCCGTAATCCGATACCGGGCTCAGGACCATGCCAAGTGACGGGCATATTCTGGTTGGGCGATGCCGATGAAGTAAGCTGTGCCAATTCTTGTAAACAACTAGCATGATCTTGTAATAGTTCTTGTGCAAATTTAGGAAGTGAGGCGATAGGCCGCTCTTCATTCGACATTAAATGATGATAAAAACCCGCGGGTCGCCGCACAGTTTGGGCTGCGTTATTAATCAAAATATCTAAATGGTCATACTGCTGTGCTATAAAATTACAGAAGATTTCTACACTTGGAATATGGCGCAAGTCTAAGCCATGAATTTTTAAACGATGTCCCCATTCCATAAAATCAGGCTCTTTAGAGAAACGCAAAGCAGAGTCCACAGGAAAACGTGTGGTCGCAATTACAGTAGCTCCTCCACGTAAAAGCATTAAGGTAATATGGTAGCCAATTTTTAAGCGAGAGCCCGTAATAACGGCTATTTGACCCTTTACATTGGCGGTTTGAAAGCGTTTCGCATAGTTAAAATCACCGCATTCAGAACACATCGTGTCATAAAAATGATGCAATTTGGTAAATGCTGTTTTACAAACGTAACAATTACGGGCAATTTCTAATTCTTGTTGCTCCTTTTGTTCCAAATCTGCCGCCTGTATTAATTTTGGAGCAGTGAAAATATGTGCTTCTCGAGCATTCCGGATCCCTGTTTCCTTGCGAGCTACCCGATCTCTTTTATCTTGTTTGCGCTTACTGGCTTTCTGTGCATCTTTTTTACGTCGTGAAAATTCGTCTCGATTAGGTCTTGAAAACTGACCTGTTACTTTGAGCAATTCTGTTCTTTGTGCTAAAGGAATATCAAAAATCTGATCGGTATGCGCTACTAACTGCCCTAAGATAGCAATGCATTTATCAATCTCTTCAGATGTTATTGCTGGTTTATCTTTGTTCAATTTTAATGTGTTTATTTGTTTTTTGTGATGTATACGTTAGCCTTTAGTTGCTCCATTTTTAAACCAAGTATGAATTAGCTAGATTTTAAAATTTCCATCATCGCTAATTAGAGGCCTATAGGTCTCGAAGAACATGTTGAAGTTCCTTTTATTAATTCGCAAGGTCTTCGACAAGCTCTCAATCTTCTAATTTTATATGATTTCTATCCTTCTAAAACAGTAATCCTTACCTTTTTATTCTTCAGCTTTGTATTGCTTAATTTCTGTACGAGTTCATCAGCTAAAACCTTTGGCACTGCCACAAAAGCGCAATCTTGCTTTAATTCGATAATCCCTAATTCCTCTTTACTAATGCCACCTTGTTTCAAAAATAAACCAGCAATATCGCCTTTAGAGATTTTGTCTTTTCTACCTCCAGAAATAAATAAGGTTTCCCAATATACAGGTTTTTGCATGGGTTGTTTTGAAATATCAGCAATAGCCGTTTCTGCTATAAACTCTGGCAAAGCCTGATCTTTCCATTTTAATACGTAGGCAGTACCTTCTGCTTTTACACGTGCAGTTCGCCCATTTCTATGGATAAATTCTTCTTTGTGAATAGGCAGTTCATAGTGAATGATAAACTCCATTTCGGGTACATCGATGCCTCTAGCGGCCAAATCAGTAGCCACTAGCAAGGGATAAGTTCCATTTCTAAATTTTAACAAGGATCGTTCACGTTCTTTTTGCTCCATACCTCCATTAAAATTTCCATGCGGAATGCTGTGTTTCGTTAAAAAATCGCTTACCGTCTGTATACTATCTTTTAAATTACAGAAAATGATGCCTTGTTGATTTCCTAAATGATGCAGTAAAGCTACTAAGGTTGTTAGTTTATTTTTATCGGGAGAAATAAGGGTTTTAATCGTTAAGCTCGACGCTTTGCTATCTAAATAATTAAGAATATTTGGGTTGGTCAACTTCACAAATTCAGGAATACTAACTCCTTGTGTAGCAGAGGTTAAAATACGTTTATGTAAAGCATTTAAATCTTTTATTATTTCACGCATCTCATCTTCAAAGCCTACTTCTAAAGATTTATCAAATTCATCTAAAATAAGCGTTTTAATATCGTCTTTAGTAAAACGTTCGTTGGCAAAATGATCATTGATACGACCAGGAGTACCGATTAAAATAGCGGGTGCGTGTTTTAATTCCATTTTATCTTTAGACATTGCCCGACCACCATACACCGCATTTACTTTATAACCAGAACCCATATTTCTTAGTACTTGTTCAATTTGGATGGCCAACTCACGAGAGGGCACTAAAATTAAAGCTTGGATGTTTTCACAATGCGGATCTAAACTCTCAATTAAGGGCAAAGCAAAAGCGAGTGTTTTGCCTGTTCCTGTCGGAGAAAGAATTATCGTATTTGAATTTTTCGGAATACTCCTCAATGCTTCAATTTGCATCGGGTTTAAGCTTTCTATATGTAGTTTGTCTAATATTTCTGCTTGCGTTTTTAGGGGTGCTGCCATACCTACTTCTTTTTCTTTGGTGCTGAGGATGCTTCTTTTGGTAACACACTGCTGTGTTGTTCCAGATGATTTGCTAAAACCTTTTCGATTAACTCTTCTTTCGTTAAATGATGAAAAATTGTTTTAATCTTATTTTTAAAATCGTCAGAAACCTCCCGATTGGGTTTCGTTTTAAAAATTCTGGTGGCCCACAGTAAAGTATTTGTTTCTTCAATACTAGCGGCAGATGCCTTTTTTATTTTATGGAAATTAATTCCTAATTCTTTTTCAAAAATCGGAATATCAGCTTCTTCTTCTTTCTGAATAATAGTTAATGAAAGTCCGTTTGCTCCTGCCCTAGCCGTTCTACCACTTCTATGCACATATAAATCATAGGTTTCTGGTAAATGATAATTTATGATAAATCCGATATTTTTTACATCAATACCTCGAGATGCCAAATCGGTGGCTACTAATAACTTTAAATGACCATCTCGAAATTGTCCCATCACACGATCTCGGATGGCTTGAGTTAAACTTCCATGTAGCGCTCCAGAAGAAAATTTATTAATAGCTAAATTTTTGGCTAATTTATTTACGGCTGCTTTTGTTTTGCAAAAAATAATACCTTGTTCGCCTTCTCTTGAGCTTAAAAAATGAAGTAAAACGTCTAATTTTTCAATAGGTTCTACCACAATATAATGATGATCGATGCCTTGATGACCAATAGTTTCCATATCAGCTTCTAAATGCATCACATTTTTATTCAGGTAGTTTTGTACTACTTGTTTTATAGCGCCTGGCATAGTTGCCGTAAACAAAAGAGTTCTACGAGATTCTGGTAATTCAGCTACAATTGGATCTAAATCTTGCTTTAATGCCGTGACCATTTCATCTGCTTCATCCAATACCAAATACGCCACGTTTTTAAGGTTAATGGCTTTTTTTTGAATCAAATCGACCAAGCGACCCGGTGTCGCGACAACCACATGGGTTGTGCTTTTGAGTTGTTCTATTTGTGGTTTTATAGGTGTTCCTCCGCAAATGGAAGCAATTTTGATGGCTGGGCTATGTTTTGAAAAAGAAACTAAATTGGCATATATCTGTTGGCCTAATTCTCTCGTTGGTGCCAAGATTACAGCTTGTATTTGAGGGCTATCCGTAGCTATTAATTGTAATAAAGGCAATCCGAAAGCAGCCGTTTTACCTGTTCCTGTTTTAGCTAAGGCTACAATATCTTTTTTTGCGGTAAGAACTAGTGGAATTGTTTTTACTTGAATATCTGTAGGAATCGATATTGCTAAATCCGCTAAACTTTTTTGAAACGCTTCGCTAACTCCTAACTTTGAAAACTTTTTAGACATAAAATAATTTTCGACAAAGATAGTTAGACTTTTATAGGGAATAACAGGTATTTTTCTTGTTATTGCTAGAAAACATGTAGTTGCGATAGAACATTCAATAGTACTAAGTACTTTTAAAGGTCCGCTGAATCCCCAGAAGATGAACTCTCCATAGTTTTTATCAACCCCAAGGCTGCCGTTTCCCCAGCAATCATAGCTGCATTTAAGGAACCATTTAAGAGAAAGTCACCCGCTAAAAATATACGATCTGTGAGTTTTATGTCATCTTCTACAAGGCTATTTTTTAAATTATTTAAGGCAGGAAGAGCTTTAGGAATTCTATAATGCTTTACAAAAGTTAGTGCTGTAATTCCACAATACGTTTCCAAATCTTGCTGTGCTTTTTCAATTAATGCTGCTTGGCTAAGTTGGTGGTCTTTTACCACAGTTACGGAAAGCAGCTCGTCAGTAGCCCTAGTTCCTGTCTCAAGACTGGTATGGTAGAAGATATTATTGATTAAAGCCGACTCATCAGCAATTAAACCAATGAGCGGTTTTTCAATGATTCTTTTTTTTGCCGTGAAATATAAAGCATCACAATGTTTCCAGCGTACTTTCTGATCTATGGGTTTTGGCGTTTTAAAAAGAGGTTCGGTGGCAATAATCGCATAATCAAATTCCTTTTCAGTTCCGTCAGATAAATTTATTTTGGTATCTGTTAGACTGGTAATTGTTGAATTATATGAAATTTTAGACTTGGTAAGCGAGCCTAACAATTGTGCGGGAATAGCTGAAATTCCGTTTTTTGGAAGTGTGGCAAAACCCTCGCCGAACATTTTAAATACAAATTGAAACATTCTGCTAGAAGTAGCTAAATCAGGTTCTAAAAAAATTCCACTAAAAAACGGCTTAAAAAAACCGGCAATCATATCCTCACTAAAGCCTTTTTGTTCTAAAAACGCCTTGGTGCTCATCTCATCTTCAATAAAAATCTGATCAACTGTTTTGGTTTTTAAGGATAAACTTAACCTGATTATTTTCCATTTATCCTTTAAATTCCCAAGAGAAGAACTTAAGGTGGGTAACAAAAGTGAAAAATCTCGAAGTGGATCACCTAAAGTCATCTGCTTTCCATTTCGAAAGATGACCGCTCCAGGCAGAAACTTTTGTAAGGCTAGTTTTTCTAAGTCTAAATACTTTTGAACCATAGGGTAAGCCTCTAAAAGCACTTGAAAACCTTGATCTAACTGGTAGCCAGCTATAATATCGGTTTTTACGCGACCTCCTGCTGAATCTGTTTTTTCATAGATTGTGGCGAAATAACCATTGGCTTCTAACACTTTTGCAGCCATTAAGCCACTAATTCCTGCACCTATGATACTAATTTTTACACTCCCTTTTTCCATGCCGTAAAAATAATAAATAATCAGACCCTTACGCTTTAATAAGAACAGGATATTTTACTCTTTTAAAATGTTTTAGAAATTATTCAAGTATCTTTATCCCCGCTATGAGGTTTTATACTTTTTTAATTTTTTTCTCGGCTATATCTTTTGCATTTTTCGGCATAGGCTGCTTTGTAGCTCCTCGCATGAAAAGGGAATTTTTGCGCTACGAATTATCAGAACAGCGAAATTTTGTGGGGGTATTACAAGTTTTAGGAGCTATTGGTTTGGTAATTGGCTATTACTATAGCCCGATACTCATCTTGGTTTCCGCGAGTTGCCTTTCTTTATTAATGTTGCTTGGATTTGGAGTGCGCTTGAAAATAAAAGATTCTATAGTACAATCTGCTCCTGCTTTATTCTACGCACTGTTGAATGCTTATATTGTTTTCGAGCAATGGATTATTTTGTAAAAAAACGATGCACTTTATGTTGGTTATAGGTAAGAAATGACCAAACACATACAAAAAAACAAAAAGGCCGGAAAAGATTTTTTCAAGGGATCCTTAATTTTTAAATGCATAGCAATCGAACCTAAAAGTAAGGCAGCCAAACCTAAGGCCGATATTTGTTGCAATTCTGGATACCAAATTGATGCTAAAAGACCTATGGCTAGTATTATCTTTAAGGCACCCACAACATAGCACATCCAAATCGGAAGACCGTATACCTTGAACTCTTCTACTATAGTTTTGGCGTCACCTCCACGCCATTGTGTAGGTTTGTTATACTGCAAGAGCCAAACATTAAGGATGCTAAAGGCCACGATACATTGTAATGCTATTGTGATATACTGCATAATCGGTTATTTTTAGGTTTATATATTGAATTAATCTTTAACTATATTTTACAAAAAAGCCATCACAAAAAAATTGTAATGGCTTTTTATTTACTTTAAAAAAGTTTATTCTGGCATTACTACAGTGTCAATAGCGTGGATTACGCCATTTGAAGCAGCAACATCAGCCATTATTACTTTAGCCATTCCGCCTTTTGCGTCAGTCAACATTACACTTCCATCTTTTAAAGATAATGAAATATCATTACCTTGAACAGTAGTCACTGTGAATTTTCCGTTATTACTGTTAATGGCCTCGATAACCGCTGCAGCACTAAAGTTACCTGAAACTACGTGATATGTTAATATACCTGTTAATGTACCTTTATTTTCTGGCTTCAACAAAGTTTCAACAGTACCTGCTGGTAATTTTCCAAAGGCATCGTTGGTTGGAGCAAATACCGTAAAAGGACCTGCACTGCTTAATGTCTCTACTAATTCAGCTGCCTTTACTGCAGCAACTAAAGTTGAAAAGTTTTCGTTTCCAGCGGCTACGCCAACAATATTAGGAGTTTGTTCTACAACCTCTGCCATTTCCACTTCTGCAATTTCTTCAGATGCTTCTTCTTTTACTTCTTTTTTAGTTTCTCCGCAAGACATAAATAATGTTCCTGCCAAGGCCAAAATACTTAATGTTTGAATTGTTTTCATAATTCGTTTTTAGATTTTAGTTTTTTAATACAGGGCTAAGATACTATTATTATTTTATTGTCTAATCAATTTAACAAAACATTAAACAAATAACAGTATTAACGCTAATTCTAACCGCAATAGCGTTAAAAATGAGATCAAGAATTAGGAAAAAGCACTGAAATAGTATAGATTTTCAATGGTTTGTTCACTGTGAAACCATCGCACTATTATTTATTTAACTCATCAACATGGAGCATATAGGTTGCAATAGCGCCTAGTTCTTCATCTGAAATATTTTTTAAAAACCCTTGGATGTTTGATTGCATCAGGGCTATTTGGATAGCTGAGGCTTCAACTATAGGGTTGGCCTCTCCCTTTAAAAAAGCAACAATATCTCCATTTTCCTTTTTATATACCTTCATTATTTCTTTTACAGAAGGCCCAATAGTCTTTTTCTGCACATCGTGGCAGGTAATGCAGGTTTTTTCGGAAAAAAGTCTATTTCCTAGGAAAATTTGAGAATCCAGGCTTAACTCACCACGTACCAGCGTCGTTTCAGAATCTTTGGTTTCAGATTTTTTATTGGTATTACAACTTTGTAACCAAAGAAAGAGCAGAAAAAGGGCTAAGAAGCGCATACGAACATTATTTAAGAATATATCTCTTAAAGATACTCAATTTAATAGGCGAAATAGCATCACTAGGTTCAATTTATATACCCTTTTTTAGCTCAGGTAGACAGAATTTTTTTACTCCAAATAAATCTTTTCTATTTCTAATACAAAATTTTCTTTGGTGTTATTTCCTATTAAAATAGCGATTTCTTCTATTAGTTTGCCATTAAAATTAGATCTATTTAATGTATTTCCTCTAAAGCTGGGATAAAAATCTTTCAAGGCAATTTTTATAGTTTGCCAATCTCCTGAAGTTTCAAAACTTGTAATGTAAGAGTAGCGATGCGATGTATCATCTTTAATTCTAAATTGATAATTTTTACCATCCCCTTTAATTTTTAACACCATAAAGGTATGGGCAGAGGCGTCAATAGTATCAAAATTATAGCGTACCGATGAAAAACCACCATTATTTTCTGTTCGCACCGTACCGTAATACTCAAGGTTTCCGGCATCATTTAATTTTGTGTTACCCCTTGATAAGCCTCCCATGACACCATCGTCAACCACGAACCAATTGTTATTATTGTCCTGATTTTTAGTATCATATATAAGGCGTATGTTGTCTTGGGACATAGCTAAGAGTATTAAAATTAATATTGCGCTTTTCATAACTTAAAAATATAAAAAAGAAAGAAACAAGGCCTGATGTTTAGCAAAACTTCGGCTTTGTTTAGACTTGACTTTAGGCTAAATCTTCTGCAATTAACTGATCTTTGGAAATCCCTAACGCATATAAATCTGATTGTAAAGCTTTCATCATTGGCGGTGGTCCGCATAAATACACTTTTTTAGCCGTAGCTAGATGGTGCTTTTGAAGAAAATCCTTATCAATTCTTCCGTGCGCATGCTCTTCGGTTTTTTCTTTGGATAGTATGTTGTAAAAATCACTACCTAGCCATGCCTCTATATGTTGCTGGTAAATGATATCTTTTTCTGTTTTATTCGCAAAAATTAATTGGTGACCTTTTAATTTATTTTTTCTATTCAAATCTTTTAAAATAGCGATAAATGGCGTTATTCCTGCGCCTCCAGCAATAAAAGTGCCTTCCCCTTGATACATAATAGCACCCCAAGCATCACCCATTAAAAAGGAATCTCCCACACTTAAATTAGCCAACTCGTCTGTAACTCCCTCATGCGATGGATACATTTTTATGGTAAATTCTAGCTCATTATCTTCTGGTAGGCTCGTAAAAGTAAATGGTCTCTTTTCATCTCTCAAACCGTCTTTATCTATGGCCAATTCTGTGGCTTGCCCAGGAGTGAAGCTAAAGCCTTCGGGCTTATCGGTAATTAGATGCAAAACATCATGAGTTACGTTTTCTATTTTTTTTACTTGTATTTTATATTTCATTTGTTATTTTCTTGACGTATTATTTTTTTTAATGATTTCTTACACTATCTAGTGCTTTTCCAATTAGCATATCGCCGGAGAGGATTTCGAAACTTGTGTTCAATGCTGCGTCATCGTGTAACATTCTTGTTAAAACCTGAGCAACGTCATCTCTACTTATTGAACCACTTTTATTTAAAGAGGTTCCGATTTCAATTTTTTGATTGCCTGCGTCGTTTGTTAAGGCTCCTGGTCTAACAATCGCATAAGGTACCTTGCTTTGTTTTAAATATTCATCTGCATTATGCTTAGCTTTCAAATAGTCTTGAAGATCAGAAGCTTTTTCAGGTTGGTCCGCACCCATGGAACTCAACATTACAAATTTTTTGACTGTATTGTTTTGTGATGCATCAATCATTTTTTTTGCCCCTTCTTGGTCTATTTCTATCACTTTTTTTCCTCCAGAACCTGCGGCAAAAATTACTTTGTCAATATCATTTGTCGTTAAGGATACGTCACCCTCAAGATCGGCAAGTACTGTTTTTACCTGTTGCTCAGAAAAGTCTTTAACCTGACTTTCTTTTCGAACCATAGCTATGGGCTCAAAATAGGTTGAAGCTTTTAATAGTTGTACAATTTTTTTTCCTGTGGTGCCGGTTGCTCCGACCACGAGTATCTTTTCCATAATCTAGTTTTTCGGAAAGGTATGGACAAGCGTGTTGAGATATTAATTCAATATAAATTAAAAGTGACTCATACAAAATGAGTCACTTTTAATTTAATGGTCTTTAGTTTAAACTCCCAAATTTACCCGTGTTATAATCCTCAAAAGCCTCAATTAGCTCTTGTTGTGTATTCATTACAAAAGGGCCGTGTGCGGCGATGGGTTCATTTAGCGGCTCACCGCTTAACACTAAAAGGATACAATCTGTTGCCGCTTCAATGGTAAATGCATCACCATCAGATTTGAACAAGGCAAAATGGTCTTCAAATACTTCGGAGTTTTCATTGATCATAGCATTACCCTCAATCATTACTAAAGAGGTGGTGTAATTAGACGGAAAACTTAAGCTTGTTTTTGCGCCTTTATTTAACTTTAAATTTAACATAGAAATCGGAGAGAATGTACGCGCTGGTCCCTTTTCTCCTTGGAATTCGCCCGCAATTACTTCGACTATTCCTGCATTATCAGGCAATAAAACTTTCTTTATGTCAGCATTAGCAATGGCTTGGTATTTGGGTTTAGACATTTTGTCTTTTGCAGGCAAATTTACCCACAGCTGAACCATTTGAAATTCGCCCCCCTTTTTACTCCATTCTGTTTCATGAAATTCTTTATGTAAAACTCCCGAAGCAGCCGTCATCCATTGTACATCACCTTCACCAATAACGCCTCCTCCTCCAGCGCTATCATTATGTTCAATGCGACCTTTATAGGCAATCGTAACCGTTTCAAAACCCCTGTGCGGGTGCACACCTACTCCCTTGGGGGTGTTTGTTGGTGGAAAATTATATTTTGAATTGTAATCCATCATAATAAACGGATCCATTCTTTTCATCGTGGAAGAACCCGGAATAAAATTATGCACTCGAAAGCCATCGCCCACAAAATGCGGTGTTCCAGGTTTTATTATTTTTTCAATGCTTCTTAATTTCATATCGATAGTTATTTAAGATTATAAAAATACTTGAAATTTGGTTACTCAGTGTCTTATTTATAGTGGCTTTTATTGGTCGAAACCGAGTGTAAAAAATTACAAGTTTATATTGTAATTTATACTATTTCTTTAAAAGTAAATAAATTGTAGTATATTTGTTAACCATTTGGTTAAACTAAATAGTTAATTTTGAAAAAAGAAAAGAATTTAAACACTGAAAATCAAATCTTAGAAGCAGCAAAAAATGTGTTCCATCAAAGGGGTTTAGATGGTGCTAGAATGCAAGAAATAGCAGATAAGGCCGGGATCAATAAAGCAATGCTTCATTATTATTATAGAAGTAAACAATTACTTTTTGAAGCAGTTTTTGCTAATGCCTTTATGTTATTAGCCCCCCAATTAAATAAAATTTTAAACGATGATTCGAGTATAGAAACTAAAATTAAAAACTTTACAGCTAATTATATTTCGTTTGTTAGCCTGCATCCGTATCTCCCAAATTTTGTAATTCAAGAATTGCATAAAAATCCAGGTTTTGTTGAAAAAATAAAGGCTAATAATGATTTTCCAAATCTGATTAAATTTAAAAAGCAGGTCAATGATGAAGTCCAACAAAACATTTTAAAACCTATTGATGCAGAACAACTATTCATTAATATTCTGTCTTTAAGTGTTTTCCCTTTTATTGGAACACATTTGATAAAAGCTTTTATTGATGTTGATGACGAAGGTTTTCAAAAGATCATTGAAGAACGGAAAACGGCCGTGGCTGCTTTTATCATCGCATCCATAAAAAAATAACAGCTAAAAGCCCATAATCTCCCTTTCGGCAGGCAAGTGGACAATAAATTAAATAATGACAATGCTAGCTGATATAAAAAATATCAGTGGGTAGTCGAATTTTATAGAGATGAAAAAAATAATTTTTATACTCCCGTTTCTTTTGTCATTTTCTGTCTTTTCTCAACAGAAAATTACTTTACAAGAATGCTATGATTTGATGCAACAGAATTATCCTTTAGCACAGCAAACTAAGCTACTTGAAAAACAAACCAATTTTACATTAGAAGCTATAAAGACCGAGAAACTACCGCAATTCGATCTAGCGTCGCAAGCTACCTATCAATCGGATGTCATTGAAGTTCCTATACCGAATAGTAACATTAGGCCGTTAAATAAAGACCAATATAGAGCGACGCTTAATGTAAATCAATTGATTTATGGTGGCGGACAAATAAATGCCGCTTTAAAAGAAAAAAAAGCCGATTTACTAACCAAACAAAAACAGATTGAAGTCAATTTATACGGCTTAAAATCACAAGTAAATCAATTGTATTTTTCTGTTTTATTAGTTCAAGAAAAAGAATTTATCTTGAAGGCAAAAAAAGAACAATTACAAGAAAAATTAAAAGAAGTAAAATCTGGAATTAAAAACGGAATTATCATTCCTTCTTCAGATAAGGTTTTACAAGCAGAGTTATTAAAACTGGAACAAGCATTCACTAGCTTAAAATTTCAAAAAGAGAATTTATACGATACACTTTCATCCGTATTAGGAATAGTATTAAGGCCTACTACAACACTAGAAAAACCAATAATTTCGATAGGTTCTAAAGATGAAATTCAACGCCCTGAAATCGCTTTGTTCGATTTTAAAAAATCCCAAATTGAAGCGTCGGAAGATTTACTTACAAAACAAACGGCACCTAAACTTGTGGGTTTTGCTACAGGTGGTTACGGAAACCCTGGCTTAAATATGCTTGACAATTCCTTCCAAGGCTTTTACATAACAGGCGTAAAACTAAATTGGAAACTTTTTGATTGGAATGCCACAAAAAAGAAACGTGATGCCTTAGCGGTCTCTAAAGAAATTGTTAGCAATGAGGCCGAAATATTCGATTTACAAACCCATATTGCCTTACAAGATCAACAAAAAGAAATTGAAAAATTAGAAGCTTTTATTAGTACCGATTCTGCCATTATTGCCTTGAGAAATGAAGTCCTTGAAACTACAGCGTCTCAATTAAAAAACGGGGTTATTACTTCTTCAGTTTACATTACCGAGCTTACCAATTTGTATGAAGATCAAAATGCATTAAGCACTCATAAAATTGAATTATTATTGGCGAAAGCAAATTATAATACGATTAAAGGAAATTAAATATTAAAAAATAAAAATGAAGAATAGTATAAACAATATAGTTATTAGCATCGCTGCCACTACCCTACTATCCTGTGGAAACGGCAATCATAAGGCAGATGGATACGGTAATTTTGAAGCCACTGAAATTACAGTTTCAGCTGAGAATACTGGAAAATTAATGCAGTTTTCGGTTGAAGAAGGACAAATACTGGAAAAAAACGCGTTTGTTGGTTTTATTGACACGATTCCGCTACACTTAAAACGTGAACAATTAATAGTTTCGAAAGCGCTTATTAGTTCAAAATCAAAGGGAGTTTTGTCGCAAATTAATGTCTTAAATGCACAATTGAAAACAGCAAATATTACTAAAGAAAGGACAAAAAATTTAATACAGGATAATGCAGGAACACAAAAGCAATTAGATGATATTACGGGTGAAATTGAGGTTATCAAACAAAGAATGAATAGTGTAGAAATTCAGAATGGCCCTGTGGTTAATGAATTAAAAAATATTGATGTTCAGATGGCTCAAATAAACGATCAGATTGCGAAAAGTATACTAATGAATCCTGTTGCAGGAACGGTACTTGCCAAATATACAGAACCTAATGAAATTACCACTTTTGGAAAACCACTTTATAAAATAGCCGATTTAAGTACTATGCAGTTGAGGGTGTACATCAGTGAAACACAATTGGCAAATATAAGAATAGGGCAAGAAGTGAAGGTGAAAATTGATGCTGCGGATAGCATGAAATCATATACAGGAAATGTTAGCTGGATTGCCTCAGAAGCAGAATTTACGCCTAAAATAATACAGACAAAAGAAGAACGCGTTGCGCTAGTTTACGCCGCAAAAATCGATGTTAAAAATGATGGAAGTTTAAAAATAGGCATGCCAGCGGAAATGTGGATCAATGAAAAATTATGAGTATTGTCGTATCAAACATATCAAAATCATATCAAAACGTAAAAGCCTTACAAGACATTTCTTTTGAAGTAAAGGAGGGAGAATTATTTGGACTTATTGGTCCTGATGGTGCTGGAAAAACTACTTTATTTCGGATTTTAACCACGCTTTTAATTGCCGATCAAGGCAATGCTAAAGTGACAGATTTTGATGTGGTAGACGACTATAAAAAAATTCGAAATAGTGTTGGTTATATGCCTGGTAAATTCTCTTTGTATCAAGATTTAACGATCACAGAAAACTTAACTTTTTTCGCCACAATTTTCGGCACTACTTTCGAGGAAAACTTTGAATTAATTAAAGAAATTTATGTTCAAATAGAACCTTTTAAAAATAGAAGAGCAGGAAAACTTTCGGGCGGAATGAAACAGAAACTAGCTTTGTGTTGTGCGTTAATCCACAAACCTAAAGTCTTGTTTTTAGATGAACCCACTACTGGTGTTGATCCTGTTTCTAGAAAAGAGTTTTGGGAAATGCTGAAACGCTTACAAAAAAAAGGAATTACCATTTTGGTTTCGACACCTTATATGGATGAAGCTGAACTTTGTGATCGAATTGCACTGATTCAAAATGGTAAAATTTTGGAAATAGATACCCCACAAGCTATTGTAAAGCACTACCCTATGCCTATTTATAATGTTAGCGCTAACAATATGTATCATTTAATAAAAGCTTTAAATGACTACGAGCATAAGCATAGTGTGTATCCTTTTGGTGAATTTGTTCATTATACAGATTCTCGTTATACGTTTAATCCGAAAGATTTAAAGGAGTATTTAGCCACTAAAAATTTATCGAACATAACACTAGAAAAAACAGTTGCAACCATAGAAGACACTTTTATGGAACTCGCAAAATAATATCCTACTCGGCATATAAAACCCTGTAGATATACGTCAAAAAAAATGAACAAGGTCATACAAGTAGAGGGATTAACAAAAATATTCGGAGATTTTACTGCGGTGAATGCCATTACTTTTGAAGTGGCAAAAGGGGAGATTTTTGGTTTTTTAGGGGCTAATGGGGCGGGAAAAACTACAGCAATGAAAATGCTAATCGGAATTTCTACACCTAGTGCGGGAAAAGCAACAGTTGCTGGTTTTGACGTGTTTAAAGATGCAGAAAGCATTAAGAAAAACATTGGTTATATGAGTCAAAAATTTGCCTTATATGATGATTTAACGGTACGGGAAAACATTCGTTTTTTTGGTGGAATTTATGGATTAACTAAAGCTAGAATTAAAGATAAATCGAACTTACTGATTAATGAATTAGGACTTTCTGAAGTCGCAAATTCCCTTGTAGGTTCTTTGCCTTTAGGATGGAAACAAAAACTGGCATTTTCGGTATCGCTTTTACACGACCCTAAAATTGTGTTTTTAGATGAACCCACCGGGGGCGTTGACCCTATTACAAGAAGACAGTTTTGGGAAATGATTTATAAAGCTGCTGACACGGGTACTACCGTTTTTGTGACTACACATTATATGGATGAAGCTGAGTATTGTGATCGCGTGTCCATCATGGTAAACGGTAAAATTGAAGCTTTAGATACGCCAAAAAAGCTAAAAGAATTGTACCATGTGACAAATATGAACGATGTTTTCTTAAAACTAGCTAGAAATATAGAATAATAAGCCAATAGGCAAAAGCCAAAAGTTGACGAACTATGGCCTAATGCCTTTTAACTAATGTTTACATAAAATGAAACGATTTATAGGGTTTGTAACCAAGGAGTTTTATCATATTTTTCGTGATAAGCGATCGCTTTTCATCCTCTTTGGGATGCCTATTGCTCAAATATTACTTTTCGGATTTGCGATAACCAATGAAATTAATAATGTAGATATTGCTATTCTCGACCATTCTAAAGACGGAACAACAAAGGAAATCATCAATAAAATTAGTGCTTCAAAATATTTTAGCATTCAACAATTTATCGAAAAAGAATCCGATATTGAAGCTGTTTTTAAAAAAGGAAAAGTAAAAGCCGTCTTAAATTTTGAACAAGATTTTGAAGCTAAACTAGGGAGTACACACAAAGCAACAGTTCAAATTTTAACCGATGCGACAGACCCAAATACGGCTAATACCATCAGTAATTATGTAAACGCGATGTTATCAAACTACCAACAGGAACGCAATGCGGGAATTACTGTACCTTTTCTGATTGTCGCACAAACAAGAATGGTGTATAATCCTGAAATAAAAAGTGTATTTATGTTTGTTCCGGGCGTTATGACCATTATTTTAATGTTGGTTTCGGCCATGATGACATCCATTTCTATTACTAGAGAAAAAGAATTAGGGACTATGGAAATACTTTTAGTATCGCCCTTAAAACCTTTTCAGGTAATTGTAGGTAAAGTTGTTCCCTATATTTTCTTATCTGTGATTAATGCTATTGTCATTATTGTTTTAAGCATTTTTGTATTTAAAATGCCCGTAGAAGGAAGCTTCTTTTTGTTGGGTTTAGAAAGTGTTTTATTTATTATTGTGGCTTTAGGCTTAGGAATTTTAATCTCCACCATTTCCGCCACACAACAAACGGCAATGATGATTTCGTTGATGGGTTTAATGTTGCCTGTTATACTTTTGTCCGGTTTTATTTTCCCCATATCAAGTATGCCTTTACCCTTGCAAGTCATCAGCAACATTATTCCTGCTAAGTGGTTTATTATCATCGTAAAAGCCATTATGTTAAAAGGTGTCGGACTTCAATTTATATGGAAAGAAACTTTGATTTTAATAGCCATGGCGCTATTTTTTATCGGATTAAGTGTAAAGAAATATAAGATAAGGTTGGAGTGAAATTGGTTGCTTGTTGCTCGTTGATGGTAAAAATAGAAAAAGAGAAGAGATAATAGAAAAGAGAAAAAGTTGTCGGTTGCTCGTTTATGGTTGTTTGTAAAAAAAGTCTAAAATTAAGAGTCTTAAGCTTATTCCTAAATAACCTAAAACCCAACACGCAGAACCCAATACCCGTGAAAAATGAAAACAATACGATACATCATCCAAAAAGAGTTTAAGCAAATCTTTAGAAATAAAGGTATGTTGCCTATAATTTTTGTTTTACCCTTATTACAACTTATTATTTTATCCAATGCGGCTACTTTTGAGGTGAAAAATGTAAAATTTGGTTATATCGATAATAATCGGTCTTCAACTTCTAGAGCATTACTAGAAAAATTTAATGCTTCAACATATTTTGATGTTTTGACGGTCTTTGAATCACAAAAGAAAGCTAATGAAGCAATGTTAAGGGGTAATATTGACGTGGTACTAGAAATTCCAAATCACTTTGAAAAAGACTTAGAGGCTAAAAAGGCAAGTGCAGTCGGGCTAACCATAAACGCCATTGATGGCGCCGCTGCCGGAGTAGAAAGTGTGTATGTACATCAGATTATTCAAAATTTTAATAAAAATATTTCTTTGAGTGCTATCCAATCATTAGACAGACAAACTAAGCCTTTGAGTATTGCCAGCATTCCATCGTTTTGGTACAACCAGACCTTGAACTATAAAACGTTTATGGTGCCTGGTATTTTGGTGCTTTTAGTGACTATGATTACTTTATTCTTATCCGGAATGAATATTGTTCGTGAAAAGGAAATGGGTACTTTAGAACAGATTAATGTAACACCCATTAAAAAAAGTCAGTTTATCATCGGAAAATTATTTCCTTTTTGGGTTATTGGTTTGGGCTTGTTAACGATTGGATTAATTATATCAAAACTTATTTTTGATATCCCCATAGTAGGTAGCTTAGGCTTAATGTACGCCTATACATCAATATACATTTTAGTGGTTTTAGGCATCGGTTTATTTATCTCTAATTTTACCGATACCCAACAACAAGCTATGTTTATCGCTTGGTTTTTTATGGTAATTTTTATTTTAATGAGTGGTTTATTTACCCCTATTGAAAGTATGCCGCAATGGGCACAAACCCTTACCGAATTTAATCCCATCAAGTATTTTGTACAAGTAATGCGCATGGTCATGCTTAAAGGAGCTAGTTTTACCGATATTCTACCACAGTTTTTAAAAACCCTACTCTACGCGCTAATTATGAATGGTTTGGCGGTTTGGAGTTATAAAAAAACCAATTAATTAGCACCAATTATTGCCGAAAGCCAAGCATCATTAAGGTCTTAGATGCTAAACCATTAAGCCAAAACAATTAAGAAATAAGACTATTTAGTCTTTCCCTTAGCCGCTGGAATCTTGTTTCCCTAGTAGAAACTTTGCTTAAAGAATACCCTAGATCTATTGAAATAGCATTCACTGTACCGCTACTAATTACCAATAGTAAAAATGACTTCACTTTAAACTCTGTGGTACGCTGATCTAAAATGTGCTGTATCGAAAGGAGATAGCCTTTGTAAACTATTGTTGAACAGAAACAAGCTTAATAATTCGTTAAAATATAAAAAAAAAGAATGAACATTCATTTTTATTTGTACCTTTGTAGTCATAATTAAGTATATGGCGAAGCTTCAAAAAAGTATCGATAAAAAAAATGCCTTGGTAAAAGCCACGATAGCATTAGTGAACAACAATGGTTTTCACGGTACTCCCATGTCCAAAATTGCCAAAATGGCTAATGTTTCTCCCGCCACAATTTATCTCTATTTTGATAGCAAACAAGATTTGGTGAATAAAACATATATAGAGGTTAAAACAGCCTATACCCATTTTGCTTTTGCTACTTATAATGAATCCATGCCCGTAAAAGAAGGATTTGAAATTATTTGGAAACGTATTGCCGATTTTAAATTGAAAGAGCTTGATAAGGCGCTTTTTTTATCACAATGTGATACCACACCGATGATTGATGAAACGAGCCGACAAGAGGGAATAAAACACCTACAACCCCTACTCGACCTTTGGAAAAGAGGAAAAGAGGAGAAAATTCTTAAACCAATTTCGGACTATCTTTTATACGCCTATACCATAAGTCCTTTATCCTTTCTTATGTTAATGCAACAGCGAGAGGCTTTTAAAATTACGCACGATACAATTGAAGAGGGGTATCAAGTTGCTTGGGATGCAATTAAAATTTAAAACTAAATTAAAATTGAAATATAATTAAATGGAATTATTAGATAAATTAAACTGGAGGTACGCAGCAAAAGCTATGAATGGCGAGAAAGTACCTCAAGAAAAGGTCGATAACATTTTAGAGGCTGCGCGTTTAGCACCAACATCAAGTGGTTTACAACCTTTTGAAATATTTGTGATTACCAATCAAGAAGTCAAAGAAAAAATTAAGCCTGTGGCATGGAATCAATCGGTCATTACAGATTGTTCTCATTTATTAGTTTTTGCCGCTTGGGATACCTACACCGCAGATCGTATTAATTATATGTTCGATTTAACCAACGAAGTTCGTGGTTTTAAAAATGAAGGCTGGGAAAATTACCGTCAGATGTTATTAGATACTTATCCTCAAAAAGATGCGGAAGAAAACTTTAATCATGCTGCAAAACAAGCCTATATTGCTTTTTCACAAGCCATTGCTGCTGCTGCTTTTGAAGGTGTAGATGCCACACCCCTTGAAGGCTTTGATCCTGACAAAGTAGATGAAATTCTAGGCCTTCGTGAAAAAGGCTTACGAAGCGCTGTTTTATTACCCCTAGGATATCGGAAAGCAGAAAAAGATTGGTTGGTAAACTTAGTAAAAGTGAGAAAAAGCACTGAAGATTTAGTGACAGTTATTGATTAAAAAGATAACTTAAAAAATAGGTCTATTTTTGAATAGAAACTCATCAATTTTCGTTGATGAGTTTTTTTATGGATCTTAAGGAAAAGTTTTAGCTTTATACTTTTAAAGTCAGATGAAAAAACACCTACATTTTAAGCTCTATAAACCGTTCGGAGTATTAAGTCAGTTTAGTTCAAATAACGAAAAAGAGTCTCGAAAAAAGAGGTTTCTGGGGGAAATAAATGATTTTCCAAAGGGTATTATGCCTATTGGTCGATTAGATGAAAAATCTGAGGGATTAATACTATTGACTACCGATGGCAAACTAAGTGATCAAATCAATCAATCTGGAATAGAAAAAGAATATTACGTCCAGTTAGATGGCGCAATTACACCAGAAGCTATAGAAACACTTCAAAAAGGCGTTGAAATAGGTTTTGCCGGAAAAAAATATACTACCAAGTCTTGTCAAGCTTTCAAACTACATAAAACGCCTAACTTTCCCGAAGCTGATAAAAAATTAAGAATTGGCACTCACCGTCCTAATTCATGGATACGTATCACTATAACTGAAGGTAAGTTTCGACAAATTCGTAAAATGACGGCTGCAGTTGGTTTCCCAACACTTCGTTTGGTACGCGTTAGAATTGGAAATATACTTCTGAAAGATATGACAGCATGCGAAGTGGTTCCAATTACAATCAAAGAGGTATTAGGCTAAGCGAATACTAAGAACTGAAGTTAACTTAAAAGTTTAAATCTTACTTCTTTTACTTCTCAATTTATCTCTAAACCGATCATAAATTACTAGCTTTTTTTTCGTATTGATAAAATAAACGCCTGTTAAAAGAATTGCTGCGGCTATGATAGATTGAGTGGTTAACTGTTCGTCTAATATATACCAACCTAAAAATAAGGCGATCACAGGATTTACATAGCTCGATGTTGCCACTTTTTCTGGAGAAACGGTTTTTAATAAAAAATTAAATGCTGAAAAAGCCACGATACTCCCAAAAATAATAAGCATTGCCATAGAGAATTGTACTCCACCACTCCAACTTAATGGTGATGTCCAAGTTTCACCTAATAGCCAACTAGCAAGAGCTAGGGTAGTCCCAGCTGTAACCATTTGGTACGCTGTATTGACCAAGTAACTTTCTGGTAAATCTACTCTAGAGACAAATAAACTACCTGTAGACCACGCTAAAACACAGAAAAAGATAATAATCATGCCTAGAACAGCATCTTCACTCTGAATCACTTGTTTTTGACTCACTAATAAATAAATACCTATAATGCCTAAAATGACGCCTACGAACGACATAGCTTGTATTTTCTTACCATCAACAATGCGCATCATGATTAATACGATTAGTGGCATAGCTGCTACCTCTAGGGCAGCAAAACCACTATCCACATATTTTAGGCCCCATACAAAAACACCATTCCCAAAAGTAAGAAATAAGAAACCGGCAATGGCGCTATTGATAAATTGACGGGCAGTGATTTTTATGGGTATATTGGTTATTTTGCAAATTCCAAATATTAATAAACCAGCAGTTGTAAAGCGCATTCCTGCTAACATATACGCTGGTAATTCGGTAACTGCAATCTTATTTAAAAGATAGGTGGAACCCCAAATAACATAAATAGCAAAGAAAGCAAGGACAATTAAAACAGTATTTGTTGGTTTTGCCATGATCTTTAGCTTACTATAAGGTCAGTAAAAAATAGTTAATTATGCTTCTTGAAGTGTTTTCTTAGACTTTCTGTATAGATAACTATTAAAAATACTACGCTTTGCGAATCGGTATGCTTTTGGAGAATTAATCAACTTTACATAAATATTTTTAGGAACCCCAAAGTATTCATAGGTGGTACCGTCTAAAAAAGTAACTTCTAACAACAAGCCTTTATGTTGAAAATCTAATATTCCAGATTCGGTAGTCAGTTTTGTATATTCTTCTAAGTTGGCTGCTTTAGTTTCTGGAGCTATACTTACTAAAAAATGATATCCATCAATAATTTGTCTGCTTTTAAGTTCAGCAACTTCTTTCTGCTCATCACCATCTTGAAATTTATCAGGATGCCATTGCTTTACCAACCCACGGTAGGTATTTTTTAATTCTTTTAAGTCGATTTCTTTTTCAACAGAAAACAGTTTTTTGTATTCAGCTACTCGTTTCATTTTGCTTTTTTTTATTCTGGGCGCGAAATTACATCTTAAATTTCATTTAAACAGCATTTTAACGAAAATCATACATGAAATGTAAAGCTGAAATAGTTTAGGATATAACTTTTAGACACCTTAGTAACTAGACTAATTTTTCTTTGAAAAAAGCCATGGTTCTTTCCCAAGCTAAATCCGCCGCAGGCTTATCAAATCTGGGGGTACTTGTATTGTGAAAACCGTGATTTACATCAGGATAAAAATAGGCCGTATACTCGACATTATTTTCTTTCAATATTTTTTCGTACGCTGGCCAACCCTCATTAACCCTGGTATCTAAACCTGCATATTGCAGCATCAAAGGAGTTTTTATAAGCGCTGCCTCTTCGGCTGTTGGTTGCCCTCCATAAAATGGAACAGAAGCTTTTAAATTTTGAACTTTTACGGCCATCATATTAGAAATCCAACCTCCAAAACAAAATCCTACGACGCCAATTGATCCATTACAATTTTCATGATTGCTTAAGTAATCGAATGCTGCAATAAAATCTTCTAACATTTCATCTCTATTTCGTTGTCTTTGCAACGCTCGGCCATCATCATCATTTCCAGGATAACCTCCAAGCGGAGATAGTGCATCTGGAGCTATGGTGATAAAACCGTCAAGAGCTGCAATGCGACCAACATCTTCAATATAAGGGTTTAATCCGCGGTTTTCGTGAACAACAATGATACCTGGCAACTTGCCTGTTGTATTTTCAGGTTTCGATAATAAAGCCTTTATAGCACCACCACCTTTTGGTGAATCATAGGTAATGTAGTCAGAATTTAACCTCGTATCGTCAGGTTGTACTTGAAGGGTTTCTAAATATTTGGGACTCATAAAACTCAATAAAGAAGCTACAGTTATGCCGCCAACAGCATAAAGCGATAACTTTTCTATAAATTGACGTCGTTCTAATTTATTATGCGCATAGTCATCGTAAAGGTCATACACTTCTTGTTGTATATCTTCTTTCTTTAAGTTTTTCATAAGATTTTTTTTAATAAGAATTTCAAGGCTGATCCTTGTCTTTTGTATTGTTATAGCCTAAAGTTATTCATTTAAATCGAAACTTAGCACTTTACAACTATGCATACTTCTCATTTTTTAAAAAAATTAAAGTCAACTAAAAAATTCGATACGTTTTAGTAATGTTGCATTTTATCATGATTTATTCGCTTTGTACCTTAAAAAGTTTAGGATTTCATAAGTTTTTCCGAGTTTTGAATTCTAAGATGCAACCCATTATGCGAAAATCTTTACTCTTATTTGTTATTCTGCTTATTACAATAACCTTAGTTTCTTCTACAGGTATTATTTAATAACACCTGAACTTTTAGTTAATTCTAAAAGAACTTGAAGCTCTGCGTATTATTTTTCAACACCCAGCACAATAAAAAATAAAATTAAGGTAGCATCTTAACCCTCCCTATTCAAGCGTTTATAAAAAATCTTAATGATCATCACCTAGGCATACTTTGGGCAACTGTACCTTATGATATAAAATAAGGCCAAGCTAAACCATAAAAAAAGCCGACACAAATGCCGGCTTTTTTTTATGATCTATACTTTTTTCCGCAAGAACTTCAAAACGTAAAGATATACGCTTTAAAGCTCATTAAAGATGAGGAAAAAATAATTTAATTCCATCGAATTTATTCAATTCCTACCACCTCTAACTCAAAAGTCAATTCTTGACCTGCAAGTGGATGATTGGCGTCGATAATAATGGCATCTTCTTGTACATCCGCAACCCTAAGTTGACGTTCCGTGCCATCAGGATTTTTAGCCATAAGGCCCATACCCACTTCTGGTTTTATTTCTTCAGGTAGTTCGCTTAACGGTACTTTTTGAAATAATTCTTTTTGAATTTCGCCGTAAGCTTCTTCTACAGGAATTACCACAGTTTTCTTTTCATTTAACGCCATGTTAATTAATCCGTTTTCAAAACCGGGAATTAAACTTTGCTGACCTAAAGTAACTTGTAGCGGTTCTCTTTCCAAAGAACTGTCAAATACTTGTCCGTTCGTTAATTTTCCTGTGTAATGAACTTTAACTGTGTCGTTTTCTTTTACTTTACTCATAATTTTGCTATTTGTAATTTTCTACATCTAAACTTTTGCAAACTTATGGCTTGTAAAATGGTTCAAAGAAAAATTAGCTATATTTTGGATAATCTTAACGTTTTTATTCCCTTAAAAAGTAAAAGAGCATAAAAATCAGACTTTTTATGCTCTTTTTATTTTACCTACCCATTATTTTTAATATAAAACCTAGATTTCCAGCCATTAAATAGGCTATACCTCATAAAAAATAGATCTAAAAAACAAGATGTACAACCCAACATCACATATTTTTAGAACAGGTTTAATTATTCCTTTAGTAGTTCTAAGCCTTGGTTTATTCCTTTTTCGGCTGCAGGAACTCCCCTATCCATCCAAACAGGCATTGCCGTACCTTTCAAATAATAATCAAAAAACTGTGCCATTCGGATATTAAAATCTTTTCTATTTTGCAATTTTAATGGCCAATGGGGTTCTCCGTTGTAGTTTAAAAACCAAGATGGTTTTCCTAATCGACGTAAATTCACAAAGAATTCAATGCCCTGATACCATGGCACATGACCATCGGCATCATTATGCATAATTAACAAGGGTGTATTTATTTTATCCATAGTAAAAATAGGAGAATTCTCTACATAACGCTGTGGATATTCCCAAGGGGTACCTCCTATTCTACTTTGAGTATGCTCATATTGGAATTGCCTGCTTAAGCCTGTCCACCATCGAATTCCGCCATAAGCACTAATCATATTAGGTACGGGAGCACCTGCTTCGGCTGCTTTAAAAATATCGGTCTTAGTGACTAAATACGCAATTTGGTACCCACCCCAACTATGACCTTGAACACCAATATTGTCTTTGTCGATAAAGCCTTTTTCTATTAAAGAAGTTACTCCTGGAATGACACAATTAAACGCACTTTCTCCCGGATAACCTTCTCTATATTGAATATCAGGCACAAAAATAACATAGCCTCTACTCGTGTAAAAACTATAGTTAATCGATGATCTTCCGGCTATAGGTGTTCTGTGGGAATTTAAACCATCTGAACTACGCTCATAAAAATTAACAAGCATCGGATATTTTTTATTCGGATCAAAATTTTCTGGTTTTACCAATAAACCGGTAAGTTCAATGCCATCTAAGGAAGTCCAATTGACCAACTCGATTGTTCCCCAATTGTACTCCGATTGTTGCGGATTGGCAGTACTAATAAGGCTGATGTTTTTAAAATTGCTATTGGTTACCCGTAAATCTGGAAAATCTTTAAAGGATTCTTGTGTAAACAATAATTCACTAGATAAATGTGCTTTAGTTGGATTGGAGTACCGATAAGCGCCTGAAATTAATGGGGTAATTTTTTTAGATTTAGGATTGAAAGAAACAAAACCCGCATCTTTGCTTAGGTCAGTAAAAGTGCTCAACAGCCAGTCTTCGCTTTCATCTAAAAAACGTTCTTCTCGGTCTGTTTTTACATAACGATATCTTGTTTTAGTAGCTCTTCCGTTGGTTAATTTAATACGTTCTGCTGTTTCTGGATTAATTTTAAAAATATCGTAGCGATCATAAAGTATCAACCATTGATCATCTTTGGTAAATCCTGCGCTACCGTAAGATGAAGGATAATCCGGCGAATCATTTAGTTCGTCTGAAAACGGTAATCCTTTAGTTAACTCCCTATACTTTTGATTGCTAACCGTATAGGCAAACCAAAGTGTATCCATCGGGTTGTAACCATATATATATTTAGCATTGGGGCTTATCCCTGCTCCCGTAAATTTGTTTAGTATTTGAGTTGTTTCTCCTGTTTTGGTATCGACAATAGCAAAATCTTTAGCGCTGTTACCTGTCCATTGGCTTTCTAAATCGTAGGGCTCTGACGAAGCCACTAAAGCGAATGCTGCATTCCCCTCATTCCCCAATTCGGTATTTGGAAATTGTGTTGTTCCTAACTGTATGAGCTTGTTTTTATTTTTTAAATCTATAAGGGTTTTATAGGACTTTATCGTGTCATTTTTGACCTCTAGCTCTTGAACGGTATACAGTCTAGGCTCGTCATAGGTCCAAACTTCTACGTTGACAATTTGATCATCCGTTAAAAGCGTGTCTTTTATAATAGGTGGTTGTGCTAAACCAAAAAATAATTTGGACTCATCTTTAGAAAATTCGATATCGCCATAAGAAGAAACAAGATAGTTTTTTGGAGCATTAGCTGTAGTGATTATTTTTTCGGCCTTTGAATTCCCTTCTTTAAAATAGTATAATTCATTAGATCTTAGCTGTGCTTTAGTGGTATCCGTATCTACAATAAAACCTAAATTTTCACCAGACTCACTTAAAGAAAGTTGGTAATATTTGGCCTTTTTTGCTTCATAAACTGTTTTGGTCTGGTTTATATCAAGATTTATAAGGACAACGCGCGAAAGATCATCTGTCTCTACACCTGTTGTTGTGTACGCGAAATACTTACCTTTTTCTGCAAAACTGTGGCTAGTTACAAACTTAAGCGTATCCGCAGCTTGAGTCATTAAATTAAGTAGCACTAAATGATATCCATTTTCTTTACTTACCTTTTTAAGTTTCTTAGCATCCACAGATTTTGAAACTTTACTAGAATCTGTCGTGTTTTTTTCTTTTTCAGTTTTTATATCTTCTAAATAATAGGCTAGATAACCCGACCATTTTTCGGGCATGGCATACGATTTTACATTGGGTATTTTTGTTAGACGTTTTGAATTTAAATCATAAATACCCAAAGTATCCTTAGGCATTTTATCTTTTTTAGTTTTGCGCTGCTTTAAGGCTGTAATACTATCAGTCCAAGCTTTTATGGTAAAGGTTACAAATTTAGAATCGTAGCTAAAGTTTCCTTTTTCTCCCCTTGCATATTCAAAAACTGAATTTCCATTAGAAGTTTTTAATTTTAAGGTTTGGTCCTTCTCTCCTTTCTGTAATCCATAAACAACATAAGATCCATCAGGTGAAATACCTTCGTTTTCAATGGTGTTCCAAATTTCAAGATCAGCGTGATCCAGTACTTTCTTTTGGGAATACATGCATAAACTACTCAACAGTAACGACGTTATTAAAAATGTTTTCATAAGGTTATTGGTTTAATGTTCTAAAGATACAACCTATACTAGACTTTTCAAATTGCTTTTTAACATAAAAAAAATTTTAGACCATTATGCTTAAATCACTGTTTATCAATTATTTAAATGTTTAGCAATAAGGCAATCTGATTTAATACCTATAAAATAGTACCTTTTATTGCATAGTACTGTAACAAAGTGCAAAGTACTTCGTCTTATGTATGTAAATCAATCTAAAACAAACATCATGAAATTAGTAAACAAGCATCAAGTACAACAAACATTAGAAACATCAACAAGCAGAATCTGGAATGCCAAAAGAAGGTATCGTTAATAAAAAGAAATCAATTAAGACTTACATCCATCTAAAACAAACATCATGAAATCACTAAACAAACATCACGTACAGCAGACTTTAGAAACATCAACAAGTAGAATCTGGAATGCCAAAAGAAGGTATAGATAGAACTTTAAAAAAATTAAGAAACACATCAATCTAAAACAAACATCATGAAATCATTGAACAAACATCAAGTACAGCAGACCTTAGAATCATCAACAAGTAGAATCTGGAACCTGAAAAGAAGGTATCGTTAAAAAAAACATCAAAAAACAACAATCATGAAAATTTTAATCCATCCACCAAAAATAATATCCAAACGAAACAGCCGATGCATAGAAATCTTTAACTCCAGAAGAATTCACTTTTTAAAGTTTAAATATGACCATCAATACCAAACCTATTAATTCAATCAAAAAAGCAGTAGCTTTATCAACTACTGCTTTTTATTTCTTAAAATTTAAGACTTATTCCTCCGGTGGATATCCGTGAATTTCTTCAAAAACTTCGTCAAAATTTTGACGGAGGTACGCGTTTAGTTTTAACTTATAGTCATCCTTTAACCATTTTAAAAAATTAAAAGTACTTCTGCTGATGCACTTTGCGTAGCTTGCGATGCGGTTATCGATATCAACATCTAAAATTTTAGCTAAAGCTAGCGCGTCATAGACATCTTCACTATTTTCAATACAGATTTTAGCGTGCTGTTCAATAGAACGCTCTAAGACCACCTTGGAAGATTCTCCTTTAAAAGTAGCCTCAGTATATACTTCTTTAATGTCAAAATAGACCTCTTCTGATTTTGCAAATTGAACTCGTATTTCTTCTGGCATTTCATGCCTAAATTCACTTTCTATATCTTCATCATTTTGAAGTCTATCGATATAAAAGTTAGGTGATTTAAAAATCATCTGCCAATCTAAATCTGCACCCCAAGGGCCAAATCGATGGTAGTTGTTTCCTAAATCAATCACTTGAAAGCTAGATTTATTATTGAGAATACGCGAGCCCCTACCTATCATTTGATAATACAAGGTCAACGATTTTGTTGCTCTGTTTAATATAATAGTATCTATTGTTGGTTCATCAAAACCTGTCGTTAAAATACTCACCGAAGTTAAAATAGCGTCCGGTGTTTCTTTAAACCACTTTAAAATTTGTTTACGTTGTTTTTTAGTGGCCGTATTGTCTAAATGCATAACAGGAAGACCTGCAGCCTTAAACGTATAAAATATTTGGATGGAGGTGTTGATACCGTTATTAAAAATCAATGCTTTTTTACCCTTAGAATGTTTTAAATACGCTTGGAGCGTTTTATCTAACATTGCTGGGCTTGTATATAAATCTTCGGATGATTTTACAGTATAATCTCCGTTAGAACCTACCTCTAAAGAAGTTAAACCCATATCATACTGAAAAACTTCAGCACGAGCTAAAAATTCATTTTCAATTAATGATCCGATAGACTCTCCCGAAATTAATTCATCATAATTGTCTTTCATAGGGAGTTCCTTACTAGAACTCAATGGCGTAGCGGTTACACCAAGAATGAAAGAATTTTCAAAGAATTTGAACAGTTTTGTAAAGGAATTATAATGTGCTTCATCAATAATCACTAAACCAATATCTGAAATATCTAATTTATCATCATTTAAACGATTATTAAGCGTTTCGACCATGGCTACAAAGCAAATGTATTGGTCTTGATCGTCTAAATTTGCTTTACTATTAACTACTTTATTGGGCACACCAAAACTAGTTAACATACCAGAAGTTTGATTGCACAGCTCCACACGGTGTGTCATAACCAATACCTTTTTATTGTGATTTTTAAGGTATTGACGAACCATCTCAGAGAAAATTACGGTTTTTCCTCCTCCTGTGGGTAATTGGTATAATAAATGGTAATTATCCGCTTCAGTATCGAACTTCTCAAAAATCTTTTGAATAGCTCCTTGCTGGTAACTATATAGTTCTTTATCTGTTTTTCTGTCTTGCAATCCTATTGCTGTCTCCGTCATACTATCTTTTTCAAGGGGTTTGCAAAATTAAGGCGTTTAAAAGGCTAATGCAAAAAAAGTTTATAAGTATATTTTGAAACTCAAAAATTCTGATTTCTAGGCATAAAAATGCTATAGTTTTACTCCTTTTTTATTTTAATGGCACAGCCTATGCGTGACTGCGAACTAGTACTAACAACGATACCTAGTTTTTAGCTAATTTTCGTAAGGCTACCCATTGTTTCAGCATGTCTCTAGAATCACAGGCAGGGTATCCTAATACTGTTTTGCCAGCAGCAACGTCGCTCACAACTCCAGAACCAGCGCCCACGGTAACTCCAGAATGCAGTGTGGTATGATCATTTATGGAAGCACTCCCGCCGATAATAACACCATCACCTAGTGTAACAGATCCCGCCAACCCACTATGGCCTGCCATGATGCAAGAACGGCCCATAACAGAGTTATGCCCAATCTGTACTAAGTTATCTATTTTGCAGCCATCACCGATGATGGTTGAACTGAACTTTCCACGATCTACGCAAGAGTTCGATCCAATTTCAACTCCATTGCCAATGACGACATTGCCAATCTGTGGGATCTTAATTAAGCCCCTACCATCAGGACTAGGACGAAAACCAAAACCGTCTGCACCGATACTCACATTGGTGTGAAAAATACACTGGTGACCAATCACTGTTCGCTCTCTAATTACGGTGCCTGACCAAATAATACAAAAATTTCCAATGGTCGTATCATCCATAATGGTAACATTAGGGTATACTACTGTGCCATCGCCTAAACTCACGTTTTTACCTACATAACAATTTGCCCCTATTTTAACGCCTTTACCTATCCTAGCTGTTTCATGAACAACAGCCGTTCTATGTATTTCTTGTTCAAAAGTTGGGAGTCCTGGGTCAAATAACTCTAAGATTTGCGCCATGGCCAAATCGGCATTTTTAACTTTGATCAAAACCCTACCATCACCTGGTTCTAATTCTATTTTTTCATCAATGACAGCCGCAGTAGCCTTAGATGTTTCCCAAAGTTTTGCATATTTTCGATTGCCGATAAAAGTAATATTGTGAATGCCTGCTTTTTCTAACTGCTCAGGAGCACTTATCTTTTGACTTGTGTTCCCTAAAATTTCGCCATTTAAAACAGAATTAATTTCAAATATGGTATACGATTTCATGCTTGGTTTGAATTTTATTTAATAAATATGGCTAAAGATACACTTTAGAAATTATTCTATTATTGCCTTTTCGATCAATTTATATTCATTTTTAAATTCCTTAGGTTCGCTAATAAAAGTAAAAAAACAACACAGTAGAAGCGCTATAATTTTAAAAAATGCTTAAGTCGTAAAACCCATAAATGTTTCGCCCTTCATAAACACCCTAAATTACTAGTAAAACCAAGAATTACCTCAATACTGAAAAATTTATAAGAGACATTTATACTTGCCATTTATTAGTAATTGACACAGCTCGCTTTTATCACTTCTTGTTGCGTTTGTTATAATTTTTATCACCTCTAGTTTTAGGCTTTGAATACTTTTTAGCTATGATTCTTTGGTAAGAGCCTCCCTGATTGGTTTTTTTATTTTTTTCAGATTTTTCGTGAAAACTTCCTTGTGATTCTAAGGTTGTTTGATCGGGATTATCAGCTTCAAGCACTCTTGGGCGTTCTTCCGGTCTCAATTCTTCTGAAATTTCTACAGTCGCTGGTATCTGCATCATAGGAATTTCATAATCCATCAATGCTTCTATTGCTTCTTTATCAGAGGTTTCTTTTTCCGTAAACATTAAAATTGAATTTCCTTGATGGGCCGCCCGACCCGTTCTACCGATCCGGTGCATGTAATTTTCAGGATAATTAGGCGTATCAAAATTGATAACATGGGTTATTTTATCTAAATCTAATCCACGCGCCATGACATCTGTCGTTACTAAAATTCTATTTTTACCCTCATCGAATTGGCGAATAGAGCGCATTCTATAGTTTTGGGTTTTATTAGAATGAATAACACAAACTTCGTTGGAGAACATCGCTTCGATGGACTCAAAAACTACATCTGCACTTTTTTTATTCGAAACAAATACGAGCACTTTTTGAAACGTATCTTTATCTTTTAATAAGCGAATCAACAGATTTACTTTGGTATAAAAATTAGGCACGGCATAACCCGATTGTGCTATATTTTCTAAGGGGGTACCACTAACCGCAATAGATACTTTTTCGGGCACCGTAAAAAAATCATCAATCAGGGCATCCACATCTGTTGTCATGGTTGCTGAAAACATAATGTTTTGTCGCTTTACCGGCAAAAGCTCAAAGATATTGGTGAGCTGAAATCGAAATCCTAAATCTAGCATTACATCGACTTCATCTATCACTAATTTTTTAATTTCCTTTAGCTTAACGGCTTTACACAACGCTAAATCGTATAAACGACCAGGCGTGGCAACCAAAATATCAGTGCCTTGAGCACAAAATTGCTTTTGTGTATTCATGTTAGTACCGCCATAAACACCCAAAACCCTGACATTTATATATTTGGCATAACTTTTAATATTTTCCACTACTTGAATGACTAGTTCTCGCGTAGGTACTAAAACTAAGACTCTTGGATGTATTTGCTTAGAGAAGGTCAATTCGTGCAACAATGGCAACATATACGCCATAGTTTTACCGGTTCCCGTTTGTGCGATGCCCACGATATCTTTTCCAGATAAAACCACGGGAAAAGCTGCCTTTTGAATAGGGGTAGGTTCCTTAAAACCTAAATCTTCAATGGCGTAATTTAATTGCTTTTTTAAATTAAAATCTTCGAAAGAATTCATGAATAATCTCATTATTTTGTGGCAAAGGTAGGGTATTCTAACATTTCAAATAGGAAACAGGGCTTTGAGTGTTTGTAAATTGTTTATGAAAGCACTATTCTCATAGTTTCTACAGGTTTATTTTCTTGTAACTTTACATTTTTAAGTTCTATTTACATGCCCAAAACAAGCTATCATACACAATTGCTACCTACATTAAAAAAATATTTTGGATACGATACGTTCCGACCACAGCAGGAAGAGATTATTAGTGCTGTTTTAGAGAAAAAAGACGGTTTAGTAATAATGCCCACTGGCGGTGGAAAGTCTGTTTGTTTTCAAGTGCCTTCGCTTATTTTTCCTAAAACAACTTTAGTTGTTTCTCCATTAATTGCTTTAATGAAAGATCAGGTTGATGGCTGCAATGCGAACGGAATTGCTGCCGCGTACTTTAATAGTAGTCAATCTTCTGAGGAGCAGCAAGAGATTATTTCTCGCGTGGTACATCAGGACTTAAAACTACTCTACGTAGCTCCAGAAAGTATGGCATCACTCTCCAATATTATTAATGAAACGTATATAAGTTGTATTGCTATTGATGAAGCGCACTGCATTTCGTCATGGGGTCACGATTTTAGACCATCCTATCAACAACTTGGTTTTTTAAAGCAACAATTGCCTGATACGCCTATCATTGCTTTGACTGCAACAGCTGATAAGGCGACACGTTCTGATATTGTAGCACAATTAGGAATTCCGAATGCAAAACAATTTATTACCTCTTTTGACCGTAAAAATATAAGCTTAAGTGTTCGCCCAGCGGATGGTCGGGTAGAACAAATTTTAAATTTTATAGCGAAAAGGCCCAATAGCTCGGGGATTATTTATTGTTTAAGTAGAAAAACTACAGAGCAATTAGTCGCTAAATTAAAAACTAAAAAAATTAATGCAGAGGCCTATCATGCCGGCTTAACTTTTAACGAACGTACTAAAGTACAGGAAGATTTTATTTTTGATAAGACTAAAATTGTGTGTGCTACGATTGCCTTTGGTATGGGAATCGACAAGTCGAATGTACGTTGGGTTATTCATTACAACATGCCAAAAAATATTGAAGGCTATTATCAAGAAATAGGAAGAGCTGGTCGAGACGGAGTCGCCTCTAACGCCCTACTCTTTCATAGTTATGCTGATGTTATTCAATTGCGAAGATTTGCCGAAGGAGCTTCAAACGAAGAGGTTCAAATAGCCAAATTAGAACGTATGAAACAATTTTCGGAAGCCACTACCTGCCGACGAAAAATTTTATTGAGTTATTTTGGTGAGCTTTTAGCGGAAAACTGTGGTAATTGTGATGTCTGTAAAAGTCCACCTCAAGTGTTTGACGGTACCATCATCGCGCAAAAAATACTGTCCACAGTAGCCCGAGTAAAAGAAAATGAAGCTATTGGTGTTCTTATTGACGTGCTACGAGGAGCTAAAAACGCAAGCGTACTGGATAAAGGATTAGACAAGATAAAAACCTACGGCATCGGACAGGATATTTCATGGAAAGATTGGCAACATTACATTATTCAATTAATAAATCTAGGCTATGCAGAAATTGCTTTTCAGCATCATAATGCCATCCATTTAACTGAATTCTCCAAAAATGTGTTATTTCATAAGGCAAAAGTGTCGCTTACAAAGCCTATTGAACTCATCGAACAAATAGGCAATCCTAAAGAAAAGGCGAAAAAAGTTAAAAAAGAGAACGGAAGTAGTGAATTATTTGAACGCTTACGACTATTGAGACATAAAATTGCCTTAGAAGAAAACATCCCTGCGTATTTGATTTTTAGTGATGCCACACTTCAAGAAATTGTTGATGAAAGACCTATAACAGATCATGACTTTATTCACATCAGTGGTGTAGGAAATAGAAAGTTAGAAGTTTATGGTACTGATTTTATGAATGAAATTAAAGATTTCAATCAGGAAAAAAATTCTAAAAAAGCCAACACACACAAAGTAACCTACGAACTATACCAGCAAGGCTTAAGTATTGACGAAATTTCGGAAAAGCGAAGCTTAAAGTCTACTACTATTTATTCACATATTGCTAAATTATATTCGGAGGGCAAGCCCATCAATATTTATGATTTTGTAAGTCCCTCCGAAGTTGAGGAGATAAAAAAAGCAAAAGTACAACTGGATAGTCCACCGGCTTTAAAACCCTATTTTGATCATTTCGAAGCGCAAATTGATTATTTTAAAATTCGCTTGGCATTGGCAGTTGTTGAAAAAGAAGAACAGTTATAGTCTATATTTCGAAACTTTAAAGATAAAAGCGGCAATTTATGTAGATGTATTTGGCGTATTCTATTTTTTAATTGTCCCCAACAGAAATACGCACGATTCATTTCACGAGGTACTGTGAGCGCATAAAAAAACCGCACAAAAGTGCGGTTTTAAAAATTATTAATTCTACTAGATTTAAACCTTTTTAACTCGAACAGCATTCATTCCTTTCTGTCCTCGTTCTAGTTCAAACTGTACCATATTATTTTCTTTGATCTCCTCTAAACATCCATTAATATGTACGAAAAACTTTTCTTGTGTTTCGGTATCCTTAATAAATCCATACCCTTTTGAATCGTTAAAAAACTCAACTCTTCCTTTACGTGTAGGATCTACTTCCTCATCACTTTCTTCCTTTTTCGGTATACCAAGAACGATGCTTTCTGCATCTACTTTTACTTTTTTAGTTGGATCCGGAGGCGTATCTACTAAATGTCCGTTTTCATCGACGTAAACAAACATGCTATCTTGTTCACCGCTTGCTTTACGCTGTTCTTTCTTCTTTGCCTTTTCTTCACGTTTTTTTAAACGCTTTTTTTCTCGTTCTTTTTTACCAAAGGTTTCTTGTGCTCTCGCCATTCAAAATTTAAGTTATAATTAATATAAGACCGCTTGTGAAAAGCTGTCGTGAGGTTACTGAAATTCCGATTGAACACTTGGTACACTAAAGTTGCCGAATATTTTTATAAAGAAGTTGCAATAACGCGCATTGTAGCTCGCTTTTATAGCCATACAATACTTATGCAAATATAGGAAGCTTTTTTTGATTTAAAAAATAGAAAATAACACGCAATAAATTAAAAATCAAGAAGTTTTAAATTTGTATTCAAAAATAATCCCATACTCGCTTGCTTACCGTTTAAAGCGATCATTATCGCCTATAAAAATAAAGCGATTGTAGATAGAACCCACCGCTTTACTCAATATTTTACAAAAGGATAGTATTAAATACAATTTTAGAAGGTGTGGCTTATACATTTGGAATAAAACATTATTTTATCTTTTCCTTTACAACCACTTTTAAAGACTCATTAAAATTTGATTAAAATAGTGTATTTTAGTTCCGAATAAAATTCTTTAAAAAAAAAGCATATAAACTTTAGCATAATGGAAAAGAAAAATGCGGTTATACCGCTTATGTACGACAAGTTACTTTCCGAAACCACCCGAGAGAAAATTGAAAAAATTATTCTTAACATAGCTATCATTAGTTTTTTTATTCATTTGGCTATTATTTATTTTTTAAAATTAGGCTTTGTAGACTTTCCTGCCGAACACGAATTATTAAAAAGTCCTATTTCCGCCGCCTATACGCCGTTTTCTTTTATTCTAATCTACGAGGTTTATTTGTTAATTTACTATTTACCCAAATCATTCACCACCTATATTACGAAACAGTACGAAATTATTACACTGATCATTATTCGTAAATTATTTAAAGACTTATCAGCTTTAGAACTTTCTTCTAATTGGTTTGAAATAAAGGGAGATCTTCAATTTACGTATGATTTAATAGGCTCTCTTTTGCTATTTTATTTGATTTATCAATTTCAAAAGCAAGGACGGAGAAGATTTGCACCTAAAGAAAGTATGAAATCTATAATTGAAAAATTCGTAGATAAAAAGAAAGTAATAGCGCTCGTATTAATGCCATTATTTTTTATAATGGCATTTTATACCCTTATAAATTGGAGTATTGAAGTCTACCAGGCTTCTACTGTTGTACCCTCTTTTGAGAGCATTAATGATCTTTTCTTTGACCAATTTTTTACTGTTCTAATTTTAGTAGATGTGGTTTTACTATTGGTATCCTGCTTTTATACGAACCAATTTCATAAAATTATCAGAAACTCTGGATTTGTCATTTCAACGATACTTATTAGAATGTCATTTGGGGTTAGTGGCTTAACTAGCACAGTTTTGATTGTAGTGGCTGTACTTTTTGGATTAGCTATAATTTCAATTCATAATAAGTTTGAAACCAATGATACAATTGATGATGAACCTATATAAATCTTTGAGTCTGTTATAACCAAAAACCATAGCGTACGGATTACTAAGAACCCTTTATTACAAAATACCTATTGATACGATTTTATTCAATTTTAAAGGACTAAAATTCTGATGGTATTTATTAGTGCCCTAGCGCGGCATTTGTATGTTATTATCTCATAAAAAATGTCTTTGGTCACTCGGCAACAATGCAGTTTTAACTCCTAATTCTTATTACGATCTATTTTGTTAAATTCGTTGATCATAAAAAAAGCCCACAGTACTACACAAATGGTTATAAAAATAGAAAACCAAAATACGATGTCGTTACCTTCCATTTGTGACTAGTTTTATGAAGATGGCAACACCTAAAAGTGTTGGGGCCCATAGCCCTATAAAAATGGCATGCTGCTCCCGGCCACTCAAAAATAAATATTCCGACACTATAATTATGAGTGCACAAATAGCAAGAAGCAATATATTTGGAACTCCTATTTTTTTAAAAAAAGTCATTGATATGTAAATTATTAATGCTTCTAAATTAAGAAAATTTTTCTTTTAATTTAGATTTATTTCAAAAAAGTAACTACAACATACGGATGAGAGATGTTACTATTTTACCGCTTCCCTATTTTGATCCTTATACCTTAATTAATTTTGCTAATTCCTCTAAGTTTTCAAAAACCGAGAAAAAAGAATAGATTAATTGATAATAATAACTTGGTAAAGTTCACTTTAAACAAATGATTTTATTTTGGTTTTATTTGGTAAATTTGAATCATTACTAAATAAAAAATTGTAACTAAAATATTGTATTAAATAAAATGAAATATGATTTCATTATTGTAGGCAGTGGCTTTGGAGGTTCCGTTAGTGCTTTGCGACTAGCTAAAAAAGGATACAAAGTTTTAGTAATTGAAAAAGGAAGGTGGTTTGAGGCTAAGGATTTTCCTAAAACCAATTGGAATTTTAGAAAATGGCTTTGGATTCCAAATTTGCGCTTCTTTGGTATCATGAAACTTTCTGTTTTTAAGCATATCGCCGTACTATCCGGTACAGGAGTTGGTGGAGGCTCCTTGGTTTATGCCAATACCTTACCTACGCCCAAAACCACATTTTTCAAAACAGGAAGTTGGTCAGCGTTAAACGATTGGGAAAACGAATTAAAGCCCTATTATGAAATGGCTTTACAAATGCTTGGTGCGGCAACAAACCCAGAACTATTTGATGGTGATTTAGGTTTAAAAAAAGTAGCAGAAGATTTACATATCATTAAAAAATTTGCACCAACGCGGGTCGCTATTTTTTTTGGAGAACCGAATCAAACACAAAAAGATCCCTATTTTGATGGCGAAGGACCAGAACGCTCAGGTTGTAATTTCTGCGGAGCATGTATGACTGGTTGTAGGCATAATGCAAAAAACACACTTGATAAAAACTACCTCTTCCTTGCCCAAAAGTATGGCGCAGAAATACGTTCCGAAAATGAAGTAATTGATGTTCAGCCGATCGATACTGTGGACGGCTCAAAAGGTTATAAGGTTTCATTGAAAAGCAGTACAAAAATTTTTAAAAAGCAAGAAAAAATCGAAACCAAAGGGGTCATTTTCTCTGGTGGAGTTTTGGGTACGGTAAAATTACTCTTGAAACTCAAAGAAAAATCACTTCCTAATTTATCTGATAAGTTAGGTGAAGATATCCGCAGTAATAATGAAACTTTGGTCAGTGTTACGGGGCTAGATAAAGATAAAAATTATTCGAAAGGCGTTGCTATAGGAAGCATTTTGGATACAGATGAAAATAGTCATCTTGAAATTTGTAGGTATGGTCAAGGTTCCGACGCATGGAAGCTGGTGCACCTACCCTATGTAACTGGAGCTACTGTTGTCTCGCGATTTTTTAAGATTTTTCTAAAATTTCTTAAGCATCCCGTTGCTTATTTTAAAGTTTATTTTGTTAACGGATGGGCAAAAAATACGGTGGTTTTACTTTTTATGCAAACTCTTGACAGTACCTTAAAATTTAGACGAAACGCTTTTGGACTTATGACATCAACCGTCAGCACGGGCAAAGCCCCTACGCCCTTTATCCCTGAATCGATACAGCTGGTAAAGGCCTACCGGAAGGCCATCAACGGAGTAAGTACTTCTTTCGCTGTAGAAACCTTGGCGGGCATACCTTCCACGGCACATATTTTAGGAGGTGCTGTGATGGGCAAGGATAAAACCTCAGGTGTGATTGATAAGGATAATAAAGTTTTTGGCTATAAAAATGTTTATGTTATCGATGGTGCAATGATCTCAGCAAATCCAGGCGTAAATCCATCCTTGACAATTACTGCTATTGCTGAACGAGCCATGGATCAAATACCCGATAAAAAAGACTTGCCAAAACCTGATAATTTATCTAGTTGAAATGCATAAAAAATGAACTAAATGAAGTATGTCAATAAAACGTTTAAGGTTCTTTTCCTATTTATTCTAATCATCAGCACAGCCATCATTCTTATGTTTGGTCATCGTGATATTCCACTTCATGAATTAAAACTAAAGTATGCTAATAAGGCTTCTTCATTCGTTGTTGTAAATGGTATGGACGTTCATTTTCGTGATGAAGGTGATCAGTCAGACGCTCTTCCATTAGTGCTCATACATGGAACAGGCTCTAGTTTACATACTTTTGATGTTTGGACAGAGCGCTTAAAGAAGACCAATAGAGTAATCCGGATGGACCTTCCTGCTTACGGATTAACAGGTTCTTTTCCTGATCACAACTATTCCATGGAAAATTACACGGTTTTTCTAAAAGATTTTTTGACCGCTTTAGGTATTAAAAAATGTATCCTGGTAGGAAATTCTCTTGGAGGTCAGATAGCCTGGAATTTTACCCTTGAGCAACCAAATACGGTTGCTAAATTAATTTTAATTGATGCGGCAGGGTACCCTAAAAAATCAAAGAGCGAGCCAGTTGCCTTCAAGGTGGCAAAAACTCCGGTGCTCAATAAATTACTTACCTATGTTACGCCTCGTTTTTTAATTAGAGCTAGTGTTGAAAATATATATTTTAACCCCTTAAAAGTTACTGATTCACTGGTTGATAGGTATTTTGAACTCACGCTTAGGGCGGGCAACCGACAAGCTTTCGTCGATAGATTTCAAATGTCAGTAGATGTCAGTTCCCTTACCAAAATCAAAGACATACAGCAACCAACTCTTATACTCTGGGGTGCAAACGATTTGTTAATACCTGTACAGCATGCCTATAAATTTCAACAAGATTTACAGAATGACACTCTGGTAATATTGGAAAATACAGGCCATACGCCAATGGAGGAGAGTCCGTTTGAGAGTTTAATTCCAGTAATTAATTTTATAAATAAACTGCATGTCGGAAATAAATAAGACTACTGCAGGCTAAACTACCCTCTAGCCAAGACGAGACTTTATTGCAAGAAATATATAGGTTATAAAATCTCTTTTAAAAAAAATTACATTACCTTTTACAACGCAAAATCTAGCCTTGGGTGCAGTCAAAAATTAAATTTAAAATAATCTTCACCAAATTTTATGAAAACAGAAAGTAAGGATCAAGAAAAACATCAAAAAGATTTAGAGAAAACATCAAACGAAATTGACAGTGGCACTAAGTACCGTGATATTTTGAGTCGTGTGATTCACGAGGGCGAAGAGATTTTTAAAATTAAAAATAAAGCGATTAGCTTAAGTGCCCTTATTGCAGGTCTTGAAATAGGCATCAGCTATCTCTTGATTAGTACCCTCTACTACTTGTTATCTGGTAAAATAGAAGAGGATAGTATTTTTAAATTATTCAGTGTTGTGTATCCCGTTGGTTTTATATTAGTGGTATTAGGGAAATCAGCACTTTTTACCGAACAGACTTCTGTATTAGCTTTACCCGTACTCAATGGTCAGCGAAATATTTGGGAGTTATTACGTATTTGGGGTCTAGTAATCCTTGGTAATGTTGTTGGTGGTATTGTCTTTACACTGTTTATTGGGGTTCTTGGGCCGAATTTAGGTTTGTTTACACATGACACTATGGTGACTATAGGTGAGCATGTGCTCAAACCAGATTCTTGGGTTCTTTTTTTAAGTGCTATTGTTGCCGGCTGGTTAATGGGCTTATTGAACTGGTTACTGAACAGTACCAAAAATTCACTTACACGTATTGTTTTAATTTTGATGATTACAGGCGTTATTGGCTTTGGAGGCTTTCACCATAGTATTGTGGGTAATATCGAGGTGTTTGGAGCCTTTTTATATTCAGATACCATCACCATTTTAGATTATTTGTTGTTTCTATTTTTAGCCTTACTGGGTAATGGCATTGGCGGTGCAATAGTCGTAGGACTTTTCAAGTATAGGGTTTTTGAATCTAATTATGCCAAATAAATTGATAGGTACAGGTTTTCGCTCGAAGTGTGGGCAAAAATTGAATTTAGCCTAGCTACCAAATTAAATCGCATTTAAATAGGTATAGGACTAAAACTATAATCAAGAAAAAAAGTACATCATGAAATTAACCAATGCTATGCTTCTACTTTTAGTTGTGATACTGATGAGTTGTCAAACCAAAAAGGAAGAAAAAAACATAGAAACCCCAACAAAAACAGAAAAATTCACAACGAAGGATTATGCGGATTTAGTGGCCTTATTTAAAGCGTGGAGAACCTTTGAGAAACCACCATTACGGGATAAAGCTCCGGACTATACCGTCGAAACCTTTGACAAACGATGGCCAGAATTTAAAGAATTACAATCGCGATTGCAAAGTATTGATACTACGAAATGGTCTGTAGAAAATAAAGTAGATTGGATGCTCGTCTGGGCCGAAATGAACGGTTATGATTTTAATCATCGGATTTTAAAACCCTGGACTCGTGATCCTGCTTTTTATAAATCGGTATGGTCCGAAAGAAGTGATGTACCTGCGCACGAGGGTCCCACGCATCACGGAACAACAGAATTATGGACATATGTCTTTCCTCTGTCCGTCCAAGAAAGAAAAAGATTTTTAACGGATCTAAAAACCATTGCACCCTTAAATGCGCAAGCGAAAATTAACCTAACAGGAAATGCTAGAGATTTGTGGGTTACCGGTATTAGGGATATTCAATCGCAGAGTGAGGTGCTCAACACCTTAAAAAAACAAGCTGATATAAAAGATGATGCCGAATTAATGGCAAGTGTTGATGAAGCCATAAGGTCGACAAATGACTTTGTTTCTTGGCTCAAGGATGAATCTAATTCTAAAGATGGTCCTTCAGGAATTGGGAAAGATAATTATACCTGGTATTTGCAAAATGTACACTTAGTTCCTTTAACCTGGAATGATGAAGTCATGATTCTTAAACGTGAGCTCGCGCGCGCATGGTCTTCGTTGAAATTGGAAGAGCACAGAAATAGAAAGCTACCCGAATTGGTCGATGCAGGCTCCCCAGAGGCTTATGATAAAATGGCTGATGCCGCTGCCAAAAGTTTAATTAATTTTTTAGAGCAACAAGATATCATTACTGTAAAACCCTATTTTGACCCTGCCTTACGGGAGCATTTAGGAGCTTATGTACCGAGCGAAAATAGAAACTTCTTTTTGATTGGCGAACACTACGATCCTAGACCTTTATATTCTCATTTTTACCATTGGTTTGAATTAGCCCGCATGGATCTTGAGCCGCACAAAAGCGAAATAAGAAAAGGTCCCTTACTTTATAATATTTTCGATTCAAGGAATGAAGGTACGGCCACAGCGGTGGAAGAAATGTTTATGCAAGCTGGTCTGTACGATGATAGCCCAAGAACCAAAGAGATTGTATATATCATGATAGCCCAACGGGCAGCAAGAGGTTTAGGTTCCTTATATGCCCATGCCAATGAAATGACCATGGAGCAAGCTGGGAGCATTCACAGCGAATATACCCCTCGTGGCTGGATGAAAACTGAAAAAGAATTACTCATTTTTGAGCAACATTTATATTTACGGCAGCCTGGGTATGGAACAAGCTATATAACGGGTAAGTATTTATTAGAAAATACATTGGCTGATTATGCTAGGCTGAAAGAAATAAAGGCTCAACCCTTTGTTTTGAAAGATTTTTTTGATACGCTAAATAGTATTGGGAACATTCCTATTTCCTTAGTAAATTTGGAAATGACGGGCTCAAATGAGCAATTGAAGATGCTTAAAAATTGAAAATAAATATCCCATACGTAATCTAGGCTTAGAAGATGTAAAAGAGCTATACGTTTTAGAAGTTATAGAAATGGGAGTGTAAATTGTGCTTTGATATCTAAGCAGTAATAAGCACTTTTTATTTTTCCCATACTAGGTATTTCAAAAAAAAAGCTGATGTAAAAAAATTCCTATTAAAATTTTACCGCATACTTAAAAATGAAAATATGAGCATAAAAAATGCCACTATTAGCAAAGGGTTTATTATTGCTGGATGCATGAATGCCTCCGTTTTAATCTTTTCCAGATTCTTTACGAATGCCACAATTACTGAATTTGATCCTGAGGTAATGTCTAATTTTGGGTTGCTTATGATTTTAATTTGGGGATTAGCCTACATGGCTGTTGCAAAAAATTATCATCACGTAAAATGGCTTGTTGGCGTATTTGCTCTAGAAAAATTTATTTATGGCTGTGTTTGGAGCCTTTGGCTTTTTAATCATCGTATTTCAGACGTATTCGAGCAAGATACCATGGCAGGATTGTTTTATGCTATGTATGGGCTCAATGATTGGCTCTTTTTTATTTTTTTTCTACTAGTTTTCGTACGCCTATCCAAATCAAAAGATAAGAGCTAAAGTACATTTTTCTTAAAATTGGTATTTGATGAGTACTATGCTGTTTATGAAACCTAGACTTTAAAGTTGTTCCTTAGCCTTTCATACTCCTCCCATGTATCAATATCTGCCGATTTTTCTTTGGGATCGATACAGATTACATTTTTGGTGTTTATAAGGTATTTAGCCCCTGTATCTCCAGTTAAGTTTACTAAGTCATCAAAATATTCCTTAGCAAAAATTGCGGGAACACCCTTGTTATTTGGGTATTTTGTAGCGACTATTTTTGCGGTATCGCGTTCATACTCCTTTAACATTCCCTTTAGATAATGGGCGTCTATTAAAGGTTGGTCAGCTAAAATAATAAAAACCGCATCGTAAAAATTTAGACTACTTAAACGAGTAATTCCATATGCAATGGAGGATCCCAAACCATTTTTCCAATGTTCATGTTCAAAAATTGTAATTTCTTCTCCCTTGATATGTGGTTTAATAAGGGCTGCGTTAGCGCCTAAAACAACAAAGACGTCATGTGTAGTTATTTTTTTAGCTTCGGTTATTGCCTGACCTAACAAGGTGGTGTTCTTCCAGGGTAGCAATTGCTTCACCTTATCCTTCATTCTAGAAGAAGTACCTGCTGCTAAAATTAAAAAAGCCACTTTTTGCATTAGTCCAAAATACCTTTATTCTTATCTTTTAATGATTTTGGCACTTGATTTCTCGTGACTGCTAATATTTCTGACAAAATAGAAACTGCTATTTCCTGAGCGCTTATGGCTCCTAAACTGAGTCCTGCAGGTCCATGTAGTACATCAAAAAAACCGGGATTAATATCAATAGCTTGCTCTAAAAGATCTGCTAGTAGTTTTTCGCGTCGGTTTGAAGAACCCAACAAACCAATATAAGCGGGTGTGGTATCTTTTAATGCCTTTAAAAACAATAGATCCTTGGCGTAGCTGTGATTCATCAACACGATGGCTGTCTGGTTGTCAATGCCTGTACCTTGGTACTGGTCTGGAGATACCACTAATAATTTCGAAATTCCGGGAAAATTTTCTATCGTTTTTTCTTCCAAAGGATGCGCCATTACATGTACGTCCCAACCCAAATGGCTTGCAAAACGGCATAATTGTACCGCATCGTGTTCAGTCCCAAAAATAAGCAGTCTAAAACAAGGTAACATGCGCTGTTCAAAAACTTTTAGCTCTGTATTTACGGCATGTTTTATACTTACAGGAAGTGTTGTTGTCTGAAACTGTACTCTGGTACCAAAACCAATCTCACTGAGGTCCTCCTTTTTATAAAATGAAGAAATTTTAAAATTTATTCTTTCCTCAATAATGCTGTTAAAAGTGCTTATAAGCAATTCACTTGGGGCAAAAGGTTCTATCAAAATATACAGAATACCTTCACAACCCAAACGAAAGCGACCGTCATAGGTCATAATTTTAGGAATATCAAGTTCGAAAACGCTTGCTGCCTGTCTTATGATTTCTTTTTCCACGCAACCCCCGCTAACGGCACCTATCATGTTTCCATCCTCCAGTAACAACATGCGAACCCCTGGTTTCCGATAGGATGAACCATCGAGGGCGACAACAGTTACTAAAAGTGATTTTAGGCCATTTTTTTTAGCTAGTTGGTGTTGTTCTACTAACTGAATAAACTCATGCGTCATGTAAAAATTCTTTCGAAATGTTCAAAATTACCCAATAATTTCCTGTGGCATTGCTTTGAGTAATTCTGGATATTTTGAAAAAGGCTGATTCAATAGTCTTTTCCCTGTAGCCGCTTTAAAAGCATTAGCCACAGCCGCTCCTGCTGGCGGTAAAGTGGGTTCACCTAGTCCTGTTGGTTCAAAACTATTCTCCATTAAATGAATATCACTGTCAGGAATTTCATTCATTCTAATCAGGCGATATCGATCAAAATTTTGCGCGTTGGGCTTGCCTTCTGTAAACGAAAAATCACCATACATCGCATGACCAATTCCATCAATAATACCTCCTTGTATTTGGTTTTTTGCGCCTAAAGGATTTACTACAATACCACAATCAACAACACAAGTCACTTTTTTAACAACAGGCATTCCATTTTCAATTTGAACATCTGCCACTTCTGCCACGTGTGTATTATGACAATAATAGGCTGCAAAACCTTGGTAGGTATTTGACTCTTTTTTACCCCAATCTGACTCCTTTACTGCTTTTTTAATGACCGCTTGCATCCGTTCTGGAGAATACTGAATACGCTCGTCTGTAGTGCCTTTAACTTTTTCGAGTAAATCTAAACGCAACTGAATTTTATCTACTTGCATAGATTCCGCTAATTCATCAAAAAAACTTTGCTCTGCAAAGGCTAAAAAATTAGTGTAAGGTGCGCGCCAAGCGCCCGTAGTAATATTACTTTGATAGTTAGCCACATCTACCTGATAATTTTCTATGGCTCCAGCCGGAAAAAAATTAGGTATTAAGCCGTACATATTGCTGTTGATAGCCGCTTCTTTCAACTGATAGCCTGTAATAACACCGTCTTTAACAGAGGCTTTTATTCTATATTTTATGGCAGGACGATAGATTCCGTCGGTCATGTCATCTTCTCTAGAGAAAACTACTTTTACCGGTAATTTTGAAAGATTTGCAATTTGAGCTGCTTCTACGGCAAAATCGCCATACAAACGTCTTCCAAAGCCACCACCCATCCTTGTCATTTCTAATTGAACGTCTTCAAAAGGACGTTCTAATTTTGCTGCAATCCCTTTGGCTGTGCCTTCTGGAGTTTGAATGGGCCCCACTAAATGAATTTTTTCAGCAGTAACATGAGCAAAAAAGTTCATCGGTTCCATGCAATTGTGTGGTAAAAAAGGTGACTCGTAAGTGCGCTCTAAAACCATATCTGCTCCTGCAAAAGCCTTGGTGATATCACCGTCTTTCCGCAGGGTCTTAAAGGAATTTCCATCCAGTAAATTCATTAATAAGCTGTCGTGATCTTGGGTACTTTCTAAGTTTGTATCGGTTGTCCATTCTGCTTTAAGTGCCTTTTTCGCCTTCATGGCAGTCCAAGTATCTTTGGCAATAACCGCTATTTTATCATCGAAAGAAATCACATCTAAAACCCCTGCAACTGCTTTGGCCTCCTCAGCATCAAAAGAGGCTAATTTTTGACCAAAAGCGGGTGGTCTCAATACGGAAGCATATACCATTCCTTCGGTCTTATAATCTAGACCAAATAATGGTTTTCCTGTGATAATTTTATCAATATCAACGTTTCTTGCATCTGTACCAATGATTTTAAAATCGGCAACATCTTTCAAAGCCACATTATCAGGAACCTCTAATTGTGCCGCTTCTTTGACGACATCGCCATAGCCTAATGTTTCTCCTTTTGCATTTGTAATAACACCTTCGCTGGTAGTACATTCACTGGCATCAACACCCCATTTTGCGGCGGCAGCGTTAATCAACATTTGGCGAGCGGTTGCACCTGTTTGCCTAAAAGGCTCCCAAGCTAAGCGAATTGAATTACTTCCACCTGCATATTGATTTTTGAAATTATCGGTATCTAAAAGTCCTTGTTGTACAAACACGTTATCCCAAGCAACATCTAATTCTTCTGCGATAAGCATAGGCATTGAAGTTTTTACGCCTTGCCCAATTTCTGGATTGGGAGAGAATAAAGTGACCATGCCATTATCTGCGATTTTTATAAAGGCGTTAAAATCATTGAAATTTAATTTCGAAATATCAATAGGCGGCGTAACATTATCTTTACAGGCTGTAAAAAAATTAAAACCAATTAACAATCCACCACTAGCTAAACTTGATGTTCTTATAAATGCTCTTCTATTAAAACGTATTGAGGATGACATAGTATTTTTTTTTAAGTTGAAATATTAACCCATTTTCTTAGCAGCTACTGCTACCGCTTGATGTATTCTGGTGTACGCTGCACAACGACAAATATTGCCATGCATCGCATTTTTTATTTCTTTTTCTGTTGGAGATGTATTTGTTTTTAAAAATGCTGCAGCTGTCATCATTTGTCCTGATTGACAATACCCGCATTGTGGAACGTCTACTTCTTTCCATGCTTCTTGAACAGGATGCGAACCATCTTCAGATAAACCTTCAATGGTAGTGACTTCTTTACCATCTACTTGTGCCATTGTAAGGCTACAACTTCGAACGGCGGTCCCATCTAAATGTACGGTACAAGAACCACATAGCGCAATTCCACAACCATATTTTGTACCTACAAGATCTAAATGATCGCGTAAAACCCATAATAAGGGAGCATCTTCACTAGCTTCAACGCTGGTCGTTTTACCGTTTAAACTCAATGTGTATGTTGGCATGATTTCATTTTTTTTAGTATGAATATAATACTTTAGCCTTAGCAAGATATTGAAAATATTTAGGAAATTATGACTTCTTTAATAGAAATCGCTATGCTTTAACATTAAACTTTAAAATAGAAAGATGAAAATAGCATTAGTATTAACATTGTTTAACACTTTTTATTAAAAACAATTATAATTTTGTTTTAAAATAAGCGTTTAACGCTTGAACTATTAAATAAATGAAAATGAAATTAAATATGAAATCGCTCTTATATGCTTTAAGCTTTATTTTTCTTGTTTCCTGTGGAAACGCTGAGGATGATGTTTTTTTTAACGGAGGAGGAAATACAACAGGTACTGACTTGGGGCAAGGAAAACCTGTAGATAAATGTCTAGATTTAGGCACAAACCAGCTTACACTATCGATACAAGATCAATTTACGACTTTACCCGGCAAGGTATCTGTCTTTTTTAGGGTATCAGATACCGATGGAAATCCTATATCTGGATTAACGGCAAGCCAATTTACGATCTATGAGCAAGGAAGAAACGATGCTTGTTTCAATAGAATTTCTACTTCTGAGTCAAAAGAAAGAATATCTCCAAATGCACAGATTTTTAATAATAATACTTTATTAGTTTTAGATTTAAGTAATAGTGTATTAAGTAGTAGTTTACAAGAATTAAAAACAGCCTCTGTAAGTTTTATCAATAACGTGATGCCGACCACCGAAAGTCCTGCAGTAAAAATGGCTATTTATTGGTTCGATGGGGAGAACAAATTACACTTATTAAATGCACTTACGTCTTCCAAAGATCAGCTAGTCTCTGCTATTAATGGCATTACGGATACTATAAGTAAAGATCCTTCCACTGATTTATACGGGGCAGTGATTAAAGCGACTGATATTGCTGAAAAATTAATTAACGAAACTAAAAATAGAGATGTGATTGGTGCAGCATCAGTTGTTATTTTTACGGATGGTACGGATCAGGCTTCACGTTTTACCGAAAAAGCAGCTTTAGATAAAGTGAAGAATGCAAACTTAAATATATCGTTCTTTAGTATTGGTTTGGGTGGCGAAATTAATACGGATGTTTTAAAAAGTATTGGAAAAACAGCAAGTGTTTTTGCAGGGAATAAGGCCGAATTAGAAACTACCTTTAATAATATCTCACAATTGGTATCTCAACGTGCTAACAGCTTTTATCTTTTTGAATACTGCAGCCCAAAGCGCGATGGTAGTGGAGATAATAATCTAGTCATCGAGGTAAACGCCAATGGAAAAAAAGGTGCGGTTCAAACTAAGTTTAGTGCCAATGGCTTTACGGGTGGTTGTGAATAAATAACTTTTTAATCCCTATTAATACATACTAAAAAAGGCTATTCTCACGAATAGCCTTTTTTTTGTAGTTGAACGTCTTTTTTTGTCATTTCATCGTAAATAGTCTTAGAGAATATCTAAAATTTGAATTTATTTAAAATTAAAAACATGAAAAGATTATCAATTATTGCTGCCGTAAGCCTAGTCGTATTTAGCTCTTGTGTATCTAAGAAAAAGTACGTGGCCTTAGAGTCTGACTTAAATGACACTAAAAGTAGATTAACGAAAACTCAAGTCGAAAAAGAAGACTTAGAGTCAAAAATGGCTAAAATTGAGGCACGAGTAGCTGACTACAATGAAAAAATCAACTCTTTAAAAGAAATTAATGACAATCAACTAACTTCTGTTAATGATGTTGCTGTTATGAGTAATAACACGAAAGAAAAGATGAGAAAAACCTTAAGTAAGGTAGATCCTGCTCTTTTAGCCAATGCGACTACTTTAGAGGATTCTATTAATGTTGCTATATCTTACAATCTTAAAAAATCTATTGCTGATGACGAAGATGATGTCAATATCAATATTGACAAAACAGTAGTGATGATTAATATTTCGGATAAATTACTTTTCAATAGCGGAAGTTATCAATTGAGTACTAAGGCAAACACCATTCTTCAAAAGATTGCAGAAGTTATCAATTCTGAGCCTAGTATGGAAGTAATGGTAGAAGGTCATACAGATGCTAAAACTATTAACACAGCCATGTTTCAAGATAACTGGGATTTAAGCGTCAAAAGAGCTACCTCTGTAGTGCGTTTGCTTCAAAATAAATACAATGTGGCGCCAGAAAAAATGATTGCGGCAGGGCGTAGTAGTTATATGCCCTTAGTTGAAAACGATTCTAAAGAAAATAGGTCTAAGAATAGAAGAACTAAAATTGTTATTATTCCTAATTTAGATAAGTTTTTTGCCTTATTAGATTCTGACACCTTATAAAAACCAACTATAAAACTATGCTAAAACAGGGCTGCAATTTTGCAGTCCTGTTTTTTTTATACAACACAGAATTAAAAATAAATTGACCTAGGTAGGGTTTTTAGCCTTTAAATTGTTATATTAGAAAGAAACCCTAAGTATTTTTTAGGAACATAACCATCCAAAACCGCTATTGAAGAACATTTAAAATTACGAGTTATGTATGTCATGAATCAAATTATAGAACAAAGTGTGTTACAAGGAATGCCTTCTTGGTTAAAGGCCCTTGCTATCGCTATTTTACTAAGCGTCATTAGTTTAATACTAATTACGTTGATCATGCTTTTAAAGGATGGCGCCACTACGGTAGTCAACTACGGTTACCTCTACAATAATTAATTTTTATTTTAAAATTAATGCATTTTTAAAAAACCCTTCTTTCTCCAATAAATGGATAAGAAATCCATTGACCACAGCATATTCTAATACGCCATTTTTTTCTAAGAAAAACGTAGGGTTTATACCGACATTTAATCTTAAATCTTCAACCGCATTAAACTTTGTTGTTACCATATGCAATGGTAATGGAGAAGCTAGTAAATCTTTCGGTATTGTTTCAACGGGAACATACACAAAACCTTCCTTTAAAAGCTGCATTGCATCAAGTTGCAAGAAATCTGAACTTGTTTTTAAAATTTTTGGATAAACTTTCCCCGATTTTGCGGTATATCCTTTTGCATTAAACGTATCGTACCCATAAAATGTAGATAAATCACCTTGGTCAGAAATTGTGCTTCGATACCAGAAATCAGTATTCCCCTTTTTATCTATTTCATTTCTATGAATTCCTAAATCTAGCGTATAGGTTTCGCCTAATAAGGAATAACTCAGATCTTCAATTTTTAAATCGAATAATTTTCTGTCGTTCTCGGGAATTTTTTCGTAATCAACAATATCAATATTTTTATAACTACCGTTTGAAATGGTATAAATAGCAGATAAAATAGATACATAATTCAATTTTCTAATTTCTTGTTTTTCAGCATCTCTATAGAATCCTCCGGATTCAATTAAAATGGCACTTGTCCCCCATTTCTGAATATTATCTCCAAAAGCTCGGGGTTCAAAATCATCATTATACCTGCCCACTTGCCCAGGAGCATATTTTTGAATAATACTATTCATAAAAACAATAATTTTCATCGCATTGCCACGTACCTCATTGATGTCTTTTTCATAATTAAAAGCAGGGGCTAAATAGGAAACTGTTGCGGGTTTATTTGTGTTTTCTGCGTTATAGTAAGTACTTTGATCGTGTAAATTAAATCCAAAATCAGCATCTAAACTATCCCGAACCTTTTTTAATGTTCTTCCTTCAGGAGATTGCAAATCAAGAGCATCACGATTAATATCAATGCCTAAGGTATTTCTTCTGGTAAATATTTCTGCTCCATCAGGATTTAACATAGGTAAAAAATGAAGCGTTACATTGCTTAATATGTCTTCTTTTTCGGTCATAAAATCATCACTTTCTAGAAAATTTAAAATATCGAAAATAGCTTGAGTAGCCGTTGGTTCATCCCCATGCATTTGGGACCATAGAAAAACACTAGTAGCACCAGACCCTACGCTGATTAAAGATAATGAACGCCCTTCTATGGAGGTGCCTACGTTTTTGACGGTATATCCTTCCTTAGTTTTAAATTGTTGTATTAAGGCTTGAATATCGTTATGCTTTATTCTTCTTTTATTCAAAGAAGGTTCCTTATAGGTATCGTACGTATCATATAAAGCAGAAGTAATATCACTTTTGGGATCAGAAGAAATTACTTTTTCCTGACAAGATAGGCTTGTTATGATGGTCAAGGTTAAGATGAATACTATTTTTTTCATGATATTTTAAGTTTTGTTTTGTTGGACTACAGTAGGGTTATTTATTTATTTTTTACAATTTTAAAGAGACGCTTAGTTGTTTGAGGAAAGATTTATCATCGCATTTTGAATTTTTTGATCTAAAAAAAAATGTACAAACGTTACCATTAAATCCTGGATTAATAGACCTAACCCAGAGCATTTTCAACTAGGTCATCGAGGTGCGCTATAATGTTAATTCGTCGGCACTTGTTTAAAATCTAATTTTTTAGTGGCTTTGCGAACTTTTTTCATAAACCCTTCTCCTGGATCTGTTTTGGTGGTTCTATAGCTCTCATTTTTTTCTAACCAGAGCTCGTGTCCCTCAAAATTAGTGTATTCATAATGACCTATTACATAATCAATATCATATTTCGAATTTAAATACTTCACAAGTTTAATATTCGCTTTTAATTGCGCTCTCGTTAGGGGAGTATCATCAGTACCTCCAACATTTTCTATGCCGATAGCCGCATGATTTAAACCAATTACGTGACGTGCCATAAGGGTTTCTGGCATCAACCTATAAATAGTACCATCTTGACCAATTAAGAAATGGGAAGACACATTAAGCCCACTAACACTTTCTATGTCAGGACGCCAGTTTGGTAGTTTTGATTCATAAAAGGCCTCATAGGAGTTTTCAAGGCTAGCAATTGCTGTCCAATGTAACACAATCATTTTAGGAACAATGTCTATAGTACCTGGAGTTAAACCATACCTATTTAACAAATAGTCTTTGGTTAATTGTTGTCTTTCTTCATTAAAAATAATGGGTTTATCCACAATTTTATTTTGAATCCCGCAGGATGCTACTAAAACAAATAGTACTAAAAAAAAAGCTGATTTATGCATATATCAATCTTATCATATCGATTCCTATGATTACCAAGGAATGGCTAATTTAAACAATTCTAGTTCTTAAAAAATAGCGAAGTACCTTCATAATTATGGACTATATGGTTGAGCAAAGTTGTACCAAAATACAAAGGACTATAGGCCATTCCAAGGGATTATATTTGTAGTGCTAATTAGAAATTCTATTTCATTTTTTCACGTCCTGTACGCTACTAGAATCTTTTTCTGTTAAATAAAAAATAGTTAGTTTTTTTCTCCCCCATTCTCTGGCCATTTTTTTATCTTTTCCCATATATACATCAATTTTATTTCGATGTCTAAAGTGCATTTTATCTTTCACTAGAAAAGTATCAGGAAAGGTATCAATCCTAACCATGGTATTGTAGGGCAAACCATTTCTCATTAAATCACGAGATACAGCTATAACTTTCATGCCTGGTTTAAGGGTATCGCCCCAAGCTGCAATTGAAGGGTTGATTGCTGTGGTTTGCGAAGGCAATGAATTATACGCCGTCACTGTAACCTGTAAGGATTGCCAATCGTGAAGGTCTAATTTTTGTTTTTCTTGCTCCGCACAACTGATACCAAAAACAAGCCAGAGAATAACAGCTAAAAATTTAAAAAATCCTGTAGAAAGATTACGTATCATACAATCTAAAGTACGTTTTTTTAATGTATTAGAAAAAAAGCTTTTGTAGAATTCATTTTCGCTAATTGAGTATATTTATCAAAATTAAAATTACGGATTGATGAAAATTATCAAAAGATTACTATTTATACTTGTTATTGCAGTTGCGATTATCGCTTATTTTAATTATCCAAAGCTAAATTTAATCTCAGGTTTTGCCTCTAAAAATATGGCTTCAAGCGTATTTATTGCCGAAAGGAGTCCTGAGGCTGTTCGTGATACTGATAATGATATTCCATTAGTGAAATTAGCTGAAGTAAGTGTTGCTGAAAATAGTGCTACAGGCAGTGTTTACGGACTTATGAAACGCAAAAGTGTGTATCGAGAAGGATTAGGTTGTGTGCTTGTTAACGAAGATTTTGATAGCACAAAGCCTTATTTAAAACCCAATAGAAGTGTTTTTAAGAACAACTTAGCTTTTCCCTATGGGGATACAATGCCTAAAGATACCGTCTACGAAAATGTAAACTATCCTAAACTAACGGCAGCAATTGCCAATAGTTTTTCTGATCCAGTAATTAAAAAAACGAGGACGGTTCTCGTTTATCATAAAAACCGAATTATTGGTGAACAATATTTAAATGGATTTGATAAAAATACACCTATTTTAGGTTGGTCTGCCACCAAAAGTATAATGGCAACACTCTATGGCATATTAGAATATCAAGGCCGGATAGATTTAAATAGTCCGGCGCCAATCCCGGCATGGCAAAATGATGAACGTAAAAACATCACTTTAAATCATTTACTACGGATGCAAAGCGGATTAGCTTGGGAGGAAGATTACACAAAAATTTCTGATGTTACAAAAATGCTTTTTTTAGCGACAGATATGACTACGGCACAGGCCGAAAAAGAGGCTATAGCAAAACCAACTGAGGTTTGGAATTATTCTTCAGGCACCTCTAATTTGTTGACTGGAATTTTAAGAAAGCAGTTTAAAACAACTCAGGAATATTTAGATTTTCCATATGCCCAACTAATTGATAAAATTGGAATGCATTCTATGCTGCTTGAAGCCGATATGGCTGGGAATTATGTAGGCTCGTCTTATGCTTGGGCAAATACGCGTGATTGGGCTAAATTTGGAATTCTTTACTTAAATAAAGGTCAGTGGAATGGCGAACAGTTATTTGATGAAAAATGGCTGAAGTATATCACCACACCTACCCTAGATTCTAAGGGTACTTATGGGGGTCATTTTTGGTTAAATGCCGAAGGTAAATACCCAGATGTACCTAGAGATATGTTCTCTGCAAATGGTTTTCAAGGGCAGCGTATTTTTATTATTCCCTCTAAAGATTTAGTCATCGTTAGAACCGGACTCTCTGAAGAACCCGAGTTCGATATGAATACTTTTTTAAGTGAAATTATCAGCGCTATTAATTAAAATACGTAGAGTACATCTATAAATAATAGCACGTGATCACGTGCTACATGAAATTATAAGTCTTTTGAAAAAACAATAGCCAATTATTTTTTATAACTATAACTATTGAATAGCTTAATAAGCTAGCCTAGTAAATATCAGAATTCAAGGAATAAACCACACATTTGAGCTACTACACAACAATAGTTTCGTAAACACAAGTGACCTGTTTAAATTTATTATGTATTAAAAAAGAAGTTAGTTTTTCATTTTCATATAGTGTTCTCGTAAAAAGAGCTTTATCTACTAGATAAAGCTCTTTTTTTATTTACCAACCAAAATATTGGTCTTTGCCTAGTTGAGACTATTTGAAAAAAATTAAGCTAAAGTAAAAATTTCTGCATTGGCCATAAATGAATCTTGCATACGTTCCATGCGATTATCAAATTGCGTAGAAAAAACTACATACTGACATTTTTCTAAGCTCTCTGGCGTTCTCAAGAGATCAGAGAACGTACTAGCTTTTGATAAAAACTCGGCATCTTCAACCATAAAAAGCTTCAGCTTGCCTAAATTAATGCTATTCAAGTAAAAAATCTTATTTAATCTTTTAGGGGTAGCGATGACCACATCTACGCCGTCGTAGATATCGGCACGTTGATCTTCAATATTTTGCTCATCATAGGCACAATACACCCGAATAGACATTCTTTTGGTGTATTTTTCAAATTCCGCTGCCAAGGCCAAGGCCGATTTTTTGTCTTTTACAAAAATTAAGGCCCTTGGTGCATCTTCAAATTCTATACACTCTAATTTTTGAAGTGTGGCAATGATAATGGCTGTTGTTTTTCCTGAATTTTCTGGCGCAATACCAAAAATACTTGCACCGCCTTTAATTTTTGACAATACACCTTTTTGAAAAGCCGTATAGCCTGTAATTTGGTGCTCTGATAAAGCCTCTTTAAGTTCTGGTTGTAATTTTTTATACGACATAAATAATTTAATTCAGTATGTTAAGTCATGATCGATACCAATAAATGGACTTTTACCACAACTTTTAGGATGTTGACAACAATTGTTTTAGACTATTGTATTCCTTGAGTACCTTTACTATGTATTAAAAAAGAATAATAATTTTTCATTTTCATATAGTGTTCTCGTAAAAGGCCTAATCTTAATTGATTAGGTCTTTTTTAATATAGAGCTATATTCAGCAGAAAGCCTATAATACTTCATAAAAACTGGTTTCCATAAACGTTTAGCCTAAGGAATCCATTTATTTTTACCAAAATCTGGTTTGCGTTTTTCTAAAAATGCATTTCTACCTTCTTTTGCTTCATCGGTCATATAGGCTAATCGTGTGGCTTCACCCGCGAAAACTTGCTGGCCTACCATACCATCATCTGTTAAATTCATAGCAAACTTTAGCATTTTTATAGAGGTAGGTGATTTTTCTAGAATTTCTTGGGCCCATTCATAGGCCGTATCCTCTAATTTGTCATGTGGAATTACAGCATTTACCATTCCCATTTCAAAGGCTTCTTGTGCCGAATAATTTCGACCTAAAAAGAAAATTTCCCTTGCTTTTTTCTGCCCCACCATTTTCGCTAAATATGCAGAACCATAACCGCCATCAAAACTTGTAACATCAGCGTCGGTTTGCTTAAAAATAGCGTGTTCTTTGCTCGCTAGGGTTAAATCACACACCACATGTAAGCTATGCCCGCCACCAACAGCCCAGCCTGGAACAACCGCAATTACGGCTTTAGGCATAAACCGAATTAAGCGTTGTACTTCTAAAATATTTAAACGATGCATACCGTCTTCCCCAACATAACCTTGGTGTCCCCTAGCCTTTTGGTCTCCCCCACTACAAAATGAATAAATACCATCTTTTGTAGATGGTCCTTCTGCGGAAAGTAAAACAACACCAATGGAAGTATCTTCCTGTGCATCGTAAAAGGCTTGGTATAATTCGCTCGTTGTTTTAGGCCTAAAAGCATTCCGAATATTTGGTCTATTAAAAGCGATTCGGGCTACACCATCACACTTTTTATAGGTAATATCTTCGAATTCTTTTACCGTTTGCCAAGCTATTTTTTTCATTTAAGTATGTGTTTTATTTCGATATTTAAAGCTGATACCAACTAACTTATGTAAAGGTAAACAAGTGCAAGTGCAAGAGCAAGTGCCAAATTCACTTTAAAGGAAAAGAGTTTATGAATAGAAAGGTTAAAATAATTTTAAATCTTTGGTATAGATAGCTACTGTAAGAAAAAATAATTTGTTAGCACAAAGCTTTAAATTTGGTTTAGGGTGCCAATCGGTCTATTTTCCAATCCATGTCTTCTAAGCTATACCTAATACGATCATGCAAACGATTAGGTCTTCCCTGCCAAAATTCTATAGAAACGGGTTTAACTATAAATCCGCCCCAAAAATCAGGTCTTGGTATTTCTTTAGATGCATAGGCTTCCTCTAATGCTTTTAGTTTAGATTCTAAAACTTCTCTAGAAGCAATAACGCTACTTTGGTTAGATACGATAGCACCTAACTTACTGCCGTCTGGCCTGGACTCGAAATACCCATCAGATAGGTTTTTAGAAATTTTTTCTGCTTTTCCTTTAATGATTACCTGACGCTCCATAGTGGGCCAAAAAAAAGAAATACAAACATTAGGGTTATGTGCAATAGCTTTTCCCTTTTCACTTTCGTAATTGGTATAAAAAATAAAACCTTCGTAGGTATATTTTTTGAGCAAAACAACTCTACTCTTTGGAAAACCATCAAGACCAATCGTCGAAATGGTCATAGCATTGGGTTCATCAATCCCTTCTGAGGCTTCAGTTTCATAAAACCATTTTTGAAAAAGCTCCATAGGGTTATCCCCTATGTTTGATTCTATAAGCTCGCTTTTATCATAGGTTTTCCTATAATTACCTAAATCTTTTTGCATAATTCATCCTATAAAAAACAGGTAACAAAGTTCAACAAAAGATAGCTAAACAAGAAGTATTTCATACAAATTCTCTTGTAAATAGTACATTTTTAAGAAAAATCGAAAAGCTTACCGTCATCTGCTAAAAGCACCCTATCAAATATTTCGACAGCCTCCTCTTTGAAAAGCTCTATAGATGCATATCGCGTAGAATAATGCCCTAATATTAACTGGCCTACATTCGCTTGTTTCGCAATTAATGCCGCCTCTTTTGCCGTAGAATGTTTTGTTTTTGGAGCCAGCTCTTTTTGGGATTCTAAGAAAGTAGCCTCATGATATAGTACATCTACCTCGGCAATTAAAGGAACTATATCTGGTTTGTATGCTGTATCACTACAAAAGGCATAACTTTTAGGTTTGGGAGGGTCAAAGGTTAACTCACTGTTTTTTATCGTTCGGCCATCCTCTAAAACAATGTCCTTTCCGTTTTTTATATTTTGAAAATAACATTTTTCAATGCCGTAAGCGTTCACGGTTTCAATATCCAAAGTTCTAGGAGCTAATTTTTCCCTAAATAAAAATCCGTTCGTATATACCCTATGTGCCAATGGAATAGTGGTAACACTCACCTTATCATCTTCATAAATTAAGGCTGATTTTTTACTGGTTAATTCGTGAAAAATAAGCTTATAATTAGTGTAGGAGTTTCCTAATTTCAATAATAAGAGAATGGCTTCCTCGATGCCTTTTGGACCATAAATATGCATTTCCGCATCTCTACCCAGAAGGCGGAACGTAGAAATTAGCCCTGGCAATCCAAAAAAATGATCCCCATGTAAATGTGAAATAAAAATATGATTGATTCTTGAAAAACGAATTTTATGCTTTCGTAATTGTACTTGAGTGCCTTCACCACAATCAATTAAAAACATATGGTTTTTAATTTCAAGTACCTGAGCGGTAGGGTTTGTAAGTGTTCGCGGGGTTGCCGCATAGCAACCAAGTATGGTTAATTTCATTTTATTTGTTTCAGGTTTAGCGTTTAAAGTTTGAGGTTTATCTGCCTTTTAGTCAAAATATATTAGGGTATAAATGTTTAATAAATAAGAATATAAACAACCTTAAACTTGAAACAATATAAACTTGAAACCCTTTTTATAAACCAAGGTCTCGTTCTATTTCCTCCATTTCAATAATGTCTTTGGCTTCTTGAATGCTTGGTGCCAAACTAATTTCATCAGGCACATCATCATAAGAGACAATTTCCGTTACTAATACCAAAGATTTATTTGCTTTTTTATGCTTATTTGAGAGTTCTAAAAATTCTAAAATATCATTCTTAGTTAGTTTTGAAAATGAGAAAAGATTAATAATCAAATGATCATTTTTGATTTTATTATAACCATCATTCAAATTTTCTAAAAAAATTTTTAAAGTTGCTTTTTCTTGGTGAACAATCGTCGTTGTTCCATCTGAGTCAAAAATCATACGTTTCTATTTTATTTTTGAAGCTAATAAATAAATAACTGCCATACGAATTGCAACGCCGTTTTCTACTTGATTTAAAATGATCGATTGTTTAGAATCTGCAACATCACTGGTAATTTCTACACCTCTATTAATGGGACCAGGGTGCATGATAACAATTTCTTTATCAAGACTATCTAGTATTTTTTTTGTGACCCCGTATTGCTGCGTATATTCTCTGGTCGTTGGAAAATAGCTAATATCTAAGCGTTCATTCTGAATGCGAAGCATATTGGCTACATCGCACCAGAGTAATGCCTTTTTAAGATTCGGTTCTACCGTGACTCCTAAGGATTCTATATGCTTTGGTATGAGTGTTTTGGGTCCACATACCTTTACGTTAGCCCCTTGTAATTTTAATGCAAAAATATTAGATAAAGCCACTCTTGAATGAAGAATATCACCAACAATGACAACATTTTTGCCTTGAACATCTCCTAATTTTTCACGAATAGAATATGAGTCTAATAAAGCTTGTGTTGGATGTTCGTGTGCCCCATCACCTGCGTTCACGATAGATGCTTTAACATGTTTGGACAGGAATATGCCTGCACCTGGATTTGGATGCCGCATCACGACCATATCTACTTTCATAGACAGGATATTATTTACGGTATCAATTAAGGTTTCTCCTTTTTTTACGGATGATTGTGACGCCGAAAAGTTAATAACATCTGCCGATAATCGTTTTTCTGCTAACTCAAAAGAAAGTTTTGTGCGGGTACTATTTTCGAAAAATATATTTGCAATGGTAATGTCACGTAGGGATGGTACTTTTTTAATAGAGCGATTGATCACCTCTTTAAAGTGATCTGCGGTTTCAAAAATGAGCTGAATATCTTGCTCTTTTAGATATTTTATGCCTAACAAGTGTTGCACACTTAACTCGCTCATATTTGAATTTTCTAAGTATTAGGTACTTCCGTTTTTGTATTCACTAAATATATGGCATCTTCCCCATCATTCTCTTTCCACATCACTTTTACTTTTTCATTATTTATAGCATCGACTTGCCGGCCTCTGTAATTGGGTTGAATGGGCAAATGCCTGCTAAATCTTCTATCAATTAAGGTGAGAAGTTCTATTTCTAAAGGGCGCCCAAAAGATTGTATAGCCGTAAGGGCGGCTCGAATACTACGTCCGGTATACAAAACATCGTCAATAAAGACTACGTTTTTATCCTCTATTAAAAAATTGATATTGGTTTTATTCGCTTCTAAAGTTTTATCTCCTCTACGAAAATCATCGCGATAAAAAGTAATGTCTAAAAACCCTAAGTCGATATGCTTTACACCATATTCTTTTTTCAATATATCGTTTAGGCGTTGCGCCAAAAAAATACCGCGGGGTTGAATCCCGATAAGAACTGTATTTTTAAAATCTAAATGATTCTCTAAAAGCTGACAAGCCAAGCGATGCAGGATAATATTTATCTCTTTGGAAGAAAGCAATAGTTTTTGACTCATACTTAATTTGTGTGATTACAAAAGTATCAAATTATCTGTTAAAAATTGTTACTAAAGTAATTTTCATTTGAAGGGTTTAGGGAACTAGTATTTAAACTTTTTTGATAGGTCCGGTCAAATTGATTTATAATAGGTAGTACACAAAATGTGTCAAATAAAACCTTTAGAACCAAAAATTTACGCTTGTAAGACCCTATATTTTAGTGTGCGCTCTAGGCATTTAAGAAAAAAATCACAAAAAAAACCCGAACAAATGAATGTTCGGGTTTTTAAAATATGATGAAATAAAGGATTATTTCTTTCCTTCCATTTTATCTTTTAAGGCTTGTAAAGCTTCGTTAGCGTCCCCTAAAGTTGGTTTTGCTTCATCAGCTTGTGCAGCCGCTTTCTTAACAGCAGCTTTTACATTACGTTGCTCTTCTTCTTTAAATAAAGCAGTATGACTTGCTACAACTCTCTTGAATTCTTTATTGAATTCAATAATTTTAAATTCAGCTGAATCACCTTTACCTAATTTAGAACCATCTTCTTTTTCTAGATGACGGGTTGGTACAAATGCTTGAATATCTTCATTAAAATCGATCGTTGCTCCTTTATCCACTACTTCTGCAATCGTTGCCGTATGCGTTGTGTCTAAAGCAAATTCTTTTTCGTACTTATCCCAAGGATTATCAGTAGTTTGTTTGTGACCTAAAGATAATTTACGTCCTTCAACATCTAATTCTAATACTTCAACTTCTAATTTATCACCTACAGTTACAAATTCAGATGGGTGCTTAATTTTCTTAGTCCAAGATAAATCAGAGATATAGATTAAACCGTCAATACCTTCTTCTAACTCTACGAAAACACCAAAGTTAGTAAAGTTACGTACAATACCTTCGTGCTTAGAACCTAAAGGATATTTAGTCGTAATATCAGTCCATGGATCTGGAGTCATTTGCTTAATACCTAACGACATTTTACGATCTTCACGATCCATTGTCAATACTACAGCTTCAACTTGATCACCAACTTTTACGAAATCTTGAGCAGAACGTAAGTGCGTTGACCAAGACATTTCAGAAACGTGGATTAATCCTTCTACACCTTCTGCAACTTCAATAAATGCACCGTAATCTGCAATAACCACTACTTTACCTTTTACTTTATCACCAATCTTAATTTCATCAGATAAAGCTTCCCATGGATGCTTTTCTAACTGCTTAAGACCTAATTGGATTCTTGATTTGTTATCATCAAAATCAAGGATTACCACATTTAATTTTTGATCTAATTCAACAACCTCGTTCGGGTGGTTAATTCTAGACCAAGAAAGATCTGTAATATGAACTAAACCATCAACACCACCTAAATCAATAAACACACCGTAAGAAGTAATGTTTTTAACAACACCTTCTAATACTTGTCCTTTTTCTAGTTGACCAATGATTTCTTTTTTCTGTTCTTCAATATCAGCCTCAATAAGAGCTTTGTGAGATACCACTACGTTTTTAAATTCATGGTTGATTTTCACTACCTTGAATTCCATAGTTTTACCTACATACTGATCGTAATCTCTAATTGGCTTCACATCGATCTGAGAACCTGGTAAGAACGCCTCGATTCCGAAAACATCGACAATCATACCTCCTTTAGTTCTACACTTCACGAAACCATTAACGATTTCTTCTTTATCGTGAGCAGCATTTACTCTATCCCAAGCCATGATAGTTCTGGCCTTTCTGTGAGATAGCACTAATTGTCCACTTTTATCCTCACGGATATCGATAAGCACCTCAACTTTATCACCAACTTTTAAATCTGGATTGTAACGAAACTCATTCAGTGAAATAACACCTTCAGATTTTGCATTGATGTCGATAATAGCTTCACGGTCTGTAATATAAACTACAGTTCCTGTTACTACTTCTTCATCCATAGTATCCACAAAATTCTCTGCAACTAATGTTTCAAACTCTTGGAGTTTTTTATCATCAACTTGCTCAATACCTTGTTCGTACTTTGTCCAGTTAAAGTTTTCTAAAAATTCTTGAGGGTCTTGTACAGGTGCCTGTACTTTTGCTTCAGTAGCTTCTACAGTTACTTCAGCTTCTTTTTTGTCTTCAGCCATTTGCTGATTAATAATTTGTATTTTGCAGCCTTACAAGAGTTCAACTAGTACTACAAAAGAATTATACATTATTTTTTCTACCTTTTTCTCTTATTTCGTTTAAAAAGGAGTGCAAAATTAAACATTTTTTATGAGATTACCTACATATTGATTGTCAATAATTTATAAGGTCTTTTCCCTTCTATTATTTATCTATATTTAGTATCTTTAAGACTATTATTAATCCTTAAATATAAAAAATAGATGAGCGTAAAAGCTAAATATCAGGGCGTTTTACAGTTAGGAGAGCAACTTGGAATTAAGAACGGAGATATCTCAGAGGAGTCTAGTATATTAAAAATAAAAGGTGAAGCTGCAACTCCCTATGAAAAAAACCTTTTATGGGACAAAATTAAAGAACTTGGTGGTGAAAATGCCAAGGACATAAAAGCTAATATTTCGGTTACTGATGATTCTGTGTATCACAGACATATTGTGAAAAGTGGAGATTCTTTAAGTAAAATTGCCAAGCATTACTATGGAGATGCCATGAAATATAAACAAATTTTTGAGGCAAATACAAATATCTTAAAAAATCCAGATGTAATTCATCCAGAACAAGTTTTAGTAATTCCTAACCTATAGGAACCTAATAGTCATGACTACAAAAAAACGTCTGAAATTCTATTCAGACGTTTTTTTTATGGATTCAAAGTTTCGTTGGTATTGTACTATTTTGAAGACCGCAATGCGTTGATGCTCAAAAATAAGCATCAAAAAAAAGACCGTCTTTTAGAGACAGTCTTTATTAATGGTATATGAAACCTAAAAAAGTGTTAATCCTGCTTTGCTTCAAGTTTCGCTTTTTTTGCTTCTTTTCTTTCTTTCAAAATCTCCATAATATTACCACCTACCCAATAAGGGATAACAAAAGTCAATAAAAAAATCATAAGCCAAAAACCTATTGTTAATATGGTTATAAAAGCTATAAATCCTAAATATTGGTCAAATTCAAACATAATATATTATTTATGCTACAAAGATAGTTTGAAAATGATGAATTCTACAAATGAAAATCAAAAAAAATCTATAAAAATATTTCATTCGATGTAAATAAATTGCGAATACAATATCTTTGTAACACATTTAAACAAAGCATTATGAGTTATAGAATAGAAAAAGACACGATGGGCAACGTTGAAGTTCCTTCTGATAAATACTGGGGAGCTCAAACAGAGCGTTCCCGCAATAATTTCAAAATTGGTGCACCTGCATCTATGCCATTAGACATTGTTTATGGTTTTGCCTATTTAAAAAAAGCTGCCGCCTACACCAACGAAGAACTGGGCGTACTGACTAAAGAAAAAAGAGATTTAATCTCAAAAGTTTGTGATGAAATTTTAACAGGCAAACACGATGATCAGTTTCCTTTGGTTATTTGGCAAACAGGTTCTGGTACTCAGAGCAATATGAATGTTAATGAAGTAATTGCTAATCGTGCCCATGAACTAGCAGGAAAAGTTATTGGAGAAGGTGATAAAACCATTCAACCTAATGATGATGTGAACAAATCGCAATCGTCTAATGATACCTTTCCAACGGGCATGCATATTGCCGCCTATAAAAAAATAGTGGAAGTTACCATTCCTGGTATTTTACAATTAAGAAATACCTTGCAAAAGAAGGTCCTTGAATTTAAAAATGTTGTAAAGATTGGTCGCACCCATCTCATGGATGCTACTCCACTTACCTTAGGGCAAGAATTTTCCGGTTATGTTTCTCAGTTAGATCATGGAATAAAAGCACTTCAAAACACTTTACCTCACCTTTCTGAACTTGCTTTAGGTGGCACTGCCGTTGGAACAGGATTAAATACACCTGACGGTTATGATGTTTTGGTGGCTAAATACATTGCTGAATTTACAGGATTGCCATTTATTACCGCAGAAAATAAATTTGAAGCTTTGGCTGCACATGATGCCATTGTTGAAAGCCATGGTGCATTAAAACAATTAGCGGTGGCATTAAACAAAATTGCAAATGATATTCGAATGATGGCTTCTGGTCCTCGTTCTGGTATTGGTGAAATTATTATTCCTGCAAACGAACCGGGTAGTTCTATAATGCCTGGAAAAGTAAATCCTACACAATGCGAAGCTTTGACTATGGTTTGCGCACAAGTAATGGGTAACGATGTTGCCATTAGTGTTGGTGGTACCCAAGGGCACTATGAATTAAATGTTTTTAAACCTATGATGGCGGCTAATATTTTACAATCCGCAGAACTTTTAGGTGATGCTTGTGTTAGCTTTGATGTAAATTGTGCTGTAGGTATTGAACCTAATCACGAAGTCATTAAGCAATTATTAAACAATTCTTTAATGCTTGTGACGGCGTTAAACACTAAAATAGGGTACTATAAAGCAGCAGAAATTGCCAATACAGCCCATAAAAATGGAACTACCTTAAAAGAAGAAGCTGTTAACTTAGGCTATGTAACTGCCGAAGATTATGACGATTGGGTAAAACCAGAGGAAATGGTTGGCAGTTTAAAATAAAACTTGTTTTATAGGTATAAAAAAAGGGGGGCATTACACTAGTAATGCACCCCTTTTTTTTGTTAATGGATCGTATGTTCTTATTTTAAAGCGAACTTACTTGTTCCCAATAGTTTAAGTTTATTATCATAAACATTAACCATATAATTTCCTTTTTGGAAATCTCCAGCTGGTTTATTTATAAAATCACACACATCTAAGGTTTTGTTTTCGTAGTAGAACGCCGTGGCTTTACTATAGGTCACAGAAGCTCCAGAATCAGCAGATTTTGAAAAACTTTCTCCTAAGACATTCCCTTGAGGATCTAAAACTTCAATATAAAATTCCTTATCTCCTGCTTGTGCAATAGCGTTGTTTGTTAAGGTAAAACAAACTTTAAATTTATCTGTTGAACCAGCTCTTTGCGTAGAAACCAATTTTCCACTGTTACGCTCCTTTACCGCATCTACAGATAATTTTGAAATATTTAAAGCAGAACCTCTTTCAACAGCATTGGCTAATTGTGTATTTTGAACGACTAAAGAGTCATTAAAAACAGTCTGCTTTTCTAGTTCAACAAAAGTACTATCTCTTTGCATCACTAAGGCACTGTTAGATCGTGTTAAAGAATCTACTTTTCTAATTAATTGCTGTCTTTCTTTTGTTAAAATACTTACTTGACGTCTGTACTTTCCTAAAGCTGCAATATCTAAACGCATTGTTTTTACCGAATCAATATACTTTGCAATGTTATCTCTTGCCGACACTAATTCGTCATTTGTAAGATTACTTTCTAAAATAGCTTTGTCGTATTCCGAACGTAAACTTGTCAAATCTTCTACTACCAACTCTTTCTCCTTGTTGAGTTGTATGGTATTGTCTTGTTTTTCTTTATACAGACTTACTGTATAAATTACTAAACCTACCAACAATACTAGTAATAGACCTGCTACTACTTTTAAACCGCTATTACTTTTAGTTTCTGTCATAATTTAAAAAAATTAATTGTTCCTTTTTTAGTTTTCTTCTCTCGAAGTGTTTGTTTGTATTTCATCTATATACGTACTAATTTAACATTTAGATTTTTTGTTAAAAATTAGTTGCTTTGATATCCTATTTTTTTCTAGTACTGTGAAGTGCAGCAATACCTTTTTTGCTTATTCCTTATCTATCAAAAAAATACCTGAAGACTACTAGTTCAAATTTAGTTCTTCAAAAACAAAGCTTTGACTTGTTTATTAAATTAGTGCTCAGTGATTTTTTTTCTAATACCTAACTGGATGTCCAAATTGTAGCCATGAATCAATAAAATCAAATCTTAGGTTCAGTTTGATAAAAAAAGCAAATGGAGCAAAAATATCTTGATTTCAGACTCAAAACTTGCACATGGGTTATATCTTTACATAAAAGTAACCTAGAAAGGAAATAACACGCTCAGCACTAATCGATGTGGAAAAGCTGTTATTCAAATGAAACTTTTATCAAAAAAAAACAAAAACTTATGAAAAATGTACTTTATGTAAGCTTAGCAATGCTTCTTTTCATTGCTTGCAAAGAATCAAAAAAAGAAGAGGCTACTACTGAAATGGCCGATACAACAATAACAACTTCATCGGCTGCAGATGAACTAACGATTAATCCAATCGAGCATGCCACAGCTGTTTTAGAATGGGGAGGAACTACCATTTATATCGACCCCGTGGGCGGAGCCAAAGCTTTTGAAAATCAAAAAAAACCAGATTTAATTTTGATTACCGATATTCATGGAGATCATTTTAGTTTAGAAACGCTAGATTCTTTAGATACCTCTATGGCGAAAATAATAGTTCCACAAGCCGTGGCCGATAAAATGACGGAAAAATACACAGCTCAATTAAGCATTTTAAATAACGGGGACTCCAAAACGTATAATGAAATAACTGTAGAAGCTATTCCCATGTATAACCTACGTAAAGAAGCGCTTAATTTTCATACCAAAGGCAGAGGAAACGGTTATATACTCACCATGGGAGATCAGCGCATTTATTTTTCAGGAGACACCGAAGATATTCCAGAAATGCGTGCCCTTAAAAATATTGATAAAGCATTTATCTGTATGAATTTACCATATACTATGACGGAGCAAAGTGCAGCTAGTGCAGTATTAGAATTTAAACCAAAAGAAGTTTATCCTTATCATTTCAGAGGTAATCCTGATGTGAGTGATGTCTCTAAATTTAAAAACCTAGTGAACGAAGGTGATGATACTATCAAAGTTATTCAGTTAGACTGGTATCCTGATGCTGAATATTAAGTCAAAACCTTAAACTTTTTGAAAATATATGAAAGATTTATTAGGTTTTCAAGGCTTGCAATTGTAATTTGATTGAAAATTTAAAACACTATTTATGATGACCATATTTTTTTTCAATAGTATTTTTTCACCATTTCAAGTATTAATCTATTCCATTCTTTATCTAATTTTAACCTTATCTGCATTATATTTTGCATTTAAAAACCAAAAATCCTTTAGCCTATTTTTATGGACAGCTGTAATACTATTAATGCCACTTTTAGGGTCTTTACTCTACTTTTTTAAGCACTTTACCATTGGAGTTAAAACTGCTAAAAGCAATTAAATGCAAGACATTTAAAAATTTCAACGATAAAAAAAACGGTCAACTTTAGCATTAAAGTTGACCGTTTTTTATTGTTAAAGAAATCAATTTTACCTATCTAATCAACTTCTTATATTTAATACGTTTCGGCATTAAATCACCACCTAAGCGTTTTTTCTTGTTTTCTTCGTATTCTGAGAATCCACCTTCAAAGAAATAGACTTCACTATTCCCCTCAAAAGCAAGGATGTGGGTACAAATTCTGTCTAAAAACCAACGGTCGTGAGAAATCACCACGGCACAGCCCGCGAAATTTTCTAAACCTTCTTCTAAGGCCCGTAAGGTATTTACATCTAAATCGTTCGTAGGTTCATCTAAAAGTAATACGTTGCCCTCTTCTTTTAATGTCATGGCCAAATGCAAGCGGTTGCGTTCACCACCAGATAGCGCACTTACCTTTTTATTTTGTTCACTCCCTGAGAAATTAAACCGACTTAAATACGCTCTAGAATTTACTTGTCTGCCTCCCATCATAATCAACTCCTGTTCATTACTGAAATTTTGCCAAATTGTTTTTTCTGGGTCTATGTTCGAGTGACTTTGATCTACATAGGCTATTTGAGCCGTATCACCAACAATAAATTCGCCCTTATCAGCTTTCTCCTCGTCCATAATCATTCTGAAAATGGTAGTTTTACCAGCTCCGTTTGGACCAATAACACCCACAATACCAGCCTGTGGTAATTTAAAGTTTAAGTTTTCATATAGCAATTTATCACCATAGGCTTTGCTTACACCGACAGCTTCAATAACATTTGTTCCTAAACGTGGACCGTTAGGAATATAAATTTCTAGCTTTTCGTCAAGTTGCTTTTGATCTTGACTCATTAACTTATCATAATTATTCAAACGTGCTTTTTGCTTGGTTTGGCGGCCTTTCGCTCCCTGACGTACCCACTCTAGCTCGCGCTCTAATGTTTTTTGACGCTTAGAAGCTGTTTTGCTTTCTTCAGCCATACGTTTCGACTTTTGATCTAACCAGCTAGAGTAGTTTCCTTTCCATGGAATGCCTTCTCCCCTATCCAATTCTAAAATCCAACCGGCCACATTGTCTAAAAAGTATCTATCATGCGTCACAGCAATGACAGTTCCTTTGTATTCCGCTAAATGATGCTCTAACCAATGTACCGATTCTGCATCTAAGTGGTTGGTAGGTTCATCTAACAATAAAATTTCAGGTTCTTGTAATAATAATCTACATAAGGCTACACGACGACGCTCTCCACCCGATAAATTCTTTATAGGTGCATCGCCATCAGGAGTTCTCAGCGCATCCATGGCTATTTCTAGTTTCGTATCTAACTCCCAAGCGTTTGAAGCATCTATTTGATCTTGAAGTTCTGCTTGGCGGGCCATCAACTTATCCATCTTATCGGCATCAGAATAAACTTCTTCTAATCCAAACATGTCGTTAATCTTGTTGTATTCGTCAAGAATGGCAACCGTATCAGCAACACCTTCTTTAACGATTTCTAGTACCGTTTTACTTTCATCTAATTGAGGTTCTTGCTCTAAATAACCCACTTTATATCCAGGAGAAAAAACCACATCCCCTTGGAAATTTTTATCAACACCAGCAATGATTTTTAATAAGGTAGATTTTCCAGATCCATTTAAACCTAGAATACCAATTTTAGCTCCGTAGAAAAAGCTTAGGTAAATATTTTTAAGAACGGGCGTATTTGCCGTTTTATATGTTTTTGTAACTCCAGACATGGAGAAAATTACTTTTTTATCGTCAGACATTTTGAATTATTCGTTTTAAATTTTAAGTGTTATTTTTTTTAGGCTTAGCTGTTGTGTAAAAAATTTAAAGGGAGCTTTCAAATTTAAAATAAACAAAAATTTAAGTGCTAAGCAGACAAATTTCATTGTTGGTCTTACTCCTTTGTACTAAACAATTTATCTTCAACTGGTTTCATCAAGGCCTAGTTGATCGTTCTTTTTTACCTTCAAGTTTCGTTTGGTTAAACCCTACCCTTTAGCGCATTAAAAACCCATGCGACTGCTAAAAAGCCTACACCAACAGCGGCAAATCCATACCCTGCTACTTCATAATACCTAAAGGCCCCAAGGGCTATTAAAGAGAATCCTACAAAAATCATTATCCAAGTAGCCCACGCCAACACCGTATTCTTATTCATTCCCATAATTTACTAGTTATTTAATCAATTAGTAACGTCAAATATCGGTAATTTAATAGAATTTAGCTCTCTCAAAAAAACAAAATTATTTCTCAAACGGAAAAATAACTCCTGTTATTCCTCTAATTTCATCCAATAAACCTATTACATCTAAACTGTTTTGATGACTCCAAAGTTTACTTTCTAGTTGGTCGTTTCTTAAACAATGGTGTACTTCTTCTATTTCGTAATAATAGCCTCTACCCTTGGTTGGTAAGTTAAAATGCTCTGTTGTACCGTTTAGTTCTAAAGTATAGCCTTGCGCTTCATGCCATCTGGCATCTATAAAAATACTCCCTTTTGTACCCGATATTTCAGCTTCTATTTTCGATTTAGAATTCAATCCACTATACAGAATCGCTTGTGCCTCAGGATAATCGAACAAGATACTCGTTTGCATTTCTATTCCCGTTTTAAAAAATTTAGAAGATGCTTGTATTTGACTAGGTTTTCCCAAAACCAAATAAGATAAGAAAACAGGGTAAATTCCGATATCCAATAAGGATCCACCTGCCAAATCAGGATTTAAAAGTCGATTTGTTTCTTCTCTATGTAAGGCGGGAAAAGCAAAATCAGCATGAAGGTATTTTATAGCTCCAATATGTCCGCCATCTACTAATTCTTTTACTTTCTGAATAGCTGGGTTAAATCGAGTCCATAAAGCTTCCATTAAAAAAACATCATTTGCTTTAGCCGCTTTTATCATTTTTTCGACCTCAGTACTATTGATTCCCATAGGTTTTTCGCACAGTACATGTTTACCATGGTTCATAGCCTCAATAGCAATTTCAGCATGAAACGAATGAGGCGTGGCAATATAAATAACATCAACTTCTGGACAATTAAATAAATCCTTATAGGATCCAAAATAATATTTAGATTGATATTGCTCTGAAAATGCCTTTGCCTTTTCAGCATTTCTTGATGCTACTGCAATTAAATTAGCATCCGCATTCAAAAGCAAATCTTTTACAAAATGATGTGCTATACTACCTAGTCCTAAAATTCCCCATTTTACTTTATGCATCCTATGAACATTTGAATTTACACAAAGTTAATCCTTATCTTTATGCTTCCAAAAAAGAAACTAAAGCATATATGGACATTAATTTTAACAAAAACGAAGATCACAATAAATTACTTTTATCTGACTTAAAAAAAAGACTGGCAACAGTAAGTTTAGGAGGAGGAAAAAGTAGGATTGAAAAGCAACATAAGCAAGGTAAATTAACGGCAAGAGAACGTATTGATTATCTTTTGGATGATGGCGCTGATGCCATTGAAATTGGTGCTTTTGTGGGCGACGGAATGTACAGCGAACATGGCGGCTGCCCTTCTGGAGGAGTTATTGTAAAAATAGGATTTGTTCAAGGAAAACAATGTATTGTTGTCGCTAATGATGCAACAGTAAAGGCTGGAGCTTGGTTTCCTATCACCGCTAAAAAAAATCTAAGAGCCCAAGAAATTGCCATAGAAAACAAACTACCTATCATTTATTTGGTCGATAGTGCTGGTGTGTACCTACCCTTACAAGATGAAATCTTTCCCGATAAAGAGCATTTTGGACGTATTTTTAGGAACAATGCTATTATGAGCAGTATGGGAATTACTCAAATTTCTGCGGTTATGGGGAGTTGTGTAGCTGGTGGCGCGTATTTACCCATCATGAGTGATGAAGCCTTAATCGTGGATAAAACGGGTAGCATTTTTTTAGCAGGAAGTTATTTGGTAAAAGCAGCCATTGGAGAAAGTATTGATAATGAAACTTTAGGTGGTGCCACAACCCATTGTGAAATAAGCGGTGTTACCGATTATAAAGCAAAGGATGATGCCGATGCCTTAAATACGATTAAAAATATCATCCATAAAATAGGAGATTTTGACAAAGCGGGTTATAACCGTGTTGAAGCTAAAAAACCAAAGGAAAATCAAGATGATATTTACGGGATTTTACCTAAATCGAGAAGCGATCAGTATGATATGCTTGAAATCATCAAGCGCTTGGTAGATAATTCTGAATTTGAACAATATAAGGAGGGTTATGGAAAGACTATTTTAACTGGCTATGCTCGAATTGATGGTTGGGCGGTTGGTATTGTCGCCAATCATAGAAAAGTAGTAAAGACCACAGCGGGTGAAATGCAATTTGGAGGCGTAATTTATTCTGATTCAGCTGATAAAGCCACGCGATTTATTGCGAATTGCAATCAAAAGAAAATTCCACTTGTATTTTTACAAGATGTTACTGGTTTTATGGTAGGTAGTAAAAGCGAACATGGTGGCATTATTAAAGATGGTGCAAAAATGGTTAATGCCGTAAGTAACTCTGTCGTTCCGAAGTTTACTATTGTCATCGGAAACAGTTATGGAGCAGGAAATTATGCTATGTGTGGCAAAGCTTATGACCCCCGGTTAATTGTCGCTTGGCCTAGTGCTGAACTGGCAGTAATGAGTGGAAATTCAGCGGCTAAAGTATTATTACAAATAGAAAAAGCTTCCCTAGAGAAAAAGGGAGAAAAAATTACCCCTGAAAAAGAAGCCGAATTATTTAATAAGATTAAAAACCGTTACGACAATCAAGTTTCACCGTATTATGCAGCGTCACGCTTATGGACAGATGCCGTTATAGATCCATTAGATACTAGAAAATGGATTTCGATGGGGATCACAGCAGCGAATCACGCACCAATTGAAAAACCGTTTAATTTAGGAGTGATTCAGGTTTAAGAGAGCTTACTTTAAATACTATGGGGTATCGTTTGTTTTTAAATTTTTACTAAATAGCTTCTAAAGCTATTTAGTAAAAATTAGTAACAATAAAGAGTTAATCCTTCAAAATAGCCTCTATATTTTTATTCCAACGCAACTGCTGCTCTCTATTTCTTGAGAAATTAGTTTCAGCATCATACAAGTTTTGAAAGTCATTTAACTCCCTATTTACTTGTTGGTAAATGGCCTTCATCTCTGCTTGTGAATTGTTGGTATAATTAGCTTTGGCCAAACGCTTTCTAAGTATTTCAGCATATATTTCTGTAATGTCAAAATGCAACTGTTCGTGATTTAAAATTATATGGTCGCAAATGGCTGGTCGATACCATGACTTTTGAGGATAAAAAAAAGAGTTGACTTCAAAATCAATAGCCACTACTTTATTATTTTTTTTTGTCGTTGAAGCCCGGTAAGTTAATCCACTAGCCGTTACCGCTGCTGCCCTATTGTTTTGAGCTTTTCCTTTAAAATCTGACCAACTGAGTCGCTTGTGCTTTTCCCATAGGATTGTTTCTTCTTGAATTTCATTAGAAATCAAAAAAATAAATAATGTGACTAAGATGGCTTTTAGAAATCCCAAAAAAATAAATTAATTTTTGTTAGCTGATTGAAAGTTATAGAGCGCTGGTCTTGGGTAAACGGCATTATTTTAAAATTTATAAGTAAGCGTGAAGCTTTTGCACTCCCTAAGGTAAAACAAAGTGCCAAGGCCTGGGTACAAACAAAATTTGAACACAAATGCCTCTACCCTGTTAGTGTATCGTATCTAAACTTGTTTTTCTGGCCATAGAAATACTTTTGCTATAGGTCAATTTTTCGCAAGCCAGGACGGCCTAAGTTATTTTGCTTCTTTTATCCACATATTATCATACATCATGATATAAGCTCCTGTGTTGTAATAGCCTTGAGATTCCTTTTGCACGTAATTGTATTTTGTATTGCTATAGCGCGTTTCTCCTATATTTTTAGAAGCTTCAAACAAATTGTTTTTATAGGCTAATTTTAAAAGAACGTCCATGGTAATGTCAAAACCTTTATGAGCATATTTATCTGGTGATTTACCATTGTTCATTTTCATATAAGCACGTTCAAAAGCGTCATTTTTATCTTCTCCCTCCATCGTTGGATAGGTGAACGCTAAGTTTGATAAATGAGAATGATTTATTTTCTCATCGTCATAAGCTTTGTTTTTGTTGGTCGTAAAAAGTCGTATTTTAATCTTATCGGTTCGTGAAGCATTTAAAACAGAAATTACGCTATTTACCGTACTAAATTGATTCGTTTCTAGAAAAACCCAGTTCTCTTCTGTCGAAGATAATAAGGCTAAAATTTTATCTTTCATAGCAAATTTCTCTACTAAATTTAATGCTTTTGCCTTTGGAAATTCTTTTAATAACAGCTTTTTCGTTGCTTCATGTTCATCGTCAGCAATAACCACAATATTTTCTGAAACTCTTTTTTCTTTAATAAAAGACAGTAACTGTTCCCTTAAATTGTCCTCTGAAGGAACTGCATAAAAAACATTTGAAAGGCTAATATCACTTTTGGTGTGAATAGGAGCAATAAGCGGAACTTGAAAAGGCAAAACGCGGACAGCTACTTCTTTTAAAGATTCAGGGTCTAAAGGACCAATAATAGCGTTCGCATTTAGTAATTCGGACCTTAATAATAATTCTTTAGTTCTGTTCATGTTCCTTTCCGTATCAAAAACGGAAACATTCACTGAAAGTCCTAATTTTTTTATTGAATCTAAGGCTACTAATGCACCACTGTACAACGCCAAGCTCCAGTTGGCATCTTTTCTCCCTTTTAGAGCGTCTTTTGCCACTTCTGAACTATTCACATCGATCAGGTCTAAGCGAAAAGGAAGCATAATGACTAAATTAGGCTTAAACGCCGTGTTCATTTTACTTATTAGATCTATATTTTCAATAATCAAAGAATTTTTAACTACAAAATTACCTTCATTTGCTTTTGGAATTTTTAAAATCATTCCTGCTTTTAATCCCGATTGTAGTTCCGGATTTAAAGAAAGTAACTCTCGGTAACTTAATCCTAATTTTCTTGTAAGCGAATATTCCGCTTCACCAGGTTTTACTTCATAAAAGTTAAAATTTTCTGTATTGACAGCCTCTTTAATTGCTTTTTTCTGAGGAATTCTAATCACCATTCCTTCTTGAAGTCCGCGTTCTTTAAGTTCAGGGTTTATTTTTTTTATTTCGTTTTCTGTAACCCCAAATTCACGTTCCAAAGCAAAATAGCCTTTTTTTGCGGGAACCGTGTACGACATAAATAATTGTGAGGTTTGATTTTCGGTAGTACTTCCGGCGAGGGTCGGTAAGCGCAACTTTTGACCTGCTGCCAAATAGGTATTGTCTTTAGATAAATCTGGATTTAACACCAAAAGACTATCAATAGAAATACCATACCTGCTCGCAATAGAAAATCTGTTTTCTTTTGGTTGAACCGTGTACTCTTCAAAAAGAGTTTCATCAACAATAGTTTCTTTTACCACTATTTTTCTAAACTTAGGAATTTTTAAGGTCATTCCCTTTTTAAGTTGTGTGGCATATAATTCTTTGTTATAGCGTTTAATAGCATCTTGACTTACTTTAAAACGCTCCGATATTCTAAATAAATTATCTCTCCGCTTAACTTCATAGGAAACAAAACCAATAGGCTCTTCCTGCGTTATTACTGTTGTCGTTGTGTTCGTTGTCTCCTTAGGTATAGCATCGTTGTTAATCGTGACTTTTGCTTCTAAATTAATCACCAAAATTGTATTCGGTTTTAATTCGTTTACATTTTTAACCTCTTTATTTAAGTTTAAAATACTCTCGGGACTTACATTATATTGTCTCGCAATACTTTGGATGGTTTCCCCTTTTTTCACAGGGTGCGTCGTAAATTTTTGAGCAAAAGCTGAACAACTAAAGAGTAACAGCACTAGGGTTACGATATAAAACTTCACAAATACTTTTTTCATTTTTATCTTTCTATATTTAATGCTTTACAGTCATAGGCTGCCCAACGCTTCCTAAAATCAAACGAATTATTCCCATTCAATCGTTGCAGGTGGTTTTGAACTTATATCATACACCACTCTATTTACGCCTCGAACTTTATTTATAATATCGTTTGACGTTTTTTGTAAAAACTCATAGGGTAAATTCACCCAATCCGCAGTCATACCGTCGGTACTTTCCACAGCTCGCAAAGCTACACATTTTTCATAAGTTCTTTCATCACCCATAACACCTACACTATTTACGGGTAAAAGCATCGCTCCGGCCTGCCAAACTTTATCATAAAGCCCTGCTTCCTTTAAACCATTAATAAATATAGCATCTACTTCTTGTAGGATCGCTACTTTTTCTCTGGTAATATCTCCTAAAATTCTTATCGCTAAACCTGGTCCTGGAAATGGGTGCCTACCCAATAATAAGGGGTCAATTCCCATACTTGCACCAACCCTGCGCACCTCGTCTTTAAAAAGCATGCGTAAGGGCTCAACAATACTCAATTTCATAAAATCGGGCAAACCGCCCACATTATGGTGACTTTTAATCGTCGCTGAAGGTCCGCCTGTTGCTGAAACCGATTCAATAACGTCAGGATAAATAGTACCTTGTGCTAGCCATTTTGCATCTTCCACGAGATGCGATTCATCATCAAAAACTTCGATAAAAACCCGGCCAATAATTTTGCGTTTTTTTTCTGGATCGCTTTCTCCTGACAATGCATCCAAAAAACGTGCCGAAGCGTCTACTCCTTTTACATTTAGCCCCATTCCTTCGTATTGTTTTAGAACACTAGGAAATTCATCTTTACGCAGTAAGCCATTATTGACAAAAATACAATGTAAGTTTTTTCCAATGGCTCTATGCAATAACATAGCTGCCACCGAAGAATCAACACCACCAGATAAACCTAAAATAACTTTATCTGTTCCTATTTTTTCTTTTAATTGGGCGACCGTAGTTTCCACAAAAGAATCTGGCGTCCAAGTTTGAGCTACACCTGCAATGTTTACGAGGAAATTTTCAAGTAACTGTTTCCCATCGGTAGAATGGTATACTTCAGGATGAAATTGTATGGCGTAGGTTTCTTCGCCTTGAATTTTAAATGCCGCATTCTCTACGTCATGCGTACTTGCAAGCTTTACCCCACGGGTTGGTAACACTTTAATAGTATCAGAATGACTCATCCAAACCTGACTTCCCTCGCTAATTTTTTCAAAAAAAGCTTCATTAGGTTTTACAAACGATAGTTTTGCTCGACCGTATTCTCTTGTTTCGGAGGGGGCCACATTACCACCTTTAAAATGCGCTAAATATTGCGCTCCATAACAAACAGCTAATAATGGTTTTTTACCTTGAATTTCTGATAAATCAGGATGTGGAGCGTCGGCCGCTCGTACTGAAAATGGAGATCCAGAAAGAATTACAGCCTTATAGTCAGAAAGGTCTTCTGGAAGGTGATTGTACGGTTTAATTTCACAAAAAATATTAAGCTCTCGAACTCTTCTAGCGATAAGTTGTGTGTATTGAGAACCAAAATCTAAAATCAGGACGTTATTTTGCATCCGCAAAAATAGTAAATTGAAATTTTTTGAAAAGCTTCTTTTGATTATATTTATACAAATATTTTAACTAGCACTAGTTTCACCTCTTTTATTTTAATGCCAAGGGTGATTTATGAATATTTTTTCGAACCTTTAAAACGAAATTCTATGACTGAAAAAATATTTGATGCGATCAAAAACGAATTTAAAATAAGTCTTAACAGAAAAAACCATCCTTATAAGTTAGCTACTTTAGGAACGGTTGGCTTAGACCACATGGCCCGATTAAGAACCATTGTGGTACGCGATATTTCCAAGGATTTGACGGTAATTTTTTATACGGATAAGCGATCAAAAAAAGTAACGCACATCCAAGAAAACAATAAGGTAAGCTTGCTTTTTTATCATCCAGAAAAAAGCACTCAATTAAAAATAGAGGGTATTGCAACACTTATAAAAAATCCTGATATATTGGAAGAACATTGGAGTAACATTAGCGAACGATCAAAAAAAGATTATATCACCTCTAAAGCTCCTGGCACAGAAATCACTGGAACTGAAACCATTGAATATATCAATGAATCTCACCATTTTTGTATGATTGCCATTGCCCCAAAAAAAATAGAATACCTAAAATTAAATGCAGATAAACATCTTCGAATTCGGTATTCTTTAAGCCATCAAAACTGGAATGGTATATTTTTAGTTCCTTAAACCATGGTGGCTAAAATATCAGAAATATCCTGTTCTGTTGTATCTGGATTGATAAAACAAAACCGAGCTACGGTCTCATAAGCATCTCCTTGTTTCCATTTTGTAGGGGTCACTAAGGCAAATCCCTTTTCGTGATTATCGTAGGTCCAATTTCTATAATCATCAGGAGACCACCCTACTCGTCTAAAAAGAACACAAGACAAACTAGGCTCACGGACTAATTCAACTTGAGGTGCTTTTTCTATTAATTTACCTGCTAAATTTGCTAAAGAAATTCCCTGTTCAACCGCCCACTTGTATTTATCTATTCCGTGCATGGCTAAAGAAAACCAAAGTGGCATGCCACGAAGCCTTCGTGTTAATTGTATTTGATAATCTGCAGGGTTAAAACCTTGAGCACCTTCATCTTTAAAAATATCTAAATAAGAACCTTCTTGCGAATGCGCCGCTTTTGCTAGTTCAGGGTCTCGGTATAAAACAGCACCACAATCATAAGGAGAAAATAACCATTTATGTGGATCTATGGTAATACTGTCTGCCATTTCAATGCCGTTAAATAAATGACGCACAGAATCGGCCACCAAAGCACCGCCGCCATAAGCCGCATCTACATGAAACCAAAAATTATGAGTTCGACAAAAAGTTCCTATACCCTCTAAATCATCGATGATACCAGCATTGGTGGTGCCTGCTGTAGCGACGATCCCAAAAATTCTGTTTTTTTCATCATGTGATAGAGCATTTACTGTTTTTTCGATATCTGACGCGTGTAAACTATCTTCTGTGGGCACCAAAAGTACTTCGGCATCCATCACTTTTGCCATGGCTTTAACTGAAGAGTGCGCACCTATAGAAGTTAAAATAATTCCTTTCTTATGCTGATTTTCTGGTTTTAAACGCCAAAATTCGCGCGCAGTAACCATGGCAGATAAGTTTGCCGCTGTTCCACCACTCGTAAAAACGCCAAAGGATTTACTGGGCATTCCTGTTAAGGATACCAGCCATCGCATGGCTTCATTTTCACAGAAAATTCCACCTGCTCCTTCCATCCAATACGCGCCGTGAATACTTGAGGCTGAAGTAACCAAATCGAACATAATGGCCGCCCTAGTTGGCGAAGCCGGTACAAATGCCAAATGCCTTGGATGATCGATAGGCACTGTGGCTTTCACTAATACATCTCGGAACAACTGAAAAGCTTTTTCCCCACCAATACCTTTTGCGGTAATTGTTTCACCCACCAAAGCTTTAAGCTCTTCCTCTTTTTTTGGTTTTCCTAATTCAGGAGCTGTATTGGTAATACGGTTGATTGCGTATTTCATGACATCTAAGGTCATTTCTACTAGTTCTATATCAATATTGTGCATATTTTTATTAAATTTTTTATAGCATAAAAGCCGTTAATTCATGGCTGCACCAAGGTTTTTTTTCTAGGAATACACGTATAGAACATCCGAAAAAACTAGCTTCATTTTAGTATCTGAACTAACCAGTTCAAAAAATAATGTGCCTCTAAAAAAATCACATCGAATACCTAATTAATACCAAACTCAAGTGTCGCGATGAAAAAAAAATGTGTTATATCCTCAAAAAACTATAATTATATAGTCCTGTGACAACGGTTTTAAATGTGAACTTAATTCAGGAAGTAAGGCATCACCGTACTCCAAGTAAAATTCAGAAAAATTAGTTTGGCGCTCCTGTAAAGATCGATTTGGAAAAAGTTCGTTTTGAATTGAAGTAATTCGAACCACATGATCTTTTAACTTACGCTTTTGCGCTTTTAGCAATCGCTTTTCTAAATGATCTAGTCCTTTCATTTGCTTTACTTCTTGCGCTTTAACAGCTCCTAAGAACGACTTGTCGGTTTGTTCTGCTAGGTCAAATAAGAAACTAAACTGATTTTTCAACTGTTCTTTTTGGGAACTAAAATCAATATCAATATTCGAAATTTCACGTATTTTTTTATTGATTAATGCATTTTGTTTCAGAAATATATGAGCGGTTGAAAGCCCTAATTTCGTTAATTTATCATGCTGCTTTTCGGTAATTAAAAGTGCTGAATTACGCAATAGTAACATTGGAAAGGTAACATTTACGGCCTTAAAATACCCTTTAAGCTCTAACCAATACGCTAGCTCTCCACCGCCTCCAATATAGCACAGATTTGGCAAAATAACTTCTTGATACAAAGGCCTAGTCACCACATTTGGAGAAAAACGCTCAGGATGATTATTAATTTCTACTAAAATGGCCTCTTTGGTAAAACTGATTTTTGTATCGTTTATATAGAAAACCCCACTTTTTTCAATAATTCGCTCCCGAACTCCATCAATTAAATAAAAGTAATTGATTTCTCTTGGGTTTACTTGAATTTTATAGTCCTCAGAAATCTCGTTTAGGTTTTTTATCGTTTTTGAGACTTCAGAAAAAGAAGTATTCTCGAATAAGTCATCTGTAATAAAAGGAATTAACAGTTGTTTCAATGCGGCATCATCGCCATCAACAACCACTAATCCGTATTCAGAAAATAAGGCATTTGCTAAATAACGAGTAGCATCTGTTAAATTATCATTTTTTAAATAGGCCTCTGAAAATAAATTTTTCAAATAAGTTGCATTGTTACTCGTGCCTAATTCAGCAGATAAATTTTCAAAAACTTCTTCAAGACCGGTTGTAGCTAATCGACCAACACCCCCCGAAGCCGCTTTATTCCATTGAATTTTTTTACCATTAAGATTAAAATAATTGATTTCCTCGAAATCATGATCCTCCGTTGCCATCCAGTAAATGGGGACAAAATTGTAATTTGGATATGTTTTTTTTAATTCTTTAGAAAGGTTAATTGTGGAGATAATCTTGAATAAAAAATACAATGGTCCCGTAAATAAATTTAACTGATGTCCCGTCACTATCGTGAAGGTTTTTTCATCTCGAAGGGCGCGTATATTTATTTGAGTAGCATCACTTAATGCTAATTTGGCGTTTTGTTTTTCTAGTGCATCTGCCAGAACAACTCTGTGTTTTTGAGAGAAATTGGCGCCCTTTTCTTTTATTTGTGCTTCAAAATTTTCCTTTTTGGGAAATCTATTAAAAAAAGGAGCTAGCGCTGTTTTTTCTTCTAAATAATCACAGATTATTTTAGAAAAATAACCAGTTTGTTTAAATGGGATTCCATCAATTTTCATAGATAAATTTTATTCGTATAAAGATAAAATGCTCGAATTTTATCCGTTTGTAAAATTACATTAGGGTCTAATTTTAAATAAAAACAAAGATAGCCATATTCAATTTGATTATTTATGATTAGTTTTATGTTTTAGAAATACAAAAACGAATGAAAAAAATTTTACTTCTTGTAGGTTTCCTTTCCTATACCTTTAGCATTGCACAAAGTATTAAATCTCCTTCTGAATTTTTAGGATATGAATTAGGTTCAGCATTCTCTAGACATCACGAAGTGGTTGATTATTACAAATATTTAGCCTCCACACTTCCTGATCAAGTGCAATTGGTTGAATATGGTAAAACCAACGAAAGAAGACCTTTAATTCTTGCTTACGTTTCTTCAGCAGAAAACATCAAAAATTTAGAAAATATCCGAACAGAACATTTAAAGAATACCGTAGGCCAAGGTAGTCCAGATAAGGCTATCGTTTGGTTGAGTTATAATGTGCATGGTAATGAAAGTGTAAGCACTGAAGCCTCTATGCAAACTATTTATGAACTTTTAACCAATCGTAAAAGCCTACTAGAGAATACTGTTGTTATTATAGACCCATGTATTAATCCTGATGGCCGTGATAGATACGTGAATTGGTATAATGAAAATAAAAATACACCCTACAATGTTGACCCTAATAGTAAAGAACATAACGAAGGTTGGTTAAGTGGACGCGCTAACCATTATATGTTCGATTTAAATCGGGATTGGGCTTGGCTTACACAAGTAGAGAGTCAACAACGCTTAAAAGTCTATAACACATGGCTCCCTCATGTACATGTAGATTTTCATGAACAAGGTGTAGATGCTCCCTATTATTTTGCACCCGCGGCAGAACCTTATCATGAAGTAATTACGGACTTTCAGCGCGATTTTCAAGTAACGATTGGTAAAAACCACGCCAAATATTTTGATAAAAATGGTTGGTTTTACTTTACTAAAGAAGTTTTTGACCTTTTTTATCCAAGTTATGGCGACACCTATCCGTTGTACAATGGTGCCATTGGAATGACCTACGAGCAAGGGGGTAGTGGACGAGCAGGTTTAGGAGTTTTAACCCGCATAGGTGATACCTTGACCTTAAAAGATAGAATTGCACACCACTTTACTACTGGGGTTTCTACGGTTGAAGTAGCCGCCGGAAATGCCCAAAAACTAAATGATGAGTTCAAGAAATTCTATACCGATAAAAATCACAAATACAAAAGCTTTGTTTTAAATGGGCAGCCTAATAAATTAAATGCTTTAACTAAACTTCTAGATTTACATCAAATTGAGTATGGTTGGGCTACCAACGCAAGTATAAAGGGTTTTGAATACAGCTCTGGTAAAATAAAAAATTTAAAAACGAATGAGCAATCTTTAGTTATTTCGACAGATCAAACCAAAGGTACGCTAGCGCATGTTTTATTTGAACCTAATGCCAAATTAAGCGACTCATTAACCTATGACATTACTGCTTGGTCTTTGCCCTATGCCTACGGATTAGAAGCCATAGCCTCTGAAACAAAAGTAAATTCTACTATTGAAAACAGGAATAATGTGAATCCAAAAAGCAGTATTTCAGAAGACACATATGCCTATTTATCGGACTGGAATAGCATGCAGGATGCTCGTTTTTTAGCTGATTTATTAAAGGAAGGCATCAAAGTTCGTTTTACCCAAAAGCCTTTTTCATTGGATGGAAAAAAATACGAAAGAGGAAGTTTAATTATCACTAAAGCTGACAATAGAAATAAAAAAGACTTTAGTACAACTCTTGAACGTATTTCACTAAAAAACCAAACAGCATTAACCCCCACGTCAACTGGCTTTGTGGATAAAGGAAATGATTTTGGATCTAGTAGTGTGGCCATGATAAAGAAGCCTAAGGTAGCTGTACTGTCCGGGGAACCAACAAGTACATTGCAATTTGGCGAAATTTGGCACTTTTTTGAGCAGCAATTGCAGTATCCGGTAACGGTTCTGCACGATTCAAAATTATATGCCACAGACTTAGAAGGGTACGATGTTTTAATACTACCTGATGGTTGGTATGGAAGTTTCTTAAATAGCGATAAGCAAAAGGAACTTAAAAAATGGGTAAAAGATGGCGGTAAATTAATTGCCATGGGAGGTGCTATCAATGGCTTAGAAGGTAAAGATGGTTTTGCGGTGAAAACTAAAGAAGTTAAAAAAGACACCACCAAAACCGTAGTACTTCAGACCTATGATGAGTCTGAACGAGAAGGTATTAAAAACTTGATTACAGGGGCAATTTTCAAAACAAAAGTTGATCCTACTAACCCGCTAGCTTATGGCTATAGCGACACCTATTTTACCTTAAAACTAGGAAGTGACAGCTTTGATTATTTAAAAGATGGAACTGTTGCTTATCTTGAGAAAAATACAACTCCAGTAGCCGGTTTTGCCGGTAGCGAAGCCAAAAAACAAATAGCAGAGACCATGGTTTTTGGTGTTGAAAATTATGGCCGTGGACAGGTAGTGTACATGGTTGATAATCCTTTATTTAGAGGTTTCTGGGAAAATGGCAAATTGTTCTTTGCTAACGCCTTATTTATGGTAAATTAAGCGCGTCTTGGCTTTAATCTAAACTTTTTTCAGTAAAAGCCTTAGTATCATTGAGCTATACCTTTTTTAAGCATCACAAATATATGCTATTGACAAAGCTGATATGCACCTAGAGCGGTATCTATCAGCTTTGTGAATAGCAAAAATAAATCCTCCCGAATAAAACTATTTTATTTATAATATCGTTTAATTTCCAAGTTGACTTTTTACTCTTGGAATCAGCAGTAATTCTGTTTGGCGACCGTTGACAAACCTAAAACCGTTTTCACCGTAAAAACCTGCTTCTTCCAGCATGATTCGGATATCTCTATTCCATTCAGGAACGTTGATGGTGGTATTTAGTTCGATGGCATATACGGTATTTTGACGTAAAGGATAGTTTTCGCCATCATCTTTCATAACCCCATCTTGGGAATCCCACATACCAATCGTAGTGCCTGCAGAATGACCATAAGATCCAAGGGGATGTGTATAAATAGAAGGTCTTAATCCTGCTGCTTTTGCCTCCTTAAGTGCATTTGCAAGAATTTCATTTCCAGTTTTACCCGTGATCATATTTTGAGTTAAAAAATCTTGAACTTTATTACCAGCTTTTAAGCCATCTACTAAAAACTTTGGCGCTTCTTTTTCATTAGGCTTTAAAACATAAGCCAACTCTTGGCAATCGGTGTTTAAGCGTAAATAGCTTATTCCGAAATCGCAATGCACTAAATCTCCTGGTAAAATTACCATATCATCAGGTCTGCCGGAAAAAGAGTATAAATGACTTACTAATGCTTCACTACTTCGTTGTACATCCACTGTGGGGTGAAACCAGGTGTCTAGACCTAAATCGGTTACTTTTTGGCGCATCCACCACTCTACTTCAGTGGTTGTCGTAATTCCCGGAGTTATCACTTTTTCCGAAAAAGCCTCGGCAATGATCTCATGGGTAATAGTCACCAGTTGATTGTAAATAACCATTTCCCTGGGTGTTCGCGTTTCAATCCATCGTACTGCCAATTGTTCTGCAGAGACTACTTTCGAATGGTGTTTTTTTGGAAGATATTCTAAAAATTCATCGTAATCAGTCTTGTCTAAACCGTCTGCAATATTGTGGTCTTTAGAATAGTTGAGTCCAATTTTAGTAGGATTTCGCTCTTCTATCAATTCTATTAACCGCTTCCATTGGTCAGGCTGTTTTTCTTTATCCCACGCAGAAACAATATTCTCACCTACATTATACCTTGCCACCGCTAATTTTTCAATAGTATTTTTGCCTTTATCGCGATAAAATAGCAGTATAGTTCTACGCCGTGCATTCAACCATGTTGCTGGAAGCATGGTTCTCAATACAGGATCTTCGTTGTATTCTCTTGAGATGACGATCCACATATCAATACCGGTTTCATCCATTAAGTTCGGTAATAGCTGGTTAAATCGTTCAGAAAGTATTTCATCAACAACAGTGGCACGTTGTTCTTCTGGTAGAATATGCTGGGCTAAGGCCCCTAAAGTGTACAAAACGCTAAGGGTAAAAAGTATTTTTTTCATTGAAGTTGTATTTCGAACCTGAAAATACAAAATAACTTCTAACAAAAAAGTACTGACTGCATTTTTTAATCTAAAGCCAAAAAAACTCAATTGTTATTAAAAAGTAAATAATTACTTGCTGCAACATCGGTGGCTACTTTGATACTTTCTACATCGTTTGGGTTTATGGCATTTAAAATGCTGCCATCGTAACACCTAATCCCGTCTATGAAATAAATGGTATTTCTATCGCCACGTTTGTTAATTATTGGCGTATCGTTTAGACTTGTTTTAGTATTACTTATTTACACGCCTGGAACTTGACTATTGACAGGATGATAAAAATCTTGAGAAAGATTTAAATTAGCGGTTGGTACCTCCTAAATTTTAAAAGGAAGGTTTCTAGACGCAATTATTTCGATAGGTACATTACAAGAACCAGTTAACGTCCCGAAATCTTTAGATTTAATGTCATTGTTGATGTCTATTAAAGCAAGGACTATTTCTGCTTTTTTTTCAATCAATTTTTGAGCTTTACAGGAGAAAGCAGTTACAATCAATAATGTCAAAAATAAATGTTTCATATTTTTAGTTTTATGTTTGATGTAAAACTAAAAGACAAACAGGTATTTTGAAATAAGGAATTAGGGCACCAAACGTTCTACGGAGTAAAGTTTACTTTTTCGCCAAGCTTAAGGTCTTAGTGCGTTGTAATTTACCGTTTGCAGTTCGTATAAATTTTTCTAAGCAGAAGATTTCTTTTGGTATTTCAAACTTAGTAAGACTTTTTAGCTGCGCTACTTTAGTTTGCATAGCAAGAACATCAACATTGCCTTCAAGAATTAAAACTAATTTTTCGCCCAGTACCGCATCAGGAATGCCCGCAACAAAAAACGGATGCTTTAAAACAGCATTGAGTTTCGCTTCTATGGTTTCAGGGTTCAGTTTTACGCCGCCAGAATTAATAAGCGTATCAAACCTTCCCAACCATTCAAATTGTGAAGTCGAAATTAAATTCACCACATCATTCGTAATGACTTCTTTCTCTGAAATTTCTGGAGCATGAATGACTAAGCAGTTTCTGTCATCAATTTTTAATTCTATATTCGGTAAGGCTTCAAAATAAGTAGTTTTTTTTATGGTATGGTTTACCTTTTTCACTGCAATATGGCTAATCGTTTCGGTCATACCATAGGTTTCATAGACCTTGGTTTTTTTGGTTTTAATTTTTGATATTAAGGCAGTTGAAAGCGGTGAACCACCTATGATGAGGGTTTTAAAATGCTTCATTTTTGACAAAGAATTCTCTAATTGTAAGGGAATCATTGCTCCAAAATCATATACTGCTTTTATCGTTTGAACCGGATTAGAATCAGGGTGTACATACTCTAAATGCAAGCCTAAAACCATGGCTCTAACAAGCATCATTTTACCTGCTATATAGGTTGCTGGTAGGCATAGTAAGGCCGTATTTGTTGGTTTTAAATCAAAATATTTTCCTGTAGCCATGGCGGAATTGACCATATGCTGCTTTTTTAATTTTATTTTTTGTGGAACACCTGTAGACCCAGAGGTAGATACTTCAATGAAATCAGAGTCATCTACCCAATCTATTAAAAAATTACCGATGGCTACTTCAAAATCTTTACCTTCCTTTATTAAACTGTAAGCAACTTCTTTTAAATCATCAAAAGAAAATGAAATTCCGTTTAATTTAAATGCCAGATGGATATTTTTTGATGTGATCATAGTTTCGTTTATAGGTTTAAAAATTCTTCTTTATTCAATACTTTACCCGTAAGTTTTTCCTTCCAATTAGTCCATTTGTAAATTTTAGCAAAAATTAATAACAAAATGGGATACACTACCAAAACAGGAATTAGAACATCCCAACCCAATGTAGGTTGTGAAATATCTTTATAAAGAGAATCTGTTTGAAAAGCCGTCCAATCTGCTGTTAATAGCAAGGCACCAATTAAATTATTCCCTGCATGAAAACCCAAGGCTAGTTCTAAGCCCTCATCCATTAAGGTAATAATTCCAAGGAAAAAACCGGTACCGATATAATATACCATGATACCATATCCTAATTTGGTGACTTCTGGATTTGCAATGTGCATTACGCCAAATAATACCGAAGTTATGACAAGCGGAACCCACTTATTTTTAGCAATTAAACCTATGCCCTGCATCATATGACCTCGAAATAAATACTCTTCAAAACTTGTTTGTAGGGGTATCAGTAACATCCCTACTAGGGCCAAAATAAAGAATGGCATAGGTTTAAAGTTAAAAACGAAATCCTCTGGTTTTACGTAAATATCTATACCTGTTAATATCATTGTAATTAGCCCCCATAATCCAAAGGCGAAAAAAATTCGTTTCCAATCAATTTTTTTTCTAGAGGTCGTAAGAGACCTAATGGACTGTTCGTGTACTAATTTGGTCCACCCTAAAACAACAAACAGCCCCAAAACTAATGGAAATAAAACCATCACAAATACCGTAGTGGTCCCAAGTTGCGCTATAAGTTGTTGCATACTATCCTCTACACTTATAGGAGATGCTATGGTTGCTAAATAATTCATGACAATAAAAAGTATAAACCCTACTGGTAAAATCCAATACTTCCACAATCCTGCGCTACCCTTATAACCTTGTTCTATATACATAAATCTTTTATTAAATTAGTCTGCCAATTATTCTCTTTATTATAAAAAATAGTTCCATTTTCTACGGTTAAGGGACTATCAAAATTATTAGAATATAAGCTACCTGTTCCTAAACCTTGGGGTACTATTGAGTCTAAAGTATAAGTCCATTGCGTAATGGCATTTAAACCAACATTACTTTCTAAGGCGCTGGTAATCCACCAACCAATATTATTTTTCTCCGCAAGAGTTATCCATTCTTGACTTCCTTTAAAACCTCCGACAAAACTTGGTTTTAAAATAATGTATTGGGGTTGTATCGTTTGTAACAACTCTAGCTTTTTAGTATAGTCAAAAACCCCGATTAATTCTTCGTCCAATGCAATAGGCAATGGTGTGCTTTCGCATAATAATTTCATCGCTGCAAAATTACCTGGTTTTATGGGTTGTTCAATAGAATGCAAATCGTACTCTGATAACTGCTTTAGTCTGGTTAATGCATTTTCAGGACTAAAGGCTCCATTGGCATCAACTCTGAGTTCAATTTGGTCTTTGGAGTATTGTTTTCTTATGGAGGCTAATAGTTTCAGTTCTGTTTTAAAATCAATCGCTCCTATTTTCATTTTAATACAAGAAAAACCCTCTGCTAGTTTTTGTTCAATTTGTTCCAGCATAAAATCTTCATCACCCATCCAAATCAATCCGTTTATAGGAATCGGAGCTTGGTTTCTTGTGAATTTTGATGGAAATAAATCGAAAGGATGTTCGGCTTCTAAGGATAAAAATGCTTGTTCTATTCCAAATTGAATACTTGGGAACTCGATTAACTTTTGCCAAAGTACCTCTTTTCCTAAATGTATATGAGCACAAGTCCATTGCAATGTTGCTTCATAATTTGGAACATCATCAACGCTTAATCCCCGTAAGATGCCACATTCACCTATTCCAAATTTAGAATTATTTTCTAGTACAATAAACCAGGTTTCTTTTTGTTTTAAAATGCCACGTGATGTGCCACTAGCTCTTTTAAAGTCAAGAATATATTTTTTATAAGTTGCTTTCATACTTTGAAGCCCAAATTTAGCTATATTTTAGCTCTTAAAAAGCATCAAAATACATGAAGTCAAAAAAAGTAGTTTGGATTACTGGAGCATCCTCAGGAATTGGAGAGGCCTTAGCCTATTTATTTAATGAAAATCAAGATAAAATTATTATCTCGGCAAGAAATATAGCCGCTTTAGAAAAGGTGAAAAATAATTGTAAAATTCCTGAAAACTGTCATATTCTACCTTTAGATATAAGTGATTTTAAAGAATTACCTGAAAAAGCCACTCAAGCTTTTAAAGCTTTCGGAACTATTGATATCTTAATAAATAATGCAGGTGTCAGTCAACGTTCTTTAATTGTCGCTACTGAATTTGAAGTGTATCAAAAACTAATGGAGGTAAATTATTTAGGTACTGTGGCCCTGACAAAATTAGTACTACCCTATTTTATACAACAACAAAAAGGACAGTTTGTTACGGTGACAAGTTTAATGGGGAAATTTGCTTCTCCTTACCGTTCTGGGTATTGTGGCGCTAAACATGCATTGCATGGTTTTTTTGATGCCCTAAGAATGGAGCACGAGAAAGACGGATTAAAAGTAACTTTAATTTGTCCTGGATTTGTACAGACCAATGTTGCAAAAAATGCCTTAACAGCGGATGGTAGTGCTCAAAAAAGTGAAGATAAGGCTACCGAAAATGGTTTACCTGTAGCTGTTTTTGCTCAAAAAATGAAAAAGGCGATTGAAAATCAAAAGTTTGAAGTGTATATTGGTCAAAAAGAAGTTTTTGCAGTTTACCTCAAACGTTTTTTTCCAAAGCTTCTGCATCGAATGGTTTTGAGGAGTACCGTAAGATAGTAACCTACAAAATAATCGACTTACCAATATCCAATAAATAAAGTTTTTTATTCACTTCATCAAATTTTTCTTTAGCTTGTGAGTGATCTATTTTTATGTATCCGAAAGTATCAAAATGATACCCTAAAACAACATCACAGCCTACAAAATCAGCCGCGATTACGGCATCGTCTACACCCATGGTAAAATTATCACCAATCGGCAAAATAGCTAAGTCTAAGCTAAAGGTCATTGGGATCAGTTGCATGTCGTAAGTCAAGGCAGTATCCCCAGCGATATATACATTTTTGTCGTCCGCAGATAAAATAAATCCTCCTGGTTGCCCGCCATAAGTACCATCAGCGAAAGATGAGGAATGGATCGCATTCACATATTTAAGACCTCCAAAATTAAAATCCCAGTTTCCTCCATGGTTCATGGGGTGTACTGTAAAGCCTTTCTTTTCGTAGTACGTGGCAATTTCATAATTACTTACAATGGTAGCATTTGATTGTTGAGCAATGGCTTCAACATCTAAAACATGGTCTTGATGGGCATGTGTAAGCAAAATAAAATCGGGTTTAAGGTCAGAAATACTTACCTTATTTTTTGCAAGGTCGTTGCCTGATATAAATGGATCAACCAGTATTAAAGCTTTGGTAGTTTTTATTAATAAGGTAGCATGCCCTAAAAAGGTAATTTTCATTATAAGATATTTTACTATTTAGTATTTAAATCAAAAAAAAGAGAATACTTATTTAAAATTGAACCAAAAACGCACCCCTTCCGATACTTTATCAATATTCATGGTAGATTGTAATTGGTTTACCAAGCGATTCATTAATCGAACACCCATAGAGGCATCGGTTCGATCTTCCATATTTTCAGGGAGACCAATACCATTATCAGTGTACTCAAAAAAGCCTTGTTGGTCCATATTTTTACGAAGGTGAATATAAATTTTTCCATCCTCATCGTCATCTGGAAAACCGTATTTAAAAGAATTTGAAACGAGTTCGTTCAAAATTAAGCCAAAAGGGATAGCTCTGTCAATATCTAATTCTACATTTTCGGCATCAATAGTTATATTAATTTTATGTCCGCCTTTTTTATAAACAGATTGTATGCTATTTACCAGACTTTCGATGTAGCCTTGCATTTCGATCACTGATAAATCATCATTTTGATATAATTTTTGATGAATCAATGCCATGGCTTTAACCCTGCTTTTTCCTTCTTCTAAGGCCTCTATGGCTGCCTTACTTCGAGTATTTTTAGTCTGTAAACTCAATAAACTAGACACCATTTGTAAATTATTCTTAACGCGGTGGTGAATTTCTTTCAATAAAGAATCTTTTTCAACCAGGGCAGCTTCAATAATATACTTTTGCTTTACAATGATTCGTTGCGCCTTAATACTCCGCAAATACGCATATACTAAACCTGCAAAACCTAACAAGGTAAATATTAATGAAATAAAGATTGCTGTGATTTTTATATCTAAAGCCTCCATTTCACTACTCTTTTTAGCTAAATCTTCTCGAGATTCCTCAAGTTCAGCTTTAGAGCTTTCCAATTCTGATTGGACTAATGTTTCTAGTTGCTGACCAGTAATTACTTTTTCCTTTGTCGCTATAGAGTCTCTGACACGAATATTTTTTTTATAGTAGAATGACGCCGCCTCAAAGTCTTGTTTTTTATCATAATAGGCAGCAAATAACCTATTTCGTTTTAAAATATGATTGGCTTCAAAATACCTAAAGTCTTTTTCAAGTAATAGCAGCGCTTCTTCTAAATTATTCGTTTGTAATTCAGAATCCGCTAAGTAGAGTGCGTTTTCAATTAATTCTGGCGAATAGGCGCCCATTCTGTATTCGTTGAGCATCTCAATACTAGATTTTAAAATAGGAATAGCCTTGTCAAAATCTTTTAAGTCGGCATAGCATCTTCCTAAATTACCTAAAATTTGGCCCTTTAATAAATAGGCTTTCACAAGATCATTTTCAGTTTTTACATTTAAAACATCATTGATGTATAAATTGATAAATGATTGTGCATCTTTAAATTTGAGGATTGCTGGTGGTTGTTTATTATCTAACCATAAGTAAGAACCTATATTATTGTTATATTCCGCATTCTGGAAGTAGTCTTTAGGGTCGATAGTTTTGCTAACCTCTTGAATATACTCATCCATTGCCTTTTTAGGAATGCCTAAGTTAGAGTATATATCATAAAATGTAATATTTTCAACAAGACCTAATTCTTTTTTTTCTTTTCGAATTTCTGTTTGTTTGATGTATAATTTTAGCTTAGAATAATTTCTGTCTAAAAGTTCTAAAATTATTTTTTTCCGTTCTAAAGGTATTTTACTGTTTGATTTGTACAATTCATTTAACCAATCAACACTTTTAGAAAATTCACCAAGATCATAAAAAACTTGACTCTGCATTATTTTGTAATCAAAAATAGCGACAGAATCTTTACTCTTAGCAGCCATTGCAGCATATTCCTCTAAAGTCTTTTTCCAATCGAAGGCTGAATTTTGATTATACCGGTTTGGCGTATTGAAAAAAAGTTCAAACCTGTCTTTAGAATTTGTTTCACTCTTAAACGTGGTGTATGGATTATTTTCATCCTCTATCGAATCTTGACCATGGGCCATAGAAATCATTAGAAAGCTTAAAAAGAAGACGTAATACCCTTTTATTTTGAACAATTTATTCAATTTATTTTTAATTTATTTTTTACCTTTTTGAGGCCATTTCAATTCAATGAGCAAAAATAGCTTTTTAAAAGAAAAACTTGTCACTAAGGTATCAAACATACGCTATAACAAGCGTTAAATTAAAATATTGTTGTAAACATAATTATTTGTGTGGTGTACTAATTAAAACCTAAATAAACCAGTTTACTTTTCTTTTGTGAAATCAAAAAAAAAACACCCTAACCATAATTGGCAGGGTGCTTTCCTAAATAGTATCGTAAAGATCCGGACTTACGTCGGGATAAGCGATTCACACATTTTCGTTTACAACGAAAAAGGTTCTCTGCTTACTTTACTTCTTCGAAATCTACATCTTCTACGTTATCCCCCTCAGCTGCATTTGCGCCTGCATCAGCAGCATCAGCTCCCGGAGCTGCACCACCTTGTGTATCGGCTTGTGCTTTGTACATTTCTTCTGAAGCTACTTTCCAAGCTTCATTTATTTTATCTAAAGCTGGTGTAATTAGCGCCAAATCTTTAGCCTCGTAAGCCTTTTTCAATTCTTCCAAAGCATCTTCAATTGGTTTTTTCTTATCATCCGATAATTTCTCACCAAATTCAGTTAACTGCTTTTCTGTTTGGAAAATCATTCCATCAGCTTCATTTAACTTATCAGCAGTTTCTTTGGCTTTTTTATCAGATTCCGCGTTTGCTTCAGCATCTGCTTTCATTTTCTTGATTTCTTCTTCGGTCAATCCTGAAGAAGCTTCAATTCTAATATCCTGCGTTTTATTAGTCGCTTTATCTGTTGCAGATACCTTGATAATACCATTGGCATCAATATCAAAAGTTACTTCAATTTGTGGCACTCCACGTTGTGCTGGTGGAATTCCATCTAAATGAAAACGTCCAATGTTTTTGTTATCTGTTGCCATTGGTCTTTCTCCTTGCAACACATGAATTTCAACGGATGGTTGATTATCTGCTGCTGTAGAGAATACTTGTGACTTTTTAGTCGGTATCGTTGTATTGGCTTCAATTAGCTTTGTCATGACACCACCCATAGTTTCAATACCTAAAGATAATGGAGTAACATCTAACAACAATACATCTTTTACATCACCTGTTAATACACCACCTTGAATTGCAGCACCTACGGCAACAACTTCATCAGGGTTTACTCCTTTTGATGGTTTTTTACCAAAAAATTTCTCAACAGCTTCTTGTACTGCAGGGATTCTTGTAGAACCACCTACCAAAATAATTTCGTCGATATCACTCTTAGATAAACCTGCTGCTTTTAAAGCTGTAGCACAAGGCTCGATAGTTCTTTTTACTAAATCATCAATCAACTGATTAAATTTAGCTAAAGTCAAGGTGCGTACTAAGTGCTTTGGTCCACTAGCTGTAGCTGTAACATAAGGCAAGTTAATTTCTGTTTGTGCTGAAGATGATAACTCAATCTTTGCTTTTTCAGCTGCCTCACGTAAACGTTGTAATGCCATAGCGTCATCACGTAAATCGATGCTTTCATCTTTCTTAAACTCGTCAGCTAACCAGTCAATAATTTTTTGATCTACATCATCACCACCTAAGTGTGTATCGCCGTCTGTTGATAGTACTTCAAAAACGCCGTCTCCTAATTCTAATATAGAAACATCATGTGTTCCTCCACCAAAATCAAAAACAACTATTTTTTGATCAGTACTTTTCTTATCCATACCGTATGCTAATGAAGCTGCGGTTGGTTCGTTAATAATACGTTCTACAGTTAAACCTGCAATCTCACCAGCCTCTTTAGTGGCCTGTCTTTGTGCATCATTGAAGTAAGCAGGAACCGTAATTACCGCTCTTGTTACTGTCTGACCCAAATAATCTTCAGCAGTCTTCTTCATTTTTTGAAGAATCATTGCTGATAATTCTTGAGGTGTATATAAACGACCATCAATATCCACTCTTGGTGTATCGTTGTCGCCTTTAACTACTTTATAAGGTACTCTCTTTGCCTCAGCACTAGACTCAGAAAATTTATTACCCATAAAACGCTTAATGGAATAAATCGTTTTTGTTGGGTTGGTAACGGCTTGTCTTTTGGCAGGATCTCCTACTTTAATCTCTCCACCTTCAACAAATGCAATAACTGATGGTGTTGTTCTTTTTCCTTCTGCATTTGGGATAACTACTGCTTCATTACCTTCCATTACAGAAACGCAAGAGTTTGTAGTTCCTAAATCTATTCCTATAATTTTACTCATGTTCTATTTTTATTTAATTATTAGTTTTTTTATTTTACAATTCTCTAATAGTCAAACAATATGCCAAGCAAAAAAAACTGACAGGTTGTCATTTTTAATTTTAAAATAAAATAAATATGAGCACTAACTTGCCATGATTGACATTGTTAGGAAGTAATATTCGGCGAGAGAGTATTTAATAAACTCTTCAAATCCTAAACGATAGGTATTTAAGGCAAGGTATTTTTTGAAACTTCTAGTTAATATTTTCTCTAGAATTAGGTATTTCTTTTTTTAACTAGGTTCCATTGGAGCTATAGTAAGAAGTAGATTGGGCCTTAACCCGACAGTTTGAATCCCTTAAACCTGATGAGGTTCAAAAAAATGTCAACTTTTTTTTATTTTACCTTTCTCCTCAATCCATTTTGCCATGTACTTAGTACTTTGCAAGCTTTGATGTCGTAATAAGGAACCGATAAAATTAAATTCTCTATGTTTTTTTATATCCTTTAGAATTTTGCTAATTGTCGTTTCTAGTTCTTTTGACAAACGAACTGTATCAAAATTATTGGCTACTATTTGGTAGCCGTTTTGTTGTGCCTTTAAGAATTGGTCTTTATCTAAATATAAGGAGATCGCTGCCTTTGCAAATGCCGCTGTCTCATCAGCGATTATTCCATTAAACGCTAAGCCATTGGTCATCCCTTCAACTCCAATGACCGTGGTAATACTAGGAGTACCAAAGCACATGGCATCTAAAAGTTTTGCTTTTTGTCCTGCTCCAAAGCGTAAAGGCGCAAGATTTATTCTGGCTTTCGTAAACGCATCTTCTAAGTCGGTCGCAAAACCAGCTATGTAAAAACCTTCTTTTGGTTGGTGCATTTCTTTAATTTGTTGCGATAAATAGGCGCCGTAAATCACTAATTTACTTTCTGGAAGCTGTTGATGAATCAAGGGCCAAATCTCTGTTTTTAACCATTTAACCGCATCTATATTAGGTGCATGTTTTCCATTTCCGATACACATAAAATCTCGACGTTCTTCAAAACTTGGATACGCATCTATTATATTTTTCGATGTTTTTTTCATCATAAAAGGCAAATGAAACACTATACTATCGTCAATTTTCAACACATCCTTAAGCAAGCTTAATTCATAGCTTGAAATGATTAAAGACATGTCACATCTGTAAATACTTGCTACTTCTCTTTTTGTGGTATCATTTTCGAGCCAAGCTTGAATTGTAAATGGTATTTTATTTTTAAAAGCCTCTAAACGTGTAACCCTTAAACTATGCAAATCTTCGGTATCTAAAATTCGCAATGCATTTGGTATATGTTCTGATACGCGCCAACCAAACTGCTCTTCGGTCAAAAAACGATCGAAAACAACAATATGAGGTGCCAAGTCACTTATAAAAACATCAAAACTTGAGTTATTTAACTCAATATGTTCTTTTTTAACGTCTAATTCTTCTAAAGCATAAGAGAGTTCGGTTTCTGCTGCTGAACTCGCAAAAACAACCCGAAAACCAGTTTTTGAAAAGAAATTTATTAATTGTAACATTCGAGTTCCAGCTCCTGTAGATGGCTCTGGCCAATGAACTCCGATAAACAGTACTGTGCTCCTGTTTTGTAGCATACTTATAATTTACCAGAAAACTTTTGAGAAATTTTTAAGCGTAATTTGCGCTCATAATCTTCAGCGAGCCATTCTTTATAATTTTTAGTATTGTTCATAATACAATACGAATACAGTCGCACCCGATACTCAATATCATCTTTTAATTTTTTTGCTAAAATTCGAGCGTCAAATACATCTTCACTATTTTCAATGCAGATTTTAGCATGTTGTTCAATACTTCGTTCTAAAACTAATTTAGACTTTAATCCTGCTGCAAAAACTTCTTTGTATTCTTTTTTAATATCGAAATTTAACTCCGCAGATTTTGAAAACTTAGCCTTTAGCTCTTCCGGCATTTCATAAACAAATTCACGCTCAATATCCTCGTCATTCTTAATGTTCTCTAAATAAAAATCAGGAAACAGAAAAATTTCTTTCCAATTTATGGGCGCATTCCACATGCCGAAACGAGCCACGTTATTCCCCATATCTATCACTTTAAAAGTATTTTTATTGGGTAATATTCGTGAACCTCTACCAATCATCTGAAAATATAAGGTAAGCGATTTTGTAGCTCTGTTCAATAGAATAGTTTCTACTGTTGGTTCGTCAAAACCTGTAGTCAAAATGCTCACCGATGTTAAAATAGCATCTGGTGTTTTTGAAAACCAACTTAATATTTCCTTGCGTTCCGTTGCATTATTTTTGTTGTCTAAATGCCGAATATTATAGCCTGCTTTTTTAAAGGTTTCATACACATAAAGCGAGGTATTAATACCGTTATTAAAAATTAAGGTTTTAGTGCCTTTTGCGATGTCTTCATAGGCAGAGACAAGTTTACTCAGCATATTGAAATTCCCGTACAATTCATCCGATGATTTTACCGTATAATCTCCCCCAACACCCAGTTTTAAAGTTTTAAGACTCACATCACGATGGTAGACCTCTGCTTCAGCCAAAAACTTTTTATCAATCAAAGACTGAATAGATTCCCCGATTATTAATTTTTTATAATGATCTTTCATCGGAAGCTTAATATTCGAACTCAACGGTGTTGCAGTTACTCCTAAGATAATTGCGTTTTTAAAATATTTAAATAGTTTTCGAAATGAATTGTAGTGTGCTTCATCTATAATAACAAGCCCAATATTATTAATCTCAACTTTATCTTCTTGCAACCTATTGTTTAGGGTTTCAACCATAGCCACAAAGCACATATAATCATCTTGGTCTACAAGCTCTTTAACACTGCTGTTAATAATTTTATTCTTTACACCAAAACCTTTCAGCATTTTTGACGTTTGCACTCCCAATTCTATTCTATGAGTAAGTACGACTACTTTTTTGTTTCTTTCCGTTATAAAACGCCTTGCTATTTCAGAAAAAACAACAGTTTTACCGCCTCCCGTTGGTAGTTGATACAATACATTAACATCTTCAGGAGATTCATTAAAATACTCAAAAATGGCATTCAAATCTTCTTTTTGATAGTGGTAAAGTTCTTTTTCTGAAGTATCTTTTTCTTGTTTCAAAGGCAATTACAAGCGTTAAAAAGTTAGTTGATGTTTTAAAAGTTTAAAACCAAAAACCTCAATCTTGCAAAACTAGCAGAAATTTAGGGTATAACCGAATTTGCAGCATATAAAATAAAAAATTAATAGCCCTTGTTTTTTGAAACAAGATTAAAAAGAGGCAAACCAGCTTGCATGCGTTGGTAGTTTTCTACAATTTGTGGTACTACAGAATTGGTATCAGAAACACTTGCATGGTGTGGTGTCATCAGTATTTCATCGAAGTTCCAAAAAAAATGATCTTTTGGTAAAGGTTCTTCATGATACACATCTAAAGAGGCTCCCGAAATATGCTGGTTATTTATAAAATCTCGTAAATCTTGATCCACTAAATGACCTCCTCTGGCTACATTAATGAGATACGCATTTTTAGGAAGTTGCGCGAACATTTGTTTATTTAAGATTCCAGTGGTGGCCTCGGTTAAAGGAAGTAAACACACTAAAATATCAGTCGTATTTAAAAAAAGGTTTAATTCATTTTTTCCTGCATAACTTTTAATGTTTTGCAATTCCTTGTGCGCATTAGCCCAGCCTTGAACTGTAAAACCAACTTTAGCTAAGTCCTGCCCTACTTGAGTTCCCAAGACTCCCAACCCCAATATACCCACACGCACATCTGCAATTCGTTTGTAGGGAGTAGGTTTCCATATTTTTTTTGTTTGATTTACTTTATAAGAATCTAAGCCTTTTAAATAATTTAAAATAAGCGCTAATACATGTTCAGACATATCAATGGCTAATTGACGATCAACCACACGTGTAATTGGAATAGCTAGTGGAGCCGAGGTGTCTTCAAAAATAAAATCTACTCCAGCACCCATCGATGCTAAATAGACTAAGTTTGGATAATTTTTTAAGCTTCCTATTGGATGTTTCCAAACCAAAGCGACTTCTACTTTTTCTTTGTCATGAGGTTCCAAATAACTATAAACCTCTAGAGTAGCATCATAGCTTTGAATTGCTTTTTTCCAGGATTCTATTTTATCGTCTTGCCTAATAATTACAATACTCATACTTCTTTTATTTCGGCTAAAGCTACAGAAAAATCTTCTAAATAAGACCAGTTTTGGGCTGTTGCTGTGGTATAAATTTTTTCAATACGTACGCTATAATCCGCCATAAATTGATGGTAGACTACATATTGAATGACTTGTTGATAGGATCTCAACATACTTCTATAAAACACATCATTTACATTTTTTTCTTCTGAAAATGATTGGCAAATTTCTATGGCATACAACATCAAATCTGCAATTAAAAAAGGATTTACCCCCAGAACTATAAAATGCTTAATGTACTTCTGCGCCAAGGAACGTCTGGCTCTAGGTTTTTTTCGCCGAATAGGAAAAAACTCATTGCTTATCTTAACTTTTGCTTCCTGAATCCGCTTTTCTTCTTTTGGGTTGAATATAAAATCGTAATATTCTTTTACAGCAGGAAATCGATTGTAAAGATCTAATAACTGAATTTCAAGTTCTTTTTTAGGCAAACTAGAAAGGTAGTTTTTTAAGGCTTTTTTACTCATACAGTCAAAGATACACTTAGTTCTACATTAAGAAAAAAAATATAATTGAAGTTAAAACTCGTCTGAATACTTTTTTTTTAAAGCTCATCTACAGGTCTAAATAAAATCAACAAGAACACAAAAAACATAAACTTTTCACAAAATACCATCTATTTTCTGTTTTCGCTTTGAAAAGTCATTTATAAAACGTATTATGTAGAAGAAAAATACACAGCAATATATGAGGCAACTAAAGATTATTAAGCAAGTTACGAATAGAGAATCAAAGTCATTAGACAAATACTTGCAAGATATCAGTAAAATAGATTTAATTACTGCAAATGAAGAGGTTGATTTAGCACAAAAAATACGTGAAGGTGATCAATTGGCACTAGAAAAATTAACTACTGCTAATTTACGTTTCGTGGTTTCTGTAGCGAAACAATATCAAAATCAAGGATTAACCTTACCAGATCTAATTAATGAAGGGAACGTTGGGTTGGTAAAAGCTGCAAAGCGTTTTGATGAAACAAGAGGTTTTAAATTTATTTCTTACGCTGTTTGGTGGATTCGCCAGTCAATATTGCAAGCACTTGCTGAACAATCTAGAATTGTGAGGTTACCTTTAAATAAGATTGGGTCAATCAATAAAATTAAGAAAGCCTTTTCTTACTTAGAACAAGCTCATGAAAGACCACCATCTGCTGATGAAATAGCTAAAGAGCTAGAGATGACCGTTAGTGAGGTTCAACAGTCTCTGAAGAATTCAGGAAGACACGTATCTATGGATGCGCCTCTAAAAGAAGGAGAAGATTCTAACTTATATAATGTTATTGGTTCTGAAGAATCACCCAATCCAGATCGAAAATTACTTCAACAATCGCTTAATATCGAAATTAATAGGGCCTTAGAAACCTTATCGCAGCGCGAGGCTGACGTTGTTAAATTATACTATGGCATTGGAGATCAGCACTCGATGACTCTTGAAGAAATAGGACAGACTTTTGATTTAACTAGAGAAAGAGTACGCCAAATACGAGAGAAAGCCATTCGTAAATTAAAACATAATTCACGTAGTAAAATTTTAAAAACCTACTTAGGTTAATTTAAAAAAACTTAGAAAATAAAAAAGGCTCGCAAATGCGAGCCTTTTTTATTTTCTTTTTCTATGAATGACTAAGTTCATTAATATTGTAATTTCCTAAAATTTCATTTAAATTATTAATGAAATTCACATAAGACGTGTTATCTTGATTCTTGTTTGCCATAATACTATGTTTTATTATTTGGGATTTTATTTCCGATTAAAAAAAATCTAATTCTACTAATTCGTTTAAACTTAAAATTTCATTTAGGTCATTTAAGAAGGAAAGGTATTCCTCGCCGTAGGTATCGTATAACATATATAAAATTTGATTTGGTTAATTTCGTTTTACAGGATAAACTTATACTAATAGTGCGAACGATACAATATAATGTGGTGAATGATTAACATTTTGTTGTGAAATCAATTATTTATCGAGCTTACTATTAAAACTGGTCGCTTGAAGGGAAATTCCTGAACCTGACAATACACTTTAAACCAGAGCCATACCTTTTAAGGTATGCTATTCGCTACAAATAGGTATTTTCACTTTGTTTCTTTAGCCCCACTGCTTCGATTTGAAAACAACGACTACTTACATCGCTATTGACTACCCATATATACGGTTTAGGTTGAGGTTCTATTGGTAAAAAGAAATTTTATATTGCTGTGCCTTCCTAAAAAGCAAGATCGAACTCAATTTCAAAAACATCACAGGCTAAAGATGTAGCTGGCTGTATTTCTAGTTCTTTTAAAAGAAAACAGAATTCTAACGGCAATACATCCGCTTTAATAGAGATCAATTCTTTTTCCTTTGGATTAAGGGCTGGCATACCTTCTTTCTTTGTTCTAGGTGCTGATTTCTCAAAGCTTAGACTACTTTCATATTTGCTACTAACCTGTATAGGCCTACTCGATTGTTTTTTAGCATTTTCATCATCATTTAATCTTTTTTGAAGTTTAGCCTTGGCTAAAATTGCAGTATCCCTAATTTGAAAATTAAAATGATCATTTAAACTCTCTAAAAATCTAAGCTCTTTCCGGTCACCAATGGCTTGAATTTCTTCCAAAAGTAAAAGCTTACAAGTCTCATCGCTACGCTCAAAAAGCGATTGAAAAATACTTTGATTATTCGTTTTTAAGGGCTGATTTAAAGTAATTGCTATGTTTTCTTTGGGCACTACATTACCTAGTGCTTTTTTATTTTTTGATGCTAAGGCTTGTTGTTGTTTCGTTAGGTGTTGTTCCGTAGGGCGCTCAAGACTTGGTAAAGCGGCATTTTTTTTGCCAACAATGAATGAACTATTTTCTTTCGGTATAAATTCAACATCAGAAAATAAAAACGCATCTATAATTTCTACTTTTAACACCTTGTTTTTATGGGCAAATTCAACCTTTGTTGCACCATCCGAAGGTATCGACGATTTTTTACAGCCATGAACCTTTGCATTACCTGCCCTCATTTTAAAAGCACGAGCAGGGTTATCCTTCTTTTTCTCTTCACTCCCAAAATTAGTTTGCAGCTCTTTTTTTAAGAATATTTCTGGTCGCATCCAGAAATTAGTATACCCCTTGCGATACCCTATTCTTTTTATTCGATCAAAGACATTTAAGGATAAAAAGACTCGATTGATTAGTTTTTTTATAAAAGCTAGAATGACTAATTTTTGAATAATGAAGCTATGCTCTTTTCCTTGTATCCCCTGAAGTTTTTGATCCACCAAAGGTTCACTACCCAGAAGTACAGATTGTTTTGTATGGATGTTATTTTTAGCACTTTTTTTAAGATATAAATATCTATAAGAAAAAATAAATAAAGAATACGTAGCAATTAGAATCGTAAATAACATACTTAAATCCCAAAGAATATTCGTGTGAATTTTTGGAACATTGATCAAAAAATAGGTGCTTAAGCCTTTAAGTATCATAATAACTTTACAGTGTTTGATGCATTTATTCTAAGGTATGGTTTCGCTTTTAAGAAACTCTCCTATTTTTCTTAGATCAGAGCACATTTTTTCATGCCTTAACTCTTTTTGAAGTACTTAGCCAAAATATAGCCCATATAAAGAGTCGTCTTCAGCTACATGAAATTTTTATAGTCTTGGTAGGCTCCTATTTATTATTCTTGAATTCAACCAAACTTTCTTCAATAGCAATTTCTACGCTAGGATATTCTTTTGTAAAACAATCGTATAAGAAATTTAAATACTTAAAGTCAGGTTCTTCCTTGCATATAATATGCATCTGTTCTACAATCCGATAAAGACTATGAGCGCGCATCATTTTTAAACTTGCTTTGAGTTTGTGCGTGCTAAAGCAAATACCTTCTATATTTGAATTTTTTAGGTCTATTTTAGTTTTTCCGACAAATTCTACTACGTTATTTTTGAATAGCTGGATTAGCTCTTCCAACAGGCTAGGATCTTGTAAACACTCCTGAAATAAAGGTTGCAAATTAACATCAGGGGCAACAGTATCATTTATTTTAGAAATCAATGCGTTTGTATCTTTAGACATGCTCGTCGTTACTTTAGTACTGTTATTTTTTATTTTATGTAATAATTCTATGGCATCAAACGGTTTTAATACATAATCATTAATCCCGTTTTCTTGACATAATTTTTTGTCTATTATTGAAAAATCAGCCGTTAAGGCAATGATGGGTATGGAACTTATTTTAAGCCTTTTATTTTCTCTGATCATTTTTGAGATAACAAAACCACTAGTCTCTGGCAATTGTAAATCCATAAGAATCAAATCAATTTTCTTAGTTTCTAAAAGAAACAGGCCATCTTTAACGTCATCGGTGACAAAAGATTTACACCCCCAACGCTGTAATCTATTCTGTATTAATTTTTGGTTCATGGTATTATCTTCAAAAACCAAAATAGTGAACCCTTTTAATTGTTCTTCGACCACCAAATCTTGCGCTGAGCTAACCATGGGTGTAACTTCAGCATTTGTATTAATGGTATACGGAATTGAAAAATTAAAAGTAGTACCCACATTTACTTTACTCGAAACCTTAATATCACCACCTAACGAATCTAAAAGGTGTTTTACAATACCTAAACCCAAACCAGTGCCGCCATATTTTTTTGAAATATTAGAATCGGCCTGCTGGTAATAGTCAAAAATTGTACCTAAACAATTTTCAGCGATACCAATTCCTGTGTCCTTAAGGGTAAAATCTAACATCAGGCTATCACCTTCTATTTTACTAGCTTTGACGTTTAAGAATATTGTGCCCTTGTCCACAAATTTGATTGCGTTTCCTAATAAATTGAGTAGTATCTGTGATAGTTTTGAAGGATCACCAAGTAATCCTGTTGGAATATTCTCTGCTATGGTATAACTAAAACGTACCTCTTCATTTACAATCAAGGTTTTACATAAATAACATACATCTTTAACTAAATGATGCAGGTTAAAATCTACCGCCTCCAAATTTACAATACCAGATCTTGTTTTTGAATAGTCTAGTAATTCGTTAATAATGGTCAAGAGTGTTTTTGAAGCGGATTTAATTGCCCTTACATTTGAATGTTGGGCCTCTGACAAAGAATCTTCTAATAGTAATTCAGTAAAACCAATAATTCCGTTTAATGGAGTTCTAATTTCGTGGCTTACTCTTGCAATTACTAGTGCCTCGGACTCTTTAGTTACTTCTTTTTTAATCTCATAATCATCTAAAGCTTCCTTTTCCTCAACATCAGAAGAAGTTTTTAGCTCTATATTATTTTTAAACTTTTGAAAATGTTTTTTAATGCGAGTAGCCTCATCAGCCGTAAGTTCTTCAAAAGAAAAGCTATTAAGCTTTATTTCTAAATCAGAAATTTGAGAAAGTAGTTCGTTCGATTTCAAGGTTGGTATTTAAGTTTTGAGTAGTATAGGCGGTTCTTACTCGTAGAACACCCCTATACCTATTAATATATCTAGGATAAAGATGGGATACGCCTTAGACGACAGCAACAAAATGTTATCTGAACCGCTATATTTGTTGTGAAAGACAACAAATATGAAGTAAAAGAAATCGAATTCACTTTTTTTCTTAAGATGTATTTTTAATCGTTAAAACAACTTTTTACTCGCTAAAGTATCCTATTTACGAGTATTACATAGGCATAAATCGAAAGATAAGAGGCCTCTAATAGCTTTTAGCAGTAAACTCTGAAAATTTAAAACGACTCTTTAAAGCAAATAGTTCTTTGGATTTATGTATAAAAATAGCTTCCAATTAGATCTATTTATGTCGTGATAGCCCTATCTTTTAGGTATTCTACTTTTCTTCTCTGAGCTACATGGGATATATAATTTTCAATGATATAAAAAGAATAAGGCACCCACAAAAAGGATCGTGTTGAATAAAAAATAGCCATTCTAAAGCTTCACAATGTTCATAAAACCGTTAAAAACTAAACTATAAATACACCTAATGATGGTGAATAATAAGTACTTTTAAAAAAAAGATGTCATGAATGATAGAGAAATAAAAATAATAAGCCTGCGACCTCAAATTTCGTCAGCTCAGATAAATGCCGATACTACTTTAGAGGAAAGATTTCAAAACACCACATTACGACCTATTCTGAAGTTGCAAAATCCAATTTTTATAGCACTTTTTAGTCATTATATAAAAAAACATAAAAATAAATTCTATTCCCTTAGTTTAGAAAAGCGCTTTGAATACATAGAAAATGCGATCCAAAAAGATATAAAATTTAGAAACACACTTAAAGGTGTAATTATAGGATTATTTACCTTAGAAGAATATGAATTATACCTTCTTAATTCTTCTTCGTTCAACAAGCGTATGATGAAAATGCTTGTGGAACGTTTAAAAGACCAAATCCAAATCTTTGAAAGTAAAGCTTTAGTGTAACAAGGACTCCCCGTTTAAATCAGTAGTTAAAATATCACTCATCAAGTCAAAATAAGGCCGGATGGCCACAAAAGAGTTTAAAATTTTATCCCCAAAATCAAGAGAAATCACCTCTTGATCCGAGAATTTACGGGTAAAAATAAACTGCTTTTTTCGAATTAAATCAATGTCTTGGTGCTCTTTATCAAACCCTTTTGGAGCCGTTTTTAATTCTTCACCCTCTAAATTTCCCCATATTTTTTGGAAATTGGGTTCTGAAATAAGGTTCCGAAACTCTTCGGCATCTAGTTCTAATTCTTTTCTAATTCTGAATAAATCTTCTTTGTTAGGATCCCAAAATCCGACGGCAATAAAACTATCACCTGGTTTAAGATGCATATAATACCCTCCCCGCAATTTAGCGCCATTTCTAATAAAAGAACCCGCTAAATGCGATTTGTAAGGTGTTTTGTCGTTAGAAAAACGCACATCACGATAAATTCGAAACATTTTTAATTTTTCTAAATCGTCATAAACTTTTAACTTTTCAAAAATGGAACTAAAAACTTTTTTGACTAAAGCTTCCTGTTTTTTAAATTCAACTTTATGTGCGTCAAACCATTCTCTGTTATTATTCTTCTCTAAAGATGATAAAAAATGTAACACTTCTGGTTTTATTGTAGCCTCTGACATATAATATTTTTTGTAATCCAATTCATCCGAAAGTTAACTATTTTCAGTGAATTTATACACTGTTTTGACATAGAACCCTTAACGAATAAAATCAGGGGTGGTTCTATTTGCCAAGAAACTAAAACTGCTAAGCACTATAATCGCTACGCCAGTCAAAAAGTACATAAAACCAGTTTAAAGGATGAAATACATCTGTAAATTAAAAAGTTTAAATGAGTTCCGTAAGTAACCTTTAAATTATTGACTAATTTTATAATCTATTATTACAATTTATGAATTCAAAATCGATTATTAAAAAAATAAACGCCCACAAAAATCAGCCAAACCTTAGGTTTCGACTCAAAAAAAGGGTAGAAGAATTTACAGATAAACTTTTTTACACACTCTTTGATATTGAAACGCCAGTTGAAGAAAATCTTGTGCTCCTAGAAAAGCAATTCGATGAATTGGTAGAATTAGGCTGCTGGGAAATTGAGAAACCTTGTAAAAAGATTTGGGAAAATTATGTGGTACAACTTCCAGAAATTTTAGAAAAACTAAATTTAGATGCTGAAGCTTTTGTGAACTGTGACCCTGCCTCCTCTTCTATTGAAGAAGTATATTTGGCCTATCCGGGATTTTATGCCATTGCCATCTACAGGCTAGCCCATGAATTGTATGTGAAAGGTTTTCCTTTAGTGCCACGATTAATGACAGAATATGCACATCGCCAAACCGGGGTCGACATTAATCCTGGCGCACAAATTGGAAAATCCTTTTTTATAGATCATGGTACAGGCGTTGTTATTGGCGAAGCGGCTATTATTATGGATCATGTACGAATTTACCAAGGTGTTACTTTAGGGGGGCTATATGTGGCTAAAAACCTGCGACAAACCAAAAGACATCCTACTATTGAAAGAAATGTAACTATTTATGCAAATGCTACCATTCTCGGGGGCAAAACGGTTATTGGAGAAAATAGTATTATCGGCGGTAATGCCTTTATAACATCATCCGTGCCTGCCAATTCTACAGTTTATCACACTCCAGAAATTAAAATCAAAACAAGTCCCAATGTCTCATAATATTTTAGACTTAATAGGAAATACGCCCTTGGTATTATCGCGTGTTTTAAATACAAATCCAAATGTCAGATTGTTGTTTAAACTCGAAGGTCATAATCCAGGGGGAAGCGTAAAAGATCGAGCCGCCTTACATATGATTAAAAGTGCTCTTGAAAGAGGTGATATTACAAAAAGCACCCCTTTGATAGAAGCCACGAGTGGTAATACAGGAATTGCTTTAGCTATGATTGCTGGTATTTATGGTTTGGCTATTGAATTAGTAATGCCAGAGAATGCCACCAAAGAACGTGTACAAACCATGCGAGCTTATGGTGCTAAAGTAACCTTAACTTCAGCTGATGTGGGTATTGAAGGTGCCAGAGACTATGCCGAAGCAAAAGTGAAAAATGAAGGTTTTTATATGCTTAACCAGTTTGGTAATCCAGATAATTGGAAAGCCCATTACAAAAGTACAGGTCCTGAAATTTGGAACGATACGCAGGGAGAAATAACACATTTTGTTTCCTCCATGGGTACCACAGGTACCATCATGGGAACGTCTACCTATTTAAAAGAAAAAAATAAAAATATTCAAATTGTCGGCGTACAACCTACAGACGGTTCTAGTATTCCTGGGATTCGAAAATGGCCAAAAGAATATTTACCTAAAATATTTGATGCCTCAAAAGTAGATCAAGTGCTAGAAGTTAGCGAAGAAGAATCTGCCCAAATGGCTTTAAAGTTAGCCAAAGAAGAAGGCATTTTTTCAGGTATGAGTAGTGGTGGCGCAGCCACGGCTGCCTTAAAATTAGCTAGCACCTTAGAACGTGGTGTTATTGTTAGTATTGTATGTGATCGGGGTGATCGGTATTTATCATCCGGTCTATTTGATGCCTAAATTACAACCATTTTTTAGATTTAAAATAAAACAGCATACCGATAAACATTAAGATCATAACACCCCAAACTATAGGGTAGCCGTAGGTTGATTGTAATTCGGGCATATGGTCGAAATTCATACCATACACTCCCACAATAAAAGTCAAGGGAATAAAAATAGAAGCCATGATGGTTAAAACTTTCATGACTTCGTTCATTTTATTACTCATATTACTCATGTACATTTCCATTAAACTCATAGACATTTCTCTATAAATTTGAAGGCTTTCATTAATTTCAACACAGTGGTCAAGCACATCTCGTAAAAATAGCTTGGTATCACTTGAGATTAGCGTGCTTTGGGTTTCTACTAGGCGACTTACGATTTCTTTAACGGGTGCAATTTTTCGGCGTATTTTCAGGACTTCTTTTTTTAAATCCTGAATTTTATGGGCAACGTCTGGCGTTGGATTATCATACACCGCATCTTCTAAAGTTTCAATGGTGTTATTGATATGCTCTAGGATTGAAAAATAGTTATCTACCACCGCATCCAAGAGCGCAAAGAAAAGGTAGTCTGCACCCCTAGTTCTTATGCGTCCAGATTTATTCTTAATACGATCTCGAACACCATTAAAAACATCATCTTTTAATTCTTGAAAAACAACTACCGATTTTTCAGTGAGCACCATGGCTAAATGCTCACTTACAATCTCTTGATTTTCATCTAAATAAAGCATGTTAAAAACTCCAAAAATATAAGCATCATACTCATCAATTTTTGGACGTTGTTGAATGTTTACAGCATCTTCTAAAACCAAAGAATTTAAACCTAATAATTTTCCTAGTTCATCAATATACGCTTCATCGCTAATTCCAACAACGTCTATCCAAGAGGTAAGGTTTGAGTTTTCTGCGTCTTTAATAGCCTCTAAAGTCTCAGGGAACACAAAATCTATGGAACTCTCATCATAATTAATAATAGAAACCTTGGTTACAGACCCTTCTCTATGCCCAGTATAGGTAACGGTGCCTGGAGCCTTGTTCATTGTCTGATGCAATTTTGAAGGCCGTTTTAGTCTTTGTTTAAATTTTGGTTTATACGTTGCCATGAATTGAAATAAAAATTTTCGTTTTTTTAAAAGTACTTAAAATATTATACATGAAGATTTCTATTTAAACCTTACTGCATTTAATAGTAAGCCCGAGCCTGGAGCCACAAATGGTAATTTCACTTCGCTTTCAAGACTCAGCGAATGCACCACCTCCTCTAGCGTTAGTTCGCCTTTACCAACCTGCACTAAAACACCCATAATCATCCGAATCTGATAGCGCATAAAACCTGCTCCTACAATATGTAAGGCATAGCTCTTTTTAGGAAAAAAGTTAGCACTTAGTATTTCATTAGGTTTAAGAATACATGAAGTTATAGTTCGCATAAACTTAGTATTTTCTTGAGGTCTAGCAGTGTATGATTTAAAATTATGCGTTCCTTGAAATAAACTAGCAGCTTGCACCATCAAATCGATATCCAAGTCATCTAAAAAAGTTACCAGGTATGGAGCGCAGAAAGGATGGCTTTTTTCTCCGTAAGAAAATAAATAAATATACTCTTTTTCTTTAGTGGTTTGAATGATATTAAAACGTTCATCGACTTCCGAAATAGTTAAAGCCCTGATGTCTGGAGGTAAGTTTATATTGAATTCATGTAAAAAATTTGAAAGGTCTGTTAAGGGTTCATCATCTAAAAACAATTCAAAAACTGCTTCTAATGCAGATACTTTCGCGTCTGTTCTCCCAGCACCTAAAACCTTAAATTTTCTTTTAGATAGCACGTATTTAAGCGTCTTGATCAACATCGACTCAATTGTTTTTTGACCGGGTTGCTTTTGCCAACCACTATATCGAAAACCTAAAAATTGAATGGTAATAATGTAGTAATTACGCTGTCGCTGCATTGAAAAGGCTATTAATTTGTAAAAATAAGATTATAGTAAAAAAGCTAAAGTACCAAGCTAAAACTTATAACATCATTTGATTTATAAAACTGATAAAAACGAAAAGCCCCGTAATGAAGTATTACTGGGCTTTATTGTAAACTTAAGACTTATCTAAAAGCCATCATCCGTAATTTCCACTTGCTTAACATCTCCGTATTTTTTAGCTAACTCCCCTATCTCGGAAGCTTTGCCTACGAGTACAAACTGAAAATTATCTTTTGGAAAATAGATTGCAATAAGTTCTTTAGATTTTGCCAAACTTAATTCGTCTACTTGCTTGGTAAAGGTGTTGATGTAATTTTCATCAAAATTATACACAAACATGTCGGTCAATAAGCTCGCTAAAGCACTATTGGTTTCATAATCCGGTGGAAACTGTCCCTTAACATAGTCCTTCGCAGAGCTTAAAATGGCTTCATCTAAGCCTTGGGTATGAAGTCTATTATAGGTTTCTAAAGCTAAATCTATAGCTTGTTCTGTAGTTTCATTAGCGGTAAACGTACTTATCACGAAACTGCCACCTACTTTATACGGATTAAAGCTACTTCGTGCGCCATAGGTTAATCCTGAATTTACACGTAATTCGTCATTCAACCATGAGGTAAAGCGACCACCGAGGATGGTATTGATCACTCGAATACCTACAAAATCTGGATTATTTCTAGCAATTCCTGTACCCCCAATGTAAAATGTAGTTTCCGACGCATCATCTTTATTAACCAATAAAACTCTAGGTTTTTCTGTGGTGGGAAATGCACCTAAATTTACTTTAGGAACACTATTTCCTTTCCAAGCACCAAAGAGGTCTTCTAATTGTGCTTTCATAGTTTTAGTGTTAAAATCCCCTACCACTGCAATGGCTGATGCTGATGGGACAAAGTGGTTTTTATGAAAATCTACAATAGCTTTCTCCGATATTTTTTGAATGGAGTTCTTAGTTCCCACTTCTGCATTTCCATAAGGATGCTCCCCAAAAACAAATTGATTGTAATAACTCCCAATAACAGAACGCGGACTTTCTTTCATTTGATCCATTTCTACTAATCTGCGACTTAGCATTTTATCAATTTCATCTTTTGGAAAAGTAGGATTTAATACCACATCTTTTAGAATGGCTAAAATTTGTTGTTGGTCTTTCTTCAAAAAGGAAGATGCTATAAAAGCGTTCTCTTTACCTGCACCAGCAAATATAGAAGCACCTACAAATTCGGTGTTTTCTTCGATGGCACTTTTTGTATAGTTTTTACTTCCCAATACCATAGCATCGGCAGTAATGCTGGCCAAACCAGCTTGATCTTTACTATCGTAAATAGCTCCTGCAGGAAACACAGCTCGAAACTGTATTAAAGGAACTTCGTGCTGCTCCATTAAGTAAATGGTAAGTCCGTTTTTTAACTGAAACTTTGTGTAGTCCGGTAATTTAAAAGCATCTTGTGCTAAATTAGGAGTCACGAAGAGTACTGTAATCCCTATAAGTAATAGCTTTTTTATAAATTGATTCATTGTATATCTGATTATATGATTAAAGTACCTATGATTATTTTGAGTCGTTTAAAATTTCTAATTCGTTATTTTGTAACACCCCAACGGTTCTATTGTTTTTAGTAAAATAGAGTTTAGCAACACGTTTAATATCTTCAACCGTTACTTTTTCATAGGCATCTGGCGCTGTATACATTTTTTTATAATCTCCGAAATACAACTCATAGGTACCTAAGGTATTGCTTTTACCATCGATAGTTTCTAGTGTCCGATAAAAATCCATCAATTTTTGATTTTTTACTTTTTGAAGTTCTTTGGCTGTAATTCCGTTCTCCATAACATCGTCTAAAACACTTAACATACCATCCTCTACTTGACTCGCATTTATATCTTGATTGGCAACGCCATAGATATAAAATAAATTAGGATCAAAACTTTCAGGCATATAACTAAATACAGAGGTTGCTATTTGCTTTTCATCTACTAGACTGCTGTAAAGCTTACTGCTTTTTCCATTGCTTAAAATAGAATTTAACACATCTAAAGCGTAGTAATCTGGGTGTTTGGTCTCTGGAACATGGTAGGCTAGTAATACATTAGGAGTACTCACTGGCTTATGTACCATGACTCTTTTTTCCCCACGTTGCTCAGGTTCAACAGTATGTACTTTTCTCGGAGTTGCTTTTGAGCTTATGGGTTCAAAGTACTGTTTCGCCAGTTTTTTAACGCCCTCGAGAGTCACGTCACCTGAAATTACTACCACTGCATTATTTGGCGCATAATAGGTATCAAAATAGGTTTGTAAATCTTCAATGGTCCAATTTTTAATGTCAGATTCATATCCAATAACCGACCAGCGATAAGGGTGTGCAAAAAAAGCTGTAGCTTTTACTTCCTCACTTAAATTTCTAAAATTTGAGTTTTCTAATCCAGTGCTGCGCTCGCTGAGTACTACGCCTCTTTCACTTTCGACCATTTTTAGATCTAGGGCTAAATTTTCAATACGGTCAGCTTCTAAATCAAAAATAGTTTCTAGTGATGAAGATGGAAACCAATCGGTGTACACCGTAACATTTTCCGTAGTATAGGCATTATTACTACCTCCAGAAGCCTCCATCGTTCTATCGAATAATTTAGGTCCATATTTTTTAGATCCGTTAAACATCATGTGTTCAAAAAAGTGAGAAAGCCCCGTAATTCCAGGGTATTCGTTTCTAGAACCCACTTTCCAAAATAGGTACATATTGGCATTAGGGATGCTGTGGTCTTCCAAAACCATGACCTTCATTCCGTTTGCCAGTGTAAAACTTTTTACATCTTCTGCATTACTTTGTGCTTGTAATAGCACAACACATTGAAGGGCAAGTATTGTGAATACTAATTTTTTCATTTTCAAATCTATTTAGTTTAAAATAAAGGTAAGAATATGACGCAATACAAGAACTAAAATCTATAAAAAATGATAAAAAAATAACGAGAGTGCAGTTCATAGGTTTTTTCACCACAACTTTAGGACACTTCTCAACATTGCGTGTATTTTAACGATTTGTTTCAAATAAATAAAATCATGTGTCGTTTTTAATTTCGAACGGTCCCCCATGGCCTTGAAACCTACTTTATGCATTTATTATTACGCCTTTTTCCCCTAAGGATGCTACTTTTAATATCGGCAGTACTACTGCTGGTATTAAATGTATTTAGTTTTTACAGCTTATTTGTAAATACATTTTCTTTTTCCAAATTTCAGAATTACATTTTTCCATTCTTAACTAGTGTACATTTTTTGTATTTGTATATGCTTTGGAAAAAAAATAAAAACTCAGAAACTGCTGATGTCTCTTTAAGAAACATTGAGTATGTGCTCTATTTTATGTATATGATTTACATTTTTAAATTTGCGGAGTATGTGTATCGCTTTTTAAAATTTACTGATTATACTGATGAGATCATGCCTGAAAATTTTATTTGGATGGGTACTTTTTTAATTATAATGCATTGCCTCCTATTGATAGTAACACCTCTCAGCTTTATTTCTAGAAAAAAAATTATTGGAAAATATAATTTTGATGAATTACATGACCATCTGGATTCTTGGAAATAAAAAAATCCCAATGAATACAAATCATTAGGATTTTTTAAATTTATTTTAGTATTCAATTACAAATCACTTAAGAAACTACTATACAAGTCTTTAAATTGAAAACCTTCTTCAAAACGATGTTTATTGAGTTTTTTGTGGGCCACTAAACCCCATAATAACAACTCCTTTAAGAAGTAAATATCATCTTTAGGGTAGTCCGGTTGATGATCTTTTATCAATTGATTTAAAGCGGGAATTTCTTCTAAAGCACGTTTGTATTCTTCATCCGTATAATCGTCTAATAATTCAAAACCTTCACCTTGAAAAAACCAATGTAGTAATTCGTCATAAATGGTATCTTCTCCTTTTTTTTCTAACTTATTAATTTTAGGGAAAAAGTTTTCGAACAAGGTTTTTACGGCGTCATCAATCAATATTTCTGCTACACCATCCGCCCCTTCTTGCTCACCCTCGTACACCAATTCTATTTTACCAGTAATAGAAGGAATAATTCCTAAAAAATCACTCAAACGTAGGGTTGTTTTTTCGGCTCCATTCAATAAAGCTCTGCGCTCGGCAGTGCTCAATAAATTTTCAAAAGCGGTAATACTAGTTCTTGCACTTACCCCACTTTTAGCATCTACATATTCACTTTCGCGGGCTTCAAAACTAATTTGCTCCAGTAAATCTTTAGCTACATCTGGTACGTATACAGCATTGGTCTGTCTTAAGTCTAACTTAGACTCTTGCTCTGTTATTTTACGAGCAGTAGCGATATCGTCAGGGTAATGTGTTAAAATCTGAGAACCAATCCGATCTTTTAGTGGTGTTACAATACTTCCTCTATTGGTATAATCTTCTGGATTGGCCGTAAATACAAACTGAATATCTAAAGGCAAGCGCAGTTTAAAACCACGGATTTGAATATCGCCTTCCTGTAAAATATTGAATAAGGAAACCTGAATTCTAGCTTGTAAATCGGGTAACTCATTAATAACAAAAATACAACGGTTTGCTCTGGGGATCATTCCAAAATGTATAACACGATCATCGGCATAGGATAGTTTTAGGTTTGCTGCTTTAATAGGGTCTACATCACCTATTAAATCTGCCACTGTCACATCTGGCGTTGCTAATTTTTCAGAAAAACGTTCATCACGATGCAACCAAGTAATTGGTGTAGCATCACCTTTTTCTTTGATAAGTTCTATAGCGTAGCGCGACATGGGTGCTAAAGGGTCATCATTTATTTCTGATGCCGCAATAATTGGAATGTATTCATCTAACAAATTAACCATCAATCGGGCTAATCTTGTTTTTGCTTGCCCTCTTAACCCTAATAAATTTATATTATGACGCGATAAAATAGCTCTTTCTAACTCAGGAATTACGGAATTTTCATACCCCCAAACGCCTGTAAACGTTTCTTCGCCCTTGCTAATTTTTTCTCTCAGATTATCTCTAAGTTCATCTTTTATACTTTTGCTTTGATACCCTGCTTTTTTTAATGCTCCTAGTGTACTAATTTCTTTATAATTCAATTTCATTTTTTTTGTTTGTTGTTTGTTAGCTGTTGTCGACTATTCATTTCGTATGAAGTAAAACATAGACCTGACAATAATTTTCTATTTTAATTTCTTCCTCCTATTTGCTTCGTAATCCTCAAAAATCATTTCTCCTAAACCTTTTAAACCAGTGAAAAAAGCTTTGCCCTTATTGGCTTCGGTAAAGTGACGTATAAACTGCATTAAATAAGGGTCTTGGGCAATCATAAAAGTAGTAATAGGAATATGCAATTTTCTTGCTTGGCGCGCCATGTTATAGCACTTTTCAACAATATAATCATCCAATCCAACACTATTTTTATAATAGGTACCGTCTGGCATTCGAAGGCAACTAGGTTTACCATCCGTAATCATAAAAATTTGCTTGTTGGTATTTCTTTTACGCCTAAGCATATCCATTGCTAATTGCAAACCGGCAACGGTATTGGTATGATAGGGCCCAACTTTCAGGTAGGGTAAATCTTTTATAGGAATTGGCCAAGCGTCATTTCCAAAGACTAGAATGTCTAAAGTATCTTTAGGATATCTTGTTGTGATTAACTCCGCCAGAGCCATGGCTACTTTTTTTGCAGGTGTTATTCTATCTTCACCGTATAAAATCATACTATGGCTAATATCAATCATTAGAATAGTACTCATTTGGGCTTTGTAGTGTGTATCTTCTACAACCAAGTCATTCTCGGAAAGTGAAAAATCGCCAATGCCATTATTAATTTGAGCATTTTTGAGACTTTCAGTCATAGAAATATGGTCAAGACCATCACCGTATCGATATTCCCGAAGTTCTCCTGTATGCTCATCGCCTTGTCCAGATTTCCCTGTTTTATGGTTTCCTGCACCGTTGCGTTTTAATTTACCGAAAATCTGTTCTAGAGCACGTTGGCGTATCAAGCGTTCCATTTTTGCTGTAATGGATAAGTTCCCTGAACCGTCCCCGCTCTCCTTTCCTTCTTTTCCAGTATTAGGATCATCTTTAAATTCTTCACGCAGGTAACCCCTTGCTTTTAAATCTTCGATAAAATCATCAATTGTATAATTTTCATCTGTCAGTTCATACTCCTTATCTAACTCGCGCAACCAGTCAAGCGCTTCATCTACGTCACCAGAGGTGTGTGTAATGAGTTCTTGAAAAATATCAAAAAGTTTTTCAAAGGGGGTTAGATCCGGAGCTTCATAGGTTTGAAACCGGAATCCTTTTCTTATATTCATAGCCATAGTATAAAAATACGATAATTAGAAAAAGAAAGCATCCTGATTTACGAAATCTTAACGCTTTATTATAACTTTAGTGCTATGGAAGTACAACAGATAAAAGGCTTTTTGGATACTCCTCCACTTTGGGAGGGAGAATTATTAGGTATTCATCAGTTTAATCTCCCTAACATCGACCTCACTGGTTTTGTCGCCCAGCCTATTCCTCAAAATATTCGATTAGGACATCAAGTTGAACATCTCTATTATCAAGTATTGAACCATCATAAAGGCTATAAAGTATTGCTTTTTAATCAACCCATAAAAGATGAATCAAGAACTATAGGTGAAATAGATTTTATAATACAAGATACCGAAACCAAAAAAAATATACATATTGAATTGACCTATAAATTTTATATAATTGATCTGGCCATACCAGAAAAACTAAATCAGCTCATAGGGCCTAATAAAAGAGACTCTTTCGCTCAAAAAATTGAAAAAATTAAGAACCAGCAGTTTAAATTATTACAATCAAAAGAAGCTAAAAAAACTTTAGAAAGCCTTCACATAGACACCACGAGTATTAGCTCAAGAACTTGTTTTAAAGCACAGCTATTTTATCCTTATCCCACGAAAAAAATACAGATAACACCCTTTAATCAAAATTGTATGTATGGCTATTGGCTTGGTTTTCATGATTTTGACACCATTGAGTTTCACCATCACTTGTACTATTTGCCTTCAAAAAAAGAATGGATTATTACCCCTCACGAAAATGTAAGCTGGCGAACACATCAAGAAATTAGCATTGAGATTAGAAAAAGACATGTACAACTTAACTCACCTATGGTTTGGATGAAAAGAGCCAATGAACAATTCGAAAAATTCTTTATAATCTTTTGGGAGTAAACAATATAAACCTATTCTTATCGTTTTTTTAAGGTTCATCTTTAACAAAAACCACCCATGTCTAAATTTGCCATTTTCTTTACCTTGTTTGCCTGTATCATTTTATCGGATACTAAAACCGAATGGGATACGATTTATACACAAGCAACCTACGCTTTGAATCACTCTAAAAAAGCACTTTCATCAAATAATTTTGATCATCAAAAAATGTATTCAGAAAAAGCGTTGAAGGCGTATGAAAAAATTGCAGTACTTCTTCAGGGGTACGAAGACGAGGAGTTTCAGTTAAAAATAATAGAAACCATTAGCGATTTAGAACATGCTGTAGATGCGCCAGATTGGGATAGAGGTCGTTTTTATACCAAACGTGTGTATCAAAAAACACAAGATTTAATCACTGTTTTGGATCAACGATCTGCTGAAATTGCTAAAATTGATCAAAAAGAGATGCCTATCCCTAACAACTAGGGCTTTTATTCTAATACCCTAATGCTCATTTAATGTCTTTTCCTTAACACTTTTTCAATATCCGCTAAGGTAAACCCTTTAGCTTGTAGTAAAATTAAATAATGAAACAGCAAGTCGGCACTTTCGTCTAAAAATAGGTCGTCATTATCATCTTTTGCCTCAATCACAACTTCTACGGCTTCTTCGCCTACCTTTTGAGCCACTTTATTGATGCCTTTTCTAAAGAGTGATGCCACATAACTGTCTTTATTTTCAGGATTGTTTTTTCTGTCTTTTATAATCGCCTCTAATTCGGTTAAAAATCCAAATGAACTTTGGTTATCCTCTTGCCAACATGTAGCACTGCCTGTGTGGCATGTAGGCCCCACAGGATTAACCGTTACCAACAGCGTATCATTATCACAGTCGTTTTTAATACCCACCAGATTCAAAAAATTACCACTCTCTTCACCCTTTGTCCATAAGCGATTTTTAGTGCGACTATAAAAGGTAACCTTATTGGTTTCTATGGTTTTATCAAAAGCTTCTTGATTCATGTAACCGAGCATCAATACATTTTTTGTGTGGGCATCTTGAATGATGGCTGGCACTAAGCCGTCTGAATTTTTTGTAAAATCTATTTTCATAATTTCGTTGTTCGTTTTTGGGTGTTCGTTGATGGTTAAAATTTATTAAGAGTCTTGGGCAAAATTATTTTTATTTTTCTAATTACTTTTTATTTAAGTTCAGATTTGAACTTGAACTTGATTTTTGTCTTAAAACTTTGAACTTCTTACTTTATACTTTTCAAATTCTAACCGCAATGCCATTCTGTTTCAATGATTGTTTTAAGTCCATTATGTTAATTTCTTTAAAGTGAAAAACACTTGCTGCCAAGGCTGCATCAGCTTTACCCTTTATAAAAGTATCGGAAAAATGTTGCATATTTCCTGCGCCTCCTGAAGCAATAATCGGAATGTTTAGTTCTGTAGATAACCTTGCTAGAGCTTCATTGGCAAAGCCATCTTTCGTTCCGTCATGATCCATAGATGTAAAAAGAATTTCTCCAGCACCGCGTTGCTCCACTTCCCTAGCCCAATCAAATAAACGAATTTCGGTAGGTTGTTTGCCTCCCACTAAATGAACAATCCATTCTCCATTAATTTGTTTTGCATCGATAGCCACGACAATACATTGTGAGCCAAATTTAGCAGATAAATCGTTGATTAATTGCGGATTTTTAACCGCTGATGAATTTATAGATACCTTATCCGCCCCATTTTGAAGCAAAATATCAACATCTTCAACAGACGAAATACCACCGCCCACTGTAAACGGAATATTTACTTTTTCGGCTACACGGTATACTAAATCTGCCAAAGTTTTGCGACGCTCTTCCGTAGCAGAAATATCTAAAAAAACCAACTCGTCTGCCCCAGCTTTTGCATAGATTTCTGCTAATTCCACGGGATCACCAGCATCTCGTAAATCAACAAAATTTACGCCTTTTACCGTTCTACCGTTTTTAATATCTAAGCAAGGAATTATTCTTTTTGTTATCATGATTGATTGTTGTTGGTTGTTGCTAAAAAATGTTTCAGGATACTCGGTATAACATTGACTCTAAAACGTAGTCGTATCCTTAACAACTTTTAGCTGATTCGTGGCTGGTTCGCTACTAAATAACGCCCTTTTTAGTTGTTCAATATAAACTCTTGCAGCTGCTTTAAACTGATTCTGTTTTCATAGATGGCTTTCCCAATAATCGTCCCTTCACAGCCTAATTCGGCTAATTTGGGTAATTCGTCAAAGGCAGATATTCCTCCTGATGCGATCAAATGAATTTTATTACCTTCTACCGGAATAGAAGTTTGCTTCAATATTTTTTTATATAAATTGAACGAAGGCCCCGCTAACATTCCGTCTTTACTAATGTCTGTACAAATAACAAATACAATTCCTTTTTCTTGATAGTCTTTTATAAACGGAATTAATTCTTGTTTTGAATGCTCTTGCCAACCCGAAACGGCAATTTTTTCATTTAGTGCATCTGCCCCTAAAATAATTTTCTCCGCACCATAGGTTTCAATCCAGCTTAAAAACAGCTCCTTGTTCTTTACGGCAATACTCCCGCCAGTAACTTGATCCGCTCCACTATTAAAAGCAATTTGTAGATCCTTATCTGTTTTTAAACCTCCTCCAAAATCGATTTTTAATGTGGTCTGAGAAGCTATTTGCTCTAACACTTTGTGGTTTACAATATGCTGATTTTTAGCACCGTCTAAGTCCACCAAATGCAAGTATTCAATTCCATGAGCTTCAAACTCTTTGGCAACTTCTACAGGGTTCTCGTTATATATTTTTTTAGTGGTATAATCACCTTTTGAAAGGCGTACACATTTACCGTCAATGATATCTATAGCTGGGATTATTCTCATTTTATTAAAAGTATTAGGTATTAGGTAAAAGGTTTTTTAAATCATTAAACTTCTTGATAGTGAGCAGTTCATATGTATGAACACTAGTCCTTATTTATTTTACTTACATGTATACTCTAGGTATACTTAATTCTTACTTTTGTGTTTTTACACGTTACGAACTTAAGTTTAAGAAATTCAAAAGTATCTTCTCACCCATTGCGCTACTCTTCTCCGGATGAAACTGGGTACCGTAAAAATTATCTTTATGTAAGGCAGCACTATACTCAATTCCGTAATCAGCTATGGCAATAGTATGTGAGCCTATTGGCGCATAAAAACTATGTACCATATACATATATTCGTTTTCTGAGATTCCCTCAAATAAATCAGATTTTAAATGTTTAATTTGATTCCAACCAATTTGTGGCACTTTTACTTGATTCGAAAACTTTAAGATATCGAGATCAAAAATACCTAATCCTTTGGTATTCCCTTCTTCGGAAGAGTTACACATTAACTGCATCCCTAAACAAATGCCTAAAACGGGTTGTTTAAGCTGGGGAATCAGGCCATCTAATCCACTTGCCCTCAGTTTTTTCATTGCGCTACTCGCTTCCCCAACCCCAGGAAAAATAACTTTATCAGCCGCTAAAATTTGAGCTACATCACTACTTAAAACAGCGTCAAAACCTAGGCGTTGAATCGCAAACATTATACTTTGGATGTTTCCTGCTCCGTAATCAATAATGACCAAGCCACCCACGCCCACGAAGGGGGAGCTTTTACTTTCTTTATATTTATCTTTATTCATTATAATTTCGTCATTAATAGGCTTCGATTTACATGAGTTAGGCTTAGTACATGTAACTCAGCTACGATGCCCACATAGAGAGTACTTTGTCTCAGATATTTTTTACTTTTCATTATAAAAAAGAGTTATCGTTTTTAATTCTCCCTTCGGGGGTTAGGGGGCTTTGTTTTACAACATTCCCTTTGTAGACGGTAATATCATCTTGTCAACATCGCGTTTTACAGCAACTTTTATGGCTTTAGCAAAGGCTTTAAAAATAGCCTCAATTTTATGATGTTCATTAGTTCCTTCGGCTTTTATATTCAGATTAGCTTTTGCACCATCGGTAAAAGATTTAAAGAAGTGATAAAACATTTCTGTAGGCATCTCTCCTATTTTTTCGCGCTTAAATTCGGCCTCCCAAACCAACCAGTTTCTTCCTCCAAAATCAATCGCTACTTGTGCTAAGCAGTCATCCATTGGCAAACAAAACCCATAGCGTTCTATGCCTAATTTGTTTGATAATGCCTTATGGAATACTTCTCCTAAGGCAATCGCTGTGTCTTCGATAGTGTGATGCTCATCAACCTCTAAATCGCCCTGTACTTGGATGTCTAAATCCATCTGCCCATGACGCGCCAATTGATCTAACATATGATCAAAAAAAGCTAATCCTGTTGCAATGGTGCTTTTTCCTGATCCGTCTAAGTTAATTTTAATCTGAATGTCCGTTTCATTGGTTTTCCGACTTATTTCCGCAACTCTATCCTGTAGTTTTAAAAACTCGTGTATTTTCTTCCAATCATTGGTTTCTAGTGCAATTAGCTTTTCTAACTCATTCCTTTTAATGCTAATTTCATCCGTCCCTAATTCTGTATGATCATTGATGAAAATACCCTTTGAGCCTAAATTTTTTGCCAATTCAATATCCGTTAAACGATCACCAATAACATAAGAGTTTGCCAAATCATAGGTTTCAGAAAAATACTCCGTCAATAAGCCTGTTTTTGGCTTACGTGTCTCGGCATTTTCATGCGGAAAAGTTCTATCAATCACTATGTTATCAAATACAACCCCTTCATTTTCGAAAGATTGAACTATAAAATTCTGAACAGGCCAGAAGGTATCTTCAGGAAAAGCTGAGGTTCCCAAGCCATCTTGATTCGTAATCATGACGAGTTCATAGTCTAATTCTCTGGCTATTTTTCCTAAATAGGTAAAAACATTTGGATAAAAAATGAGTTTATCAAAGGCATCAACCTGCTCGTCACCTGGTTCTTTAATAATCGTTCCGTCTCGATCTATAAAAAGTACTTTTTTCATATGTATTAGACTTGTTTCTGGTGCTCTATTTATAATTTTTATTTTGTATTAGAATTGAGAAATTAATTTCAATGCTGAAATTAACTTTACATTCTCTTGTTTAGTTCCTACTGTAAATCGCAAGGTATTTTCACATAAAGGCTGACTAGTTCTGTTCCGAACTACAATACCCAATTTCAACAATTGTTGATAACGCTTTGTGGCATCATCCACTTTTACTAAAATAAAATTCGCATCCGAAGTATATAAGTGGTGTACATAATTTAGTTCCTGTAAAGCTTGAGATAAAAGCGCTCGTTCAGACAAAATTACAGCTACTTCTGATTGTATAGCCGCTACATCTAAAACTCTTTCTAAAGCCCTTTGCTGTGATAATTCATTCACATTATAGGGCGGTTTTATTTTATTTAGAATGGCTATTATTTCTTCGGAGGCAAAACAAATACCCAAGCGTATGCCTGCCATACCATAGGCTTTGGATAAGGTTTGAGTAATAATTAGGTTATTATAATTCTTTAATTCCTGCAGCCAGCTTTCTTCTTTCGAAAAATCAATATAAGCTTCATCGATGACGACTAAACCTTTAAATTCTTGCAGTAAGGTAAGCACTTTATCTTTCGCAAAGCTGTTGGCTGTCGGGTTATTAGGAGAACACAGAAATAATATTTTAGAATGAGCGTCTGCTTTCTTAAGAATTGTAGCTACATCAGGTTCAAAGTCTAATGTTAATTGAATTTCTTTATTCTCAACATTATTAATGCCTGCCAAGACATTATACATCCCGTATGTTGGTGGTAACGTAATAATAGTATCTTGCTTGGGCTCACAAAAAGCTCTAAAAATTAAATCTAATACTTCGTCACTTCCATTTCCAAAAAGTATATTTTCAGGCTTTACCCCTTTCTGCTTCGCTAGAACAGCCTTTAAAATACGTTGTTGTGGGTCAGGATATCGATTTACCCCGTTTTCAAAAGGATTTTCATTAGCATCTAAAAAAATCATCTCAGAACCGTCAGAGACATATTCATCTCGTGCCGAAGAGTAAGGCTTTAAACCCCGAACATTTTCTCGTACGAGGTTTTGTATGTTGAACTTATTCATTCTTGAGGCTATTTAAACGTAGTGTAACCGCATTTTTATGTGCTTGCAAGCCCTCTGCCTCCGCCATTATTTCAATAGCTTCGCCAATGGTTTTAATCCCTACTTTAGATATTTTTTGAAAAGTCATAATTTTCATAAAACTATCTAAGTTAACACCGCTATACTGTTTGGTATAGCCATTTGTTGGTAGGGTATGATTGGTACCTGAAGCATAATCTCCTGCACTTTCGGGGGTGTAATTCCCAATAAAAACAGAACCTGCATTCGCTATATTTTCTAAAAAAGAAGCCTCATTTTTTACGCAAATAATATAGTGTTCAGGACCATACTCATTAATTAATTCCTGCGCAATCGCAGCACTTTCCACATAAATCAACTTACTGTTATCAATGGCTTTTTGAGCAATTTCTTTACGTGGCAAGTCGTTTATTTGTTGTTCAATCTCTTTTTCTACTTCTTCAAGTAAAGCTTTAGATGTACTTACCAATATTACCTGACTATCAATACCATGCTCAGCCTGACTTAATAAGTCTGACGCCACAAATTCGGCCTTAGCACTGTCATCTGCCATTACGAGCAGTTCACTTGGCCCTGCAGGCATATCGATGGCAACGCCATATTTTGTTGCTAATTGTTTAGCCACAGTAACGTATTGATTACCTGGTCCAAAAATTTTATATACCTGTGGAATTGTTTTGGTTCCAAAAGTCATGGCTGAAATCGCCTGGATGCCCCCTACTTTAAAAATTTTAGTTACCCCGCATAAATGTGCCGTATACAAAATAGCAGGATGAATCTTGCCTTCCTTATTGGGCGGCGAACAGAGTACAATTTCGGTACAACCGGCAATGGTTGCAGGCACTGCCAACATCAAAATAGTAGAAAACAAAGGTGCTGTTCCGCCCGGAATGTATAAGCCAACTTTTTGAATAGGTCTTTTCTCTTGCCAACATTGCACGCCAACAGCGGTCTCCACTTCAACCTTACTGGTTTGCTGGGCTTTATGAAATATTTCGATATTCTGCTTTGCTAAGCCAATTGCATCTTTTAGAGGCCCTGAAACAAGACCTAAGGCTTCCTTAATTTCAGATTCGGATACCAGAAATTTATCCAATAAAATTCCATCAAATTTTTGAGTGTATTTTATAAGGGCGGTATCACCTTCTTTCTGTACTTCTTCAAACACTTGATTCACTGTCGTTTCAATATCAGCCACCGATTTTGTGGGTCGCTTTAAAAGCTGAGGCCAATCTTCTTTCTTCGGATTATATATTTTATTCATTCTGAAATTTAAATTAGAGAACCATTTTTTCAATCGGGCACACCAAAATACCCTCTGCACCTACTTGTTTCAATTCATCAATAACTTCCCAAAACTTATCTTTGTTAATTACCGTATGCACTGAACTCCATCCTTCCTCTGCCAATGGCAAAACTGTAGGACTACGCATTCCTGGCAACAACTTTAAAACTTCGGGCAACCTATTGTTCGGAGCATTCAATAATACATATTTGGATTGTCTGGCTCTTAATACAGATTGAATTCGAAATTGTAATTTTTGTAATATTTCTTTTCTTTCTTCTGTAATTTTTGGAGAAACGGCCAACACAGCTTCGCTGGTCAACATAATTTCTACTTCCTTTAAATTATTTTTAAAAAGTGTACTCCCACTAGAAACAATATCACAAATGGCATCCGCTAAACCTATATTGGGTGCAATTTCAACAGAGCCACTAATAATATGCAAATCTGCCTTTACGCCTTTTGTAGCTAAATAATTTTTAACGGTATTCGGGTAGGAAGTGGCAATACGTTTTCCTTCAAAATCTTCCACAGAAGTATATTTCATTGCTTTAGGTACTGCTAAAGAAACTTTACACTTCGAAAAACCAAGTTTCTCAGCAACAATAATATCTTCCCCTTTTTCTATTAACACATTTTCTCCAATAATGGCTACGTCTACCACTCCATCTCTTAAATATTGAGGAATATCGCCATTTCTCAGGTAAAAAACTTCCATAGGAAAATTTCGAGAAGATGCCTTTAATTGATCTCTACCGTTATCTATGGAGATTCCGCAGTCTTTAAGAATATCAATTGATTCTTCGTTTAAACGCCCTGCTTTTTGAATTGCAATTCTAAGTTTCATAACAAATAGTTTTATTTTCATTCCTGCTAAGGCAGGAATCTCTTTAATCTTCGTATAAGTGCTAATTTCAAATTAAAAAATTTTGTTCTAATACATTTCCGTCTTCACGGAAATGACAATACTAAAATTTAATTAAAAAAACCCGTTCGATTGCTCAAACGGGTTTAAAATTATGTTGTAACACAGTACAATACACTTTTACCTCGCTTGATAGCCAGTATAAAAATGATGATGATGTGCTGTTCTATTTTTCATTATGATGCAAAAGTAAAAATATTTTTAATGATAGGAAACTAAAATTCTATTTTTTAACAACATTTATTGATTTTGTAAAAATTAGAGCCTAGTAATTAGTTGTTTCCTAATATTATCGGCATTCCTCCATCGCCACCTCCTATAATTACTACTTTAGAATTTGGAGATTCTGATAGTTTTAAAGTGGCATCAATACCTTTATCCTTTAAAATTTGATCATTTAAAGAGGCACTTAGAATTCGGTTGGCATCAGCTTTACCTTGCGCTTCAATAGTCACTTTTTCAGCTTCTTTTTTGGCCGTTACCAAACGGAATTCGTATTCTAATGATTCTTGTTCCTGTTTTAGTTTACGTTCAATAGCGTCTTTAATAGTTGGTGGAAGAGTTACGTCACGCACTAATATTTCATTCAATTGAATGTACTCATCTTTTACAATTTTTTGAGTTTCATCAAAAATTTCCTGTTGAATAGCATCTCTTTTACTAGAGTATAATTGCTCTGGAGTATAGCGACCTACAACAGAACGAGCAGCAGATCTAATGGTAGGCAATAGTACGCGTTGAATATATTCTTCTCCTTTTTCTTGATGAAGAAGTCCTAATTTACTTCGAACAGGCTCAAACCAAGCAGAAGCTTCTAATTTAATATCCAATCCGTTACTAGATAAAACATTCATTTTTTCTAATACTTCTTGCTGTCTTACTTCATAGATAAAAACCTTATTCCAGGGCGCTACCACGTGAAACCCTTCTCCTAAAGGCGGCTCATCAGTAACAACACCGCCGCCGAAAGTTTTATACAGCACACCAGCTTTACCTGAATCAATTGTGACTGCTGATTTTGAAATTAAAATTACTAATGCGATAAAAACAACTACTACAGGTAGTGCAATTTTGGGCAATTTGTCCATACAATTTTTTTTAAGTTAATCCGTTAAATTTTCTGATAAACCATTCTGCAGAAAGCGCAAGAATGATAAGCATCAATACGATTCGGAAATCGATCAAAGATACAACATTTTCGTTGCTTTTCTGTACTGGCAAAAACCTTAAATTGCTATTTAATTCTGTAACTAGGTCACTTATTTGCGCAGGGAAAAACAATTTGCCATCCGTAACTTTTGCTAAACGCTCAAGTTTGTTATAGTTTGTGGCATTAAACTGTTGTTCTATATCAAAATCTACTATTTTAAAATTTCCTGATTTTGACAAATTGGTATTTGACACCTTCACTACAAAAGAATAATCACCAGGAGTAAGTCCACTTAAATCTGCCTCATAATTACTACCCTTGACGAGCATGGGTATTTCTTTGCTATTATTTAATGTCAGTACTACTGCGGCATTGGTATCAAAAACAAAAGTCTCGTCAAAGTAAGATGCCGTTACTTTAGCAGCTGAAGCACCTTCATAAATTGGTTCATAGCGTATCGTTAATCGGCTTTTATTTTTATTGTCAGATAAGTAAAGTACTAATTGCCCAATAAATTGATCAAAATTATCAAAACTACCGGCATTCCTAAACGACTGTAAACGCCATTTCCAAATTCCTTCGCCTAAAAATAGTGCCGTTTTTGAACCTTCACTATCAGAAACAGCAACTAACGGGTTCTCCAAGTCTACACCCCTGATTTGCATTTGTAAAAGCGTTTGGTTCGCTCCCAAAAAGCTTATGGAGCCAGATTTGGTCAACAAGGGAGGAAAATTATCTACTTTAAAATCACCGATATCATAAAAGCTAAACGAGGGATTTTTGGTTGGAAATACTTCCTGCACAGGATACCCTGTTTCGATTTGAAATGACTTTTGAATATTATTCAGAAAGTTAAGATCGGTTTTAGGGCCTTCGATAATTAGAACGCTTGCGTTTTTGTTTTGAATAAATGTAAACAGATCTTTAAAAGAAATATCAGGTTGATAAAGTATAAAAATATCAATCTCATCTAAATCTGATATGCCATCATTTGGTTTTAGGATGCTTACCGCTCGTTGTTCATTGCTTTCTATTGCTTTTTTTAAAGCTCCAATATCCGGATGTGGTATAGTTGAAATTATAGCAATATTGGTTTTTTCATCGATCACCTCTACAGCTACTGTTTTTGAATTATTAGCGGTATTTTTTTCATTCGCTAAAACTCCTGCGTTCAATCTTATTGTTTTTACACCTACGGAATTTGCCTCTAAAAAGGTAGTGACCCGTTGTGATTTTTCAGTGGCACTCACTTGCACTTGTTTAGAAAATACTTCTTTTCCATCCATGCTTATCCGTACCGGAATCGTTTTGTTTTCAAGACCTTGATAGCTGACAAAAAACTCAATAGGAAATTTATTTTTCAAAAAAGCATATTTATTGCTATTTACTTGATGTATAAACACGTCTTCATACTGCGTAGTGTCGCCTATAGCCACTGGATATATTGGATATTTTAACCTACTGCCATAAAATTCATAGTCATCTCCAATGGTTTGGTTTCCATCGGTGAGCAATAAAACAGCGGTATTCGTCGTGTTATAAATATCTGAAATAGCGCTTAAAGCTTTAGAAATATCCGTACTTTTTTCTTGAAAATTTAGACTATCTAAAGCCTGTAAATCTTCACCAAAGCTATATTCTTGAATCGTAAATTTCTCTTGAATATCTGAATTTGATCTAATTTCCTGTATACTCGTTTTTAGTCGGTTTTTTGACTCACGAACAGATGATGAGTTGTCTACCAATACAACTAAATTGGTCTTCTCAAGCGTAATGCTTTTTTTGGTGAGTTTCGGATTTACAAGGAGAACAAACAATCCGAACAAGGCAATAAAACGAAGAAAAGAGAGGTAAACGATCGTTTTTCCTCCCTTTTTTCTTTTGTAAAAATATTGAAAACCAACTATCGCCAAAGCTACAAAGGCAGCCAAAATTAGTAATAGTAAGGTTTGTACTTGCATATTTATAAATGTTGTTTTTTAAATAGTTTAGGAGTTTAGGCTATTGATTTTATAAAATACCTTTCTATTAATTATCTAGACATAAAACTAATCAACTAAGAACATTAGACATTTGACTTTAGACTCATTAAGTCAACATGCCCCCATCAACATTCAAAACTTGCCCTGTAACATAACCTGACAAATCAGAAGCAAAGAACAAACAAGCATTTGCTATATCTTCTGGAGAACCACCTCTTTTTAAAGGAATACCGTCTCTCCAACCTTGAACTACTTTCGCGTCTAACTTATCGGTCATTTCTGTTTCAATAAATCCAGGAGCAATCGCATTGCAACGAATATTACGAGAGCCTAATTCTAGAGCGACAGACTTGGTAAAACCAATCATACCTGCCTTAGAAGCTGCATAGTTGGTCTGCCCTGCATTTCCTTTTACACCCACCACACTACTCATGTTAATGATTGAGCCTTTACGCTGCTTTAACATGGTACGTTGCACGGCCTTTGTCATATTAAAAACAGATTTTAAGTTGATATCTATGACCGAATCAAAATCTTCCTCAGACATACGCATTAGTAAATTGTCTTTCGTAATTCCTGCGTTATTAATTAAAACATCAATAACACCACCAAAATCTTCTAAAACGCTAGCGACTAAAGCTTCTGAATCACTAAAACTTGCCGCATTGCTCTTATACGCCTTAGCTTTAACACCTTTTGCTGATAATTCTTTTTCTAAAGCTATAGCAGGCGCTTCGCTAGAACTATAGGTAAATGCAACATTTGCACCATGATCTGCAAATACTTGTGCTATTCCTGTACCTATACCTCTACTTGCTCCTGTTATTATTACGTTTTTACCTTCTAATAGTTTCATCTCTTTACTTTTATTGGTTTTTATACTACGATCTAAATACCCTTTCCAAGGTCAACTAAAAAGTTACCAAGGGCGATTTCAATAGTTAATACTGTACTCACTTCAAATTCAAATATACCTTTTGTTTTATATACTAACGAAAAAAATTCCGTCTAAACTGAAACATTTTCAGTATAAACGGAATTATATGTAATAGAGATCACCCTAAGTTTATCCCATAACTTCTTTTACTTTCAATCCTATTTCAGCAGGAGAATCTACGACATGAATACCACATTCTCTCATGATTTTCTTTTTAGCTTGTGCCGTATCATCACTACCACCGACAATAGCACCAGCGTGCCCCATTGTTCTACCAGCAGGAGCTGTTTCACCAGCTATAAACCCTATAATTGGTTTTTTACTGCCGCTTTCTTTATACCATTTGGCAGCGTCAGCTTCTAATTGTCCACCAATTTCACCAATCATCACCACACATTCGGTCTCAGGGTCATTGATTAATAATTCAACCGCCTCTTTTGTTGTTGTTCCGATAATTGGATCACCACCAATACCAATAGCTGTTGTAATCCCTAAACCTTGACGCACTACTTGGTCTGCAGCTTCATAGGTTAAGGTTCCTGATTTTGAAACAATACCTACTGTTCCTTTTTTGAAAACAAAACCTGGCATGATACCTACTTTGGCTTCTCCTGGAGTTATAACCCCTGGACAGTTAGGCCCAATTAAGCGACAATCCATACCTTTAATGTAGTTGGCCGCTTTGACCATATCTGCAACAGGAATACCTTCAGTAATTGTGATAATAACTTTAATACCTGCATTTGCAGCCTCCATAATCGCATCTGCAGCAAATGCTGGCGGTACAAATATGATAGTCGTGTCAGCACCCGCCTTTTCAACAGCTTCTAAAACTGTATTGAAAACTGGTCTTCCTAAATGTTCTTGTCCGCCTTTACCTGGGGTTACACCTCCTACGATGTTGGTGCCGTACTCGATCATTTGTTCTGCATGAAAAGTACCTTCACTTCCTGTAAAACCTTGTACAATTATTTTGGAATCTTTATTAACTAAAACACTCATGTTATATCTGTATTAATTATTGCTTTGCAAAAATATAGCATTGAAAACAATTACTAAAGTATTTCTTAAGCTTATTTACTTTTCAATTTTTTTTAAAATTTCTGGTATTCTTTTTACGTGGGCTAATTGTTTAAGTTTTTCCCTTGCTTCCTCAGCTGGACTCCCGAAATAAGTTTTTCCCCCTTCTAAAGATTTTGAGATCCCAGATTGGGCCAATACCACTGCTTTTTTACCGATGGTTATGGCACTCGTAACGCCTACTTGCCCCCATAGGGTAACCTCATCTTCTACAATAACACAGCCAGCTATCCCTGTTTGTGAGGCAATTAAACATTTTTTGCCAATAACGGTGTCGTGCCCGATTTGAACTTGATTGTCTATTTTTGCCCCTTTTTGTATCCTTGTATCGCCTGTGACCCCTTTGTCTATAGTGCATAGTGCACCAATATCCACATGGTCTTCAATCACTACCCTACCTCCTGAAATTAATTTATCAAAACCTTCCAAGCGATTTTTGTAGTAAAAGGCATCAGCGCCTAGTACTGTTCCCGCATGTATGGTTACATGATTTCCGATGATACAATTATCATAAATAGACACGTTCGCGTGTATCAGGCAATTGTCACCAATCACTACATTATTTCCAATAAAACAACCCGGTTGGATGATGGTATTTTTACCAATTCTAGCCGAAGCTGCGATGGGTAGAAGCGACTTCTCAAAAGGTTTAAAAAAATTTGTCAGTTTATTAAAATCACGAAACGGATCATCAGAAATTAACAAAGCCTTTCCTTCTGGACAAGCTACCTTTTTATTGATTAAAATAGTGGTGGCTTTCGAGCTTAGCGCTTTATCATAGTATTTTGGATGATCTACAAATACAATATCACCCGCTTCCACCACATGAATTTCATTCATACCCAGAACTCTAAAATCTTCATCGCCGATAAATTCCGATTGAATGATGCTCGCAATTTGGCTTAAGGAATATGGAATTGGAAATTTCATTTATGATTGGTTAAGTATTGATCGATCGTAGCGATGGCTATGTTCTTTTCAAATAGCCTCTATCTTTTTAGTTTTAAATGTATAGAATTTATCATTCAAGAATCTTAGTTCACACTAAATTCAAGTTTAAAATTTAAACTTTAAACATCTTCAATAGTACACATTTTTATGGGGCTAAATTTACACAGAAAACAACTACTCCTTCACTCTTTCCATGTAAGAACAGCTTGCTGTATCTATCTTAATTTTATCCCCTTCATTAATAAATAAAGGTACGTTTACCTCTGCACCGGTTTCTACTTTCGCGGGTTTTGTGGCATTTGTAGCCGTATTCCCTTTTACACCTGGTTCTGTATAGGTTACTTCTAACACAATACTTGCTGGCATATCCACAGATAAAGGCATAGCATCTTCTGTATTAAAGAGCACCGTAACGATAGTACCTTCTTTTAATAAATTAGGAGCATCTAAGGCACTTTCTTGTAAGGTAATTTGATTGTAATCGTCCGTATTCATAAAATGATACGTGTCTCCCTCAGGATAAAGGTATTGGTACGAACGTGTTTCTACCCTAACATCTTCAATTTTACTACCTCCAGAAAAGGTATTGTCTAAGACTTTACCTGTAGTTACGCTCTTTAGTTTTGTTCTTACAAAAGCAGGGCCTTTACCTGGTTTAACGTGTAGAAATTCAATAATTTTAAAAATATCGTTATTGTAACGAATACATAATCCTTTTCTAATATCTGATGTTGATGCCATTTTTTGTTTTTAGTTGATGCTTGTTTGTTGTGGGTTGTTCGTTTTAAATAGTTGACGGTTAATGGTTTAAAACCAAACTCCTAAACATACAAATTAATAAACTTTTTTTGAACTTGAACTCTTGCACTTAGCGGAGTCGATAGGTGATTTCAATTGGTGCTAAAATAGCCTTTCATAATGCCTCGTTGCGAATCTCTTATAAACTGAAGAATTTCATCACGTTCCGGTGTGGCCTCCATTTCAGCCTCAATAATTTGCACTGCTTGCGAATTGTTATAGTTTTTCTGATACAGAATTCTGTAAATATTTTGAACTTCTCTTATTTTTTCGGAAGTAAACCCGCGTCTTCTTAAGCCTACAGAATTTATCCCTACATAGGATAGTGGCTCCCTAGCTGCTTTAACATAAGGTGGCACATCTTTACGTACTAAAGAACCTCCAGTAACAAAAGCATGCTGCCCAATAGATACAAATTGATGCACAGCTACCAAGCCTGCTAAAATAACATTGTCACCAATAGTCACATGACCTGCCAATGTAGAATTGTTAGAAAAAATACAATTATCGCCTACTAAACAATCATGAGCCACATGGCAATACGCCATAATTAGGCAGTTTTTACCAATCACCGTTTTCATTCGGTCTGAAGTTCCTTTATGAATGGTAGCGCACTCTCTGATGGTTGTACCATCGCCAATAATTACGGTTGTTTCTTCACCCTCGTACTTTAAATCTTGAGGAGGTGCAGAAATTACGGCACCAGGAAAAATGTTACAATTTTTACCAATTCTAGCGCCTTCCATGATGGTCACGTTAGAACCAATCCAAGTCCCGTCGCCAATGATTACATTATTATGGATCGTCGTAAAAGGTTCCACGACAACATTTTTCGCAATTTTGGCTCCTGGGTGAATATATGCAAGTGGTTGATTCATGCTATTTTGATTTTACTATTTGTGCCATTAATTCTGCCTCGCAAACTAATTTATTGTTTGCATATGCATAGGCTTGCATATGACAGATTCCTCTACGGATCGGTGTTATTAAACTACAATGAAATATCAAGGTATCGCCGGGAAGTACTTTTTGCTTGAATTTTACATTATCCATTTTCATGAAAAAAGTAAGGTAATTCTCTGGGTCTGGCACCGTACTTAGCACTAGGATACCTCCTGTTTGCGCCATAGCCTCCACCTGCAAGACACCTGGCATTACTGGTGCGCCTGGAAAATGACCAATAAAAAAATCTTCATTCATGGTCACATTTTTCATCCCCACAACATGGGTGTCAGAAAGTTCTATGATACGATCTATCAATAAAAAAGGAGGCCTATGCGGTAGTACTTCCATAATTTTATGAATATCCATCAACGGAGGTTGATTTAAATCGTATTGCGGAACATTATTCCTTTTTTCAAATTTTATAATTTTCGATAATTTTTTAGCAAATTGCGTGTTGACAAAATGTCCTGGCTTATTCGCTATTACCTTTCCTTGTATTCTTGAACCAATTAAGGCCAAATCTCCAATAACATCAAGTAATTTATGACGTGCCGCTTCATTCGGGTGATGCAAGGTTAAATTATCAAGAATCCCGTTCGGCTTAATGGATAATTTTTTCTTATTGAAAGCTTTCTCTAGCTTTTTCATGGTGGCATCAGAAATTTCCTTATCGACATAAACGATAGCGTTGTTTAAATCACCACCTTTTATTAATCCATTTTCAAGAAGCATTTCGAGCTCGTGTAAAAAACTAAAAGTTCTCGCTGAAGAAATCTCTGTTTTAAAATCAGATAAACGTTCTAAAGTCGCATTTTGCGTACCCAAAATTTTTGTCCCAAAATCGACCATAGTGGTCACCTGGTAGTCATCAGAAGGGATAATGGTTATTTCACTGCCAGTTGCCTCATCTTTGTAGGAGATAACTTCTTTTACCACATATACATCGCGATTCGCTACCTGCTCTACCACTCCAGCTTTTTCTAAGGCTTCAACAAAAAACTTAGAAGAACCATCCATAATGGGAGGTTCAGGGCTGTCTAGCTCAATTAAAACATTATCAATTTCAAGACCTACTAAAGCTGCAAGTACATGCTCTGAGGTCTGAATTTTAACGCCTCTTTTTTCTAAATTGGTACCCCTTTGGGTATTAACCACATAATTGGCATCTGCCTCAATTATTGGCTCACCTTCAAGATCTACACGCTTAAACGCATAGCCATGGTTCTCAGGAGCTGGTATAAATTTCATGGTTACGTTTTCTCCAGTATGCAATCCTACACCTGAAAGGGTAACCTCATTCGCAATTGTTCGTTGTTTTTTGTTACTCACGGCCAATCTTTTTTTCTAATTCATTAATTCTATTAACTATCTTCGGTAAATTCTTAAAATGTACGTATGACTTGTTAAAGTCCCCGTAGTTTATAGCCGGAGAACCTTGAATGATCTCTCCGTCTTTTATATTTCTACCAATACCCGACTGTGCTTGTATTCTCACACCATTACCAATGGTAATGTGTCCCACAATACCTACTTGTCCACCAATCATACAATGACTTCCTATTTTCGCTGAACCCGCAATTCCTGTCTGAGCCGCAATAACGGTATGGGCTCCAATTTCAACATTGTGAGCAATTTGAATCTGATTATCTAACTTCACCCCTTTTCGCAATATCGTGGAGCCCAAAGTAGCTCTATCGATAGTGGTTCCCGCACCTACATCTACATTATCCTCTAAGATAACGTTCCCTGTTTGTGGTATCTTCGTAAACTCACCGTTCGCATTGGGCGCAAAACCAAAGCCATCTGAACCCACAATAGCACCACTATGTATCACACAATTATTACCAATTACAGATTCTGAATAAATTTTAGCCCCCGCAAAAACAATGACATTATTTCCCAAAATAACATTATCACCTACATAGGCATTGGGGTAAATCTTTACTTCATTGCCAATTTTTGTGTTTTCTCCAATATACGCAAAAGCACCCACATAACAATCACTGCCATATGTTGATGACGCAGCGATGTAAGAAGGACTCTCAATGCCTACCTTATTATTTTTTACTTGATTATAGTATGCTAAGATTTTTGAAAATGATTCGTAAGCGTCATCTACTTTAATTAAAGTTGTGGTTAATTGATGCTCCGCTACAAAATCTTTATTGACGATAGTCACGGATGACTTCGTCGTGTATATATGTGGTGTGTACTTAGGATTAGCTAAAAAAGTTAAGGAACCTTGTTCACCTTCTTCAATTTTTGCTAATTTATCAACAGCAATATTTGGATTACCTTCAAGTTCTCCTTCTAAAATTCCTGCAATTTGACCAGCTGTAAATTTCATAAAGGCAAAAGTAACAAAAATAGTTAAACAGAAAGTTTAGGATAACACATATAATACTTTCTTATTTTTTTTGAAAGCATCTTTAGGTTAAGTTGATCCGATGCTTGCACCACATCGGTAATTTTGCCGTTACTTTTCAAAATTCGAATAGGCTGATTTTCCTCACTATACGCCTGATTTTCTATGACTCCAGAGAACACAAAGTAGTTGGCTTCATGCGCCGTAAGCTTCAACGTATTCATGATAGTTGTTCGATGTTTATGTAGCTTTTCTTCATCAATTGGTTTATTTTTTATTTTTATATGCAACAATTTTCTATTAATAATCATCGTACACAACATCGATAAAACAATATCTTGAGAGTTTTGCCAGGCTTTGATTGCTGCTAAAATATCAACATCGTCTAATTGTGCAAATAGATTTAAATCGTCTTCACTAAAATTAGCCTTGGTTACTTTATGGCTCATAAAAAATAGTAGCGCGCTACTACACTGCAGTACTTCCCCCTTTGCGAGTAATTCTTTAGCTCTTTTTAAAACACTTATTAACAATTGTTCCGCAACGATACCCGTTTTATGAAGATACACTTGCCAGTACATAAATCTACGAGCCATTAAAAACTTTTCCACGGAGTAAATGCCCTTTTCTTCAAGAACTAAATGGTTATCGACGACATTCAACATCGTTAATAATCGTTCTGAATTTATATTACCCTCCGCTACTCCGGTGTAAAAACTATCGCGCTTTAAATAATCTAGTCGATCCACATCTAACTGACTAGATACTAACTGATTTAGGAATTTTTTAGGATGTTCTCGTTTGAAAATAGCGATAGCGCTTGTTAAACTTCCGTTAAACTTTTTATTGAGCATTTCCATATACAAGAGTGAAATATGCTCGTGACTCACCCCAGCTACGATACTATGCTCCATAGCGTGGGAGAAAGGTCCGTGACCAATATCATGCAATAAAATGGCACATAAGAGTCCTGTTTCTTCTTCAGGAGTGATATCAACCTCCTTAAGCCTAAGGACTTGTATGGCTTGCTGCATTAAATGCATACAGCCTATAGCGTGATGAAAACGAGTGTGATGTGCGCCTGGATATACTAAATACGAGAGTCCCATTTGAGAAATTCTTCGCAATCGTTGAAAACTAGGCTCTGCAATGAGCTTAAAAACTAAATCGTTGGGGATATTTATAAATCCGTAGATTGGGTCATTGAAAATCTCAAGCTTTTTTGACTTTTGCACTATTCGTATTTTTGTATGGGGTGACTAAGTTTGCCAAAGTTATAGAATTGATTTTAAGAATGCCGTTTTAAATGTATTTTTGAAACTAAATTTAGTTGAGTCAACATTAATTTAAAAGAACTAATTTTTTAAATAACATTATTTTGCCTCACCAAGAACCGTAAAAAAAACAGTTCTGACCTCTATAAAGGAGCGGTAAATAGAATTTAATTAGATGGTTTATGCTGATAATCGCAAGTTTAAAAGGCACATCAAAGAGCAGTAATTTAATACACTAAATACTAATTACGAATCACTAGAAAAAAACATACATGAATAATATAACTATATTGTGGGTTGATGATGAGATAGATTTATTGAAATCGCACATTATATTCCTTGAAAGTAAAAACTATACAGTAACCACTTGTAAAAGTGGACAAGAAGCATTAGAAGAAGTTGCCAAAACTAGGTTTGATATTGTATTCCTTGATGAAAATATGCCTGGAATTTCTGGATTAGAGACCTTGACAGAGTTAAAGGCAATTGATGCTACCCTCCCGGTAGTGATGATTACCAAAAGTGAAGAAGAGTATATTATGGATGAAGCTATTGGTTCTAAAATAGCGGATTATTTAATAAAGCCAGTTAACCCAAATCAGATACTCCTTTCCCTTAAAAAGAGTTTAGACAATTCGCGCTTAGTTTCTGAAAAAACAACCTCGAATTACCAACAAGAATTTAGAAAAATTGCGATGGACTTGTCCATGGTGAACTCCCACACAGAATGGGCGGAGTTGTATAAAAAATTAGTTTCTTGGGAATTGCGCTTAGAAGAAATTGAAGATTCTAGCATGTTCGAAATATTAGAATCTCAAAAAGTAGAAGCCAACAACCAATTCGGAAAATTTATAGATAAAAATTATGAAGATTGGTTTACAGATGCTAACGGACCCATACTTTCCCACACGGTATTTAAAGAATTAGTGAAACCAGAGTTAAAAGAACAGCCCACCTTATTAGTGGTTATTGATAATCTACGCTACGATCAATGGCTTGCTTTCGAAGATGCGGTAACACCATTTTTTAAAAAGAAAAAAGAAACTAATTATTACAGTATTTTACCAACGGCTACTCAATATGCCAGAAATGCTATTTTTTCTGGCCTGACTCCTTTGGATATGGAAAAGAAATACCCCGATTGGTGGAAGAATGATACAGAAGATGGCGGTAAAAATTTATTTGAAGCCGAATTTTTAGGTACCCAATTAAAACGATTAGGCTTAGACCTTACCTGGGAATACCATAAAATTAGTAGTCTAAAACAAGGGAAAACCCTATCACAGAATTACAAAACCCAAAAGAAAAACGATTTAACGGTGATCGTTTATAATTTTGTAGATATGCTTTCGCATTCTAAAACTGAAATGGAAGTGATTAAAGAATTGGCTTCTAACGATAAGGCCTATCGCTCTTTAACTCAAAGTTGGTTCAAAAACTCTCCCTTGTTAGAAATTATACAACAAGCCCAAACGATGGGTCAAAAACTAATCATTACCACAGACCACGGCACTATTAACGTTAAGCAGCCTTCGAAAGTAGTGGGTGACAAAGAGACCAGTTTAAATTTGCGCTATAAAACAGGTCGAAGCTTATCCTACGAGAAAAAAGACGTGTACGAGGCTAAAAAACCATCAGATGTGTATTTACCAAGTATTAATATGAGTAGCTCTTTTATTTTTGCGAAGAACGATTTGTTTTTTGCCTATCCTAACAATTACAATCATTATGTGAGCTACTATCGAAACACCTACCAACATGGTGGAGTCTCTTTAGAAGAAATGATCATTCCGTTTGTGGTATTAGAGCCGAGGTAAAATTAGCAGCAAATGATAAAACAATACAGCCAAAAGCAACTACCAGAGATAGCAAAATACATTATAAACACGGCTACCCATAAAAAGCTTTGTTTTCACGGCACTATGGGAGCTGGGAAAACAACACTTATTAAGGCTATTGTCAAAGAACTCGGCAGTCAGGAAGAAGTTAGTAGTCCTACCTTTGGCCTTGTTAACGAGTACCACAACGCAAATGGTACTGTTTTAGGGTATCATTTTGATTTTTATCGCCTAGAGGATGAACATGAAGCTTTAGATTTTGGTATTGAAGACTATTTATATGGCGATACCTGGGTATTTATGGAATGGCCTAAAAAAATTGGCTCGTTACTTCCTGACGATGTTACCCATATATATATTGAAATTATAAATGAAAAAACTAGGGTACTTGAAATGGCATAATAAGACGCACAAAGCTTTACGAAGTGCTATAGGGTAATTTTGAAAATTATAACTGCATTTTAAAAGTAAAAAAGCTTCCCTAAGACTAAGCTAGATCTAAACTCTGGTACTGAATCCATAGACCACTTTCCAATTATCCAATCACCGATATTTTTATTGTATATTTTTCGATGAACTGCATTTTTTTCGACAAAATGTTTGTTTTTTAGGTCAAAAGGTATATTTTTATCGTTCAAATACAAAAAATTAGTAATTTTTTTCCTACATTTGACTTGAAAATGATATTAACTTAAAAAAACCAAATTAAAATGAACACTAAAAAAACTTTTTTTGCATTCGCGGCGGTAGCTTGCTTTGCATTAACATCCTGCACTTCTACTAGCGCATCTGATGATGCTGTATATGAGAATGAAAGTATTGACAAGACAAAAATTAGAATACCTACTAACGGAATAGACAAGACAAAAATTAGAATACCTACCAACGGGTAAAAATAGGTTTATTTAAAAAAAAGGGTTTCTACATACTAGAAACCCTTTTTTTTTGTTATTGATTGTGATAATACCATCGTTAAATATTGAAAATGGCTCAAGAGGTTAATAAAATAGCTGCTAAAAAAAAATCTAAAAGTATTCTTATTGGGAGTATCGTTGCTCTGATAATAGGTATTACACCCTATTTATTTTATTTATATTCCTATTTTCCTGATGTAGAAATTTATGAGTTCTGGTTTTTTACTTATGAAAGTAAATATAACTTGAGTATCTATAACACTGCTTGGCTTGTTATGGGGAAATTAATTCCTCTAATTCTCCTTATTTTATGGTTCTTTACGTGTAAACATTGGTGGTACCATATTATTTTAATACCTATAGCCATGTTTGCATTTCAAGTTTTTAGTATTATTGCAGATGATACTAAAATGGTAGATGTTATAGAAATCTATTGGTTAATCCCCATTATGCTCCTTATTACCCCATTTGTTTACTTTATTCGGGTAAAATTATTTGACAAGCATGTCTTAGGTATTGACCTTGAAGCCATGGATGCGGAACTTAAATCCTATAAGGAAAAGGAGCGCTTACAAAAAGAAAAAGAGGATCAAACTACCTTAAATCAGCCTTAGATCCAAAACCTGTTGTACCCCTAGTACTTAAAGAGTGCTATTTTTAAAATAGGGTTTCACTAATAAAAAGTTGTAAATTTGTTGACACTACTTTGCTTTATTAAAAGTAGTACGCTATAAATAGAGTTATAATTTACAACTTGTGTATCCTAATTATGAATCAGCCTAGTTCACCATTCAGCAAACAACAGCTACTTCCACAAGAAGAAACTTTAGAAATTTTACGGCAAAAAGGAGAACTTTTTATAGGGATCCCTAAAGAAAACCAATACCAAGAAAAACGTATTTGTTTAACACCAGATGCCGTAAATGCCATTACCTCAAATGGACATCGAATTTTGATGGAAGCCGGTGCAGGAGAAGGGGCAAATTTCTCAGATTTAGACTACACCAATGCCGGAGCCGAAATTACCCGTGATACCAAAAAAGTATTTGGCTGTTCAATTCTATTAAAAGTAGAGCCGCCAACCTTAGCAGAAATTGAGTTAATGAATCCGCAAACAACTTTAATTTCCGCGCTTCAAATAAAAACCCAATCTAAAAAATATTTCGAAAAATTAGCTCAAAAACGAATTTCCGCAATTGCCTTTGAATATATAATGGATGACGACGGAAAATACCCCGCCGTACGGTCATTAAGTGAAATTGCCGGAATATCATCGGTACTTATTGCCTCTGAAATTATGGCCAATACCAACAAAGGAAACGGACTCATGTTTGGTAACATTAGCGGTGTTCCTCCAGTTGAGGTGGTGATTATTGGTGCTGGTACCGTAGGAGAATTTGCAGCAAGATCAGCCATTGGCTTAGGTGCAAACGTTAAAATTTTCGATAATTCGATCACCAAACTTAGAAATATTCAAGCGCACTTACGCCAAACAGTCTATACCTCTACCATTCAACCTAAAAACTTACTAAAAGCTTTAAAACGTTGTGATGTCGCCATAGGCGCTGTAAGAGGAAAGGATAGATCTCCAGTAATCGTCACCAAGACTATGGTAGAATCGATGAAAAAAGGAGCTGTGATTATAGATGTAAGCATCGATATGGGAGGCTGTTTTGAAACGAGTGAAATTACCAGCCACGATGCCCCAACAAAAGAAAAATATGGGGTGCTACACTATGCAGTTCCAAACATTCCGTCGCGTTACCCTAAAACAGCTTCGATATCTATTAGTAATATATTTACTCCTTACCTTTTAAAAATTGGTGAAGATGGCGGAATAGAAAATGCTTTGCGTTTTGATAAAGGCCTGCGAAACGGACTCTATTTTTACCGCGGAATTTTAACCAATAAATCTGTGGGCGAATGGTTCGATCTTTCCTACAACGATATTAATTTTCTTATTTTTTAAATTTTATACATGTCATTCTTAAAACGATTAAGCTTCTTTATTTTTGGTCTCTCTATCGGAATCGTATTTTTAGTGTTTTTTTTTCAGAATAAAGCAAAAGAAACCGGTACCGAGTTTTGTTATTTTCCCAACTGCAGAGTTTTAAAAGACATGCGATCTAAAGCCTACGGGTATTCCGATGAAGTAACTCAGATGATGGCTTCAGGGGTGACAGACTCGGTAAGCATAAAAGCTTTTTTTACCAATGGCGATGTCGATTTTAAAAATAGTGATACGAAATCTGAGCCTTGTAGAACGTATAAAATAGTTTACGAAACCAAAGAAAAAGGTGTTCAAACGCTAACCGTTATCAATTGTCCAAAAAAGATTCTGATCGAAAAGATTGAATAAGGTTAGTTGTTAGTTGTTAGTTGTTAGTTGTTAGTTGTTAGTTGTTAGTTGTTAGTTGTTAGTTGAAGATGTAAAATTAAACTATCCATTACAAGAAATTTTCAAGTGTTTTATTCAAGAAAGTCCAACCTAATACTTTTTACCCAAGCCTAAGACCCAATAATCAGCACTATTCTAAGGAAAATTTAAATAGCTATGCGTTTAAAAACTAAGCACTACACTCTATTAAATCTTCCTTCTTTTACGTTCTTGTTTGATTAAAGTAAGTTCTCTGCTTGTTTGCCCGGCTACCGATGTATTTTCTTCCGCTCTTCTAATTAAATAAGGCATCACATCACGAACAGGTCCAAAAGGCAGGTATTTAGACACATTGTAGCCTCGCTCTGCCAAATTAAAAGAAATATGATCACTCATGCCATACAATTGTCCAAACCAAATATTTTCATGATTAGGCGCTATGGTATTTTGAGTCATTAGTTCCATCAACTTAAAGCAACTTAGCTCATTGTGAGTGCCCATATAGATGGCCATAGATTCTAAATGATTCATCATATAGGCTACGACCATATCAAAATTTTCATCAGTGGCTTGTTTAGAGCCACAAATGGGCGTTGGATATCCTTTTTCGATAGCCCTTTCATTTTCTTTTTCCATATAAGCGCCGCGTACCAGTTTCATTCCGATCTTAAAACCTTCTTTACTTGCTTTTTGTTCTAGTTTTTTTAAATAATCTAATCGATCCCAGCGGTAAAGCTGTAGGGTATTGAAAACAACAATCTTCTTTTTATTGTATTTCATCATCATTTCTTCTGCCAAAGCATCTGCTGCATCTTGAATCCAGCTTTCTTCCCCATCAATTAATAGGGCTACATCTAAATCAAAAGCTTTTTTACAGGTTTTATCATAACGTGCAACCACCCTACCCCATTCTGCAGTTTCATCTTCGGTTAATTCTTTACCAGCATTTACCTTTTTAAAAAGTGAAATTCTACCGTACCCTGTAGGTTTAAATACAGCAAAGGGAATGGCTTCTTTTTCTTTGACAAAATCTAACACTTTGAGAACCATTTCAAGAGCGTCATCTAAAGGATCCTCAGAATCCTTGCCTTCGACAGAATAATCTAAAACCGAAGAAACACCTTTAGAATACAGTTTATCGACTACTGGCATGCAATCTTTTTCATTTATTCCTCCGCAAAAATGATCAAAAACGGTAGCTCTAATTAAACCTTCTACGGGTAAATGCGCCTTTATCGCAAAATTCGTCATGGCTGTACCTATTTTAACCAAAGGTTCAATAGAGATCATTTTAAACAAAAAATAAGCGCGTTCCAGTTCAGCATCAGTTTTTAAAGCAAATGCAGTTGCCGTATTCTCAAAAATAGATTTCATTTTTACTAATAATTTAATGAATCAAAGATAAGTACTGAAAGTGTATTCTTATAACTAAAAATAGTCTTTATTTTGCAGCTAATTTATTCGTTTAGTTACACTCATTTTAATAGCATACACGATAAGGTTTTTGTTAATTTGCAAGTGAAAATCTGTCAAAAAGCACAATTTTAGCGTATGAAATCAATTATTTCTTCTTCTTGCACTGTACATTTTAATGCCTTGGCCTACCAAGCTCTAAATAGTCACCTAGCAGAAAAAAACTATTCTAAGATTTTTATTTTAGTGGATGAAAATACACACGACGCCTGTCTAGCCCCTTTTATGGCTGAAATTACAGGTGATTATGTGTATGAGATTATTGAAATTGAATCTGGTGAAATCAATAAAAATATAGCAACCTGTACGCAAATATGGGAAATATTATCAGAATTAGACGCGGACCGCAAAAGCCTGATGATTAATATTGGTGGTGGCGTTATTACCGATTTAGGAGGTTTTGTAGCTTCCACATTTAAAAGGGGTATTGACTTTATTAATGTGCCCACCTCACTTTTAGCCATGGTGGATGCCTCTGTAGGTGGAAAAACGGGAGTTGATTTAGGAAGCCTTAAAAATCAAGTAGGTATTATTAACCAACCTGAATTGGTGTTAGTAGTTTCGAGCTTTTTAAAAACTTTAGAAGACCGTCAAATACAAAGTGGGTTTGCTGAAATGCTAAAACACGGACTCATTAAAGATGCTGCCTATTGGGAAAAATTGAAAACTTTACAAAGTTTCGATACCATTGATGCACTTATCTATCATTCTGTTTCTATAAAAAATGACGTGGTACTCCAGGACCCAACAGAGCAAAATATTCGTAAAATGCTGAATTATGGTCATACCTTAGGCCATGCCATCGAATCATACTTTTTAGAAAGTGAAGACCATGAGCTTTTATTACATGGCGAAGCTATTGCCATTGGGATGATTTTAGAAGGTTTTCTATCTTTTAAATTAACCGGCTTACCGAAGTCGGATTTAGAAGACATCAAAACTACTTTTTTAAGCCACTACCCTAAAGTTTCGTTTGGTCCAAGAGATATTCAAGAAATACTACAACTATTAAAGTTCGATAAAAAAAACTCTCACGGAAACATTAATTTTGTACTCTTAAAAAGTATTGGTGAAACGGTCCTAGATATTAAAGTAGCTCAAGATTTACTCGAAGAATCATTTGCTTACTACAAAGTTTAAGAGGTTCGTACACTAAAAAGTAGGGTTTTACAACTCTGAGTTACAGGTCTTAAAAAAATAATCTAGTTTAGGTATAACTAAAAAACCAAACTATGTTACGTAAAATTGTAGATTACAAAAGGTTAAGCCACGAAGTTGCATTACAATTAATTGAGTCCTATCCTGACGGATATGGAGATTCTGATATCATTCAATTTAAAAACATGCACGGTGAGCTTATTGAAGCCGTAGAAGTAAAAACCGATGACATTCTTTATCTTGTAAAAATAAGTAAGAGTCTCTCTAACTTTATCGCTAATTTTGATGACATTATAGAGAAAGAATTAGAAAACAAGATGATTCCTGAAGTAGATAGTGATAGTCCAAAGGCTATAGATTTAGTCTTGGAGAATGAATACGATGCTAACGAGGATTATGATTAATTACATATAACGTTCCTTTAAAATTCTTAAATGATGTCTTAGATGGCCACTAATAATGAATCCTGCTGCGGCAACGCTCAACGGAGAATTACTAGCCTCACCCCTTTTTAAAAGTACTTCGTCATTAAAAGAATCGAATAAGGTAATGCTCGCATTTCGTACCGCACAAAATTCCTCTAAAATATCCGCTATACTTCTAGCATTAGAATTGGCATTGACCACATATTCATCTTGATCAAAACCCGGAAACGATGTTTTATCATTCCTTGCGATACAGAGTGCTCTATATTGAAAAATGCGCTCCGTATCAATGACATGAAGCAATACCTCGGCCACCGACCATTTACCCTTTTCGTAGGCATAGCTCAGCTTATCTGCATCTAGGCTTGACATAAAATTTCTAAAAAAATCGACATCATCTTTTAAGGCTTTTTTTAAGCCTTCCTCTTTTAAATAGGCAATATAAGTTCCGTAATAAGGATTATAATCTTCCTTTTTTAAATCTGAAATTTTCATAGTACTTTATTTTTTAAAGAAAAAAATCCTAAACATTTTGCGTTCAGGATTTTAAAGATTGCTATACACCACTAATATTACATTTCATTAAAAATAGTATGCATCAAACGTTTTTTATCGTTGATGCTTTCTTCTAATGAAATCATAGTTTCTGTTCTGCTTATCCCATCAATATCGTCGATTTTAAAAATGATGTTTTTTGCATGATTGGTATCTTTAGCTCTTATTTTACAGAAAATATTGAATTTTCCCGTGGTAATATGGGCCACAGTTACATTTGGAATTTGATTCAAACGCTCTAAAACAAATTTAGTTTGATGTGTTTTTTCCAAGAAAATACCAACATAAGCAATAAAAGAATACCCCAATTTTACATAATCTAAGGTTAAAGAAGAACCCTTTATGATGCCTGCTTCTTCCATTTTCTTAACACGTACATGAACCGTACCTGCCGAAATTAAAAGTTTTTTAGCGATATCCGTAAACGGTGTTCTGGTATTGTCTATTAACATATCCAGAATTTGGTGATCTATTTCATCTAATTTTACTTTTCCCATTTTGAGCGTATTATTTTGTGCAAAAGTAACGAATTAAGAAATTAAACTCAATAAAAGTTTAATTATTTTAACAAATACGTAAAGATTTAATAGTATTCAAAAAAATTATTCAATAGACAAGAGTAAATTAACGACCTCGATGTTTGTTTTAAGACTGTTTAATTCATCATCCATCCCGCAATTAAAGGTTTGGTGCCCAAAATACCCATCTAGAGTTCCTCTATTCGCTATTTCGGGGATAAACTTTAGCGTTCCATCGACTAGGGTCTCTTGAAACAAGATACCTATATCGGTACCCGAAGAAAATTTGGTACTGATGAGGTCCGCATTCTTTATCAAAAGGTCATAAAATAGTTTAGCATTTTCCGGAATTTGAAAATATTCGTTTTGAGCATACGCACCGATGTTGGCAGCTCCAATAACTTCTACAGCCTTCAACAAAGCACAAAAAATATAGATTCTTGTTTCTTCCCGTGCATAATCATTTGCAAAATGGCCTGACTCGAATAAAATTGTTGGTGTATTTAACATTTGAAACGTATCACCAACGCAATTTGCGTTAAAGCCATCATCATACCTACCTATTTGGTTTGGGATATACTGTTGCAGTTCTTTATTCATGGCCACTATAAGCTGCATACTAATTGCTCTTGATGCTGATATGCTCCGTTGGTCGTCGTATGATGGGGCCAGAAAAGACACTGTAGCGGGTTTTCCGGTATCCCCAACATTAAAAATGGTACGCTGGTCATGAAGATTAAAACAATAATTTGGTTGAAATGCGTCATAGGTATTTCGAAGTATACTACTTTCTGGTTGCGTCCTCATTTGTGCATCTCTATTTAAATCTACCTGGTTGGCGTTTACCCGAGTATATACTTGTGCACCATCAGGATTTAAAATAGGAATGATCTTAAAAGTACATTGCTGCAGTAAGCTTAGCGCCAAATCTGATGATGCTTGTATGAAATTAATAAAGTCAAGAACGGCTTTGGTGGTTGTCGACTCATTGCCATGCATTTGAGACCACATAAATATTTTAGCTTCTCCAGATCCAAAGGTGACCGATTTTATCGCTTTGCCTAAAACAGACAGCCCAATGGTTTCTACCAAAAACAAGTCTGATAGCTCATCTAAAAAAGGAAAAACATGGTCATTCGTAACGTAACGTCCTTGGATGGTTTTTACCTTAATAGCCTCTTGAGTAGTTTTATAATTAGTCATGAGTTCTTTAAAATTTTAGAACAAAAGTAAGCGCAATTTTATTTACAATTGTAAACATCATATTATACAATTGTAAACATTAAAAGTTATAAATTGCCCTATATTTTATACATTTGTAAACAGTAATTTAACATGCTATGCTTAAAATTTATAATTGTTGTTTATCCTGTTTATTTTCAACTATTTAAATTCGTTTATCTATTTTTTAAGTTTAAACTTTTATTGCTGAAGAATTGAATTAAAGCGCCCAACAAGGCGCTAATACTCCCGAAAAACAATGACCATGGTAAATTCAGAAGAATTTATAAAAAGAATCGAAAAAATAGTAGACTTTTATAGTTTAACCGCATCTTCTTTCGCGGATAAAATTGATGTGCAGAGATCTAGTATTTCGCATTTATTATCTGGCAGAAACAAGCCAAGTTTAGAATTTGTATTGAAAATAGTAGACAGCTTTGCTGAGGTAAATTTATACTGGCTTTTATATGGGAAAGGGTCATTTCCACATAAAGAGGAAAAACCAAGTACACCTACTCCAATGAAAACGAGTGCAAAAATTTCAGAAGAAAAATCTCCTACAAAAACAAATTCCAAAATGAATGTTGAGAAGGTCATTCTTTTTTATGATGACGGAAGCTTTGAAAGTTACCATCCATAATTACATTCAAAACAAACTATAGATTCGATGCTTGTTGTAGTGCAAGCCAGAAAAATTCTTTATTTTTGCAGTATGGCAAATCGATTATTTATCAGTGTTTTTTCAGTGTTTTTTTTAACTGCATGCTTTCAACCAGAGCGCAACTGCGAAAGCTTTAAAACAGGCGAGTTTACTTTTGAATACGAAGTTGATGGTGTTTTAAAAAAGAGCAACTTTAAAAGAACTGAGCAATACAGCATTGAAAGCTATGAAAATGTTATCGATACAGCCACTGTGCGCTGGTTAAACGATTGTGAGTTCGTTTTACAACCTAGCGATAAGGGAACACCTATTCATTACAAAATACTCGCTACAAGCTCAGATTCTTATACTTTTGAATATGGCTTGGTGGGCAAAACAAATAAAGGTAAGGGAGTAGCCCTAAAGGTTGCCGAATAGCCTTCAAATTTTTTATCGTTTAAAGGTTTTGCTTTACACAGCTACAAATGAGCAGCAACCAATCCGTACACCTCCTCTTTGATATTTTCATGACAGGCATAAATAGAAGGTTGGTCACGGAACTTTACAATACATTTCTTAAGGTACTTATAGGTTCACTTCAGAAACAAAGACTTATGCCTTAAAAGGTTACCCAACATTATCTCAACATGAGTTTAGCAACAGCAATATTAGAAATGGTCGGTCAAAAACAATTTTAAATTACTTAAGGTAGTTGAAACCTGGCCGCTTTAAATCGATAACTTTTTTAAAAGACCAGAGAAATAAACACAGAAGTAGTTATTTTTGATCCTTAATATAAATACGTATGAATTGGTTTTTACTCATTATTGCAGGACTCTTTGAAGTTGGATTTGCCTCTTGCCTAGGAAAAGCAAAAGAATCAACAGGACTTACCGCTACCTATTGGTATTTTGGCTTTCTTGTGTGTTTAACTATAAGTATGTTGCTTCTTGTGAAAGTCACCCGAGAGCTACCCATAGGAACCGCTTATGCCGTTTGGACAGGGATTGGTGCTGTTGGGACTGTTTTAATGGGCATATTTGTTTTTAAAGAACCCGCAGATTTTTGGCGCTTATTTTTTTTAACCACCTTAATTGCATCGATTGTAGGCCTTAAATTAAGCGCTAGTTAGGTCTACTATAGGCAATTTCAGGATTAACTGATTTTTGCTCTTTAAACATTCTTTGCTGCTGCTTTACAGTCATTGTACTGCCGTCATGACTCCAGCCAGGAGGGCCAAATATATACATTAGTTTATGCGACAATTTGGGCGATTTTTTTAAATCATTCCAAATATCCTTAAACTCGTGGGTTAAAATAACAATAGGATTATTAGAGTTAGGCGCATGGATCACCCCGTACTTTACATCAATACCATCATCAAGAGGCAACCAGGTTCCAAACATTCTATCGAAAATATTTAAAAATCCACCGTGATTTTTATCTAAATATTCTACATTCTGCGCATGATGTACCTGATGCATGGTATGCGTATTCATAAATTTCTCAAAAATGCCTAATTTTGGAAGTAAAACGGTATGTAATTGAAATTGCCATAAAGCCTCAATACCTAAACAAAATACCACCATTTCTGGCGGAAAACCAATCGCAGGCAACCACATGTAGAATAAAGGTTTATACAAAAGTGTAAACCAACCATTGCGAACCGCTGTTCCTAAATTAAAATTATCAGAAGAATGGTGTACAATATGCGCCGCCCACAAAATTCTAATTTCATGATTAGCCCTGTGGAACCAATAATAGGTAAAGTCGTCTGCTAATTGACAGAGAACCCAAATATACCAAGCATACCCAAAAGAGGCATAGCCTAAAATATTCATCCGTACTCCAGCAACTTCAGGGTTAAAAAGTTCGTATACTAAGGTAAAAATAAAGATAGCCGAAACCACTTTTAATAAAGCGGCAAGTATGGCTGAGCCGACACCCATAAAACCACTTGCAAATAAATCTTTCCAGTCGTATAAATCGTGATGTTCCTCGTGTGTTTTACTGTACGTTAATTCTAATAAAATAAAAATAATAAAACAAGGCGCACCGTAAACTAGGGGGTTTGTTAAATCCATAGAAATTCAATTTTTTTTCTAAAAATACTACTATTCACTTTAAAATAACAGTTTGTTTAATCTTTTAAATTATTTTCTAGCCTCTCTTAGTAATTTATTTTGTTCTTCTAGAAGTTTTTCCATGTTCGACAACAGCTGAATATCTTTGGGTGTTTCAACCGCTGTATTTTTGGGATCTTCAGATTTTGTTTTAAACCTATTAAAAAATTTAATGACTACAAAAATGGTTAGAGCGACTATAAAAAAATCAATGACCACCTCTATCAGCTCTCCATAACCAATGGCTACCTCTTCACTAGCCTCTGTAGCCTCTCGTAATACATACTTTTTAGCCTGAAGATTTACATCGTCTGTAAATAAGGACAAGGGTGGCATAATAATTTTTTTTACCAAAACATTGACCACACTATTAAATGCAGTTCCAATGATGATACCAATGGCCATATCCATTAAATTTCCTTTAATGGCAAAACTTTTAAACTCTCTAAAAAAACTTTTCACTTTAGGCTATTTTTAAAATAAGGTAGGTTGACTGTCATCATCATTCGGTTTTTTCTTTTTCGAAGCCTCCACGTCATCCGCACCTGAATTTTTATCTGTACTTTTTTCTTCAGAAATAGCCTCTTCATCTACAACCTCAATATCGTTAGTTTCAAGAACTTCTTCTTCAACATAGGCCAAAGGCGCTAAAGCATTCAAGTTTTTAATCTTATCCGAGGTCAATTGATTTCCTAAAGCTTTTATTCCTTTTATCGCTATAAAGTCTTCAATATCAATAGTCTGATTGGGCTTTACATCTTTTCCTTTTTGCTTCACAAACTCTAATTCTATAACAGGCCTCCAATCAGTAGACACCAACTCTAAAACCGATTTGGGGTGTTCAGAAATAAATAAATCTTCCCTATTTTCAGACTCAATTAAAAAGCGTTTTACATAATACCGCTCTTTTTCTCCATCGTAATAAATTGCCGATATAGGCTTATTGGGATTCCATTTTTCTAAGACAATCATATCTTCTTCGAAATGGGCTGTTAGTTCTGGTAAAATTGTTTTGGTAATTCCTTTCTGCGTTACAATCAGCAACAAATCTTCGCCTTTAAACTCACCTAACAATTCTCCTCTGCCGTCTACATTTAATCTGCGTACCACTTCATCAAACCAAATTTTTCTAGGCTTTAAAGTAGAAACTCCTTTTTCTTTTAACTCTATTCGCTTCACCGCATATTTTGTAACAATATTACCCTTGGATGCCCTGCCTTTGATTAAGACATCTGAAAAATCAAGGTCCCATTTCAGTTTCTTGATACTTCCCGCTTGTCGTAAAAGTACCGTAACTACTTCCGCTTCTCCATTTGGATTTTCAGAAAAATAAAGCACGTCCGAATTTGGATTTCCGTTGGTCAAGTCGTACATTTTATCCCTAGTGATGCTGGTTACATTAAACCTTTTGATATAACTGGGGCCATTTTTACCATCTTTATACACCATGTTGTAGATGGTTCTCTTGTCTTTTTTCTTAAAGACAGCCACATGAATGATATTTTTACCTACAAACGTTTTAGCATCCACTCTGGTGACCATCATTTCACCACTTTTGGTCATGATAACAATATCGTCAATATCACTACAATCATCTACATATTCATCGCGCTTTAACGAGGTTCCCACAAAACCTTCCTCTCTATTCACATAAAGTTTCGTGTTTCGAATAACTACTTTAGTCGCTTCAATATCATCAAATACTCGAATCTCAGATTTACGTTCGCGCCCTTTACCGTATTTTGTTTTTAAATCTTTAAAATAGGCAATTGCAAAGTCTACTAAATTTGCTAAGTTGTGCTTTACTTGAGCTATTCTTTCTTCCAGACTATCAATAAGTTGCTGCGCTTTGTCTATATCAAATTTCGAGATGCGTTTAATCCTAATTTCGGTTAAACGAACAATATCATCTTCGGTAACTACACGCTTTAAATGTTTGGTGAAGGGAGCCAAGCCTTTGTCAATAGCCTTAATAACACCTTCCCATGTTTCTTCTTCTTCAATATCACGATAGATGCGATTTTCAATAAAAATACGCTCTAAAGAAGAAAAGTGCCATTGTTCTTCCAATTCACTTAACTGCACTTCTAGCTCACGCTTTAGCAACTCTACGGTGTAATCTGTAGAACGCTGTAACATTTCGGTTACACCAATAAAAAGTGGCTTGTTATCTTCTATAATACATCCTAAAGGTGAAATTGAAGATTCACAGGCCGTAAAGGCATATAAAGCATCTATGGTTTTATCAGGTGACAATCCGGATGGCAAATGAATTAAAATTTCTACATCTGCGGCGGTATTATCTTCTATTTTTTTAACCTTTATCTTTCCCTTATCATTCGCTTTTAAGATAGAATCTATTAAAGTAGAGGTGTTAGTGCCATAGGGTATTTCATTAATAACCAGTGTATTCTTATCTAATTGAGATATTTTGGCGCGCACTCTTATTTTTCCACCTCTAAGACCGTCATTATATCCAGAAATATCTATGATACCCGCCGTTGGAAAATCGGGGTAAATGGTGAATTTTTGTCCTTTTAAATATTTAACCGACGAATCTATAAGCTCTATAAAGTTATGTGGAAGTACTTTGGTAGAAAGTCCCACGGCAATTCCCTCCGCACCTTGTGCTAATAATAATGGAAATTTAACGGGTAAGTTTACTGGTTCTTTTTTACGACCGTCATAAGATGATTGCCATTCGGTTATTTTAGGGCTAAAAACAACCTCTAACCCAAATTTAGACAATCGAGCTTCAATATAACGGGATGCTGCTGCGCCATCGCCTGTTAAAATGTTACCCCAGTTTCCCTGGGTGTCGATCAATAAATCTTTTTGACCTATCTGCACCATGGCATCAGCAATACTAGCATCACCGTGCGGGTGGTACTGCATGGTATGGCCCACGACATTGGCTACTTTGTTATACCGACCATCATCAAGCTCCTTGAGCGAGTGCATAATTCTACGTTGCACCGGCTTAAAGCCATCTTCAATTGCAGGTACAGCACGCTCTAAGATTACATAAGAGGCGTAATCTAAAAACCAATCCTTGTACATGCCCGTTACTTTCGTAAGGGAATCTTGTGTTGTATCTTGCGATTCTAAAGGTTCTTGTTCGTTTGTATTTTCTTCGTTCAGCTCTTCGTTCTCTTCCATCTAGAAAGATTCGTATTACAATGGTTTATAATTAGTTAGATTCTATAATATCTAGCTCTACTTTAAGATTTTCAATGATAAATTTTTGACGATCAGGGGTGTTTTTACCCATATAAAACTCTAACAAATTTTCGATAGACATGTTTTTATCCAACATTACAGGTTCCAAACGAATGTCTTCGCCAATAAAATGCTGGAACTCATCTGGAGAAATCTCCCCTAGCCCTTTAAAACGAGTTATTTCTGGCTTTCCCGACAAGGCTTCCATCGCTGCTTGTTTCTCTTCTGGACTATAACAATAAAAAGTCTGTTTTTTATTACGGACTCTGAATAATGGGGTTTGTAAAATATACAAATGATTCTCTTTAATTAATTCTGGAAAAAATTGCAAGAAAAACGTAATCAACAACAGACGAATATGCATCCCATCGACATCAGCATCTGTAGCAATAACAATTTTGTTATAGCGTAAATCTTCCATAGAATCTTCTATGTTTAGAGCGGCTTGCAACAGGTTAAACTCCTCGTTCTCATAGACAATTTTTTTACTCATGCCATATGAGTTTAAGGGTTTTCCTCTAAGGCTAAAAACAGCCTGCGTATTTACATCACGTGATTTGGTAATAGATCCCGAAGCTGAATCTCCCTCCGTTATAAATAACGTACTTTCTAAATAGCGATTATTCTTAACATCCCCCAAGTGTACCCGGCAATCTCTAAGTTTTTTATTGTGTAAGTTCGATTTTTTAGCTCTGTCTCTTGCCAATTTCCGAATCCCAGAGAGCTCTTTGCGCTCTTTTTCCGCCTGCATAATTTTTCGTTGCAATTTTTCTGCGGTATCGGGGTTTTTATGCAAGTAATTGTCAAGTTTGGTCCCAATAAAATCATTGATATACGTACGCACGGTTGGGAAATTCCCGCCCATATCGGTAGATCCTAACTTTGTTTTCGTCTGACTCTCAAAAACAGGCTCAGTTACTTTAATGGCTATAGCCGAAATAATAGACTTACGAATATCGGAAGAGTCATAGTTTTTACCGTAGAAATCACGAATGGTTTTAGCAATAGCTTCTCGAAAAGCCGCTTGGTGAGTACCCCCTTGCGTGGTGTTTTGTCCATTAACAAACGAATGGTATTCTTCGCTGTATTGTGTTTTACTATGGGTAATAGCCACTTCGATATCTTCCCCTTTTAAGTGAATAACTGGGTATAACATATCGTCTATGTTATTATTATCCTCGAGAAGATCTTTAAGTCCGTTTTCTGAAGTAAATTTTTCGCCGTTAAAAACTATGGTTAACCCAATGTTGAGATACACATAATTTTTAAGCATCCGCTCTATATATTCATTGCGGTACTTATATTTTTTAAAAATAACTTCATCCGGAATAAAAGATACCTTTGTGCCCTTTCGTTTGGTGGATTCTTCAGGTCCAATTTCCTCTACTAAATTTCCCTGATGAAATTCAGCGGTCTTTAATTTATTCTCTCGAGCCGATTCTACCTTAAAAAAAGTAGACAAGGCATTTACGGCTTTTGTTCCTACTCCATTTAATCCGACAGACTTTTTAAAGGCTTTTGAATCGTATTTACCACCTGTATTCATTTTAGAAACCACGTCCACCACTTTCCCTAAGGGAATTCCACGACCATAATCGCGAACGGTGACTAAATTATCTTTAATGCTGATGTCAATTGTCTTGCCCGAACCCATTACAAATTCGTCGATACAGTTATCAATTACTTCTTTTAAGAGAATATAGATACCGTCATCTGCCGACGAACCGTCGCCAAGCTTACCAATATACATTCCGGGACGCAGACGAATATGCTCTTTCCAGTCTAGTGAGCGGATATTATCTTCGTTGTATTGCGTATTTTCTGACATATGTGGAGTTTCTTCGAAAGAGTCGCTAATATAGCAAGTGTAGCCCAAAGATAAAACTACAGCCACCGAAAGTAATCAACAATAAATAAAAGCCTTTTGTTGATAGTTCATGGCAGTCAAAAGATAACAAATAATTAATTCTTCTGAAAATATATGATTTTAAGCATTTTATTGCGGTATTAAAAATCTTAACTTAGGGGTGAATTATAAATAAACCTTCTATGGAGTTTGTAGATTACTATCAAATTTTAGGCTTGGAGAAAAAGGCAAAAGCTGCTGAGATCAAGAACGCCTATCGAAAAATGGCTCGTAAATACCACCCCGATTTAAACCCCAATGATGAAAAAGCGAAAGAAAAGTTTCAGCAAATTAATGAAGCTAATGAAGTACTGAGTGATCCTGAAAAGCGAAAAAAATACGATAAGTTTGGAAAAGACTGGCAACATGCCGATGCCTTTGAAAATGCTGAGCGGCAGCAACGATCCAATCGAAACCAACCCAACTATGGGTCTCAGGGATCAAATGAACGTGATTTTTCTGATTTTTTTGAATCTATGTTTGGCGGGCAACAATCTAGCGCAGGTCGTCAGCGAACTACGCAGTATAAAGGGCAAGACTTTAATGCCACTTTGAATTTGAATTTTAAGGATATTTTAAAAACCCAACAGCAAGTCATTGATCTTGGCTCAAAAAAAATTAGGATTACGATCCCTGCTGGAGTTGAAAACGGCCAAACTATAAAAATAAAAGGGCAAGGAAGCGAAGGACTTCAAGGAGGTCCTAAGGGTGATTTATACCTTACTTTTAAGGTTAATGAAGACCCCATATACAGACGCTTAGGGAACGACTTGTATAAAACGGAGGAAATTAGTTTATATGATGCTATTTTAGGGAAAGAAGTGGTGTTTGAAACCATTAATGGAAAAATTAAAGTGAATATCAGCCCAGAAACGCAAAGTGATAAGAAGATAAAAATTAAAGGAAAAGGACTTCCCTTGTACAAAAAAGAAGGTGTTTTTGGTGATTTATACATCACTTTAAAAATTAAAAATCCAGAAAAATTATCGGAAGAAGAAAAAAAACTATTTGTTGAACTTTCTAAATTGAGAAACTAATGACTACTGAAAATTATATTTTAGTGCAGTTATATTGCACTCAAACAAAAATAGAACATAGTTTTATTACCAATCTAAACGAGTATGGCCTTATCAGCTTAACAACGATTGAAAATGAAACCTATATTTTAGAGGAAGAAATCACCGAAGTAGAACGAATTCGCCGTTTACATTATGATTTAGGTATTAATTTAGAAGGCATTGATGCCCTGAACCATTTAATGCAGAAAATTGCCGACTTAGAAAAGGAGAATAGGGTTTTAAAACAAAAGTTATTGTTGTTTGAACGAGATTAGTGTGATGCTTTGAAAATATGTTGATTTAAAAATATCGTCGGCTGAGCCGATAAGAAGTCAAAATGCTCTAATTTGAAGGAGAAAATCTAAATAGCTACACTTAATTCAAGGTCTTTTTCCGTTTTATAGATACTAAGGTAACTCCCAATATCACGATACACATGCCTAGTACTTGCAGTGAGGTAATTCGTTCATCTAAAAAGATAAACGCCAAGATAATAGTAGCCACAGGTCCTAAACTTCCAAAAATAGAAAAAGTAGATGCCCCTAGTCGTTCTATGGCAGCTGATACTAAAAAAGAAGGAATCAAGGTGCAAAATATAGCCATCGATAGCCCTAAGAGATAAACTTCTTTAGGGTACTGAAACACATCATAATTTCCTTGAAAAAGAAAGTGAATACAGACTGCTATGGTAGAAACAATCATGGCATATGAGGTGAATTGTACCATTCCAAATTTGGGGATTAACCAACCGCTGCCGACAAGATACGATGCATAGGTAACCGCGCTTAAGAAAATTAAAAAACCACCTAACAACAGCGATTCACCCTGCAGGCCAATTTCATCCCAAAAAGCCATATAAACACCAATGTAAGTAACAAAAATAGCTATCGATTGATTTTTAGTTAGCTTCTTTTTAAAAAACACCCAGGAAAGTAAGACTACGATAGTTGGATAAATAAATAAAATAATACGCTCCAGTCCAGCTTTCAGGTATTGCAAACCCATAAAATCGAACAAACTAGCCATATAATAGCCAATACACCCAAAGAAGAGCAACCAGAGCCAATCTTTTTTCGTGATAGCTTTTGGTTGTGAGGGTTTTTTCCACATAGCAATTGCCAAGTAAAACGGAAAAGAAAATACCATTCTAAAGAGCAATAAAGTAAGATAATCTACTTGGTATTGATAAACAAGTTTAACAATGACAGCTTTAGCGGAGAAAAGAATCACACCAAAAATAGCACAAATAACCCCGAAACTTGCTGCGGATGATTTTCTGAACAAATTATTTAGTTGTTAGTTGGTAGTGGTGAGTAAAAAACAAAAAAAATTAGAAATTTATTTCCGAAACTTGCTTTTTAAGTTGAGATATGAGTTCCCCCTTTGGGGTTAGGGGGCTTCGCTTCTACACATTAAATCTAAAGTGCATTACATCACCGTCTTTCACAATGTACTCCTTACCTTCTACACGCATTTTCCCAGCTTCTTTTACTTTAGCTTCGCTACCAAAAGAAACATAATCGGTATAGGCAATGACCTCAGCTCGGATAAATCCTTTTTCAAAATCGGTATGGATGACACCCGCAGCTTGTGGCGCTGTTGCCCCTACTGGGATGGTCCATGCACGAACTTCTTTAACACCTGCCGTAAAGTAGGTTTCTAGGTTTAATAATTTATACGCGCCGCGAATTAGTTTTCCAGAACCCGGTTCTGTCAATCCTAGATCTTCAAGAAACATTTTACGTTCTTCATAGGTCTCTAATTCTGTAATATCAGCCTCAGTTCCTACGGCTAAAAAGATAACCTCTGCATTTTCGTTCGCCACATTTGCAATTACCTTATCTACATAAGCGTTCCCATTTACAGCTGATTCTTCATCAACATTACACACATACATGACAGGCTTATCGGTAATAAATTGCAAGGGATGCACAAACTCCTTACGGTCTTCCTTTGTAATTTCGATAGCTCGAATTGAAATTCCAGCTTCTAAGCCTTTTTTTATGGCTAATAGTACCGCTTCTTCTTTTTGAGCTTCTTTATTGCCTGTTTTAGCCGCTCTTTTTACTTTTTCAAGCTTTTTATCTACAGTTTCTAAATCTTTCAACTGCAATTCCATATCAATAGTTTCCTTATCGCGGATAGGATCTACATAACCATCAACATGAATAATGTTGTCATTATCAAAACAGCGCAACACATGCAAAATAGCATCGGTTTCACGGATATTACCTAAGAACTGATTACCTAAACCTTCACCTTTACTAGCACCTTTTACCAAACCAGCGATATCAACAATCTCTACAGTGGCGGGTAATACGCGCTCAGGGTTTACCAATTCTTCTAGCTTTTGTAATCTTGCATCCGGAACGTTTACGACCCCAATATTAGGCTCAATGGTGCAAAAAGGAAAATTTGCGCTTTGTGCTTTTGCATTTGATAAACAATTAAATAAAGTGGATTTTCCCACATTTGGTAAGCCTACGATTCCTGCTTTCATTGCTAGCTATTTTGTTTATTCCCTTGTGAAAGGAAATCTTTTTTATTTGCGAGTGCAAATATAGTTTTACTCTTACTAATATAAGTCGCTTTTAAACAAAAAAATCCTAAGCCTAAGCTCAGGATTACATTTTTACAGTAAATAAAAATTATTATCCGTTTGGATGCATAAATTTTTGCTTTCCTGATAGTGTTTCTTCTGATTCTACATGACTATCATCAGGCACACAACAATCTACCGGACAAACAGCCGCACATTGCGGTTCTTCGTGAAAACCTATACATTCTGTACATTTATCTGGAGAAATATAATAAATTTCGTCACTAATAGGTTCTTGAACGACATCCGCATCAACTTCTTTCCCATTAGGTAACACAATTTTTCCTTTCAAAGAGGTGCCATCACTATAGCGCCATTCGTCGGCGCCTTCGTATATTGCTGTATTCGGGCACTCTGGTTCACAGGCACCGCAATTAATACATTCGTCTGTTATTATAATTGCCATAATTTTCTTTTTCTTTTGTGCTGAATTAAATTCAGTATCAATACTTTTGTGCAAAGGTAAAACCTAATACAATCCTATACAAATATAATGACAGACCTTACAGCAAGAATAGAAGCTTTTGTTAAATTGGGTAGTTTTTTTAAAGATTTTTGCAATTCAGCAGATAACATTGAGAATACCCTAATTCATAAAAGAGCTATTTTTAATGAGTTTGAAGAAAAAATTAGCCTAGCTAAACATAAAAATGGATGGTTTAACCGAGAAAACATTCTTTTTAGCTTAGCCTCCTGGTCAAAAGTTTTGAATCAAGAGCATCTTCAAAATTGGATCGCTACTTATAATTTTACCCCTAAGGGCGAAGCTAAAAGCATTGCTTTAATTATGGCGGGGAATATTCCCTTAGTTGGATTTCATGATTTTCTTTCGGTATTGATTACAGGACATAAGGCCGTAGTAAAACTATCTTCAAACGATACCATTTTATTACCTTTTGTCGCTAACATGTTAATCGAATTTGAACCAAGTTTTAATGATGCCATTCTATTTAATGAAGGTACATTACCCAGTTTTGATATGGTAATTGCAACGGGTAGCAACAATACGGCACGTTATTTTGAACATTATTTTAAAGGCAAACCGCACATTATTCGAAAAAATAGAAATTCAGTTGCTGTTTTAACAGGAACGGAATCTCTAGAACAATTAGAGGCTTTAGGCGAAGATGTTTTTCGGTATTATGGCTTAGGATGCCGAAGTGTGTCTAAATTAATGGTCCCCAAGAATTATGACTTCGACGCTTTTTTTAAGGCTATATATGAGTATCATCCCATCGTAGAGCAAGTAAAATACGCTAATAATTACGATTATAACAAAGCTGTTTACTTAATGAGTGAATTTAAATTATTAGATAATGGCTTTTTAATATTGAAAGAAGACAACAGCTATGCTTCACCCATCGCATCACTTTGTTATGAAAAATATGAAGACCTAGATGCTGCGCTAGTTAAATTGCAGTCCGATGAGGAAAAAATACAATGCATTGTGGCTAGCGGTGTGGTAAAAAATGAAATACCCTTTGGAAAAACACAAGTACCTAATCTAAACGATTATGCTGATGGTGTTGATACGATTGACTTCTTGTTGAAAAACTCTTAGAATTTTAGCCAGATTGCCCTTAAAATCCCCCAAAAATTAAGACCTTTGCAACTTTAAAAAAGTATATCAAATGAAAAAACATAATTTTAGTGCTGGCCCATGTATTTTGCCACAAGAAGTTTTATTAAAAGCTTCAGAAGCGGTTCAAGATTTTAATGGTATGGGATTATCACTAATCGAAATATCGCATAGAAGCAAAGAATTTATAAGCGTCTTAGAAAAAGCAAGAGCCCTTGCTTTAGAGCTTTTAGATCTTGAAAACAAAGGTTACCAGGCCTTATACCTCTCTGGTGGGGCCAGTATGGAGTTTGTTCGTGTGGCTTACAATCTTCTTGAAAATAAGGGAGGATATTTAAATACGGGTACATGGAGTAACAATGCCATAAAGGAAGCTAAAATTTTCGGTGAAGTGGTTGAAGTGGCCTCTTCTAAAGCAGAGAATTTTAATCATATTCCAAAAATGTATGGTATCCCGAACGATTTAGATTACCTACACGTTACTTCGAATAACACTATTTTTGGAACACAAATGAAAACTTTTCCAAACACAAAGGTGCCATTGGTTTGTGATATGAGTTCTGATATTTTCTCGAGAGTCATCGACTTTTCTCAGTTTGATTTAATTTACGCAGGAGCACAAAAAAATATGGGTCCTGCAGGAACTACCCTTGTCATTGTTAAAGAAGAACTTTTGGGTAAGGTAAGCCGTCAAATACCGAAAATATTAGATTACAGCGCTTATATTAATGCTAAAGACACCATGTACAATACGCCTTGTGTTTTTGCTATCTACGTTTCTATGTTAAACTTAGAGTGGTTAAAGAAAATCGGAGGAATTAAAGCCATAGAAGAAATCAACGAAAAAAAGGCACAATTGTTATATTCTGAAATAGATTTAAACCCTGTTTTTCAAGGTTTTGCAAAAAAAGAAGATAGATCAATCATGAACGCCACCTTTACCCTTAGCGATGAAAAATTAAAAGATTCTTTTGACACCTTATGGAAAGAGGCTGGCATTAGTGGAATTAACGGACACCGTTCTATCGGTGGCTACAGAGCCTCTATGTATAATGCACTGCCTATAGATAGTGTTGGCGTTTTAGTAGATGTTATGAGCGAAATGGAACGAAAAGGATAATAAAATAGAGGGTAGTTTTTGGTGGGTAGTCGTTAGAATTAAAATTTGACTTGATTTGTACTACCTACTAACCACTAGCTACTAACAACTAAAAAAAATGAGAATATTAGCAAACGATGGCATTTCACAAGTCGGAATTGAAAAATTAAAACAAAACGGATTTGAAGTTTTAACGGTACATGTTGCCCAAGAACAAGTAGCAAATTACATAAATCAACACAACATAGTAGTTCTTTTGGTTCGTAGTGCAACCGAAGTAAGAAAAGATATTATAGACGCTTGTCCTGGCTTAAAACTAATTGGTCGCGGTGGCGTTGGTTTAGATAATATTGATGTTCAATATGCAGAACAAAAAGGAATTCCTGTTATAAATACGCCTGAAGCATCCTCAGACTCAGTTGCTGAATTGGTTTTTGCACATTTATATGGAGGTGTACGTTTTTTATACGATGCCAACCGAAACATGCCATTAGATGGGGATAGTAAGTTTAAAGAATTAAAAAGAGGATACGCTAAAGGAACAGAATTAAGAGGAAAAACCTTGGGCATCATCGGGTTTGGAAAAATAGGACAAGCGACTGCAAAAATTGCACTGGGAATAGGCATGAAGGTGCTATACCACGATGTTGAAGTAGCGAGCAAAACCTTGACTTTATCTTTTTTTGACGAACAATCCTTATCCTTTACATTGCAAAATAGCCCCAAGGAAGAGGTTTTAAAAAATTCAGATTTTATATCCTTACATGTACCCCAACAAAAGCAGTATATCTTGGGCAAAAGTGATATTGACTTAATGAAAGATGGTGTTGGCATCATAAATGCAGCCCGCGGTGGGGTTTTAGATGAGGTGGCCTTGGTCAACGCATTGGAATCAGGAAAAGTAGCTTTTGCAGGCCTTGATGTATATGAATCAGAACCAAATCCTGAAATCAGAATTTTAATGCATCCAAACATATCGTTAACACCACATATTGGAGCTGCCACACTAGAGGCTCAGGAAAGAATAGGTTTGGAGTTAGCGACAACAATTATTCAATTGTTAAAATAAGGCTTCCAAATTTAAAGTGATTTTACTTCTTTTTTGTACCTTGAAATACAATTATAAACGAAAATTATATACATGTCAGGATTATTAGATTTATTGAACAGCCCAACGGGTAAACAATTAATTAGCGGCGTTGCTGGTCAAACAGGTCAGTCCGAAGGTAAAACAGGTGAAGTATTAAGCATGGCAATGCCCTTAATTTTAGGGGCCATGAAAAAAAATGTAGCTTCCCCACAAGGAGCGCAAGGCCTGATGAGTGCATTACAGGGCGATAAGCACAATGGCAGTATTTTAGATAATTTAGGCGGCTTATTTGGAGGTGGTGTTGATGATAGCGTCATGAAAGACGGTGCCGGAATTCTTGGACATGTTTTTGGAAATAAACAAGCGAATGTAGAGAATGCATTAAGTCAAAAATCTGGAATTGATACAGGAGCTATCGCCGATATTTTAAAAATAGCAGCGCCTATTGTCATGGGCTTTTTAAGCAAGCAAACTGCTCAAAGTAATGTCAATGACGCTGGTGGAATGAATACACTCTTGGGAAGCATGCTAGGTGGGCAACCACAACAAAACCAAAGTCTTATTACCACTTTATTAGATGCTGATGACGACGGTAGTATTTTAGACGACGTAGCTGGCATGGTCATGGGTACCAATAAAAAGAAAGGTGGTTTAGGTGGTTTACTTGGAGGCTTATTTGGCAAATAACCTTTTTTGAAATTAAAAGTGAAGTCGAACATATGTTCGGCTTTTTTTGTACCTTATAACTTCATAAGAGCTCTTTAAAATATAGAGCGTTAAATTTTTTAGAATGAAGAAAAACTTTATGTATTTAGTGGTTGTTTTGTTAGGCATAGCAATGATAAATTACAGTTGCTCTAGTTCAAAAAATACAATACAACCCACCGATGATGAAAAAATTGCTTTTAATGAAACCAAAGGCGATACGATTACTATTGCTAATGAAGAAACAGCGTATGAAATAATCATTATTGAACCTGGTTTTAACTTTTGGCTTCAAAGTGTTGCACAACCAGAAGGTTTCTATTCCCAAAATTATTTAGAAAGTAGAAATCATATTTGGGTAATAGAATGGAATCAACGTGTGCTACAACCACAACGCTATGATCCAAATTTATATGAACTTAGCATCAATTATGATTATAACACAGATTATGGCTACGAAGTAAATTACAAATTATATAATTATTTTATTTACTTTCAAAGAAAGTACAACCAGCGTCTGGGTACTTTTTATCCCCGTATATAAACTCATTTTATTTTTTCATTACTATTTGTAAGGAACCTTGCAACCTACGGTAAATAAAAAGAAAAAAAGGAACTAGAAAAAATAGGAATTTAGGGTCCTGGATTGGCTTAAATGACTTCAATAATTATATCTTTGCAAACCATTAAATGGTGGTATGGAGAAATTAAAAGAGCGTTGGGGTATTGAGTCTAATTTTAGCATTCTAGTGATATTATTAGTTTTTGCTATTACAGGCAGCTCATCTTTAAAGATTGCCAGACCTTTATTAGAATATATAGGCTTTACGAGAGACGTTTTTGGTCAAGAATGGTACTTTTCAGTATTTTATTGGTCCATTCGTATTCTTGTGATTTTTCCCATTTACCAAGTGTTACTGGTATTTTTTGGCTGGCTTTTCGGGCAGTTTAGATTTTTCTGGAATATGGAAAAACAAATGTTATCTAGAATAGGCCTAGGATTTTTGTTTAAATAAATAGGACAAGCTAAGCTACTTGGCATTCCTAAAAAGGTACCGTGTAAAGAACCTAAGTTCTACGCCTTTTCATTTTTAAAAGTCTTCCCTACTTCACCTGTATGAATTTATCTTTTCCTGATGTGTTTAAAACATAGGTATATAGCCACATTAAAGTAAATGAAGGTATAACATCTAGACCTGGAACTAATTCTTCTATAAAAGTAACAATCCCAGCAACCTGACCTATTTTTCCTTTGTAAAGGCGTGTCATCAACCAGCCAGAAATTGGTGCCCAAATGAGGTCTGAAAATTCCCCAATGCCTGGTATGGCAAATGATAACATGCCTAGTGCATCGAATAACAAGCCTAAAAATAGGTTTCTTAATTTATGATTTTTTTCTTTTGTGCTTGTCATAATGTAAAATGAAGTAATCCAAAATTTTTAAGCTCAGGTGAAAATTAGACATTTTTTTGGTTATTTAAAAACTTCCAATAGCGGTATAGCCTTGCTACGAAAATAAAAAATAAGCAAATAAGGTGAATTTTTAGCCTGTATCATACCTCTTAGATGACCTCAAATCCAAATTCTGGAGTTAATAATTCAAAATCAAGGTCAAAAAAAAATCTCAACAAAAAGTGTTGAGATTTTACTATCATTAGAAAACTTCAAGCCTAAGAAAGTCTAGAACTTACCAATTTTAAAAACTCATTTCGAGTTTCTTGCTTTTCAAACTGTCCTCTGAATCCTGAGGTTGTAGTTACAGAGTTTTGTTTCTGAACTCCGCGCATCATCATACACATATGCGAAGCTTCTATGACTACCGCGACCCCTTTAGGCTTCAGAGTTGTATTGATACACTCCAAAATATCATGTGTTAAACGTTCTTGAACTTGTAATCTTCTGGCAAAAACATCAACCACACGTGGAATTTTACTTAGTCCTACTATATGTCCGTTTGGAATATAGGCAATATGTGCTTTACCGAAAAAAGGCAACATGTGATGCTCGCATAACGAATACAACTCAATATCCTTTATGATCACCATATCATCATAATCTTCTTTAAACATGGCTCCCTTTAGTATTTCTACTGGATCTTGTTGGTATCCTTGTGTTAAAAACATCATTGCTTTTGAGGCTCTTTCTGGAGTTTTTAACAAGCCTTCTCTTGAAACATCCTCTCCTATTTCACTAATTATCGTAGAATAGTTGTTTTTTACTTCATCCCTAATTTCAATATTGTACTCTTCAAATTTTCTATATGGTGCCATTTATCTTTCTTTTATTTTTTATTCTGTACATGTCCTAGTACTTTAAAACTATTTTGTTTATTCTTTATTGATTAATATTAAACAAAAATACAGAAGATTTTCACAAATTAAATTAAAATTTCTATAAATGTTTAAAAAAATAATTTAATCCTAGTATTCAGTTCTACTTGGCTTAGTAGAAGATAAAAATTAAAACTTACAAGAACGGCGCTGAATTTACATTTTGCTATGTCTTTGGTAATATGTAATTTCAACTTTTTAATTGAAAAAATGATTGAGGCTAAAAATATTGAAAAATTTTACGGGGATTTAAAGGTCTTGAAAGGGGTTGATCTTCATATCAAACAAGGTGAAGTAGTTTCGATTGTTGGTCCATCTGGAGCCGGAAAAACTACGCTGTTACAAATTTTAGGAACTCTTGATCAACAATCCAATAAAAAAGAAAGTCAATTGTTCATCAAGGATACTGATGTTACTTTATTATCGGATAAAGACCTAGCGAAATTTAGAAATGAACATATTGGTTTTATTTTTCAATTTCACCAATTACTTCCTGAGTTCTCCGCATTAGAAAATGTTTGCATTCCAGCCTTTATTAAGAAAACATCCAAAAATGAAGCTGAAAAAAGAGCTAAAGAACTATTAGACTTTTTAGGCTTATCGCATCGCTATCATCATAAACCTAGTGAACTTTCTGGTGGGGAACAACAACGCGTTGCAGTTGCAAGGGCTTTGGTGAACAATCCAGCCGTCATATTCGCTGATGAACCGAGTGGTAATCTAGATACCGAAAGTGCTGATAATTTACATCAACTTTTTTTTAAACTTCGGGATGAATTTGGGCAGACCTTTGTTATCGTTACGCATAACGAAGAATTAGCAGATATGGCCGATCGTAAACTGACTATGGTTGATGGTCGTATGATCGATGCCCTATGATCAGCGAAATTTGGAGTTACTTTAAAAACCCTACCTATACTCCCTATACAGGCCTAAGGCTACAAGAAAAAGTAATTATTTTTTACAAAATTTTAATTTTAGCCATAAGTTCTAGTTTTATTCTAGGGCTTTTTATGGGTGGTATTACTTCTATGTTAAAGATTGATTTAGGGGCGCATAGTGTTGATGAAATGCTGGCTAAGTATTCTATTTTATTGGTCTTTTTATTGGGGGTTATTATAGCTCCTATAGCAGAAGAGTTACTATTTAGAGCGCCTTTAGCCTTGTTTAAGAAAAGTAGTTATTTTAAAATTGCTTTTTATGCTTCTGTTCTTATATTCGGTGCGGTACATTTGTCTAATTTTGAACTTTTCACAGAATACCTTTGGCTTGCCCCCCTACTCGTTGCTCCGCAAATTTCTGCGGGTATATTTTTAGGCTTTATTAGAGTTAAATTAGGACTTCAATGGTCGTTTTTATTACATGCCGGTCATAATGCTATTTTATTTTTACCACTACTCCTATTTACCCTATTTGGAGAAACCGCTACTTCATGAAAAAAGCAGAATTAAAATTATTTTTAAATGAAAAAGTGGTGCAATACAACCACCCTAGTTTTTTAGAAAGTGACCCGATACAAATACCACATAGGTTTACTAAAAAAGAAGATATAGAAATTAGTGCTTTTTTAACGGCAACCATTGCTTGGGGTAATAGAAAAAGTATTATTGCGAACGCTCAAAAAATGATGTCGCTCTTAGAAGAGTCGCCTTATGATTTTATCATGAATCATCAAGAGGGTGATTTAGCACGTTTCGATACCTTTGTACATAGAACCTTTAACGGTGAAGACGCCTCTTTTTTTATTAAAAGTTTAAAAAATATCTACACAAACCACAAAGGGTTAGAAACTGCTTTTAAAGCTCATATTCAGAACAACACCTTGCAACCGGCTATCTCTGGATTTAAAGAAACCTTTTTTGAAATTCCCCATCCTAAAAGAACAACAAAACACGTTTCAGACCCTTTAAAAGGCTCGGCGGCCAAACGTATAAATATGTTCTTACGGTGGATGGTACGTGACGACAGTACCGGTGTTGACTTTGGAATATGGAGAAGTATTTCTCCTGCTGCCTTATCTTGCCCACTAGACGTACATTCTGGAAATGTCGCTAGAAAATTAAAATTATTGAAGCGGAAACAAAATGATGCCAAAGCACTAGCGGAACTTGATGCTACCCTGCGTACCTTAGATCCATTAGATCCTGTAAAGTACGATTTCGCTTTGTTTGGTTTAGGGGTTTTTGAGAAGTTTTAGACTTTTTATTTTCAATTTGTGTAACACGTATACTAACTTTAAGACTCATAAAGTAAACTATTACCATGAGTGGCGCTGGACACATGTTATATGCTATTAAAACTTTGAAAGCAAATCGGGAGCTTTTAAAGAAAAGAACGCTGCGCAATAAGAAGAATTTTAAAAGGAAAATTGATCGTGAAAAACTAATTTTTAAAACGGCAACTCCCGAACAAATGATCGCGACAAAAAGAAAAATAAAAACCTATAAACAAGAAGAATTCAGAATCACTATGCTAGCTTTAATTGTGACTATTTTGATATTATTTCTGCTATTTTGGACTATGATACCTTAATATTGTAGTATTTTGGTCTAAAATAATAATTTTTCTATGGGCTTAAAAACGTTAACTCTTATACACGCTGCGCTGGTTTTTGGTTTGGTGGCTTTTGGTGCCGTCAGTTACTTTTATGGCGTGGGTTTTATAGGCCAGTTTGAGGTCACTGGTGATCTATTTATCTACCTTATTCCAATTTTAGCGATGCTCGGGTATTTCGGAAGTAAAATAATTTTCAAAAACCGATTAGCAGCTATCAAAGCATCAGATCCTCTTAGCTCCAAACTTGTGAACTACCAATCAGCTTCAATCGTAAAATATGCCTTCATCAAAGGACCTGCTATTCTAGCTTTTTTTATTTTTATGGGTAATGGGTATACCCTTTATTTTAGTATCGCCGTTTGTTTAGTTCTTTATCTAGCGGTACAAAGACCAACGAAAGATAAGCTGATACAAGATTTAAATTTGAGCCCAAAAGAACAACGCGAACTTTAGCCTAATGAAAAAACTGTATTTAAAATTTTTAAGTCTTTGTTTAATGATGACACTAACAGCACAAAGTCAAGATTGGCCCAATTTTGAGCGTTTTAGCGCCGATAATAAAAAAGTAGGCCTACCGGCCGAAAATGAAAAAAGAGTAGTTTTTATGGGTAATTCAATTACCGAGGGCTGGATATCGTATGGAAACCCAAAGCTTTTTAAAGAAAACCCATACATCAATAGAGGTATCAGTGGGCAAACAACACCACAAATGTTAGTTCGTTTTAAAGCAGATGTTATAGCCTTAAAACCAAAGGCAGTAGTCATTTTAGCAGGGATTAATGATATCGCAGGCAATACCGGCCCGTCAAGTCTAGAAATGATTCAAGATAATTTAATTTCGATGGTGCAATTAGCACAAGCAAACAATATCAAGGTAATTTTATCTTCCATTCTACCAGCGAATAAATTTAATTGGCGACCCGAAGTATATCCAGCTGATGAGGTTATTAAAATGAATGTCTTTATAAAAAAATATGCTGAAGAAAATAACTGCGTTTACATAGACTATTACACCCCTATGGTCGACGACAAAAAGGGATTAAAAATTGAATATTCAGAAGACGGGGTTCATCCCAACAAAAAGGGGTATGCCATAATGACGCCTCTTGTACAGGAGGCTATTGGTAAATCACTTAAGGACAATTAAATAAAGTTATAGTTTAGGTATGCATAACCCTTTAGTCAGTATTATAATACCGTTTAAAAATACCGAAGACTATATTCAATCTTGTTTTACATCGATCTTAAAACAAAGCTATTTTAATTTTGAAGTTGTAGCAATCAACGATCATTCGACCGATGATAGTGCAGAGATTGTTCATAGCATCGCCACTCAAGATAAACGATTTAAACTATTCGATGCTAAAAAATCTGGAATCATAAGTGCATTGCAACTAGGCTATTCAAAAGCATCGGGAACTTTGATTACCAGAATGGATTCTGATGATATCATGACGCCTAACAAATTACAAGTGATGGTTGATGCGCTTTTGCACCACGGAACTGGACACATCGCTATTGGTCAGGTACGGTATTTTGCCAAAAACGGAATTAATGACGGTTATGCGAACTACGAAAAATGGCTTAACAGCTTAACAGAAAAAGGAACAAATTATAGCGATATTTATGTAGAATGTGTGATCCCATCGCCATGCTGGATGGTCTATAAAACAGATTTTGACCGCTGTGATGGCTTTAATCCTACTACCTATCCAGAAGACTATGATTTGGCCTTTAGATTTTACGAACACGGTTTAAAATGTATTCCTTGTACTGAAGTTTTGCACTTATGGCGCGATTATAGCACCAGAACTTCAAGAACTAGTGAACACTATGCTGAAAATTACTTTTTAGATTTAAAACTGTTTTATTTTCTTAAATTAGACTATCAAAGTGATCAAAAATTAGTGATTTGGGGCGCTGGAAAAAAAGGAAAAAAAATAGCCCAGTTACTTATTGAAAAAAAGGTGCAATTTGATTGGGTCTGTGACAATAGTAAGAAAATAGGAAAGCATATTTACGACGTAAAAATGCAATCATACAAAACGCTACACGGTACAAAGCTATCGCAAATACTAGTGACCGTAGCCAATAAAAAAGAGCAAAAAAGCATTAAAACCTTCTTACAAAAAGAGCGAAAAATTGCCAACGAAGACTATTTCTTTTTCTGTTAAACTATTCCTTACTCCAATCTAAATCACACCAATAATACTACATCATGGCTAAAAAGCAATACCGAGTTTATGTTATAGAATTATCGAAACGTGTTTTTACACAAAACACCAAATTTCGCTTGGCAAATCCTCAATTTAATGGTGTTTTAGAGTGTTTATATGTCGGTATGACCTCGAAAACACCTAAAGAACGCTTTGAACAACACAAAACTGGATACATCAATAAAAAGGGTCATAAACTTTCTTCTGCCATTGTTAATAAATATGGCAGCTATTTACGACCAAGTTTATATAATCATATTCCGGCCATGAATACTCGAGAAGAAGCCTTAGCAATGGAAGAGCAGCTAGCCTTAGAATTACGTAGGAAAAGATATGCCGTTTGGTTCAATTAAATTTCAGCGCTATTCGTTTTCTATTTTCATATTTTTTGATCGAAAAAGCCAACGGAGCAAAACACCTCCAGGGCTTGCCTAACGTATCTCTTTAAAAAACCTTTTTTGATCACTGAAACCTTGTCGTACAGCATACAATTTTTAAGTATATTTGCGAAACAAAACAGCGAAATGCAATTTAAACATCCAGAAATTCTTTGGGCTTTACTACTACTATTAATTCCTGTTATTGTTCATCTTTTTCAATTAAGACGCTTTAAAAAAACACCGTTTACCAATGTAAAAATGTTGCAAAAAGTGGTCGCTGAATCACAAAAAAGCAAATCTTTAAAAAAGTGGCTTTTACTAGTCACAAGACTATTATTATTTACCGCTTTAATCGTAGCGTTTACCCAACCTTTTTTTGCAAACAAAACGGCACTACAAGAAAAAGAAACCGTTATTTACCTAGACAATTCTTTTAGCATGCAGGCCAAGAAAGGAAATACTTCTTTGCTGGAGAATGCAATTCAAGAAGTGCTAAAAAATGTGCCATCAGACCAAAAAATAAGTCTTTTTACAAACAATCATACGTTTAAAAAAACGACGTTTAAGGCTATTCAAAATGATTTTTTATCCTTAAGCTATTCAGCTGATCAGCTTTCATTGAGTGAAATTGAACTGAAAGCAAAAACCCTATTTAGTAAAAACCAAAATACCAGAAAAGACTTAATTGTTATTTCTGATTTTCAAAAACACGAGGATACTGGTGTTTTTTCAGAAAGTTCAAATCTTCAAGTAAACCTTGTAAAGCAAGTGGCCGACGAACTTTTAAACCTAGCTATTGACAGCATTTACATCCAAAAAGAAAACGATGACAGTGTAGAAATTAATGTACTACTATCTTCCAATGAAGGTTTAGAAAATACGCCCATAGCAATTTATGATGCTGATAAACTGATTGCAAAAACTGCTGCGGTATTTGACAAGAATAAAAAGGCCTTGGTTAGTTTCTCATTACCTGCCAATCAAACTATTTTAGGACGTATAACGCTTTCTGATGTAGGGCTTGATTATGACAATCAATTTTATTTTACATTAAATAAAAAGGATAGAATAAAAGTTTTAGTCATCGGTGATGCAGCCACATTTTTAGAAAAAATTTACACGAATGATGAATTTGAGTTTGAAAGTACTGCTTTAAAAAATTTAAATTACAGTAGCATTGAAAACCAGAATTTAATCGTTCTAAACGATTTAGAGGCTATTCCAGAGCCCTTAATACAGGCCTTAGTTTCATTCTCTAGAAATAAAGGAACACTTACTGTAATTCCGAAAGTAACAAGTAACATCAATTCCTATAATTCTTTTTTGAAAAACTTTAATACTACCCTAGGTGAATTTAATAATTTTAATCAGGAAATCACCAGTATCAATTTTAATCATCCTTTATATGCTAATGTTTTTGATAACAAGGTGACTAACTTTCAATATCCAAGCACCACACATTATTGGCTTTTAAAAACAAAGGCATCTTCGGTACTCTCGTTTGCCAACGGAAACCCTTTCTTAACGGGCGAAAAAGGATTTTACATGTTCTCCGCTTCATTAGACCCTGAAAAGAGTACCTTTAAAAACTCACCCTTAATTGTCCCCACTTTTTATAAAATGGGTTTTGAGAGCTTAGAACAGCAGCAACTATATTCTCGAATTGGTACAAATATGACTTTAGATATTCCAGTGCAATTAGCGAAAGATGCTATTTTAAAAGTTGCCAAAAATGACTTTGAGTTTATCCCACAACAACAGCCTTACGCGAATAAAGTTGTTTTGAATTTTAGCGAAAATCCTAAAGAAGATGGTAATTATCTAATAAAAAATAAAGAAAACATCCTGAAACATATCAGTTTTAATTATCCAAGAACGGAAAGTGATCACGTTTTTATGGCTGATAATACCTTGAACGGCCAAACAAATCAAACATCAATATCAACTTTATTTGAAAATTTAGAAAAAGACAATACGATACGTGAGCTATGGAAATGGTTTATTATTTTAGCAGTGCTATTCGCTTTCATTGAAATTGGTATTCAAAAATTTTTAAAATGAACATACTTTTAAAAGCGGCCAAAATAATTGATGCCTCTAACCCTGAACTTCATCTTAAAAAAAGAGATGTTTTTATTAAAAATGGTGTTATTGAAGCTATTGCTGTTCACCTAGAGCCCGAAAAACAGACGAAAATAATTCAGCTAGATCATCTGCATATCTCTGTTGGATGGTTTGATAGTAGCGTATCGTTCGGAGAACCTGGTCACGAAGAAAGAGAAACTATTGAAAACGGACTTTTAACGGCAGGGAAAAGTGGTTTTACGGATCTAATTCTGAATCCAAATACGAATCCACTACCCGACTCTAGCGCTGATATTGTTTTTCTAAAAAGGACTTCGGAGGGGCAAGCGACCAAACTACACCCCTTAGGGGCTTTAACCGTAAAATCTAACGGGGAAGCATTAGCAGAGCTTTTTGATATGCAAAATGCTGGAGCTGTAGGTTTTAGTGATTTTAAGCAGCCGATAAATAATAGTAACCTACTAAAAATTGCTTTGCAATATGCGCAAGGATTTGCTGCTTTAGTGTATTCATTTCCTATGGACACTCAAATTGCCGGAAAAGGCATTGTGAACGAAGAAAAAACCACTACTTCCTTAGGCTTAAAAGGGATTCCTGCCTTAGCTGAAGAGTTACAAATCGCAAGAGATTTGTTTATTTTGGCCTATACCGGCGGAAAATTACACATCCCTACCATTTCTACAGCTAATGCTGTGAAACAAATTGCTGCCGCTAAGAAAAAAGGATTGGATGTAAGCTGTAGTGTGGCCATTCATAACCTATATTTTACGGATGATCGCTTGGAAGATTTTGATACAAATTTTAAGCTTATGCCTCCACTACGCACTAAAAGCGACACTAAAGTATTACTAAAAGGCTTACTAGATGGCACCATAGATTTTGTAACTAGCGACCATATGCCACTAGATACGGAAGAAAAAATTATAGAATTTGACAATGCCGCTTACGGAACCATTGGTTTAGAAACCGCCTTCGGAATCTTAAATCAGCTCTTTGATTTAGAAACTACGATTATGCTATTAACCAAAGGAAGAGAGCGCTATGGTTTAACAACGCCAAAACTAGCTAAAGGAGAAAAGGCCTGCCTAACCCTATTTAATCCTGCACCAGACCATTTATTTACAAAAGAAAATATTTTATCAACGAGTAAGAATAGTGCATTTATAGGAGAAAAGTTGAAAGGAAAAGTTTATGGTATCATTTCTAATAATGAACTGTTATTTTAACTACTTTTAGCTTATAATTTTACAAAATAATAACCTTAAACCTTTATACCATGGAGCAATCGACTAGAGAAGCAGGAAAAACAATGGCCATTATTAGCTATATTACGATTATTGGCTTACTCATAGCTTATTTCTCCAATCAGGGAGCCAGTAAAAATGAATTTGTAAGTTTTCATGTGGGTCAATCCTTAAGAGTTTGGATACTTTATATCATCCTTGTCGTTGGCGGATCGTTGTTAGTCATGATCACAGGTATTGGTTTTTTTAGTTATTTACCTTACTTAGGATGGGTTTTGGCCATCTTGGGCATCATTAATGCCATGAATCTTAAAGATGAAAAACTTCCTATTATTGGCAGCGTAGGAGAAAAATAATTGGATAACCCAGTAAAAAAAGGCTTCAAAATATTTGAAGCCTTTTTTTTGTGCATTTGCTGCAGTAATCCTAAATTTGAAGTATGGATAAACAAGACAAAAAAATAGCTATTATTTCCTATTTTACGATTATTGGTGCCGTCATTGCGATCAGTATGAACAACGAACCTAAGCATGATTTTGCCCGGTTTCATACACGTCAAGCCTTTGGTCTTCACATACTTTTTCACGCTTTTGCCTTGTTTTTAAGTCAATGGTTTAATCAATATGCTTGGTATGGACTTTATGTTTTTTATCTGATACTTTGGGGCTACGGCTTCACCGGTGCTCTCAATTATAAAAAACAAGAAATGCCCATTGTAGGCCCACTTTTTCAAAAATGGTTTACGTTTATTCAATAGTTCGTCTTTGCCCCTAATACATCCTTATATTAATTCACTACTTCAACCATTTACTATTTCATAAAAATGCAAACAAAAAATTTATCGCTATATCATATCATAAAACCTTCAGCTTTAAAAAATCAGGCAACTCCCGTACTTTTTATGCTTCACGGCTACGGTAGTGATGAAAATGATTTGTTTTCGTTTGTGAGTGAATTACCTGAAAATCTTTGTATCATCTCTATCAGAGCACCTTACGCCATGCAACCATATGGAAATGCTTGGTATGCTATAAATTTTGATGCTGAAAAAGGAAAATGGAGTGACGATGAACAAGCAAAAATTTCAAGAGACAAAATAGCTTGCTTTATTACCGAGGCTTGTGAAGCCTATGGTTTAGACGCTACAAATGTAACTTTATTGGGTTTTAGTCAGGGGACTATATTGAGCTATGCCGTGGCTTTATCCTATCCTGAAAAAGTAAATGGCGTCATTGCGCTTAGCGGTTATATCAATGAAAATATTTTAGTAGAAGGGTATACCACGAATGACTTTAAAAATTTAAACTTTTATTGCTCCCATGGTTCCGTAGATCAAGTGATCCCCTCAGCGTGGGCAGCAAAAGCACCTGAGTTTCTAAACAATTTAGGTGTAAAAAACACCTATGAAGAGTTCCCAGTTGGGCATGGAGTAGCCCCACAAAACTTTTTAGCCCTTAAAAAATGGCTTTTGCATCATGTAAAAATGTAAGCTTTGCGCAAGTTTGTAAAGAATTGAAATAACATACAGCTATTTCAATGATTGAAAAAGTCACTTATAAACTAAAGAACGCTGAATTTTTTTCTGAAGCTTTAGGGCATTTTGTAGGTGAATAGCGCCTAATTACTTCTGGTATATAATAAATGGTCATGTAAGGAAAAATCAACGCTTAAATCATCCTTAAGTTCGTACTTTATCAATAGTTCGCCCCAGTATTGTCCGTCTGAAAAATCGGTCAATATCCATTTGTGATTTAGTATTTTAATTTTATTGATTTTAAAATCTCCATCCATACCCTCGTAAGGCACTAATGGATTATCACCTTTACTCTCATTGGTTTCTAATAATTTATCTGCAATGTATCTCGAAACATTTTGAATATTTAGATGCTCATAATACGCCAAGGCATCGTCATTATTTTCTAAAGAAAAATAGTCAATCTCTAACATTTTTAAGTGCAATTTCTGAATAGAGTCTTTAAGTGCTACTTTTTCGACTTCTAATGCTTGAATTTTACTAGACGTATCTTTTACCATCGTATCTGCGCTGACAAATTGATACAATGCGATTAGGGCTGCAAAAACAAAGAGGTATAAGAATATTTTACTTTTCATAGGTACTTATTTTGTTCGGTTACTAGTTAAACGGTAATTGTTAAATTATCATATGCCAAATACACATTTTTAGGCAACTTTTTTTGAACCTCGTCATGAAACCCCAAATAATGACTTATATGGGTAAAATAGGCCTTCTCCGGATTAATTAGCTTTACGAAAGCTAAAGCCTCCTCCAAATTAAAATGCGAATGGTGTGGTTCTTCTCTAAGGGCGTTAACGACCAAGACCTTTACCCCCTTCAGCTTATTTACTTCTTGAGGAGCTACTGTTTTAACATCGGTTAAGTAGGCAAAATTTTTGAATCTATAACCAAATACCTGTACTCTATTGTGGTTAACCTCAATTGGAACCACAACTGTATTTCCTAATTTTAAAGAGTTATTATTTTTTACTTCATGAATTTGAACAGAAGGAGCGCCAGGGTACCTGTCTTCATCGGCAAAAATATAATCGAACCTTACTTTTAAGGCATCAATAACTCGCTTATGAGCGTAAATAGGAATATCACCTTGTCTAAAAAAATAAGGCCGTATATCATCAATTCCGGCGGTATGGTCTGAGTGCTCGTGTGTAAAAAGAATACCGTCTAATCTGCTAATAGGATTGTTAAGCATTTGTTGCCTAAAATCAGGACCACAATCAATAACAAAATTATAGTTTTCCCACGAAATCAAAACAGAAACTCGAAGTCTTTTATCCTTACTATTCTCACTTAAACAAACAGGATGTTTACTTCCAATTACTGGAATTCCTTGTGATGTTCCTGTTCCTAAAAAAGTAATTTTCACCGGTTCTCCTTTTTACTTCAAATTTATAACATTATTTATTTATTAGCTTGTTCATTCTTACTAACTTTGCTGCAAAGAATTAACAATGGCTTCTGTTTTAAAGAAAGATACCGTTTTTGAGAATATCCCCTCGATAAAATCAAAAACACTTAGAATAAATTTAAACCCGGACATTTATGGTACCTTTTCTGAAATAGGTGCCGGCCAAGAGACTTCGGGTCATTTTTTTAGGTCTGGAGGGGCTTCTGGTACCATAGCGAAGGCTATGAGTGCCTATGATAAAGATTTCAGTGATGCCATTTACGGCATAGAAGAAGATGGGAGGTACGTAACTCAAGCTCGATTAAAGAAAATGTTGAGTCATGAGATGACGAACATGGAAGATCGTATCAGCCGAAAAAAACATCCCGAACGTTTATTTTTTTCATACGCAAATACCGTAGCCACTATTGATTTTTCGAAAAGGTACAAGGGCCATGGTTGGTTAGGAATTCGATACCAATTAGATCCTACCCAAAAAGAGTATGACGAAATAATTCTGCACGTGCGTTTTAAACAAAACGAAGCACGCCTACAACAAGAAACTCTAGGTATTTTAGGGGTTAATCTAATTTATGGTGCTTTTTATAAGCATGATCAGCCCAGAAAAATTCTTAAATATCTTTACGATCATTTAGATAGAGATACCTTAGAATTGGATATGATTAATTTTTCAGGACCTAACTTTAAAAATGTCGATAATAGATTAATGAGTTTACAACTTATTAAAAACGATATGACCGATGCTGTTATGTTCGGCCCTGACGGAAATAACTTACTACCTGCCGCCATTCTTTATAAAAAAAGCATTTTAGCCTTAAGAGGAAGTTTTCGTCCTGTAACTAAGGTTAATATGGACATGCTCAAAAAATCGTACGATATATTTGTACGTGAACAGAGTGTAGAAGAAGAAAATACAATCGTTGTATTTGAAATTACCTTATCAAATTTAAAAGCTTCAGGTGAAATAGACGAACAAGATTTTATGGACAGAGCTGAACTCCTCTGTTCTCTTGGACACACCGTAATGATTTCGAAATTTCAGGAATATTATAAATTAGTAGAATACTTTAGTAATTATACCAAAGCCAAGATTGGTTTAACCATGGGCGTTAATAATTTAATTGATATTTTTGACGAAAAATATTACCGTCACTTAAGCGGAGGTATTCTAGAAGCCTTTGGTAAACTATTCTTTAAAGATTTAAAGGTATACCTCTACCCCATGAAAAATGAAGAGACGGGTCAGATCATGACGAGTAATAATGTAAAAGTACACCCACGTATGAAAGAGTTGTATAAATTCTTTAAATACAACGGAAAAGTCATGGACATTATTGATTATGATCCTGAAATATTGCATGTATTTTCTCGAGATGTTTTAAAGAAGATTATCAATCATGAAGAAGGCTGGGAAAAAGTATTACCTGAAGGAATTGCCGAAATAATTAAAGAAAAAGAGCTTTTCGTACGAAAAGAAATTGAATAAAAATAGTAAAGCTCAGCCTAAGCCTATACCAAAAAATGGCTATCTAAAACTATAGATAGCCATTTTTTAGTATTTGAAATAAAAGTTTAAATAAATATATTTAAGTTACTGAAAAACAACGTAATACATTTAAGTAATATGCTTAAAATTATAGCAATTGAGCTGCGTGATCTTTCGTTTTAACTTTATCGATTACCTTAGTAATTATACCATCTTCATCGATTACAAAGGTTGTTCTGTGGATGCCGTCATACTCTTTTCCCATAAACTTTTTGGGACCCCAAACACCAAAAGCATTAATAACACTAAGATCCTCATCGGCTAAAAGAGGAAATGGGAAAAAATATTTCTCACTAAAATTAGCTTGTTTTTTCTCAGAATCTGCACTTACTCCTAACAATTCGTATCCTTGAGCTTGAAATTCTTCGTAATTATCCCTTAAATTGCAGGCTTCAGCAGTGCAACCTGGTGTATTGGCTTTAGGGTAAAAGAAAACGATTAACTTTTTCCCCAAATAATCATCACTGTTAATAATGGTTCCGTTTTGATCTTTTGACATAAAACTGGGCATCTTATCCCCTTCTTTTAATGTTTGCATAGCTATTTTTAATTAAATTCGTTCCTCGTAAAAATACAAATTCACTTTTTATATTGCTAAAATATAGGAATACCTTTTATACATTCGTTGATAAATTATTCAAATGACTAAAGCCGAAAAAGTTGCTTTTACCATAGCAAAACTCAAAGAACTATATCCAACAATTCCTGTACCTTTAGATCACAAAGACCCTTATACTTTGCTAATTGCCGTCTTACTTTCTGCTCAAAGTACCGATGTTCGGGTAAATAAAATAACTCCTTTGTTATTTAAAAAAGCAGATAACCCCTTTGATATGGTAAAATTATCGGTGGATGAAATTCGCGATATTATTCGACCTGTTGGTCTATCGCCTATGAAATCTAAAGGGATATACGGATTATCAAAAATTTTAGTAGAAAAATACGATGGCATTGTACCAAAAAAAATAGAATTATTAGAAGAATTCCCAGCCGTTGGTCATAAAACCGCAAGTGTTGTGGTATCTCAAGCTTTTGGAATTCCAGCTTTTCCTGTCGATACGCATATTCATAGACTCTTATACCGTTGGGGTTTTACCAACGGAAAAAATGTTGTTCAGACAGAAAAAGATGCCAAACGATTATTTCCCAAAGAAATTTGGAACGATTTGCATTTACAGATTATTTGGTACGGTCGCGAATATTCACCAGCCAGAGCTTGGGATTTAGACAAAGACATAATTACGAAAACAATAGGAAGAAAAAAAGTGCTTGAAGACTATTATAAAACTAAAAAGAGCCGCTAATAGCGGCTCTTTTTAGTTTTTAGTTTAAGTTATTCTCAAACTGCATGTCGCCATAATTGACAATATTCAGGGATTTAGAATAATTCATCAGGAACGTTATAGTTTCTGGACATGCTTTAGCCAATTTGCAGGCATTTTGATTCTCAGAGTAAATTTTTTCCATATTAAATAGTATTGTTATGTTAAGATAACGACACTATTATTCAAATATTGTACAGTTCGACCTACGACCGATTAATTCGTTAAAACGATATTATTTTTCTCAATGACCTTTCTAAGGTTAATTAAAGCGTATCGCATTCTACCTAAAGCAGTATTAATGCTCACTCCTGTGTTTTCTGAAATCTCTTTAAAGCTCATGTCGCGGTAAATACGCATCATTAAAACTTCTTTTTGATCATCAGGTAATTCTTCAATCAATAAATTTAAATCACAATCGATCTGATCTTTTATAATTTGTTTTTCAACGTTTAATTGATCGTCGCCTATCACAGAGAAGATATTGAAATCATCATTCCCTTCGAACATAGGCATCCTTTTATTTTTTCTAAAGTGATCTATCACTAGGTTATGCGCAATTCGCATGACCCATGGTAGAAACTTACCTTCTTCACTGTACGATCCTTTTCTAAGTGTTTTAATCACTTTAATAAAGGTATCTTGAAAAATATCTTCTGTGATATCTCGATCTAAAACTTTAGAATAAATAAAGCTAGAGATCCGCTGGTTGTGTCGGTTGATTAGAATTTCAAGCGCTTTTTCTTCGCCGTTGATATAATTTTTTACTAAAACTGAGTCATCAATCTGTAGTTCCATACAAATTACTTTTTTGGGTTAAAATTAGGGGGTCCTCTCCTTTGACGGTTTTGGACTTTTACTAAACTAAATTTTCAAAAAGTAATTTTGCTGTATAGGCTTCTGTGTTTTTATTATATGTCAAATATACCCAAATAAGACACTTATAAAAAAAAGTTTGTTGTGATATGCAATATTTTTGATGTTAAAACGTGTATTCTAGTGAATGAAGTCTTCAAATCGTATCTTTGTGCTCTTTAATTACGAGTATGACTGCTATTTTAGATGTAAATCCAAAAGAAAATATAATAATAAAAGGAGCAAAACTCCACAATCTGAAAAACATAGATGTAATTATCCCAAGAAATAAGCTTGTTGTTATTACTGGTTTGTCAGGTTCGGGTAAATCTAGCCTTGCTTTTGATACGTTGTATGCCGAAGGGCAGCGTAGGTATGTAGAAAGTTTATCTTCTTATGCAAGACAGTTTTTGGGTAAATTAGACAAGCCCAAAGTTGATTATATAAAAGGTATCGCACCAGCAATTGCGATTGAGCAAAAAGTAAATTCTACAAACCCAAGATCTACCGTTGGTACGAGCACTGAAATTTATGATTACTTAAAACTGCTCTTTGCACGCATTGGCAAAACAATATCTCCTATATCAGGTAACGAAGTTAAAAAACATAGCGTAAGCGATGTGGTTAGCTATATAAAATCGTTTCCTGAAGGTACAAAATTGCTGTTACTAGCTCCTATTGTTATTCGTGAAGATCGAGATGCACTCAAATCTCTTCAAATATTTTCACAACAAGGGTACGCACGTATCAAATACAAGGGAGAGGTAATTAGGATTGATGATAGCATTACAGAAATTGACAAAGCGTTTAGTTTAGTCGTAGATCGTATAATTACAAAAGATGATGAAGACTTTTACAATCGATTAGCTAATGCTATAGATACAGCCTTTTTTGAAGGTAAAGGCGATTGTAGTATTGAAATTTTAGAAACAGGAGCGCAGACACCATTTAGTAATAAGTTTGAAATGGATGGTATGAAGTTCTTAGAACCAAACGTACATCTTTTTAGTTTTAACAATCCTTATGGCGCTTGCCCTAATTGTGAAGGCTATGGCGATGTGATAGGTATTGACGAAGAATTAGTAGTACCAAATACCGCATTATCGATTTACGAAAATGCAATTTTTGCTTGGCGTGGTGAAAGTATGAGCTATTATCGTGACCAATTAGTCAATTCAGCGCACCAATCTAACTTTCCAATACATAAACCATGGTATCAGCTTTCTGAAGAGCAAAAACAGTTGGTTTGGGATGGAAACAGCCATTTTACTGGATTAAATGATTTTTTTACAATGCTCGAAGAAAAAAGTTATAAAATTCAGAATAGGGTCATGTTATCTCGCTACCGAGGTAAAACGAAATGCAGTGTTTGCAAAGGGAAGCGTTTACGTAAAGAAACGAACTATGTAAAAATAAGTGGTCAATCTATTTCTGATTTAGTGGAGCAACCCATTGATGAATTGATACTTTTTTTTGAAACGATCAATTTAAATGAAACCGATACTAAAATTGCATCTCGTTTACTTATTGAAATAAAAAGCAGATTAGGATTTTTGCATAAAGTTGGGCTTAGTTATTTAACCTTAAATAGAAAATCGAATACCTTATCAGGTGGTGAAAGTCAACGTATAAATTTAGCGACCTCTTTGGGCAGTAGCCTTGTAGGTTCCATGTATATTTTAGATGAACCCAGTATTGGCTTGCATCCAAAAGATACCGAAAATTTGATTACGGTATTAGAATCACTGCGTGATTTAGGTAATACGGTTATTGTGGTGGAACATGATGAAGATATTATGAAAGCTGCAGATGAAATTATCGATATTGGTCCAGAAGCAGGAACACTCGGCGGTCATGTGGTAGCCACAGGAACTATGGCCAATATTTTGGCTTCTTCTTCACTAACCGCGCAATATTTGAATGGAACCTTAGAAATTAAAGTACCACAGAAACGACGGGCCTTTAAAAATTATATTGAGATTATCGGGGCACGAGAAAATAATCTAAAAAATATAAACGTAACCTTTCCTTTAAATGTGCTTACCGTAGTGACAGGTGTTTCGGGCAGTGGAAAAAGTACTTTAGTAAAAAAGCTATTGTATCCTATAATTTTAAAAGAAGTAGGTGGCTATGGCGAAAAGGTAGGTCAGTTTACAGAGGTTAAAGGAAAATATAGCGATATAAAACATGTAGAATTTGTAGACCAAAACCCTATTGGTCGCTCTTCCCGTTCTAATCCTGTTACCTATATTAAGGCCTATGACGATATTAGAACCTTGTACGCTTCTCAAAAATTAAGCAAACTACGCAATTACCAAACCAAACATTTTTCTTTTAATGTGGATGGCGGACGCTGTGAAAAATGTAAAGGTGAAGGAGAAATTACTGTAGAAATGCAATTTATGGCCGATGTACATTTAGAATGTGATACGTGTAAAGGCAAACGTTTTAAGAAAGAAGTGCTCGAAGTAAAATTTGAAGATGCCAATATCGATGACCTGCTCAATATGACCATTGATGATGCCTTAAGCTTTTTTGAAAAACACCAACAGACCAAAATTTATAGAAAATTAAAACCGCTACAAGATGTTGGCTTAGGCTATGTTACTTTAGGGCAATCCTCCTCTACGCTATCTGGTGGCGAGGCGCAGCGAATAAAGCTAGCTTCATTTTTAGTCAAAGGAACCACCAAAGAAAAAGCGCTATTCATATTCGATGAACCTACTACCGGACTGCATTTTCACGATATTAAAAAACTTTTGAAGTCTTTCAATGCCTTGATAGAAAAAGGGCACTCCATAACCGTCATCGAGCATAATATTGATCTTATTAAATGTGCCGATTATATTATCGACTTAGGTTTAAGCGGTGGGCAGAAAGGTGGAGAACTCATTGTACAAGGCACTCCAGAAGAGGTCATTAAAAATAAAGTTTCTTATACTGCGAAGTATTTAAGGGAAAAGTTGAGTTGAGTTGAAGATTTCAAGATGCTACCTTAATGTAATCCTATAAACCCTTGGGTGTATTTTAGTAATGCCTCAGTTCTAATCCGTGTTAATTCGCAAAATTAGTGTCAAAAAAATACAGGAAAATACATACGTTCAACAATCATCCGACCACTAAGACCTATTATTTTTTCTAAACCTGAAACCAACATTTAGCATTCAGAAGCTAAGACCTAAAAAATAAATGCCTAATAATCAATAACTTAAAAGTAAATTAAATTTCTGGCACGTTGTTTGTAATATACTCATCGAATGTAAATAGTTGCATTCGATAAATATAAAACCTTATATCATGAGAAATTTAATACTCCTTTTTTCAGCTTTATTTTTGAGCACCTCAGGTGCCATGGCTGTTAGTTTAGATGATAAGGTTGCACCACGCAATGCTTATAATAACAACAACTCCTTTATTTTTATAGAAGACGGAATCACATTTTCGGTGTATCCTGATGGTGAGTTTGATTTTTATATCGAAAACAATGCAGGTGTAAATGCTAACGTAAATTTAGGACGTACAAGTATTACCTTTAATTCTGGTTTTGATTATAATCCTTATGTTCAATATGATGATTTTGGAGCCGTTCTACAAGTAGAAAATGTTCCCGTATTTTACGATTATTATGGTCGTGTAACTCAAATTGGAGCTATAGATATTCGCTACAATAGAAATAGAGTATCTCGTTTAGGCGGAATGTATGTCTATTATGATAATAGAGGATTCTATAACAATCACCGTGGGTTTATCAATATTTATAATAGATCTTATGTATATCGTCCATTTCACACGTATTTTGCAAGACCTTCAATTGGTTTTAGTTTGGTGAATATAAATCCTTATAGAAGGTTTTATCAGCCTGTACGATATACGTACTACCGCCCATACCGTTACAATACACGTAACACGTATGCAACAATAGGTAGAGAGCATAGATATAATAATGTACGTGCTACAAGAGCAAACGTTTACAGAAATGATAACCGAGTAGCGGTAAGAAGTGCAAGCTCAAGAAATAACGTTTCAAGAAATGACGGATACCGAATTTCTAATAATGATTCTAGTAGAAAATCAGTAGGCAGAAGTTCATCTAATTCTAATAGAAGTGAAGTCTCTAGAAACGGTACTAATAGAACAGCTGATGCTTCTAATCGTAACGCTAGTAGATCAATAGAAAATTCTAATAGCAACTCTAGAGCAACAGCGAATCGGACCACTGCAACTAGAGAAAGCGCTAGAACTGTTAGCCCTAGCAATTCAAGTGTAACTAGAGCATCTAGTACTCCTTCTAGTAGAAGTGTAACTAAAAGAGAAGTAACGACTTCGCCAAGAAGTACCACAGTGACTAGAAGCAGTACTACTACGTATAGAAAACCTGCTAGTAGCACTTCGAGAAGTTCAAATACGGTTGCTAAAAGAGGTTCAACTTCTAAAAGTACGGCAGCTTCACCAAGAAGTTCTTCTTCAAGAAGCAAAACAGTAAGCACAAGAAGTTCTACGTCAAAAGTAAAAAGTAGTACTCCTGCAAGAACAACAAGAACAGCGACTGCTTCAAGAAGCCGAAGCTCTAGAGGAAATTAAAAATAGTTTTTAGGTTGGTTAGTTGTAAAACCCCGTAGCGAATAATTTATTCCTACGGGGTTTTTACTGAAGTAATTCCTGCATTTATGATATGGCTAAACAAACAGTTTAGTACACATTTCACAACGCTACTTTTACATTTTTGGCTTTTTTGACAGCTATTCAAATCCCAAAATTCGCTGTATCATAATATACACCTCTTGATCGTTAGTTTCCAAAAAAAAACTTGGCTCACTTTTTAAGGTATTTTGACAACATGCTGTATATATCTTCGGACCATTTAAATTTATACAAGAACCCCATATAAATAAGTACAACCAAACTACTTTTAATACCAATATTCACCAGGGGGTGAAATGGGAATGAAATAAAATAAAATACGACTCCTATAAAACATAGTAAAAGTAGCACTTTCGCTAGGGCTGGGGTAAACGGAACGATACCAAAACGCATTTTTACAAAAACTAACTTTATGGTATTGTAAAAGAGTAATGCTGCAAATGAAGCATAAGCGGCACCAAGTAAGCCATAAATAGGAATCAACCATAAATTTAAAAGTATGGCAAGTAGTGCAACTACAACACCCATCATCAAAAGGGTTTTATAATAATCTGAATTGTACAGAATTGAATTATTGTTTCCTAAAGCGGCATCAAAAACCTTTGTTAATCCTATTAAAAAAACAACTAAAAAACCCTGACTATAGGCAGGATCTAGTAACTTATACAAATCATCGAGATTCATCATAATAAGCACAAAGAGTAAGCCCGAAATAATAAAGAGCGTTAAAGCACTTTTATGATATAGTTTTCTTAATCCTTCAGCATCTTTATTATTTAAAATCTCGGCGGTTAGTGGATAGGTTATTTGATGCATAGCCCTTGAAGGTACTGCAATGGCTGTAGCCATAAAAATAGCGACACTATAATAAGCCACATTATCTATTTTGATAAATTGGTTAATCATTACTTTATCTGCTTCAAATAAAACCACAGCCACTGAACCGCCTATAATAATTAAAACGCTGTATTCAATAATAGTTTTAGCATTTTTAGGAAAATTAAAATCTATTTTGGGGAAGCGTAATTTAAAGGCATACAGCTTCATCAATACTGTTCTAAGGATATAAAGCACAACTAATGCCTTTAAAAAAGTAGCCACAGTTATCCAATCAAGATACACGCCAACTAATAAAATAGCAACTCCTACCCGAACAAAAACCTCTTTCATAAAATTGCCGAATACCGATTTCATGTGAACGCGAGACCAGGCGTAGAAAACCTCAAAATAGGCCATCGCCATACCGATCAAAAAAATATACCAGACATAATCTTTTACAATAGGATTTTCTTTGGACATAAAATTTCCAATAGTGGCATTCGCAAAATAAGCAATAGCCATAAGAGGCAATATCACCAGCAGAGGCATAAATAACATCATGGTTAAAAAACCATCACTGTGTTCCGATTTTTTAAACGAAGAAAAATATTTTACTAAGGTATTTGGCACACCGAAAGCCAATAAAGGCATGAGTAAAGCCGAAGCTGATAAAATTACCCCCACTAAACCATAATATTCTGCAGATAGAAATTTAGTGTATAAAAACATGGTATTTATAGCACCAAAGCCAAAACCGATATAGGTAATGATGGCATTATTTAGCGATTGTTTGAATACAATGCCCATTATAGTTCTGTTGCTAGTTTTTTAGTGAGTGAATACCTGCTATACATCTCAATATTTTTTGACTGCACAGTCAGCTGCTTGTTTTTAAAAGCTTGAAACCAATGTACCACTAATTTTTTCAATTCCTCTTCTTCATTGTAGTTAAATGTAGTACCTGAATTGGTGGCTTTAATGATAGATGCTACCTCCCAGTTATCTGGCCCAATCGCTAAAATTGGGCGTTTAGCTGCCATATATTCAAATAATTTACCGGGAATGATCCCTATTGTTTCTGGAGCATCAATTTCAGCAAGGAGTAAAACCTGAGATTTGCGCTGAAGTTCTAAAGCTTCGTCATGGGACACATAGGGCTTTAAAACTACATAAGGCTCAAGTCCATAGGCGTAGATAGTTTTCAACACATCATCACTAACTACCCCTATTAAATTTAAACGAACAGCTTCTTTAAAACCTATATTTTCCTGAATCAGTGCCGCTAAAACTTTCCACAAATTTTGTGGATTTCTACCGGTTAATAGGGAGCCAATATGGGAAATCGTAAATTGAGGATCTAATACCGCCGTACCCCCATATTCACTATCGTAACCATTGGTTATTACCTTAATGGGTTGTTGAGTGATTGCTTGAAACTCTTTTTTAGTCGTTTCACTAGTAACAATAATTTTATCGGCCGAGTTTAAAACTAAGGCTTCAAGTTTTTTATGCTTCTTCTTGGAAGTGTTGGTCAGTTTTAATTTTTTATGGTAGCCAATAGATGTCCAGGGATCTCTAAAATCGCTGATCCACGAAATAGCCAAGCGCTGTTTTAGATTAAGTCCAATTAAATGTACACTATGCGGGGGACCTGTAGTAATTATAGTGCCAATTTTTTCATTTTCAATAACTCCCGATAAATAAGCTACTGAGGGTTTTACCCAATATTTACGAGCATCAGGAATAAATAAGTTTCCACGAACCCATAAAAGTAGTTTTTCTAAAAAAGATTGGTTTTTAGTTTGAATAATCCCTGAACTGATGCGTTTCGTTTTTTTTGACGATAGAAAACGAGCTAGTCCATAAGGCTCAAAAATAGGCTGTTTGTATATTTTTATGCCTTGAGGCATAGCATTTAACAAGGCTTGGTCTACAATAGGGTAATTTGGATTTTCAGGAACATACAAAATAGGCTCTATATCAAAATCTCGCAAATAGGTCACAAATTTTAACCATCGTTGTACTCCAGGACCTCCGGCAGGTGGCCAGTAATACGTGATGATCAATACTTTTTTCATTATTCCATACCTTTTTTACTAGAGCGCCAAAATGAAAATCCAAAAGCCATTAAAATTAAAAGCCCTAAAAGTCCTGTACTGGCTAAAACAATGGTAGAGCCTTGTTGAATTACTTGGGGTTCGAACTTAAATTCTATTTTGTGTTTTCCTTGTGGAATTTCTAAAGCCCTTAAGGCGTAATTAACTCTAAAATGTGGTTTTAAAACACCATCTATATAAGCATTCCAGCCTTTTTCATAATACATTTCAGAAAAAACGGCCAAGCCCTTATTCGAATTGGTAGCTTCGTAAATTAAATGATTAGGTCGGTAACTCGTCAGTGTTATTTTGGCTAAAGAATCGTTTAGATATTCAAAACTCTGAATAGTATTAAATTTAGTGGTATTTACTACCGCCGTATTTTTAGTATCTAAATCTTTTAAGGCTAAAATTTCTTCATTTGCAGTAGTCACTTTTTGGAGTTGTTTAACAAACCAAGCATTCCCATTCGTGTCAGGATTCAGGGCAGGGTAGGCATTCCCATCCTTATCTTGTTGCATAACGTATTTTACATTCAACATGTTCAATACATTAATATTGCCCATGTAAATATGAAAATCAAACAGGTCTTGCATTTTTGCAGGTTTCGCTGCATGGTACCCTCCAATAGATTGATGGTAATAAGAGGTACTTGCACCATTTAGTCCTTCTGCTGGATTATAAACTCTAAATATACTTTTATCTTGTTGTAACTCCTGATCCACAGGAGTTTCCGGAAACGGTGAAGCCATTACCTTAGCACGAACAAAATCGTCGTCATTTACATAACGTTTGGCTACACCTACTAAATCAAATACTACTAGAAGTCCCACTAATAGAACCATTACATTTTTATTGAATTTTTCTTTTATAAAAAACCACAGCACTAGTGCGGTTAAGAGTACATAGATTAAAGAACGAATTGTGTCGCTTGTATAAACCGCTTCACGATCTAAACGAATCATGGTCATTAACTCATTGCCGTAATTTTGCTCTAGAAAAGGATCACTAGCGCCTTCAAAATAAAATAATCCCTTGCTTAAAAAAATCAATATCCCCAATCCAAAAGTAATGCTAAAGCTTATTTTCAAGGCTTTTAGCTTCTTGGCTTTTTCAATGCTCGTATCAAACAAAGCAGCCAAAGCTAATATCGCCAATATAGGCACACATAATTCTAAAATTACCTGTATAGAAGATACCGCTCTAAATTTATCGTACAAGGGAAAATAGTCTATCATAAAATCGGTCAACAGACTAAAATTCTTTCCCCATGATAAAATTAAAGACATGACCACACCCCCTAAAAGCCACCATTTTGCCTTTTTTTGTACTAAAAACAAACCAAAAAAGAAAAGGAAAAATACTACTGCACCTACATAGGCGGGGGCTGAAGTTCCTGGTTGATCACCCCAATATAAGGGCATACCACTAGTAAAATCTAATGCTTTTGATTTTGAAATACCTTTTTCTAACAAAAAATCGAAGGTTTTAGAATCTTCCCCTAAATCTTCGCTATTAGATCCTCCAAACATCCTAGGAACAAACAGGTTTAAAGATTCTGTAATACCATAACTGTATTGGGTAATATATTCTTTACTTAAACCACCTGTATTTACTTTCTCGGTTCCATCAGGCGTTATGGTTAATTCGCTTTTACCACGGGTACTCCAGTCCGCATATTCTTTGGTAGCCAATAAACTTGTGGCATTCGTCGCAATTCCTAAAACAACAGCCACTAACAAAAGGGCTACTGATGTAATAAAATGTTTGATTTGTTTTTTACGCACCGCATCAACCAAATAAACCACACCTAAGATAATTACCAAAAGCATAAAATAATAGGTCATTTGGTAGTGATTGGCATTTATTTCTAGGGCCATGGCCAAGGCGGTTAAAATAAAGCCCCAGACATATTTTTTTCGAAATACTAAAACAATGCCCCCGAGTAGCATGGGAAGATAGGCTATCGCATGCGCTTTGGCGTTATGCCCAACGCCTAGAATTATAATTAAATAGGTAGAAAATCCAAAGGCTAATGCCCCCAAAACAGCAAGTCGATAATCTACTTTTAAACAAGATAATAAGATGTAAAAACCCAATAGGTACAAAAAAAGATAATCTGCGGGTCGAGGTAAAAAACGCAAACTTAAATCTAACTGCTTAATATAATTATGTGGATAATGTGCCCCTAACTGAAAGGTAGGCATGCCTCCAAAAGCACTATTGGTCCAATAAGGTTCTTCTCCTGTGCGTTTTTTAAAATCAATTTGCTCTTGCGCCATTCCTGTATACTGGGCAATATCGGACTGGAAAATAACTTTTCCTTGCAAAACAGGCGTAAAAAATGCCAGAGCTGCAACAATAAATAAGGCTATGGCAAAAAAATGTATTAAAAAAGCTCTAAGATTTCGCTTCATCAGGTTGGTTGGTGTTTATTTGAATTAAAGGCTTATTAAAAAGTGAAATTAGTCAATTTCTTCAAAATCTATATACTCCCCTACTTTTTTTGAAGACTTTGGATTTTTAGAGGTTTTTGATTTAATAATTACATCGCCCTCATCTGGGGTTTTTGTTTGCCGTTGCGGATCAAAACCTTCAAATTTTTCTCTAAAATGTTTCTCTGCCTTTTTACCGGCATAATTCAATATTTTAGGTGCAAAGATTTTTAGCAATATTTTAATTGCATAATATACTAATAGTATGATTAAAATCGTTGTAATAAAACCCATGGTACTTTAAAAATTTATATCAAAAATACGATTCTAAGCGTTCATTTTAACCTAGCAACTCTTAAAAAAATAATAAAACCGCTAAAGTAGCCATGTAAGTATTTAAAATTTATAGGCCTAGTAAGAAGGAACACAAGCCATAATCACAACCATCATTTTAGCTTAAGACCTAAGTAATATTTAAGATTTCTCTAAAAACGAATCATGAAAAACTTTTTATTTTTAATTATTTTACTTTTTACGTTCACTATTCAAGCTCAATACACCGATGTCATTAATTCTAACCGGCCAGGGCAATCGGTTAGTGCTTATGCGGTTGGTCGAAATGTCATTCAAGCAGAATTTGGCGTTGGGTATGAGCAACAAGAACACACCATATTATTAACAGATGCATCTATTTGGAACACCGAACTTGCCTTACGTTACGGTTTATTATTTGAAAAACTAGAAATTACCTATGAAGGTACCTTTCAAAAAGAAGATATTAACTATCAAACGTCACAAACCAATGCCTCCTTTACTGATTTTACCAGAAATCGATTAGGCCTTAAGTATTTAATTTATGACCCTTTTAAAAATGAAGAACGCAACAAGCCCAATTTATTGAGCTGGCGTGCGAATCATAAATTTAAATGGAGTAATTTATTACCAGCCGTTTCTTTGTATGCAGGTGCAACATTTGTATTAGGCGAAAACCCCTATTACCTAGGAGATCCAATAGCTTCTCCAAGAGTCATGCTGGCAACACAAAGCAAAATTTCTCCAAGAGTAGTTTTTATATCGAATATCGCTTACGATCGTATTGGTACTGAGTTTCCTGAAATGAGTTATATTGTTTCGCTAACACACGCTTTTCGCAATCCTAAATGGAGTATCTTTTTAGAGCAGCAAGGAATCAAAAGTGATCGCTATGCGGATGCCTTGTATAGAACCGGTGTAGCACATTTACTTTCTAAAAACTTACAAGCTGATGTTACTTTTGGTGGAAGTTTTAAAGATACGCCAACACGCATGTTTGGTACTATCGGAATGTCTTACAGATTAGATAAACACGTTGATGATGCGAAGCCTATAGATGAGCAAAAAGGAGGACAAAATGGTCAAATTGGAAAACAATCTATGAGCAAAAAGGCTCGGAAAGCCAAAAAAGGTAGCGGCGCTGAAGATGTTGATTTAGGCCCCACTAAAAAACAACTCAAAAAGCTAAAAAAAGCGGAGAAAGCGAAAAATAAAAATGGTGAGATTGATTTTTAAAGTCCTAACATTGAAAAGAAACTTGCTTTATAACTTTCGCCGATTGGAATTCTAATATCATTAATTACAATCCTATTTCGTTGAACCGTTTTTATAAAATTTACATTTACAACAAAAGATTTATGTACTCTTAAAAACTGATTTGCCGGAAGTTTATCTAAAATTTCTTTAAAATTCATTAAGGTTAAAATCGTTTTATTTGTGTTTGCTATGTGTATTTTTAAATAATCTTTAAGGCCTTGTATATACTCAATATCGTCTAAACTTATCTTAATACTTTCATATTCTGCCTTTACAAAAATATATTTTTTAGCTACTGATGTTTCCCCAAAAGAAGAAAAAATATTTTCAATATTAGGTTTTTCAATTTTAGTTAAAAGCTCTTTTGCCCTAGAAATAGCTTTAATAAAACGATGATAAGGAATAGGTTTCACCAAATAATCTACCGCATTTAATTCAAAACCCTCAACTGCATATTGCGAATATGCTGTAGTGAAAATAAACAATGGTTTAGTAGCTAACGAGTTGATAAAATCTATTCCACTAATTTGTGGCATTTGTATGTCGCAAAATAATAAGTCCACTTTTTTTTCTTGAATAATAGTGATAGCATCAAGAGGATTTGTAAATGTTCCCACGATATTAATAAAATCTAACTTATCACAATAATCTATAAGAATATCAATAGCTAAAGGTTCATCGTCAATAATAATGCAATTCATCGTTATAATTTTATGGTGAGTTTTACAACATAATTCTCTCCGTTGTTTTCTACTGCTAATTCGTGTGAATTTGGATATAATAAATTCAATCTATTTTTAATATTTTGTAATCCTACTCCTGAACTTTTAGCTTCTTTTTTGAAAGCTCCAATTTTATTTATCACACTAAAATAAATCGTATTTTCATGTATAGTAAGATTAATTTTTACCGTGGTTTTTCCTTTAAAATCAGTACCATATTTAAAGGCATTTTCAATAAAGGATATAAACAATAAAGGATGAATGGTCTTTCCTCTATCTTCCCCAGAAATATTTAAGCTTACATTTTCACTGTCTGATAATCGCAAACGTTGTAATTGCACATAGTTTTTAATGTACTCTATTTCTTTAGAAATAGGCACCAAATCTTGATCGGCTTCATACAGCATATAACGCATTAATTCTGATAAATTAATAATTGATTCTGGCGTATCAGGAGATTTCTTTACCGATAAAGAATATATAGCATTTAAGGAATTAAAAAGAAAATGTGGATTTAACTGTGTTTTTAAAAATTGAAGTTCTGAGTTCACTTTTTCAGTTTCTACTATTTTTCTAAGATCTTCATTGTTTTTCCATTCGATAAAAATTCTTAGTAATGCGCTAACCACTAATGGAATACCAAAGGTAATTACGGACATAAAAAGAATTCGAAGTTGATGATTTTCTGTCTTTAATCTAGTATCACTCAAATTAGGATTACCCCCTGACGCATTAGAAAAAGGAAAAACATCCGAAAAAATATTAACCATTAAGCCAAATGCAACAATTAAACCAAAAGCAATAATAACATAGTTAATTGTTTTCTTTTGTAATAAAATTTTAGGAACTAGATAGTAATAATTAATGTAATATAAAAACGTTGCGAATACTAACCTTAGTGGCAAATCGGGAGGAATTGGTCTATTTTGCAATACAAACGGATACAATAAAAGTCCATAAAATAAAGCCCATAAAAGTAGATGGATCAGAATTTGGCTTATGTATTTTTGAGTAGTACCCATATACCTTATCGATTCTTAAATTTATAGTTAACATTCAACTTATTTAAATCTTCTATAGTGACTACGGGACTTTCTTTTTTTAATAGCCGATTAAGTACTAAGGCCGATACTAATTTAGCATCATTATCAGACATGAATGATATTTCTTCTTGCACAGCGGGAATAAAATATTGCTTTATAAGAACCTTATCACCTGCTTTTATAGTGTATCCATAACCGTCACCAGAAATAAAAACTTCTGAGTAAAGAGAGGTCTTTGTTGATAACATTCGTACTAAAATAAGAAATATTAGTAACACTGAGACCAAGACAGTACTAATAGTAAATACCTTGTAAATCCTTGTTTTTTGCATATATTAAAACTTTAAAAAAAATGGAGTTGCAAAACTAAAAACAACTCCATTAACCATTAAAAACTAAAACAAATTTAATCTTCATCATCGTAATAAGAAAAAGGGAAAAATTCACTTATATTATCTAAATATAAAGTTCCCGTTCTGCCTAAACCTACGAATGCTCTTGTACCATTAGAAAAAAATGCAGGGTCTTGTCTTGTAGTACCTTCAAAGCCAGTTTTTTGTTCCCACGTATCGGTTGATGGTTCATATTCCCAAACCGAAGAAGTAGCACCACTGCGTTCTCCACAGGCTATATATCCGTAACCATTCATAGCAAAACCTGCTGCATTACTTCGGGCAATAGTATAATCGTCTTCTTCATCTAAGTCTAGTTTTTGAGTCCAAACTTCGGTAGTAGGGTCAAAAATCCAAAAATCTGTTAGGTAAACACCATTTGCAATACCTGTCGCTAAATAGGCTTTATTATCGATTATAAATGTTGTTGCAGCTCGTCTTTTATCACCTCCAAAACCTACTAATTCGGACCATGAATCTGTTGTAGGGTCGTACTTCCAAAAATCTTTACGATCATTATCGCCATCAAATCCAGTACCAAAATAACCTATACCGTTTATTCCAAAACCTATGGCACTTCTTCTGGCTGTAGAAGGAAAATTAGCTATTTGCGACCAAGTGTTGGCTGCTGGATCGTAGGCATAAAAATCTGACAATTCATTTAAACCATCATAACCCGAACCTATATATCCTTTATCACTAACCGCAAACCCTACAGCTGCATTACGTGCCACCCCAGTATAATCTGCTTTTTGAGACCAATAATTACCGTTCATATCATAAGCCCAAAACGATTTTAAATAATCGTCACCATCGTAACCAACACCCATATAGCCAATGTCACCAATAGTAAAACTTGACATTCCGCTTCTAGGACTGCCATCAAAAACCGATTTAGTGATCCAATTTCCTAAATCGTCATCATCATCGTCGTTAGAGCAACTTGTTAATATTAATACTAGACTAAACAATGAAATAATACTATACTTAAACCTTACTTCTTTCATACCTATTTTTTAAGGGTTATTTTAATTTTACTCAAAACTACCTCGAGATAATCCTTAAAGAAAATAGAATAGATAAAGTCATCGATTTAACATATGAATCCTTAAAATTAATCTACGAACCAGATTTCTAATCTTGTAGAAAAAAAACACGTATTGGTCTTATAAAAATCGAGCTTCGTCTATTGTGCTGTATAAGATCATTCAGCACCTGTTACTTTTATCAAAAAATAAAAAAATATGACACACTTAGCTCGACTATTTTGCTTTATGACCCTACTCCAATTATGTATTAGTTGTAGTGGTGATAACTTTAATGAATCTGATTTTATAGCGGGTGAAGCTTTTGTAAATAGTAATATTCGTGTAGTTATAGTAGATACCATGACTGTAGAAGTTTCTACCATAAAATTTGATAGCATTATTACATCGCAAGCAGGTAAAGTATTAATAGGTAAATATACCGACCCCGTTTTAGGAACAGTACAAAGTGCTAATTATGCTGGTTTTCTTCCTAATTCATATTTTATAGACACCGAAGCTGCTTATGACAGTATCGTTTTATTTTTAAAATATGATGGTTATTATTATAACGATACTACACACGTAAATACTATAAATGTAACACGATTGACTGAAAATTTTAATCCTGATGAAAACGATGATTTTTATAATACTAGTAGTGTAGCGTATAGCGATGATTTATTAGGAGCTATTACCTATGCACCTAGACCACAATCGACAGATTCTCTAGAAATAAAATTAACAGATACGCTTGGAGAAGAATTTTTTAATCAATTACAAAATAAAAGTATTACAAACGACGTTGAATTCCTAAATACCTTTAAAGGTTTAAGACTAGCACCTGGTACTACCGATAACGGCTCTGTGATTGGTTTTTCTAAAAATTCGGATTCTTTTTTCATACGTTTATACTATTCCACGGCAGAAGAATCTGAACGCGTACAACAGTATACTGACCTTTCTTTAAATATATCAGACAGTCCCAATCCGTTTTTTAACCAAATAGGTTTAGAAGAACCTACGGAGTATTTAATAGCATTAACGAATAGTGAAATTAGTTTAAATAGTGTAGATAGTAATCATCAAAGTTTTATTCAATCAGGAACTGGTATAGCTACCAAAATAGAACTACCCTATCTTAAAACTATAAACAATATTGGCGGAAAAGGTACTTTACTAAAAGCTGTTTTAAAAATAAAGCCTGTACTAGGGTCATATAATGATTTTTTAATACTTCGAGATTACTTATCTGTTTATTTAGTTGATGGGAATAATGATATTACACAGCAGTTATATTCCGCGGATGACACAACTCTAAGTTCTTTTTTAAATACTGAAAACCAAGAATATAATGATATCTACTTTGAAATTAATTTGACAAATTATGTAGAGTCAATTTTGACAACCGAAAGAAATACGAATACTGCGCTATTATTATTACCAGAAAACTTTAGTTCCTCTGTGGACAGATTTATCTTAAACGGTCAAAACATAGCAAATAAAAATACATTTCTAGAACTTACTTATGCCATTTATGATGAAGCTAATTAAAAAAATATCACCACTATTTGTTCTTTTATTTATGAATCAAATTAGTTTTGCTCAATCGGAAGCTTTGACTAGTTCGCCTTATTCTTTATATGGTTTAGGAGTCATAAATCAAACTAGTATCGGAAAATCTAATGCATTAGGATATACTGGTATTGGTGTTAAAACAACAACAGAAATAAATAATTTGAATGCAGCAAATTATGCACTTATTCCCCAGAATTCGTTTTTCTATGATATTGGTGTTACTGGTGAGATAAATACCTACAGCAATAAAAGATATAGTGAAAATAAAAAAAATGTAAACTTTTCAAATTTCGCTTTTGCTTTCAGGATTGCTGAAGGTTTGGGTGCCGGAATAACAATGGTTCCCTATAGTGACGTCGGATATTCTCTCGTAGGAATACAATCTAATATCGAAGGTAGTACAGAGTCGTTCGAAAGTTCAATTACTGGACTCGGGTCACTAAGTGATTTGAAACTAAATCTTGGTTATTCTGTTTTAGATAATTTAAGATTTGGATTAAGCGCTTCATTCCTTTTTGGAAACATAAAACAGAATGAATCTTTTGAAATTGAAGACAGTGCTTTAAACCTTTCAGAAACTACTAAATATAATGGTGCAAGGCTTGGTTTTGGGATGCAGTTCGATTTGACTGATAAAATTATCATAGGGAGCACAGTGCAATTACCTGCTAGTTTAAAAGCAAGTTTAGATCGGTCGTTAACTAAAACAATCGATGGATCTACAAGTATTGATGTGGCCATAAATGAAGTTGATAAAGCAGATAACTTTAATTTACCTTTAGAAATAGGTATTGGTTTCAGTTCTAATATCTATAAATCATTTACACTTAGTGCTGATTATAAAAAAAATTATTGGGACGCTACGAACCAAGTAGACCTTGGTGGAACTTATGCAGATCAGGATATTTTTGGGATAGGATTAGAATTTATTAAAGATAAAGAGAGTTTTAAATATAGCGATCGCGTAAATTATCGCTTAGGATATAACTACGATAATGGGTATTTAAAAGTAAACAACAAGAAAATTGAGGGATTTAATATTACTGCTGGTATAGGTCTGCCTATAAATTTAAACTCAAATTCTATTATCAATTTTTCTTATAGTTATGGTTCTAAGGGGCTTATTGAAAATATCTTAATAAAAGAAAACTATCATTTATTTACCTTGAACACTAGCTTGGAGGATTTATGGTTCAGAAAACGAAAAATAAACTAAAAGTAAACTGATTTAATACATTACAAATTAAACAGTAATTAACCCAATAACTTTCAACGAATTAATAGGTTTTGAAAACCAGAACAACTCAAAATCTTCGAATTTTGAATCAAAGTCAGCTTTTATAGCCTTAAGAAACAATGGCTTGTTTTCCCTTAGGGTCCATAAGGGTAAATTTTGTGCCAACCACTCCCCTTTTTCTTTATCTAAAGTGATTTGAGTACTGTTTCTGTTATAATGAAATGTTAGTTTTAATACTTCCCAGGTCTGTCCTTTTTTAGATTTTGTGTACATTTCTTGTTGTGGTAAACTTCCTAACCAAATTACCTTTGCCGTTGGTTTTATTTGATAATCAATCGCTACATTTAGGGATTCTTTAATAAAGTCTGACTTTATGTGTGTTTTCGGAATCTTAAAATCGAACCAGTTTTGTAAGGGTGTTTCAAACCCAACTCCATGCATATAATTAAAGAGCGATTTTTTTAATCCGAAACTGAATTTGGAATGATCTATGCCTGTAGCATCCTTAAAATCAATGTCGTTATTCGCGAAGGAGATTTCTTTTAAATCGGGTACTATACCGTATTCAGACGGATTAATTCCTATTGGGCTATGTGCCGTTAGTGCAAATTGATGCCAAAAACCGGATTGCAACACGCCCACCTCAAAAAGCTGACGCACCATTTCTAAACTATCTACCGTTTCCTGTACCGTTTGTGTAGGGTAGCCGTACATTAAATAGGAATGCACCATAATGTGTGCATCCGTAAAATTGCGGGTTACCTGAGCCACTTGAGAGACCGTAACACCTTTATCTATCAATTTAAGCAAACGATCAGAAGCAACTTCTAAACCTCCAGATACCGCAATACAACCAGAAGTCTTCAATAAATAACATAAATCGGCTGTAAAGTTTTTCTCAAAACGAATATTCGTCCACCACGTAACCACAAGCTTTCTTTTGATAATTTCAATGGCTAAAGCTTTCATAAGTGACGGTGGCGCAGCTTCATCGACAAAATGGAATCCGTTTTCGCCAGTTTGTGCGATAAGTTCTTCCATCCGATCTACTAAAATTGTTGCCGCAATGGGCTCATATATTTTAATATAGTCTAAAGAGATATCACAAAACGTGCATTTTCCCCAATAACAACCATGGGCCATAGTTAATTTATTCCACCGACCATCGCTCCATAAACTATGCATGGGGTTGGCAATTTCGATGACAGAAATATAGGAATCTAAAAGCAAATCAGAATAATCAGGTGTACCCACTTCACTCTGTTTATAATCGGGTTTCGTAGCGTTATTTTTGTAAACAATGTTCCCGTTTTCTAATACAAAGGTGCGTTTAAATTGCGGCTCAGACTCGTTCTTATTTTGAAGCGAGTCTACTAAAAGTTCTACAGGCAATTCGCCATCATCTAAGCTGATATAATCAAAAAACTCAAAAACGCGTTCATCTGTTAAAGAGCGTAATTCGGTATTCGGAAACCCACCACCCATGGTTATTTTTATGGCTGGATGCTTTTGTTTAAGATACTGAGCACATCGAAATGCACTGTACAAATTCCCAGGGAAAGGCACTGAAAAACCAATTAGTTTGGGTTGTACTTTCTGAATGGTATTTTCAAGTAAGCGAAGTGTTATTTGATCAATGTATGTAACATCATCTTGCAAAAACGTATACAACTCATCGAAAGAATTCGCGCTTCTGCCTAAACGCTCCGCATAGCGGCTAAACCCGAAATTGGCGTCTATACATTCCACTATAAAATCAGATAAATCTTCTAAATACAAGGTAGCTAAGTGTTTGGCTTTATCTTGCAAACCCATTTCTCCAAAAGCCCAATCTAAATCGTCTAATTGTTGAAAACGAGAGGCTTCAGGCAAAAAACCTTGGGTACAAATCTGTCGTGCAAAAGTTGGATTATTTCCTTGTAAAAAAGCGACTACAAGTGAAATAGTGCTTATATAGGAGGCCTTTAGAGCATACATACGTTTACAATTTTCGGAAATAATGGTTTTATTTTCGAAAGCAAAAGTGAATATATGTTCTAGTTCTTGCTTAGAAAACAGCTCTAAAATAACCTCAATTCCTAAATCGGACTGAAAACAAGAAATTTGTTTCGTATTCAAGAAACCTTTCAAATAGGCCGTTGCTGGGTAGGGCGTATTTAATTGTGTAAAAGGTGGCGTGATGAGTAAAACGTCTTTCAAAATAAATTTTAAAGTTGGTACGTAAAGGTAAATGAATAGTTTAGGTCGAGGATCCTTCTTTTTTTAGAATTTCGGCAACAGCACTACGGTAGGCCGCCGGATTATTTGCCTTTTTTATGGCTTTATAAGCTTTTTGAGGATCAGAGAACGATTGTGCAAAGAATTCCCAAAAGCCTAACATTTTCATTTTTATAGGGGTTGGTCCTGATAAAAATTCATCGTACTGCTGGTAAATGGTATCGTGAAATTCTTTGAAAATTTCAATTCTGTCAGTAGGGTACGCTGGGGCACCTGCCTTTATCATGCTCGGCAAAAAAGGGTCGGCAATAAGGCCACGCCCAATCATAAAATGATCGATACTAGGAAAGCGTTCTTGCATTTTTTTGAATTGTGCCACACTTGTAATATCGCCATTATAATATAATTTATGACTGGTATTTTCTATACAGCGCTGAAAGGCATCTAAATCTACCCCCCCTTTATACAATTGCTTGCCAATGCGGGCATGGATAGCAATATTTTTAATCGGATATTTTTCTAACACTGGAAATGTGTCTAAAATTTCACTACTATTTTCATAACCCATTCGCATTTTTATAGAAACTATAATATCGGTTTCGGCATGCACTCGATCTAAAATATGATCTATTTTATCTGCTTCTTTTATTAATCCAGAACCCATTCCGCGCTTAGTGACCATAGGGTATGGACAACCTAAATTCCAGTTCAACTCTTTATAGCCTAAGTCTTGAACATACTTTACGACAAACAAAAACTCGTCTGCATCATTAGTCATGACTTGTGGAATGACATTTAAAGTGGTGTTATTTTCTAATTGTAAATCGCGCTGATAAGACGATTTTATGACCAATTTACCATCTAAGCGAATGTAGGGCGCATAAAAAGTGTCGATTCCGCCAAAAAATTGCTGAAAAGCATTTCTGAAGCGAAAATCAGTGAATCCCTGAAGTGGTGATGATAAAAGTGTAAAACTCATAGATCAAAAATAAAAAGCAAAGATAATGCTATAAGTGTTAAAGAAAATGGAAAAAAGACAAGAGGCAAGAAGCAATAGGCAATAGGCAATAGGCGATATACTATCAAACAAAAAAATATAAACTAGGAAACCCAAAACTAATAAACATTTCTTAACCGCAAATCGAAGTACTGAACTTTAAATAGTATTTTTGATAGCACAAAACAGCAGCAATGATTTTTATACAAGAGGTAAGCAACAAAACCGACCTAAAAAAATTCGTAAAATTCCCGTTTTCTTTATACAAAGACTCCCCGTATTGGGTTCCTCCTATCATTGCGGACGAAATGGAGACCTTTGATAAAGATAAAAATCCTGCTTTTAAAGATGCTGAGGTTACTTTATTTTTAGCATATAAGGATAATGTGCTCGTTGGTCGCGTTGCCGCCATTGCCAATTGGATTGAAATTAAGCAGCAAAAAGTATCCAAAATGCGATTTGGTTGGTTCGATTTTATTGATGATTTTGAAGTCACAAAAGCTTTGTTAGATAAAGTAGCTGAAATAGGAAAAAAGCACCAACTAGCCTATATGGAAGGGCCTGTTGGTTTTTCAAACCTTGATAAAGTTGGGGTGCTCACCTATGGTTTTGACCAGATTGGCACGATGATTACTTGGTACAACCACCCCTATTATGTAAAGCATTACGAAAAACTAAACTTCATAAAAGAGAAAGGCTATATAGAAAGTAAATTTCCCTTTGCCAATGCGGATCCAAAATTTTATGCTAAGGCCAATGAATTAATTAAAAAAAGATACAAGCTTAAACCTTTAAATTTTACAAAAACCAAAGATGTAATGCCATGGGCAGATAAAATGTTTGATTTGTTTAATGCAAGCTACGCATCACTTTCTTCTTTTGTACCCATCAATGACATTCAAAAAGAATATTTTAAAAAAAAATACATCAGTTTTATTAATCCCGAATACATAAAGTTTGTTTTAGATGAACATGACCATTTGGTGGCTTTTAGTATTGTAATGCCTTCCTTCTCAAAAGCACTGCAAAAAGCCAATGGGAGATTATTCCCAACAGGCATTTTTCATTTGTTACAAGCAAAAAAGAAAAGCAAAGAAGTTATTTTTTATTTGATTGGTGTTTTACCCGAATATCAAAATAAAGGCGTAACCGCTATCATATTTAATGAATGTTATGAAACGTTTACCAAAAAAGGGATTTTAGATTGTGTTAGAACCCCAGAATTAGAAGACAATTTGGCGATACAACAACTTTGGAAAAACTTTGATCCTGTTGTTTATAAACGCAGAAGTACGTATAGAAAGGAGTTAGAGTAAACGACAATATCGAATAAAATCTTTAAGATCAGCGAATTAAAACCGCTACGCCTAAAGAACCAAGCATCTAGGCTTCAGATAGGAGTTGCTTCAAATTTATTCCGCTAAAAATTGCAAAAGCGCAGTTGCTTTTTCAACATCAGCTTCACGTACTTTTAATTGAATAGGATTAAACCCTCCAGAAGTAACTCCCCAAGACTTTATAGCACCCATTAGTTCATTTTCAACAAATACTTCAATATCGTTATCTAGCAAAATGTTTTTTGCGTTCATTACTTGATAATGTTCGCCGGTAAATATGGTGATCATGGTATTGATGTTTAATTTTTAAAATTTAAACAAAAAATCCCAAATACTAAAATTAGTATTTGGGATTTTAAAATTTATTAATAGGCTAATCTATTCACCCATAGCGGCTGCTACAGCTGCAGATAATCTTTTGTAAGTTCCGTTTTCTAAACGCTCACGAATCACTGAAAAGGCTTCTAAAGTAACTCTAACATCCTCTAATGTGTGTGTCGCTGTCGGAATCATACGTAATAGTATTAATCCCTTTGGAATTACTGGATACACTACAATAGAACAGAAAATTCCGTGATTTTCACGTAAATCTTTTACCAAGGCCATCGCCTCTGGGATACTACCGTTTAAATATACCGGAGTAACACAACTCGTCGTAGTACCAATATCAAAACCACGTTCTTTAAGTCCGTTTTGCAAGGCATTCACATTCTCCCATAACTTATTTTTAAGTTCTGGCATGGTGCGTAGCATATCTAAACGCTTTAATGCTCCTTTTACATAAATCATCGGTAATGATTTAGCGAACATTTGCGAACGTAAATTATATTTTAAATAATCGATTACCTCTTGGTCTGCCGCTAAGAAAGCCCCTATCCCGGCCATAGATTTTGCAAAAGTGGCAAAATAAACATCTATACCATCTTGAATACCTTGCTCCTCACCTGCTCCTGCTCCTGTTTTTCCTAAGGTACCAAAACCATGTGCATCATCCACTAAAAATCTAAAGTTGTACTTTTCTTTAAGCGCAACAATTTCTTTCAATCTTCCTTGCTCACCACGCATCCCAAAAACACCTTCAGAGATCACTAAAATACCTCCTCCAGTTTGTTCGGCCATTTTCGTAGCACGTTCTAAGTTTTTTTCTAAACTTTCAATATCGTTGTGCTTGAACGTAAAACGTTTACCCATATGCAAACGAACACCATCAATAATACACGCGTGTGCATCTACATCATAAACAATAATATCGTCTTTAGATACTAAAGCATCAATGCACGACATAATTCCTTGGTATCCGAAGTTTAGTAAATAAGCAGCTTGCTTATTTACAAAAGTCGCTAATTCTTGTTCTAATTGTTCATGAAAATCGGTATGGCCACTCATCATACGAGCCCCCATAGGGTATGCTGCTCCGTATTCGGCTGCTGCATCGCCATCCACTTTTTTAATCTCAGGTAAATTCGCAAGTCCTAAATAATCATTTATACTCCACGTAAGTACTTCCTTCCCTTGAAATTTCATTCTATTGGAAATTGGTCCTTCCAGTTTTGGAAACACAAAATAGCCTTCAGCTTGTGAAGCCCATTTTCCTAATGGTCCTTTATTCTCGATTATTCTTTCAAACAAATCCCTCATGTATACGATAATTTAGGGCAAAAGTAAAGATTTTTGCGATGTATTCATAAAAATATGAACACAAAAAAAGCAGGAGACTAAATAGTTTCCTGCTTTTGTTAAATTTTTATAGTTAAAACTTATTTTACAAACTGAATTTCTTGTGTTTGCTCCACTGTTTTGTCCTCTAAGAAACCTTGATTTTTCATCCAATCATCGCTATAAATTTTACTCATATAACGAGACCCATGATCCGAGAAAATAAGCACAATATTACTATTTTCATCAAACTCACCTTGAGCATCTAGTTGTTTTACAGCCTGGAGTGCAGCGCCACTGGTATAGCCTACAAACATACCTTCAGTTCTTGAAATCTCACGTGCCGAATGTGCACTTTCTTCGTCAGTTACTTTTATAAATTTGTCAATGACATCAAAATTGGTAGCGGTAGGTATTAAATTTTTACCTAATCCTTCAATGCGATACGGATAAATCTCTTTTTTATCAATCTCTCTGGTCTCGTGGTACTTTTTAAGCACCGAGCCGTAGGCATCAACACCAATAATTTTAATCGCAGGATTTTGCTCTTTTAAATACTTAGCAGTCCCTGAAATAGTTCCTCCGGTACCACTTGCCGCCACTAAATGGGTGATGTGACCATTGGTTTGTTTCCAAATTTCAGGACCCGTAGTTCTGTAATGAGCTTCGGTATTTAAGGAATTAAAATATTGATTGATATATATGCTATCCGGAGTTTCTTCGTGTATGCGTTTCGCCACTTCATAATACGACCTTGGGTCTTCTGGTGCTACATGAGCGGGGCAAACAAATACGTTTGCACCCATAGAACGCAACATATCTATTTTATCTGGAGAAGATTTTGAACTTACGGCCAAAATACATTTGTACCCTTTTATAATACTTACCATTGCGATACTAAATCCTGTATTACCTGATGTAGTTTCGATGATGGTACTTCCTGGTTTTAGCAATCCCTTGCGTTCTGCCTCTTCTATTATAAAATGTGCTATTCTATCTTTTGCGGAATGCCCTGGGTTAAACCCTTCTACTTTAGCGTAAAAGTTACCGGTGAAATTTTGAGCTACTTTATTTAATTTTACTAATGGTGTGTTTCCTATTAGTTCTAAGATGTTGTTGTGAGCGTTGATCTTATTTTCCATAGTTGGTGATAAGTTTTAACATATTGGTTTTGCTATTTTTTCAATAAAACCCAATATTTAAAGTGCAAATTTATATTTTTTTTTCGATTAATCGATTTTCTTTTCCAAATCTAGTATAAAAGCGTATTCTTTAGCTACCTCTTTTAAAGCTTCAAATCGCCCAGACGCTCCGCCATGACCGGCATCCATGTTAATATCTAAAAGCAATACATTCACATCTGTTTTTTTATCTCTAAGCTTTGCTACCCATTTGGCAGGTTCCCAATATTGTACCTGAGAGTCATGCAAACCTGTGATCACCAACATATGGGGATACGCTTGCTCCACCACATTATCATAAGGGGAATACGATTTCATATACTCATAATAGGCTTCCTGGTTTGGATTGCCCCATTCATCGTATTCTCCTGTGGTAAGCGGAATGGTATCATCAAGCATCGTAGTTACCACATCAACAAAAGGAACAGCGGCTATCACGCCATGATACAGTTCTGGTTGCATATTGACAATGGCGCCCATCAATAAACCTCCAGCCGAACCTCCCGAAGCATATAAGTGTTTGGGACTCGTATATTTATGTTCAATTAAATAGGTAGAGCAGTCAATAAAGTCGGTAAAGGTATTTTTCTTGCGTAATAACTTTCCATCTTCATACCATTTTCTGCCTAAGTATTCACTACCTCGAATATGGGCAATTACGTAGATATAACCTCTATCGAGCAAACTTAAACGCACTGTTGAAAAAGAAGGATCTAAGGTATAGCCATACGAACCATAGGCATATTGTAATAGCGGACTAGAGCCATCTAGCTTGGTGTCTTTGTGATACACTACAGACATGGGGATTTTGACACCGTCTCTGGCTGTAGCCCAAATGCGTTCTGATTGGTAATTGTTTTTATCGAATTTACCGCCCAAAACTTCTTGCTCTTTTTTTATATCCTTTTTTTGGGTTCGCATATTAAAATCGATCACTGAACTAGGCGTGGTTAATGAGTTATAGCCATACCGTAAAATCTCTGTATCAAAATCAGGGTTGGTACTCGTATAGGCGGTATAGGTTTCATCATGAAAAGGTAAAAAATAACTTTCTCCGGTATCCCACCGCACTATTTTTATCTTGTTTAACCCGTTTTCACGTTCTGAAAGCACATAATAATCTTTAAAGATTTCGATATCTTCTAATAAAACATCTTCTCTATGAGGAATGAACTCTTGCCAATAGTCAGCCGTAGTTTTGTCTTCAGCAACCTTCATTAGCTTAAAATTGGTCGCATTATCTTTGTTGGTCAGTACATAAAAATTAGCCTTATAATGTGCTAAAGAATACTCTAAGCCACGTTCACGAGGTGAAAACACCGAAAAATTAGCCTCTGGCGTATCAGCTTTAATAAATTGGTATTCCGAAGTTAAGGTGCTTGATGAACCAATAACAATGTATTTTTTTGACTTCGTCTTATAGACAAAGGTGTTAAAGGTTTCATCTTCTTCATGAAAAACCACCACATCATCAGCAACAGGAGTTCCTAAAACATGCTTGTACACCTTATCTGAACGCAGCGTAACTGGATCTTTCTTCGTGTAGAAAAAGGTTTTGTTATCATTTGCCCAAACGGCTCCTCCAGTGGTTTTTTCGATAACATCTGGGTATATTTCTCCGGTACTTAAATTTTTGACTTTTAAGGTATATTCCCTTCTTGATACGGTATCCACGCCAAAAGCAACTAAGGTATTATCGGTACTCACCGCAATACCGCCAAGACTAAAATAATCAAAACCCGCTGCCATTTCATTGCAATTGAACAACTCTTCAGCAGCTGTGCCAGGCAAATCTTTAGTTCTAGAATAAATAGGATACTCCTTCCCTACTTCATATCGGGTGCTATACCAGTAGCCATTCAGGTGGTAAGGCACAGAAGAATCATCCTCTTTTATTCTCGATTTCATTTCTTCGAAAAGTGTTTTTTGAAAAGCCTGAGTGTGCGAAGTCATTTTTTCATAAAACGCCTTTTCCTCATTTAAATAAGAAATAACACTGGTATTTTCTCTATCATTTAACCAATAGTAATCGTCAATCCGAGTATCCTTATGGATTTCTAGTTTTTTTGGTATCTTTTTTGCAATTGGAATGGAAATCTTATTCATTTTTGTTAGATCACTTTTTAAAAGAAGTTGCAAAACTAATGCTTAATGAAAAAAGAATTACTTTTTTGAAGGTCGATATCATAAAAAACATTTTTCTGGACCCAATTTAGTAATTTTGAACTATTCTAAAATTTTAAATAAACAAGATATGTTTGGAGATATGATGGGTATGATGGGAAAATTAAAAGAAGCCCAAGAAAAAGTAAAAGTGACTAAAGAGCGTTTAAATACTGTTTTGATTGATGAAAAATCAAATGACGATAAGGTAAAGGTTACCCTTACCGCCAATCGTGTGTTAAAAAACATTAGTATAGACGACAGCCTGTTAGAGGATAAAGAGCAACTTGAAGATTACCTTATTCTGGTTTTAAATAAGGCTATTGAAAAAGCCAGCAAGGTACATGAAGTTGAACTTGCGGCAGCTGCAAAAGAAGGCATGCCCAATATTCCTGGAATGGACTCGTTATTTAAATAGCCATTGAGCTAGTTACAACTAAATTCATGAAAAAAATAGTGCTTTTACTTATGTTTCCCTTATTATTAGGCGCTCAGGAAGCCACAAATGATAAGGTTGAAAATAAATGGATGACAAGCTATGACCTTGCGTTGACAAGGGCTGCGCAAGAAGAAAAGAACGTTATCGTTTATTTTACAGGAAGTGATTGGTGTATGCCCTGTATTGCACTCAAGAGAGATTTTTTTGATACCCCTGCTTTTGATCCCTACGCAGAGGCCTACATTTTACTTTACATAGATATTCCCAGAAATAGCGATTTGATAGCTGCAGATGTATTGAAACAAAATAAAGAATTAGCATCAAAACTAAATAGAAAAGGAGCTGTTCCTATGCTAAAAATCATCAATGAAGATGGAAATGAATTAGATGCGATAACAGGCTATAGCATGAATGCCGACATAAAATACCATACCAAATTCTTGGATAAATATATGAAGTGAACCTATAAAATGTAGTGTAGCATTGACCAAGACTTAAAAATACCAAGTTTGGGCCATAAAATTATTTTAGGCTGATGAATTATTTCACTACTTTACACTTAAAATTACCGCTATGTTAAAAATTGAAACGCATAACCAAGGGAATAGTTATTTTGAATTAAAAAACAAGAAAGGAGAGGTTTTATTTACGAGTATTCATTTTGAAAATGAAACTGATATGAATAATACGCTTTCAAGCATCAATACCACTTCAAACAAAATAAAGCTATTTGAAAGAAAAACGACCCATGCAGGTTTATTTCAATTTAGTTTAAAAAATAATAAGGGTCAAACCATTGGTAATTCAGAAAATTACAGTTCTGAAGCGGGCATGGAAAACGGCATTAAAAACCTAATGAATAATTTATAGTTTTTTTAAAATTTTCATAAATTCTTCATGCATCGCATCTGAATAATCTAAATGGGTTACAATTCGCAATTTACCTTGCCCCATGCCTATAATATGCACGTTATTCGCCAATAACTTCTTTAAAAAAGCATCCGCACTCAGTACTTCTTCATGAATTTCAAAAATTATAATATTGGTTTCAATAGGCTCTACTTTTTTTATAAAATCTAAGCCCTGCAATAGGGCTCCAATTTCTTTCGCTTTTAAATGGTCTTCCGCTAAACGATCTAAATGATGATCTAAGGCATAGTTGGCGGCCGCAGCTAAAAATCCAGCCTGACGCATACCTCCACCTAGTACTTTTCGTACCCGTAAGGCCTTTTGCATTATTTCTTTATCACCTACCAAAACTGAACCCACAGGGCAACCCAAGCCTTTACTAAAACAAATACTAATGGTATCGAATAAATCCCCGTATTGTTGCGTGGTTTCGTTTTTAGCTATTAAGGCGTTCCATAATCGGGCACCATCTAAATGATAGCCAAGTTGATGCTCATCACAAACCGTTTTAATTCGTTTTAACTCTTCGAAATCCCAACAAGCACCACCTCCTTTATTGGTGGTGTTTTCTATAGACACTAAACTCGTTAGCGGACTATGGTAAAAATCGGGTGGGTTTATCGCTGCTGCTACTTGCGCTGCTGTCATCATGCCTCGTTCGCCATCGACTAACTTGCAGGAAACACCACTATTAAAGCTAACCCCACCACCTTCATAATTATAAATATGCGAATACTTGTCGCAAATTAACTGTTCTGCAGGTTGGGTATGTAATTTAATAGCCGTTTGATTTGCCATAGTACCACTTGGAAAAAAAAGCGCGGCATCTTTATTAAAAAGCTTGGCCACACGCTCCTCTAAGACATTTATAGAAGGGTCTTCTTTAAAAACATCATCTCCAACTTCTGCTTTCATCATTGCCTCTAGCATGCCTGGGGTTGGTTTTGTAACCGTATCGCTAATCAAGTTTATTTTCATGGGGTATATCCTATATTACTTTTTTAAATTATTTCGAAAGTTGGTAGTTTCAAGATGGTAAAAGAGTAGCACAAATTACGTAAAAATAATATCCTTTACGTTCTAAATACTATCCTCTATTAATGAAAACAACCCATACCTATTGGTGATCCGTCAGGGATAGTTGCCACTTTACTAATCGTAAATTTTTCTGGATGCTCTTGAAATTGTTGAATGCGTTTTACAGCTTCATAAGAGAATAAGTTGCTTTTAGATTGCAAGTTTTTCATTAATTCATTCAACTTATAATTTGCAATCGCATTTACTTGTGAAAGTACTTTTTCTTGAGCTGCGAGATTCATGAGATGGTGCAAGGCTCTATAATTTATCGCTTTTTGCACTTCATCTATATAGCTGTCTTTATTTTCTTGACGAAATATGGTATTGGATAAGACTTTGTCAATCAGCTGTTCTAAACCTATATTTTTGTCATCCAGACTTTTTTGAAGTACGAGTCGTGAGGCTCTTTCGGGATTGAACATAAATTCTAGCGTCATATCTGCACTTGTTTCAGCCGCCGAAATAGGATCAAACCCTACGCCCATTCTTCCCGTCATAGACTCTCTACTTCTCGCAAACCCAAAAGCTCTAGGTGGAAATAATGTTAATTTATCTTTAGGAATTGCAATAACTTCAGCATCGAGTGTGTTCAGCAAACTATTTAAAGCTTGATTTTGCGTTTTAGCATCTAAAACCTTTACCACCTCTTGATTGTCTCCTTTGACCGCATAATTATACTCGAGTCCAGCTATTTGTTTAGCGACTGCCTCTGTCTGATACCTATGGAAATAAAATAAGGGCACAAATACATCTTCTAACACAGTATACGGTTCCCCAGTCTTAATATTATCGATTGAAAAATTAGCCATAGCCAATTTTCTTATTTTTAAAACCTCATCTAATTCTTCCGCTATGTTGGTGCCATTGTCCCAGAGATGCGCCAAGGCATGCGCACTACCCGCTGGTCGGGCATCTTGATCCGTAATATATCGTAGCCCCTTCTCTGATGCTTTTTCTAAAATAGCGTTTAGTTCTTTTTTCTCGGTTGCCTCATCTTTAAAATCAGTATAGGAATAAGCCACAGTCACTTTGTCCCAATCACCAATAGTTGCCGTATAGGCATTTGAAAAACTGATTTTACCGTTTTTAATTTCAAATTGAGGATGCGGATAATCCATCACGGAAGCTTTATTATTGGTACTTGCTGCGTAATTATGTGCAAAGCCTAGGGTATGCCCTATTTCGTGTGCTGATAACTGTCGAATCCTTGCAATGGCCATAGCTAACATTGGCTCATAATTATCGTCTCGCTCTTTAAATGGGGTATCCTTTAAAGCCTGAGCAATTAAAAAATCTTGTCGAATTCTCAAACTTCCCAAGCTCACATGGCCTTTTATAATTTCACCAGTTCTTGGATCGGTAATACTGCTCCCATAGCTCCATCCTCTCGTAGAGCGATGTACCCACTGAATCACGTTGTAGCGAACATCAAGCGGATCCGCATCGTCAGGCAACATTTTTAATTGAAAAGCGTCTTTGTAGCCTATAGCCTCAAAAGCCTGGTTCCACCAGCGGCCGCCTTCTAATAATGCAGACCTTACTGGTTCGGGAGTACCATTATCTAAGTAATAGATAATGGGTTCCACCGCTTCACTTATTTTTTCTGTAGGATTTTTTTTCTCTAAACGATGTCTCGTGATAAACTGCTTTAAGATAGGTTCCTGAACAGGCGTTGAATAATCATAATAGGAAAAAGGATAGGAGCCACTTCGGGGGTCAAAGACTCTTTTTTTATACCCATTATCAGGTAAGGCTATAAAAGAATGATGTTGAGCAACAGTAACTAATCCCGAATTTGGGCTTACAGAGCGTATTTCGCGCCCTTTTGCATCACCTTTAAAGGTGAGTATGACATCAAACTCCGTATTTTTAGGGAAGTTTTTTGTGCGGTCTAAATCGAACGCACTTTTAGACTTATCTAAGCTATAATTCCCTTGCCCTCCGCTTTGTAAACACGAAGCTACTCCGTGAGTATCTTGCATTAAAAAATCGGTAAGATCTATAATGTATTTACCATTTTTTTCATCTTCAATAGGGAACCCAAAAAGAATTGATGTAGCAAAAGCCTGCTCTACTGATTTTTTTTCCAAGGCATTGTCGGTTAGCGCTCTGTATTTGAGATTGGGTTGCACTAAAAGTAATTTATTTCCTGCTTTTTTAAAATAAACTACTTGTTCATTCCCTAATTGTCCGCGATCTAAACCTATATCATTACTACCGATACCGCTACTTAAAGAATACACATAAAGAAATTCTGTATTCAAATCGGTTACTTCCAAATAAATTTTATCCGTTTTTACATCGTATAAATAATTAAGAAATCCACCAACCTTTTGAAAGGCCTTACTTTTCTCAGAAAATTGCGGAAATACTGAAAAGGTAATAATAAATACCACTAAAAATACGCTAAATGACTTGCTCATATATGGAGTTTTAAAAACATAAAAATAGTTAAAAATAGTTAGATATGAATTAGGCAGCTTTACAAGATATTTATTTTATGGGAAAATATAAAAACACTCATCAGTTCAACAAAAGAAGCTTATTTTTGCTGGTAAATTAGAATACAATGACAATTACGACAGATTTATATAAAGGTCTTTTAGATCGCCTTGGTGCGTTAAGGAGGTATCTTTGACGTTGATGCCAAATTAATAGAAATTGAAAACGAGCAAGAAAAAACACTAGCTCCAGACTTCTGGGATCATCCACAAGAGGCTCAAGCGCACATGAAGTTCATTCAATCTAAAAAACAATGGGTAGATGATTATCATAAGGCAGAAAATCTGGTTACCGATTTAGAGGTTTTGATAGAATTTCAAAAGGAAGCCGCTATTTCTGAAAAAGAAGTAGAAGCTCACTATGAAAAAACCTTAGACACCCTTGAAAATTTAGAATTTAAAAACATGCTTTCTGAAGAAGGCGATGAACTATCTGCCATACTCCAAATTACCGCAGGTGCAGGTGGCACGGAAAGCTGTGATTGGGCTGCGATGCTCATGAGAATGTACATGATGTGGAGTGAAAAAAATGGCTATAAAGTTAAAGAGCTTAATTATCAAGAAGGCGATGTTGCAGGTATTAAAACTGTAACCTTAGAGATTGAGGGAGAATTTTCTTTTGGCTGGTTAAAAGGCGAAAATGGGGTGCACCGCTTGGTTCGGATTTCTCCTTTTGATAGTAATGCCAAGAGGCATACATCCTTTGCCTCGGTCTATGTGTATCCTTTAGTAGATGATAGTATAGAGATTGATATAAACCCAGCGGATGTGGAAATCACAACAGCTAGATCTAGTGGTGCAGGCGGTCAAAATGTAAATAAGGTAGAAACAAAAGTACAGCTGACTCACAAGCCCTCAGGCATACAAATTTCTTGTTCTGACTCTCGTTCTCAACATGACAATAGAGCTACAGCATTAAAAATGCTAAAATCACAATTGTATGAAATTGAGCTTCGGAAGAAATTGGAAGCACGCCAAGAAATTGAATCTTCAAAAATGAAAATTGAATGGGGCTCACAAATTCGGAATTATGTGATGCACCCTTACAAACTTGTTAAAGATGTTAGAACCGCAGAGGAAACAGGTAATGTTGATGCTGTTATGGACGGCAATATTGATCGATTTTTGAAAGCCTTTTTAATGATGATGGGTCAGAAAGAAGAAGATTAACGGTGAATTTATAAAGGTGTACATATTATAATAGATACGTTTGAAAGTATGTTGAGTTAAAAATGTAGCCTTTACTAAAGGTTTGATTCAAAAATCACATGCATCAAAACACTTAAACCCATCCACGATCTCACTAAGCCACTAATAAACTATTTCAATTTTTAAAATCTATTCATCCAATAATCTCAAAGAAAATGATAAAAATATACCATAACCCAAGATGCGGCAAATCACGTGAAGGTGTAGCTATTCTTGAAGCGTCTGGGAAAGAATTTGAAGTGATCAAGTATTTAGATCAACCTCTTTCAAAAAAAGAACTTCAAGAAATTTTAAAGCTTTTAAAAATTCCTGCGATAGACTTAGTTCGCAAAAATGAAGCTATTTGGAAACAGCAATATAAAGGGAAAACACTAACAGAAGACGAGCTTATAAATGCTTTTATGGCCCACCCCAAATTAATAGAAAGACCTATCGTGATACACAACAATAAAGCAATTATAGGTCGACCTCCAGAAGCTATTAAAAATATTATTTAATACTCAAGTGGAGTCAGTTTAGCTGATCAAAATTATTTTAACAAACTTTTAACCAAGTACGATTAAACCTTAGGACGAGTTTAAAATCAAACACCTTTAATATGAAAACATATAAAAATATTTTATTGCTATCATTAATTTTTGTTTCTGCTATTGCAGAAGCGCAGGGCCAGTATGGTAGAGGCGGAATGGGAAGACAAAGAAATACAATGCCGCAGACCAATACGCAAGAAGCTCCAAAACCATTGACAGCGGATGAGATGGTAGATCAACAAATGCCAACAATTTCAGAAGCCTTAGGTTTAAATCCGTTTGAAGAAGCTGTTTTAAGAACTACCCTTACCAAGTATATTCAGAAAAGTATTGAACTACAAATATTAAAGCTACCTGCTGAGAAAACTCAGGAGGCTATGCAAAAAATTATACAAGAGCAAGACGAGGAGCTAAAAGCGAACTTAACTGAAGAACAATACGAAGCCTTTACAGAGCTTCAAAAAAATCGTTTTAAAACAAAGAAAAAAAAGAAGAAAAAAAATAAAACCAAAGATTAATTACAACTACGTATGAGAAAACTATTTCCTGTTATTTTATTTTTAATAACCTCCATCACTTTCGCACAACAAAATAATACAATTAAAATATCAGGAACTATTCTAGACCAAGAAACGGGTCAACCGCTAGAATATGCAACACTTGTTTTACAAAACGCTGATGATCCTTCAAAAATAAACGGAGGAATTACTGATGCCATGGGAAAATATGAAGTTGAATCTTTGCCCGGCACCTACAATATCAGTCTTGAATATATAGGTTTTAAAACGTATAAACTTGCCAACCAAAACCTCACTAAATCTACCAACCTAGGTACTATTAAATTAGCTCCGGATGTTTCACAGCTAGAAGGTATAGAATTGGTGGGAGAAAAAACAACGGTTGAGATTCGTTTAGACAAAAAAGTATATAACATTGGTAAAGATTTAACCAATAGCGGGGCCAATGTAAGCGACGCCCTAAATAATGTACCGTCTGTTACCGTAGACGTTGATGGTGCTATTAGTTTAAGGGGTAACGAGAATGTGAGAATCCTAATCAATGGAAAACCTTCAGCTTTAGCAGGGTTTGGCTCTACCGACGCCTTAAGGTCATTACCTGCAGATGCTATCGAAAGCGTAGAGGTTATTACGAGCCCCTCTGCTCGTTACGATGCAGAAGGAACCGCTGGTATTTTAAATATCATCCTTAAAAAAGAAAAAACCTTAGGTTTCAATGGACAAGTGAACACCACCATTGGATACCCAACAGCTAGCCAAATAAATAGTAATTTAAATTTAAGAACAGATAAATTTAATATTTTTAATACGCTTGGGTATTCTTACCGAGAATCACCAGGGAATGGTTATTTTGACAATACCTATTCCAGTGGTGATTTTAGTAGAATAATAGAAGATAGAGAAATTGAACGTGAAGATCAGGGATTTAATGGCAATTTAGGTCTTGAGTACTTTATTACCGAAAAATCATCTATAACCGCTAGTGTATTTGGGCGCTACTCTGATGGGTCTGATCTCACAGAAAATGACAGTAAACGCTTTACAGACCTTACTATTGCGAATCAAACTTTTAGATCTGAAAATCAAGGAGGAGAAGATAAAAGTTTTCAGTTCTCCTTAAATTATACGAATAACTTAAATGACGAAGGGCAAAAACTGACCAGCGATTTTCAATACTCTACGAACAGTGGAAATACCCTCACTACTATCAATGAAAGTAATGTTGTTCCGAATAACGACTTATTAGCTAGAGAGAATATTTTTGAAGACGACAAACAAAAAGAGTATTTATTTCAATTAGACTACGTTCTTCCTATGGGAGAGGCACAATTTGAAGCAGGCTATAGAGGGGATTTTGAGCAAAGCATTAATGATTATCGATTAGATACTTTAAATCAAGATTCAGGTAATTTTGAAACTAATTTAGATTTGACGAATAAATTTACCTATGACGAAAATGTAAATGCATTTTACTCACAATACGGTAATAAATTTGGTAAGTTTTCATTTTTATTGGGATTGCGTTTAGAAAATACTCAGTTAAAGGGAAAAGTAGAATCTGACAATGACTTGGCAGCTCTTCAAGAGCTTTTGGGGGATGAAATTGACCTAAATTTTAATAAAAATTATTTAGGCTTGTTTCCAACGATGAATATGACCTTAGAATTGAACGAAATGGAAAGTTTAACCTTAGGATACAACAGACGTATCAATAGACCTAGAGGTTATTTTATAAATCCTTTTCCGTCTAGATCGAGTAGAACCAATGTTTTTCAAGGGAATCCGGATTTGGATCCAGCTTATGCAAATGCTTTTGATTTAGGGTATTTAAAAAGATGGAAAAAATTAACCTTAACCTCATCGGTGTACTATCAAAAAGAAACAAACTCTTTTGAGCGAATTCAAGAGGAAACGGGAGAAGTTACATCGGATGGGATCAGAATTATTCGCTCTATTCCTATTAATCTCTCTAACAATCAACGTATAGGAGCCGAAGCTGGTGTTTTATACAATCCTACAAAATGGTTGCGTTTAAATGGTAGTTTTAACTTTTTTCAATTTGAAACAGAAGGTACTTTTAATGAGATTGATTACGGTGCAAAAAACACCAGTTGGTTTTCGCGTTTTAGTTCAAAGGTTACCCTTCCTTCTAAAATAGATTGGCAGACCAATATATTTTACAGAGGACCTTCCGAAAATGCCCAGACAAAAACTGAAGCCTTAACTTTTGTTAGCCTCGCCTTCAGTAAAGATGTTTTATCAGATAATGGGACGATTACCTTCAATGTTAACGATGTCTTTAATTCTGCCATAAGAAGATCGTTTACCGAGACCGATTTTTTTACTTCGGACAGTGAATTCCAATGGAGAGTACGTCAAATTACTTTAGGATTTGTATACCGATTCAACCAACCAAAAGGTAAAAAACCAAGAAATCTGCCTAGCAATAATATGGATGACGGAGATGGTGAGTTTTAATGCGCTCTAAAAATTAGTATTAAAAAAAACGCCTAAATATAAATTTAGGCGTTTTTTTATTTTTAATCCTATAGAAATTCGTGCTATATCCTAAACTATTGATCAAAAGTAAGGTCACAATTTGAATAAAAAGTGACTAGCCTTCTACCCTAGCCTCTTTTTAACCCATCTCAATAAATCAATATTTAAAGCGCTATGTGTAACATAATTTCATGGGTGCCGTTTTCAATGTATCTAATTGAATTTTGCAAGGTAGACTCGTACGCATAACCAATCTTTACATTCTTTGAAATATTAAAAATAGCTAGACCACTAATGCTTTCATCTACTCTGTATGCCGCTCCAAAATCAAAACTCTTGTTAAACTCTATTAGTCCGGTTATATCAACAGATAATGGAGAAGCATCCACATAGCGTAACAAAACGCTGGGTTTTAGAATGGTGTTTTCGCTTAATGGAATATGGTAACCCCCTGCCAAATAAATATGTTGTCGATCTGAGCCTGTTCGTGCAATACCATCATCCTGCGCTAATCGATCATTCGTTAAAATTTTTGGTATCGAAAGCGATACAAAATAATCCTCATGTTTTAAATAAGCACCAGCACCAAAGTTTGGATTAAACCTACCGTTTAGATTCATTAAATTTGGATCTTGTTGAATTCCATAAGTAATAAGACCGTCAGTATTCGCATTATACGAATTAAATCCTGCTTTTAATCCAAGAAACAATTCTAAACTCCCTGATAATTGCAAGCGATATGAAAAATCTGCTGCTACTGAAGTCTGTTTCTCAATAAAGGTTTTATCGCTAATGATGGATACTCCTACTCCTGTATTATTACCTACAGGTGTGCCAAAAATAAAACTTTGGGTTTCAGGAGCACCTTTTACATTAGACCATTGGCTTCTAATGTTTAGCCCCAAATTTGTAGTTTCATTGGCACCTGCATAAGCAGGGTTAATTAAATTCATGTTGAACACATATAAGGTATAATTAGGATCTTGTTGCGCTGCTACTTTACAAAGCGCCAATAACATGAATAGCACTATTATTTTTGATATAAATTTCATTTGTTATGTTTTGTTTTATTAATAATTGATAAAGATCCAACCTCGTAATGGTGCTGTACCATTGCCTAAGTCTATGACATATAAATAGGAACCAGCTGCTAGCATATCACTGTTCGTTTTTACACGACCTGTCCAGTCGTTTTGGTACTTACTTGCCATAAATACCTCATGTCCCCATCGGTTGTAAACACTCACTCTGTTATTCGGATAATTCGTAATGCCTGGTATCATCCAAGTATCATTAATACCATCGCCATTAGGAGTAAAGGCTTGTGCAGGAACAAGTATAGCTTCTACCGGTTCAGAGACCTCTTCTTCATCAGCTTGTGAAAAACTTGTAGGGTCTAATGGATCTGTGTTGTTGGCTATTTCTGTTTCATCCGAATCTCCATCATTGTCATCATCTTCATCTAAATTATTTCCAATACCATCACCATCGGTATCCGTATCTTCGGTAGGATCTAATGGGAAGGCATCCTGAGCATCCAAAGTACCATCATTATCATCATCGGTATCTGCATTATCGCCAGTACCATCATTGTCGGTATCTGTGTCTTCTGTAGGATCTAACGGGAAGGCATCTTCAATATCTGGAGAACCATCGTTATCATCATCAAGGTCACAAATATCTCCTTCTCCATCGCTGTCCGTATCCAATTGATCTGTATTGGCTGTTGTTGGACAATTATCAATATCATTGTTCACTCCATCATTATCAATATCTGGGTTAATTACTGTAACCGTTGAAGTAGCGGTGTTTACATTTCCATTTATATCGGTGACCGTAAGGGTTACCATATTGTCGCCTGTATCTGCTACCGTAAAATCTACTTTGTCCAAAACAATTGAATCAATACCGCAATTATCCGTAGATCCATTATCAATAGCTGTCGCAAGGATAGATGCTTGCCCATTATTATCCAGAGTAATCGTAATATTTTGGGTTACAATGACAGGGTCAACGGTATCGTCAACCGTAATAATTTGTGAAACTATAGTTTCATTACCACTGCTGTCTGTGGCGGTCCATTCAATAGTATGTTCCCCAATATTCAATGTTTCTCCAACCAAAGAGTCACTACCATTGGCATATTCTTCAAGTGTTTCATGTGCACCAAGGCTTACTTGAATATCATCCCATGAAACAGCACTGTCCCCTGAAAACACGATCCTATTAGAACCTGTTGTATGGGTGGTGTTATGGGAATAGGTGTGGACAACATTCGTTACTAAATTTGTCATCGTAACACCTATTGAAGCCCCATCATCTATAATTTCAAATCGTACTGGGTTATCATAAAAGGCGTTACCAGGCCTGGGTTGGTAATCATACCCAGGAGAGATATTAGTTTGTCCGTCATTAAAATTGTGAATCCTAAAAATAAGTCCTTGCGGTTCTGCGTTAAAATTACCGCTTGGTTGCTCACCTGTACTACGTGTACCAAAGAAGGCCAGACCTTCTTGGTTCGAAAATGATAAAGTGGCCGTTACATATAATGGATTACCAACTGTAGGTACAAATTCTGCAACAGTTCTTAAGGTGCCACGACTATTAGTATCACTTTTGTACGCGCCATTTACAACAGACCCCGTATTGGTACCTAATTCAAAGTTAGTTGCATCCCAACTTCCTGTATTAAAGTCCTCTTCTACTAGATTGGGGTTCGGTGTCATTTTCTGAAGCGAATAGGTCAGTGAAGCCAGACTACCACTATTGTCAGTTGCAGTCGTAGGATTTAACTCCGTGCCTTGTATGGTATAGAAACAGTTATCGGTGTCTGTACTTATAGTTTGGTTTCCTGTCAACACTAAGACAGGTGCTACCTCATCAATATTGGTGACTTTAATACTTAGATTAGTCTGAGAAGCACCATTATCATCGGTAGCAACAATGTTTATATTATACGTATTATTTGACCCAATATCTAAAGGTGTCTCAAAATCTGGCGCTGCTAAAAAGGTTAATTCACCCGTTGCAGTATCTATGGCAAATAAATCGTTGTCTCCACCACTTACCAAGCTATAGGTAATACCCGTATCTGAGTTACCACCGTCACCATCATTAGCATCAACATCTGTAACTATAGCTGTACTATTTTCTGGAAATTCTAAAGACTGATTTCCTATTGTGTATTCATAAACTCTACTTAATCCGTAATAAAAAATAAACACTTTATCGAATGCCTTACTAAAAATGATATCTGTTGGTGTGTTTAAAGAAAAAACATTTCCGTTATTGGCAGCGATTGTTGCCGTGCTTACGTCGTAGGGAGTGCTTAAGAGGTATTTAACTACGCGATTGTCACTATAGTGTCCTATGAACATTTGTGTTCCCCCGTTACCAAAGGTTATACCATAAACGCTGCTCCCAAAACGAGATGAAATGTCTTTGGAGCCCAAATAACTAGCCGTTGCAATTTCAAAAGGAGTACTTAAACTAAATTGTTCAATGGAAGATGAATTGGTTCTAGCATTGGTAAGATACATTCTTGTACCGTCTGGATTAAAATCTACCCCCTGGACACTCAATGAGGTGTAGGAGGATATGTCAAAAGAATCTGTTCCGATTACTGCTGTTGAAAGGTCGTATGGTATTGTAAGGTTATAAGCATAAATCACCTTAGTACCTTGCCCTAATATAAACATTTTGCTACCATCAGCACTGAATGCCAAACCTCTTGGATATTGGCCATTCGCAGTTACACTTAATTCATAAGTACGTATTGCCGTGGTAACAGAGTAGGGTATAGATAAGGTATATTCTATTATTAAATCGTCATCAAAACCAATAGAATACATTTTGGAACCGTCATTTGAAAATTCCAGACCTAATTTTCTAGTCGTTGTAGAACTAGTCAAATATTTATAGTTAATAAATGTGGTGCTTGAAAAATCCTGAAGACCAACTGGGTTGGTAAACACAGGTAGATTATCACCATCATCTGTTAAGGTAATGGAAACCTCTTGATTGACCAATGCATCAAAAGCATCATCTGAATTAGCGTCATTAACGGCAATGGTGATATTAGCCGAGTCATTTCCGTTTGTGTTGTCATCTACTCCTGTGACCGTAATGCTTTGGGGTGTATTCCAATTTCCATTTGTAAAGGTTAACTGGGTGGAAGACACTGTGGCCTCGTTCGTATTATCACTGCTGATATCAAATACCACGTCGTTGGTAGGTTGTGTAGCGAGTACTACGCTAAAGGTTTCAGTACCCCCATTCTCATTTAGGATTAAATTTGTTTCGCTTACCGTAAAAGCAGCGGTGTCGTCATCTGTCAAAATAATGCTAACACTCTGATTGGGCAAAACATCAAAAGTATCGTCTGAGCCTGTATCGTTCACCGATATGGTTACGGTGGCGGTATCGTTCCTGTCTATGTAATCATCAACGCCTGTTACCGTAATGGTCTGTGGAGTATTCCAATTGGCAGAAGTGAAGGTGAGTTGAGAAGCAGAGACCGTAGCCTCATTTGTGTTGTTACTTGAGATATCAAGGACCACATCGCTAGTGGGTTGTACACCGAGTACTACCGTAAAGGTTTCTGCACCTCCGTTTTCGGATAAGGACAATTCGGTTTCACTTGTGGTGAAAAAAAGTGTAGAAAAAACCCTGGTGTGACCGCTAAATGCTCCATTAACTCCAGCATTACTAGAGGCCCCTATGGCCACAACACTCCCGTCTGCACTTAGGCTTACCGACTGTCCGGATAAATCACCTGCGGTCTCTCCGTTAATATCGTTTCCACGCTGTGACCAATCACTGCCGTCAAAATTAAATACTCGGACGTGGCCACTGTCAGAACCATTTCCATCATTTTTGTCGGCTCCAATGACTACAATAGTACCATCTTCATTCAAGCTTACTGAAAAACCGGACTGATCACCAGCAGCTTCGCCATCAATGTCCGTCCCTAATTGTGACCAATCATTACCTCCATCCAAACCAAATACTCTAACATGTCCACTGTTAAGACCATTAGCATCATTATTGATAGCTCCTATAGCTAAAACTCCGCCATCATCACTTAAGCTTATAGCTTCTCCAAATAAGTCACCTGCAGTTTCTCCTAATAAATCTGTACCAAACTGAAGCCAATTGTTAGACCCATCTAAACGGTACGTCTTAACTTGTCCATTTCCTGTATTAGGAGCACCTATTGCAAGCGTGCTACCGTCATTACTTAGGCTTAGGTACCTACCTATACCGGGATAATTTAAGTCCACACCTAGCTGTGACCAACTAGTTCCATCAAAACTATAGACACCTACGGTTGAAGCTGTTGGAGCACCCACAGCAACAATATTACCATCCGAGCTAAGACTTATGGTATGCCCAAACCAATGATATATGGCCTTCCCGTTTAAATCTGTACCCAGTTGCGACCAGGCACTCCCATTAAAACGATATACCCGGACATGCCCACTGTTTTCGCCGTTACTGTCGTTTGTGAATGCGCCAATGGCAACAGTAGTACCATCTGCACTTAGGCTTACCGAGAAGCCGGAGGAATCCAATTCGGCCTCCCCGTCAATGTCGTTACCCAACTGAGACCAGTTGTTACCATTCTTTTGGTAAACTCTTACATGTCCACTTAAATTACCGTTACCATCGTTGCTTTGTGCGCCTATGGCCACTCTTGTACCATCCGCACTCAAGCTCACTGAATTTCCCGATTTGTCACTCTCTGCCTCTCCATCAATATCAGTACCTAACTGTGTTTGCGCACTTAGGCCAAATAGGCTAAAAAGGAAGATAATAAAAAGGGTGAAAATTCTTTTACAAATTTTTCTATCACTATTTTCTTTAGGACTTTTTAAGCCAATTGAAAACTTTGGTTTAAAAAAGAAAAAAAGAGATAAAAACGAATTAAAATTAAAGCGATGCTGGTTCAGGGTACTTAGATTCATTTGGTTATATGATTTAAATGGTATACTTATATCTGTGCGAAGGTTGTTTTTTTGTAAGATTATTCTTATTTATGTTGTAAAACACCCACTTTTTATATGTGAGTATATCGATAAAAGTTGTTTTATTACCGACAACCAGCACATTTGTAGTCCTGTTTTTGAGATTTTGCATAGCCCTGGTCTCTTCTTTTTAAAATAGCTCAAAGGAATTTTTGATCTGAAATTTTATACCCTAAAAAAAAGAAATGTGCCCAAACTTTGGCTTAGGCTAAAGACAGCTTGTTGGTTTTTTCAAGGATATAAATTGAGAAAGAAGGGAGATATTATCTAGCTAGGAAGTTTTAAAATAGGTAATTCATTACCTAGGCTATACGAAAAAGAGCAATTGTTTTTATTCGTTTAATACCTTCAACATTTTTTTAGGAGAAATATATTCAAAATACCGTTTTGTAATTTGAAAGTTTTCATCAAAAAGAACAAGGGCAGGGAGTGAAAATGGAATTCCTTCTCTTGAAGCTAGTAAAAGCGGAATTTCGTGCACAGGGTTTCTTTTTTTACCGTAAGCTTTATTTCTATAGACCTGCCCATCGAAAATAATAGTATCTCTGGTTTCGGCATTCATTTTTACGGCGTAATACTCAGAATTCAAGATTTTAATGACCTCGACATTCTTATACGCTGCTTCATCCATTTTTTTACAATAAACACACCAATCGGCGTAAAAGTCGATAAACACTTTTTTAGGCTTAAGCGCCAAAGAATCTTCCAATTGCTCAAAAGGCAACCATTTTATTTCGCTATGTTGCGCAAAAAGTGCTGGACTTAATAAAAAGACCCTAAAAATGATTAAAAGTAACTTCATTTTCTGCATTTCATTGCTTTTGACTATTAATGCAACTTTCCAAACTTAATACCAAAGAAAAATGTTCTTGGCGCTAAGAGACCATAGACATAATCGGAATCTCTCGTTGCACCTAAATCAAAATCATCTTGATAGTTGTTAAAAATATTTTTGACTCCTGCGGAAAAGGTCATCATAAAGTTTTCATTAAAATCGATATGCGATTCGAACTTCAAATTTAAATCATAAAACGGATGTACATCATTTACCTGTAAAAAACCAGTGTCACTTATGACTTTAGGTACCATCATTGGGCCGGTATAGGTTCCTGTAATATCCACATTAAAAAGTTCACTCGGAATCCATGCCGTATTTACATAGCCGTAGAGCTTAGGTGTTCTCACAAATTCATCCACAACAACATCTGATTCACCAAACGTACCGTCAGTCTCAAATAAAATTTGGGACTCATGATACTTTGCTTTTTGTAATGTACCGCCCAATTGAAACTGCCACTTGGGATTGGGCGATAAGCCAAATTCAAAATTGGCACCGTATACCCTTGCTCCTTCTCCATTACGAACTTCTTCTAAAATAGAACCATTTTCTAAAACCGCTCCCGTACTGACTAAAGTAAACGGATTTTGTAAGCTTGTATAAAACCCTTCTACTAAAAAATCGAGTTGTAAAAGTCCTACAGATTTAGCGTAATTTAAAGAACCAGTATAGGCATTGGAATATTCGGTATTTAAATCATTAGACAATATTACGAATTGCGGCTCTCCTCCTACACTCGAAATATGCAAATCTTCATTAAATGCTTGTGGTGCTCTAAACCCCCTGGCGAAGCCACCTCTAAACTTTAATTCTTCGAAGAATTTATAGGATATGGTTAATCGCGGAGAAAAAGCTGTTTGCCGAATATCAACACCTCTTTCAATACCACCTATGGTATACACTCCTAAAACCGAAACATGATCTAACCTGCCGCCAACTAAAGCCGTAAACTTTTCTGTTGGTTTCCATTCGTATTGAGCAAAAGTACCTAGGGAATTTACCTTTTGATCAATGAACCTATTATATCCTTCAATTTTATCTTCAGTATTGGCATGGTTAAATTCTGACCCTAGGGTAAGTACATCTTCATTTTTAAAAGATTTGGTGTATTGAAGTCCATTTACCCAAGCGAGATCTTTAGTATTTCCGAAGGCATTATTTGCACTAATGCTATCTTGTGATGTTCTGCCACCACCTAAACCGCCATAATAACTATCGCGATTGGTGTGTGATGCTGAAGTGTAGAACTGAAAATTCCCAGCGTTATCTTTAGTTCTAATTTCATAATCTGCACCGCCTATAAAAGTATCGTGATCTAATTCTTCCGTGATATCCGTAAATTGTGGAGCTAAGTCGAGTTGATTCCCGCCACGACGGTATTCTTTTATGGCATTTAAGTTGATAGACAATCGGCTGCGGTCATTTGGTTTTACAAACATCTTGGCGCCTATGGTATTGTTGCGAAGTTCAACCAACTCTGTAAAGCCATCTCCATTGGCATCAAAAGCATCCCGATTGCGATAGGTACCAAATACCGAAATACCGCTAGAAAGATCATCAGCAACTAACGAAGTATTAAAATTTAAATTACGATCTGCAGTGCTACCCTCAATTAAAGCCAAATTAGTTCCGATTTCCCAAGTATTTAACACCGGATCTTTAGTGATAATATTTACGGTACCGGCAATGGCGTTGGAGCCGAATAATGCCGAACCACCGCTACGCACTATTTCAACACGCTCAATAATATTCGTAGGTATTTGTTCTAAACCGTACACTCCAAGAAGTGAGCTAAATACAGGCCGGCTATTGAGTAGTACTTGTGTATACCCCCCATCTAAACCGTTTAACCTAACTTGGGTAAAACCACAGTTTTGGCAGTTGGTTTCCACCCGAACACCAGGGGCGTAATTTAGTCCGTCTGCAAGACTTAATGATTGCGTTGCGTTTAATAATCTAGGTTTTAGAGTCGATACCACTACAGGTGTATTTTTGCGCTCTACCCGATTTCGCGTGGCGCTAATGACTACTTCATCTAAACCCAAGGCGTCTTCTATGAGTTCAAAATCTAGCCTAAGAGGTTCACCTTGAACTATTGTTATTTCTTTAGTGATACTTCTAAAGCCCTGGGAACTTGCTTGTATGTTGTAAACTCCTGGCGAAAGCTCTAAGTGATAATCGCCTTTAGCATCACTAGTAGTTCCTTGTAAACCATTCTTTACGACGATAAAAGCAAAAGGCACGACTTCCTTACCTGATGTAATGCTGCCTTTTAAGACGTTTTTTTTTTCTTGCGAATAGCTAAGAAGTATCGCTGAAAAGAAAAAGTACAAGACCATTTTTTTTGTCATTCTAGGGATAAATTTAATATTCTTAAAATAATATTTAGGCAAACCTAATAATTTATTATTGAAAATAAAAATGTATCTTTATACTTTATTAAAATTATGTTTACACAATCCGAAGAAAATTATTTAAAGGCTATATTTCATTTGCAGCAAGAAACAGAAGGCGGAATATCGACCAGTAGCCTCTCTGAGAAGTTAGCCACCAAAGCGGCTTCTGTTACCGAAATGATTAAACGCTTAGCTGATAAGAATTTAGTAGACTACCAAAAATATTATGGTGTACAATTAACGGATACCGGAAGAAACCACGCCCTACTTATCGTTCGAAAGCATCGCTTATGGGAGTATTTTCTGGTAAAACGCTTGAATTTTAATTGGGATGAGGTACATGATGTGGCAGAGCAGTTAGAGCATATTAAATCCTCAAAACTGGTGGAAGAACTCGATTTATTTTTAGGCAGACCCGAGTATGATCCGCACGGAGATCCCATACCTGATGCCAATGGAAATCTGCCTAAAGTTCCTAAAAAAAGACTTTCTGAGCTGCAACAAGGAGATCATGCTATTTGTAAAGGATTTAATGATGACTCTTCTTCCTTTCTTCAATTTTTAGCCAAACAAGAAATTGGATTAGATACTAAAATTGAAGTAGTTCATATTGAGACATTCGATGAAAGTATGACTGTTCTTGCCAACAAAAAAAGCATTCTATTATCTAAAACTGCCACAGACAATATATATGTTAGGCTCTAAATATAGTATTATAAGGTTTAATTTACGCGTAAAATTGACAATGATCCTAGCTTGAAAAAACGAAACATGAAACAAAAAATACTAGTATTCGTATGCCTTATTTTAGCATCGGCTTGCAAAAATTCAAATAAACCTAACGATGGTAAACTTAAGGTCGTGACTACTACAACCATGATTACGGACTTGCTTCATAATATCGGTGGTGATTCTATTCACATTCAAGGGCTAATGGGTAGTGGCGTTGATCCCCATTTATACAAAGCCAGCGAAGGCGATGTTTCAAAATTAACCAGTGCTGATGTTGTTTTTTATAGTGGATTGCACTTAGAAGGTAAGTTAGTCGATGTTTTTGAGAAAATGAATCGGTCAAAATCGACCATTGCCTTGGCTGAGGTCTTAGATAAAAACAAACTCATCAGCTCCGAATATTTTGCTTCAAATTACGACCCACATATTTGGTTTAATTTGAGGTATTGGAAACAAATTGCCAACTATCTAACCGAAGAATTAGGGGCATTAGATCCTAAAAATGCGGATTTTTTTGAAAAAAATAAGGTCGAATATCTAAAAAAACTTGAAGTATTAGAAACCGAAATAAAAAACACGATTGCTTCCTTACCAGAAGAAAAAAGAATATTAATTACCGCGCATGATGCCTTTAACTATTTTGGCGAAGAGTACGGTTTTGAAGTGGTTGGCTTACAAGGACTAAGTACAGCAACAGAAGCTGGAGTACAAGATGTTCAAAATCTCGCAAAATTAATTATTGAGAAAAAAGTAAAAGCCATTTTTGTGGAAAGTAGTGTTCCCAGGCGTACCATCGAAGCCTTACAACAGGCTGTTTTGGCACAAGGTTTTCAAGTAGAAATCGGTGGAACATTATATTCCGACGCTTTAGGAAACGCCGGGACTAAAGAAGGCACTTATCTGGGGATGTTCGAGTATAATGTGAATACCATCGTAAATGCGCTAAAATAAAAGTGTTTCAAGTTTCTGCTTTAGGGTTTAAAATTTAATAACGAACAAACCTTAAACTTGAAACTCGAGACTCGAAACAATTAATCGACAATGAATGACAACAGATAACAAACTTCCTGCAGTACAGATTGATGATCTTACGGTTGCTTATAACTATAAGCCTGTTTTATGGGATATCGATTTAGTGATTCCTGAAGGGGTTTTAATGGCTATTGTAGGCCCCAATGGCGCTGGAAAATCAACTTTAATAAAGTCCATTTTAGGGATTATAAAACCCTTGGCTGGTAGTGTACAAATATTCGGTAAACCTTATAAAAAACAGGTAGATAAAGTGGCTTATGTTCCACAAAAAGGAAGTGTCGATTGGGATTTTCCGACCACTGCACTTGATGTGGTCATGATGGGTACTTACGGGAGTTTAGGTTGGATTAAGAGACCAGGACAAAAAGAAAAAAAATTATCCCTAGAAGCCTTAGAAAAAGTAGGTATGTTGTCTTTTAAAAATAGACAAATTAGTCAACTGAGTGGTGGACAGCAACAGCGTATTTTTTTGGCTAGGGCTTTAGTTCAGAATGCCTCTATTTATTTAATGGATGAACCTTTTCAAGGGGTAGACGCCACTACCGAAAAAGCCATCATCAACATTCTAAAAGAATTACGAAAAGAAGGAAAAACATTAATTGTCGTGCACCACGATTTACAAACTGTACCGGAATATTTCGATTGGGTGACTTTCTTGAACGTTAAAGGCATTGCCTCGGGGCCGGTAAAAGATATTTTCAATGATGATAATCTTACGAAAACATACGGAATTAATTATAAGGTGGCTGTTAATCAGTAATTAGAAGGTAGAGGGTAGTTTTTAGTGGGTAGAAAAAAGAAATAATGGAGAAGCCGAAATTTAATTTTGAGGATTTAAAAGTTTATCAGAAAGCATTAGACTTCATTGATGATGTTTATGATGCTACCGAAACTTTTCCAAACATGGAAAACTATCGGCTAACTTCACAATTTATTAGAGCCGCAAATTCAATTGCACTAAATATAAGTGAAGGCTCTGAGTCTAGTGACGCGATGTTTAATAAGTACCTACAAACAGCCATTGACTCGGTAAGAGAATGTGTCACTTGTTCCACAATTGCTTTTAGAAGAAAATATATAAATGAAGAAATCAACTATAATTTTCGCGTTCAGTTGGCTGAATTATCTAAAATGATATCCTCTTTACAAAAATATAAAAAAAATAAAAAAAATGATTAATTCTACCCTCTACCCTCTAAAAAACTTGAAACTAGAAACAACCAATGGAACTAACTGATTTCTTTACGGACTACACCTTACGAACCATCACTTTAGGTACGGCTATCTTAGGGGCTATTTGTGGCATGTTAGGTAGTTTTGCAGTATTGCGCAAACAGAGTCTATTAGGTGACGCGATATCACATGCAGCGCTCCCAGGGATTGCACTGGCTTTTATGATTACTGGCATTAAAGAGGTTAATGTTTTATTATTAGGCGCTTTAATTAGTGGCCTCCTCGGTACTTTCTGGATCAAAGGCATTGTAAAACGAACCCGATTAAAAAGTGACACCGCATTAGGTTTAATTCTTTCTTTATTTTTTGGTTTTGGGATGTTGCTTCTCACGTTCATTCAAAAAATGCCGAATGCGAATCAAGCAGGTCTTGACAAATACCTCTTCGGACAAGCGGCAACACTCATGGAAAAAGATGTTTGGATGATTGCATTAATTACAGGCATTAGCTTGCTCGTGTTGCTCTTATTTTGGAAAGAATTAAAGTTGTTACTCTTTGATGCTGATTATACCAAAACATTGGGTTTCAATGTTCGGTTTTTAGATATTTTAATTACTACTTTTATTGTACTAGCCATTGTTTTAGGCCTCCAAACAGTTGGTGTAGTGCTTATGAGTGCTATGCTTTTAGCTCCAGCCGCTGCTGCCCGACAATGGACCAATAGCCTAGGCACTATGATCATATTAGCGTCAATTTTCGGGGCTTTTTCTGGAGTATTTGGCACTGCGATTAGTGCGAGTCAAAACAACTTATCTACCGGTCCCGTAATTGTATTAGTAGCTTCTACCTTTGTCATTATTTCTTTTATTTTTTCTCCCAAACGCGGGTTATTATTCCGAGAGTTGCGCTTTCGTAAAAATCGAAGAGAACTGCATTTGAAAAAAACCTTGACGTTTATGTATCATATCGCTGCAAATCACGAAAATGTTTCGCATCCGCACGCCATACGAATTTTGAATAATTTTCAAGGATTTACCAGAAAAACCTTAACAAAACTTGAAGAACAAGAGTTCATTCATATTGATGGAAACTTATGGGCTATGACCGAAAAAGGATTTAATGAAGCTGCTACCATGTACAACCAATTAGGACAAGAAAATGACTAACACGCAAATAGAAATACAAGCCATTGCTGCTTTAGTGGCTGTGGCATGTGCCATTCCTGGTGCTTTTTTAGTGCTACGAAAAATGGCGATGATTAGTGATGCTATCAGTCATGCCATACTACCTGGTATTGTTTTAGGCTTTTTTATTACACAAGATCTCAACTCACCTTTACTCATTTTATTGGCTGCGCTTACCGGTGTTATAACCGTTATTTTAGTCGAGTATATTCAAAAAACAGGCCTGGTAAAAGAAGATACGGCTATCGGTTTAGTATTTCCTGCCCTTTTCAGTATTGGTGTTATCCTAATTGCTAAAAACGCCAATGATGTGCATTTAGATATTGACGCGGTACTTTTAGGGGAATTAGCCTTTGCTCCTTTTGATCGCTTAATCGTGGGTGAAACAGATATGGGTCCTAAATCGCTTTGGGTTATTGGAACCATACTTTTGAGTACACTGCTATTACTCTTCTTATTTTTTAAGGAACTTAAACTAAGTACTTTTGATAAAGGCTTGGCCACTACTTTAGGTTTCTCTCCTGTGTTATTGCATTATGGTCTTATGACGGTTTCTTCTGTCACTGTTGTCGGCGCTTTTGATGCGGTAGGCGCTGTGCTTGTAGTAGCTTTAATTATAGCACCAGCGGCCACCGCCTATTTGCTCACTGATGATTTAAAAAAAATGATTCTATTAAGTTGTGGTTTTGGTGTTTTTGCTGCTATTGGAGGCTATTGGATGGCAAACCTATTAAATGCTTCTATTGCAGGATCTATGACCACAGTGTTGGGCGTTTTATTTCTACTCGTTTATTTATTTGCTCCTAAACAAGGCGTTTTATCAGGCTATTATCAGGAAAAGCAACAACGTGTGGAGGTTTCTTTACTTGTATTTTTATTGCACCTACAAAATCATGCTGAGGCTAGGGAACGCCATGTAAATCATTTACGAGAACATATCAACTGGCAAAAAGTACGTGCCAAAACAGTTTTAGATTTAGCTATAAAAAACAATTTAATCCAAGTTTCGGAGGGTATCGTTTCACTCACCGAGAAAGGACGAGAATTTACGGATGAAGCTTTAAACTATATTACGACAAATAAAGCAACCGCTATTGAAGAGCTAAAAAGTCGTTTTTTCTTATTTCGCGGATAAACTGGAGTTTTTCTATTGATTTTTTTAGATACAAAAAAAGGCAGTTAAAACAACTGCCTTTTTGAATGCTACTCTATATATTTTACTCTGCGGTTTCGGTCTTAACCACCAATCTAAAACCTTCTCCGTGAATGTTTAAAATTTCAACGGTATCATCAACTTTTAAATACTTTCTAAGTTTTGCGATGTATACATCCATACTTCGCGATGTAAAATAGTTATCGTCTCTCCAAATTTTGGTTAAGGCTAATTCTCTCGGCATTAAATCGTTTTCATGCAAAGCCAATAAGCGTAAAAGCTCGTTTTCTTTTGGAGATAGCTTTATAGATTCGTGATCTTTAAACTTTAAAAAGCGCAGTTTAGAATTTAATTGAAACTGACCAATAGTAAATTCGAACTTACGACTATCTGCCAAGGTGCTCGAAGCTTTTCGTTGTAAAATAGCTTTCAATTTCATTAACAACACTTCTGAATCAAAAGGTTTGTTTAAGTAATCATCAGCACCAGCCTTATATCCTTTTAGAACATCTTCTTTCATGGTTTTAGCAGTCAAGAAAACAATAGGAACATGTTCGTTCTTCTCTCGTATTTCTTTCGCTAAGGTAAAACCATCTTTATATGGCATCATGACATCTAAAATACAGATATCGTAGGTGTCTTTCTTAAATTTTTCAAAACCTTCCATTCCGTTTTTTGCCAAAACAACATCAAAGTCGTTCATTGACAAGTAGTCTTTAAGTACTATTCCAAAATTTGGATCATCCTCTACCAAAAGGATTTTTTTATTTACTGTTTCCATAATTACTTTTTATATTAAGGGCAGTTTTACGTAAAAAGTACTTCCTTTACCTTTCTCGCTTTCTACATAGACCTCTCCCTGGTGATCTTCTACTATTTTCTTTACGTAAGCCAAGCCTAAACCGTGACCTTTAACATTATGTATATTTCCGGTATGTTCTCTATAAAACTTTTCAAAAACTTTTTTCAAAACAGCCTTACTCATGCCAGAACCTTGATCTTTTATTTTTAAAATAATACTCGTATTTGCCAACTCTGTGTACACATCAATTTTTGGGGCTTCTGGCGAATATTTTATGGCGTTATCTAGGATATTCACCACTACATTTGTAAAATGCATATCACTTGCCAAAACTTCACTGCGCTCTGATTCTAAGTGCAGGTTTATATAACCACCCCTATCGGCTACAATTAATTCTACGTGAGCAACAGCATCGTGTATTATGTCGTGAACGTCTACCCTATCCTTACTAATATCTAACTGATTTTTTTCTAATTTTGATATTCTCAACACATTCTCAACCTGAGCGTGCATTCGTTTATTTTCATCTTTTATCATATTAAGATACCGATACACCTTTTCTTTATCATCAATTATTTTCGGATTTCGAATGGCTTCTACTGCTAAATTAATGGTAGCAATAGGCGTTTTAAACTCATGCGTCATGTTATTGATAAAGTCCGATTTGATTTCAGAAATCTGTTTTTGTCGTATCAATTGGTAAATGGCACTGGTATACGCTAACAGAATCACTAAAGTAAAAAGCAAGGATAAAATTGCCATGGGCAAAATAGTCTTAATTAAAAATTTTTTCTTGGATGGAAAAGTAAGTAACAAGGTAAAACTACTTTCTCCTTCTGAATCTTTAAAAATGGGATAGGCATAAAGTTTTGATTTTGCGAATTTGAATTTTCTTGATTTCACCTTCGTGGGCAAGCCTTTACTATAAATCCCGTATTCGTATTCGGTATCAATATTTCTATTTTTAAGCTCTTGGCCTACTAGAAGCTCAATTTCTTGCTTGCTAATTCTTGTATGTATGGCCTGATTCTTAGCTTTTTCTTTGAAGACATCCTCAAAAGCTGCTTTCTCAATAGCGCTCAAGCCTCCTATTTTTTCTAATTTTTGAACAGGAGACAAGGATAAAGATTTGCCGTCAAGTCCAAATTCTTCTTTAAAAATAGTTTTATTTCGAATGCTCGTAAAATTCTTAATCAATGATGAATCATTAATTAAACCAATATTGGAGTTGTCAAAGATCGTATTTGGTATCGAGTAACTCTCTTCTAAGATACCATGTGAATAATAAGTTATTTCATTTGAATTTAAATCTCTTTCTACAAAAAATAAATTCTTTAATAAATCTGGAGCCTTTACTTGATTTCCAAAACTATCTTTAATTTTAAATAGCTCATTGGTATAATCCGCAAGTTCTCTTTTTTCAATTTTCGCAGTAACCGTGTTTAAAATTTCGGTAACCGTTGTAGAAAACTGTTCTTCCTTATCTTCCACAGATTGTTTTATCCAATATCCTTGAACAAATATGATCCCTATTAAGGATATACTCATTAAAACTACTAGAAGAATAAATAAACGCTTGTTCATTTTAAGGTAAAATTATAAATTTAACAGTTAGTAGTGGATGCGTTTAACCTAAACTTAACACAAATGTTAAAATTAGTTAGGTTATTTACAGAATTTAAGAAGTTGATTGTGAATTTCATGTACTTTTTTGGTTGTTTCCGTTAAATCGATGTTATTTATGATAAAATCTGACTTTTTTGATTTTTCTTCATCGCTCCATTGATTCGCTATTCTTGCTTGTACTTCCTCAACAGTAACTTTATCTCTATTCGTAACCCTATTGATCCTGACTTTTTCTGGAGCGGTAACTAAAATAATGTTATCGAACCTCCCTTCTAAACCATTTTCAAATAAAATAGCCGTTTCCTGAATCACATAGGGGTAATTTTGTTTGTTCTTCCAAACTATAAAATGGTTTTTTACCGCCGGATGCACTATAGCATTTAATTCCCCTAATAAAGTGGTGTTATTAAAAACTTTTGCTGCAATAAATTGTCTGTTCAATTCACCATCAAGGTATGCTTTTTCTCCTAAAAGAGAACTAATTTGTTTTCGAATTTTTTTTCTAATCATTAGTTTTTTCGCTTCCTTGTCAGAGCTATAAACAGGCACACCCAAAGCTTCAAAAAGCTCAGCTACCGTGCTTTTACCACTACCAATACCCCCTGTTAAACCAACAACCATTACTTTCTTTTTAAAATAAAACGCACTTCTTTAGTCAGTAGCTTAGGCTCATTTAATACCTGAGGATAGGTTTTTAACGCTAATAACAAAGTTTGTTGTTCGTTATCAGCTCGTGCCTCGTAATCCGCTATAACCGTAAAATCTGATGCTTTTAATTGTTTTAAATCGTCAATCTTTGCTTTACATAAAACAGAAACGATATTCGGAATAATATTTATTTCGTAATCCTTAGGCAAATTCACTACTGCTATTGGTACTTCAATAATTTTTTCTGAAAAACGAGCCACTTTTCCATAGACTACCACCTCTTTCGTAAAATACCTAACGTTGTCTATTTTTGCCGGAATAACTAAAGTCAATTTTTCTGAAAAATCATCTGCAATATCCGCGATTTCCTTAGCTGTGGTATTGATGCTTTTAATTTTATCAAGCTCTTTTCTAGGTCCTCTAACCAGAATACTATCTGGAGTGATTTTAAGAGTTGTATCTAACATATAGTTTTGATTTAAACTCAAGTCTAATTGTGAAATAACTGGTATCTTTTTAGTAAATAAAGAATACAATTCCAAAAGTATAGTATCATCGTTGTAGATACTAACCAATTCCATAGATTGCGGTAATTGCTGTTCTATTTGAAATTGGTATACACTTTTAGGAACTATATAATTCCCGTTTTTTAGTTGTGCTTTTGAAACATCAATAGTGATCTTTTTATTTCCGAAGTTGAACCGCAAGAATGAAAACCCACTAGCCCTTAATTTTACATCTATTTTATCTTGAGAAGCACCTACAAAAAGTAAACTGTCAGGACTATTGGTATACTCAATATCAAAAACAGCACTGCCGGTATAATTACCCGACAACTCGCTAATAAACCAAGCTAAACTAGACACGAAAAGAAATATCAAGAAGATTTTTATCTTTCTTTTTTTAAGTGCGATTTTAATTCGCTTCATAGGATCATTCTATTTTTTAAAGAATAGCTTAGGAAAAATATCTTCAGGTTTCTTGTTGGTAAAGTTAAGTAAAATGGTTGATTTTAAGAATCCATAACCGTATCCTACAAACTGAATACAAACGGCTGCTAAGGCTAACAAGGCAATAGCGAGGCTTTTAGTTTTAAGGAAGGCATCTATAAACAAAAGCAAAAAGTAAACCACGTAAAAATACAATAAAAAACTTACTCCAAACGCTAAGAACAGGAGTCCAAATAAAAATCCTAGACAGAAAAGTGTTGGAAACCAATAGGTTATTTTTTTTGTTTCAGGATGCCATTGGTTTAAAATGGGTCGGACCATGCCAAATTTATTGACCTGAATGTAAAATTTATTCCAATCTATTCTTCTTTTGTGGTATACAAAAGCCTTTCGAATTAATTTCGTTTTAAAACCTGCATTCCAAATTCGTATGGTTAAATCTGGATCTTCACCCGGATGAATACGGCCATACCCACCTGTAGTTTCAAAAGCATTCTTTGAAATTCCCATATTAAAACTTCTAGGCTGAAATTTATCTATGGAAGTTTTTCCTCCCCGAATACCACCTGTTGTTAAAAAGGAAGTCATAGCATAATTAATGGCCTTTTGAACTAGTGTAAATGAAGCGTGCGCTGCATCTGGACCTCCATAACAGTCCACAAAATCTTTTTCCAACGCATTATGAGCTTCTGTCAGGTATTGGGGTGGTAAAATACAGTCCGAATCTAGCACTATAAAATAATTACCTTTTGCCCTTTGCATTCCATAATTACGAGAATCCCCAGGGCCACTATTGGCCTTTTTAAAATAGGTGATCGCTAAAGAATCGGTATAGTCTAAGAGTACATGTTCTGAACTTAGGGTAGAACCATCTTCAATGATTACCACCTCAAAAGGCTGCTTATAGGTTTGTAACAACAAACTATCTAAGAGTTCTTTAATTTCGTTAGGCCGGTTGTAAACAGGAATAATAAAGGAAAAAAATAAATTCATTTGCTATAGCTATAAACATAAAAGCCACTCGAAGGTTCGAATGGCTTTTGGTTTGTATGTATATTTTTTAGTTTGTAAAATAATCTATAACCTCTTGACTTACCCCAGTGTTAGAAAAACCACCATCATGAAATAAGTTCTGCATGGTTACTTTTTTCGTTAGGTCTGAAAACAAACTTACGGTGTAATCAGCACAATCTTGTGCAGACGCATTACCTAAAGGTGACATTTTTTCAGCATAACTGATAAAACCATCAAAACCTTTAACACCCTGGCCTGCCGTAGTTGGTGTCGGCGATTGAGAAATGGTATTTACTCGTACATTTTTCTCTTTTCCGAAAAAGTACCCAAAACTACGTGCTACAGATTCTAAATAAGCTTTGTTATCTGCCATGTCATTATAATCAGGAAAGGTACGTTGTGCCGCCATATACGTTAAAGCTACAATACTACCCCACTCATTCATAGCATCCGCTTTGTACAAGGTCTGCATTACTTTATGAAAAGAAAGGGCAGAAACGTCCCAGCCTTTAGCGGTAAAATCATAATTTTCGTCGGTGTAATGTTTTCCTTTACGAACATTTACCGACATACCTATTGAGTGTAAAACAAAATCTAATTTACCTCCTAAAATTTCAGTGGCTTTTTCGACTAGGTTTTGTAAATCTTCTTGACTTGTAGCATCCGCAGGAATAATTTGAGAGCCTGTTTTTTTAGCAAGTTCATCAATTTGTCCCATACGCATTGCTATTGGTGCATTCGTCAATACAAAAGTACCTCCTTCTGCATGAACGCGTTCTGCTGTTTTCCAAGCGATAGAATTTTCATCTAAGGCGCCAAAGATGATCCCTTTTTTTCCTTTTAATAGGTTATATGCCATTTTTTGTGTTTTTGTATTCTATTTTAATGCTGTAAAGATATTAAAATTTCAATACTAATTATTCTTATACGTATTTCTGATTTTATCGCGTACTTATTAGCCTAATAATTGTTTCGCATGGGCTACTGCAGAATCTGAGATATTTTTACCCCCTAACATTTCTGCCAGTTCTGTAATACGCTCATCGCTGCTTAGCTTTTTCATTTTGGTATTGGTAATCATTCCTTCCTCCTCTTTAAAAACTTTAAAGTGACTTGCCCCTTTTGCCGCCACCTGCGGTAAATGGGTAATTGAAAAAACTTGCATTGTTGTGCTCATGGCTTGCATAATGTCTCCCATTTTGTTGGAAATTTCTCCAGAAACTCCGGTATCAATTTCATCAAACATCATCGTGGGTAATTGCTCATACCGTGCTAATATAGCTTTAATCGTTAACATTATTCTTGATAATTCGCCACCTGAGGCTACTTTCTTTAAATCGCCATAACTTGAACCTTTATTGGCCGCAAAAAGAAAGAGCAAGGCGTCCTTACCCTTGTTCGTAAATATTTCAGAAGGATGTATCTCTATTTTAAAGCTAGCGCTTGGCATTCCTAGTTGAGAAAGACTTTCCGTTAACTGTTTTTGTAATTCTGGAATTATTTTTATCCGATTTTCCCTTATTTTTAAAGCAATAGCCTCCAGATCCTTTTCTTTGCTGACCAACTCTTGTGTTGCTTTTTTAATATCTAAAGCTACATTTTCTGTTGCGCTCACTTTTTCTGACAAACTTTCTCGTATCGCAATAAGCTCAACAATATCGGTGGCTCCGTGCTTTTTTTGAAGATTGTATAACAATTGAAGCTTGCCGTTTATTTCCTCTAAAAGAACAGGATTAGCTTCTGTTTTTTCTTGCAAAACATCAAACTCAGATGAAATATCATCCAATTCTAAAAATGCTGATAAAATTCGTTCATTTAAATTTACAAATTGACTTCCAAAAGTAGCCAATTTGTTTGATGCTAGTTTCAATTCGGTCATCGCCGTAATAACACCAACTTGCTCATCATTTAACAACTGGTGCCCTTTAGAGAGTTGCTCAACAATAGTTTCCACATTACTTAATTGCTCGTATTGTTCCTCTAATTCTTCAATAACCCCCTGCTTTAAAGGTGCCGTTTCTAATTCTTTTAAGAGGTGACTATTGTATTCGTATTCTTTTGTGGCGTTTTCTTGAAAAGCCAGCAGCTTTTTTAAAGATCTTTCAGACTTCTGGTACGATACCAATTGGTCGCCATAAACAAGTAACAATTCGCTATTGTCTGCTAAAGCATCAATAACTTTTAATTGAAAATCATTATCGGCTAATTTTAAGGTTTGATGTTGAGAATGTATGTCGATTAAACTATCCCCTAATTGCGATAAAACATCAAGTGTAACAGGTGAATCATTGATAAAGGCTCTCGATTTACCACTTGGTAATATTTCTCTTCGGATGATGGTTTTAGGCTCGTAGTCTAAATCGTTTTCCTCAAAAAAGGATTTTAAATCGTATTTTTCAATGTCAAAATTTGCCTCAATGATACACTTTGTAGCTGCGTCACGCAAGGCGCCCAAATCAGCCCTATTTCCCAAAACCAAACCAAGACCACCTAGTAAAATAGATTTTCCTGCGCCAGTTTCACCTGTAATAATGGTAAAACCGTTTGTAAAAGACACCTTTAGGTGATCTATCAAAGCATAATTCTGTATGGAGAGTGAGTTCAGCAATTCTAAAAAGTATTTTGTAGCGCAAAGATAAATTATATTCGCTTAGTTGAAAATATTTAAAGGTATTGCCTAAAAAAAATGTTGTTTGTACTAAGGCGAACTTTAATTACCTGCAATGGTAAGTTTCCTAAACTATAAAATGATAAAATTTATTTATTTTGATATATCAATAAAATAATAGGGTACTATTTATTACTAAAGATTTACCCACTTTTATGGAACGAATACTGTTCATTGAAATTTTTTTTGAATGAATTTCTTATTTAGAAATACTGTGGTAACTTACCAGAGTATTTCAAAATCTAATTCTTAAACTTATATTAGGGCTTAATTGTAGTGAGTTATTATCTATTTGAATAGTTGAATTTGAATTATCTGGATCCACTTCATAATAACGATTAATAGTATTTTTTCTATCTAGAATATTTAACACGCCAGCTCTTAATGTTGCTTTTATTGTACTAGAAAAATTAAACTTATAATTTAACGATGCATCCAACCGCATAAAAGCATCTAAGTTATCACTATTGGGTGTGTCATAATTTACAGATGTTTGATTACCACTTTGTACGGTTTCATTACCACTAACAGGTTTTGTATACGGCTGTCCTGAACGCCAAATACCACCTACAGACAGCTCAAAATTTTCTAAAATATTATAGTTAAAAGCTAAAGACAATGAATGTCTGATATCTACATTATTGGGGAATTCTGAAGGTGTAAACGTTTTAAACTCATACGTATTAATACTATAGGTATAACTTAGCCATGTACTATAGTTGTGCGCTGTTTTATTCAGTAACAGCTCAAGGCCTGTGGCGTCATAACTACCTGTTGCATTAATGTATTGAAAGTTATTATAAAACCCCTGGTTTGATGCGGTAATACCTTCTACCCTTTTATAAAATCCTTCAATATCTAAGTATACATTATTCTGATTAAACTCAAACCCAAAAGAGGCTTGTTTACTTTCCGAAATTGGAATACTTTCTTCATTTGCTAAAATCCAACGCCTGTTTTCTACGCCTAAAAAATCATCTTGAAAATCTACAATTTGTGTTGCCGATTGGTTTTTAAATTCACCTTGTAATTTCAAAGCAACCGTATTTGAAAGCTTTTGTCTGTAATTCAATCTAGGCTCCATTAAAACTTTATCAAATTTTTGAAAATAATTGGCTCTAACTCCTAATCTTAGATAGGTTTGGTTCTTATTAAACTCAACTTCACTAAATACCGCATGATTAAGCAATACATCCTTTTTTGTTTTGTCATAATTAGGTGATGTCACTGTTGTTTGGTTTAGTATGCCTATTTCACTAAATTGATATCCATTTAATAAGCTTAAATTTTCACCGAGCTTTAAATTCGTTTTAAACTTAACACCTGTTTCTAAAACTTCATTGGTTTGTGTTAGTTTTTGGTCGGTTTCTATTCTGTAATCAATAGCATTCACGTAGTATTTTGAATAAAAACCATTTAATTCTGTAGTGAAATTGCTGTTCCATGTTGCCTTCCAATTTAGCGTTGCACCATCATTTTTCTGACTTAAATTACTGGTTTTAGATTCTGTCTCATTACTCTTATTGGTATAACTTTCCTTATAATCTAAATTGTTTTCAATCCTTATGATATTGGCTCGAAATTTATGATTTTTACTTAAATCAAATAAAAGCTTGGCTGTATAATCGTAAAAGTAAAATTCTGACGACCTATTGCTTTCACTTATATTATCGCCGTTCGTTGTTAATTCACTGTCCTGAAAACTGCGTTCAAAATAATTTTCATAGGTCGGTGAGGTAAATAAATCAGTAAACGAACGTCTTCCTGAAATATGAAAAGCTAACGTATTGCTAATTGGTATTTCTAAAAAAGCATCAGAGTTTATTAAATTGACCCCTACCCCCCCTTGTAATTTACTCGTAATATCATCTTTTGTGAACATGTTGATAGTGCTAGAAACACCATCACTAAATTCACTGCTGGTCCCGTTTTTTGTGACGATTACCTTATTTATTAGGTTGGGATTGTAAGCCGAAATTAAACCAAAAAAATGACCCGAATGATACATCTTAATATTATCCCAAAGTATTAAATTCTGGTCGTTTGTACCACCTCGTACATTTATATTGGCAATGCTTTCATTGACACTTTCCACACCAGGTAAGGCTTGTATGGATTGTAAAACATCTGGTTCAACTAAACCAGGTAACACGCCAAATTTTTCAGTATTCAACACAACACTTCCATCAATTCTTTTTTGTAAGCCCGTGGTTAAGAACTTTGTAATTACCACGTTATTTAGTACCTCATTAGTCTCCTGAAGGGGTATAGTATTGCAATTACCATTTTCATTAAACAAGGTTTCTACTTGAAGTTGCTTTCTTTCAAAACCTAAATAAGAAATACTTATAATTGCTTTTAAAGGCACTTCGTTAAATTGAAATTTACCTGATTCATTGGTAATAACACCTTTATTCGTATTATTTATAAAAATAGAAGCTCCAAATAAAGGCTCGTTAGTTTCGAACGAAACGACCATACCACAAATTGTAATAGTTTTTTCGATCACCGAAACTGTAATATAGCGATTATCTAAGATTTTAAAATTTAAAAGTGTTTTGTTGTTTAGGTAATTTAATACTTGCTCAAGATTGAAATTAGCATTTGGTTTTTCTATAGAAATATCAATTACATCGTCATAAGCATACGAAAATTTAACATCAAATTTAGTCTCAATTGATGTAAGTACATCTGCTAACGCTACCCTTTCAGAGGTGTTTTGGCTATGTCCAAATTGAATAAAAAACAAAAGTATACAACTTAACCACTTTCTATTTTTCATAACTACTCAACGTAACGTTTTTACCTTCTATTGTATAGCTTAATTTTAAAGGAATCGTAACCGCTTTTAAGGCAATATTTTTATCGTTATGAGTAAAGGTACCGTTGAATATTTGTGTGTCGTCCACACCATTTAAAATGATATTCAAGTCGTATTGTCTCTCTAACTCACTAATAACCTGACTTAATGGAACTTTATTAAAGCTTGATTCCTCTTGCAACCAGGATGGGTTTTCAGTATTAAAATCATCCACTACCTGAATGGTTCCATTCATGACCCGAAACGATTTTCCTTTCGATAGTTTCAGCGTTTTATTATTATACGTTACAGCTACTAATCCTTCATAGCATTGTACCTCAAAATAGTTAGCGCGTTCTTTTACATTGAATTGTGTTCCTAAAACCTCAACAGTTCCAATCTCCGTATGTACGGTAAACTTTTGCCCTTTACTCACTATAAAAAAAGCCTCACCATGTAGGGCTAAATCGCGTTTATTCTTCCATGTTTTCTTATTGTATTGTAATGAAGATTCCGCGTTTAGAATCACCTCGGAAGCATCTGGCAAGAAAATCGTTTGTGTTTGCGCTATTTGAGTTTCAAAAGATTTCTCATTATTGAAGAATAAAAAATACGCTGAAGTTAACAACATCACAAAGACAGCCGCAATCCGTATAAACGTTTTAAAGTTTAACGGAATTACTTTAGTTTCTTTTTTAGAATGGTTTCTGGCCTTAAAGGCATCCAAAGCTTTCTGCTTATCTATTTGTGGCGCTTCCATTTGCGAAGCATAAAAAGCTATTTTATCTAAAGTCCCAAAGTCTTCAGAGTGTTTTAAATCCTCAACTTCAGCTTTAGAAAGCTCGTTATTTAACCACTTTAATATGTTGTTTTCGTTTTTCATTTTTAATATACTTCAAGTCTAAGACACCTAAATTTCTGTTTACCCTACCCTAATCATATATTTTCTATATGATCTCTTAATATTTTTAAGGCCCCAGACATGCGTTTTTCAATCGCTTTTTGTGAGACATTTAATAAATCGGCTATTTCGCGATATTTTTTTCCTTCTATTCTATTTAATAAAAATACTTCACGTTGGGCATCCGATAATAATGAAATGGTGTTTTGAAGTTTGACCTTAAATTCCTCTTCTTCTAATAAATATTCTGGGCTTTCATTGGTGCTATCTATATAAGGTGCTGCTTTAGCATATTCCATTACAACCTTAGCATGTTTCACTTTATTTAAAAACAGATTGTTAACCGTAGTAAATAAATAGGTCTTTGCTTTAGTAAAATCTATATTACTACAATTTTCCCATATTTTAGAAAAGGCATCTTGCACTAGGTCCAAAGCATTATCTTTATCCCCACATTTATAATATGCGAAGTTGCTGGCATGCTGTACATGTTCTAAATAAAAACTATTGAAATAGGTTTCTTCACAAAGTTTATTATTGGTTTGGATCATTTATCAAGCCTTTTTTTTGGGGCAAATTAATTAATTAGTTTTACAAAAATATACTAATTAAATTTTACGTTGTCATAGTTATATAGGGATCACAAACCTAAGTATAAATCTTAAACTATTTAATAAATCATTTTCAACAAGATAAAATTCGTTCAAATTATTTTTTAATAAAAAGGGTAGGGTAAAAAACAAGAAGGTTGTCTTACTTAAACAAAGGCGAAAAAGTCGCTCTAAAAAATAATTAATAACCCAAAAATTTAAGTATCATGAAAAATTTAAAAAAATTTACAGCAATCATATTCTTGTCTTTTTTAGGACTCACATCTTGCCAAAAAGAAATTGATTCGGAAAACGGACAAAATCCAAACACAAATAATGCAGACTCTCCAACAGCCAGTAACCTTAAACGTTCCTCTATGTACGATGGTAGTTTTGATGATTTTTTAGATGGTATTTCGTGCTCATCCATAGTATTACCAGCAGTTGCAACGGTGAACGGTCAACAAATTACCTTAGTAACCCAATCAGATTATCAATTGATATTAAATATTTTAGGGCAATTCACTAATGACGACGATACGGTATCATTACAATTTCCACTTACCGTAAAAACAAGTAATTATACAGAAGTTGTGGTGACTAGTCAAACTCAATACGATGGTCTAATTTCAGCATGTGAAACAGTTGAGGCTGAAGGAAAAAGTGCTATTTCATGTATTGATATCGATTTCCCTATCACTATTTTAACGTATAGTTTAAATTTAGAACAAACTGGAAGTGTTGTTATTCAATCGGAGCAACAATTGTATGCTTACCTAAATAACTTTGGAAACGAGGCATTATTCTCTGTACAATACCCAATTACAGCTACGTTAAACAATGAAACTGAAATTACCATTGCTAGTGATTTAGATTTACTAGCAAGCATTAGCGACTGTATAAGTATTGAAGATACTGAAAATGAGGCTGAAAATGAAGCAAAAGAATTAGAAACCATTTTAGTAAATGGTGCCTTTAAAGTACAAAATTTCATCAATGCTGGGGTCAACAAAACAACAGATTATGCAAATTTCACCATCGATTTTGCAAATGATTTAACCTGTACTGCCGTAAACGGAACGATAAGCACCGTTCAAGGCACTTACAAGGTAACATCAGAAACTGAAGTGTTTTTAAACTTAGCTTTTTCTGGAAACGCAACATTTAATTTACTTAATCATACTTGGGAAGTTACAAGTTATAGCAACTCGTCTATCTCATTAAAAAGTACTACAGATGCTGCAATAACACTTGTTTTGACCCAAATTTAGTATTGAGTTAGTTTTAAAGTTGGCTAGTTACCGACTTGTTATGGTGAAGCGGCTGTTAGGAAACTAACAGCTGCTTATTTAAAAGAAAGACATGAAAAACATGAAAAACATATTTAAGGTAGTATTATTCGTATTGATTTTAGCCGCTTGTTCAAAAGAAGATGGTTCCCAAACAAATGCTGAGAAAGACAAAGAATCTATCAATACCTCTAAAAACAAAAAAGCAACTGGAAGTTCTTCGAACGATTTGTTATCGGACAAGACCTTTAAAAGTATGATTATTGAATTGGTTTATGTAGATGGTTTCAAACCATCGCAAACCTCTATTACTAATTTTGTTACTTTTTTAAACACTAAAACCCATAAACCAAACGGTATTACTGTAGAAGCTCGAGCCATAACTTCTCCGGGGAAATCAACCTATAGTACCGCAGATATTATAGCTCTAGAAGATGCCAATCGCACGAAGTACAACACCAATAGCCAAATTGCTGTTTGGGCATTTTTTGTAGATGGCGCTTCGGCTAATAATACAAATTCTGGTGCTGTTTTAGGGACCGCTTACAGAAATACCTCATTTGTTATTTATGAAGAAACCATTCAAGACCTGAGTAACAGCACTTTTGAACCTAACAGAACTATTTTAGAAACAACTGTAATAACTCATGAATTTGGACACATTCTAGGGCTTACCAATCTTGGTTCCGAAATGGTTGAAAATCATGAAGACACAGACCATCCTAAACATTGCAATGTTGAAAGCTGCTTAATGTATTGGACTGCGGAAAATGATTCTGGTTTAGCAAATTTAATAGGAAGTAGTTCCGCACCGCGACTAGACTCAAAATGCAGTGCCGATTTGCAAGCCAACGGCGGAAAATAATTTCAAATAAACATTTAAAATTTATCACAATGAAAACTATAGTTAACGTATTATTTATTCTTAGTTTAACGCTATCAGCACAAGCACAAAAATCAAATTCAGGTATTAAAGGCGGTTACAACCTTGCCGCAGTGAGTTTTGATGGCGATACAGAAACCGGACAACGCCATGCCTTTCATATTGGGTTTTACGGAGAATCTTTTATTTCAGAAAGTACATCACTGCAACTAGAATTTCTATACTCCCAACAAGGATATGAATTGCAAGATAACGGTGGCACTTTTACACAGAAGCTAGATTATTTAAATTTGCCTTTACTTTTAAAATTATATCCCTCTGAAAATTTCTTTTTAGAAGTCGGACCTCAAGCGGGGTTGGCTATTTCTCATAAAGAAGAGTTTGACAGTAGTTTTGGAGTATTTGATACTTCTCAAGAATTTGATCCACACAGCTTTGACTGGGGCCTTAATTTTGGTACAGGATTTAAAACAAATACTGGTGTGAGTTTAGGTGTTCGCTATCATTTAGGATTTGGCAGTATTTATGAGGAAGGAAACCCTAAAAACCGCGTATGGCAATTCTCCTTAGGCTTTGATTTTTAGATTAAAATAGTCTATTTAGACCTTATTAAAGTATTCAATTGACCTTGAATACTTTTTTTTTAAAAGTATTTTAAAAATCAGGTAGGGTAAATAATGCTTGAAGTGTCTTACTATTGAAAACAATAGTATAAACATAAAACAGTAAAATTATGAAATCAATCGTATTTATTATAGCTCTAAATTTTGCATTTACAATGAATGCACAAGGGCCGGAAAAAACAAATGATACCTTAATTGATAAAGCATCCTACTATGAAAAAAGGGCCGAAGAAGATGCTAAGTTTGAACAACAATTTAGCGCAAAATCAAAAGTAGAAGAAGAAACCTTTTGGGAAGATCAAAAGAGTTATGAGAACAACTTGAAAAAAGAGGACAAAAAAGCCTATAGAGCTTATATGAAGGGCAAAAAAGATGCGTACGCCAATCATTACGAACATTGTAACCACCAATGCCATCACAGTGATTACTATTATCACCATGCCTCATTTTATTATTACAGATACGATGGTTATTACTATGAAAGATATCCAAGAAGCAGAAGTACTATTAGAACCAATGTTAGGATTAGTACACCTAGTGTTAGATTAGGAATATTTTAGGATTATTTTTCAGATCGAAAGAATCAAGAGTCTTTATCATGACAAATGTTTATAAATTAAAAATAGTGGTAGTCAATACCTAAAAGCCTCTGATAAACCTGTTCTTTCAAAACTGACCAAGAATAGCAAGAGGGTAACAAACTAAAGTGTGTTACCCTCTTGCTCATTCAATTAAATTTCAATTCATTACACGAGGTACAGATAATGTTTTTCCACTCTTTTTAGCAAAAAAGCCTGTAAATCCCAGTAAAACATAAAGAGGGAGGTAAATATACCTCCCTCCATCAAAAATAAACACTTTACAACTTTCTTCCGCTGAAAGCTTCGTCGATTTCTGTATGAAATACATGATTAGAATAATTACTAATGGTTTTTACAGCCATTGCAAGAATGATCCCTAGAATATTTTTTTCTGTATATCCTGCATCCAGAAAAGCCTTGGCTTGCTGCGGTGTAGGATTGCCCCTTGTATCATGCATTACCTTAGTAAATATTGAAAGTGCCTTTAGCTTTGTATCCGGGATCTCTTTACCCTCGCGAATTGCATTGGTTACCGCTATCGGTGTTTTAGACACTACATCGGCCAAATAGCTGTGTGCGGCTGTACAATAGCCACATCCGTTTTCGATACTTGATGTCAGAAAAACTACTTCTTGCTCCGCAGGTGTAAAACCACTACTTTTTCTAAAGTGGGCGTAACCGGTATCATAGGTGTCTTGTAAACCTGGCATATTCACCATGTTCTTATACATGTTGGGAATCATGCCATTTGCTTTTTTTGCTTTTTCTAAAATTGGTTTTTGATGGTCATCGGCAGTATCTAGTGTTATCGGTTTTAAACTGATATGAAATGTGTTGTTGGACATAATTTAACTTGTTTTTAAAATTCCTTAAAGTAGACGTTCCGCAAATAGAATCATGACAAATTTTAACAGTAATTGGGATTTTTTTAACCTTATTCTATGGCCGGACTAAACGGTAAAGGTCTTTCGGCCAAGGTAGTCATCGGAGCCTTGCCATCTGGACACGATATTTCAAGCATTCAAATAAATCACGCTGAGTGGAACTATTTATTAAAAAAATATGTTGACAGGAACGGCAATGTGAACTACCTCGGATGTAACCATGACCAACAAAAACTGGTGGATTACCTGAAGGCCTTCTTCGAAAAAGTACTCAAGGATACCTGGTCCGCAAAAGAACAGTTGGCTTATTACATTAATTTGTACAATGCACACACGGTGCAATTAATCCTAGTAAATTATCCTGTAAAAAGTATTGAGGACATCGACAAGCCTTTGACAACCGATTTTATAAAGGTCGGGGACTAGTAGCTTTCCCTTGGAGCATTAGAGTATAGTATCCTCAGATAAATGAATGAACCAAGAATACATTTTGGCATGAACTGCGCCTCTATCTCTTGTCCTAAACTATTGAACGAGGCATTTACCGCAGATAAACTTGATGCACAATTAAATGAGGTCACTAAAGGATTCATAAATTCAAATAAAAACACAATTACTCATCATTACGTTGAATTATCCAGTATTTTTAACTGGTTCGGAAATAATTTTTTCGATGGAGAATTGATCAAATATATCAACCCAAATTCAGAAGTGCCCATTGCTTCAGCTTCGGAGATTGGTTTTAAGGAATATAAAAGGAATATAACTGAAACTTGAACGAACTTAAATTTATACTAGATTTGAGGGAGCTTGTGAGGCAATATTTAGAAATATTGAGACTAAATACAAGTGCCAAATATTAATTTTCTAGAGCGGGTATCTTTGAATAATTTGTGCAATTCAAAAAGCAAAAGACAAATCCTTGATTCCCCACAATTTTTTGGTATATTTCGAAAAGGGCATAGGCATCAATTTAGTATTTAAAACTACTCAAATGAATTTACAAAAAGTAACTTTTAAGAATAAGGAAGGACAACAACTAGAAGGCAGATTGGAGCTTCCCGCAGATCGACACCCCCATAATTATGTGATTTTCGCCCACTGTTTTACCTGTAACAAAAATCTTTTGGCCGTTAAAAATATCGGAAGGGCCCTAATTTCTAACGGCTTTGGGGTTCTACGCTTTGACTTTACAGGATTGGGCGAAAGCGAAGGCGATTTTGCCGACACCAATTTTTCGGGCAATGTGGAAGATCTTGTGGCAGCAGCTAATTATCTTTCTGAAAAACATTCGGCCCCTACATTGCTTATTGGACATTCCTTGGGCGGTGCTGCCGTGATCTTCGCGGCAGCGGAAATACCTTCGGTTAAAGCCATTGCAACCATTGGTGCACCTTCAGATCCATCGCACGTAGAGCATTTATTGAAAAGTAGTTTAAAAGAAATAAAACAGCATGGAAAGGCCGTGGTAAATTTGAGTGGAAGGGATTTTACCATTAAAAAACAATTCTTGGAAGACCTTAAAACCAAATCCTTGCCAGAGACCATAAAAGAACTGCGAATGCCCCTATTGCTCATGCATTCACCACAAGATGCCACAGTCGGTATTAAAAACGCAGAAGATATTTACAAGGCTGCCCACCACCCCAAAAGTTTTGTTTCCTTGGATGGGGCAGATCATTTACTCATGAATAAACGAGATTCCATTTACGTGGGAGAGGTCATTTCGGGTTGGGCAAAGCGGTATTTGTCGATTGAAAGCGAAGAAATACTCTTAAAAACAAAACATCAAGTAGTAGCCAGCCTAGATGTAGATGACGGGTTCACAACACAGATGAACGTGGGAAACCACTACCTAGTCGCTGATGAACCAATAGATTTTGGTGGAAACGACTTTGGCCCTTCTCCTTACGATTTGCTGTCTTCAGGACTATCGGCCTGTACGGCAATGACCCTTCAAATGTATGCCAAGCGGAAAAACTGGCCTTTGGAGAATGTGTTGGTACATACCACCTATAACAAAACGCATGCACTAGATTGTGAAAACTGTGAGGATAATGCTGGAAAAATAGACACGTTTCACCGTGAGATACAATTGAATGGCGCCTTAGACCAAAAACAAAAGGACCGAATGTTGCAAATTGCCGATAAATGTCCAGTGCATAAAACATTACACAGCGAAACTCAAGTGATTACCAAATTATTAGGCAGTTCATCATAGCAATACCCTAGCCACCCTTAGCACAAAATTAGGAAGAAAAACTCGAGGTGAAACTTTAAGCTTGCTATGGAGTATACGAGCTTACTAAAAGTACTTAGGCCTTACATCCCAAGAGATAAATACTTGAATGACACTTTACTTTTAATAAGCAGATTGTACAGCTTGATTTTTATAAAAGTTAACGACCGTAAAGTTGGGTAGTATAAAAAGCCGGAATGGAAAACCACATCCCCATAAAGGCATTTGATTCTCCCAAAAATTGACCAGTTCTTGGACCACTTATGGCCTCACCAAAAATATTCCACTCGTTTCCTTCGTTATCTTTGACCAATAACTCCGAAGAACCAGTATACACATAATCGAAGTTTAATGTCGCAAGTGCGCCAGTCAGTTCAAACGATACAATGAAATTTGTGTTACCCACAATCAAATAGTTTTTTCCTTTGTAGGTATCACTTATCATATTATTAGATGTAAAATCTGAAAATCTGTAGGCCTTTGCATCAGCTCCGTCAACTATGGCATGCACTCTTTCTTTTAAAGGTAGTCGAGAGTCTTTGGAAACTGGAAATAAAAAAAAATCATTATTCGTATTATAGTCACCATAAGGAGAGGTTCCATAGGTTCTAGAAAATCCAGTATTGACACTTAACACTTGAGAGTTCGGAAAAAGGCTTTTCCACGTTTTCCAGTCCGTTTCGAACAATTTGATTAAATCAACTTCTTCACCAATGAGCTCCCCATTTACGCACTCGTTCAACAATTGTGACCAATGACTATCTGTGGCTCTGTCGTAAGGTATTAAGTTGGTATTGTATAGGAGACCCGAAACACCAAATGTGGTTTCATTACCTTTTATAATTCTGTTCCAGCCAATTCCTGTTCCAGTGAGTGGACAGTAGGTAACGGCAACCGAAATATCTCCAAGCTTATCATTTACAATTTCATGCCAGTCTAAAATTGCATGGGGATAGGCCCTGACAGCATCTCCATTTTTAATACCAAGGACAAGATCGGTATCCAATAAATAATTCGTATTTGCGATAGATTCAAAACTAGGATTCACCAAAGCGGGAATCCCATCTTTCCCAGGACCGCCATCTAATACCTCTGCTCTTGTAATACTCCATTCCGAAATACCTGGGCTAGGGGGATTAGTGCCTTGACCTTGGCCTGTACCCGATTCTTCACTTGAACTAGAGGAACTACACGCTTGCAGCAATGAAACGAAAGCTAGAATAATTAGATTTTTCATAGGCAGTTTTTTAATTAAATAGAACCTTTTTTTTATTGTTTAATGTTAATGATATTCCTGTTGAAAATCGAAATGTTGGCGTTAATTGTGTGCCTTCAACATAACTATAAAGTGGCAATTCAAAACGAGAATTGATTGCCATATTTGGAGTAAGTTGCACCGCAAATTCGGGACGTATAAATACCCACTCACCCCCAGTGTTGGGAATCCCCTGATCATCTATCTTATCTTCGGAAGCCCTTCTATACTTCAAAACCAGTCCCGGATTAAAAATGGTATTGAACATCAGAATTTGATCCATATACCCAAGATTTATTTGTGTTTCGTTTCCAAATTCGTAGGTTGCTAAATTATTTAAATAAGAATTGTTCACTCCTGTAAGCCTATAGGTAACACTACCCGAAAGTGTGGCAGATGGTCTAAAATTCAAGCCTTTAGAAACAGATGCCCAACCCAAACCATCCCAAGCTCCGCTGCCGGGTTGAAGGTCTGCGGTAAGTTGAATACCTTGCTGTGTTAGTAAATCGGAATCACCTAAAGGTAATTTAGTACCGACCCCTATATTCATTACAGTGCTTTTTCCTAAAATATCGGGTATGGAATATTTGATCAAAATAACCGCATCACCAATTCCAGAGGTCTCGGTAAAACTTTCATTTCCAAACTGCGTAATGGTCCTAGATTGATTTACCCAAGTAAACAGGGTTTCAACGGCCAACTTATCGGTAAACGCATACCCCAAATTAAGCAGCACAGAGTTGGTAATTCGCTGTCTTGAATCGTCATCAAGTTTTGAACTGCCAGCATTAAGGGTATTTAAATTATTATAATCATAATTTAAACCCAAAGAGAAAACACCTTTACCCTCATTGGGTAGCCCAAGGTTATTGGAAAGTGGTACACCTCCAGAGCAACAGGTCTGAGAAAAGCCGTCATATACCAAGGTACTAATAACTAGAAAGATAAAAAGAGTACGCACGTGTCGTTATTTTATAAATAGACGTATTAAAAAAGGATTCCTGACAATTATTCCCTACTAAATACTAATAAAATTTCCTTTTGTCCTCCATATTTTTAATATCCTTGTGCTTATGGAGCAACTACTTTTGCAATACATTGTTCTATTTTAAGAGTGAAATTCTAGCTACCATGACCATCATCATGCGCCGTGAAAAGTTAAGATATATCTTGGTTTGCCAATTTTTCTTGTAATGGATGTGGAATTCAATAATGGATAGATTCTTTGAAATCCTTTTCAAACTAACAATCACATTTAATGAAGCAAGCCACGCAATGCTGTTGCTTTGCTCAACGTATGCTTAAGGGTAACATCTGGACTAAAAAGCTTTTCAAAAGCGCCAATTTTTCGTATGGTGGTGATGCCATAATGGTACACAAATTTTAACGAAAGCTTATTTGCTGTTGAACAGGCTACTTACCAATTTTGGAAAAGAAAATGCCCCACCTTCTACTTCCGATACTTTTAGTTGAAATATATTGGGCGATATGAGTATCTCTAACAATTCTGATATGATATGGGTGCTATGATTCATCTCTAGTTTATTGATAAAGGCAGTAATACCAAATACATCTGGGATAAAAAATAAAGTAATAAAAGAAGCGTAAATGGCTATCGCGTTATTCCTTTTTATATCGGCCTTGATCTTGATTACGCACAAATAGTAGCGCTAGTTGCCAACTAAAAAAATAATTCTCGTACATTTGTGAAACGGAAAACTTAGGCTTTATACCAAGCAATTTTACAATAGCTGATGGCTTAAGAAATATCGCAGTTGCCAGATAAAATCCTTCCACCTCATTACTAGCTTTTAAGGCGTGTGAAGAAATATTGGCAAAAAATTTACTCAACTACTATATACCTATTATTGAGTTCAGAAAATTAAAATTAAGTTGCAGTAAATTAAGCGTCTTATGCAAGAGAAATTCATAAAAAATCAATCCTACCAAATTACCAGAGTAGTAAGAAATAGAATTTTAGTAGTAGCTATCCTATTTATTGGCCTTTTCAAAATTACAGGCCAGGTTAGCATTGATAGTATTAACCCAGATGAAAAACGATGGCAACTAGTCAAATACGACATGAAACATGTTTTTGCCGGTGTGGGTCATTCCTATGCAAAACCCTTGCATTGGAAGGGAAAAGATTGGGCTACGCTAGGGTATACCGCTCTCGGAACTAGCATGTTATTTTTGATTGATGATGAAACCTCTAACTTCGCAAGAATACAACGCGAGGGAATCCCAAAATCGGTTAGGGAGTATGGGTCCAAAATTGGAAATCCCACCTACAATTATGCACTTACAGGAGGAGTCTATATGGCCGGACTAGTTTCTAAAAATGAAAAAATAAGACAAACTGGAGTATTGATGATAGCATCCGCAACTGCAGCGGGTTTGCTTCAACAGATTGCAAAGTCAGCCATTGGAAGAGCAAGACCTGTGAGTGGCAAGAGTAAGGACACCTTTGATCCATTCAGCACGAGCAGAAACTTTCATTCATTTCCTTCCGGGCATGCTATCTTAGCTTTTACCAATGCCTATGCCATAGGCAAACAATTTAATAATCCGTGGCTTAAAGGTGGTATATATGCAGTTGGCGTGATACCTGGTGTTTCTAGAATTTGGGATGGTCAACATTGGCTTTCAGATGTAGCCTTAGGAATCGCCATCAGTATTTTTACCGTAGAATCTATCGATAAGTATCTCAAACATAAATATAATAACGACGCTTCAAAAGATAAAAAACTCGTAAGTTGGAATCTAAACTTAGGGCTTAATCGCGTTGGAATTACGGGTAATTTTTAATTGGGTCACTACTGTAGACGTGAATAAATAAATGAAATAATACCCTATTTAAACGCTTATTGGAGTATGAATCCATTATTTGTAAGCTACTGCTTTCTTATTAATTTTATCCCAAACGTATCAAAATACAAATGTTGCAAGAACTGTTAGAGCTAGATACTGAATTACTCCTTTTTCTCAATGGAAAGGGAGACCCGGCTTGGGATCATGTTTGGGTGTACCTTTCACGAACCTTGAGTTTTATTACGGTTCCTATTTTTTGCTTATCGCTCTTACTCTCGTATCGTCTTTTTGAGGTTAAGAAAATGGCTTTAGTGGTTATCATAGGAGTTGTTTTGCTGCTCACTACCGAGTATTTATCCATTTTTATAAAGGATATTGTCCAACGTCCAAGACCGTGTTACAATCCTGAGATAAATCATATCTTACGAATTGTACCTAAGTACTGTGGTGGGAATTATGGTTTTTTCTCAGCCCATGCAATTAATTCCGCTGCGTTCGCCACTTATTTTGCCTTGTTATTCAGATCCTATTCTAAATATGTTTCAGGAATTTTACTGATTTGGGCATTCCTAGTTAGCTATAGCCGTATTGTATTGGGCGTTCATTACCCATTAGACGTCCTTACGGGGATGACTCTTGGAATGGTATTGGCAAGCATCGCTTATATACTCTTCAATACTATTGTACTTCAGCGCATAGAGCGCCCTAAGGGAAAATATTAAAACAAAAGGTTTTTTTAATTATAAGCTGAAGTAATACTTACATGATTTATCTTTTAGAAGGTCGTGAAATCTAGTGAATTAACTCAGCAGCCTTCAATACTCCTGTTATTAAACAATCAAGATCAACAACACTTGATCATGCCCCCTTTTTAACAAGATTCTATGATTTATTTTAATAGCTATAAAAAACAAAAAAACCTGTTAATCATGCGATCAACAGGTTTTTGATAGAGATAAACACTCTATTTTGTCGGGGTGGCAGGATTCGAACCTGCGACCTCCGCGTCCCAAACGCGGCGCGATAACCGGGCTACGCTACACCCCGAGCGTATATTACTACTTTTGTGAAAACTTTAGCGGAGAGACAGGGATTCGAACCCTGGGTACCCTTTTGGGGTACGACGATTTAGCAAACCGTTCCTTTCGGCCACTCAGGCACCTCTCCAATTTTGTTATAAGAACAAGTATAAAATTTCGGTTGCAAATGTACTTTTTAGAATAGGATATCACAACTATTTTTGATGTTTTTTTTTATAAAAAAACTACTACTCTGGATACTCGACTCTTAGATGATAAATATTAATTAATTTTTGTTTCAAAACCTTCTTAATTTGCTCTATTTCTTTGAAAGTTATGTTCGCATTTAAAAATTGATTGGCGCGCATTTGCCCCCCAATAATTTTGTTTACAAATTCATCAATAACCAAAAAATTAGGATTTTTTAAACTTTTAGAAGCTGCCTCAATAGCATCTGACATCATTAAAATAGCCGTTTCTTTTGAAAAAGGAATAGGTCCCGGATACCTAAAATCTTGCTCATCGACAGTAGCGCTTAACTCCTGCTGTTTTTTGTAAAAATAATACACTAATGTAGTACCATGATGTACGCGAATAAAATCAATAACCCTATCAGGTAGATTGTTTTTACGGGCAATTTCAATTCCATCTATAACATGATTAATTATAATTTTAGCACTATCTAAGGGGCTTAATTCATCATGTGGATTTACGTTGGTAATTTGGTTTTCAGTAAAATAGGTAGGATTGTTCATTTTACCTATATCATGATATAAGGCCCCTACTCTGACCAGCATAGCATTTGCTCCGATTTCATTCGCTGCTGCTTCCGCAAGATTTGCTACTTGCAACGAATGATGAAAAGTACCTGGAGCTTTATTAGATAACTCTTTTAAAAGCCTTGAGTTCGTATCTGAAAGCTCTAGTAGCGAAACATCAGATACGAGACCAAATACCTTTTCGTAAATATAAATTAAAGGTTGCACAAAGAGGGTAATCATGCCGTTCAACAAAAACAAACCAAAAACCAACCATTCTAAGTTGTCTAGATTACCTTCATGTATCATATGAAATGCAAAATACCCAACGACATAGATCAAGGTGATTTGGCCTACTGAAATAAAAAGATTAGCTCTTTTATATAATTCAGATACCGTTAAAATCGTAACAATTCCAGTAATAATTTGAAGAAAAATATACTCAAAACTATTGGGAACCACAAAACCTAAAATAAGCACTGCCAAAACATGAACAAACAAGCCTAACCGAGCATCAAAAAAAGTTTTTAATATTAATGGCAAAATGCATAAGGGAACAACAAATACAAAAGCTTCATTATATTTTACCACAAGGGTGGTAATAAATACCATAAACAGAATATTAAAAAAAATAAAAGTTACTTTGGTGTTATTCTCGTAAATTTCTGGTCTGTATTTTTTCAGGAAGAATAATAACATGAGTAATACTAAAGCGACCAATACCGCATACCCGATAAGAATAAAATAATAATTGTTGTTATTGTATACTTCGGATTCATACTCCCCTTTAATAGAATTCAGTATTTTATAATCATTTGCCTCAACAATTTCGCCTTTGGCTATAATTAATTTACCCTGATCAATGGTTCCACGGGTATAAGAAATTTTTGAAATTTCATCCTCAATTATTTTATTGGTTAATTCTGAATCTAAAAAAACATTTGGTCTTAACACTTCAAAAAATAATTGCTCATATTGCTTTAACAGAGCTGATAAATTTCTGTTCTCTAGCACCTCTTTGGTCACTAGGCCAATATCATTTTTGCTAAATAACTTGGTCGTGTTTATTTTCTTTACTTCATTATTCTGAATTAAATTAATAGTTTTTTCTGTGGTAACCACAGACAAATCCTCAACAAGCCCATTTACATAAAACTCGTGCAATACATCTTGTCCTGTTTTTATTAAATAGTTTTTTCGGGCATCGGTGATATCCTTCTCACCGTCAATTAAGCTATTCATCTGTTGTTCATATGAAGTATATACCTCCTCCACAACTTGACTATCGTAATTAAAATAAGGTGTTTGATTGTCTTTAATTGCCTGCTTCTCCTTATCAATCTCCTGAGCTGTTTTTTTTATGGAAAAATCAAAAGGAGCATAATAATTTTCGTACTGCCAAGGTTTCTCCTTTTGAAACTCATATTTAAATTTACCGCCCTTAGGAAAAAAGAAAACAATCAGTACGATAGACACGAGATAAATAAAGTATTTATAAATTACCGATTGGTTTTTAAAAATTTTATCTAAAAAAGTGCTCATATCATCCTGTGTATTACTTCAAAAGTAGCTAATAATATTAAATAATGTACTGCAAGTATTATTTGCCATTAAAAAAATAAAAATAAAAAAAGAAATGGTAAACTTTTCAGAATAAATTAAAGCCACCAAGTTCATTCTACTTAAATTTATTAATTTCGCAAAACTAAATTATTAGACAACATGAAAAAAGTAGTCATTGTTTCTGCGGTAAGAACACCAATAGGCAGTTTTATGGGAAGTTTATCAAGCATATCGGCACCTATACTCGGTTCCATTGCTATTAAAGGGGCCTTAAATAAAATTAATCTAGACCCTAAACTTGTAGATGAAGTACTTATGGGTAACGTAGTACAAGCAGGAACTGGGCAAGCTCCGGCAAGACAAGCAGCTATCCATGCTGGGATTCCTAATACGGTTCCCTGTACCACCATCAATAAAGTTTGTGCTTCAGGAATGAAAGCTGTGATGCAAGGAGCACAGGCAATAGCGCTTGGTGATGCGGATATCGTGGTTGCTGGCGGTATGGAAAACATGAGTTTAATTCCTCATTATGTGTACATGAGAAATGGACAAAAATTTGGTCCATCAACATTAATAGACGGCATGCAAAAAGACGGACTAGTAGATGCCTACGATAACAATGCCATGGGTGTTTGTGCCGATGCATGTGCTGATAAATACGAGTTTAGCAGAGAAGATCAAGATAATTTTGCCATCCAATCCTATAAAAGATCTGAGGCAGCTTGGCAGAAAGGTTATTTTGATGATGAAGTGGTACCCGTAGAGGTTCCTCAAAGACGCGGAGAGCCTATTCTGGTAACCAAAGATGAAGAATATACCAATGTTAAGATAGATAAAATTCCTTCATTAAGACCCGCTTTTACAAAAGATGGTACCGTAACAGCAGCCAATGCTTCAACTATTAACGATGGTGCAGCTGCCCTTATTTTAATGAGCGAGGAAAAAGCAAAAGAACTAAATTTAAAACCGTTAGCAACTATTGTTAGTTTTGCAGATGCTGCCCAAGAACCAGAATGGTTTACCACCGCTCCGGCAAAAGCACTTCCTAAAGCTTTAAGTAAAGCCAATATTTCCATAGATAAAGTAGATTTTTTTGAATTTAACGAGGCTTTTTCTGTAGTTGGTTTAGCGAATATGAAACTATTAGGACTTACGGATAAAAACGTAAATATTAACGGAGGAGCCGTTTCTTTAGGTCATCCATTAGGGTGTTCTGGAGCTAGAATATTAGTCTCTTTAATTCATATATTAGGACAACAAAAAGCTAAGATAGGAGCTGCCGCTATATGTAATGGTGGTGGTGGTGCCTCGGCCATGGTGATTGAAAGAAATTAAGACAGACATACTATACTCCTATGCAATTTGGCCTTTGTCCTCTTAGTATTGTTCCGGTAAGATCGTTACCTGAAGAATCTGGTGAATTAATTTCGCAGTTGTTGTATGGAGACCATTTTAAAATCATAGAGACACGTAAATTTTATAGTAAAATAAGAGTGGCAAATGATGCCTGTGAAGGGTGGATTAGTAATTTACAATGGCAATCGATTTCCGAGGAAACCTATCGCAGTATAGCAAAGGATACGAACTATAGTATTTCATCAGATCTAGTCTCTTTTGTGAGTAGCAAGTTTAATGAATTAATACCCGTTTTGTTAGGTTCAACGGTGTCTTATGCCGATCTGGTTCAACACCAATTCGAAGGTAATTGTTTAACTGAAAAAATTGCAAAAAGCAGGCTTATTACTATAGCTTCTTTATACTTAAATTCCCCTTTTTTGTCAGGGGGTAAAACACCTTTTGGTATTGATAGCGCTGGCTTTACGCAAATGGTTTATAAAGCCTCTGGACATCATCTATTAAGAACGGCATCTAAACAAGCCACGCAGGGAGAAGCGCTAAGTTTTATAGAAGAGTGCGAGCCTGGAGATTTAGCCTTTTTTGATAATGCAGATGGTGCCATTGATCATGTTGGCATTGTTATGGAAAATAATTACGTGATACATGCGCACGGCAAAGTGAAAATAGACCGTATTGATCACACCGGAATCTTTAATTCCGAAACAAAACTTTACACCCATAAATTAAGAGTGCTTAAAAAGATATTTTAAAAAAAAAAGCCTTTACAAAATGTAAAGGCTTTTTTTTAATAGTATAGATGATGATTACTCTCCTATCAACTTCTTTAATCTCATGAAGTTTTCATTATCACCTAAGGCACCATAAATATTTTTTAGTTGCTCTAAAATACCTTGGTTATCAGGGTTCACTTTTAAAGCGTCTTCTAAAACGGAGGCACCTCTTCTAAACAAATCGTCTTTTTGTTCTTTTAAAACGTCGTATTTGGCAATATCGGCTTTTGTATTCCCTAAAGCGTTCATCGAATCAATTAATCCATTTCCTTCATTTACATACGTTGTAGAAAGGTTTAATTGCGCATTTACATATCCAGGATTGATCTCTAGGGCTCTGTAGTATGCTTTTCTAGCATCTTCAATATTACCCTGTTCCATATTTACAACCCCTATGTTATAAAATAAATCTGCATTGTCAGGTTGTAATGCTGTGGCTTCAGCCATTAAAGATTTAAACTTGTCTTTATCGCCTAACTTGAAATATAAGTTAGCTTCATTCAAGATTAAATTTACATCACTAGGATCATCGGCTCTAGCATCTTTATAGGCCTCTAAAGCTTTATCATCTTCCCCAAGTTGGGTATAAATTAAAGCGATATTTTTTACGATTTCAGAACTTTTTGAATCTGACTTTTCTTCTTTAGGATCTTTATAGGTTTTAGATTTAACCATTAAATCTCTTTGCTGTTTGCTCATTTCTTCTGTTTCTCCAGTTTCAATGTTAACAGCTGTGTATTTTATTTCAGTACCATCGTACCCCAAGTCTTTAAGTTCATTATAGTACCCTAGAGCTTGCTGGTATTCCGTACCATTTACAGCGCTACTTGCTGCGTAATACAAATACACGGTATCCTGAGGACTCAAGGTATACCCTAAATATAGTTTTTCAGCGGCTTCCTTAAATTTTTTGTTATTATTGTCTTCAACCGCAGCATTTACTAAGTCAGCAGTCATACCTGAAAGCTTTTGTCTTGCTTCAACGGTATAACTCATTTTACCTGATTTTTCTTCAACCGCAATCGCTTCATTAAAGGCAGTTATTGCCGTATCAAAAGCTCTTGCATCTCCTTTTTTAGCTAAAATGGCATAGGTTTCTCCCTTTAAAAAATAAAATTGCGCTTTCATTTTTTCATCAGCACTACCAATTAAGGAAGCTGCACTTTCCAAAGAAGTTTTGGCCTCAGCAAGATTTCCTGACTTTAAGGCTTTCTCAACTGCTTTTATCTCACTCTTTTGTGAAAAACCAACCATGGTGTATGACATTGCTGCCAATATTAAAATTTTAGTTTTCATCTTTACGTTTTTATTTAAATTTAATGTTTATTCTTCTGTTTCGGTTTCAGTATTATCAAGAGCCGTGCCATTCTCTGGATTCACGTCTAATTCATTAATATCGGTATCATCAACGGCATCTTCATCTTTCATGACTTTAGCTACTGCTGCAATAGAATCATTTCCTTTGATGTTGATTAAACGAACACCTTGTGTTGCTCTTCCCATCACCCTTAAGTCTTCTACACTCATTCGAATAGCAATTCCTGATTTATTGATAATCATTAAATCATCCGCATCCGAAACATTCTTGATAGCTACTAATCCCCCCGTTTTATCGGTAATGGAGATGGTTTTTACTCCTTTTCCACCTCTATTAGTTACGCGATAATCATCTATGCTAGATCTTTTTCCATAACCATTTTCAGAAACCACTAGAATTTCTTCTTCAAAATTATGAACAGAAACCATACCGATAACTTCATCATTTTCGCTTTGCAACGTTATTCCACGAACTCCAGAAGCATTTCTACCCATAGGTCGCGTTTTACTTTCTTCAAAACGGATGGCTTTACCAGATTTTAACCCTAAGAATATTTCACTGGTTCCTGTGGTTAATTTAGCTTCTAATAACTCATCATCTTCTCTAATGCTAATGGCATTTATGCCATTTTGGCGTGGTCTTGAATATTGCTCTAATAAGGTTTTCTTAACAATACCTTTTTTAGTTGCCATAATTACATAATGGCTGTTTACGTACTCTTCGTCTTTAAGATCTTGCGTACAGATAAAAGCCTTTACGCTATCACCATTTTCAATACTAATCAGGTTTTGAATTGCTCTTCCTTTTGATGATTTACTACCTTCTGGAATTTCATAAACACGCATCCAGAAACACTTTCCTTTCTGTGTAAAAAATAACATATATTGGTGGTTGGTACCTACAAATAAATGTTCTAAGAAGTCTTCATTTCTAGTAGAAGATGCCTTTTGACCCACACCACCTCTATTTTGGGTTTTGTATTCTGATAAAGGTGTACGTTTAATATATCCTGCATGCGAAATAGTGATAACCACTTGCTCATCAGGAATCATATCTTCCATGCTTAAATCACCGCCAGCAAAATTAATTTCTGACCTACGTTCATCACCATACTTCTCCCTTACTTCTTGCAACTCCTCTTTAATGATTTGCATTCTTCGCTCTTTATGGGCAAGAATATCTTTTAAATCTTCTATGGTCTTTAAAATTTCTTCATATTCAGAACGTAATTTGTCTTGCTCTAAACCAGTTAACTGACGAAGACGCATTTCAACAATTGCTTTTGCCTGAATTTCAGACAGTTTAAAGCGTTCCATTAAATTGTCTCTGGCTTCATCACCGTTAGAAGAAGCTCTAATTATTTTTATAACCTCGTCTATATTGTCAGAGGCAATAATTAATCCTTCTAAAATATGTGCTCTATCTTCCGCTTTTTTAAGCTCAAACGTTGTTCTACGCACCACTACTTCATGCCTATGCTCCACGAAATAGTGAATCATGTCTTTCACATTCAGCATTTGAGGCCTACCATTCACAAGTGCTATATTGTTCACACTAAAAGAAGACTGCAAGGAAGTGTACTTATATAATGTATTTAATACAATATTAGGAATAGCATCTCTTTTTAGAATATACACGATGCGCATCCCGTTCCTATCCGATTCATCTCTGATCGTAGAAATTCCTTCTATTTTTTTATCGTTAACAAGATCGGCTGTTTTTTTAATCATATCAGCCTTATTGATCTGATATGGAATTTCAGTAACGATAATGCATTCTCTACCTTGAACCTCCTCAAAACTAGCTTTTGCGCGCATCACCACTCTCCCACGACCTGTGTGAAAAGCTTCTTTCACTCCATCATATCCGTAAATAATACCCCCTGTCGGAAAGTCTGGAGCTTTTATATGAGTGATGAGTTCGTCAATAGTAATCTCATTATTTTCAATATAGGCGATAGTACCATCTACGACTTCGGTCAAGTTATGGGGCGGCATATTTGTTGCCATACCTACGGCAATACCCGAAGCACCATTGACCAATAAGTTAGGAATTCTTGTAGGTAATACTTTGGGCTCCTTTAAGGTATCATCAAAATTTAACTGATGGTCTACCGTATCCTTGTCTATATCTGCCAACATATCATCAGCAATTTTACGCATACGAGCTTCCGTATAACGCATTGCTGCAGGGCTATCGCCGTCAATAGATCCAAAGTTACCCTGCCCATCAACGAGCATGTAGCGTAAACTCCATTCTTGTGCCATACGCACCATAGAATCATATACTGAAGTATCCCCGTGAGGGTGATACTTACCCAAAACTTCACCCACAATACGAGCAGACTTTTTATGAGCACTTGTTGATCTTACGCCCAACTCGTACATTCCAAATAAAACTCTTCTATGTACTGGTTTTAAACCATCCCTAACATCTGGTAATGCACGTGACACAATGACCGACATTGAATAATCAATGTAAGCGGATTTCATTTCATCATCGATGTTGATAGGAATTAATTTTTCTCCTTCTGCCATTTTAAAATCTTATATTATTTACTAGGTTAAAAAACATGCCAATATACAGAAAATCGGGGCTACCAATACAATTATCACGTAGTTTATTTAATAATTTATCAACATTAAAAAGATAAACTGTTAGTAATAAAATTTACTATTCCTTGCCGCTAATGCTTAGTTTTTCCGTTATTTAAGGCATCTTTAACGAATATAGGTACAGTATTTGTTATAATGTAAGATAGATTTACTATTTTTAATGTCGAAAGTAAGATATATGGATGATAATTTTTCACCAAGAGTAAAAGATGTAATTGCTTATAGTAAGGAAGAAGCATTAAGACTTGGTCATGATTTTATAGGTACCGAACATTTAATGCTTGGTCTTTTACGTGATGGAAACGGAAAAGCAATAAGCATTTTAGATGCCTTGGATGTAGACTTAAACCACCTTCGAAGAAAGGTTGAGATATTGAGCCCTGCTAATCCCAATGCAACACCTATGCAAAAAGATAAAAAAAACTTGCACCTAACAAGACAAGCTGAGCGTGCACTTAAAACAACTTTTCTAGAAGCTAAACTTTTTCAAAGCTCTTCAATTAATACGGCTCACTTGTTACTGTGTATTCTTAGAAACGAAAATGATCCTACTACGAAGTTATTACATAAACTTAAAGTAGATTACGATGGTGTAAAAGAGCAGTTCAAATCAATGATCACCAGTGATGATGATTATATTGACACGCCTACTTCAGAGTCATTTTCGAATGATGCCGATGATACTCCAGAAGGAAAAGATGCCTCTTTTGGCGGTGCTGGGAGTCAAAAGGGAAATAAAAAATCTAAAACACCTGTTTTAGATAATTTTGGTCGTGACTTAACTCAGATGGCTGAAGAAAATAAGTTAGACCCTGTAGTTGGTAGAGAAAAAGAAATTGAAAGGGTTTCTCAAATTTTAAGCAGAAGAAAAAAGAACAATCCATTACTTATAGGAGAACCAGGTGTTGGTAAAAGTGCCATTGCCGAAGGTTTAGCCTTACGTATCATCAATAAAAAAGTATCCCGTATACTTTACGGTAAAAGAGTAGTTACCCTAGATTTAGCCTCTTTAGTTGCCGGAACAAAATACAGAGGTCAGTTTGAAGAGCGTATGAAAGCGGTGATGAACGAGCTTGAAAAAAATGATGATATTATCCTTTTTATAGATGAAATTCACACCATCGTTGGTGCGGGTGGCGCTACAGGAAGTTTAGATGCATCAAACATGTTTAAACCTGCTTTAGCAAGAGGTGAAATTCAATGTATAGGAGCCACTACTCTAGACGAATACCGACAGTATATTGAAAAAGACGGTGCTTTAGAGCGTCGTTTTCAAAAAGTAATTGTAGAACCTACGACCGTTGATGAAACGATCGAAATTTTACAAAATATTAAAGGTAAATATGAAGATCACCATAATGTTACGTATACGGATGAATCGATCATTGCTTGCGTTAAATTAACGAATAGGTATATGACAGACCGTTTTCTTCCTGATAAGGCGATTGATGCTTTAGATGAAGCCGGTTCTAGGGTCCATATTGTCAACATGGATGTTCCAAAACAAATTTTAGAATTAGAAAAACAATTGGATGAAGTTCGTGAGCTTAAAAATACGGTGGTTAAAAAACAACGGTATGAGGAAGCTGCAAAACTTCGTGATGATGAGAAAAAAATAGAAAAAGATCTTGCTATCGCTCAAGAAAAATGGGAAGAAGACAGTAAACTTCATAGAGAAATAGTAACTGAAGACAATGTAGCTGATGTAGTTTCTATGATGAGTGGTATTCCTGTCAACAGAATAGCACAGACTGAAATTACCAAACTATCTGAATTGCCTAACCTTATTAAGGGCAGTGTAATTGGTCAAGATGAGGCTGTTGGGAAAGTGGCGAAAGCTATTCAACGTAATAGAGCTGGACTAAAAGATCCAAACAAACCCATTGGTTCTTTTATATTTTTAGGACAAACTGGAGTTGGTAAAACCCAATTAGCAAAGGTTTTAGCGAAAGAATTATTCGACTCTGAAGATGCCCTTATTCGTATAGATATGAGTGAGTATATGGAGAAATTTGCTATCTCTCGTTTAGTAGGAGCACCTCCAGGATACGTGGGTTATGAAGAAGGTGGACAATTAACAGAAAAAGTGCGTCGCAAACCGTATGCTGTTGTTTTGCTTGACGAAGTAGAAAAAGCACATCCTGATGTGTTTAACATGATGCTTCAAGTGCTAGATGACGGGTTTTTAACCGATAGTTTAGGTCGTAAGATCGACTTTAGAAACACCATTATCATTATGACCTCTAATATTGGCGCACGCCAGTTAAAAGATTTTGGTCAAGGTGTAGGTTTTGGTACGTCGGCTATGAAGTCTCAGACAGATTCGCACCAAAAAAGTGTTATTGAGAATGCTTTAAAAAAGGCTTTTGCACCAGAATTTTTAAATAGAATTGACGATGTCGTAGTCTTTAATCCTTTAGAAAAAGAGGATATTAATAAAATTATTGATATCGAGCTACGTAAATTATTACTTCGCATTAAAGATATCGGCTATGTTTTAGAACTATCTGATAAAGCGAAAGATTACATTGCAGATAAAGGATTCGATAAACAATATGGTGCTAGACCTCTAAAAAGGGCAATTCAAAAGTATATTGAAGATGCACTAGCGGAGGAAATTGTAAGCTCTAAATTAGAAGAGGGAGATACCATTTTCATGGATTTAGACGAAGAAAAACAAGAATTAGTTATAAAAATTGAAAAAGCGGAAAAGAAATCTAAAGCTTAGTTGATTTTATTTTAAACCAATAATAAAAGACCGCCATATGGCGGTCTTTTTTTTTGTAAGCAAAGCAAAGCAAAAAAAACAGTACAAGTTTTACAGCAGCTACACTTTAAACAAAGCAAATAAGATATCGTTTAGAGAATAGTAATCATTTACTTTCAATATATTTTAATCCTTTCGCTAGGAAGGCCACTTGAACGATATTTAAGCCTTTTATCTAGTATTTTTTAAGGCAAACCAGCTTAAGAGTACTTTCGTATTGAGACACATTATATATTGTAAGGGAATGAGAATTGAACAATCGAAAAACAAAATTGTAGTTCGGGAATACCATCTTGAAACTGGAATAGTTCAGGTATTTGATGACTATATGGTTGCTGTTTTTGAAGAAGGGGCTACACTAACTTTAGAAAGGGCATATCAAATTATAGGGATCGCTGAAATTCACTTTAGAGATAAGAATTTTGGATATATAAGTCTTAGAAAAAATTCATATGCCATAGACCCTACCGTTTACACCTATATTAGAGAGATTGAAAATCTAAAAGCTTTCGCCGTAGTTTCTATTAAAGAAATAGATATGCATAACTTTAAGATTGAAAAGCTTTTCTACAAAAACCAAATGAAATTCTTTATTGAATATGACAATGCTTTGGCTTGGGTAAAAAAACGTATCAAGGCAAAATAAGCACCCTATTTTTCAATCTAAAAATTTCAACTTTCCTTAATTTCTTCTTGTAGATTTTCTGGTCTTTGGAACAATGCTAGAAAAGCACTTCCTAAGGTATCAATTAACAATGAAGCCGTCAGTGCTTGATATCCAGAGTTTTCTACCGCTAAATCTCCCGAGCTACCGTGTAAATAAACACCAAATATAGCCGCACTTAGAGGGTCATAGCCCTGAGCTATAAGTCCCGTAATAATACCTGTTAAAACATCACCACTGCCAGCCGTAGCCATCCCCGGGTTGCCCGTGGTGTTTACAAAGCCCTTGTTTTGATATATCGTTATTGTATTTGCGCCTTTAAGCACTAAAATACAATCATATTTTTTAGAGAATTTTTTAGCTTTTTTAAGCTTATCAAAATCATCTTTCCAACTGCCCATCAAACGCTCTAATTCTTTTGGATGTGGCGTTAATACCGTTTTAGTAGGCATTTTATTCAGCAAGTTTTTATTCAATGAAAGTATATTCAGCCCATCCGCGTCAATGACTAAAGGAATTTTATTTGTATTTAAAAAGCTTGAAAACGCAGCCTGCACTTCGTTTGAAGTACTTAAGCCGATTCCGATTCCGATAACCGTTGGTGTAAAACCAAATTCAATTTCAGAAAGGAGTGTTTCATTCTTAGTCGTCAACAACATTATTTCGGGCAAAGCTGTTTGCATGGGAATATAACCACACTTTGGTACTAAAGCCGTAACCAAGCCACTACCTGCAGTTAAACAAGCCTTAGCACTTAATTGCACCGCTCCTATTTTTCCGTAACTCCCTCCTATAATAAGGGAATGTCCGTAAGTACCTTTATGGGAAAACTTCGCTCTAGGAATATACATCGGTAAAATTTCATGTAGACTAATTAATTCAAAGGCTGCATCTGTTTCCTGTAAATATTCGGTATCAATCCCAATATCTAACACCTCCCATTGATCCAAAAATCTTCCGGTTTCAGGTAGAAAAAATACTAATTTAGGCGTTTGAAAGCTTAGCACATAACTAGCCTGCACTACGGCTTCTTTGTTATTAATTCCTTGATCCGTAAAAAGCCCGGAAGGTATGTCTACTGATAAAATAAATGCTTTTGAAGTATTTAAATGCCTTATCAATGACACCACCCAAGGGTCAGGATCTCTATTTAATCCAATGCCAAAAATTGCATCAACAACTATATCTTGATCACTTATTATTGGAAAATCTGTGCTGTTATTGATATAATTAGGCCAAATTTTTCGCTCTTTTAAGCGACCTAAGTTTTTTAGAAAGTCATCAGATCTTTTATCGCTGTAATTCACAACATGAACTTCAATAGCGTATCCATGATCTTTTAAATGGCGTGCAAGAGCTATTCCATCCCCCCCATTGTTACCAATACCACAGCATATATGAATTTTAACAGGCGCCCCTTGTAAGCGTAAATGCAACCAATTAAAAATTTGGATTGCTGCTCGTTCCATAAGTTCATCACTAGTGATTTGCTGTTTTTTAATCGTATGTGTATCAGCATCATAAATTTGTTGGGCGCTAAAAATCTTCATTCCATAAAATAATTTGATAAAAATTGATGATTTCGTAAAAATTTGAGAAATCATTTGATAAGGATATCAAAAATACTACATTTGATGCTATCTTTAATAGAAAGCAAGATTCAAAATGAACCATACCTACAAGTTTTCTTTCTCTTTTATGACTAGTGATATTACAATCACGAGCATCACTGTAACCCCTTTGGGGTAATCTGCTATAGTATCACGTCCCATTTTTTTTGCATGTTAATAGTGCATTTATTCTCTAGTCAATTTAATATTTTTTATAATGAAAATTCTAAAATTTGGTGGTACATCTGTAGCCAACGCTCAAAATATACGCTTAGTTAAGCATATTGTTTCAAAATCTAAAGCCGACAAAACTATCGTGGTTGTTTCCGCTTTGGGCGGTATCACAGATTTATTATTAAAAACAGCAAATTTAGCTTCGAATCAAGATGTTAGTTATAAAACTGTTCTGAAAGAAATTGAAGATAGGCACTTTTTCACTATTAAGGAGCTAATTCCAATTGCTGCTCAAAGTAAAGTGCTGAGTAAGGTTAAAAGTGAATTAAATACCTTAGAAACCTTATTAGAAGGCGCTTATTTAATTGGCGAAATAACCCCAAAACTCTCAGATAAAATTGTTAGTTATGGCGAATTGTTGTCATCTTATATTATTAGTGAGTTTTTTATTGTAGAAAAATTAAGCTGTGCCTATGTAGACAGTCGAGAGCTGATTAAAACAAACGATGCGTTTGGAAAAGCAGTGGTAAATTTTGCTGTCACCAATGAAAACTGCAGTACTTTTTTTGAGAGTATTTCAGATAAAATAGTAGTCATGGCTGGGTTTATTGCATCTTCTATGAAAGGAAATGCCACAACATTGGGTCGAGGCGGATCGGATTATACGGCAGCCATTGTTGCCAGTGCAATGAACGCCGAAGTTCTTGAAATATGGACCGATGTAAGCGGTATGTACACCGCTAATCCAAAATTGGTGAAACAAGCCATGGCAATTCCACATATTTCCTACGAAGAAGCGATGGAGCTATCGCATTTTGGAGCAAAAGTTTTGTACCCTCCAACCATTCAACCCGTGCTATCAAAAGGAATTTCAATTGTCATTAAAAATACCTTTGATGATGAAAATGAAGGCACACTCATTACCAAAACTAAAAATGCAAAAGGGAGAACTGTAAGAGGCATCAGTCATGTTGAAAGCATAGCTTTACTTTCTTTAGAAGGTTCTGGAATGGTCGGTATTCCTGGTATATCGAAACGTTTTTTTGAAGTTCTATCACAAGCAGAGATAAGTGTAGTCTTAATTACACAGGCATCCTCTGAACATTCTATATGTATCGGAATTGCTGAATTTGATGCGGATAAAGCTGTAGAAGTCATCAATGAAGCCTTTGAATATGAAATTAGCTTAGGAAGAATAAAACCAACACTAGCAGAAAAAAACTTGGCTATTATCGCCCTTGTAGGTGATAATATGAAAAGTCACCAAGGATTAAGTGGTAAAATGTTTAGTACGCTTGGGAAAAATAATGTAAACATCAGGGCCATTGCTCAAGGGGCCTCCGAACGTAACATTTCTGCCGTAATCGTTAAGGATGATGTAAAAAAAGCCTTAAACACCCTACATGAAGAATTTTTTGAAGACAACACCAAGCAATTGAACTTATTTGTTATGGGCGTCGGGAATGTGGGTACCAAGTTTTTAAATCAAATACAACAACAGAAAAAATATTTAAAAGAAAACCTAAAACTAAACATTCGCGTTATTGGTATTTCTAATTCAAGAACTATGGCTTTTGATGAAGATGGAATTTCCCTTAAAAAATGGGAGACTGTTTTACAAGAAGGTGAACAAGCCAATAAAGAAACCTTTTTTGAACGGGTTAAAAAACTGAATTATAGGAATAGTATTTTTGTTGATAATACCGCGAGTGATATCGTTTCACAGACCTACGCGTCATATTTAAAAAATAGTATTTCGGTAGTGACATGTAATAAGATAGCCTGTTCCTCAGACTACGATAATTACAAAAATTTAAAAGATTTAGCGCGACAATACAACGCTCCGTTTTTATTTGAAACCAATGTGGGTGCAGGCTTACCCATCATTGACACCCTAAAAAATTTAATAGCCTCAGGGGATAAAATAATTAAAATTCAAGCGGTACTATCAGGAAGTCTAAACTTTGTTTTTAATAATTTTAAGAACACCACAAGCTTTCACGCTATTGTGAAAGAAGCACAAGCCGAGGGTTATACCGAACCAGACCCGAAAATAGATTTAAGTGGTATTGACGTAATGCGGAAAATATTAATATTAGCGCGTGAAAGTGGACATAAAATTGATATTAACGAAATTGAAAACAACTCATTTTTACCCGAAGAAAGCTTAAAAACAACTAATAATGACTCGTTCTTTGAATCCTTAGTCAAGCATGAAAATCATTTTCAACAAGTATATTCAGATGCCGCAAAAAAAGAGTGTAAACTTAAATATGTAGCGCAGTTTGCCCATGGCAAAGCGAGTGTTGGTTTGCAGCAAATCCCGAAAGGGCATGATTTTTATAATTTAGAAGGAAGCGATAATATTGTATTATTTTTTACAGAAAGATACCCCAACCAACCCATGATTATTAAAGGAGCTGGCGCAGGAGCTGATGTGACGGCATCTGGTATTTTTGCCGATATTATCAGAATCGGAAACTTTTAAAATTACCCTATGACAGCAAATGAAATACGTATTTTTTGCCCTGCAACTATAGCCAATGTATCTTGTGGCTTTGATGTACTTGGCTTGGCCTTAGATGCCGTTGGTGATGAAATGCTAGTTCGCAAAACGACCCAAAAAGGAATTAAAATAACCAAACTCACCGGACAGGATTTACCTACCAATACCTTACAAAATGTGGCTGGCGTTGCCGGATTAGCATTACTAGCAGAAAGTGGATATCTGGGTGGTTTTGAAATAGAAATTTATAAAAAGATTAAAGCTGGTAGCGGTATTGGCAGCAGTGCGGCAAGTGCAGCAGGTGCAGTTTGGGCCATGAATGAATTAATTGGAAAACCTTTTTCGCCCTTACAACTCGTGAAATTTGCTATGGAAGGTGAACGTTTAGCTAGTGGTGTTGCCCATGCCGATAATGTGGCTCCTGCCCTATTTGGTGGTTTTACCTTGGTTCGCAGTTATCATCCTTTAGATATTGTAAAGATTAACACTCCTAGCGAATTATTTGCCACTGTTATTCATCCGCAAATTGAAATAAAAACCTCAGACTCAAGGCGTATTTTAAAAACAACGATTTCTTTAGAAGATGGTATTAAGCAATGGGGCAATGTTGGCGGCTTAATCGCAGGACTTTTTACAGAAGATTTTGACTTAATTGGTCGCTCCTTAGAGGATCATATCATAGAACCCATACGATCCATATTGATTCCTGGCTTTGATGCCGTTAAGCAAAAGGCGCTAGACACAGGTGCCTTAGGTTGTGGTATTTCAGGTTCAGGTCCTTCTATTTTTGCGCTTAGCAAAGGAGAGGCAATGGCTCAAAAAGTAGGGCAGGCTATGACATTGGTATATGAAAAAATAGGTATTGATTATGATGTTCATGTTTCTAAAATAAATACGGAAGGCATAAAACAAATATCATGATGCATAAAAAAATAGCTCAAAAGCAAGGCTAAATACCGAAAAAACTACCTAAGCATTTACATAACTAGATTTTAAACTTTTTAATAGCATGGATTTTTACAGTTTAAGCCAAAAAGCTCCAAAAGTATCTTTTAAAGAAGCCGTAATTAACGGAATTGCTCCTGACCGTGGGTTATACTTTCCTGAACAAATAAGGCCTTTACCTGCTGTTTTTTTTGAAACTATTGAAAACTTGTCAAACTTTGATATTGCATTTACGGCTATTCGCCAATTTGTTCATGAAGATATTGACGATAAAACCTTAAAAGAAATCGTAAAGGAAGTTCTAGATTTTGATTTTCCTTTGGTTTCGATCACCGAAAATAGGGCCACTTTAGAACTTTTTCATGGTCCAACACTTGCATTTAAAGATGTTGGCGCCCGATTTATGGCACGATGTTTAGGCCATTTTTCGCAGGAAAATACCCAAGAAATTACGGTACTTGTAGCCACTTCTGGCGATACGGGAGGCGCTGTTGCCAATGGTTTTTTAGAGGTCGAAGGGGTTAAAGTCGTAATTCTATATCCAAGTGGCAAAGTAAGTGATATTCAAGAAAAACAGTTAACCACCTTAGGAAAAAATATTACCGCTCTAGAAGTCGATGGTACTTTTGACGATTGCCAAACCATGGTAAAAACGGCATTTTTAGATGCAGAAATTACAAATACCAAACAATTAACGTCCGCAAATTCTATTAACGTGGCGCGCTGGTTACCACAGTTGTTTTACTTTTTATTTGCCTATAAAGCGACTAAATCAAAGAAAAAGGACTTAGTTTTTTCGATTCCAAGTGGAAATTTTGGTAATATTTGTGCTGGAATGATAGCGCAACAGTTAGGCATGCCTGTAAAACATTTTATAGCAGCCACCAATGTAAATGATGTGGTGCCCAGATTTTTACAAACAGGCAGGTACGATCCAAAGCCGTCGAAGGCCACAATTTCTAATGCCATGGATGTTGGTGACCCAAGCAATTTTGTTCGTATTCGTCATATCTACGATAACGACACTAAAAAGCTTTCAGCAAACCTATCATCGTATACCTTTTCCGATGTACAAACCAGGGAGGCCATGCTAGAATTGTATACCCAATATGGCTATGTTGCGGATCCCCATGGAGCCGTTGGCTACTTAGGTTTAAAAAAATACCAAGAACAACATCCGGATACCTACGGCATTTTTTTAGAAACAGCACATCCAGTAAAATTTTTAGAAACCGTTGAAGCTACCATTAATGAAAAAATAGCCATTCCTGAAAACATCTTAAAACAAATGAAGAGGAAGAAAAAGTCGATTAAAATAGCGACCTACGACGAAATGAAACAATTTCTATTGCAGTAGGGTTGTTCAATACTATTTGCAAAGAATTACACCTAAGATTTTAAAAATACAAGCTCTTAGAAATTTAAAAATAAATGCTAATGCTAATCTAGTTTAGGCAGTTTAAAAGCATCTAACGGACTCGATTTCAGCATCATGGCCTCTATAGATGCTATGGTTCTAGGTGCCATGGCCGACAAATTAACTGGACCTTCCTCCGTAATGAGTATATCGTCTTCAATTCTTACGGCAATTCCCCACCATTTTTTATCACAATCACTACCTTCTGGGATATAAATACCGGGTTCGACAGTGATGACCGTATTGGCTTTAAAAGCACCGTAGGTTCCCTTGTCATGTACATCTAAACCCAAATAATGCGAAGTGCCATGCGGAAAATAGGTTCTTGCCTGTGAAACTTCTGAAATAATTCCTAGTTCGATAAGGCCTGCCGCCACTACTTCTGAAGCTGCTCTACCTGGCGCTTGAAATGGAGCTCCAACCCTACTCGCCGCTATTCCTGCCTCTTGTGCCTCATAAACAATGTTGTAAATTGCTTTTTGCTCTGGTGTAAACTTTCCATTGGCAGGAATAGTTCTAGTGACATCGGCAGTATACCCATGATACTCTGCTCCTAAATCCATTAAAACCAAATCATTACCTACTTTAGTTTTAGAATTCTCAATGTAATGAAGAATACATCCATTATTTCCGCCACCAACGATAGAAGGATACCCTTCATATTCAGCACCATACTTTTTATACACATATTCATGAACGCCCTGAATCTCTGATTCTGACATGTTAGGATGCATAGCTTTCATGATTTCTATTTGTCCTACCGCCGAAATTTCAATGGCTTTTTTTAATAATCTAATTTCATCTTCTGTTTTTGTTTCTCTCAAAGTGCTCATAATTTCACCCAACATAAAAGAATTAAGATTACTCGTTTGTAATTCAAGAGAAATTTTGTCTTTAAACTCTCTTCTTAAATTATCATCCTTGGCGTTCATATATCCAGATAAAAGTGGATCCTTTTTTAAATCTTCATAGCGGTTTACATATCGCCCTAAGGTTTGTGCTACATTGGCACTGTTTTCTATTTCTGTAGCTTTAATAGTGGTGTACAGTTGTTGTTTTCGTTCATCATAATTTTCAGGATAATAGGCTTTTTTCTTAAAGGCCTTAATTAAGTCGTATAAATCAGCATTGTCGGCACCATCACGGTAATCATTTTTAAAATTGTAGAAAAGCACAGTATCAAACGACTTGAAATCTATGGGAGCGCTTGTAAATTCCTCAGCATTAAAAGCCATTTGAAATCCAAGTTTATCCTTTACACCTTCAACACCTAGTCTTTTGCCATTCCATTGTTCTGATCTAGCATCTCTTTTCTGAACGAAAATTTGTTCATTGTAGGTATTTCCATTTTCATCGATCTGATCTTCACTGTACAGAACTAAAAGAGAATTTGGCTCTTTATAGCCTGTTAGATAGTAAAAATCAGGATCTTGATGGTAGATATAATCTACATCATTTGCACGATTTCTTTCTGCATTTGCAAAGAGAACAGTAACGCTGTTTTCTGGCATTAAAGCTCGGACTTTTTCGCGCCTATCTTTATGAAAATCTGAGGACAAATAATCTGTTGGAAGGTCTTGAGCATAACCCATTAAGCCGATTAAAATAGCAACAAAGAAAACCATATTTAGTTTCATAAATTATTGATTAAGAATTGATTAAATACCTTTAGTAAAAATTATCTATAAAATTGGTTTCAAGATATTTCTTTTTCCTCAAATTTAAGGCTTTAATTTTATGGAAGAAAAAAGAAAAACAATAAAAATCAAGGATGCAGCATCGGTTTATTTTCAATAAATTTGCATTCTAAATAAACAACCTATCTCATAAAATAAGTCAAAGCAATGAAGTTGATTTCAGCTAAAATGTGTAAAGGCGAATTTCATAGGACTTTAAAAAACAATAAATAGCAACAGATGAAAAATACGGCATTAACAGAAGTACATGAAAAATTAGGGGCCAAATTAGTGCCATTTGCTGGGTTTAATATGCCAGTTTCGTACGAAGGGGTGAACATTGAGCATGAAACAGTACGCAATGCTGTTGGTGTTTTTGATGTTTCTCACATGGGTGAATTTTTAATTAGTGGACCCAAAGCTTTAGATTTAATTCAAAAAGTAAGTTCTAACGATGCCTCAAAGTTAGAAATAGGCAAAGCACAGTACAGTTGTTTACCTAATGAAACAGGGGGTATTGTTGACGATTTAATTATTTATAAGATAAAAGAAGAACAGTATTTATTGGTCGTTAATGCCTCGAATATTGAAAAAGATTGGAATCATATTTTACACTATAATGACAGTATCAAGGCAGAGATGCGAAATCTTTCCGAAGACTATGCACTTTTAGCCATACAAGGGCCAAAAGCTATTGAAGCCATGCAATCCTTAACTTCAGTGGACTTATCGGCGATTAAATTTTACACGTTTAAAATTGCTGATTTTGCAGGAATTGATCATGTGATAATTTCTGCAACTGGCTATACCGGCTCTGGCGGATTTGAAATTTATTGTAAAAATAATGAAGTAGCACATATCTGGGCTAAGGTTTTTGAAGCTGGTGCTGCATTCGGAATCAAACCTATTGGCTTAGCCGCTAGAGATACCTTACGTTTAGAAATGGGCTATTGTTTGTATGGTAATGATATTAACGACAGTACCTCACCGCTAGAAGCTGGATTGGGATGGGTAACAAAATTTAATAAAGATTTTGTGAATAGTGAAAACCTTGAAAAAGAAAAAGAAGCGGGTTCTTCAAGAAAATTAATTGCTTTTGAATTAGATGAACGAGGAATTCCACGACATGATTATGAAATTGTAGATGAACATGGAAGCTCTATTGGTATTGTTACTTCAGGAACAATGTCGCCCTCATTAGGGAAAGGCATTGGTTTGGGCTACGTAACTATTGCTAAATCTTCATTAGGTAGTAAAATTTACATTCAAATTCGAAAAAATGCCATTCCAGCTACCATAGTTAAACCTCCTTTTTATAAAAAATAAGTCCACTAAATAAACCAACCTAACACCGAGAAAAAAGTAATTTTAATAAGGTACACCTTTAGTTGTGGAGAAAAAAAAGATACTTATTTTAGGGGCTAGTGGTTTTATTGGTAACGCCATCTATAAAGAGTTGTGCAACTACTTTAATACCTATGGCACGTATTGTAACGCGCGTAGAACCTATGAAAATAATCAGCAATTCTTTTACTATAATTTAGAAGAAGATGATATTTTTGAATTATTAAATAAGGTAAAACCAGCTATTATAATTTCAGCCCTTAGAGGTAATTTTGCAGCACAAATAATAGCGCACGAGCATGTAGTAGAATACGTGTTACAACATACGTGTAAACTCTATTTTATTTCTTCTGCTAATGTCTTTGATGCGTATAGTAAATACCCATCGTATGAAACTGACAAAACCTTGTCTGAAAGTATTTATGGTCGCTTAAAAATTAAGATTGAAAATATGCTTTTGCGAATGCCCAAAGAAAAAATGGCAATTTTGAGAGTTCCCATGGTTTTTGGAAACGGTTCGCCACGCGTAAAAGAAATGAAAGCTACAATTGCTAACAATGAACCAGTTGAAGTATTTCCTAATTTAGTAATGAACGTAACGCACGATAGTAAACTTACCCAACAGATTCATTTTTTAGTAAGTAAAAGTAAAACGGGTATTTATCATTTAGGAAGCAATGACTTAGTGCATCACGAAGAATTTATTCAAGAAATTCTAAAGCGTGTAGGTAATTTTAATGCCTTATTTAAAAGGGTGTATACGACCAACGAGGAACGTTATTTAGCCGTTTTGCCAAAAGAAAATTTACTGCCCAAAAATTATCAGACCAGCTATGAAGAAATTATTAATGATCATGTAATTGGGTAAGTACTGATAAATGTTTATATTAAAAACCGTTAATTAAAATTAAAAGAATGCAAAAATTAAATCTAGTAGAAATTGAGAAAAAATTAGAACAACTTGAGGGTTGGGAATTTATTGATGGTGCCTTAGAAACCTCTTTTGAATTTGAAAATTTCAAAGAAGCTTTTTCTGTGATGACGCGCATTGCTTTTGAATGTGAAGCACAAGGACATCATCCAGATTGGTCTAATGTATACAATTCTTTACATATACGCCTGAACACGCACGATGCTGAAGGGGTAACCGAAAAAGATTTTAAGTTGGCCAAGGCTATAGAAAGTATTATTGATAGTGAGCAGTAACACTTGCCTAAAAACTAAAAAATAGTAAATTTGTTGCACGAATAACATAATCGAATTAAAAAATGGGAAGAGCTTTTGAGTTTAGAAAGGCGCGTAAAATGAAGCGTTGGTCAGCCATGTCAAAGGCCTTTACACGTATCGGGAAAGATATTGTAATGGCGGTTAAAGATGGCGGTCCTGACCCAGATACTAATTCTAGATTAAGAGCAGTTATCCAAAACGCTAAGGCAGTAAACATGCCTAAAGACAATGTGGAGCGCGCTATTAAACGTGCTAGCGATAAAAGCTTAGGTGATTTTAAAGAAGTACTTTTTGAAGGCTATGCCCCACACGGAATTGCTGTGCTGGTGGAAACGGCTACTGATAATAACACGAGAACGGTGGCGAATGTGCGGAGTTATTTTAATAAATGCAACGGAAGTTTAGGCACTTCGGGTTCGGTAGAATTCATGTTCGACCATACCTGTAATTTTAGAGTTCCGGCCGAAGGTTTAGATCCTGAGGAATTAGAATTAGAAATGATTGATTTTGGAGCCGAAGAGGTTTTTGCAGATGATGATGGAATATTAATATACGGAGCCTTCGAAAGTTTTGGTGCTATTCAAAAAGAATTAGAATCAAGAGGTTTGGAAATTTTGTCTTCGGGATTTGAGCGTATCCCACAAGTTACCAAAGCGCTTACCGAAGAAGAAGCTGCTGATGTTGAGAAATTGTTAGAAAAATTAGAAGAAGATGATGATGTGCAAAACGTATATCATTCCATGCAGGAGTAGCCCCCTAGCCCCCAAAGGGGAACATAAATGAAGTCTAAATATAAGGATGTTTTATTTAGACTTCCACACTTTTTCAATCTACAACAAAACTCTTTGCCGGAATTCTACCTACAACCCCTTTAAAAAAGGATTTGTAAATCTTGAAGTCTGCTTCTTTAACGTCAGTAGTAAAATACGGTTGTGATATTTTCACTTGCTTATGTCCGAAATCGAAAGCCACCATAACCACTGGAACTCGAGCAGTTTTTGCAATATAATAAAATCCAGTTTTCCATTCTGTTACTTTTTTGCGTGTTCCTTCGGGAGATAAGGCTAATCTGAATACTTTTTTTGTTTTGAAAATATTTGCTATTGCCGCGACGGTATCGCTTTTTTTATCACGAATGATGGGGGCACCTCCTACCCATTTTAAATACCAACCTATTGGTGGCTTAAATAAGCTCGCTTTTCCAATAAAATTAATTTCCTTATTCCATACTTTTCGCACCAATAAACCAAGAAAAAAGTCAGCGTAACTGGTATGTGACACCACAATCATAACGCACTTATCTACCTCCGGAAAATCGCCTACGAGCTTCCATTTCATGATTTTAAAATATATGAATTTAGCAATAGCTTGGATCATGGAGTTAAGTTTTTTGGTTTTGGTTTAAAATCGTTATTCTTTAGTACTTGTTAGTTTTATAAATACTAATTAAATAGCGCATTACGTGCAGTCCTAAGCTAAAATTGAACTTGCGCTTGAACTTGAACTTTTTTTAAATCTTCTTAAACAGGGCCAACAATCGCTCTCTCGTCATGATTGTTTTCCAATCTTTACCCAAAGCATTTTCCCATAAGGGTACTAGGCCAAAAGAAACATTGAGCATAACATCAAATTGTTCTTCACTAAGGTGGGCACAAATTCCGGTTGGTAAGGAGATTTGGTGTTTTTCTTGCATCTTTTTGAAGATTTCAACACCTTCTGGATAAAACTCCTCTAAATATTGAAATACCAAACAGTTGCCTATCCCGTGTTTTATGCCTAAAACATAAGACAAACCATAACTCATGGCGTGGGCCACGCCTACTTGCGAATAGGCAATACTCATACCCCCATGCCAAGAGGCCATCATTAATTTATCTCTTGAATCCTCAGCCTTGATATCTTCTAAATACACCTCTTTGCATAAGTCCAATGCTTTTTCCCCATAACTCTGGCTAAAGGCATTTAAATACGTGCCAGTTAGCGATTCTATACAATGAATATAGCAGTCCATTCCGGTATAAAACCATTGGTCTTTTGGAACACCTTGCGTTAAATTAGGGTCTAATACTACCTGGTCAAAAGGGGTATAGTCTGAGTTGATGCCTAATTTTTTCTCTGGCCCCATCAACACGGTAGTCCTTGAAACTTCTGCCCCAGTGCCACTAATAGTCGGGATACCCACATGATAAATAGCAGGTTTTTTTACCAAATCCCAACCCTGGTAGGCTTCAGCACTGCCCTCGTTGGTCAACATAATAGCCACTGCTTTTGCCATATCTAGTAAAGTACCCCCACCAATACCAATTATACCCGAAGGTAATTCGGAGAAACTATCTTTTATTTTTTGTACTAATACATCAATCTGTTTCGTTTTGGGCTCTTCCTCGGACGAAATAAAAATAATTTGATCATCAAATAACAAGGGAATTTGTTGACTCAAAGTGTGCCCTTCGAATACGGCATCTACAAAAAATATAAAAGGAGCATCAGAATTTTTGCGTTTCGGCATCAGTATTTCACCCAATTGTTGAAAACTACCATTACCAAAAACCACTCTGGGCACCATCGGAAAATTCCTATACTGCATGCTTATAAAAATTTTAAAAGTTCTTTTAATCCATTTATAGTTTGATACGTTTTTCCATTGGTATCATTTTCATGTACTTCTTCGTGCTGCCATGTGGTATGAAAAGGTACATGAATGGCTTTTGCCCCAATATTTACTAAGGGCAGAACGTCTGATTTTAGGGAATTACCAACCATTAAAAATTCATCGACAGGTACTTCTAAATGTGCCAATAAATTTTGATAATTAAGCTCTTTTTTATCACTCAACACTTCTACATGATGAAAATATTGTAATAAATTGGAACGTTCTAATTTGCGTTCTTGATCTAACAAATCGCCTTTCGTGAGGATAATTAATCGGTACTTTTTAGAGAGGGCTTCTAATACGTGTTGCACATCAGGTAATAATTCTACCGGATGTGAAATCATCTCTTTACCGATCTCTAGAATTTTTGCTATTGTTTTTTGAGGTACTTTGTTATTCGACAAATCTAAAGCCGATTCGATCATCGACAGCATAAAGCCTTTTATGCCGTAGCCGTAAAGCGATAAGTTATCAATTTCTACTTTAAAAAGTTCTTGGTCTATCTTATTCTTGGTCTCATAACCTTCTAGTAAGCTTGCAAATTTTTCTTCGGCATCTCTAAAATAGGTTTCATTCACCCAAAGGGTATCATCTGCATCAAAACCAATGACTTTTATATGTTTATAGTCTATTTCCATGCCTTTATCGCTCTTTCTAAGTCCTCAGGGGTATCAATTTCAATCCCAGAAACCGTAGTTTCGACCATTTTTAATTTTTTACCGTACTCTAAATAACGAATGGCCTCAATTTTTTCTGTTGCTTCTAATGACAACATAGGCCAACGCTTAAAATCCATCAAAGCTCTTTTTCTGAAGGCGTAAATACCCTTATGTTTGTAGTAAGTGCTATGTACATCTTTAGCTCTTGGATAAGGAATAGGCGATCTTGAAAAATAAAGGGCTAGATTATTTTTGTCGACAATCACTTTTACCGTATTCGGATTATTGATCTCATCCCAATCGGTTATTTTCACCATTAAGGAGGCCAAATCTATTTCTTGATTTGGATCTTGATCAAATACTTGCAAAACACTGGCCAAACTTTCTTTTTCGGTAAAGGGTTCGTCTCCTTGAACATTCACAATAATATCAACATCCATGTGCTCCACAGCTTCTGCAATTCGGTCACTACCACATTCGTGCGTTTCTTTACTCATGATAGCCTTACCACCAGCTTCAACAATTAAATCAAAGATTTGTGCACTATCGGTAACTACAAATACCTCGTCAAATAAATTGGTTTGTACTGTTGCCTGGTAGGTTCTTAGAATTACAGGTTTTCCTGCCAAGTCTTGCATAAGTTTAGCGGGAAAACGCGAAGCCGCTAATCGCGCGGGGATCATTGCTATTTTCTTCATTTTACTAAATGATATTTTTTATAGTTTCGTTTTTCTTGGACGTAATTTTCTATAAATCCAGAAAATTACAGTTAAAATTATAATCACCAAAATGATGGCGAAAACTGGTGCAAATAATGATGCTGTAGTGACCACAATGGCCGTACCTGTTTCTACTGTTGCTACTATTGGGTTAGCTAAGCCTCCTGTTGTAGCCGTCGAAGCTAATCTACTTGTTGCAGATGCCCCTTTAATGGCAGTTGCTGTACCGCCACCCGCAATAATGGCCAAAGACCAGGTTACCAAAGGATCTAAATTTGCAAGGGTTGATACCATAACGGCTGTACCTGCTATTGCTGCTAATGGCACCGAAAAGCCATCGAGGAGGTTATCAAACCAGGGAATAAAGTAGGCGAAAATTTCTAGTAGGGTCGCTACCCCAAAGGTAATGACCGCTGCCAAACTGCCTATCCACTGCCAACTATGGTTTAGCTCCCATAGGTTAAAATACGACGCCAAACTGAGGGCAAACAAGGGTAAAAAAATACGAAAACCCACTGAAGCCGCTAATCCAATACCTAAAAAAATGCTTAAAATAGTCTCCGTGGTCATGCTCAACTTTAATTTTGATAGTACTTACTGCTTACTTACTCTAGAAAAAAATCTTTCTTAAAACCAATCAAATATAACTTATTTTTAGCTCTTGTTACCGCTGTATACAACCAGCGCATATTTTCTTTATCCAATCCGTTAGGCATATAGGGTTGTTCTACAAAAACGGTATCCCATTGACCACCTTGTGACTTATGACAGGTAATCGCATAAGAGAATTTTACTTGTAGGGCATTGAAAAAAGAATTGTTTTTTACGGCCATAAATTTTTTATATTTTGAGGTTTCATTCTCGTAATCTTTCATAACCTCTTGATATAATCTGTTGCCATCTTCATAAGGTAACGAAGGGGCTTCCGCAGTAATGGTATCTAAAAGGAGTACAGTTTCAAATGCCTCTTGCTTTGGGTAGTCGACCATTTTTACTTTTACTTCCGCGAATTTAAAAGTATATATTTCTTTGATACTAAAAATTTCAAGCACTTCAATAATATCGCCATTGGCAATAAAACCAGCTTCGGAGTTTGGTTTCAGCCAAAAATAATTATTTTTAACCACCATCATATAATCCCCTACCGCAATATCATTTTCTAAATTTAGGATCCGTTTTCGTATGTTTTCATTGTACAGGTTTGCTCTTTTATTGGAGCGCACAATAAAAGCGGTTTCTTCTTTTCCGTTGACAGAATACGATTCTTCTATAGCCTCTAAAATTTCATTGCCCTCTATCAAGCGAACGATGTCTTTAAAAGGTGCTACATCAAATTTAAAATCATCATAAAATTCACCTTGCAATTGCTCCCTTAAATTTGTAGCATTATATAAAATTCCAGAATCTTGAGCTTGCCGCACTACTTCATCTAACTCTAACAATTTTACCTCTTTATTATAATTCAAACTCAATCTTCCTTCATCTAAGGCAGGGCTTAGCTCTAACTTAACGGGTGGTAACTGCGCCGTATCCCCTATTAAAATTAGTTTACACCCATGACCAGCATATACAAATTGAATTAAATCATCGAGAAGGGATCCGTTTTCAAATAGTTTAGAATCAGCCGGAGTATCGGGAATCATAGAGGCTTCATCTACAATAAATAAGGTATTTCTATGCTTGTTTGGAGCCAAAACAAAGTGTACACCGCCGCCACTCTGCTTTTTAGGAAAATAAATTTTCCGGTGTATGGTAAAAGCTTGTGTATTTGCGTAATTCGACATCACTTTTGCGGCCCTACCTGTGGGTGCCATCAATACAGTTTTCATCGTGGTATGCCATAAATTGGCAACGATAGTACCAATAATGGTAGTTTTTCCAGTACCTGCAAAGCCCTTTAATAAAAAAATAGTATCCTTTTCTTTCGTTAAAATATAGTTCGATAATTCCTCCAAAGCCCTGTTTTGTCGGTGGGTGGGTTCATGAGGAAATTTCTCTTTTAATAGGACATTAAATGTTTCTGGAGTTAAAGCTTTCATATACCCTCAAAGATAATAATGATTTTTAAGCACAAATACTTTTGTGATTAAAAAAAAATTGTAGATTTGTGTTAACCACATTAATTAAATAACACGAAAAAAAAATGAAGATCGTTTTACAAATTATACTTTGGATAGCATGTTTTGGTTTCGCATACCTAATTTACAAATCCGTAAATGCACCACTTGAATTTGCCAATGTGAAACAAGAACGTTTCCAGAAAGTCATCAATAACTTGAAGGACATTAGAAATTCACAAGAAGCGTATAAATTATCTAAAGGAAGTTATGCAAAAGACTTTAATTCTCTGATTAATTTTGTAGAAACTGGTAAGTATGTAATAACCCAACAAAGAGATACTTCGTATACCGAGTTTGATAAAAACTTTGGTATCGATATGCTTGTTGAGAAAAAAATCATAGATACTTTAGATTTCGTTTCGGTAAAAGATTCTTTATTTAAAAACGATGATCGTTACAAAAGCATGATGAGTGTTCCTTTTGCTCAAAACAATGAAACCTTTACTATGGATGCAGGTTTTATTGAAAAAAGTGGATTTAAGGCTGCCGTTTTCGTAGCTAAGGTACCAAAAGAAGTAGTTTTATACGACCAACCTAAAGACTTAGTGTCTCGTGAGAAAACCTATGTAAATGTTGAAGAGGTAAATGGTGCTGATATAAGAGTTGGTTCTATGGAAGAAGTGAGCACCAACGGAAATTGGCCAATGATATATGACAAAAAGCAACGAAACTAATATTCAAAACAACTCTGATTTGAGTTATACAAAATTGTCCATTCAGATTAGTTTGAATGGACTTTCTTTTTGTGTCCTAGACGCTATTAGCAATACCATAATAAAGCAAGAGAGTCGTAGCTTTTCAGAGGAATTAATTCCTTTTCAGGTTTTAAAAAACTTAAAAGAGCTCCTAGAAAAAAACGAAGTAACGAAAATGTCATTTTCTGACATTACCATCATACATCGCAATACCTTGTTCAGTCTAGTTCCCAAAGCCTTATTTCATGAAAAAGAACTAGCCAACTATCTTAAGTTCAATACTAAAATATTGGCAAACGACCATATTTCTTTTGACGAGATTGCTAACTATGATATTGTCAATGTATACGTACCCTTTGTAAATATTAACAACTATATCTATGAACTTTTTGGGGAGTTTGAATACCAACACAATGGCACGGTCCTAATTCAAAGTTTATTGACTAATTTTGACGGTGGAAAAGAGCCAATTTGTTATGTTCATATCCTTGAAAACCAAATAGATATCACTGTTATAGAAAATAAAAAATTAATGCTGTATAACAGCTTTACGTACACTACCAAAGAAGATTTTATTTATTATATACTTTTCGTTATTGAACAATTAAAACTAGATTCAGAGAGTCTAAGTTTAAAACTTTTTGGAGCCATTGAAGAAGGCGATAGCCTTTATACCTTATGCCATACCTATGTTCGAAATGTGGCTGTTTTTATCCCATCAAATCTTTCTTCAATGACCGGAATACATGACCACAAGAGCATAGATTTTACAACATTAAGTGCACTCTAATGAGAATTATATCAGGAATACATAAAGGAAGAAGAATTACAGCTCCAAAAAAATTACCTGTACGGCCTACAACAGATATGGCGAAAGAAGGCTTGTTTAATATCTTAAACAATAGCTATTATTTTGCAGATATCAAGGTATTAGACTTGTTTTCAGGCACCGGTAACGTGGCTTATGAATTTGGTTCTAGAGGTTGTACCAGCATAACCTGTGTAGACGAGGATCAAGGCTGTATTAACTTTATTATTAAAACTACCGAAACCTTAGCTTTACCTATTACGGCTGTAAAGAGCGATGTATTTAGCTTTCTTCTAAAAACAAAGCAAGCATCTGATATTGTCTTTGCAGACCCACCCTATGATTTATCACCAGAGGATTTTAGTCAAATACCCTTACTCGTATTTTCACATAATTTGCTCTTAGAAAATGGTCTTTTAATCATAGAGCATTCGAAACATACCGACTTATCTATGTTGCCCCATTTCACCAAACAAAGGAAATATGGCGGTAGTGTTTTTAGTTTTTTTGAAGCTACCTAAAGCCCAAAAACAATAGTGAATTTTGGCGATATGCTTATCAAGCAAAACAATCCTAATCATGAATAATCTGAGCTTTCCTATTAAATTTGTATTCCATATTTCAACATTTTCAAACGATTTTACCGCGACTGATGCTACTGGAAAAACAATAGCATTTGTAAAACAAAAGTTGTTTAAGTTGAAAGAAGATGTTTCTGTTTTTCAAAATGAAAGTAAAAGTAAATTGCTTTTTAAAATTAATGCCGATAAATGGATTGACTTTTCAACGGCTTACGAGTTTACCAATTCAGAAGGTATAGCTCTTGGAAAAATAGCACGAAAAGGTTGGGCGTCGATTTGGAAAGCGAAGTATGAATTAATAGATCAACACCAAAAACTACAGTACCATATTCGAGAAGAAAATGCTTGGATAAAGGTAATGGATGGTGTTTTAGGTCAGATTCCCATTTTAAATTTTTTCACAGGCTATGTATTCAATCCCTCATACCTAATTACCAATCTGGATAACAAAAAGGTTGCCCGCTTAAAGAAAGAAGCCTCTTTTTTTGGACGGAAATTTGAAGTCACAAAATTAAATGACATGGACCAAGATGATGAACAACGCATTATCTTAGGTTTCATGATGATGATTTTATTAGAAAGAAGAAGGGGGTAGAAATACAGTGGACAGTCGGCAGTTGAAAAAAATTAAAGAAACCTAATTCTGGAATACTTCAATTAATTATTTGCTAAATAATTAATTCAATCCTTCATTTTAAATACGCACTGCGTACTTTTTAAAATCTTGTTTTATTAAAAAGCAGGTCATAAGCCGGATTCTGTTCGTTTTGAATAAACTCCAAAACTACCTTATCATTTATCTCGACTTTTAATTACTTAAAAGCTCTAACCGCCTACCCTTCAACACGAGCGTGCAGCCCTTAAAGCTGATTTACATGACGTTTCACCGTATAGAGTTTACCTGGTTTCACTACAGCATTACCTGTACTTGCTTTCTGTTGCACTTGTCCTACTCTAAAACTAGTCTAGAGCGACGGGCATTACCCGCTATACTGCACTATGGTGTCCGGACTTTCCTCCTTGTCCCGACCTTAATTCGGGGGCTGTTTCTGTATTCGAAAATACCAAATAGCTGCTGAAATAAGTTCAGCACACGGCGATAAGGTGACCTGCTCATGCAAAGGTAAATAAAAAAATTTGTGAATCAACAAGAACAAAAAAACTAGTTTACACAGCTACAAAGGAGAGCCTTCATTTAAAACGAGCTTATCGCCAATTGTTGATAAATAAATACCTTATCTACATTATCTACACCATATAATACTTAGCTATTTTTATATTTGTAGCAAGTTTTACCCAGTCTAAATTTAATTAAGTAAAAAGCCGCAATCATTGGAACCTTTTGTAGTATCTGCACGTAAATACAGACCTCAGACATTTAAAGATGTTGTTGGGCAAGAAGCCATAACAAACACGCTATTAAATGCTATTGAGAACAATCATTTAGCGCAAGCTTTATTGTTTTGTGGTCCTAGAGGTGTTGGTAAAACTACCTGTGCACGAATATTAGCTAAAAAAATTAACGAAGACGGTAGTAATCAGCAAAAAGATGAAGATTTTGCTTTTAATATTTTTGAGCTAGATGCCGCTTCTAACAATTCTGTAGATGATATTCGAAACTTAACCGATCAAGTTAGGATTCCTCCTCAAGTTGGCAAATACAAGGTATATATTATTGATGAGGTTCATATGCTTTCTCAATCTGCTTTTAATGCCTTTTTAAAAACCCTAGAAGAGCCTCCTAAACACGCTATATTTATTTTAGCGACTACAGAAAAGCACAAAATTATTCCTACTATTTTATCACGTTGTCAAATTTTTGATTTTAAGCGTATTACCGTAAAAGATGCGGCTCAGTATTTAAAATATATCGCTGATAACCAAGAGATTGAGGCCGATGATGATGCCTTACATATTATTGCTCAAAAAGCGGATGGCGCCATGCGTGATGCGCTTTCTATTTTTGACAGAGTTGTTAGTTTTTCAGGTAAAAAATTAACGCGAAAAGCAGTGACTGAAAATTTAAACGTATTAGATTATGACACGTATTTTTCAGCTACTGATTTTATTCTAGAACACGATATTCCATCCTTATTAGTTTTATTTAATGATGCACTTGCAAAAGGTTTTGACGGCCACCATTTTATTGCAGGATTAGCTGCTCATTTTAGAGATTTAATGGTTTGTCAACATCCAACAACTATTGCCCTTTTAGAGGTTGGTGAAGAGGCTAAAAAGCAGTACCTAGAACAATCTAAAAAGACTACAAATTCTTTTTTATTACAAGCTATAGATATTGCCAATGATTGTGATATAAAATTTAAAACCAGTAAAAATCAACGGCTTTTAGTTGAACTTACTTTAATGAAATTATCCTCTATCAATTTTGATGGAGAAAAAAAAAATCTGAATTCTTAAATAAGGTTTCGCCCTATATTATACCTGCTGCGACTTTTAAAAATAGACTTGCATCAAAAAATAGCACTTCTAATGCTGAACCAGTACTAAGCAGTAAAGAACTCCCTACCCTGGTCGAAGAAAAATTAGATGCTATTTTGTCTCAGGAAGTTAAGACAGATCCTGATACAAAAATTTCTACTACAGCAACGGCTCAAAAAATTACTCCTGAACTAAAAAACGAAGTAGAAGTAACTGAACCTATAGCTAAGCCTGAGGATAAACCTGCTAAATTAAATATTAATAGCCCACAAAATCGGGTCTCTGGGTTGTCCTTATCTAGTTTAAAGTTAAAAAAAGAACATCAACTCAATAAAAAAGAAGCTATTGTTGATGAAAGCAAACTCCCAAGATCAAAATTTGCAGAAGAAGATATGCAGAAACATTGGGCCGATTTTGTAAAAATAATTGATGCTGATGGCAGAAAAATATTAGCTTCAAACTTAAATACCGATATTCCAAAATTAAGAGATCAAACTACGATCTGGATAGAACTACCAAATAGTACGATGAAGAAAGAAATTGAACGAGAACAGTTCGATTTAATGGAATACTTAAGAGCAAAATTAGACAATCACTTTATAAAAATAAAAATTACAGTAAACGAAACTACCGCTAAAAAGTTCGCTTTTACACCCGAAGAAAAATATGAAAAGCTAAGAGAAAAAAATCCTGCTATCGATATTCTGAGGCGAGAATTTGATTTAGATCTTTAGATGAATTGAAAATTGAAAACGGAGAACACCAACTATGGAAAGTAAAAATCCGACTCAAAACTCAATTTCATGTATTTCGCTCCTCCATTTTTCTAGTTTTTTATTTTTTGAATTTGAACGTGCGATTAAACTTTTAAATATTCATTATTAATTTTTAATTAAATAGATGTTAGGATTAAAATTACCAACAGACCCAAGATGGGTAAATATTGTAGAAAAAAATATTGATGAAATACTTATTGATCATGCCTATTGTGAACAAAAAGCAGCTTCCACTGCTGTTTCTTTAATTGTTTCTTTTCCTGAATATACTGATTTGGTACAAGAAATGATAGCGTTAGTTCGCGAAGAAATGGGTCATTTTAAAATGGTTCATGACCGTATTTTAGACCGAGGACAAGTCTTGGGCAGAGACCGCAAGGATTTGTATGTCATTGAGTTATTAAAATTCTTTCCAAAAGGAGGAAGTAGAACTACCCAACTTGTTCATCGGCTTTTATACGCGGCACTAATTGAAGCCCGAAGCTGTGAACGCTTTAGGCTACTTTCGGAAGAATTACAAGATAAGGAACTAGCCGAATTTTACCATAAATTAATGATTAGCGAAGCCGGCCACTACACGATGTTTTTGAAATTTGCCAGACAATATGGTGATCGCCAAGAAGTAGATCAAAAATGGAATGACTTACTGCAATACGAAGCTACTATCATGAAAAATTTAGGTACAACAGGAAGTATTCATGGATAAATAGTTTTATTTGCCTGCATAATATAAGGTTTTAATAATCCCATCTGATAGCCCAATTTTTGGTACGTGAATTATTTTTGAACCACTCCATTTTGCTGCTTGTAAAAATATCTTAGTCGCAGGAATAATAACGTCTGCGCGATCAGGGTTTAAACCTAACTCTGAAATTCGCTCCTCATAGGTTAAACTTTCTAAAAAAGCGTATTGCGCTTTTAACCATAAATAAGAAAGTGACTCGCCTTCTTTACGGCCTGAAATTTTATGTAATTTGTTGATATTACCCCCTGAGCCTATGATAGCAATATTGGGGATGTTTTTGACGTGTTCCTTAATCCAATCTTCTAATTTTTGCCAAGTACCCTCACCTACCATGTTATTGAGCAACCGAACCGTTCCCAGTTTAAAGGATTTTGATATTTTAATTTTTCCTTCCGTAAAAAGTGTAAATTCTGTGCTCCCTCCTCCAACATCAATATACAAATATGATTTATCTTTTTGCATCAGTTGTTTTAAATCGGTTGACGCAATGATAGCAGCCTCTTTTTTACCATCAATCAAATCTATTTGGATACCCGCTTCATCTTGAACTCGTTGAATAATTTCTAGTCCGTTATTCGCTTCACGCATAGCTGACGTGGCACAAGCCATATAATTTTCAACACCTGCAACATCCATTAAAAGTTTAAAGGCTTTCATGGTGTCAACAATTCTATTCGCATTTCTTTCAGATATTTCACCTACGGTAAAAGAATCTTCTCCCAAACGAACGGGAACCCTTACTAAAGCACTTTTTCTAAATTGAGTTACTTTGTTTTTTTCTTCAATAATATTATGGGTCAGTAATCTAATGGCATTAGAACCAATATCAATAGCCGCAAATTTTCTTACTTTCAAATTCTAAAATTTAAGATTCTAATTTAGCTTCATAATATTCGTATAATGCAAATTGTGACCTTACTTCTGGCCCTTTTATTTTGCGGTAGGCATTGTCTTGATTTTCACAAAAAAGTCTAGCTTTTAAATTATCACTCCATGAAATCTCAAAAGTATCCATCAATTCTTGCTTTATATCTTCATCGTAAATAGGACAACCTACCTCTACGCGATAGTCGATGTTCCGCGTCATCCAATCGGCAGAAGAAATATAAACTTTTGGCTTCCCATTGTTAGCGAAAATAAATTGACGTGGATGTTCTAAAAATTTATCTACAACACTTATCGCTTCAATATTTTCACTCATTCCCTTAACTCCAGGAATTAAACAACAGATGCCTCTAATGATCAATTGTATTTTTACCCCCGCCCTACTCGCAGCGTATAGTTTATCTACCATTTTATAAGAAGTAAAGCTATTCATCTTAATTTTTATATAAGCTTCCTTACCTGCTTTTGCATTCGCTATTTCTGTATCAATCAACTTTTTAAATACATTTTTTGTATAATGCGGTGATACAATTAAATGTTTGTATTTATTGATTTTATAGGTTGTTTCAAAAAAGTCGAACACCTTATTTAGCTCCTTTAAAATATTTTCATTTGCCGTAAATAAGGTGAAATCGGTATAGATACGAGCCGTAGACTCGTTAAAGTTTCCAGTACTAATAAAACCGTATCGTTTAATATCCGCTCCCTCTTCACGCTCAACCAAACAAATTTTACTATGTACTTTTAAGCCTGGCACTCCAAATTTAAGCTTAACTCCTTCGGCTTGTAATTGTTCGGCATACTCAATATTTGCTTGTTCGTCAAAACGCGCTTGAAGTTCTATCTGAACCGTAACCTGCTTGCCATTCTTTACAGCATTAATTAATGAAGCAGCTACCTGAGAGTTATTTGCCAAACGGTACACGGTAATTTTTATAGCACGTACTTTTGGATCTAATGCAGCTTCTCTTAGAAATTTAATGATATAAGAAAAGGTATGATAAGGTGTATATTGTAAGTAATCTTTGTTGGTGATGCTTTCAAAAATACTACTCTCTAAACTCAAGCCTTTAACAGGTAAAGGTTTAATTTTATCGTACAATAAATCTTGTCTGCCCAAGCTAGGGAAGTTCATGTAATCTCGCCGATTATGATATCTACCTCCAGGAATAACGCTATCTGTATCTTCGATTAGCATTTTTTCTTTCAGAAAATTAAGTGTGTCTTTCGAGATACTTTTATCGTAAACGAAACGAACAGGATCACTAATTTTTCGATGTTCTACACTAGAAGATAACTTTTCGATAAAACTTTTACTTAAATCGTTGTCCATATCAAGCTCTGCATCACGCGTAATTTTAATCATGTGAGCCGAAATAGACGTATACTCAAACATATTAAAAATATTTGCAAGGCAATAGCGTATTAAATCATCTAAAATAATAATGTAGCTATTTTCTCCTTCTTTTGGCAATTCTACAAAACGATCTATTCCCTTTGGAATTTCAATTAAGGCATATTTGTTCTCTCCCCTAGTTTGATTATTTTCACCTTTTAAAACCATTTTTATAGCTAAATAGGCTGCTGTGTCCTTTAAATTGGGAAACTCTCTTAAATCGTTTAAAATAATCGTCATTAAAACAGGACTCACTTGATTAATGAAGTAATTCTTCACAAATTGCGCTTGAGAAGTATTTAGTTCACTTTCCTTAATGATATGAATATTTTTAGTTTCAAGTTCGTTTTCAATTTCTTTCAAAATCTTTAAACTCTCCGTTTGTTGTTTTATTACGGTATTGGTTATTTCTTCCAATAAATCTTTAGCAATCTCACCTCCCAAAACACTTTTACCCGTTTTACCAGCATCCACAATGCGCTTTACAGTAGCGTAACGTACTTTGAAAAATTCATCTAAATTATTAGAAAAAATACCTAAAAAACGAAGTCTCTCTATTAAAGGAACCTTTTTATCTGCACTTTCTTGAAGTACTCTTTTATTAAACTGTAACCAGCTAATTTCTCTATTTATGTATTTATTTTTACTATTAACCATTATCTAAGTTGTTTTGGAACTATCACTGTTTTGGTTTTCCCTTTAGCAATTGTCGCCCATTTATCATTTTCAAAATTTAATACCACTAAACCTGCTGTAGGCAAATTATCGATGGTTTTATGACCCCAGGTATTCACTATTTCAGTAAAAGCGTGATTGTGACCAAATATAAGCACGGTATTTAATTTATCGTCTAATTTTTTTACAAATTCTACTACTGAATTTCCTGAAAAATCGTAGAGCTCCTTTGAAATATAAAACTTATGAAAAGGAAAGTTTAATACCTTGCTTGCAATCATTGCAGTATGTAATGCGCGATTTGCAGGGCTAGAATAACAGGCATCAATAGGCAATTGAAGTTGATTAAACTTATGTGCCACTAAATAGGCGTCGGCAATTCCCCTTTCTTGCAAGGGCCTGTCGGCATCATCCACAGCATAATCCCAAGAAGATTTTCCATGTCGCATTACTATTAGTGTTTTCATTTCTTTTGTTTTTTTACGTTTTAAACTAGCCCGCTATACTCAATAGTATTTCTAAGCCAAACAATCTCGCTACCACCACTACATATTTTGATCTAAAATTCGCCCAATAGAAGTTTAGTGTTGCCCTTATTTCAAAATCAGGATGAATAATTCGTTTGGAGCTCTTGTGATGTCCAACCGTTAAGGGGTACATCTAATTTTATGAATACTATGTAAAACCTAAATGATGAACGTCATTTCTAAGGATATACCTTTTTAGCAAATTTAAACCGAATACTGGGGATAGCCATATAATATACTTACTTTTTAAGTAAATTATATCATAAAAAGCATACAACAAGTACTTGAAATTATTTTTGATGCTAGCCTGAGAATCATTTTTACTCCTTTATAAAAAAACAGACTCCTTAGCTCAAAAAACTAGGTAAAAATATTGAGCTTCGTATTTTTCAAAACAGAGTTTCACTAATAAATTTTATAATTGTGAAATTAGTAAGTACTTTTAGTCCGTAAAGTTGCATTTTTAACATTATATCTTTTTTATGGAGTCGATAAGTACTTTTGATATGCTTAAAATTGGCGTGGGACCTTCGAGTTCGCACACCTTAGGACCATGGCGAGCAGCAGAAAAATGGATCAAAGAACTGGAAGCAGCTCAATTATTTGATGATGTTACTCGTATAAAAATTTATATTTACGGTTCCTTGTCGTTAACAGGAAAAGGTCACGCAACAGATTACGCCATCATGCTAGGCTTATCTGGTCAAGATCCTGAATACATCCCTATTGAAAATATTGGGCTCATTGTCTCGAGAATAAAGGAGGAAAAACAAATTGAGTTTAATGGTAAAAAAACCCTTCCCTTTAACCCAGAAGAAGACATTGTTTTTAAAAGAGAATTTTTGCCCTTCCATGCGAACGGAATGATGTTTGAAGCGACCTTAAATTCTGGAAAAAAGAAGAAAGCGACCTTCTACTCTATCGGTGGTGGTTTTGTAGTAAAAGAAGAACGAAAAAGAGCTAAGAAAAATATTGAATTGTTTAAAACATTTCCATTTCCTGCAACTTCAGGGGTAGAATTACTAGCCCTATGTGAGCTTGAAAACAAGTCTATCGCTGACATTGTCCTTGAAAATGAACGTTCCTTGAGAACGGACCAAGAAATAGATCACGAATTACATCGCATTTGGGATACCATGTTAGAGTGTATGTACACAGGTTGCCATACGGAGGGAACTTTGCCTGGTGGACTTCATGTGCGCAGGCGTGCTTTTGATATGCATCAAAAGTTAAAAGATAATAATCCGTATGAAAACCCAGAACAATGGCTAGCTTCCATTCGAAAAACAGAAGTTAAATTTAGGCAAATTTTACAATGGGTAAGTTGTTTTGCATTAGCTGTTAATGAAGTTAATGCCTCTTTAGGTCGTGTGGTTACGGCACCTACTAATGGAAGTGCCGGTGTTATCCCCGCCGTATTAATGTATTATTTGGTTATTGAAAACCATGATGCAAATTTTGAACACATTAAAAAATTCTTGTTGACCTCTGGAGAAATTGGCAGTCTTTTCAAAAAGGGAGCTACCATATCCGCAGCGATGGGTGGTTGCCAAGCAGAGATCGGTGTTTCTTCTGCAATGGCGGCAGGTGCACTTACCGAATTATTAGGCGGCTCTCCTGAACAAGTACTTATGGCTGCCGAAATTGCCATGGAACACCACCTAGGTTTAACCTGTGATCCTATTGGCGGACTCGTTCAAATTCCTTGTATTGAACGCAATTCTATGGGTGCCATAAAGGCCATTAATGCTGCAGAACTAGCTTTAGGCTCTGACCCGAAAGATGCTAAAGTACCATTTGATAAAGTGGTAAAAACTATGTGGGAAACCGCAAAAGATATGAGCTCCAAATACAAAGAAACATCAGAAGGCGGATTGGCCGTAGGGGTGTTTTTGAGTGACTGTTAATCATCCTAAAGCAATATTAATGTTATTGGCAACGAATTAGCTTAACAAAAAAGATACGAGCTAAAATTAGTTTAGGGACAGGTTTAAAAAATTAACTATCTTGTTTGCTACTTATAAATAGTATAAAAGTAAAAACTGAATATGCATATACAAAAGAGTCTTTCCATACCATTTAAAATTATTACCACAAGCCTTATCGCCTTACTATCCATCACTGGTATAGCGCAATCCGATAAAATTCAACCAATTTTTGAAAACGGCGAAGCACAAATTGTTGCCGCTTTCGATACGCCCGACACTTGGGTACGTCATGACCTTTGGGTGGAAACAAGTTTTGATACCGACGGCGATGGTAAACTGGATCGAATGCATGTAGATGTAACACGTCCTGTACAAACAGATTCTGAAGGCTTAAAACTCCCTGTAGTTTATGCTACTAGCCCTTATTATGCCGGTACAGCAGGAAATGTAGAAGGCCTTTTTTGGAACGTAAAGCATGAGCTAGGAGAAAAAGCCGAGGCACGTACACGAGTTGAAGTAGTTCGCAGAGGGGAACGCCCAATTATTTCGAACTCTGAAGTCAAAAATTGGGTGCCTAGAGGCTATATCGTAGTACACTCATCTTCTCCCGGAACGGGACTTTCACAAGGCGCACCAACCGTTGGTGGCGAAAATGAATCTCTTGCACCTAAAGCCGTAATTGATTGGCTTTGTGGTCGCGGAAAAGGCTATACCACTCCAGAGGGAGACGAAGAAGTAACAGCGTATTGGTCTACAGGAAAAGTAGGCATGACAGGAACATCCTATAACGGAACGCTTCCCTTGGCTGCTGCAACTACCGGAGTTGAAGGTTTAGAAGCTATTATCCCAATTGCACCCAATACCTCTTATTACCACTATTATCGCTCAAACGGATTAGTACGTAGTCCAGGTGGTTATTTAGGGGAAGATATTGATGTTTTATATGATTTTATTCATAGTGGAGACGAAAGTAAACGCGCTTACAATAATAAAACCGTTCGTGATACGGAAATGGCTAATGGTATGGACAGGGAGTCTGGCGATTATAATGAATTTTGGGCCGGCCGTGATTATTTAAATCAAATGGGACCCATGAAAGCAGCCCTTTTAATGTCGCACGGGTTCAACGACTGGAATGTGATGCCAGAGCATAGTTACCGCATTTATAAAGCCGCTAAAGAACAAAAAATCCCGTCACAAATCTATTACCACCAAAATGGTCATGGAGGACCGCCACCTATGAGTATGATGAATCGTTGGTTTACACACTATCTACATGGGGTAGATAATGGCGTAGAAAACGATAAAAGAGCTTGGATTGTGCGTGAAAATGACGAACAAAGCAATCCAACGGCCTATGATGAATATCCTAACCCAGATGCAGCCCCTGTTACCTTATATTTAAAAAATGGAGCTCCAAATTTTGGGAAGCTGACAACCACTGTGAATAAAAATAATAATCCAGAAACTATTTTTGACGATTATACCATTCCCGCAAACACCATGGCCCAAACAGGCAATTCAAAAAACAGACTTTTGTTTTTAACGCCAACCCTCAAAAATTCTTTGCATATTTCTGGTGTTGCACAAATAAGTGTAAAGTTGGCGCTGAGCAAGCCCGCTGCTAACTTTTCTGTGTATCTCGTTTCATTGCCCTGGAATACGGCTAAGGATGCTAAAATAACTGATAATATCATTACACGTGGTTGGGCGGATCCTCAAAATTACTCCTCTATGTCAGAAAGCGAACCTTTAGAACCTGGTAATTTTTATGATCTTTCGTTTGAATTACAACCTGATGATCAGATTATTGCACCTGGTCAACAAATTGGGCTATTAATTTTTTCTAGTGATAGTGAGTTTACTCTTTTACCAGAACCAGGTACAGCACTAACCATCGATACCAACAATACGCAATTAACACTTCCTATTGTAGGAGGTTTAAAAGCTTTTGAAAACGCTACGAAAGATTAAATTATAATTTTCATCCGTACATTTACTTTTAAAAATCAAAATACTAATTCTAAACATAACAAAAATGGCAAAAAGTCAAGACGCTAAAAAGAATGTCAAAAAAGAGCCTCTTAAAACGGCTAAAGAGAAGAAAGAAGAAAAAAGAGCAAAAAAAAAGAAGTAAGTTTTAAATTTTATTAAAAATCCCTAGCGCCATCGTATAGGGATTTTTTTTGCTCTTTACCTAGCGCTTTAAATTATAAAATTATTTACTACAGTTATCTATTCTTCGCGTATCGACAATGTAAATTATTTTCCAGGTTTCTTGCTCCTTAAATAATTGGAAGGAGTTTACCCCACAATGACTAAAAGCATCGTTTCGCCAAAATTCATAGGGTGTCCAAGCATTCGCCATATTCCCATCAATTTGAATAGCATAAGACATTATTTTCTCTTGAAATGTTGTTGTTTTAGGAATGCTCACTATCGATTTTAAAAATGCACTTATCTTTTGAGGTACTACAGTAGCTATGCCCTCCGCATCTTCTCCTATTCTTTGCATGACAGCTTCTGGGGCTAAAACACTTTTTATTACCATTGAATCTTGCGCATGAAAACCTTCAAAAAAGAGTTCTATACTAGCCTTAACGGCATCTTTTTCTTTTTGCTGTGCTATGGTCGCACAGCTAAATAAAATACATAAAACCCAAACATATCGCATCTTTTCTACTTTAAGAGTTATCAATTAACGAACTAGAATTCTAATATACCTAAAAAAAACAACAAGAGAAGAAAAGAGAGTTCTTTAAAACAAATCAATTTCCTTACTTTTATCATTCGAAATATACACTTCATGTCTGTAGCAAAAAAAGAATACAAAAGAGTTACTGTAAAATCTCTAATTGAGATGAAAAAAAACGGTGAAAAAATATCTATGTTAACCGCTTACGATTATTCGATGGCAAAAATTGTCGACGCGGCCAATGTGGATGTCATTTTAGTAGGTGATTCTGCTAGTAATGTAATGGCTGGCCATGAAACGACACTTCCTATAACCTTAGATCAAATGATTTATCATGCATCTTCTGTCATTAGAGCTGTTGATAGAGCTCTCGTCGTGGTTGATATTCCTTTTGGTAGTTATCAAAGTGATCCTAAAGAAGCGCTGCGTTCAGCTATTAGAATCATGAAAGAAAGCGGCGGACATGCTGTTAAAGTTGAAGGAGGTATAGAAATTAAAGAATCTGTAAAACGTATTTTAAATGCAGGAATTCCTGTGATGGGGCATTTAGGTTTAACACCACAATCGATTTATAAGTTTGGCACCTACACCGTTAGAGCAAAAGAAGAAGAGGAAGCTAAAAAATTAAAAGCAGATGCATTATTGCTAGAAAAAGCAGGTTGTTTTGCTTTGGTCTTAGAAAAAATACCTGCAAAATTAGCCAAAGAAGTTGCTGAAATGTTGACGATTCCTGTTATTGGAATTGGTGCTGGAAATGGCGTTGACGGTCAAGTACTCGTTGTCCACGATTTAGTGGGCTTAACACAAGAGTTTAATCCTAGATTTTTACGTAGGTATATGAACTTATTTGAAGAAATGGAAAAAGCCATATCTAATTACGTTGCCGATGTTAAATCTAAAGATTTTCCGAGTGATGAAGAACAGTATTAAGGGATCAATGATTTCATAACATGATGTATTAATTTGTTAATTTCAAAATGTATACATAGGAGATGATGATAGATTGTGTTTGCTACTAATCACGAATCAAAAACCAGAAACCCATCAACATACAAGCATCAACATACAAGCATCAACATACAAGCATCTTAATTTGGACGAAAAAATAATTTCTACACCCAAAAATCTTCAAGTTATTTATGAAGACAATCATTTAATTGCCATCAATAAAAGACCTGGAGATTTAGTTCAAGGTGATAAAACAGGCGATGCGCCATTAAGCGAGGTCGTTAAAGAATATATTAAAATAAAATACAATAAGCCTGGGAATGTGTATTTAGGGGTTACCCATAGGTTAGACAGACCCACTTCGGGCATTGTAATTTTTGCAAAAACCTCAAAAGCTTTACCACGTCTCAATAAATTATTTGCTGATAAAGAAGCCAAAAAAACTTATTGGGCTGTGGTTAAGAATCAACCACCAAAAGAGAAAGAGCTCTTAACCCATTGGCTAAAGCGAAATACGAGCCAAAATAAATCTTACGCTCATAAAAAGGAAGTTTCAGAAAGCAAAAAAGCTGTCTTAGCCTATACACTTCTTAAAAAACTTGATAACTATTTTTTATTAGAAATAGATCTTCAAACAGGCCGTCATCATCAAATTCGTGCACAATTAGCTGCCATCGGATGCACTATTAAAGGTGATTTAAAATATGGTGCAGACCGCAGTAACAAGGACGGAAGTATTCATCTCCATGCCCGTACGCTATCCTTTATGCATCCTGTTAAAAAAGAACTTATTAAATTAGAAGCAGCACCGCCAAACGAAGCTATTTGGAACGCTTGTTTGTAAATTTTAAATGTGTAATATTAAAAGTACACAAAGCTCTCCCATTTTTTTGAACAGTATATAGCGTAGTTAATGTTTCCGGGATACCATAGCATCTGCTTTTAAAAAACTTCAGGATAGCTCGAGGCTACCGGGAAAAGAATAATACAGTTTATCATACTTAAAAAGTAACCTAATACTAAGATTGCAATCTCGAAGTTCTAATACTTTCAAAAATAACAGAGCCTAAAATCAAAACGCCACCAATTATTGTGTTTTGGGTAGGGATTTCGCTTAAAAAAATAGCGCCAATGCTAATCCCAAAAATAGGTTGAATACTACTTAATATGCTTACTGTGGTAATAGAGAAGTGTTTAAAACTATTTAAAAACATCGTATGACCCACAGCGGTAGTCATAACGGCTAATGCCACTACGGCTTCCCATTGCGAGGTAATTTCAACCATGTCTACGGTAAAAATAAACGGGAACAAGAAAACTACAACGACACCCATTTGATAACTCATCAACATGGAACCGTTATAATCAGAAACCTTAGTTTTTAAAACAATATTTCGCAAGGCATACGCTAAAGCCGAAAAAATACCTACTACTACCGCTAGGGTACCGTTATTTTTTAAATCAAAATTGGGTACTAAAAAGTAAATTCCGACTAATACCATAAGGCCTAATACCAAATGAACTTTCTGCAATTTAGTTTTTAACAGCCATGGCTCTAAAAAAGCGGTAAGTATGGGGTACGTAAATAATGAGATCATGCCAATGGCTACATTAGAAAGCTTCAAGGCATAGAAATAGGTAAGCCAATGCAAGCCCATTAATAAACCACTGGTTAGCACAGGTAGTAGATGTCTTTTCTCAACGCGCAGTGAAATCCCCTTAAAACTACAATACAAGACTAAAAAAAACAAGGCTAATAGTGCTCGCAGAGCAATTGTTACAGGTATCGGCAGATCTATGTACCTTCCTAAAGCGCCAGAAGTGCTAACAAAAAGCATGGCAATATTTATCTCTAAAAGATGCCTTAAGTGATTCGAATTGTTCAAAAAAAATTATCGCGTTAGTAGTTTTGCTTTTTCCTTGATGATTTGTCCAACAGGTTTTCCCTCTAAATGGCTTTCAAGCCAAGACAAAATATCTAAATACAAAAAAGCCCTTTTTTCATAGGGGTGATCTTCATACTTTTTTAATTGGTTATACAGTTTCTGAAATTCATTTTTTAAGTCGCTTGGGTAAATATCTCCCAAACCTCTTAAAAATTTAATCATTTCTTTCTGAACCGCATGCAAATCGTTCATTTTTAATAAAAACTTATAGGTACTCTTTAATTGCACTTCTAAATGATAATCCATTCCTGCCTCGTAATGTGCCACTAAGCTTAAAACACGTGCAAAGCACATCAAGTCTTCACGCATTTTCAGGTTTTTATTATTGATGATTTTTTTAAGGTATTGAATACAGGTTTTATTATCTCCTATGCCAAAGTACAAACAAGCTATTTTGTAATAGAACAACATGATATGGTGCTCATCAAAACGATCTTTATGTTTATTGATACCATACTCAATAATTTTTACCAAATACAAGCCTTTTTCGAACGTACCCTCAAGAAAATGAAGATTTAACTTGTTGCTGTTGATGTATAAAAATGCTAGTGAAGTAACATTATCGTTTTGAGGAAAATTAGCATCGTGTATGGTTTCCTCTAACTTCTCAAGCGTTTCTTTAAATTGGGAACTATACCTGACATAAAATAGTGACTCCAATAAATAATTGTTTCCTTTTAAATAAAATACAGGATTTAAGAAAATCATTTCTCTATTATCATAGAATAAATCAGTCCATTTACTGGCATATTTATAGCAGGATAAAAAATCTTGCGTTAAAAAGCTATACCATAAATAAGATTTATACAACCACAATTTTTCGCGAAAACCCAGCTTTTCAATCTTGTATTTTGGCAAATGACTTTCAAAGTATTTTTTAACAAATTGGTAATCCTTATCGCTACGCACATAGCCCATTTTGAGCATTTGCCCATATAATTGTAGTGATAAATTAGATAGTTTACTGGTCATAACATTCTGAGCCGAAAGCTCTTTGGCTTGAATGGCTAATTCGTCAGCTCTATCAGGAATACTTCGTGTGATGTATTGAGTTTCTATGACCTTCTCTAGTTCAACAATTTCATAAGCAATATTTTTTTCTTCATTTTCTATGGCAATAGACTTTGCCTTATCTAAAATTTTTAAGCTTTGCTTATACAAACCTTTTTGATATAAAATGGTAGCAAAGTCTAACTGTTCCCGAATCTGAACTCGAATATTTTGGTTAACAGGGTTTAAACGTAAACTAACTAAAATTTGCTTGTATAAATGGGCTTTTAGATTCGAAAGCTGTGCCTTTTTTACAATGGCAGTGTCTAAAATTATTTTTTCATCGTACTCTTTAACCTTATCTAAAAGATTAAAAAGCGCTAAAAATTTAGCATCTGTATTTACACCTAAGCGACCGACATATAATTTAAATTGTCTCTTTTCAGACTTTGAAAGAGACTTAATCAGAACAAATAAGGAATCTTTATTAGTATTTGTCATCGTAAAAATTATTATTTAAACCCTTGTTTTTCAGTTACTTAAACACTATGAAAAGTAACTAAACGTTGTAATGATTTTTTAATGTCCTTATTAAAATACTAGGCTAAGTCTATATTCGTAACAACGAGTAAAACTACGCAAATATAATGAGCAAAGATATAGTACAAATTTTTGATACCACATTAAGAGACGGAGAACAAGTGCCTGGCTGCAAATTAGACACGAAACAAAAATTAGTCATTGCAGAAAGGCTAGAATTATTGGGTGTTAATGTCATTGAGGCTGGTTTTCCTATTTCTAGTCCTGGAGATTTTAACTCTGTACAGGAAATTTCAAAAATAGTTAAAAACGCGACGGTTTGTGGTCTTACACGAGCCGTAAAAAAAGATATTGAAGTTGCTGCAGAGGCGCTAAAATTTGCCAAACATCCCAGAATTCATACCGGTATCGGCACCTCTGAATCGCATATAAAATTTAAATTCAATTCAAATAAAGAGGCTATTATTGAACGAGCCATTGAGGCTGTTAAGTATGCAAAGACTTTTGTTGAAGATGTTGAGTTTTATGCGGAAGATGCTGGTAGAACTGAAAATGAATTTTTAGCTCGTATTTGTGAAGCGGCGATTAAAGCTGGAGCTACCGTTCTTAATATCCCAGATACTACAGGCTATTGTTTGCCTGAAGAATATGGTGCGAAAATTAAATATTTGCGTGAAAATGTAAAAGGAATTGAAAAAGCTATCCTATCTTGCCATTGTCATAACGATTTAGGCTTGGCAACAGCAAATTCTATCGCGGGTGTTATTAACGGTGCACGCCAAATAGAATGTACTATAAACGGCATTGGTGAGCGTGCAGGAAATACAGCTTTGGAGGAAGTTGTCATGATTTTAAGACAACACCCAACACTAAACTTAGACACGACTATTAATAGTAGGTTGTTAAATGAAACGAGCCGGATGGTTTCTCAAAAAATGGGCATGCTTGTTCAACCCAATAAAGCAATAGTCGGGGCAAATGCGTTTGCACATAGTTCTGGTATTCACCAAGATGGCGTGATAAAAAATAGAGAAACCTATGAAATTATAGATCCTGCGGATGTAGGTGTGAACGAGTCATCAATAGTACTAACAGCCCGCAGCGGAAGAGCTGCACTAGCCTACAGAGCTAAAATTGTAGGTTACGAACTTACAAAAGTTCAGTTAGATGCCGTTTATGATGAGTTTTTGATTTATGCCGATGTTCAAAAAGAAATTATTGACGAGGATATTCATAAAATTATTGAAACGAGTAAAATTAACATACAAAAAGTCGCTTAATGAAGATAAAAATAGCACTCTTACCTGGTGACGGAATTGGCCCAGAAGTGGTGGCTCAAGCTGTAAAATGCTTGCAGGCTGTAGAAGAAACGTTCCACCATCAATTTACCTATTCTACTGGACTTATAGGAGCTGCTTCTATATACAAAACTGGGGAGGCTTTAAGTCAAGAAACCATAGCTTTATGCCACAAATCGGACGCGGTATTGTTTGGTACCATAGGAGCGCTAGAGTTCGATAATAACCCTGATGCTAAAGTGAGACCTGAAAATGGATTGTTTGAATTGCGAAAAGAATTAGGTGTTTTTGCAAATATTAGACCTGTTGCTGTTTTTCCGACCCTTTTAAAAAAATCTCCACTAAAAGAAGCCGTATTAAAAGGAACAGATTTTGTGATCTACAGAGAGCTTACTGGCGGCATTTATTGTGGCGATCATCAATTAAGCGATGATGGGACCACGGCTACTGACATTGCCACTTATACCGAAAGCGACATTAGTCGCGTGGCACATTTGGCATTTAAAGCATCAAGAAAACGCAAGAAAAAAATAACCCTTATTGATAAATCAAATGTTTTAGAAACCTCTAGGTTATGGCGTAGAGTCGTTAAAAGAATAAGTGAAAGCTACCCTGATGTAGAGCTGGAATGTATTTTTTTACATAACGCCATTATGCAAATGATTTTAAACCCAAGTAAATTTGACGTGATTTTAGCACCCAACTTATTTGGTGATATTATTTCAGATCAAGCCAGTGTCATTGGCGGATCTATTGGTTTATTACCTTCTGCATCCATTGGGGATGGTATTGCCATGTTTGAGCCGATTCATGGTTCGTATCCGCAAGCAGCAGGCAAAGATATCGCAAATCCCATAGCAACTATTCTCTCTGCAGCTATGCTCTTACAACATTTTGGATTAGAGGAAGAATCAAGAGCCGTGGTATCGGCAGTAAACAAATCTTTACATAAAAATATAGTAACCCCTGATATCAATCCAAAAAGTAAACACGGAACTTCGGCGGTAGGCGATTTTATAGCCTCTAATATTGTAGATACTGATGAAAGTTTAAGTATGAATTACGAAAACATAGGTTTGGGAAAATCTACTATTATTTAAAAAAATAAATAAGTTTTAATTGCCTAATGCCTTTTTTTTAAAGGCATTTTTTATTCGTTTGCTAACATCGTTACAAATGCATCAAATTCTCTTTTAAAACTCAAATATTTATCACCAGTAGCCGGACCATTAAAGCCAGTTTTGATTTTTCGAACTTTACCTTGCTTATCGATAAATATAGTGGTTGGGTAGGATAAAACATGGTTCAACATCGGCAGTTTTTCTTGTGCTTCTTGTTTATCAACGGATCCATACTGGGCTAACAAAATTGGATATTGAATGCCTATTTTATCTTTTAATTTTTTAATACTACTAAAAGCCTTTTCTTCTGTTTTTGCATGCTCAAAAGCCAGTCCTACTATCGCTATGTCTAAAGACCTATTCTGCTCATAAAACTCTGCCAAAAATTTTGTTTCGTCTAAGCAATTTGGACACCAAGAACCCATGATTTGTACCACTACTGGCTTCCCTTTAAATTGCTGATCAGCAAAAGAAACTAGGCTACCTGTCTCGTTTGGAAACGAAAAATCAAAACCTTCATACCCCTCTTTCAGGAACGTTAATTTATCTTCATCCGGTAATTCAAAAACTTCATTTCGCTTTGCTAAAAAAGGTTCCTTATAATGGTTTCCGCTGTAAAAAAAACCTTCCAAAATGGTATCTTTTATTTCTGCCAAAAACAAATAGGCATGTGAACCATCAAAGGCCGATAATTTTAAAGAATCTCCGGTCACAATACCTTCTAAAAAACGATAATCACCTGTTGTAGTGCGGAATGTTCCGGTAACCTTATTCTCATTTTGAACAAATATTCCTTTACCTACATATTCCTCCGGAGAATTTAAACCAAAACGAGTTTCCCAAACTCCTGAAATTAATTGGTTAGACTGTTTATCCGAAGAAAATCTATCTGTTTTACCAAAGGTAGCCTTAAACTTTAAGGTCCTGTCTAGAGATTCATTATAGAAAACTCCATCTATAGTATTAGCGGTAAAAACTCCTTTTAAATAGGCCTCAAAAACGGGTAAAAATAAGGTGATGGTATCGTTCGAAATATCAACGTCAGAAACTTGAATAACTTCGCTGGCATTATAAATTTCAGCCGTATAGTCTCCATTGCCCTTGCTTAATTTAAAATTAAAAGGCAAACTTTCGTCATCCATAACTTGTAGTTCAGCCAACCAAATACCTTCGGATATAGCGTTCGGCTCCTCACTACACGATAGCATTGAAAAAGCTATAAAAATCACAAAAACCCAATACCTTATCATTATCCTATTTTTAATGCGGCAAATTTACAATTTTAAAAATAAAATTCATTTGAATAAAATACCTGTTGAATGTGTAAACACATTGTTTTATATTTGTCGACTGCTAAAACGATATTTTTATTACGTTAGCAAAGAGTACCCAGAGGTACAAAACAACAATAAGCCTTTTTAATAACGCATTACTTCGCACGAAATGTTTGGTAATGTATTGAAATAAAAAAATGCCAACAAAGGCTTTATAAAATCTAATTAATGAAAATCTCTTACAATTGGTTAAAACAATTTCTACAAATCAACTGGGAAGCTGAAAAAACTGCTGAACTATTAACAGATCTAGGCCTAGAGGTTGAGGGTATTTTTCCTTTTGAAAGCGTTAAAGGAGGTTTAAAAGGAATTGTTGTTGGTCATGTCTTATCTTGTGAAAAACACAGCAATGCCGATAAGCTAAACCTAACCATGGTCGATATTGGTTTAGAGAAACCTGTACAAATAGTTTGTGGCGCAACAAATGTCGCTAAAGGACAAAAAGTACCCGTGGCAACTGTAGGAACAAAGCTGTATTCATCCGAAGGTGAAGAATGGGCCATTAAAAAAAGTAAAATTCGAGGTGAAGAAAGTTACGGAATGATTTGTGCTGAAGACGAGATTGGTTTAGGCACTAGTCATGAAGGTATCTTAGTTTTAAGTAGTGACCTTAAAGCGGGCACTCCTCTTGAAACTGTATTTGAAGTAGAGAATGATTTAGTATTTGAAATAGGTTTAACACCTAACAGAGCAGATGCTATGAGTCATTTGGGAGTAGCACGAGATTTAAAAGCTGGTTTAAAACAAAAAGAAGTTCAGATAGAATTAATAACCCCTTCGGTCAGTAATTTTTCAGTCTCTAACAGGTCCTTAAAAATAGACGTAGCTGTTATAGATAATAAACTTGCTCCAAGATATTGTGGCGTAACTATTAGTAATTTAACAGTTCAAGAATCTCCAAATTGGTTAAAAAACCGCTTAAAAGCTTTGGGTCTTAAACCCATTAATAATATAGTTGACACCACTAATTATGTTTTGCATGAATTAGGACAACCCTTACATGCCTTTGATGCTAACAAAATTAAGGATCAAAAAATTAGTGTAAAAACGCTGCCAACCGGAACTAATTTTACCACATTAGACGGTTCGGAAATTGAATTACACGAAGATGACTTAATGATTTGTGATGGTGAAAAACCCTTGTGTATTGCCGGTGTTTATGGAGGCTTAAATTCTGGTGTTACCCAGCAAACTACCGCTATATTTTTAGAAAGTGCTTATTTTGATCCAGTTGCAATTCGAAAAACATCAAAAAGACACGGTTTTTCTACAGATGCGTCGTTTAGATTTGAAAGAGGTATCGACATAAATAATGTTGAATACGCCCTTAAAAGAGCGGCCATCCTTATCCAACAAATTGCCGGAGGCGATATTACTTCGGATATCGTAGATTTATATCCCAACAAAAAAAACGATCACCAGGTATTTTTAACCTACAAAAAAATAAATAGTCTTATTGGACAAAAAATACCTCAAGACACTATTAAATCTATTCTTGCCTCTTTAGAAATTAAATTAAACAATGTAACAGAGTCTGGCCTTGGTTTAACCATCCCATTTTACAGGGTGGATGTTCGCCGTGAGGTGGATGTAATTGAAGAACTACTTAGAGTATACGGATACAATAACATAACTTTTACTACAAAATTAAATGCTTCAATTGCCAATACTAAACCTTTTGAAGATTACAAAGTGCAACGAATTATTGGTAATTTTTTAGCTGCAAAGGGTTTCTTTGAAATTATGACGAATAGTCTTTCAGCGCATTCGAAACAAACCCTAAGTCAAGATGTTAAGGAAGAACAAACGATTACTATACTAAATCCTTTAAGTAACGATTTAGCAGTTATGAGAACATCTTTGCTTTTTTCTGGTTTAGAAACGATAGTGTATAATAGCAACCGAAAAAAGCAAAACTTAAAATTATTTGAATTCGGAAAAACCTATCATAAGTTCGATGACAAAACTATCGAAAACAAGCATTTAGGTCTTTTTATTACAGGCAATAGATATGAGGATAATTGGACTAATGCAACACAAAAAACAAGTTTTTTCACCCTAAAAGCTACCGTAGAAAGTATTTTACAACGCTTAGGCATAAATACAATTACAACGGCACCAACAAAAGAGACTATTTTCTCAGAAGGATTGTCTTTAAAGTCTGAAACACTTGAACTCGTAAATTTAGGCCTAGTTCATAAAAAAATATTGAAGGAATATGATTTAAAAAATGAGGTTCTTTATGCCGATTTTAATTGGGATGCTATTTTGAAATTGCTACAAAACAATACATTGGTATATCAAGAAATATCTAAATTCCCGGAAGTAAAAAGAGATTTTGCACTTTTAATTGATAACGAAGTAAGTTTTAAAGCCCTTTATGATATTGCTTTTGAGACGGAGAAAAAGTATTTGAAAGAGGTAAATTTATTCGATGTATATACCGGAGATAAGCTGCCAAGTGGTAAAAAATCATATGCGGTTAGTTTTGCTTTAAAATCAGATGTTGCAACCTTAACAGAAGAACAAATTGAAAAGATAATGGGGAAGTTTCAAGAAAACTTTAAAAATAAATTAGGGGCAGAATTAAGATAATACCAACTAAGCTTTTATCGGCTTACGAATACTATCTATGATGTGGATCACGCCATTACGCTGGTTAGCGTCTGCTTTGGTAATCACCGACTGATTTCCTTCCTTATCGGTTAAAATGATATCTAAACCTTTTATTGTGGCCGTCAGGATATCACCTGTTATGGTTGTAAAAACAGTTTTGCCTTCTCCGCTACAAAGAGCTCTTAAGATTTTAGAAGCTGACAGATTTCCTGCAATAATATGATAGCCAATAAGAGATTGTAATTCTTCTTTGTTTTTCACTCGAACTAATTCGGAAACTTTTTCTCTTGTTCCTGCGTCAAAACTGATATCATTAGGAGCAAAAACGGTAAAAGGTCCAGAAGTGTCTAAAATAGTCTCCAAATTAGAAACTTTTACAGCTGCTAATAAAAAATCATGATTACCAGAGTCCTTCGCATTTCTTATGATAGATTTTTCTGGATCCATTGAACCTTTAGTTGCTTTCGTATTTTGAGCATTTACGTTTAAAGTCAAAAAAAAGATTAACACAAAGTGGGGAAACTTTAGTAGGTTCATAATCAATACTTAGGGATCAAATTTTTATTTAAATTTTAAGTCCTTTGTACATTTATCCGATAAAGTGTATCAAAGAATCGACAATATACATCATATATTAAGTCGGTCATCGTGTTTTTTGTGTCTTTTATAACATTTAACAAATATTTAACAGTCTATTTTAACATTCTTTGGAAATCACGAAAAGATAAATTCTTTAACTTTGGAAGAAAAGCTAAAATGTTATTTAAAAGAACTAATATTGAAGTTGAACTCCAACAACTAAGGAACAGCAGCTTAAACTCGGAAGCTTTAATCCAAGAATTTTATAAAGTTTTAGAAGAGGCTACTGAAAACGAGAAAAGAATAAACGACAACACGCAACGTAATTTTAAGCAGCATCAAAATAATTTTACGTTTGATTATTTGGAAACAAATAAAATCTATCATGTAAGTCAGATAAAAACAATTTGCATTACCTATAGATTGCGATTTTTGGATGCTTCGTACTTTAAGGGTAAAATACCTGCAGAAGCCATTTCGAAAATAAAAAAATTAGAAGAACGGCATGGTACTGAACTTAAGAACTTCAAAATTGTTGCACCGTCAAAATTATTTAAACTAGAAGATAAAGATGATCCTTTATTATTTGCTCCATTAGGAAACGACTACTATTATTTAATTCATAAATGGGGTACTGATTTAAGTCCCTTTAGGAAACTAAAGATGTGGCCTTTTAAGAGTATAGTAAATATTTTACTTCTTATTTTTGTCACTACCTTTTTTGCCACATACCTAAGCACTAGTATTCTTTTTTCTAGTGAAGCCTCTACTTCAAAAATTTTTATAATAGGTTTTTTTATCTTTAAAACCTTAGTCGCTATAGTCTTGTATTTTGGTGTCGCAAAAGGTAAAAACTTTAGTCCCTTTATCTGGAATAGTAAATATTATAATTAATACTACCCATATACAACTAAAAAAGGAGCTCTAGAGCTCCTTTTTTTTTATAACACAAACAAAAATTAGGCATTTACGGTATACATTTTGGCTCTTTGTTCCTTTATAGAAGGATCAGACATATAATCATCAAAAGATAAATACCTGTCTATGGCGCCATTTGGAGTGAGTTCAATAATTCTATTTGCAACAGTTTCTGCAAACTCATGATCATGCGTTGTAAACAAAATAGTGCCTTTAAAGTTTTTAAGAGAATTGTTAAATGCTGTAATACTCTCTAAGTCTAGGTGGTTCGTAGGCTCGTCTAACATTAAAACATTGGCCCGTAACATCATCATTCTGCTTAACATACAGCGCACCTTTTCGCCACCAGACAATACAGAACACTTTTTTAAAGCTTCTTCTCCGCTAAACAGCATTTTCCCTAAGAAACCTCTAACGTACACCTCTTCACGCTCTTCTTCTGTTTTAGCCCATTGACGTAACCAATCAACTAGACTTTCACTCGTATCAAAAAAACTGTGATTATCCGCAGGCAAATACGATTGATTTGTGGTTATTCCCCACTGAAATTCACCTGTATCTGCTTTTCTATTGCCATTTATTATTTCATAAAAAGCACTAGTTGCTCTTGAGTCTTTAGAAAAAACAGCAACTTTATCTCCTTTAGCCAAATTTATGTTGACATCTTTAAATAATAAATCTCCATCTTCAGAGCTTGCAGATAACTTTTCAATGTTTAAGATTTGATCGCCTGCTTCGCGCTCTCTTTCAAAAATAATTGCAGGATAGCGTCTACTTGATGGTTTAATATCATCAATTTTTAACTTTGACAGCATTTTTTTTCGAGAAGTAGCTTGTTTACTCTTGGCTACGTTAGCACTAAAACGCATGATAAACTCTTGCAATTCTTTTGCTTTTTCCTCTGATTTTTTATTTTGTTGCGCTCGTTGTCTCGCCGCTAATTGGCTGCTTTCGTACCAAAAAGTGTAATTACCAGAATACAGATTCAATTTTCCAAAATCGATATCGGCCACATGCGTGCACACAGAATCCAAAAAGTGACGGTCATGCGATACTACAATTACGGTATTCTCATAGTTGGCAAGAAAATTTTCTAACCAGCTAATGGTTTCATAATCTAAATCGTTCGTAGGCTCATCCATGATTAAAACATCAGGATTACCAAACAGCGCTTGTGCTAATAAAACCCGAACTTTTAGCTTACTATCTAAATCACTCATTAACGAATAATGAAACTCTTCAGGAATTCCTAGATTTGATAATAAAGACGCCGCATTGCTATCCGCATTCCAACCGTTCATTTCTTCAAATTGAACTTGAAGCTCCCCTATTCTATCGGCATTTTTATCGTCGTAATCAGCATAAAGGGCATCCATTTCTTTTTTAATAGCTGCTAACGGTTTGTTCCCCATAACCACAGTTTCTAATACAGTACTTTCATCATGTGCATTATGGTTCTGTTCCAGGATAGACATACGTTTCCCTGGCTCTAAACTTACATGCCCAGAGGTTGGGTCTATTTGACCAGCAATAATTCTTAAAAATGTTGATTTTCCAGCTCCGTTTGCTCCAATGACGCCGTAACAGTTGCCTTGTGTGAAAGACACATTAACATCATCAAACAGCACTCGTTTTCCAAATTGTACCGATAAATTAGATACAGATAACATACAAAGTATTTTAAAATTCGCGCAAAAATAAGCAAAAATACCCCTTGAAACTAACAAAGAAGGCTTTGAATATCGCTAAGGTTTTTGTGAAACCTATTTTTTAACGGTGCATTAACACCTAGTAGCATGGGTGTTTAGTAAATTCGCTAGATTATATAACTGTTTAACTCTATGAATAGATATTTACTTTGCCTATTTTTTGTGTCTTTTACAGCATGTAATTTAGAACAGAAAAATGCTCCTACCATATTCGCCGGAGAAATTGTCAATCCGACTAGTGCAACGGTTATTTTATTTAAAGATGACATTGCTGTAGACTCGGCCTATTTGGATATGCACAATAGGTTTTCTTTCACTTTAGATAAATTAGAAGCTGGACTGTATAATTTTCACCACTCACCACAATACCAATATGTTTATTTGTCTAAAGGCGATAGCTTATTATTGCGTCTAAACACTAATTATTTTGATGAATCATTAGTTTTTTCTGGCAAAGGAGAAGAAATAAATAATTTTTTAATTGAAGTTTTTTTAAATAGTGAAGAAGAGGATAAGCTTGTTGAAACGTACTATACTTTAGAACCAAAAGAATTTAGTCAAAAAATAGATTCCTTACGCCAAATGAAAATAAATTTACTTGGTGAATTACAAACCGAGTCAAAACTTTCTCCACAATCTTTAGCCATGGCCACTGCCACCATAAACTATACAAGCTATATCAATAAAGAGAAGTATCCTTTTAAAAATCCTAAAAACTCAAAAAAAAGATCCTTAGAAAAAATGAATGGGGATTTTTATGAATACAGAAAGGAACTAGATTTTGACGATAAAGAACTAACTTATTTCACGCCGTATTACGATTTTATGAAACGCTATTTTGACAATCTAGCCTTTGCTGGTTGTGCAACAAATTGCGATGTAGAAAACAAAACGATTAAAAATCAACTTCATTTTAACCAACATAAACTTGTATTGATTGACAGTATTGTCAAAGAAAAAAAACTGAGAGATAATTTATTTAGAAACGTTGCCATGACCTACTTTCTAAAAGTGCACGACAATGTAGAAAATAACAAACTATTTTTTGACGAATTCCAAGGACTTTCGGGAAACAATATGCACATAAATGAAATTCATAATTTGTATGAAAGTGTGCTAAAAATGCAACCTAATCATGAACTGCCTGATGTTAAAGTTTTAGATAGTTTGGGCAATCGGGTGTCTATTAAAGAAATTGCTTTGCAAAATGATACTGTTGTATTTTACTTTTGGAGCCCTAAGAACAACCGACATTTTAAAAATATTACCCATCAGGCGAAACTATTAACAACCCAATATCCCAATATTTCATTTGTGGCCATAAGTTTAAGCAGCGATGAGGAAAGTTGGAAAAATACGATTAAAGAAAGCAATCAAACGTTTAAAAACGAGTACAAAGCAGTTCACATTGATAGTCTCAGAAATACCTTAATCATTGATGGTCTTAATAAGGCCATTTTAACTAAAAACGGAGTTATTGTTGATGCTTACAGAGATATGTATGCATTGATGAGATAAGAAAACCCTATAACTACAAAAAAAACCGTTGCTCAATGCACCGGTTTTTTTTGTTATTAGTTTTAAATTGAAACCTTAGTTTCCCTTTTTATAATCTTCCAAGAACTTTGCTAAACCACTATCGGTTAAAGGATGCCTTAATAACCCTTCAATCGAAGACAAAGGACCTGTCATTACATCTGCTCCTAATTTTGCACAATCAATCACGTGCATCGTGTGGCGTACTGAAGCTGCCAAGATTTGAGTTTCAAAATTGTAGTTGTCATAGATATGACGTATTTCTGCTATTAGGTTTAAACCATCTGTAGAAATATCATCTAAACGACCTATAAACGGTGATACATAAGTTGCCCCCGCTTTAGCGGCCAATAAGGCCTGACCAGGAGAAAACACCAATGTAACGTTGGTACGAATACCCTTATTACTAAAATAGCGACAGGCTTTAATACCGTCTTTTATCATGGGAACTTTTACGACAATTTGTTCGTGCAATTCGGCTAATTCTTCCCCTTCTTTAATAATTTCATCATAGGTAGTAGCAATAACTTCCGCAGAAACATCACCATCAACTATGTTACAGATATCTACGTAATGTTTTAAAATATTATTACGTCCAGTAATGCCTTCTTTTGCCATTAAAGATGGATTTGTGGTTACACCATCTAAAACACCCAATGCTTGAGCTTCTTTAATATCTGCTAAATTTGCGGTATCTATAAAAAATTTCATGGTAAATTCTTTGAATTAATAATCTATTTGTGTTTTACAAAGCTACAATTTATAATGGTTTAACAGTAATTTCTCGTACACTTTATCCGGAAGTACATTTTTTAGAATAAGTGAAAATTTCTGCATAAAATCGCCTACTGTATAGTGTATTTTTGGTTTTTTTGTTTGGATAATTTTATACACTAAATGTGCTACAGCAATAGGATCTCCCCCAGAATCTACATCGCTGTTAATTGCCTCTAAAGTATCACCATACGGCTTTTTATAAGGAGAATCCTCTAAAATTGGCGCATGATACCTGCCTGATGCAATATTTGTGGCAAAATCACCGGGAGCTACATTGGTCATTAAAATTCCAAAGGCCTTTAACTCCATTCTAAAGGCTTCAGTCACCAACGCTAAAGCGCCCTTTGTGGCTGAATAAATGCCTCTATAGGGTAAGCCCATATACCCAGCAATAGAGGTTACATTAATAATTAAACCACTTCCTTGCTTACGCATTTGCGGCAAAACTGCTTTAATAACCCGAATAGGTCCATATAAATTAGTGTTAAAGGCTTTTTCGATTTCATCGTTAGGGGTTTCTTCGATGGGACCAGTAATTCCGACACCCGCATTATTGATCAATACGTCTATTTTGCCTTCTAATGCTATCAGTTTAGCCACAGCCTCTTCTATGGAAGTTGTATCATGAACATCTAAGGCTAATAAATTAAAATGCTTGAAATCTGCGTATTTCGATAGATTACGCGTAGTACCGTAGACTTTAAAATCTTTTGATTTTAAGTACATACCTATTGCTTTTCCTATTCCCGAAGAACCACCAGTAATTAAAACTACTTTTTGTGTCATATATAAAATTAGAATACAAAGAAACAAATTATTCTGTGATAAAGAATGCGTGCAACTCATCTTCTAAAGAAGAGCACCTATAGTAAAACGAAAATGTGGATATTGAAAATAAAGAAATTGAAGTATGCTATTACAGCATTTGAAGTATAAAAAAATGGCAAGCTACCTACGTCGCACCGCTACGACCACATACCCTTGCTGCGTTCCCACCCTGGGGGATTCTGCAGGAGCTGGTCGCGTAGGACTTGCCGGTGCAAATATACAATGTTTTAAATTTTTCACAATCATTTTACATTGTAAATTTTAATAAATACCTTGCCAACTCAAACACATTTAGCTATCTAATTGATTGCCAATTTTTTATTTAACAAGACGAATCATGAAAACACTATTTATAAGCAGTATTGCTTTTGTAATTGCCCTATTAGGATCCTGCGGAAGTAGTAATTCAACGACTTCAGACCTTTTTGAAATTCAACTTCAAGATGATAAACGTGAATTTCAACAACATGACGAAGTGAAAATTAGTCTTAAAAATAAAAAAAACACCAGCATTGAAACTATTTCATATTTTATTGATGGGGAACCTATTACACTAAACAATGATGTGTTTACCTTAGATATGCAAGAGTTAGGGGTTAAAACTATTAAAGCAGTCATTAATTACGACGGAGAAATTGGAGAAATAACTAAAGAAATCAGAGTTTTAGCCAAGAACTCACCTGAAGTTTACACCTATGAAATCATCAATGAATTTCCTCATGATATTAATGCATTTACGCAAGGCTTAGAGTTTTACAAGGATACCTTATACGAAAGTACTGGAAAAAAAGGGATGTCATCGTTGCGAAAAATAGATTTTGAAACTGGAAAAATACTACAACAAATAAATTTAGAAGAAACCTATTTTGGGGAGGGAATTACCATACTCAACGATAAAATTTATATGCTTACTTGGCAAAGTAATATTGGTTTTATTTACGACACCAAAACATTTGAAAAAGTAGATAGTTTCAAATACGGTAAAAGTAAGGAAGGCTGGGGCTTGGCAAATGACGGTGAAAAACTATTTAAAAGTGACGGAAGCGAGAAAATTTGGTTTTTAAATCCTGAAACCTTACAGGAAGAAGGATACATTGAAACGGTTACCAACAAATCTGTATTTAATAAAACCAACGAACTAGAATATGCAAATGGCAAAATTTACGCCAACGTTTGGCAAAAAGAAAGCATGATGATTATTGACGCTAAAAGTGGTGCTATTATTGGTGTTATTAACTTTGGCGGTTTAAAAGATAAGGTGACAAAGCACGAAAATTTAGATGTATTAAATGGCATAGCGTACCATAAAGTAAGAGGTACTTTTTTTGTAACGGGTAAAAACTGGGATACCTTATTTGAAGTTTCTATCCTTAAAAAGCCTTAAGGGTCTTTAAAAAATGAACTAATATCAGCTTAAATTAAGTAATTTTAGACTGAAGTTTATCACCATCTTATTTTGATAAAAGTATGATCAAAGCATTTATAAAGAAAATTAAGGTCCAAGAAGATGATTTAGATGATTTAAATCATGTAAACAATGTACGCTATCTGCAATGGATTCAAGATATAGCCAAAGAACATTGGAAAGAAAAAGCACCGAAGGCTATTTTTGAAACTAGTATTTGGGTCGTTAAAAGCCATTTTATCGAATACAAAAAAGCAGCTTTTTTAAACGATGTTATTGAAGTAAAAACCTATATTGAAAAGACAAAAGGAGCGCTATCAATTCGTATCGTTGAAATGTCTGACACCAGTACAAATGACCTTATTTTAAAATCAAAAACCGAATGGGTATTAATCGATGCCACATCGCAACGCCCTATTCGAATATCAAAAGATATTGTGGCGATTTTTGAATAAAAATATATTTATTATGTCAACGAGATTCTAGATCAATACGAGCCTTGTGGCTAAGTTCGTGATCAAAATTTCTATTTTACTTGGCTATAAACTATCAAAAAAGCCAATTGACATCCCTAAAATACGATCTTACATTCTTAAGATAGGCCATAAAAGGAAATCAGGGAGTATAAAATTTGATTAATTGTTTACCTATTATGTTGCACATCCATTCTAAATTTTATCTTCTATTTTTAGCTATAGCCATGGTGTTCGTTAGTTCATGCAGAAAAGATTTTGAATACCAAGATAGTACAGGTAATCTAAGCTTTTCAAAAGATACCGTTTATTTAGATACTGTTTTTTCAACGATTAGTAGCAGTACGTATAGTCTTAAAGTATATAATAAAAGTAAAAACGATGTTCAAATTCCGTCTATCACCTTAGCAAAAGGGTTAGAAAGCAAATACCGTATCAATGTGGCAGGACAAGCAGGCATAAATTTTTACGATACTCCGCTCCTTGCTAAGGATAGCTTGTATATATTTATAGAAACAACCCTTAGCATTACTGAAAACCAAACAAGTGAATTTTTATATACAGACGCTTTAGTATTTGATAGTGGAGCTACCGAACAAAGAGTTGCCTTAGTGACATTGATTAAAGATGCCATTTTTTTATACCCCAAAAAGAACGATAACGAAATTCTTGAAACCATTATTTTACCTTCAGAAAATCAAGAAAAAAGTCAAGAAATAAAAGGTTTTCTTCTTGACGACAGTCAGCTCAGTTTTACAAACCAAAAACCTTATGTTATTTATGGGTATGCTGCTATTCCTGAAAATAAAACCTTGAATATAGCCAAAGGAGCTCGTGTGTATTTTCATAAAAACTCTGGTCTATGGGTGCAAAAAAATAGTTCTTTGCAAGTTAATGGAGCCTTAAGTACCAATCAAGAAACACTAGAAAGTGAAGTTATTTTTGAAGCAGATCGTTTAGAACCCGAGTTTTCTGATATTGCGGGGCAATGGGGAACTATTTTGTTTCACGAAGAGAGTTACAACAATCGAATTAATTATTTAACCCTGAAAAACGCTACGGTAGGTTTGTTGGTTCAAGGAACAAATACTGCAGCATTACAAAACTTAAAAATAACAAACTCACAGATCTACAATAATTCTAGTGCTAATCTTTGGTGTAAAAGCGCAAGTATTGAAGCTGAAAATGTAGTTCTTGGAAATGCAGGCGGTTCATCACTGCACCTTACTAATGGAGGTACTTATGATTTTACCCACGTAACAATAGCTAATTATTGGAGTGCCGGCTTTAGAACTTCCGCAGCCTTACAAATAGATAATCTCAATGAAAAAGCACTCTATCAAGCAAATTTCACCAACTGCATTATAGATGGTTCTAAAAGTGTTGAACTAGCTATTCGCAAAACCTCAGACACCTTGTTTAATTTCTTTTTTGATCATTGTATGCTTAAAATACAGGGTACCTCGACGACTAGCAATAACCCGCTGTATGACTTTTCGGATGCTACTAAATACCAATCTATTTTTTTAAATGAAGACGCTGCCTTTACAAGTCCAAGGCTTCATAACTTTTTAATTAAGGAAAATTCGTTCGCTATTGGCAAAGGAACTATAGAAGGTGCTCTAGCAGTACCGAAAGATATTAGAGGTATAGAAAGGGCTAATTTAATTACGCTTGGAGCCTATCAGTATTAGATGATAAAAAGCCATAAAATCTCCACGAGTCAGCATTTTTATGATGGTTTAAACGGGAGCTTCAGAATACTCCGAGACAGGTAGAAAAACACTTGTTTAACTAAAATGAAAAATGCCAAGTGTTTTAAGCACTAAAATGCTAGGATTCAATGTAAATTTTTTTGGATTTTTTATGCCTAGCACAAAATCCTAGCACTTGAAAATTCTTAAAAAATAGTATTTTTCTTACAAAAATGATAAATTTTGAAGCTATTAACACAAAAACCTTTAAAAGTCTAAGGTTTTCGTGCAGTCATTTGTAAAATACATAGAGTATTTTGCGGTCTCAATTTTACCACTATGGAGTACGATTATACGATTATCAATTCTGACCCTGCATTTAGCCATGAATTACGATCTCAATTAGTAGATTTTAAAGAATTTAGGTGCTCTGGCGTTGCTGCCGATTGCTCCGATGGTTTAAACCTTATTTTAAAACAAATGCCCGATGTAGTTTTTGTTGATTTAACTAAAAATGCTTCGAATTGTTTTGCTATGGTCGTAGAGCTACATCAATATGTAAAATTTATGCCCGTCATCATAGGTATTTCAAAAACAAAAAACTTTGCATTTGATGCCTTAAAAAATGGTTTTTTCGATTATTGGTTGTTGCCATTAAACGAGTTCGACATTAGAAAAACCTCCCTGAAGTTACAACATAGAGAGCTTAAAGAACCCTTCTCAACGACTAAATTATGTTTAAAATCGTATAAAGACTATAGGTATATTGATACCAACGAAATTCTATACTTAAAAGCCGATAACAATACTACAGACGTGTTTCTAAAAGACGGCTCATCGGTAAGTGCTTTTAAAACTTTAAAAACTTTTGAAAATAGATTACCTCAAAATTTCATAAGAATTCATCAAAGTTATATTTTAAATACCGACTTTATTTCAAGAATTAATTATGGTAAAGCTTTATGCACCCTGAATAATGGAGATACACAACTTCCTTTTTCTAAGTCGTATAAAGACAAGATCGATACTTTAAAAAACTTACTCACCAAAAACGCCATTTCCACATTAAAATAAGTTAATTCTTACAAAAATACTACAGATACTCTCAGATGAATAGCTTTCACTAAACTTTAAATATCTGTAAAAAAATTACTACAGTCTCAAATTATCTTTGTTTAAAATAGATAACCAATTAAACAAAATAATTATGAAAAAGGTAGCAGCAGTATTTGCAATGGTAGTTTTAACTTTAGGAATGGTTTCTTGCGATGCAGATTTAAACGCACAAGATGATCAAGCGTATGATGTAACGGCATGTGATGATTGTGAAACTAAGACTGATCCTGGTAAAGATTAAGTGAAAAAATAAAATATATAAGCTTTTAATAATTCGTTATTAAAAGCTTTTTTTTATCTTGTGTTCTGTATTAAAGTATATGAATTTTCAAGGTAAATCTATTAAATTACTGGTAGTACTAGCTGTACTTTTTTTTTATTCTTGCACGGAAATAGAAAAAGAAGCAAATAGCAAACTCTCGCCAAACCCAAGTACTAAAAATGATAGTATTACTGGGTGGATTGATGGGAGTTTAAACGATACCCTAACTCCATCAGAAAAACAAATGCTACTTTCTAAAGCATTTGGTGCATTAAAAAAGTTTCCTGATGATTCTTCGAAAATGAAGCAATTGTCTGACATATCCTATTACAGCCTTCAGACAAAAGATTCATTGTTTTTTAGAACAATGAACAATGAGGCAATACGGCTATCAGAAAAAATAAACGACTCGGCAGCACTTGGTGAAGCCGCATGGGATTTAGCCCTGTATTTTAATAATATAAACACCAAAGACAGCGTTTTGTTCTATTATAACAAAACCATTACCTTATTCTCCGCTTTAAAAAAGCAATCTAAGGTGGGTAGACTTTTATTAAACCTAGGCATAACCCAACGAGAAGTTGGTGATTACGCCGGAGCTGAAGCTTCTACAATTAAAGCCATTGCTATTTTTAAGGCCCTAGACGATAAAAAAAGGCTCTCCAATGGATATAATAGTTTGGGTGCAATAACAAAATCTTTAGGGAATCATCAACAAGCTATTGAATTTTTTGAAATAGCCAAGACCCTTATGCAAGAGGTATCGAAAAATGAATATGCCAATACCCAAATCATAAACAATATTGCTGTAGCCTATAAGGCCTTGGGGCAATTTAAAAAAGCGGAAGAGAATTTTCAAAAGCTAGTTGATTTGGATAGTTTCAAAATTAAAGATCCTACTTTTTATGCCAAAACCTTAACCAACTTGGCTTCTTCCAAATTAGAACAAAAAACATCCGAAAATTTAAGCCCACTGTATCAAGAAGCGATAGCCTTACAGCATGAAAATAACAATGATTTTGGCGAGGCAACTGCAAGCAGCTATTTTGCTACTTATTTAGCGTATAATAAAGATACCCTTGCAGCAGTTACCCATGCATTACAAGCGAGAAATTTAGCAGAAACTTCTGAAAACACAGAAAGTCTTTTGCGCAGCCTAGACCTGCTGACTAAGATTGATCCTAAAAACGCTACAGCCTACGCGCAAGAATATTTTGCAGTAAGTACGCGATTGCAAGAAGAAGAGCGTAAATTACGTGATAAGTTCGCTAGAGTTCGTTTTCAAACCGATGAGTTTATTGAAAAAAACGAGTTGTTGGAAGCACAGAATAAACTTTTGGCAAGAGAAAAGCAACTTTGGACGGCTTTAGCTGCCGTTGGTTTTATAGGAATAATAGCCATTTTAATCATCGTTATACAACGGATAAAAAATAAAAATTTAAAATTTGAGCGGGAACAACAAGAAGCAAATCAAGAAATTTTTAACTTACTAATGACCCAGCAAGGGAAATTAACAGAAGGAAAAAAAATAGCACAGGAAAAAATTTCTCAAGAATTGCATGATGGCATTTTAAATGATATTTTGGGGATCCGTTTAATTTTATCGAGTCTGAACAAAAAAAATGATGAAGAGGCTGTAAAGTACCGAGCAGAACTCATAGAACAACTAGCTTCCGTTTCTGAAGAAATACGTACGGTATCGCACGAATTAAATAGCACCGCACATAAAAAAGTATATAATTTTATTGAGTCCGTTAGATCGTTAGTAGAAAAATTTAAAACTGCTACACATACCATAAAGTATCAGTTTACATATCCCAAAGACTATAATTGGGACGCTATCGATAGTGATATTAAAATTAATTTATACCGAATCTTACAAGAAAGTATTCAAAATGCCGTTAAACATGCACAACCAAATCACATTTTTATTAATTTTGATGTTTTAGAAAATAGGATTGTTGCGACCATTGAAGATGATGGCAATGGCTTTGATACCAAAAAATTAAAAAAAGGTATCGGTGTAAAAAACATTGCTTCGCGTCTAAAAAAATTGAATGGGGAGTGGATCATTGAAAGTGCCCTAGGAAAAGGCACCTCTACCATCATAAAAATACCCTTGGAAAATAATAAAGTTACCTAAGAAAATTATAGCTTACAAGATATGAAGACAGTACGAATTTTAGCCGTTGACGATCACAAGATGACGATCTTAGGGTATAAATTTATATTGGAGGACACCGAATTCATTGATTTTAAAGTAGCCCTTTCTATAGAAACCTCTTTTGCTACGGGTAAAGCTGAAATTGAAAATTCGGTTGCGGCGAAACAACCTTATGATATTCTTTTACTAGACATACAGCTAAGTTCTAGCGAAGAAGAGTATCCCTATAGTGGTGAAGATCTAGGTATTCTTGCTCGTGCTATTTCCCCTAGTTCTAAAATTGTCTTTTTATCCTCTTTTAGCGATAATTATAGAATAAATAGCATCTTAAAAACGGTAAATCCAGATGGGTATATGGTAAAAACCGAAATTAATGAAGATCGTTTAAAAGAAATGGTCGAGGTGGTCTTAACCACTACACCCTATTATACAAAAAAAGCGCTCATTGCCATTCGAAATAAAATGTCGAATGATATTCATTTAGATGAAACCGATAAAAAAATTCTCTATTATATCTCCATTGGTTGTAAAACAAAAGACATGATCGAACATGTTTCGCTTTCGGTAAGTGGCATCGAAAATAGGAAGCGTGTCTTAAAAGAAATTTTTGGTGTTGAAAACGGAAATGATTACGCTTTAATTCATAATGCGAGAGAAAAAGGCTTTATTTAAGTAAATTTCCTGTTTTTTACGTTTTTTAAGGTTCTGATTTTTAGGTAGATAAACAAAAACCTTTAAAAGTCTAAGGTTTTCGTGCAGTCTAAGGTTAAATAATACTGTTATGTTTGTTTTGAACATTCATTAGTTAGCCATGATACCAAAAAAAAACCCACTAAACAACAATCTACAATTTGGTTCCCAGCATGATTTAAAAAGTTTTGTGTTCCATGATTTTAGACGCATCATCGAAAAAGAGTTCTTCTGTGATCTCGCCATTAACTATTCAGAAAAAGCAAATCATAAAATTGATTTAATTTTAGAATTAAAATTAAATTTTGAGCTAGAACAAGGCTTGCCCATTATAGCAGTTAGAGATACAGACGACTTAAATTTCCATTTAAATACAAATAGCGACTACCTATTTTTAAATCAGCTGCAGCAACTAGCCGAACAAAGTTCACATAAGATTGATATTGAAGAATTAACTATTGTTTTTACAGATTGTAGTTTAGTGATCCATCGCATTTTTAATCATAGTATTATTTCACAAGTAAAAACCATTATTCAAAAAATTGATGACAATCAACTGAATTTGACCAAGGGTTTTACAGAAGTTCCTTATGAAATACATATTCCCGTTTTTGAAGAAAAACCGCTGTATGGCGAAATTAATTTACTAAAATTTAAAACTGAAGAAACTAAAATTTGTGACTATTATAAATTTTGGGCGGTCTATTTTGAGAATAAAATTGATGCCTCATTCTATGATGTTGCCAATAATGAGATTTTTGATGGTGATTTAACGATGATTAACTATTGAGTTCACATCAATAGCGTAGCTTATGTATACATCCTAGGTATTGTATTTCATATTCCTTATCAGCGTGGTGGTCATGCTCAATCCCCTAAGAAAAAGTTTTAAGCAACCATCGCTGAACAAAAAAATAAAGGTATTATATGCCGATAGCACTCTAGGTATTCCTTTTTTAGGTTCTGTCTAGTTCAAAAAATAGGGGAAGAATAAAAAATTACAAAAAGAGTATTTTTTCAATTAGTGTCAACCCAACGAAAACAGCAGCAGACTTAGTGAAAGAATGCTGCTGTTTTTATTTTGTATCTAATTGAAATGGTATCTAGCAAGCATAAAAAAGCGCTCTGCCACTCATCAGAGCATTTACTTTTTCCTTTACCCCTTCAATTAAGGCTTCATCTTCTGGATTTGTAAGCACCTCATCAATAAAGTCTACAATGACCGCCATATCAGCTTCTTTTAAGCCTCTAGTGGTAATTGCAGCCGTTCCAAAACGAATTCCTGATGTAATAAAAGGTGATTTATCATCAAAAGGAACCATGTTTTTATTTGCCGTAATATCTGCTTTTACCAAAACAGCTTCGGCCAATTTACCCGTAATATTTTTATTTCTTAAATCAATTAACATCATATGGTTGTCAGTACCCCCTGATATGATTTGATAGTCTTTCTTCATAAAAGCCTTTGCCATAGCATCGGCATTCTTTTTTACTTGTAAAATATAGGTCAAATACTCATCGGTTAGGGCTTCGCCAAAAGCGATAGCTTTTGCGGCTATAATATGTTCTAAAGGGCCACCTTGATTACCTGGAAAAACAGCTAAATCTAACAAGGCAGACATTTTACGCAGTGTTCCATTTTTTAAGGTAATACCAAACGGATTATCAAAATCTTCACCCATTAAGATTAAACCTCCTCTTGGTCCTCTTAAGGTTTTATGTGTGGTCGTGGTTACAATATGGCAATGTGGGATTGGATCGTTTAAAATTCCTTTCGCAATTAAACCTGATGGATGCGAAATATCACCTAACAATAAAGCGCCTACACTATCTGCTATAGCTCTAAATCGCTTAAAATCCATGTCCCTTGAATAGGCAGAAGCACCAGCAATAATCATTTTTGGTTTTTCTCTCTCCGCTATTTCTTGAATTTTATCATAGTTTAAAACACCTGTCTCTTTTTCAACACCGTAAAACACAGGATTGTATAATCTTCCTGAAAAATTTACCGGAGACCCATGAGTCAAATGCCCACCATGCGATAAGTCAAAGCCTAAAATTTTATCTCCTACCTGCAAACAAGCATGAAAAACCGATGCATTCGCCTGCGAACCAGAATGTGGTTGTACATTGGCATAGGCTGCACCAAATAACTCCTTGGCACGGTCTATCGCTATTTGCTCCACAACATCCACAACTTCACAACCACCATAATACCGTTTTCCAGGATAACCCTCAGCGTATTTATTGGTCAAAACCGAACCTGCCGCTTCCATAACTTGAGCACTTACAAAGTTCTCAGATGCAATAAGTTCTATTCCGTTAATTTGGCGCTGTTTTTCTTCAGCAATAAGTTCAAAAATTAGATTGTCGCGTTGCATAATAAAATAAACTGTTAAATTGAGATGCAAAAATACGAATTGAAGGCTTTAAATTCATAGAAAATAATATATTTGATAGCAGAATTTATTAAATATCAATTAACAATTGTCATATGCCCTTAAAAACGAACGATCCTAGCAAGAAAACATGGATTCCAGTACCTATGGATTCTGATTTTCCAATTCAAAACATACCTTTTGGTGTTTTTTTGACTAGAGATGATATTATCACAATAGGAACAAGAATAGGAAATACTGCGATAGATCTTGGTGCGCTGCATCAATTAGGTTATTTTGATGGTATACCACTTACGGATGATATTTTTCTTCAAGATACTTTGAATGATTTTATATCTGACGGTAAAAAAACGTGGCGTTTGGTACGAAACAGAATTTCTGAAATTTTTGATTTAAAAAACGATACCCTACAAAAAAATGAAGACCATAAAAAGATCGTATTATTTACAATGGCAGAAATAGAAATGCAATTGCCAGTGCAAATTGGGGATTATACAGATTTCTATTCTAGTAAAGAGCATGCGACCAATGTAGGCACAATGTTTAGAGATCCAGATAACGCCCTATTGCCCAATTGGCTTCATATTCCGGTGGGTTATCACGGAAGAAGCTCCTCCATTGTAACAAGCGGAACTCCAATTCGCAGACCTATGGGGCAAACTATGCCTGCTGATGCTGATAAGCCCGTATTTGGCCCTTCAAAATTAGTAGATTTTGAATTAGAAATGGCATTTATCACTACAGATGCAAATGTCTTAGGAGAGCCTATTCCTGTAGACGAAGCTGAAGATTATATATTTGGGATGGTCCTGTTTAACGATTGGAGTGCACGTGACATTCAAAAATGGGAATATGTGCCATTGGGACCATTTTTAGCGAAAAACTTTGCTTCATCCATATCACCATGGATTGTTACTATGGATGCACTACAACCATTTAAAATAGAAAGCACTGCACAAAATCCAGAGCCACTACCCTATTTACAACAAAAAGAAAGAAAAACGTACGATATTCAATTAGAAGTTGCCCTTGTTCCAGAAAATGGCGTATCAACGACACTGACAAAATCTAATTTTAAATACATGTATTGGACTATGGCGCAGCAATTAGCGCACCATACCATTAATGGCTGTAATGTAAATAGTGGTGATATGATGGGTAGCGGAACCATTTCTGGGCCTACTGCAGATTCTTACGGTTCTATGTTAGAACTAAGCTGGGGAGGCAAAAACCCTGTAGCCTTAAATGATGGTACTACGCGTAAGTTTATTGAAGATAATGACACCATAATTTTCAAAGGCTATTGCAAAAAAGATGGCGTTAGATTAGGTTTTGGAAAAATTTCTACAAAGCTACTTCCTGTTTATCAACCTAAAAAAAATAAACAATAAATTCATTTTTGAATACTATTTAGAAACGTAAAACGTTCTTTATACTTATTTATGGCATGGCTATTGGATATAGCTTACTGAAACCAAAAAATAAATTCGTATGAAAAAATTTTTACTTTCCACCAGTATAGTGTTTTTTATAGCCTGTTCCGGCGTAAAAAAAACACAAGAAGCATTGAATTCTGGCAATTATGAAAATGCCATTTACAAGGCTTTAGATAATTTAGTAGAAAACAAAACTAAAAAAGGCAATCAACCTTATGTTTTGCTGCTTGAAGAAGCTTTTAAGAAAAATACAGAACGTGAGTTAAAGGAAATTGCGTTTCTTCAAAAAAGTGGTAATCCTGCAGATTTTGAAGCTATTTATAATGGGTATTTGAGGTTGAAAACTATAGAAGAACGTATTAAACCACTTCTTCCATTACCTATTCATGAAGAACAGCGCGATGCTAAATTTAAGTTTACGGACTACGATGCCAAAATAATTGTGGCAAAAAATGAACTTTCTGATTATTTGTACGCAAATGCCTCAGGTTTACTTTTAAATGCTTTAAATAAAAGTGATTATCGGAAATCCTATAACGATTTAAAGTATTTAGACGAGATAAATCCAAATTACAAAGATGTTCAAAATAAAATTCAAGAAGCACATCAAAAAGGTTTGGATTATGTTCAGGTGCAACTTGTGAATGATACAGAACAAATAATTCCTACCAGATTGGAAGATGAATTATTAAATTTTAACACCTATGGCTTAAATAATTTATGGACGGAATACCATACCAATCCGCTTCAAAATATTAGCTATGATTATGAAATGAATGTGGTGTTTAAGAACATTAGCATTTCACCAGAGCAGATAAGGGAAAAGCAAATAAGCAAAGAAAAACAGGTTGTAGACGGCTTTACCTATGCGGTAGATAGAAACGGAAATCAAGTAAAAGATAGTTTAGGCAACAATATTAAGGTTGATAAATTTAAAACTATTAAAGCTGATTACTATCAGTTCACACAATTTAAGGCCGTTCAAGTTGCTGGTATTGTAAGTTTTAATGATCTAAAAACACAGCAGCAAATAAATTCATATCCGCTGGCTAGCGAATTCGTTTTTGAACATATTTACGCTAAATATGACGGCGATAAACTGGCATTAGACAACGACTTAATTTCGTTTTTGGGTTTAGCGGCAGTTCCATTCCCAAGTAATGAGACTATGGTTTATGATGCTGGAGAAGATTTAAAAGCACGACTAAAAAGTATTGTTTCACGACAACAGTTTAGGTAAAAAAAACCTATCAAAAAGCCTTCAAAGATTTTATTTTTGAAGGCTTTTTTTATACTAATATTCAAAGTTAAGTGCTTAAATTAGTATAAGAATACCAACTCAAAATTCATAAAACGCCATTCTCAGACTTAATTTATGTAACACTTTTTTAAATAAAGGTAGCTACCTGTACCTCGTTGATTGCACCATGAGATGCATGAGCAACGGCAGTGCCGTTTTTTATAACTAATAATTGTGGTGATTGATGTATCACTTGAAATTTTCGTCCAACTTCGTTGGAGACTTCTCGGTAGCTGTGTAAGTCTAAATAATACAAATCTGCTTGGTCTTTGCTGATATCATAGGTCTGCTTAAATGTATTCATTACCATTCTACTAATACCGCAAGTAGTAGAATGCTTAAATATGAATTGAGGTTTTCCATTCGATTTTTTTCCTAATTCTTCTAATTGATCTAAGGAAGTTAAAGCAATCCAAGGCAAAGCTGGTATTTCTTTTTTCTCATCCGAATTTTTTCCACCAAAGAAACTATTAAATAATCCCATAAATTTTTATTTTTTAGCTAAGTCGCACTCTTACAAAAAACTTACAGACTGCCGTAATGTCTTGCTGATACTGCGTTTTCATGTCAAAATGACAATTATCATTTCTTGGTAAGGTTATTGACTTTCTCTTATCAAAAGTAATCAATAACAGAAAAATAGACCCATATGAACATTAATAATTTCACTATAAAATCGCAAGAGGCTGTTCAGCTTGCGCAGCAGATTGCTCAAGAAATGGGACATCAGCAAATTGAAAATGAACATGTATTTAAGGCCATCACTCAGGTTGATGAAAATGTTACGCCATTTATCCTTAAAAAACTAAATGTAAATACCGCATTACTTACTGAAATCGTTACCAAAGAATTAGCGAGTTTCTCGAAAGTTACAGGTGGTGAATTAAGTTTTTCAAGGGAAGCCGGAAAAACCTTGAATGAGGCGAGTATTATCGCTAAAAAAATGGAAGACGAATATGTTTCCATAGAACATCTTTTATTGGCTATATTTAATTCTAAAAGTAAAATTTCTCAAATTCTAAAAGATCAAGGGGTTACCGAGAAAGATTTTAAGCTCGCCATTGAAGAGCTACGAAAAGGCGGTAAAGTAACCTCTCAAAGTGCAGAAGATACCTACAATTCATTAAATAAGTACGCCAAAAATTTAAATGAAATGGCTGACCAGGGCAAATTAGACCCTGTTATCGGTCGTGATGAAGAAATTCGACGTGTTTTACAAATATTATCCCGAAGAACTAAAAATAACCCCATGTTGGTAGGTGAGCCAGGTGTTGGTAAAACGGCAATCGCTGAGGGTTTAGCGCACAGAATTGTGCAAGGTGATGTGCCTGAGAATCTAAAAGATAAAATAATTTATTCTTTAGATATGGGTGCCCTAATTGCAGGTGCCAAATACAAAGGAGAATTCGAAGAAAGGCTCAAAGCGGTCATCAAAGAAGTGACCACTTCGGACGGAAACATTGTACTTTTTATTGACGAAATTCACACTTTGGTTGGTGCCGGAGGTGGACAAGGGGCTATGGATGCAGCTAATATTTTAAAACCTGCTTTAGCGCGCGGGGAACTGCGTGCTATTGGTGCAACCACGCTTGATGAATATCAAAAATATTTTGAAAAAGACAAAGCCTTAGAGCGTAGGTTTCAGAAAATTGTAGTCGATGAACCTGATACTGAAAGTGCGATATCTATCTTAAGAGGAATTAAAGATAAATACGAGGCACATCATAAAGTACGCATAAAAGATGAGGCTGTAATTTCGGCTGTAGAATTATCACAACGGTATATTACGAATCGATTTTTACCCGATAAGGCGATCGACTTAATCGATGAGGCTGCAGCAAAACTAAGGATGGAGATTAATTCTAAACCTGAAGCACTTGATGTCTTAGACCGTAAAGTAATGCAGCTAGAAATTGAGGTTGAAGCTATTAAGCGTGAAAATGATCATACAAAACTAAAATCGCTCAATCTAGATCTCGCCAATTTAAAAGAAGAGCGAAACGAGATTTTTGCTAAGTGGGAAAGTGAAAAAACGGTGGTAGACGATATTCAAAAAACAAAGCAAGATATCGAAGACTATAAATTAGAAGCTGAACGCGCTGAACGAAATGGCGATTATGGAAAGGTTGCTGAATTACGCTATGGCAAAATTAAAGACGCTCAAGAAAAATTAGAAAAGTTACAAATTGCTCTAGATGTGCAGCAGGAAGGCGACACGATGATAAAAGAAGAGGTGACTAGTGAAGACATTGCGCAAGTAGTCGCTAAATGGACAGGAATTCCTGTGACTAAAATGTTGCAAAGTGAACGGGAAAAGTTATTACAACTCGAAGATGTATTACACAAGCGTGTAGTAGGCCAAGAAGAAGCTATTCAGGCAGTTTCTGACGCTATTCGAAGAAGTAGAGCTGGCTTACAAGACACCAAACGCCCCATTGGATCCTTTTTATTTTTAGGAACTACAGGCGTTGGTAAAACAGAGCTGGCGAAAACATTAGCAAGCTACTTGTTTGACGACGAAAATGCCATGACCCGGATTGACATGAGTGAATACCAAGAACGCCACTCCGTGAGTAGATTGGTAGGAGCACCTCCAGGATATGTGGGCTATGATGAAGGTGGCCAACTCACCGAAGCCGTTCGAAGAAGACCTTATTCTGTAGTGCTTTTAGACGAAATTGAGAAAGCACATCCAGACACTTTTAATGTTTTATTGCAAGTATTAGATGAAGGTAGACTAACAGACAACAAAGGAAGGGTTGCCGATTTCAAAAACACCATTATCATTATGACGAGTAATATGGGAAGTCATATTATTCAAGAGAAGTTCGAATCAAATGATGACATCTATAGTGCTACAGAAGCGGCTCGCGTTGAAGTCTTAGGTTTGTTACGTAAAACCATACGTCCTGAATTCTTAAATAGAATAGATGATATCATTATGTTTACACCTTTGAACAAAAAAGACATTACAAAAATTGTAGGTTTACAACTAGATCAATTGAAAATAATGTTAGCTCAACAAAACATTACTATTGATGCTACAGATGACGCGATTACCTATTTAGCAGAAAAAGGATATGACCCTCAATACGGCGCTCGACCTATAAAAAGAGTTATTCAGAAAGAAGTGCTAAACATGCTTTCCAAGGAACTTTTAAGCGGTAAAATAACGGCAGACAGTATTGTTTTAATAGATTCATTTAATGATGAATTGGTATTCAGAAATCAGACTGAAATAGCCTAAGAACGCACTGGGCGAAGACCACTATAATCATCCTTTTGTAAATTTACAAAAGGATGATTATTTTTTTATAAACTTTCTTATACCGCACAGTATAATAATTTTTTATATTCGTAGAAAATTATTGCTGATATGACAACAAAGGCTGAAAAAACTACCGCATTTATCATTCGCACTGTAGCACCCATATTTAATAAACTAGGATATGTTGGCACAAGTATGAGTGATTTAACTGAGGCCACTGGCTTAACCAAGGGTGCATTATATGGCAACTTTGAAAACAAAGAAGCCTTAGCCTTAGCAGCTTTTGAGTTTAACAGCAAAAAGCTTTTATCGGAATTAGATGAAAGACTCGCTATTCAAGGTAATTCGCTGCAAAAATTGTTTAATTTGACTAATTTCTATAGGCATTATAATGAATTTACAGAAGCTATGGGAGGATGTCCTGTCTTAAATGTTGGTGTAGATGCAAAAAATAATAATGCCATATTACTATCTGCAGCAAAAGAAACCATTAAAATTATTGAAGGTAAAATTGCTTTAGTCCTTGAAAATGGCGTGAACAACAATGAAATTAAATTACCTGTTGCCCCCTTACAATTCGCTAAACAAATGTACACCCTGATTCAGGGTGCGGTAAGTATGGCAACCATCACGAATGATCACAAATACCTTTTAAACACCATTACCTACTTAGAACATTTAATTAAATACGAAGTTGAAAAGTAAGGCTTTTTCAACGGCTAAAACTTAGGCGCTTTATTCGTTATAAATGAAAAAGGGTCTAGAATGCTACTAGACCCTTTTAAAATAATTAGAAGTAAACTTAAAGGCGTTTATTTTCCTAAAAAGTCAACAATTTGATCGTATACTTTTTCACCCGTAAAACCGAATTTATCATCTAAAACAGTTGCTGGTGCAGAATATCCAAAGTGATCCAAACCAAATACTTTACCGTTTGGTCCAGCTAAAGCTTCTAGGTTTACGGGCAAACCTGCCGTAAGTCCAAAAACGGGCTTGTCTTTTAAGATGACACTATCTTGATAGGCTTTGGACTGATTTCTAAATAAACCTTCTGACATAACTGAAGCGATATTCACTTTTAATCCCTTTTTATCCAGTAACAATTTAGAAGCCTCTATTAAGGTTGCTACTTCTGATCCATTGGCCAATAAGGTGATGTCCGCATTAGCTGTTTTTTGAACTAAATAGCCACCTTTTTCAGCGGCTAAAGCGTCTTGATATCTTGAAGTTCCCATTGCTGGAATATCTTTAATGCCTTGTCTAGAAAGGATTAAACCCGAAGGGACTTTATTATTTTCTAAAAGCATTTTCCAACCTACTACTGTTTCAGCAGAATCTGCTGGGCGTAAGGCTACAAAACTAGAATTACCACTGTGATTCTTTAACTTTTCAAGCAAGCGGATCTGTGCTTCTTGCTCTACGGGTTGGTGAGTGGGACCATCTTCCCCTACTCTAAAGGCATCATGTGTCCAAACAAACTTAACTGGTAATTCTTGAATGGCACTTAAACGTATCGCTGGTTTCATGTAATCTGAAAACACGAAAAAGGTGGCTACAACCGGAATAACTCCGCCGTGTAATGCAATTCCGTTAGCGATGGCCGCCATGGTGAGTTCTGCTACTCCTGATTGTAAAAAAGAGCCCGTAAAATCTCCTTTTTGTAAAGAATGTGTTTTATTTAGAAATCCATCTGTTTTATCGCTATTGGATAAATCCGCTGAAGAAACAATCATGTTTTCTACTTTTCCTGCCAGGTAGCCCAATACATTTGCAGAGGCTGCTCTTGTCGCTAGTCCTGCTTTATAGTCTATACTTTCAAAATCTAATTCTGGTAGTTTACCAGCTAAAAAATTATCGAGTTTGGTGGCTAAAGCCCCATTTTCAGTACGCCATGCTACAATCTCCTGCTTTTTTTCTTGAGCATCTTGTATTTTCTTCTTGATGATATCTTTATATGCTTTAGCAACATCCTCATAAATTGCAAATTCGTCTTTAGGGTTAGCCCCTAAATTCTCTAATGTTTTTACGAAATCGGCTCCTGTATCCCCAATTGGTTTTCCGTGTAATTCAGTATGTCCTTCATACATGTCACCCGTAGCGGTAACACAACCTTTACCCATAATGGTTTTACCAATAATTAACGTTGGTTTATCAGTTTCGGCATTAGCGTCTTTCAGCGCTTTTCTAATTTCCTCGTGATTATGTCCGTCAATGGTCACTACTTTCCATCCCCAAGCCTTGTACTTCATGGCCGTATCTTCTGAAGTAACTTCGTCTGTTTTTGTGGACAATTGCACATCGTTAGAATCAAAAAACATAATAAAGTTGCTTAACCCTAAATGACCAGCAATTCTACCTGCCCCTTGTGATATTTCTTCTTGAACACCGCCATCAGAAATAAAACCATATACTTTATGGTTCATCCAATTTCCAAAACGCGCTTGTAAAAATTTGGCAGCAATAGCAGCACCAACACCCATGGTATGCCCTTGACCTAAAGGCCCCGAGGTATTTTCTACACCTCTATTTACATCAACTTCTGGATGACCTGGTGTTACAGATCCCCATTGTCTAAAGTTTTGAAGGTCACTTTTTGAATAATTTCCTAATAAATTATATTGCGCATACATTAACGGCGACAAATGCCCTGCATCCATAAAAAAACGATCACGGAAAGGCCATCTCATATCCGATGGGTCATACTTAAAAAACTCCGAATATAAAATATGCATATAGTCTGCTCCTCCCATTGGTCCACCTGGATGTCCTGAATTTGCTTTTTCAACCATTGATATGGCTAATGCTCTTATATTGTCTGCGGCTAACTGATCTATCTTTTTATTCATAGGTGTGCTGTTTTCTGCTTTAAATTAAACGGTTTTAAGAAGAGATTACCTTTTGTTCTTACAAGCTGCAAGATAAAAACCTTTATCACTATCTGCAACCTATTGTATCGCATTAAAATGATTATTTACTAACATTTTAAGCTAATGAATAAAGCCTTTGAAATTTACATTCTAAGTTTTATTTGGTCACACGACGATTGTTTGTACAATATTAAACCAAAATTCTATAAAAAAAATACTATTTTAGTTCAATGTAAGTTCTGAAGTAGTAGAAAACCATTTACAACTAGAACTTCATTGCTCACCAAGTTAATAACTTTGATTAAAAAATTAAAAAACCAGAGATGAAAAAAATTCAACTTTTTATTTTAACGATACTAACACTTTTTTTAGGTAGCTGTAAGGAAGATAATGCATCAGTTTCAGAAGCTGAAACTATAGATCCTGTTATTTCTACTTTTTATTTTATTAGGCATGCTGAAAAAGACCGAAGTAATCCCGAGAATTTAGATCCTGAATTAAATCAAGAAGGACTTGGTAGAGCTATTCGATGGGAACGAATCTTTAGTGAAATACCCCTAGCAACTATTTATAGTACGGATTACGAAAGAACCAAAATGACTGCCGCACCAACGGCCATCAGCAAAGATTTAATAGTAAATACTTACAATCCAAATGCCATAGATATTCAAGAATTCAAAGCCGCCAATCTTGGTGCAAATGTTTTAATTGTGGGCCATAGCAATACCACTCCAGCCTTTGTGAATAAAATGTTAGATGAAAATAAATATGCTGATATGGATGATTACGACAATAGCAGTCTTTTTATTGTACGTATTATCGATGGGAAAGCTACCGATATGCGTTTAAAAATGGATTAGTTATCCAAGATTACCGCTATATTTTCTAATTGAATATCTGATAAAAAAATGAGTTGATTGTTTTCAAATGCCTCAGCAGTTTGTAAAACAGTAATGGTCTCATGTTCTGGTTTGTAGTTTTTATAATCTACAAATCTAATTCCATTAACATACCGCTCATTATAGGCTTCTCTAAAACGAACGCCTCCGCCATCTATATGAAATTCATAGGCTAAATAATCTGGTTTAAAGGTTTCTGTATTTATCCAATACACATAGGTATCATCAAAATCATCACCGCCGTTTTCCTTATCAAAACCAATTTGAACAACATAGTAGTCTTTACCTTTTAGGCTTGTTGATTTCAAGAGTTGTTTGTTTACCGCAGCATCATTTAATCGATAGGGTAATTGTGCAAAATAGTGCACAGAATTAACAGAATTGCCGTAAACAGTTGCCAGAGAGTCCGATATTTCTATTTCCAAATTATCAACATAGCGCTGAAAACTATTGGTTCTTTTAATATCCATATAGCTCAATGAGTCGCTCTTGAAAATTCGCTTTAGAACGGCACCGTTTTCTTCTGATACGTATGTTTTATCTCTAAAATCAAAACGTATGCTGCTATATTTATACAGGTCGCCACCAGCTACTTCGATCGATTTATTGATGATCTCCTGCGCGGACCACTCTTTTTTAGTTGTGTTTTTACAAGCAGTTATAAAAAGCAGAAAAGATACTAAAGCGATGAACCTCATATTTTTTTATTTTATTAGTCCTACGATGATGTAAACATTACAAATTTCGACAAGAATTTTTAATTCTGTCCAAATTACATCCTATTTATCGTTTAATTGTTATTATTTTTGTTCGTGTGATACAAAAGAAGATAAATATAAAAAATAAAAGAGCCAGGTTCGACTTCGAAATTCTGGATACCTACACCGCTGGCTTAGTACTATCCGGTACCGAAATAAAATCAATACGCTTAAGCAAAGCCTCCATCTCAGAAAGTTTCTGTGAGTTTAATGACCGTGGTGAATTATTCATCATTAATATGCAGATCGATGAATACTCGCATGGCACCCATTATAACCATGCCCCAAAAGCAGCACGTAAATTACTTTTAAATCGCGGTGAACTTAAAAAATTAGAGAAAGAAGTTAAAAACACGGGGCTTACGATTGTTCCTCTGAATCTTTTTTTAAATGAAAGAGGCTTAGCCAAAATAAATGTTGCGCTGGCTAAAGGTAAAAAGCTGTTTGATAAGCGAGAATCAATCAAAGATCGCGATAACAAAAAAAGTTTAGATCGCATTAAAAAAAGTTTTAATAATTAAGCCTACACCATAAATTCAAGCAAAGGAACCAGCAACCAACACCCCGTAATCCATGACCATAGCCGAACTAATCAGCAAGGTATTTTTACCCTTATCTTTAGCGATTATTATGTTAGGCATGGGGATGACCTTAATTACTGCTGATTTTACGCGAATACTGAAATATCCAAAAGCCATTCTTTTAGGCCTCACCAACCAACTTATCTTTTTACCCCTAATAGGTTTTATGCTGGCCATAGTTTTTGACCTAAACCCAGTCATGGCTGTTGGACTCATGATTTTAGCTACATGCCCAGGTGGACCAACAAGTAATTTAATTACCCTAATTTGCAAAGGAAATATTGCTTTATCTGTTACGCTAACCGCTTTTTCTAGTATGATTAGCATCCTAACGATTCCCTTTATTTTATATTTTGCCATAGATTATTTTGGCACTGACACTACTGTTTTAATAAAATTACCCCTTGGTGATACTATAGTACAAATAATGGGGATAACAGTTATTCCAATTTCAATAGGAATGCTGGTTCGTAAATACAAGCCAAATTTTGCGAAGCAGATGGAAAAACCAATGCGAATGGCATCAGCACTCTTATTCATTGCTGTTTTTATAGCCGTTATAGCCGCAAATTTTACTATTATTGGCAGGGGAATGAAGGAAGTAGGTTTTGTAACCTTACTCTTAAATTTACTTACGATGAGTGTAGGATTCCTTACGGCGAAATTATTTAAGTTAAAACTAAAAAATGCTATTTCTATAACTGTAGAAAGTGGCATTCAAAACGGCACCTTAGCCTTTGTGATTGCTACCTCCATTTTAAATAATGTAGAAATGGGCATTCCCATAGGGGCTTATGCTATTTGGATGTTCATTACCGGTGGAATTTTAATGTGGTTTTGGGGTAAAAGAAAAGATATAACAACTTAAATTTGCACCATATATACCCCACACAGACAATAAAACTTTCAAAAGTCAACGAACAACGCGCCACTATGACCATTATCTCGAAAGACATTTCTAAGGCTATAAGCCTATTAACAAACAATGCTATTGTCGCCATACCTACAGAAACCGTTTACGGATTAGCTGGAAATATCTATAGTGAAAATGCGATTCGAAAAATATTTGAGGTAAAAAAAAGGCCTCATTTTAATCCACTAATCGTTCATGTAGACTCCCTGAAAAAAGTAGAAGCTTTGGTCAGTGAATTTCCTGAAAAAGCAAAATTGCTAGCAGAAGCTTTTTGGCCTGGTTCATTAACCTTAATCTTAAAAAAAAATAGTACTGTTCCTGATTTAGTAACCGCCGGAAAAGATACCGTAGCGATTAGAATCCCAAACCATGCTGTAAGCTTACGTTTATTAAAGCAACTACCTTTTCCTTTAGCAGCGCCTAGTGCGAACCCGTTTGGAAGTATTAGTCCGACTAGCGCTACTCACGTAGAAAATTATTTTAAAGATGCCATTGAAATGGTGCTTGACGGTGGCAACTGTAAAAATGGAATAGAATCGACCATTATCGGTTTTGAAAATAATGAACCTGTACTTTATCGGCTCGGATCTATTTCGATTGAAGAAATAACCAAGGTAATTGGGGAAATTAAAATAAAAAACAAGCAAGAAATAGCGCCCAATGCCCCAGGTATGCTAGAACGCCATTATGCACCATCAACCAAAACATTTTTGGTACATGATGTAGCCAGTTTTATCAAAAACTATCCTGATAAAAATATAGGTGTCCTAGTTTTTTCTCAAGAAATTGTTGCTCCTAATATCAAAAATTTAGTCGTATTATCTAAAAAGAAAAACTTAAAAGAAGCCGCCTCAAAACTATACCAAAGCTTACATGACTTGGATAATTTACATCTAGATATGATTGTGGCTGAGACTTTTCCGGATGTTGAACTAGGAAAATCGATCAACGACCGGCTGGAGCGTGCAACGAAAGATTAATTCTTGTCCTCTAACATCGGCACAAAACGAAAAGAACCAAATTCTTTTTTTTCAAATTCTAATTCTGATTTTCGAATAAATAAGGTCATTATCTGCTCGTCAATACCTACAGGAATGACAAGTCTACCTCCAATTTTTAACTGTGCCAGTAAGGGATTTGGAACATAAGGAGCGCCGGCAGTTACAATGATTCCGTCGAACGGTGCTTCTGACTCTAAACCAATATAACCATCACCAAAAATAGTTTTTTTTGGCCTATACCCCATTTTAGTAAAGAATAGCTTTGTTTTTTTAAACAATTCTTGTTGACGCTCTATGGTAAAGACCTTAGCTTTTAAATGCAAGAGAACAGCTGTTTGGTAACCGCTTCCTGTTCCTATTTCGAGAATTTCATCATGCGGTTTCACCTGCAAAAGTTCCGATTGAAAGGCTACCGTAAAAGGCTGAGAAATAGTTTGCTCGGCACCAATAGGGAAGGCTTTATCTTGATAGGCGTGATCCTCAAAACTACTGTCTAAAAACAAATGACGCGGAATGGTTTTTATAGCGTCTAGAACTTTAGTATTCACAATGCCCTTTTCAACTAGAATTTCAGCTAATTTATTGCGCATCCCTTTATGTTTGAGCGTATCTTTCAATTGAGTTTAAGTTTGGAAGGGCTAAGGTAAAGAAGACTTTACCAAAAAGAAAATAAAAGTTTCACATCAGTGCTATAAAACTTTATTTGATGCAAATTGCCGTTGCAAATAGCCTTAAGTATCCTTATTTTTGAAAAAAATATTTTTATGCTAAAAGTTGGAGTACTTGGTGCGGGTCATCTTGGGAAAATTCATTTACGTTTACTCAATCAATCTGAAAAATATACTTTGGTTGGTTTTTATGATCCTGATACCATTAACGGTAAAAAAGTAGCTGACGAGTTCGATTACAAATATTTTGACAATATAAATACGCTTATTGATGCGGTTGATGTGGTCGATATTGTAACTCCTACCCTTTCCCATTTCGATTGCGCCAAGAAAGCAATGGAAAAAGGGCGACATGTGTTTATCGAAAAACCAATTACCAATACCCTTGAAGAAGCAGAAGAATTGCTTTTTTTAGAGAAAAAACACGGTGTAAAAGGTCAAGTTGGTCATGTGGAACGTTTTAACCCTGCTTTTTCCGCTGTAAAGGATAACATTCAAAACCCCATGTTTATTGAAACTCACCGATTGGCAGAGTTTAATCCGCGTGGAACCGATGTGCCGGTGGTTTTAGATTTAATGATTCATGATATAGATGCTATTTTAAGTGTTGTTAAATCGAAAGTAAAACAAATCAACGCTAGTGGCGTCTCTGTTTTGAGTACTTCTCCTGATATTGCCAATGCCAGAATAGAATTCGAAAATGGTTGTGTTGCCAATTTAACAGCCAGTAGAATTTCCTTAAAAAATATGCGTAAATCGCGCTTTTTTCAAAAAGACGCGTACATTTCTGTTGATTTTTTAGAGAAAAAGGTTGAAGTGGTAAAAATGAAAGATGCTCCAGAAAATCCTGGAGATTTTGATATGATTCTTCAAAATGCAGAAGGTCTCAGAAAACAGATTTATTTTGAAAATCCTGATGTAGAAAAGAACAATGCCATTTTAGATGAATTAGAAACTTTCGCGGATGCCATAACGAACAATACAACTCCTGTCGTTAGTTTGGAACAAGGAACGAATGCCTTGCGGGTAGCCTTACAGGTGATAGCTTCGTTCTAGGCTGTAGGCTGTAGGCTGTAGGCTGTAGGCTGTAGGCAAAATAAGAAAATACAAAAACAGAATTAGAATTAATTACAAACAAAAAAGCATAAAGCATAAAGCTTATAGCGTAAAGCACGAAAAAATGAAAAATATAGCAGTTATCGGAGCAGGAACAATGGGAAACGGAATCGCACACGTTTTTGCTCAAAACGGATTTAAGGTTCATTTAATTGATATTTCCAGTGAATCCTTGGAAAAAGGAATGGTAACCATCACTAAAAACTTAGATCGAATGCTCGCCAAAGAAGTAATTTCTGAAGCAGATAAAAAGGCTACACTAGCCCAAATTAGCACCTTTACAGATCTAAAAGAAGGCGTAAAAACGGTGGACTTAGTAGTAGAGGCTGCGACAGAAAATATCGATCTAAAATTAAAGATTTTTAAGAATTTAGATGAAGTATGTGATGCTGATACTATTTTAGCCACCAATACCTCGTCTATTTCCATTACCCAGATTGCCTCAGTGACTAAACGTGCGGATAAAGTGATAGGTATGCACTTTATGAACCCAGTACCCATCATGAAATTGGTGGAAATTATTAGAGGCTACAATACCTCTGACGCGGTTACCAAAACCATTATGAAACTTTCTGAACAATTGGGAAAAACTCCGACTGAGGTTAATGATTATCCCGGTTTTGTGGCGAATAGAATCTTAATGCCGATGATTAATGAAGCTATTGAAACCTTATACAACGGTGTTGCTGGTGTTCAAGAAATTGATACGGTGATGAAATTGGGTATGGCGCACCCGATGGGACCTTTACAACTAGCTGATTTTATTGGTTTAGATGTTTGCCTTTCTATTCTTAACGTCATGCACGACGGATTTAAAAACCCGAAATACGCCCCCTGTCCCCTGCTAGTCAATATGGTCATGGCAAATAAATTAGGCGTTAAGTCTGGCGAAGGCTTTTATGATTATGCGCAGTCGAGAAAAGCGGAGCATGTGGCGAAGGCGTTTTTAAAGCATTAAAAAAGCCCCCTAAACCCCAAAGGGAGGACTCTTTGTGGTTTCTGGGTTTTAGGTGTTGGGTTTTGGGTGAAAATCGTTTAAGGTTTAAGGTTTTTTTGAAAGTTGGATAATAAACTGAAATAATTCTCCCTCCTGTGCTGAGCGGAGCCGAAGTATTGACGGGGGATGTTATGCTGTAAGTTGAATTTAAATAATAGAAAATTGAAATGAAGCTTTTTTAAATATGAACCATTATTGAAAAGGATTGACATCCTAAGTTAAAGGTCAGGAGGCTTTACGAAGCGAATGATTAAAAAAGGATAATGTCTTGCTTTTGAAATGTAGCACAGTATAGCATCAAAATTCGCAAAGTAATGCGATCATGACACTTGTGCTAGAAAAAGTAAATAACAAAACAAATAAATACCATAACTTTCTCACTATAAAACCATCTCGTAGCTAAAAAAAACGAACAACTTACAACAAAAAAACATGTCGATTTCAGAGAATCTAAACAAGATAAAAAAAACAATCCCCGAAAACGTAACTCTAGTAGCCGTTTCAAAAACAAAGCCAAATAGTGACTTACAAGAAGCCTACGAAGCGGGTCAGCGTATTTTTGGAGAGAATAAAGTGCAAGAAATGACCCAGAAATGGGAAGACTTACCTAAAGATATGGAGTGGCACATGATTGGTCATGTACAAACCAATAAGGTAAAATATATGGCAGAATATGTACATTTAATTCATGGTGTAGATAGCTTTAAATTATTAAAAGAGATTAACAAACAAGCGAAAAAGTACGATAGAGTTATTCCCTGTTTATTACAAATTCACATCGCTAAAGAAGATACAAAGTTTGGTTTAGATGAAACGGAGCTTAATGATATTTTGAGCAGCGATAGTTTTAAAAATTTGAACCATATAAACGTTGTGGGATTAATGGGTATGGCCACGTTTACGGATAATGAAACTCAGGTACGTGGCGAATTTCAATTTTTGAAATCGCTTTTTGATACTGCGAAAAACAAACTTTCAAGTCTAAAAATATTATCGATGGGTATGAGCGGTGACTATAAAATTGCCATAGAAGAAGGCAGTACTATGGTTCGGATTGGAAGTAGTATTTTCGGAAGTAGATAAAAAGTTATTCTAAGTAGTTTCCTTATAAGCGAAAAAGTATCTTTACCAAAAATAACGAAACGTATTTGTTATAAATACGAATAATAGAATTCTGATTTAATTTGATGTACGCCGTATTAGATATTGAAACTACTGGAGGAAAATACAATGAAGAGGGTATTACCGAAATAGCTATTCATAAGTTTGATGGACACGAGGTGGTCGACCAGTTTATTAGCTTAGTGAACCCTGAAAAAGACATTCAGCCTTTTGTGGTAAACCTTACGGGGATTAGCAATAAAATGCTGACTACTGCCCCTAAATTCTACGAAGTCGCTAAGCGTATCATCGAAATTACGGAAGACTGTGTACTTATTGCTCACAACGCCCAGTTCGATTATCGTATTTTAAGAACAGAGTTTAGGCGCTTAGGCTATAATTTTGAACGCAAAACCATTTGTACAGTCGAATTAGCTCAAAAATTACTTCCAGAAGCAGAATCGTATAGTTTAGGAAAGTTGGTACGCTCCTTAGGCATTCCTGTAAGTGACCGTCACAGAGCTAATGGAGATGCTTTAGCCACTTTAAAACTATTTAAACTACTCTTATCCAAAGACTTGGATAAAACCATCATAAAAACGGTGGTAAAGGCTGAAACCCTTGGGGAACTTTCACCGAGGCAATTAGACATTGTTGAAGAATTACCATCGGAAGTTGGTGTTTTTTATATGCACAATAAAGATGCTGAAATTATTCTCTTGAACAAAAGCAGTAACATCAAAAAAAGAGTCAACCAGTATTTTACCAATAGCGGCAATAGAGCTCGTAAAATTCAAAAAGAAATGCGAAGTGTTACCTATGAAAAAACGGGTAATGAACTTGTTGCACTTTTAAAAGAAAACGAAGAACTGATTAGAAACAAACCAAAATACAACGCGTATTACAAAAGACAGTTATTTTCTTATGCAGTATATGCCATACCTAATGAACAAGGGTATATACAGTTAAAAGCCGAAAAATTAACGAATAACATTCACTTAAGGCTAACCACGTTTACGAGTTTAGAAGCTGCGGAGAATTTTCTTCACGCCATTAGGGATGAATTTCAATTGTGTAATAAACTAAACGGACTCTCACAAGCCAAAAGTAATTGTTCAAAATACGATGAAGGTACTTGTTTAGGCGCTTGTGTTCAAAAAGAAAATACAGAAACTTATAATAAAAGAGTTCAAGAAGCCCTATTAAAGTATAGCTTAAACGATAAAAACATAGTCATTGTTGATAAAGGACGAGTTCTTGGAGAACAAAGTGTTATTTTAATTAAAAATGGTATCTTTAAGGGACTTGGTTTTTGTGATTTAAATTATCAAATTAATACGACAAAAATATTAGAAACAATTATTGCCCCTATGGAAGGTAATGCGAACACCAACCATATCATAGAAACCTATTTAAGAAAAAGAAAAGTAAAACACATTCTAGACCTTAATTAATACCTATTGAAAAACAAAGGATCACAAGTTAAATGGAAAAGTAAAATTCATGAAATTATTTATGAAGCCGATACTCCTATGGGTAAATGGTTTGATATTGCTTTATTTATTTTAATTATCATTAGTGTCATCTTAGTAATGCTAGAAAGCATACAAGGTATTGATGCCAAATACCATAACACTTTGTTAACCTTAGAATGGATTGTAACCATATTTTTTACCATAGAGTATATCGCCAGAGTTGTTAGTATTAAAAAACCTTTTGAATACATTTTTAGTTTCTATGGGATTATAGATTTACTTTCTACGATTCCCTTATATTTATCGTATGTCTTAGCTGGATCGCAGGTGCTGCTTGCCCTAAGAGCTTTTAGATTGTTACGTGTTTTTAGAATCTTAAAATTAGTTCGTTTTTTAGGAGAAGCCTCACAATTAAAAAATGCTTTAAAAGCGAGCAGAGCTAAAATCACTGTTTTTCTCTTTGCAGTGACCATTGTAGCCATCATATTGGGTACTTTAATGTATTTGGTAGAGGGAGAAGAAGCGGGCTTTACCAGCATCCCCACAAGTGTTTATTGGACTATTGTTACCCTAACTACGGTGGGTTATGGCGATATCGCTCCCATAACGCCCCAAGGGCAATTTCTAGCAACGATTATTATGCTTGTTGGATATGGTGTTATTGCAGTACCAACAGGTATTGTAACGGTAGAATTTGGTAAGCATTTAAAAGGAAGTTCCGCCGTTGGTGCCAAAGAAGGGACCTATGTACATGTGAATACACAGGCGTGTACTAGTTGTGCCAAAGAAGGACATCGAGACGATGCCTCCCATTGTTTTAACTGCGGAAGTAAATTATAATGAACAAAACACTTATAACTGTTGTGGGTCCAACGGCTATTGGTAAAACTAAACTAGCTATCGATTTAGCGGTAAAATACAATACTGTCATTATTTCTGCTGATTCTAGACAGTTTTTTAAAGAAATGAAAATTGGCACTGCTGTGCCAACTTTTACCGAATTAGCAGCAGTTCAACATTATTTTATTCAACATAAAAGTGTATTAGAATCGTACTCCGTTGGCGATTTTGAACGTGAAGCCGTTATTCTGATAGAGAAATTATTTCTAAAACATGAGGTACTGGTTTTGGTCGGCGGAAGCGGATTGTATGTTGATGCTGTCACCAAAGGCTTAGATAATTTTCCTGAAGTAGCACCAGAAATACGCGCAAGATTAAATCAAAAATTAGTGACTGAAGGTATTTCTGTACTTCAAACACTATTAAAAAAAGAAGATCCTAGCTATTTTGAAAAAGTAGACATACAAAACCCACACCGACTTATAAGAGCCTTAGAAATTTGTATCGGTACTGGTAAACCTTATTCAACATTTTTAGCCCAAACAAAGCCTGAAAGAAATTTTAACGTAATTACCGTTGGTATTGAAGCAGATCGCGAACTAATTTATGATCGAATAAACCAAAGAGTGGATATGATGTTAGCCAATGGTTTACTTGAAGAAGTAAAGTCGCTCCTCCCCAACAAAGACCTAAATGCCTTACAAACGGTTGGTTATAAAGAATTATTTAAGTATTTTGAGGCTGAATGGGATCTAGATTTCGCTATTTCTGAAATCAAAAAAAACACGAGAAGGTTCGCGAAACGACAACTTACATGGTTCAAGAAAAATAAGACAACTATTTGGGTAAAGCATAACGAGAATTTGGATGAAATTTTAAAAAAAATAGACCATCATTCGTATGAAAAGTAAAGAAGGTTTTGTGTTTTTTGTGATGGGCGTATCTGGTACTGGTAAATCTACCATTGGGAAATTATTAGCTGCAGCTTTAAGCCTTCCCTTTTTTGATGGTGATGATTATCACCCTAAAGCCAATATTGATAAAATGGCGGCTGGAAAGCCTTTAAATGATAGCGATAGAAAAGATTGGTTGGTAAAACTAAATACCATTGCTGCGGATCACAAGAAAGATGGGGCTGTTATAGCATGCTCTGCCTTAAAAAAGAGCTATAGAACTACTTTACACCACCAGCTAAAAAATCATTTTTTTATATATTTAGAAGGTTCTTTTGATTTAATTTTAGAACGAATGGGGAGTAGAAAAGATCATTTTATGCCTACTGAATTACTGAACTCTCAGTTTGATACTTTAGAAGTACCGGATGCTACTGAAGCTGTTATCAGGGTATCGATCGATAAATCTCCAGAACAAATTATTGCTGAAATAAAAAAACAACTTAAATAGTGGAAACTCAATTAATACTAGCCGTAGTTTTAGGAATTGCAATTCTACTATTTTTAATTCTAAGACTTAAAATAAATGCCTTTATAGCCCTATTAATTGGTAGTATTACCGTTGGTTTAATTGCCGGTCTGAACGCTAAAGAAATTATTGATACCATAAAAGATGGTATGGGGAGCACCCTGGGATTTGTAGCCACTGTTGTGGGTTTAGGAGCCATGTTTGGTGCTATTTTAGAATATTCTGGAGGTGCCAAAACTATCGCCAATTTCATGATTCGAAAATTCGGATTAAAAAATGCACCACTTGCGATGGTGATATCTGGGTTTTTAATTGCAATTCCTGTATTTTTTGATGTTGCTTTTATTATTCTAGTACCTATGATTTACGCCTTGCAACGTAAAACTAAAAAATCATTACTATTATATGCGATACCACTATTAGCAGGTTTAGCCATTACACATGCTTTTATCCCCCCTACTCCTGGCCCTATTGCAGTTGCGGAGATCATTGGTGCAGAACTTGGTTGGGTTATTTTAATAGGATTTATTGTTGGAATTCCGACCGCATTACTTAGCGGATTGGTTTTTGGTAAATTTATTGCTCAGAAAATTCACGTCGAAGCCCCTCCAGAGCTATCAAAAAATGACAGCATTCAATTACCAAACATAAGCCTAACCCTTTGGATTATTAGTACTCCGATCGTTTTAATTCTGCTAAATACTTTTATCAGCAGTGGCATACTTCTTCATGTACCTCAAGGCTTACTCAATTTTATAGCACTTATTGGGCATCCTTTTTCCGCATTAATCATTGCGAATTTATTGGCTTGGTACTTTTTCGGAATTAAGAGGAAAATTAGTAAAGAAAAACTCTTTAAAATAACTAGTAAATCATTAGAACCTGCAGGAACCATTATTTTACTCACAGGTGCAGGTGGTGTTTTTAAACAAGTTTTAACCAATACGGGCGCAGGAGCGTTGTTGGCAACCTCATTGACAAGTATAGGTTTCCCTATACTCGCTTTTGCCTTTGTAAGTGCTGCCATAGTACGTATTATTCAAGGTTCTTCAACCGTTGCCATGATCACAGCTGCAGGTTTAGTTGCGCCACTTCTTGTACAAACGAATTTCGGAGAAGCTCAATTGGCCTGTTTAGTCATAGCCATTGCATCCGGGGCAAGTATTTTTTCACACGTAAATGATAGTGGATTTTGGTTGGTGGGGCAATATTTGAAAATTTCTGAAAAAGAAACCTTTCAATCATGGACGATGATGACCACAATATTAGCAATAACTGGTTTTATTACTGTTTGTATTGTAAATGCCTTTCTTTAAAAACATTAATACGTAATGGTATTCCAAGTTTTAGAATACAAGGGCGCTATACGGTTTAAAATATCTTTTAATTGAACAACATCTACCTTGGGACCATCTGAAAAAACATTTTGAATTTCTTCAGATTTTGCATCAAAAAACGTCTGAATTAAAAAGGCATTTGGTCTTCTCTTAACTAAAGTTTCTAGTAAACGCATGCTTCCTGAAATCACTTGTTTTCCTGTGCTGTTATTATCTGCTAGAATATCTAAGCCTTTTCTATGATAATTATACATCACAGCCCTATATTCTTTAAACGTATTCGACATTAAATTATCTACTAATTCGAACCGGGTTCTTTCTTTGGTATCTTGACTCCATCCTGCAGAATTAACACCCTGAGCCTGGGTCACTATATTCTGAGCCTTTCGGTAAAAATCAGTACCTCCTTCTAACTCAAAAGTATCTGCATCAATACCCAGCATAATGTAGGCGTAAAAAGCAACAACACTCACTAAATTAGATTCAAAAACATTTTCATTAAATACTAAAGGCTGAAATTCGGTATACTCAAAATTATATTGATTATCCTTATAATTAAAAACCGGACTTTCATACGCTGTATTGAAGACTGGTCTAGAGGATTGTAATTGAATGCTCGCTTTAAATCTGTTATTTTGAAATTCAGTTACCGTTATAAACATGCGAACGTTTAGCTTTTCAACTTCCTTGTACGTTCTATTGGTCCATTTTGTTTTATTTACAAAATCATTCAACGACCTTTCTAGGGTGTTAAATATTTGTTGATTAGTCTGGCTGACTTGATCTGAATTTACGGTAACTACGGCATTTATTTCCTGTGTAGTTCCAAAAAATGGCAGTAGTATAAGAATAAGTAAGTAGAAATACTTAAGCATGCATTCTTTGTATTATTTGATTTAAAATATCCAAAGCTACATCGGCTTTGGTTTTTAAATCAAACGTTTTAATTAAAGAATTCTTATCTATGAACGTTATTTTATTTGTTTTTTTACCAAAACCAGCACCATCGTCATTTAAAGAATTAAGAACAATGGCATCTAAATTCTTTTTTTTAAGTTTTCCGATGGCATTTTCTACTTCATTTTCTGATTCTAAGGCAAACCCGACTAAAAATTGTGCCTTTTTGAGCTCTCCCATCGAGAATAGAATATCTTTATTCTTAATGAAGTCTATAGACAAGTTGGCTTCACTTTTTTTAATTTTCTGAACGGCGACCGTTTTAGGACGATAATCTGCTACCGCCGCCGCCGCTATGGCGATATCTACCAGGCTGTAGTGCTTATGAACTTCATGGTACATTTCATCAGCCGAAACCACTCGGGTAAGTTGAACCAAATCATGTTGAATAGTTAAATGTGAGGGTCCTGAAATTAAAAACACCTCAGCGCCTAAATTTGCAGCTGCCTTGGCCAGCTCAAAACCCATTAAACCTGAAGAATGATTGCCAATAAACCGAACAGGGTCTATGGCTTCATAGGTGGGCCCAGCTGTAACAAGTACTTTTTTACCACTTAAGGCTAAGCCTTTTACTATATGTTGTTTAATGAAGGCTACAATAGCCTCAGGCTCCGCCATTCTGCCCTCACCATGCAATCCGCTTGCTAGTTCCCCAGAAGTAGCGGGTATCATACTATTTCCAAAAGAAGTTAATTTTTTAAACGATTCTTTTGTGGAAGGGTGATGGTACATATCCAAATCCATCGCTGGAGCAAAAAAAACTGGGCATTTGGCGGATAGATAGGTGGCCAATAATAAATTATCACAGGTGCCATTTGCCATTTTAGAAAGCGTATTGGCGGTAGCTGGTGCGATAAGCATAAAGTCGGCCCATAAGCCAAGTTCTACGTGGTTATTCCAAGATACACTATTCGCTTCTTCCTTTACAAAAGAGGATAAAACAGGATTTTTAGAAAGTGTAGCGAGCGTTAGGGGTGAAACAAAAGAACTGGCGCTATCCGTTAAAATTATTTTAACATCAGCGCCAGCTTTTACCAATAATCTCACCAAAAAAGTAGTTTTGTAAGCGGCAATACCTCCAGTAATACCTAAAAGAATTTTTTTTCCGCTTAACATATTTACTCTAGATCTTTGGCTGTATTTCTGTGGTATATTTTATCTTCTAACCACTCATTTACTGCTAGTGCATGAGCTTTTGGTAGTTTTTCGTAAAATTTAGAAACTTCAATTTGCTCTTTATTTTCGAAAACCTCTTCTAAACTATCGCTGTACGTAGCGAACTCTTCTAGTTTCTCAAGTAACTCTTTTTTAATTTCAGAGTTTATTTGAACAGCTCTTTTAGCAGCTATTGAGATAGCTTCATAAATGTTTCCTGTAGGAGCATCAAATTCATTCTTGTTAATGGTTACTGTAGAAACAGGAGCTTTTGAGTTTTTTAAATCGTTCATATTCATACTATCAATGTTTTTATTTGGAATAATTTTCTAATTCTTTGTTCACTTTTTCCATCAACGCCGAGGCTTGTTTTTCGAACTGGGTTTGTGGAAAGTTCTTTTTCAAAACGTCATAAGATGCTTTTGCATCTGACAAACGCTGTCTCTTTTTTTGTTCAGTACTGTTTAGGGCTAAATTTGTTAAGGCTTTTAATTTATGAAAAAGTGCATCTTCTTTATAAAAAGATCCTGGAAAATCTAACATAAAATTATCCAAGGCTGCTATCGCAGAAATAGAAAAGTCTAACTTATAGAACTCCCCTAATTTCGTAAATTGTTTTGCAATCTCGAATGCCTTTTGTTCTTTTTTCTGTGTTAAATCCTGAGCCATTTCGTTAGCCTGAGGTAAGTATTCAGAATTAGGGTAGGCATTTATAAATAATTGAAGCTTCATCAAAGCTTTATCGGTATCTGTTTGATCTAATGAATACTTAGGAGAAAGTAGATAATAACTTTTAGCGCCTAGAAATGCCGCTTCTTGTGCCTTATCACTTTTAGCATACGATTTTAAAAAACGCTCGAAATAATAGCCTGAATTATTGTAATCTTTTATTTGATAATACGAATCAGATAAGAAAAACATAACGCGTTCACCTTGAGGCTTTCCAATATATTGAGGAGATATTTGTTCTAATATAACATTAGCACGTTTAAAGTCTTTGGCTTCGTATAACTTCTCAGCCATATCATACTTCGCTTTAACATCCTCGTTTTTAAGTACTTTTTGGTACTCACTACAAGAGCTAAACACTACTACCAAAACTATTGCACTAAAAAATGGTCGCAATTTTCTAAACATTTCGCAAAATTAAGGATTCTAAATGGATTTAAAAAACATTTTTATTAAGCTAAAGTAAAGCGAATACCTTCGTAAACAACTATTTTAGCGAAGTTTTAACGTTCAAGAGATAAAGTGGTCTTATTTGTTACACTGAAACTGAATTTAACGACTTTACAAAAGAAGACAATTTAGCGCTTAAATTGGCACTAGCTTTAACCAAAGGCAACCTAACTTGAGCCTTACAAATACCTAATAGCTCAAAAATAGCTTTAATTCCAGCGGGGTTTCCTTCCTCAAAGATTAATTGCATTCCTTCCTCTAATCGGTGATGAATTTCATAGGCCTCACCTACTTTTCGCGCCAATCCTAGGTTTATCATTTTAGAAAATTCGTTCGGCAAACCTTGACCAATAACAGAGATAACTCCTGCACCACCAGCTAAAACAGTAGGTAATGCAGTCACGTCATCGCCAGATATTACTGAAAAATTAGATGGTTTTGCCTCTAAGATTTCTTTTATTTGAAGCATGTTACCACAAGCTTCTTTAATCGCGATAATGTTTTTAAAATCAGTCGCTAAACGCAAGGTTGTTTCTGGTAACATATTACTCCCTGTTCTTCCAGGTACATTATAAATGATAACAGGCTTAGGGGAAGCATTTGAGATGGCTTTAAAATGTTGGTAAATACCCTCTTGTGTAGGCTTATTGTAGTAAGGCGAAACAGATAATATAGCAACGAACTCAGATAAATCAATAGTTTTTAAGGCTTCAACTACTAAGGCCGTATTATTGCCGCCAACTCCTAAAACCAAAGGCAACCTACCTGCATTAGTTCTAATAACGGTTTCAACCACCTGCTTCTTTTCCGCTTCTGTTAAAGTGGCCGTTTCGGCAGTCGTCCCTAAAACGACTAAATAATCTACGCCACCATTTATGTTGTGCTCTACAACACGCTCCAAACAAATTAAATCTACCGAAAAATCATTGTGAAACGGCGTAATTAATGCCACTCCTGTACCGTGTAAACTATTCATAGCTATTCTATTTCTTTAAATATTTTTAAATATTTCTTTAACTCCTTCTTAAACAGATCAAAGTTAGAGATTGGGGTGTGTAAAATTAAATCATTTAAATTTTTATCAACTTCGCTAAAACCAACGCGTATTCTTGCTTTTGTGTTTAGGGTCATTAATTGTAATAAAATATGGTCGTCTGTATAATAATTAATCAATAAATCATACTCCCGATTCATAAACTCTAATGCGTAACTATTTTCAATTTTTCCTTTCCAACCTAAGTCTTTATCCGAGAAAACAGGCGTTGAATACGGCGAATTTTTATCATAAAAACTTTTATAAGCAATAATCTTAACCGAATTTGGCCTAAGCTTAAACTCCTCAATAAATTTATAAAACAAGGTGGTATCATCAAATTTCTCTAAATCTACGATACACCCTATTGACCTTATTTTATTCCCCTGTAACACATCTTTTGAAGGTTGCTGCAACAATTGTTTAATAAATTTACGTCCAGACTTATGTTTTAATCTTTGTTTTATAGCTTTTAAAAACATGAATTTTTACATTTGTACAAAGGTAAATAATATTCACAGCAATTGTTATACGAAGATAAACACTATTATGATTTTAAAAATTGAACATTTTGTTATATTTATAACAATTTTGTTTTTTGTTTCTTGTAAGGAGCAAAAACAAGGCCTAAGCGACATCGTTGGAAAACGGATTTCTATAACGGATAGTATTCCAGAAAGTACAGAAATCTCTGATTTTGTGTTACCCTATAAACAACGAATTGACGAAGTTTTAGATAGCACATTGGCTTACGCATCGGTGTACATCTCGAAAACCGATGGCAAACTAAATACCTCGGCAGGAAATTTAATGGCCGACGCCGTATTAGCGCTAGCCAACCCCGTGTTTAAGGCCAGAACTAAACATGATATTGATTTTGTACTACTCAATCAGGGTGGTATTCGCAGTCCTATATCTATAGGGAATGTCTCTGCTAGAACAGGTTACGAAATTATGCCATTCGAAAACTCTGTTGTCGTAGTGGGGTTAAAAGGAACGGCAATGCGCGGAATGATTAGCTATTTAGTAAAAAATAAAACGCCGCATCCTATCGCTGGAATACAAATAATTTTAAATAAAGATGATAGTTTGGCTGCTGTCAATATTCAAGGGAAGCCATTTGATGAAGAAAAAATCTACTATGTAGCAACCTCCAATTATTTGGTTACTGGTGGTGATAACATGAGCTTTTTTGAGGATCATGTTTCTATTACCGAAACCGATTATTTAATAAGAAATATAATGATCGATTATTTTGGCAAGATGGATACCCTTGCTCCTAAAATTGACGATAGATTTATTAAACTAGAAAACTAAGCATGAACAGAAGAAAATTTTTATCGAATACCACAGCGAGTACAGCATTCGTAGGCTTAGGAGGATTGTCGTTAAATTCTTGTATTAACGCAACCAGAAAAAAAATATCTATTCTTCATACGAATGATGTTCATAGCCATATAGACCCATTCCCTAAAAGTGATGCCAATTTTCCTAATTTAGGTGGCTTAGCCAGAAGAGCAACATTAGTACAACGGTTAAGACAGGAGAATCCGAATACCTTATTGTTTGATGCTGGAGATATTTTTCAAGGAACACCCTATTTTAATTTTTATGGGGGCGAATTAGAGTTTAAATTGATGAGTATGCTTAAATATGATGCTGCTACTATTGGTAATCATGATTTTGATAACGGAATTGATGGCTTATTTGCACAATTACCGCATGCAAGTTTTAAACTTTTGTCCGCAAATTATGATTTTAAAAATACAGTTATGAACGGGTACACCAAACCTTATGAAATTTATACTGTTGATGGCATAAAAATAGGCGTTTATGGACTTGGAATTGCACTGGAGGGCTTGGTAACCAAAAAATTATTTAAAGAAACTCAATATTTAAATCCTTTTGAAATAGCACAAGACACGGAGCGAATTTTAAAGGAAGAGGAAAACTGTGATTTGGTAATTTGCTTATCGCATTTAGGCTACCAATATAGTTCTGATAAACCAGATGATTTAAAGTTAGCCGCTAAAACAAAATTCACTAATCTTATCATTGGCGGACATACCCATACTTTTTTAGACAAACCAACAGTCGTTAATAACAGCTTAGGATCCGAGGTTTTAGTGAATCAGGTAGGTTGTTTTGGAGTTCATTTGGGTAAAATTGATTTTTATTTTGACAGTGAAAAGAACATCACATCAGATGGGGTAAGCATTTCTATTTAAAAAGAGATATGACCTATAGCATCAAAAAAACAAGCTACGAGGATGAAGACTTTCAACAGTTAACGAAGGCTTTAGACGAAGATTTACGTCTAAAAGACGGAGATGAACACGCATTTTACAACCAATTTAATAGTCTTGAAGGTCTTGCGCAGGTCATTGTAGTGTATCAAAATAAAAAAGCAATTGGCTGTGGCGCATTTAAAAATTATGACTTAAATACCGCTGAAATAAAGAGAATGTTTGTCATACCAGAATATCAAGGTAAAGGAATTGGGTCTACTATTTTAAATGAATTAGAAAATTGCGCGAAATTGCAAAATTTCAGGTATTGCATTTTAGAAACAGGAATTCGCCAACCTGACGCTATTGCCTTATATCAAAAAAACAGGTATCAAATTATCGAGAATTATGGTCAATATAAAGGGATGCAAAACAGTATCTGTTTTAAAAAAGAACTGTAATTTTCTTATTTAAAGTAAATTAACTGGTCCTACATAGTGTTTATTCTAAATTTTGGCATCATCTTTGCACTTTAAAATACTATTAATATTTAATTTTTTAACATGAGTAAAGGAACAGTAAAATTCTTCAATGACACTAAAGGTTTTGGTTTTATCACTGAAGATGGAGTAGACAAAGATCATTTTGTACACATTTCTGGATTAATCGATGAAATTCGCGAAGGCGATGAAGTTGAGTTTGATTTAGAAGAAGGTAAAAAAGGTTTAAATGCAGTAAATGTAAAAGTACTATAATATATACTTTCTAAATTTTACAAAATCCCATTCGATTTACGAATGGGATTTTTTTTTATCATAAATCCACTATTATTTCTTTCAATTCTTCTGCTAAGCTGTTTTTACAAAAAGGCCTACTAAGCTTTTGATACCCAAAGCTGGCATTAAAAAATCACCAATTTCTTTTCTGTGTTAAGAGGCATATTCAACTAACTACTGCCCCATGCTATCCTTGTGCAAGAGCATGGACTGGCTATCTATCTATCTCCTTTTGCTGCAAAATATGGCTTGCAGCGAAAATATCTATTCTTTACTTCGCTCTCTATTTTTTAGAGCGCTATAAACGTCTTGATGATTTTTAAGTCAATTCGTAGATTTTGAGTAGCCAATTTCAATTGGGTTATTTATTTATCTAATAAGAGCATCCTTTAAGAGTAATACCCTATACTTTTCGCTGTAACCAATAAATTAAATATCATGAGAAGTCTTCTTTGGCTCGTAGCCGTAATTTGCATTGTAATTTGGCTTTTAGGAATGTTAAACATTATCCCTGGAATGGGCACTAACAGTTTAATTCACATTCTAATTGTAATCGCAGTAATCGTAATTCTTTACAATATTATTTCTGGCAGAAAGCCAATTTAAAGAATTACCTAAAAAAGGAGTTATTGATAAAACACTAGAAGTGTTCGTTTCAAAAGAAATAACTCCTTTTTCATTATCTAGGACCTATCATAGCCAAAAAATCATCTTCTGATATAATCGTAACGCCAAGGTTTTCGGCTTTCGTTCGCTTGCTGGGCCCCATATTGTCACCAGCTACTAAATAGGTGGTTTTCGATGAAACTGAGGAACCCACTTTACCTCCATTATCCTCTATTAACTTTTTTAATTCATCCCGACTCACATTTTCGAACACACCAGAAATAACAAATGTTTGTCCTTTTAAATCTTCAGTTTGATTTTCTAATTTATCCGCGGATAATTCAAACTGAACGCCAAAACTCTTTAAATCTTGAATAATCCTTTGATTGAGGTCGTTCTTAAAAAACTCAACCACACTTTGGGCAATGCGCTCTCCTATTTCATCAACTTGCATTAACTCTTCAACATTGGCCACCATTAAGGCATCAATATTTTTATAGGCTTTTGCCAGCTTTTTAGCTACTGTTTCCCCAACAAACCTTATTCCCAATGCAAAAAGCACTCTTTCAAAAGGAATAGTAACGGATGCTTCAACGCCTGTCACTAAATTTTCCGCTGACTTTTCTGCCATACGATCTAAAGGCATCACATCTTCTTTCGATAGTCTATATAAATCTGCATAATTGCGAATCAAGCCTTCTTTAAAAAGTAATTCTACCGTTTCGCCACCCATGCCTTCAATATCCATTGCTTTACGAGAGATAAAATGTTGAATACGTCCTGTAATTTGAGGTGGACAACCGTAATAGTTAGGACAATAATGCTTCGCATCACCCTCGGTGCGTTCTAATAAGGTATGGCATTCAGGACACTGTTGAATATAGGTCGTAGGTTTTGAGTCTGCAGGTCGCTTGCTAAAGTCAACCCCTATTATTTTCGGAATTATTTCTCCTCCTTTTTCTACAAAAACGGTATCACGTTCGCGTATGTCAAACTTTTCAATCTGGTCTGCATTGTGCAACGAAGCTCGTTTTACTGTTGTGCCAGCCAATAAGACAGGAGCTAAATTTGCTACAGGGGTAATGGCTCCTGTTCTACCTACCTGATAGGTAATTTCATGCAAGACCGTCGACACCTGTTCTGCTTTAAATTTGTAGGCCATGGCCCAACGTGGTGACTTAGAGGTATAGCCTAACTCTTCTTGATGCTGCAGGTTATTTACCTTAACTACCACACCATCAGTTTCATACGGCAATTCATGCCGATGTATATCCCAATAGGCTACGAAAGCCATAACCTCTTCAATTGATTTGCAAAGTTTAGCTACCGTTGGCACTTTAAAACCCCATTCCCTTGCCTTTTCTAACATTTGAAATTGCGAGGTAATCCCTGTTTGCATTCCTACAATGCCATATAACAAGCAGTCTAAAGGACGGCGTGCCACTTGAGCACTATCTTGTAACTTTAGGCTTCCAGAAGCTGTATTTCTAGGATTCATATACGGCTCTTCTCCATTTTCTATCCGCTCCGCATTCATCTTTGCAAAGCCCTCAAATGGCAAAACAATCTCACCTCGAATGTCGAACTTCTGAGGATAATCGCCCTTTAATTGTAAGGGAATTGACTTTATGGTTTTAATATTAGTGGTTACATTATCACCTTGAAAACCATCTCCACGAGTTAAAGCTTGGGTTAATTTCCCGTCTTCATACGTAATACTTATCGACGCCCCGTCATATTTCAATTCGCAAGTAAACTCAACAGGTACATCACCCAGAACACGTTGGATTCGCTTTTCCCAATCTTCTAAATCATCTTTGGAATAACTATTATCTAAAGAATACATGCGACTTTCGTGTACTACAGTATCAAAATTTTTAGTGATGGCACCTCCTACTCGCAGTGAAGGCGAACTCTCATCATAAAATTCAGGGTGTTGTGCTTCTAAATCCTGCAATTCTTTGAGTTGCATGTCAAAATCGTAATCGGAAATTGTCGGTGTATCTAACACATAATACCTATGGTTATGTGCCCGAAGGGTATTTCTTAGGTCCTCAATTTTGTCTTTGATATTCATGTACTAATTCGGTTAATCGTATTCGTATTACTCCAGTCTACCTCTCTTTAAAGTTGCTCTTTTTGTAGCCATTTTATAATTTTAGGTGGCGCATAGCCTTCCATTTTTTGCAATACATCAGGAATGGTTTCACTTACTAAAATCATTTCAAAATTTTCTTTTTTTACGAAACCTTTCTTGACCATACTTTTAAGCATTTTTAATAAATCGTCATAAAAGCCATTGGTATTTAAAATACCTATCGGATATTGATGCAAGCCTAATTGACCCCAAGTCAGCATCTCAAAAAATTCTTCTAGGGTTCCAAAACCACCTGGTAACATAATAATTCCGTCAGATAGTTCATGCATTTTTAGCTTACGCTCATGCATGTTTTGAGTACTAATTAGTTCGGTAAGAGAGGTATGATACACTTCCCTTGTTTTTAAGAATTCAGGAATAACTCCTATAACCTTTCCTCCAGCATCTAAGGCACCCTGGGCTACTTGACCCATGATTCCTATTTTTGCACCTCCATAAACCGTCGTGATTCGTCGCTGAGCTAAAGTTCTGCCCAGTACATAGGCTTGGTTCGCAAATTCAGGTTCATTACCAGTGCTACTTCCACAAAAAACTACGATACTTTTCATTTATACAATTTTATGACCTAATTATCTAAAAATATTCCTTTCAACATTCTATCATTCCCAAAAAAATCTTTTCGCATTTCAATTTCGGAAAAATTCGTTGCTTCTAAAAGCGATTGGGTTGCTTTTCCTAAATATTGATTTATTTCAAAATATAAAGCACCATCAGCAACAAGGATATCGCGTGCTAATTCCGTAATTTTTTTATAAAATAGCAGTGGCTCGTGATCAGCAACAAACAAGGCAAGTTCAGGCTCGTTTTCTAAAACATTCTTTTTCATGTCGAGTTTCTCCAACATTCTAACATAAGGTGGGTTTGATACAATAATATCAAATTTACCCTCAAAGCTTGGTGCCTTTAAAATATCAGCATGTATAAAATTAATGTCCACCTTATGATACCTTGCATTTTCTTTGGCCAGCGCTAAAGCGTTTTCAGAAACCTCTACGGCATAGACTTGGGCCATTGGTAAATTTTTAGCCAATGAAATGGCAATACATCCGCTTCCGGTGCCAATGTCAAGAATTTTTAAAGGCAATGCTCGCGCAGACACATCATCCAAAATCCACCGCACTAATTCTTCTGTTTCCGGCCTTGGAATAAGCACATTCTTATTGACTATAAAACTTAAGTCCATAAAATAAGCCCTTCCGAGAATATATTGAATTGGAATTTCTAGCTTTAATTGGCTCAAGGCCTTAAACAACAAAGACTCTTCTTCTTTCGTAATAATGAGCTCTGGTTGTATCGCCAAAATAAAACGTTCTAAACCCAAATAATGTTCAATCGATATATAAAAAAAACTTCGTACTTCTTCTACACCATAAAGGGCATCTAATTCGGTATGAAATATTTTTTTTATTTCTTTTAAAAGCATAGTATTTCTTTAAAGCACTTTTAACATCCAAACAGGACAAGAAAAATGGCCTGTATTTCCCATAGGTGCATCTAAATATTGAAAGCCTGATTTTACGTATAGTTTTTGTGCAGCTTCCATATAAGGCATGGTTTCTAAATATACTTTTTCAAACTTATATTCTGCTGCTTTTTTAAGGCAAGTTTCCATCATTTTAGCACCGATACCTTGTCCTCTAGCCGCTTCTAAGAAGTACATTTTTTGCAACTCGCATACATCCGTTCCTTCATAATTTTCTAGCGGAGCAATACCTGCACAACCTAAGATTATATCATTTTCAACCACTACAAAATAGCTCGATCTTGGTTCGGTGTAATTTTCGAACATACAGTCTAAGGCTTTATCGGCGTATGCCGTACCCACTTTTGGAACACCTAAATCGACCAAAACTTTACGAATAACTTTAGCCACCTGTTCATTGTCTTTTTGCTCTATTTCTCGAATGCTTATACTTGTCATATTTTCTTAAACCGATATGTATTTAATATCCTATTTTTGCGAGGTGAAGATACATGAATTTTATATTTTACGCTGCATTCAAATTGCTAAAAACGGATTAGGAACTACCGCACCTAACCCCATGGTTGGGGCTGTAATTGTCTGTAATAATAGTATTATTGGTGAAGGTTTTACTAGCGCCTATGGAGGCTCACATGCAGAGGTAAATGCCATTAATTCGGTCAAAGACAAATCTTTACTAAAAAAATCGACACTTTATGTCACCTTGGAGCCTTGCGCTCATTTTGGAAAAACACCACCTTGTGCAGATTTAATAGTAAAAAGTGAAATTCCAGTAGTAATTATCGGACTTTTAGATCCCTATGATGAAGTTGCAGGGAAAGGCATTGAAAAATTAAAAAACGCAGGATGCACAGTAATTACCGGTGTTTTAGAAGAAAAATGTCGAGAACACCACAAGCGATTTTTAACTTTTCAAGAGAAAAAAAGACCTTATATTGTTTTAAAATGGGCTGAAACAAAAGACGGATTTATAGCACCAGACAAAAAATACAGAAGTACCAAAGAGCCTTTTTGGATTACTAATGACTATTCAAAGCAATTAGTACATAAATGGCGTACAGAGGAACAATCAATTTTGGTAGGAACAACGACTGCCTTAGAAGACAACCCTAAACTAGATGCTAGACTTTGGAACGGTAAAAACCCAATACGGATTGTACTTGATAAATCTTTAAAAATTAATTCTTCGTTCCATGTTTTAGACGGCAGCATTAGAACTATAGTTTTTACAGAGGAAAAAGATACCAGAGCCTACACTACTGGAGTTGAATACCATCAAATCGATTTCTCAAACAATGTAGCTTCTCAAGTTTGTGAAAAACTATACCAAGAGAAGATTTTAAGTGTTTTTATAGAAGGAGGAACGAAAACTATACAATCCTTTATTGAAGAAAATTTATGGGATGAAGCCCGGATATTTACAGGGCCTAAAACGTTTCATTCCGGGACCAGAGCACCGCAACTAAAAGGACGGCTAATCTCAAAAGTTAGCCTAGAAAAAGATCAACTAACACTACTATTCAATGCTTAAAAATATAGTTTTTGACTTCGGGGATATTTTCATCAACCTAGACAAACCTGCAGTCTTTAAAGCGCTTGAAAATTTTGGAGGTACTGCACTTAGTCCCGAATTAACCAGATTAGCCAAAAACTATGAAGTGGGACATATACGTTCTACTGATTTCATCAGGGCGCTCCAAGACTTTTTTCCTAGAGCTACAGCCGAAGAACTAACTGCTGCCTGGAATTCAATATTACTTGATTTTCCTATTGAAAGACTAGCGTTTATTGAGCAAATGGCAGCGGACAAAAAATATCGTTTATTTTTACTAAGCAATACGAATGAGCTTCATATAACGGCTGTTATTAAATCCATGGGGATCCAAAATTTTAATCGGTTTAAAGCCTGTTTTGAACAGTTTTACTTATCGCACGAAATAAATTTACGAAAACCCGACCTTCCAATTTACGAATATGTACTTTCCCAGAATCAATTAAAAGCGAAAGAAACACTATTTATAGACGATATGTTAGAAAACACATTAGCCGCTGAATCTTTAGGTATCAAAACTTGGAATTTAATCGTAGGGAAAGAAGATATTGTTCAATTAGCATCAAAATTACAGCATGATTAATTTATGTTTAAGTATTCTTTTTTCTAGCTTAATATTTGTAATTTTTAAACTCTTTTCGACCTATAAAGTCAATACTTTTTATGCGATAGTCACCAATTATTTTACGGCTTGCTTGGTAGGCTTATTTTTTTATAAAGGTGATGTTTTAATTGCAAGTATACCCGGAAAATCTTGGTTTATAGGCACTCTTTTTTTAGGTGTTTTATTTATTCTTGTTTTTAATTTAATGGCGACGACAGCACAAAAAGTAGGAGTTTCGGTAGCTTCAGTAGCCACAAAAATGTCCTTAGTAATCCCTGTACTTTTTGGAGTTTTCTGGTATCGCGAAACACTCTCCTATTTTCAGATTTTGGGCGTTCTTTTAGCACTAGTTGCTGTGTATTTTGCTTCCATTAAAGCTAAAAACATAAACCTACCTAAAACATCACTCTTATTACCAGTATCCGTTTTTCTAGGCTCAGGAATTATCGATTCTAGTATAAAATACCTTCAAGAAATTCACGTAGAAGAAACAGAATACCCATTATTTTCAGCAGTGATTTTTGCAGCTGCCGCAGTCATTGGTGTGGCTATAATAGGTTTAAAAAGCGTAAAAAATCGACTAAAAATTAGCCTTAAAGATATTTTAGGCGGAATAGCCTTGGGGATTCCAAACTATTTTTCTATTTATTATCTTTTAAAAGCCTTACAGAGTGAAACCTTGAACAGCGCTTCGGTTTTTACGATAAACAACGTAGCCATAGTCATGTTTTCTACCTTGCTTGGTATTACCTTATTTAAAGAAAAACTAAGCCTTAAAAACTGGATGGGTATAGGATTAGCGGTAATCAGTATTATTTTAATAGCCCTATTTTAAGAGCACCTTTGTCATGGAAGAAGCGACAGATCTATACAAAACACTAAAAAAACCTTCGGAAGAAATTCTTTTTAAGGAGAAAAAAAGTAAGTTTTTTGGCTATGCTTTTCCTATTAATTCAGAAGATGACGTAAAACCAATTATTGAGGCACTAAAAAAAAAGCACGCTGCTGCTAACCACGTTTGCTATGCCTGGCAACTAGGGTTTAAAACAGTTTCCTACAGAGTAAATGATGATGGAGAACCTAATAATTCTGCTGGAATGCCTATTTACGGACAAATACAATCTTTTGAAGTCACCAATGTACTCGTAGCAGTTGTGCGGATTTTCGGTGGCACTAAATTGGGTGTCGGCGGCTTAATTAGTGCCTATAAAACCGGTGCGCAAATGGCTTTGGCTAGCGCAAAAATTATAGAAAAAACAATTCAAGTATATTTTTTAGTATCGTTCGAATATCCTGACATGGATAAGGTAATGCGCATTATAAAACAAGAATCACTTGAAATTATATCACAGGAAATGGCTTTAGATTGTAAAATAAGGATACGTACCAGAGAAAGCCACTCGGAAAAAATACAGGCTATTTTTGAAGCTGTTTACGGAGTTCTTATTTCAAAAACAAATGCCTAATTTCCCTTTTTAAAAATCAAATAGTTGTAAAATTTATTTTTTGTAAAATTTCATCAGGACACTTCATGGGTTTATTTTTTTTCGAATCTATAAATGCTAATACTGTGTGTGCATCGGCTAAAAGCTCCTTACTTTCGTTGAAAATCTTATAGTCAAATTCGATCTTTACTAGTGGCAGTTTTTTTAAGCTTGTTTGGACTGTGATAAGATCATCGTAAAGTGCAGATTTTTTAAAATTTATAGTCAAAGAAATTACTGGTAAAATTATACCACTTTCCTCTAAGGCTTTGTAAGAAATACCCATCCCTCTTAACCACTCAACCCTACCCATCTCTAGATATTGCGCATAGTTGCCATGATATACCACACCCATTTGATCGGTTTCACCGTAACGAACTCGAAAAGAAATTTCAGTATTATCCATGTTATTAAAAGTAAAAATTATATATTTAAAGACTTTGCATTTTTAGTAGCTTGTCATGGTAAAAAAAAACTGATAATTCAATAGTATTTGATTTTTTTTTTAGTTTTTTTGTTCACATATTTGTAGCTCCAAGTGATACATATTAAACGTGTCAAATTTAAGGTAAGAGAACCTATTTTAATAACCAACTTAAGATTAATTTAAAAAATGAGTGTTACTGCAACATCCGTATGGAATAATTGTTTAGCTTTCATCAAGGATAACATCCAACCGCAGGCATTCAAAACTTGGTTTGAACCCATTAAACCAGTTAAACTATCTGACAACGCCTTAAGCATTCAAGTTCCTAGTAAATTTTTCTACGAATGGCTAGAAGAGCATTATGTAAAACTTTTAAAAGTATCTTTAACAAAAGAATTAGGAGAAAGTGCTAAATTGGTGTATATTATAAAAATGGAAAACACCTATGGTAACCGAGAACCTTTTACCGAAAAAATACCAAGCTCAAATAGAAGTACTGTACCTGCGCAAGAATTAGATGTCGCTATTAAATCTAAAAATCCTGAATTAAAAAATCCATTTGTAATTCCAGGTATTCGCAATATAAAAATAGAATCACAATTAAATCCGAATTATAATTTTGAGAATTTTTTAGAAGGAGATTCTAATAGATTAGCACGATCAGCAGGGATGGCAGTTGCCAATAAACCTGGAGGAACTTCGTTTAACCCACTTTTGATTTTTGGCGGTGTCGGCCTAGGAAAAACACACTTAGCACATGCCATAGGGGTCGAAATAAAAGACAAGTACCCAGAGCGTACGGTGCTTTATATTTCTGCCGAAAAATTTACACAACAATATATCGAGTCTGTAAAGAAAAATACTAGAAATGATTTTATTCATTTTTATCAATTAATTGATGTTTTAATTATTGATGATGTTCAATTTCTTTCAGGAAAATCAGGTACGCAAGACGTTTTCTTTCATATTTTTAATCACCTACACCAGAATGGAAAACAAGTTATTTTAACATCTGACAAAGCTCCTGTTGACATGCAAGATATTGAACAACGCTTGTTGTCAAGGTTCAAATGGGGTTTATCTGCGGAATTGCAAAATCCTGATTACGAAACAAGAATATCTATTTTAAAAAATAAACTATATCGTGATGGTGTTGAAATGCCTGATGATATTATAGAATATGTGGCCAAGCATATAAAAACAAACATTAGAGAGCTTGAAGGAGCTATTATATCTTTAATTGCCCAATCATCTTTCAATAAAAAGGAAGTTACTTTAGATCTTGCGCAACAGGTGGTAGAAAAGTTTGTTAAAAATACCAAACGAGAAGTTTCTATCGATTATATTCAAAAAGTAGTTTCTGATTACTTTGAAATGGATGTAGCTACACTGCAGTCTAAAACAAGAAAACGCCATATTGTACAAGCAAGACAGTTAGCCATGTTTTTTGCGAAGAAATTTACAAAGGCATCTTTAGCTAGTATTGGCTCTCAGATCGGCAAAAGAGATCACGCAACCGTGCTACACGCCTGTAAAACCGTCGATAATTTAGCGGAAACTGATAAACAGTTCCGTAAATATATAGACGATTTAACTAAGAAATTTTCCTAAAACCTCTTTATGAAAACTAGAATTCTAATGGTCTGCCTCGGTAATATCTGTAGGTCTCCATTAGCGGAGGGTATTTTACAAAGTAAACTCAACACCAAAGATTTTTATATTGATTCTGCCGGAACTGGTGGCTACCATATTGGATCTGCTCCTGACTCAAGATCTGTAGCCGTTGCACAAAAATATACTATTGATATTTCACAACAACGCTGTAGAAAATTTACTCCGCAAGATTTTGAGGATTTTGATATTATTTATGTGATGGATCATAGCAACTATCAAAACGTGGTAAAATTAGCAGACCATCAAGCACAAAAAAATAAAGTAAAACTACTTTTATCAGAAACAAGCCTAAAAGAAAAAGAAGTTCCTGATCCCTATTATGACGATAATGGTTTTGAATATGTTTTTGAATTAATCGACAACGCGTGTAACGTAATTGCTCAGAAATTAACAGTCGCTGATCATGGAAAATAACAGCTTTGGAAAACTCTATTTAATACCTACTACTTTAGGCGATAACGAACCTTTAGAAGTATTACCTATTTCTATAAAAAGAACGATTGAGAATATTAATTTTTTTATTGTAGAAAACGAAAAAACAGCGCGTAGGTTTATAAAAAAAATAAGTTCAAAAAAATCGCAATCTGATTTACATATTGAAGCACTGAATAAATTTACAGAACCCGAAATGATTCCGACATTTTTACAACCTTGTTTAGAAGGTAAAGACGTTGGCGTAATTTCTGAGGCTGGGTGTCCTGGTATTGCAGATCCCGGTGCAGATGTAGTTCGTATTGCGCATGAGAAAAATATAAAAGTAGTGCCCTTGGTTGGACCATCATCAATTTTACTAGCGCTTATGGCTAGTGGATTAAATGGTCAAAATTTTGCTTTTAATGGCTATTTACCTATTGAATCTGGCGAAAGAAGAGGCGCATTAAAACGACTTGAAAAACTATCGAGAGACTCAAATCAATCTCAACTTTTTATCGAGACCCCTTATCGTAATGATAAACTCTTCGCTGAACTTTGTAAAACATTGAACCCTGCTACAAAAGTTTGTGTGGCTTGTGACCTGACTTTACCTACCGAATTAATTGCTACGAAAACTGTTAAAGAATGGTCGAAAGAAACTATAGATCTTCATAAACGACCCACTATTTTTATTCTTCAAGGATAAAAAAAAGCCCTTTCGTTACTTGAAAAGGCTTTAGTATACATATGCTTATTAAATTTTAGCATTGCGTTTGGGTACTATCATTGAGATATCGTAACCCGAAAACTTTTTGATGTAATGACTTACACTTGATCCGTATTCATCATTTACATCATGTGCTCCTAAAGAACGCAAATACTTCTTTACATTTCCAGGTCCTGCCAAATGTGCTGCAGCAATGATTCCTGATTCAGTAATGTGAGAATTGCCAATTTTTAACCCTGTGTACTTTTTAATGTCTTTTCTCAAGATCCATTTATTACGAGCTATGTTTGTTTTAAACGCTCTTTCTTGTAATTTTGGATTTCTTAAGAAATAATCAGGATTGTAAATGCCGACTAATTCTAAAGTGCCGATTCCGAATTGATATTTTCCTAAATATCCTAAGGAATTAACTACACCATATTTACCCCGTGATTCTTTAAAAGCAACAGCTTCCTTAAAACCAATATATGAATTACCAACTCTTGGCGGCAATACAATTGGGTACTCAGCAAAAATTTCGTCTTTGGGAAACGAAAAAAACGTAGGTTCATTTACTTTTAGCGACTTTGGCACTTCTTGATTTTTAATCGTGTTTTTAAAACCAAAACTTGCTAAAAGAAATATCATGATAAGAGGACAACTTACGTTTATCCACTTTTTCATACATTTGATTTCTTAAGACTTACAACCAAAAAAAGGTTCGCTTAAATTAACTCGGCAAATATAGGCTAGATTTTTTTAGTCAAATGTTGTAAAAAACCCAAAAAGGTTAAAATTTAGATAAAATGAAGGTTAAACCCGTTGATTGACCTACCTTTTTATGTTTTGAAGATTTATCCATCGGACGTATTGCTCTTTATTTCGGTTATGTTGTGCCAGATTTTTGGCAAATTTATGGTATCCAAAGTTCTCAACATTGGCTACAAAATAAAAATAATCATGCTTTTCTGGACTCAAAACAGCGTCAATCGCTGTAATATCAGGCATAGCAATAGGCCCCGGTGGCAAACCACCATATTTGTAGGTGTTATAAGGAGAATCAAGTACTAGGTCTTTGTATAAAACCCTTTTAATAATTTGATTAAAATCTCCTGTTTTAAGTTTTAAGGCATAAATCACTGTTGGGTCTGCCTGTAACAACATCCCATCTCTTAGCCTGTTTAAATACACACCGGCCACTCTTGGGCGTTCATCAACTTTAGCTGTTTCTTTATGTACTACTGAAGCAAGTGTAGTCACTTCTATTGGTGTTAATCCCAGTGATTTTGCTTTTGAAACACGGGTGTCATTCCAAAAGCTCTGATATTCTTTTAACATTTTATCACGAAACTGCGCTGCTGTTGTATTCCAAAAAAACTCATAACTATTGGGAATATACATGGCTAATTTTGTCTGCGTATCGAAACCATTTTCTTTTAGAAAATCTTCCTCATTAAATGCTTTGACAAGCGAAACACTATCCGCTTCAATTTGCGATGCCACTCTTCCTGCTAAGTCTTCAAGAGTTTCTTGATTATTAAAAGCTAATGTTATTGGAATATTTCTACTCCTAAGGGTATTCACGAGCTCGTTATTGTTCATTCCCCTTTTTATAGCGAATTTACCTGCTTTTAAGTTTGAGGTATAGCCTTTTCTTTTAGCAGCTGCTTCAAAAGAACTGACATCTTTTAAAAGCGGTTCAAGGAGCGTTTTAACGGTTTCAAAGTTGGTGTTTGATGGAATATAAACAAAAGCTTCGGTGTTGTTAAAGTTCGTATTGGGAATAAAAAAGGCATTATAGACTTTATATACATAGTAGCCCCCAACAAATAAACCGATAACCGCGAAAGCAAGAATTATTTTTTTTATATACATTATTTAAAATATTTTTTGATATAAGATTTCATTTTTAAAATTTCCATTGGAGAGCATCCAATCTTTCTTAAGGCCTATTTTTAAGAAACCCGATTTTTCAAATAAGCGAATACTCGTTTGGTTATCCTCTAAAATACTGCAATACAATTGATGCATTTCAAGGGTTACACGCGCGTAGCCACATAATAAGTCAAGGGTTTCTGATCCATACCCTAAATTTCTATTTTCCTTTTCTAAAATAACAATCCCAATTCCTGCTCTTTTGTTTTTTGGGTCAAAATCATATAAATCAACAAGTCCTAAAACGCGATTATCTGTAACTCCACAAATACATAGCCGAAGTTGTTTTACATCATAAATATCACGATGTGCATTATCCAAATACAATTGAAGAATTTGTTTGGAATAGGGTGTCACTGTGCCGCTAACTTCCCAGATCTCCGTATTGTTTTCTAACTCGTACAAAAAATCTAAATCACTTGGCTCTAGAGCTCTTAAATAAATATGTTTCCCTTTTAGACTATACATTTATTTCTCCTTTAAAAACTAAAGTGGCAGGTCCAGTTAAAAATACATTCGTATACCTACCTTCAAAAACATCAAAGCTTATTTCGAGATCGCCCCCTAAGGTTTTAATTTGAATTTTATTTGCTTGTGTTTTGTTTGTTTTATGCATGGCAATCGCGACAGCTGTTACACCAGTGCCACATGACAAAGTTTCATCTTCTACGCCCCTTTCATAGGTACGTACAAAAAAATTAGTTTCACTATTTTGCGCTACAAAATTAATATTACTTCCTTTTTTCCCGTACATCCCGTACCTAAGTTTGGCACCTTCAACTTTTACTTCTAAGCTATTTAAATTATCCACTAATTGTACGTGATGTGGAGACCCCGTGTCTAAAAATACAACATTGAGCTTTAGCTGAATATCAAAAACATCTTTCATTTGTAAACTTATATTTTCATCTGAAATTAAAGCGGTATGTGGTCCATCAACAGCATTAAACTGAGCCGAACTTTCGATCATATTTAAATGTTTCGCAAAAGCCACTAAACATCGTCCACCATTACCACACATACTACTTTCATTGCCATCAGCATTGAAGTAGACCATTTTAAAGTCTAATATAGGGTCATTTTCAAGCAGAATTAAACCATCGGCACCAATGCCAAAATTTCGGTCACACAAAAATGAAATTAATTTGGTATCATCTTTGTTGAAAAAAGATTGACGATTATCAATCATGACAAAATCATTGCCTGTTCCCTGAAATTTGGAAAAAGTAAGTTTCATTTTATAAGCCTATTAGAATAACAAAGGTAGTATTTTATTAAGGGAATTTTGGCAGTTAAATTGACGTTAAACACAAAATTCATTGCTATAAAACTGTTAATTTTGTAGCAGTTAAGTTAAAAAGTAAATTTATTATGAAGAAAATTGCAAGTTTATTACTGGTTTCTGTATTTGCAGGGGCAATTACTTTAGGAGCCTACAAATTATTTTTTGAAGAAAATTCTTATGTCTTTACTGAAAACAATAACTCGCCTTTTACTATGGCAAGCTATACCCCAACTTCAGCTCGAGGAGCAGGTATTAATGAAGCAGATTTTACTTCGGCAGCCGAAACGACGGTTAATGCTGTTGTGCACGTAAAGAATGTAGCTGTAAATAGTGGACCACAAAGCCTAATGCAGTTTTTATATGGCTACGAACCGGATAAAACACCTCGTATTCAGGGTGCTGGTTCTGGGGTGATCATAGACCCGAATGGGTATATTGTCACCAATAACCATGTTATCGATGGTGCGACCGAATTGCAAGTTACGCTGAATAACAATATCACCTACAAAGCTGAACTTATTGGTACGGATCCCAATACTGATATTGCCTTAATTAAAATTGATGCTGAACAAAAATTACCCTATTTAGCTTTTGGAGATTCTGATACTACAAAAATTGGCGAATGGGTTTTAGCAGTTGGTAACCCGTTTAATCTTACCTCCACGGTTACCGCGGGCATTGTAAGTGCAAAAGCCAGATCTTTAGGAGGTGGTAATCAGTCTTTTATTCAAACCGATGCTGCCGTAAACCCAGGGAATAGTGGTGGTGCTTTGGTTAATACGAATGGCGATTTAATCGGAATTAATACGGCTATATCGTCACAAACAGGTTCTTATGTGGGGTACTCTTTTGCCGTACCTAGCAATATTGCAAAAAAAATTGTAGAAGATATTATTGAATATGGGAATGTTCAAAAAGGAATTTTAGGAATTGTAACCGTAAATTTAAACAGTCCCTATGCCATTGAAAAAGGAATCAATACTATTGACGGGGTTTATGTTAATGACGTAAGTGAGGATTCAGGAGCTGATGACGCAGGTATTAAAACTGGTGATGTCATCAAAAAATTAGATGAAATCACCATTCATAAATATCCTGACTTAACAGGCTACCTTTCTACAAAGAGACCTGGAGATGAGTTGCAAGTGATCATTGAAAGAGATGGCGAGCAACTTGTTATTCCCGTAACGTTAAAAGAAAGACAGACCATTGTTTTGCCTATCATGGATCTTGAAGTTAAAAACTTAAGCGAAAAAGACAAAAAAGAGTTTAAGACTAAAAAAGGAGTTAAAATTGTAGGTGTATCTGAAAGATATGAAGGCTATGGCTTAGGCGGTAAAATTTTACTTTCGGTAGGTGACGAGGAAATAAATGACATTAAAGATGCTAAAGTACTTTTTGGAAAAATAACAAAATACCGAAATACGAGCATCACTATGATGAATAGCAAAGGCGAAAAAGAACGCATTATACTCCAATAGATCAGTTAAAATAAAGAAAAGTGTTTCAAGAAAAAAGCTTCCTGTCGGAAGCTTTTTTTTTATGAGACAGTTTACGAAAACGATTGAATTGATTACTTTTGCCATAAATTTCACTAAAACACCTGAAAACCAAGCATGGATAAAATTAAATCATACGAAAAAGAGCTAGCCTTTCAAGCAGATCGAAGAAAGGCAACCACTGAGTTTATCAAAATCATAAGTGATTTATGGTATGATAAAGCTATCGAAGTAGTCCTTTTTAAAAATCAGGTCATCGACAAAAATGTAAGTGACATTATTAACCTACACCAATATGCAGGTGAATTTGTTCAAAAGCCAATTTCTATTTTTGATTCTGTAGAAATTCTTAGAACCATCAATGATATGATACTTCCGCCAGCAAAATTAGATATCGGAAAATTAACCTATGAATACCATGCCGATAATGAAAGTGAAAATAATGTAAAAGCCTTTGTCTTCAATAAGCTTAAGGGAGCTGACGTTGCCGAAGAAATTAAACCTAAAGATGTTGTGCTTTATGGTTTTGGAAGAATTGGGCGTCTTGTAGCTCGTGAATTGATGTCTAGAACCGGCAAAGGAAACCAAATGAGACTCAGAGCCATTGTAGTTCGAGGCGAATTAAATCAGGAGAACTTAGAAAAAAGAGCCAGCTTATTACGAATAGACTCTATTCACGGTCAATTTAACGGTACGGTTGATATTGATGCCAAGAATAATGCTTTAATTATTAACGGAACAACGGTACATATTATTAACGCTGCAAAACCGGAAGATATAGATTACACCAAATACGGCATATTTAATGCCCTAATCATAGATAATACGGGAGCCTTTAGAGATAAGGAAGCCCTATCGAGACATTTAAATGCCAAAGGAGTTGCAAAGGTATTGTTAACTGCGCCAGGCGACGGCATCCCCAATATTGTACATGGCGTAAACCAGACCGAGTTTAATCCTAGCGATTACAAAATTTTCTCTGCCGCCTCCTGTACAACTAATGCCATTACTCCTATCTTAAAGGTAATAGAAGATTCCTTAGGCATTAAAAAAGGACATATTGAAACCATTCATGCATTTACCAATGACCAAAACTTGGTAGATAATATGCATCCTAAATATAGAAGAGGACGAGCAGCCACTTTAAATATGGTCATAACAGAAACAGGAGCAGGAAAAGCTGTAACCAAGGCCCTACCTGCATTAAAAGGAAAACTTACGTCAAATGCTATTCGAGTTCCTGTGCCAAATGGCTCTTTAGCTATTCTCAGCCTTGAAGTAAATGCTAAAACCTCAGTGGAAGGCATAAATACCATCATGAAGAAGTACGCCTTACAAGGCGATTTGGTAGAACAAATAAAATATTCATTAAGCCACGAATTGGTATCTTCAGACATCGTTGGTACAACGGCTCCATCAATTTATGACAGTAAGGCTACCCTAGTTGCAGACGGTGGTAAAAATATTGTTTTGTATATATGGTATGATAATGAATACGGATATTCACATCAAGTTATCCGTTTAGCAAAGTATATTTCTAAAGTTCGAAGGTTTACTTATTATTAAATAGTTTTAGTTTTCAATATTATTAAAGTAATTTAGCAATTCTCTAAATCATTATTAATACTAAGAACTTACAAGATGAAAAATTTTAGATTATTTCTTATAGTCTTGGCCTTACTATCTTTTAACTTACAATTTGGTCAAGAAAGTGAAGACGACGGTTCGGAGCCTGATGCAACCCTCGAAACCGGAAGCATCCCGGGTCAATTTGATTATTTAGCTAGAAAATCTGGAAATTATAGGGCTGATGGTATTCGATATGAAGTCGTAAAGGTTACTAGCTTAGATAAATTACGAGAAAATGTAATTGACACGCTAAATCTTATTAAGAAAAAGACCACTGAATTAAATGCTAGAATTGTTGAAAACGAAAAAAATATTGTTTCACTAAACGAAAAATTAACCGAAACCTCTAGCAATTTAACAACAGTAACAGAAGAAAAAGACAGCATGTCGCTTTTTGGTATTTTCGTCTCAAAAGCAACATATAGCGTCATATTATGGACCATGATTGCGGGCTTATTTCTTTTCTTATTATTTTTTATTTATAAATTCAGAAGTAGTAATATTCTAACCCAAGAAGCAAAAACTAGTCTGGAAGATCTAGAAACAGAATACGAAGATCATCGAAGAAGAGCTTTAGAACGAGAACAAAAAATTAGTAGACAGTACCAAGATGAAATTAATAAAAATAAAAAGGCTAAATAATTAGCCTTTTTATTTTTAATCAATCATATGCTTTTTAAAACTTAAATTTGCATCGAAAAAAAAAGGGTTTATGCGAATTGATATTATTACAGTACTTCCTGAATTACTCAAAAGTCCTTTCGAAGCTAGCATTCTAAAACGTTCCATAGAAAAAGGGATTGTGGCTGTTCATATGCACAATCTTAGGGACTATACAACATTAAGTTATAACCAAATAGATGACTATCAATTTGGTGGTGGCGCAGGAATGGTCATGATGATTGAACCCATTGATAAGTGTATCGCCAAATTAAAATCAGAGAGAACCTACGACGAGATTATTTATATGACACCCGATGGCGAAACCCTAAATCAAAAAATAGCCAATGGCATGTCGCTTTTAAATAATATTATTATTCTGTGCGGTCATTATAAAGGAGTAGATCAACGCGTTAGGGATGCCTACATCACCAGAGAAATATCTATAGGTGATTATGTCTTATCCGGTGGCGAACTAGGTGCGGCTGTTTTATGTGATGCTATAATTAGATTAATACCAGGCGTTTTAAGTAATGAAACCTCTGCGTTAACAGATACTTTCCAAGACAATTTATTAGCACCACCGGTATATACGAGGCCGGCAGACTATAAAGGAATGAAAGTTCCTGAAATTTTATTGAGTGGTAATTTTCCAAAAATTGAAAAATGGCGTGAAGATAAAGCACAAGAACGCACTGAAAAATTAAGACCCGATTTATTGAAATAAATAGCCATGATAGAAGATAATTTTCATCAATATACAAGAATTGCAGTATATGCGCTTATCCAATTAATTATTATCATTGCAGCCATTCTATTTGTTATTAAACATACAAATTTGGCAACCATACTTATTTTAATTGGTGCTGTTTTCTCCGGGTTAATGCAAATTGTAACCCCAATTATTTACCAGTATTACCTTGGTGACAACGATATTTTTTTTCAACTAAACTTTATAATTTCGCTTATTTCAAGTGTTTTTTATGCTTTATTTGGAATTGGCCTATTACTTTTAGCACTAGGCTATAAAAAACCACAAATTAATTAAATTTTTAAGTTGTAAGTTTTTAATATTTGATTACTTTTGCAATCCAATAAATCAACCTCTGACGATAATCGTGAATGTTGCTTTATAACAAACAGTAAATCAAAGCAATGGAAGCATTATTAAAATTTGTTGAAGACGAATTTGTAACTAAAAAAGAATTTCCAAATTTCTCAGCAGGTGATACAATTACCGTTTATTACGAAATTAAGGAAGGTGAAAAAACACGTACTCAGTTTTTTAGAGGTGTTGTGATTCAAAGAAGAGGTTCTGGTTCTTCAGAAACTTTCACGATCAGAAAAATGTCAGGAACTATTGGTGTAGAACGTATTTTCCCAATAAACATGCCTGCTTTACAGAAAGTTGAAGTAAACAAAAAAGGTAAAGTTAGAAGAGCTCGTATTTTTTACTTTAGAGGCCTTACAGGTAAAAAAGCAAGAATTAAAGAGGTTCGCTCTTAAATTTTATGCTCTAAAATATTCAAAACCCGCAAATGCGGGTTTTTTTTATAGGAAATATTTTGAAAATTAAATATTTTAAGCTATATTTAGAATATAAATAGTTATGCAACAGCAATCAATGGTTGCCGTTTTGTAAAAAGACAAAACAATTAGATTGTGAACTATTTTATAAAAGCCATATCAATGTTTTAAACAATGATATGGCTTTTCTTTTGTTATTAAATCCTCAAAAAAACGACGCATATATTACAAGAATCTAAGCCAAAAAAAATAATAGAAAATTGTATCTTCGCACCGCTTAATTCAAACATAAAAAATAATGCAAAAAATAATTTATACAAAGACTGATGAGGCACCAGCTTTAGCTACTCAGTCATTTTTACCAATTATCAAATCATTTACGAAAAGTTCAGGTATACGTATTGAAACTAAAGATATTTCACTTGCAGGAAGAATTATAGCTACATTCCCTGATTTTTTATTAGAGAATCAAAGAATAGCAGATGATTTAGCTGAATTAGGCAAATTAGCAACAGATCCGGACGCAAACATTATAAAATTACCAAATATTAGTGCTTCGATACCTCAATTAAAAGAAGCTATCAAAGAATTACAAACTAAAGGGTATCAACTACCAAATTATCCAGATGAGGTGAAGAATGAGGCAGAAAAAGATATCAAATCTAGATACGACAAAATCAAAGGTAGTGCAGTAAACCCAGTCCTTAGAGAAGGGAATTCTGATCGTAGGGCCCCTAGAGCAGTTAAAAATTATGCTAAAAAAAATCCCCATAGTATGGGAGCTTGGTCAGCAGATTCCAAAACTCATGTGGCGACTATGGGTAAAGATGATTTTAAGAGTAACGAAAAATCACTAACGATACCAACCCCAACAACCGTTAGTATCGTTCTTGAAACGAAAGATAATTCTAAACTATTTTTAAAAGAAAATATTTCGTTACTAGCAGGTGAGATCATCGATGCTACTGTTCTTAGCAAAAAAGCACTGATTACATTTTTAAAAGAACAACTGAAAGACGCTAAGCAAAAAAATGTATTGTTCTCTGTTCATCTAAAAGCAACAATGATGAAAGTTTCTGATCCCATCATTTTTGGTCATGTGGTCGAAACTTATTTTACAGAAGTATTTGAAACTTATAAAGATACATTTGATGATTTAGGCCTTAGTGCTAATAATGGCTTAGAGAGTTTATTAAATAAAATTAATGACCTTCCAGAAAAATTAAAAAATGAAATTCTAAATAAAATTGAAGCCACGATTGCCAATGGCCCAGATTTGGCCATGGTAAATTCGGACAAAGGGATTACTAATTTACATGTTCCTAGTGATATTATTATTGATGCATCAATGCCAGCGATGATTCGTAATTCTGGTAAAATGTGGGATAAGAATGGGAAGGCTAAAGATACTAAGGCCATAATTCCAGATAGTAGCTATGCTGGGATATATGAAACTACCATCAACTTCTGTAAAGAGCACGGTGCTTTTGATCCAACCACTATGGGGACCGTACCCAATGTTGGGTTAATGGCTCAAAAAGCGGAAGAGTATGGTTCACACGATAAAACTTTTGAAATTAATGATGAAGGTGTCGTTAACATTATTGATACAAATACACAAAAAGTTTTAATTTCTCACAAGGTCTCAAAAGGAGATATTTGGAGAATGTGTCAAGTGAAAGATGCGCCGATACAAGACTGGGTAAAACTAGCGGTATCTAGAGCTAAAGCGACCCAATTACCTACAATTTTTTGGTTAGATAAAAATAGAGCACACGATGCCGAATTAATTAAAAAAGTAAAACAATACCTACCGGAACATCACATTGAAGGCCTGGATATTAGAATCCTTTCACCAGAAGAAGCTACACAAGTTACCCTAGAACGCATTAGCAAAGGAGAAGATACGATATCCGTTACGGGAAATGTTTTACGTGATTATTTAACAGATTTATTTCCTATTTTAGAAGTAGGTACTAGCGCTAAAATGCTATCTATCGTACCCCTGATGAATGGTGGTGGTCTTTTTGAAACAGGAGCCGGTGGTTCTGCCCCCAAACATGTGGAGCAATTTTTAGAAGAAGGACATTTGCGATGGGATTCGTTGGGAGAATTTTTAGCCTTAGGAGTTTCATTAGAGCACTTTGGAGAGAAATACCATAATGCGCAAGCAATAGTTTTAGCGGATGCCTTGGATGCTGCCACAGAAAAATTCTTGGATAATGACAAATCTCCATCAAGAAAAGTAGGTGAACTAGATAATAGAGGGAGTCATTTCTATTTAGCCCTATATTGGGCTGAAGCTTTAGCCAAGCAAGACAAAAATGATGAATTGAAAACTAAGTTCGCGGCTATCTACAAAGACTTAGCTAAAAATGAAGTTAACATTATTAAGGAGCTAAATGATGCTCAAGGTAAAACTATTGATCTACAAGGCTATTACAAAGCAAATGACACCTTAGTGGTTCAAGCAATGCGTCCTAGTAAAACCTTTAACGCCATTCTTGATACCCTATAAAGAGACAGTTCCCTGATACTAACCTTTTCTGTACCAACAGAAAAGGTTTTTTTTTGCTTAATACTATTCAAAAACCTAGTATTTTTGTGAAAAAATTGCGTTCAATGAATTTATTGAAGAAAATTGCATGCTGCTTTATTATGAGCAGTACTTTATTGGTGCATGCACAAGAAAAATACACCATTAATGGTACGATAAGCGAAAAAACCAGCAATGAAACATTAATCGGTGTCACTATAGCCGTACCTGAATTAGCAACGGGTGCTACCACCAACGAGTATGGATTTTATTCCCTTACTTTACCCAAAGGACAATATAAGGTGATCATAAGTTATCTGGGCTTTGCTGAAATTACACAAATAATTAATTTGGATGGTAATATGAAATTAAACTTCAAATTAGAAGAAAATGCACAACAACTAGACGAAGTTATTGTGGTGGAAGATGTTGAAAAAACAAACATTCGAGATCCACAAATGAGTGTAAATAACTTATCCATAAGTACCATAAAGAAAATCCCTGTTGTTTTAGGAGAAGCAGATGTTTTAAAGGCTATTGTGCTTTTGCCAGGGGTAAGCAATGCAGGAGAAGGATCATCAGGTTTTAACGTAAGAGGTGGTTCTGCTGATCAAAACTTAATTTTATTAGATGAAGCTACAATTTTTAATTCATCACACTTGTTCGGCTTTTTTTCTGTTTTTAACCCTGATGCCATTAAAGATATAAAACTATTTAAAGGAGGAATTCCGGCGCGATATGGAGGTCGCGTATCATCGGTATTAGAGATTTTCCAGAAAGAGGGCAATAGCAATGAATTTAAAGCAAACGGAGGAATAGGAATAGTCGCCAGTAGGTTATTGCTGGAAGGCCCTATTAAAAAAGAAAAATCGGCTTTTTTAATTGGAGGCAGATCATCCTATGCCCATTTATTTTTGCCTTTATTCGATATTGATAATAAAGCCTATTTCTATGATCTCAATGCAAAATTAAATTTCAAGATAAACGAGAAGAATAATATTTTCTTTTCTGGATATTTTGGTCGTGATGTTTTTAGCTTAAGTGATAGTTTTGTAAATACGTATGGCAATTCGGTTGGTAATTTCAGATGGAATCATCTTTTCTCTGATAAGTTATTCTCAAATCTATCTTTAATTTATTCTGATTATTATTATGGTCTTAAGTTAGATTTTATCGGTTTTAACTGGAATTCTGGTATTCAAAATTTTAACTTTAAATACGACTTAAAGCATTATGTAAGCAATACGCTTCAAATTAATTACGGCCTTAATAACATCTATTATAATTTTAACCCGGGCGAAATAAGCCCCAGTAGACCTTCATCCGGAATTGTTGAAGATAATTTAACCAAAAAATATGCCAATGAATTTGCTGCTTATATCGATATAGAACAAGACATTACACCTAAATTAAGCCTGCAATATGGACTTCGATTAAGTGCTTTTAACAGACTCGGACAAGATGAAATTTTTGAATACGAGAACAGTCACCCCGTAACTTTTAATCCTTTGCTTGGTATTTATCAAAAAGCGACTCCGATTGGAGTGTCAAGCAATAAAAGATCAGAGACCATAGCCAAATTTATTAATTTAGAACCAAGAGTTGCTGCCTCTTATCTAATCAATGAGAATAGCTCTGTTAAAGGTAGTTATACTAGACTTAGTCAGTATTTACATTTGCTTTCAAACACCAATTCTCCAACGCCTTTAGATGTATGGACACCCAGTGGACCATTTATAAAACCACAATTACTAGATCAATTTGCATTAGGTTATTTTAAAAATTTAAAAAACGATGAATTTTCGATAGAAACAGAAGTGTTTTATAAGGATATTCAAAATCGTATTGATTATATAGATGGAGCAAATTTAATTGCCAATGACGCTATAGAACAAGTTATTTTAAATGGTGAAGCAAGAGCTTACGGTGTAGAATTTTTGTTTCGTAAAAATCAAGGTAAATTTCAGGGTTGGTTAGCTTATACCTTATCTAAATCAGAACAAAGAACTCCAGGCCGAACAGCAACTCCAACGAATGGAATCAGTGCAATTGAAACTGGAATCAATGGAGGTCAGTGGTACAATACTCCGTTTGATAAAACACATGACTTCTCTTTATTTGGAAGTTATGATCTTAATGAAAAGTGGAGTTTTAATTCTAATTTTATTTTTCAAACAGGACAACCTACAAATTTCCCCGTAGGCCAATTTGAATTTCAAGGATTAACTGTTCCTTATTTTGGAGCACGTAATAGTGAGCGCTTACCTAGCTATAATAGACTTGATGTATCAGCTACCTTAACACCAAAAAAGAATCTAAACAGGAAAATAAAAGGAGAATGGGTATTTAGTATCTATAACCTTTATAATAGAAGAAATGCAGCCTCTATTAATTTTAGTAGAAATAATGAAACCAATCAAAATGAAGCTACTCGAACTGCAATTTTTGGTGTAATTCCATCCGTTACCTATAATTTTAAATTCTAAAAAATGATAAAGAAATATATATATATCACGATAGCCATCTTATTGCATATCTCATGCGAAGATGTTATTGAAGTAGAAGTGCCATCAGAAAAATCAAGACTTGTTATTGATGCCCTGATTCGTATAGATCCTAGTTTAGACATGATTGATGTGGCTATAAAAGCTAGCGAAAGTGCCTCTTTTTTTGACAGCATTCAACCGGCAAATTTAACTGAAATAGCCTTACGAAATATTGATACTGCTCCCGGCAGCCCCTTTATTTTATCCCCCTCTACCACAGAGCCGGGCACCTACGAAGCGAGTATTCCTAGAACATTTTTTACTGAGGGTAGATTAGTTTTGAGCATTCTTTACAACAATGAAACGTATGTATCCTTAACAAATTATGTACCTGCTCCTGATATAGACTCCATAACCCAAAGCGTAACTACCCTATTTGGGGAAGATCAGACAGAATTAGAAATTTCATTTACGGATCTAGCAAATAGAGATGATTATTATTTATTTGATTTTGATTTTAATGAATTCCTTACGGTTGAAGATGAATTTTTCCAAAATCAACAATTTGTATTTTCATATTTCTATGAAGATCGTTTAGAAATTGATAGAGTCCTTAAGGTAAGTATTATAGGGATTAGTTTTGAATTTTTTGACTACATGAACCAAGTCATTGCACAAAGTGGCCAAACCCAAGGACCTTTTCAAACGCCTGCAGGTACCGTGTTAGGTAATATTATTAATGTTACCGATACCGATTTTGATAGTATAGAAACCTTAGAAGACATCGTTCCCAATGCCCATTTTCCCTTAGGTTATTTTGCTGTTTGTGAAACTTATGAAAAAACAATCATCATTGAATAATCGATTACATTTTAAAATACATGAGTACAGATAAAGATTTATTATTAAAAGGGATAAAACATTTAGGCTATACGGTATTCTTGATGTTTTTAGCTCCCTTTGTGTTATACCAAGCATTTAAAAATGAAGATCATCCCCTATTTATTTATGTTTTTATTTTCGGAATAATTGTAGCTATTGCCGCTATAGCTTATGGTTTTTACGGGATTAAAATTATTATGGATAGTCTTTTTAATAAAAAAAAATAACGGTAGTTCGTATTTTATATGTTTCCCCGACTCTAAAACACGTTACAAACGAGCTATTAAAAAGCCACTTACGTGATTGTAGGTGGTTTTTTTGTTTAGTTCCCTAGGGTAAGTGTATGTATATTAGGTAAAGATTTGCTTTAGGTAGCGGTGCACCTCTAGTAGTTTAGGCTATACTAGTAAAAGACGCTTTCTTGTAGTACTGATATTTAGCAGTAAAGGTCATTACAAACGTATTTAAACAAAAAAAGTCCTTCATATAATTATGAAGGACTTAATTAAAAAAGGCGACGACCTACTCTCCCACTTGGTATAGCAGTACCATCGGCGCTGATGGGCTTAACTTCCCTGTTCGGAATGGTAAGGGGTGGACCCCATCGCCAT